>OJEX01000002.1_pt1 | contig 779971 bp, 700 predicted proteins | sample 1593971 | NCBI WGS metagenome assembly OJEX01 (sample SAMN05416775, study PRJEB24817) | seawater metagenome | isolation source: Sea water | place: Canada:Atlantic | collected 2013-11 | reverse complement strand
GAAGACGTCAAGAAAACGTGCCAGTGGCACGTTTTTAGTCTGAAGGTTGAGCACGGCGGAGCCGCGCGCAGACTGCGGCGTCCCACATCCTCTAACCCATCCATTATCCGACCGTGTGGTGTCTTACTATGTCGGGCATGGGTAAATAGTTTTACGGGAACGCCTAGTTTTTCCGGATGGCACGGATGGTGGTGCCGAATGTTTTTGAAAAGGCCCGACTTAGTGTTGCACTGCTTGTGAAACCTGTTTTAAGGGCGATGATGCTAAGCGCAAAGTCGGTTCCCCGCGCGAGGTCACGTGCCCGACCAAGGCGTAGCATCTGATAGTATTTTCCCGGTGATATTTGTAAGTTGTCCTGAAACACGCGGTCGAGGCTACGCAGTGAACATCCCGCCTGTTTTGCAATATCCTTAAGCGGTATCGGTGTTTCAATACGTGACATCATTGCGCCAACTGCGCGGCGTAAATCGTCCCCACCGGCCCCCTGTAACCGGTCCGCTCCTCGGGTCAGGTGATATTGATTTTCCGCGTCATAGACAAACAGATTACTGACATCAAAGGCGACCACAGGGCCAAATTGCTGTGCCAGAATATGAAGCATCAATTCCATTACGGTCGAAGCGCCGCCCGATGTGATCACCCGGCCGTCCTCAATAAAGCGATCTGAGCGTACAGAGGTATCTGGAAACTGTTCCTGGAATTGATCAAGTTCCTGCCAATGAATGGTCGCAGCCTTTCCACCGAGCATATCGCAACAGGCAAGAAGCCACGCGGCGGTATCAAGGCCAATAATGTTGCGCGCATGTTGCGCAGCATTTTGAAGTCGTGCACGGATTTTTGGTGTGGTGTGATCGCGCATGCCATAACCGGAAACCACTACCAGATAATCAATGTCGGTTTTGGTGACTGTGTCAGGCAGGGATGCTTGCGGGGTGATTGTAAGGCCGCTGGAACTTGTGACCGGCGCCCCATCAATTGTACAGATCTCCCAGTTTATGGCCGGACCATTAGGCAGGCCGTTGGCGGCGCGAAGCGGTTCGAGCGCGCTGGCCAGCACCATGTTGGAAAATCCGTCAAACAGGACGAAAACAAATCTATGAAACTTATTTGGCATAAAATGCAAAATAAGTGACGGAATAAGCAAAATCAAATGGGATGTGGTTCGATAAGCTAAATTCATCATTTTGATCAGCAAGAGAGACCGTCATGTCCCTTACCATGAACCGCGAGGTTTTCATCACTGCTGCCGTTACCGGATCGGGTGCGACACAGGACAAATCCCACCATGTGCCAAGATCGCCGGCACAAATCGCCGCCAGCGCGATTGATGCTGCCAATGCGGGGGCGGCTGTTGTGCATTGTCATGTGCGCGATCCTGAAACGGGCGCGCCGTCGCGTGATCTGGGGCATTATCGTGAATTGACCGAACGTGTCAGGGCGGCGGACGTTGACGTTGTCCTGAACCTGACGGCAGGTATGGGCGGGGATATTGTTTTTGGATCAACTGAGGCACCGCTGCCCGTCAACAAAGATGCCACCGATATGATCGGGGCTACGGAGCGTATGGCCCATATCGCGGACTGTTTGCCGGAAATTTGCACCCTTGATTGCGGGACAATGAACTTTGCCGAAGCCGACTACGTCATGACCAATACACCGGGCATGTTACGTGCCATGGGACAGATGATGACTGATCTTGGTGTCAAACCGGAGATCGAAGCCTTTGATACCGGACATCTGTGGTTTGCCAAACAACTCGTCTCTGAAGGCATCCTGACCAGCCCGGCATTGGTGCAGCTTTGCATGGGGATTCCATGGGGTGCACCAAATGATCTGAATACCTTCATGGCGATGGTCAACAATGTACCGTCCGACTGGGATTGGTCGGCCTTTTCGATTGGCCGTGATCAGATGCCCTATGTTGCGGCATCGGTTCTGGCAGGCGGTAACGTGCGCGTTGGACTGGAGGACAATATCTATTTGTCCAAGGGCGTTCTTGCGAGCAATGCCCAACTGGTTGAACGTGCAGTTGGTATTGTTGAGAGCATGGGCGCAAAGGTGATTGGTCCGGATGCGGTACGCAAAAGGCTTGGTCTGACCAAGCGGGAGCCACGCTAATGTCCAGTACCAATCCAAATCCCAAAAAAGCAGCAGTTGTTGGCGGCGGCGTTATCGGCGGCGGCTGGGTCGCGCGTTTCCTTTTGAATGGCTGGAACGTTTCTGTGTTTGACCCGGATCCGCAAGCAGAACGCAAAATCGGCGAAGTTATCGAAAATGCCCGCCGTAGCTTGCCCGCACTTTATGACCGCGCGCTGCCAGCAGAAGGTATTCTTACCTTTCATAATGACATGGCTTCTACAGTTGCCGATGCAGCCTGGATTCAGGAAAGTGCGCCGGAACAATTGGCGCTAAAACACAAAATTCTGGCGGATATACAAGTTCATGCGCCAAAGGATTGCCTGATCGGTTCGTCGACATCTGGTTTCAAGCCAAGTGAGTTACAGGAAGAATCGATCAATCCTGGTCAGATCGTTGTCGCCCATCCGTTTAACCCGGTTTATCTGTTGCCGTTGATCGAAGTTGTACCGTCCAAGGCGACGGATGCCGCAGCTGTTGACGCCGGCTGTGAAATACTGCGATCCGTTGGCTTGAAGCCACTTGTCGTGCGCAAGGAGATTGATGCGCATATTGCCGACCGATTGCTTGAGGCGGTTTGGCGCGAAGGTCTTTGGTTGGTGCATGACGGAGTGGCAACCACGCAGGAAATTGATGATGCCATCCGGTTTGGCTTTGGTCTGCGTTGGGCGCAGATGGGGCTTTTTGAAACCTATCGCATTGCCGGGGGCGAGGCCGGTATGGAACATTTCATTGGGCAGTTTGGCCCGGCCCTGAAATGGCCATGGACCAAATTAATGGATGTGCCTGAACTGACCCCGGAGCTAACCGCCCGGATTGCCCAGCAATCGGATGATCAGTCCGGACATATGACAATCCGCGAGCTTGAACGTCTGCGCGATGACAATCTTGTAGGCATGATGCGTGCGCTTAAGAAGTCAGGGAGTGGGGCGGGTGGTACGATCAATGATCACGAAGCATCCCTGCAAAATCATGGGTCAATTGATCACCTTCCCGTCACAGTAGACCGTCAAATCCCACAAAGCTGGACCGATTATAACGGGCATATGAACGAAGCCCATTATGTTGAAATCAGTGCACAGGCGAGTGACCGTTTCATGGAGCTCATTGGTGCAGATGCCGAGTATATAACTGCCGGAAGCAGCTATTTCACGGTTGAAAACCATGTTTGCTATGTACAGGAAATCACTGCTGGGGATCGTATTTCTGTGACGACGCAGTTGATTAAGGGCTTGGGTAAAAAACTGCATCTGTTCCATCGCCTGATGATGATTGATGGACAGGTTGCAGCAACGGTTGAAACCATGTTGCTGCATGTTGATCTAAAAACGCGTCGGACGTCTGAGCCGGGTGGGATTGTCGCGACAAATCTGGCCGAAATCGCGGTCCAACACGATCGTTTGGCCAAACCTGAACAGCTTGGTCGTGCCATTGGGTAACCTCAAAACGGTTTAAGACTGGTACATATAATGCCGTGACGGCCCCTGCAGCCTTTAACTGCGGGGGCATCCGCGTTACGCTGTTGCACGTTTTCTCCAATGAGGTCCCGGTGATGTCGCGTTCCGATCAGGTTTCTTCCGATCTTGTGTATGACCCAATGCCGGACGAAGAAGGCATTCGGTCCTTTATTACCAAATGTGATGGCTTCTTTCCGCCAGACGCGGTCGCGGCGGGCATTGATCAGCAGCGCAAATGGTACGACGCACTCTGTGCCGAATTTACCTTTCCCCATCCCGACGGGATGGGGGTCGAAGATGATGTGATAGGCGATGTGCCCGTGCGTCATTATCGCCCGGCAATGGTAACCACGAACCACAAGATTGTTTATATGCATGGCGGCGGGTTTGTTGTGGGATCGCGTGATAGCCATGATTCGATCTGTGCGGAAATTGCGCAAGCTGCCGGTGCTGAGTTAATTGCCATAGACTATCGCCTTGCACCGGAGCATGTGTGGCCCGCCCAGCACGATGATTGTTACCGTGTGGCGCAAAGCCTTCTGTCAGCGGGGCGGAAGCTTGTTTTGGTCGGGGATAGTGCCGGTGGCATGTTGGCCGCGGGTCTTGCGGTGCGCGCGCGTGAAGAGGGCTTTGGCGACCGGATTTTGGGGCAAGTATTGATTTATCCGGCTCTTGGCGGGGATTTGAACTGGCCAAGTTATGGCCAGATGGCCAATGCGCCGGGATTAAGTACGGATGACGTGATTTATTACCGGGATGTGCTTAAGGCCCCAATGGATGATCCATTTGCCCATGCGCTTTCGGTTGAAGATTTACGTGGGCTTCCGCCAACCTATATCACGGCAGCCTATTTTGATCCGTTGCGTGATGACGGGCGTGAATTCACGGCCCAATTGGCCCGTGCCGGGATTGATGTGCAGTATCGCGAAGAACCGCAATTAATCCACGGGTGGCTGCGGGCGCGGCACATGAGTGACGCGGCAAAAACCGGTTTTTCACATTTGTGCGCAGCAATTGCGCAAATGGTGGGCTGAAAAAAAACGATGATCTAGCAAATACAGATTTAGATGGAACGCTAAAAAGGGCCGGATGACCGGCCCTTTTCGTGTTTACATGAAATTGCGGGGAATGGTTTTTTCCCATTTCTTTTCAAATATTTGTTGATCATCCTCGTAGGCGATCATCCATGCACTGACAAACCAGTTGTCACGATCACAACTGAGTTCGGCATGGCAATCTGTGCGTACCGACCATTCAGCACGCTTCAAATCGCATGTCCATGCCGCCTCGCCGCGCATGCTATTGGGATCAAGCGGATTGATGGTCCAAGTTTCGCTGCGTACTGAACGGGTGGCAAGACGGGAGTCGGGATGTTCGAATAAACCGGTATCTTCATAGATGCGATAACGTGTTTCGTTCTGTGTGAGGTTGCGCTGCACGCTGCGTTCTGTGCGGCTTGGCTTATGTTCGATATAGGCCGGTAACGGATCGGGGTTGTCGGGTTGCTTAACCGTAATTTTTTCATGATCGCCCAAAAGCGGCAGATCAAATTTGATTGATGATGGTGCAATGGTAAGCCCGGCATCAAAGGGCGGCGGCAAAATCATCGGCCAGTAGGATGTCGAAAGTGCCAGACGCATGCGATGGCCCGGTTTGAAACGATAGCCGCACGCATCCAGTGTCAGCGTAATGGTGACTTTCTTGCCTCGTGGCATGGGTTCGGGATCGTCGTAATTCGCCGCCAGATCGCGATGCGCAAGATTTAACACGCCAAACGAAACCCGGGTTGCCGTGCCGTCAGGATGAACATCAACAAGACGCGCGCAGAGGTTTGACCAATCTGCGTCGCATTCAAGATCAACGTTCAGCACCGGGCGCCCCAAAAGGTCGACCTCAACGTCAAGCGGGGTGGTTTCAAACACCAGCGATCCGGCATCATCACCACGCTGATCAATGGCCATTTCCGCGTCTGGTTTCAGGGTGAAATATTCTCCTGACGCCGTCCCGGTATCGAGCGGTGATTTCAAATAGATATCGGCAGCAGGAATTTCATCGTCGCCAGCCTCAAACGATAGTTTTCCGTCTGCTACAAACATCGAACGGGTTTCAGGTGTGGACCAACTGTCCTTGGCAATCCAGAACCCCGGATCAAAGTCCCGACGCGGGGCGGGTTTTACCCCCTCAAGGATATAGGCACGCATTTGCGGTAGGGGGTCGGCACCATTATCTTCGTCGCGCAGCCATTTGTTCCACCAATTGATTGCCTCGCCGATAAAATCGGCACGCGGTTTTGGCCATGCGAAATGCGGATATTTGTGCACCCATGGACCAATCAGCGCTTTGGAGCGGTCAGGCATACCTTCAATCGCCCGGATCGGGGTGTTGCGATAGCCATCGGCCCATCCGGCTAACACCATGGACGGGATTTTGACTGCATCGAAATCTTCGCAGATTGATGCATGTTTCCAAAACTCATCACGGGTTTGATGGGCCAACCATTCTTCAAGGAAAAACGGTTCTTGCTCAAGCCGGTGTAACCACATGTTTCGCCAGTCATCACCGACCAGTGCGGGGTCAGGTGTGCGTGATTGATAGGCCAGCATGGTCGCAGCCCATGAAAGTTGCGCAGCCAACTGACAACCGTTTTTATAGTGAATGTCGTCGTTATATCGATCAACGGTAGAGGCAATTGAAATCACGGCCTTAAGCGCCGGAGGATTAAGGGCCGCGACCTGAAGGCAGTTAAACCCGCCCCATGAAATCCCCATCATGCCGACCGATCCATTGCACCAGGATTGTTGGGCAATCCATGCAATCAGCTCAACTGCGTTGGCCAGTTCAAGTTCGGTATATTCGCCGTCAATCACACCATCAGATTCACCCGATCCCCGGATATCAACCCGGACACCGGCGATCCCGGCCTTGGCAAACTCTGGATAGGTCGCCTCATCGCGCGAACAGGTACCATCGCCCTTGCGATAGGGCAGAAATTCAAACACAGCAGGGACCGGATCGGCATCGGTGCCATCGGGCATCCATATGCGCGCGGCAAGTCGGGTGCCATCGTCCAAAGTGATAAAGGAGTTTTCAATAACAGTGAATTTGCGGTCGGACATTGTGGGGCGTCCTTTGGGGCTTGAAGTTTTGGTTTACAGGATGGCTTATGAGAAAAGGCGGATCGTTTTATGCGATCCGCCTTTTTGTTGCATGTTCTGAACGACTTGTCAGTGACCAGCACTTTCCATTTTACGTGTGGCAAGGACATTTTCCAGCCAACCCAGCTTCATTTCCGGAACCGACTTCAACAGGAGGTCGGTGTAATCATCAAATGGTGGGTTAAGGACTTCGGACCGAGGCCCGAAATCGACCAGCTTGCCTTGCAGCATGACCGCCACAGAATCAGCAATCGCGCGTACAATCGCAATGTCATGGGTGATGAACAGATAGGATACCTGATAGTTTTTTTGCAGACGCATCAGAAGATCCAAAATCCCCTCGGCCACCAGTGGATCAAGGGCCGAGGTTGGCTCATCACACAAGATCAATTCCGGTTTGGCAGCCAGTGCGCGCGCAATTGCCACGCGCTGCTTCTGGCCACCGGAAAGTTCGGCTGGATAGCGATCATAGAACGTTTCGCCCATCTCGATTTCATCAAGGAGTTCGATGACTTTTGCCTTGCGTGCCGCCCCGCGCATGCCGAAATAGAATTGTAGCGGACGGCCAATGATCTGGCCCACTGTCTGGCGCGGGTTCATTGCTGTATCGGCCATTTGATAGATCAGCTGAATACGGCGTAAATGATCGCGAGACCGTTTCTTTTGTTCGGCAGAAAGTTCTTCGTCGACAAAGGTGACCTTGCCTTCAAACGGAGGCAAAAGGCCGGTGATGACACGTGCCAGTGTCGATTTTCCAGAACCAGATTCCCCGACGACGGCCAGGGTTTGGCCACGTGGCACATGCAGCGATACGTCATGAAGAACCTGAACACCATTTCCATACGCCGCCGAGATGTTTTCAACCTTTAGCAACGCATCGGATTGATCGCGGGCTTCGGCCAGTTTGGTCTGACGGACATTAACCAGCGCCTTGGTATAGTCCTGACGCGGGTTTTCAATGATCTGTTTGACTGGACCGTATTCAACCGTATCGCCATTGCGCAAGACCATGATGTCATCAGAAATCTGCGCGACGACGGCAAGGTCATGCGTGATGTAAAGTGCTGCTGTTCCGGTTTTCTCAATCGCATTTTTAATCGCAGCCAGAACGTCAATCTGGGTTGTGACATCAAGGGCTGTTGTCGGTTCGTCAAAGACGATTAGTTCCGGGTTGGAACAAAGCGCCATCGCCGTCATGGCACGTTGGAGCTGACCACCAGAAACCTGATGGGGATACCGGTCCCCAAAGTTATGGGGATCAGGAAGTCCAAGAATTTCAAACAGGTAATCAGCGCGTTTGCGTGCTTCTTCGCGTGTCATCAACCCATGTTCAATCGAGCTTTCAATCACCTGATCGCCCAGCTTATGCGCCGGGTTAAAGGATGCCGCAGCCGATTGCGCAACGTAGCAAACTCGTGCGCCACGGATGCTGCGAATGCCTTTTTTGTTCATCGACAGGATGTCTTTGCCATCAAGCAAAACTTCCCCACCAGTGATGCGGACACCACCGCGACCATAGGCAAGGGCGGCCAGACCAATGGTGGATTTACCTGCACCAGATTCCCCGATCAGACCAAGGACTTTGCCCTTTTGCAGATCAAAGGAAACACCGTGCACGATGTCGATATCCTGTGGGTCTTCACCCGGTGGAAAAATGGTCGCGCCAATGCGCAGATCGCGTACCGATAAAAGATCAGGCATCACCGCGTCCTCCTTTCAGGCTGGACGTACGTTTTAACAACCAGTCGACGACCATATTCACACAGACGGCCAATGCCGCAATTGCCCCGCCGGGAATAAGGGCGGCCTGAATGCCGAAAATGATACCGTCTTTGTTATCCTTGACCATACCGCCCCAATCCGCGGCAGGCGGCTGAATGCCAAGCCCAAGGAACGAAAGGGTTGATAGGAATAGGATCGAAAATGCAAAGCGAAGGCCAAATTCCGCCAGCAATGGCGAGAGCGCATTAGGCAGAATTTCGCGGAAAATGATCCACATCCGGCCTTCACCGCGCAGTTTGGCGGCTTCGACAAATTCCATAACCGCAATATCAAGCGCCACGGCACGACCCAGACGATAGACACGCGTGGAATCCAAAATTGCCATAACGGCAATCAGGATAAAGATGTTTTGCGGCAGGACGGCCAAAACCACCAGTGCGAAGATCAATGTCGGGATCGACATCATCAAATCGTTTAGGCGTGAGAGCCCCTGATCAATTGGACCGCCTGATACGGCGGCTGTGAAGCTCAGGAAAATACCGATCGAAAACGACAGGATTGATGCCGCAAGCGATACAAACAGCGTTGTTTGTGCACCGTAAATCAACCTCGATAACAGATCACGTCCGAGGTTATCTGTGCCCAGAAGGTAAAGCTCATTGGCGGGTTCCCAAACACCGGCAACAATTTCACGTTCGCCAAAGGGTGCAATAAGGGATGCAAAAACAGCACAGAAAAATGCAAACAGAATGCCCAGAATACCGATCCAGGCGGTCAGCGGGATTTCACGTAATCTCATCGCGGATGCCTCAGTCTCGGATTGGCGATAATGGCGACAAGATCGGCCACCATGTTCAAAAGAATATAAACCGCAGCAAAGATTAGGCCGCAGGCCTGCACCACGGGCATGTCGCGTACCGTAACGGCATCGACCATATATTGCCCCATGCCGGGATAGACAAAGACAACCTCGACCACGACAACACCGACCACTAGATAGGCAAGGTTCAGCGCAACCACATTGACGATTGGCGCAATGGCGTTTGGTGCTGCATGTTTGACAATTGCCTTAAACGCGCCAAGACCTTTGAGTTCGGCGGTTTCCATATATGCTGATGACATTACACTAATGATGGCAGCACGGGTCATACGCATCATATGGGCCAAGACCACCATAACCAGTGTTGCCGTTGGCAAAGCTATGGCCGCCATGCGTTCAGACCACGGCATGCCGTCATAGACGGTTGATGGAAATGTCGCGACACCCAGTTGGACAGCAAAGAAGACAATCAGCAGATAGCCGATAAAGAATTCAGGCAATGAAATTGCTGCCAGTGAAAGGATGTTAATCACACGGTCGGGAATACGGTTGCGATAATGGACCGCAACCATGCCAAGGCCAACGGCCAGCGGTACGGATATGGCCGCCGCAAAGAACGCCAGAAATAACGAATTGCCAAGGCGCTTGGTGATTTGTTCGGTCACCGGGGCGCCATTGGCCCAGCTGTTGCCAAAATCACCCTGCACAACCCCGCCAAGCCATTCGAAATAGCGCGTGGTGATTGGACGATCCAGACCAAGATCGGCCCGTATATTTGCAATGGACTGTGGTGTGGCCGATTGACCAAGGTAAGTTTGGGCGAAATCACCCGGCAAGGCTTCGATCCCTGCAAAGATCAGGACTGAAACAGCCCAAAGCAACAGCAAACTCAAACCCAGCCGTTCGACGATCAAGACCGTCAAAGGATGGCTTTCTTTTAGTTTGTGTCGCGCGGCGTACACGCCGGCCAAGGGATTGGCCATAAACACATTCTCCCTGTATAGGCCTGAGCGGAAATTCAAGACGGGTGGGACACCGAAGAACCATCTTCGTAACCAATCTGGAATTTTCGATCAGACCGTCATTCAATCACGTGAGCCAACAACGAGATGGGGATCACGGTAAAAACCGTGATCCCGCATAATCGTAATTGGGATAAATCCCGATCTCGATCTTAGCTATTGAGCCACAGACGTGTTGCGACATAGCCGTTTGACATGTCGTTACCAATGTCCTGAACAAAACCAGAAACATTCGTCGTCGTCGCGTTCACAAAGTCGTTGAACATCGGCAGGATTAAACCGCCGGTGTCACGGACCATCAGTGCCATGTCGTGGTACATTTCTTTACGCTTGTTCTGATCCAGTTCGGCACGCGCTTCGAGCAACACTTTATCGAAATCAGTGTTGAAGAAACGGGTATCATTCCAGTCAGCGGACGACAGATATGCTGTTGAATACATCTGATCCTGGGTCGGACGACCACCCCAGTAAGAGGTACTGAACGGTTGAACGTTCCAGACGTTTGACCAGTAACCGTCACCCGGCTCACGTTTGATTTCGATGTCGATACCGGCTTTTTTCGCACTTTCCTGATACAGAACGGCTGCATCAACAGCCCCCGGGAATGCAACGTCGGATGTGCGCAGCAAAACCGAACCATCATGACCGGATTTCTTGAAGTGGAATGCTGCCTTATCCGGATCGTACGAACGCTGTTCGATGCCTTCCGGGAACAGGGCGTATGTTTCGTTGATCGGGAAGTCGTTACCAACTTTGCCGTAACCGCCAAGAATCTTTTCGACCATGGTTTCACGGTCCATCGCATGTTTCAGCGCCAGACGCAGGTCGTTATTATCGAACGGTGCGGTGTTGCAATGCATGATGAAGACATAGTGACCCCGACCGGATGTGGTCTGGATATCAACATTCGGTGCACGCTTTAGCAGACTGACGGTTTTCGGATCGACGCGGTTGATGAAGTGAACCTGACCCGATGACAGGGCTGCCATACGGGCGGTGGCATCGTTCATCACAATCATTTCGACGGAATCAACATAGCCGCGGTCGCTGCGCCAGTCGTTTTCGTTTTTAACGAATGTTGCGCGGACACCAGCTTCGAAGTTGTCGACTTTGAACGGACCGGTACCGATGCCAGAGCTTGGATCGTCATACCCGCCACCCGGCTGGATCACGAGGTGATAATCGCTCAGCAGCAGTGGAAGATCGGCGTTGCCTTCAGAAAGGGTGATGACCAGATCGCCACCCTTGTTTTCGATACCTTTGATCGAACCGAGAACACCCAAAGCACCGGATTCCGATTTTTCATCGGTGTGACGGTTCAGGGTTTTGATAACGTCATCAATGGTCAGTTCGGAACCATTGTGGAATTCAACGCCCTTGCGGATTTTAAAAGTCCACACCGATGCGTCGGCATTCGGTTCCCAGGATTCAGCAAGTGCCGGTACAGCCAAGCCGCTTGTCGGGTGCGATTCGACAAGCGTGTCGCCCCAGTTACGGTTCATGGCAAAGGTGAACTGCGAAGAAGATTTCGCCGGATCAATGACGTCGGTTGAAGAGCCGCCCTGCAGGCCGAGCTTCAGGTGACCGCCGCGCTTGGGTTCCTGTGCCATGGCAGATTTGCCATAAAGGCTGGTCGCTGCCGCAAGGGTCAGGCCCGCGGCCATGGAACGGCCAATGAATTCACGACGGTTCATTTCGTGTGCACTGACACGTGACGCAAAATACTTGATAGGATCAGTCATCCCAGTTCCTTCTCTGATATGTCATAAACTTGTTGAATTATGTATTGCTGTGGCAGTTCCGGCCTCTTGATTGGTCTTGGTTCTTCAAGGCCGGTCTTGGTACCGTTTCGGCACATCGGGCATGGCGCAGTTCTGAATTCTGCTAGTTTTGTCATGCCTCTGCTTTTGTGCAGTTGATGAGCCCCCCTTTGGCCACAAAATTTATCCCCTACGGGTGTGTGCACTACCATGGGTGCAACTCCTAAAAGGAAAAGCACCCAACAGGTCAACCTCACCGAAACCAATTAATGTTTCGGCGTGGCAGCACGTGTTGTGTGGGACAGACAGTGCACAAATCTGCCGCATCGTGACATGGGTGCCTTGTATGCATCAAGACGTTGGCAGGAAGTGTCAGAGGATTTTCGCACCTGAAAATAGATATTTGACCAATAATCTTCGCGAAAAAATAGCATAGAAAATCGATATGTTTTGCTTTGAAACACCTTGCAGAATAAGGGGTTGATGCCGTGCGAGTGCCAATTGGTATATGCGTGAATTATCGGATTAAAAAAAAATTGAAAATTTCACGTTCGAACAGGAAAAAGACCAAACCCAACTGACAAAAGTCAGTTGGGTTGATCAAAAAATATTCGAAACTGCGATTCGAAATGGATTGCAGAAACCCAACCCTATCCAGACAGGTCTCATGAACAACTACTGTCAAACGACAGGTTCCTAGTTTTCCTCGACTATTTCGCGTATGCGAAAGACAGACTTTGTAAATGGTGATTTTGATTTAGATGCCTGTCGGTGTTACGCTTTCGAAACTGTCCTGTTGATCGTAAACGATCTGATTGTAAGGGTGGTGCACATAACGGAGGAATAGATGTATCAAAAGATGCTCGTGCCTGTCGATTTGGCCCACGTCGATAAATTGGAAAAGGCAATTCAAACGGCCGTCGATCTAGCTCTGCATTACAAGGCGGAAATCTGTTTCCTCGGTGTGGGGGTAAATACACCTTCGGATGTGGCGCATAACCCGAAGGAATTTGAACAGAAACTGTCTGAGTTTGCGAAATCCTGTAGCGCGAAATTTGGCGTTACTGCGACAGCAAGTGCGCATATCTCGCACGATCCGGCTGTTGACCTTAGTAAGGCACTTGTTGCAAAGGCCGATGAACTCAAAGCCGATCTGATTGTGATGGCAACGCATGTTCCCGGTATCGCCGATCATGTTTTTGCCTCGCACGGAGGATATGTTGCGTCTCACTCGGATCTTTCAGTGTTCCTTGTGCGTTAAGCAACAGCCTTATCGAATTTTCGGCTAGGGGTAGCTGTAAATCAAATAAACTTAGGGAGTTTAAAATGGGGTCAGAAGCTGACACGGGCATTGAAAGCCCAGATGGTGCGGCAAACCCGATCAAGACGGATTATGAAATCGGGCAAGACAATTTCCAAAAAGAGATAGGGCCTTTTGGCCTTGATGTACACAATCCGGTCTTTTTGATTTCCGGATTGTCTATTGTTGCTTTCGTCTTCCTCACACTGGCCTTTCAGGAAAGTGTCGGGCCGATGTTTAACGACCTTCGCGGTTGGCTGACATCGACTTTTGACTGGTTCTTCCTATCGGTTGCCAATGTCTTTGTTGTGTTATGCCTGTTCCTAATTGTCTCGCCGCTTGGCCGTGTGCGTCTTGGTGGTGCCGATGCGACCCCGGATTACTCTTATTCGGGGTGGTTTGCGATGCTATTTGCTGCAGGCATGGGCATCGGTCTTATGTTCTACGGTGTGTCTGAGCCGATTTCGCATTTCACGTCCTCGTTTGGTGGAACTGCGTTCGGGGATGACGGCATGCGAACCGACTGGGCACCGCTTGGTGCTGCGGCCGGTGATGCAGATGCCGCATTTGATCTTGGCATGGCGGCAACAATTTTCCACTGGGGACTTCATCCTTGGGCAATCTATGCCACGGTGGCACTGGCACTTGCGCTGTTTTCCTTTAATAAGGGATTGCCGCTCACCATGCGTTCGGTTTTCTATCCGATCTTTGGTGAACGCGTTTGGGGCTGGACTGGTCATTGCATTGATATTTTGGCGGTTTTCGCCACGCTGTTTGGCTTGGCGACGTCACTTGGTTTTGGTGCGGAACAAGCCAACGCCGGTCTTAACTTCCTGTTTGATATTCCGGTCAGCGATGGATCAAAAGTTTTCTTGATCATTGCGATTACCGGTGTGGCCTTGATTTCGGTGCTGGCCGGGCTTGATGCCGGGGTCAAACGCCTTTCGGAAATCAATATGGTGCTGGCGGCATTACTTTTGCTGTTTGTTGTGCTGGTTGGGCCGACGATGGACATCATCACGGGCTTCTTCACCAGTCTGGTAGCCTATGTTGAATATCTGCCGGCACTTTCCAATCCGGTTGGGCGTGCCGATACCAACTTTAGCCAAGGCTGGACATCGTTCTACTGGGCTTGGTGGATTTCCTGGTCACCGTTTGTCGGTATGTTCATCGCGCGTGTTTCGCGTGGTCGCACCGTGCGTGAGTTCCTCACTTGTGTCCTTATCATTCCGTCACTGGTCTGCATTCTGTGGATGACCGCATTTGGCGGGACTGCCGTTCACATGGTGACTGAAGGCGTTACTGCGATCGCCGAGGCAGGCCTTCCGATCAAGCTGTTTACGATGCTTGAACAGTTGCCATTGCAGGCAATTACATCCTTCCTTGGTATCGTTCTGGTGATTGTATTCTTCGTGACCTCGTCGGATTCCGGTTCGCTTGTGATCGATACGATTACAGCTGGCGGCAAGGTGGATGCGCCAGTGCCGCAGCGTGTGTTCTGGTGCACGTTCGAAGGACTGGTGGCAATTGCATTGCTTCTGGGCGGTGGTCTTGGATCGTTGCAGGCGATGGCGGTTTCTACCGGCTTCCCGTTTGCAATTGTTCTGCTACTGGCGTGTTACTCGATCATTCAAGGATTGCGTACGGAACCCAAGGCGGTCGGTGCAAATTCCGAGGCAACTGTCGACAGCGACTGATGCCTGTCCTGCGAATTGCAGGACAAGACAATCTTAGAAAAGAAGGGGTGCAAATTTGCACCCCTTCTTACGTTTGGCACGGTTGACGTGCGATTTTTGTGTTGAGATCTTTACGGCGTGATCGGGACAAATTCCATGATCGGTTTTCCGTTGGTGTCACTTAGTACCAGCGCATCTTTGGTAAGCTGCCAATCGCTGACCTTTTCCATCGCATTATTAAATGCGTTTTCGATCGCCATGGCATCTTCAACACACATCATTTGCGTGGCGCCAAGCGGCGATAATTTCAGTTTGCCATCGTTTTCTTCATATGTACCAAAGTAACGGTTACAGCCGGTCGACCCGACAACTTTGCTGTCTGCGGTGAAATTTGCACTGGCTAGAACGGGTGACATTGGGGCCAGTGTTTCGTTCCCGTCCACGACCATTGAGAGTTGCCAATTCTTGCCCGTTATTGCCGACCAGTTACTTACCATTTCGGGCTGTTCGGATTTGCTGGTGGTGTTGCAGGCTGCCAGCAACAGGGCACTTGCCATAGCAAAGGAAGAAAGCGTCGTCGATTTGACAGTAAGCATGATGATTTTCCGTTTTTATCTCTGTTCCGGCCGATACCGCACAAGTATGGCCAGACTGTTCCCTATTCTCAGTGACACTGTCGCATATGTTTAAGGCAATATTTTAGCGCAAGGCCTAACCCTCAGCATCATCATTCACATACTGAAATGAAAACGCCTTTGCGCAATATGAGCTGATTTGGCTATGATATGGATCCTGCCCTTCATGACAGAACATCCAAGTCCAAGGTCACCTCATTATGAAAATCTCCCTGTCCGATGCGCATGCGCTCGTCAGTGATACATTGATCCGATCAAAGGTCAGTAAAGACAACGCGACATCCGTTGCAACGGCGCTGGTAGCCGCCGAGGCATCCGGGCAGGGTGGGCATGGATTTCGTCGTGTGCCCGCCTATTGTGCTCAGGCACGTGCAGGCAAAGTCGATGGTTTTGCCACGCCGACAATGCAAAAGACGACACCGGGTGTCTTGCGGATTGATGCGCAGTTTGGTTTTGCCTATCCGGCTTTGGATTTGATGGTCGCCCATCTACCCGAAATGGCATGTCGTCAGGGTATTGCGATTGCATCGATCCATAAATCACATCATGCGGGTGTTATGGGGTTGACGGTTGAACGACTGGCCGAGCAGGGGCTGGCCGCGATGATGTTTGCCAATGCACCGGCTGCGATGGCGGCATGGGGTGGGCGTCGCCCAATGTTTGGAACCAACCCGATTGCTTTTGGTGTGCCGGTTGGAAATGCCGGTGACCCGATTGTGATTGACCTTGCCTTGTCCAAGGTCGCGCGCGGCAAGATCATGGCGGCCAAACAAAAGGGTGTTTCAATTCCGGGTGATTGGGCGGTCGATACAGATGGCAATCCGACAACAGACCCGGCGAAGGCCCTTGAGGGCACCATGGTTCCTGCTGGCGGGGTAAAGGGTGCGGCACTTGCCATGATGGTTGAACTTTTGGCAGCGGGTCTTACCGGTGCACAGTTTGGTCATCAGTCATCATCGCTGTTTGATGATAAGGGCAAGCCACCTGCATTGGGACAAATGATCATTGCCATTGATCCAGTAGCAACCGGTGGGCCCGATATTGCAGATCACCTTGCCAGCATTGCCAATGAAATTGCCGCCGAAGAAGGTGTACGACTTCCGGGGCGGCGCGGTAAGTCCATTAGACTGAAAGCCGAAGTCGACGGCATAGAAATTGAAGAAGACGTCATGGATGCAATCAATAGATTGTAGAAGTCAGTCATGTTTGCAGCAGAAATGTGAATTTTATTTATGCTTACGTGGTTTGTTCAGGTCATTGTTTTTGTACTCTGCAATTTTCTATGTTCACATTCGCGCAGAGATATGAATATGACAGTTTCCATTTTTTAATGGCTGATTTTTAATTTCAAAATTACTTGATGTATAGACAAGTTTAATTGTTGTTGGGGGAATTGGCCCCCCGTAATCATCGAACTGTAACATCAGTGTCACCATAGAGTCGCCGTTCATGCGTAGGTTCAGCTTCCAGCGAAACATATGCAGGCGAATATTTGATGCTGGTTGTAGATATATCCGGACTGAACAAAAGCTTTTCCCGTGACAAGCGTGCTCTGAATAATGTCAGGCTCCAGGTTCGGGAAGGTGAAATGGTGGCGCTGATTGGCGCATCTGGTTCGGGAAAATCCACCCTTATTCGTCATATAGCCGGTTTGTTGCGCGGGGACCGTGACGGCGGAAAGATTTCCGTCTTTGGCGAGACCATTCAGGAAAATGGCAAGATTTCCCGTGGTGCGCGCAAGGTGCGCGCCGATATCGGCGTGATCTTCCAGCAATTCAACCTTGTCAGCCGCTTGACGGTTCTGACCAACGTTCTGATGGGGATGCTGGGGCGTGTACCAGCATGGCGCGGGTCTTTGTGCATGTTTACAAAATCCGAGCGTATGCGTGCCATGAGTGCCTTGGCACGTGTTGGCATCGATGGGCATGCAACTAAAAAAGCCCGTCATCTTTCCGGTGGTCAGCAACAGCGTGCGGCAATTGCGCGCACAATCACACAGGGTGCACGTCTTATTTTGGCTGACGAGCCGATTGCGTCGCTTGATCCGGCATCATCGCGCAAGGTGATGAATACGCTTGATCGCGTAAACCGCGAAGACAACGTCACTGTGATCGTATCTCTTCATCAAGTCGATTACGCCAAGGATTATTGCAAACGCACCATCGCCATGCGCGATGGTGAAGTTGTGTTTGACGGACCGTCAAACCAACTGACACCGGCGTTCCTCCAAGAACTCTACGGTGAATATTCTTCCGAGCTTTTTGCAGATGGTTCTGATGACACGGCAAAGCCCGTGGCCGAGCCGGTTGCGAAAAAGGATCTGGCTGTGGCGACAAGCTAGCCGGGTCACTGATGTGAACTGCCTTACCTTTTTGAATTCATGTCTAAATCAAATATGACAGGGGACTTCTTATGATCCGTAAAACAATTGCGTCTGTTGCACTTGCAGCAAGCATGCTCGCTTCGGGCTTCGCCCAGGCCGATGTTGATTTCAAACCGCTTGAAAATGATCCGGAGACCATCGTTTTTGGTTTCATCTCGACTGAGTCGAGTTCCAACCTGAAAGCTCAGTGGCAGCCGATGATCGATGATATGGAAGAAGTGCTTGGCAAAAAAGTCGACGCATTCTTTGCCCCGGATTATGCCGGTATCATCGAAGGCATGCGTTTTGGTAAGGTTCACGTTGGTTGGTTTGGTAACAAATCCGCAATGGAAGCCGTTGACCGTGCAGGCGGTGAAGTCTTCGTTCAGACGTCCAAAAGCGATGGCACGAACGGGTATTATTCCCACATCATCACGCAGGCAGATAACGACAAGCTCAACACGCTTGCCGACATGCTTAAATGCGATGGTTCGCTGAACTTTGGTATTGGCGATCCGAACTCGACTTCGGGCTTCCTCGTGCCGTCTTATTATGTCTTTGCACAGAACGGCGTTGACCCGAAAGATTGCTTTAAGACCGTTCGTAATGCGAACCATGAAACCAACCTGATGGCGACTGCCAACAAACAGGTTGATGTTGCTGCCAACAACTCCGAGCAGCTTGCACGGACCAACATGGTCAAGCCTGAAATCACCGATAAGGTCAAAGTAATCTGGACATCGCCGCTGATCCCGTCTGACCCGATGGTGTATCGTAAAGACCTGTCGCGTGAACTGAAATCTGAAATCAAGGCCTTCTTCTTGGGCTACGGTCGCCTTGGCAATGTTGAAGAAGCGAACAAGGTTCTTGGTGGCATTCAGGACGGCATGGGCAAATTCATGGAAAGCTCCAACGCGCAGCTTTACCCGATCCGTCAGCTTGCACTTTTCAAAGACAAGCTGAAAATCCAGAACACCGAAGAACTGTCTGCTGACGAAAAAGCAGAACGTGTTGCTTTCATCGACAAGAAACTCGCTGAACTCGACATTCTTGTTTCTTACGAATAATCGGCCTTTTGGCAGGGAGCGCACCAAAAGTGCGCTCCCTGTTCGTATTTACCATCCGGGATTTACACGATGAACAGCAGCATTTCTTCGACATCACTTGCCGCACCGGACTTGCCGCCGCGCGACCTTAAACGGTCGATGGGAAGCATGCTTCTTTGGGCCTTTATTTTCGGTCTTTTGGCGTGGTCGTGGGAGGGGGCTGATATGCGCCCGATGGCCCTGATCGAAAACAGTGGCAACATGGTCGATTTCGCAGATGGATTTTTCCCACCAGATTTTTTGATGTGGAAAACCTATGTCAGTGAAATGTGGATCACGATCCAGATTGCAATCTGGGGCACCGCACTTGCGATTGTTTGTTCGATCCCGTTTGGCATTTTGTGTTCTGAAAACATTGTTCCGTTCTGGGTGTATCAGCCGGTGCGCCGCCTGATGGATTCCTTCCGCGCAATCAATGAAATGGTTTTTGCCATGTTATTCGTTGTTGCCGTGGGCCTTGGCCCGTTTGCAGGTGTGTTGGCACTTTGGATCCATACGACCGGTGTTCTGGCAAAACTGTTTTCCGAGGCGGTTGAGGCCATTGATCCTGAGCCGGTTGAAGGCATTCGGGCAACCGGTGCCAATGGGTTGCAGGAAGTTATTTTCGGCGTGATCCCACAGGTTCTTCCGCTTTGGATTTCTTATTCTTTGTATCGGTTTGAATCAAATGTGCGGTCTGCCACGGTGCTTGGCATTGTTGGCGCCGGCGGGATCGGTATGGTTCTTTGGGAATATATCCGGGCGTTTTATTACGCCGAAACCGCAGCTGTTATGATCATTATCATTATTTCTGTCAGCCTGCTCGACATCGTATCGCAGCGTCTTCGTAAGCTTGTGACCTGATCAATGGGATACAAGATTACGCAAACCAAACCGGCGATGAAGAAATTGTCCGAACAGCCGACCCTTGATGAAACTGCCGTTGTTGTTGATTGCGAACTGGGATACTGGACCGAGATTGGCCCGCGGACGAGCATACGCGAGACAGTGATGGGCAATTATTCCTATGTCGTCAATGACAGTGAAATCATCTATTCGGACATCGGGAAATTCGTCAATATAGCGGCTCATACGCGCATCAACCCCGGGCAGCACCCGATGGATCGGGCGTCACTGCATCATTTCCAGTATCGATCCAGCGCCTATGATCTGGGTGATGATGATCCGGCGTTTTTTGACTGGCGTCGAGAAAAGCGGGTCAAACTTGAACATGATGTCTGGATCGGTCATGGCGCCATCGTTCAGGGTGGTGTCACCATTGGGATTGGATCGGTTGTCGGATCAGGTGCAGTGGTGACCAAGGATGTGGCTCCCTATACGATTGTGACAGGCATACCGGCTTCGTCCCTGCGTCCACGATTTGAAGCCGACATTGTCGATGCCTTGTTACGCATCCGTTGGTGGGACTGGTGTCACGATATGCTTGCGGAAAATCTGAATGATTTCCGAACACTTCCGGTGCGTGATTTCTGTCTGAAATTCGATACGATCTGATTGCGTCAAGCCAGAGATGTCAGGCTTCCTAGGTCAATTCCCCATGCCAGGTAACTTCTCTGTTGCGCAACCCTTAATGCCTTCCCAAGATACTTGTCTGTATCAAGACCGCAGTTCAAAGAGCCCCCATGACCGACTATCAACGCTATGCACTTTATTATGCCCCGTCTTCCCAAAGCGACCTTGGCCAGTTTGGTAATGCGTGGCTTGGTCGGGATCCGGTCACGGATGATGATCTTCCCCGCCCGGCTGTTTCAGGGATTGATGCGGATGACGTGATCGCGGCAACCACATCGCCAACCCGATATGGCTTTCATGGGACGCTGAAACCGCCATTCGCGGTAAAAGATGGGCAAAGCCGTGCTGAGCTTGAGACCGCGGTGGAAAGTCTTTGTGCAGAGACTGCGCCGATTACATGTGGTCCGCTGACATTGAAATCCATTGGTCAGTTTTTAGCATTGGTACCGACCGAGCCGGTTGCACCACTTGAAAATCTGGCCGGAATGCTGGTGCGTAGTCTTGATGACTTTCGCAAGCCTGAAGATGTGGCGGCTATGAACAAACGCCGTGCTGCCGGGCTGACAGAACGTCAGGAAGACTATCTTGTCGCTTGGGGCTATCCCTATGTCATGGAAGAATTTCGCTTCCACCTGACGCTCAGCAACAAGCTTGACCCCGAGCAATTGGCAAGGTTTGAATTATCCCTCAGGCCAATTATCGCGCCGCTCTGTGACGCGCCGTTTCAGATTGATGATGTCTGTCTTTTTGGTGATCCCGGAAACGGAAAGCCGTTTCGTTTGTTAAAGCGTTTTGCTTTGACGGGATAAGAAAATGCTGCAGTAAAGCCTGCAGCATTTTTCACAAAATTAGTCTGTAAGGAGCTGATTAGATGCTGCTTGATACAGGTACTGAGGTTAGCTGAGGTGCAAGGTTCTTTGCACGGATCGCCTCAATAAACCGGCTGATCCCGGTTTCCAAATCCGCATCGTTATGCACTTGCATGACGTTTGGCCCATTAACTTGGTAGGCTGATGCGCGCGCCAGACGTTTTTCAACTTCATACCGGTCTTCGCGTCCCCGTGCTTCAAGACGTTGACGCAAAACATCTGCGTTGGCGCAGATGCTGATGACACGGACATGATCTTCACCGACAAGTGCGCGTGCATCGTCAATCACGCTGCGCGAAACATTGACGATTACCGTTTTGCCATTGGTCACATCATCTTGCACATGGCGTGGCACGCCATAACACATATCATGGGCCCGCCAACTCAGAAGGAAGGCGCCCTGTTTGGCCATTGACGGGAAATCATCCGGTCGCACCGGAATATGATTTTCACCAATGGTCCCTGCCGGGCGGGTAATGCATCGGCGTGGAAAGCAGCAATGTGTTTCTTTGGAGAGTCGGTCACGGGCACCGTCAAGAAGGCTGTCTTTGCCAACACCGCTGGGACCGACAACAAGGATCAATAGCCCGCGTTTGGGGGCATCATCCGTTGGATGATGCCGGTCGTCATGTTCGGTCATGATACCCGTACACCTTCGCGCCAGACACCGCGCACGATTGGATGATGGGGGGAATGATGGACACGGATCAGATCGCCGCGTTTGCCAACGGCGATTTCACCACGATCGGTCAGATCGACCTGGGTTGCCGGGTTAAGCGAAACGGTGCGAATGGCACGTGGCAGATCATATTCGTTGAAATCATCAAACAGCTTCATCGCCCCATGCAGCAGGCTGTGCGGGACATAGTCGCTGGAAATAATATCAAGATAACCATTCTTGGCGAGATCTCCCGCGGCGACATTACCATTATGCGATCCGCCGCGCACAAGATTGGGGCCGCCCATCATCACACCAAGTCCTGCCTCATGTGATGCCTTGGCGGCCTCAAGCGTGGTCGGGAATTCAGCGACCGTCATTTTATCGGCGACGGCTTCGGCCACATGGGCATTGGTGGCGTCATCGTGGCTTGCCAGCGCAAGCCCCTTGGCATGCGCCGTTTCGACCACATGGCGGCGATGCATTGCTGAATAAAGCTCGGAATCGCGTCTACGTGTTGCGACAAATTTGCGCATTTCCTCATCATTCAAGCCATATTTCCCCTGATAATAGGTGTAATAGGCTTCTAGACTAACGAATTGGCGCTGGCCCGGTGTGTGATCCATGACCGACAACATTTTCACCAGTGGCATCTCAACCAAGGTACCAAGAGCCTCAATCATGCCGGGAAAGGAAGTTTCACAGCGCAGATGCAATTTGTGATCCGCGCGCAAAAGATTGTTATCTTGCGCGTGGGCAAGAGCCTCGACCGATTCAACCAGCCGGACAATACGTTCTGACCCTTCATTGACATCGCCAATCGATACGGCGTCAAAAACAGTCGTAATCCCGGCACTTGCAACCTGATTGTCATGCGCAATAACCGCAGCGGTGGCCGGCCAGCGGGTTTTTGGGCGTGGGGTCAGATGTTTGTCGAGATTGTCTGTGTGCAGTTCGACAAGACCGGGCATCAGGTAGTCCCCAGCCATATCTTCGGCGCCGGGCAGGTTGGATGCCCGATCCGACACATCTGTAATGATCCCGTCCTTTATCTGCACGGCACCGTCAATGACATCGTTCGCTAGCACAATTTTGGCGTTTGTAAAAATCTGTTCAGTCATTGGCCCCAACTTTAAACGATGTCACATCAAATGACCCTGTGCAGACCGCATCACGGGTTTCATGGTCGTGGAAAATACCGGCAATTGCCGCCCCACGGGATTTGGCTTCTTCGATCAGTGCCAGAACCGTTGCACGGTTGTCGACATCAAGCGATGCGGTCGGTTCGTCAAGCAGCATGACTGGATAATCGGCAATAAAGCCACGGGCAATATTCACACGTTGCTGTTCACCGCCCGAAAAGGTCAATGGCGAAAGCTGCCAAAGACGTTCAGGAATACGCAGGCGGGTCAAAAGATCCCGCGCCTTGGCCGTTGCATTGGCGCGTGATGTGCCAAGTGCGACCAGTGGTTCGGCAACAATTTCGAGCGTTGGCACACGCGGAATAACACGCAAAAACTGGCTAACATAGCCCATCGTGCGTTTGCGCATATCAAGGATCGCATGCGGGCTGGCCGTGGTGATGTCGAGCCATCCGCCATCGTGCCTGACGTTGATTGATCCGCTTGAGCATGTGTAATTGGCGTAAAGCATGCGCATGAATGTACTTTTCCCGGAACCGGACTCGCCAGTCAGCGCAATACAGTCCCCCGCCGATAAACTAAACTCTATGTCATTAAAAACCGGGATCGTTACGCTGCCCTGCGTGTGCAACGTAAAGCTTTTTGAGACGTTTTGAGCATGAAGCATTTCAGACATTTTTTTGCCCCGGGTTCAGTTCTGAAGGATGGAAGAAACAAGCAACTGGGTGTAGGCATGCTGCGGATCATCAAGAACCTGATCGGTCAGCCCGCTTTCAATCACCTTGCCCTGTTGCATCACCATCAAACGGTGAGACAGCAAACGGGCCACTGCGAGATCGTGGGTGACGATAATCACTGCAAGATTAAGGTCGTGAACCAGCCCGCGCAGCAGATCGAGCAAACGCGCCTGAACCGAAACATCCAGACCACCCGTGGGTTCGTCCATAAAGACGAGGCGCGGGCTGGTTACGAGGTTGCGGGCAATCTGCAAACGTTGCTGCATGCCGCCCGAAAAGGTTGATGGCAAATCATCAAGGCGCTCGGACGCAATTTCGACTTTGCCCAGCCAGTTGTCAGCAGAACTGCGAATATTGCCATAATGGCGATCACCCACCGCCATCAGGCGTTCGCCAATGTTCGCCCCGGCACTGACGTTCATGCGCAGTCCATCTCGCGGGTTCTGATGGACAAAGGCCCAATCGGTGCGCATCAACAACCGGCGCTGAGCTTCGGACATTTCATAAACGTCACGGGTGCCGTCAATCCGGGTTTGGTATTGTACCGTTCCCTTTGTCGGTTCTTGTTGTGCGGAAATGCTGCGCAGCAAAGTGGACTTGCCCGAACCGGATTCACCAACGATGCCAAGAACCTCGCCCGGGCGGAGTTCAAAACTGACATCCTTGCAGCCAACCCGGTCACCATACATCATGGTCAGGTCATCAACGCGCAGAAGCGGATCATTCATCTTGGTCATTACTCTGCTGCCTTTTCGCTGCTTGGGTTGCTTTTGGGGCCGCCAAGCGGCTGGTCATGATGTTGCGGGCCACGATGGCCGGCATCCTGTCGTTCGCTGCAATAATCGGTGTCAGAGCAAACAAACATCCGGTTGCCTTTGTCATCTAGGATGACTTCATCAAGGTAACTGTCGTGCGAACCGCACATGCCGCATTCGTCGTCCCATGATTGCACCTCAAACGGGTGATCTTCGAAATCAAGGCTTTTGACCTTGGTGTAGGGTGGCAGAGCATAGATACGTTTCTCACGACCGGCCCCGAAAAGCTGAAGCGCTGCCATGTTATCCATTTTCGGATTGTCAAATTTTGGGGTTGGAGACGGATCCATCACATAGCGATCGTCGACCATCACCGGATAGGCATAGGTCGTTGCAATATGGCCGTGACGGGCGATGTCTTCGTATAGTTTCACATGCATCAGGCCGTATTCTTCAAGCGCGTGCATTTTCCGGGTTTCGGTTTCACGTGGTTCAAGAAAACGAAGCGGCTCAGGAATAGGCACCTGATAGACAAGAACCTGATCTTCGCGCAATTCCTTTTCGGGAATGCGGTGCCGGGTTTGGATGATCGACGCCTCGGCGGTTTTTTCTGTGGTTGCCACATTGGCCGTCTTGGCAAAGAACTGGCGAATGGACACTGCATTGGTGGTGTCGTCCGCCCCCTGATCAATGACTTTCAGGGTATCTTTGGGGCCAATGACGGCGGCCGTTACCTGAACGCCACCCGTGCCCCAGCCGTATGGCATCGGCATTTCACGTCCGGCAAATGGTACTTGATAACCCGGAATGGCAACGGCTTTAAGCAGTGCGCGCCGGATCATGCGTTTGGTTTGTTCATCAAGATAGGCAAAATTATAGGCCGAAGCCGTATCAGCCGCATTATGTACAGTCTGTTCCATGGCGATTACTCCGCGGCTTCGGATTGGGTTTTGATTTCTTGTGCGTCGGCCTTGGCAAGTCGGGCTTCGACCTCGGTCCGCATGCGGCGCACCAGTTCCAGTTCACCCTGGAAATCGACGTAATGAGGCAGCTTGATATGTTCGACAAAGCCGGTGGATTGGACATTGTCACTGTGTTCCATAACGAACTCGCTGTCTTGCGCCGGGCCCATGATTTGTTCGCCCATTTCATTGGCGCGCATGGCACGGTCGACCAATGCCATCGAAATCGATTTGCGTTCGTTCTGACCAAAGACAAGGCCATATCCACGGGTAAACTGTGGCAGTTTGGTTTTCGATCCCTTGAACTTGTTGACGGTTTCGCACTCGGTCAGTTCAATATCGCCGATATCAATGGCAAAGCCGAGTTCTTCGGGTTCGATTTCGACCGATACCGTGCCATAACGAATTTCACCCACAAAGGCGTGACTGTTGGCATATCCACGCTGTGTGGAATACCCAAGGGCCAGAACAAAGCCTTCATCCCCGCGTGACAGGTTTTGTAAACGCAAGTCACGCCCGGCCGGGAATTTGATCGGTTCGCGGGTTAAATCAGCAACCGGGGCATTTTCATCAACCGGTGTTGGTTCATCTTGAATAAGTCCCTCGTAGTTCAGGATATCATCCAAAACACGCGGCATATGGTCATCAACCGGGTTTTCACCGCTTGGCGCTTCGGCGGGGTCTTCGCCATTGGCCATCAGGGTGAAGTCCAAAAGTCGGTGCGTATAGTCAAACGTCGGGCCAAGAATTTGCCCTCCCGGAAGGTCTTTAAACGTTGCAGAAATACGGCGTGATACGTCCATTTCCGCTGTTTTTATCGGTTTGGAAAAGGCAAAGCGCGGCAAGGTCGTGCGATAAGCACGCATTAGGAAAATGGCTTCGATCAAATCACCGCGCGCCTGCTTGATCGCAAGGGCGGCCAGATCGCGGTCGTAAAGCGATCCTTCGGCCATAACCCGGGTGACCGACAGCGACAATTGCTGTTCGATCTGGTCGGTTTCGATTTCTCTGACGTCTTTGTTGCCACGGCGCTGTTCTGCCAGAAGCCGGTGGGCATTGTTGATGGCGCGTTCGCCACCTTTTACAGCAACATACATGGTTACTTGACCTCAACCCGGGTGGTGCGTGAAAGGGCGGCGATTTTGGTGTCGGTCGCGAAAATGACATCGACACCGCATGGGAAAAGATGATGGTTCTCAGCCCGCCACGCATGAAACGCCGCCGGAAGACCTTTGATATCCAAACTATGGGTATCCTTGATCCCTGGGCCGCGAAGATGCATTTCCGAGTTGTCGGTGATGTCATCGACCAGCAGGATCAATGTTGCCGACTGATCAGGGTATTCGGCAGTGCCAACTGGAAGCTGCGCGATAAAGGACAGATCTTCGTCACAGCGCGCAACGGCAAAATCGGCCTGCGAGACGTCGGTTGTGATAGGGCTGCCGCAATGGAATTTCAAATGCGTGGTGGCCGCGTTGGTCGCACAAGCGGGAGACAACCAAACCGTGGTGTCCATATCCGCCATTGCAAGAAGTGTTGCGGTGGTGGATATGTTCAAGCCGTCTGGTGCCGTGATGTTAATCGGCAGGTTGTAAATGCGGCCGGGGCGCGACATGGCGTCAAGTAACACACGGAAAACAGCGTTCGAATCAAATGCGGCATGATCAAAACCGGGCAGCAAGTTACTTGTCTGGGATTGCAGGGTCATTCGTCTTCTCCGCGGACAAGGGTAAAGAAATCGACTTTGGTTGCGGCAACCTTATGGGCATGGTCACGTTTGGCAGCGGCTTGTTGTTCGGCAAGGATGTCGATAAAGGCGCTGGCGGTCTGATCACGCAACATAACGGCGTCAAACAGGGCGGCATATTGTGCCTGAACCCGATCACGTCCCTTGACGTATGAGTGACCAACAGTTCCGTCTGAAAGGGTTACAGCGCAGCGTGTAACCGTCATTTCGCCAAGGTTGAACCGTTGTCCTCCACCGCCTGCGCGACCGCGCACCATCACCATGCCGACTTGTGGCTCGCGCAGATGGCTCCAAGTGGTCGCGCCGTATTTGTCGGACCATTCGGTTTCAAGGGTCTTACGGTCAGTGCGGGCAAGAACTGCCATCCAGCGTTGACGCGCAGTTATCGCGCTGTCGTCCGTCTTGGTGGTGTCTGGTGCTGCGGTCGGGGCGGCTTGGGCCGTCATATGTCTGATCCTTTTTCATGGATGTCGACAAATTCAAAATTTGTCTAGACGTCTATACATATTTACGTTATAAGCCGATCTATCGACCTTGGCAAAGGTCTTGCGGTGAAAGTTTTGTGAACGGGAAAAGTTATGGATTGGGAGCCGGGGCTATCTATCTGGAAGCAAATCGAAAAACAGCTTCTGACAGATATTTCGGACGGGGTGTTTTCCCCGGGGGATAAAATGCCGACCGAAATGGAACTGGTGCGCCGTTTCGGTGTGAATCGCCATACCGTACGCCGTGCGATCGCGGCCCTCGTCGATACCAATGTCGTCCGGGTGGAACAGGGACGCGGGGCCTTTGTTCAGGAACAGATCCTTGATTACCCTCTGGGCGCTAAAACCCGGTTTTCCCAGATTGTATCCGGGCGTCATCGCTTGCCGGACAAACGCTTGGTATCATCCGAGGTGCTTAAGGCAACTGCAACGGTCGCGCAATGTCTGGACGTAAAGCTGGGCACACGGGTGATTGAACTGTTTTCAGTGTCCGAAGCCGACGGTGTGCCGCTGGCGGTGGCGACCAGTTACCTGCCAGCCGCACGATTTGAAGGCATTGTCGAGATTTTCATCGAAACAAAATCGCTGACCGAAGCGTTCAAACGGTTCGGGGTTGACGATTATACCCGCAAAACCACCCGCATTTCAGCAGCACTGCCCTCGTCACGTGTCGCAAGCCTGCTAAAGCAGGCCAAAAACCGCCCGGTAATCTCGACCGAAAGCATTGATGTCGATTCGGCCGGTGTGCCGATTGAGTTCGGCGTTACCGCCTTTTCCAGTGACCGGGTGCAGCTGATTGTGGAATAGTGCAGATACGTTTACTGGGCAGGCTTTCGACACCAGAACTGATACATTGCTCTGAATGTATCGGGGTTATCAAGTTCATACGCGTGCCATTTATCAAGACGTTTTTCAGCAGAAAATCCGTTTAGTTCTTTCCGGAAATTACCGAGTTGACCCGCGAAATTCATTTCGAAATCGAGAAATTCCAGATTAAGGGTTTTCAAATATTCTTTGATTTCCGGCAAGGTGAAGCGGTGTTCCTGAATATGAAAGATCAGGTCGCGACAAGCACTCAAACTATGAAAGTCTGATCTGCGGCATAGTTGGGCTAAGACCGGATCACCTTTTGCGGCTGCGTTGATAATATATTGTCGGCACGTACGAATGCCGTCCGCGGTTGGTTCAAAATTTTGTTCGGCAACAATTTTGCGCCCTGCCAGAACGTCCTGTCGGGCTGCCTCGCTATACAGACCAATCTTCATGAGGCCGCCGGGTTTGACGCGTCGTACAAGAGTTTCCCATCCCAAAAGCGGGTTTTCGAGATGGTGTAAAACGCCGACACATTCAACAACATCAAACTGCTTCTCTATTTCATCAAGTTGTAGAATATCGGCTTGGAAAAAGGAAATGTTGTCTATGTTGAGTTTTGCAGATTGCCGTTTCGCATAAGCTAGGCTGGCAAGACTAAGGTCAACTGCGGTTACCTTCGATGCTTTGTAGCGTGTGGCAGGTTGGATAGAATGTTGCCCGGTCCCACAGCCGGCAACCAGTATTTCTGGCACGTCTGGCGCAACATAATCGCCAAGTTCAAGTAAAATAGGGGGGGATGTCAGGACGTCGGCGATTGACAGATCGTATCTGCGAACTGCTGCGTTTATCCACCTTGGGTATGGGTTCTGCTCATACATGTCGCGTACAGAAGAAGACACGCCATCTGAGATTTTTGTCAGTTGGCCGATAGTCGGTCGAATCTCGTTTTCTTCCAGCGGCTCTTTTATCTGCCTTTCTATAACTGGCGGGAGCGAACTGGGCCAATTTTGTGCTGTCAGTATGTTTGCCCACGCATAATGAGATAGTGGTGCGTAGGCAGCTAGTATCGTCAATTCCACCGGGTTCGGGGTGGCGCCATCCGCGACAATTTTTGCCAGTTTATTTTCAAGTTGGCTTATGGCCTGCTTTTCTGCTTCGGAAACGACATAAGCATACTCGTTGTTAAAGCACTGCAGAGCAAGGCTGATCGCAAGGGGTAATATTTCATCATCACGTGACGTATCCGATGTCAGCATTTCCCTGCGGCAGCGTGTCAGAATTCTCTCAAGAGCAATGTTGTCGATCGGGGTTGCAGACATCAGCATCATCAGGGATGTGCATTTTGCCAACGTAATCATGTCTGACCAAGGATCTGAAATGCCAACCGCATCGGGCTTGGCCCAGCGGTTGAGTACTTCGGCGATTTGCGTATCGTGCTCTGCTGCGACAATCACGGTTTGCACAAGGTCCTGCATCGGCAGAGTTTCGGAGCGAATCAGATGTTGTAACCTAATTTCGACGCCCGCAGAGGATGGTGTCGACGCGGTCAATATTTTCAGACAGTCACAAAATAGTTGCCAGTGACGATTTTCGCCGGGTCGGCGGCCAATGGCGAGGCTGTGAAACTTTAAGGCCTCGGAGTGTCGACTTTGTTTTTCAAGCGCGGTTGCGATATCAGACAATACGTCAGGATCTGATGATCTCTGCATCAGTGCCTGTTCTAGATGGGTTAACGCCTGATCCGTGTTCCCAAGAAGCAAGTGCGTTTGGCCGAGAAGTTTATGCCTACTGAACGCGCCTTTGGGTGTGCTTGGGGCATTTTCGAGCATCGCAAGCGCGCGCGAATAATGTTTCTGCTTTATCAAAAGCGCACCCAGATTATGATAGGCGTCAACATAGCTTGGTTGAATAGCAATAGCGTTTTTGAAGCTGGCCTCTGCGTGTATAAAATCGTTTAAGGCAACCAAAACAACGCCGAGATGGTCGTGAGCTACCGCATTGTTTTGCTGAATAGAAACGGATTGGAACATCAGGTTTCTTGCCTGTTCGTGCGAACCCGTCCGATAGCAACATAGTCCGAGATGATGTAAGGCAATTGGGTGATCAGATTGTATGCGCAACACCTCAAGATATTTTCTTGAAGCCTCACGAAAGTCGCCTTTCGCAAAAAAATCGTCTGCTGCTCGCAATATAGCCTGAACCGGATCGGACACTTTTTTCGCCTATTTTGAATGATTTCGAAGATAAGCTTATTTTCCAACGTCTTTCGTTCGGGTTTACAAAGCTCATATTTCGTAAACACAAAATGACGTTGATTAGTATTCCCGGCCCGGCCGTGCTTTGTAGACAGGAAAGCCCAGCTTGAACTTGATTGCGGCAGCGCGCAGGATAAAGGCGGCAAAGAATGCGATGAAGGCAATCGGGCCGCGTGGCAGTTCAAGAATATCCGTGCCAACCACATAAATACTGGCGCCCAAGAAAGCACAGCTGATGTAAATCTCAGGGCGCAGGATAAGCGGGATTTCGTTGCAAACTACGTCGCGTACCATGCCGCCGAATGTTGCGGTGATCATGCCAAGGATGATGGCAACAAGTGGTGACACACCAAGGTTTAATCCAATCGCCGCCCCGGTTACGCCAAAAAGTGCAAGCCCCAGCGCATCAAGCCAGATCAGCGCGACATAGCGCCGCTCGACAAGATGGGCCGTAAAATAGGTAAAGATCGCTGCGCCGATACAGGTAATAATCCATGACGGGTCTTTGATCCAGAATACTGGCGTTTCTCCAGTAATCACATCACGTACTGTCCCACCACCAATGCCGGTAAAGGTCGCTATTAGGACAAAGCCGACAACATCCATCTGGCGTCGGGATGCTTCAAGTGCGCCTGTGATCGCAAAGACCGCAACGCCCGCCAGTTCAAGCCAATAAATAATCTGGGTAATGGTCATAGCACCCTGTCAGGTTGTCGGTTGCGTTAGGTGGTGGTTATGTGATTTGGCCGCGCGGGGTGACCTTCGCCATTTCGATGGCATCACGTGATGGTACGATTAATGCTCTGATTTTCAAATATATCATCAAATACAAACGTGTAATTATTTCCTAGTCAAAGACCGATATTTTGAAGCAATCAGATCTTGATCTGTTCTTTTCGAGATGGGGCTGAATTTTGCCAATCTATACGTGGTTTCAGTGAAATAGGGGCGGTGTAATTTTGTTTGTAGCGCTTCTAAAAAAATGCTTTGAGGATCCCTACATCTACGATCAAATAAGCGGCAATTATAAATTGCCGTGACCTGTTGGCCGCCAAAATTAAAAACAATGGCTGACAGTATTGGAGAGTGAGAGGAATAATCTTGAAAAAGTTTCTGCAGGTCGGAATCCGCGTGCAGATTGCTTTGGCGACGGCATTGCTTGTTGTCGGGCTGGCGGTTTTGATGAGTTTTGTGATTGGCAAGCGATCCGGTGCCGACCTGCGACAGCAGATCGGTATTGGGGTTTCCGACATTGCGCTTCAGATGGCCGATGAACTTGATCGCACGATGTGGACCCATCGGGGCGAAGTTTCTGTTCTCAGCACGCTTACGGCTTTTCAGGATTTTTCCAATACGCAGCAAATGAGTTCGATCATCAACCGGTTGCGTAAGGAAATTCCAATTTTCACTTGGATCGGAATTCTGGATCACGAAGGTACTGTTGTCGCCTCGACCGGCGATATTCTTCTGGGTGCGAATATTGCTCAGCGACCGGTGTTTCAGTATGGTCGGGTCGGGCAATTTATTGGTGATGTGCATGAGGCAAAATTGCTTGCCGACAAATTTCCATCCCCAACAGGCGAACCTATCCAGTTTGTTGATATTGCCGTACCGCTGACCAGCGAGAATGATGAACTGAACGGAGTGTTTGCAGCGCACCTGAGTTGGGAGTGGGCAAATACGGTTCGGCGCACGTTATTTAGCGGTCAGGGCGTGCATCACAATGTCGATATTTTCGTGATTGCAGAGAACGGCACAATCCTTCTGGGTGCGGATCAGGAAATGGTGGGAGAAACCCTGTCGATTGACGCTCTGGACGAGGCGCGCCGCAATCATATTGGCTGGAAAATCAGCACATGGCCCGATGGGCATGAATATCTGACGGGGTATGCGCCCGCCGACGGGCATCTTGATTATGAGGGGCTCAATTGGTCTGTTCTGGTACGTCAACGGGTCGAGGACGCCCTTCAGCCTGTTTATTTGCTGCGCCGCGATATTTTGATCTGGGGCTTGGTGCTTGCGGTTGTGTTCAGTTCAATTGCCTGGTGGGGGGCTGGTTTCTTTGTTGGGCCAATCACCCGCATGGCAAATTCGATTGAAGCGATGAAACGTGGCGATCTGGATGTTTTGCCTGATATTCGGGGTGCGCGTGAAATCAACATTCTTTCGTCGAACCTGCGCGCCCTTTTGGCCAAGCTGACGGAGAAGGATGTGGCACTTGGTGAAATGGAACGGATTGCTCACCATGACACCCTGACCGGACTTGGTAATCGCATGGCGCTTGATGTTTATTTTGAGCACGCCATTGCACAGGCAGACCGTCAAAAATCCGAACTGGCCGTTCTGATGCTTGATCTTGATGACTTTAAGCAGATCAATGACAAGCTGGGACATGCGGCGGGTGACGAAGTCCTTTGCGAGGTCGCAAGACGGTTGCGTCGTTGTGTGCGTGGCGGGGATCTTGTCGTGCGTTTGGGCGGGGATGAAATGGTGATTGTGTCTCACGTTGAGGGTGACGGAAAGTCGCAATCAATCACACTGGCCGAAAGAATCCTGCAAGAAATCCTGATGCCCTTTATCACCGGTGGCAGTCGCGTTTTGATCTGTATGAGCATTGGCATCAGCCTTTATCCACTTCATGCCCAAAAATCTGAGCGCCTCCTCAATCAGGCAGATCAGGCGCTTTATGCTGCAAAGGCGCGCGGCAAGAACGGATATGTTCTTTATTCTGATCAAGATATGATTGGCAATGACGCGTCATCACGTGCCTGACGTCTTTGGGAGGCAGGAGGATACAATCCAGTCGGTGGATGGCTGATATCGCATCGCGGAATGGCAGGTTTTCTTGACTTCGCAGCACAGCATCGTAATAACCATTTAATGACAATTTCATCGGATAAAGAACTCGATCATCTGCGTCGTATTGGCCGCATTTGCGCGCGCGCGCGGGACGTTATGGGGGCTGCGGCAGTACCCGGCATCGCCACCGCGGAACTTGACCTCATCGGGCGAAAGGTTCTTGAAGACGCCGGTGCCGTTTCAGCCCCGGAAAGCGAATATAAGTTCCCCGGTGCGACCTGCATCAGCGTCAACGAAGCTGTTGCCCATGGCATTCCCGGCGATCAGGTTCTTGCGGATGGTGACTTGGTTAACATTGATGTTTCCGCTTCCCTTGATGGGTATTTTTCCGATACTGGAGCCAGCTTTATCTGTGGTGCGGGAAAACCCGAACTGATCAAACTGTGCGACGATGGCAAAAAAGCCATGTGGGCCGGGATCAAGGTTGTCCGTGACAAGGCACCCATCCGCGAAATCGGGCTTAAGGTCGAAAACTTCGCGCGTAAGGGCGGCTATACCCTGATCCGCAATCTTGCGAGCCACGGTATTGGCAAATCACTACACGAACATCCTCATACCATCCCGACATGGGATGATCCCAAAGAACGCCGGACCCTTAAAAAAGGGCAGGTGATCACCATCGAACCGTTCCTGTCGCTTGGTGCAAAATGGGCGGTGGATTGTGATGATGGCTGGACGCTGTTTTCTGATACTGGCGACGCCACGGTACAATATGAACACACGCTTGTCGTTACCGACAAAGGCTATGAGATCATGACACTGGGTGCATAGAGATTAAAATGCTGCAATTTATGCTGCAGCACTTTGTGCAATAAAAAGCCGCCCAACGATGTGGGCGGCTTTTGCTTTGTGATCGATTGTAAAGGCGATGTTTACGCGCCGTATTTCGCCTTGGCTTCGCGGCGGCGCGCGTGGAGGACCGGCTCGGTATAACCGTTTGGCTGTTCGCGGCCTTTGAATACCAGATCACATGCTGCAGCAAAGGCAACGCTGTCATCAAAGTTCGGTGCCATGTTGCGATAGGTCGGATCCCCGGCGTTCTGCTTGTCAACGATCGCAGCCATACGTTTGAGGGTTTCCATGACCTGTTCTTTGGTGCACAGCTCATGGTGCATCCAGTTGGCGATATGCTGGCTCGAAATACGTAAAGTGGCCCGGTCTTCCATCAGGCCAACATCATTGATGTCAGGCACTTTGGAACAACCAACGCCACTGTCGATCCAGCGAACGACATAGCCCAGAATACCTTGCGCGTTATTATCAAGCTCTTCCTGAATTTCGCTTGGCATTGGTTTGATATCGCCAAGACGCGGGATCGCCAGGATATCATCAAGGTGGGCCCGTTCACGTTTGCCGATTTCATCCTGTACTGCCCGAACATCAACCTGATGATAGTGAATGGCGTGCAGGGTGGCGGCGGTCGGTGAAGGAACCCATGCGCATTTTGCGCCGGCCTTGGGATGACCAATTTTGGCATCCATCATTTCGGCCATGCGATCAGGTTTGGCCCACATGCCTTTGCCGATCTGCGCAACGCCTTTCATGCCGCACTGAAGACCAACATCCACGTTCCAGTTTTCATAGGCCGCGATCCAGTATTGATCTTTCATCGCGTCCTTACGAACCATAGGACCAGCTTCCATGCTGGTGTGGATTTCATCACCGGTTCGATCAAGGAAACCGGTATTGATGAAGACAACACGGTCTTTGGCGGCCCGGATGCACTCCTTAAGGTTTACCGTTGTGCGGCGTTCCTCATCCATGATGCCGACCTTAAGCGTGTGTTCGGGCACATCAATCGCATTTTCGACAAAGGCAAACAGGTCGCTGGTCAAGGCGACTTCCTCTGGGCCGTGCATTTTCGGTTTCACGATATAGACACTGCCATGGCGTGAATTGGCCAATTCGTTCTTGCCTTCAACGTCATGCTTGGCAATCAGCCCCGTGATCATGGCATCAAGGAAACCTTCGGGCACTTCATTGCCGTTGGCATCAAGAACAGCATCTGACGTCATAAGGTGACCGACATTACGCACCAGCATCAAACTACGGCCCGGCAGAACGACTTCGTGGCCGTCAACACCCTTATATGTCCGGTCCGGGTTCAGGCGACGGGTTACGGTCTTGCCACCCTTTTCGAACTTTTCTTCCAGTGTACCCTTCATCAGGCCAAGCCAGTTGCGGTAGGCAAGGGTCTTGTCTTCTGCATCAACAGCGGCGACAGAATCTTCGCAATCCTGAATGGTCGTAACGGCCGATTCCATGATCACGTCAGAGACACCCGCAGCATGTTCCTTGCCAATCGGGTGGGTCGGATCAATGCAGATTTCGATATGCAGGCTGTGCTTGCGCAGCAGAATTTCCGAAAGTGCGCCGTTCTTTTCGTTGTAGCCAATAAACTGGGATGGCTGAGCAAGCGCGCTTTCACTGCCATCAGACAGGGTCACCACCAGTGTCCACCAGCCCGATCCATCATCGCGTACTTCATACTTTGTAACGTCAGCATGATGGCCGGTTGCAAGTGGTGCGGCTTCGTCAAGGAAGTTCGCCGCATAGGCCACCACAGCAGCCCCACGCTTTGGGTTAAAGCCCTTGGTCTTTTCTTTGCCATCGGCATCGTCGATGACATCGGTGCCATACAGCGCGTCATAAAGGCTGCCCCAACGGGCATTGGCTGCATTAAGCGCATATCGTGCATTCATCACAGGCACAACAAGCTGCGGCCCGGCAACACGGGCGATTTCCGGGTCAACATTCGTGGTGCTGATGTAAAAATCATCGCCTTCCGGCAGAAGATAGCCGATGTCGATCAAAAAGTTCTTATAGGCAACCGGATCGCGTGCCTGATCCTGACGCGACACATGCCATTCGTCGATCTTGGCCTGCAGCTCATCACGCTTTGCCAAAAGTGCTTTGTTGCGTGGCCCCAGTTCAGTGACAAGTTTTTCAAACGACGCCCAGAACTGATCAGAACTGATCCCCGTTCCCGGAATGACTTCGTTGGCAACCAGATCATGCAAAACCGATGCGATCTGAAGGCCACCTTTTTGGATGCGTTGGGTCATGTTTACTCTCACCAGACTTGGAACCGTCACGGGAACCGGCATGAAAATCCTGAACCCCGCGATAACGTTTGAGACAACATATGGTCTCAAACCGCAGTGGGTCCACAGCAGGTTTTATTATTTTGGGATGTTTTCCGCATTATGGAATGCTGTCCATAAGATGCGGCAGTGGCGAAAGAACGTTGATTTTCCTGACATTGGCACCAAAAGGCCGACCTGTTCTCGCGCAAAAAGCACGGGCACGGCCTGTGGCGCGCCATGATCGAACGGCAGCCGGGCACGTATTAAACATGCCATTACATATGGTTGTGTAAACACCGAATGGCGGTGATGTCTCAATTGTAATTCAGGCTGCATCCCGATTTGGGACTGCAGCCTGATAAATCTCGTTCTTATTTCGTTTCTGGTTTCGCGCTTTCGTCATCCTCATCGACTGCGACATGCCCATAGTCGTCGGGATGTGCTGTACCATCCGGCGTCAAAAGGTCGCTGACTTCATCGGTCTCTTGCGAAGAGTCCTTTGTGGAGCCGTCCGCGCCGTCTTCGGGAACTTCATCGGTAATCGATGACAGCTCAAACGCCATAGGGGTTGTGCGCGGAACCGCAACGAACTGACCTTGCTCCTCGAGAGAGATGCGACGACCAAACCCAGCACGGTAAATGGCAAATCCGGCAACCAGAATCCCGATCACGGAAAACAGGAATGGCAGTGCCCAGGGGCCAAAGTACCCGATTGCGCTCGACCCTAGCAATGGACCGGCTGCGGCTGAGCCGCCATAAATAATCAAAAGGCCGCCCGATGCAGGCACGATGTCTTCGGGTTCGAGGTAATCATTCACATAGGCCACAGCCAATCCATAGATCGGCATGATGAAGACCCCGGTGATCCCGCCCCAAAGTGTCAGATTGTCTTTGATGACGACGGGGATGGCAAGCGGGATCAGCCCGCAAACAGCAAGACCAAGTAAGACAACAATCATTACGTATTGGCGCGGCACAATGTCAGAAAGCTTGCCGATCGGGAACTGCATGATCATGCCGCCCAGAATGACAAAAAACATGAAATAGGCGACGTTTTGCGTGCTTAAACCAAGTTCGGCGGCAAAGACCGGCCCAACACCGTAAATCGCCCCGGACAAAACCCCGGCGCCGGATGCGGCGACAAACCCCAGCGGTGAAATCTTGTAAAGACGACGAAACGTCATGCGTTCGCCACTAACCGCAGAAGGCGGTGGCTGACGGGTCAAAGCAAGTGGAACAAGAGACAGCGACAGCAAGACCGACGCAACGGTAAATAGCTCAAAGCTGCTGATTGGTGACATGTTCAGCAGCAATTGGCCAATTGCCAGACCACCGAGTGACACCGTCATATAAATCGCAATTGTGCTGCCGCGTGACGTGTTGTCGGACTGCGCATTCAACCAGCTTTCCACCACGAGATAGAGGCCGGAAAGACAAAGACCGGTCATGGCGCGAAACAGTGACCATGTGAGCGGATCAACATACACAGCATGGAGCAACGTGATCGCCGAACCCGCGGATGCAAGGGCGGCAAAGGTCCGGATGTGACCCACCCGGTTCACAAGGCTGGCACCCCAGACAATCCCGGCGACAAAGCCGATATAGTAGGATGCCATGATGATACCAGTATAAACCGGAGAGAATCCTTCTGCCGAGGCGCGTAGCGCCAACAGGGATGATTGCAAAGATGACCCGCTGTTAAGCGCAAAGGCGGCAAACAACGTTGCAGACAATGCAATAATCAGGGCAACCGGCGAACGCGGCATGGAATCCTCAACTGAATTCTGGTGATGCAGGAACTACCCTGCGGCAAGGGTGGGAAAGCTGTCAATCATTACAACGTACTGAGCTAAAACGATTTACAGCCGTTCCCGAGATTAACGCTGCTTTGTGCGTTATGTTCCCTTGGGAATGCTTGTGTCCCTTTAAGCGTGAAGCCTGGCCGCGAATAGCGTCGGTTTTGCACAACTGCCATGTGAAAACGGACCCGTTTGGCGTAAGGTTTACATCTCTGACAGGCTGTGAAATCGCATAAGCAGCTTGACCTTCATGTACTTCATGCTTTCTATGGCCGTGAATTTGGGTCATTTTTGCCAAAACGCTCCTGAAACGGGGCTGTATTTTGCGCTTATTGCCACCAACGAAAGGTTCGCTGCCAAGTTCGGCATTCAAAGCCGACAAAGCGGACTGCTAATACAAGGGGAGGAAGCCTTGAATATTCTGCGTACACTTGGCGTAATTACCGCCGGTATTATGGCACTGTCTGCGGCGTCTGCCGCACAGGCCGAAACCCGTGTCACCCTGAAATCAGCCAAAGCTGCGTCATCCTATTACCAGATGGCCGCACAGCTTTCCGAAGCTATGAAAACCGGCACCAATGGTGACGTGATTATTACGGTTGAAGAAAGCCAGGGATCGGTCCAGAACGTCATGGAAGCCATGGTACGTTCGGGCAACTATGTGTTTACCTCCCCACCCGGTTTGGTCGGACTGGCCCAAAACAGCAAAGGCCCGTTTGAAGGGCGCCCGACGGAAAAATTCGAAGCCGTTCGTGCCCTGTTCCCGATCCCGTCCCTGACCATGCATTTTGTAATGCGCAGTGATTCCGGTGCGACGGACTTCGCTGGTCTTGAAGGCAAAACCATCCTTCTGGGCAAAGGGTCCTTCGGCGCGAAAGAAGGTGAAAAATACCTCGATCTGTTTGGTCTTGGCGGTAAGGTTGAGCTGGCCGATGCCGAACTTTCCAACGCGGTTGCCGCACTTAAAAACGGTCAGATTGATGGTTTCGTCACCGCCGGCTCCTGGCCTGCGCCGAACGTGATCGAAGCAGCGGCCGGAACCGACGTCAATGTCCTGTCACTTTCCGATGAGCAGCTTGCGCTGACCAAACGCGACAAAACGGTTATTCCAGCGGGTACCTATAGCGGTCAGGACGAAGACATCACAACCGCTTCGCTGTCGGTAGTGGCCTTTGCAACGACCGAGATGGATGACGAAACCGCCTATCAGTTGACCAAGACATTCTGGGAGCAAAAAGCCAAAATGGGTGAAAGCTCGTCTTGGTGGAATGGTGTTTCCCCAGACATGCTGGGCAATATCGCGGGCAAAATTCATCCCGGTGCATTGCGTTATTATGCCGAGGCCGGTTTCCCGGTCCGCGATGATCAGCGCTAACACCTGATTGCCGATAAAACACAACAGGCCCGGCGTACCTGCCGGGCCCTTCTTTATCCAACAAACTGAATAAACATGTCGGCCATTTCTCGCCCCATCTGGATTATCCTTGGTGCAATTTCAATTGCATTTCACCTTTGGCTGATTTTTTCCGGCCTCGTCCCCAATCTTGTCAGCCGTCCGATCCACATGGCGCTGGCTTTGCCATGGGCACTGATCTTTGTTGCCAAAACACGGGCGCAAAATATATCTGGCGCGATCCTGACTGTGATTGGCCTGATCGGGTGTGGCTGGATTGTTTTCAACCATGCCAATCTTGCTGATCAGTATGGTTTTCTGAAGGGCAATGGCCAGATCGCCATTGCCGTCGCCCTTTTGGGGATTGTTCTGGAAATGGCGCGCCGCGCCATTGGCTGGCCCTTGCCGATGGTTGCGGGCATTGCCTTGCTTTATGCGCTGTTTGGCGAATATGTTCCGGGCGAATTTGGCCATGCCGGACTTCCGGTTGAAAGCATGTTGGGTACATTGACCATTGCCGAAGGTGGCCTTTGGGGCAGTCTGACGGGTGTGTCGGTCAGCATTGTTGCGATTTTTGTGATCTTTGGTGCGGTTCTAAATGCTGGCGAAGCCGGGCAGGGATTCATGAATGTTGCCGGTGCGGCGGCGGGGCGTCTTAAGGGCGGTGCGGCAAAAGTATCGGTTATTTCATCTGCTCTGTTTGGCTCCATTTCGGGATCGGCATCGGCCAACGTGGCGTCAACTGGTGCGATTACTTTGCCCGCGATGACGCGACTTGGCTATCCTAAACGTCTTGCCGCGGCGGTTGAGGCAGTGGCCTCATCTGGTGGGCAGATCATGCCACCTTTGATGGGCGCGGGCGCCTTTGTCATGGTTGAACTCACCGGGCGACCCTATGTCGATATCATGGTTGCCGCGACCTTGCCGGCATTCTTGTATTTCCTTGCGGTATGGGTTGGGATTAACGCCTTTGCCATGCGGTTTGATCTTCCCGGTGTGCCAAAGGACGACCGACCAACCATGCGCGCGGTTATCATCACGTCGTGCTTTTTCCTTGTCCCCTTCACCATTCTGCTTTGGGGTATGTTTGGTGGGGGGTATACGCCGCAATATTCGGCCTGTCTGGCCCTTGTTGTCGGGGCGGTATTGCTGCTTTTGGATGGCAATCTGTCGTTTGATCTGGCGCGCACCAAGGACCGTTTCACCGATGTCTGTCTGAATGCGGGGCGTCAGGTGGCGATGATCGGCTCGATCATTCTATGTGCATCGATTGTGATTGGTGTGCTTGGGCTAACCGGACTTGGGGTGAAAATCACATCGCTGCTTTTATCCGGTTCGGGCGGGATGCTCTGGCCAGCTTTGCTTCTGACCGCGTTGGCCTGTTTGATTTTGGGCATGGAAGTGCCAACAACCGCGGCCTATGTGATCTGCGTTTCTGTTGCCGGTCCTGCCTTGATCGAGCTTGGCCTTGATCCTTTGCAGGCACATCTGTTTGTTTTCTGGTTCGCACTTCTGTCAACCATCACACCACCGGTTTGTGGCGCGGTTTTCATTGCTGCGGGCATGGTCGAAGAAAACTGGCTCAAGGTTGCGGGCACTGCAATGGCGTTGGGTATTGGACTTTATATCGTGCCCTTGGCGATGGTGGCCAATGTATCCCTGATTGATCTTGGGTCTGAACCTGTATGGGCGATTGCAGCAGGACTGAAGGTGGCTGTTGGTTTGACCGCCATATCGTATGGACTGATATCACCACGGCCATTGATTGTGCGGATTGGGCTTGCGCTGGCTGGTGCGATTGCGATTTTCGCGGCTGGTATTTGAAAATGCACAAAGCCCGACAGCAAGCTGTCGGGCTTTGTTGTTTTAGATGCTGGCTTTTGTTTCCAGCTGAAATCTTTCGGGCTTAGGCGCGCCCGCTACGCGGACCGGCAAACAGCCAGATGATCAGGCCCAAGACCGGCAGAACAAGAACAAGTACAATCCAAAGAACTTTTGACCCGGTGCTCGCACCACTGCCCAAAATATTAATGACCGCCCAGATATCGGCGATCAAAATGATTAAACCAAGTATTCCACCATATTCAAACATGTCCAAACCTCATTAATTTGTTGCTGCGGCTATTTGACACCGCGCTTGATCATGAAACGGCCAAGGACTCTATTTGTTCCCCCATAAGGAAACACGCACACTATATATGCGCTTAATGGTTGGGGTGTGTAAACGAATTTCGACCTCAGGCAACCTGCCCGGCAGACCAGCCAGACGACCAGGCCCATTGGAAATTAAATCCGCCAAGATGCCCTGTTACATCAACAACTTCACCGATGAAATACAGGCCAGGCACACTGCGGCATTCCATGGTTTTCGATGACAGCTCGTTGGTATCTACCCCACCAATCGTAACCTCGGCGGTGCGGTATCCTTCGGTGCCATTTGGCATGACAGCCCACTGATTGACATCCATTGCCAGCTTGCGAAGCGCCTTGTCACCGGTTTCGCCAATCGGACGTTCAAGGTCATGACGTGCCGTGATCATTTGCGCCAAACGGTTGGGCAAAATACGCGACAGCACCGTGTGAACGGCCTGTTTCGGGGTTTCACTTTTGGCCGATTTCAAAATATCAAACGCGTCTTCTTCGGGATTGAGGTTCACTACAATCCCGTCGCCTTCATCGCAATAAGATGAAATCTGCAAAATGGATGGGCCTGAAAGACCGCGATGGGTGAACAGCAATCCTTCGCGGAATTGCTTTTTATTGCATTGAACCACCGCATCAACCGAAATGCCCGATAACTGACCCATTTGCGCGCGCAACTCAGGATCAAACGTCAGCGGCACCAAAGCCGCCCGGGTCGGGATGATGTTTAATCCGAACTGACGTGCAATCTGATAGCCAAATCCGGTTGCCCCGATTTTCGGGATTGAAAGCCCGCCACATGCGACCACAAGCGATGCACACGTCCATTGTGCGCCCGTGCGTGTTGTCACATCAAACCCGCCATCGTCGCGACGGATGATATTGGAAATTTCCGTGTTCAGGCGAATGATGACATCTGCGGCGTCACATTCATCAAGCAACATATCGATGATCTGAAACGAACTTTCATCACAGAACAACTGGCCCAACGTTTTTTCATGCCAGTTGATTTCATGATGGTTCACCATTTCGATGAAATCATGCTGGGTATAGCGTTTCAGGGCGGACACACAGAACCGTTTGTTCTGTGACAAGAAGTTTTCCGGGCTGGTATGGATGTTGGTGAAATTGCATCGCCCGCCGCCCGAAATACGGATTTTCTCGGCGGGTTTGTCGGAATGATCGACCACCACAACAGACCGGCCGCGCTTGCCAGCTTCGATGGCACACATCAGGCCCGCAGCACCCGCACCGATTACAAGAACATCAATATTTTTCACGCAGAACCGACCCGTTTGAATTTTTAAATACCGAACCGCTTATACGGATAAACGTGCCCTTTGTCAGTGCGCATACATGCAAGGATGCAATCATGCTGCAACATAGTTTGGTTGTTTGACTACACCTGTTTGCATTTTTGAAACGCTTTCTATGGGATTCTAAGCGTTACGCGGGTAACGTGACCAAATCATAAAAAGAGGAACACGGGGATGGTGACACTGTCTTTGCGATGGGCTTTGCGACGCGCAACTTTTGTTGCATCACTTTTGATATTGGCAGGCATTTTCGCCGCACAGCCGGGGTTTGCCCAAACGTCGGGGACTGAGGCCAGTGAGGATACCAAGTCGGGTGATGCATTCGATGCGGTGCCAGATGTCGATTTTAGCCCCGTGGATGCCAAAGAGCGTACCAACATGCCGCCATTGATGGAACGCTATGTTCTTGATGAACTGAAAAGCCTGCGCACTGAAATGCAGGGCATGCGCGCGGAATTGATGCGTGAAGTCGTCAACCGGCAGCTTGAAGCCATCGACAAGGCGATTTCCTATTCATCAAATACCGTGACGTATTTCTTTTATTTCGTGGCCGCTGTCGGTGCGCTTCTGACCATGCTGGGCTGGCAGTCGCTTCGCGAGTTGAAATCAAGCGTGCGCAATCTTGCCAATACGGAATTGCAGCGTTTGTCTGAAGAATTCGAACGACGCCTGACCTCGCTTGAGGATGAGTTGCGTTTGAAATCCAAGGTGATCAACGAGCATCAGCACGAAATCGAACGGACTCAGGAAATCCATGCACTGTGGCTGCAAGCCAATCAGGTCACGAACCCGCGTTCAAAAATCGAAACTTATGACAAGATACTTGAACTGGCACCGGGCGATCCGGAAGTCATGGCCTATAAGGCAGATGCCGCCCTTCAACTTGGTGATCGCGACTGGGCACTGAGCCTGTGCAATCGGTTGCTGGCCGAAGAACCCGGAAGTGCCAATGGCCACTATCAACGGGCCTGCGCAAATGCCGGACTTGGTTTCCGCGAAGCCGCCCTTGCTGATTTGCAGCGTGCGATCGAACTTTCTGAATCCATGCGTCAACCGGCCTGGACAGAAGAAGAATTCGAACCCCTGCGTGACATGCCGGAGTTTAACGAAATTCTTGGCGACAAAAATGACCTGCCGCCTGCTGAGTAAACAGCAGTGTGGCATGGCCATCGGACCGACTGAAAATGCAAAAGCCCCGCAAAGAAAAATTGCGGGGCTTTTGTTTGCTTAGTCTATGAGGCGGTCTTACTGCGCAGGCAGTTCATTCCAAAGTGGGTGGATTGGTGCGACGTCTTCTTCGATCTTGGTAAAGCGTGCATCACAATCAAAGAAATAGTTATCGGCAAGATCATCATTAACCTGTGAAACTTCGCCGACAATAACCGGGCCTTTGCCGACTTCGCCGTAAAAGCGATGCACAAGGGTCCGCGGCAGGGTCACGCTTTGCCCCGGTTCCAGAACAACCTTGCCACCTGCAGGCAGGATGTTAAGCTTACCATCGGTGCGCACCTGTACGTCATTTACCCGGTCCATCTGACCATCTTCGGTCAGGTTACAAAGCTCAATCACAAGGTTGCCGCCGCCGCGCACAATGATGTCTTCCATTTTGACCTTGTGGTAATGCCATGGGCATTCCTGATCCTCACCGACAATCATGATCTTTTCGGCATAGGGTACTTCGCCGGGTTGACGCAGAATGCCGTTGCGCAGGCAAAACAGGATCAAACCGCGCTTGGCAAAATTACCTTCGCCATAATCCGTCACGTCCCAGCCCATCTGATGCCCGCGGCACCATCTTGCCAGATCGGGCTCTGCGGCCCAATGGTCCGGGCTGTAATGGCCCCAAACAGGAAGTTTAAAGGAAATGGACGCGTAAAGTTCTTTTGCATGCTCGATGCAGGCGTTGATTTCCGAACGCAGCATGATGACCTCTTGTGACATTTAATTGTGACGAAGCAGTATACCCTGCCCCTTTCTGTATGCGGGGCTTTTATCATGGGTGATATCAGAATGCGACAGTTTTTGAATGCATTCAAAGTCTGCTTTGATGATGAATTTCCGGCGAATACACTGCCTCTCTGTTGCCGCTTTTTATGTTGATAGATCATAATTAAAGGTATGATTTGCGCAGATATAAGTCATTTCGGCGCGCATTGGATTAGGAAGAGGCAAAGTCATGGTTCAGTCGTCTGGTTTGGTCAAGGTCGTCGCCGCCGTAATCGTCGGTGTGGCAATTGCCGGGGCGGGGTGGTTTGTTGGTAACGGTATCGCAAACATGCGATCGCTTGATCGCTATGTCACTGTTAAGGGATTGGCGGAACAGGATGTACAGGCCGACCGGGCGGTCTGGCCAATCACCTTTGTTGCAACCGATGATGTATTGCAAACAGCACAGGCCAAAATTGAGTCCGATACCAAGACGCTGATCGATTTTCTGGCAAGCCACGGCATTTCAAAGGAAATGACCGAACTGCAAAACCTTCAGGTCACCGATCAGCTCGCCCAGTCATATCGTTCTGGCCCAATTGAAAGCCGCTATATCGTCAATCAAACCATTCAGGTCCGAACCGACGACGTGAAGGCGGTTGTTGCCGCATCACAGGATATCGGCAAACTGCTTCAGGGCGGGATCGTTCTGGGTGGGCAGGGCTATAACCCCGGCCCAAGTTATATGTTCACTGGACTGAATGACATCAAACCCGAAATGATTGCTGCCGCGACGGCCAATGCCCGCGAAGCTGCCTTGCAGTTTGCCGCCGACTCTGGTGGTCAGTTGGGTGGGATCCGCCGCGCGACACAAGGACTGTTTCAGATTTTGGCAGCCGACGGTGCACCGAATATGAATGAAGCCAGCCAGATCAATAAAACCGTTCGGGTTGTGACCACCATGGAATATCTGATCCGCGACTGATGTTTACGCATCGCGCGGTGGACTGGAACGTGATCCTTTGCCGACAAATTGGCGTTTGTCACGTGGGGATGTGTTGACAGCCGCCGCAAAGCTGGTTTTATGCGCGCCATGGCGCAGCTGATCCTTTTTAACAAGCCGTATGGCGTTCTGACCCAGTTTACCGACCGTGAAAACGGTCGGGCGACATTGGCTGACTATATCAAACAGCCCGGTGTCTATGCCGCCGGCCGCCTTGATCGCGACAGCGAAGGGTTACTGTTGCTGACGGACAATGGGCCGCTCAATGCGCAGATCGCCCACCCCAAATACAAAAAGCCGAAAACCTATCTGGTGCAGGTCGATGGGGAGCCGACCGATGAGGCGCTTGATGCGCTGCGCGACGGGGTCGAGCTTAAAGATGGCATGACACTTCCGGCAAAGGTGCGCCGGATTGATGAACCGGCAAATCTTTGGGAACGCGATCCGCCGGTGCGCTATCGCAAGGAAATCCCGACAAGCTGGATTGAGCTGACCATTACCGAAGGTCGTAATCGGCAAGTGCGCCGCATGACCGCAGCGGTTGGTTTTCCAACCTTGCGCCTGATCAGGCATGCAATTGGCGACTGGACGCTTGAAGGCATTGCGCCGGGCGAACATCGCGTGATCGAGGTTGATGCACCGCCCGCAACCCATCGCCGCCTGTCCCCCGGATCGGCCAAGCCGCCGCGTAAACATCAATCAGGTGGCAAGGCGGATGCCGTGCCAAACAAATCCAAACCCCAGAAACCCGGTCGCCACCGGTCACGTCCGAAGAAAGGATAAGCCGCGATGCTGAGTTATCTGCATGGCTATCACGCCGGAAATTTTGCCGATCTGCACAAGCACGCGGCCCTTTGGTTGATTTTGACGCATCTGCGCAAAAAGAAAAAACCGTTCTGCGTGATTGATACCCATGCCGGTTCGGGATGGTATGATCTTGGCAGCGACCAGGCCGCAAAAACCGGCGAGTGGCATGGCGGTATTGGTGCTGCACAGGCGGGCAAAAACGCGCCTGAAATGCTGCAGGATTACATGGATCATGTCAGCCGCTTTGATCCGATTGCCCATGGGCGCGATTACGGTGTGCGGGACACGGATGAATATGCCGGTCCGTTCTATCCGGGATCACCGTTTATTGTGCGCGAAATGCTGCGTGATGAAGACGAACTGATTCTGATGGAACTCCATCCACGTGAAAACGAAACCCTGTATCACCGGGTGAAACGCGATCCGCGCATTCATCTGCATAAACGCGATGGATACGAAGGACTGGTTGCCATGATGCCGCCTGCCATCCGGCGTGGTTTGGTTCTGATGGATCCGAGTTACGACGTAAAACAGGATTATCAACGGGCGGCCCATTCCCTGCAAAGCGCATGGGATAAATGGCCGACGGGCACCTTTATGCTGTGGTACCCGATCCTTGAAGATGGCTTTGATGCAGACCTTCGTAAATCGATTGGCGCGATCAAATCGCAAGGCGGTGTTTTATGTGCCGAACTTGCCGCCGACCATGGCGGGGCCAAAGGACGCATGCGCGGGGCCGGACTTTTGGTGATCAATCCGCCGTGGCAGTTCGATCAGGACCTTGATGTCATCGGAAGCTGGCTGGCAAAAACATGCAAACTGCCGGGGCCGGGGCATCACACAACACGCTGGCTGGTGCCCGCGGAATAAAATTGCAAACATGCTTTAAAACAAAAGCCCCGTTGGCAAGTTTGCCAACGGGGCTTTCTGCGTTGGGACGCAGTTGGATTTGGTAATCGTGCCTTAAATGCCAAAGAAAGGTTGCAGCAATTTTGGCAAAAACCCGCTGAATTTCATTGGGGCATCGGTGGCAATTAGGCAAATGCATTCTTCGGCAGTATCGGCAATCGGTTGATGATCAACATCATCATCCAGATCGGCCACATCACCCGCCCGGAACCGCCCGATATCATCGATATAGGACCCTTTAAGCAGCAAGGTCATCTCATGACCGTGATGGCCATGGTCGGGGATCGAAACGCCGGGTGCGATTTTCATCAGGCGTACCGTGCCTTTGCTTTCGACCGATTTCAGCTGAAAATGCTTAACACCCGGTGCAAGCGTCTTCCACGGCACATCTTCAAGTGACAGCACGTTGTCAGGCAAAAATTTGACCAACGGAGTGGGGATGGACGGCATGGCACTGCCGGTGATGCTTTCCCCGACGGCAATCCTGCGCGTCATTGGTAATTCTTGCACTGCCGGGTTTTCATTGGCGGTTTCACGTTCGAGCATTGCCATCACGTGATCAAGAGAATGATCGGCCATTTCCATGCGGGCCACATTTTCAAGAACAGCCCCGCCCATGGTTTCAAATTCGGCAACTTTGTCGCGGCAGTGCGGACATACGGTCATGTGCGTTGCCACAAGAAGTTCCATCGCCTGCGACATCGTGCCACTGGCGTAATCCATCAAGGTTTGGTCTGTTGGATGATGTTTAATATTCATGCGAGATCTTCCAGTCCGCCACGCATCTTGCCAAGAGCCAACCGCAGCCGGGACTTTACCGTTCCGAGCGGGATATCAAGGCGCTCCGCAATTTCGCTGTGCGAGCAATCTTCAAAAAACGACAATTCAACAACGATCTTTTGGTCGGTTGGTAATTCTTCCATTGCAGCCTTAACAAGGACCGCGTGCTCATCACGGCTGACAACTTCGTCTGCCAGCGGGTCCGTATCAACAATCAATGCCGTGTCAGAATCATCAACCTCGATATGTTTGCGTTGCCGGAACCTGTCAATGCGAAGGTTCCTGGCGATTGTGAAGATCCATGTACTTGCGGCGGCCTTTGAAGGATCAAACAGGTGTGCTTTACGCCAAACCTGCATCATTGCTTCCTGTGCCAGTTCTTCGGCGGTTTCGGAATTGCCACCAAACCGGAACATGTACGCTTTCACCCGTGGGGCAAAATGCGCAAACAGACGCGCAAACGCCTCCCGGTCACGTATTGCCGCAACGGAAACGATCCAATCGGCACATTTTTTTGCCTCGGCCGGGTCGGCCGGACCGGGGCGTTTGGTAACGGTGCCGCTCATTCTGGTTTCAGGTCCCCCTTGGGGCCGCGCCAAGATCATGTTCATCATGCAAAATCTTACGGCGGCCGCGAACTATCGGATCACTGTGAATTATACGTTTTTTGCCAGTCACTTACAAACTTGGTTGAGGCAAATGAACAAGTGATCCAGAACTTGGTCTCTTGCGTAGTTATATGTAGTTTTAATCATAACACTGCAAGCGGGCCAAACGCATATGAACAACGTCACGTCGGGCAAACTAAATATTGCGGTTGTCGGGTCGGGTATATCCGGGCTTTCCGCCGCGTGGCTGTTAAGCCAGTCCCACAATGTGACGTTATATGAAAAGGATGACCGCCCCGGCGGCCATTCCAACACTGTTGATGCCGGGGATACGCCGGTTGATACCGGTTTCATTGTTTATAACACCCGTTGCTATCCCAATCTTTGCGCATTGTTTGATTATCTTGATGTGAAAACGACGGAAACCGATATGTCGTTTGCCGCCTCCATGGATAATGGCGGCCTTGAATATGGCGGGGCAGATTTGGCCGCGCTATTTGCGCAAAAACGCAACATTCTGCGCCCGCGTTTCTGGAAAATGGTGCGTGACATTTTACGGTTTTACCGTGAAGCCCCGGCCGCACTTGAGGATGGCACCGCAGAAACAACCAGTCTTGGCGATTATCTGCGTGACAATAAGTACTCGCAGTCTTTCATCAACGATCACCTTTTGCCAATGGGGGCCGCGATCTGGTCAACCCCGGTTGATACCATGATGGCCTATCCGCTCGCGGCTTTTGTGCGGTTTTGTCAAAATCACGGACTTCTGCAAATCAAGGACCGCCCGCAGTGGCGCACGGTTGTTGGTGGATCACGCGAATATGTAAAACGCATGACTGCTGGTATTTCCAGCGGTGTTGTTCTTGATCGTGCAATTGCAAAGGTCGGGCGCACCGCATCGGGCGGGGCATATGTCGAAGACCGATACGGCAAACGTGATGAATATGACCACGTTGTTCTGGCCTGCCACGGCGATCAGGCACTGGCACTGCAAGATGCCCCGGACCCTCGGGTGCGTGGGTTGCTGTCGGCCTTCAAGTACGAACGCAATCTGGCGATCCTGCATGATGATGAAAGCCTGATGCCAAAAAATCACAAGGTTTGGTCAAGCTGGAACTATCTGGCTGAAGAACAGGATGGTGAACAAAAAGTCTGCGTGACCTATTGGATGAACCGTTTACAGCACCTTGATGATGCAAAACCGCTTTTCGTCACTCTGAACCCGGGGCAACATCCGCGCGACGGAAGTGTCATCCGGTCCTTCCTGTACGATCATCCGCTGTTTGATGCCGGTGCGATGGCCGCCCAAAAGGACCTGTGGTCGATACAGGGGGTGGATAACATCTGGTATTGCGGCAGTTACTTTGGCTATGGCTTCCATGAAGATGGCCTTCAGTCGGGCCTTGCGGTCGCCGAGGCGATTGGTAACGTACGCCGCCCCTGGACGGTCGAAAATGAAAGCGGGCGCATTCACGTTGCCGAACGCGCCCCTGTGCAAGGCAGCGAGGCCGCATGACACAAAAATTTGCCTCTGCCTTATATGAGGGTGTTGTCACCCATCACCGCCTGCGCCCCAAAAAGCATAAATTGCGGTATCGGGTGTTTTCCTTCCTGCTTGATCTTGATGAAATCGACGATATCGCGGCACGACTTCGATTGTTCAGCCGCAATCGGTTCAACCTGTTTTCATTTCACGATGCCGATCACGGCAGCATCAAAGGCGGCAGCACGACAACAGGTGCAAAAACCAATTTGCGCAACCGGCTTGAGACGGTTTTAACCGCTAATAATCTGGGTGACTGTACGCATAAGATCGAACTGCTGTGTTACCCGCGATTGCTGGGGTTCGTGTTTAATCCGCTGTCTGTTTACTTTTGTCACCGGTCTGATGGATCGGTGGGGGCGGTGATCTATGAAGTGTCAAACACCTTTGGTGATCGTCATAGCTATCTGATCCCGGTCGGGGAAAACGATATTGATAAAAAAGGTGTGCTTCGTCAGTCCTGTGCCAAGGGATTTTATGTATCGCCCTTTATCGATATGGAGGCCGATTATCATTTCCGCATTCGTATACCGGGCGACAATGTTGCCCTTGGCATTCGCGAAACCGATGCCAAGGGTGCGTTTCTAAATGCGGTGTTTGCGGGTGATCGAAATGAATTGTCTGACCGTAAACTATTAGGAGCGTTCATCCGTTATCCGCTGATGACATTAAAAGTTGTCGCGGGAATCCATTGGGAGGCCCTCCTTCTGTGGCGCAAAGGGATGACATTCCACAAACGACCAGCCCCACCATCACATCCGGTGACATACGTACTGGCAACTGGGACGAAGGCGGCCCAAGCAGGAAAGAGATAACAAGAAATGCCCAACCGCAATCGTACTGCTTCTGTTTTTGGTAATCCCCTGCGTGATCGTCTCGTCCCGGTGCTTGGCAGCATGACGGGCAGTCGCAGTATCTTGAAATCGATGCTACGCCATGTTCTTGCGCATCTGCATTACGGTCGACTGACGACCATCTTGCCGGACGGCGAAAGTTTGCATTTTACCGGCGAACAGGAAACCGATCTTCAGGCCGTTATTCAGGTTCATCGTTGGGATGCCCTGCGCCGGTTGGCAACGGGGGGGGACGTCGCCTTTGCGGAGGCCTACATGGACGGCGGCTGGAGCAGCCCGGACATTACCCGTCTGATGCGTGTTGCGATGCTCAATGAAGCCATCGTTCAGGCCCGGCTTGCCGGCGGCTTCTTGTCGCGCACGATTGCCCGCATAGGTCATTTACGCAACAGCAACACGCTTGAAGGGTCAAAACGCAACATTTCCTATCACTACGATCTGGGCAACCGGTTTTATGAGGCGTGGCTGGACCCGGGCATGACCTATTCATCGGGCTATTACACAAAATCCGACATGACGCTTGAAGCATCCCAGGATGCGAAATACGAACGTATTTGCGATTTAGCGCGTCTTCAACCGGGGGAAACTGTGCTTGAAGTTGGCTGTGGCTGGGGTGGGTTTGCCGAACTGGCAGCGGCGAAATACCGCTGCAATTTGACCGGTTTGACCTTATCGAACGAACAGCATAGCTATGCCCGCCGCCGTCTTTTGATGCAGGGGCTTAATGATCGCACAAACATTGTTCTGCGCGACTACCGCGAGCAGGATGGAAAATTCGATAAAATCGTTTCGATTGAGATGTTCGAGGCTGTTGGCGAAGAACACTGGCCAAACTATTTCGACATGATCCGAAAACGACTGCGCCCCGGCGGCAAGGCGGTTTTGCAGATCATCACCATTGATGATGATCGGTTTGAAACCTACCGCAAGGGGGCTGATTTCATTCAGCGCTATATCTTCCCCGGCGGCATGTTGCCGTCCCCGACCGCACTGGTAAAAGCGGTGAATGATGCTGGCCTGTATTTGCAACATTCTGAATTCTTTGGCCAGTCCTATGCCCGCACCTTGGCGGAATGGCAGCGCCGTTTCCAACACGCATGGCAGGATATCTCCAAACAGGGGTTTGACGAGCGGTTCAAACGCATGTGGGAATATTACCTCGCCTACTGCGAAACCGGGTTCGAGCAGGGTTCGATCAACGTTGGTTTGTTTGTGATTGAGCACCCCAACAATGCCCCATCCTGATACCAGCAGACTTTCATCGGTTTTATATGCACTTCCGGCGATGGCGGCTGCCGTGCCGACAATTCCGGCGTATGTGTTGTTGCCAAGCTACTATGGCGACGATCTTGGTCTTGGGCTTGGCATCACGGGTGCTGTTTTATTGTTGGTGCGCATTATCGACATGATGACAGACCCGCTGGCGGGGTGGCTTTCGGACCGTAGTGGCCAACGCAAAATATGGGTTGGCATCGGTGCGGTGGTTGCGGGCATCGGGCTTTGGTTCCTGTTTACACCGCCGCCAAGCCCGAGTGCGGGTTACTTGTTCTTATGGGCCAGTATCCTGTTTCTTGGCTGGACCTTGTTTCAGGTGCCCTATCTTGCGTGGGGGGCGGATCTTTCTGGTGATTATAAAAAACGGACCTCGATAACCGCCATGCGTGAAGGAGCGGGATTGCTGGGCATTGTCCTCGCGGGCGGAATACCCGTTGTGATGACCCATTCCAGTCGGGCGGGTGAAGTTGAAACGCTTGCCATTGTGACAATCATTCTTGGGGCGATCTTTATTGCCCTTATGATCTGGCGGGTTCCTGACCGTGTTGCGCAGCATAGAACATCTGATGGCGGCAACCCTGACAGCCTTCAGGCTACAGTGCGCCTTGGAATCAGAAGCCTGCGTCAGAACGGTTTGTTCGTACGTCTTTTGTCTGCATGGATGATCAATGGTCTGGCGGCCGGGTTGCCTGCGGTCTGCTTCCCGCTTTTTGTGCGCTATTACCTCAAACTTGACCAGGAAACAGAAAACCTTCTGATCCTGCTTTATTTTGCTGCTGCCATCTTTGCCATTCCGCTGTGGGTGGTCTTGGCCGCCCGGATGGGGAAACACCGCATCTGGTGTGCCGCGATGGTGCTTGCGATCGTTGCGTTTATGTTTGTCCCTGTTCTCGATGCCGGGGATGCGCTTGGCTTTGCCGTGATTTGTATTTTTACCGGGGCGGCATTGGGGGCAGATCTCGCCTTGCCGCCCGCCATCCAGGCCGACGTTGATGACTGGGATCGCTTCCGGTTTGGTAAGCGTCGCACGGCCCTTTTGTTCGCACTTTGGAACATGACCAACAAGCTTGCCATGGCGTTGGCTGCGGGCATTGCCTTGCCTATTTTAGGGGCGTTTGGTTTGACCGAGGGGCGTTCTGATAATTCTTTGGCATTGATCGTTCTGGTGCTGATCTATGCGGTTATCCCTATCGTATTGAAAGCAGGAGCAATCGGGATGATGTGGGGTTTTCCGTTGGATGCATCACATCAGGTTGCCATTCGTCGGCGCCTGTTACGCCGCAACGTTTGATCTTGGGTCTTTGAAAACAACAGGAGCAAGCTGATGCTGCGAAATTCTATGGTGCTGTTTTTTATCGTGGTGCTAACCGGATGTGGGTCGATGAAACCGCAGGATTTTGCGCAAAAACAACCCCGCTTCGATGTGTTCGACTATTTCGAAGGCGAAAGCCGGGCCTGGGGGATTTTTGAAGATCGGTTTGGAAAATTGCGCCGTCAATTTACCGTCGACATCACCGGGACCATCGAAGACGATGTGCTGACACTCGACGAGCGGTTTCTCTATGACGACGGCGAAAAAGACCAGCGCGTCTGGACCATTCGCAAAACAGGCGATCATTCCTATCAGGGTCAGGCTGACGACGTTATTGGCGATGCCATCGGCAGTCAGTATGGCAATGCGCTTAACTGGTCATACGACATGGATTTAAAAGTCGGTGACGGGGCGTGGCGGGTGAGTTTTGATGACTGGATGTTTTTGCAACCCGACGGCGTTCTGGTCAACCGTGCTCGGGTGAAAAAGTGGGGATTTGAGATTGGCGAAGTAACGTTGTTCTTTACAAAGCCGCAACCCGCCGTGCAAGCCGCCGAATAAACCAGCCCAGTACCGGGATTTTGGCATAGAAGTTTTGCGAGGCATCCCAATGATCGACATGCGATGTTAGTAAGCTCTTGTCTTCATTGAATGTTAGCGCTGTCATCCCGGTGATATCCCACTGACCAATCACCCGCATTCTTGCACTAAATGTCCAGCGCAGAAAGGCCATGTCGCCGTCAAAGGCCGTATGTGTGACATCAAATTTCGGGTTTTCGGTTTCGCTAAAGGTTTTGGCCAAATAGGCACAAACCTTGTCGGGGCCGATCACGGTCGTAAATGGATCTGTGAACGCGAAATCGGCCGTCACCATGCTTGATAACTGATCGACAGTATCAGGCGACAGATTTTCATAATAGGCACTATAGGCCGCGATCAGGTGGCGTTGACGGTCGGTTGTGTCGGTCATTTTTTCACCATTTTGCGCATCAGTTTGAAATACATCCGATAGGGCAAAATACGCGCTAGTTTTAATTGACGCACAAAAGCCGGTGGAAAAGCGATTTCAAAATCATTGTTTTCACAGAGCTCACGATACATGAAATCGGCGGCCTGCTGAGGTGTTTGTAAATGAGGCATGTCGAAATCATTCTTTTCGGTCAGGCGCGTTTTGACAAAACCCGGATTGACCAGACGCAATAAAACGCCACTTCCCTCCAGCTCGGCATGCAGTGTTTCACATAAATTGATCAATGCAGCCTTGGTCGGGCCATAGGCCCCGGCATTTGGCAGCCCGCGATATCCGGCAACAGATGCCATAACCGCAATTTCACCCGATTTGCGGGCACGCATTTTGGCCAGTAACGGTTCCAGACAATTCACGATGCCCATATAGTTGGTTTCAACATGATCCCGGATGGTTGCCGCACTAAATGCGCCAACCGCCATAGGCGAATAGATACCCGCTGCCAGAACAACCAGGTCAGGCAGACCAAACTCATCTTCGATTGCCTCCACGGCGGCCTTGACTGCATCGACATCGGTGATGTCTAGCGGCACGGCTTTCATGTCAGGTTTGCCGTCGGCCAGTTTTTGCAAGGAGTCTGCATTTCGCGCTGAAACAATGACTTTTTGGTCTGCGTCTGTTGGGCAATTCTGGAATTTTTCCGCTAAGGTCGCGCCAATGCCGGCAGATGCGCCGACAATCCAGATGGTTTTGAAGCTTTTTATCATCCCCGATCCTTTTGTCCGGTTCTGGTCATACAATTCATGCAGCGATATATAATGGTCGACCCATCACTTGCCTCAAACTGCAACCCGACCCAGCGCCCGTCCTGATCATACCACGCGTTGGTGATGAGATCGCCGCTATAGGTGAAATGCGTTGCCATGAGCGTCCCGCTGGTCGTGCGCAGTTGTTCGTGGTCTTTGGCCTCAATTGTCACATCGTTGGCATTGCCGGTCAGCGTGTTGAGAACAGATGTGCTGTTTAAAACACCACAGTTCCAGTGGTCTGTTGGGAAAATCCCGGTCGGAAGATCCTTTTCACCGTCAGGGCCGGTTACCAGCAACTGTCCGTTGTCTTGTTTCGCGTTGATTGTTGTCTGTTCGCCATCATCGTTAACCTTGACCGAAAGTGCTGCAAGTTTGCCATCCTGCCACAGGCTTTCAGATCGGTAGCGGAAACTGTATGCGTTAAAGCCAAGGAACGAGATATCGATGTTACTTTGGGCGACGACCTGAATGCCGTCGGTGCCGCGATGGAATTGGACGATGTGACTGCCGACCGGGGAATCATTACGCCGGATTTGAAACCGCAGTTCATTGCCGTAGCGCTCAATCGGGTCAAAGTTCAGACAGGTCTGTGGACTGTCAAATGCAGACGTCAGTGCCGAGATTTCCGCAACCTTCCCTGCTGCGTTTGGCCCGGCAATGTCATCAGCACGGGCATTGGCGCTGATCAGCAGCCCGGTCAGGAGACTGATCGTGGCAACAGTCAAAGAGGCAGGCAAAGTTTTTCGGATCGCAATCATGGCGTTTCCCGACAAATGTTAGTGTCACACGGTATTGGTGATCTCTTCTTGTTACGCACATCAGGGGAGTGTGGATCAAACGTCATGATCATTGCTGCAAATGTCTGGATGGGGTAAAGCAGGGGCAGATATGAAAGGCCACGCCATGCTTCACCCGATCGCCGAAGACCTCATCGCGCATGTATTGCATCGTGATTCAAACATCATTGTGTTGAACAAGCCGCCGGGACTGGCGTCTCATGGTGGGCCGAAGACCTATTTCCATGTCGATGCCTATTTGCCTGATTTGAAATTTGGCATTCAGCCCGAACCAACTTTGGCCCATCGGCTGGACCGTGATACGGCGGGCTGCCTGTTGCTGTGCCGTCATCCAAAATCATCGAAAAAAATCACCCGCCTGTTTACCGAGAAACTGATCGGTAAATCCTATTGGGCGGTGGTGCGTGGTGCGATGGCTGATGATCATGGCTTTATTGATGCCCCGATTGGGAAAACCAACGATGAAAGCGGCTGGACCATGCTGGTCCACGAAGACGGCCAACCGTCCAAGACCGAGTACAAGGTGCTCGGGCGTGGCAAGGACGCCGATGGTGCCGATATCACATGGCTGGAACTTGTACCCCATACCGGGCGTACCCATCAGCTGCGCGTCCACCTCGACCACATCGGTCATCCGGTGATTGGTGATCCGTTTTATGGTCGTGGTGATGAACCGCCGATCTTTGGTGAACCCCCAACGCTCATGCTGCTGTCGCGTCAGATCATCGTACCGTTTCATGCCGAACGTGATCCGGTGATTGTCGATGCCCCACCACCGGAATTGATGCGGGCTGGTTTGGCGGCGTGCGGCTATGACGGCGAGTATGCCGCGCATGCCGCCTCAATTGATGCTCAATACACCGGCGATGACAGCGACGCTGAAGGCGGAGAGTAGCGTCTCAAGCGTGATGATGGACGCCATGGCGTCTGGATCGCCATTCAGCTGACGTGCGAGGATATAGGCATTTCCAGCACACGGCATCCCGGCGTACAGAACCCCCATGGCCAGAACCATGCCATCGATACCGGCCAGATACAGGCAAACGCCGGTAATCACCGGCAGGACGGCAAGCTTGATGGTGGTGGCCAAAGCAATGGCGCCTAACGCCTGCTTATCCATTACAAAGCGCAAGCCTGCACCAACGGATAACAGGCTGAGGGGGAGGGCTGCGGTCTTAAACAAGGCCGCGGTATTTTCGATCGGAACCGGCACGTGAACATCGCTGATATTCAGGACGGCCCCAGCCCCGGCAGCCAGAATGATCGGGTTTTTGACAATCCCGCCCAAGATGCGTTTCAGGTTGCTTTTGCCCCCGCTAAACGCGCTTAGAACCACAACACCGAGCATATTGGTGGCGATCACCATCACCGCGATAAAGACAATGGCCAGTGCAAGCCCCGCACTGCCGTAAAACGCATCGGCAACGGCGAGCAGCACATAGCTGTTATAGCGAACTGATCCTTGGAAAATCGACGTGAACAGCGGCGTATTGCGTGTAATCACGGGGCGCAACAGCAACAAAACCGCCGACAGGCCAAGGGTAGCAAACAATGTGACGGTAACAGCTGTACCAGCATTACCGCTTGAGAAATCCGCACGGTAAATCTCGACAATCAAAAGCGACGGCAGCAATAGATAATAGGTCAGCCGGTCAATCCCGGCCCAGATATCGGCTCCGGTGATCAAATAGCGTTTTAATGCGGCCCCGACCAAAATGGCGGCAAAGATCGGAAAGATGGCGGCGATCAGTTCATAGGCGACTTGCATGGGGCGGTCACAGTTGTTTGCTGCTGTGCAGCGGGTGGCGTGGCGCTTTGCGAAAATCTGTTGGAATCAATCAGACCTTACGATTGGTGTAATCGGCAAAGGCCTGTTCTGGGGAATGACCGCGATATTGTTCGCAGATTTCTTCAAAATTCGGATTGCTGATCAGAAGGTCGGCTGTACTGCGGTTACACGCAATCGGAACTTCATACATGTTGGCAAGCCGGATCAAGGCGCGCACATCAACATCATGGGGTTGGGGCGTCATCGGGTCGGTGAAAAAGAACATTGCTTGCAATTCGCCATGTGCAATCATCGATCCAAGTTGCTGATCCCCGCCAAAAGGCCCGCTTTTCAAAGCGACAATATCAAGATCGGGAAACCGTTCCTGAAGAACGCGACCCGTGGTGCCGGTTGCAAAAATCCGCGAGCCCGCGAATTGTGCCTTATGGGTTTCCAGCCAATCTGCCATTTCGCGTTTTCGACGGTCGTGGGCAACAAGTCCGATCGATAAAGTCATGGGATGCGATCCTCAGGCTGGAAAAGTTAAATCATCATACAAAATAAGCCGGTGTTTGGCAGGGCCAATTTATCCATCAGGCAAAATAAAACGGCCGCCCGCAAGGGCGACCGTTTCGATCATCCGATGACGGATAGATTACATGTGGATTGCACGTTTGTCCGCGTCCAGCGCCGCTTCCTTGACGGATTCGCCAAGAGCCGGGTGGGCGTGGCAGGTGCGTGCGATGTCTTCGGCGGATGCGCCGTATTCCATCGCCAGAACCACTTCGGCAATCAGGTCACCAGCAGCCGGGCCGACAATATGCGCGCCGACAACACGGTGCGTTTTCTTGTCTTCGAGGATTTTGACGAAACCTTCCGTGCTTTCCATTGCCTTGGCGCGACCATTGGCGGTGAAGGGGAATTTGCCGACTTTATAGTCAACGCCTTCTTCCTTCAGCTGCTCTTCGGTTTTGCCAACAGCTGCAACTTCTGGCCAGGTGTAAACAACACCCGGGACCTTGCCGTAATCGACATGGCCTTCTTCGCCAGCCAGCATTTCGGCAAGGGCTACACCGTCTTCTTCGGCCTTGTGGGCCAGCATCGGACCGGCGATTGCATCACCGATGGCAAAGATGCCACCAACATTGGTCTGGAAGTGTTCATCGGTTTTAACCCGACCACGTTCGTCAAGCTCGACGCCAGCTTTATCAAGACCAAGGCCAGTGATAAACGGACGGCGACCAATCGCGACCAGAACCACATCTGTTTTGATTTCTTCTGCGTCGCCACCCTTGGATGGTTCCACAGTCAAAGTCACACCAGACTTGGTTGATTTCGCACCGGTAACCTTATGGCCCAGTTTGAATTCAAGCCCCTGTTTGGCGAAGATGCGCTGTGTCTGTTTGACCAACTCACCATCCATGCCCGGCAGGATACGATCAAGGAATTCGATCACGGTCACTTCGGTACCAAGACGACGCCAAACAGAACCAAGCTCAAGCCCGATCACGCCAGCACCGATAACAACCATCTTTTTCGGCACTTTCGGCAGAACCAGTGCACCGGTCGACGAAACGATGTTTTTCTCATCGATTTCAACACCCGGCAGCGGGGTAACTTCCGAACCCGTGGCGATCACGATGTTCTTGGCGGTGATGGTTTCTTCGCCACCATCAAGAAGAGCAACCTTAACGGTGGTCGGTGACGTAATTTCGCCAGCACCTTTGACATAGGTAATCTTGTTCTTTTTGAACAGGAACTCGATGCCTTTGACATTTCCGTCAACAACCTTGTCCTTACGGGCCATCATCTTTTCGATGTTGACCTTCGGCTTGCTGACTTCGATGCCATGGGTATCGAAATGCTCGGTTGCTTCCTCAAACAGGTGCGAGGAATGCAGCAGGGCTTTGGATGGAATGCACCCGACATTCAAGCAGGTGCCGCCAAGGGTGCCGCGTTTTTCAACGCAGGCCACCTTAAGGCCAAGCTGTGCGGCGCGGATGGCGCAAACGTAACCGCCAGGACCGCCACCGATCACGACAACGTCGTAGTTCTCACTCATGAGTTCTTTGATCCTTTTGTCTGATCAGATGTCGAGCAGGATGCGTTCTGGGTTCTCGATGCATTCCTTGACGCGTACCAGGAACGAAACCGCTTCGCGGCCGTCAATGACACGGTGGTCATAGGACAGTGCCAGATACATCATCGGACGAATTTCGACTTTGCCGTCGATTGCGACCGGGCGCATCTGGGTTTTATGCATGCCGAGGATACCCGACTGCGGTGCATTGAGGATCGGGGACGACAGAAGCGACCCAAATACACCACCGTTCGAAATGGTGAACGAACCACCACTCATTTCATCCATGCCGAGTTTTCCGTCACGCGCACGCTTGCCGAAATCGACAATGGTGCTTTCCAGATCAGCAAAGTTCTTTTCTTCTGCCGAACGGATAACCGGAACAACAAGACCCTGCGGGGTGCCGACAGCAACGCCGATATCGCAGTAGTTTTTATAGATGAAGCTGGTGCCGTCGATTTCGGCATTAACAGCAGGCCACTCTTTGAGTGCCGTGGTGCAGGCTTTGATGAAGAAGGACATGAAGCCAAGCTTCACACCGTGTTTCTTCTCGAAACCTTCTTTGTATTTGTTACGGCATGCCAGAAGGTTGGTCATGTCCACTTCGTTATAAGTGGTCAGCATGGCCGCAGTGTTCTGGGCTTCTTTCAAGCGGCGCGCGATGGTCTGGCGCAGCTTGGACATTTTGACACGCTCTTCACCGTCGCGCAGGTCACGCTCAGGCTTCGGTGCTGCCGGGGCAGGAGCCGCCGCCGGGGCTGCAGAACGCGATGCCGATCCGCCGCCTTCAAGGAAGTTCAGAACATCGCCCTTGGTCAGGCGACCGTCTTTGCCTGAAGCCGGAATTTTTGACGGATCAAGATTTTTGTCTTCGACCAGTTTACGAACAGCAGGGGCCAACGGATGGTCGCTGTTTGATGCGGTCGTCGAAGCAGGCGCAGCAGCAGGAGCCGGTTTGGCTTCTTCTTTCTTCGCCGGTGCTTCTTCTTTTTTCTCGGCTGGTGCCTCGTCTTTGGCTGGTTCCGCCGCAGCCGAACCTTCTGCGCCTTCGGTGATCATGGCGATCAGGGCGCCAACTTCGACCTCGTCGCCTTCGCCAACAACCAGTTCGGCAATCGCGCCGGCAACCGGTGAGTTGACTTCAACCGTGACTTTGTCGGTTTCAAGTTCGACAATCGGTTCATCGGCTGCAACAGCATCACCAACTTTTTTGTACCATTTCGCCACTGTGGCTTCGGATACAGACTCGCCCAGTGCGGGAACTTTAACTTCAGTCGCCATTTTTTCCTCGACCGTTTTTTCAATCAGGCAGTGTGGGCCTGCCGTGATGCGAATGAATTCTAAATGAACGTATCGGACGGGCGATTGCTCGCCCGTCCGGTAAAGTTATTTGACGCTTAGTGCCGCATCGACAAGTTCGGCCTGTTCACGTAAGTGAGCCTTAAGAAGACCCGTTGCCGGCGAAGCGGATGCTGCACGACCGACATAGACGGGACGACCCGTCTTGTGTTTGATGCTGGCAAGTGTGCCTTCGATACGACGATCGACGTAGTACCACGAACCCATGTTTTCGGATTCTTCCTGACACCAGACAACATCAGCATTCGGATATTTGGCCAGTTCCGTGGCAAGTTCTTGTTCTGGCCACGGATAAAGCTGTTCGACACGCACAAGCGCAACATCTTCGATGCCACGGTTTTCACGTTCGGCGAGAAGGTCGTAATAGACCTTACCCGACGACAGAACGACGCGTTTGACCTTGCTGTCAGCGACCATTTTTCCGCTTTCGCTGATCACCGGCAGGAATTTGGTCCCCGTGCCGAATTCGGACAGCGAGGATACAGCCTGTTTGTGACGCAGAAGCGATTTCGGCGTCATCAGGATCAACGGTTTACGGAACGAACGGCGGATCTGACGGCGCAGGATGTGGTAATAGTTTGCCGGTGTCGTGACGTTCGCCACCTGCATGTTATTTTCACCACAAAGCTGCAGGTAACGTTCCAGACGTGCGGAACTATGTTCCGGACCCTGGCCCTCGTAACCGTGCGGCAGAAGCATCACCAGACCCGACATACGCAGCCATTTGGCTTCGCCCGAGCTGATGAACTGGTCAATGATGACCTGTGCGCCGTTGGCAAAATCACCGAACTGGGCTTCCCAGAGAACCAATGAATGCGGTTCTGCAAGGGTGATGCCATATTCAAAGCCAAGAACACCTGCTTCAGACAGCGGCGAGTTGAGAACCTCAAGTTCGGCCTGACCGGTGCGGATGTTATTGAGCGGGGTGTATTTTGCTTCGTTGGTCTGATCAATCAGCTTGGCATGACGTTGCGAGAACGTCCCGCGCTGGCAATCCTGACCAGACAGACGAACCGGTGTGCCTTCGCACATCAAAGTTCCGAATGCCATGGCTTCGGCAGTTGCCCAGTCGATACCTTCGCCGGTTTCAAACATCTTGGCTTTGGCCTTCAACTGACGAAGGATTTTGCGGTTGATGTCGTAATCAGCAGGGGCGGTCGACAATGCACGACCAACTTCGGCCAGCAGATCGTCGGCAACGCCGGTATCACCGGTCCAGTCCGCATCTTCGCCGTGCGATGATGCAAGACCCGACCATTTACCTTCAAGCCAGTCAGCCTTGTTCGGACGGTAATTTTCCGACGCCTTGAATTCGTCATCAAGATAATCCTGGAACGATTTGTCCAGTTCCTTGATGCGATCTTCGGTCAGAAGACCTTCCTTGATCAGCTGTTTGGCATAGATGTCCTTGGTGGTCGGATGTTTGCCGATCACGTCATACATCTTAGGCTGGGTGAATGCCGGTTCGTCACTTTCGTTATGGCCAAAGCGGCGATAGCAGAACATGTCGATGACGACGTCCTGTTTGAATTCCTGGCGGAATTCAGTCGCGATACGTGCCGCATGGACCACAGCTTCAGGGTCGTCACCATTGACGTGCAGGATCGGTGCCTGAACGACTTTGGCAATGTCCGAGCAATAAGGGGACGAACGGGAATCTGTTGGTTTGGTCGTGAAACCGATCTGGTTGTTGACCACAAAGTGGATCGTACCGCCGGTACGATAGCCTTTGAGGTGCGACAGATCGAAGGTTTCTGCCACAAGGCCCTGACCGGCAAAGGCCGCATCGCCATGCAGGAGGATACCCATAACCTGCTCACGTTCGGTGTCTTTGCGTTGGGACTGTTTGGCACGAACCTTACCAAGGACAACCGTGTTGACCGCCTCAAGGTGTGACGGGTTTGCCGTCAACGAGAGGTGAACAACATTGCCATCAAATTCGCGGTCGGCGGATGTCCCAAGGTGATATTTAACATCCCCCGAGCCCATCACGTCGTCCGGCTTGGACGGATTACCCATGAATTCCGAGAAAATCGCACGGAACGGCTTGCTCATGACGTTGGCAAGAACGTTCAGGCGACCACGGTGCGGCATACCGAACACAACCTCGCGGATGCCAAGCTGGCTCCCGCGTTTAAGGATCTGTTCCATTGCTGGCATCAGGGATTCACCACCATCAATACCAAAACGCTTGGTGCCGACATATTTGGTGTGCAGATAGTTTTCGAACCCTTCGGCAGCAATCAGGCGGTCAAGGATGGCTTCCTTGCCACGTGCGGTAAACTGCGTCTGGTTACCGATGCTTTCGATACGCTGCTGAATCCATGCTTTTTGTTCAGGTTCCTGAATGTGCATAAATTCAATACCGATCGACCCGCAATAGGTTTTGCGTGCCATTGATACGATCTGACGAATGGTCGCGGTCTCAAGGCCAAGTACATTGGCAATGAAAATCGGACGGTCCAGATCGGCCTCGGTAAAGCCATAGGTCTTGGGATCAAGTTCCGGATGTGGTTCACGCGGGGCAAGGCCCAGCGGATCAAGATTTGCTTCCAGATGTCCGCGCACACGGAAGGATCGGATCAGCATCAGTGCGCGAATAGAGTCATTGGCTGCCGCACGAATGGCGTCGGAATTAACCGACCCACCAGCAGGTGCGGAATAGGCTGCCGGCGCATAGGCCGCTTGGACCGGACGTTCGGCATACCCTTGTGAGACGTCGTATCCCTCCATGCCGCCGACAACCGTGGTTTCCCGTGGTTGCCAGCTTGGCCCACGCATTTCTGCGAGGAGTGCGGAGGCGTCGTCCTGCAACCCGTCAAAGAACTCTGCCCAGCTTTGGTCAACCGCAGTCGGGCTTTCCGTGTAGCGCGCATAAAGTTCAGCGATGTAGGTTGCGTTCGACTCGTTCAGAATCGTATCGAGATCTTGAGGTTTCATTTGTGGTCTTGGAAGGCATGGTCCCCAAGAAGGACCACGCCCCCCCTTGCCTTTCCTCTGACTACCCAGATTAGCCCTTCAACGCCTTGAGCATGGTCGAACCGAGGCTCGCAGGCGAATCAGCTACAAGTACGCCAGCACTGCGCATTGCTTCCATTTTCGCATCCGCAGTGCCCTGACCGCCGGAGATGATCGCACCGGCATGGCCCATGCGTTTACCCGGAGGTGCAGTCACACCCGCGATGAAGCCAGCAACCGGTTTCTTGACAGCCGAAGCTTTCAGGAACTCACATGCTTCTTCTTCTGCAGTACCACCGATCTCACCAATCATGATGATGCCTTCGGTTTCCGGATCCCGCAGGAACAGGTCGAGGCAATCAATGAAGTTGGTGCCGTTGACCGGGTCACCACCAATACCGATACAGGTTGACTGACCCAGGCCAGCGGCCGTGGTCTGTGCAACTGCTTCGTAGGTGAGGGTCCCTGAACGCGACACGATACCGATTTTACCGCGGCGGTGAATGTGACCGGGCATAATGCCGATTTTGCATTCATCCGGGGTGATGACACCCGGGCAGTTCGGACCGATCAGGCGGGTCGAAGAACCTTCGAGCGCACGCTTGACGCGAACCATGTCGGCAACAGGAATGCCTTCGGTGATGCAGACAGCCAGTTCGATTTTCGCATCGATGGCTTCAAGAATTGCATCAGCAGCAAAGGGCGGCGGAACATAGATGACCGAGGCATTTGCTTCGGTAACGTGTTTCGCTTCGGCAACGGTGTTGAAAACCGGCAGGTCAAGGTGCTTGGTGCCGCCTTTACCCGGGGTAACACCGCCAACCATTTTCGTGCCATAGGCAATAGCCTGTTCGCTGTGGAAGGTACCCTGCGAACCAGTGAAACCCTGGCAGATAACTTTGGTGTTTTTATCGACGAGAACAGCCATAGTTACGCGGCCTCCTTCACAGCTTTGACCACCTTCTCGGCGGCATCGGCAAGGTTATCAGCCGAAACAATCGGCAGACCCGATTCTTCGAGGATCTTCTTGCCAAGTTCGACATTGGTACCTTCGAGGCGAACAACCAGCGGGACGTTCAGGCTGACTTCGCGGGCTGCTGCCACAACGCCGTCTGCAATCACGTCACACCGCATGATGCCACCAAAGATGTTGACCAGAATGCCTTCGACATTCGGATCAGACAAAATCAGTTTGAAGGCCGTGGTAACGCGTTCTTTGGTTGCGCCGCCACCAACGTCGAGGAAGTTTGCCGGCGCACCACCATAAAGTTTGATGATGTCCATGGTTGCCATGGCAAGGCCTGCGCCATTGACCATGCAGCCGATGGTGCCATCAAGCTTGATGTAGTTGAGGCTGTGCTTGGCAGCTTCAAGTTCGGCCGGGTTTTCTTCGTCTTCGTCGCGCAGGTCTTCGATGTCCTGATGACGGAACAGCGCGTTGTCGTCGAAGCTCATTTTGCAATCAAGTGCAATGATGTCACCATCGCCGGTCACGACCAGCGGGTTGATTTCAACCATTGCAGCATCGGTATCGAGGAAGCACTGGTACATTGCTGACATGAACTTGACAGCTTTGGAAACCTGCTTGCCTTCAAGGCCAAGTGCGAACGCCAGTTTACGGCCATGGAAGCCCGAGAAGCCAGCAGCCGGGTCGATGTCAACGGTGACGATCTTTTCCGGGGTTGCTTCTGCAACTTCCTCAATGTCCATGCCACCTTCGGTGGATGCCATGAAGATCACGCGTGAGGAGGCGCGGTCAACGAGAACCGAAAGATACAGTTCGCGTGCGATATCGCAGCCTTCTTCGATGTAAACGCGTTTGACTTCTTTGCCGTCCGGACCGGTCTGGTGGGTAACCAGGGTCGAACCGAGCATCTGTTCAGCGTTGGAGCCGACTTCTTCGACACTTTTGACAACACGAACACCGCCCTTATCGCCGGCTTTGTCTTCCTTGAAGGTGCCCTTACCGCGGCCACCTGCATGGATCTGGGATTTTACCACATAAACCGGGCCAGCCTGTGACTGGGCAGCTTCAATGGCTTCCTCGGCGGTGTAGGCAACTTTGCCGTTCGGCACAGTCACACCGTATTTGCGAAGAATTTCTTTCGCCTGGTACTCATGAATATTCATGTTAGGTCGCTTTCTTGCCTTCCGTACGATTTCCTGTGGGTCAGAAATCGGGATTTCAATGTCCCCGTAACTTGCGGGAGGGACTTTATTGCGAGGCCCGCGATCATTGAAGTTTGAAAAACAACAATGATTGAAAAACGGGCCGGTCACTGACCAGCCCGTTTCGCGTTCTTAGAGCATGCCCTTGGCAGCTTCGACAAGGCCGCGGACAGCTGCCACGGAATTCTCGAAGTTTGCTTTTTCGGACTCGTCGAGATTGATCTCGACGATGCGTTCGACACCGCCAGCGCCCAGAACAACCGGGACGCCAACGTAAATACCATCAACACCGTACTCACCGCTCAGATAAGCAGCAACCGGCATGACGCGTTTCTGATCTTTCAGGTAGCTTTCTGCCATCGCGATTGCCGAAGCAGCCGGGGCGTAAAATGCAGAGCCTGTTTTCAGAAGGGCAACGATTTCGGCACCACCATCACGGGTACGCTGAACGATCTCGTCGATCTTTTCCTGCGTGGTCCAACCCATTTTGATCAGGTCAGGAACCGGGATGCCTGCAACGGTCGAATAGCGGATCGACGGGACCATGGTGTCGCCGTGACCGCCAAGAACGAACGCGGTGACGTCCTTGACCGATACTTTGAATTCTTCTGCGAGGAAGTAACGGAAACGTGCTGAATCCAGAACGCCTGCCATGCCAACAACTTTCTTCGGATCGAAGCCAGTTGCCTGCTGCATCACCCAAACCATCGCATCAAGCGGGTTGGTGATGACAATGACGAATGCGTTTGGAGCGTGTTCCTTGATGCCCTGACCAACCTGGGTCATGACTTTGGTGTTGATGCCGATGAGATCATCACGGCTCATGCCCGGCTTGCGGGCGACACCTGCGGTGACGATGACGACATCAGCGCCTGCGATATCCTTATAGTCACTGGTACCCTTGAGGTCGGCATCAAACATGTCGACGGGGGAGGATTCAGCAATGTCGAGCGACTTGCCCTGTGGCATGCCATCAACGATGTCGAAAAGGACGACGTCGCCAAGCTCTTTCAGTCCGACGAGGTGAGCAAGCGTGCCACCAATATTGCCAGCACCGACGAGCGCGATCTTGTTGCGGGCCATTCCGTTACCTTCTTCCCTATTGCACTTCCTGGGGGTCGAAACTCAAGTTGGGAGCGCGATTGAAAATTTAAACCTGCGAACGCGAAATATTCGTTCGTAAACATCAAGTGTCGTAAACTGATTTGTCCTGATTTACAAGGGGAAACGCCGCTGTTTTTACGAGGAAAACCGCCGGTTCCCGGTTTGTTGCAACTATGGTCTAAACGCTCAAAAACCGGTCATGCTGCAATTGCGAACAAGTCAGAATATGCAGCAAAACCAAAGCCAGTTTGCGATTGCGCGATGCCTAAAGGAAAGGCAGTGCGCGCTTTTGCCGCGAATTCGGGCGCGAGATGATGTTCTGATCCGCGTAGCATTGCATGAAACTGCTATCTGCCATGCGGTGATGCTGTATTCGAAAAATCGCGCGTTCGGTGAATTTTGCGCATTTGTGCGTTTGTGATCGTGCTCACGCAAGAATCGCCGCCCGAAAAGCTACTGCGTGGCGAATAATTGCAATCGTTTTAAACTCAGGTGGGTGGAGTCGTTTTTCCCATACGAAAATATGGTGTCCGATCATGGCGCGGGGCAGGTTAATCCGTTGTGATTTCCCCGTGAAACTGCCTGATGAAAGTATCCGGTAAAGCAGGGGATGCTGCTCATCAACTTTGCACCTGCGCGCAAGTGGGATCAACAAGCGCGCCAGATCAGGTCAGATGCGCCATATCAAGGTACTCCTGGCTGCGCATTTCGGTCATCCGCGACACAGTGCGCTGAAATTCAAACGAATAATCGCCATCGGTATAAATCTCGGTGGGGTCGCATTCTATCGCACAGATCAATTTGGTTTTATGTTCATACATCGCATCGATCAGGGTACCAAAACGCTTTGCCCAATCACGGCGCGCGTCAGGCAATTTCGGAATGAAGTCGATGACAATGGTATGGAAATGGGTTGCCAGTGCAATGTAGTCGCCCGGCCCAAGCGGCCGCGTACAAAGTTCTTCAAAGCTGAACTTGGCAACACCGGCCCCGACGGCCGAGATTTCGATCTTGCGACCTTTGACGGTCAGGCTATCAGGGGTGACGCGTGCGCCTTCGGTCAGGGTGGTGAACATCGCGTCGATTTTGGGCAAGGCATCATCGTGCGATATCGGATAGACGAAAACGTCCGCCGCCGTCAGGTTGCGCATCCGATAGTCGGTCGCGCTGGCCAGTTCAAGAACATCAAGCTTTTGCTTGATCATCTCAATAAACGGCAGGAAATTCTGACGCTGAAGGCCGTCTTTATAAAGGTCATCAGGTTGGCGATTTGATGTGGTGACGATCACCACACCATGTTCGAACAGATGTTCAAACAGACGGCCGAGAATCATCGCATCGGTAATATCGGTGACCTGCATTTCATCGAAACACAATAGCCACGCGTCATTTGCCAGATCTTTTGCGATTGGCGGGATGGGATCGGCGTCGGCGTCATCTTTTTTCTTTTGCTGACGATACCGGTGCATGCGGTTATGGACGTCTTGCATGAAGTCATGAAAATGAACGCGGCGTTTTTGTTCAATGTCGATGGTTTCATAGAACAGATCCATCAGCATGGATTTGCCCCGTCCGACTTCGCCGTAGATATAAAGCCCGGACGGCGGGGTGGGTTCATCGCGGCGGCGCGTCAGGCCAAACCGTTCGCGCCAGCCACCTGATCCGGTTGCCGGTTCATAGTTTGACAGGGCGTTCTTGAGGCTTTGCAGCTTTTCCGCGCAGAGTTCCTGCATCGGGTCATGGGACAGCTCACCATTGGTGATTTTCGCGCGGTAACGTGAAAGCGGGCCGTCAGTCATTAACATATCTCGATTGCAGTGAAAGAAACGCGGGCGTTGGCAAAGTCATAGCGCCAAGCAGTACCGCATTGCAACAAGGTGCTGTGCAATTCAGCCACGGCCCATGCGCAGGCGGGACGGTATCATCTGTTCATATCAGCCGCATTTTTTTGAACAACCAGACTTCCAGCGCGACAAATGCGCTTAAGATAACGACCACACCGACAAATCCCCAAGGGCTGTCGGCGGCCGGGATGCCACCGACATTGATGCCCAGCAGCCCGGTGACAAAACTGATCGGCAGGAAAAGTCCGGCAATGACGGTCAACCAATACATGGTTCTGTTCATCCGTTCGGTTTCAAGCGCCATCAGGTTTTCATTCACGATCTGAATGCGCTCGCGCAGGGAATCGAATTCTTCGACCAGACGGATGGTTTTGTCGGCCAGTGCGCGCGCACGTCGTTTAAACCGTTTGTCGGCCCAGCTTGGTTTGTGTTCGACAAACTGGCCCAGTGCGTCGCGTTGTGGGGCAAGATGACGCCGTAAGCGCGACAGCTGGTTGCGAATGTCGGACCCGCGCATACGCAGTGGCAATGTTTTGCCTTCGGTCACAGTTTCCTGATCATCTTCGATGGCTTCGACGTCTTCTTCAAGGTCACGCACGACATTTTCAACCCGATAGGCCAGCCGTTCGGCAACGGTCAGGATGAAATCATCGGGACTGCGGGGGGCAGTCCCCTGTGCAATGGCATTACGGATATCGTCAAACGCCTTAAGCGGTTGATTGCGCAATGTGATGATGATGTTTTCCGACAGCCAGAAACGAACGGAAATCATGTCGGCCGGATCGTTTTCCGCATTCAGGTTGACCCCGCGCAGGTTCATGGAAAAACCATGATCATAGAAGAACACAGATGGGCGTGTGCCACGGGTGGCAAGGTTGGTGGCAATTGTCGGGTCGATCCCGGCAATATCCATCAGCCAATCGTGGACCCCCTCTGTCATCCAGTCGAGGTGAACCCAAAGATAATGACCGTCGTCAAGGACGGGTATTTTGGTGGCAAGTTCGCCCCAGTCAATGGATTGCGCGGTACCGGTTGGGGCGACGTCGAATGCGTTGATCAGGCCCGATGTCGTCATCTTTGGTTCCCTTTGTGGCTGTGGCGCACAAATTTGAATGGTGGTTGGCGTGTTGCCGGGAACGAAACGTTGCGTGATTCGTTCTGGGCTTCAGTGTAACCTGTTTACAAATCGGGAGAAACGGTCAAATCCCGTTCCTCAAGGATCATGATGGAACATCAACTATGAATTCAGTACGTCGTTTTCTTATCGGGTTTGCAGTCTGTTTTGTCTGGCTGGCTGCGAGTGCGCCCTTGCAGGCACAAGACGCCGACGAAGGTCAGTCCGCAACCCAGCGGTTTGAGGTCAAATACGCACAAGACCGCATTGCTGACTGGACCAAACAGCTTGACGATATCGAAAAAGAACTCGATGACAACGATGTGCCAAGCCGCTTACTGGTGGATGGGCGGAGTATCACAGAACGCATTCTTGAAGCGGCCCGAACGCTTCAGGGCCGCGCAAGCGAACGGCTTGAACGCATAAAAGCCGCCAAAAGCAAACTGGGGGAAGCTCCGGCAGAAGGCCAGTCCGAAGTGCCGGCCGTTGCCGAAGAGCGTGATCGCCTCAACAGGGACATTGCCAATGTCAGTGGGGTCATCAAACAGATTGAGCTTTCCAATTTTCGGGCGACCGAAATTTCCGATCAGTTGAGCAGTCTGGCACGCGAACGGTTTACCCGTCGCATTCTGGGCCGGGTCGGTGTGCCGACAGACGCCAAGGTCTGGGTGGAGGGCTGGGACCAGCTTTTCCACATTCCCAGCATGGTTCAGGCCCGATACGCCAACCTCGCAATTGACGGCAAGGTCGAAGACCAGCTTGGCGAAATTGCGCCGGGGTTGGTTTTGCTGGCGTTTGTTGTTATCGCGGCCCTGATTGGCGGCGAGGTCATCGTCCTGCGCTATATTCCGTCGCGCTGGAAATCAATGCCGACAGAGGACCGGGTGGCGTTGGTGTCGGGAACGCGGTTCCTGTTTACCGCAATGGTGCCGGGAATTGCGCTTTTGATTGCCTATCAGATGGTTGATGGACAGCCCGATTTGTTAAGCGGAAGCATTGGTGATTTCATCCATCAATGTTTTGGGGCAGCTCTGTTTCTTTTGTTTGTTGGGGCGGCAATTCGCAGCATTCATTCGCCCTTTGCACCGTCCATGCGCCGGTCGGGCACGACGGATCACGGGGCGCGGGTTGTCGGTTTGTGTTCTCTTGCGGTCGCTTTGATCTTTGCCTGGGACATGATCCTGTTGCAAGGGGCGACCACGCTTGGTACCTCGCTTGATCTGGCGTTGGTGCAAAGCGTTTCAAATGTCATGATCATCTCGATCCTGTTGTTTGTATCCTCGCTCGGGGTTTTCTGGATACATGACGAGCGTGACCGACACGAATTCTGGGCCAAGCTTGAGCGCCGCAGCCGCCGGGGTCTGAAAATGATTTCGATTGCCTTGCCGCTTTTGATGGTGCTCGGCTATGTGGCGCTTGCGCGTTTTATCCTCGAAAACCTGATGATGGCAGGCGCGTTTCTGACGTCTTACTGGTTGCTGCGCGGTTATGCCCGTGCGTTGATGCATACCTATCTTGTCACCCCCGAAACCAGTGATGACAGTGCAAGTGCCAATGCGGTGCACGGCACGCTTTATTTCTGGCTGCGGGTGACGATTGATGTGGTGATGGTCGTCATTGCGGTGCCGATCGCGGTCATGATCTTTACCGACATTGCCTGGGTGGATCTGATTGATGTTGCCGGGCAGGCCTTTATCGGAATTCAAGTGGGTGGCTTCAACATTTCGCTGCGCACGATCCTGATTGCGGTGATGATGTTTGTCATTGTGCTGGGGTTAATGCGATTTTTCCAGCGCATGCTAAGTACCCGCGTTTTGCCCAATACCAAGCTTGACGAAGGTTTGCAGCATTCGGTTTCGGCAATTTTCGGGTATGTCGGGATTTGCCTTGCAGTGCTTCTGGCGATTTCGGCGGCTGGTCTGGATTTGTCCAACCTTGCGATCATTGCCGGTGCTATTTCGGTCGGTATCGGTTTTGGGATGCAAAGTATCGTGAATAACTTTGTGTCTGGCTTGATCTTGTTGGTCGAACGCCCGATCAAGGTCGGTGACTGGATTGTGGTTGGCGCAGATCAGGGGTTTGTCAAAGACATCCGGGTGCGCGCGACCGAGATCGAGACCTTTGACCGGTCCTCCATCGTGATCCCGAACTCGGAATTGATTTCCAATAGGGTTCTGAACTGGACGCTTAAGGAGCGCTCGGGACGTGGCATCATCAAAATTGGCGTATCCTATGGGTCGGACGTGGAAAAGGTCCGCGAAATCCTGATTGAGATGGCCGATAAGCGCCGTGAGATCCTGAGCTATCCGGCACCACAGGTCGTGTTTATGGATTTCGGCGCCAGTTCGCTTGATTTCGAATTACGCTATTTCCTGCGCGATATCGGGGATGTTTTGGCGGTTGCCAGCTCGATCCGCTTTGAATTGGTGCAGCGGTTCCGCGACGAGGGTGTCGAAGTCCCATTCCCGCAGCGTGATCTCAATTTGCGTGATATAGACAAATTAACCGATGCCATCCGCGAAGCTGGACAAGGACGCAAACAGCCCGGACCTGAGGCCCCAAAAGGTGATGGTTCTGCGCCGTTGACGCCATCATCGGATGACGGCAATGATACGGGTGAGATTGGCGAAGGGGCTGAAAAGAAGGCCACTCCGCCATCTGCGGCAAAGGATGTTTCGCGCGATGCAGATGCCGCAGGCCGGTCGATCCCTGATGCGGGCGGAGACCCCGACGGTGACGCACCGCGTTAGTGGGGGCGCTTGGCTCGTCAGGTTGGAAACTTAGATATCAAACAGTGCAGCGGTGATCTTTTGGCCCATGGGCGCCATGAGGTTCCGTTCGCGCGGGGTGAGCCAGCGCAGCTCGGCAATTTCGCGTGCCGGGGAAAGTGTACCGCGATAGTCGGCCACAAAGCACGTCATGCGCACAATTGCCCCGTCGGGCTGCTTATGCCCCTGTCCGGCAAAGGTGCCCAACTCGCGGATGGTGTCAGGGATCAGATCAACGCCAAGTTCTTCGTTGATTTCGCGCATGATCGCATCCCGTGCGGTTTCTCCCGGATCAATTTTGCCACCCGGCAGGTAAAATCGATCCCGACCATTGCTGCGTACCGACAGGATTTTTGCCCCGTCGCGCAAAATCCAGTTTGCCGTTTCAATGACTTTAACGATGTCCGGTTTTGTCATTCCAGCATCTCGCGTGATTTACAGGATCGCGACATCAAGTCCGATATCAACCGCCGGGGCCGATTGGGTGATCCGACCGACCGAGACATAATCAACCCCGGTGGCAGCAATGGCGCCAATGGTCTGAAGGTTTACACCGCCCGATGCCTCGGTTTTGCAACGGCCATCGACGATGGCAACCGCTTCGCGCAGCATCTCCGGACCCATATTATCAAGCAGGATGATATCTGCCCCGGCACTTGCTGCTTCGTGGACTTGATCAAGGGTATCGCATTCGACTTCGATTTTCGGCAGGTTAGCCGCCCGTGCGGCCTCAACACATTTGGTGATCGATCCGACAACGCCGATATGGTTGTCCTTGATCATCACCCCGTCATAAAGCCCCATGCGGTGGTTTTGGGCCCCACCCATGCGGGTTGCGTATTTTTCAAGCTTGCGCCAGCCCGGTAATGTTTTGCGGGTATCAAGCAGTTTGGCTGTTGTATCACCCATAGCAGCAACATAGGTCCGCGTGGTGGTGGCAATCCCCGAAAGGTGTTGCAGTGTATTAAGGGCTGTGCGCTCTGCCGTCAGGATGCCACGGGCATTGCCCTCAACCACGGCCAAAACGTCTTTTGCCTTGATGGCGTGGCCGTCTTCGCAGTGCTTTGTGATTTTGGCATCCGGGACCAGTTTACGAAAACAATCCAGCGCAATATCAAGCCCGGCGACGACAATATCCTCGCGGGTTTCAAGCGCGACACGCAGGCGCGCATTTTCGGGCACGACATTATCCGATGTGATGTCACCGGGGCCGATGTCTTCGGCAAAGGCGCGGTCGATGAATTCTGAAATTTCAGCTTGGGTCAGGACGGTCATGATGGGCAGCCGTTTTGAAGTCGTGTGGGAATGAAAACAGCCCCGCAAAATGTGCGGGGCTGTTAAATGGTTCGGCTTAGGCCGCGTCGTCTTTTTTCAGCGGAATGCCTTTTGACATTTCCAGCATCCGTTCAAGCGGTTTGACTGCTGCGACGCGCAAATCTTCCGGCATGATGATCTGCGGGCCATTATTGACCAGGCACAGATACAGTTTTTCAAGCGTGTTAAGCTCCATGAACGGGCAATTGTTGCACGCGCACGATCCGTCGGCACCCGGTACGGGAATGAATTCCTTGTGCGGGGCGGCTTTTTCCATCTGGTGGATGATGTGTGGCTCAGTCGCGATCAGATATTTCTGATCCGGACCGTTGATTACATATTCCAGAATGGCACGGGTGGACCCGATATGATCGGCATGTTTGAGAATGCCGTCATGGCATTCCGGATGGGCGGCAACCTTGGCGTCCGGGTTTTGCGTTTGCAAACGGATCAGTTCGCGTTCTGAAAACTGTTCATGCACGATGCATGAACCATTCCACAACGTCATGTCACGACCGGTTTTCTTGGCAAGATATGCCCCAAGATGGCGGTCAGGTGCCCAAAGAATCGGCTTGTCTGCCGGGATCTGATCAATGATCTCGGCGGCATTGGACGATGTTACGATAATGTCCGATGCTGCCTTTACCTCGGCCGAGCAGTTGATATAGGTGATCGATACGTGATCAGGATGCTGTTCGCGGAATTTGCGAAACGGTTCGGGCTGACACGAATCTTCGAGCGAGCAACCCGCTTTGGAATCGGGTAGCAGGACGGTTTTATTCGGGCTTAGAATCTTGGCAACCTCGGCCATGAAGCGCACGCCACAAAACACGATGACATCTGCATCGGTTTCGGCCGCCTTGCGCGACAGATCAAGGCTATCGCCGACAAAATCGGCAAGATCCTGAATTTCCCCATCCTGATAGTAATGGGCCAGAATAATCGCGTTCTTTTCTTTCTTAAGGCGGGCTATTTCCGCCTCAAGATCCAAAGTCGGATCAATCTGCATTTCCGACATTGCGTCCACCGAAGCTTCGGCAATTGTAATCATTTCATTCATGGCGTCGTCTCATCTCGCCTGTTGCAAGCCGGAGATAAGAAGTGGGGCCCGGCATTGCAAGTTAATGACAGTTTGAAACCTGAATATCGCCATTAGACCGCGATAGCAAGGAAATGGGGCGTCGTGCACGGATTCCCGAACTTTAAAAGGTGCATGGCCCTGTTTGCATTGTTTTGGTGCTTGGGAGGTATTCGAAATTTTCGGCAGAAACGTTGATAAATTTCGCAACGCAACAAAATATAAAAATATGTTCGTTGTAAAATATCGATAAATATTCATATAGTGAATACTGGATATGTTTTTAGTATTTCACATGTGAGCAGATATTTTTATTTTGATCGTCGCGGAATAAAGCATCCTTTTTAAAGCACCTAAAAGGTGACGCGGACTTGCACATGGCTGAAATGAAATCCCGCCTGATTAATGACGGAAATAATTATTTTCGTTTTTTCTAACCAACGCGCTTTTGCGCGGTAGGAGCTACTTTGACAAACCGTACAACATCTAAAATTCTGAATTTTGTAAGACCGTTTAGCTTGCGCGGTCTGGCCGAAGTTCTGCCTGCCGGGTCTTATAAAGTCATGACCGAAGAAATGCAGGACGAGAAAGTTACCTATCCGACGTGGCAGTGGGTTTCCACACAGATGCATTTGAACACCAACTCGGATCGCTCCGACGACGCACGTCTTATGACCGTCGACCCCCGCGATCTGGAAGTGGCGTATTTGCGTGATCAGAAAATGATCGATGCCCGCCCCAAAGTCGCCTTTTCCGCCAGAGGATCAAACACCCGGGCCAAGCGCGTCTTTTAATCGGGTTTCCCGATGATCCTGTTCCCGGTCAGGACACCCTGACCGGAACGGTGGTCAAATCGTAAAGCCGTAATATTTCCACTCCCCCCCCCTCCAGCCTTCAGTCCCCTTTTCTCTTTCCCGTGGCCTTCCGGGATCAGCCCTAAGCGGTCATTCCCGAACCAAAGATACAGGTCAGAAAGCTGCCTCCTGCTGTTACATATCAGCGTTGCAGAATGAGAAATACATGTTTGCCCAAGATGAGATCATAACGCATCAAGCTGATGTAAATGAGAGTCTTTAATATGGATTGGGTCCCTATCGTCTTTGGTACGTTTAAAGTTGTCGCACTGCTGACGGCCATGTTCTTCGCCATCAAGTGGCATTACGATCAAGGCGAGAAGGGCGGGACGCGAGCGGTAATGCTCGCGGGGGCCAAAGTTGTCGCAATCTTCGTGCTAGCGCTACTATGCTTGGGGTTCGTTACATTCTTCCTTAGCAGGTCGCTCGGTTTGAACTTGAGCTACTGACGATCGCATCACAAAGACACCCAAAATGGGAAATGGGGACAGATTTATCTTTCTGGGAACATAGGTTAGATCGAAAATCCGTAATATTCCCATTCTGCGGCTGATACCTTAAGCGCCATATGTTCATATTCCGCCTGCTTGATTTTGGTAAAGGCGGTATGGAAGCGTGGGCCAAGCGTACGCTTGTTGAAGTCAGAGGCGCCAAACTGGTCAATCGCGTCCAGCCAGTGGCGCGGCAGGTCATTTGGGGCTTTGGCCTGACCGATTTCATCGGTACATGGCGTGCCCGGATCGATTTTACTTTCAATACCGTCAAGGGCTGCCCCAAGGGTGACAGCCGCCACCAGATACGGGTTGGCATCCACACCGGCAATGCGATGTTCAAAATGGCGGGTTTTGCCCGGCGTACCGGGGACTCGCAATGCCACAGTACGGTTTTCAACACCCCAGTCATCGGATGCCGGTGAATACATCGCCGATGCAAACCGGCGCCATGAATTCATGAACGGGGCCAAAAGCAACATCGTCTCGCCAATCGTGCCGCGAATGCCGCCAATTGCATTGAGCATAAGCGGGCTTAACGATCCATCCGCCTGATCGGCAAACAGGTTGTTGCCCGCATCATCGGCCAGTGACAGATGCAAATGCATGCCCGATCCGGCTTCAGTGCCAAACGGTTTTGGCATAAATACGGCTTCTGTGCCAAACCGGCGCGCGACGGTACGGATCAGTCGTTTGGCAATGATGACGTCATCAGCCGCCCGCATTAGATTGCGGTAACGGATCGTCATTTCATATTGTCCGGGGCCATATTCCGAAATCAGGGTTTCGAGCGTCAGGTCAAGATGCTTGGCACCTTCATAGATCGCATTAAATAGCGGCGACATCTCATCGATTTCATCGACTGACATGGTATTGCGCAAGGTGCTGCGGCGTTTGGTCAGGGCATAGGACGCCGGGTGATAAAGCCCGTCTGCATCGGCTTCGCGATCGACCAAATAAAATTCCAGCTCAAACGCCCCCATCGGGGTGAAGCCGAGTTTGCGGGCACGGGTTACCTGTGTGACAAACACATTGCGCGGGTCCACATCGTGCGGCGTGCGGTCTTCGTCATACATGCTGATCAAAAGTTGCCCGCGGCCCGTATGAGGCAAATAACCCAGCGTCCCGGGTACCGGCCAGCACCGACCGTCGCCCCCTCCGCCAGTTTGCACCAACCCGCAATCATCAACATCCTCGCCCGTCACATCCTGTCCAAAAATCGAACTTGGCAGGCCGCGCCCGGATTTGTAGATGGATTCAAGTTCATGCCGACGGATTGTCTTGCCCCGGCCAATCCCGTGAAAGTCGGTCAGGATGATGTCGATGGCGTGGGTATCCGGGTATTTGGCAAGGAAGGCCTCGGCTTCGGAAATTTGTGAACCGCTTGGCGAAAGTGTCTCTGGTGTGCTCATTGTTTGCCTTGAACGCTATGCCCCGTGTCGAGGAAGGGGTTATTCAATTTTTGGGTGGGGTAAATATGTATTCTTCAGCTTCTGACGAAGACAGCGCATCTTTGGCGTAAGTAAAAGTCCCATGGTCTTTTACCTCGCGCGCGGCACGCATGAGGCCGCCAAGTGCTGCGCGGGCGGACCCACCAACACTGATGCGTTTGACGCCTGCCTGCTCTAATTCGCTGACGCTGTAGGTCGGACCGGAAAGCCCCATCACAACATTGACCGGGCGGGTGACAGATGCGCAAACCGTTCGTATTGCCGCGATATCAGGCAGCCCCGGGGCATAAAGAACATCTGCGCCCGCCTTTTCGAAGGCCTGAAGACGACGAATTGTATCATCCAGATCGCGTTTACCATGCAGGAAGTTTTCTGCGCGCGCGGTTAACATGAAAGGATGTTTACGGGATTCTTCGACGGCGGCGGCAATGCGTTCTACTGCAAGGTTGAAATCAAAAATCGGGTTGTTGGGGTCACCTGTTGCGTCTTCGATTGAGCCTCCGACAAGCCCGGTTTCTGCTGCGAGTGAAATCGTCTTTGCGCAGGAGTCTGGATCAGGACCAAAACCGTTTTCCAAGTCGGCGGAAACAGGCAAGTTGGTTGCGTTGACGATATCTTGTGCATTCTGCAAGATCGCTTCGCGTGAAATACGTGCCGCAGAATCTTGTTGGCCAATGGAAAAGGCCAGCCCGGCGCTGGAGGTTGCCAATGCTTCATACCCAAGTGCGGCAAGGATGCGGGCGGACCCTGCATCCCATGGGTTGGGGATGACAAATGCCCCGGTACGCAGATGCAATTGCTCAAAGAGCTGATACTTGTCCATTTGATCTGTCATGCCCCCATTAAAGGATTAACCTTGATACCGGCGGAAGAAATAGCGGTCTTTGGGGACCCCTTCGGGCAGCGGTTCTGCGATGGTGTTGGGAACATCAATTTTCTGATCAGATGCAACAATGGCACCAGTCATAAGGGCCGTCGGCAGGGTCTGGCCGATAAAGGCTGCGATTTTGGCGTTCAGGTCTTCATCGCCGGTGCCAACATCGGAATGCACCAATGCGACTTTGCCTTTGAAACGCTCTGCGGCCATTGGCAGGGTTTCGAAAATATCGCCAAGGAACAGATGGTCATCATCGGGAATGCATTTCGGGTGGGCGGCAATCTGCCTGTCGAACACAAAGATTTCCCGGTCCGGCATGATTTCGCGCAAATGATCGAACGTGCGACCATTCCCCAAGCCAACTTCCAGCACGATCCCGTCCTGATCCTTGATCATTTCAGCCGCAGCATTCAGGCAATCGCGTTGGGCCTGCAGGCGGCGGATAACACTGTTTAGACGTGACATTTAATCGGGTCTCCGGGGCTTGTTGGATCAAGATGGTCAATGGGTCGTATTTGGCACTAAAAACGCCGAACGCCATGACGCCCGGCGTTGATTTGCAAAGTCAGCCTTTGAACTGGGTCGCATCAAATGCAGGCACACGCGACCGGAATTCATCCAGCCATGTGACGAGGTTGCCGTATGTTTGTCGCCATTTCCCGTCAAATCGCAGGTCAAGATACCCCAATGCGCAGGCAATGCCGACATGGCCGATATGAAGATCAGCACCAAATGCCGGTGGGTTTGCGTCAAGTTGATCCAGTGAGCGTTTGACCTTGTCGGCCTGATAGGACATCCAGCCGTCATCGCGTTTGTCTTCGGTACGCATGCGGGTTTCATAGACCTGCAGAATGGACGCATCGACAATGCCGTCGCCCAGTGCCTGCAAGGTCAGTGCGTCCCAACGGGCATCACTTTCGGTTGGATGCAGGGTCACGCCATCGGCCTGTGCATCCAGATATTCACAAATCACACGTGAATCAAAAATCTTGCGGCCGTCATCAAGAATAATGATGGGGATTTTCCCCAGCGGGTTCTGCGTGCGAAGGCTGTCAGCCGGATCGTTGGTGTTCGACAGTTCGACCGATAATTGGTCGTAAACACCAAGCATCTTGGCAACAATTTTAACTTTCCGGCCAAATGGCGACGGGTCACTGGATCGCAGGATCATGATTTTTCTCCGGGCATTTTAACTGTTTGCGCGCAGTGTAAGGGGGAAAGAACGGCAAGACGAAGTGAATTTTTCCCAAATCAGGTCGTTCAGCGTCTTCACCCTTCTACCCGGCGGGGGTGCGGGCCTGATCCGTCGCGGTTTTGGCAGGAATGTTTTTATGGGAGCCTTGGCTTTCATCGTTATCATCGAGCCCGGCAAGATGAAGTTCGCGCGCCAGCCTTACGGCTGGACGTGCTGCAAAAAACACCGAACCAATGATAAATAGCCACGTGCCTGCGTAAACTGTTGCGTCATCCAAAAACAGGATACTGCCAACAATGAATAAAACCGCCGCCAGAAGGTCGATCACTGAATAGGCGATCTCATAGGCGCTGTAGACCGACTGGTGTTTGGGACTGGCATCAAAGCGGCGAGTTCGAAACAGTTTCATCGGGTTTAGGGCCATAAGATTTCCTTGCTGCTTTGTGTGATGATTGTCCCAACGCATCGGAAGCAGGATGGTTTCCATTCGACGATAATGTGCCGAAGTTATCGCCGGGCGCGTGGATGGGTGCCGTTGTACACCGCCATCAATTGTTCACTATCCACGGCCGTATAGCGTTGGGTCGTTGAAAGCGATGCGTGACCCAAAAGGTCCTGAATGGTGCGTAAATCACCGCCGCCTGCCAAAAGATGGGTGGCAAAGGAATGGCGCAGCGCATGCGGAGTTGCGGTATCAGGCAATTGTAAAAGATCGCGAACCTTGCGCATTTCGCGTTGGGCGACCTGGGCGACCAATCTTTTGCCACGCGCACCGACAAAAAGTGCGTCATTGCCATGCGGTGCATAGGGACAGGCGCGCAGGTAATCTTCAATCGCATCGCGGATAATCGGCAAAACCGGCACAAGACGCTGTTTGTTGCCTTTGCCCGTGATGACCATCGAGTCCCCTGTCGGGCTTTGATTGGCGTTCAGATCAAGGGCTTCGGAAATACGAAGGCCACAGCCGTATAAAAGCGTAAAAAGTGCAAGGTTACGCTTGGCAAGCCAAGGTTCATCTTGCCAGACACCCGCATTTTCAAGAACGGCCAACGCATCGACGGGCGAAAGCGGCTTGGGGGCGGTTTGGGGCAGGCGTGGATTGCGAATGGAGCTAACGGCGGCATTCTGTCCGCGTCCTGACCGATCAAGAAACCGATAGAAATTGCGTAACGATGACAGGGCGCGGGCGGTGGATGTTTTGGCCATGCCATCCATGCTGCGCCGCGCCAGCCAGCTTCGAAAATCGCGCGGGTTCAAGCGCAGAAGCGCGTTCAGGTCCGGGACACCATCAAGATGGCCACCGATAAAGCCGAGAAAAGCATAAAGATCGGCCAGATAGTTTTCGGTCGTGTGATCGGACGCACGTCGCTCATCAGAAAGCCACGTGCGCCAATCTGCGATGGCTTCGCGCACATCGTTCGGAAGGGTGAGGGCGGTTAAACCGTTTGGGTGAGCCATCGACGCACACCAAATTCAATCACGGATGCCAAAAACATGATCAGGTCATTGGCCTGTGCCGGGCTGAAATATCCCGGCTCCTTGACGCCAAAGGCAACAATGCCAACCGGATCGCCATAAAACGGCGCAAGTCGCACAATGGCAGCCGACCGTATTTCGGATGCTTTCGGACCAAAAATGGCCTCATCCCCGGCATCGTCGGGCAAAAGCCAGACGTCCTGCTCGTCGCCCAGAACCTGATCAACCGCCCCTTTAACAAGGCGGCGCACGCGGCCATCACAGCTTGGCACCGGCGCTTCGTCGCATTCTTCAAAGCACAATGCGATGGCATCAAGATCAAGCAGTTCGGGCACAAGGTCCTGGAGCGCTTCGACAAAGGTTTCAAACCCGCGTGCATTTAAAATAGCCAAAACAGCGCGGTGGATGCGGCTTTGGGTTTCAAGGTTGGATTTGGAAATATTGATCAGTTCGCTGGTGGCACCGCGCAGCTTTTCGCGTTCATCGCGCAACCGCGCGACGACATATTGCTGCATATCGGCGACACCTGATCCCATTTCCCGGACAGGCAACGCAAGACTTTCAAGCAAGTCAGGGCGCGAAGTGAAGAAATCAGGATGTTCGGCGAGAAAGGTCGCGACATCGTCGGCGCGCAGTGCTGTCTTTTCCATCGGTTCCGGCTTGTACAGTGAGAAATAAAAAACCCGGCTGCCACAATGCGGGCAGCCGGGTTAAATGCATGTTAAAAACCGAACGCAATGTCGGCTTTTGTCCGCCCATCAGGACAATGACCTGATAGCAGCGGGATGACAGGCCAGATTACAGAATCGACTGGCCAGTTTTTTCCCAGTCAGCAAGGAACGTTTCAAGGCCCTTGTCGGTCAGCGGATGCTTGGTCAACTGGGTCAGAACCTGCGGCGGGATGGTGACAACATCGGCACCAAGACGGGCCGAGTCGACAACATGCTGCGGGCCACGTGCCGAAGCAACGAGGACTTCGGTGGTCCAGTTCGGGTAGTTGCCGTAAACGTCAACGATGTCAGCAATCAGCTGCATACCATCGGACGAAATATCATCCAGACGGCCAACGAACGGCGAAACATAGGTTGCACCGGCTTTGGCCGCCAGAATGGCCTGACCAACCGAGAAGCAAAGTGTGACGTTGGTTTTAATGCCTTCGTCGGTAAAGGTACGGCAGGCTTTAAGGCCATCAGAGGTCAGCGGCAGTTTGACGACGACATTGTCGGCGATCTTTGCCAGCTTGCGGCCTTCTGCGACCATTGTGTCGTAATCGGTCGCAGCAACTTCTGCGCTGACCGGGCCGTCGACGACGTCACAAATTTCCTTGATCAGTTCGAGAAACGGTCGGCCTGTTTTTGCTACCAGCGAGGGGTTGGTGGTGACACCATCCACGAGGCCAGACATGGCGATTTCGCGGATTGCGTCAATGTCAGCAGTATCGATGAAAAACTTCATTGGATTTCCTATTCGGACCTTTTGAAGATCGTCGTTTGAAGATCGTTGTTCGATGATGCGGTTAGCTGCTAGGTTCGGGCTCCATCCAATGGACGGTTCCTGATCCAAGCTGTGGGACCGTTTTCTATTATGCCATGGGCCATCGAGGGTGTTTTTTCGAGCAGCCCGACAGGCATTCCGACGGGGTTTATAATATATGAGCGCGGCAAAGGCCACATCTGGAAATCTGTTTGCTGATGATCCGGCCTTTCAGGTGACTGCCCAGACCATAAGCGTGCTTCCTCCGTTGCCGCTTGCCGGGCCGTATGACTACATCGTGCCCGAAGGCATATCTGTGCAATTTGGCGATTTTGTGGAAATCCCGCTCGGTCGTCAAACCCAGCGCGGGGTGGTCTGGGGCGATGCCAAGGGCGATGTTGAGTCAAGTAAGTTGCGCGAAATTTATGGTGTTCTTCCCGCCGAGCCCATGCCCGACGTCACCCGAAAGTTCATTGATTGGGTGTCGGCCTATACCATGGCCCCACAGGGCGCGGTGTTGCGCATGGCCATGAGCGTGCCTGACGCGCTTGAGCAACCCAAACCGATTTTCAGATTTACCTTAAACACGGATTTTGACGTATCGACGCTGCGTATGACCCCGCCGCGCAAACGTGTTCTGGCATTTCTGGGTGAAAATCCGGCGATGGAGCAGGGGGATATCCTGCGCGAAACCGGGGCCGGGGCAAGCGTGATCAAGGGGCTGGTTGAAGCCGGGGCGGTGCGACGCCTGATGGTCAAACCACCATCGCCATTTGATCTGCCTGATTTGACCATCCCGCGCCCGAACCTGTCAGATGAACAAACGATCGCAGCCGATGCATTATGTGACCGGGTCGATACAGGTGGATTTTCCTGCACATTGCTCGATGGCATCACGGGGTCGGGCAAGACAGAAGTTTATTTTGAGCCGATCCGTGCGGCCTTGGCCGAAGGTAAGCAGGTGGTTGTTCTGCTGCCGGAAATTGCCCTGTCGGCCCAATGGTTGCAGCGTTTCCGCGACCGGTTTGGTGTTGTCCCGGCCCTTTGGCATTCCGAAGTCGGGCAGGCGCGCCGTCGTGATACATGGCGCGCGGTGGCAGATGGTTCTGTGCAACTGGTTGTTGGCGCGCGGTCTGCACTTTTCCTGCCCTTTCGTGATCTTGCCCTTATTGTGGTCGACGAAGAACACGAACATGCGTTTAAGCAGGAAGACGGCGTGATTTATCACGCCCGCGACATGGCAGTCACCCGTGCGCATCTGGGCAATATTCCGATTGTACTGGCATCGGCAACCCCGTCGCTTGAAACCTTGGCCAATGTTGATGCGGGGCGCTACTACCGGGTCGAACTGGGCAGCCGTCATGGGGCGGCCGTCTTGCCAAGTGTTGAAGTTATCGACATTCGCCAAGACAAACCTGAACGTCTGCGCTGGATTACGCCGACCTTAAAAAAACGATTGGCGGAAACGTTTGCCAATGGCGAGCAGGCGATGCTGTTTTTAAACCGGCGTGGTTATGCACCGCTGACCCTGTGCCGGGCTTGTGGTCATCGGTTCCAATGCCCCAACTGCACCGCTTGGCTCGTGGAGCACCGCGCATGGGGCAAATTGCAATGTCACCATTGCGGATATCAGGCAAAGGCACCTGATGCCTGCCCCGCCTGTGGCGAGGAAGGCAAGCTTGCCCCCTGTGGGCCGGGGGTCGAACGGCTTTATGAAGAAGCGGTCGAAACATTCCCCAATATCCGGATTGAGGTTGCGACATCCGACAATATCATGGGACCAAAGGCTGCAGCTCAGCTGGTCCAGCGGGTTCACAATCACGAGGTAGATCTTTTGATCGGCACCCAGATTTTGGCCAAGGGCTATCACTTTCCCATGCTGACCCTGGTGGGGGTGGTTGATGCGGATCTTGGCTTGGCGGGTGGTGATTTGCGCGCAGCCGAACGCAGTTATCAGTTGCTCACTCAGGTGGCCGGGCGTGCTGGACGTGGCGATCGTCCGGGTACGGTGATGCTGCAAACCGCCGATCCGGCCAACCGCGTGATCAAGGCAATTGCCGCGGGTGATCGCAATGCCTTTAACGAAGTCGAGCTATCGCAACGCATGACCCATGGCATGCCACCACATGGGCGACTGGCAGCCCTTATTATAAGTGGCAAAAAAGAAAACGAAGTCGATGAAGCCGCATGGCGGATCGGTCGTGCGGCCCCGCGAGGGGATGGTTTGATGGTGCTGGGGCCTGCCCCCGCACCATTGTCCTTGCTGCGTGGACGCTATCGTCGTCGCTTTTTGATCCGTGCGGATAAAACGGTGAAAATGCAGGCCCTGATCCATGAGTGGCTGTCGAAGGTCAAAACACCGGGCAGTGTGCGCGTGCAGGTCGACATCGATCCCTATAGCTTCATGTAGCCGGGCTTACTTGGGGCCCGATGTCCTCAATACGTCCCTTAGTTGCCGTATTGCGATTTCCACCAGTCGACCCCGTCCGGGCCAAGATATCGACGAAAAATCGTAAGCAGCCTGCCATCATGGCGCATGTCACGCAGGATTTCGTCATACTGGGCCAGAAAGACCTCTTTGTCCGGATAATCGGATGCGCGCGAAAATGGATTGTAATAAGCAGCCCGCCGAAGTGGGGTGCTCAAAAAGGCGATTTTGGCGCGGGATCCATTTTGGATCGTCTCATAGATAGTGCTGAGATAATTGACCGGGACAATATCAAACCGGTTCTCGAGCAGCATGGGAATCAAAAGATCATTTCGGGCAACCGTTTCGATATCCAGATCTGAATTCCAAAATGTCGGGGTATATGAATAGCCCGCAGCGGCCCCAACCCGATAGGCGCGCAAATCGGAATATTGATCAAAGTGAATGGTGCGCACGTCGTTGGCGCGAATGGCAAAGCGCCAATCCAGCAGCAGGTGATTTTCATCAGGGTACAGCAGATAGGCTGACCGTTCGTCATTCTGTGACAGTGTCAGAACGATGTCGGAGTAACCGAGCCTGGCATTGTGAAGCAGTCGTTTGCCGCTATCGACAAAGCGGAACTCGTAATCCTTGATGTCCATTTCGCGCAAGACTTCGCGCATGATATCGACATCAATGCCGCGCGGGTTCTTACCCGAAAGCCATTTAAGCGGCGGCTCTGACAGTCCTTCAATCAGCAGCGTGCGGGCGTGTGCGGGTATTTGGGCCATGATCAATCCCGCGATGACGGCAAGCAGCTGCACCGCCCGGCGAAGCGGCCAATGGGTTTTGCTGTCCTGCCTATGGATCATGTGCTTCTCATTAATTATGCTAAAAGCATCGTCAGCCAACTTACTTTATATGGGATGAATTCTTGTGAATAATTACAAAACAAATTCATCGAAGGCAGAAACGCAGCGCAGCATGTGCGACTGGGCCGAAGCAACGTTTGGGCCGGTCAGCGCACCGGTCTCACTGGTTGATCGTGCAATGCTTGAGATGGAAGAGCTTAAAGAAGCCGTTGTCGCGCAAGATTACGCCGAGATTGGCAAGGAAGCTGCCGACGTCTTAATTCTACTCTATCGGCTTGCCGATCAGTTTGGCCTTGATCTTGATCAGGAGGTCGCCGGAAAAATGGCGATCAATCGGTCGCGGACATGGGTGCAAAAGGGCGACGGTACCGGGTCACATATCTGAGCCTAACCTCCCATTCACTTTCAGGCAGACATTATGAGTTACACGCTTTTTTATGCGCCAGGTGCTGCGAGCATGGCAGTGCATTGGATGTTAATTGAGCTGGATGTGCCGTTTGAGGCGGTACTGGTAGACATTGACAGCAATCAGCAACGCAATCAGGACTATCTGCGTCTCAATCCGACGGGGCGAGTACCGACTCTTGTCGTAGATGATGCGCCATACGGTGAATCCGTTGCTTTGATGATGTTGCTGGCAGAACGGCATCCGGGGTCGGGCTTGTTGCCAGAACCAGAAACGGCGCAACGCGCTGAATGGCTGCAGCTGACACTTTATATTGCCAATACATTGATGCCTGCGATGCGTGACTGGCTATATGCGGCCAAGGATGGCGACCCCAAAGGTGCCGCTGCGGTCAAAGCATTGGCTGAAAAACGGATCAGTTCGGTGTGGGACGATTTCGAAGCACGGCTTTTGCGAGGCCAAACATATTTGATGGGCCCGACATTTGGCACGGTCGACATGTTCGCGATCATGTTAATGCGGTGGTCGCGTCATATGGGATGTGCCGCGACTGCCCGACCGGTGTTGCGCAGCTACATCAATCGCATCTGCGCGCTGCCGTCTTATATTGAGGTGAATGAACGCGAAGGTCTTTCGGGATGGCCAAGCTAACGGCATTTGCATTTCCGTGGACGCGGTCGGCAACGTCGCAAACCAGTTTGCTTATTCGTCTGGGCGTCTTCATTTTGATCCCAGAGCAAGCGCCTTGATCCGCAAAACAGACGCTTTGCCCGTTAAAATGTGAAGTCGATTACACATTTTTTGGGGAATCTGACCTTTTAAGTAAGGCGGATGTCGGGAGCCCCCATCAGAAAGTCGGGGGAATCGTACCTAAAAAGCGATTTTGCCAAGGGGAAATCCACGGAGTGCGGGAAACGGCTTGTTATAAAATAGTCGTAAGAAGTCGCGAAACGTCAGTGATTAGGCGCGGTTTTGCCACAACTTTAGGCAAGAATGAGAAAGTCCGTCCAAATGGGGTTGCGCGGGGGTTGCCCATGCAAAGGACATGTGATACCAAACGCTCGCTTCTCGGAAGGAAACCCTTTCGTGGAACCATTTTTTTATACGTATCCGAGTCGTTCTCATAACCAGAATTGAGGGCTTTCACCGGTGTCCCAAAATACTGCCGCGACCGGGCTCCAAGGGCGCTATGCCACAGCACTATTTGACTTGGCCAAATCGGCTAAGCAGCTTGATGCTGTCAAAAGTGATCTTGAATTGCTCGACCAAGCCATCGCAACAAGCGATGAGCTCCGGAATGTTCTCCGTAGTCCCGTGATTTCCCGGGATATGCAGGCCAAGGCGATGGCTGCTCTTCTTGATAAGCTCGGTGTTTCCGAGGTGACCAAGAAGACAGTTGGGCTTCTATGTCAGAAGCGTCGTCTGTTTGTCCTGCCGGGCGTAATCAATTCCTACCTTTCCATGCTCTCAGCTCATAATGGCGAAGTGACCGCTCAGGTGACTTCGGCAGCCGAGCTGAAGAAAGAGCAAATCGAAGCCGTTACCGGCGCTCTCAAAGAAGTTGTCGGCGCCACTGTAAAAGTGGACCTTAAAATTGATCCGGCGGTTCTTGGCGGTCTTATCGTCAAGGTCGGCTCCCGGGTTTTTGATGCCTCGCTTCGGACTAAACTTCAGAAGCTCGAGCTCGCTATGAAAGGGGTTGCGTGATGGAAATCCGCGCCGCGGAAATCTCCGCTATTCTTAAGGATCAGATTGCCAATTTTGGTGCTGATGCCGAAGTCGCCGAAGTCGGTCAGGTTCTGTCCGTCGGTGATGGTATTGCCCGTGTTTACGGTCTGGACAATGTTCAGGCTGGTGAGCTTGTTGACTTCCCAGGTGGTATTAAGGGCATGGCCCTTAACCTCGAAGAAGACAACGTTGGTGTCGTGATCTTCGGTTCTGACCGTACGATCAAGGAAGGTGACCAGGTTAAACGTACTGGCGCCATCGTTGACGTTCCGGTTGGTAAAGAACTTCTCGGTCGCGTCGTTGACGCGCTGGGTAACCCGATCGACGGCAAAGGTGATCTGGGTGCAAAAGAACGTCGCCTTGCTGACGTCAAAGCACCGGGTATCATCCCGCGTAAATCGGTTCACGAGCCAGTACAGACCGGTATCAAGTCAATTGACTCCCTGATCCCGATTGGCCGTGGCCAGCGTGAGCTGATCATTGGTGACCGTCAGACCGGTAAAACCGCCATCATCATCGACACCATTCTGAACCAGAAGCCGGTGAACGATGCTGCGAAAAACGACAGCGAAAAGATGTTCTGCATCTATGTTGCTGTTGGTCAGAAACGTTCGACCGTTGCACAGGTTGTTAAGGTCCTTGAAGAACGTGGCGCGATGGAAAACACCATCATTGTTGCTGCGACCGCTTCTGATCCGGCACCGATGCAGTTCCTTGCACCGTTTGTTGCTTGCGCAATGGGCGAGTACTTCCGTGACAACGGCATGCACGCAACGATCTTCTACGATGATCTGTCCAAACAGGCAGTTGCATATCGTCAGATGTCGCTCCTGCTTCGCCGTCCGCCGGGACGTGAAGCATTCCCGGGTGACGTTTTCTATCTGCACTCTCGTTTGCTCGAACGTGCTGCGAAAATGAACGACGAAAACGGCGCTGGCTCGCTGACCGCACTTCCGGTTATTGAAACCCAGGGCAACGACGTTTCCGCGTTTATTCCGACCAACGTGATTTCGATCACCGACGGTCAGATCTTCCTTGAAACCGACCTGTTCTATAAGGGGGTACGCCCGGCTGTGAACGTTGGTCTGTCGGTTTCGCGTGTTGGTTCGTCCGCACAGATCAAAGCGATGAAGCAGGTTGCTGGCTCGATTAAGCTGGAACTCGCTCAGTATCGTGAGATGGAAGCATTCGCACAGTTCGCATCGGATCTTGATCCGGCAACCCAGAAACTTCTGGCCCGTGGCGCACGTCTGACCGAGCTGCTCAAGCAGCCGCAGTACTCGCCGCTTAAAGTCGAAGAGCAGGTTGTGGTGATCTACGCTGGTGTTAAAGGCTACCTTGATGGTGTTGCAATCAACAAGATTCGCGCCTTCGAAGAGCAGTTCCTGTCGGACATCCGTTCGAGTGGCGCTGACATCCTTGATGCGATCCGCACCGAGAAGGTTCTGTCTGATGACAGCGAAACCAAGCTTAAAGCGTTCCTCAGCAAGTTCGCGAAAACCTTCGCGTAAGTTTGAACTTTAGGCGAAGGAGGAAACGCAATGGCTAGTTTGAAGGATCTGCGCTCGCGCATTGCCAGCGTCAAATCGACGAAGAAAATTACTTCGGCGATGAAGATGGTGGCTGCCTCCAAGCTCCGCCGTTCGCAGGATGCAGCGGAAGCAGCGCGTCCCTATGCTGATCGCATGGGGACGATGCTGGGCCGCCTCGCAGCTGCGGTAGGTGGAGTGCAAGGGGCACCAAAGCTTCTGGCCGGTACTGGTAAGGATGACGTGCATCTGCTCGTCGTCTTCACCGCGGACCGCGGCCTTTGCGGTGGTTTCAACGCATCGATCGTAAAAGCATCACGTCTTAAAATTCGTGCCCTTAAGGCCGAAGGCAAAACCGTGAAGCTGATCTGTGTTGGCCGTAAAGGTGCAGATGCGCTTAAGCGTGAATTTGGTGGCGACATTGTCGCCCGGTATATCGGCATCGAAGGTAAGAAGGGGATTAATTTCTCTTCGGCTTCCGAAGTTGCTGATAAGGTTCTGGCGCTTTACGAAGAAGGCGAATTTGACGTCTGCACGATCTTCTACAACAAGTTCGTGTCGGCTATTTCGCAAGTTGTTACAGCGCAGCAGCTGGTTCCGTTCGCGGGAGCAGATGTTGAAGAGCAGGAAGAAGAAGTCACTGGTTCTTCTGCGGTTTATGAGTATGAGCCGTCAGAAGAAGCAATCTTGGCTGACTTGCTGCCGCGTAATGTTGGCGTCCAGATTTTCGGTGCCATGCTGGAAAGCAGTGCATCCGAGCACGGTGCGCGTATGTCCGCGATGGATAACGCAACCCGCAATGCCGGCGACATGATCGACCGACTGAGCATCCAATACAACCGCTCACGTCAGGCTCAGATCACCAATGAACTGATTGAAATCATTTCCGGCGCCGAGGCTTTGTAAGCGGGTCGCAGGAAGTTAACGGATAGTTTTGTCCGAGCAGGAGACAATACCTATGGCGAACAAGAAGGCGGGGAAAATTTCCCAGGTAATGGGCGCCGTCGTCGACGTTAAATTCGACGGCGAACTGCCTCCCATTCTGAATGCGCTGCATGTTGACAACAACGGTCAGCGTCTGGTTCTTGAAGTTGCACAGCATCTTGGTGAAAGCGCGGTCCGTACGATCGCGATGGACACCACCGAAGGTCTGCAGCGCGGTCAGGAAGTCACCGATACCGGTGACGCGATCTCGGTTCCGGTTGGTCCGGAAACCCTGGGTCGTATCCTGAACGTGATCGGCGAGCCGGTTGATGAACGTGGTCCGGTGAACACCAAGAAACGGTCCCCGATCCACCGCGAAGCTCCGGCTTTCATCGATCAGTCAACCGACACCGAAATCCTGGTTACCGGCATTAAGGTCATCGACCTTATCGCACCGTACACCAAGGGTGGTAAAATTGGTCTGTTCGGTGGTGCGGGCGTTGGTAAAACCGTCCTTATCATGGAACTGATCAACAACGTGGCCAAAGGCCATGGTGGTTATTCGGTCTTTGCCGGTGTTGGCGAACGTACCCGTGAAGGTAACGACCTCTATCACGAGATGATGGAATCAGGCGTTATCAATCTCGAAGGCGATTCAAAAGCTGCACTGGTTTATGGCCAGATGAACGAACCCCCGGGAGCACGTGCACGTGTTGCTCTGACCGGTCTGACTTTGGCGGAATACTTCCGTGACGAAGAAGGTCAGGACGTTCTGTTCTTCGTCGATAACATCTTCCGCTTTACCCAGGCTGGTTCGGAAGTGTCAGCCCTTCTCGGTCGTATCCCGTCTGCTGTGGGTTATCAGCCGACGCTGGCAACCGACATGGGTGCGCTGCAGGAACGTATTACCTCGACCAAAAAAGGTTCTATTACCTCGGTTCAGGCAATTTATGTCCCGGCCGATGACTTGACCGATCCGGCACCTGCAACTTCGTTTGCTCACCTTGACGCGACCACGACGCTCAACCGTCAGATTGCCGAGCTCGGCATCTATCCGGCAGTTGATCCGCTCGATTCTACCTCGCGTGCACTCGATCCGGGTGTCATCGGCAAGGAACACTACGAAACCGCACGTGAAGTTCAGCGTATTCTGCAGACCTACAAAGGTCTTCAGGACATCATCGCCATCCTTGGCATGGACGAGCTTTCGGAAGAAGACAAACTGGTCGTGGCACGTGCCCGTAAAATCCAGCGTTTCCTTTCGCAGCCTTTCCACGTTGCAGAAGTCTTTACTGGTAGCCCGGGCGTGTTCGTTCAGCTCGAAGACACCATCAAAGCTTTCGCGGCGATCTGCGCTGGTGAATACGACCATATGCCTGAACAGGCATTCTACATGGTCGGCACCATCGAAGAAGCCATCGAAAAAGCCAAGAAGATGGCCGAAGCTGCCTAAGGCAGTTTCGGTCCCCCTCCGGCTAAGGAGCGAGGATTGTCATGACTGATACGACTGTACTGGAACTTGTTTCGCCGTCTGCCCTGCTCAAATCCGAGCCGGTCGAGATGGTCGTTGTTCCGGGCATGGAAGGGAATTTTGGTGTGCTGCCAAAGCATGCGCCAATGATCTCGACCATTCGTCCGGGTGTCATCGACATCTATGCAGGTGGTAAGGTTTCCGAGCGTATCTTCGTCGCCGGTGGTGTTGCAGAGGTTAATCCCGAGCGTTGCACCATTCTGGCGGAAGAAGCGGTTGCGGTTTCCGATTTGAAAGCCGACGACGCGCAGGCACGTCTTGAAGCAGCAGATGCTGCTCTTAAGGCCGCCAGCACGGCACACGACAAAGCCAATGCCGAGCGTGAGCTCGAAATTGCGCGGGCACAGATTTCCGCCCTGTCGAACTAAGAGTCGGTTCTACGATTTTAAAAAGGCCGCCTGTTTTTGCAGGCGGCCTTTTTGTTTGTTGGTGCTCGTAATGAGCATTGCAAGATAAGCGGGCGGTTGATTAACCGCGCCAACCTTGTTGCCTGCGTAGCGCCAAACGTTGCAAAAGTCCCCCTGCACCAAAGCCAAGCAGTGTGACCATCAGCATAGCACCCCCTGCCGCCATGCCCGGAAACGCAATGACCTCTGCCCCAATGGCATGTGCAGCCAAAGTCGCGATCCCCCCGCCCAGTAAAATGCCTACAAAGCCACTGCCAGCCACCGAAATGCCAGTTTCCCATGCGGCAATACTGTTTATTTGACGCGGTTGCACGCCAAGGGCACGCAGCATTGCAAGTTCCTGTGCCGTGCCTTGGCGTAGCGCAATAAGGCCACTGACCACCACCAGACATGCCCCCGCCGTTGCGAGTAGGGTCAACGCCATCATCGCGATGACCACCTGATCAAAAAGCGTTTCAAGCTTGACCAGAACGTCTTGCACCCGGATCGTCGGCACATTTGGAAACTGTTGCTGTAGCGCGCTTTGAACAGATATGACTGTCTTGGCTTTGTCTAGTCCGGTATCGGCGACCTCTCCGAGGTCAAGGGTACTGATCAACCCGTGCGGTATTGGTTCTGTCGGTGGCGACAGGACGACCGGGAAATCAAGCGCAAGGCGTGTCCAGTCGATCTTGCGAAGATTTGCAATCGTGACCTGTTGTGGTTTGCCCAGCATATTAAGGGTGATCTGATCGCCGACGGTAATGCCAAGAGCATGCGCTATATCCGCATCCAGTGATGCGAGACGCCCTGCATCATGCCCCGTGCGCCACCACTCACCTGTGACTATGCGATTGTCCTGGGCGGCCTTATGCGGGTGATCTGTCCATGAAAGACCACGGTCGCCACGTATGAACCACTGGTATCGCCGGGGAACATTAATCTGGCTGATCGGGGTTTGATTGATATGGGTGACCCGTCCATGCATAAACGGCATTTGATCAACGCCAGTGACCGCTGCCGTGGCTTCTGCTGTCGCGCGAAAAGACGGTCCGTCTTCTGGCGGCAGATCAAAAAACACCAGATCAGGTGTGTCACTTGGTAGTGTCGACGTCAGATGATGGCCAGCCTGAATAGCAAATAAAACAACCGCCATCAGGCAGGTCACGGACAGCCCGATTGATGTCATGACGGTCAATGTCGGCGCGCCGGGCTTGGCAATGTTGCGCAACGCCAATCGAACTGACGGCAGCAGGTTGTAAGGTCGGGTCGAAAGATATCGGCAGACCCGACGTAGCCCGACAGAAATCACCGCAAAAAGTATCAGGCAACAGATCAGTCCAACGATCAGGACAACCGAAAACCAGCCAAACCCGATTAGTTTACTGGAAACCGACAGCAGTGCGGTGATGATGGCACCATAAAGGAATGTTCTGATCGCCGTTTGACGGGGGTTGGCACCGGTTTGGGCCGATGCCATGTGTCGCGCCACCTGATGGCGAAACAATGCGCTTGGCGATGTGATGCTGGCCTTGGTTAGCGGGCTGATGGATATCAGAGTGATGAGAAGGACAACAAACAACGCCACTGCGCCAAAGCGGCTTAGGGATGCGGGGACAGAAACCGCAATATCAAGCCCCGCTATATTTGCAAAAACAGGCACAGCAAAATATTCAATCATCAGCGAAAGCACGCCGCCAGTGATCAAGGCGAGAAGGGTAACGCACCCGATCTGCGCGGCAATGGCACCTAACACCTGTTGGCGTGTGGCACCCATGCTGCGCAACACGGCAAAGCGCGGCTGGCGTTGATCAAGATCAGCACGCAGGGCATTTTGCATCGCCGTTGTGCAAATCACAAAGATGGCAATGCCAATCAAACTGACAAACGCCATCGCGAAATCATTGATGCGCTCAATCCCCGGAATTCCATTGGCTGCATTGACAATTCGCCATCCTGCATCGGGGAACTTTGTCTCTATTGCCTCAATGATCTGACCGCTTTGGGCATGTTTGTTTGGATCAAGGCGCAGCCGCGCATACCAGTAAACCTGGCTTTGTGTCGTGCCAAGGTTGGTTGTCTGAAAAGCGTTACTTGAAATGATGATCCGCGGGCCGAGTGAGAAAAGCCGGAAGCTGCGTTCAGGTTCGGTTTTGATCACATCGCGAATGATGAAAGCCTGCCCGCCAAGTGTAACCTGATCACCAAGGCGCAGATGCAATGCGTCCAGAAAGTTGCTGGCGACGATCGTACCGGGCATACCATCTTGCACCGCGAGTGCCGTCTTGATTGATGAATTTGACGACAGCACCAGATCACCATACAGCGGATATGTGCTGTCAACTGCCTTCATCTCGGCAAGGATTGACGTGCCTTCGTTTTCGGAGGCAACCATGATCCGTTGTTCTGCCGTCAGGCTAAGCTGACCAAACCGTTCAAGAAAGGCGATTTCTTCCGGGGTTGGGGTGCGGTGAAACAACCGCAGTGAAATATCCCCGCCGATGGTTTGCTGAGCCGACTGCAAGGTGGCATCGCGGATGGTCTGGGTCAGGTTGGTGCAAACAGCAAGAACCGTGATGGCAAAGACCAATGTCGCGAATAGCGACCAAAGCCCGATGCCGGGTTGGCGCAACTCGCGAAAGCAAAAGCGTAAGCTTGCCGGGATATATCGGGAATATCGAGAAGTCTGCAGGGACAAGGCAGTCTCGCTGGCACGCGTGGTTTACGGCGTGGGGGTTAAGGCAAGTCCCAGCCAGAATGATTCGATCATTTTCATAAGATCAATGAACTCTGTCACATCGACAGGTTTGCGCAAATAACAGTTTGCGCCAGCAGCATAACATAGGTCGACATCGTGTTCCGCCCCGGATGTTGTGAGTACGATCACAGGGATGGACGCAGAGTTTGGATCATTGCGGATATCGTGCAGCATCTCGCGCCCGTCTTTACGCGGCATATTCAGATCAAGCAGGATGAGCCGTGGGCGCGGGGCATTGCGATAAGGGCCGTCTTGTTGCAGGAACTGCAGCGCTGTCATTGCATCCTTAACGTGGTGCAATTCGACCGGGTGTTTGAATTCCCTTAGTGCTTCGCGAACAAGCCGTGCGTCGCCCGGATTGTCTTCAATCAGAAGCAGGTTATTTGCCTTGCCGCTTGTCGCAGGTGACATTGTCCCGATTATCCTTTTGGAGGGGTTTTTTCAAAGAAAATCCCATCTCTACGGCATATTACGATTGTTTTTTTAGTCAATGAAACAACTAAAAACCACCAGTTTCTGGCAATAATTGGCTCATGTATGTGTGGTGCCTAATTTAGGTTGGGGCTGGTGTTAAGTTTCATTCTCACATTTTTACGCGAAAATCAATGCGCTTGGGTGCTGTATGGGTATAAATCCCTATTCGTGAGTATGATACATAATATCCATTAAGGCCGGGTGGAAGGGGGATTTGAAAATTTTTATGATCAAATTGCACCCCCTCATAAACCCCTAGTTGACGCGAAGACCAAGCTCGTCAGCCAGTGTTGTGAAGCGTGCAACCAGTTCCGAACGGTCCGCAAATTGGGTGGTCGCGCGGGTATAGGCGGCCTGCGCTGCATCCATGTCCCCGATCACGCTATAGGCCCGTATCAGACGCGCCCATCCTTCCGGATTTTCTGGCTCGGCTTCAAGGCGCTCGGCCAGATTGTTGACCATGGAGGCGATCATTTCCTGACGTTCTTGTGGCGTCATTTCCTCAGCAGCTTTGACGTCATCTTCGGTTGGCCCGGCCATCATCGGGGGAGATGGTTTGACATGAAGTCGCCCTTCAATATCAATGCCTTGCGCCAATGCGGCATCTTGTATGCGCGATACCACCATTGGAAGCCATCCCGCATCGGCCGGTGCGTTGTTGGCAAGGACGACCCACCGGTCAATGGCCGCGGGGTAATTGCCGTCCTGAATATCGCCAAGGCCAAGATAATACTGAATTCGGGGGTCGATACTTTCCGTCTGTGCCGCCTCGGTCAGCGCGCCGCGTGCGATGGCATTAATCTGGCCGTTATCGGCGCGAATGACACTTTCGGCATACATCGCCAGATAATCACCATCCCGACCTGACAGCTTGACCGCTTCAAGAAAGGCGGTTTGGGCCTCCGCCGGTCGGCCAAGCGCCATCAGGCTGGCACCGAGCAATTCCCATCCTTGAATGTTGTCGGGGTTTTCCAGAAGCTTTTGCGAAAGATCGCTTACGGCCCGGTTCAGGACGTCATTTCTGTCCTGGTCCATGGCTTCGGCCTGACGGGCGGCATTGATTTCTGCCGTTCGACTGGCAATCGGGCGATCGGGCAAGGCAGGGCTGCCAAGATCAAGATAAAGTCCAACCCCACCGATCAAAAACAGCGCGACGAGCCCGGCAATCAATGGGCGCAGGCGCGGCGACCCTTTGATGTTTATCTGGGCGGCCGATTGTTCTTTGATGCGCTGATCTGCGTTCAGGATACGTCGTTGCACTTCAATGCGTGCGGCACTGGCCTGTTCAGTCGTTAGAACACCACGGTCAATATCGCGATCAATTTCAGACAGCTGGTCCTGATAAACTGCCAGATCGCGCAGAATCTCATCATCAGCCCCGAGTATATCGGGTGCAGTATCCGGTTTGCTGTCGGTGTTCTTATCAGTCGGATTTTCTTTCGCGTCACTGCGAACGGACTGAGCTTGTTTTCTGTTTATCCATATCGGCCACAAGACAAAACCCGCCACCAGCAGGGTAACTGCGCCAAGAACAATTGCGATGGTCATAAATATTTCCTGTCGTGACGCTTATTCTGCGGGGGCTGGTTTGGCGGATGCTTTGTGGGATCGGACCGGCGCACCAATGCGATAGCGCCGATCAGACAATGACATTAAACCGCCAAACACCATGACAAGGCCACCGGCCCACATCCATGGGATCATCGGTTTGACGTAAAAGCGCGTGATCCATTTGCCACTTTCATCCTGATCGCCGATGACGGCATAGATATCACCAGTAAAGCCCGAACGGATTCCGGCCTCGGTGGTTGGCATGCCTTCGACCGTGTAGACACGTTTTTCCGGTGTCAAAACAATGGTGCGTTCGCCCGGCGTGGTAATGGTCACTGTGGCTTCACGGGCAACAAAATTCGGTCCCTGATATTCGCGAATATCAGACAGTGTAAAGCGATGATCGGCAATATGGGCACTTTCCCCAATGCCAAGCGATTGCACCGATTCTTGCGTCCATGCCTGTGATCCGGTGATCCCCGCAACCACAATCGCGACCCCGGCATGAGCCAGCATGGTGCCATGGGCAGAGCGCGGCAAATCACGCATGCGGCGCAGACTGGTGGCAAAAGGTGCCCGGAACAGTTTGATCCGTCCCGCCCATTCAAGGATGGAACCAACAAACAACCACGCAGCCAGCCCCATGCCAAACAGCGCAAAGGCCGGACCGCCCGAAAGCCAAAGCGTAACCAGTACGACCACGGCGGCAACCGACAGCGCAATCTTGAGTTTGCCCATCACGGCAAACAGATCGGCTCGTTTCCATGGCATCATCGGACCAAATGCCATGGCAATAATCACCGGCGTCATGATCGGAACGAATGTCGCATTAAAGAACGGCGCGCCAACCGAAATCTTTTCACCCGTAAGGGTTTCGAGCAACAGCGGATACAACGTGCCAAGCAAGACCATGGCCGCGGCAATCGACAGCAACACGTTGTTGAAAATCAAGGCCCCTTCGCGCGAAATCGGCTGGAACAACCCGCCGCCCTTAAGGGTCGGTGCCCGCCACGCATAAAGCGTTAACGACCCGCCAACGGCGATGCACAGCAAGAACAGGATAAACACGCCGCGCGTTGGGTCGGTGGCAAAGGCATGCACCGATGTCAGCGCACCCGACCGCACAAGGAAGGTGCCAAGCAATGAGAAGGAAAACGCCAGAATCGCCAGAAAGATCGTCCAGCTTTTCAACGCATCGCGCTTTTCAACAACGATGGCGGAATGCAGCAACGCAGTTCCAGCCAACCATGGCATGAAGGATGCGTTTTCGACCGGGTCCCAGAACCACCAACCGCCCCAGCCAAGCTCGTAATAAGCCCACCACGATCCAAGACCGATACCTGCGGTCAGGAAGACCCATGCCGCCAGTGTCCAGGGCCGTACCCAGCGCGCCCACGCCGGATCAACCCGGCCTTCAATAAGGGCGGCAACGGCAAAGGCAAAGGCAACAGAAAACCCGACATAGCCGAGATACAGGAAGGGCGGATGGATGGCGATGCCCGGATCTTGCAAAAGCGGGTTCATACCTTCCCCATCAAGCGGCGGGTTCAAAACGCGCTCAAACGGGTTGGAGGTCAGAACGATGAATAAAATAAACCCGGCCGCGATCAGCCCCATAACGCCCAGAACACGCGCAAGCAATGTAGGCGGTAAATTCCGGCCAAAGGCGGCAACCGCCCCACCAAACAGGGTCAGGATCATCACCCACAGTAACATGGACCCTTCGTGATTGGCCCAGACACCGGTGATTTTATAGATCATTGGTTTGGACGTGTGGCTGTTGGCCAGAACGTTCAAAACAGAAAAGTCAGACGTCACATAAGCATAAGTCAGTGCAACGAAGCTTGCCGCGACGAGTGCAAAACATGTGATGGCCAGACGCGGGGCAACCATTAACAACACCGGATCACGGCGCGATGCCGCGACAAACGGGATGGTCGACTGGGCAACTGCCATCACAAGGGACAGTATCAGCGCGTAATGTCCGATCTCTACAATCATCAGTTGGCCTATGGTTGTGTTTTATGTGCCTGCACGCGAGATATAATCGCTTGAATGTGGCTTGGAAACCTTGCGGAATATCAAATATGCGCTATTTGCGGCACAGTGACCTCGGAAAATATGGCAATAGACATTACATATTGCGTCCAAACAGGCTATAAAATGCCTGTTAGGCTGCGGAAATTGAACGCTAAAGGTCAGTTTATATGAGTCAATGTCCCGTCATTGACATTGCACAAAAAGAAATGTGGGCGCGTCGTGCAACGACGGCCTCCATTGTCATTGCTGCGACACTGATCGGGATTAAGGCCGTTGGCTGGTTCCTGACCGATTCTGTTAGTCTCCTGTCATCAATGGTCGACAGCATGCTTGATGTTGGTACCGCTGTTGTCAACTTCATGGCTGTGCGATCCGCATGGCGCCCGGCCGACCATGATCATCGCTTTGGTCATGGCAAGGCCGAACCGCTTGCCGGACTTTTCCAATGTGCCTTTATGATCGGGGCGGCGGTTTTTGTCGTTGCCGAAGCATCTTCGCGCGTGTTCGAACCCCAACCGATTCGCTTTGCTACCGAAGGCATCTGGATGATGGCGGTATCGATGGTCATGACTTTTGGGCTGGTATTGCTCCAGCGCAAAGCAGCCCGCGTTTCGGGCTCGGTCGCGGTTGAAGCCGATTCGTTGCAATATACCAGCGATATTCTGGCCAATGCGGCGGTGATCCTTGCCCTTGTTCTGGGCATGTCGGGCTTCCTGTGGGCCGATCCGGTGATTGGTGTCCTGGTTGCCGGGTTCCTTGTCGTATCGGCGATCAAGGTGGGCAGACATTCGATCAAGGTTCTGATGGATGCGGAACTGCCCGAATCCGATAGTCAGCGGATCATTGACCTGACGATGAAAAATGCATCCGTGATCGGTATTCACCGTCTGCGGACACGGTCATCGGGCGTGCATCGCTTTGCCGAGATTGAGTTGATCATGGATGGCGGCATGTTGATGCGCGAATCGCACACCATTTGCCATCAGGTGATGGACAGCATCCGGGCGGAATATCCCGATCTTGATATCACCATCCACCCGGAACCCCCCGAAGACATCCATCTTGATGAATTCAGCGGCTATACCGAAGACCCTGAATTTTGGCACACCGGTCGCGCAAAACGCGCCGGGCAGGATGGCATTCCGGTATCAAACAGCGGTGAAATTGCTGCGATGGGCCGATAAAGCCGGTCTGATATTCCCCAAAAAAGTGGCGGACCCTCTCGGGCCCGCCTTTTCTTCTTTGGTTTGCTGTGTCGGAGCTTAAAGAACCGTGAGCATGCTTGCGACCAGTGGATGACGGACAATGTCCTTGTCACGTAGTCGGACGCAGGCAATGTCTTCGACATTTTCCAGACGATCTGACATTTCCGACAGGCCTGACATTTCTGGCAGAAGGTCGGTCTGATCCGGGTCGCCAGTCAGGATCATGGTTGCATTCCAGCCAAGGCGGGTCACCAGCATCTTAAGCTGGCCATAAGTGCAGTTCTGGGCCTCATCAATCACGACGAAGGCGTTATTGAGTGTCCGGCCACGCATATAGCCGATCGGGGCGATTTCAATTGTGCCGTCCGAGATATAGGTGCGAAGTCGTTTGGTGCCGAGGCGATCATTAAGTGCGTCATAAAGCGGACGTAGATACGGGGCCATTTTGGCTTCGACGTCACCGGGCAGGAACCCGATGTTTTCGCCCGCCTCAACCGCCGGGCGGGCCAGAACGATGCGGCCAATCTCGCCTTTATCAAGTGCTTCAACTGCTTTGGATACCGCGATATAGGTTTTGCCCGTTCCCGCAGGGCCGAGTGCCAGCACAAGGTTAAAGTCATCGATTGCCGTCATCAAGGCTGCTTGGTTTTCACTTTTTGGCCGGATGTGACGACGGAAACTTTGGTCGCGTTGTCCTTTCTCTTCGGAAGTTTCGAGAGGGTGCCAATCGGCGTTTTTTTCATCAAACAGGTCATGGACATTGTTGTCTGACTGTTGCGGACGATTACGACGGCGTGCTGCGCGTTTACCCATTACGATCACCTCATCAAGTGTGCCAAAAAAGCAAAACGCGCCGTTCCATCATGGAAGGGCGCGCAATCAATTTTCATATTCAGATGGAAGTGGCGGTAGGAGTTTCCGCCGGACACATCATGTTGCATGTGCGATCCGGGGGGCGAAAATTCTCGTTTTAAGACGCTTTCTCGCGGCACTCGGGAACTCCTCCTGCGGTCTAGTTATTGACCGTTAATTGGAATCGTACCCCTATATGCAGTGTCTTGTCACGGGTTTTTGTATGATGAAATTTCGATGAATTTGGAAAATGAGTCTTTTCATATGCTTATCTTGCATCTGCGAAGAAGATTTTTATTCAACTCTGCGGTGCGGGTGTCTGATGGATCGGTAGAGCCACACTGATGATCCAACTGATGGTTAAAAACGCAATTGAGGTCACAAGACATCCAACCAGCCCGCCATAAAAGTAAGCCGCCCCGGAAAGGATCGTTCCGGCAAGGCGTCCGATGGCATTGGACATATAGTAAAACCCTACATTCATCGCGACCTTGTCGCCATCGGCATAGGCCAGAATTAAATAGGAATGCAGCGATGAATTTACCGCAAAGACAACCCCGAAGACCAAGAGCCCGGCCAGAACCGCAAATTCTGGAGCGAAACCTTGTTGAACGGCACTTGCAATCGCGACCGTGACAGCGATCAGGGCAACAATCCACAGCCTTGCGGTTCGGCCATCGGGTTCATGGCTTTGTGCGCGGAGCATCTTGGGGGCAATTGCCTGGATGAAACCATACCCGATCACCCACGCTGCCATATAGGTGCCAACTTCAATGTGGCTCCAGCCAAGTTCAGCCGCCAAAAATACAGGCAAACCGACAACGAACCAGATATCGCGTGAGCCAAACAAAAACAAACGTGCAGCTGAAAGAATGTTGATCTTGCGGTCCGGGGAAAAGACGTCGCGAAATTTGGGTTTGAGGGCGTTGGTCGGACCCGACATTTCCGCGCCAAGAGATAGAGCGACAGCAATCAGCGTGATGCAAAGTCCGGCAGCCATGGCCAAAAGCGCCCCCGAAAATCCCAACCACGATAAAAGCGCGCCGCCCAAAAAGAAGCCAACGCCCTTCAACGCGTTTTTCGATCCGGTCAAAAGTGCTACCCAGCGAAACAGCGCACCTTTTGCCTCGGTCGGGACAAGAACCTTGATTGCCGACTTGCTCGACATTTTGGTTAGATCCTTGGCAACACCCGATGCCGCCTGAAGTCCCATGACATAGGCGACCGAAACGGCAGGAAGCCAATCAGGATTGGTAAACGACAGTGCGGTTAGCGATGCGATTTGCAAGATTAATCCGGCAAATAGTGTAAATCGCAATCCGCGCGCCTGTGCCAGCCACCCACCCACCAGATTGGTGATGATTCCGGCAAATTCATAGAGAACAAACAAAAGCGCGATCTCGAATGCCGAATAGCCCAGTGCGTAAAAATGCAACAGAACCAGCATCCGCAATGCACCGTCGGTTAGGGTGAAACCCCAATAGGCACCCGTAACCAGTGCATAATTTCGGATCGCGGATGACATTTTATGCTCCACTGGCGTTATGGCTGGGCATGCTTTGGGCAACTTTGGCGGCAAGATCGACCATGCGGCAGACATATCCCCATTCATTGTCATACCACGCCAGAACTTTGACCTGACGTTTGTCGATCACCATGGTTGATCCGGCATCAATGATCGAAGACCGGGAATCATTGAGGTAATCCGCACTAACAAGCGGGCGTTCTTCATAGCCCAGAATACCCGCCAGATAGGTTTCCGATGCGTCGTGCATCAGACGGTTGACCGTTTGGGCATCGGTATCTTGGGCAACTTCAAACACGCAATCGGTCAGCGACGCATTCAAAAGTGGTACGCGCACCGCAATACCGTTCAGTTTTCCGGCGAGTTCCGGGTAAATCATGGTGATGGCGGTTGCTGATCCGGTGCTGGTCGGGATCAGTGACTGCAGGCAGGATCGCGCACGGCGCAAATCCTTGTGCGGTGAATCGACAATGGTCTGGGTGTTGGTGACATCATGAATGGTGGTGATTGAACCATGCACAATGCCAAGATTTTCGTGAATGACCTTGACCACCGGGGCCAGACAATTAGTCGTGCAACTTGCCGCGGTCAAAAGGTCATGCTGTGCCGGATCATACAGTTCGTCATTCACGCCATAGACAATATTAAGCGCACCTTCCTTGACCGGTGCGGCAACGATGACCTTTTTGATCCCCTGATCGAAATAGGGCTGGATGGTCTCTGGTGTTTTCAACTTTCCGGTGCATTCCAAAACAATGTCACAGCCAAATGCCGCCCAGTCGGTCTCGCCCGGTGTCGGGTTGTCGCTAAACGAGATTTTATGCGTCTGGTCAATCACGACCTGATCGTCAATGCCTTCAACGCCTTTGGTCCAGCGGCCATGCACGGAATCAAATTCCAACAAATGGGCGGCGGTTTTGGCCCCGCCCGTGATTTCATTGATATGGACAAATTCAAGATCGGGGTGCCCCCAGCCCGCACGGAGGGCAAGGCGCCCCATGCGGCCAAATCCATTGATGCCAATGCGTGTTTTACGAGTCATTTTGAGGCCTCGGATATTCGGGAATTGTGGGGTGCTGGTGTGCCAAACCAGTGGCGTGTCCGGTTGGCAATCGCGACGAGGGACAACATCACCGGCACTTCGACCAAAACGCCAACAACGGTCGCAAGGGCCGCCCCTGACGAAAAGCCAAACAGGCCAATGGCCGTGGCAACCGCCAGCTCAAAGAAGTTCGATGCACCAATCATCGCTGATGGGGCCGCAATTTTATGCTCAACCCCCAGGACCTTGTTGGCGACATAGGCAATCGCGGCAATGAAATAGGTTTGCAAAATGATCGGCACCGCCAGCAGCACAATAATCACAGGCTGGGCAAGGATTTGCTGTCCCTGAAAGGCAAACAGCAAGACCAGTGTCGCCAGCAGGGCCGCCATGGAAACCGGTTTGAGTTTGGCGTCAAAATGCGCAAAGGCCGTTTGCCCCCGTGCCATGAAGAGCTGGCGGAGGAATTGCCCGACAATGACCGGAATCACGATGAAGGCAACGACAGAAATGGTCAGCGTTTCCCACGGAATGGTGATAGCTGAAATACCCAGCAAAAGTGCGACAATCGGTGCAAAGGCGAAAATCATGATGGTATCGTTCAGCGCAACCTGGCTGAGTGTGAAATTCGCATCCCCCTTGGTCAGGTTTGACCAGACAAACACCATAGCCGTACAGGGGGCCGCACCTAACAAGATCAAACCGGCGATATAACTTTCAATTTCGGCCTCAGGCAGCAGTGGGCGAAACAGGACCCCGATAAATAACCAGCCAAGAGCGGCCATGGTAAAGGGCTTGATCAGCCAGTTCACCCCAAGGGTGACCCCAATGCCGCGCCATTGCTTGCCGACTTCATGAAGGGCCTTGAAATCAACCTTCATCAACATCGGTACAATCATCAACCAGATCAGGATGGTGACCGGTAAATTGATTTCATAGGCGGTCAGATTGCCAATTGTCTGAAATAGGCCCGGGAGCATTTCGCCAAGGGCAATGCCAACCACGATGCTCGCCGCGACCCAGACGGTTAAGTAGCGTTCAAACAGGTTCATCGGGGCATCTTCCTTGGTGATCATGCGTCCTCGCTTGAGATGGTCTGGCCGATTTCATCGAGCTTGTGCTGCAATGACAGCCGATCGAGTGACTGGAACGGAAGACTGGTGAAAATCGAAATACGATTGCGCAGCATCCGATAGGCGTCGGCAAAGGCCAGACGTTTTTCGGCTTCGGTGCCGGTAACGGCTGCCGGGTCAGGAACGCCCCAGTGGGCAGTCATCGGCGATCCCGGAAAGATCGGGCAATCCTCGTTGTTCATGGTGTCACACACGGTAAAAACGAAATCGAATTTGACTTTGCTTTCCTGGGAATAAACTTCCATTTCCTTGGATGAAAATTCTGACGGGTCATGATCAAGCGATTGCAGAAGATCTGCTGTATAGGGATGAATTTCACCGCGCGGGTGGGAACCTGCGCTAAATCCGAAAAAGTGGTCATGTCCCTCTTTTTTCAGGATGGCTTCGGCCATGATGCTGCGCGCGGAATTGGCTCGGCACAGAAAAAGCACGTTATAGGTTCCACCAGACATGTCGCATTGTCCTTTGCAGGGAAAGAATGAATTAACAGCAGTCCTTGGAGGGGGCGGTCAGTCCACATAATTCCGGACGACCATGGCAGCAATCATCTGTCAGGAACCCAAGCAGACCGCGCATCACTTCGGGCACGATGCGATAGATCATGGATCGACCGTCACGGGTTGCGCTGATTAATCCCGCATTGCTCAATGTTGCCAGATGCGACGACATGGTGTTGTGCGGAATGCCGACCTTGCGGGCAAGTTCGCCTGCAGCCATGCCGGTTTCACCCATTTGGGCAAGCAAGCGAAAAGCCGAAAGTCTGTGTTCCTGTGCCAGAGCCCCAAGGGCGGCAATTGCATTGTTTGTGTCCATATGTCGAGAAGTATCGACACAACTGTTGTTTGACAAGTGACAATTCTGTTTCAAAGCGGGTTCTGGGACGTGATCCTTCAGAATGTTCAATATTATCAGCATCTTGATAGAGCGGGAAAAACATCTTTAAATAACTAGAAATATAGTTATAATTGGCGGCATGAAGGAAACAGACATTGCCCCTATCCTGGCCGCATTGGGCCATTCGGCCCGTCTGGGCATTTTCCGTCTGCTGGTGCGGGCGGGAGAAACCGGATTGAATATCGGTGAAATCGGTCGCCATACTGGTCTTCCGGCCTCGACACTGGCCCACCATCTGGGTGCGCTTGTTCAGGTTGGGCTGGTTCGGCAGGAAAAACACGGTCGCGAGGTCGTTAATCACGCCGAGATCCTGGCGGTGCGCAACGTGCTGGGAACACTGATTGATGAATGCTGCATCGGGGTTGATGTCGGGCAGGAGGAAGAGATGGTCTGAGCCATCCCTTTTTTTGCCTAAACATAACTATTATACTAGGGATATGGATATGTCAGATATTGCATTGAAATTTCGCCGGTTTGCCGAAACCGGCAGGTCCCTTGACCGGGTTTGGGTCACCATTGTCGCAATATTGTTGGCACTGGCCGTGGTCGTGCCTGCTCAATTACCCGGCAGTCTGGTCTTTACCGGGCAGCAGCTTGCGTCGGTTGCGCCGTTCCTGCTGTTGTCGGTGATGATTGCCGCCTGGGCCGGGGCAACCGGGGCAGATAGCCTGATTGCGCGCGCTTTCAGTGGTCATCCTGTGAAGATGGTCCTGATGGCGTCTGCATTTGGGGCATTGTCGCCCTTCTGCTCGTGCGGCGTGATCCCGTTGATTGCTGCCCTGTTGTCGATGGGCGTTCCATTGGCGCCGGTGATGGCGTTCTGGTTGGCTTCCCCGGTGATTGATCCGGCAATGTTCATGCTGACTGTCGGCACCATTGGGATGGAATTTGCGGTTGGCAAGATGCTTGGCGCGATTGCACTTGGTTTGATTGGCGGTTTTGCCACGCTTTGGCTGACCCGGCTTGGTTTCCTGACCGACCCTTTGCGCGAAGGGATTGGAAACGGCGGCTGCGGCGGGGGTAAGATGCGGTCGCCGAAGCCGCCGGTATGGCGCTTCTGGCAGGAACCGGACCGTACGGACAGATTTCGCCGGGATGCCATCAAAACCACCCTGTTTCTGGGGAAGTGGCTGGCCCTGGCGTTTCTGTTGGAAAGCCTGATGGTTACCTATATTCCAGCTGAAACAGTTTCGGCTGCGGTTGGCGGGGATGGCGTTCTGCCCGTCCTGATCGCGACCCTTGTCGGTGTTCCTGCTTACCTGAACGGGTATGCCGCTCTGCCGCTGGTCGGTGGACTGATCGGGCAGGGTATGCAGGCCGGTGCCGGTATGGCATTTCTGGTTGCGGGTGGTGTATCGTCCCTTCCTGCTGCGATTGCGGTCTTCGCACTCGTCAAGAAACCGGTTTTCGCGCTGTATCTTGCCTATGCCCTGATCGGGTCATTCGCTGTCGGGCTGGTGTTCCAGATTGTGCACTGAACCGGTCGTGACGGGCAGAATTCATACCCGTCATGACGATTTCGGGATGGCGCGCACGCAAAAAATCGGTACAGTGCGCGCCAAATCGAAATCAGTATTAGTGGATCAAGAATGTCGACGATTGACCATCAGGTATCGCGTCGCCGTACCTTCGCCATCATTTCGCACCCGGATGCGGGTAAAACCACCCTGACCGAAAAGCTGTTGCTTTTCGGGGGTGCGATTCAGATGGCCGGTGCGGTTAAGGCGAAAAAGGAACAGCGCGGCGCCCGTTCGGACTTTATGAAGATCGAACAGGACCGTGGTATTTCCGTGTCCTCGGCTGTGATGACGTTCGAGTTTGAAGATAACATCTACAACCTGCTTGATACGCCGGGCCACGAAGATTTTTCCGAAGATACCTACCGGGTTCTGACCGCAGTTGATTCCGCCGTCATGGTGATTGATGCTGCCAAGGGGATTGAAACCCAGACGCGCAAACTGTTTGAAGTTTGCCGTATGCGTGATGTGCCAATCACAACGTTTGTGAACAAAATCGACCGTGAAACCCGCGATTTCTTTGAGCTGATCGACCAGATCGAACAGGATCTCGCACTTGATGTATCACCGGTCACCTGGCCTATTGGCTCTGGCCGTGATTTTAAGGGCTGCTATGATCTGATCAACGACCGTATCCTGTTCATGGAAAAGGGCGGCAATGTTGTTAAGGATTCGATCCAGATCAATGGCCTGAATGATCCGAAACTTGATGAGTTGGTCCCAGATTACCTCGTCGCACAGCTGCGCGAAGACATCGAAATGGTCCGCGCGATGTGCCCTGAGTTTGATCTTGAAAGCTACCGCGAAGGGCACCTGACGCCGGTATTCTTTGGCTCGGCGATTAACAATTTTGGTGTGCGTGAATTGCTGCGCGGTATTGGCGAAAATGCGCCGACCCCGCGCCCGCAAGAAGCCGCCACCCGAACGGTTGAATCGTCTGAAACCAAGGTGTCAGGCTTTGTCTTTAAGGTTCAGGCCAATATCGACCCGAACCATCGCGACCGCATTGCCTTCATCCGTCTGTGTTCCGGTCATTTCAAACGTGGCATGAAGTTGAAACATGTGCGTGCGGGCAAACAGATGGCGGTGCATAACCCGATGCTGTTCTTTGCCAATGAACGTGACATTGCCGAAGAAGCCTGGCCGGGCGATATCATTGGTATCCCGAACCATGGAACCTTGCGCATTGGCGATACCCTGACCGAGGGCGAAGACCTTCGCTTCCGCGGTGTTCCGGCCTTTGCACCAGAATTGCTGCAAAAAGTCCGCCTTGATGATCCGCTTAAGGGCAAACATCTTCAGCGCGCCCTTGAACAGCTCGCCGAAGAAGGCGCATCGCAGGTGTTTAAACCAATGATGGGGGCTGACTGGATCGTTGGTGTGGTTGGGCAACTTCAATTCGAAGTTCTCAAGGAACGCATTTCGGCGGAATACGGCATCAAGGTGCATTTCGAACAAACCCCAGCCTATGCGGCTCGCTGGGTGATGGGCGATGACCCGCTCGAAATCAAAAAATTCCGCGATACCAATCAGTCGGCGTTGTTTGAAGATCACGACGAAACGCTCGTTTTCATCGCGCGTAACGCTTGGCATCTTGAAACCGCACAACGCGACTGGCCGAACCTGCGGTTCGAGTCTACCCGCGAACAGAATATGGTTGTGACGTAGTACTACGTTTTGCAAGCCACATAAAAAAAGCCGCCCTCTCGTTTGAAGGCGGCTTTTTGTTTTCGTGTGCTCGGTTAATCAGCTGCCAATAAAATACCGACCAACCCCCACCAAAATCATCCCAACCGCCATGGCGGCAAACAGATTGCGGGCCAGCGCCATGGTGATCACGGTGGCGGCGGCCCCGGCAATGCCAATCGCACCGGCCGAAAGCGCACTTGGCACCCAGACGGAAATCAAAACCGCACCGGGCAACCGTTCAAGCACATGTGCCCAGCGACCATGTTGCGGCAACCGATCAGCCATCATAAGGCCCCCCAGACGCATGCCGTATGTAACGGCGGCCATGCCAAGGATGGTGAGGACAGACTCAAGGCTAAAGCTGGTCAAATCAGGAAAACTGTTCATTTGCCAACCTCCGGGTTAAGCGTGCCTTCGGGCGCACCGTATGCTTGTTTGCCATCAACGGCATATTCGGCCTCGGGGCTGGTATCATCCATATCATCGCGCCATGTCAGGGCGGCGGTGACAACCCCGGCCCCGGCACCAGCCAAAATCGACCATGTGCCGGGCAAAAGGTAATGCCCGATGATCGACCCGATGGCGGCCGCCACCCATGGCAGCAAGTCGACCTTGCCTTTCCACATGCCAATGGTCAGGGCTGCGAAAACAGCGGTGAAGGCAAAATCAAGCGCATAAACTTCCGGGTCGGGAATGCCGCCGCCCAAAAGGTAACCCACACTGTTGCCTGTTGCCCAAACCACCCCAAGGAAGATACCACCACCCAGCAAGAACCCCGGATTGGCAAGGTTTTCCTGGGTCATAGTCACCGCCCAGTTTTCATCGGCGACCATATGCATGCCGCACACCTTGACCCAAAGAGGGCGGCCGCGAAACACCGGGCGCAGCGACGCGCCGATCAGGATATAGCGCATATTAATCACCGCCGTTGCGATGATGATTGTCGCCGCAGGCACCGTTTCACGCCACAGATCGACCGACACAAATTGTGCTGATCCGGCAAACACCATCAGGCTCATGAACAAAAGTTCACCAAGTGACAATCCGCGCTGGGACGCAAGCACACCAAGCACCGCACCAAAAATGATGGTGCTGGGCAGAAGCGGCAAACAGGCGATTGCCCCGCGCCTTATGGTTTCCGGGGCAAAATGCCCCATCGTTGTTGGGGGTGGGGCAGGTGTGGGGCGTGACATTTCCAACGTTTCCAAATCTTGTTCATTTGTGTGTCAGTTGACCTGACGCTTGGGTGGTGGGCGAGGAGCCTGCACCCATCATGGCGGAAATCAAACGGGGAATATTGGACAATATTGCTGTTGCGCAATGCTCAGTCACGTTTGGCACCAAAATCATCAATCAGGATATCAAGGAACAGCTCGGCCACCGGATCAAGTTGCTTGCTGTCGTCAAAGCTGGCCTGAAAGGTTGCCTCGACATAGAACTGATCCGGGCGGATCGGGCGCATGCGGCCCGCCTCAACGAACTGTTTGGCATAATGTTCAGGCAGATATCCCAAAAACGCACCTGACAGGATAAGCCGCGCTTCGGCCTCCATGTCCGAAACCATGGCATGCGGCTTGGCGATGGCAAAATCCTTAAGGTCGCGGCCAAGCCAGAATTTACGCCCGACAATGCGATATCGTCTTACTTCGTCGATATCAATTCCGTCATCGGATTGGTTAAATAGCGGATGATCGGAACTGCAATAAAATCGGTGCATCTCTGGATAGAGTGAAACGTAACTTAACCCCAGTACGGTTTTGGGAAACGCACAAATGCCCACCTGAACCGCACCCGTGACAATTTCGCGCAACAAATCGTTGGGCGGATAGGTCACAACGTTCAATGTCACATCCGGGGCCTGCTTCACAAAACGCGCAATGGTTTTTTCAATCTTGCGCGCACCGGGGTCGGTGATGGTGTTATCAGTCAGGCCAATGGTCAACGTCCCGTTCAGCTTATCGCGCAGCGACCGCATCTTGGTTTCATATTGCCCAACCGATTTAAAAAGGCGGTGGGCTTCTTCAAAGACAATCTGTCCTTCACGGGTTAGCGAAAATCCACTGCGTCCGCGTTTGCAAAGCGTGAAGCCAAGTCGGGTTTCAAGGGTGGTGACGTAACTTGAAATCGTTGAAAGCGACAGGTTGAGTTCACTCTGTGCGGCGGCAAATCCACCCACTTCGACAATCGTCAGGAAGATCCGAAGCAGCTTCAGATCGGTTTGGTCCATCGCCATGTGATGGGTGCTCCATTTGCATTACTTTGAAGATTCCCAAAGTAAGTTTTAGCAATACGTGATTTTTCAATCCGCCGCAATTTGATCTGCTGCTGATACGACGTCGCGGACTTGGAAAACGACGACGGGAAAAATCAAAAACGGGCGCCCAATCAGCGTTCAAAAATATCAGAGGTGGATCACATGGACGACATCAAAAAGGGCATCAGTCGCCGTTCTGTTTTAGCCGGGATTGCAGGCGGTTCGGCGGTGGCGATGGCGGGTATTGCCGGTTTCCCCGGCATCGTGCGCGCACAGGAAAAAATCCTGAAAATCGGTGCGTATGGCGGCTATTTCAAAGACAGTTTCGATAAACACATCTTCCCGGAATTCACCAAGGCGACCGGTATTTCGGTTGAATCAATTGCCCAACCGACAGGTGAGGCATGGTTGGTTCAACTCGAACAGGCGGCCCGTGCAGGTCAGGCGCCTGCCGATGTGTCGATGATTTCGCAAGTTAGTATGCTGCGTGGTTCGGCCGCAGGCATCTGGGCAAAACTTGATCCGGCAAAAATGCCGAATATCGAAAACGTCATGCCGTCCTTCATTAATAAATATGACGATGGAAGCGTTTGTGGCGTTGGTGCGGTAACTTGGTACATCACCCTTGTTTCCAACTCCGATGTGATTGCACAGGCACCATCCAGCTGGGAAGAGCTTTGGAAGCCCGACCGCGCCGGTCAGCTTGGCTTGCTCGCACTGGTGACAAACTCCTTCCTGCTTGATGTGACGGCCAAAACCTATTTCGGGGGTCAGGAAATCCTCGACACCGAAGAAGGCATCATGAAGGTCATGGACAAGCTGGCCGAGCTCAAGGACAACGTCCAGCTCTGGTACCGGGACGAAGCCCAGTTTGAACAGGCACTAAAATCGGGTGAAATCCCGATGGGTCAGTATTACCACGACGTTGCCGGTCTTGCCGCAGCGGATGGGTATCCGGTGCGGTCGACCTTCCCCAAAGAAGGTGGCATCAACGATTCCGGCAGTTGGGCCGTTTCCAAGGCATCCGAAAAGCTTGATCTGGCACATGTCTTTATCGACTTCATGAGCCAGCCAGAAATTCAAACACTTCTTTCACGCAAGGTCGGGACCTCTCCGACCGTGGCGCGGGCGAAAACCAGCCTCACCGATGCTGAATTCGTATCTGTTTCCTCGGAAATCGAACCGATCATTCCACGGTACGACATGTATCAGCAGCGCGCTGACTGGCTGTCGCAGAAATGGACAGAACTGATCGTAAGCTGAACCTGACACAGGTTTCGCGCACGTATCGCTGATTTTGTCAGGCAGCATGTCACCTGTTGCACTGTGCATGGTCTTGCACAGGCATGCTGTCTGACATTTTCCTTGTTTGGCAATCTAGTTGCCCTGTCTTTCGTCACATACAGGATCGCCAATGTCCGGTCTGGTCTTTGATTCGATTGTTAAAAAGTTCGGCGAATTCACCGCTGTTCACGAAACCAGCCTTACAATCCCGCAGGGCAAGTTTGTTTGTCTGTTGGGCCCGTCGGGCTGTGGCAAAACGACGTTGCTTCGGATGATTGCCGGGCTCGAAGCCGCGACAGCGGGTCGTATCCTGCTGGATGGGGATGATGTGACGCGCATTCCAACCCACAAACGCGATTTCGGGATGGTGTTCCAGAACTTGGCCCTTTTCCCGCATTTGACGGTTGGCGAAAACATCGCCTATCCGCTGCGCATTCGTGGGGTATCCAAGGCGGACTGCTTGGCAGCGGTTAAGCGATTGCTTGATCTGGTTCAGTTGCCTGATATGGCGGGTCGTCCGGTTTCAAAACTGTCTGGCGGACAAAAACAACGGGTGGCCATTGCCCGGGCTTTGGCGCTGGAGCCAAAATTGTTCCTGCTTGATGAGCCGCTCTCGGCCCTTGACGCCAAGCTGCGCGAAAGCATGCAGATTGAGCTTAAACAACTGCAACAAAAACTGGGTATTACAACCATTGTTGTCACCCATGACCAGCGCGAAGCCATGACCATGGCCGATCTTGTTGTTGTCATGTCTCAGGGCAAGGTCCATCAGGTTGCCCCGCCGGTCGAAATTTACCGCAAACCCAAGGATGCCTTCGTCGCCGATTTCATCGGCTCAACCAATTTAATCTCCGGGCGCATCAGTGGTTCGGGGAAACTCGCCGTCCCCGGGGGCACATTGCTGGCCGATGACCTACCCAACACGGGGGATGTGACATTGTCGGTGCGACCGGAAAATATCCGGGTAACAGCAGGCAGTGGTGACAATACACCGGGATGTTTGGCTGGTGAGGTGTCTTACATCCGTGATCTCGGCGCGAGTATCGAGATGTATTTGTCGGTCGCCGGTCAGCAGATCACCGCGATAACCACCCCGTCGGACCGTCCCGACATTGTCGCGGGTGACACCGTTTCGGTGCATTTCCCCAAAGACGCCTGTGTGGTGTTGGGGGACGCATGAAAATCAAACCGCGCACGTTTTCCGATTACGCCACCATCGGCTTTCCGGCCGGGATGTTGATGGTTTTCTTTGTGATCCCGTTTGGCATCATGATCGCGGTGTCCTTTTTCCAACGCGTTCAGGGGGCCTTTTATGAACCGGCATTCGTGTTTGATAACTATGCCCGGTTCCTGACATCGTTCTTTGGCGGGATTTTGGGTTTTTCGATCGGGTTGGCGGCATTGGTTGCGGTCGTTTCTGTTCTGCTGGCTTTCCCGTTTACCTATATCCTGACCCGGATGGCCCGCCGCACTCAGGTGGTCTGGCTGGTGTTTTTGCTGTCAGTCTTATCGCTTTCAGAAGTTCTGATCGGCTTTGGTTGGTCAACGCTTCTGTCGCGTACAGCGGGCATAAGCAACCTGTTGGTCGCGGTTGGGATACTCGATAAACCCATGTCGTTATCGCCCAGTTTCGGTGCTGTCATGACAGGCATGGTGTATCAAACGTTTCCCTACACCGTTCTTGTGCTGTTTCCGGCCCTGTCGCGTCTTGACCCATCCTTGGTCGAAGTCGCCCGGACACTGGGTTCCGGGCCGGTGCGCAGCTTCCTCAATGTGGTTGTGCCTGCCTTGCGCAACAGCATCGTCTCAACACTGATCATGGTGTTTGTCTTTGCACTTGGTTGTTATCTGTTGCCGCAACTGTTGGGCAAACCGTCGCACTGGACGCTGTCGGTTCTGATTACCGATCAGGCGATCTATCAGTCAAACATGCCGTTTGCTGCGGCAATGGCGGTGTTTCTTGTACTGGTCAGCCTGTCGCTGGTGGCGATCTCGCTTCTTTATGGCAAGAAGGAGAACGCCGCATGATCAACACCTTCATCCTGCGGCTGTTCCTTGGGGCGATTGCACTGTTTATGGCCGCCCCCTTGGCGGTGGTGGCCGGGGTTTCGTTCAATGAACGCAAATCGCTGTCGTTCCCGCCAGAAGGCTTCTCGCTTGACTGGTACGCGCAGATTTTTACCGAAGACAGTTGGCGCAGTGCGCTTTTCAACAGTGTCGGTGTGGCAGTTGGGGCGTCCAGTCTGGCGGTGGTGGTTGCCTTTCCGCTGGCGTGGTTCCTTTGGCGGTTTCATGCCCCGTGGGCCCGGATTGTTCAGGTTCTTGGGCTGGCGCCCTTTATCTTGCCGCCGGTGATTACCGCCCTTGGGTTTTTAAGTTTCTGGACCACGGCCGGGGCCTATGGTCAGGCATGGACGGTCGTGATCAGCCACGGGATTTTCTTTGTGACCTTGCCGCTGGTGACCCTGACGCTGGGGTTTGAGGCCGTCGATGACAGTCTGGTCGAAGCCGCCGCAACCATGGGGGCCGATGACCGCACCATTTTGCGCACCATCATCCTGCCATTGATCCTGCCGTACATCATTTCGGGCATGGCGTTTGCGTTTGTGCTGTCGCTCAATGAATACATTGTTGCCTATATGGCGGTCGGCTTCACGGTCGAAACCCTGCCGATCAAGATTTTCAATTCCCTACGGTATGGCTACACGCCAACCATGGCGTCGGTCACCGTCCTGTTTGTCGTCATCGCGGTGGTGGTGTTTGGCCTGATTGCCCGGTTTGGTGATTTGCCGCGTCTGCTTGGCGCGTGGCGCCATGACGATGACAGTTAATATGCACGCATCCCAAGAAACAATAACGTCCGACACGGATCAAGGAGGCCACCATGGTCAACACTGAAAAACTCGCAAAACTGCGCGAAAAATACGGAAATGCCAAAGGCGGCGATATGTTCGACCCGCACTTCAAGGAAGTGGCCGAAACTCAGTTTTCCGCCAGTGGCGAACGCAAATGGCCGTTTGCCGGTGTGCCGACATTTCTTGATGCACCGTTTGCGCCGGACGCGGCCAAGAATGATTTTGCCGGTCTTGATGTTGCACTTGTCGGGGTGCCAATGGATTTGGGGGTGACCAACCGGGCAGGGGCGCGGCTTGGCCCGCGTGCGGTGCGTAATATCGAACGCATTGGCCCGTATGAACATGTGTTGCGCATGGTGCCCGGTGCCCAATGCAAGGTTGCCGATATCGGGGATGTGCCGTTTCGCAGCCGTTTTTCGCTGGAAAGCTGCCATCAGGATATCGAGGATTACTTTACCAAAATCGTTGATGCCGGTGTGATCCCGATTGCCATTGGCGGCGATCATTCCATCACCTATTCGATCCAGCGTGCGGTGGGCAAGGATCGTCCGGTCGGCATGATCCATCTGGATGCCCATTGCGATACCAGCGGCGAATACGAAGGCGCCAAATTCCATCATGGCGGCCCGTTCCGCCAATCGGTCATGGACGGGGTTCTCGACCCTGAACGCACGATCCAGATCGGCATTCGCGGTGGGGCGGAATATCTGTGGGAATTTTCCTATGACAGCGGCATGACCGTCATCCACGCCGAAGAAGTGCCGCAAATGGGGGTTGAGGCCGTCATTGCCAAGGCGCGCGAAGTTGTCGGTGATGGTCCGGTCTATCTGTCCTTTGATGTCGATTGCCTTGATCCATCCTTTGCGCCGGGGACTGGTACGCCGGAAATCGGTGGTCTGACATCACGTGAAGCATTGGCGATTTTGCGCGGTCTTAAGGGGCTTGATTTTGTCGGGGCCGACGTGGTCGAAGTCGCCCCGCAATATGACGCCACCACTAATACCGCCCATGCCGGTGCACAAGTTCTGTTTGAGGAACTTTGCCTTGTCACCGATGCGCTCAAACGACGCAAGGCGGGGGCGTGATCAATGAAGATCGCGGTTTATCAATCGGGCTCTGACGCAGTCATTGATAAACCGACCCGGATTGCGTGCCTTGCGCAACGTGCGCGTGAGGCCCGCGATGCCGGGGCTGATCTGATCATTGCGCCGGAAATGTATCTGACCGGCTATAACATCGGGCGTGACCGGATAATCCAGCAATCCGAACGATTACCCGGCGAAAGCCTGTCGGCGGTTGCCGATATGGCCCGTGATATTGGCATTGCGATTGTGGTTGGCTTTGGCGAGTTGGGTGAGGATGGGCGCAATTACAATGCCTGTACCCTGTTTGACAAAACCGGCAAACGGCGGTTGCTCCATCGGAAAATTCAGTTGTTTGGTGATCTTGATCGCACCTGTTTTGCGCCGGGCAACAACATGCCGCTGGTGATTGACTGGAATGGCATCAAGGTTGCGATGCTGATCTGCTACGACGTTGAATTTCCTGAATTGGTGCGCAGCATTGCACTTAAGGGATGTGATCTTTTGCTGGTGCCAACCGCCCAGATGGCGCCGTTTGACCGGATTGCTGAAATGATGGTGCCGGTTCGCGCGATGGAAAATCAGCTATTTCTGGCCTATGCCAACCGCTGTGATCAGGAAGGTGACCTGAATTATGTCGGCAAAAGTGTGATTTGTGCGCCGTGGTCCGATCTGGCCCGTGCGGGCGACCAGGATTGCCTGATTATTGCCGATCTTGACTTTGATGCACTTGAAAAATCACGCAAGGAATTCCCCTATTTGCGTGATCGCCGACCCGAAAGCTATTTCGGAATTTTGGACGATGTCTGATCAAGATTGGCGATAAACGCCCCCGGACTGACCCCCCACATGCCTTTGAAATGCCGGTTCAAATGGCTTTGGTCAGAAAACCCGGTGGCCGCTGCCGCATCGGCAATGGATGATCCGTCAAACAGCATCCGTTTGGCACGGCGCAACCGCATGTGGTTGAAATACGCATGCGGGGGCAGACCGGTGGCCGTACGAAATACCCGCAACAGGTGAAACCGGCTCAGCCCGGTCAAGGTGGCCAGTTCATCAAGCGATATGTTGGCATCCAGATGGGCAGCCATATAGTCAATCACCGCCTTGACGCGCTTGTCTTCCGATCCGGGGTGATAGACATAGGGGGGCGCATCCGCATGACGCAGTGCCAGGCGCGCCGCACTATAAAGCATCTGGCTGTCGCGTTCCAAAAGGCTTGTGGTCTGTTCAAATTCGGGCCGGAACATGCGATGGAGCCCCTGAAGCTGCAAATGCAAATCCGGGTCGTTGGCCACGCAATTGCCAAAAAATGGCAGACCAACATCCTTGGGCGAGATCTCACTGACCAGATTGCCAAAGATTTCCGGGGCAATAAACATGATCTGGTAGTTATAACCGTCATCTGACGCCGGGCCGCCATCATGGACCTGCATCGGGTTCATCATCAAAAGCTGCCCGCGCGATGCGACATAGTTTGTCCCGCGCGTCATGAACCGTTCCGCCCCGTTCAGGATGGTGCCAAACGCGTAGTAATCATGGCTGTGCTTGGGAAAGGTGAAGTGCTTGTAATCAGCTTCAAACAAATCAATGCCATCAGCCACCCGCCAGTGACGGGCAGTCTCGGGGGCTGTTTTGCGCGGGCGCGTCGCGACCGTTGATAAACGGCCTGCTGCCCGGCCATGTTGCGGAGCCTGATGCATTTGCCAACTATACCGCCAAAACAACATTCCAGCTTGGACAATATTGTCATGGCGACAATCAGCCGCCTGTTAGGGCCTTTAATCTGTCTTGTCGCATCATATGTCGCGTGCGCGATCATCATCCGTATCTGGCATTCCAAATCGCCGATTCGCACCATTGGGTGGAATGTCGTGGCAAGTTGGTGTGATTATGGCTTTTCCAAATGGTCAGGAAGACCCCCTATCTCTGTATAGGAAAGGTTCATTTGAACATTTTATCGGGCAATTATTGTTGGTGTGAGTATGCAAAACCATCGTCACGACCAAAAAGCACTGGATGAATGCTGATTTCATCTAAGTGTTACAAAACGGCCCGGCTGCACGGGGTAAGGATCGCGCCAAACGCTTCATCTATCTGTTTGGATATCTCATGTTCCTTGATCGTATTCGCATCGGATCGCGCATCTTTGCCGGTTTCTTTGTTCTGGTTGTCCTGCTTGTGGGCTTAAGCGCGCTGTCCTCAACCTATCTTCTGGGGTTTGGCGGTCATGCTGATCGCATCGCCAAAAGCACAAACCTTGTCGGCCTAGCCAATGACTACGCCCTCAAACTTGAACGCCTGTCCAATCAGGTGCTGCTGTTTGCCCAGACGGTGGATATTCAGGACCGCGAAGGCATCGCCACCATTCGCGCCGCCGCCGAACAAAGCGGTTCTACACTGGTTGATGCCCTGCGTGATGCCGGGGATGGGGATCGTGCCGACGCGCTCGAAAGCCTGACGGCTGATTACATCGCAACGCTTGAACCCCTTGTCTTGCGTGCAGAAAACCTGACGGCTGCGTCCGATACCATGTTGCTGGGTGCCAGTCAGCTTGGACAATCAGCGGCCAAACTCGAAGAATTCATCGCCAAGCGCGATCCGGTGATGGCTGAAAAATATGGCGATAAACTGGGCGCGTTTAATCTGGCCGCCATCGTCAATAGCCTGCAATACCCCATTGTGCGCACGCCCGAGGCCCTTGAGGCCGCACGCGCCAAAACCTCCGAGCTCACCGACCTTCAGGAAGAAATCAAATCGGCCTTTGGCGGGCTTAAGCGCAACGAGAAAAAGCTGTTCTCCTATGCCGTACGCGACAATGATTTGCTCAAACAAGGGGCCAATCAGCTTGAAGGCTCCATCGGCGGTTTCCGTCAATCAATGGATGACTTTAAAACGGCCGTACGCGGTGTACAGGCCATCACCCAGAACATCCGCGAAGAAGCCATGGCCCGTCAGGCCGCACTGGTCGATGCTGCCCATGCGGACTCAACCAATTCGGCACTGACCAACATCATTGTTGCGGCGATTGGCGTGCTGATCGCGCTGACACTGGCGTTTGGCATCACCATGAGCATCCTGCGCCCGCTTAAGCGTGTGAACGGTGATATGACCCGCTTAAGTGAAAATGACACCGAGATTGATCTTGTCGATATCAATCGTCGTGATGAGTTTGGCGCCATGGCCCGCACCGTTTCGATCTTCCGCGACAATGCGCTCAAGATCGAAACCATGGCCGAAGAACGCATTACCCTGCAACGCATCGAAGAAGAAAAACGCAGATCCTCGCTCGGTGCGATGGCCAATACCATCGAAGGGGAAACCACCGGTCTGGTCCAATCGGTTAGCCACCAGGTCACCCGCATGCGTGAAGCCGTGACCGAGGTCGCCGCAGCCGCCGAACGTGTCACCACCCAGACCGAAACCGCAACCGGTGCCGCCGAACAAAGCCAGTCGCATGCAACCGCGATTGGGGATGCTGCCGTGCGGCTGACCAATGCCATCGGCTCGATCGCCAACCGGGTTGAACGTCAACGGGGTATTGCCCAAAATGCGGTTGGGTCGACCCAGCAATCGGCAAAGGCGGTCGATGATCTTCGCGAAGTCGCCACCAGCATCGAACAGATTGTCGATCTGATCCGCGGTATTGCCGGCCAAACCAATCTTCTAGCCCTTAATGCCACCATTGAGGCCGCCCGTGCCGGCGATGCCGGGAAAGGGTTCGCCGTGGTTGCCGCCGAGGTCAAAAACCTTGCCGGGCAAACCGAAAAGGCCACCGAACAGATCACCGAACACGTCAATGCCATGGGGGCTGTAACCGATCGGTGTGTGGCATCCATGGAAGACGTCGGTGTGACCGTGCGCGACATGATGTCGATTTCCGATGAGGTCGCCGGTGACGTCGAACAACAACGCCTTGAAACCGAAGAAATCACAGGCGCAATCGCCCTTGCCGGGGATGCGGCACATAACGTCAGTTCGGCCATCTTTGAAGTCTCGAACGACATAGAAGCCACCCGCAAACTCAGCGTCGATCTAACCCGTCGTGCTGACGAGGTTGAACGAAATGTCACGGAACTGACCGCATCGCTGGATCGGGCGGTGGCCTCGGCCGGAAGTGACGAGGATGCGACCGAAGACGGATCGGACAAGGACCAAACGTCATCAGAGATGCAGAACTGGGACGCAGGCAACCTTGTGCGGTTTCCACAATCGAGCATGTTAGGGGCTGCTTAAAACCGAAAGCATGTTGCATTTAATCTGCTCCATTTTGCCGGAGACAGTCTTCTGCCCGGCAAGGAAAGGGCCGCAGGACGTAGCGGGGCTACGTTCAAGGGTTTTGACGCTGCGGGGCGGAAGGCTGTCCCGGCCCGAAGGGTTTGTTTTTGGCGGCGTTTCGCGGTGTTACACCGTTTGACCGATGCGCCGCATCGCTCTGCACGCTGTGCCTTGCCAAACGACATGCCAAAAACAAACATAATGAAGCAGATTAAATGCAACATGCTTTGCAATTTCTGGCGATTTGATCGTTTCTTTGTGAACGAAACCGGCCTGCATACCGTACCGTGTATGCAGGCCGGTTTGCGTTTGCAAATTGAATGGCTGTGAAACGTCTGGTTTTGTTGGTGTCTTGATACAAGCTGCGACGTTTCTGATACACTTTTTGTGTGGTTCTGGCCGACGGGTTGCAGTAGCTTTTGCCCCATAATGTATTTCACCAAAAAACAATCACCCGTGCCGGGTAAAGAATTGAAATACAAAATGTTTCCCGGACGGGAACAGGCCTCTCAGGGTGGTAGGTGAAACCTGCCCCGACTTGGAAGTATGGATGTGATGACGCGTAAGACAACGCTTCTGATCGCAGGTGTGGCAATCATCGCGATGGCAGCAACTGCGTATATTTTTGCCAAAGACGACATCATGGCGCTTGTCACCCCCGGTGAGCAAGCCCCGCAGGCGCGCGAAAAAGGCGAGGATCGCGGCCTTCCGGTGATTGCCGAATATGCCAGTCTGATGGATGAAACAACCGTTGTTCAGGCCGTCGGAACAGGCAAATCAGCACTGGGTGTGACGATCTATCCTGCGGTGTCGGGCGAAGTGTCAGACGTTCTGTTTCGCGCCGGTGACAAAGTGACCAAGGATCAGGTTCTTGTCATCCTTGATTCGGATCGCGAACGCCTTGCGCGCGATCTTGCCGCCGTGCAGGTCAAAGACGCCAAACAGCTTCTTGGCCGTTACGAACAGGCCCGCCCCCTTGGGGCTGTTGCCGACAGCGAGGTCGATACGGCGCGCACTGCATTGGCCGAAGCCAAAATTCAGCTCGATCAGGCCGAAGTCAATCTGGCTGATCGTACCATTTTGGCCCCGTTCGATGGCATCGTCGGTATTTCGGAAATTGAGGCAGGCGACCGCGTTGACAGTACAACCGTGATCGTCACCCTTGATAACATCGAAAGCATTTTGGTCGATTTCGAAGTCGCCGAAACCCGGTTTGACAATGTAAGGCCGGGCCAAAAGGTCCGGGTTGAAATCTGGAGCCTGCCGGGCGAACTGTTCGAAGGAACAGTTGAATCCATCGGCAGCCGCATTGACCCGGTCAGCCGGACATTCTCTGTCCGTGCCCGCGTGCCCAACCCAAAAGGCCGTCTTTTGGCCGGGATGTCCTTTGCGGTTTATGTCGACATCGAAGGCAAAAGATACCCGTCCGTGCCCGAAATCTCGGTCCTTTGGGGGGACGAGGGAACCTACATCTGGCGGATCAAGGATGATGCGGTGTCGCGCGTACCCGTCCGGGTTGTCAAACGGACCAGTGGGCGCATTCTTGTGGATGGCGATATCGAAAAAGGCGATCTGATCGTTGTCGAAGGTGTCCTTCGCCTGCGTCCCGGCCGCAAGGTTGCGACTGTCATCCGCGACAACAACGATACGGGTGTTGCCACCCGCGATGGCATTGGTGAAGGTTCCTGACCATGACGATGGAAACCGGTAATCAAAACCATAATGATCTTGCGTCGCTTAGCATCCGGCGCCCGGTTTTAATCATCGTCGCGGCGATGTTGATCATTCTGGCCGGACTTGCCGCCATGCTGGGCGTTGAAATCCGTGAATTGCCAAATGTCGATCAACCAACTGTAACTGTCTATGCCACATATGACGGGGCATCCCCCGAAACGGTGGACTCGGAGGTTACCGGCATCCTCGAAGCTGCCGCATCACGGGTCAGCGGTGTTAAGGAAATCAGCTCCAACAGCGAAGAAGGCAGCGCGCGCGTCCGTGTACGGTTCTATCCCGATGTTGAGGTCAATGATGCGGCCAATGACATCCGCGAAGCGGTTAGCCGCGCCTCACGCAGCCTGCCTGATAACGTCGAAGACGTCCGTGTCGTCAAGGCCGACGCCGATGCCAGTGCCATCATGCGCCTTGCCGTTGTCAGCAAACGTCTGACCGAGGAAGAACTCGCCAATATCGTCGAAGACCAGATTGAGCCTGCTTTGCTGGCCGTGCCCGGCGTTGCCGAAATTTCGATAAATGGCGACCGTGAACGTGTCCTGCATGTCCGGGTAGACCCACTGCGTCTGGCAAGCTATGGGCTGTCGGTTCAGGATGTGGCCGATGTTTTGGAAACGGCACAGTTCGATATTCCAGCGGGCAGTTTTGAATCAAATGATCAAAAGCTGTTTGTGCGTGCCGACGCCTCTGTCTGGGAAGTTGGACGCCTGAACCAGATGATGGTCCGCGACAGCATCCGGCTTGGTGATGTTGCCGACGTCTATTACGGCCCGGATGATGCGACTTCCTATGTTCGCCTTGATGGACGCACCGTTATCGGTCTGGGTGTCACCCGTCAGGCGCAATCAAACACCATCGCAATTTCAAACGGTATCCGCGAGGCAGCAGAAAAACTGAACGCGCAGTATGATGATGTCGATGTCTTCGTGAATTCTGATGATGCGGTGTTTATTGAAGGTGCCTTAAGCGAGGTAATCTACAGTCTCGCCCTTGCCATCGTGATTGTGATTGGCGTGCTGTATCTGTTTTTGCGCTCCTTTACCGCAACCCTGATCCCGACGGTGACCATTCCAATCGCGCTGATCGGAACTGTGGCGGCGATTTGGGCGATGGGCTTTTCGATCAATATCCTGACCTTGCTGGCCCTTGTTCTGGCCACCGGCATGATTGTTGATGATGCGATTGTTGTTCTTGAAAACATTCAACGCCGCCGACATCAGGGGCTGGGGTCAATGGCGGCGGCTGTTCTTGGCTCACGTCAGGTCTTCTTTGCGGTGATTGCCACCACATTGACCCTGATCTCGGTTTTCCTGCCGATTTCCTTCCTGCCAAGTACCGCCGGAAGCCTGTTCCGGGAATTTGGTTTTGTGTTGGCATTTTCGGTGGCGGTGTCTTCTTTTGTCGCCTTGACCCTGTGTCCCATGCTGGCGTCGCGCCTGAAACATATTGATCCGCATGACGGGGACGCGAATGCCAAACCCAATATGCTGGAAAGGGTCGGTTATTTCTTTGCCGATATTTACAAAAGCATTCTCGAATGGGTTTTGCGGTTTCCCTATATCACGCTGATCGGCTGTATTCTTGTCGGGACAATGGCATTTGGTGTCTATAACAGCGTCACCAAGGAATTGCTGCCTGATGAAGACCGCGGGCGTATTCTTGTGTCGCTGCGCGGGCCCGACGGGGTTGGTATTGATTACATGGACCGTCAGGTTGAGACGGTCGAAAGTATTTTGCGTCCGGTCGTTGAGTCCGGGGATGCCTATAATATTTACACCATTGTCGGGTTATGGGACCCCAATCGGGCCTTGGTCATTGCGCCATTGATCCCGTGGGATGAACGCGACCGCAGCCAGCAGGACATTACCGCCACCATTCAGGATCAGCTAAACGCTCTTCCCGGTGTGCAGGCCTTTGTCTATCAGCCCAACAGCCTTGGTCTGCGCGGCGGCAGTGGCGAGGGGCTGGAATTTGCCCTGACCGGAACCAGTTATCGCGTCCTTGCCGCACAGGCGCGCGACATGCAGCGCGAATTCGAAGAAAACTATCCAAATTTGCTGGGGATACGGGTCTCCTATCAAACCACCCAGCCGCAGCTTCTGGTCAATATCGACCGCGAACGGGCATTTGACCTTGGCATTCCGGTTGAAAGCCTCAATGTGACGCTGCGCACGATGATCGAGGGATATGAAGTTACCGAAATCAACGTCGACGACCAAAACGTCCCGGTTAAACTGCGTTCAAGCCTTGGCAGCATCAACGATCCGTCCGATCTTGAAAATCTGTTTGTGACCGGGACGGACGGGCGGGTATTGCCGCTATCGTCCGTGATCAGTTTAAGCGAGGAGGCGGTCGCATCGGAACTCGAACGCGAAGGTCAGCAGCGCGCTGTGATGGTCTCGGCCAATCTTGCACCCGGCTATACCTTGCAACAGGCGGTCGATGATGTGAACGCAGCCGCCGACAAGGTTCTTTCCCCCGGGATCGGGGTGTTGATGACCGGCGATGCTGCGACCCTTGGCGAAACCAACAATGATGTACAGCTGACCTTCCTGATTGCCGTGCTGGTGGTGTTGCTGGTGCTTGCTGCCCAGTTTGAAAGTTTCATGTCTGCTTTGGTGGTTGTCCTGACAGTTCCATTTGGTCTGGCAGCTGCGATCTTTGCGCTGGGCTTAAGTGGGACATCAATCAATATTTACAGCCAGATCGGGCTTGTGATGCTGGTCGGCTTGATGGCCAAAAACGGTATTTTGGTCGTCGAATTTGCCGATCAGCTCCGCGATTCCGGTAAATCGGTCCGTGATGCTGTGCACGATGCGGCCATGGTACGGTTACGTCCAATCATGATGACAATGATTTCAACGGTCCTTGGCGGGTTGCCCCTGGTGCTGGGGTCGGGTGCCGGTGCCGAGGCCCGGGCGGCAATTGGCTGGGTTGTGTTTGGCGGGCTTGGGTTTGCCACGGTCTTTACGCTGTTTTTGACGCCGGTTCTGTATCTGTTGCTGGCACCACTGGTGTCGGCGCGTGCGGATGGCGGGTTTAAATTGCAAAGTCAGTTGCGTGCGGCCGAAGCCATTCCTGATACCGGCGAAATGGACGACAGCAAGATTCAGGGAAGTGCGAAATAACATGCAGATGAAACGACTTTCGGCACTTTCTTGCGCTGTTATGCTGATTGGTCTGGCCGGGTGCCAATCGGTGGGGCCGGATTATGCCGCACCGAAATTTGATCTGATCGCCGCCTATACCCCGGAAATTCCGGTTATCGCCAATAACCCTGCCGATCAGGCCCGCTGGTGGGAAACCACAACCGATCCGGTTTTGGATGCCCTGATCAAAGAAGGTATCACCAACAATATTGATCTTAAGATCGCGATTAGCCGCATTCGCGCGGCGGCAGCAACCGCGCGTGGTGTGCGCGGGGAAAATGGTCTTGAAGTCGGTGCCAGCGTTGATGGATCGGCTGAACGCAGAACATCCAGCCGGATAGATGGCAATCGGGTCGATGATCTTGGATACGGTGCAGGGATTGACCTTTCCTGGACGGCGGATGTTTGGGGTGGGGAAGCCCGTGAAGAACAGGCTGCCGAGGCCGATTATCTTGAACAGGTTTATTTGCGCGAGGATGTCTATCGCGTGATGATCGGCGATATTATCCGTAACTATATCGAACTGCGCGGGTCTCAAAAACGTCAGGAACTGTTGCGAAGCTCACTTGATCTGCAACGCCAGACCAGCAACATCGTGCAGGTCCGCCAGCAAACCGGTCTTGCGTCCGAACTTGATCTATCGCGTGCGCGTGCCGAAGTGTCCGATATTGAATCAAGTTTGCCCGCTCTTCAAACCGACATAGACCGGTCGATCAATGCGATTTCCATTCTGGTTGGTGCACAGCCGGGAACCCATCGTGATGTGTTACTCGATGTATCACCCTTGCCGGAATTTCAAAGTGCACCGCCGATTGGTATTCCAGCCGATCTTTTGCGCCGCCGTCCCGATGTGCGTGCTGCCGAACTGGCCTTGATTTCCGCCACGGCGCAAATCGGGGTCGAAACCGCGACCCTTTATCCTGAACTCTCACTCGATGGCTCTTTGGCCTTTGGCGTGACGGGCTATGGCACCGGTCCGATTATACGCACTGCAATGGCGACCATTGGCGCACTGATTGATGCGACGCTGTATGATGGTGGGCTGCGCCGATCCAACATAACCGTGGCCGAAGAAGAAGCCGAGCAGGCCTTTCTGACCTATCGCAAGACGCTGTTGGCCGCGATTGAAGAAGTTGAAAGTGCGATTTACGGTTATGTCGGTGCCGTGCAGCAACGTGATTCGCTGATCGCATCGGTGCGCTATCACAGCGATGCGTTTGAACAATCGCGGGTCCGCTACGTTCAGGGGCTTTCGAACTTTCTTGATGTTCTTGATTCTCAACGCAGCCTGACAACGTCACAGCAATCCCTTGCGGATGCCGAGACCGATCTCGAACTTGAAACCATCAATCTTTATAGCGCGGTTGGCCTAAGCGTTGAGGATGTCGAACGGTATGCCAATCAGGAAGGGATAGATCTGGTCAACGGCTAGGGTCAGAACTGATGTGTGCCAAGTCACTGTGGAAACGACTATATCAGTGAACTGTGTCTTGAGTTTCGCCCACGTTCGTCCTAGGTGTTTGTCAGAATGACTTCCGGGGATGATCATGACCGGCGATCTGTTTGCCAACGAGCCACCACGCAATCTGCTGCCCTTTGACGGGCAGGTTTTGTTGTTGCGCGGCATTATGCCTGATGACGATGCCGACCGGACCTTTGACCGGCTGCTCAGTGGCATTGTCTGGCAACAGGAAACCGCCCGGATGGCTGGTAAGGAAATCCCCGTTCCACGCCTGACCGCTTGGTTTGGCGAAGTTGCCTATCGTTATAGCGGCGTCTATCACCCGGCATCCCCTTTTCCGGCAAAGGTCGCCCCGTTGCGCGATCTGGCCGAAAACCTTGCCGGTGTGGCCTTTAACACGGTGCTGCTCAACCAGTATCGAGATGGCCGCGACAGTGTATCCTGGCATGCCGATGACGAAGATGTTCTGGGCGAAAATCCCGTGATTGCCAGCCTGTCCTTTGGCGAGGAACGCCGTTTTCATCTGCGTCACAAGACAACCGGGGATCGCATCAGCATCGATCTGCCCCATAATTCAGCCCTGATCATGGGCGGCGAAACCCAGCATTGCTGGCTGCATCAACTGCCCAAAACCGCCAAACAGGTTGGGCCACGGATTAATCTGACCTTCCGCAATACCAGTCCCGAAATCCGTTAAAACCAAGGGCGGTTTTCTGTAACGTCAATGTCTTGTGGCAAGACAGTGTTGGTTCTGGCTATAGTGGTTCTAAGGAAAAAACATCTGCCGTCGTCGCCGTTGGGCGGGGCAGTTTAAAAACGCACGGACTGGGAGAGCAAATCGCAATGGCTGCAAAACGCGTAAAACTTCTGGATGTCGCTAAGGCGGCCGGGGTTTCGCAAGGAACGGCGTCCAATGCGTTTGGCAAACCTGATCTTGTCCGTCGCGAAGTCCGCGACCGCATTTTTGCTGCGGCCAAGGATCTTGGCTATCGCGGGCCGCATGTCATGGCGCGGATGTTGCGCACTGGTAAGGCCGGGGCGCTTGGCGTTGTGTTTCCTGACAATCTTGAATATGCCTTTTCCGATCCGGTGGCGATTGAATTGCTGCGCGGGATCGGACGTGAATGTGCGCGTCACGGGGTTAATGTCATGATCATTTCGGCGGAAAACCCCGAACAGGCGATTGCCGCGGTTAATAATGCCGCGGTCGATGCCTTTTTGGTGCATTGCTATTCGGACAATAACGACATTATTTCTGCCATTTTGCGCCGAAACCAGCCGCTCATCAGCATTGATACCGACATCGCCGGTGCGGCGGGAACGGTATTGCTCGACGATCATGCGGCGGCGAAAACGGCTGCCACCCATTTACTCGATTGCGGGGCGCGCAAATTTGCCATTCTGTCGTTACAGGCAACAGAACATGATCATTTCGGCCCGATGAATGCCAATCGTGTTGGTGCGGCAAGCCACCGGGTCGTGCGCGAACGGATGGCGGGCTATCACGATGCCCTGCAATCGGCGGGCATTGCCCCGACCGACATCATCCATGTCGAATGTGACAACCATTCCGAACACAGTGCTAAAATGACGGTTGAGATGCTGGTTCAGCATCCCGAAATCGACGGTATTCTCGCCATGTCCGATGTGATTGCTATTGGTGCGCTGGATGCGGCGCGCGAGTTGGGCCGCAAGGTGCCCGATGACCTTAAAGTCATCGGAATTGACGGCATTGTGGCCGGCGAACGCACCGACCCGCCGTTGTCATCAGTACGTCAGGATTCGGTCGAAAAGGGCCGCCTGGCCGCCGAAATGGCGCTTGGCGAAGACGCCGGTCGCACCATCATCCTCGAAACCGGCCTTCTGGTGCGCGGCTCAACCAAGACGACCTGATTATTCTGGAAAATCAAAATCCGGCAAGTCGCGCTTTCCAGCCAATCCATCCCACAGCGCAAGATAACGCTCATTCATTGCTGCAAGGCTGTAATGATCGATAATGCGCTGGCGCGTTGCGGCCTTGAGGAATGTTTTGCTGTCGCTGTCTTCTGACAGCAGTTCTACAATCGCCGTTGCCAGTTTTTCAGGTGCATGCAACGGCACGGACTTGCCCGTTCCGCCCAGAATGGCGGCCACATCGCCGACATCATTGCCGATGGCGGGGACACCACATGCCATGGCCTCACCAATGACATTGGGAAATCCCTCGCCAAAGCTTGATGATAAAACCGCGATGTCGAAGGCTGGAACAAGCTTTGCCACATCGCGGCGCAGGCCAAGGGCGGTTATATGGTCCTTGATTTCGGTCGGGACAGGCAGGGTTTTAGTCTCCCCGCCGACAAGAACCAGATGAATATCATGCCCCTGTTCGCGGACCTGTTTGATGGCCTCAAACAGCGTAGCATGATCCTTAGCTGGGTCCTTGCGTGCGACCATGCCAATCACGTGTTTGCTCGGGGCGATGCCAAGTTCTTTACACAGCCGTGTTTTTGCATCCGGATCGGGTTGCCATTCGTTGGTATCAAACCCGTTGGGTAGAAACGCCCACTTTTTCGGGTGATAGCCGCATTTACGATGATGACGCTGACCGGCATGGGAGTTGGCGGCCACAATGGCAGGGAACCTCGAAAGCTTTGCCAAAAGCGTCAGCACAATTCGCGTTGACCGGCCATATTGCGCAAGGTCCATTTCCGCACAGCGGATATTCCATGCAAGGCGCTTGGTGCCTCGTCCTGAAAGCATGGCCGCAAGCGTACTGATGAAGTCTGAATGATACAGCCAGGACATGATGGCGTCGGGTTTATGACAGCGCATCAGGCGTGAAAGCTTGATGATCGCACCGGGTAAATCACGTAGGCCTGACGTCATGCCAAGGCAGTGCAGATCAATCCCGTTGGCACGCAAATCCGCTCCATAAACACCTTCACCCATCAGCGAGACGACGATTTGTTTAGGACCATTTGTCTGGGCATTATGACATGCAATCCGGGTAAGAACGCGTTCTGCGCCCCCGGCATCAAGTTCATTGATGATGTGCATTACCGTTGTCATACCAAGGCTATAGCAGGCCTTGGGGCATCCGAACAGAGGACTATTTTACCAGTTCTTTGTAACGGTAGCAGTCAACCGTATGGTCCATGACAAGGCCGGTGGCTTGCAGGAATGCATAGATGATGGTGGTGCCGACGAATTTCATGCCGCGTTTTTTAAGGTCTTTGGACAGCGCGTCGCTGAGATCGGTGGATACCGGAACGTCGCCCATGGTCGGCCAATGGTTGATGATCGGGGTGCCACCGACGAAATTCCAGACGTAGGAATCGAAGCTACCGAACTCTTTTTGGATGGCGATGAATATTCGCGCATTTTGAATAGTCGCGGCTATTTTTAATTTATTTCGAATAATCCCCGGATCGGCCAGAAGCGTTTGTTGCTTTGCCGCGTCATAAGCCGCGATCTTATGGACATCGAAATCATCGAATGCGGCCCGATATGTTTCACGCCGGGCCAAAATGGTCAGCCAGCTTAACCCGGCCTGCGCCCCTTCAAGGATCAGCATTTCAAAAAACAGCCGGTCGTCATGCACCGGCACACCCCATTCGGTGTCGTGATAGTCGATGTAAAACGGTTTATCGACATGGCTTACCGCCCAGCCGCATCGTTTTTTTTCGCTGTTTTGTGCGCTGTTGGTCATGTTTTACCTTTCCCGATGATCCATTGATCTGTTGTGACGCGAAGTGACGGCATGGGCAAGGAATGATCACGGGCAGACTGACATCTCCTGACAGTTTTTTGTATGAACAGGTATCGTTTTGGGCGTTTTAAATAGTATGAGGAATAGGTTGCGGCGGAAATTTGGGGTGTGCCGCATCGTGATTGGGATCACAAACCGGGCAAAATCGGCCCAATAGGCGGTTAAATCAATGCTCTGCGCTTGCGTTGTGGGGCATTGCCGACTAGGTTTTGCTGCGTAAAAACATAATTTCGGGGCCGATTTTGCACATCAACCCCGGCGGCAGGTAAGGAGCAGCAATGCTGGCGATTTTTTGGCTTATTGATACGGTTGTGGGTATCTACATTTTCATGCTGATCGGGTCGGCAATTCTGTCGTGGCTTGTCGCGTTTAATGTGATCAATACCAGCAACAAGTTTGTCTATATGGTCGGTGATTTCCTGTACCGGGTGACCGAGCCCGCATTGCGGCCGATCCGGCGCATCATTCCCGATCTTGGCGGCATTGATATTTCGCCGATTATCCTGATTTTGGTGCTGCAATTTGCCAATATGCTGATCCAGACCGATGTCCGCATGGCGCTTGTCGGCTATTGATGTCTCATTTCGCCTATTCATTCGTCTCATTTAGACAATGTCTGATGCTGTCTGCGTGATAGGTTCTGATCAAACAGGGATAAGTCTGTTCGTCAGGTTGACACCCAAAGCATCGCGCAACGCGATTGGTGATGTGGTGGCCGACGCCAGCGGACAAATGCAGCTTAGGGTGTCAGTGACCGCCGTGCCGGAAAACGGCAAAGCCAATCAGGCGCTGATAAAACTTTTGGCAAAAGCGGCCAAATGTCCTAAGTCCTCGATCAGGGTCGTCTCCGGGCTGACTGATCGTAACAAAAAGCTGCTGATAGACGGCGATCCCGACGAGCTGATGGTGCAAATATCCCAACTTACGGGGCGGACAGACAGATGAGTGACGCAAAAATCATCGACGGCAAAGCCTTCGCAGCCAAACTGCGCGAAGACATCACTTCCGAAGTAACCAAGCTGAAAGCCGATCACGGCGTTACCCCCGGTCTGGCCGTGATCCTGGTCGGCGAAGACCCGGCCAGTCAGGTCTATGTGCGCAACAAGGGCAAACAGACCCTTGAATGCGGCATGAATTCCTATGAACACAAACTGTCCCCCGATACCCCGCAGGCAGATCTTCTGGCACTGATTGCCAAACTGAATGCCGATCCGAATGTGCATGGCATCCTGTGTCAGCTGCCCGTCCCCGACCATATTGACGAGCAGGCCATTCTGGCCGCGATTGATCCGGCCAAGGATGTCGACGGGTTTCACGTGGTCAATGCCGGGGCGCTGGCAACGGGCGGCGAAGGTTTTGCACCCTGCACGCCGTATGGCTGCCTGATGTTGCTCAAAGATACGCTGGGCGATCTGTCGGGCAAGCGTGCGGTGGTTGTTGGCCGCTCCAACATTGTTGGCAAACCAATGGCGCAATTGCTGCTCAAAGAAAGTTGCACCGTCACCATTGCCCATTCGCGCACCCGCGATCTGCCCGATGAAGTCCGCCGGGCCGATATCGTGATTGCGGCTGTGGGCCGCCCGAACATGATCAAGGGTGACTGGATCGCACCGGGGGCTACGGTGATTGATGTGGGTATCAACCGGATCGAAGGCGATGCAGGCAAAATGAAACTGGTTGGCGATGTCGAGTTTGCAACCGCGTCCAAGGTGGCCGGGGCGATTACCCCGGTGCCGGGCGGTGTTGGCCCGATGACCATCGCGTGCTTGCTCAACAACACTCTGATTTCGGCCTGCCGTGCGAATGGCGTTGCGGTGCCGAAGCTTGGTTTTGATAGCTAACGCTGTCAAAGGCGACGAAATTCAAATCAAAGGCGGCCTTTCGGGGCCGCCTTTTTTGTTCCAGCTAAGTGAGCATATTGCGTGCGCGTAAGTTCGCGTAACAGCAGGTGTAAGGGGTGCTTCTATTACGCTGAGCGATTTACCCCTTATTGTCATCAAGCACCGCCATTGTTTTTTGTGAAGGGCGGTCAATGATGACCATCCCCACACCCGCAATGACGATGGCACCGCCGAGGCTTGCCATGATGGTTAGCTCTTCTCCGAGCCATAAAACGCCGCCAAGAATTGTCGTCACCGGAACCAGCAAGAGGAACGGGCTGACGAAAGCCATCGGGTATTTACCGATCAAGTGATACCAGATGCCTACTCCGCCTGCTGTCATTGCTATTCCAAGATAAATAACAGTTGCCCAAATCGACCAGTCTGCATGGACGACAAGTGCGATCTGGTTGGTTTCAAATATGGTCGATACAAGAAAAAGCTGCGGTGTCGCAAAGGCTGAAATCCAAGCGAGGCTGCGTAAGCCGCCAAAATCACCCAGTTTTCGAATTTTAATCTGGCCAATGGCCCACGTCAGAATGCTGCCCAGCACCCAGAGAATTCCTGTCGTACTGCCCTGAAGATCAGGGTCGCCTGCAATCAGCACAATTCCCAAGAAAGAAATCAGTGTCGCGATTGATTTGCGCAGCCCCGGATTTTCCCTAAGAAGCATGGCGCCTAATAAGATCAAAAGAGGGGCTTCAAGCTGCACCAAGAGAATGGTGGTCGAAACATCCAGTTCCTTCATGCCGGTATAGATCATTGCATAGGGTACCGTGATGGCAAGAACCGAGATCATCATGATATCGCGCATTTGCCCGCGTGGTGGCTTGACGAACCAGATCAGAATCAAGGCCGCGACGCCAAAGCGAAATGCGGCCAGCAGGATCGGCGGAAAGTAGTCAAGCGCGGCCTTGGCGAAAACCCAACCCGCACCGAAAATAACCGACATTAGGAGCGCTAGAATGAGATGTTTGTTTTTCATTATGATTTCTATAGTCTTTTCGAGTATGTGATTGCCGATTTTGGTATGCTAATTGGCCATATTTGAATAAAAAACTGCGATACACCCAATCATTTGAAATGAAGCATGAATTCAGAAAAACTTAAGTCTGTCTCGCCGGGGTGGTTGCCGTCGCTCAAATCGGTTCGCGCTTTGGAGACGGTTGCGCGACTGGGCAGCTTTCAACAGGCGGCTGAAGAACTTGGGGTGAGCCCGGCAGCAGTGCACCAGTTGGTGCGTGGTCTTGAAGATGTGCTAGGCCAGAATCTGGTCAGGCGGAATGGTCGCCATATTGCAATTACGAATGCGACAGAGGCGGGTTTGGCCGAACTGCATGTCGCCTTCAAAAGTTTGGCGTCGGGGGTTCGCAAAATCCGTGAATATGACGGACGGCGTCAGTTGAGAATCTCGGTCGATCCGTCATTTGCGCATGCGTGGCTGGTTGGTCGGTTAAGCAGGTTTCAGGATAAAAATCCCAATGTTGATGTCTTGATCGATTCAACCACGCGGTTTGCCGATCTCGTGCAGGGACATGCTGATATTGCCATTCGATATACCGCAGATATTGGTGATGAGGTGCAGTCGGTCAGGCTGTTTGAGGATGAGACAATCGCGGTATGCAGCCCAGCCCTGATCAAGCAAAAGCACGTTCCGCTTGATTTGGATGTTTTGGCGGAAACGCCGTTGCTGCATTTCGACTGGTTACAGTCGCCACAGATTCAGGTTAATTGGCAAAGGTGGATCGCCCTAGTTGACGGACCCGAAATCGAAGTACGAGGTGGGGCGCGGTTTACCGATTATAACGCAGTGGTTCAGGCGGCCATTGCCGGGCAGGGCATGGCACTGGTTGGCAGGCCGTTGGTGACAGAGGCACTGGCGATGGGGATACTCGTCGAGCCATTTGGACGCGGCTATCAGAACGGCTATGGCTACTATGCCTTAACCGCCCGATCAGTGGATGAGGCCAACGACGATGAAGTCGCAGAGTTTGTTTCCTGGCTGACCAATGAAAGTGCCCGTGACAGCCTATAACGGCCAAACCCAAAGCAACATCGGTACACCCACCGCCACCACGATGATTTCAATCGGGAGGCCGAGTTTCCAGTAGTCGCCAAAGCGGAAACCGCCGGGGCCGAGGATGAGCGTGTTGTTTTGGTGGCCGATCGGGGTGAGGAACGCGCAGGATGCGCCAATCGCGACCGCCATCAGGAACGGGTCGGAGCTGGCGTCGAGCTGGGCGGCACTGCCAATCGCAATCGGGCACATCACGGCCGCGGTGGCGGCGTTGTTCATGAAGTCCGACAGGGTCATGGTGACGACAAGGATCAGGCCAACGGCAATGGTCGCATTGCCCTGTGCCACCGATTGTAGCAGGAAGCGCGCGATCAGATCGGCACTGCCGGTACTTTCCATCGCATTGGCCACGGGTATCAGGGCGGCGAGCAGGACGACAACCGGCCAATCGACAGCATCATAGAGGGTTCTGGGTGATACCACGCGCACCAGCAATGCGGTCAAAACGCCAAGGGCAAAGGAAATGGCGGCGGGTAGAATGCCAAAGGCGGCCAGCAGGATGGCGATGGCCATGATCACGGTGGTTTTAAGCGCCTGTGCCTTGTCCGCCAGATGGAGGGACCGTTCGGCGAGTGGCACACAGCCCAGCCGGTTGCCAAAGTCATAGATGGCTTCTGGCGGGCCTTGCATCAAAAGAACGTCACCGGCCTGCATTGTCATGGTGCGCAAACGCGCCATCGAACGGCGGCCTTGGCGTGAAACGGCCAGCAGGTTGATGCCATAACGGTTACGCAGCCGTATGTCGGTCGCAGACCGGCCAATAAAGGCGGCATTTGGCAGAACAGCCAGTTCAATCAGCGAAATATCATCCGATTGCAGGGCGGTTTTATCGGCGTCTTTGGGCGCGTCATTCTGATCTGCATCGGAGGGGCTTTCTGCATCACTGGTGGTTTCGGGTTTTGTGCTGTCGGCAGCCTTGGTATCGGAAAGGGTTTTTTCGTCGCTGTCCTGTGCCTTGAGCTTGGCCTGCGCATCATTCCATTCGGCCTCAAGGGTGAGCTCAACCGCAGAAAGGGCAGCGGCGAGGCCTTCGGGTTCGGTTTCGATCAGAAGAACGTCGTTCTGGTGCAATTCGCGAAAGGGGTTTGGCGCGGGGATGCGGCGTTCATTTCGGATGAGGCCAATGACCTGTGCGTCGGTTTTTTCCAGTTCATTGTTGATGTCGCGCAACAGCATGCCGATGGCCTTGCTGCCCTCGGTAATACGCGCCTCGGTCAGGTAAGAGCCAGTTTCAAATCCCTCGGCCCCGGCACGTTCGCGGGTGGGGACCAAAAATCGACCCAGCAGAATGACAAACACCAGTCCGGATGCGGCAATCGCGATCCCGACCGGACTAAAATCAAACATCGAAAAGCCCGAGCCGTTCAGTTCGGCGCGAAAGCCCGAAACAATCAGGTTGGGCGGTGTCCCGATCAGGGTCGTCATGCCGCCAAGGATTGAACCAAAGGCGAGTGGCATCAGGATTTTTCCAGGGGGCAAATTCTGCTTTCGGGCAACTTGAAGTGCCACTGGCATCAGCAATGCCAAGGCGCCGACATTATTCATAAAGGCCGATAGGATGGCGGCCAGCAGACTAAGGGCGGCCATGGTGACAAAGGGACCGGCTGATTGCGGCAGAACCGTTCGGGTCAATGTATCGACCGCCCCGGATTTTTGCAGGGCCGATGACAGGATCAGAATACAAGCCACGGTAATGACCGCCGGATGACCAAACCCGATAAAGGCATCGCCGGTCGGCACCAGCCCCAAGACGACACAGGCCAATAACGATGCCATCGCCACCATGTCATGACGCCAGCGCCCCCATAAAAACAGCGCAACCGTCCCGACAAGGACCGTCAGGATCATGATCTGTTCGATTTCCATCTTGCGTTCGTGTCCTGTGTTGCGGTGTGCGCGATGATCATCCGGGCAAAGGCCCTTGGCTGACGGTGTGACCCGTCAAGAAACCATACATGAAAACATATGGAATCCTCCTGCCGTATTTGTCAGGGGGATATGCTAACATCGTGCTGTTTTTATTTGCCAATTTGAATGTTTAACCATGCCAGATGACAGTGTTCATATCCCGATGCGATCCGTTGCCGTTTCCATCAAGCAGGCGCGCAACCTTGCGCTTGTCGGGCAGGGGTTTGATTGCGATGACAATCGCCCGGTGACCAAACGCCGGATCATCAAGGCGATCCGTCAAACCAACATGTTGCAGGTCGATAGTGTCAACGTTTTGACACGTGCGCATTACATGCCAATTTTCAGCCGGTTGGGGGTGTATGACCCAGCCTTGCTTGATCAGGTGGTCTGGGGCACGGACCGGCAGCGCAAATTGTTTGAATATTGGGGCCATGAAGCATCCATGATCCCGGTTGAGGATTACCCGCTGTATCGCTGGCGGATGGAGGATGCACGCAATGGCAAGGGGACCTGGGGGCGGATTGCCCGAATGCAGCGCGAACAGCCCGATCTGATCAATGGCATTCTGGCGCGGATTGAGCGCGAGGGTGCGATTGGTGCGAGTGACCTTGAAGACAAGCGTGCCAACAGTTCGGCATGGTGGGGATGGTCGGATACCAAAACCGCGATGGAATATCTGTTCTGGAGCGGTCAGGTCATGTCGCGCAAACGCCGCAGCAGTTTTGAGCGGGTTTATGATTTGCCCGAACGGATCATTGGCGATGCGGCCAATCTTGCCGCACCCGACAGGCAGGATGCGCAATGTGATCTGATCTGTAAGGGGATTGCCGCCATGGGGGTGGCGACCGAGGCAGATTTGCGCAAATATTTCCGCCTGCCAACAGCGGACGTGAAAGGGTGCCTTGTGCGTCTTGTCGAAGAAGGGCGGTTGTTGGCAGCAGACGTTCAGGGGTGGAAACAGCCGGGCTATATGTGCCCGAACGTCAATCCACGGTCACGGGCCAAGCCGACATGCTTGATGGTGCCGTTTGATCCGGTGATGTGGGAACGTGATCGGGTGGAACGCATTTTCGGGTTTAACTACCGGATCGAGATATATGTTCCGGCCGAAAAGCGCCAATACGGCTATTACGTCCTGCCGTTTATGTTAAACGGCGAATTTGTTGCGCGTGTCGATTTGAAAGCAGATCGGCAGGCCGGGGTGCTTTTGGTGCAAAGCGCGCATCTTGAAGATGGTTTTGCCGCAGGTGATGTTGCCGGGGCGCTTATGGCCAATCTTGAACGCCTGTCGGCGTTCCTTGGCCTGTCGGGTGTTGTGGTGATGCCCGTGAATGACTTTTCGCGGTATCTGGCCAGTGTTCGCGTGGCCTGAAAAGGTAAACGGGGCGCAGGTCCCACAACCGCGCCCCGTTTTAACCATCATTCCAGCCTGATCACAAATAGCTTCAGGAGATTGTGATCAACAGTTCCACCTGGCCTTACCAGCAGGTGTAACCCCCATCAGCCAGAACGATGGATCCGGTCATCAAGCTGGATGCGTCTGAGGCAAGGAACAGCACAACCGACCCGATTTCATCGGTCTCGCCCAAGCGGGCCATCGGAGTGCCATTGATCCATGCGTCGTACATTTCCGGCTTGGATTTCACAAATTCATTCAGCGGGGTTGCGATATAGGTCGGTGCAACCGCATTGACGCGCACGCCGCGTCCGCCCCATTCAGCCGCCAGCGATTTGGTCAACTGATGCACAGCCGCCTTGGACGCGTTGTAATAGGCCTGTTCCTGTGGCTTGTTGACAATGACGCCCGACATCGAGCCGACATTGACGATGACGCCATTTTTCTTGGCCAGCATCTGCTTGCCAAATTCGCGGCAACACCAGAATGTGCCGTTCAGATTGACGTCAACGACATTGAGCCAATGTTCATCCGCAACTTTTTCGGCCGGGGTTTCCGACCGTGCGATGCCGGCGTTATTGACAAGAATGTCGATGCCGCCCTGCTTGGCCATTTTTTCGGCACTGGCACGGACCTGATCGGTGTTGGTGACATCCATGATGTCGATGTCGGCGGAGTACCCTTTGGATTTCAGGTAATCGCGGCCTTCTTCGGCGACAGCTTCGCTGATATCGCCAATGATGACATGTGCGCCTGCTTCTGCCAGTGCTTCACAGCAGGACAGGCCGATTGCACGACCGCCGCCCGTGACATAGGCACGGCGACCGGTAAGATCGAACTTTTTAAGATACATTTGGGTCTCACAGTTTTCTTGATTTGGTAAGGCGGGATCGCAACGCGTGTGCGGCATTGCGACCCGGTGTGCACGGTTTAGAAATTATCCAAGGGCCAGACCATGGGCGTCAAAACGATGGATGCGGTCCTGTTCCGGGGTGAGGAAGATTTTGTCATTCCCGCTGAGCGGCATTTCGCCGGTTGCCCGCACCGTCATCGCGCCAAATTCATCCGATTGCACATGGAGGTATGTTTCCGCCCCCAAGTGTTCGGCGATTTTGACCGTGGCCGGGATCACCCCGCTTTCGGTGCTGACCACGAGGTGTTCAGGGCGAACGCCGATTTCATGACAACCATGTTTTGCCGCCAGTTCGCCGCCCAGGAAGTTCATTTTCGGTGAGCCGATGAAACCGGCGACGAATTTGTTGGCCGGTTTGCTGTAAAGATCCATCGGTTTGCCGACTTGCTCGACACGGCCAGCCTGCAACACGACGATTTTGTCGGCCATGGTCATGGCTTCGACCTGATCATGGGTGACATAGATCATCGTGGTTTTGAGGTCCTGATGCAGACCGGTGATTTCAAGACGCATGTTGACGCGAAGGGCGGCATCAAGGTTCGATAACGGTTCATCAAACAGGAAGGCCGCCGGGTTACGGACAATCGCACGGCCAATGGCAACGCGTTGACGCTGACCACCCGAAAGGGCACCTGGGCGCCGTTCGAGATAGTCGGTCAGATTGAGGATTTTGGCCGCACTCTGGACTTTCTCGTTGATAACTTCCTTGCTTTCGCCGGCCATTTTCAGGCCAAAGGCAATGTTGTTAAAAACAGTCATATGCGGATAAAGCGCATAAGATTGAAAGACCATCGACAGGCCGCGCTTGGCCGGGGCTTCGTTGGCAACGTCGATACCATCAATCATGATTTTACCGTCGGTGACATCTTCAAGCCCGGCAATCAGGCGCAGCAAGGTTGATTTGCCACAGCCCGACGGGCCGACAAAGACGACAAACTCACCATCATTGATGTCAAGATCGACACCCGGAATCACATCCAGCGTTCCGAAGGTTTTCTTGACTTTCTCCAGTCGGATAGCACCCATTGCGGTGTTCCTTCTTTCTAGATTTCAATAGGGCAGCGGTTACTTGACCGCGCCAAATGTCAGACCACGAACCAGCTGTTTCTGCGAGAACCAGCCAATGACAAGAATTGGTGCAACTGCCAGAGTTGAAGCCGCTGAAAGCTTTGCCCAGAACAGCCCTTCGGGGCTTGAGTACGAGGCAATGAAAGCTGTCAGCGGTGCTGCATCGGACGTTGTCAGATTGAGTGTCCAAAAGGCTTCGTTCCAGGCAAGGATCACATTCAAGAGCATGGTCGATGCAATGCCGGGCAGGGCCATGGGCAACAGCACAAAGATGATTTCCTTGGGCAGGGTTGCGCCATCCATGCGGGCGGCTTCGAGAATGTCGGTCGGGATTTCCTTAAAGTAGGTGTAGAGCATCCAGACCATGATCGGCAGGTTCATCAAAAACAGAACCATGATCAGACCAAACCGGGTATCAAGCAGCCCCCAGTCGCGAAACATCAGATAGATCGGCACAAGGACGCCAACGGGTGGCATCATCTTGGTCGACAGCATCCAGAGCAGCGCGTCCTTGGTGCGTTTGGTCGGGTTAAAGGCCATGGCCCATGCGCAGGTGACAGCAAAGACCAAGCCAACCAATGTGGAGCCGACCGCCAGAATGACGGAGTTCATGGCGAACTTGAAATAGTTCGACCGTTCCTGAACCTCGACATAGTTTTCAAGCGTCCAGTCAAAGGAGATGAAGCTTGGCGGAATGCTGACGGCTTCAAGTTCGCTTTTGAAACTGGTTAAAACCATCCAGAAGATCGGGAAGAAAATCAAAAGGCCGACAACCCAGGCAAAGGCCGAGAAGCTGATATAGCCAAGAGGTGTTTGTTTCTTTTCCATATCGCGCCCCTAATTATCCAGGTTCTTGCCGATGAGGCGGATCAGGAAGATCGCCACGATATTGGCCAGAATGACCGCGACAATGCCGCCGGCTGATGCGCCGCCAACGTCGTACTGCAACAGTGCTTGTGTATAGACAAGGAACGCAATGTTGGTCGTTGCCAGACCCGGGCCACCACCTGTGGTGACAAAGATTTCGGCAAAGACAGTCAGCAGGAAGATGGTTTCAATCAGCACAACCACGGTAATCGCGCGGCTGAGGTGGGGCAGGGTAATATAGAAAAAGATCGATACCGGACCGGCCCCATCCATCTGGGCGGCTTCTTTTTGATCGCGGTCAAGCGACTGAAGGGCGGTCAGAAGGATCAGCACGGCAAAGGGCAGCCATTGCCATGACACCATGATGATGATGGATGTCAGCGGCGCATTGGTAAACCAGTCAATCGCAGGCAGGCCAAGTAAACTGGCAAGCCAGGCAAACATCCCCGAAACCGGGTCCATCAAAAGGTTTTTCCAGACCAGTGCATTGACGGTCGGCATGATGAAGAACGGCGCAATCACCAAAAGCCGCAGGATGCCGCGACCAAAAATCGGTTGATCGAGCAGCAATCCCAGCAGGATGCCACCAATCACGGTGATGACCAGAACCGAACCGACAAGCAGCAGCGTGTTTGCAAGGGAGGCAAAGAACGCCGGGTCGGTCAGGAAAAATTCGTAATTGAGAGTGCCGATCCATTCTTCCGTGCCTGGCGACAACAGATTGTAGCGCAGGAAGGAAAAGTAAATTGTCATGCCCAGCGGGACGGCCATCCATAAGAACAGGACGATGATCGATGGCGCGGACATAATGCGCCCGGTAAGGGTCGAGGCACGTGTCGACATGATGTGCTCCCCGAAATTGATGTTGATGTCCCGATCCGGATGGAAAGAGGGTGGCGGTGTTAGAGCAAGTTGCTCTGTGGCCGCCACCCCAAGTTCATCAGGTCAAGGAGGTCAGGCCGGATATCATTTCATGATGTGCGATGATCTGAAATCCGACCTGTGGTGCATCAGTAGTAACCGGCTTTGCGCATGGTGCGGTCGGTGCTGGCTTGTGCGGCCGAAAGGGCCTCTTCAACCGTGGACTGACCGGCAAGAGCTGCCGAGAACTGCTGGCCTACAGTCGTACCGATACCCTGGAATTCCGGGATCGCGGCGAACTGAACACCAACATAGGGTTTCGGTTTGAGGGTCGAGTTGATCGGGTCTGCGCTGTCGATGGCGAGAAGCGTCTCGTCTGCAAAGGGTGCAGCCTCAAGATATTTCGGGTTTTCGTACAGCGAAATACGGGTTCCCGGGGGAACGTTTGCCCAACCTTCTTTGGAGGCAACCAGTTCGAGATATTCTTTGGACGTGGCCCAGGCGATGAATTTCTGAGCCGCTTCGACGTTCTGGGATCCCATCGGAATGCCAAGGTTCCAAGCCCAGAGCCAGTTGGCACCGGTGCAGGTTACAGCACAGGGAGCTTCAGTGAAGGCAACCTGATCAGCAACTTTGGATTCTTTGGGGTTGGTGACAAAGGATGCTGCAACGGTTGCATCAATCCACATGCCACATTTGCCGGAGTTAAACAGCGACAGGTTTTCGTTAAACCCGTTCGATGTTGCCCCCGGAGGACCGTAGTTACCAAGGATGTTGGTATACATGTCCAGAGCGGCTTTCCATTCCGGCCCGTCGAAGGTCGGGTTCCATTCTTCGTCAAACCAGCGTGCGCCATAGGCATTGCCCATGGTCGAGATCAGCGCCATGTTTTCGCCCCAGCCGGCTTTGCCACGCAGGCAGATGCCATAGACGCCGTTGTCCGGGTCGTGCAGCTTTTTGGCGATATCAAGGGTCTGATCCCAGGTCAGGCGACCGTTGACTTCAATACCGGCTTTTTCGAACAGATCCTTGCGGTACATCATCATCGAGCTTTCGCCGTAGAACGGTGCAGCATAAAGCGCATCATCCTTGGAGACGGCAGCCCGGATGGCAGGCATCAGATCGTCGACGTCATAGTCGGAGCCAAGATTATCCAGCGGGGCCAGCCAGCCTTTTTCAGCCCAGATCGGCACTTCGTAGGTGCCAATGGTCATGATGTCATACTGACCGCCCTTGGTGGCGATGTCGGTGGTGACGCGCTGACGCAGGGTGTTTTCTTCGAGGGTGACCCACTCAAGCGAAATATCAGGATTCTGCGAGGTGAAATCATCCGTCAGCTTCTGCATGCGGATCATGTCACCGTTGTTGACGGTTGCGATGGTCAGTTTGGTTTCGGCATTGGCGGTGAATGCAACACCGCCTGCTAGTAGCGCGCAAAGCGCGGCTCCCATAACGCGTTTCATGTTTCCTCCCTAAAGGACTATGTACCCGGTAAGCAAATTCTTGCTCGTATTGATCATTTGTTCAGGTGATGAGCATTCACTCAATTACGAGGTCTCTTGTCAAATTAAATCGTTCTTGCAGTGCACAAAAACAACCCCTGCCAAACGGGTTGACAGGGGGGACGGGGCTTGGTTCTTCGGGGGTTGTTGCAGATGCTACTGCAATAAAGATTCTGCGGTGGCTTCGTCGGTGATCAGGGTCGAGATCAGTTTGCCACGCATCGCACCGCGAATCGCTTTGACCTTTTTCGTGCCCTTGGCAACCGCGATGGTATTGGTGGTCGGCGACTGGGCCGGGGCACTGGTGACGCAATGATTGACCGCATGATCAAGGATGGTGCCATCCTGATCAAACGACCAGCTGATGACTTCGCCAATGCCGCCACTTTTGCGAAGCGACATCAGTTCATCCTTGCTGATGAAGCCGTCAATATGAAGCGGCGCGTCATCGCCAAGATGGCCGACCCCGATAAAGCGAATGTCGGCCTCAGCCGCGAGTTTGAGGATATTATCCATCGGGGGTTGTTGCTGCATGCGTTGACGCATTTGCGGGTCTTCGATGATGACCGGAATCGGCAAGGGATAATGCGGTGCGCGGGTGCGGTCGGCAAGGTCGATCACCGCGTCATAGAAACTGGCAGCACCATCATGGGCAATGGTGCCAACAAGCGAGACGATCTTATGGTGGCGGCCATCAATCCGGCCAACCTCATCGACCATGGCGCGCATGGCACGCCCGGTACCCAGCGCTATGATTTGCGGATCGGGTGATTGCAGGGCGCGTTCAAGATAGGTGGCTGCGGCCTGAGCCATGCCAAACATCGCCTCGGGGGCGGCAGGGTCGGTTGGGACAACGTCACAGGCGGCAAGTTCGTATTTTTCACAAATCGCCTTGCCCAGTTCCATGCAATGCGCAATCGGATGATCAAGGCGGACCTTGACCAGACCTTCACTGACGGCCGCAGAAACAAGACGCTGTGCGGTCGGGCGCGAGACGCCAAGTTTGGTGGCGATTTCGTCCTGTGTATTGCCAGCACAATAGTACAGCCAGCCCGCGCGGGCGGCTTCGTCCAGACGTGCGGCTTCCTTGCGTGTGCGTTTAACCATCCGATTTCCCCGAAATTATTTTTCTTCGTAACGTGCCGGGCAGGCGGTGGAATTTTCCATCCCTTAGACTGATTGCCTAACGCCTTTTTGCGCATCTGACCAGCATGTTTGATTTCATAAACGACAAAACCCGCCTTCGAGAAGGCGGGTTTTGCATCGTGGAAAGACGTGAAACGTTATTTTTTTGGCAGGTATTCTGCGACCAGTGCTTCGGCAATCTGAACCGCGTTAAGGGCCGCCCCTTTGCGCAGGTTGTCCCCGACACACCACAGCGACAGGCCGTTTTCAACGGTCGGGTCCTTGCGCACGCGCGAGATGAAGACATTGTCCTCGCCCTGCACTTCCTGCGGGGTGACATATCCTTCGTCCTGACGATAATCGACCACCGAAACGCCGGGGAAGGCTTTCATTGCCTTGCGGGCCTCTTCGACGGTGATCGGGCCATCAAATTCGATGTTGACCGCTTCGCCATGACCAACAAAGACCGGGACACGGACACAGGTGGCGTGAACGGCAATTTCGGCCGGGGCCATGATTTTGCGCGTCTCGACCGCCATTTTCCATTCTTCGCGGGTCGCACCATCATCCATGAAGGTATCGATATGGGGGATGACGTTAAAGGCGATCTGCTTGGTGAATTCTTCCTTTTGCGGAAGATCGTTCACATAGATGCCCTTGGTCTGATTGAACAGTTCGTCCATTGCCGCCCGGCCCGCACCCGATACCGACTGATAGGTCGACACCACGATACGTTTGATAGGCGCAATGTCCTGCAGCGGTTTAAGCGCCATGACCATCTGGATGGTTGAGCAGTTCGGGTTGGCAATGATGTTCTTTTTGGCGTAACCCGCCAAGGCAGCGCCATTGACCTCGGGCACGACGAGTGGCACGCCCGGTTCCATGCGCCAGTAGCTGGAATTGTCAATCACGACACACCCGGCTTCGGCAGCTTTTGGCGCCAATTTCTTGGCCGCTTCGCCACCAGCGGAAAACAGCGCGATATCAACCTTGGAAAAATCAAAGGTCGCAGAATCCAGAACGCTGAGATCGGTATCATCGCCATAGGAAACCGTGCGGCCGATTGATTTTGAAGATGCCAGCGCAAAGATTTCGTCAGCCGGGAAGTTGCGCTCGGCAAGGGTGTTGAGCATTTCACGCCCGACATTACCAGTCGCACCGACAACAGCGATTTTATAGCCCATCAGATGCCTCTTTTCAGTCTGTATGGTATGTCGCGCCCCCAATATTAGACCCTATGGGACCCATAAGATCCGACAAACGGCGCGAGAAACATACCTGTGGATAGTTTGCGATGATCTGCGGCGAGATGTAAGGCTTTCGGGGCAATTGCGCAAGCGTATCCTTGGCAGGGCAGCTACGATTACTACTTGAGATCGTAGAAAATTCTGGCAGAATTATTACGGGGTTCACGTACTGACCCCGAGATCAGAATCGTTCGGCGTCCTGCTTGGTTGATTTCTGCTTTTGGCATGGGCGTAACGCGGTGTGCCTGTCATGTGGCGTCATGTTCTGGCTTCCTTCCGAACGTCTTTAAGACATGATCCTGATTTAGGATTTTGCCTAATTTAGGGTCGGGCCTGATTTCGGGGCTGGTATGTATGCGCGGGTGGCACTGCGCATGGGGCGATCAATTTTCCGACTTTTACAGAAGGAAGGGCGATGACGTACCCGATGAGTTTGGATTGGACACAAAAAAAGGTTCTCGATTTCTTTCGGGAACATGTGACGCGTGGAACATTGATATTCCGCGTTGATGACAAACACGAGGTGGTTCTGGGTGACGGCCAGGAACCAAAAGCAGCCATGACCATACCTGACTGGGGCAATACGCTGAAAATGGCGTTAACTCCCGATCCCGGTTTTGGCGAAGCGTTCATGCGCAGTGGGTTTGATCTTGTTTCTGGCGAATTGGAAGACTTGATCAAAGTGTTGCGCCTGAATTTCGAAGGCGGTCATTCTGCCAACGGGTTTGGCAGTTTCATTGAAAAACTGCAGGCCCTGAAATTCCAGATTGCCCAGTTTACCAGCATCAAGGCGGCATCACGCCGGGTGCGCCATCACTATGATATCGGCAATGATCTTTATACCCGGTTTCTTGATCCGGATATGCAGTATTCCTGTGCGTTCTGGGATGATGGCGCGCAAACACTTGAAGAAGCCCAGTACCGGAAAATGAGCCTGACGACCCAGCGTTTGAAGATCAACGAACCGGGATTGCGGGTGGTTGATATCGGCTGTGGCTGGGGCGGCTTAAGCCGTTTCATTCGTCGTGAAACCGGGGCAGAAGTGCATGGCATTACGTTGTCGACCGAGCAATTTAACTGGGCGCAACAAAAACGACTGGAGATGGACGACAATGCCAGCAGCGGCCTTGATTACCATCTTCTTGATTATCGGGTCTTTGCCGATGCCAATGCCGGAAAATACGACCGGGTGGTATCGGTAGGCATGTTTGAGCATGTTGGCCGCCATCAGTTCAAAACCTATTTCGAGAAGGTTGGTGAGCTTCTGAAAACGGGTGGTCGGGCGGTGATCCACACGATTATCAAGCCACGTGCCGAATTTACCTCGCCGTGGATTGATCGATATATTTTCCCCGGCGGATATATTCCGGCGGTACATGAAGTGATCGAAGCGGCCGAACATGCCAGTCTGAGGGTGGACGCATCGCATTTCCATCCCGGGCGCAACTATGCCCAGACGTTGATGGCATGGCGCGACCGGTTTCGCGATGTGGCCGATCAGCTTGATCCGGAAAAATACGACACAGAGTTCAAACGTATGTGGGAGTTTTATCTGGCAGGTTGCATCAATGCCTTTGACGAGGCAGAGGGCGGCGGTGGCATGCGGGTCGGCCAGTTCGTCTTTACCAAACCGGGCTTTGACTACGCATAATATCACGGGGCGGGGAGCAAAAGTTCCCCGCCCCGTTTGATTTTAATCCCCATATGCAAAATATCGGTGATGAACCCCGAAAATTGGGGAACACCAAAGGCGATAAAATAAGAAATGGCATTGTTGCCCAAAAGATACACATAGGCGTGATCGACCGGCACGTCAGATGTGACGCATGCAAACGGTTCTAAACCGGTCATTTTGTCGGGAGGAAACGACATGTTGAAAGTCTTGAACTGGGACGACGGCACGGACCGAACCGCTGATACGAATACCGTCGATGCGCCCCATATTGGTCAGGTGGAAGATTACGTCACCGCACTTGCATCTATTGAGGTGTCGAGCTGTGAACGCGATATGCTGCGGGTCCATGCCAATGCACCGGGGCGTGAGATTAGCGGGTTGAAGCTTGCCCAAACGGTGGGGCATTTCGGGGCGCGGATTGGCAATAAGAAATATGGCCGGTTGGCGCGCAAGATATCCGAGGCGGCGGGACTTCCAATGTGTGACAGCGATGTCAGTGATTATCTCGCCGCGATCTTTACCCTTGCAGATGGGAAGCCGACGGACGGTGAAGACTGGACATGGGTGATGCATGAGGCGGTGGCCGATGGGCTGAAAGAAGCTGGCGTTATCTAACGCCAACAGGCGTCAGGTTTAGAAAAAATCGATCCTTTTGAAAATAATCGGGCGGGCTGTGTAACACGGCCCGCCCTTGTTTCGTCCTTGTTTGCAGAAAGGGCATTTTGCCCGCCGAATTCACTGCTGTTTTCAAGGAGCACCATCATGAGCCGTTTCGCATTTCCCAAAACCAGCCCGAAACTGTTTGAGGCCATGTTTGAGCTTGCGACCAAACTTGCGGAAGACGCGAAAATTTCGCCCGCACTGCGCAGCTTGATCGAATGCCGTGTATCGCACATCAACGAATGTGCCCATTGCCTTCGGATGCATTCAAAAAGCTATGGCGAGCAAGGTGGCGACCCGGTGAAGCTTGTGATGTTGCCACTGTGGCGCAGTTCAAAGGGCTTTGATGATGGGGAGCGTGCGGCGCTTGACTGGGCGGAATGCCTGACCAAGGTCGAGAGCCAGTCGCGTATTTCGCAAAGTCACCGTGCGTTGCTTGAGCATTTCGAAGAAGACGAAGTTTCGGAACTTACCTGCATCATATCAACCATGAATGCCTGGAACCGGTTGGGCATTGCGCAGCATGAGTTTGCGTAAATCGGTTTGCGCAAATCCTAAGGACGGGGGTGACCTCGCCCCTTTGCATCCCCGTCCCCTTTCGGGCAAAATGACATTCATATCGGCGATACGGGATTTTCCCGTATCGCTTCATGCGTTTGATGGACCAAAAATGGCAGATCAGATTTTCGAGGCACATCGACCCCGTTTAATGGCCCTGTCCTATCGTATGCTGGGCAGTCATGCCGATGCCGAGGACGCGGTGCAGGACGTCTGGTTGCGGTGGCGCGTACAGGATCATGACGTGATCAGGGATGCCACCGGATGGCTGGTTAGGGTTTGCAGCAATATTTGTCTGGATGTTTTGAAGTCTGCGCGGCGGCAGCGTGAAAAATACGTCGGGCAATGGCTGCCCGAACCGTGGTTGCCGCCCGAGCAACCCCAAGCCGAAAAAATGCTGATCGAACAGGATGGTCTGGGTCAGGCGTATTTGCTGATGCTCGAACGGCTGGCACCGGTTGAACGGATTGCCCTTGTTTTACACGAAGTATTTGACTGGACCCATGACGATATTGCCCCGGTGATTGAACGCACAGCCAACAATACCCGTCAGATCCTGTTTCGTGCCCGGCGCAAGATGGCGCGTGAAAATGATCGGGATCCGACACCCTTTGTTGCGGCAAAAGCCTGTGACCAGTCGAAAATCGAAGCGTTTATCAATGCCCTTAGTCTGGGGGATGTTGGGCAATTGATGAGCCAGTTGGCCCCGGATGTGATCATGCATTCCGATGGCGGGGGCAAGGCATCAGCCGCGCTTAATCCAGTCTTTGGCAATGATAACGTTGCGCGCTTCTTTGCCGGTGTTTGGGGTAAACGCAGCCCGGACGCTCAAATTTGTTATGTGACCAATCAACGCGAATGCTGGCTTTTGATGTATGAAGGGGACGAGGTTGTCACTGCAATCAGCGCATCAGAACGCGATGGTTTGCTTGTTGATGTTTTTGTGCATCGAAACCCTGACAAACTGGCTCTTTTTGCCCCGATGATCCGTCATAAGGTGGCCGTTGCCGTTCCAAGTACAAAGGCCGGGATTTAACCCGGCCTTTGCAAAAGTCTATTTTCGAAACGCCTATTTTGCGTTTTCATTGGCCTGAATGGTCAGCCCCAAAAGATCGGCTGTCGCAGGTGGTTGCATGCCGCCCGCAGCCAGAACGCCAAACGGAACAGGTGCATCGGGTGCCAATGTGATGATCAGGTGCTGTGGATTGCTAAACCAATCGACAAGCTCGGTCAGTGCGTTTGACAGGCGAGGATACTGCGCGAATTTTTCCTGCGTTTGCATCAGGACCATTGCGCCAACCAGTTGCAAGTCCTCGGCGGTTTGGCCATTGCCCTGTGCCGCCAGCCGGAGGAATATTTTCACCAGTTTTTCACCTTGAACCTCAAGACGGGCACCGTTGAAGCTTGTTTTGGTCAAAGCGATTTGGCGTAGTTTTTCGGTCTGATCAAGGCGGGTTGAATTCAATTCGCCCATGATTTCGGGTGTCAGATTACCAACACTTGCTGAAAGACTTATGCTGCCAATATCGTCGATGGATGTTTCTTCGATGTCGTAGGTATAGACACCGCTTTGATCATCCCACGTGACATTGATTTTGCCATTGAGGCTGAGACGGTCAAAGTTTTCGAGGCCGGTCATACTGGCGATCAGGTCTTTCACCGGTGAGGTGTCGGGAAGTTCGATGTACATTCCCTGAACGGCGCTGCGGCCCTTTTTGGCAAAGGTGGTGCCGTTTCCGTCAAAACGGACGGGATCACCGATGCTGGCCGACGCACGATCAATGCCAAACTTAAGGTTCTTGTTGGCATCAGTGTTGCCTGATAGCGAAAGGTCGGACACCAGGAAGCTTTCATAAACCATCGGTGACAGCAGAATGCCAAGATCGCCAAGTGTCTGGTTTTGAGCCTTTTCGATCTGTGCCATCGGATCGTTGCTTGTCGGGGTGCCGTACATTTCAACAATTTGTTGCATACGGCTTAAAGACACTTTCGATATTTCGAAATGGCCAAGTTTGAAAACCGGCTTGTCTTCATGGTCCATCAGGTCGAACTGAAAATCTGAAACTGCCAGTTTAGCAACCTCGCCGTCTTTCAGGCCGTTGACGGCAACGCTGCCAAGTTTGGTGGTAAATTCGTCCTGAGAACTCGACATTTCGGTGACAGAGAAAGCATCGACCGACAGGTTATCAATCAGATGCTGCCATTCGCGGGCATCCAATTTATTGTTGCTATCAAATGCGTCAGAGCGAATGGACTGTTTCAAATTGGTCAGCGCAATTTCGCCAAAGCTGATTTGCGGTTTGTCGTCTTTGGAGGCTGTCACTTCGGTCAGGCTGATGGCCTGTGCACCAGATGAGCTCAGACCATCAAAGCCAAAGCTGGCAAGGGTGATTTTTTCTTTGTTAGCCCGTTCAAGCAGCACGCCGGTTCCCGACAGGGCAGAGCAAAGATCGAAAGGCTTTTCAGATAAGTCGAAGGCTGTTTCGAACGATTGGGTGACGTCGCAATCTGAAAAAGAAGCTGTTTCAATAGAAAGGCTTTGTTTTTCAGACGGAAGCACCAGACTAAGGTTTTGTAAGGTTAATCCCCCAAGTCGGCTTTCGGTAATATCCTCAAGCGCGATCAAATCGGCCTTCGCCGTGCGGCCTAAACCGTCTTCGACGTGAATTCCGGGCAGTTCGGCAGCCTTGGCGGCGTAGTGAATGGTGCCATCCTTCTGGATAATGCGAAGATCAATTAAGGATGGTGCCGGGGACGATAGACGCGCGTCTTTGTTTTCGATCTGTCCGTTGTCGACGGTGACCGATCCCGCCAGCGTATCGCCAAACGGATTGGCATTCAGCAGCGTCAGCCAATTGACCTGTTCGAACTTTACGGTATCTCCGGTGATGGTGGCGCCGTCGGCGGTGCGCAGCGACACATCGGTTGCCGACATGGTGCCGCCAAACAGCGAGAGTGCGAAGTTATCGAATTCGCCGTGCAGTTCTGATTTGGGATTGGTCAGATAGCTGCGGAACTGATTTTCAAAGAAAGAAGGGGCGGCAAAATGCGCAGCGGTGGCCGCGATTGCAACGACAGCAACGCCGCCAATAATGATTTTAGTTTTGCTCATGTGGCCCTGCCTGGGTGCGTTTGAAGATGCATTATTTGGATGATTGTATTTCAACACCTTCTGGCGTGCGCGATGTGGTGTCAACCCACCCTAAGGAACAGGAAAGCAAACGGGCCGGACTACAAAGTAGCCCGGCCCGTGGGTATCATCGTGGCAATTTGATCGGTTGATCAGGCCATTTTGTCGAGTTCGTTGATCAGGGCTTCGCCCATCACTGTGGTCGAAACTTTGGCCATGCCAGGCTGCATGATGTCGGCGGTGCGCAGACCACCTTTCAGCACGTTCTGAACAGCGGTTTCGATCATGGTTGCGTCGTCACCCATGTCAAACGAGTAACGCAGCATCATGGCAAACGACAGGATGGTGGCCAGCGGGTTGGCGATGTCCTGCCCGGCGATGTCCGGGGCGGAACCGTGTACCGGCTCGTAAAGGGCTTTGCGCGCGCCGGTATCATCGGCCGCACCAAGCGACGCGGACGGCAACATACCGAGCGAGCCGGTCAACATGGCCGCACAATCAGAAAGAATGTCGCCGAACATGTTGGTGGTGACCATCACGTCGAACTGTTTTGGATTGCGGACCAGCTGCATGGCGGCGTTATCGACATACATGTGGCTGACCTCGACTTCCGGGAAGTCTTTGGCAACGCGTTCGACAACTTCACGCCACAGAACGGTTGATTCGAGAACGTTGGCCTTATCAACAGAACACATGCGCTTGTTGCGTTTCATCGCCATGTCAAAGGCAACGCGGGCAATGCGTTCGACTTCGGGTTCGGAATAGACCAGCGTGTTAAAGCCAAAGCGAACGCCATCGCGTTCTTCGATGCCACGTGGCTGACCGAAATAGATGCCGCCGGTCAGTTCGCGCAGGATCATGATATCAAGACCCTTAACGATGTCTTCCTTAAGCGTTGATGCACCGACAAGCGCGTCAAACACAAGGGCGGGGCGCAGGTTGGCAAACAGGCCCATTTCCTTGCGGATTTTCAACAGCCCGCGTTCCGGTTTGATATCAAACGGAATATCATCCCATTTCGGACCACCAACAGCGCCAAGCAGAACGGCGTCTGCGGCCATGGCTTTGGCAAGCGTTTCGTCGGTCAGTGGATTGTTATGCGCATCAATCGAAGCGCCGCCGATCAGGCCTTCGGTGGTTTCGAAATTCACATCGCGCTTTTTCGCCATCCAGTCCATGACGCGCTGAACCTGACGCATGACTTCCGGGCCGATACCGTCGCCCGGCAGCATCAATACTTTTTTGGTGATGGTCATAAATGAATCCTTCCCAGAATATATCGGGGTCATTCACCCCGTAGAGATAAAAAAGGGGCGGCAAACATCGGGCTTGCCACCCCTTTTTGAATTAAAGCGACAGCCAGGGCTGACTTGCAGCACGCTTGGCTTCGAATGCGTTGATGGCGTCGCCCTTTTGCAAGGTCAGTCCGATGTCATCAAGGCCATTGAGCAGGCAATGCTTGCGGAAGGCTTCGACTTCAAACTTGATGCAGCCGCCGTCCGGACCGGTGATTTCCTGTTTTTCAAGGTCAATGGTCACGGTGGCGTTGGAACCACGTTCGGCATCGGACATCAGCTTGTCGACATCTTCGTGCGGCAGACGGATCGGAAGGATGCCGTTCTTAAAGCAGTTGTTATAGAAGATGTCGGCAAAGCTTGGCGCGATCACGCAGCGAATGCCAAAATCAAGCAGCGACCACGGGGCGTGTTCACGCGAAGAGCCGCAGCCAAAGTTGTCACCCGACACCAGAATCTGTGCGTTGCGGTAGGCTGGCTTATTCAGAACGAAATCAGGGATTTCGTTGCCGTTGTCATCGAAGCGCATTTCATCAAACAGGTTCTTGCCAAGGCCGGACCGTTTGATGGTTTTGAGAAACTGTTTGGGAATGATCATGTCGGTATCGACATTGATCATCGGCAGCGGAGCGGCGACGCCGGTCAGTGTGTTGAATTTATCCATTGTCTTATCCCTTGCTTCCGGTTTCCCACGCGAGACCAAGTGCTTCGATCAATTCTTCGGTTGCGTCAATTTCCTGTGCGACAAAATCGGGCAGGTTAATGCCCGTTAGTTGCGGCAACAGATGTTCGAGCACCGGGGCGCGTCCCAGTCGGGGCGCGCTTTCACGAAAATTGATGAGGGCTTGTTCTGCCATGGGAACCTGTTCTTAACCGAGTTTACGAATGTCAGTCAGATGACCGGTGATCGCAGCCGCTGCTGCCATCGCCGGGCTGACCAGATGGGTACGACCCCCACGGCCCTGACGGCCTTCGAAGTTACGGTTCGAGGTTGATGCACAGCGCTCACCCGGTTCCAGACGGTCCGGGTTCATTGCCAGACACATCGAACAACCCGGTTCACGCCAGTCAAAACCAGCCTCGATAAAGATTTCATGCAGGCCTTCGGCTTCGGCCTGTTCCTTAACCAGACCAGAACCCGGGACGATCATGGCGTTGACGGTTTCGCAAACCTTACGGCCCTTGGCGACAACGGCAACAGCACGCAGATCTTCGATCCGGCCATTGGTGCAGGACCCGATAAACACACGGTCAATCTTGATGTCTTCGATCGGCGTTCCGGCGGTCAGACCCATGTATTCCAGCGAACGGGCAATGGCTTTTTGTTTGCCAGCATCTTTGCCGTCGGTCGGGAACGGTACTTTGCCGGTGACCGGAACGACGTCTTCCGGGCTGGTGCCCCAGGTGACCTGCGGGACGATATCGCCCGCATCAAGTTCGACAATCTTGTCGTAATGCGCACCTTCGTCAGACGGCAGGGTCTTCCAATATTCGACAGCCTGCTCAAAGGCCGCACCCTTTGGCGCCATCGGACGGCCTTTGATATATTCAAAGGTTTTTTCATCCGGTGCGATCAGGCCGGCGCGTGCGCCACCTTCGATCGACATGTTGCAAACCGTCATGCGGCCTTCGACCGACAGGGCGCGAATGGCTGAACCGGCATATTCGATGACGTAGCCGGTACCGCCAGCGGTTCCGATGCGGCCGATGATGGCAAGGGTGATGTCCTTGGCAGTCACACCGGGATGCAGATCACCTTCGACCTTGACCAGCATGTTCTTTGCCGGTTTTTGAACCAGCGTCTGGGTGGCGAGAACATGTTCGACTTCGGACGTGCCGATGCCAAAGGCCAGTGCGCCGAATGCACCGTGGGTCGAGGTGTGCGAGTCGCCGCAAACCATCGTCACACCGGGAAGGGTGAAGCCTTCTTCGGGGCCTACAATATGGACAATACCCTGACGCAGGTCAGACATCGGGAAGTAATGAATACCGGTGTCGGCAGCATTTTTATCAAGGGTTTCAACCTGAATGCGGCTGTCTTCTTCCTTGATGCCTTCGGAGCGATCAGACGTCGGAACGTTGTGATCGGGCACGGCAAGGGTCAATTCAGGATGGCGCACTTTGCGACCGGTATTGCGAAGGCCTTCAAAGGCCTGCGGGCTGGTCACTTCATGGACAAGATGACGGTCAATATAAATCAGGCAGGTTCCATCATCCTGCGTGTCGACCACATGGCTTTCCCAAATCTTGTCAAAAAGGGTTTTAGGCGCACCCATCTCGACCTCCTCTTAAAATCGATCTCATATGCAGCGACGATCAGACTTTGGTGCGCAGATCGGACATTAAACCGGGGATTTCGACCGAATGACACCCGTGGGGTGCAATGCGGTTTGGCGCGCTTGGTCGCCTGTTCCTCCGGGCATCCGGGTTTATCCCGGCGTGCGAAATATTATTATCCAGAACCGCGCGGGTTTGATCGTTTTTGCCGCGGGAGTGCCTTTATACACCTCGGTCCTTAAATCGCAAGCCGCCGGGCGGGTGTTTTTCCGGACGTCACACTTTTAAATAGAGTCGCAGGAAAAACAGCAGCCCATAGTAGCTAAATACCCCGAAATCCAAATAAACAAGAGATATCTGATATAATGAAAGCTGATGAATGTATCCTATGGTTTCTGCGGGCATTGGGGAATCGGGTGGAAATCATGCGATTCGGTATAATGCACGTATAGGATGTATTTTGCTGTGTTTGATCACTTGCTTGGCCGGTCTGGGCCTCTTTGACTCTGAGGTCATCGCGTCAACGCTTCATCAGGTCGGATTTTCCCGTGGGTCTGACAAAATAAAACGGGCCCACCCGAAGGTGAGCCCGCTTATTCTTCCGACACATCGGAACGCCAAGAATTACTTCTTGTTTTTGGTGCGTTCTGCGGCGGTCAGTTTGCCTTTGTGGCCGGTGGTCTGCTCGGCGATACGTGCAGATTTACCGGTACGACCACGAAGGTAGTAAAGTTTTGCGCGACGAACGTCACCGCGGCGAACGACTTCGATTTTGTCGATTGCCGGGGAGTAGCTCTGGAATACGCGCTCAACACCTTCGCCCGATGCGATTTTACGCACGGTGAAGGAAGAGTTCAGGCCGCGGTTCTTACGCGCAATGCATACGCCTTCGAACATCTGGATACGCTCGCGGGTACCTTCAATGACTTTCAGGTGTACACGAATGGTATCACCTGCGTCGAATTCCGGGACTTCGCGCTTTGCAGCGATTTTGTCGAGCTGCTCGGTCTCGAGCTGCTGGATGATATTGGTCATGGTTTAACCCTCTTTGATGTGCCCGTTTGCAACATACGCGTCCCAAAGGTCGGGTCGCCGCTCACGGGTAATTTCTTCTGCCTGAGCATGCCGCCAGGCTTGTACCTTGGCATGATGACCGGAAAGCAAAATCTCCGGCACGTCACGCCCGTTCCAATTGGCCGGGCGCGTGTAATGCGGATATTCAAGCAACCCGGTTTCAAAGCTTTCCTCATCAACGGAGGCGGTCGTATTGACCGTTCCCTCGATCAGGCGAATGCACGATTCAATCAGGACCATGGCCGGCAGTTCGCCGCCCATGAGGATGTAATCACCGATGCTGACCTCTTCGGCCTGATGTGCATCTAAAACCCGTTGGTCGATACCTTCGTAACGACCGCAAAGCAGGATGGCACCCGGACCCATTGCCAATTCACGGCAACGTTTCTGGTTCAGCACTTTTCCCCGCGGGCTGAGGTAAATCAGCGGTAACTGCGGTGCAGAAGCACGCAATTCCGACAGGGCGGCGTCGACAATATCCGGGCGCATGACCATACCGGCCCCGCCCCCAAAAGGATTGTCGTCTACAGTGCGGTGGCGGTCGGTCGCATGATCGCGGATGTCTTTGACATCAAGCGACCAGATCCCGTTTTCGAGCGCCCGGCCAGCCAAGGACTGACCAAGAACGCCTGGAAACATTTCCGGGAACAATGTTGCAACTTTTGCCTGCCACACAGACATCGATCAGGCCTCCTTCCCGCTGCCGGTCGCGTTTTCCGCGCCTACTGCATCAGCAGAGACGGCATCAGAATCGCGGTCGGCCTGAGAGTCTTTGCGAGATTTGTTCGGACGACGTGCGCGATTGCCCGGTCCTTCCTCATCTTGCAGTAGCCCCTCGGGCGGATTTACCACCAGCTTGCGTTCCGACAGAACCACCTCTGGCACAGCTTCCTTGGTAAACGGAAGAACGACCACCTTGCCCCGGACTTCTTCAAGCGCGACTTCGATAACATCGCCCGCGCCAAAATCAGCCACACCCCGTACGGTGCCAAACAGCGAACCATCAATGTGGTAAGCGGTCAGACCAACAAGGTCAGCAAGATAAAATTCGTCTTCGTCTATCGTTTCAGGCAGTGCCGTCCGCGGTACATGTAGCTTGGTTCCCCGCAGCCGTTCGGCGGCGTCCCGGTCGTCCACACCTTCGATCTTTGCGATCAGCTGGTCGCGGACATGTCCGACAGGGGACAGCTTGTATTTCAAGCGGCCCTTGGCATCGAACAACGGGCCGTAACCGACAAGGTTATCCGGGTCGACGGTATAGCTTTTGACGCGGACAGCACCACGCACCCCGTGTGGAGCGGTGATCATGCCAACGCAGACATAAGCGTCGTCGTTTTTGGATTTGCGGGTATCAGCCATTTCGGTTCACAAGTTTCCGGTATCTGATCAAAGCGTACGTTCAGCGATTACTCGCCAGCAGCTTCTTCAGCAGGTGCTGCTGCTTCGGCAGCGGCTTCCGCAGCAGCGGCAGCAGCAGCTTCAACTTTTTCAGCTTTTTCGCGAAGACGTTCCTGAGCTTTCGCTTTCGGAGCAGACTTCTGCGGCTGTTCGGTCGGTTTGAACGCTTCGGCCAGGCCAGCTTTGCCCAGGAAACGTGCAACGCGTTCGGTCGGCTGTGCGCCAACTGAAAGCCAATATTTGATGCGTTCTTCTTTGAAGGTTACGCGGGTGTCAGAATCCTTCGGGAGCATCGGGTCGTAAGTACCGACACGCTCGATGAAGCTGCCGTCACGCGGGGCACGAACGTCAGCAACTACGATACGGTAGTACGGACGCTTTTTGGCACCGCCACGGGAAAGACGAATCTTAACAGCCATTCGGATAAGTTCCTTTCAGCTTGGGTTTGTAGTCTTCTACATCATGGCCCCGAGGGGCCTATTCATTTAGTCTATGTGGGCCGGCTTTATGGGCCGGTTTGGTTCCTGAGCAGAATTCGGTACGAACACTTTCAGGAACACGTTCGAGTATCTGGGGTCTGGCTATTTCTTCTTGCCGAACCCCGGAAATCCAGGAGGCATGCCACCGCCGCCCCCTAATCCCGGGAAGCCGGGCGGTAAACCGCCACCACCACCGGTTAATCCTTTTGGCAAATTATTCAGGTCGGGCATGTCCCCGCCTTCAAGCATTGCCGGATCCATTTTCGGCATGCCGCCAAACAGACCCTTTTTACCCATCTTGCCCATCTTTTTGATCATGGTGGACATGGTCTGGTATTGCTTCAGAAGCTTGTTCACATCCTGAACGGAAAGACCGCAACCCGCGGCAATACGCTTTTTGCGTGATGCCTTGATCAGGGCCGGGTTTTCACGTTCCTTGGGCGTCATCGACAGGATGATGGCTTCCTGATGTGTCAGAAGTTTCGGATCAAGCTTGGTCTGCGACATCTGCTTTTTCAGCGCGCCCATGCCCGGCAACATTCCCATGATGCCCGAAAGATCACCCATATTCTGAAGCTGTTTGAGTTGGGATAGAAGATCGTTGAGGTCAAACTGACCTTTACGAAGCTTCTTGGCCATTTTTTCGGCGTCTTCGGCCTTGATGTTTTCAGCGGCTTTTTCGACAAGGCTGACAACATCGCCCATGCCGAGAATGCGGTTGGCAATACGATCAGGATGGAAGGCTTCCATCTCGTCGATTTTTTCGCCAACACCCAGCATCTTGATCGGGCAGCCAGTAATCTGACGCATCGAAAGTGCTGCACCACCACGTGCATCGCCGTCAACACGGGTCAGAACGATACCGGTGATGCCGACTTTTTCGGCAAATTCCTTGGCGACATTGACCGAGTCTTGACCGGTCATTGCATCGGTGACGAGCAGTGTCTCAACCGGGTTGACCGCATCACGGACCTGGGCGACTTCGCTCATCAGTTCCATGTCGATATGCAGACGACCGGCGGTATCTAGGATAACTGCGTCGTAGCCTTCTTTGCGGCCCATATCCATGGCGCGCTTGGCAATCGAGACTGGCTTTTCGCCCATAACGATCGGAAGGATACCCAAACCATTATCGTCGGCCAGAACCTTCAGCTGCTGCTGGGCGGCCGGACGGTAAATATCGAGCGATGCCAGAAGGACTTTCTTGTTGCGCTTTTTCGTGAGATGCAGCGCGATCTTGGCGGAACTGGTGGTTTTACCCGAGCCCTGCAGACCGACCATCAAGATTGGAACGGGCGGGGTGGAGGCAAGATTGATTTCTTCGCCTTCGCCGAGCATGTTTTTAAGTTCGTCATGGACGATCTTAACGACCATCTGACCCGGTGTTACCGAGCGCAGAACATCCGACCCAATCGCACGTTCAGTTGCATTGGTGATGAAGGTTTTAACGACCGGCAGCGCCACGTCAGCCTCAAGCAAGGCGACGCGTACTTCGCGCATGGCTTCCTTGACGTCGGATTCCTTGAGCGCGCCACGTTTGCGCAGCTTATCAAGAACCCCGCCAAGGCGATCGCTTAGTCCTTCAAACATTCCAAATCCCGTCTGTGTTGCTGGTGTTTCCACCGTGTGCGCACAAAAAACTAAAACCCAGTGCTCGAAAACTCGAGGACTGGGGGAGTCACCTCTGGGGCGACCTTTGGTAGGCAGGGTTTATGGGATCGGCTGTCGGGAGTCAAGCGCTATTGGGCGCAAAAGCGCAGAACATCGCGCTTTTTGAGTCAATTACGCCCCAATCAGTGATTCTGCCAGCCCAACCGGGTGTTTAACCCGCAGTATGAGAAGGCTCAATCGCGTGATTGTCAATCAAACGGGCCTTGCCAAGACGGGCGGCCACGAAGACTCGCGCCGGTTTGGTGACGGTTTGCGTGACAAGGTCAAGTGTCTGCGCATCGCGGATTTCAAGATAGTCAATCGGATCAAAACCCGCCGACAGAATATCTTCGCGCCCCTTGGCCAAAAGCGGTCCAATGTCGGCCCCGGAGGCCGCCGCATCGGTGATAGAGGCGAGAACCCGGTTCAGTGTCGGGGCAATCGCGCGTTCATCGGGTGTCAGGTATCGGTTGCGTGATGACATGGCCAAGCCGTCTTTTTCGCGCAGGATTTTTGCACCTATGATCTCGACCGGGATGTTGAGGTCGGCGCTAAACCGGCGAATGACCATCAGTTGCTGATAGTCTTTCTGGCCGAAAATTGCGCAATCAGGCAAGGCTTGCAGCAAAAGCTTGGTGACGATCTGGGCAACCCCGTCAAAGTGGCCCGGACGTGCCGCACCACATAAAACATTGGTCATGCCACCATCGACATGGACCTTGGTGGCAAAGCCGTCAGGGTACATTTCATCAACCGAGGGCGCAAAACACAAGGCGACCCCGGCCGCATCAAGCAATTTCTGATCATCAGGAAGGGTGCGTGGATAGGCACCGAAATCTTCGTCCGGGGAAAACTGGGTTGGATTGACAAAGATGCTGACGATCACGCGGTCAGCGTGTTCAAGGGCCAGTTTCGTCAGGCTGATATGGCCGTCATGAAGCGCGCCCATGGTCGGGACCAAGGCAACACGAAGACCTTCGGCGCGCCAACTGGCGACAGTCGCGCGCAGATCAGCGACAGTGTGAACAGTCGTAAGGGACATCTTTATCGTCGAACCGAAAATTTCCAGAAATTGCGGCGGTCATATGAGCAGGCTTAGCCCTTAAACCGCGCGCAAGTTACCTTTTTTCGCAATGCCAAAGCAATGTTCATCCGATGGGAATTTCCGGGTACGGACTTCCTCGGCATATTTGCCAACTGCTTCGGATACGGAATCCCCAAGGTTGGCATAGCGTTTGACGAATTTCGGGGTGAAATCGGAAAACAGGCCAAGGATATCTTCGGTCACCAAAACCTGACCGTCACAGGCAACCGATGCCCCAATGCCGATGGTCGGGATATCGATGGTTTCGGTGATCTGGCGTGCGACGCCTTCGACCGTTCCTTCGACGACGACGCAAAAGGCACCGGCCTTGGCAACAGCCTTGGCGTCGGTGATCATTTTCTGGGCGGCATCGTCGCCGCGTCCCTGGCTTTTAAACCCGCCCATGGTGTTGACCTGTTGGGGCATCAGGCCGATATGGGCCATGACAGGAACGCCGCGCGCATTAAGAAACTCGATGGTTTCAGCCATTTCAGCCCCACCTTCAAGCTTCACCGCAGCACAGCCGGTTTCGGCCAGAATATGGGATGCGGTCTGGAACGCCTGTTCCTTGGAACCCTGATAGCTGCCAAAGGGCAGATCAACAACAACGCAGGCGTTTTGTGACCCGCGCATAACGGCTTTGCCATGGTTGACCATCATGTCGACGGTGACGGCAAGCGTACTTTCCATGCCATAAACAACCATGCCCAGTGAATCGCCAACCAAAAGCAGGTCGCAATGTTCATCAAGGCGCTGAGCCATCGGTGTTGTATAGGCCGTCAGGCAGACAATCGGTTCAAGGCCCTTGCGGGCACGGAGTTGTGGAACGGAAACCCGCCCCGTCTTTTTGCTGGTGGCACTCATGACGTTTCTCCCCCGGTCCTACCGGAATTTGCTGCCCGATCTATGTCAGGCGAGGGGTCATGTTTACAATATGATGACCATTTGCGGGAAATATTTTTTCGCAATCGCGAAATAAGCAATTCGGCCAATAGCGTGCAATTAAGCGATGTTTACCCGTGCTTTCCGAAGGTTATTGACCGATTTGGACAAATTGCGTTGCAAGCGCACAGTAAAATTACAGACCTTCGGCAAGATCTTCGAGCATCTCGCGACCGACGGCTTCAATATGGCGGTTGTCTTTTAGTGAAATCGTGGCTTCCTTGCGCAGCTGGGTCAGGGTGCGCGACACGGTTTCAATGGTCAGGCCAAGATAATCGGCAATGTCTGAACGGCTCATGGGGACGCTGATCATGTCGCTGTCTTCGCCGCGATGTTCCTGACGGCGGGCCAGCATTAACAGGAAGGATGCCACTTTTTCCTTGGCGGTTTTACGGCCGAGTAAAAGCATCTGGTCCTGTGCTGCAGCCAGTTCATCGACAGCCATTCCCAGCATGCGTTTTTCAAGTTGCGGGAAGTTAACAAACAGTTTTTCAAGCTTTTGACGCGGAAAACGGCACGCGGTTACCGGCTCAACCGCCTCAGCGGTGTATAGGTAATTTGTATTGAGAGCCAGACCCAGAAAATCACCGGCGAACAGAAAGCCGGTGATCTGACGGCGGCCATCGCCAAGAAGCTTGTACAGTTTTACCGAACCCGACGTGATGTTGAACACATAGTCGGCGTCTTCGGCTTCGTGGAAGATAGTGTTATGTCCGTCAAACTGAACATGGGTCAGAATTTGGCGCAAATGGTCGTGCTCAGCACCATGTAATGACGAGCAAAACGTCAGGTCCTTAATAGAACAGGCTTCGCAAAGTTGGGGGCGGACTGCCATCGCAAACTCCGTTGCTCGTAATGCATGACGTTCAGGCTATGACAATCTATGCGATTAGGCAGGTATGTTTCAAGCTATTCTAACTATCATCTTGTGTGAATTGATCACGTTTCTTTTTGGGAGGGGTTTCATCGTCATCATCAAACAGTATGCGATTGGCGGCCCCTTCCATATCGTCGAACTGCCCGGATTTAAGCGCCCATAGAAACGCTCCCAAGCCAAGCAAGCCAAGAAACAGTGCAATCGGGATCAGCAGTAAAAGGTTGCTCATGCCATTGGGGCTCCGGCGTGTTGAGGGGCAGGCGAGGTTTGCGGGTAAGACGGATTGAGGGTTTGTTTACCATTTGCGTGCAGGCGCAAGGCATTGGCAATCACCACCAACGAAGACGACGACATGGCAATTGCCGCAATCAACGGTGTGACCAATCCCGATACCGCAAGCGGGATGGTGATCAGGTTATAGGTAAAGGAGATGGCGAAATTTTGCCGGACAAGCCGGTCGGCCTTACGCGCGATATCAAGGGCTTCGATCACTGCGCTAAGACGGTCGCCCTGAAAAACAATGTCGGCTGCATTCTGACTAATTTCGGCCGCACTGGCGGGAGACATTGATGCGTGGGCTGCCGCCAAGGCCGGGGCATCATTGATGCCGTCACCGACCATCAGATCAAACATACCCTCATCCCGTCGTTTTTGAATATGGGCGGCTTTATCGGTTGGTGTCAGGCGGGCACGCCATTTGGTAATGCCAAGTCTTTCGGCAAATTGTCGCACTGTTTGTTCGCGGTCGCCGGAAAGAAGGCTGATGTCAAGCCCGTCGTTGCGCAGATGTTCGATGACGTCGCCCGCGTCAGCACGCGGGGTATCGCGAAAGACAAAGCGGACCGGGGATTGGCCCGATTGCGTCATCCAGATTTCAGGCCCGTAAATGTCACTGGGAAGATCGGCCTGTTCGGCGACATCGCAAAAGAACCGACTGCCAAGACGAATTTCACCGGCAAGTGTTTCAACCATCAGGCCCAGACCCGGCTTTTCAACCACATTTTTCAGTGGTGAAACATCGCCGGCCGCACGCACCAGCGCACGGGATAACGGGTGGTTGCTGTTGGCGGCAATTTGGGCGGCAAGGGCCAGTGCATCCGGATCAGCCGGGCCATATAGTTCGGGTTTGCCGGTGGTCAGCGTGCCGGTTTTATCGAAAATCACCCCGGTAATTTTTGTCAGCCGTTCCAGTGCGGTTGCTGATTTGACAAGAATGCCGGCACGGAGCAAACGGCCCGTGGCAATGACTTGGACCACGGGGACGGCCAAGGCCAGTGCGCAGGGGCAGGTGATGATCAACACTGCAATGGCATTCATCAGCGCGTCATTCCACGGAACGCCGCCCACAAGCCACCAGCCAACAAAGGTGAGGAGCGACAATAGATGGACCACCGGGGCATAGGCCTTGGCCACCCGGTCGGCAATCGCGACGTATTTTGCCCGGCCCTGTTCGGCATTTTCCATCAGGCGGACAATTTCAGACAGAAGCGTGCTATTGCCTGTTGCCGTTACACGGATGCGTAAAGGGGCGGATATATTGGTTGTTCCTGCGAAAACCGTTGCGCCGGGCTTGATTTGGGCAGGGATGCTTTCACCGGTAATCACACTGGTGTCGACATCTGACTGGCCGTCGGATACTTCGCCGTCAATGCCAATGCGTTCGCCTGCCGCGATCAGAACTGTCATGCCGGGTTTTGCTTTTTCGGGCGAAACAAGGCGTCTGGTGCCGTTATTTTCAATGATTGTGATTGAGCGCGCGCCAAGGGATAAAAGATGTTCGGCAGCGGATCTGGCCTGCCCGCGGGCACGGCCATCAAGGTAACGCCCGATCAACAAAAAGAACAAAAGTGTAATGGCCGAATCATAATAGGCGTGTGGTGCGCTTTGGATGGTTTGTGCCAAGCTCATGCCCAAGGCAAGGATCACGCCGAGACTGATTGGCACATCCATATTGACCCGACGATGGCGGAGGGCACCCAAGGCCGACCGATAAAACGGCATCCCGGCATAGGTCGCAGCAGGCACGGCAATCAGGGCGGAAATCCAATGAAACAGATCACGGGTTGCCCCGCCCATGCCTTGAAAATATCCCGCCCAGACAGACACAGACAGCAACATGACGTTGCTGGCGGCAAAACCGGCGACAGCCAGACAACGCAGCAGTTCCTTGTTGCGCGACTGGGTGGCCTGTTCAAGGGCGGCCGGGTCAAATGGAATAACCCGGTAGCCCATTTGAAGAACAGGACGCAGCAAGCCATCGACATCTTCAATCTTGCCCGTCCAAGACAGGCGCAACCGGCGTGTGGTCATATTGACCCGTGCGGCAACGACTGAAGCATTTCGTTGTAAAAGGGTTTCAATCAACCAGACGCAGGCGGCACAATGAATGCCATCCACCATCAGATGCAGGTGATGCGTGCCGTTGGCATCCGTGCTGGCAAGGTCGGTGAAATCGAAATGGCCGAAATCCTCTTCATCCGGGCGAAGGGCACGGACTTTGGGATCAATCGCGCGACGTTTGTAATAGGACGACAGGCCCAGCTCACCCAAAAGCGCGTAGGCACCTTCACAGCCCGTGCAGCAAAAATCTGGTGCGGCAGGGGACACGGATGTGACGCGTTCGCCGCAATGGCGACAGGTGGCAGATTGGTTCATGGCTGTACGACGACATACTCGACTGTTTGGTAATCATCTCCCATGGCGTGTGCGATGGTACGCAACTGCCAGCGGCCATAAACCGGGAAATTGGCACTGGCGCGATATTCGCCCGGCGCGATTTCGACCATCGGTACGGTCTGGTCAAGGTCGTCGCGGTCTGAACGGTTCAGCACGACAGACATTCTCGCCCCGGTAATCGGATTGGAGTCGCGATCACGAAACAGTACGGAAATGGTCGCGTTTTGGTTTATGACGCCTGCAACCGATAGCTTGCTGCGCCAGCCAAGTTCTTGTTGTCGGGCCGCACCGGACATGGCGGCATTGTAATTATTGCCTTCTTCAAAGGCGTGTTTGGTGACAAGCCCGTTCCAACTGGTCATGGAAAAGGTAATAAGCGAGATATTGGCAATCAGCATGACAGCGAAACCGCCAACAAAGTACCACGGAATCCAGCGGTCCGACTTGCGCGGGCCGTTTGTGTTTGTCGATTGTGAGGTCATCTGTGTTGCCATGGGTTTATCTCCTGTGCCCAAGAACGCGGTGTGTCACTAATGCGCGGTCTTCGGGCCGGCAAATACTGTATCATAGGTTATGGAATTGGCGTCTTTTCGATCTGTGACTTTGAATTCAAACGGGGTTGCATCACCGTTCAGACTATCGGGGGCGGCGGAAATAAAGACGCGGAAACTGCCCACCCGATCGGGTGCTACATCAAGATCAAAACTACCGTCCTGATTGGGTTCAAGTCCGATGACCTGCATTTGTGTCGGGGTGATGCCCGTGACCGTCAAGGCATAGGTTTTTGTCGCCTGTTCCTTGTTCAGGACCTTGATCGTGTAACCGTTGCGTACATCCCCGTCCGACAGACGGACAAACAGCGGATTGCGATCACGCAAGACATTCAGCTCAAGGACAGAACGATTGAGCAAGCCAAACATCATTACCGATGCGACAAGGGTCAGAATGACGGCATAGAAAATCGTGCGGGGGCGAACAATACGTGTATGGGTGGCTTTGCCCGTGGCGCGAAGCTGGGTGTTTTGGATCGAGTCAAACCGGACCAGATCGCGCGGGAAGCCGACCTTGTCCATCATCTCGTTACAGGCATCAATGCACAGGCCACAACCAATGCATTCCATCTGCAGACCATCGCGGATGTCAATCCCGGTCGGGCAGACATTGACACAGGCATGACAATCAATGCAGTGCCCGGTTTCGGGGACTTCACCGCGCACAAGGTTTTTGCGTTTGATCGGGCCGCGTGTTTCGCCGCGCCAGTCTTCGTAGGTGACGATCAGGCTTTCATCATCAAGCATCGCAGACTGGAACCGTGGCCACGGGCACATATAGGTACAGACCTGCTCACGGCCCCATCCAGCCAGAAGATAGGTTGAAAAAGTCAGTGATGCGATGGTGACATAAACCGCAAGAGACGCATTGCCGGTGAATACATCGACGATAACCGTTGGCGCATCGTTGAAATACAAAACAAATGCGCCGCCGGTGGCCATGGAAATGCCGACCCAGGCCAAATGCGTGGCGCCGATTTTCCAGATTTTTTCGAATGTCCATTTTGATTTATCAAGACGCACACGGGCATTGCGGTCGCCTTGGATATGGCGTTCGACCAGCATGAAAAGATCGGTCCACACTGTTTGCGGGCAGCCATAGCCACACCAGATGCGACCAAACAGTGACGTTGCCAAAAACAGTCCGATGGCGGCCAGGATCAAAAGCCCGGTGATGTAATAGACTTCCTGGGGCCAGATCTCGATAAAGAAGAAATAGGCGCGCCCCAGATCCATATCGATCAAAACCGCCTGATCGGGGGCGGTTGGCCCGCGATCCCAGCGCAGCCACGGTACAACCCAGTAGATTGCCAAAAGAGCGATCAGGGCAAACCATTTGAGGTTTCGGAAATACCCGGAAACACGTTTGGGGTAGACCTTGTCGCGGGTTTTATAAAGCGGTTGGTCACGATCATCTTCACCATCGGCGGCGATCGTGTTGGGGTTGGGATGCTGCAAATCGGACATGGCCATGTTCGCTACCTGAATTTTTCGCCGCACAACTTCGACTGCTCTCTGTGGTGGAACCACCAGCCGGGCTCTGCGGCGGCGCTGCCATAAACATTTGATGTGTCTGACAGCTTTGTGGGGCAGGCTCGAATTATTCAAATCTTAGACTGAAAGTACAAAAAGCCCGCCGCTGTCACCATGATGCATGTCAATTGCTGACAGGATCATTTACGTGACGGGGCGACGGGCTTTCTATTTGCGTGGGCCTTACTGACCACCACCGAGTGAGTGGACATAAACGGTCAGCATTTTGATGGTTTCTTCGTCCAGTCGGTCGCCCCAGGCAGGCATCACACCGCGCCTGGAATTTGTCACGGTGTCCGTCAGCGTTGCCTGATCGCCACCATATAGCCAGATGGCGTCGGTTAGGTTTGGTGCGCCGAGTTCCTGAATGCCTTTGCCGTTGTCGCCATGACAGGCAGCACAGTTTTCTTCAAAAACAATCGCACCACGCTGGGCAGCATCGCCGTCGGTCGCCCGATTGGAATAGCCCATGACAAACTGCACGACATCGCTGATGTCTTCGCGTTCAAGCAACCCATCACGACCAAAGGCAGGCATGTCGTTAAGGCGGGTATCTTCGTTTGCATCCCAGCGAATGCCGACATGAAGCGTTTCATTGATCGCATCAAGCGAACCACCCCAAAGCCATGCATCATCCTGAAGCGACGGGAAACCGGGATTACCCGATCCACCGGTGCCATGACAGGGCGCACAGTTATCAGCAAAGATCGCCTTGCCCCCGGCCATCGAGAAATTCAGAAGTTCCGGATCATTGACAACTTCACTGACATCAAGTGCAGCCAGACGTTCCATGTAAGGTGCGCGTTCGGCAGCAACATTGGCCATGGTTTCGTGCAGTTGGGTGCGGTTGGTCGTGCCAAACGTCCCCTTGAGATAGTCGGTCGCGGTTGGCCATGATGGGTAAACAACCCAATAGCCAACAGACCAGATGATGGTGACCCAGAAAACGTAAACCCACCAGGAGGGCAGGGGCGTATTCAGCTCCTTGATGCCATCCCATTCGTGGCCGGTTGTTTCACGCCCGGATACTTGGTCTTTTTCGACGTTTGTCGGCATTGCTCTGTTCTCCCCTTAATCCTGATCCCGCAAGGGAATCTGGGCATGCGCTTCCATGTCTTTGTTGCGTTTTTTGCTTGGCCACATGACCCAGGCAATAATCGCGCTAAACAGCAGCATCAGCCACAAACCCCAGAGAGGACGGAAAAAGTCAGCAAGTTGCGTAAAGAATTCCATGACTTTCCCTTCCTCTAGCGCAGGTTCATTTGCGGGTTGTAAGTGGTAAAGTCGACCATCCGACCCAACACCTGCAGATACGCAATCAGTGCATCCATCTCGGTCAGTTTTTGCGGATTTCCGTCAAAATCACCCGTCGCCGCCTTCGGATAGCGTGCAAGGAAATCGTCGTCATAGGCGGCGTCCTCGCTTGCTTGCAGGTAAAGGTCTGCCTTGGCGGCCTCGATCATCTCGTCGGTATAGGGAACCCCAACCATTTTGAGCGTTTCGAGGTGCGCCTTGGCGTCATCGAATTCCAAAGCACGGTTCGCAAGGAACGGGTAGCCCGGCATGATCGATTCCGGAACCACAGAACGCGGATCGGTCATATGGGCGACATGCCAGGCATTGGAATATTTCGCACCGACACGGGCCAGATCGGGACCGGTTCGTTTTGACCCCCACTGGAACGGATGGTCATACATCGATTCGGCCGCAAGGCTGTAATGGCCATAGCGTTCGACCTCGTCACGGAACGGACGGATCTGCTGGGAATGGCAATTGTAGCACCCTTCGCGGAGATAGATGTTGCGACCCGCCTGTTCGAGTGGCGAATAGGGTCGCACCCCTTCGACCTTTTCAATGGTCTGTTCCATCGTAAACAGCGGCACAATTTCGACAATGCCGCCAATGATGATGGTCAGGAAAATGCCAAGGATCAGAACGAAGACGTTCTTTTCAACAATATGGTGTTTTTTAAGAAGCATGTTTCGTCCCCCTTATTCGGCCGCAACGGTTGCGGGTGTGCCAATCGGTGCTTCGTTGCGCAGATCGCCACGGATCGTTTTGTAAACGTTCCAGACCATCAGGAACGAGCCAAGCAGGAACAGCAGCCCACCCGTTGCACGAATGATGTAATAGGGATGCATCGCCTCGACCGTTTCGATGAAGGAATACTGAAGGAAACCAAGTTCATCGTAAGCACGCCACATCAGACCCTGCATGATCCCCGATACCCACATCGAGGTGATGTAAAGAACGATGCCAATGGTACCGAGCCAGAAGTGATGCGACACAAGACGCATGGAATAAAGGCGTTCACGGTTCCAAAGGACCGGGATCAAATGATAGATCGCCCCGAAGGATACGAATGCGACCCAGCCAAGTGCGCCGGAATGTACGTGACCAATGGTCCAGTCGGTATAATGCGACAGGCCGTTAACCGCCTTGATCGACATGACCGGACCTTCGAAGGTCGACATGCCATAGAAACCAACAGCCGCAACCATGAACCGCAAGACCGGATCGGTACGCAATTTGTCCCAGGCGCCTGAAAGGGTCATCAACCCGTTGATCATTCCACCCCAGGATGGCATCCACAACATGATCGAGAAGGTCATGCCAAGGGTCTGCGCCCAGTCAGGAAGGGCGGTGTAATGCAAGTGATGCGGACCAGCCCAGATATAGAGGAAGATCAGCGCCCAGAAGTGAATGATCGACAGACGGTATGAATAGACCGGACGTTCGGCGCGTTTGGGGATGAAGTAATACATCATGCCAAGGAAGCCAGCCGTCAGGAAGAAGCCAACCGCGTTATGGCCGTACCACCACTGGGTCAAGGCATCCTGCACGCCGGAAAACATCGAATAGGATTTGGTGCCAAACAGCGAAACCGGGATTGCAAGGTTGTTGCCCAGATGGAGCATCGCAATCGTGACGATAAACGCCAGATAAAACCAGTTCGCGACATAAATATGCGGCTCGCGACGTTTGAGCAGCGTGCCGACAAACACAGCCAGATAGCACACCCAAACCACGGTCAGCCAAAGATCGACAAACCATTCTGGTTCAGCATATTCACGACCCTGAGTAACGCCCGTGACATAGCCGATTGCCGCCATGACGATAAAAAGCTGATATCCCCAGAATACAAATGCCGGAAGCGCCTTTCCGCCATAAAGCGAGGCGCGGCAGGTCCGCTGAACCACATAGAATGATGTCGCCAACAGCGCATTGCCACCAAAGGCAAAAATCACCGCAGAGGTGTGCAACGGGCGCAAACGCCCGAAGTTGAGATATTCTATATCGAAGTTGAGGGCCGGAAACGCCAATTGCCAGGCGAGAACATCGCCCACCAAAAAACCAATCACACCCCAAAATACGGTCGCCAGTGCGCCCCAGCGCACAACGTCCATATTGTAATTAACAGCAACAGATGATGGTGCTGTCTGTGCCATGCTCCCCTGGCTCATGCTCGACTCCCGTTCAAGGTATTCGGGGAACTGGTCAACCTTTGGCTGGCCGGTTCCAATCTGTCCCGGTGAACGGCATGCTGCTTACAAGCTGCCATTCCCCTGCACCAAAAGCCCCACCCATACGGTGTCGTCCCGGATGGGCGACATCGTCACAGGCGAGGTTTTCTTAAGTCTTGAGCGATTATGCGGGATTGTGATGGTCACGCCATTGATGTGCATCAATGTATGCGCTTAAAACCTTCCTGCTACTCAATCATAAGAAAATATGGGCCTGCATATTTAAGGACTCTTCAGTGCTGAGAGTGTTTATGCGCGGTTGGCCGGGCAAAGGTGTTGATGCACATCAAGGTTGGGCCGAATTATTTGCGCCATGATCGGGAAAATTCCCAAGGATTAGGGCCATGGCAGCAACATATTACGCACGTCCCCTTACATCGCACACAGCCGACATGACGTATCCGCTGGTGCAGATGTTGCAGGCTGATCTGACGTTTGATCGGTGGTGTGAATTTGTCGCCGAATGTTGTTCACCCACGTCCGAGATCGTGCCCGGCGAGGGATGCGAAGACATTCTTTGGCTGCGGTCGCGCGGTATTATCGTGGTTGCCAACGAGCGTGGGTATATCCATGGGCTGTTTTCCTATCAGGTGCATGATGACATGGCCGATGGTCGTGTTCTTCATCTTGATAATGTGATGACGGTGGAAATTGTTTCGCGGCCCTATGTGCTTGATGCCATGCGCGAAGCCATGACCCGATTGGCAGCGGAACATCAATGTGGGAATGTTTATGTCTCGCTTGGTGAAATGGACCAACGCCAACGCGATTATTTCAAGGCGGCCGGTTTCACACCGCGCAAAGTACGCTATTGCGCACCAGCGACACCTTTCAAGCCCGCAATCTCAGCCTGACCAGCGGGTGAAGTGCTGATATGTCGTGATAAGCCGCATGTGGACGCAGGGTGAAATCATGATTATAAGGCAGGTATGAACGGTATTCCTTTTGTCAAAATGCATGGTCTTGGAAATGATTTCGTTGTCTTTGACGGACGACGTGATCCCGCTGTGCTTGATCTTGATCACGCAACCGCTGCCCGTATCGCGGATCGTAAAACCGGTGTCGGCTGTGATCAGTTGATTGTCATTGAGCCCGCCCGTGACGAGTTGGCCGATGCGTTCATGCGCATCCGTAACAATGATGGTGGCGAGGTCGAGGCCTGTGGCAATGCGGCGCGCTGTGTCGCCAATATTGTGATGGGTGAACTTGGCCGCAAAGACGTGATCATCGAAACCGTGGTTGGGTTGCTTGATGCCAATGGTTTGGCAGATGGGCAGATCACGGTTGATATGGGACAGGTCAAACTGGACTGGCGCGATATTCCGCTGGGCAGTGCGGTTGATAGCAACCATATCCCGCTGTCGCTGGGACCGCTTTCGGATCCGGTTGGGGTAAATGTTGGTAATCCGCACGCTGTTTTCTTTGTCGATGATGCCGAGGCGATTGATATTGAAAAGCTTGGTCCGGTTCTTGAGCATCATGAAATGTTCCCGGAACGGGCGAACATCGAAGTATGCAGCATCACTGGTGAAAACCAGTTGCGCATGCGGGTCTGGGAACGTGGTGTCGGTGTGACACGCGCCTGCGGCACAGGTGCCTGTGCAGCGGGTGTCGCCGCGGCACGCCGTGGCCTAACCGGGCGCAAAACCGAAATCATTCTGGATGGCGGCAATTTAACCATCGAATGGCTGCCCGATGATCATGTTTTGATGACCGGGCCGGTTGCGACCAGTTTTTCGGGCTTTGTGCATGCATCCCTTTTGGCCCATCACTGATCAGGTTTCGATAACCGGCCCACACGAATTGTGAAGACCGGTTTTTTTTTGACAGGTATTCTTACGGACCCCATCTGGCCTTGCGTCGGTTGTGCTGATCGGGCAAAACAGGGCGCATCAGGATTTGGTCCAATCCATGTCGGGACATCCCCCATCCCGTCTTTTGTAAAACTCAAAAGCAGGTTCAGATAATGGCTGACTTTAATACGCTTGACGGTGTCAATGTCGCTGGCAAGCGCGTTTTGCTGCGCGCTGATCTTAACGTCCCGATGAAAGACGGTGTTGTCGGGGATACGACCCGTATCGACCGAACCGTTCCCGGACTGATCGAACTGGCCGATGCCGGTGCGAAACTGGTTGTGATTACCCATTTTGGCCGTCCGAAAGGTGCACGTGTACCGGAAATGTCGCTCAAACCGGTCGCAGAGGCACTTGCCAAACAGCTTGGTCGTCCTGTGAAGTTTGCGGACGATTGCATTGGTGATACGGCAGCAGGTGTTGTGAACAGTCTTGAAAATGGTGAGATCGCCCTTTTGGAAAATCTGCGCTATCACGCAGAAGAAGAAAAAAACGATCCGGCATTTGCCGCCGAACTGGCCAAGCTTGGCGATATTTATGTCAATGATGCCTTTTCATGCGCGCACCGTGCACATGCTTCAACCGAGGGACTGGCACGCGCGTTGCCGTCTTATGCAGGTCGTTTGATGCAGGTCGAACTCGAAGCCTTGAGCGAGGCGCTTGAAGCACCGAAACATCCGGTGATGGCGATTGTTGGTGGTGCCAAGATTTCGACCAAACTTGATCTTTTGGGCAATCTGGTTGCCAAGGTTGATCAGCTTGTCATTGGCGGCGGCATGGCCAATACGTTCCTGGCCGCCAAGGGTGTCAATGTTGGTAAATCGCTGTGCGAGCATGATCTTCTTGAAACAGCACGCGAAATTTTCAAAAAGGCCGAAGCCGCCAATTGCGAGATTGTGTTGCCGGTCGATGGTCTTGTGGCCAAGGAATTTGCCGCCAATGCGCCGCATGATGTTTCTGACATCAATGATGTTGCGGATGACGGTATGATCCTTGATGCCGGTCCAAAAACGATCAAAGACCTTAATAAACGACTGGAATCGTGCGAAACACTGGTGTGGAACGGGCCTCTGGGTGCGTTTGAAATCACCCCGTTTGACACGGCAACCGTTTCGGTTGCACAGCATGCAGCCAAACTGACCAAGGAAGGCAAACTTCTCTCGGTTGCTGGCGGTGGTGATACGGTCGCTGCCCTGCGCCATGCCAATTCTGATCAGGCATTTTCCTATGTCTCGACCGCGGGTGGTGCTTTTCTTGAGTGGCTGGAAGGCAAGGTTCTTCCGGGTGTTGCGGCCCTGCGCGGTTAATCCTGTCGCACCACAGAACGTTAAAATGACAAACCCCGCCAAATTGGCGGGGTTTTCTTTTGTATCCCGAAATGTCGCAGCATTGCTCAATAGACGCAGAGTCGGGGCAAACAATTTGATGAGGAGCATTCCGGCTTGTTTGCCGTGGTTATTCAGCTTTTTCTTGATAGAAAATGAGCCCGATGCTCCGCAAAACTGGCGGGACCGATCGAATGATGTGGGCCAGCCCTAAAACAAGCACGCCATGTGATGTGCCAACATTTCCAGACATGACATCATCAAAAAGTGTGTCGCCGGTATCATTCAGGGCGGTGAACAGTAATATGAAGCCAACAGCAGCATCGACCCATTGGTTGCGGATCCAGGATTCCACCTTTTTTAGCAACGGAAACATTAATTAACCTCTTTTGCGAACGAGAGAGAGGCCGCAGGGAAGTCTTTTCGTGAATTTTGGCTCTTTTAGTCTGGTTTCCGACATTTGGGACGAGTTGGGCAAAGTCAAATTCGTTGCGGCCGTTATTTTGCTAAATTGTGGCGAAAAACATCATGGTTGAGGTTTGCTCGAAGGTCGAGCCTCTTTGTGAATTCGATCCAACAGCCCGTCTTATTGTTCGTTAACGTCCGGCAGGCTGCTTTGGGCTGTGATTTGCATGATCTCGTCGCGGTCCGACAGAAACGCAGCATATCCATTTTCCATCATCGCCCCACCCAGTTCGATATAAACCGTAAAAAGGCGCGACAGGGTGTCGGCTTCGTCAGCATCAAGAACGGACAGCAATTCGCCAGAGCGGGCCTGACCGGTTTCAAAATGTTCCCAAGCATGTTCCATCAGGATCGAGCCCAGAAGGTCAAGATCGCTATATCGGCCCTGCCCGATAGCATTGCGTATTTCGCCAATTGTAATATCGGCCGCAATCAAAACTTCTGACGGGATGGTGACGAGGCGGTCAGGGCCTTTGATGTCCTCTGGAAGGTCGCGCAGGATATGGATGATGTAGCAGAAAATCGCCATGTCGCGCGCATGATACAGCGGTGCGTTCGTCAGTGGCGATGTATAGCCAATTGCCTCATCATACCGTGCCGACAGCAGATAAACGAAAATCGATGCCGGTGCGGCAGTCGCCCCCTCGCAATAGGAAATGAAATCGTCCCATTCATCCATCGGGTCTTCGGCAATATCGCGGCGCAAGGCGTCGGCAAGTTCGATCCATGGATCGGTTGCAAGATCGCTGCGTCCCAGTGTTTGACGTAAGGCGTCATAGACATTTTCATCAAGAGGGCCGGTTTCGGGCAGGGGATTGGGCTTGTCAGCCTTGGACGCAACAATCTGTGCTTGCCAGTTATCAAGGGTCGCAAGGACGTTTTCACGGTCGAGTTGACGTTCGGTGTCGGGCAGTTCGAGAAAACCGTCGTCGACAATATCGTCAATCACGCGCATGGAGGCGTAACTTGCCAAAAAGAACCGCTGGCGTTCCGGGCTCAGCCGCATGGCAGCGCGATAAAGATTGGCATTCTTGGCCGAAGCAAGCGCATTGCAGGCGTCAAATGGTGCGCCAAGGATGACTTGTTCGGGCTGGTGCGAAGTGCTCATGCGCGTTTATATGTCCCTGTGTTTCCTGCCAAGAGTCATACAGGACAGCAAGGTGACGCAACAAGGTATTTGATGGTTGATCGGCCAAAAGATACAACGGCGAAGATGGATCAAAACTCGATCCGGTAGCGTGCAGTCAGGCCCAGCATGGCATCAATGCCATCAAGCATGCCTTGATGCGTTTCGGAAGGTGTCAGGCTGTGCGATACGCTGCCGTGCAGCCCGATCCAGATGTCTTCAAGTGGCATGAAGGATAAGGATGCGGCAAACCCGGCATCATCAAAACCACTACTGCCATCCGAGAGCATAATACGCGATGAGCGTGTTTGATGCTCATAGCTTCCAGCTTCATAGGCACCGAAATTATCCGCCCTTTGACCGCTGAGATCGACAAAGGGTCCGACGGCAATGCCGACATCCGGGGTTGGGGCATAGCCAAGGCCAACTTGCGCACTCATACCGTTTGTGGCGGTAGTCTGCCCGTTAAGTTCAAGCCAGACCTGTCCAGCATCATCAGTGTTGTTGGTGTCATCGGGGCTTATTTGGATGCCATATGTTGTGCGGCCGGAGATATAGCGCCCCAAACTGTTATGGCCAGCCGGGGGTAAAATGCCTGACATGAGATTGCCACCCGGCACAAGGTAGGATGATGAAGACGAGGGTGCATCTGTCATGGTTGATGTCGTCGTTGACTGCGCATAGGCAGCATCCAGCGGGCCAAATCCGAATACGGTGGCCAGCGGTGCTGCAAGCAGCCAGTTGATCGACAAATGCGGGTTCGTCATGCGGCTTGTTCCCAAGCAGTAAGAAACAGCACAACATTCGACGCGAGGCTCAGGACAAAGCCTATACGCTGGCCAACTTGGGCAAGATCGGTGTCGGTCCCATACCAACGATGTATCTGTTCGCGGCGTTAATTATTTTGGCTCAACGTTTCGCGAACAGTCAGGCATCAGGCTATTTTGGGCCGGGTTTTGTATGGTGCGGCATTCGTTTGGGAATGCCTATTGCGATTGGCCGGTCAAAAATGCCCTGATTGCGTTTATTTGTGCTCTGTCATTCAAATGGGGAGCGTGCCCGCAGTTCGCTACTGCGAAAATCGGCATTTGTGGTTTTTTTTGTTTCATCTTGTCGACGATGCGACGCGGTATCAGGTCGGATTGTTCACCGCTGATCAGCATGACGGGGCAGGGAAGCGCATCAAAAACGTCCCATGCATCAAAAGAATCAATATGTTCGGCAAAGACGCGCATGACTTCGGGATCGTAATGCATCATGAAATTACCATTGGGCAGACGACGAACTGAACGCGATGCCAAAAACGACCAGGTTGCATCATCTTTGACCCCGAATGGGGCATAGATCATCCGAACGATCTTTTCGACCTCGTCGATTGTTTCAAATTCCGGTGCAGCACCAACGTAGGATTTAATACGGTCAACGGCACCTTGATCCAGTTCGGGGCCGATATCATTGAGAACCAGCTTTTCAATGCGCCCGGCGACTTCGGCGGTGGCATAAAGTCCAATCAACCCACCCATTGATGTGCCAATCCAGTCGCACGTATCGACATTGAAATGATCAAGCATCTCAAACGTCTGGGCGACATAAAACGGGACGGTATATTCCTGATCGGGGTTCTTTGCCCAGCTTGAAAAGCCCCGTCCGATCATGGTTGGGCACAGCACGTAATACTGATCGGTAAAATGCGGTGCGACATGATCGAAATCATCTGCCAGACGGGCAAGACCGTGGCTCATGATCAGGGGGCGTTTGGACGGATCGCCCCAGCTTCGGACATGCATTTCATAGCCGCAAGCTTTGACGAAATGTTCGCGAAAGTCAGCCATGGGAATGTTCCTGTCATAAGTTGGGCGTTATGGTCGGCTTTATGCCGTGCGTTTGCGCGCAATCATGAAAAGCCGGTTGAATGGAAAAAGGGTGCGGCCATCGTCGCGCGGGGGATAAACCTGAGATAGCCGTGCCTTGTATTTTTCGGTAAATTTTGCGCGGGCTTCGTCATCGGGCAGGGCCGCCATAACCGGACGCAGTGTGGTTGAGCTGACCCAGTTGTGCACCGGGTCCTCGCCGGTCAGCACATGGCAATATTGGGTTTGCCAAAGATCAATGTCGTCACATTCCGGTGCCATCGCATCAAAATAGTCGCCGGGGCGCATGATGCGTGCGGCATGCATGGCCTTGGCCACTTCCTTGGGCCAATCAAGACCGGCTTCGCCGATCAATTGGTGGCTGGGAGCAAGGAAATTATTGGGGACCTGAATGGCCAGCAACCCACCGGGGCGCACGAAACTTAAAAGACGTGGAAACAGTTTTGAATGGTCAGGCACCCAATGAAGGGCGGCATTGGAAAACAGAAGGTCGACTTTCTCTTCTGGTTCCCAACTGGCGATATCACCCTTTTGCCAGTCGATGTTTTCGTCGCGCTTTTGCGCGGTGTCGATCATTTCATCAGATGAATCGACACCGACAATTTTAACGTCATCGGTCGCGGTGCCCGGATAAGCCGCGGCCAGCAATGCGGTGACATTGCCCGGGCCGCAGCCCAGATCAACGATGTGACGCGGTGAAAATCCGTCGGCCGCTTTGGGTAAGCGGGCAATCAGGTCGATGGCCGGTCGTTGGCGTTCATTGCCAAACAAACCGTAACGGGCGGGATCCCAATGTGTATTGCTCATAGACTATCCCTAACGCGCATCGACCCGGATTGAAACCTGTTAGTTGCAAGGGTTTGTATGCTGATTACGCGTGGTCGGCTTCTTCAAGCTGATCATAATGGCCCTTGATCAGGTGGAACATGAACAAGACAGCGCCAATAAACAGGGCCAGGCCGACAAAATAAGAATAACCGTCATGCGAACCCGACGCATAAAACAGGCCGAAAATGCCGACCACGATGGTCAGAACACCAAAGATAACCCGATCTGTACCCATGTTGGAACTCCTCTAAACCACTGGTATTTTGTATGTCATGAAATTGGGTGAAAAACACGTCGCAATCAAGCCGCGATGGTGGAGTTATAGACCCTTCATTTCACGAATTCTTTGCGGTACATCACGAAATGACTCAGCAATTTGCAAATAAACCGGTCGTTTGAACGGTACAATCAGGTCGGGCAAAGTGACAAAATCCGTCCAGCGCCACGCATCAAATTCAGGATTGGGAACATCAATCTTGATGTGTTTGTCTTTGCCGGTAAAGCGCATCGCGAACCATTTTTGTTTTTGGCCGCGATAGGCGCCCTTGAACGCCTTGCCGATCAAATGGTCCGGCAGGTCATAGGTCAACCAGTCAGGTGTTTCAGCAACGACTTCAGCCTTATCGGTGCCGATTTCTTCTTTAAGTTCGCGCATGGCGGCATCAAGGGCAGTTTCACCGTCATCAATCCCGCCTTGGGGCAGTTGCCAAGCCCCTTCAAAACCAAGTCGGTTGCCCATCCAGACCAGACCGTCGGCATTAAAGAGGGCAATGCCGACACAGGGTCGATAGGGCAGGTCTTCGGCCTGAACCTTTGGGGTGTTGGGTGTTGGGGTATCCATGTCGGTTGCCGGGGTGGTGGTTTTGGTCTTACGCGCCATGATGGCTCCTGACTACGGAAGTACCAGACAAGACTGGCACTTTTTCCAGCTAGTTTTCAATGGTGTTGGTTGGCTCGGCAGATCCGTCGCCATTTTCTTGCGCGGCGGCAGCTTCGTTTTCAAGTTGCTCGGCCTGACGCCTTGCGGCTTCTGCTTCGTCGGCGGACTGGGCGGTGACCTGACGGTTTGCAAGAGCACTTACCGGCGCGAGAACAACGCCTTGTCGACGCAATCTGAAAGCCCAGTTTTTAAGCCGCTGAATGGTGACAGGGTAGGATTGGGCAAAGCCGATGGCTGCACCATTGCGTTTGGCCAGTTCAACCAGTTCGTTTAATCGAGCGTCAATTTCGCGACGGCTGGGAACGTCATCAATCACGATGTTACCAACGGCATTTGGCGAACTGGCATTTGCGGCCAGTTGCGCGCCATAGCTTGCGATGCCGCTGTTGGATCCTTCGACATACATCAGACCCGACCGGGTGATGATTTCAAGCACCGGACGGATGGCGCTATCCATGCTGCCAAACTTTGATCCCTGATGGCTGACAAGTCCGGCGTATCCCGGGAACCGGGCCAGCAACCATTCAAGCCGGACAAGGTTTTCTCCCTCGGACAGGGAGGTCAGAAGCGCACGCGGTCCTGGATCGGAAAGCGGAAAATCATTGGGTTCCATCGGGACTTGCAAGAAGACTTCATGGCCCATGGCGCGCGCATCCATTGCGACCTTGGCAATGTCGCGGGCATAGGGTGAAATCCCCAAAGAGATGTTCAGTGGCAGATCATTGATGGCAGCCTCTGTACGGGCTGTATTCAAACCCACACCGGTGAGGATGATGGCGACATAAGGCTGATTCTCGACGGTTTCAAAGGGACGTTTATAGGCGTCAAACGGGGTTGTCCCATCATCCCCAATCCGTGGAATTCGCCCAAAGCTGCCTTCTTCGTCAAGGCCAGGTACGGGTGCGGGGCGCAAGGGATCAGGTTCAATCGGATCGTCAATTGTGCCTTCTTCTGCGATCAGGGCCGCGAGTTCTTCGGGGGTTGGCTGCGTACTGTCGCCTGTAGTGCCATCTTGGTTGGGAGCGCCGATCAGATCAGACACACCCTCGAGCTGATTGGCGATATCGTCGGAAGTTTGTCCGTTTTCAGGTGTGCCGTCTGGCGCGTTTGCGTCTTGGGCTGCGCGATCACGATCCTGAACATCCTGAACGCCGCGCGAAATTTCTTCCTGAAGTTCACGTTCCGATCCGGGCACTGCAACGGTGGCCTTGGGACCGCCAAGATGGAACAGGCGCCATCCGGTTTCAGGATCAAGAACCGGGATCATGGCAACGGCTGTTGCCCCAAACGGGAATATGAAAAGCGTGATGATCAGAAGTTTAGACAGCCAACTGCGCCGCGATTTCGGGCGCTTTGGCATCTTCTTGACCTGAACTTCAATCGGCAATTCGCTGAACAGAAGGTCGTCTTCGTCAACGCCGTCGGATGCGGCGTTATCCGCATCCGACATGGCGTCGTTCATCCCATCGTCGAGGTCATCAGCCATATCATCGGCCATGTCCTCGTCGAAATCGCCGTTCTTTTTCTTACCGAACGGCAAAGAATTTAGGATTTTCCTGAACACGACTTGTCAGTCTCTCACGATGCCGTTCTGGTCCTTAACCTTGCGGGCGCGGACCAAACAGGGAAATGCCCCTAATCATGTCCAGCGCACGCGACAGCTGATAATCGTCAATCGAAAGCTGTTCGGCATCATCGCGCCGGGAATTTGCATCCTTTTCCGCATCTGACGTGCCTTCATCTTCATTACGCAATGCGCCACTGAGCGATGCTTCGGAGCGACGTACATCGCTTTCAAGGCTTTCGACGCGGGCCTGCGGGACGATGATGTCAGGTACGATGCCGACTTCCTGAATGGATTTTCCAGACGGGGTGTAGTAGCGCGCTGTCGTCAGACGAAGAGCAACATTGCCCGGCATCGGCAGGATGGTTTGCACCGATCCCTTGCCAAAGCTACGTGTGCCCATGATCACGGCACGGCGATGATCCTGAAGTGCACCGGCAACAATTTCAGATGCCGAAGCAGACCCGTCATTAATCAGAACAACCATCGGCAGGCCCTCGGCCAGATCGCCAGTACGGGCGTTATAGCGTTCGGTGTTTTCCGTGTCGCGCGGACGGGTTGATACGATTTCACCCTTATCAAGAAACGCATCGGAAACCGAAATTGCCTGATCAAGCAAACCACCCGGATTGTTGCGCATGTCAATCACCAGACCCTTGATTTCAGGGCCGATCTGATCGCGCATGTCGCCAATGGCGCGCTGCAGTCCGCTAAAGGTTTGTTCGTTGAATTTGGTGATCCGGATATAGCCAATGTCTTCTTTGACTTCGGCGCGGACCGATTGGATTTTGATCACCGCCCGGGTCAGCGTGACATCGAACGGGGCCTGTTCACCCTTGCGGATGATGGTCAGAATGATGTCGGTATTGACCTTGCCACGCATCATTTCGACGGCATCGTTCAGTGTTTTGCCACGGATGGCGGTGCCATCAATATGGGTGATGAAATCGCCCGGCTGCAGACCGGCCTTCTCAGCCGGCGTGTCATAGATTGGCGAGATGACTTTCACAAAGCCTTCTTCCATCGTGACTTCGATGCCAAGTCCGCCGAACTCGCCGCGTGTGTCGACCTGCATTTCCTCGAAATTATCCATGTTCAGATAAGAGGAGTGCGGATCAAGCGATGTCAGCATGCCGTTGATGGCAGCTTCTATAAGCTGCTTATCATCGACTTTTTCGACATACTTTGTTTTGACCTGTTCAAAAACATCGCCAAACAGGTTCAACAGGCGATAGGTCTCGGCCGAAGAGCTTGAAGACTGCGCCAAACTTGGCGACGCAAGGCCGAAAGTCATGCCGGTCGCGAGAGCGAGTACTGCCAATCGAGAGGTTTTCATCCACTTACCTTGCCGTTTTTCGAGGCCAGCCACGGAAGCGGATTAATCGCTTCTCCGTCCTGACGCATCTCCAGATACAGTTTTGGCGCAGTTTCACCCATAATACCAACAGGTTCGCCAGCCAACACATATTGTCCTACCACACTGTCGAGCCGATCAAAACCGGCGATAAGACTATGGTATCCTTCGCCGTGTTCGATAATCAAGAGGCGACCGTAACCGCGGAAAGGACCAGAAAAGACAACTTTACCGTCAAAAGGGGAGACAACCTGCGCATTTTCGCGTGTGCTGATCTCGATCCCCTTTGACCGGGCGACGGTTAAACCGTCGGGCCCACGTGATTTTTCACCAAACAGTGTGACGACTTTGCCACTGACGGGCATGCGCAAATGGCCGCGCGCCAATGTGATGGAACTGCCAACCGCAAACTTTTCGTCATCCGCACTCTCCGCACTGGGGGCATTGCCCTTTTCGGCGGGTGGCTTAGGTGGTTCATTTTTCGCAATTGTCGAGGAGCCCAGCGTATCACTATCAGGTTCGGTGCGCTTGGCTAATTGTGGTTCGGGCTGTTGTTTGATCGGCTCGTCCGGGCGCATGCGTGGTATCGGCAGCCCTTCGGCGCGTGTACGCAAGGTCGCCAACAGGTCACCAAGTGACTTTGCCTCGTCGGCAAGTTTGCTGACGGCTTTGGCGGCTTCGCGGGCTTCTGCCTCAGTTTCCGACCGTAAACGGCGTTTTTCATCAAGTAACGCGGCAAGGGATCCGCGTTCTTGTTGCAGGGCGGCGGTTGCTGTGGCCATTTCTTCGCGGCGGTCGCGGATGTCAGCGCGCAATGTCGAGATGTCATGCAGTTCGTTGCGCAGATCACGCGCATGTTGTTCAACACCGGGCAGGGCGGCCTTTAACAGAACCGCAGACCGCAAGGTATCTTGCGGCGATGTTGGCAGCGCAATCACGGCCTCGGGCGGGGTGGTTGAAAGCCGCTGAAGCGCCATCAGAATGCGGGCATATTGCCCGGCCTTGTCTTCGAGGCTGGTATTGGCGCGTTTTTCACGTGCCTCAAGCGTTTCGAGCTGGTCTTCAAGGTCGGTCAGGGTCGTTTCAAGGCGCTGCGTGCGGCGTGCAACCGAAATGGCTTCGGATTGCAGGGCTTGTTCTTCGGTCCACAACTCACGCGATTTACGCGACAGGAATTCTTCCTGTTTTTGCTGTTCGGAAAGCTGGTTTTCAAGCTGATCAAGTTTACGATCAACCTTTTGCAGCGATTGGGCAAAAGAAGGCGCTGCCCCGCCTGCGACCAGAACTGCAAAAGCAGCCAGCGCAGGCAGGGACATCTTTGAAGCTGTGTTAGCTCGCAAGAAGCGCATCATGTCCTTTCAGACCCTTAAGCAAGGGCGTGCCGGTCATCTCATTAGGCTGGGCAACACCAAGCAGTTTCAGCAATGTCGGTGCGACATCGGCAAGACGCCCATTTTCAAGCGTTACCCCTTCTGGACCGTTAACAAGGATGGTTGGCACCAGATTAAGCGTATGGGCGGTGTGTGGTTCGCCGGTTTCCGGATTGACCATGACTTCGCAATTGCCGTGGTCGGCAGTCACAAACGCAACCCCGCCAACCGATTTGATAGCGTCAATTACTTGCCCAAGGCAGGTGTCGACGGCTTCGGCGGCTTTCATCGCAGCACTCAGAATGCCGCTATGGCCAACCATATCGGGATTGGCGAAATTCAGGATGATCGCGTCATAGGTTTCCGCCTTGATTGCGGCAACCAGTTTTTCGGTAACTTCCGGGGCGGACATTTCAGGTTGCAGGTCATAGGTTGCGACCTTGGGCGATGCCACCAGAATACGGTCTTCGCCCTCAAATACCTGTTCTTCGCCGCCGTTAAAGAAGAACGACACATGCGGATATTTTTCGGTTTCCGCAATGCGGAGCTGTTTGAGCCCTGCCTTGGAAACCACTTCGCCAAAGATATTTGGCAGAACCTGCGGCGGATAAATCGCATCCATATAGGCCGCATGGGCTGATGAATATTCGACCATACCCACGGCAACGGCGAAGTTGACCGGCGTGCCACGATCAAACCCGTCAAATTCCGGGGCACAGAGGGCGGCCAGAATTTCACGCGCGCGGTCCGCACGGAAATTGGTCATCAACAGACCATCACCATCCTTGATTCCGTCAAAATCACCAATCACGGTTGGCAGAACAAATTCATCGGTGGTGTCGGCGTCATAGGCGGCCTTAATCGCAGCTTCGGCACTTTGCGCGGTGCGGCCATCGGCGTAATTCTTGCCCTGCACCATTGTAAAATAGGCCTGACTGACACGTTCCCAGCGATTGTCACGGTCCATCGCGTAATAGCGACCGGTCACCGTGGCAATTTCAACATTGGCATCGCCAAGAAGGGCGCGGAATTTCTCAAGGAATTTGGCGGCACTTTTAGGCGCGGTATCGCGGCCATCAAGATACGCATGGATTTTGACTGGAATCCCAGCACGCGCAATAATCTTTGCCAAGGCTGCCATATGGACCTGATGGGAATGAACCCCACCGTCCGACAGGAGACCCGCGATGTGGCAAACGCCTTCGCTGTCGGTCAGTTTGGCGATGATTTTTTTGACCGCATCGGTGTTGGCGATGGAACCGGTTTTGACGGCTTCGTCAATTTTGGGCAGTTCCTGCATGACAACACGACCAGCCCCAAGGTTCATGTGACCGACTTCCGAGTTGCCCATCTGACCCTCGGGCAGGCCAACATCCAGACCACAGGCCTTTAAAAAACCGGTTGGGTAGGTGGCATAAAGTTCATCCCAGACAGGCGTGTTGGCCAAGGCAACAGCGTTGTCCTTGGTTTCTTCACGATATCCCCAGCCGTCCAGAATGCACAGCACCACAGGACGCGGGCGCTTTACGGAATTCAACTCAGTCACGTTCATAAACCCCACAGATAAGAATACTGATACAGATAAAGGCTGAATTTCCTGTAAATATGGTGACTTACAGGACGGTTCGCCAGAAATCCTGTTGTGCGCACTGGGTGGGACAGCCGTCAATCACATCAGGAAAATGTTCGATATCGGCAATTTAGCATGAAACCCCTGTGATAACAGCCACCCGACAGGTGAATTTTTTGCAGGTGCAAAGCGGCTTTTTGACAGAGGGGCATGGCACGGATACTCTTGCCGACAACGGTGATCCTCAGAGGTGACATTATGGCATCTCGTACCGTGACGGGAGAGTTCGACCATTGCCGTGGTCGGCGCCGAAGGAGCAATCGCCCCAAAAAACTCTCAGGCAGATGGACCGTCGCGGATTGAGGCTCTGGAGAGAGAAAAAGAAAGTCGCATCTAACATATCAGGGCGATGTTCGGATTCCACCGAAGGATGAAATCCGGTTGGCAGAAACATTGTTTTTGCAAACAGGGGTACAATCTCAGGTCAAGGGACAGAGGGGGCGAGACACCGGTTCGCAAACGGCGCGACTTTTCGCGCGTTCAAGAGCCGTGAAGGAGGCCCTTTATGACCAATGTTCCCGCCACCGATCCCTCTTCGGGATCGCAAGACAGATCATCACATGATGTAAACCTGTCTGTTGTCGATCTTTATACCATCGGGATCGGACCATCGAGTTCGCATACGGTTGGCCCGATGCGTGCGGGATACCGGTTTTGTCTTGAGCTTGAAGCGCGCAATCTTTTGGCCAATACAGGCAGTGTGATTGTCGATTTGTATGGCTCGCTTGCCCTGACCGGCAAGGGACATGCGACCGATACGGCGGTGATTATGGGGCTTTGCGGGCAACGACCGCGCAGCATCGATCCCGACCAAATTCCCCCAACCATTGCCGCGATTGACGCCAATAAGCAGCTTTCACTGTATGGGCAGCATGCGGTGGCGTTTAACCGCGATACCAATCTGGTTTTTCATTTTACCGAAACCCTGCCGCAGCATCCCAACGGCATGCGCATTACCGCCTTTGACGGTGATGGGGTTAAAATCCACGCACAGGAATATTTTTCAGTCGGTGGTGGCTTTATTGTGTCTGGCGATGACCGGGGGGCGGAATATTCCGGCGATAACATTACCCTGCCATTCCCGTTTTCATCAGCCGATGAGCTGATGGAGATCTGTAAGCGTGAAGGAAAGTCGATTTCCGACATCATGATGGCCAACGAGCAAAGCTGGCGGGTGGCTGAGGAAACCATTGAATTTATTGATCGGGTGCACGGCGCGATGATGGCCTGCATTGATCGGGGCTGCAAAACCGATGGTATTTTGCCCGGTGGATTAAAAGTCAAACGCCGGGCCAGCAAGCTTTATCATGAATTGACTGACAAACCCGAAGCGGGCCTTCGCGATCCGCTGACCGTGATCGACTGGGTTAATCTTTATGCGCTGGCGGTGAACGAAGAAAATGCTGCGGGTGGGCGGGTTGTGACCGCACCGACCAACGGGGCAGCCGGGGTTATTCCAGCTGTGCTACGCTATTACGAACGGTTCGGGGCTAATGCCAGCCAGATCAAAATCCGTGAGTTCCTTCTGACGGCGGCAGCGATTGGATCGATCTATAAAAAGCGTGCATCGATTTCGGCTGCTGAGGTTGGCTGTCAGGGTGAGGTCGGGGTTGCCTGTTCAATGGCGGCCGGGGCTTTGTGTGCGGTCATGGGTGGAACACCCGAGCAGGTTGAGAATGCTGCCGAGATTGGTATGGAGCATAATCTTGGTCTGACGTGTGATCCGATTGGCGGGCTTGTGCAGGTGCCCTGCATTGAACGCAATACCATGGGGGCGGTTAAGGCGATCAATGCAGCCCGGCTGGCGCTGCGCGGTGATGGGCAGCACACAGTGTCACTTGATAAGGTGATCGAAACCATGCGCCAAACGGGACTCGACATGCAAAGTAAGTACAAGGAAACCAGCCAGGGTGGTCTTGCGGTTAATGTGAACGTTGTTGAGTGCTAAAAGCTGTTCGGAAGAATAGGGTGTGAAATCAATGCCTTCGGATGTGATGTTCGGAGGCATTGATGTGTCTGGCCTCTTTATTGCCATCGTTGGTTGGCAATCTGTTATGCTTGATTGAGGGAAAAGGGGCAAAGACCCCACCAAAGGTTGGATATAAACACATGAGCAAAAAGCTGTTCCGCATTTACATTGCGGTCAGTCTGGATGGCTTTATCGCGCGTGCCAATGGTGCGGTCGACTGGCTGGATCAATATGATCCGGCGGAATTCGATTTTGATAGCTTTCTGGACACCGTCGGGACCTTGATTATTGGCCGGAAGACCTTTGATCAGGTCATGCAATTTGGCGACTGGCCGTATGAGGACTGTCGCACCATCGTTCTGACATCCCGTGAACTGCCAAAAGACCGCCCGGCCAATACAGAGGCCTATGGTGGCAGCATCATCGAATTGGTTGATCAACTGCGGAGCAACCGGGCCGATGATGGTGATATCTGGATCGTTGGTGGGGGATCTGTGGTGACACAGTTCCTGTTTGGCGGTTTTGCCGACCAGCTTGATATCTTTACGGTTCCCGAAGTTCTCGGACAGGGAATTTCGTTGTTCGGTCAGGATGCAGGTGGGATTAAGCCGAAATTGCTGGCCACCGAGCGCTATAATTCAGGGGTTGTCCGTTCCCAATACGGATTGCATTAAAAAAAACGGACAATCGCGCCGGAACCAAGCCGTTCTGGTGCGATTTCTGTTTTATGGTCTTTGCCCGAATGTGCCTGTTTCATCACCCGCTACAGTTTTCTTTTAGCAAGGGTACTGAGCGAAGCTTAATCCGGCGGAATAGGTTATTCGCGGTGGTAAGGATGGTTGGTCTGGATGGCGTGGGCGCGGAAAAGCTGTTCGGCGATCAGGGCGCGTACCAGCATATGAGGCCACGTGGCCTTACCCAGTGACCAAAGCGTATTGGAGCGCGATTTCAAGGCGGGCCCGTGCCCGTCTGCGCCGCCAATCACGAATGCGATATTGCCGGCATATTGGTCAATCCAGCCTTCAAGCTTTTGGGAAAACTCGATCGATCCATATTCCTTGCCGCGTTCATCAAGGGCGACAACGAACGCGTTGTCAGGGATGACGCCCAGCAGAAGTTCTGCTTCGCGGTCTTTAAGTTGATTGGGGGGGAGTTTTTTCTTTTCTTCGACTTCGCGGACAACGAATGGCCAGCGAAGGCGCGCGGCATAATGGTCAAACAGGTCTTTTTCCGGGCCGGATTTCATGCGGCCCACAGCAGCAAGAGTAATTTGCATACGTTTGATCCAGACCTTTGACCGGGCCGTTATCTTGAGTGTCGTCTTGACAACATCGCGCAGTATGAAGCCGATACTGCGTGCAACCGCCTGATTGCACGCAGGCCAGCGACATGCCCAAACAAAGGGTGCTGACTGTTAGTACAGTCGCGCGGCCTGCTGTTTGAGTGCCGGATTTTCAACGCCCCACATCTCTTCGATGTTGTAGAACGCACGTACTTCCGAGCGGAACAGATGAACAATGACGTCGCCGGTATCAACCAGCACCCAGTCACCCTGTTCTTTTCCTTCGGCGGCAGCGCGGCCTTGTCCAGCGGCTTTGATGGCTTCGACAATATGTTCTGCCATGGAAGCGACACGACGTGACGATGAACCGGTTGCAATGATCATATGATCTGCAATCGACGTCTTGTCGGTCAGTTCGATGGTGACAATGTCTTCTGCCTTGTCTTCTGCGAGAGTACTCTGGATCAGCGAAAGCATTTCGCTCGGGTTCAGAGTTGTTTTTGCGGTACCTATGGTCGCCACCTTAATTTTCCGCGGGATGCCCCGGCATGTCGCCGACAGCAAAATTCACCGCGTTGCTTACACCTGCCATCTGCCTTCGGCGCGAATTGCGGTCGAAGATGCCGGATGGCGCTTGATTGGCAGGTATACCCAGGCCGGAACATTTAGATCGGCCAGCAAACCCGCCTTGTCCATCGGGATGCGCCAACGTTCCATACGGCGCGCAGCGGTCCCGGACAATGCCTTGTTAGAATACCCTTCACGGTCGATGACCGCAATGGGAGCATGCAAAATCAACCTGTCCCACCATTTCCATTTATGGAACTGGGCCAGATTGTCTGCTCCCATCAGCCAAACAAATCGTGTTTGGGTAAAACGACGTTGCAAGGCTGCAAGAGTGTCCGCCGTATAGCGGGTTCCGAGTTCGGTTTCAATTGCAGAAACCACAATGCGGGGATGCTTTGCCATCATTCGTGCAGAATCAAAGCGATCCGCGAGGTCAGCCATGCCATCGCGCGACTTCAGCGGGTTCTGCGGTGACACAAGCCACCATACCGCATCAAGTTGCAGGCGCTTTAATGCCTCAAGCGAGATATGCAGGTGCCCTTCGTGGGCGGGATTAAACGACCCGCCCAGCAAACCGACCCGTGGTGGGGCCAAATGTGATCTTGGTGCAGCAGCAATCATGGGCGCGTTTGGCCTGTGCCGCGAACGATGTATTTATAACTTGTCAGCTGTTCGACTCCGACCGGCCCGCGCGCATGCAGCTTCCCCGTGGAAATGCCAATTTCCGCCCCCATACCAAATTCACCACCATCGGCGAACTGGGTTGATGCATTGACGATCACAATCCCGGAATCAACTCCGTTCATGAACGTCGTGGCGGCGGCTGCATTTTCGGCAATGATCGCATCAGTGTGGTGAGAGCCGTACGTATTGATATGATTAACTGCATCCGTAACGCCGTTGACGACTTTGATCGAAACAATTGCATCAAGATATTCGGTCACCCAATCCTCGTCCGTAGCCGGTTTGATATGGCCGTCAATTGATTGCGCGATGTCATCGCCGCGCAACTCGCACCCCTTAGCGACAAGGGCTTCGGCAATGCGCGGCAGAAGGCGACCGGCAACAGAGCTGTCGATCAGGATGGTTTCGGTTGAGCCACACACACCGACACGGCGCATCTTGGCATTGACGACAATGTCGACAGCCTTTTGCGGATTGGCACTGGCATGGACATAGGTATGGCACAGCCCTTCGAGGTGCTTAAACAGCGGAATGCGGCTTTCATCGGTGATGCGGGAAATCAGGGATTTCCCCCCGCGCGGCACAATCACATCAATATAATCGGAAAGTTTCAGCATCTCGCCCACAGCGACACGATCTGTCGTCGGGATCATCTGGATGGCATTGTCGGGTAGGCCTGCTTTGGCAATGCCTTCGGCCATGCAGTCAAAAATTGCGCGCGACGAATGAAAACTTTCTGACCCACCGCGCAAGATCGCAGCATTGCCAGATTTGATGCACATCGCACTGGCGTCGGCGGTGACGTTCGGGCGGCTTTCATAAATGATCCCGATGACGCCAAGCGGGACCGAAACGCGCGCAATATCAAGCCCGTTATGTTCGGGACTCCAACGTGCCAGTTCACGACCGATCGGGTCGGGCAGTTCTGCAACGGCCTCGATACCTGCTGCCATGCCTTCGATCCGGGCCGGATCAAGGGCCAAACGATCCAGAAGGGCGTCGGTTAGTCCCTTGGCGCGACCGGCTTCCATATCCTTGGCATTGGCGGCAAGGATCGCATCTGCATTGTCGCGCAGCTTGGCAGCCGCGGCTTTAAGGGCAGAGATTTTTGGTTCTGACGGGACCTGTGCAAGTTCCAGCGCTGCTTTGCGTGCATTGATGCCCATATCGCGCATCAGTGCTGCGATATCCTGGTTTTTGATACTGGCAAGAGCCGTCATGGTCCTGTTTCCGTTCCTTTAAGCGTGTGCGTCTTCGATCCGTATGATGGATCGTTCTTTTTGTGATTTTATCAACAAATTGACAAAATAGACCGCAAACCGTTTATCCGCAATGATCTTGGGATCAAAATACTTATCCGTGATTGAGCCTGCGACGGTTCTCCTCAGAACAGTGCGGTTTGCTCCGACGGGGTCAAGTCGACTTAAGCTTGCCAAACCGGGTGTGCCGTTCCATTTGTTGATGACAGAATGAAAAGGCACACCGTCAGAGCATACCGCAATGCCGCCGGTGACCGTTTGGGGATAAGATTTTGAAAAATATGGGTTCCGGCCAGTCAACTGCGCGCGCAGAGCTTGGCGTTGTTAAGAACTTTTTGCCGTATTTGTGGCCACGCGGAGAGTTTGAGCTTCGCGCGCGTGTCGTCATTGCCCTGTTGTTTCTCGTCGGGGCAAAGGTCGCCAATGTCTATATGCCGGTGCTGTATAAATATGCCGTCGATGCGTTGGGCGGTGCGGGACAGAAAACTGGCCAGGCCGCGTCTGGTGGCACAGATACTACATCATTGATTGTTGTCCCCGTTGCCCTGATTGTCGGGTACGGGATGGTGCGCATTCTGGTGTCGGCCTTTGGCGAATTACGTGATGCGGTTTTTGCCAAGGTGGCACAACGTGCCATTCGCACATCTGCCCTTGGTGTGTTTGAACATCTTCACGGGCTCTCGTTGCGGTTCCATCTGGATCGACAGATGGGCGGGCTTTCGCGCGCGATTGAACGCGGGGTCAAGGGGATTGAATTCCTGTTGTCCTTCATGCTGTTCAATATCCTGCCGACCCTGCTTGAGATTTTCATGGTTTCGGCAATTCTGTGGGCGCTGTATGATTTCTGGTTTGCGCTGATCACGTTTGTCACCATCGTGATTTATATCGCCTTTACCCTGATCGTTACCGAATGGCGGATGAAGTTCCGCCGAGAAATGAATCAGCGCGATGATGAGGCCAATACCAAGGCCATCGACAGCCTGATCAATTACGAGACGGTCAAATATTTCAACAACGAACCGCACGAAGCAAGACGCTATGATGCGGCCCTGCGTGGGTATGAAACGGCTGCTGTTTTGTCTCAGGTATCGTTGTCAAAACTCAACATCGGGCAGGGTGCGATCATTGCCGTTGGGTTGGTTCTGAATATGCTTTTGGCGGCCAAGGGCGTTCAGGATGGCAATATGACGGTTGGCGATTTTGTGCTGGTTAATACCTACCTGTTGCAGCTTTATATGCCGCTTAACTTCCTTGGGTTTGTCTATCGTCAGATCAAACAGTCTTTGACCGATATGGAACGTATGTTTTCGTTGCTCGACGTCGATAAGGAAGTTGAAGACAAGGCGGGATCGGCTGAACTGGTATGCAGCGATGCGGCCATCCGGTTTGAGGATGTAAAGTTTTCCTATAACCCGGACCGCGAGATCCTAAAAGGTGTCAGTTTTGAGGTGCCAGCGGGCAAGACGGTTGCGGTTGTCGGGCCAAGTGGGGCGGGGAAATCAACACTGACACGTTTGATGTTCAGATTCTATGACGTGTCGGCAGGACGGATCACCATCGACGGGCAGGATATCCGTGATGTGACGCAAAACTCGCTCCGTCGGGAAATCGGGATCGTGCCGCAGGACACCGTTCTGTTTAACGATACGATTGCCTATAATATCTCCTACGGGCGTCCGGGGGCTGCGCAGTCCGAAATCGAAGACGTTACCAAGCTTGCCAGCATCGACGGCTTTATCGAAGGCCTGCCCGAAGGGTTCAAAACCAAGGTCGGCGAACGTGGTCTTAAACTGTCGGGGGGTGAAAAACAGCGGGTGTCTATTGCACGTATGTTGCTTAAGCGCCCGAAAATCATGATTTTTGACGAGGCTACTTCGGCCCTTGATACCCGGACCGAAAAGGATATCCAGCAGGCGTTGCGCGACGTGTCACGCGGGCACACAACCCTGATCATTGCGCACCGTCTTTCAACCGTGATTGATGCTGATGAGATCATCGTTCTTCGCGATGGTCAGGTGGCCGAGCGCGGTCGTCATCAGGACCTTTTGAGCCAAGAGGGGCTTTATGCCGAAATGTGGGCGCAGCAACAGGAGCTCCGCGAGGCCGAGGAACTCCTTGCCCATGCCGGTGAAATTCCCGGCTAGGTGAAATTTGGACTGGACCCTTGTGGCAAATCGCTTGTTCAGGGCAGGGGCCCGAAAACCTGTGTCAGGTCAAGTAACCACAATGCGGTGCTGATGGTGATAAAGGATAGTGAGGTCGCAAACATAAGCGATGCGGCGCACAGTCCTTCGTGACCATAGCGTTGGCCAAATATCGGATAGATGCTGAGCATCGGTGAGCAGGCAAAAGCAACGCAGGCGATTTGCAAAACCGGATCGATATCGGGCAACGCCCAGACCAGTGCAAAGACGATCAACGGATGCAAAATCAGTTTTGCGGTGACGATACGCGCCACATCGGTACGCAGGCCTTTTAGTTTGAGCCCAACCAGCCCGCCGCCGATGACAAACAGCGCAACCGGTCCGGATGCGGATGCCAGCATATCAATGGCCTTGAAAATCGGGCTTGGGATGGTCCACCCTGAAAGCGAAATACATAGGCCCAGGACAATGCCGATGATGATCGGGTTTTTGCCAAGTTTCAGGAATGCTTTAGCTAGAACGCGGCCTTTGCTTTGGTCTTCGTTCTGGCTGCTGTCGCCCAGCACAAGCGCCATAGGCATCATCACAAGGTTTTCGATGATGACGCATAAGGCCAAACCGATTTCAGCAGCTGGTCCCAACAGTTGTAATACAATTGGATAGCCGACAAAGCCACTGTTGGAAAACGACATGCCCATGCCTTGTAGCATTGCGTTGGATTGTCTTTTCTTCGCGACCGCAAGGGCATAAAAATACCCCGATGAAAACAGGATGATCGATGCACCGCCATAGGCGAGCAGATAAATCGGCTCGATGACTTCTGAAAGGTCACGTTGTGCCAAAGCCCGGATTAAAAGGCACGGCAGAGCGAAGTTCATAACAAAGGCACCCATGCCACGCACAATGGTTTGTGGAACAATGTTGCGGTAAACAGCAAAATAGCCAACCGCAATAATCAGGAAAATCGGTGTGGTGATGGCAAGGATGTCAAGCATCTTACAGATGGATCCGATACGTGGGGTGGCAAGAAAAACGCGCGGAAAAGCGTATTGTACCCAAGGGATTGGAAGGAAGTGTTGCGTTAGGTATCACCTTTGCTTAGCACAGGGTCAAGAAACAGAACGGATTTGATCATGAACCAAACGGTGATGGATTGGCCTGATCCCTTGTGTGCGGCGGCCTTTCGCGGGTTGGAAAAACTGCAACAGGCATCTGAGGTTGGCGCAAACGCAGCTTTGGCGTTGCAGCACGCGGATATTCTTGGCCTTTTGGCGGAATTTGATCCGGTGATCGCGGGAACCTTGCCAATCGCGATCAACACGGAACAGTCCGATATAGATATCCTGTGCCATGCGGTCGATCTGTCGCGGTTCAATGACTGTGTCGACAGCACATTTTCGAGTTACCCGCACTATCGTCGTCACCAGCGCGCGCCGACAAAACATGTCGGGGTGGCTAGTGTTGTAAGGTTTGAGTGCGCCGGGAGTGATTGTAACGGGTTTGAAGTTGAGATTTTTGCAACCGATTGCCCGAGTACAGCCCAATACGGATTTATCCATATGCTGGCAGAGGCCAGAATTCTGGCCCTGCTTGGACCCGATTTCGCAAAGCGTGTTCGCGCACTCAAGCGCCAGAATATAAAAACCGAACCGGCGTTTGCGCAGTTGTTAAGGCTTTCGGGTGATCCCTATATTGGGGTGGCGGAACTTGCAAACATGTCGATGGATGAAATGACGGCGTTTGTTAACCGCAAGGGCCTGTTTGTGGTTGGCTGAAAGGAAATTTAGCCTATGTGGCAGGAATATTCAGCGCCTTATAGACAACGTTTTCAATACCTTGTGATTTTGCCGATCCAAGGGCTTCTTGGGCAACGCCAAGAATTTGATTTGCCGTGAAATGTTGCTTTGCCACTGGTGGTGCCCATGTTGCGCCAACACTGATGGTAATGCGGGTGGGGTTGCCGTCAGCATCATAGAACCGGCACTGTTCGCGGACGGTGTCACAGAGTTTGAAGCCAAGAAAGCTTGTCTGTTCTTCACGGACCGTTGGCATCAGACAGGCAAAACCGGAACCACCAATATGCCCGACGACATCGCGGTCACGCAGGCTTGATGTGATGGCCGCAGAAATAGCCTGAATGATATGCTCGGCTGTTTCATGGCCGTAGTTCTGTTCCAGCTTATCAAATTGATCAATTTCAAACCGGTATATTGCAAGCGGTGTGTTTTGCAGTCTGGCATTGATCAGTTCACGATGAAGAAATTCAACAATACCGGTTTTGTTCCAGATGCCGGTCAATGGATCAATCAGCATCCGGTGTTTGGCCGGTTCGAGATCATCAAGGACCTGTTGTGGACTGCGCGCACCATAGCGTATGGCGATGGTTGTTTCGGCCCAATGCCCCAAGTCTTCAAGAATTTGAATGTCTTCCGCAGAGAATGTGCGCGCGACGCTGTCCACAATACACAGGGCGCCGATTTTAAAGCCATCTGGATTGGTTAAAGGCACACCGGCATAGGCCCGAACATGCGGAACGCCAGTGACCAATGGATTATCGGTGAAACGCTGATCGCTTGTTGCATCTTCGACGACAAACGGGACATCGTCATTAATCACATGGCCGCAAAATGAAATGTCACGCGGGGTTTCGGTTGTCGGTTGATTGATGTTGGATTTGAAAAACTGCCGATCATTGTCGAGAAGTGAAATCGCAACGATTTCCGAGCCGAAGATACGCTGTGCAACACGTGTGATACGGTCCAGTTCCGGGTCGGCTTTGCTGGTCAGAATACCCATGCTTTCAAGGGATTTCTGACGGGCATATTCGTTATCTGGCCGCTGTGCGGGTTTCACTGTGCATCCCCCGATGTTCCAAAGCCCCTTTGACGGTCAAGTTTTAGGGATTTTGGACACAGGATCAAGTCAGCATTTTTTGATTAAGACGTGTTTTTGCCCGGACTTCAGGCGCCTGCTGTATCCTGTCGAAACGTGATCGGTTGATCATTCTTCGAGCGTGTCGAGACTGCCATGTTCATCAAGCGGGATGTAACGCACCGTATCACGACCCCCTTCTTTTGCTTCGTACAGGGCATCGTCGGCCGTTTGTAATACCTGATCGGAACTGTATTTCGTCGTCGCCTGCGGCGATAACCATGTCGCACCGACACTTACCGTCACCGATACCAGCTCGCCTTCTTTGTTGGTGACTTTGCATTGCTCACGGAATGTTTCGCAAAGCTTGTAGCCAAGATACATCATCCGTTCCAGGCGCAACCCGGGCAGAATACAGACGAATTCTTCACCGCCAAACCGCCCGATGATGTCCTGGTCGCGCATGCTCGATGCCATGATTTCAGAGATCGATTGTATCACCTTGTCGCCGACCAAATGACCATAGGTGTCATTGACCCGTTTGAAATGATCAATATCAAGCATGAAAATGCCAACCGGCGCGCTTTTGATTTGTGCCGATGAAATCTCGCGCCCCAGAAGTTCTTCAAGCCCGCGGCGGTTCCAGATACCTGTCAGCGTATCAATCAGAACGTCACGTTGTGCGGTATTGAGGTCTTCGAGAAGTTGTTTCTGGCTGCGTTCGCTATAGCGCAGCGCAATTACGGTTTCGACCCAATGGGCAAGGTCCTGAAGCGTTGCGATTTCGTCCTTTGTAAAATCGCGTTTTTTGCTATCAATGACGCAAAGCGTGCCAAGCTTGTATCCTTGCTGATTGGAAATCGGAACGCCAAGGTATGATCGGATCTCCGGACCACCTGTCACAAGTGGGTTGTCGTGAAACCGATCATCATCAAGCGCGTTGGAGATAACAAGTGGTGCATCATGCATCACCGCATGCCCACAAAATGAAATGTCGCGACCTGTTTCTGAAACGGAAAGATTGACACGCGATTTAAAAAATTGCCGATCATTGTCGAGTAAGGATATCGCAACAATATCTGATCCGAACAAACGTTCGGCCAGCCGCGTAATGCGATCAAGTTCCGGATCGCGCGGCGTTGAGAGCAATCCCATTGCTTCGAGTGATTTTTGACGATCAATTTCGTCAGAAGGAACGGGCGCTGTTTTCACAAATCGATCTCCTAGCTTTCTCAGCCGAGATTTAGAAAATACGGGACAGTCTCAACACGTTTCATCAGCAAGTCGGTTGTGCGTTAAAGCAACTCGAAACCAGCTTGCACCGCGACGCGTTATGGGCTCATGGCGTAATGACCCATCCCAACCCAGGCAATTGATATCCCTTAATCAGGTTGGTTCGATTATCCCGTATTTAAAGGTAGACCCTAAGTATAATCTACCAAAGGTGTCAATCGGCCATCGATGTGATGTGCACGGTGTCGCCACATTGAATGGTACCGTCTTTGATGACACGGCATGTCACACCGCCGCGCCAATCTGGACGAAGGGCTTCTTCAAGGCCTTTTGCGGCGTCTTCCATCCGGCGACACGGGTCGGTCTCCCCGGTGATTTCAAACACGACTGAGCCAATTGAAATTTTGGCTCCGATGTCACGCGGAAGGGGAATGCCGCTGACCAGAAGGTTTGCGCGCCGGGTCGTCCAGGGAATATCTGCTCGATCAATAACCGTGCAGGCTGTTTGCCAGTCTTCGTTCGACAGGATGGTAACCTGACGTTTACGCAATTTTCCCCGATAATCGCCATCAACGCCCAATGCCGTCGAACATGCGACCTTTTCGAGCGTCTCCATCGGGGCGCGCGATTTTGCCTTACGCGCGATCCCGATCAGTTTGGCGTGTCCGGTCATACTTCTTGTCCCTGTTTGATTATGTTACCGATGGATCAGGTTTTCCACTGACCGGAAATGACCCAGCGGCCGGCGAAGTTTTCTGGCACCAGAATTGTCTGGCGCGGTGATCCGCTTTCATCAAGTTCGGGATAGTCGGTGGTGTAATGCAGGCCGCGGCTTTCGCGGCGCCACAGGGCTGACTGAATGATCAGTTTGGCAACAACCGACAGGTTACGCAGTTCGAGCAAGTCATTGGTGACGCGGAAATTGCCATAATACTCGTCAATTTCCGACAGCAACAGATCAACCCTGTGCTGGGCACGCTGAACGCGTTTGGTGGTGCGGACAATGCCGACAAAGTCCCACATCACGTTGCGCAACTGTTCCCAGTTATGGGCCACAATGACTTCTTCGTCTGAGTCGGTAATGCCGGTTTCGTCCCACTCGGGGATTGGTTTGAAATGATCTTCGACCGGCAGGGCCTCGATAATATCTTTTGAGGCGGCTTCGCCAAACACCAGACATTCCAAAAGCGAATTGGATGCCAATCTGTTTGCACCGTGCAATCCGGTTCCTGCACATTCGCCAATCGCATAAAGCCCGGTAAGGTCGGTACGCCCGCGAAGGTCGGTCAAAACCCCGCCGCATGTGTAATGGGCTGCGGGCACAACCGGGATCGGTTGCTTGGTCATATCAATGCCATAGGTCAGGCAGGTTTCATGGATGGTCGGGAAGTGTTCGCGAATGAAATCAGGCCCCTTGTGGGTGATATCAAGATAAACGCAATCGGCTCCCAGACGTTTCATTTCATGGTCAATGGCACGCGCGACAATGTCACGCGGGGCCAATTCCCCACGATCATCGAACTGGTCCATGAACCGAGTGCCATCGGGCAAGAGCAACTTGCCGCCTTCACCGCGTAGGGCCTCGGAAATCAGGAACGATTTGGCCTGTGGGTGATATAGACACGTCGGGTGAAACTGGCTGAATTCCATATTCATCACCCGGCACCCGGCACGCCATGCCATGGCAATGCCATCGCCGGTCGAGCCATCCGGGTTGGAGGTGAATCGATAGACTTTGCTAGCACCACCAGTTGCCAGCACGACGGTGCGGGCATTAAATGATTTTACCTGCCCGGTTTCGAGATCAAGCGCATAGGCCCCGATACAGCGTCGACCTTCGCCGCCAAACTTTCGGTCGGTGACAAGATCAATTGCCAGAAAGTTTTCAAAAATTGTGACGTTGGGGTGATTGGCCGCCTGACTTTGCAGGGTGGTTTGAACAGCCCGCCCGGTGGCATCGGCAGCATGGACAATACGCCGATGACTATGGCCGCCTTCACGGGTCAGATGAAACGGCTGATCATTCCCGCCTGCCGGATCGCGGGTCAATTGAATGCCAAGTTCATCAAGCCATGCAATGGCACGCGGTGCATTGGCCGCAACATATTCGACCGTTTCACGCTTGCACAGGTCAGCCCCGGCAATCAGCGTGTCGCGCACGTGGTTTTCGATACTGTCAGCGGCATCAAGCACTGCGGCAATGCCGCCTTGCGCCCAATTGGTCGAACCATCGTCGATCTTTCCCTTGGAAAGAACCGCGACTTTTACGTGGGGGGCGAGCTTAAGGGCGGTCGACAGCCCAGCAGCACCGCTGCCAATAACGAGCACGTCATAATTGAAAGAGTTTTCGGACATGTTATCCCATCACATTTGGGCAGGACTGGATGGCGGGGAATGGCGCGGTGGCGTCTTCATCCTGCCCTTATCAGAAGCCGCAGAATAGGACTGCTTTTCGCCAATCTCAAACATATTTGTCTGAAACCCGTGCCTGAAATTGATTTGCGGCTGTTTTGATTGGCGTTAACACCTTGCGATATGCCGATCACCCGATAAATTAAATCGCATGGATCAATTGTGATTTGGGGGCATTGTCATGATTAAGAAAGCCGACACGAACGTCGTTTTTGACGGTGGATGCCATTGTGGTGCGGTGCGTTACAGCGTGATGGCACCGCTTGAAGATGCGGTGATGTGTCATTGCCAACTATGCCGTAAATTACACGGCCATGTCAGTTCGTATGCCGGTTTTGATAAAAGTGCTTTGACGCTTGTACGTGATGCCGGATTGCGGTGGTATCGGATATCGCCAAAGACGGATCGGGGATTTTGCAAGGAATGTGGTTCAGGGATTTTCTGGCGCCCGGTTAAATCCGATCATATGGCATTGATGCCCGGCACCCTTGATGACAGTCAGGACCTTAAAACCGGCGGGCAGATTTTCTGTGCGGACAAAGGCGATTATTATCCGATTGATCCATCTATCAAGGAAATTGCGGCGTCCTGATTTGAACGCCGCAATTTGATATGATGATTGGGTTCAGGCCCTAGTCCTGATCGGTCACGCCGGGGACTTTCAGCCAGGTCAGTTCGTGCTTGTTGTTATAAAGGTGCACAACCTTTGATCCCGGGATATCTGCAAACTGGGTGATGGCGGAATAGTCGGTGTCACCTTGCAGTTTGATGGTGCAGATGAAGTTGGTTGCCATGGCGGCATCCATCCACTGGTTGACCAATTGATACAGGCGATCCGGGTAACAGATCACATCCGAGCACAGCCAGTCGATATAGCCAACTTCTTCCGGGTTAAGGCCAAAGGCGCTTTCCTGACGAAAATCAACACGCGGCAGTTTGGCGATATTGGCATCAAGGCGGGCTTTGTCGATGGAAATGACATCGGTGCCAAATTCATGCAAAACCCACGTCCAACCGCCGGGGCTTCCGCCCAGATCCATGGTGCGATCACCAGCCTGCGGTCCCACACCAAGGCGTGTAAAGGCTTCCCACAATTTCAAATAGGCCCGGTTGGGCGGTGTTACTTTGTCTTCTTCAAACTCGATCTCGCCGTTTTTCCAAGGGCTGGAACAATCAGCAGACGCGATGATGGTATCAGGATCAATCAGGGTCCATGAGCCAAGCGGTGCCGTTGGGGCCGGTTCGCCAAAAATCTGACGTTTGGCCGACACATGGGGCAAGTTTGCCTCAATCAGTTTGGCGCGGGAAAAATGGTCAAACTTGAACATCGCCCAGTTGCGCTGATTGAATTTCAGGATTTTGGCAGCACCCTTGATCGACGGAATGGCAATCCGCACCGGGTTGCGCCAGACATTCTGTGCCCAGAAGACGCGCCGTTCCGGACCGGGTGCGAACATCAAACGGTCATGGCGTTCGGTGACATCGCCAAGTTCATTGAACAACTGTTCCTCAAACCCGACAGGGGCAAGGTAACCCGTTTCATCCATTGGCTCGATCACGGATTCTACGCCGTCCGGCGCATCAAATATCTGTTTTTCTGTCATCATGGGGCTGCTTTTACGCCCATTTCACGCAATAAAAAAGCGGGAAAGCCGCATGGCAGCTTTCCCGCAGTGATGTGCCGTCAAAGACAGACTGAAAATTAGTATTTATCCGCCTGAACCAGACCGTCGATCAGGATCACCTGGGTCGGGTCACCTTTGATGCCAAAATCATTGTCATTGATCATTGCAAGTGCGCCATCACCCATGATTGCCAGACCTTCAAGTTTGTTGGGGGCCATCGGGTAATCGGCACTGTCAAAACGAAGAGTTTTGGGAACCGCGATCAGATCAAGCTTGGAAAGATCGTTTTCCTGCTCAAGTGTCGGGTTGGTCGACATATCATCCCAGCGGCTTGCCAGAATGTTGGTCGCACCCGCCAGTTTGACTTCATGCAGCTTGGTGGTTTTGTCGGTACGTTCAAGAACCAGAAGGCGGTCATTGCCCAGTGCGAGCACTTCGGAAATGCGCGGTGCGTTCTGTTTGTCCGTCGGATCGTTGCGGAAGGTCTGCGGATCATCAAGCTGATAGATATATTCGCCGCTTAGCTTTTCAGATACGCGGTCATAGACGAACAGACGGGTGTTCTTGGCGGCTTTGTAAGCATCGGCATTCGGGTTTGCCAGCGGGTTCTGAACCATGAAATACAGCTTGGTTTCATCTGGCGATACGGCCATCGACTCAATGCCGCGGTTCGTCTGGCGTTTGACCAGAATGGCCGGGAGACCGCCACTGACTTTATAAGCAGCACCTTCGAAGTCTTTTTCCGAGCCAGCCGGAACAAGGCGTTCGATGACCGTGCCGTCGGCGGCAACATGAAGCACCGACGGGCCGTTTTCTTCACCAATCCAGTAAGAACCATCGGTCAGGCGAATGATGCCTTCGGCGTCGATGGACGATACCGACTGTTCCAGCGCATTACCGTTGGCATCAACCGGCTTTTCGGTTTTGGCAACGGTCAGTTTGTTGGTAAGGCCGGTCAGTGGAATACCGTTTTGATCTTTGATGGTGATGACATCCTTGATGTCAAAGGTACCATTGTCACCTAGGAAAATGGTGTAGATCGATGGCGAATAATCCGGGGTCGGATAGACACGGACTTTGTTGCCATGGCAGACGGCGTCTTCTGAAACACCAAGAACGGTTTCAACATCACCGCAAACAAAGTTCGGGCCACGGTCAGACACGGCATAGAACATGTTGGACGGATCGCCTGGGCGACGATACGCACCCGATCCCAGACCGACAGTCAAATCACGTGCCTTGCCGCCATCAACCATAACCGTCGACAGGTTGTTGATTGCGCTTTTGGTTTCGAAAATCTTGGCTTCGCCCGCCATTGTCGTTCCGGCAAGAAGCAGTGCTGCGATGCCGGCAACGCCAGCCGCAAATGTATGTTTCATAAAAGTGCCCCCAGAAAAATCATCAGAAACGTAAAAAAAGCCCAGCTCAAGCCCGGTTGATGTTCGAGCGAACTGTGTTGCTTTTCACATTAGAGAGTTTCTGTGACAGTTTGTTTGCGCTTGCGCGTCGCTTTCATGAAACAAACCGGCGATCAAGTAACAGTGGTTACTTCCAAAAATCTTCGCGTTTGACGGTAAAGGTTTCCGAGATGCTGGCGTATTCCTGATAGCCCAGTCGGGCAAGCGGTTCGAAAAGGGTAATATCGACCATGCCATCGCGAATGATCGCATCATCAATATGCAACCCGACCACTGTTCCGATCACCATGGCGCATGGTTTTTCCGGGTTCGCACTTGGCAGATCAACAATCTGAAAGACTTCGCATTCCATATGGATTGGAACGCCCTTGATCAAATGCGGTTTCACACATTTGGCGGGCATTTTGTCAAGACCGGCATATTCAAATTCATCTTCGCCCGGCGGGAGCGGGGCGGAGCAGAAATTGATTTCACGCAGCATCGATTTCGGCGCAACGGCCGCAACAAATTCACCAGTGTCACTGGCGTTCTTGAGGCTGTCGACCGAGCCCCCCGATGAAAACATCACCATCGGCGGATTACCATGAACGGCATTGAAAAACGAATAGGGCGCCAGATTGGGACGGCCATTGGTATCGACCGTCGAAATCCAGCCAATCGGACGCGGTGCGACACAGGCCTTGAATGGGTCATGGGGAAGGTTGTGCGCGGTTTTTCCGGGTTCGTAGAACATGGTGGCCCTTTGTTGGCGAAGTGTCGCTTGGTCTTTGCAAATTTGGTGGCTAAGACTAGGTGGGCGTACCATGGCAGGCAAGCGCGTTCTTGTGTTAGGAAAACCGATGAACTCGATAAAATCGCCAATTGAGATACTGCGCGAGAGACTCGATCGCGCACACCCGCTTTCCGATGGTGCCTGGAATGCATGTATGGGGCATCTTCAAACGCACAATTGGCGCCCCAGACAGGAAATATTTGCGGCTGGCGATCAGGACCGGTCTGTTTACTTCATAGTCGATGGTATCGCACGCTATTACTACATCGATGCAGATGGGCAAGAACGCAACAAATCCATTACGGGTGCTGGCGGTGCGCTTTGTAGCATGGACACGGCGATCAATGGAAACCCGAGCCCGTTCTTTGCAGAAGCCATTACCGAACTTCAAACTGTCGCAATCGATTATGCCAAACTTCTGGAATTGTCCGATGCGTTTGGCGAATGGTCGATTGTTATGCGTCGATTGCTTGAGCGGCTTATCCTTAAAAAGGAACGTCGTGAGTTCGATTTTTTAATGCTTTCGGCACGCCAGCGGTATGAGAAATTTTTGGCGGAATTCGGCAATGACGCCACACGGATTCCGTTGCGCCAAGTGGCGATGTATCTTGGCATTACTGATGTCGCCCTTTCACGTATCCGCCGTGATATGGGGATGACCGGGACTTAACTCAGGTTAAGGTCAGCTGCGAAAATTTCGCAATGATCGGTGTCTCGCAGCAAGGAGGCACCCCGTGCAGAAACTCATTCCACCTTATCTTTTCCTGATATCCCTGTCCTTGATGGCAGGGGCGTCCTATGCGTGTTTCATTCGCGATGGGGCGTTGGTTCTTAACCCGTGGGGCACCATCGCATTTGTCGCCGGTTTGGTAATCGCCGTATTGGCCAAAAAGCAGTTTCGGAAAATCCAAACCACGGTTCAGACATTTGATACCCCGGACAGGCTTGTCACCAGCGGGCTGTTTCGCCATAGCCGCAACCCCATGTATTTGGGACTTTTGATTGCTCTTGCCGGTGCGGCAGTTGCGACTCAATGCGTATTTTCAGCGATTATCGTTTTGTGTTTCTTTGGTGCCTGCCGGTTCTGGTACATCGCGCACGAAGAACGTGTGATGCTGGCCGGGTTCGGGGATGCCTACCAGCAATATTGTGCCCAAACCCGACGTTGGATATGACTTGGAAATCGCTCGCGATCAGCGCACTTCACTATGCTGGTGCATATTCATGTTCGCGGACATGGTCCGGACGATCCGCCAGATGCAGGCGGGTTTGTGCCATGGGTGTTTCGGCAATGATCTTGCCACGCCGAATAACAAACAGGCGGTTGGCCCGCATGCGGATTGCCTCAATCGTGTCACGGGCCTGCAGGACAACAAAATCGGCATTGTTGCCAACTTCAATGCCATATCCTTCGATCCCCATGATCTTTGCCGGTTGGGTCGTTACTGCGTCAAAGCAGGCACGGATATCGTCCCGTGATGTCATTTGCGCGACATGCAATCCCATGGAGGCCACTTCAAGCATGTCGCCCGATCCCATTGAATACCAAGGGTCCATCACACAATCATGGCCGAACGCCACGGTCAAACCGGCCTTGCGCAGTTCCGGCACGCGGGTCATGCCGCGCCGTTTGGGATATGTATCGTGGCGGCCCTGAAGGGTGATGTTGATCAACGGATTGGCAATGGCGGAAACCTCGGCCTCTGCCATCAGGGCGATCAGTTTGGATACATAGTAATTATCCATCGAATGCATTGAGGTCAGATGCGATCCGGCCACACGGCCCTGAAGGCCAAGGCGCTGAGTTTCATAAGCCAGCATTTCGATATGGCGCGACATCGGGTCATCAGACTCATCGCAATGCATATCAACCATCAAACCGCGATCTGCGGCCATTTCACAAAGCTCTGTGACGCTGGCGGCCCCATCGGCCATGGTGCGTTCGAAATGCGGAATACCACCCACCACATCGACACCCTTATCAAGGGCACGGATGACGTTTTGCTTGGCGGTCGGGCTTCGGAAATAACCATCCTGCGGGAAGGCAACCAATTGCAGATCAAGATACGGGGCGATCTGCTTTTTGACGTCAAGCAACGCATCGACCGCCAACAAGCGATCATCGCAGACATCAACATGGGTCCGGATCGCAAGCAGGCCCTTTGATACGGCAAGGTCACAGTATTTAAGGGCGCGTTCAATGACGGCATCGGGGGTCAAAAGCGGTTTAAGTTCCCCCCAAAGTGCGATGCCTTCAAGAAGGGTGCCAGACTCATTCATGCGCGGCAGGCCAAGCGACAGCGTCGCATCCATGTGGAAATGGCTGTCGACAAAGGGCGGGCTGACGAGCATGCCGCCGCAATCAATCACCTCAAGCGCAGGGACATCAAGATTTTCACTGATCTCGGCGATTTTGCCATCGACAACTGCGATATCAACGCCCGTTGCACCATTGGCGATATTAGCATTTTTTAAGATCAGATCGGGCTGCATGATGTCGTCCTTGGTTGGTGGTGGCGAATTCGAGTTGGAGGTCTGCTGTCAGATTAGCGTTGGCCTTTGAACCAGGGGACCAAAAGTGCTTTGGGGTAATCAGCTTTGCGCGCAACCACGATCAGCGCAATGACCGAGAGGATATAGGGCATCATCAAGAACACTTGCGATGGGAAAAACGCGCCGACTTCGGTTTGCAGGCGGACCTGAAACGCATCAAATGCGCCAAACAGCAATGCGCCGATAAGCGCCTTACCCGGTCGCCAACTGGCAAAGACGGTCAGCGCAATACAGACCCAGCCGCGACCATTGATCATACCAAAGAAAAATGCGTCAAAGGCCGACATGGTCAAGAAGGCACCGCCCAGCGCCATCATGGCCGAGCCGACCACAACAGCGCCAATGCGTAATCCGTAAACCGAAAGTCCCTGTGCTTCAACCGATGACGGGTTGTCACCAACGGCACGGATCGCGAGGCCAAGTGGGGTGCGATATAAAACCCAGCCGGTAACAAACACCAGCACAAGGGCCAGCATCGTCATCGCGGTTTGCGAAAATAAAGCCTGCCCGATAAACGGCAAGTCAGACAATATCGGGATATCAAGCGGCTGAAACGGGATGATCCGCGGTGGCGAGGACACATCCGGCAATGCGGTGCGATAGGTGAAATACGACAGACTGGTCGCAAGCAACGTTACCCCGATGCCCGACACATGCTGGCTCAGCCCAAGTGGCACGGTCAGGATCGCGTGGATCAGTCCGAAAAATCCCCCGGCAAGGGCGGCAACCAAAACGCCGCCCCAAAGGCCAGCCCCCAGCCAAACAGCCATCCAGCCCGCCATGGCACCAGCGGTAAAGATGCCCTCGATCCCAAGGTTCAGTACACCGGCCCGTTCGCAAACAAGTGCGCCCAACACCCCGAAAATTAGCGGAGTGGCAATGCGAATGGCGGCTTCCCAAAAGCTTGCGGCCAAAAGGATATCAATGATTTCCATGTCTTTTCCCCTTAACCGGCTGTCTTTTTACGGTCGAACCGGACTTTAAACCGGGTCAAAAATCCGCCGATCAAAACGCACAGCAATGACATCGCAACAATCAGATCGGCCAGATAGCTTGAAACACCAATCGCGCGGCTCATGGAATCAGCCCCGACAAAAACTGACGCGACAAACAGGGCTGATATAATCACCCCCACGGGCGATAGGCGCGCCAACATGGCAACGACAATCCCAGCATAACCATATCCCGGTGATAAATCGGTCGCGAGATATCCACGCGTTCCGGCAACCTCGGAAACGCCAGCCAGTCCGGCCAAACCGCCGGAAAGGGCGGCGACGAGGATCATGGTTTTGGTCACTGAAATGCCTGAAAACTTTGCTGCAGCAGCGTTTTCACCGACTGCACGGATTTCAAATCCCCACACAGTTCGTTTTACGAAAACCGCCAAGCCACTTGCGGCAACCAGCGCAATGATCAGCCCCAAATGCACGCGCATGCGTTCTAAAAGCGGGGGCAAAATGGCACTGTCGATGATCGGCTCGGACTGTGGCCAGCCCATCGACATTGGGTCTTTCAACGCACCTTCCAGCATCATCTGAACAAATAGCAGCACGATGAAATTCAAAAGGAGTGTCGTGACGACTTCATCAACACCCATGCGGGTTTTCAAAAGCGTTGGCCCGATCAGCATCAAGGCCCCGGCGAGCGCCCCGGCAATCATGATCACCGGGATCATGACCCAACTTGGCCCGTCAATTACACCGGTTCCAACAACAACGGCGGCCATGGCCCCCATGTAAAGTTGTCCTTCGGCACCGATGTTCCAAAGTTTGGCGCGAAACGCGATGGCAGCCGCAAGTCCGGTCAGGATCAAGGGTGTGGCACGGGTCAGCATTTCGGAAATCGAAAAGACCGAACCAAATGCGCCACTGATCATTAGGCCATAGGCCTCAATAATCGGCGCGCCTGCCAAGGCCAGTGGAATAGCTGCAAGCAGGATGGCAAAGACGGCAGCGAAAACCGGAACACCATAGACAAGGATCGGGCCGGGATTGGATCTGGGTTCGAACCGGATCATGGCATTTCTCCCTGATGGATGGTGTTGCTGATTGGTGCTTGTTGGGCGTAGGCATTGGTTTGTCCAGCCATCATCAGGCCAAGCTCGGACCGGTCAATGGCATCGGTTGGAATGGCTGATGAAAGATGTCCGGCGTGAATAACGGCAATCTGGTCTGAGATCGTCAAAAGTTCGTCCAAGTCTTCGGAAATCAGAATGACGGCAGCACCATTTTGCCGCGCCTCAAGCAAGCGACGGTGGACTTCGGACTGTGCGCCAACGTCAAGGCCGCGCGATGGCTGATTGGCCAAAATCAGTTTTGGTGATTTTTCCAAGACCCGGGCCAGAATAAGCTTCTGGATGTTGCCACCTGACAGCAATCTTGCCGATGCGTCCGGGCCGGGGCAACGTACATCGTAATCCTTGATTGCCTGTTCGGCGCGTTTGCGAATGGCGGCAAAATCAAGGAAGCCGAATTTTTGGTAATCCTTTGACCGGACGTCTTCGATGGCGATGTTCTCGGCAACACTCATAGATCCGACCATGCCATCGTGATGGCGGTCTTCGGGGATACGGGCAATGCCGTTCTGGGCAAATTGATGGGCATCGAATTTTGTAACGATTGCTTCAAAAATCTCGACAGTGCCGCTATCGGGTTTATCAAGACCAGCAAGCAATTGTGCCAGTGCGGCCTGTCCATTGCCCGATACACCAGCAATGCCAAGAATTTCACCTTCGCAGGCGGTCAGGTTTACACCATGAAGGGATCGTCGAGCATCGCCACGATCAATCGTCACATCTGACAATCGCAACACAGGTGCACCCGGTACGCGTTCGGTGCGGCGGCTGACCGGGACCTCGCGACCGACCATCAGTTCGGCAATCGAGCGATGATCGGCATCGCTTGTTTGCATTTCTCCGACTTTCTTCCCACCGCGTAAAACCGCAATACGGTGTGACACGGCAAGGACTTCGGCGAGTTTATGGGCAATGATGATGACCGAAAGGCCGGTTGCGGCCAGTTGGCGCAAGATGACAAACAGGCTGTCGGCTTCTTGCGGCGTCAGTACTGCGGTGGGTTCATCGAGAACCAGCAAGCGCGCGTCGCGATAGAGCGCCTTTAGGATTTCAACGCGCTGCTTTTCGCCGACGGTCAGTTTGTGCACTGGCTGATCAAGATCGACATTCAAGCCTGATCCCGACATCAGATCCGCCAGCTTGGCGCGCGCCGCCGTCCGGTCGCGCCGCAGTCTGAAAATCGGTTCGGTTCCAAGAACGATGTTATCAAGCCCCGACAGATTTTCTGCCAACGTGAAATGCTGATGAACCATGCCGATCCCGGCATCAAGGGCGGCCTGCGGTGCGCCGGGCTCAAGGGTATTCATTTCACCACTTCGATCAGCAACAGTTACGTGACCTTCATCGGCGACATAATGGCCAAACAGGATGTTCATCAATGTGGTTTTGCCCGCACCGTTTTCGCCAAGAAGGGCAACAATTTCGCCCTTATGGACCGTAAGGTCGATGGCATCATTGGCGATCAGCGGGCCAAATTTCTTGGTAATCCCTGCAAGCTGAAGCAGCAGTTCCGGGGACGTTTTATGTGATGAGTGCGCAGCAGATGACATCCGGGTAATCCGTTTGGTTTTTATGCGTCACGCTGTGGGGCGATAATGTGGTGCGTGGCCTGTTGGCCCAAAAAGAAAGGGCAGATCGGCTTTTATACCGAACTGCCCTGCATTTTAAGGAAATCTTACATAGAAGATTTCGGTTCTTCGTCATTCACCGTGACGGTGAACTTGCCATCAAGAATTTCAGCTTTCTTGGCCTCGACGTCTGCAACCGTGCCATCGGGCAGAAGTGCCGGGTCAAGCACGACACTGCCGCCGTCATATTCCATGTAGCTGAATTTGCCGTAATTTTCGGCTTTGAACTCACCGGCTTTGACCGCCTCAATCGCGTGGTCAACGGTGGCTTCCATGTGCCAAAGAGCCGAGCCCAGAATGGTCGACGGGTAATCTGCCGCAGTGTCGATCACGTTGCCAACGGCAAGGATATCGCGTTCCTTGGCCGCATCGGATACACCAAAGCGTTCCGCGTACATGATGTCGGCACCTTTATCAATCATGGCAAAGGATGCTTCTTTGGCCTTGGGCGGATCGTACCAGCTGTTGATGAAGGTTACCATGAATTCAACATCCGGATTGACCGATTTGGCACCTTCCATGAAGGCATTCATCAGGCGGTTTACTTCCGGAATGGCAAAACCACCGACCATGCCGATCTTGTTGCTTTTGGTGGCCGCACCGGCCGCCATGCCAACCAGATAGCTTGGCTCATGGATGTAGTTATCAAAGACCGAGAAGTTTTCGCCTTCCGGGCCAAAACTTGATCCCATCAGGAACGCAGTGTCCGGATACTGTGCGGCCACTTTACGTGCGGCACGTTCAACACCGAAAACTTCCCCCAAAATCAGGTTGGAGCCATTTTCGGCATATTCGCGCATGACGCGCTCATAATCGGTGTTGGCAACGTTTTCCGAAAATTCATAGGAAATGTCGCCGCGTTCCTGGGCTGCGTTCAGCGCCTTGTGGATACGCGAGACCCACTGCTGTTCGACCGGAACGGTGTAGATCGCCGAAACTTTGATCGGATCAGCGGCCTGTGCCGGCGCGCCAAAGCCAAATGACACCACCGCTGCTGCGGCCGCCATGGCCGAAAGCAGTGCACGGCGGGAAAGGCCGAATGTACCAGACTTCATTATGTCCCCCTGAAGGTTATTGCCGTTGTGCGAAGTTCAACTTTTGTGGTCAGTTTGTGAGCAGATTGTATACGCGATCAGAAAAGAGGCAAGGCAAGTTCTGTCCAAATGGTCAGTTTTCGCCTGTTACGCTAAGTATTTGGGATGACATTCAGTTTTGAGGATGTGTCTGGCGTGCAGAAGGCTATGGCCTTGCGTCCTTAAGATGATGCGCATTGTTCTGAATGAGTGTTTTGCACGGTAATGAGGGGGCTATTCTGCGGAGTCTGACCGGTCTGACCTGTGAAAACCACCTTGACGGCACACGATCCAAAATCTTCCGGTTTTTGAAGCAGACCGGTTAAGATTGTCTAAACAGTCAGCGCACTTTCTAACACAATGCGAATCCTTGAAAAATTTCGGAGTCGGTTAACTCTTTCATTAACTATTTCGGTTGATGCTTTGGTCAAGTTTCAAGGGGGAACCTAGAAGGCATCATGACAAAAAAGACATCTTTACCACTTGATCAGGTTTTGGTTGGCGACTGCATCGAAATGATGAACAGCCTGCCGGAGAAATCCGTCGATCTGATTTTCGCCGACCCGCCCTACAATCTTCAGCTTGGCGGTGATCTTCTGCGTCCGAACAACTCCAAGGTTGATGCGGTCGATGATCACTGGGACCAGTTTGACAGTTTCCGTCACTATGACGAGTTTACCCGTGACTGGCTGACAGCAGCGCGCCGAGTGCTTAAAGACACCGGTGCGATTTGGGTGATCGGTTCGTACCACAACATTTACCGCGTTGGTAATACGCTTCAGGACATTGGGTACTGGATACTCAATGACATTGTCTGGCGTAAAACCAACCCGATGCCGAATTTCCGTGGCAAGCGGTTCTGCAACGCGCATGAGACGCTTCTGTGGTGTTCCAAAAGCGAAGAGCAAAAAGCAATCACGTTCAATTACGAAGCGATGAAACAGCTTAATGAAGGCTTGCAGATGCGCTCGGACTGGTTGATGCCGATTTGCTCTGGCTCGGAACGTCTCAAAGACGATAACGGTAAGAAAGTCCACCCGACCCAGAAACCCGAAGCCTTGTTGCAACGTGTTTTGTTGGCAACCACCCGTCAGGGCGATGTTGTCCTTGATCCGTTCTTTGGGACCGGGACGACGGGGGCTGCGGCACGCCGCCTTGGTCGTCACTTCATCGGGCTGGAGCGCGAAGAAACTTACGCCGAAGCGGCCCGTGAGCGGATTGCCAAAGTGCAGATGCTTGATGGTGATAGCCTTGAAGTTACCGAATCGAAACGGTCGCTCCCGCGGATTCCGTTTGGTGCAGTGATCGAACGTGGCCTGCTGTCGCCGGGCGAGAAAATTTATGACAACCGTGGCAATGTTGCCGCGATGGTCCGTGCTGATGGCTCCATCAGCCATAAGGACAACGCCGGTTCGATCCATCAAATTGGTGCACGTGTTCAAGGCGCAGAAGCTTGTAATGGTTGGACTTATTGGCATTACAAATGTGACGGCCGATTGGTTTCAATCGACAATCTGCGCAGTCAGCTTCGCAAGGAAATGGGTCAGGTCCCCGCCTGATCCTGATCGGGAATTCCCGGTTAAATCTATGATGCCTAAAAGCCGACGTGGTTTAAAAACACGTCGGCTTTTGCATTTTCAGGCGAAAGTTGTTATATCTTAGGTCTTGAACTTATCCGTAAGGATAGATGGAGGCGAAAATGCAGGCAGGACCAGTAGGTGGTGCAGGATACGCACCAAACCCGATCCAAATTCAGCAAGCGACAGCACCGATTGCTGAAACCGGCAGCAATGACTTGCAGTCCCCATCGTCACAACGTGTCGAGCAAACAGCAGAAGCAGAAACTTCGCAACAGGCTGCGCCAACGCCCACCGAGGGCCGAGGACAGGTTATCGATATCTACGCCTGATCGCGCCGTGCGAGTTTACAAAATGACAAAGGCCCGTGGTTTTAATCACGGGCCTTTGTTTTGGTTACCTCAAAGACATGTCGTTTTTGACTGGGGGGCTCTAACGATACGTCAGCGCATGTCGAACAATTTTTTTCATCACGGTAGGCAGGGCAAAATCGGCCAGCCCGTCAATGGTTGTCCAACTGCCGTCCATCTGGTCAGCCTGATCAGCGGGCAGGGTCGTGGCCAGAACGCTGACGTTCAGGTGAAAATGGGTAAAGGTATGCCCGACAGTACCTTCAAGTTCTGACCATTTTGCCGTTATCGGCGCTTCGGACAACATGACGTCGTCGGGTGCCTCAATGGCGCGCCAGTCACTTCCCGGAACCTCATAAAGCCCCCCCAGCAATCCTTTTTCCGGGCGACGCCGGACCAGAATGCGACCGTCATCTTCGCGGCGTATCCAGAATGCATAGCCAACCCGCGTTGGTTTGGCAGCCTTTTTACGTTTTTTGGGAAGGTCGGGGGCGATGCCTGATTTGCGGCCTTCGCAATCGGCTTGCCATGGGCAGATGCCACAGGCCGGATTGCGCGGGGTGCAGATGGTCGCGCCCAAATCCATCAGCGCCTGAGCATAATCGCCCGGTCGGTCTGACGGGGTCAGGGCTGATGATTTTTCCTTAATTTCCGGCTTTACATCGGGGAGCGGGGTTTCAAGCGCGAACAACCGCGAAATCACCCGTTCGATATTGCCATCGACCGGACTCGCATGACGGTTAAAGGCAATGGCGGCAACCGCGCAGGCGGTATAGGGGCCAATACCGGGCAATTTGAGCAAGCCTTCCTCGGTATCGGGGAAGACGCCGTTATGGTCGTTTGCGACAACTTTGGCGCACTTATGCAGATTGCGCGCCCGGGCATAGTAGCCAAGCCCTTGCCAACCATGCAGAACATCATCAAGTTCAGCACGGGCAAGGTCGGTGACAGTCGGCCAGCGCTGCAAAAACGCATGAAAATACGGACCCACCGTTTGCACGGTGGTTTGTTGCAGCATAATTTCGCTGAGCCATACATGATATGGATTGGGCAAATCGCCCGGCTCTGATCGCCACGGCAGGGTGCGATGATGGCGATCATACCATTCAAGCATGCTGCGGTTGAGGCGATGTATTTCCTGATTGGTGAAATGCACGGCGTTCCCGTGTTATGTTGCGGGTTGAATGACGGGTAATTTTGATCTGACCCTACGAAAGAAGCGGGCGTGAGCAAGAAAAAAGATATCACCGATACGAATGCAGGGTCCCGAGCGGATCAGGTGTCGGGCGACGTGGCGGCAAAAAACGCCATCAAAAAGAGACAGAATATCACCCCGATGGGCAGTTCTGAACGGCGCAATGGCCTTCGCAATGTGGCGCCGCTTGTCGGCAACCTAACACGTCCCTTGGTGCGTAAGCGCGGTTTTTTCCAAACTGAAATTATCCTGCATTGGGCTGAAATCGTCGGACGTGATTTGGAAAAATTCACGATGCCGGTCAAATATATCCAGCCACGCGGCGAAAATGCCGGTGGCGGGACATTGGTCATCCGGGTCAGCGGCCCGGTCGCGATCGAGCTTCAACACCGCATGCCCCAGATCATTGATCGGGTGAATACCTATTTCGGGTATCGTGCTGTTGAACGGATCAAAATGATGCAAGGCGATATATCGCGCCCTGAGCGCACGGTTCATACGCCGACATCCGTTCCCGAAGGCAATATTGCCCGGGCCAGTGAAATCAACATCGCCAAAATCGAAGATCCGCATTTGCGCGAAGTCCTGACCCGGCTTGGGCGTCACATCGCCGGGGCAACCGGTGGTCTTCGGCCCAAGGATGGCAAAAAATAACCTTGCACAAACAGGACGATCCGTCCCAAACAGGCGATCTGTTTTGACACGCGATGGGCATTGGGCCCGTCGGAAGATATCGAATCATTTTATTGGAATGTACGATCACGGAGTTGCCGCATTTTCCCGGCAGCTTGGCGACTCGTTGGTGCGATAGCTGTTTTGGCGCGCGTGTTGACTCCCGCGCTGCAACAGGCTTGTAATCACAAAACTTTGTTTTAACGGAGGTTTCCTTGCTAAAGGCAGTTAAGTTTTTTGCTGGCGCGTTTTTGTTGGCGCTCGGCGTTGTTAACGCACAACCGTCACAGGCAGCAGAATGGAAAGAACATGTTCTGGGCGATGCCGATGCGCCAGTGACGATTATTGAATATGCTTCTTTGACCTGTCCGCACTGTGCTGCGTTCCACAATGAAGTCCTGCCTGAAATCAAGGAAAAGCTGATTGATACCGGCAAGGCGAAAATGATTTTCCGTGATTACCCGCTTGATGGTATCGCCCTTCGCGCGGCAGCCGTTGCGCAGTGTGCCGGTGATGACCGTTATTTCGGTGTTTTGAGCATGCTGTTTAAATCGCAGATGACCTGGGCCCGTTCGGAAGACCCGATTGAGGGTATCAAACAGGTTGTGCGGTTTGGCGGCATGAACGGCGATGCGGTGGATGCGTGTCTGGCCGACGAAGCCATGATTGACGCGATTGTTGCATCGCGCATGAGGGGTGAGCAGGAATACAGTGTTTCATCCACGCCAAGCTTTATCATTGATGGTGAAACCATTGCTGGTGCACGTGAAGCTGAATTCTTTATCGACAAAGTCGAAGACCTTATCGACTGATAAAATAAGATCTGCCGGGTGCCGTCTGGGACGGTGTCCGGCGACAGGGGCAAAAGGTGCGGACCGGGGGACATGATTGGTCCAGTTTAAATCGTTACGGCTGACGGGGTTCAAATCCTTCGTCGATTCAACAGATCTTCTGGTTGAAGACGGGCTGACAGGTGTTGTCGGCCCGAACGGCTGTGGCAAATCCAATCTTGTCGAAGCGCTGCGTTGGGTCATGGGGGAAACCTCGGCCAAGCAAATGCGTGGTTCGGACATGTCCGACGTTATTTTTGGCGGGACATCGTCGCGACCTGCGCGCAACGTGGCCGAAGTTAGCGTGACGCTTGATAACAGCGAACGCAAAGCCCCCGCCATGTTCAACGATTTCGAAATGCTCGAAGTCACACGGCGTATTGAACGCGGTGGCGGATCAAATTACCGGGTAAATGGCAAGGATGTGCGGGCGCGCGATGTGCAATTGCTGTTTGCCGATGCCGCGACCGGTGCGCGGTCCACAGCCATGGTGTCTCAGGGTAAAATCGGTGCGCTGATTGGTGCAAAACCAAGTCAGCGCCGCCTGATTTTGGAAGAAGCCGCCGGGATTACCGGCCTGCATTCGCGCCGTCACGAAGCCGAACTTCGACTGAAAAATGCCGAACAGAACCTTGAACGGCTTGAAGATGTCCTTGTGACCCTGGACGGGCAAATTGCATCCTTGCAAAAACAGGCCCGACAGGCCGAACGATATCGCAAACTCAGCATCGGCATCCGCCAGACCGAAGCACTGCTGTTTCATATCCGGTGGACGGACGCGCAGAAACGTCAGGAAGACGCCCGCGAAGTGCTGGTGGCCGGTGAAAGTGCCGTGCGTGACCTGACATCGTCAGTCACCGAAGCCACCACCGTTCAGGCCCATATTGCCGCAAGTCTGCCCGACCTTCGCAAAAAAGAAGCCGATGCGGCCGCCGCCCTGCAACGCCTTTTGATCGAGCGTGAAGGTCTGGATAAAGACAAGGCGCAGATCGAAACCCAGATGAGCCAGCTGCGTGGACGCATTCAGCAAATTGATGCCGATCTATCGCGCGAAGCCGAACTGGCAAGCGATGCACATGGCGCGCTTGAGAAGTTGAAAGCCGAGGGCGAAGAACTGCGTGATGCGCAGGGTGGTGAGGACGACGAGCTTGATATGGCCAAGGAAACGGCTGCTGAAAAGGCGCTGTTTGTCGAAGAGCTTGAAGCCGAGGCCGAAGCCCTGACCAGTAAGGTTGCCGACGAAGAAGCACGCCTGAAATCGGTTCAGCAACGTCTTGGTGAACTCAATGGACGGCGCAATCGCCTGACCGAGCGCCATGACGAAGCCGTTGCCAAACTTGATGATATTCGCATCGAAGCAGATTTTGACGAGGCCCTTGAAGAAGCAAGCATGCATCTTGAAGAGTGCGAAGAGCTGTGTGAGCAGCGCAAAATGGCAACCGAAGAAGCCGAAATGCGCTTGGCCGAATTGCGCGACCGAGAAGACAATCTGAAAACGGCTGAAAACGACGCCCGGGATGCTCTGCGTGATGCTGAAAGCAAAAAGTCGCGCCTTCAGGCGGAAATAGAAGCCCTTGAAAGCCTGCTTAAAGGCAACGCCGATCAGCAACACCGCGCCGTGATCGAAGATATTTCTGTGCAAAGCGGTCTTGAACTGGCAATGGCGGCTGCCCTTGGCGAAGACCTTGATGCGCCCGATGCCGATGATGCGCCGATGCATTGGTCGGTGATTGATCCGGCCACGGATGATCCTGCCTTGCCCGACGGTGTCGCTGCTCTTGCCAAGTTTGTCGAAGCACCGGCCCTTTTGAACCGCCGTCTATGGCAGATCGGGGTTGTTGATGACGAGGCAACCGGCAATTGGCTGGCCAAAAACCTGAAGGCAGGTCAGCGGCTTGTCTCGCGCGAAGGCGCGCTTTGGCGCTGGGATGGCTATCGTATTTTGGCGGGGGCAGAATTGCCGGCTGCTGTTCGATTGCGTCAGCGCAACCGCCTTGAAGAATTGCGTGGCGAACTTGAAGAAGCCGAGGCCATCGTCGAGACGGCAAGCGAGCGTTCAGAAATCGCCAATGAAAATGTTGAGCGCCTCGAAGAAGAAATCGAAACCGCCCGTACTGCCGAACAGGAAACCCATCGTGCGGTGCGTGAAGCCGAAGGCACTCTGTCGCGTGCCCGCGAAGAAATAGCCAACATCAAACGCGATGCCAGCGCGATTGAAGGCCGTCTGCAAAACGCAGAAGAAGCCGAAAAGCGTGCAAAACAAGACCTTGATGAAGTCATCACTGAATACAACGAGCTGTCAGCTCTGCCCGAAGAAAGCAGCGAAGGGCTGATGGAAATTAAGGCCGAACTGATCGAAAAACGCGCCAATCTGGCCGATGCGCGTGCCGATCAGATGGAAGCCAGAAGTCAGCTTGATCGCATGCTGCGTGATATGTCGGGCAGACGGAAGCGTCTTGAATTTGTTGAGAACGAAATTTCATCCTGGAATGAACGGGCGTCGGGTGCGGGGGAACGGGTTTCGGAACTGCGCGAACGTCAGGAAGAAGCCCGGATGGAGATCGAGGAGCTTGAACTCAAGCCCGAAGAGATCGAAGAACGCCGCGCGATCCTGTCTGACCGGATTGATCTTTCTGATCAAACCCGTAAGGAGGCGGCCGACGGATTACAACGTGCCGAAAATGCTCAGCGCGAAGCCGACGTCAACCTGAAAGAAGCCGAACAGAAACTGGCCGAAGCCCGCGAGGGGCGCGTGCGCTGTGAAGCCCTTCTGGAGCAGGCCGAACAGCATCGTCGCGATTTGATCGAACGCATTCGTGAACGAATCAATGCGACGCCAGACCAATTGGTTGAGTTGGGTGAAATTGACCTGACCAAGGAACTTCCCGGCGAGGGGGACATTGACGCGCGTCTGCAACGCCAATCGCGTGAACGTGAAAACCTTGGTGCGGTTAACCTCAGGGCTGAAGTTGAGCTTGCCGAGATGCAAGAGCAAAAAGATACCATGGTATCTGAACGCGATGACCTGACAGCGGCGATTGACAAATTACGCAATGGCATCAATCAGCTGAACCGCGAAGCACGTGCGCGGCTTAAAGTCGCCTTTGACGAAGTCGACAAACATTTCCAACAGTTGTTTGTTCGCCTGTTTGGCGGCGGTGGTGCGCATCTGATGTTGACCGATGCAGATGATCCGCTCGAAGCCGGGCTGGAAATTATGGCATCCCCACCGGGCAAGAAATTGCAGCACCTGTCGTTGCTATCAGGTGGGGAGCAGGCCTTGACCGCGGTGGCGCTTTTGTTCGCGGTCTTCCTAACCAATCCGGCACCGATTTGCGTGCTTGATGAGGTTGACGCGCCGCTTGATGACGCCAACGTTGACCGGTTCTGTAAGTTGCTTGAGGCGATTGGCCGTCATGCCAACACGCGCTTTTTGGTCATTACTCACCATCGCATGACCATGGCCCGCATGAACCGTCTGTTTGGTGTTACCATGGCCGAACGCGGCGTGTCATCGCTGGTTTCAGTCGACCTGCATCAGGCAGAAGTATATTCCAAGAAAGAACAAACCGAGCTTGATTTTACCAGTTAGGTTACTTTCCTAGCGCCGCTATGAATGTTACACCGTTGCAAAATTTTACAAAGGTGTGAGCATCCATGTCGCAAAAAGTCCGCGAACTTTATGAACAGTTTCCCTACCCGCTGCGTGACCCGCGGGAGGAAAAGGAACGTTTGTTGATGCCGCCAATGGATACGCTTTCACGGGTAAATCACTATGGCTTTGGCGGCCGGAAAGTGGTCAATGACAACTTCCGCGCGCTTGTCGCAGGGGGCGGCACTGGCGATGCCATGATCTGGCTTGCCGAGCAACTGCGCGACGCCGGGGGTACGGTGACCTATCTTGAGCCGTCGCTTGCCAGTACCAAGGTTGCCAGTGCGCGCGCCGAGGCACGCGGGCTTGAAAACGTTACCTATGTCAATGCGACGATATCCGACTTTGCCGCGTCAAAACCCGATGGATTTGATTACATCAATTGTGCGGGTGTGCTGCATCACCTTGAAGACCCCGAAGAAGGCCTGCGTGATTTGACCATGGTCCTGAAGCCCGAAGGGGTGATGGGGGTTATGGTATACGGCGAACATGGGCGTCTGGCGGTAACAGAATGGCGCAAAATGGTAGCACCACTTTTGCCCGAAAAGGATCTGGGTGCGCAATTGGCGATGACCAGAGCACTTTTGGCCGACCTTCCCGACGACAACATGTTGCTAAAAATGGGCGGCGGTCCGGGCTTTATCAAAGGGTTGCTTGAAAACGATCCGGAAATTGTCGATTTGCTGCTTCACCCTGTGGAGTGTGCCTATGACGTTCACGGGGTGTATGACTTTGCCGCCTCGGCCGGATTGAAGGTTGCGGCCTTTACCGGGTTCTTTGGTTTTGGCGGCACGGGCAAGGCGCATTACGCCATCGAAAACCTTGTGCGCGATCAACGTATCTTACGCGAATTGGCAACCAAGCCACTGCGCGATCAGCAGGCCTTCTGTGAACGGTTTAGCGGGGCGATGCCACTGCATGCGTTTTATCTGACCAAGGCCGAAGGTGGGGGTGCAGACGATGCACAAGGTGCCAGTGGTGTGTTACCCGATACAGATTTGGCGCCTTATTTCTTCGTCCGGCCGAACGAGACGTTCTTTGACGATCTGATCGCGCTTTCGGGGCAGCCGGTTTTGATCGAAGATGGCAGCGGGAATGCAATTGACCTGACCGGCGGGCCTGATTTGGCAAAGCTGCTTTCTGTGTTTGATGGGACCAGAACGGTTGAACAGCTTATTGCCGTTCTGCGCGATGAAATTCTTGATCGCCAACCCATCGACATGAACCAGATTGCCGCAAACACCCTTGGCGCTGTCTGGGCCTTGTTTAACAAGTTCGACTGGATGCTCGCCGCACTTCCTAATGGATGGCAACAGGCTGATCAGCAAAGAACACTTTCGGTGCGTAAGCTGTAAATTACTGATCCATCGGACGCCCCGGCGCGGTGTGCGCTGACGGTGAATCGGCCTTGGTGAAATCGCACTGTCTGGTTTCAAATTGCCTTTAGCGGGTGAAATATCGGTCACTTTGGTTGAAAATGCCCGAATAGATTGAAATTAAGATTAACTGTGATCTTGGGCACTCACTGTGCTTAAATGCGTAAGAAACAAGGAAAACCGCCGGTTGCAGCGGATGTTGCCCGTGACAGGGCAGTATAATCGTCTGCAACTATCGCCTAACGTCAAATGTGTTTTCCTTCACATTATGGTAGTTAAGTCTTTATTTTTCAGATGCTTAGGTGACTTATTGAGTGCCCTGTCAGGTGGGGTTTTACAGCTTGACAGCCCATGGGGTGCTAAGTATGTTGCCCGCGCATTTCCTTGCGACGTTTGCAAGGCTGCTAAAGCGGGGTTCACGACAATGAGCGATGACAAAGATCGCGCTTCATTAGAAGAGCTTGAGACGAAGCTTTCGGCAGTCACGCACAAACGCGAAGAAAAGCACAGCCCGAACCGGGCGACTGGTAAACCATCCCAAGGGATGGCAATCGGCATGAGGATTTCGGCGGAAATGATCGCTGCGGTTCTTGTTGGTTTGCTGATTGGCTGGGCGCTGGATCGGGTGCTTGATACGACGCCTTGGCTTATTGTTCTGTTTGTCTTTCTCGGAGCAGGAGCTGGAGGTTTAAACGCTTATCGCGTTGCCAAAGGATACGACAGTGCTGTCGGACTGGGGCGTGCGATGAGGGAGCGCAGCAAGCAGGGTAACGAGGATTAACCTCGAAACCTTATAATATTGAGCGAGGATTACGGTGGCTGGACCGCTAGAGCAGTTTGAAATCAAACCATTGGCCGATCTTTCGGTTGGCGGTATTGACGTTTCCTTCACCAACTCCGCACTTTGGATGGTGATCGCAGCCGTTCTGGTAACGTGCTTCATGACGATGTCTATGCGTCGTGGTGCATTGGTTCCCGGACGCTGGCAGGGTGCTGCCGAGGTGATGTATGAATTCGTCGCCAATATGCTCAAAGATAACGTTGGAAGTGCGGGACGTAAGTATTTCCCGTTCATTTTCACGCTTTTCATGTTTGTGATGTTCGGGAACCTGCTTGGCATGATCCCGCACAGCTTTACTTTTACGAGCCACATCGCGGTTAACTTCGCGCTGGCTCTGGTGATTTTCATTGGTGTGACGGTCATCGGCTTTATGCGTCATGGTACGCATTACTTCCGGATGTTCTTCCCGGAAGGCGCGCCGATTGCGACCGCGATCATCTTGATCCCGATTGAAATCATCTCCTATTTCTCTCGTCCGTTCAGCTTGGCGATCCGACTGTTTGCAAATATGACAGTTGGCCACATCATGCTGAAGGTTATCGGTGGGTTCGTCGGCCTGATTGGCATTCTTGGCGTGCTTCCGTTTGCTCTTCTGACGGGGATTACTGTTCTGGAGTTCGGCATTGCTGCGCTTCAGGCTTATGTGTTCACAATTCTCACCTGCATCTATCTCCATGATGCAATCCACATGCACTGATGTGTGTGGTTTGGTGTGATCTCTTCTGATTGCCTTTAAGAAATTCGAAAGGGTGAAGTTATGGAACTCGATGCTGCAAAGATGATCGGTGCTGGCCTGGCTGCTATTGGTATGATTGGTGCCGGTATCGGTGTCGGTAACATCTGGTCAAGCCTGATTGCCACTGTTGGCCGTAACCCGGCTGCCAAAGCTGATGTAGAACTTTATGGCTGGATCGGTTTTGCCGTTACCGAAGCTATTGCGCTTTTCGCACTTGTCGTTGCGCTGATCGTTCTCTTCGTATAATCGGCGCCTTTTGAGCGAATACTCGGCCCGGCGAGGAACGCCCTCGCCGGTGTCGTTGAATTCGGGAGTAGGCTATGCCGCAGTTTGATATTGCGACGTTCTCAGAACAGATTTTCTGGCTGTTTGTTATTTTCACCATCTTGTATTTTTTGATGTCGAAAATTGCGCTGCCAAAAGTCGGTGAAGTTCTTGAACGCCGTCAAAAGAACATCGAAGACAATCTTGGCAAGGCTCGGGCGTTGAAAGACGAAACCGATGCCGCCATCGCGAAGTACGAGGCTGCTTTGGCAGAAGCTCGTGATGCTGCGCAAGCAGATATTCGTGAAGCTTCGGAAAAGGCTGCTGCAGAGCAGGCTAAAAAAACCGAAGCACTGGTCAAGAAGCTGTCTAAAAAGACATCTGATGCCGAAAAGGCAATTGTGGATGCCAAAACGGATGCGATGAAAGGTGTTGCGGAAGCAGCCTCTGAAATCGCCCGCGAAGCAACCGACAAACTTATCGGCGTCAAGGTTCAGGCCAAAACTGCCGACAAGGCTGTTTCGGCTATTGTAGGAGAGTAAGATAATGGCAACCCATGATGTTACTTTCCTTACCGATCCATACACATGGACCACGCTTTCGTTCGTTTTGGTCGTTGGGTTTGGCGGTTTCAAAGCCGTCAAAGGGATCTCTGCTGCACTTGATAAACGTGCAAAGAAGATTTCCGACGACATTGACGAAGCTCAGCGTCTTCGCGAAGAAGCTCAGGAGCTTCTGGCCAATTATCAGGCCAAACAACGCGAAGCCCTGAAGGAAGCTGACGAGATCCGCGCGCATGCCAAGGCAGAAGCCGACCGTATGCTGGAAAGCGCCCAGGCTGAGCTCAAAGCGGCACTTAAGCGCCGTGAACAGCAGGCTCTGGAACGTATCTCCAATCTCGAAAGCCAGGCGGTTGCCGAAGTTCGTGCGCATGTCGCCGAAATCGCAACCAAGGCGACCATGGCCCTTGTTTCTGACAAGGTTTCTGGTGCCAAGGCTGACGAGCTTGTTGATAACGCGATCGCGGAAATCAAGGGTCGCCTGAACTAAGATTTTCCGTTTTACGGATTTAAAAACCCCGCAGCATTGCTGCGGGGTTTTTTGTTTGTCCGATGACAATCATGACATGACTGCTCGGGGCCTGTTATGAACCTTTGAACCTGTCGCGGTCATGGGGCGCATCGAAATCAAGAGCCGGCCCAATTGGCACCACACCGTGCGGGTTGATGGTCGGATGGCTTTGATAATAGTGGTTTTTGATATGGTCAAAATGGACCGTTTCTTTGATCCCGGGATATTGATAGAGCGCGCGGGTATAGTTCCAAAGGTTTGGATAATCGCGCAGCATCCGCAGATTGCATTTGAAATGCCCGTGATAGACCGGATCAAACCGCACCAGTGTCGTAAACAGCCGCCAATCGGCCTCTGTGAGGCGGTCGCCCGCAAGGTAAGGCTGGGTTGATAAACGGTCTTCAATCCAGTCCAGCGCATTAAAAAGCGTCTTGGCGGCGTCTTCATAGGCAGACTGCGTTGTGGCAAAGCCGGATTTGTAAACGCCGTTGTTGATCTCGTGATACACGCGTTCATTTACCGGGTCGATTTCCCCGCGCAAATCTTCCGGGTAATAGTCGCCGGGTTTAGCCCCAAGATCATCAAACGCGCTATTTAGCATGCGGATGATTTCGGACGATTCATTACTCACAATGCTGTTGGTTTTCTTGTCCCAAAGGACCGGCACGGTGACACGACCGGTATAGTCCGGTTTCGCATCGGTATAGACCTGATGCATGAAGTCACGGTCGGCCAGATCGTCTGCCAAACCGTCTTTGCGCGAAAATTCCCAGCCATTTTCTGCCATATGCCAGTGAACCACGGACACAGAAATCATGTCCTCAAGGCCCTTAAGCGCGCGCATGATCAAGGCGCGGTGCGCCCACGGGCAGGCATAGGAAACATAAAGATGGTAACGGCCTGCTTCGGCGGGGAAACGGGCATCGGTATCTTTGGATAGCCAATCGCGAAACGCAGAATCCTGACGTTTGAATTTTCCGCCCGTGCTTTTGGTATCGTACCACTGATCTTGCCAGCGTCCTTCGACCAACAGTCCCATCTTGTTTCCTCCGGCGTCGTCGTTTTGGATTTAGGGGATCTGCTTTACGCGATCCTGTCCCTATTGTCGTCATTTCCGCGTTGAAGACAATTAGGTGATGTGACATTAATTTGTTTCCAAACGGGCAACAGTTTGGCGGCAGGCAGGAGCAAAGTAATGTTGATCGGAAATCTTGATGCGATGACTGTTTTCGCCCGTGTGGTTGAAGAACGCAGTTTTTCCGGAGCGGCGCGAAAGCTCGGCATGTCAAAGTCCGCTGTCAGCAAACACGTCACCAAGCTTGAAGACAATCTTGGCATTCGGCTTTTGAACCGGACCACAAGACGGCTAAGCCTGACCGATGCCGGATCAACATTTTATCAGCATTGCGCGCGCGTGGTCGAAGAAATCGAAACCGCCGAGCATGCCCTGACCGATTTGCGTGGCACGCCACGTGGGACACTTCGGATATCGGCACCCCTGACGTTCGGGCAGATGTATTTGCCTGCCCTTGTCACAGAGTTCATGGAACAATATCCTGGTTTGCATGTCGACATTCATCTGGCCGATCATATGGTTGATCTCGTCGCCGAAGGTGTTGATATGGCGATCCGTATTACCAGACTAAAAGACTCAAGTCTGATCGCGCGCAAGCTGGCTGATTTTTCCAGTCACATCGTCGCGGCTCCATCGTATTTGCAAGAACATGGCGAACCGAAAACGCCACAAGACCTGACCCAGCATAAAACACTGTCCTACACCAACCTTCCCAGCCCGAACATCTGGGATTTCAACGGGCCGGACGGACAGGTCAGTGTGCGTGTTGACCCGGTTTTATCGTGCAATAACGGTGAATTTACTTCGACCGCTGCAATTCGTGGGCTGGGTATCGCGCGCGAGCCGGAATTCATTGTCGCTCAAGCCCTTTTGGATGGACGTTTGGTGTCGATCCTAAAGGACTTTAATGCCGATAGTGGTGGGGGCATTTATGCGGTTTACCCCGAACGTCGCCATTTGCCGACAAAGGTTCGGGTCTTTATCGATTTTCTGGTGGAGAAATTCCGGGGCGGATTATGTTCGTTCCATCAACAAACCTGCGCTGAAGTGGCCCAAGGCAAAGGCCCCATTCGTTCGTCATAGTGACCCAAAGGCAAAATGGCGGTTCGACCTATTTGCTTTCCACCCGCCAGCCAACCAGACAAATCGCGCCGATCAACAGCGCAATCAACGGAATCGGCAATAGATTGGTGATGCCACCAACAATGGTGCGATAGCTGTCTGTTTCAAGAAAACCTGCCCAGTTCAATCCATGTCGGACCCGGTCGCTGGGGATATGACGGAAATCGGGAAGTCCGTTTTCAATACGCCCGATATACCCATCATTTTGCGCAACCAATCCGGCAAGGATTTCGGGGGTGGAATTTGTATTGCGTGATTCGGCGGTCAAAACGTCGCGATCAACATGCAAGGCCGTTTGGGTTCGGTCACTAAGGTCCCGTCCTCTTACCCGGATCAATCCGCGTTCAGCCATGGGAACTACGGCCTGCCATGTCTGGTCGGGTTGTTTTTCAAAGGTGGCGTTCACCTGTTCACCGGTTTCGGGGTTGATCACACTTCCAATTTCAGGATTTGCCCCAATTTTTCGCCAATTCAGGATCAGGCTTTCACCATCCGCACTGCGCACAGTCGTGATGGTGTTTTCATCGAGTGCCGGTTCTTTCATCAACCAATGCGATAACCGGCGCAGAAGTTCCGCCACCGGGCCACCACCATCATGACCGCGCTGCCAAAGCCACATCTGATCGGAACTGAGCATCGCAACCCGGCCTTCTTCGACCCTTTGAAGGGTCAAAAGTGGCATATCATCCGCACCTGTCATCAATGTCATGACATCAGGATCGGATGTTCTGGTTTCGATTTGCCGGTACCAACGACCCCATTTGGGGGGCGTGCTTGGCGAGCCGGCAATTGCGGCTGTGACGGGATGTAACCGACCGGCATCGTTCACGCGCGGTACAAACGGTTGTTCCATAATCCGGCCGGTCGCAACCGCAGGCATCAGGTCATTTAACACCGTACTCGAAAGCCCGTCCGGCCCGATATATTCTGGCCCGGCGACCACCAGTGCCGCACCGCCCCACTTTACGTAGTCGACAACCTTTTCCAGATAATGAGCCGGCAGCACACCGCGCATTTGATAACGATCAAAAATGATCAAATCAAACTGGCGAAGGCGTACTTCAAACAGGTCACGAATGGGAAAAGGAATAAGAGCCAATTCATTGATCGGGGTGTCATCGCCCTTCTCGGGGGGGCGCAGGATGGTGAAATGCACAAGATCAACCCCCGGATCAGCCCGTAAAAGATTACGCCATGCACGTTCACCCGGATGGGGTTCCCCCGATAACAACAGTACCCGCAACCGGTCGCGAACCCCGGTGGTTTCAAGGATCAGGCGGTTGTTGGTTTGATCGGTTTCATCTTCGATCTCGTCCATGCGAAGTTCGGCCAGAACCGGTCCTGCATGGGGAACCGGGATGTTGATGCGGTGTTGTTCATTGGCAGGCAGGTAGATTTCTTTCTCGGTGCCATCTTCAAGCAACATGCGCACGGCAATTGGTGTGCCTTTGGCAAGGTCATGATCAATGGCCTCGACCATGAATTCGGCATCTTTGCCAACAATGCCGTAATCGGCACTTTGACGAATTTGCAATCGTCTGTCGTGTTCGTCTTCATGTCCGGTGATCAACACATGCAGTGGAGCCCCGAGATCAAGTCGGGCGGGCACATCGTGCACCTGACCATCGGTGATCATCATGATCCCGCCAAGCCGTTCACGGGGAATGCCACCAAGCAAGCGGTCAACAACCGCAAACATGCGGGTATCAGATTGGCCTGTGACATCCTCAAACCGCAGTTCAATCGTATCATTACCGGCAAAACGGTCGCGAAGTTGTTTGATCGTCTCGTCGGTTTGCTCGGACCGATCACCAATTTCCTGACTTGCACTGCGGTCCACAAGGACCAGCACAATGTCGCTCAATTTTTCACGGTCCTGATCGGCAAGCTGCGGTGCCAACAGTGCAAGCAGCACAAGCACCATTACCACCCCGCGCCAGATGATACCGCGCAGTCGAAACAGGGCAAAAACCACCACCGCAATCAGGCATAGCACAGCCAAAATCTGCAAAATACCGATATCAAGCAACGGCGATATCTGAAGGTTCTGCAAGTCTTGGGTCATCGGCCAAGCCTTTCAAGGATGGCGGGTAAATGTACCTGATCACCCTTGTAGCTGCCGGTAAGCGCATACATCACAAGATTAACACCAAACCGAAACGCCATTTCGCGCTGTCTTGGTGAAATATCCTCGGCGCGCATTTCTTCGCGGCCTTCGGGTAACATCCATGCAGACGCCCAGTCATTGCCCCCAAATAGCACCGATGCCACACCATCCAGACGCTGATCCGGACGGGCATCAAGCCAAATGGGGGCGGAAAATCGGCCATAGGCATGATCAAGCAGATAAAAACTGCGAAATACGATGTGATCGCCCGGGGCACGATCAAGGATCGGGATTTCAAGCCCGGCCAGAAGGCGACGCAACCGGGCGGGTTCAACTTCGCGGTCGCGGCTGTCGATCAGGATCATGCCACCGTTTTCAAGGTATTTGTTCAACCGGTCACGCGCCCGTTCAGAAAACGGTTTCTGACCATCGACAAGCGGCCAATAGATCAAGGGATAAAAACTCAGTTCGTCCGTTTCCGGATTGACCCCGTCGACACTGCTAAGATCGGCCGCACTGCGTCGACGCAGGATTTCGGTTAATCCCGCCATGCCGGCCTGACTAAGCCGGTCCACCGGTGCAACGCCGGTTTCAAAATAGGCCAATCTAGGCGACAGGGCTGCTTCCTGAAGGGTTGCGGCATTACCATCGGTCGTAGATGACAACAGCACCGTGCTGGTCGACGTGCCAAGCATCGCAAGTGCGATGAGGGTGGATGTCACCGCATTGCTTTGCCGGTTGCGGCGCAGACTGACGTGATGCACGGCCAATAAGGTAAGCCCATCGACCAGCAGTAAAAGCAACGCCCCAATCAGGCACAAAGCGGCAAGATCAATCTGGTTATGATCCGTGATTTTGCGTTTATCAATCCCGGATGGCCACGTCACATCATTGGCCAGTGATCCCAGAAACGGGCCAAGGTTCAGGGCAATTGCCTGACCGTTTTCGCCGTAAATGCCGGGCGGATGACGTGGTGTCGGTGTGGCGAGTGGTGCGCGAAGGGGCAGGATCATCGCATCGGGTTGATGGGCCTGTCCAAACCCGTCGAGAACCGATTGCGGCGGTAAACTGGTTTGCAGTTCACCACTGTTGGGATTGCTCGGACTGGCAAGTGGAAGGATTCTTTGCCACAGCTCAACAAACAGTCCCGACATCGGCAAGTTCGACCAATCGGCCCATGGGGTGACGTGAAACAGCACAAGGCGTCCGGCATTTTGCGCGGAGCTGGTAATCAAGGGGGTGCCATCCGTCAGACGTGCCCAGGTTTTGCTCAGAATGTCGGGGTCTGGTTCGGCCAGCAATTGCCGGGTAATGGTAATTTCCGGTGGAATGGTAATGCCAAAAAACGGACTGGTTTCGGGGAAATCAAGCAATCGCTTTGGCTTTTCCCACGACATGGAACCGCCAAAGTCGCGATTGCCCAAACGCAAGGTGACGGGCAAAAACTCATTGCCGATTTCTGTCGAACTGTCGCCAGCAAACCGCACCAGCATGCCGCCGTCGTTGACCCATCTTTCAAGGTTTTTATGTTGGCTGCCCAATCCTGAAATTGGGCCGGTTGCCACCAGAACATCGACTTTCTGTTCCAGCAATTTGCCAAGCGGCTGATAGATGACTTCGGCATAGGGGGACAGCGCCCGATCAAGGAAGAAATACCGGTCCGATAAAACCGCCGGACTGTCCCCGGAACTGACAATCACACCCACGCGACGTTGTTGCCAACGCGCACCTGTTTGAAACACCGTCGCGGCACTTTCGCGTCCCTCAATGCCGACGGTTTGAATGGCATTGGCGATATCACTTGGCAAAAGAACGGTCAGTTCGGTCTGTTCAGTATCGGCAGCAATTTCGGCGTTATGGCGCAACAGGACCGATCCACGTTCACCGCGTGCAAGAAGATTGATCGTGCGGGCTGTATCACTGCGATTATGGGAAAGTGTGGCGATCAAGCCAGTGCGTGACCGGATCAGGGATCGTACCGCCATCCGATCATTAATCGTCGGTTCGATCACCGTGATCGGGGCGATTTGAAGAAGCTCCTCGGCAAGTTCGGATTTGCCGGGGTTTGCCATCTGGTCGCTTAGCCAAAGTACACTGCCAATCGTCGTGTTCATTTCCTGTTGATTGGAAATCAGATCAGACAGGGCAAAATAATCAGCCGCCCAAGGACGCGGTTGTAACCGGCCAATAAGGTCTTGCGCCCCGCGAGGCGAAAGTGGGCCGACAATGTCGGGCAGCTTCCACGTGGTTGCACCGGCGGCCTCGGGGGCAGTGCGCGCGATATAAACCGATTGCAGATCAAACCGTGCCTTATTGATGATCTGATCCAAGGCCGAGCGGTATTGTGACCACTCGGGGGCACTCGACCAGCCATTATCGACAATGATCAAAATCGCGCCGTTGTTTTGGGAAAATTCGTTTCTGTTCATTACCGGGCGGGCTGCTGCGACAATCAGCAAGGTCAGAATAAGACAGCGCAGAATGGTTTGCCAGATTGGAGCACGCTGAACATCCCGGCGCTGGCTTTTTAAGCCGCGCAACAATCGGGCTGCGGGAAACGTGATTTGCTTTGGCGCACGCGGGGCGGAGCGTATCAATAGCCAGACAATCGGCAGAACCATAAGGCCTGCCAGCATCGCCGGATACAGGAATGTGATGGCCGAAAGGCTCATGACGTCTCCTGCGTTTTATGACCGTCCGGGATGGGGCGGTTCAGGTTGGGACGTCCACGCCCGTTTGACCCGCTTTGGTTCTGTCGTTCGCTAAGGTGTTGATATAGTGCCAGAAGGGTCGGGCTTGCACTTTCCGATGTGACATGACGGTCGCACAGCCAGTCGTTCTGGCGCGCAGCATCACGGACATCTGCCCGCCATTTTTGTGCCCGGCTTTTGAAACCCTCGGCGATGTCTTCGAATTTCTCGCTTTTGAAAATCAGGGTGTCATTGGAATCAAGGAAATTGACCCGCCCCTGAAACGGCGGCGAGATTTCGGCAGGGTCCAGAATATGAACCAGTGCCCCGTCATTCTGATATTGGCCCAAATGACGGACGGCATTTCGTGTCTGGGTGCCGTGATCGGCAAATTCCAGAAAATCGCCCAACACCAAAACAGAATGCTTGCGTCCCGGGTGCATGTTCAGGCCTTGCTCGGCGATGCTTGGTGGAGTGGCCAACATGGCATGTGCCAGTTTTTCCAGATGCTCGGCGGATGTAACCCGGGTACGTTCTACATCAAACGTGCCAACGGTTTCACCATTTCGGATCAAAAGGTCGGCCAGGGCAATCGATATGATAAGTGTGCGTTCGGCCTTGCTTGGAATGTCGCGTGCAGATGACCAGTACATGGATGGCGATAACACGGGCCAGATCCAGTAATTGTGACTGGCCTGCCATTCAGTTTGACGGATGAAGGTATGATCACTGCGTGCGGAACGGCGCCAGTCGATCTGATTGGTTGGATCGCCCGGAACATATGGCCGGAACTGCCAAAAATCACTGCCTGGCCCGACCTTGCGGTTGCCATGCAATCCCCCGCGCAGACTGATGGCTGTCCGGCGGGACTCATCAATCAGCTGGGGCAGTCGTGCTGCCAGCGCACGGGCAGCAGCAACATGATCATGCACGGCATTAAGCGCCAATTCTTAGCTCTCCTGAAGGTGGGCGAGGGCATCTGTGATCAGGCTTTTTGCAGTATATCCTTCGGCACGCGCACCATAGGTCAGGCCAAACCGGTGGCGTAGAATGGGAACAGCCAGTTCAGAGACATCTTCAATCGATGGCGCAAACCGGCCATGCAGCATCGCCCGTGCCCGGCAGGCTAGTGACAGTGATTGGGCGGCACGTGTTCCCGGACCCCATGCAACATTGTCGCGGATATCGACCATTGATGTACTTTCCGGGCGGCATTCGCGGCACAATGCAATGATGATATCAAGCACGCGGTCAGGCATCGGCAGGCGGCGGACAAAATCCTGTGCCTCGGCCAGATCATCGGCCTGAAGAACCTGTCTTGGCCGGGTGGGATAGCGCCCGGTGGTTTCCGTAACGATTTTGCGTTCTTCATCCGCATTGGGATAGGCCAGACGCACTTCAAGCAAAAACCGGTCAAGCTGTGCTTCTGGTAACGGATAGGTGCCTTCCTGTTCGAGCGGGTTTTGGGTTGCCAGAACATGGAACGGTTCAGGAAGCTTGTGGCTATAGCCCGCCACTGACACTTCGTGTTCCTGCATGGCTTGGAGCAGTGCTGATTGGGTGCGCGGACTGGCACGGTTTATTTCATCAGCCAGAAGAAGCTGGCAGAACACTGGCCCCTTGATAAAGCGAAAGGCGCGCTTGCCGTCCGCGCCTTCTTCAAGGACTTCGGAGCCAAGGATATCGGCAGGCATCAGGTCAGGGGTGAACTGAATGCGCTTGTCCAAAAGGCCCAATACTTTGCCCAATGTATGGGCGAGTAAAGATTTCCCAAGCCCCGGCGCACCAACCATCAAGACGTGGCCGCCAGATAAAATACCGATAAGTGTTTGCTCTACTGCCTCATTCTGCCCAAATATAATGGATGAAACCATTTTGCGGGCTTCGGCCAGTCGACCGACACATTCGTCCAAACGCGCGGCGTCGCGTTCAAGACTGCTATCTTGGGAAAACCCCATCTCTTCGGGGAAACGTGGCGCGTTTGTCATGGCGGGAGACTTTGCTTCCTCTGTTGCAGTGCAATCGCTGGCCAGATTAGGGAACGCAAAAGAATTCACATAATCACTACGGGAAAACATTCGGTTCCGGAGTTAACTGTACAGCATGAGCAATAACGAAAAAACCACCGATCTCGCCGAAAAACTTTGGTCGCGCCTGCGCGGGCAAAAGCCCAACACCGGACGGCATCCGCAGATTTGCGGTGATATCCCTATGTCTATAGGTCGGGATGGCACATGGTTCTATCAAGGTGGGCCCATTGGCCGAATTGAGTTAGTGAAACTTTTTTCTTCTGTCCTGCAACGTGATGAAGAAGGCGGTCATTGGCTTGTTACCCCTGCTGAAATGGCCCGGATTGATGTTGAAGACGTTGCATTCATTGCCGTTGAGATGGAAAACAAGGGCACTGGCCATGATCAGATCCTTCGATTCCGCACCAATATTGATCAATGGGTCGAACTGGACGGCGATCATGCGTTGCGGGTTGAACATGATCCTGAAACCGATGAACCATCGCCTTATATCGCGCTTGAACGGGGGCTTGAGGCGCGCCTGAACCGGGCGGTATTTTATCAGCTTGTCGAATTGGCTGAGGAAATCATTGAACCTGAGACCGGGATGACCAGTATAGGTGTATATAGTCACGGACAGTTTTTTGAGATTGGCCGTATGGAGACCGTTTAATGACGCCAGCAGAAATCATTGCCGCACTGAATGCACCGCGCGGTGATGCCGTGCAGCGCCGTGGTGATCACGCTGTTGATTATCCCGGATCAAAATCGCGTGCGCGCGCCTTTGCGGACGGGGATTTGATTGCCCGCCCGGCGGCGGTTCTGGTTCCACTTGTCAAACGGATCAATGGATTACATGTCATTCTAACCCGTCGGACGGATCATTTAAGTGATCATGCCGGACAAATCAGTTTTCCTGGCGGCAGGCAGGAAGAATTCGACGCGACCATCGAAGAAACGGCCTTGCGCGAAACCGAGGAAGAAATTGGCCTGAACCGGGGCCATATTGAACTGATTGGTCGTATTGATGATTATTATACCGTGACGGGCTATCAGGTGACCCCGGTGATCGGGCTTGTGACACCGCCGTTTGATCTGGTACCAGATGATCACGAGGTGGCCGAAGTATTTGAAGTCCCGTTGGAATTCATCCTCAATCCGGGCAACCAGAAACTGCAAACCGTGACCTTTGAAGGCACACGACGGCGATATTTTGCCATCCCGTACCGGGAATATTATATCTGGGGTGCGACCGCCGGGATGCTGGTTAATTTCAGCGAAGTCCTGCGGGCATCGCTCACCGAGATGCACACATAAATGACGTTCAGGGAAAAAGCGTAATGCTAAGACAAATCATTCAGATTGGCCTGCCCCTGATACTGCCGTTTGTCATCTATGGCATCTGGTTGAAATTCGCACGTGCCAAAGCCATCCGCGAAGGCCACGATATCGTGCCACCCTGGAGCAAAGGTCCGTGGCTGTTGCTGTTTGGTGCGGGTGTTGCGTTAACCGCAGCAATCCTTATTTACACCGCACTTGGGACTGGTGCGCCGCCTGATTCCATTTATCATGCGCCTTCATTGCGTGACGGTGTTGTCGAACCGGGCTATTTCGAACCCAAAAAATAACACCCCACGACCTTTGAATTTAGGTCCTGATCCTAGACAACTGACGGACATCAAGACTGTGCGATGACTGGATTGGAAGCAACAGGCAGATTGCGGCCCTATGGCATTATGGGTGCGGAAGATACTGCGCGCGTGTTTGACGCCATCGAACAACACGGCGGGCGCGCCCGTTTTGTTGGCGGTGTTGTGCGCGATGCGTTGCTTAGACGTGATCTGCATGATGTTGATATCGCCTGCGATCTTGGTCCTGATGAAACCACGTCCGCACTTGAAAAGGTGGGCATCCGTGTGATCCCGACCGGAATTAAGCATGGCACAGTGACTGCAATCACCGATGCCGGTGCGTATGAGATTACCACGTTGCGGGTTGATGTCTTAAGCGATGGTCGTCATGCCGAAGTTGCCTTTACCGATAATTGGCTTGAAGACGCCAAACGGCGCGACTTTACATTCAACGCGATTTATTGCGATTTGGACGGCACTCTTTATGACCCGTTTGATGGTCAAACCGATCTGGGCGATGGGCGTGTAAGGTTCATTGGCACAGCGGAAAACCGTATCGCCGAAGATTTTCTACGCATTTTGCGGTTTTTCCGGTTTCAGGCGTGGTTTGGCCGTCCCCCGATTGACCCGGTTGGTGCCGAAGCCTGCCGCAAGGGGGCGCGTGGGTTACTTGATATTTCCCCTGAACGCATCCGCGATGAAATGTTAAAGCTTCTGCGGGCCAAAAGCCCGGCGGGCACGATTGGCGACATGATCGGATTTGATATTTTACCCGTGATCTTGCCGCAACTGACCCAGACGGCAAACCTGCGCATCATGCAATGGCTTGATAGTACCGCATTGGCCGACCCGGCCATTCAACCCGATCCATTTCGACGTTTGGCAGCACTGTTTAAGCCCACAGATGACAACGATGTTAGCGCTAACATCGCCGAAGAATTCGCCCGATCCTTACGCTTGTCGAACACCGAAGCAGATCGGTTCAGTGCGATGATTTCTGATGCGGCGCTGATTGAATCCGACCTTGATGCCGATACCGTTCGACGTGATTTGTATCGGATTGGGGCTGATCGTTTTCGGGATGCGGTTCTTTTGGCATGGAGCATGCGGGCTTCTGTCCCGCCGCGGTGTACCCAAGACGAGAACAAAGGCTGGCAAAACCTTATTGCAGCTGCCGCCGATTGGCAGCCAGTACACTTGCCAATCCAAGGTCGCGATATTCTGGCCGCCAAGCTTGCCCCGGCTGGTCCGAAAATCGGCATGCTGTTAAAGCAGGCCGAAGAATATTGGCTGGATCGTGGCTGTGAACCCGACAGCGCAGAATTGATCAAATACCTTGCCAGTCACCCGATGACGGACGAACAGGAAGCAAAATGAGCAAAGCTACTACTGGACATCGCATTTGCTGTTTTGGTGACAGTTTGGTCAATGGTGTACGTGATGGGGAAAAAGGCGGTTGGCCGATGCGATTGGGCCGCCGGTTGCTGGGCGAGGCAAAACGCGAAACCACCATTTACAATCTTGGCATTCGTGCTGAAACGACCGAGGGCCTGAAAGCACGTTGGAAGTTTGAGGCCGAACTGCGCATGGTGGCAGAATTTCCGTCGATCTTGTTGTTCAGTTTTGGCGTTAATGATGCCAATCATGCCGAAGACCGGGGTGAGGAAACCACTATGCGGGTATCACCCGCCAAATCAGCCGTGAATGCCGCCGAGATTATCGGCGAAGCTGCCAAACTGGCACCGACACTGTGGATTGGGCCGCAGGCGGTGATTGATGGTGGTAAATCAAGTCAGGAAATCAACGAACGGCTTGAAGGGCTTAACCAGATTTATCTGGAAACCGCGCGTGGGTTTGATGTGCCCTATCTTGATCTGCTTGGCACGACGCTGACCGATGAAACATGGCAGCGCGCATTGCGCCGTGGCGATGGCTATCATCCCGATAAGACCGGCTATGACCGTTTGGCTGATTTGATCTGGGATTGGAATGACTGGCAAAAAGCGGTTGGTCTGATCGACTGATCTTTGCGGTATTCAGCAGGGCCGCCGTGTGGAGATGCCTGAAAATCAGGCGTAGATATCGATATACTGACCACGGCCACTTGATGGGCTTGCACCAGCATTCGCTGTGCCAGACGGATCATATCCGGTGGAGCCAAATTGTTCGATATCGTTTTCTAGAACGATGTCACGTGCGTTATTGCTTACAAACTGTTGCTTTTGTTTGCGGTCCTGTTCAAAGGCGCGCACTGCGCGTTCAATTTCTTCGTCCGATGTAACGGCAGCCTGATTGTTCTTATCGACAATCTGGTCTTGCTGTTGTTGATCCTGCTGGGGTTGTTGACGCGGTGCGATTGGCCGCGTTGGACGAACCGGAATAACTTGTTGCAGGTCGGATGAAGAAGAAACGCTGACCATCGACGTGAAATGCTCGTTTAAAATGGTGTTATTTTGATGGGATATTAAACGCAGCGTAGATAAATAAAAGCATTATTTTGCTGTTTTCAAAGCCGTATGGCGTCTTCGATTTCGCGCGATATTCAATGAAAACCGACCAAAGATCGATAAACCCGAACTGCTTTAGGCGGGGATATGCGTAATTTCATCGCTCGTGCCGGGCATTTCATAACAGGCACTGGCGAACCGCGTGGGGCTGCTTTTTGCCGTCGCCTTCAGCTTGGCGGCCGCGATTGAAATATGATCAAGGGTAATGTCGCTGCGTTCCGGGGGAATGCGCACCATGGCGGCACTGACACTCATTAGGTCAAACCGCGCTTCAATACCGTCACGTCCCTTACCGGTCAGATATCCAGCTTCGCGTGTTTCGGCGTCATAGAAGCTTTTGATCTGCTCATCGAACATGGATTGAACGCGTTTAACTGCGGCGACGGCTTCTTCGAAATCAATCGATTGAACATAGGCAAAGAAATCATCGCCGCCAATATGACCGACAAACCAGTCATTCTGGCTTAGCACCTTGCCAAGGATATCCTTGAACAACAGGATCGCCCGGTCACCCTGACGGAACCCATAGCGGTCATTGAACGGTTTAAAATTGTCAAAATCAAAATAGACAGCAAAGCGGCGCTTGCGCGTGTTCGACAGTGCATTTGCCGCATAACGGTAAATTGCACTATTACCCGGAAGACGCGTTAGCGGGTTTTCATCACGTGCATTTAGCGTGTTGCGTTCATTCACCGCATGCAAAAGCGCACTTTGGTCAAGCACGCCAAGGTATCGACCATTCTCGGTCAGGATGACGCCGTCAATTGCCTTGGTGTTAACAAATGTCTCAAGCAGTTCTGACAGGCTGGTTCGGATATCGGCAACCGGACAGCGGCGCAGAAACCGTTTGATATTGGTGCGATTGGCCGGATTTTGCAGCAACTCGCGCCCAAACGGGGTGTAGATGAAAGATTTGAATTCAGAATCACGCACCACGCCAAGCGGTTCGCCATTCTGATTAACCACTGGCACCAGTGAAATATCCGGGTTGTGCTGAAAATAGGTCAGGATATCAACCGGGTTAATGTCGCTTGGTAGGGCGGGTGTATCGAGAAGGTAAGACCGTACAACATCGTCGTCACGTTCGGTTTGTCGGCGGTTGTCGGCGGCAAGGTCGGCCGCAATCTTGATGGTGTCTGTTTGTTCAGGCAATTCTATTGATGGATGGGCCAGGAAAAACCCCTGTACAAGGTCACAGCCAAGTCGGCGACAGCAGAGGAATTCTTCGCGTGTTTCGACACCTTCGGCGACGACTTGTGCGGCAATCATATGGGCAAATGCGTTGATTTGCGTGACAAACAGTTCCTTGCGACGGTCGCGGTCGATGCCGTCGATGAAGAACCGGTCAATCTTGATGATATCAGGCTCGCATTCATAGATCGCGCGCAATTGGGCAAAGCCGCTGCCGTAATCGTCAATGGCAATTTTGAAGCCCTGACTGCGATAGCGGACCAAAATGTCCTGAAGATATTGGGCGTTGCTGATGTCGTGACGTTCAGAAATTTCCAGAAAGATCGTGTCGCGCTCAAGCCCGGCATCCGATAGCAATTTTGCCGTTTGCCCAGGTTGATAATCTTCGGTCTTAATGACGCGGTTATCAAAATTATAAAACAGTTTCAGGCGCGTGGCACCGGGGAGGCGGGCAAACTTTTTAATCGCCTTTTCACGCAGCATCATATCAACGCTGTGCAGATTGCCGGTTTCCCAAGCCGTATCAAACAGGGCCTGAATGGATGCGAACCCAGCACTATCCCAGCGCCGTAGCAACGCTTCATAACCAAAAACATGCCCAGTGTGCGGACTGACAATCGGCTGGAAGGCAAAGTCGACTTTGTCGACAACCTGTTGCCAGTTTCGAAGCACGGCAGGCTGGGCGGTGGGTCTGTTGGTTGTCACTGCGTTGTCTGCATTATGAGCCAATGCAGTTCCCCGATTTGCCAAAATGTTTTTCGTTCCCTAGTGAATAGGATAAAGACAGTTTTTGTTTGATTTGCTCTAGCTCAGGTTTGGCAACAACTTGATGACAGTACGGTTACTGATATATGACAACCGCAGAAAACGTGCATTTTTTCGTAAAATGACCGTCGTTTACCTATACGAACGGAGTAGACAAATCTTGCGGGGCTGCGTGCGTTACTCGGTTTTGGTCATATGTGCCAGTGGATGATGTTCCTGCACCAGCCCGCGCAACCGTGACTCGAGAACATGAGTATAAATTTGCGTGGTTGAAATATCCGAGTGGCCGAGCATTTTTTGTAAACTGCGCAAATCCGCCCCGTTGGCCAAAAGGTGGCTGGCAAAGGAATGACGCAAAACGTGCGGGGATACCCGTGACGGTGCCACACCTGCATCAACCGCCAGATCCTTGATCATGTTCAGGAACATTTGCCGGGTCAGATGCCCGGTTTTTCCGCGTGACGGGAAAAGGTATGAGGATTGCCCGGCGCGGTTTGCATGGCCATCAGATTTGTCTGATGGAATAAAAGCATCGCGCACCACAATGTAGTCACGCAGGGCATCACGGGCTGGATCGGATAACGGTACCAGACGTTCCTTGTCGCCCTTACCACGGACAATCAACATTTGGGGATCGCGTGCCGCCGCCGCATAGGGCAGTTCAACCAGTTCGGAAACCCGCATGCCTGTGGCGTACATCAATTCGACCATCGCCAAAAGACGTTTGCCTTTAATGCCGGAATGATTGGATGCTGCCGTAATCAGGCGATCAATTTCATCGATCGTCAGGAACTTTGGCAAGGTCTGGCCTTGCCGGGGACTGTCGATATTGGCCGATGGGTCTTCGTTGCGATATCCGTCGGAATACAGGAACTTGTGAAATTGCCGGACGGCTGAAAGTCGCCGTGCCTGTGTGCGTGGCGCAAGCCCGGCCGCACCGAGTTCGGCCATATAGCGCCGCATATCACCGTCACGCGCGGTCACAGGATCAGATTTTCCTGCCTTTAGCGATCCAACATAATCGTCAAGATCGCGGCGATAGGCATCAAGCGTATGTGGACTTGCCCCGCGTTCCGCCGCCATCATTTCAAGAAAGGCCGAAATCAACGCGCTTGCAGGTGCCTTTGTCATTGCACGTGCCGTTACCGATCAGACGCCAGAAGAAGCTCAATCGCCAAGTGCTGTGCATCTGCTTGAAGGCCAACCATGGTCAGGGCGGCAACCGTATCCGCAAGTGCCTTTGGATCGGCATTTGGCATGGTTGCAATCTGTTGTGCCTGAATGGCCATTGCGACGGTTTTTGCCTTTTGATTGCCGGTTGCGCCAACGCGGAGGTAATGATTGACAGCACTGCTGATGGTTGTGCGTTCTTCGGCATAAGGTGCAATCAGCAAGCTGTTCCACGCACCTTCGGGAACCTCGATGCCAAATCCGTCATACAGGTTGTAAACCAGTTCGGCATTACGTCTTGCCGCAGCCTGATCGGAACGGGCTGCTTGTATTTCCTGCCATTCGGTCATGCGGGACCGATGATCGGTTAAGGCCTGCAAATCGACCGTTCGCGATGGCTGTGTCTGTGCCGGTGTCACAGCACCACCCAGACCAAAACGAGGCTGGTTGGTGGTCGCACCATTCATGACGTCCTGATTGACTTGAACGGCATCATCGTTTGGTTTTGGTGCGCCGGTGTCTTCGAGGCCTGATATGGCGAGAACCGGGTAAAGCAGGCTCAAGCGTGACGAAATATCATTGCCGGGATTTGCCGAAGACTTGGCAACCTGATGCCAGCTTGCGGCACGTTCGATGCTGTTAACCGCGATAGATGTCTTAAGCGCCGTAATTGCGAACCAAGAGAAATCACCATTTATCGGAATTTCTTCCACCAATGGCGCGCAAAGCCGCGCGGCCTGAAGGAAATCGCCTTCGATCTGGGCGGTTTCAAAAAGGGCTGCGAGTATTTCTGCACGTACGGCAGGCACATCGCTTTTGGCGGCAGCCTGATAAAGTTTGGCGTACTGACGCGCCTGAACGCCTTCGGCGGCATCATCAAGCGCATCTTCAAGATCGGCCGGATCGAAATTAACCGCGCTATAAATATCGCCAAGCTGTTGTGCACTAATCAAGCCAAGATTTTCGGCCTTGCGGGCGGCTTCAAGGCGCACATCGGTCGGGGTTGCAACCGCGTTGGTGAGGCCAATGATGGACACGGCATTCCCGGTTTCAAGCTGACTTTCCGGGATGGATTGTTTGGCGATAGACAAAAGCGCGATATCAATCGGGCGCAAGTCAGTCAGTAGGTCGGCATTAACCGCCGTTCCACTTCGAATGGCCGCGACCAGGCCAAAGAATGTTGCGTCACTTTCGCCGTCCATTTCGCGGACAAGGTCGACCGAAAATGCTGCAGATGTCGGATCATTGGCATGAAGCGCGCACATGGCGGCTGCTTTGAGCCAGAACATTTCATCGTAACTGGCGCTGTAGCTTTCAATCGTAGCGCAGGCGTCATCGATGCGCCCTGCAATCAGAAGCGCGTTGACTTCGGCCTGTGCCAGCATGGCCCCACGCGATCCTTGCGGTGTGGCGCGAACCAGATCAATTGCACCTTCAAGCGCACCCATGTTGATCAGTTTGGCAACGCGTGCCTCAAGCAAACTGACCTTGGGCATGTCTTGCGGCAGGGCTGCCACCGACAGCAACAACCGCTGTTGTAAATCACGTGCGGTATGTGTGGCCGGGGTGGCGGGAAGTTCCGAAACCAGTTTGGCAGCAGATTTACGGGTCGTGCCGTTCCACATATCAACACCAAGACCGCCCTGCGACGGATCAAGGGTGCCGACTGCTTCTGCATCAATAGCCTGAAGGGTGACGGACTGAACCGCATTTGGATCAGACGGGAAACTGTCAACAGACGTTGAACCCGACCCAAATCTACCGGGGTTTGACCCGGTTGTGCCATTGTTGGCTGGCGTGTCGTTCCCAGGCTGAGTTACCGCGTCTTGCTGTGCTTCCTGTTTTAAAAACAAGGGTACAGGTGCTGAGTTCTGGGCACTGGCGGTTCCCGGCGCAAGTCCGGTTCCCGTCATCATTGCCAGCAAACAGGTCTGCAGTAACAGGCGGGAACGCAATGTCATCTTAATTGAACCTCGAATTCGGGATGGTTTCTTCAATTTGGCTGGTTGGGGCCGGAATATCCCAGGTGACCAGGAAAACGGCGCCGCCGACGATTACAGCAAGGACCAGCAACAGAATAATACGCGATAAGATCTTCATTTTTATCCAGACTTCGATGCGTTTGTGCGAATGACGCGTCTACCAGTATGCTGACGAAGCAGAAAGATGCAAGATACGCAAACAGCGATATATCCAATCGGGCAAAATCCCGCTTGTGACTGTTCGGCTTTGCCTCATCCGTGCCGTGATACAGGTTTATGTTCAACGGGCTGGATGACATTCTATTTCGGCAACTTCAAGGCAGTATAGGTGTCGGTTCCTCACAGAGCGTTAACAGCAAAGTCGCAAAGAACAATTGTCTGATCCGCATTCATAATCGCGGCATATAACGTGCGAGAACAATTTTACGCGGTAAATTGTCGCAAAGAGCGTGCGGTTTGCTTGCGTTCGAGGCTAAGCTGGCCTAAAGAATTAGGTAAATTTTGTTGAAACCAGATGAACTACAGGACTGCAAACCGAACATGGAGAGCAACATTGCCGAGTCGGGTTTGCACGAAGATGTGATTGCCAAAATCCGCCGGGGCCTTAAGGGTTACCCTTTGGTTTTCATTGGCCTCATGGGTGCAGGAAAAAGCTGTATTGGCCGTATGGTCGCCAAGGAACTGAACCTGGATTTTGTCGATGCCGACCGCGAAATAGAAGAAGCCGCTGGCTGCTCGATTGCTGATATCTTCAAGCTGTATGGCGAAGAAGCATTTCGCGACGGCGAAGAGCGTGTGATTGCCCGCTTGCTTGAAGGTGAGCAACTCGTGCTGGCCACTGGCGGCGGGGCGTTTATTCGTGAACGCACTCGAAAACTCATTCTCGAAAAATCTGTATCAGTGTGGCTGCGTGCCGATCTTGAATTGCTGTTGCAACGGACCAGCGGACGGACACATCGTCCGTTGTTGAACCGGGGCAACCCGCGTAAGATTCTCGCAGATTTCATTGAGACCCGTTACCCGATTTATGCCGGGGCCGACATCATCTTTGATTGTGATGAATCGTCCAAAGAAGAAACCTGTGACGCAGTTCTTGAACTGATGGCCAAGTCCTTTGACGATGACGGCAATTTGATCAGAACAGGAAGCTAACACAGTGAGCAATCACGACACTCTTCGCGTTGAACTTGGCGCACGCAGCTATGACATCCTTGTGGGTAGCAACCTTTTGGCCGATACCGCCAAATACATAGCCCCCTTCGTGCGTAAAGCCGGGGTTGTCGTCATCAGTGATGCGGTTGTTGCCGACAAACATCTGCCCACAGTTCTGGCGTCCCTTGATGGTGCAAACATCGCGCACCGCGAAGTTGTTGTGCCGTCGGGTGAAAAATCCAAAAGTTTTGCCACGTTCGCAGATGTCGTCGAACAGATACTGGCGATGGGAATTGAACGGTCGACCGTGATCATCGCATTGGGCGGTGGGGTTGTTGGCGATCTGGCCGGATATGTGGCGGCTTCATTGCTGCGCGGGCTTGATTTCGTGCAAATCCCAACGACACTTTTGTCGCAGGTCGATAGTTCGGTCGGCGGGAAAACCGGGATCAATTCCAAATCGGGCAAGAACCTTGTCGGTGCGTTCCATCAGCCACGTCTTGTTCTGGCCGATACCGCCGTTCTCGACACATTGTCGCCACGTGAAATGCGCGCTGGCTATGCCGAGGTTGCTAAATACGGCCTGATTGATGATCCGGACTTCTTTGCGTGGCTTGAAGAAAACGGGCAGGCGGTCATCGATACCGACGGGCCTGAGCGCCGTCAGGCCGTGATTCAAAGCTGTGCGGCAAAGGCCCGCATCGTGTCCGAAGATGAACGGGAAGGCGGCAAACGCGCCTTGCTTAACCTTGGTCATACATTCGGTCATGCGTTTGAAGCCGAAACGGGTTATGGCCAGAAACTTCTGCACGGCGAAGCGGTTGCCATGGGCATGGTGATTGCCCATGACGTGTGTGGTGCCATGGGCATGGCACCCGCAGGTGAAAAAGACCGCATTGTCGCGCATTTGAAATCGGTCGGTTTGCCGGTATGCGCATCGGAAGTTTCGGGCATGCACTGGGATATCGACAAGGTCATCAGTCATATGTCGCGTGACAAAAAGGTCCGCGACGGCGAGATCACCTTTGTCATGACACGTGGTATTGGCAAGGCGTTTACGTCCAAGGCGATGGATGTGGATAAAATGCGCGCGGCCATTACCCGGTCATGCCGCGGCTGAGCGTCGTGCGATCCATATTAATCTGATTGTTTATGTCTGGTCGTTTTTAGCGGCCGGACTTGTGAAGTCGTTGACGTAGCGACAATTGACCTTACAAGTGATTTACGGACAAAGTTGTCCGGTTGCGATCACTCTTTGGAGACGGCCCTGAATGACAATCACGATTGTCGTGATTTTTTTCCTGCTGATGTTGTCGGCATTTTTCTCTGGCTCGGAAACCGCGCTTACGGCAGCGTCGCGTCCGGTCATGCATCACAAGGAACAGGATGGCGACCTCAGAGCCGCGACGGTTAACCGGCTGCGCCAGTATCAGGAACGTTTGCTTGGGGCGATTTTGCTGGGCAACAATATGGTCAATATTCTGGCCTCTGCCCTTGCGACCTCGGTGATGATCGAACTGTTTGGTGAAAACGGTGTTGTTTACGCCACCATCGCCATGACCGCACTTGTTCTGGTGTTTTCGGAAATTCTGCCAAAAACCTATGCGCTTCAGCATGCCGATACCATGGCGCTGCGTGTGGCCCGCCCGATGAGCATTCTGGTGGTTGTTTTTGCACCCATCACGCAAAGCATTCAGGTGATTGTTCAGGCAACCTTGCGCCTGTTTGGCAGCGGCGAAGGCCCGGGCATGGACAGCGAGCGTGAATTGCGCGGTGCGATTGAACTGCACGCCGATGACGTTGTCGTCGGTGACCATCATGCTGAACGCACGATGTTGCATGGCGTGCTTGATCTTGAAGACGTTGGCGTCTGGGAAATCATGGTGCATCGCCGCAAGGTGCAGATGATCGACATCACCCGTCCGATGGACGAAATCCTTGATACAGTTCTGGCCAGTCCGCACACCCGTATTCCGATTTATGAGGAAGACCCCGATAACATCGTTGGCGTTCTGCATGCCCGCGAAGTGTTAAAGGCAGTCGTACGCGGGGCCAAACCGGCCACGGCAAAAGAAGTCCGTGAACTGAGTTCTGAGGCATGGTTCATCCCCGATTCAACGACCCTTGCCGATCAGCTTAAGGCGTTCAAGGAACGGCACGAGCATTTTGCAATTGTTGTTGATGAATACGGTGCGTTTGAAGGTGTGGTTTCACTCGAAGATATCCTTGAGGAAATCGTGGGTGATATCGCCGATGAGACCGATGTCGAAGTGATTGGTGTACAGCCGCAAACCGACGGATCGGTCATTGTGCGCGGTGATGTGACCATCCGGGACCTGAACCGTCGTTTCGCATGGCGTCTACCCGACGAAGAGGCGGCGACGGTCGCAGGATTGTTGCTGTATGAGACCCGACGCATTCCCGATGTTGGTCAGCAGTTCCGTTTCCACGGATTTGAATTCGAAGTTCTGCGCCGAATTCGCAATCAGGTCACCCGCATCCGAATGCGTGAAGTGACAGACCTTACCACCGACGACCGCGAATAGGCGGTCGTTCTCTGCCGGTGGTGTTGCCGTGCTTTGATTTCCCGTTTTGTCGTAAACAGTTTTAAGTTTTTCGACTTATGGGTTAAAATCAGGTTTGAGCTCTTGACCCAAAAGATCGCAGGACCATTTTAAAATAAGGTCCACTGCGTTTCGTCGCGCAGCACCAGATGATCTGATCGGGTTTGGACATGTGGCAACATCAATCTGCAGAGAGAGAAGCATGGATACGAAAATCGTACCAGGCGTGGTCAAGGAACAATCCATCGCGACCCTTAACCCAGCCGATTCCGTGATGGATGCCGTCAACATGATGTCGGAACGAAAAATCGGCGCGGTTATCATTGTCGATAACGCGGCAAAGCTCGCCGGTATTTTTACCGAACGCGACCTTGTGAACCGTGTGGTCGCAAAGGGTGAAGATCCAGCCACCACACCACTTTCAAAAGTCATGACAGCAAATCCCGATACGCTGGGACCAAACGATACCGCAATGAATGCGCTGGCACTTATGAGTGCACGTCGTTATCGCCATCTGCCGGTTGTCGACGGGGATGTGGTGATTGGCATGGTTTCGATCCGCGATCTGTTTAATGTGGTTAAAGCCCAACTTGAAGAAGACGTTCGCGAACGCGAAAAGTTCATCTTCGGGTCGGATTACGGCGTGGCATAGGCGCCTTAACACGTTTATTTTGCTTAATTTTTTATCTCCATTCTTTCGCGATGACGGGGGCATGGTTCCCGTCATCGCGTGGAATGATTTGGCAAGGCAGGACTTTGCCACTTGACATCACATGGGTGAAGGACTTTACGTTTACGTAAAGGAGAGATAGCCCCATGCCATTATCCAGCCCCGCCGCCCGCGAGCATATTCACACCCGTACTGTGACCTGTCAGGGTTTTCGCCGCACAGATGGTTTGTGGGATATCGAAGGTCATATCACCGATACCAAAACATACGGATTTGCCAACAACGACCGCGGCGAAATCCCGCCCGGTGTGCCGGTTCATGAAATGTGGCTGCGGGTGACAGTTGGCGATGATCTTGTGATCCGTGCGGTCGAAGCCGTCACTGATTATGCACCGTTCAATGCATGTGATGCGATTGCACCGGCATATGAAAATCTGGTTGGGCTGAAACTTGGTCCGGGTCTTAGAAAGCAGATCAGAGACCGGGTTGGCGGCATTCACGGATGCACGCATCTGACTGAATTGATGGGGCCCGTGGCGACCACGGCCTTTCAGACAATCTTTCCGATCCTTTCGCGTGAGGCCGAAGAAAAACGTCTGGCGGAACTGGCGGCGGGTGAAGGTCCCGATCCCGCCAGTGATGCCACGCCAAAGAAACGAAAAATGCCGCTGATTAATACCTGTCATGGCTGGCGCAGTGATGGTGCTGCGGTCAAGCGCATTGCACCAGATTTCTATACCGGCGATGAACTCATCGACGAAGATGACGACAGCCTGCGGGAGCTTTGAAAACAAAGCCGGCATTGTCTTGCAAGTCCCTTACAGATTTCCAATATCTTTAAGGTTAGGGGCTACTAATTTATTGCGTTCTGCCCCCTTAAGTATTCGTCCACTGCAATTGTCAGGCGACAGATGATGTGTTCCCGATGCAAAAAGGCAGCCATGCGACCTAAGGATATTGGTTTGCGCGATGTGTTCATACGCGGGCTGCTGACGGTGTTGCTTGGTTGTGGGGTGGGCGCTACTGGTGAAATCCTGGTCGCATCAGCACAAGAACTTGCCTTGCCGGTCGACGAAGTCGGTCAGACTATCGGCGACGGGATGGATACGTTTTTGATCCTGCAAACCAATCTTCAACCGCCGTATCAGGAATTGCAGGACGGTATGCTAAGCGGTTATTCCATTGCCGTGCTTAATTGTGCCTTTGACCGGATTGGCATTGGATATGGGCTTGCGGTTGCCCCGCGCCTGCGAAACCGCGAAATGGTCCGAAGCGGCAGGGCCGATGGCTTTTTCCTTGCCCGCCTTAGCGCGTTCATGGACGAATATGCTGTGCCGTCCCATCCACTGGCACTGGAAAAGTGGGTCTGGATCTCCAAACGGGTCGAGGCCGATGAGCCCCGTTCTGGTCTGCGTAACAAACCGGGAGATATGTCTGCGGTTGGTGCAATCCTTGGATCGAATGAAGCCGAATGGCTTTTGGAAGAAGGCTACGCTGATATTAACCGTGCGCCATCATTCTCATCATTGGTTTCTCAAGTGATGGCAGGCCATGTAGAGTATGCGCTGGTTGATAAACAAAGTTTCGAAGCTGCCCGCACTGAGCTTGGCTTAGGGTCGGAGAATTTCGAACTGCGCTTTGAACGCTATGCACCGTTGGTGGTCTATTTTTCAAAAGTGTACCTGCAAAAATTCCCTAATATGTTGAATGAACTCAACGACAATCTGGAATTTTGTGAAACCGTTCCGATGAATCTGGAGCCATGGGAAAGGGCGGCGATTGAACGCGATCAATTGCCATCAATAGAAAAACTGGCGGGCGCATCGGAGCTGATCGCAAAAATTCGCACCGAACTGGATGGTGCAACCTACGACACAGAAACCCGTAAACTGCTTGATGTTGAATGGATCGCCAAAGTCCGCAACGGTGACATTAGTCTTGCGGCGTCCAACATCTTGGAAAACGACCTGTCGCAATATTTGCGGAAATTCCAACAGGCATCGGGTGGTCACGTCGCAGAAGCCTTTGTTTTCAATCTTCGTGGCGAAGTGATCGGCATGAACCGGGTGACGTCGGACTTTGATCAGTCAGACGAGACGAAATTCCAAATGACCGACAACCTAAATCGCGGCCATGCCCAGATTGATGACATCCTTTTTGATGGCTCGACCCGTTCTTTCTTGTCGCAGATTACCGTTCCTGTAATTGATCCGGATACCGGCAACGTCATGGCGGCACTCACCGTTGGTTTGGATGTATCCGCCGCATTGCGCCCCGAAAGCTAAACTTCCCGGTCTACCCTGTTGGCGGTGTGATTTATTTCCCCGACGGATCAGTGATCTTGATGTTGATCTGGCTATACCAGTCCGATGCCTGCTGCATTTCGGCGTCTGTCAGATCTTTGGCAATCGGGGTCATGACATCATGTTTGCGCTTACCGGTCCGGAATGCCTTGATCTGGGTTTCGATGTAAATGTTGGTTTCCCCGGCCAAATTGGGGGCATCGGGCAAATCCGAAATACCGTTTACGCCATGACAGCCAACACATAGCTCCGGTGCGTCGTCTTCTGTCTTGCCTGCAGGTAAGGTGGTCACAACGTCAAAATGATTGAACCATGTTGCGACATCCCTGATTTGGTCGTCGGATAATCCGCGCGCAACCACAGTCATCATTTCATGTTCGCGTTGGCCGCTTTTGAACGCGTGCAATTGCGCCATCAGATAGTCAACGGTTTCCCCGCCAATATGTGGTGCAATTGGAATGCGGGCCTTGCCATCCAACCCGTGACAGGTTCGGCACATGCCCGCAACCTTGCGGCCATCTTTCAAGTCACCCGTTATTTGGTTGGCGGTGGCGTCAGAGGCGGGAACGTCGGAGTTTTGGGCGAACAGAACCCCGGCGGGCAAAAGCCCGCCGAGGAGTGCGATCATTAGAATACGCATCAATTGCCCTCATACCAGATGCGATACAGTGCACCGGCAAGATCATCTGAAACAATGATCGAACCATCGCGCAGTTGGGCGACATCTACCGGACGGCCGAGATATTCGTCATTCTCGTCAATCCAGCCTTCGGCAAAGGGTTCGATGCTGGCGTTTCCTTCGGCATCAATAAAGGTCACCATCACACGCGCACCAACCGGTGTCGTGCGGTTCCATGACCCGTGCTGGGCCGAGAATATGGCGTTCTTGTATTTGGCCGGGAACATCTTGCCCGTATAGAAGCTCATGCCAAGGTCGGCGGCATGGGCAACGGTTTCGACCGCTGGCATCACGACGTCATAGGGGACGTCCTGTCCGGCATATTCATTGGTACGTACATCGCCGCCGCCATACCATGGATGGCCAAAGTGCTGGCCAGCGGCAGTTTGATGGTTGATTTCGCCGGGCGGAATTTCATCGCCCATGCCATCGACCTGATTATCGGTCCACCACAATTCGCCGGTTTGCGGGTGAAAATCATGACCAACGGAATTGCGCACTCCGTAAGTATACACTTCACGCTCGGTACCATCGGTATTGATGCGGATGATACCGCCGATCCCGTGGTCGCGATACAGATCAAGTTTTTCAGGTGGAGACACGTTAAACGGCTGACCTAGCGAGATATAAAGTTTCCCGTCCGGAGCAATTTTGCAAACGCGGGCGGTGTGATTGTAGCTTTCTTCTGCTGGCGGGATGAGATCGCCTTGTTTGATGACATTGAATGCTGCGACGTCCGGGCTTTCATAGAAAAATTCCGCAGCCGGGAAGGTCAGGACGCGATTCTGCTCGGCGATATACAGCATGCCGTCAGGTGAGAAACATGGACCGTTCGGGATGGCAAAACGAAGGGATGGGGCAAAATCCTTAACCTCGTCGGCGACGCGGTCCTTGTTGCGGTCGGTGACCGACCAGACCTTGTCTTTGCGGGTGCCAACAAAGACAACAACCCCTTGTGGTCCAACGGCAATATGGCGGGCGTCGGGAACAATGGCATAGAGACCAATCTTGAACCCGGGCGGCAATGTGATGCCTTCAAGGGTCTTTTTGATCCCGGCGGCATAGTCGCCACCCTGTTCAATGACGGTGAATTCTGTCGTTCCGGTTGATTGGAAGTTTGAGAGCTTTTCGAGATTGTCCGGCGCAGGTGCTTGCGCATGTGCGGTACCGGATAAGACAAGGGCAATGGTCGCCCCGATAAGGCGCTTGTTCATTACATAGTCCTCCCGTTTAAACCAGATACCATTGACCGGTATCTGTGCCACGCCTGCAATGGTTGCAGGCGTGGCTTGTTCTTAAAGCAATGCGCTTAAACGGAAAGATCGTCTAGGTTGATTTCACAATGTGGAAATCGCCTTATGGATTTCTTTGTGCCGCTACTGCTTCGTACTCGGCCGGGGTCATGGTTTTCAGGGCGAGTGCATGGACCCGGTCCTTAAGAAGCTCGTCAAGGGCGCTATAAACAAGTCGCTGACGGCTGACGCGGTTTTCCCCATCAAATTTGTCAGAGACAACCAGAACTGAAAAATGGGACTCGCCGCGCGGGTCTGCACCCGAATGACCGGCATGTTTCGACGAATCGTCGATGATTTCGAGTTTGGTCGGGGTAAATTCTTTGGTCAGGATGTCACGGATCTGATTGGCGACCTGCATGATAAGAGCCTCTATTTCCATTGGATGTTTGCAGATCACTGCAAAAAACGAAACGTAGGGTGACGTTCTGTCATGCGACGGCAGTTTTTCAAGCCTTTTATCGCATTTAATCGAACCGTATGATATTGCGAGCAGCGATATCCAGAACATATAGACGCACATGAACCGAGGACACCGCAACAAGCGCAGAACACTTTACCATGACGAACTGGTCTTGCCCGAATGCGATTGGCCAGACTGTGACGGTCATGGGGAATTTCGTGCGCCCAAAGATCGCAAGCTGAGTGAGTATTATCAGTTCTGCCTTGAGCATGTGCGCGAATACAACAAATCCTGGAACTACTATGCCGGCATGAAGGCCGAAGATATTGAAAATGACATGCGCCGCGATACCCATTGGCAGCGCCCGACATGGCAATTCGGTCACATTCGCGGTTCCAAAAAACCGTTCAATTTCAAATTCCGGGACGGGTTCGGCTTTTTCAATGAAGACGGCGATCAAACCCATCATGGTCCCGGGGCCGATGACCGGGCGCGCGCAGAGCAAAAACGCAAAAGCGAAGAAGCTCAGCGCCGTGCAGGGGCGCTTGGCATGCCATCCGAACAACAACAGGCCATGGCGACGCTTGATCTTGGCTGGCCGTTCACCCGAGACGAGTTGAAAACCAAGTATAAGGCCCTGTCAAAGAAGTATCACCCGGACGCAAATGGCGGGGATAAAGTGGCAGAAGAGCGGTTTAAAATGATCAGTGCGGCTTATTCGTCCTTGATGAGCTATATCCGCGATCTTGAATCGCGTGTTTCACTTTGATCCTGAGTGGATTTTTGTTAAATCCGATTGTCGAACCGGCCCGTAGGATGGCTTATCGATTAATCCTTTTGCGGTAATGGAGATTTTTTGCGCATCTTCCCTTTGTGTGATGCGACTTAGCCGCTATTAATGAGCAAGTTTAATGAAACGACCGCGCCACCAGCGTCGGTCCAAGATAATGCGCGAGTACTTATGAGCCAAGGTTACGAAGCGACAGGTGCAGCAGCCGAACATCCGCTGGACACGCCTGATACCACCATTTCCGTCCGTGATACGTTCGGGATTGATGCCGATATGGACGTCCCTGCCTTTAGTCAGGGCAGCGAACATGTGCCAGCGATTGATCCGACCTATCGGTTTGACCGCGATACCACATTGGCGATTTTGGCGGGCTTTGCCCACAATCGCCGTGTGATGATCCAAGGGTATCACGGCACGGGTAAATCGACCCATATCGAACAGGTGGCGGCACGCCTGAACTGGCCGTGCGTACGCGTGAACCTTGATAGCCATATCAGCCGTATTGACCTGATCGGTAAGGACGCAATTGTTCTGCGGGATGGCAAACAGGTTACCGAATTCCGCGAAGGTATTTTGCCGTGGGCGCTTAAACGCCCGGTCGCGATGGTCTTTGACGAATATGATGCCGGTCGCCCGGATGTGATGTTTGTCATCCAGCGTGTTTTGGAAGTGGACGGTAAATTGACCCTGCTTGATCAGAACAAGGTCATCCATCCGCATTCACACTTCCGCCTGTTCGCAACCTCGAACACGGTTGGCCTTGGCGATACCACGGGCCTTTACCACGGTACCCAGCAGATCAACCAGGCACAGATGGACCGTTGGTCGGTTGTTGCGACCCTGAACTATCTGTCGGTCGAAGATGAAACCAACATCATCGCTGCCAAGGTGCCAGATTTTGATACGCCCGAAGGCCGTTCGAAAATCGAAGCCATGGTTGCGCTTGCCAACTTGACACGGCACGGGTTTGTTGCGGGTGATATTTCAACCGTGATGAGCCCGCGTACCGTGATCACCCTGGCGGAAAATACCAAGATCTTCGGTGATATGTCTTATGCCTTCCGCGTAACGTTCCTGAACCGTTGCGATGAAGTCGAACGTCCGATCCTGGCTGAATACTATCAACGGTGCTTTGGCGAAGAACTGCCCGAAGAAGCCATTAATGTGATGGTTCGTTAAGCAGCGATCCCATGGCATTAAAGCAGATCGGCGAGTTGGTTCCCAAGGCGGGTGAGACAATGAAAAATGATGAGGCTCTTTCCGGGTTTTTGCGCGGCACGGCGGCGACGTTTCGCGCGCTTGCCGGGCGTAATGATCTGGAAGTAGGCTTTGTCAAAGGTGGTCGGCCTGGCGGATATGGTGAACACGTCCGTCTGCCGATGCCCAAGCAAGCCTTGCCAAAGGGCGAAGTTGCCGATTTACGCGGTGTTGCAGACGGCTGGGCGCTTAAAATGCGTCATCATGACGTCGCCTTGCATGCCCGGCGTATGCCCGAAACCGCCGAAGCACAGGCTGTGTATGACGCACTTGAAACTGCGCGCTGCGAAGCGGTGGGGTCGCGGTATTTTCCCGGTGTGCGTAAAAACTTGCACGAGCATTTCGAACAGGATTGTCACGCCAAAGGATATCACCGGCTGACCGCACGCGAAGATGCACCGTTTGCTGATGCCATCGGTATGCTGGCCCGCGAAATCTTTACGGGTGAAAAAGCCCCTGAATCAGCACGCCCGTTGATTGACCTGTGGCGGTCGCATATCGAAGACAAGGCAGGAACCGACCTTGGCGATCTGCGCGATGTTCTTGATGATCAGGATGCCTTTGCGCGCAGCATGCGCCGTTTGCTCGATCATTTGTCGCTTGAAGATGACCTTGGCGATGATTCCCCGCCTGATCAGGATAGCGAGGATGACGAGGAACAAGGTGGCGAAAACGATCCTGATCAGGAGGATCTGGAAAGTCAGGGCGGCCAGCAGGGCCAGAACGATGATTCTGAACCTGACGGCAGTGATGATCAGCAAGACGCTGGCACCGAAGACGCCGAAGCTGGCGAAGGCGATATCGACGATCAGCAGCTTGAAGCCATGTCGCAGGAAGAACAGCCTGCCGGACCGGGTGAACAACCCGAGTTTGATGGTCGCAATGAGCCGCTTGAACGTGGATATGAGCCGTTCACGCGTGAGTTCGATGAAATCGTCACGGCTGATGAGCTGTGCGAAGGGCTGGAACTTTCCCGTCTGCGAGCCATGCTTGATAAGCAGCTGGCGAATTTGCAAAACGTGGTGTCGCGTTTGGCCAACCGGTTGCAGCGCCGCCTGATGGCGCAGCAAAACCGTGGTTGGGACTTCGACCTTGAAGAAGGCATTCTCGATGCTGCTAAACTGGCCCGGATTGTCTCGACTCCATCCACATCCCTGTCGTTCAAACAGGAACAGGATACTGATTTCCGCGATACGGTTGTCACTCTTCTGATTGATAATTCCGGCTCGATGCGCGGGCGTCCGATTACGATTGCGGCCCTGTCTGCCGATATTCTTGCCCGTACGCTGGAACGGTGCGGGGTGAAGGTCGAAATTCTCGGCTTTACCACCCGTCAGTGGAAAGGTGGTCAGTCGCGCGAACGCTGGGTCGAGCAGGACAAGCCGCCAAAACCGGGGCGTCTCAATGATCTGCGTCATATCATCTATAAGGCGGCCGATACGCCGTGGCGTCGTGCGCGTAAAAACCTTGGTTTAATGCTGCGCGAAGGGCTGCTTAAGGAAAACATCGATGGTGAGGCGCTTCTGTGGGCGCACGAACGTCTTTTGGGTCGTTCCGAGCAGCGTCGGATCATGATGGTGATTTCCGATGGTGCCCCGGTCGATGATTCGACCCTGTCGGTCAATTCGGGTAATTACCTTGAACGGCATTTACGTGAAGTGATTGACTGGATTGAAACCAAGTCACCGGTCGAACTGATGGCAATCGGGATTGGTCATGATGTGACACGCTATTACCAGCGTGCCGTGACCATCAACGATCCCGAGGAACTGGGTGGCGCGATGCTGCGTGAACTTTCCGACCTGTTCGATGAAAAAGGTGCCCGTCAGCCCAAACGTCCAATCCGTCATGTTCCGGCAGATACAGGGCAGGCGCGTGACCGTGCCGCAGGTGATCGCGACCGCTGGTAAATTTCTTGGGGGACGGTGCTGACGCCATGACAGCAATTACCCGATTTGCGCCAAGCCCAACCGGCTACTTGCATCTTGGTCATGCGGCATCGGCACTGTTTTCATTCAAGCAGTCCGGGCCACATGGCCGATTCCTGTTGCGGATCGAAGATATAGATCAAACCCGTTGCCGTGCGGAATATCTTGATGCGATTTATCAGGATCTTGCTTGGCTGGGGCTTGAATGGGAAGAACCCGTTCGTGTGCAATCAGATCATTTTTCGGACTATCAAAACGTTCTTGATCGCCTGACGGATATGGGGTTGCTGTATCCGTGTTTCTGTACGCGTAAAGACATTCAGGCGGAAGTGGCCCAGATTGGTAATGCACCGCATGGACCGGATGGGGCGCTCTATCCGGGAACCTGCCGCGCGTGTTCTGCCAAAGAACGTCGTGACCGTATCGCCGCAGGTGAAAGTTACGCGCTGCGTTTGGATATGACGGCAGCAGTTAGTCGGGTTGGTCGGGAACTGTTCTGGTTTGACCGTGCTGCGGGGCGCCAGATTGCCACACCAGAAATTTTCGGGGATGTTGTCCTCGCCCGCAAAGAGACCCCGACCAGCTATCATTTGTCAGTGACCCATGATGACCATTTGCAGGGTATTAGCCTTGTTACCCGTGGTGAGGACCTGTTCTTTGCCAGCCACCTGCATCGGTTGCTGCAAGAAGTTCTGGGCTATGACGTGCCGGAATATCACCATCATGGACTTCTGACCGGGCCGGATGGCAAACGATTTGCCAAACGGGATAAATCCAAAACCCTGCGATCCATGCGTGAAGACGGGCTTGAGCCGTCAGATGTTATCGCGATGACCGGTCAGGTTTAAGCAAGCTGCCTTTAAACGCTGTTTGGTCCATTGGTTTCCAGAAGGTCAGGGCGCTCGGTAAACCAGTTTCGAATGAAATCAATCATCAGCCTGTTCTTGACCGGAAGGTTGCCCTGATAAGCATACACAAGGTAGATCGGTCGCAAGGGTGAACGATACTCCTCCAAGGCGGTTTCAAGCCGCCCGGCGTGGAGTTCGGGCATCGCGACATAGCGCGGCAGGCGGGCAACACCCAGCCCCTGCACAGTGGCATTTCGGATAAGCGGGTAGTGGTTTAACCGCAAGTTACCCTGTGCGGTGATCGACTGCGGACCGCTTTGTGAAAAGAACACCCATTTCCGGTCCTTGTAATATTGAAAATTGACCAGACAATTATGATCCGAAAGATCATCCGGTGTTTGCGGTTTGGTGTGGTGTTGCCAATATGCCGGACTGGCGCACACCAGTTCGGATAGTTGGCCCAGCGGGATGGCAACCTGATCGGGATCGTCGGTCAGTCCGGCGCGAATGGCGATATCAATGTGCGATGACTGCAAGTCGCGGAACGTGTTTTCCAGTTCCATTTCGATCTGGATGCGTGGATGGATCTTTTGAAACTCGAAAAGGATGTCTTGTAAGAACATCTCGCCAAACGATACCGGCACAGTGATGCGCACGGTGCCAACCGGTTCACCGCGCAGTGCTTCGACGGCTTCAAACGCGGCATCGGCACTTTGGGTAATATTCTGGCAATAAGCCAGAAAAGTCCCACCGATTTCGGTCAGTTCGAGTTTGCGGGTGGAGCGAAACAGCAATTGTGCACCCAGCACACCCTCAAGCCGTTTGACATGTTGACTGATCAGCCCTTTGGACGTGCCGGTTGCACGGGCGGCATCGGTAAAGCTGCCCTGTTCAATCACCGCAGCAAAGCTGCGCATTTCACTAAGATAATCTTTCATTGTTTAATATGTTAAACAACATGTTTGAAAATTGCCAGATTATCGGCGGAACTGTTTTGTGAAATCCTTCATTCATTGGAAATTCCACATATGGAGAATGAGAATGAAGGTACTGTTGATCGGGGCATCGGGGATCATCGGCAAAGGCGTTGATGCCGAACTGTCCGCACGTCATGACATTATTCGGGCATCGCGCAACAGCGGCGATGTGACAGTTGACCTCAAAGACCCGGCATCGATTCGTGCGATGTTTGAAAAAGTCGGTGCGGTTGATGCGGTGGTGTCAACAACCGGCAAGGTCCATTTTGGGGATTTTGCCGACATGGACGAGGAAAAATACCGTATCGGGATTGATGACAAACTGTTCGGGCAGGTCAACCTTGTGCTGATTGGCCGGGATTATGTTGCCGACAATGCGTCTTTCACGCTGACCACCGGTATTTTGTCCCGCGATCCGATCCGCTATGGCAGTTCGGCATCAATGGTCAATGGTGCGATCGAGTCCTTTGTCAAAGCCGCAGCAATTGAAATGAAGCCGGGCCAGCGTATCAACGCGGTCAGTCCGGGTGTGATCCTTGAGGCGATGGAAGGTTATGCTCCTTATTTCCGTGGGCATGATCCGGTGCCCGCGGCGCGTGCGGCACTGGGGTATGCCAAGTCGGTCGAAGGACTTCAGACCGGCCAAGTGTTTGAAATATTCTGATTATTGATTGGGTTTAGACCCTAATTACGCCCCAACAGTCGCGCTACAGCGGGGCTGTGCGTTGTTTGTATATTCGCTCTGGCTTGATTTAGTACCTATGTATAGGATCATAGATACGTACGATGAAGCAGAGGCGAAAAGTACTGATGGATCAAAAAGCCACCAGTTTGGTCAAAAGGTTCGCAAAGCGCTTTGTCGATCCGGATGTCGGTCACGAAGCAGATAAAGATCTGATCGGCAAGGTGCGCCGGGATCAGCTTGATCTTGCATATCGCAATAGCTGGGCGAACATTCTGGTCAACCTTGCCGCAGGGGCCGGGCTCTTGGTGATGTTCTGGGTGCAGGGCGAAGTTGTCCTTAACACCTTGCTTTGGTTCGCCGCCGTTCTGGCCGTGTGTCTTGTGCGTTTATGGTCGGGTTTCCGGTACTATAAGGTACGTCAGAAAACGCCTGAACTTGATGATCGGGATTATAAGCACTGGTATCAAGAATATGTCGCCGGTGTGTTGATTGCTGTTGTGCTGTGGGCGGTGATTGGGGTTCTGCAAATCCCCAATGTACGCAGCGAAAGCCAGTTTTTGACTCTGATTATTTTTTCCGGTCTTGCGGGTGGTGCCACCGGCATACTTGCGCCGATTTTCATTGTCGGACGGGTATATCTGGTCATTTTGTTGCTCCCTCCAGCCATTCTTTTGCTCGCGATGTCGGGGCTCAATTACATTTTGGCCATTTTGGCGATCATATTCCTATTCGTCATGCTGTTTACCCATCGCAACAACCACGTGGTTCTGTTTCGGTCCCTTGTCCTCCATCACCGCAACGAGGGGCTGGTCGAAGATTTACGGCACAAGAACCGCATTACCGAGGACTGGAATGCCAAGCTTGAAGCTCGTGTGGCGCTGCGTACAGAGGAACTCCGCAATCTGGTGGTGCATGACACGTTAACGGGGCTTTTGAACCGTGACGGGATTGTCGAATGGTTCGACGAAGTCTGTGGCCGGGGCGGGGATCTTGATTTTGCCGTTCTGTTTATTGACCTTGATCACTTCAAACAAATCAATGACGGGCTAAGCCACGCAATCGGTGATGAAGTGCTTCGCGTGGTTGGCGCGCGGTTGCGTCAGTTTGGTGGGTCGCAACATGCGGTTGGCCGTTGGGGGGGAGATGAATTCTTGATGGTGTTGGCGGCCCCAATTGATGATCTTCACTCGCTGGTTATGGCAACCATCAAAAAGACCCGTGACTCGGTCAATCAACCGATCAACATTTCCGGCCATACCCTGCATGTTGGTTTTAGCACGGGTGTCGCCTTTGCCGCCGGCCATAATCCGGGCATTTCCGAGTTGATCCACTGGGCTGATCTGGCGGCTGCGGAGGTCAAACGCGAAGGCCGCGGCAACGTACATAACTATGACAGCACGCTTCTGGTCGAACAAGAACGGCGCTTGAACATCAATCAGGCGCTCCGTCGGGCTGTGCAGGGAAATGAGTTCTATCTTGCTTATCAACCCGTAGTCAGGGCGAAGGACGGCGCCATTACCTCGTATGAGGTTCTGCTTCGTTGGAACAGTGCCGAGCTTGGAGCCATCACGCCGGATGAATTCATTCCTATCGCCGAAGAATCGGCTCAGATCGTCGGGATCGGTGAATGGGTGTTGCATGAAGCCTGCGCGACGCTCAACAGCTGGCAGGACATTTCACCGACAACCAAGGTGGCCGTCAATGTCTCCATACGCCAGATCGTTGTGCCAAACTTTGCCCGGATGGTCGAGGGTATCCTGCGTGAAACAGGACTCTCGGCAAACCGTCTGATTCTTGAGGTCACGGAATCCATTTTCGACCAACGCCAAATCATGCTGATTGCCGATGTTTTGTCGGTTCTTCATGACATGGGCATTGAAGTTCACATTGACGATTTTGGAACGGGGTATTCATCCTTGTCACGGTTGCATCAAATCCGGGTGGATGCGGTTAAGATCGATAAGTCGTTTGTCCTTAAAATGGATGAAAATGCCCGTGTTGTGATTGAAGGCGCGATTTTGATCGCGCATCGCTTTGGCCTCAACGTCATTGCCGAAGGTGTGGAAACCGATCAGCAGCGCGCAGAATTGGCAAGCATGGGGGTCGATGCCTATCAGGGATACTTCTTTGCTCGCCCGGCCAAGGGCCCTTGTTTAGATCCGCACTGGCAAGCTAAAAAGTCATCAGTCTAGGGTCCTGACCCTAAGACGTCTGTAGAACGCAAAACGGCCTGCCATAAATCATGGCAGGCCGTTTGTTTCTTGTCGTGCAACCAGGTGCGCGGGACTAGCGGCTGAAGTCAAACAGGACGACGAAGACAACGGGCACTAGTGCCAGTGCGACATAAATCCAGGCCGATGCGATCGGTATGCCGAAATGGGCCAGAACAAAGCCAACCAGATACAAGACCAGCCCGATAACCGCGACCAGCAGAATTCCCAAAAGGGGAAGGGACACATTGCTATCTGTTTTCATTTCGCACCTTGCTTTGAAAGATAATCTTGAATTCTGTGAGGATAAAGCTATCAGCACATACGCGTCGTTACTTTGATCCGTGTCAATTTCCAGTCGGGCCCGGCGAACTGCGATGTCTGACTTTATATATATGCTCTCTGGCGGGAGAATCGGTATATGCGGGCGTTGAATTTGGTCGATTTCCCCTAAAAACATGGCTGTGATATTGTCGCGCTGGTTTGAAAAGAGGCTGATTCCTTGCGGTTGAGTTGGGGAAAATACGGCCCATACCCAAAATTGGTGGCAAAACACACCAGATCGGCGTTTTTGTCGCGTAATTGCGTTGATGAAGGCTTGACGGCATTGGTCAGAGGCGGTAATAACCCGGCTCCAAGCGCGGGCCTGCGTGTTCAGGCCAAGCGTCCTTTTGCGAATTTATAGACCAGGAGATCAGGTCATGGCACGTCGCTGCCCGGTATCCGGCAAAGGCGTTTTGGTCGGCATGAATGTGAGCCACGCCCACAATCGTACCAAACGTCGTTTCCTCCCGAACCTGCAGCCGACTTCGCTGCTTAGCGAGTCGCTCGGTCGTTCGGTGCGTATGCGTCTGACCACCAATGCTGTCCGCACCATCGAAAAACGTGGTGGTCTGGATGCGTTTTTGCTCAGCACTGCAAATGCAAAGCTTCCGGCGGATTTGGTGAAAATCAAACGCCAGGTTGCCAAAGCTGTTGAAGCAAAAGCTGCCTAATTAGGCTTCTGCTTTACGCACAGATTTTACGAGGGCTCGCTTCTGGCGGGCCCTTCGTTTTTTCTGAATATATCTGGCTTGGGTTTAAGCCGCATGAATTGCCGCACCATCATGGATGGGCGGCTTTTTTGTGGCTGCGATATCAGTGCTGTCGCCTGGCTTTTCTGGGCTTGAGCCGGTGTGCGAACACGTAAACGCGACTCGGCGGAACACGGTCTTTGCGCTTTTGTGAAATTGGTTTATACTTTGCTCTATCAGTGGTTTATGTGACCGCGTCGCGCTGGGTTGTGGAACGTCACGATATCTTCATCTTCCAAGATTCCCGAACCTGCTAAATAAAGTAAGCGACTCGGTAAACACGGTGGAGCGAATGGTATGCATTTATCGCCCAATGTGTGTCCTGCACTTGTTCTTAACGCCGATTTCCGGCCGTTGAGTTACTTCCCGCTGTCTCTATGGTCCTGGCAGGATACGCTCAAGGCGGTCTTTCTTGATCGCGTCAATGTTCTCTCGGAATATGATCGCGAAGTTCATTCGCCATCCTTCACAATGAAGCTTCCCAGCGTTATCTCGCTCAAGGAATATGTTCCGCTTAAAAGCAGTCCGGCCTTCACACGGTTTAACGTGTTCTTACGTGATCAGTTTTCCTGTCAGTATTGTAATGACCGCCTACCGACCAATGAACTGACATTTGATCACGTCATTCCGCGGTCACGTGGGGGACGGACCAACTGGGAAAATATCGTCACGGCCTGTTCGACATGTAACCTGTTTAAGGGTAGTCGATCGGTGCGCGAGGCGGGGCTTCGGCTTCGCAGGACGCCGGGACAGCCCTCGATGCATGAGTTGCAGACAACAGGACGCCGTTTCCCGCCAAACTATCTTCACGAAAGTTGGCGGGATTTTTTATACTGGGATACCGAACTGGAATATGATTTCTAAGTTGTGTGGTGTCGCGTGAAACAAAAAAGCCGACGGAATATGCTCCGTCGGCTTTTTTAAATGGTCGTAGCTGTGATCTATGCTGCAATTACCAGTTCACCGTCAATTTCAGAAGGGCACTACGCCCTTCAGCATATCCACAAGCGTTTATCGAACTACAGCCTGCCACATATTCTTTGTCGAGAAGGTTGGAGACGTTCAAGCTGAGGTCCCATTGGTCCTCAAGGCCATAACCGATCCCGGCATCAAACACGGTGGCTGAGGGGACTTGTTTCTCGTTGCTCTCGTCAGCATAGGATGCTCCTTGATAACGAGCGCCACCAATCAGGCGAAGTCCCTCAAGGGTACCTTGGCTAAAGGTATAGTCGAGGCTCAGGCTTGCCATTTCTGTTGGAACAGTCACCGGCTGTTTGCCGATAAGGCTCCGATCTTCTTCTTCGGTGATTTCGAGGTCGTACGCAGTTGCACTTGCAGTCAGGCGGAGTTCTTTGGTCAGATTGGCTTTGGCCTCAAGCTCAATCCCCTGTGAATGTACTTCGCCCAGTTGGCGTTCATTCTGGAACGTACCTGTGATTACGTTTTGTCGTGTTAGATCGAATGCCGCAACGGTGAACAGGCCATCAAAGTTCTGCGGAACATACTTCAGTCCAGCCTCATATTGTTCGCCAGTTTCGGGGCGATACACACCATTGGCACTTGATCCCAGAACAGGGTTGAAGAAGGTTGCTGCGCTGACATATGGGGTCAGGCCCGAGTTGAAGGTATAAGCAATACCAGCCCGACCGCTCCACTCTCCCTCGGACTCACTGTAGTTGTTGTACGTCGAAATGGGGTCGTCAGCATCGGTAGAAATGTAGTCATAGCGCCCGTTCAGTGTTGTAATCCATCCATCGCCAAATCTTATCTGGTCTTGTGCATAAAACCCTATTTGGTTCATGACAATGTCCTGATCCAGATAGGCGCTACGTGCAACCTGTGAGGTGCCATGAACCGGATTGAGCGGATCAATATCGGTACCGGCGCCAGATGATTCTTTTCGGCTCATGTCGAACCGTTTCATATCGATGCCACCCAATAGGGTATGATCCAGATTGGCGGTGGAAAACTTCTGTTCGAGTTGGTTGTCCAGACCGATCGTGGTCATTTCGGTTCGGTGTTCAAAGCCCCAGCGATCAAGATCGTAGTTGCTACCGCTTGGGGCAGAGCCGCCAACGGCGTATCCGCTGGGATAGTAATAGATTTCGTGAATGTCGATGTGGCCTACACGTGCGTTCTGGCGGAAGGTGAGATCATCATTGATGTCGTGTTCAAGTTCGTAGCCCACCATGGCCTGACGACGCATATCTTTATCGAGGTTTGGTTCTGTAAAGTTGGTGTCAGGGTCAATTTTGCCGTAGGGCGCATCCACCACAGTGCCATTGTAGGGCAGGAAGCCAAGGCCACCATTATGCTGGCCATCGACAAAGGTGAAACTGCTGAGCAGGGTTAGGCTGGTATCGTCATTTGGGGTCCAGAGGAAAGTTGGCGCGATTGAGCCCTGAAATCCCTCATTCTCGTCAACTTGTTCTTCGCCATTGGTAAACTGACCTGTTACCCGATAGGCGGCGTCGTTGCTGAGCCGTTCACTGATATCGACACCAGTGCCTAACTTTCCAGTGTCGGTTACCGATAGTTCAAGTTTATGTAAAGGCTCATCGGTCGGGCGCTTGCTGACATAATTAACCATCCCACCCGGGTTTGTTCCCCCATAGAGGACAGAAGCTGCACCACGCAAAACCTCAATACGCTCAAGGTTGTAATCCTCGATCATGAATGCGCCAAAGCCATAAGCGTAATTTTGCAACCCGTCTAGGTAGGTTCCTGTTTGTGTTGCATCGAAACCGCGAATGTAGATCCAGTTGGTGTCTGTATCAGAGCCATATGGCTGGCTGAAAACGCCCGCTGTGTAGCGTAGCGCCTCGTCAACCTTATCCACACCGCGGTTCTCCATTTCCTCACGGCCAATTACGGATACTGACTGCGGAATTTCTTCTATGGGTGTGTCGGATTTTGAGCCGGTGCTTGACTGTTTGGCAACGTAACCTTCTACGGGCGCTTTGGCGCTGTAGCTTTCAGTTTCAATGACCAGAGCATCAAGGGTGACGTCTTGTTGTGAAGCTTCATCACTTGATTGCGCCCGCGCAAAATCGGGGGCAGCAAACACCAGTGCGACTGCTGTACCAAGCAAAAGGGTCGTCGACAGTTTCTGTCGTGTAAAACGCATTTGGCAATTCCCTGTGTCGGTTGTCTTTTACGACGACCAGCTTGGCGGGAACCTGCGGGCCATCTTCCATGATGGCCTTTCGATATCACGTCAGGGGGTGTGAATATTGAACCAGATTTGGGTGTATTGAACGAATTTTGGTTTAATTTCAGGCGATGGTTTCTTTGCGCCATGCACCGGGGGTGGTTCCGACAACACGGCGGAAAACACGGGTCAGGTGGGCCTGATCGGCAAAGCCGACACTGGCGGCAACATTTGCAAGCGATGCGCTGCTCTGGCTTAGAAGGTCCATGGCACGTTCGACCCGTGCCTTCATCTGCCATTGCTGTGGGGGCATGCCGGTTGAGGCGCGAAATGCCGAGCAAAAATAGGACTGGGAAAGTCCAGTCAGCTGGGCAAGTTCATCCAGACGGATGGTGCGACCGCAATTTTGTTCAATATAGGAAACCGATTTGCGCAAATGATGCGGGGCAAGTTTGCCGCGTTTGCGCGGTAAGGTCTCGGGCTTGCGCGGTTCAAGCAAGGCAGCGGTCAGGGCGGTTACAAGTCCGTCGCCGTAGATCTGCGGCCCGGACATGCCGTTTTCAAGATCATCGGCAATTAAGCGGACCAATGCATTGATACGCGGGTCGCAAAACCCGATGCGCGGGGTTTCCAATGCTGTGTGGTCAACTGTTGTGCCAAGACTGGTTTCAATGGCGTCGACATCAAGATGGATATCAAGATGACGCAGCCGGCATTTGCCGAGAATTTCTGAAGAAACTTCCATGCCAGCTGGAATGTAAGACAGGCAGCCCTGCCCATGCTGATCCTGACGAAGTTCATTACCCGCAGTCTTGACCTGAACGCGGGCATCGCCAACACAGTCAAGAATAGCAACCAGACGCGGTGCTTGTGAAACATAAGTCCCGCCTGCTTCCTGCTCACATTCCACATGCCATAGATCGGTGATGGCGGCATTCCAGCGACGGAAACGCAGATCATCACGAAGGGAAATACCTTCGATCTGGCTGGTCATGTGTGGATGGAATGTCATGTCGGTCAATTCAAGCTGGTCCGTGTGGTGTAAAAAAATCTCGTGCGAAATCGCCAAGAATCGCTGACTGAATATAACCGGGAATATCCTGCAAACAATAACAATTCGCATTATCAATCGAGTATTTGTTCATTTTGCGCGGGATTGTTCGCTTTTTAGGTGTGTGGTGTTGTGAAAAAACCCGCCTGAGGTGTCAGGCGGGTTTTGACTGTGCGTAAACCGCTATCACATCAAAGGTGTGATTTTGTATGGTTTATTTCTTCATCCAGCGTGATGGTGAGATCAGGCAAAAGACCGTCAATGCCGCAGAAAAGAACAAATTGACCGTTGGCATGGTGATACCAAACAGTTTCCAGTCGATCTTGTCACAGCGGATAATCGGCTGCGCCATGAGTTGCGCCTTAAGGTCGGCAACTGAACTGGCGCCACTTTCAACGCCGCCGCACATTGCTGGTCCCTGCCACCAAAGTTCTTGTACGCCGACGTGATAAAACGCAATTGCGGTGCCGACCGCAAACGTAATGCCACACAGATAGACAACAAACCGCGCGGCGGCGGGAAAGCGCAGCAGTAATAACGCAACAACGGAAAGTCCCGCGACACCATAAAATGGCATGCGCTGATACAGGCACAAAACGCACGGCAGAAGCTTTTGGACATATTGCGCGTAAAAGGCAAAGCCAAGGCTGCCAACCGATACCAGCAGAAGTGCGATCGGTGGAAAGGCTGAAATAGTGCGGGTGCGGTACTGTTTCATTATCAAGAGGTCCGTATTGCGTGGATGCTGTTTGGGGCGGGAACGGCCTTAACCATGGGGCACAAGTTTGATCGCGGCAAAGCCACCAATAAGAACCACAACAAATATGGTGAAAAGGAGGCCCAATCGCCGTTCGATAAAATCGCGAATGGCCGGACCGAACTTCCAAATCAGGGCGGCAATGACAAAGAACCGTAATCCACGCGCAAAGATCGAGGCAACGGTAAAGACAACAGGATCAAGGGCCGTAACCCCCGACAGGATCGTGATGACTTTATAGGGGAACGGCGTCACACCGGCGATAAACACCGCCCAGGCACCCCATTCATTATAATAATCTCGGAACTGATCAAACTTCGCGGCATAACCATAAAGCTGAAGAACGGGTTGTCCTACGGCTTCAAACAGGAAGTAGCCTATGCCATAGCCAACCATCCCGCCAAGAACCGACCCCACAAGACAGATCAGCGCATAGCGCCATGCCTTGGTCGGTGCGGCAATAATCATGGGGATCAAAAGAATATCGGGTGGAATCGGAAAGACCGAGCTTTCAATCGCAGCAATGAAAAACAATGCCAATCCCGCGTGGCGGTGGGCGGCAAGATTCATGGTCCAGTCATACAGGCTGCGAAGCACGGCAGGTGCGCCCTCTAATCTAAGCGTTGTTTTATGAGTTGATCGAAATCTGACATGTGCCGGGTTCGTACCCGCAAAAGACGCGCCGATCAAAGCGTATTTTGCCCTTAATCGCAACGCTGCAGTTCATTGTGGACCGGATCCTTGCATTTTTGCATAAACCCCCATTGACCCCACGAAAATTACAGCTATTATCCCGCCCGTCGATGGGGGTGCAGCACGCACCCATATAGCCTGCCCCTGTGGCGGAATTGGTAGACGCGGCAGACTCAAAATCTGTTTCACTTAGTGAGTGGGAGTTCGATTCTCCCCGGGGGCACCATCGCTTCTTTCCTTGCTTTCAGCGATTTAATAATCGCGCCAAAAAAATCTCATTCCGCCTATACGGGATTTAATGTGGGTCCGAGTTAGTGTCCCGGACCCGCAGGTCGTTATTTTGCGATTACTGTTTTCGCTCTTGCGACGATTGCCTCGGTGGTGATGCCGAACTCGGCGTAAAGGCGTTCAGCCGGGGCCGATGCACCGAAACCGGGCATGCCAATGACATCTGCTTCGCGATCGACATAGCGTGTCCAACCAAAGGCTGAGGCAGCTTCAACCGCGATGCGTGGTGCTGAGCCCAGTACGTCTTCGCGATAGGTTTCGGGCTGTGCGTCGAAAAGTTCCCAGCACGGCATTGAGACGACCGCCGATGCGTATCCTTCTGCGTGAAGGATCTCTGCCGCCTCGACTGCCAGTGAGACCTCCGTACCGGTGGCAAGAAGCGTTATGTCACGTTCTTTACCAAACTCGCGAAGAATATAGGCACCGCGCCGGGTAAGGTTTTCAGATCCGGCTTCGCGCAGTTGCGGTACGCCCTGCCGGGAAAGTGCGAGCAGGGATGGCGTGCCCTCTGACCTTATCGCGATGTCCCAGGCTTCGAGTGTTTCGATCGCATCCGCCGGACGGAAAACGTTGAGGTTGGGAATGGCGCGCAAAGATGCGAGATGTTCCACAGGTTGGTGTGTCGGTCCGTCCTCGCCAAGACCGATGGAATCGTGTGTCATGACATATGTCACGCCAAGTCCCATCAAGGCGGAAAGGCGAATGGCGTTGCGGGCATAATCAGAGAACACCAGAAAGGTGCCACCATATGGCTTGAACCCGCCATGCAATGCCAGTCCGTTCATCGCGGCGGCCATGCCAAATTCACGCACCCCATAACCAATATACCGTCCGGGATTTTCGGCCGTGAATTGGCTGTCAACAGCCGGGACGCGGGTCAGGTTTGAGCCGGTGAGATCCGCACTGCCACCGATCATTGCGGGGACGGCTTCAGTAAGGTGTTCAAGGGCGATTTGTGAGGCTTTACGGGTTGCAACCTTCTGCGGGTTTTCAAAAAGGCTGGCACGTGCCATTGCCACTGCACGTTCGTATGTTTCTGGAAGATGTCCTGCGACGCGGGCAGTAAAGCTTTCTGAATGCTCCGACGCGGCCAGTTTGGCTTCCCAGGCTATCCGGGCATCGGTGCCGCGTGTGCCGATGGCATGCCAGTTGGCGGCAAGCAGGGCCGGGATTTCAAAGGGCGTGGAATCCCATCCCAAGTTTGCCTTGGCAAGTGCGCCTTCTTCTTCGCCAAGCGGGGCACCATGTGCCTTGGCGGTGCCTGCACGGTTGGGAGAGCCAAAACCGATTGTCGTTTTCATGGCAATGAGGGATGGGCGCTTGGTTTCGGCTTTGGCTGCTGTCATTGCTGCGTCCAAGACTTTTGCATCATGTCCGTCACACGTGATGACGTGCCAGCCGCATGCTTTTAAGCGAGCCGGGATATCTTCTGAAAATGAGATTGATGTTGGGCCGTCGATGGTGATGTCATTGTCATCATAAAGCAGATTGAGCTTGCCAAGGCCAAGATGCCCCGCGAGTGAAATTGCTTCCTGACCGATGCCTTCCTGAAGGCACCCGTCGCCGAGCATCACCCAGGTACGGTGATCGACAAGATCTGGGAATTCTGCGGCGAGTGCACGTTCAGCCAGCACCATGCCAACGGCGGTTGCGAGACCCTGTCCGAGGGGGCCGGTCGTGGTTTCAACCCCTTTTGCATGACCCCATTCGGGATGACCGGCTGTGATGGAGCCCCACTGACGGAAATTGCGTATCTGATCAAGAGTCATGTCGGCATAGCCCGTCAGATGCAGCAGCCCATAAAGCAGCATTGATGCATGACCATTCGACAGGATGAACCGGTCACGATCCGGCCAGTCGGGTGCTGACGCATCAAATTTCAGGTGTTTGCGAAAGAGCATTGTCGCCGCATCCGCCATGCCCATCGGGGCGCCCGGATGCCCGGAATTGGCCGTGTTCACAGCATCAATGGCAAGGGCGCGCAGACAGTTGGCCAGTGCGAAGTTTTCAGGGTCTTTGGCGGCTGCGGCCGCGATTTGTGATTGATTGTTCATAGGGTCCTCCTCTGTCTGAAAGCTAGCAGTAGCGCCTCATGTGAACAATTAAAAATAACAAAATAACAAAAATAATGTTGAATAATGTGAGATAAATGTTATTTCTTCCGAACCAAGACGGAGGAAATATTTGCCATGCCCAAGGTTTGGATCGGCACCAGCTGGAAAATGAACAAGACGTTGCCCGAAGCGCTGAGCTGGGCAAAGGGGCTGGCGTCAGCCGATCTTTCACCTTCTATTCAGACATTTGTTATTCCGCCTTTCACCGCAACCCGGCAAGTCAAGGACATGTTGGCGAAGACATCTGTGCTGGTGGGAGCACAGAACATGCATTGGGCCACTCAGGGTGCCTGGACCGGTGAGATTTCCGCGCCAATGCTGGTTGAATGTGGCCTCGATCTTGTTGAATTGGGGCATTCCGAGCGTCGCGCGCATTTCAACGAAACGGATGAGACGGTGGGGCTGAAAACGGAAGCTGCGGTTCAGCACGGTCTGATTCCGCTGATTTGTATCGGTGAGACGCTTGAAGATCGCGAAAAGGGCCGGGCTTCCGAGGTTCTCGCCAAACAAGTGCGCGGTGCGCTTTCCAAGCTGACTGATTGCCAGAAAGCGGCTGAAATCTGGCTTGCTTACGAGCCGGTATGGGCCATCGGTGAGAACGGTATTCCTGCGACATCGGATTATGCCGATGCACGTCAGGCAGAAATTATCAAAGTTGCCGAAGACGTGCTGGGCCGCCGCGTGCCGTGTCTTTATGGCGGATCAGTCAATCCCGGGAATTGTGCCGAGCTGATCACGTGTCCGCATGTTGATGGCCTGTTTATCGGGCGCTCAGCGCGGGACGTGGACGGGTATCTGGACATTCTTAAGCGTTGTGACACTGCGCTGAACGCGCAGGTCAATATGGAGGAAACGATATGAAAATCGCAGTGGCTGGCGACAGTGCTGGCGAGGGACTGGCCAAGGCATTGGCTGAGTATCTAAGCAACAACCCGGATTACGATGTGACCGAAGCCTCGCGGACCGAAGCCGGGCCGGACGATTACTATGCCAATCTCTCGGACCGGGTGGCTTCGGCGGTAAAGGCGGGGGTCTATGATCGTGCCATTCTTTGCTGTGGTACTGGTATCGGGGTTTGCCTTGCTGCAAACAAGGTTCCAGGCATTCGCGCAGCGCAGGCGCATGACACCTATTCTGCGGGCAAGGCCGCAACATCGAACAATGCCCATATCATTACAATGGGTGCACGTGTTGTCGGTGTGGAACTTGCCAAGGATATCGCCGATGCGTTTCTGTCAGCGGTGTTTGATCCAAAAGGAAAGTCTGCAACCAACGTTCAGGCCATCGACGCTGTTGATGCAAAATACCATACAGCGTAAGTCAACGGATCGCAGGTTCGGCACCAATGGTGTCTGACCCACCTTTGACGACGGATGTTGAACATGCTGATTTTGCCAAATGACCGTGCCGCCGATGCCGCAATGCTAAAAGCCTGTCTACCGACGGGCGAATTGGGCAGTTTGTTGGATGCAATCGCCAATGCTTTGCCGGCCATTGCCGCGCGCCTTGCCGCCGGGAAATTGCCCGGTGATCCTGCTGCACCATGTGGCCACAATGAAAGTGGCGATGCGCAAAAGGCGCTGGATGTCGGTGCACATGATCACATTATTGCTGCTTTGAGGGGGTGTGGTGTTCGTCACCTTTTGTCCGAAGAAGCCCAAGCAGTTGAAGTCCTTGATGCCAATGGCAATTACGATATTGCAATTGATCCGATAGATGGCTCTGGATCAATTGGTATTGGTGCGCCGCTTGGCATGTTGTTTGTCATTTACCCAACGGGACCTGCGAACTTTTGCCGTAAGGGTTCCGAAGCGGTTGCTGCCGGATATGCATCGTTTGGCCATTCTTTGGATTTTGGGTTTGCCGTCGGGCAGGGCGTTCATATCGCCACATATGATGGGCGTGATTTCAAAATGACTGCAGGTGATATTCAGCTAAAGAGCGAGGCGGGAACAATTGCCTATAACGCCTCGAACGAACGACATTGGTCGCCGGGCCTGCAGGCGTGGGCGTCCGATTTGCGCGCCGGTGCGGATGGTCCGCGTGGACGCAATTTTAATATGAGATGGCTGGCCGCAGCTGTCGGGGAATTGCACCGTATCCTGTTAAAGGGCGGGGCGTTTATGTATCCGGCAGATCGGCGTGACGGTTACCGTGAGGGACGATTGCGGCTTGCCTATGAAGCGGTTCCGATTGCATGCCTGATTGAGGCAGCCGGCGGTCGCGCCACCGATGGGACCAACCGTATTCTCGACCTGATGCCCGCAACACCGCATCAAAATGTACCGCTTGTGTTTGGCGCACGCGAAGAGGTCGACATCATCGCAAGATATCTCTCGGAGGAGAATTGACTTATGGCACGCATTACGCTTCGCCAATTGCTCGACCATGCCGCAGAACACGGTTATGCCGTACCGGCATTTAACATCTCGAACATGGAAATGGGGCTAGCAATCATGACAGCGGCGCGCGAAGCAAATGCGCCGGTGATCCTTGCGGCCTCACGCGGGGCGCGTGCCTATGCGGGCGATAAACTGCTGGCAAGGTTGATTGACGGGCTTGTCGAAACCTTTCCGGAAATTCCGGTTTGCATGCATCTTGATCACGGGAACAATCTGGCGACTTGCGCTACTGCGATCCAGCACGGTTTTACATCCGTGATGATGGATGGTTCGCTTGAAAGCGATGGCAAAACCCCGGCCGATTACGCATACAATCGTGACATCACCGCACGCGTTGTGGAAATGGCGCATGCCTGCGGTGTTTCGGTTGAGGGCGAGTTGGGAGTTCTCGGATCGCTTGAGACCGGTATGGGGGATCAGGAAGACGGTCATGGTGCCACCGAGAAGCTGTCAGGCGAGCAATTGTTGACCGACCCCGAAGAAGCCGAACGGTTCGTGCGCGAGACGGGTGTTGATGCCTTGGCCGTCGCGATGGGGACAAGTCACGGTGCCTATAAGTTCAGCCGTCAGCCCGATGGCGATATCTTGGCAATGACTGTCATTGAAGAAATCAACCGCCGCTTACCAAACACGCATCTGGTCATGCATGGCTCTTCATCGGTGCCTGACGACTTGCGTCAGGTGATTAACAATTTTGGGGGCGACATGCGACCCACTTGGGGTGTGCCGGTCGACGAGATCCAGCGCGGTATTCGTTCCGGGGTACGTAAGGTGAATATTGATACAGACAACCGCATGGCCATGACGGCGGGCGTGCGACGTGTTCTTTCGGAAAATCCGGGGGAGTTTGATCCACGGAAGTACCTTAAGGAAGGCACCGCCCTGATGACCGAGCTGTGCAAATCCCGGTTCGAAGCCTTTGGGACCGCCGGTCACGCCGACCGTATTAAACCGTTGGCAATGGCCGTAAGCTGACGGGCGACATATACAAGAAGCGGTAAAAGAGCTTCCTTCGCTGGTTCCTCATTAAAAGTCCCCGTCAGGTGTGGGGACTTTTATTTTGCGCAGGATGTTCACCAAAAGATAGCGACCGCATTTCTCCGGTACTTGGTAATTTGTAACGATCACTACAAAAAGAAAACCCCGCTCAATTTGATCGGGGTTTTCTTCAGATAGGAAGGGAGCATGTGATGCATCCCTCCTCATTGTCTATGCTTGGACCTAAATCAGGTGGTTTGATTACCGATCAAGCTGGAACGGTCCAGAGAAGGAATAAACATCAAGAATGCTGGCATCGACCAGAATGCAATCAAAGAGCTGCTTTTCTTCGGCAACCTTCAATTCCCCGGTGGTGATGAAGTGATCGGCCTGACGAACGGCTTCTTCTGCAAAGATCGCAACCGGTTGCAGCACGGTGTAGGTCAATTCACCTGCCTTGACGGCTTCAACAGCATCAGGTGAACCATCAAAGCCGCCAATGACTTTGCCTTCAAGTTTACCGGCTTCTTTCAGGGCGGCAATCGCACCAAGAGCCATTTCGTCATTGCCCGAGATCACGCCCGAGATATCCGGGTTGGCCTGAAGCATCGACTGCATTTTCGAATAGCCCTGGGTACGATCCCAGTTTGCCACTTCCTGTGCTTTTTTCTCAAGATCGGGGTATTGGGTCAGCACCGTTTCAAACCCGTTCGAGCGCGTCTGGGCATTGTTGTCCGACGGTGCGCCAAACAGTTCAACATAGGAACCACTATCGCCCATCGCATCGACCCAGGCCATGGCACCAAGGGCAGCACCTTGCGCGTTGTTTGATACCAACTGTGCTTTGGCAAGGCCTGTCTGATTGATTTCAGCATTCACGATGAATACGGGGATGCCAGCGGCAACCGCTTTTTTCACGGCACCGATCGAACCGTCGGCATTGGCCGGATCGAGAATGATCGCCTTGGCCTGATTGGTGATCGCGGTGTCAATAAGGTTGCTTTCGGTGTTGGTATCACCCTTGTGTGCCCCGACATTGGCGTCATAGCCAAGCTCTTCTGCCGTGGCTTTGGCAACTTCCCCTTCAGTAAACCAATAGGGATTTGAAGGGTCATTCACGATGATCGAAATGAGGCCGTCTGCCATCGCCGCAGTCGACATCAAAGGCAGGGCAGCAATCGTTGCGAAAAGTGTACGCTTTATAACGTTCATTTTGGGTGTCCTCCCGTTGGGTTTTGATATTACCGGACGTGTCCGGCGGTTATTCGGGCGCAAGACCACCCTGTCTCGCACCCGAATTCGTTATCGGCCTGAACGGCCGTATTGAAGGCTGTTAAGCAGCACGGCGAGCACGATCACCGCACCGGTAAAGACGGTTTGCCAGTAAGCAGAGACGCCGATAATGACGAGGCCGTCGCTCAGAAAGCCGATTACAAAGGCGCCGAGCATCGTACCGCGTACGTTGCCACGCCCCCCGGTAAGTGCCGCCCCGCCGATTACTACTGCTGCGATGGCCGTGAGTTCGTAAGTGGTGCCGGCGGTCGGACCTGCGGATGTCAGTTGTGAGGAAAGCACAAGCCCGGCAATGGCGGCACAAACACCCGAAAGCACATAGACCGAAACTTTTACGCCACTGGTAGGTACGCCCGACAGTTCGGCCGCCCGTTCGTTCCCGCCCGACGCATAGAGCCAACGACCAAACGCTGTCCGCATCAGGACAAGACCAATGATCAGGGCAACCACTGCCAGAACGATCACGCCGATGGGAACGCTCGCGATACGGTTGAAACCAAGCCAGTCAAAGCCGGTATTGCCCAGTGCTTCGGTGCCGCCCAGATTGTTGTATGTGAGACCATTGGTCATCAACAGCGCAACACCGCGTGCGACATAGAGCATCCCAAGCGTTGCGACGAACGCCGGAACCCTGAAAAAGGCGATGAGCACCCCGTTGACCGCCCCGACAAAAGCGCCAAGTGCGATGGTCAGGACGACAACGGCCCAAACCGGCGGGTACAGAATGACGCCGGAGGATGGAATTTCGACACCTTGCATAAGGTAGCCTGCAACCACCCCGGACAGACCAAGTGTCGAACCAACCGAAAGATCAATGCCGCCATTCAGGATCACGAGCAACATGCCTATGGCCAGAAGGCCAAAGATCGCCACATGAGATGACATGGTCAGGAAGTTGCTGACGCTGAAATAGACAGGTGACAGGAACGAGAAGGTGATAACAATCGCCACCAACGCAAAGAATGCACGACCTTCCAGCAGGATCTTGCCGATATTGAGGTCTATGCCACCTGCCGCAGGCGTAGAAGTCGTGGTTTGTGCCATGTCTGGCCTCCCTAGTGGTGCACGGCTTCGCCAGAGGCGGCCATGATCTGTTCTTTGGTTGCTGTATGGTCGAATTCGGCCGCAATCCGGCCTCTGTTCATGACGATGATTCGGTGCGCGATGCTCAGGCACTCTCCGACTTCCGAAGTCGAATAAAGAACCGCGAGCCCGCGTTTTTCAGCGGTGCTTGCCAGCAGTTTGAAAACCTCGGCCTTTGCGCCGATGTCGATCCCGCGTGAAGGTTCATCCAGCAGGATGACTTCCGGTTGGGTGGCGAGCATTTTTCCGATCACGACCTTTTGCTGGTTCCCACCCGAAAGCGCGCCAATCATGGTGGCACCGCTTTCGGTTTTGACCGTGACTTCGCGAATTGAGTCTTCGATTACCTTGCTTTCGGCCTTGCGGCTGGTGAACAGGCCACGGGTAAAGGCCGCAATTGATGAAAGTGAAAGGTTTTGTCCAACCGTCATTGTCTGGACGAGACCGTCGCGTTGACGGTCTTCGGGTACAAGAACCAGACCGGCATTGATGCGCTCGGAAATGGAAAGGTTGGAAACATCCTGCGTATGCAGTTTTACGGTGCCGCTTTGCGCCTTCAGGCGTCCTGCTGCACATTCCATCATTTCTGTCCGTCCTGCTCCCATCAACCCATAGATGCAAACAATCTCTCCGGACCGGACGCTAAGGTTAATGTGATCAACCACCAGCCCGTTGCCCGACGCATCGGGTACGCACAGGTTTTCGATCGTAAGGGCCGGTGCGCCCATTTTGCTGTTGGGGGGCGCGCCAAGGTTGAAGTTTTCACCTACCATGTTGCGCACGATCCACTCGATGTCGATTTCCGCACGGGGGGCCCATGCCGTCATTTCGCCATCACGCAGGACAACAGCGTGGTCCGTGATCTCCAATGCCTCTTCAAGGTGATGGGAGATATAAACGATGCTGACCCCTTTGGCGGTCAGGTCGTTAATGACCTTGAAAAGGACTTCGACCTCGGACGCGGACAGGGCGGAGGTTGGTTCATCCATGATCAGGATGCGGCTCTTGGCCTGTAATGCGCGGGCGATCTCGACAATTTGCTGCTGCCCTAAGCGCAATTCCTCGACCGGGGTGAGCGGATCAATATCTTCTTCCAGCTCTTCCATGAGGGAGCGTGTTATGCGTTCTTCCTCGGCGAAATTGACACCGGTTGCTGTGCGGATTTCGCGCCCCATGAAAATGTTGTCACGGACATTCAGGTTTCCGGCCAATGCCAGTTCCTGATGAATGATCGAGATGCCATGCGCCAGAGCATGATTGGCGCCGTGAAAACGCACGGGTTCATCATCAAGCAGGATCTCTCCGGATGTCGGTGCAATAATGCCCGACAGGATTTTCATCAATGTTGACTTTCCAGCACCGTTCTCGCCAAAAAGGGTCGTGACCTGTCCGCGGTGGATGTCGAAATTCACGCCCTTCAATGCCTGAAGCGGGCCGTAAAATTTGGCGACATCGCGGGCCGACATCACAACTTCGTCGGCGGTGAATGTTTCTGGTGTGATGGTCTGAAGAGCTGTCATTGGACCTGCACCTCGACCGGGGTGATCAGCCACATTTTCGGATTGATCAGTTTGAAAACGCCGGTAATGGAAATTGTCTTTCCGGGAAGCGACTCTCTGTCCAGGTCTTGAAGAATTTCGGACTTCATGGCCCGATTGATGCCAGCACCGGCATCCTGATACTCGATCTGGTTTTTGAATTCGCCAAATGCGATATCGCCCGGCGCGTCACGAAGATCCGTACCATTGATTGCAGGACCCGTTTGAACCCGGATGCGGATATCTTCAAGTCCATCAACGGTGACGTCGTAAATGCCGCCTTTGCCTTCGCCAACCGTACCGGTCAGTTCCACTGGCAGCACCGGCATTGCGCCACCGGTGCCGTATTGTTCGGCTGCGGCCTTTTTATCCTTTGCCAGCGCATTTGCCAGTGTTTTTGCGCCAACAGCGCGGCTGATCACGTCATCGCGGATGCGCGGGAATTGTGCCGCGCCATACGTATCGGCAGAAAATCCGGCAACACGCATGTCCTGCTCGGATCCGATTGTGACAACCGTGGTATCAAGGGCGATGGCAGTCAGGGCACCAAGGACGGTTGCTCCGATGAGCATGCCACGCCGACCAAGACGCGGTTTGAGGGATCTGGTGGATATATCGGTGGCACTCATTGTCTCTTTTCCTCCCGTCTAGCCACGCTGGGCCCTGTTAATCTCTTTGGGGAGGGGCTGGAAGGGGCGGTGGGAACTTCCCCGCCTTAACTCTGAACATTGTCGCGAATCTGAACGTTTTGCCGCCAGCAATGTGGCGCGAAACGCGTCGCTGATCAGAACCAGCTCGGCCTGTCTTGGTGCAGGCCATTTTCCTCCCGATGCACAAAACGAAGCATGATTTTGCACGTTTCGCTTGTCCCATCCCGAATCCCGTTTTTGGTTGAAACCGCCATTTTCTGCGATTGGCTGGCCCCGGTATCCGGTTTGTGTTTATTACCATAACTGAAAAAAATTACAAAAAAAGTAAAAAATTACACTCGACATCGACCAATGTCGGGTTATGCTGAAAAAACAGCTCGGGAAGATTCTTCTCTTGCAAAGGCCGCAGTGACCGAAAAGTCGGAGGCCAAATAAAGAAAAAACAGGGAGGACGTCGCATGGCACACACACGCTGCGTGACTTGCTATCTGCGCCAACAAAAGGTGCAGCATGGCTGAGCGCGACATCATTATTGGGATCGATGCGGGTACGTCCGTCATCAAGGCCGTCGCTTTTAGTCTTTCCGGACGTCAGCTCGGAGATGCTGCCGTTCCCAATCAGTATGCGAGCGGCTCAAGCGGTGCTGCGACGCAGGACATGAACCGGACATGGGAAGACTGCGCCAGCGCGTTGCGTTGCCTCGGTGATAAAATCAAGGACCTCGCCAACCGCACCGCAGCCCTTGCTGTCACAGGTCAGGGCGATGGCACCTGGCTTGTCGGTAAAGATAATCGCCCGGTCAGTGACGCATGGCTGTGGCTGGATGCACGGGCGGCAGAAACCACGTGCGATCTTGCGGCCAAAGAGGTTAATTCAGAACGGTTCCACGTCACTGGCACCGCACTGAATACCTGTCAGCAGGGTGCGCAGATGGCGCATATGCATCGCCATTTCCCTGAACTTCTTGATCGGGCCCAAGTCGCCATGCATTGCAAGGATTGGCTTTACCTTAATCTGACCGGGGTGCGGGCAACTGATCCTTCAGAAGCCAGTTTCACATTCGGGGACTTCCGTACGCGCAGCTATTCCGACCTTGTGATTGATGCCCTTGAGCTTCGCAGCCGAAGCCACCTGTTGCCCGATATTCTTGATGGCAGTCAGCAAACCCATCCACTTGCTGATGCGGCAGCGGCAAAGACCGGCCTTGTGGCCGGAACTCCCGTCAGTCTTGGCTATGTCGATATGGTCATGACCGCACTTGGTGCTGGTGTCTATACCGGGACGCCGGGGGCCGCATGTTCGACGATCGGATCGACCGGTGTGCATATGCGCGCAGTCAGGGATACGGATGTACGCCTTGGGGGCAATTCCGGCTATGTCATTTGCCTGCCTGCCGCACATATGGTGACACAGGTTCAAACAAATATGGCCGCTACGCTTAATATCGATTGGGCGCTTCGCATGGCGGCCGACCTGATGAGCGAAACAGGACATCTCCACGATTATGCCGATCTGGTTGCCCGTATTGATGATTGGTTGGCGCGGTCCGAGCCCGGACAAATTCTGTATCATCCCTATGTGTCCGAGGCGGGCGAGCGCGGACCGATGGTCAACGCCAATGCACGTGCCGGATTTATCGGTCTTTCATCTGGACACAGTTTCCCCGATCTGATCCGGGCCGTGGTTGAAAGCCTTGGTATGGCGGCACGCGATTGTTATGGCGCAATGGATGAATTGCCCAGAGAACTGCGTCTGACCGGTGGAGCTGCGCAATCAAATTCATTGCGCGCCATCCTTTCCGCCGCAGTAGGAGCGCCCGTGCGGGTTTCGGACCGCAAAGAAGCCGGTGCGGCTGGATGCGCAATGATGGCAGCTGTTGCCATCGGTGCTTATTCCGACATGGAAAGTTGTGTTGCCGAATGGGTTTCCCCTCTTTTGGGCGAAGCCGAGGTGCCCGATCCAGAACTACAGGCAATTTATGCTGAACTCTATCCCGTTTATGTCGAAGCCCGCGAGGCACTTGAGCCGGTCTGGGGCCGGTTGGCAGGACACCGTGATCGGCAAACCGCCCCAAAAATGAACGCGTCAAAAACCGCGCAAGGAGGATCGTGACATGGGCATCCGGGAACTCGATCTGTTTATCATTGGTGGCGGTATCAATGGCGCAGGCTTTGCGCGTGATGCCGCTGGTCGCGGTCTGAAGGTCGCCCTGTGCGAAAAGGACGATCTGGCCGAAGGGACGTCATCACGTTCAGGAAAACTGGTGCATGGGGGGTTGCGCTATCTGGAATATTACGAATTCCGTCTGGTGCGGGAAGCCCTGATTGAGCGTGAAGTTCTGATGAACGCAGCCCCGCATATTATCTGGCCTTTGCGCTTTGTCTTGCCGCATTCGCCTCAGGACCGTCCTGCATGGCTCGTGCGTTTGGGGTTGTTTCTCTATGATCATTTGGGGGGACGGAAAAAGCTGCCGGGGACACGCACACTCGACCTGCACAGGGATCCCGAGGGTGCACCGTTACTTGATACGTATAAAAGAGGGTTCGAGTATTCGGACTGCTGGGTAGATGATGCGCGTCTGGTGGCGTTAAATGCGCTGGATGCCGCGCAACGCGGTGCGATTGTGATGACGCGTACGCCAGCAGTAAGTGCGCGTCGCGAAAATGGCAAATGGCATGTCAGCACACAGAACAGGCTTACCGGCGAAACGCGCGAATTTGTTGCGAAATGTCTGGTGAATGCCGCAGGCCCGTGGGTGACCGATGTCCTGACCCGGGTTGCTGGTGCCAATTCGACGCGCAATGTGCGACTTGTCAAAGGCAGTCACATCATCGTGCCAAAGTTCTGGGATGGGCCGCACAGTTATCTTGTCCAGAATGACGATAAGCGCGTGATCTTTATTAATGCCTATGAAGGTGACAAGGCGCTTATCGGGACAACAGATATTGCCTATGACGGCAAGGCAGAAGACGTTGCGATTGATGATTACGAGATTTCCTATCTGCTCGATTGCGTGAACCGTTACTTCAAGGAAAAACTCCGGCGTGAGGATATACTAGAGACCTTCTCGGGTGTTCGGCCCTTGTTTGATGACGGTAATGGCAACCCGTCGGCGGTTACCCGGGATTATGTGTTTGACCTCGACGAGGGTGGTGGGGCACCGCTTCTCAACATTTTTGGGGGCAAGATTACAACATTCAGGGAACTCGCAGAGCGCGGGATGCGCGAAATCCGTCACATCTTTCCGAATATGGGCGATGACTGGACAGAAGGTGCCGCACTTCCCGGCGGGGATATGCCTGACGCCGATTATTCTGCGTTCGGTGAGGTGTTGAAGTCTGAATTCCCGTGGATGCCACGACCGTTGCGCGACTATTACGGGCGGCGTTATGGGACATTGACCCGTCGGATCGTGGGGAATGCGACCGGCTTTGACGGGTTGGGACGTTTTTTCGGCGCGCATCTTTATGAGGCAGAGGTCAACTGGCTGGTAGAAAACGAATGGGCGATGACGGCCGAGGATATTATCTGGCGTCGCACCAAACACCGGCTCGATATGACCGAGGTCGAAATTTCAACATTCACTGAATGGTTCGACACAACATACGCGGTAGCTTCCTGATGACCCTGAGCCTTTCTCTTAACACCAATCCGTTGGTGAACCGTTTTGCGGATCCCGATGACCTGATTGACTGCGTGGCACGTGATCTGCGCATTCGTGATCTTCAACTTACCCATGAATTCATCAATCCGTCCTGGCCTGCGCCGGTGATTCGACGGCTTACGCGGCAAATGGGGGCCGCAATGAGGCGCACCGGTGTGTGCGTGACGTCGGGCATGACGGGCCCTTATGGGCGCTTGAACCACTTTGGTCATCCCGATGTTGACGTTCGACGCTATTATGTTGATTGGTTTAAGTCGTTTGCTGACATCATTGCGGATCTCGGTGGGACCTCTGTGGGGACGCAATTTGCCATCCTGACCTACCGGGAGCAGGATGACCCAGCTGCGCGTAAGGAAATGATCAAAATCGCCATTGATTGCTGGGCCGAAGTTGCCGAGCACGGCAAAGCCGCCGGCCTGGACTATGTTTTCTGGGAACCGATGAGCATTGCACGCGAATTTGGGGAGACCATTGCCGAATGCATTTCGCTTCAAGACCGGCTGACGGCTGCGAACATGGCCATTCCGATGTGGATGATGGCCGATATTGATCATGGCGACGTGACATCGGATGACCCGAATGATTTCGATCCTTATGCTTGGGCCCGTGCCGTCCCAAAAATCTCGCCGATCATTCACATTAAACAAAGTTTGATGGACAAAGGTGGCCATCGCCCGTTCACTGCCGAGTTCAATGCCCGTGGCCGCATCCAGCCCGAACCATTGTTATCGGCTTTCGCGCAAGGCGGGGCCGTAAATAACGAGATTTGTCTTGAGCTGTCCTTTAAGGAACGTGAACCCAATGACCGGGAAGTGATCCCTCAGATTGCGGAAAGCGTTGCCTTCTGGGCGCCACACATTGATACCGGTGCGTCGTCGCTGAAACTTTGACAACGTATTGTTCGGGTAGTGCTTCCATCGGTTCCACGCTGGTCTTATAAGGAAGAAACCTTTTTAGCTGAGGCCCTTCCGGGCTGAAAGATGTTATGAACGAAACTGACGAAACGCTCGCCATTCGGGCTGCCTGGATGCACTATGTTGGTGGCCTGACTCAGGCCAAGGTTGCAAAAAGGCTTGGCTTGCCATCGGTTAAGGCACACCGGCTTATCGCCAAAGCTGTCGCCGACGGGCATGTGAAAGTCTCGATTGAAGGGGACATCGTCGAGTGTGTCCAGCTTGAAACACGGCTGTTTGAAGCTTACGGCCTCAAGCTTTGCGAAGTGGCACCGGATATTGGCGAGGAAGGGCTACCCGTGCGTGCATTGGCGCTAGCCGGCGCGGCGTATCTTAAACGCCAGTTTGAGGCGGGTGAGCATACAATTATTGGATTGGGACACGGCCGCACATTGGCCGAAGTCACTCGTCAACTTCCCCGGACAGATGCGAAAGGCCTTAATTTTGTTTCTTTGCTTGGTGGATTGACCCGAAATTTCTCGGCCAACCCGCATGATGTTATGCACCGTCTTGCCGAAAAAACCGGCGCACGGGCTTATGTTATGCCTGTGCCCTTTTTTGCCAATACGGTTGAAGATCGCGAAGTACTGCTTTCACAACGTGGAGTGGATGATGTATTCCGCATGGCGCAGGAGGCAACGCTCAAAATTGTCGGAATCGGGACGGCGACTGCCGATGCACAGCTTGTGTCTTCAGGTATGATTGAACCTGCTGAAATAGAAGAAATCGCTGCTGCCGGTGCACGGGGTGAAATGCTTGGCGATTTCTTTGATGCCGATGGGGCTGTTGTTAAAACGACGCTCTCGGCGCGAACGCTGGCAGTGGGCTATGATCCTGAGCGTAAAGAGGATATTGTCGCGATTGCGGGCGGACCGGATAAGATTAATGCGATCCGGGCGGTGCTGCGATCGGGTAGGGTGGCTGGCCTTATCACCGACGAGAGAACCGCGCGCGCCCTGCTCGATTGACATACCGCGCAAAAGGACACCCCATGAAACGAGACGACCGCAGGCAGCAGATCCTTGATGCATTGGTGCGCGATGGTGCCGTGCAGCTTGATGAACTTGCCGAGACTTTCGGCGTGTCGAAAATGACCATTCATCGTGATTTCGATGATCTTGAAGGCGAAGGGTTGCTGCGCCGGACGCGTGGTGGTGCAACGATCGAGCCAGGGTCACAGTTTGAAAGTGACTTCCGTTTTCGCAACTTGCAGGGACATGATCTCAAGGAGCGTATGGCACGCGCCGCGCTTGAATGGGTGGAGCAGGGCATGACGGTTATGGTCAATGACGGCTCTACTGCGGCGGTTCTGGGAAGCCTGTTGCCTGAAAAACGTCCACTTACTGTGATTACAAACAATGATGCCGTCATGGAGCAGCTCAAATCCGAACCTGGGATCACGGTGCTTGCACTTGGTGGTCGTTATTCAGCGAAATACAATGCCTGGGTTGGTCGGGTAACTGAGGAAACCCTTGCTGCACTGCGTGCTGATATTGCTTTCATTTCAACACCTGCCGCAGGCGATGGGCACGTCTATCACATGGATGATGACATCACCCGCACCAAACGGCGGATGATGGATGCAGCGTCACGTTCGGTGTTGCTGATTAACCACTTGCGGTTCGATCACACTGCACTTCACGTTCTCGCTCCGTTTTCTGAGTTCTCGGCGGTGATCACTGATGCTCAGCCATCTGAGTCAGCACGTGCACAGATTGAATCCGTTGAAACGGAACTTGTGATTGCGGAATAATCTGTTGATGCTAAGAATCGTTGATGTTCGAAAATTACACTGCGACTCTATTCCGGACATGTGGTTCTGAGTGCAAGTTTTTAGCGGATGGCACTTTGCTCTCGTTCGTTTGAAGTTTGTTGATTGTAGTAAGCTAAAGTCTGAGCCTATCAAGTGGCGATGTGCGTGGAAGTTGAATGGACCTATCAAATGAAATTCAGCTTGTATGTTCGAACGGTGCAATTTTACTGTCTTGAATACGTTCGTTATAATCAATCTTTCATTCCGGAAATCTGTCCAAAACACTGACATATCGACATGAAAATTGAAGATATACCCCGGAAATCCCGTTGATTTTATTGTATTTCATATAGCCTCAAAATCTGTTTGACTTAGTGATTGGGAGTTTGGTTCTCTCCGGGGCACCATCTCATTTTCCCTCGCTTTCAGCGATTTGATAATCGCGCCAAAGAGTCTCATTCCGTATTTGTGTTTTGGAATGTCTTCTCAGAGATGGCTTTAAGGTCTTGAATTCCCCGAATTTCTTAATCAAGTACGATGCCGATACTTTAGGTGTTTAGTCCCGGTACTTGATGTGACATCGACGGTTCGGTGCTTGCGCCGCGATGCTGCGTGCTGGATGTCCGCATGCATGGCGAAGGCCCCCGCAGCCATTGTCGCCGACTATCGCATAGGCCGCCTCACGGTTTTCTTCACCTTCGCGCGCGAAATCTCAAAGCCGTTTTGCACAAGCCGCTGATAGCAACGCGCGCCGTATGTGGCTGCCAGGATCCAGATATCCTACGAACGCGACAAAAGTGATTACGAAAGCAATATTGCATACTCTTCATCAGAGCGTCGGTGACTTTTGGTGCGCTGGTTGATGTTCGCAGAAGGCAGTGAAATCGACCGGTTGATCACCAGAATGTGCTCCTCGAGCAAGGCCTGCGCGTCATCAAACTGGCGTTTTGCCATCAAATCGCGCATCTGCGTGTGTTCGGCAAAGGAGCGCTGCCAGAAATCCCCTGCACCCGATTGCAAGTGGGCGCGCAGAGCTTCCAGCGCCGTAGCCGTCAGGTCATAGGCTTTTTCCAGATAGCGGTTGCCAGCATGACGCAGGATCACACGGTGATATTCACTGTCCGCACGGCTGTAGAGCGTGAATTCCTGAACATCAATAGCGTGCTGCATTTGCACGATCGCCGCTGAAAGCCCTTGCACAAGACCATCCGGGTCACGCAACAGCGCGCTGCCAAGCGCCTCGCGCTCCAGCATTGCGCGAAAATGGCTCATCTCTTTGACGTCCTGCGGCGTGGGCGTAAAAACATAGGTCCCGGCCTGTGGCACAATGCTGACCAGCCCCATATCGCGCAGATCTGTGAACGCTGCGCGCACGGGTGCTTTGCTCATGCCAAGCGCACGGGCAATCTGCTCCTCAGACAGCCGCTCGCCAAATTCAAGCTTGCCCGACACGATCGCACCGCGAAGTCGTTCACAAGCCTCTTGAGTGAGCGACACAGCACTCTCCTTCGCATTTTCAGATCAGTTCCGTGAGGGCAGCAATTGCCATCAATCCCCTGATTTTGCTCAGCTATCAAACACCAAAGAATCACAGTTGACAAGTCATTAAAATTCTAGAATTCTAGAATGACGATTTGATGATACCTGATGCCGACGAACCCCGAAGAGGTCTTTATGTCACGCTTTCGCCTACTCACACCCGACGCCCAATATCCAGACGACGCGCAGATTGAGCGCCGCACGGCCGGCGACCAGGTCGACTGGGATATTTTCCGGGAACGTTCACCAGCCAACATTCCCGACGATGTGCTGGGCAAATGCGATGCGATGGTTGTGTGGCATGAAATGCCGGTCACCCGCGAGGTGATTGCAAAGCTCGACCGGTGCCAGATCATCGTGCGTGCCGGTGTCGGATTTGACCATATTGATCTGGATGCAGCAGCCGAAGCAGGCATTCCGGTGTGCAACACGCCGGACTACGGCACAAGCGAGGTTGCCGATCATGCCATCGCGCTGATGCTGACGATGCGGCGCGGTATCGGTTCTTATCACAGAAACCTGATGGAATCGCCGCGCGGCGGGTTCGATCATGCCCGTGCGCCGCTTCTGGCCCGGCTGCGTGGCAAAACATTCGGCGTTGTCGGCCTTGGCCGCATTGGCATTGCCACGGCCCTTCGGGCAAAGGCGTTTGGCATGCGCGTAGTCGCGTATGATCCGCTGGTATCAAGAGGTACTGAAATTGCCGCCGGGGTGGACCGCTGTGACCGGCTTGAAGACCTTTTGGGGCAAAGTGATGTTGTCAGCCTGCATTGCCCGCTGACGACGGAAAGCCACAAGATGATCAACGCGGAACGACTGGCCGCGATGCAGCCCCATGCGATCCTGATCAATACCGCACGCGGCGCAATTATCGACATTGACGCACTGCTTGATGCCTTGCGAAACGGCACGATTGCCGGTGCGGGTATTGATGTCCTGCCGACAGAACCGCCCGCACCCGAAGACGCCATCGCGCTGGCCTATGCCAATGGCAAGGATCCGATTGTTGGCGAGCGATTGTTTTTAACACCGCATGCGGCATGGTCGAGCCCGGAAAGTGTGGCCGATGCGCGCCGTCTTTCGGTTGAAACCGCGATGCAATATCTGCGCGATCATACGTTGCGCAATCTGGTGAACGCACCGGCACAAACCCGTTTGCGCCGTGCGAGCTGATCCGGGTGCGAGAGAAAGTCTGACTTGCGAAATGGTCCAAAGGCATGGGATCGCTAAAACATGCTTTAATCAGGGAGGAAAACATTATGAAAAAAACATATCTCGGCGTCGCTTTTGCGGCACTTCTGATGAGTGGCGCCACCGCCGCTGCACAGGAATTTGATCTTACATTCCAGTCGGTGGATCCGGCCGGAAACCCCAACTTTTCCATTCAGAAAGAATGGACCGAGCGCGTCAAAAAGATGTCGGGCGGGCGCATTGCGATCGAGCTTCTGCCGGTTGGTGCGGTTGTCAACTACAGCGAGACACAGGAAGCCGTCGGCGCTGGTATTCTCGATGGCCACATCACCGATGTGAGCTATTTTTCCGGCAAGGACCCGGCATTTGGCCTTGTCGCCAACCCGATTGGCGCATGGGCGTCGCCTGATGAAATGTTCCGTTTCATCAATTATGGCGGCGGCTATGAGTTGATGAACGAACTTGAAGAGCCGTATGGCCTGCATTTTGTCGGCGCGACGACAACCGGCCTTGAGGGCTTTGTGTCTGACCGTCCGCTTGACGGGGTTGCCGATCTTAAAGGCCTGAAAGTACGCGCCCCCGAAGGGCTCATTCAGGAAGTCTTTGCTGCTGCGGGCGCGGTTCCCGTGAACCTGCCTTATTCGGAGGTTTATACGTCGCTCGATAAGGGTGTGATTGATGCCGCCGATTCCACGGTATTTTCAACCAACCACCAGCAAGGCCTGCACAAGGTTGCCGTCCACCCCGTTTATCCGGGCTTCCATTCCATGCCGCTGGTCGAGGTTTCGATGAACCTTGAGAAATGGAATGCCATGCCTGAAGACTTGCAGGAAATCATGACGGTTTCCGTGCGTGACTTTGCGCAGGACGCGGTTGCCCAGTTGTCGATGAATGACCTGAAAGCTGTTGCGGAAGCAAAAGCAGATCCGTCGATCACGGTTCATAACTGGTCGGCCGAAGAACGTGCGAAATTCCGTACCATCGCAATGGATCAGTGGTCAAAGGTCGCTGCGCAGTCTGAAAATGCTCAGAAGGTCTATGATTTGCTGACCGAATATCTGGAATCGCAAGGTCTGTTGGACTGATGCCATGTTTCCGGGCGCGTTGATCGCGCCCGGATATTTTCCGATCATCATTCTGCTTGAAACGATTGGCCAGCCATGTCCGCGCCCTCCGATCACAAACCTACCACACCCGACATCCCCCAAACCGATGAGCCCCATGGCGAAGCCCTGCCGCAGGCAGGCTGGCTTGGGCGCGCCATAACCGTAGCCGCACGTGCATTTGCGGTTTGTATTCTGGCGGCCATGGCGATCCTCGTGACGGAGGTTTTCCTGCGTTACGTGTTCAACCGGCCGACAATATGGGCGCATGAGACAACCATATTTTTAAGTGCCATCACCTTTATCTTTGGCGGGCTTTACTGTGTCGCACGCAACACGCATATCCGCGTTGTTCTGGTTTACGATGTTGTCCGGTCGCATGTGCGCCATGTGCTTGACGTGGTCATTTCCATCGCCTGTCTGGGGGCCAGCCTGTTTTTCGCATGGGCGTCCTGGCTGATGGTTCAAAAGGCGATGTTCCGCCCCGATGGCAGCTTTGCCCTGGAAACTAGCGGAAGTGCCTGGAATTCGCCCGCACCCGCCGTTTTGAAAATATTCCTGTTGTGCGTGCTCGTTACCATGAGCCTTCAGTTTCTTATCCTGACATTCAATTACGCACGCGGCACCAAAGCGCCAAAAGGGCATGACAATGTTTGACCTTCTTGATCTTGGACTGAACCTCAAGGCACTGGGGATCGGTTGGGGAACATTGCTGATGTTCGCCCTTCTGGTAGTGCTGTTGTTGACGGGAACGCCGCTTGCGATGGTGACCCTGTTTGTGGCGCTGATTTTTGCGGTGGGCTGGTTCGGCCCAAGCTCGGTGCCGTTGATCACGAGCCGCGTCTATAGTTTCGTGTCATCCTTTGTGTTTGTCTCGGTGCCGATGTTCGTGTTGATGGCGGCCATCCTTGACCGGTCGGGCATTGCGCGTGACCTGTTTGACGCGATGAAACTCGTCGGTGGCCGCCTGCGCGGCGGGGTTGCTGTCCAGACAATTTTCGTGGCCGTGATCCTTGCGGCGATGAGCGGCATTATCGGCGGTGAAATCGTGCTGCTTGGCCTTGTCGCACTGCCGCAAATGTTGCGCCTTGGTTATAACCGGCGTCTGGCAATCGGGGTTGTCTGTGCGGGCGGGTCGCTTGGAACCATGGTGCCGCCTTCGATCGTTCTGATCATTTACGGCCTGACGGCCAATATTTCGGTCGGTGATCTTTTCACCGCAGCCTTTGTGCCGGGCTTCATGCTGGCCGGGCTTTATATCGCCTATGTTCTTTTGCGGTCCTATCTTGATCCGAACGCCGCACCGCCCACACCGGTGGAGCGTGTTTCGTTCCGCGATAACCTGCCACTGTTGCGCGGCCTTGTTTTACCATTTCTGGTAGTATTTATGGTGCTTGGCTCTATTTACGGCGGCGTTGCGTCGGTCACGGAAGCATCCGCCATCGGCGTTGCAGGTGTGATTGTTTCGACTATTTTGCGTCGGGAATTTTCGTTCCGCATGCTGCTGGATGCAGCCCTGCATACCTTGGCGACGGTTGGCATGATCATGTGGATCGGCATCGGTGCCAGCGCGCTGGTCGGCGTTTACAACCTGATGGGTGGTATCAGCTTTATATCGCAGCTGATTACCGGCATTTCAGATCAGCCCATCGTGATTATCCTGTTCATGATGCTGATCCTTTTCATCCTCGGCATGTTTCTTGACTGGGTCGGCATCGCACTTTTGACCATGCCCATTTTCGTGCCGATCATTCTTGAGCTTGGCTATGATCCGGTCTGGTTCGGGGTGCTGTTTGCGATGAACATGCAGGTTTCTTTTCTGACACCGCCGTTCGGGCCCGCCGCGTTTTATCTAAAAAGCGTGACGCCACCCGACATCACGCTTGGCGAGATATTCAAGTCGCTTGCGCCGTTCATTTGCCTTCAGGTTCTGGCCGTCGGCCTTTTGATCCTGTTCCCGGCAATCGCAATTTACTAATTTCCAGGTACCGACATGACACGCACTTTAGACGGCGAGTACGATTATATCATCATTGGTGCGGGCACGGCTGGATGCGTCTTGGCAAACCGGCTGAGCGAGAATCCGGCCCACCGTGTTCTGCTGATTGAGGCGGGTGGAAAGGACAATTATCCGTGGATCCACATTCCTGTCGGTTATCTTTACTGCATGGGCAATCCGCGCACCGACTGGATGATGGCAACCACCAAAGAGGCCGGCTTGAACGGCCGCGCCCTTGCCTATCCGCGTGGTAAGGTTCTGGGCGGGTGCAGTTCGATCAACGGCATGATTTACATGCGCGGTCAGGCCGCCGACTATGACGGCTGGGCCCAGATGGGAAATACCGGCTGGGGCTGGGACGATGTACTTCCGTATTTTATCCGTTCACAGGACCGGCCGGGCGGGGATGGCAAGCTCCATGGCGCGGGGGGCGAATGGAAAGTCGCCCGCCAGCGTCTTAAATGGGATTTGCTTGATGATTTTCAGCGTGCCGCCGAAGAAATGGGCGTGCCGCCGACCGATGATTTCAACGGTGGCGACAATGAAGGTGCCGGTTATTTCGAGGTCAACCAGAATGGCGGGCGGCGCTGGAGTGCGGCACGGGCGTTTCTTAAGCCTGCGCTCAAGCGCCCGAACCTGCGGCTTTTGACCCATGCTCATGTTCAAAAAATCACATTCGAGGATGGCCGCGCCAATGCCGTGACAGTCACGCATAAAGGTTCTGTTTTTCAGGCGACGGCAAAATCGGAGATCATTCTGGCTGCGGGGGCCATCCATTCCCCGGCACTGCTTGAAGCATCGGGCATCGGTCAGGGTGAACGCCTTAAAAAGGCGGGCATTGATGTGCATCGCGACATGCCCGATGTCGGCGAAAATTTGCAGGATCATTTGCAACTTCGGATGATTTTCAGGGTTGAAAATGCCCGCACGCTTAATCAGGTCGCCAATTCATGGGCGGGTAAAATCGGCATGGGGGCGCGTTATTTGTGGAACCGGTCGGGCCCGTTATCCATGGCGCCCAGCCAGTTTGGCATTTTCACCAAAAGCAGTTCTGAAATCGCGACGCCGGACCTTGAATATCATATTCAGCCGCTGTCCACCGACAAGCTGGGAGAGCCGCTTCATCCCTATCCGGCGGTGACGGTATCGGTGTGCAACCTGCGCCCCGAAAGCCGTGGTTCAACCCATATATCAAGCACCGAACCATCCGCGCACCCCGAGATTTCGCCGCGTTATCTTAGTGCTCGTCGCGATGTGGAGATTGCGGTATGCGCGCTGCGTCAGGCGCGGCACTTGATGACCATGCAGGCGTTGAAAAAATATGCCCCACACGAAAACCTTCCGGGTGCGGAAATAACAGACGATGCCAGTCTGGCGCGTGCCGCCGGAGATATTGGCACAACCATTTTCCATCCCGTTGGCACCTGCCGCATGGGCGTTGATGACGCCGCGGTGGTTGACCCGCAATTGCGGGTGCGTGGTGTGGCGGGTCTGCGCGTTGTTGATGCGTCGATCATGCCGCGCATCGTATCGGGCAACACCGCGTCACCGGTGGTGATGATCGCGGAAAAAGCCGCCGACATGATTTTGCGCTCTGCCTGAGCGCGCACCTAAAAGACATTTTGAAAGGACTGAAGTATGAAGTTTCTCCGCCACGGCCCCATCGGAAACGAAAAGCCCGGATGTATTGATTCTGACGGGAACATTCGCGATCTATCGGCTTTGATCGCCGATTTCACCCCGGAAACCGTGACCTGCGACACATTGGCGGCATTGGCGGATCGTGATGTATCGGGTTTGCCCATCGTCGATCCGGCCACGCGCATAGGCCCGTGCGTTGGTGCGGCACGCAACTTTTATGCGGTGGGTTTGAACTATGCCCGCCATGCGCGCGAAACCAATAATCCCGAACCGAAAGAACCGGTCCTGTTTTCAAAATCAACATCGAGCATTTGCGGGCCAAATGATCCGATCATTTTGCCGCGCGGCTCTGTTAAAACAGACTGGGAAGTCGAACTCGGCATCATTATCGGCCGCCCGTGCAGCTATGTCAGCAAAGATGAAGCGCTGGGGTATGTCGCCGGTTTTTGCACGATCAACGATGTCAGCGAGCGCGCTTATCAGATCGAGCGCGGCGGCCAATGGATCAAAGGAAAATCAGCCCCGAATTTCGGCCCGCTTGGCCCGTGGCTGGTCACACCTGATGAGACAGGCGATCCCCAAAATCTGGGTTTAAGCCTTTCGGTCAATGGCGAGACTGTGCAGGATAGCTCAACCGCCGACATGATTTTCTCTGTGGCTGAAATCATATCTTATATGTCTGGCTTCATGCGCCTTATGCCGGGCGATATTATTGCAACCGGAACACCGGAAGGTGTGGGACTTGGCCTGACGCCGCCGCGCTTTTTGAGTGCTGGTGATATTGTCGAACTGTCTGTCGAGGGGCTTGGCACACAGCGACAGACTGTTGTGGCAAATGACCAATGACAATTTGTTCTGATATCTGCGGTTAACGCCATTCATGACGTCAACTCTGTCAGCAACTTATAAAACGCCGGAGCTCTGACGTCATAAAATGACAGGTGAGTTGCCCCTTGTGTGCGGCCCGTTTTGCGGAATATTCGGGGGCTCAAAATCTGTTTCACCCAGTGAGTGGGGGTTCGTTTCTCCCACGGGCGCCGTCACTTTCAAAACCCAGCCTGAAAAGGCTGGGTTTTGTTGTTTCTGGGGTTTGTGTGGTTTTGATCGACGTGCGATCATACCGAGGGCCAGACTGCAAACGGTGGAAAGCTTTGTTCATGGTGTTTGAAAACACAGTGAAGGCATCAGTTCGGGCCGCGTCGCCAAAACATCATACCGAATTTAAAACCATCAACTTTGGCAAACAAGGCTTTGGGAAATTTTTCTCAGGCAGAGTTAACCATTGGTAATCAACGGTTACACGTCGAACCAATGGGTTGAAATATATTTCATGTTGACTCCCGAAATGGGATCAACCCAAATGTATGGTAGATATTTCGATCAATGAAATATCTACCATAAATAACATTCTGCGAACCATGCCGCGTTGTGAAGAGCCGGGATTTGGTTACGCATTAGGGAGGATAACATGAAAATCAAATCAATGCTGCTGGGAACAGCAGCGGCTGCCTTTCTGACTCTTACCGCGTCTTCGGCGATGGCCCAAGACGGCAATAAAAGTGCGTTCCAGTGCGAACCGGGCGAGCTTTACGTGATGAACGTCATGGTCAGCGGCGTTGAATACTGGTTCCCTGTTTATGAGATGTTCAAACAGGCTGCCCAGCAAATGGGCTGTGAAACGGCATATACCGGTACCCCGGAATATGACGTGAACAAGCAAATCGCCACCTTTGAACAGGTTCTGGCCCGTCAGCCAGCCGGCATCATGGTGCATCCGATGAACTCTGACCCGTTCATCGCCCCGATTGACCGCGCGGTTGAGCAGGGTGTTGCGGTTGTGACCTTTGCTGCGGATTCCCCGAACTCGAAACGATCCGCCTACATCACCTCAAACAATGACCGCGAAGGTGCGGCTGCTGCCGATGCCATTGCCGATGCCATGGGTGGTAAGGGCGAATATGCCGTTCTGGAAAACCCGGGACAGGATAACCATGACCGTCGTGTGTCGGCCTTCATTGCCCGCATGGAAGAAAAACACCCCGACATGAAACTGGTGGCACGTGCGGCATCCAATCAGGATCCGACCAAGGCCTATAACGCGGTTTTGACCATGCATCAGGCCCACCCGAACCTTGGCGCAGTCTTCATGCCCGAAGCCAACAGTGCACTTGGTGCAGCACAGGCCGCCATTGAAACCAAGGCCGACATCAAGGTCATGACGGCTGACGTGAATGCCAAAATCCTTGATATGATCAAGGCGGGCGAAGTCTTTGGTTCGATCAACCCGAACCAGGGCATTCAGGGCTATATGGGCTTTATCTCGCTGTTCTTGGCCGCCCATCCTGATCTGATTGATCCGATGAACGATTACAAACGTTCGGGAACCAACCCGATGATGGTGCCCTATATCGATAATGGCTATGCGGTGGTCACGGCTGAAAATGCCGATGATTTTTATTGGGAAGCCTATCTCAAACGTCGCGGTACCAAAGGTATCGAAGAATAAGGACACGCACTCTGGTCGCTATGCCCATAGCGGCCAGAACACCCTTCCTTTTGGTTTTCCCACGTATTTCCTACCAAAAGGAAGGGGTGCCCTTCCTTCCATCTTAAGGCATTTCGTTCAATGCAGCCCATTCTTGAAGTCCACGATATCCATAAGTCATTCGGCCCGGTGCATGCCCTGCGCGGTGTTAATCTATCGCTGATGCCCGGCGAAGTGCATGCCCTGATGGGGGAAAACGGTGCCGGAAAATCGACGTTGATGAACATCCTAAGCGGTGTTTTCCCCCCCGATCAGGGACGGATCCATTTTAAGGGACGCGACATCGTCCTGCCCGACCCGGCAAAGGCACAGGCCCATGGCATTGGTCTGGTGCATCAGGAAATTGCACTATGTCCTGATATTTCGGTGGCCGAAAACATCCTGATGGCGGCGACAAATGCGCGCACATCGTTTTTGATGAATGATCGCGAAGTTCGCGCGCGGGCCCAAAAAGTTCTGGCCGACCTGATCCCGATCCCGGTTGATGAAAAGGTCGGAAACCTGCCGATTGCCAGCCAGCAAATCGTCGAAATTGCCAAGGCCCTGACACTTGATTGCGATGTCCTGATCTTTGACGAACCAACCGCCGCCCTGACCGATACAGAGGCCGAGGCGCTGTTTCGCATCATTGCCGATCTGAAATCGCGCAACATCGGCATCATCTATATCAGTCACCGCATGGCCGAGATTTTTGCAATTTCGGATCGCATCACCGTATTTCGGGATGGGGCGTTTGTTGACACGCTGATGACGTCGCAAACCAACCCCGATGAAATCGCAACCAAGATGGTCGGGCGTGAAATCCTTAATCAGTTTCCGGCAAAAAACCCGGACCTAACGGCGCAAACATCCTGTTTGCTGTCAGTGCGCAATCTGTCGGATGGCGGGGTTTTACGTGACGTCAGCTTTGATCTGCGCAAAGGCGAGGTCCTTGGCCTTGGTGGCTTGATTGGGGCTGGGCGCAGCGAAACCGCACGCGCGATTTGCGGTCTTGGCCGTAAAACAAATGGCGACATTACCATGCACGGCAAACCGTTCGTGGTCGGCGACTATTCCGACAGCATTCGAAACGGTTTGGTCTATCTGTCCGAAGATCGCAAGGGCTCGGGTGTTTTCCTTGATCTGTCGATTGCAGCAAACATCACCGCCCTTGATCTTCGCCACGTAAGTGCAAACGGCTTTGTCCGGCATAGGGCCGAAACCACACGGGCCGAGGAACTGGGACGATTGTTATCGCTGCGCTGTGAAAGTGTCAGTCAGCCGGTCTCATCCCTCAGTGGCGGCAATCAGCAAAAAGTAGCAATTGCCAAAATGCTGTCGGTCCATCCCGAGATCATCATTTTCGATGAACCAACCCGCGGTGTCGATGTCGGGGCCAAAAGCGAAATCTATACAATTTTGCGCAATTTGGCCGCCGACGGTGTCGGTGTTCTGGTGATTTCATCGGAAATGCCCGAACTGATTGGCCTGTGTGACCGCATTCTGGTCCTGCACGAAGGCAAGATCGCCGGTCAGGTCGAAAATGACCTGATGACCGAAGAAGAAATCATGAAGCTGGCCTCGGGCATCGCATGCCAAAGCACATCACAAAACATCGGTCAAAGCATGAACGCGACCACAGGGGGGATGGCGTCATGACGTCGGCCAAGGCACTTAAAACCGAAACCAAATCTGAAACAAATAAATCGGAGGCAACCGCAGTGCAGAACGGTGTGCATAACCGGATGCTTGGCATTTTCAAGGCCCGCGAAGCCGGTCTTGTTGCCATCATCCTGATCATTTGCATCGCGATGAGCTTTGCTTCGCCCTACTTCCTGACGTGGCAGAATTTCCGCGCCATGCTGCTGTCCTTTTCGATCGAGGGCATCGTCGTTGTCGGCATGACCATTTTGTTGATTGTCGGGGGGATTGACCTGTCTGTCGGCTCGGTCGTCTGTCTGGCGATGGTGATTGGTGGCAAGCTGTTCTTGATGGGACTTGATCCATGGTCGGCCAGCCTGATTGCCGTGCTTGCCTGTGGTTTTCTCGGGTATCTGATGGGGCAGTGCGTGACCCGGATCGGCTTGCATTTCTTTATCGTATCGCTGGCGTTCATGGTGATTGCACGCGGGCTGTCACTTCTGATCACCAAGGGCACCCCACAGTCGCTGTTTTCGCTGCCGCCAAGTTTTAAGTTCATCGGTCAGGGGGATATTGCGGGCATGCCGTTTGTCATCATCCTGTTCTTTGGAGTTGTGGTGTTCTTTGATTTGCTGTTGCGCCACTCAACGCTGTTTCGAAAAGTCTATTACACCGGCAGCAATGAAAAGGCCGCCCTGTTTTCAGGCATCAAAACCAAACGCATCAAGATCATCTGTTCGACCCTATGCGGACTGTTGTCCGGGGTGGCCGGGGTTGTCTATATGGCCCGCTTTGGGGCCGCGACACCGCAATTTGGCATCGGTATGGAGCTAAGTGTCATTGCCGCGGCCGTGATTGGCGGCGCCAGCCTCAATGGCGGGGCCGGGACGATTTTCGGGGCGGTTCTGGGGGCGGCGTTGCTGTCGCTGGTGACAAGTTCGCTGATCCTTCTTGATGTGCCGGTGTATTGGCAGGACATCATTCGTGGCCTGATCCTTCTGGTGGCGGTGTCTGCGGATCATTTGCTTAACAAGCGCAAACGCAGCACATCGGCAAAATCATAATGGCGTCAGGAACAAATATCATGACCAACAGCACAGAATTTGAACGCCTGCGACGTCTGCATAAGGTCCTTGTGATGTTCTATGAACAGAACATTTCACAGGCAAAGATCGCCGAAATGACCGGCCTGTCACACACCACCGTAAACCGGTTGGTCAAGGAAGGTCAGGAACGTGGGCTGGTGGAAATTACGGTGAAATCGCCGTTTGGCAATATGACCGACCTTGGTGCGATCATTGCCGAACTGGGACGGATCGAAAATGCGATTGTCGTGCCCGAAGTCTCCACCGATCCACAGATTACCATTAAATCGACCGCCGATGCCGCCGTCGCCGCTCTGTTTGAAACGCTTGAAGATGGCATGACGATTGCCATTTCCGGCGGGGTGGGTGTCAGCGCCATTGTCGAGGCGATGAAACCCAAACGCAGCTATGACGTCACCGTCGTTCCGGCCACCGGCGGAGTTCAGGGAAAATATTATACCGACGTCAATCACGTCTCGATGGCGATGGCCGAAAAGCTTGGCGGCCGCGCATTGCAGTTGCATGCCCCGATCATCGCCGGATCACGTGAAGCGCGTGACACATTGCTCGATGTGCGCTCAATCCGCGACGTGTTTGATACGGCCCGTACCGCCGATATCGCGGTGATGGGGATTGGGTCGGTGCGTGAAACCACATCGACCTATCTGTCGCTTGATCGCGATATTGACCGCGATGACGTTCTGGGGTCCGGGGCCTGTGGGGAATTGCTGGCCCATTTGATCAATGCCGATGGCAAACCCTGTGACTATCCGGCCAATGACCGGGTGGTGGCACTGTCACTTGATGAATTGCGTCAGATCCCGCACCGCTTTGCGATTGCCAGCGGGCAACACAAGGCAGAACCGATTGCCTCGATCCTGCGCGGTGACTTCCTGACGACTTTGGCAATAGACGAGCAAACCGCCTATGCGGTGACCGACATTCTAAAAGGAGATGCCTAATGGCACAGCTTATTCGTGAAATTGGAAAATCCGGTGTATCTGCGTCGGCCATCGGTCTTGGCACTTGGGCCATGGGGGGCTGGATGTGGGGTGGGCATGATAATGCCAATTCCATCAAGGCCATTCAGGCATCGGTCGATGCCGGGATTACCATGATTGATACTGCCCCGGCATATGGTCTTGGCCGCGCCGAGGAACTGGTCGGCAAGGCCGTTGAGGGCCGCCGCGATCAGGTGGTGATTGCCACCAAATGCGGCATGGTCTGGGATACCGATAAGGGGAATTATTTTGTCGATGAGCATGACAAGAAAATTCATCGCTATCTTGGCGCGGAATCGGTCCGTGCAGAGCTGGAAACCAGCCTGAAACGCCTGCGCACGGACTATATTGATCTTTACATCACCCATTGGCAGGACCCGACCACGCCGATTTCCGAAACCATGGGCGTGCTCGAAGACCTCAAACGCGAAGGCAAAATCCGCGCAATCGGCATCAGCAACGTCAATGCCGACGAAATGACGCAATACCTTGCCAACGGCCAGCTTGATTGCATTCAGGAATGCTACAACATGCTTGAACGCAAACTCGAAGATCAGCTCGTACCGATGTGCCTTGAAAACAATGTCGCAGTGCTCAGCTATTCCTCGATGGCGCTAGGGCTTTTGTCGGGCAAAATCGGCCCCGACCGCGTGTTCGAAGGCGATGACCTGCGCCGTGAAAATCCAAAGTTTTCTGTGGAGAACCGTCAACGGGTTGCCGACTTCATGAAGGTCCTGCAACCCATTGCGGCGGTCCATAACGTCGAACCGGGGCAGGTCGTCATTGCCTGGACCATTGCCCAGCCCGGCATCACGTTTTCACTCTGCGGGGCCCGTAATCCAGTCCAGGCGATTGAAAACGCCCGTGCAGGTGAAATCGCACTTTCAACTGATGAACTGGCGGCCATTGACAGTGCAATTGCGGCCCATCTTGGTCCTGTTGCGCGTGCAGCCTGATTGATTGTGTGATGACGCATAGTTCACAAGTTACTGCCATACCCAAACGCGCCACGGTGGTGGTGATTGGGGGCGGGATCAACGGGATCAGTGTGTTCCGTGATCTTGCCCTTCAGGGGGTTGATGTTGTGCTGCTTGAACAGGGGGATTTTTGTTCTGGGGCCAGTGCTGCGCTGTCGCGGATGGTCCATGGTGGGTTGCGCTATCTTGAAAATGGTGAATTTCGTCTGGTGCGTCAGTCTTTGCAGGAACGCGATTTCCTGCTGCGCAATGCGCCGCACTATGTGTTTCCGTTACCAACACTGGTGCCGATTTTTGATCTTTTCCACGGGTCTTTTGCGTCACTAAAACGCTTTATCGGCTTGGGAAAGGGACCATCACGCCGGTCGGCTGTCATGATCAAGATCGGTTTGATGCTTTATGACTGGCTGTCGCGCAAAAGCCGCTCTATGCCCGCACATAAATTCGTATCTGGTCGGAAATTGCGCGCGATGTCGCCGTCCATAACCCCCGATGCTCGGTTTGGGGCAATCTATTATGATGCGTGGGTAAAATATCCCGAACGGCTTGGTGTCGAGATGATCCTTGATACCGAGGCAGCCTGCCCGGATGCGCGTGCCTTTTCCTATGTCGGGGTCGAAAAGGTCGATGGGGCTGAGATCCATTGGCGTGATCGCCTGACCGGCGAGGCAGGAACCATCACCCCCGATCTGGTGGTCAATGCCACCGGGGCCTGGGTTGATTTCACCAATCAGGCATTGGCCGGTGATCAGGCCAACAATACCCCGCGTTTCGTGCGCGGGACCAAGGGGTCACATCTGATGATCCGTAATGCTCAATTGGCCAATGCCCTTGGCGATCAGATGGTCTATTACGAAAATGCCGATGGCCGGATTTGCATTGCGTTTAACTATCTTGGGGTGTCGCTGGTCGGATCAACCGATATCCTGATTGATGATCCCGAACTGGCCCGCTGCGAAGCCAGCGAAAAAGACTACATGCTAAGCGCGCTGCGCTTTGTCTTTCCTGATATTGATGTCGCCCGCGATGACATTGTTCATGTCTTTACCGGTGTGCGTCCCTTGCCGGTCAGTGATGCCGATGCCACCGGACGGATCAGCCGTGATCATTCACACCGCGAACAGGAACCCGACGAAGAACGTACTTTTCCGGTCATCAGCCTGATTGGCGGAAAATGGACAACGTTCCGGGTGTTTGGCGAAGAAATCACCGATGTTGTCTTAAAGCGTCTGGGGCGGAAACGTCGTTGCCGGACCACCGATCTTTGCATTGGTGGGGGGCGCGATTTCCCACCGGTCGGGAAGGATCAGCAACGCTGGATGGATACTGTCCTTGGTGATCTGACGATGGATCGTCAGGTTTTTGAACGTCTTGTCGAACGTTATGGCAGCCGTGCCATTGACGTTGCACGGTTCTGTCAGGTCGAAAAGGATGCACCGTTAAACGCGGTGCCAACATACAGCCAGCGTGAAATCGAATTCCTGATCCGCAATGAAAATGTTCGCAGCCTGTCTGACATTGTATTGCGCCGCACCGCCATCGGGCTTGAAGGCGGCATTTCCCAAAATTTGATCGACGAAATCGGGGACCTGATGGCCACGGTTCTGGGGTGGTCCAACGCCGACCTTGATCGTCATAAATCTTTGCTCACCGACGAAATGGGCAAGAAACACAGCATTGTCTGAATGAAGTGCCGGGAACACCCCGGCCAGAGGAGGAAACATGTTTGTATCGAAAAAAGTCCGTCTTAATCGTTTGATGAAAAACGGCCGTTGTCTTGATGTCGCCATTGATCACGGAGTCTGTAACGAACCAAGTTTCATGGTCGGTTTGGAAGACGTCCAGTCGGTGGTTAACACGCTGGTCGATGCGGGGCCTGATGCCATTCAGATGAATTATGGCCAGTCGGACCTGTTACAGGAACTTCCCGGTGAAAACCGCCCGGCATTGGTCATGCGCGTTGATATGGGCAATCCCTATAACAAGGAACGCCATCGGTCGATGTGGGCGGTCATGCAAAATGAAACCGACCCGATCTTGCCTGCCTTGCGTATGGATGCAGCTTGCGTTGTCGTTAATCTTTTCATGCTGCCCGATGAGCCGGATCTGTTCCGTCAGTGCGTAAAAAACATCTCAAAACTGGGCAATGACTGCGAAAAATACGGTATGCCGCTTATGATCGAACCACTTGTCATGCAGCCCAACAGTGCACGTGGTGGTTATCTGGTGGATGGCGATACGCAAAAAGTCACGACACTGGTCCGTCTGGCGCGTGAAATGGGCGCTGATATCATCAAGGCCGACCCAACCGACAATCCCGATGATTTCCATCATGTTGTTCAGGCCGCACGCTGTCCGGTGCTGGTGCGCGGCGGTGGCAAGGCCGACCTTCGAACTGTGTTTGATAATTCGGCGGCTTTGATGGCGCAAGGTGCGCACGGTATGGTCTATGGCCGAAACATTTATCAACACGACAATCCCAAGGCCGTTGTCGCGGCCCTCATGGCGATGATCCACGATGGTGCGGATGGACAGGCCGCCTGGGACATCTACAGCGGGTTTGAAGGTTAAGGCTGATGGCACGTTATTTTCTTGGCATTGATGCGGGCAACACGGTCGTCAAGACCGTGCTGTTCGACGCGGCCGGGGCTGAAATTGCCCACGCCAGCCGCGAAGCTGTTTCGCATTGTCCCGCGCCGGGCTTTGTTGAGCGCGATATTGATCAATTGCGCAACGACCTGTTGACGGTGGTGGCCGAAGTCGTCAAAAAATCCGGCGTTGATGCGACTGACATTGCCGCCATTGGCAGTGCGGGTCACGGCAACGGCTTGTATCTTTTGGGTGATAATGCGACGGCCCTTCTTGGCATTCAGTCGCTTGATACACGGGCCAATGCACTGGTTGATCAGCTCCAGTCCGAGGGGGTTGGGGATGTGTCCTATCCGATTTCCGGTCAACGTCCGTGGGTATCGCAAACACCGACATTGCTGGCATGGGTTAAACGCGAACGGCCCGAAATCTATCAGGCGACGCAAACGGTTCTGCTGTGCAAGGATCTGGTGACGCATGCGCTGACCGGTGAACTGGTGTCCGACATTTCCGATATGGGCGGGTGCGGCATGTTGCGCATGCCTGAAAATACCTATGACGATGCCTTGCTTGAGGCATTTGATATTGGCGATGCGCGTGAAAAATTGCCCCGTCTGGCCCATCCCAGCGAAATCGTTGGTCATGTCAGCAAGGCCGTCGCCGATCAAACCGGTCTTGGCGAAGGCACCCCCGTTGTTGCCGGTTTCTTTGACGTGATTGCCAGTGCGCTTGGTTCTGGCGTGGCGCGACCGGGGCAGGCATCGATGATTGTCGGCACTTGGAGCATCAATCAGCTCGTCGTCGAAAACATCGACTTTGAAAACGAGAACGAGATTTTCATGTCGTCGGGCTATGCCGATGGTCGTTTCATGTCGATTGAAAGTTCGGCAACTTCGGCGGTCAATCTTGAATGGGTGGTGCGCGAATTTCTGGAACATGATGGTGAAGTTGTCGCCGGGAAATCCCCGTTCGAACTGGCCAATGAATTGGTGACCAACAGCACGCTCTGCCTCGACGCACCATTCTATCATCCGTATCTGTATGGCGCACCAGGCAACGGGATGGCGCGGGCCGGGTTCTTTGGGGTTGGTGGTTGGCATGGCCGCGGCGATATGTTGCGCGCAATTTACGAAGGTGTGATTTTTGCCCATTTACGCCACATGGACAAGCTCCGTGCGACCGGTGTGACATTTGACACCATCATCCTGTCGGGCGGTGGGGCACGCAGCAACATCTGGCCACAAATCATCGCCGATATTCTGGAATTGCCGCTGACTGTGGCGAAATGTCAGGAAACCGGTGCCCTTGGTGCGGCGATGGCGGCATCTGTCGGTGTCGAAATGTATCATGACTACGAACAGGCGGCTGACAAGATGGTCCAAACTGATCGTCATTACACCCCGAACCCGGTTGCCAGCGAGGTCTATCGCAAACGGTTTGCCCTGTGGGGGGAACTTGAACAGGCGATGGTGCCCTTCTGGTCACGGTTTGCCACGGCAAGTTCTGCGATTTGATTCATCTTTCTTCCCCTGTCAGCAGACCGCTGACAGGGGCTTCAGACACATACGCGATACGGGCTCAAAACCTGTCCAATCGGCTCAACGGTTCGGGTGGGCTTAAGGTTTCGCGCCGATTTGCCATCGCTGAGGAAACAGATGTCGCTCGATAAATCATCCTTTGACTACATCATTATCGGGGCCGGGTCGGCGGGCTGCGTTCTGGCCAACCGGCTCAGTGCCGATCCGAAAAACAGCGTGTTGCTAATTGAGGCCGGTGGAAAGGACAGCTATCCGTGGATCCATATTCCGGTGGGCTATCTGTATTGTATTGGCAATCCCAAAACCGACTGGCTGTATAAAACGGTCGCGGAAAAGGGGCTCGGGGGACGTGCAATTGCCTATCCGCGTGGCAAGGTTCTGGGGGGCTGCTCCTCGATCAATGGCATGATCTATATGCGCGGGCAGGCGGCTGATTATGATCGTTGGCAGGCCGATGGTGCGACCGGCTGGAGCTGGAATGATGTCTTGCCCTATTTTGTCAAATCCGAATGCTATCACACCCCGTCAAACGGGCATGGAACGCAGGGCGAATTGCGGGTGGAAAAACAACGTCTGCGCTGGGATGTACTTGATGCAGTGCGCGACGGAGCCGAAGAAATCGGCATTCACAAAACCGATGATTTCAATGATGGCGATAATGCCGGGTCAGGCTATTTCGATGTAACCCAGAAAAAAGGCGTCCGCTGGAGTGCCGCGCGCGCCTTTTTAAAACCGGCCATGGCGCGTCCCAACCTTCACGTTTTGACCAAGGCCACCGTGACCTGCCTCGATGTTGATGGTGGGGTTGTGCGTGGCGTTAACTATCAACGGTTTGGCAAAGTCGGCCATGTGACGGCGCACCGCGAAGTTATCTTGTCGGCCGGGGCGATTGGCTCGCCCCAGATCATGAAACTGTCGGGGATTGGTCCGGCGCAGGAGCTGCGCGATCATGGGATCACGGTCAAACACGACATTCCCGGGGTCGGCGAAAACCTTCAGGATCATTTGCAAATCCGCACCGCTTTTCGCATTCAAGGGGCAAAGACCCTCAATGAAATGCAATCAACTCTGTTGGGTAAAGCCAAAATTTCCCTTGATTACGCACTGCGTCGGCGTGGGCCCATGGCGATGGCACCCAGTCAGTTGGGCATTTTTACCCGTTCAGATGACAGTCACCTAACACCGAACATCGAATACCATGTACAGCCATTGTCGTTGGATAAGTTCGGCGATCCCTTGCATGACTTTCCGGCCATCACGGTATCGGTCTGTAACCTGCGCCCGACCAGCAAGGGGCGGGTAACACTGGCATCAAATAGCCCGATGCATTCGCCGCTCATTGCGCCCAATTACCTGAGCACCCCCGAAGACCGTCTGGTCTCCATCCAGTCCATTCGTCATGCCCGTAAATTAATGGCCACCAGACAGATGGCAAAATTCCATCCCAACGAATTTGCGCCTGGCCCGGATATTACCTCTGACGAAGCTCTGGCAGAAGCCGCCGGTGCCGTCGCAACCACCATCTTTCATCCGGTCGGCACGGCAAAAATGGGCAGACTGGACGACAAGATGACCGTTGTTGACGCACGTTTGCGCGTGCGCGGATTTGACAATTTGCGCATCGTCGACGCATCCGTCATGCCCACCATCGTCTCGGGCAATACCCACGCCCCCGTTGTCATGATCGCCGAAAAAGCCAGTGAAATGATCCTTGAGGATAAGCAAGCAACAGTTGGAGCCTAACACGCGAATTGTTGGCCTATTGTGAACAACGTCCATCGGCGTTGTTGCTAGATTGTTGCTGTAAAAACAAACAAACCCGGCGTCCGCATCAGGGCGCCGGGTTTGTTTGTTCTATATGTGATCGTCTTGGTTAGTAAACCTCGCGGTAGATCGCCTCGATATCTTTGGTGGTCATGTCGCGTGGGTTGCTTTCGATCAGGCGGTATATCTTGGTAAAGACTTCTTCGGCCATTTCAGGCAGTGATTCTTCGGTTACACCAAGATCACGCAACCGGGTTTCAAGACCGCTTGCGGGCACCATTTCCTCAATCCGGCGGACAAAGGCCTCGGCGGCTTCATCGTCGGATGCGAAATCAGTATCCGCGATCAGGCAAGGGGCGAGTTCCGCATAAAGTTTGCCCGCTGCTGGCAGGTTAAACCGCAGAACCTGTGCCATCACCAACGCATTGGCATGGCCATGCGGGATATGGAACCGCGCACCAAGCGGGTAGGCCAACCCATGAATGGCGGCAACCGATGCATTGGCAAAGGCCATTCCGGCAATCAGGGACCCTTGTAGCATGGCAGACCGCGCATCCTTATCGCCCGGATTTTCAATCACCTTCATCAGGTTCTTGCCCAGCAGCGAAAGGGCGGTGACCGCCATGCCATCGGCAATCGGGTTTTTGCGCGTGCGGCTGGTATAACCTTCAATCGCATGCACCATCGCATCAAGCCCGGTGGCCGCTGTGACCTTTTGCGGCAAGCCATAGGTCAGTTCCGCATCAAGCAATGCGATGTCGGGCATCAATTGCGGGGTATAAACAACCTGTTTTAGGTGATCTGGATCGGTAATTACCGACACCCATGTCACTTCCGATCCGGTCCCGGCTGTGGTCGGGATTTGGATCAGCGGCAGGCGATCACCCGTCGCTTTGTCGATGCCATAAATTTCTTCGATGGTTTGGTCGCTATTGGCCAAAAGTGCCACCAGCTTGGCACTGTCAAGCGAGCTTCCGCCGCCAAGACCAATAACCCCGTCCGCTTTCCAGTCCTTTGCCCCGTCAATTGCCTGTTGCACAATATGCTGGGGTGGATCGGCGGCAACATCGGAAAAGACCTGCACAGCGATACCAACCGATTCCAGTGATTTGTGCGCCTGATCGGCAAAACCAAGGGTGACAATGCCCGGATCGCAAATGATGGTGACACGGGTGGCACCAAGTTCCTTCATCAGCAGACCGGCTCTGGCAATGCCACCGGCCTCGCAAACGATGCGCGGGACACTTCGAAACATGAAACTCATGGTGGGGCTCCTTGATCGCAGATCAGTTGGCTTTTCCGGCAAGACCGCCGAGGCACATGTATTTGATTTCAACAAAGTCATCGACGCCGTATTTCGACCCTTCGCGGCCAATACCGGATTCTTTGACACCGCCAAACGGGGCGGATTCTGTTGAAATGATCCCTTCATTGATGCCGACAATGCCGTACTCCAACGCTTCGCCAACCCGCCAGATGCGGCCAATGTCCCGGGCATAGAAATAGGCCGCCAGACCGAACGGCGTATCGTTTGCCATGCGGATGGCCTCATCCTCGCTGCTGAACTTAAACAGCGGCGCGACCGGGCCAAAGATTTCCTCGGAAAACATCCGCATGTCATCGGTCACCCCGGTCAAGATCGTCGGGGTGAAAAAGTTGCTGTCAGGCTGATGGCGGGCACCACCAAGAATGGCTGTCGCCCCCTTAGAAAACGCATCGGCGACCAGTGTTTCGACCTTCTCGATGGCCTTGGTATTGATCAGTGGACCTTGGGTAATGCCATCTTCTATGCCATTCCCAACGCGCAGTTTTGCAACCGCTGTGGCAAGCTTTTTGGCAAAGGCATCATAGACACCCTCTTGCACCAGAATGCGGTTGGCACAGACACAGGTTTGTCCGGCATTGCGGTATTTTGACGCAATCGCACCGGCAACGGCCTCGTCAAGATCTGCATCGTCAAACACGATGAATGGTGCATTGCCGCCCAGTTCCAGGCTGACTTTCTTTACCGTATCGGAACATTGGCGCATCAGAAGTTTGCCAACCTGTGTGGAACCGGTGAACGACAATTTACGTACGATTGGATTGGATGTCAGTTCATTGCCGATCTCCGCCCCATGGGACGCGGTAACGACATTGATCACCCCGTCGGGGAACCCGGCGCGTTTCGCCAGTTCGGCCAATGCCAATGCCGTAAGTGGTGTGTCTTCCGCCGGTTTGATCACAACCGTGCAGCCCGCGGCCAGTGCCGGGGCACATTTACGCGTGATCATCGCCATCGGGAAGTTCCACGGCGTGATGGCGGCAACAACACCAATTGGCTGTTTGATGGTGATGATGCGTTTGTCAGCCCCGTGCGATGGAATGACATCGCCATAGATGCGTTTGCCTTCTTCGGCAAACCATTCAATGAAGGAGGCACCATAGGCAACTTCGCCTGCTGCCTCGGCAAGCGGTTTGCCCTGTTCGCGGGTCATCAAAAGCGCAAGGTCATCCTTGGCCGCCATGCACAGGTCAAACCATTTGCGCAAAACAGCTGCGCGGTCCTTGGCGGTGCGTGCGCGCCATGCCGGAAGCGCATCATTGGCACTGTTGATTGCCTGACGGGTTTCAGGCGCGCCCATATCAGGCACATTTGCAAGGTGCTCTCCGGTCGCGGGATCAAGAACGGCAAAGGTGTTGCCGCTGGTTGCATCTGTCCATGCACCGTTGATGTGGCCCTTGGTTTGCCAAAGGCCGGGATCATTTAACATAAGCATCGTGGGGCTCCGTCGTTAAAGCACGCTGGCGTAAATTGCGCGCGCCGCGTCAAAGGTCATCTCACGCGGATTGTTGATCAAAAGGCGTTCGACCTTCATCGCATCGGTGGCCAACATATCCAGATCACTTTCGCTGACGCCAACTTCGCGCAGCGTTTTGGCAAATGGCATGCGGTTGACCATGTCGGTCATGAACGCAATGAACCGATCACAGGCCGCATTATCATCGGCAAACCGTTCACCCGGTAAAACCGCACGGGCAAGTTCGCCATACTGTCGGCATGCAGCGTCACGGTTAAACTTCAGGACCTCGATCAGGACCAAGGCATTGCTGTGCCCGTGCGGGACATGAAAATGCCCACCCAGCGGATAGGCAAGTGCATGAACGGCCGCCACAGGCGCATTGGCAAATGCCATTCCGGCCATCATCGATCCTTGCAGCATGGCTTCACGTGCAGCCATGCTTGGATTTTTTGAAACCGCATCGTCAATCGTGCTGGTCATCAGTTGCAGACCACGAATGGCCAGACCATCAGACAGCGCATTTTTCTTGTGCTTGGTTGTATAGGCCTCAATGGCATGCACCATGGCGTCAATGCCGGTCATGGCGGTGATGGATGCCGGAAGACCCATCGTCAGTTTGGCATCAAGAAGGGCGACATCAGGATAAAGCAACGGGGATACAACCCCCTTCTTTTCCTGTGTCGGGGTGGTGACGATTGAAATCGGGGTAACTTCCGATCCGGTTCCCGCCGTGGTTGGCACTTGAATGAGTGGTAGGCGTGGCCCTTGGGCAAGACCGATACCGTAAATATCAGAAAGCTTTTGATCCTGACCACACAAAAGGGCCACCAATTTAGCGGTATCCATCGAGGACCCGCCGCCAAGCCCGATGATGATATCGGCCTTGAAATCAGCCGCCCCTTTGACCGCCTCAAGAATGGTGCTTTCGGGTGGATCGGCTTCAACCCGCGTCCAAAGCAGCGTTTCGATCCCGGCCTGCTTAAGCGCATCAAACGGGGCGTCAATCAGCCCGACCTTTTGCAGGCCGGGATCAGTAATCAGAACCGCGCGTTTTGCACCAAGCTCGTTGCACAAGGCACCAAGCTTAAGCGCACCATCAAATTCGCAAATCACGCGCGGCGTTGTTTCAAACGTAAAGTCGGACATGGAAAACCTCGTCTTGTTTGGGGCGCTTATGCGGGCTGCATGTCGGCGGGGTGAACGGTGCCGCGTTCAATGCGATAGCTGCCCGTCACCAGATCGGAAGAATGGCTGTCATCTGATTCAGAAATCAGAACACAAAGGCCACTGCGGCCCAGATTGGCGATGACTTCCGACAGACGCCGCGACAAAACAGGCGCAACACCCTCGAACGGTTCATCAAGCAGCAATAATTTGCGACCCGGCATCAACGCCCGGCCAAGCGACACCAGCTTTTGCTGCCCACCAGATAATTGCAAAGCCCGGCGTTGCCGGAACTGGGCAATTTCGGGCAGCAGGTCATAAACCCACTCAAGCCGTTCCGTTGCATCGGTAATGCCATTTGTCCATGCGGGCATCAGGATGTTTTCCTCAACCGTAAGCGACGGGATCAAACGCCGGTCTTCGGGCATGTAACTGATGCCGTTTTGGGCCCGCGCGTGATCCGCCATTTTGCGAAGGTCGTTGCCGTCAAAGCTGACGTCGCCGCCGTCAACTTCAAGCAACCCCATAATGGCACGCATCAAGGTTGTTTTGCCCGCACCGTTGTGACCAATAAGGCCAAACATCTGCCCTGATGGCACCGACAACGACACATCGCGCAGGATCGGAATATTGCCGATGGAAACATTTAGGTTTTTGATTTCCAGGGTCATGATGCGCCATTCCCTTTTTTATGAGTTGGACGATGACCGGTCACAAGGTCGCGGACCCGGTTATCGGCAAGGACTGCTGCGGGTTTGCCGTCGGCGATGATTTCGCCGCTGTAAAAGGCCAGCACGCGCGAGACATAGCGTTCGACAACGTCCATATCGTGTTCAACAAACAGAACCGTTACACCATGTTGGCGCACCGCATTCATTACCGTATCCATAAGGCCTGTTTTTTCATCCATGCTGACGCCACTGGTCGGTTCATCAAGCAGCAACATCTGCGGATTACCAATCAGGGCCATGGCGATATCAACCAGTTTCCGTGCCCCTTGCGGAACGGCAGTGACCTTTGAATTTTGGTAATTTTCAATACCGAATTCCGCCAAAATTTCCTCGGCCCGCGCGATGCGGGCGTCGCTTCGAAGCGGACTTAGGAAACTGGGCCGCGGGCTTTCTGCTGCGGCAAGTGCGACAATCAGATTGTCGATCACCGACATATCAGGAAACAGTTGTGCTACCTGAAATGATCGGGCCATACCCGCACGGGTAATGGCACGCGATGAATGTCCAAGGATCGACTTGCCATTGAACAGGATTTCGCCACGTGTTGGTTTCAGGTAGCCGGTGACCATATTGATGAACGTGGTTTTACCCGCCCCGTTCGATCCGATAACACCGACAACTTCGCCCTTGGCGACCTTCACGTTCAAGTCTTTGGCCGCAATCACGGCCCCGAACTCTTTATTCAGGGAACGGGTTTCAAGAATGGTGGTCATGTGCGTTCTCCTGACTTTTCACGTGAGACCAGGCTCCAAAGACCTTTGGGCAGGAACACGATGACGCCAAGCAGGGTGAAACCAAGGATCATCTGCCAGGTGTTGGGGACAAATTCGATCGAATAGGTCCGAACGACCGAGAAAACGATGGCGGCAATAAAGGGTGCCGCGACATGACCAAGACCGCCGAGAAGGGCAATGAAAATGAACTCGCCCGACGTGGTCCAATAGGCCATTTCCGGATCAACGTGACCGGTGGCAAGGGCGGTTAAACCACCACCAAGTGCGGACACAGTGGCGGCTGCAACATAGTTGCCATACAACAGCCAACGCGGAGACAGGCCAAGATATTCGACCCGGACTTCGTTCTCACGCACCGCCTCACAGATCACACCGATACCCGCCTTGGTGTAGCGGTGGATCATTACCGCGATCACCAGACCGGCCAGAATGGTCATGGTAAAGACGGTTTGTTGGCTATCTGCACCGGTTTCCGGCGCCCAGCCAAATACAGTCCAGTTATGAACGTTAAAGCCATCCGTGCTGCCAAGGCCCTGACTTTTGACCAGAATGCCAAACAGGATCATGGAAAACGCCAGTGACAGCATCGCAAAAAAGATATCGCGGTAGCGCGTCAAAAGCAGACCAAGGATCATGGCGACAACAATGGCAACCGCCATACCCAGTGCAAGGGCGGCAATCGCATCATGAATGCCAAAGAACTGGCCGCCCATGCCGACGGTATAACCGCCGATGCAGTAAAAAAGTCCCTGACCAAATGACACCAGGCCTGACCGCATCTGCATGACCACACCCTGTACAACAAGTGCCTTGGCAAGGGCGATGGTCAAAAGAAAGATCAGCCAGCCGGGGGATACAAAACCAAACAGGACACAGGCGATTGCGACCAGCGCAAGCGAGATTTCAGTTTTATCAAATCGCATGTCAGATTTTCCTCGCCATGGTGCGACCAAACAAGCCTTCGGGGCGGAACGCCAAAACCAGCGACATGACGCCGTAAATGACGAAAAGTTCGAACTCCGGTGCATAATGCACCGCAGCCGCACGGCTCAGCCCAACCAAAAGTGCACCAACGGCTGCACCGCCAATGCTGCCAAGGCCACCAATGACAACCACCGCAAAGGCCAGCACGATGACTTCGATCCCGATGCCCGGCACAACCGAAATGGCAGGTGCCGTCAATGCACCGGCAAGCGCGCCAAGCGTGGTGCCCAAAACAAAGGTGATGGTAAACATCAGGCGGACATTAACACCCATGGCAACCGCGATTTCGCGGTCATGGATCACTGCGCGCAGGACCTTGCCCTGATTGGTGCGTTCCAGCCACGCCCAAAGGCCAAGACCAAGAACGGCGGACACACCGACCAGTGCCAGATCGTAATTTGACACCTTAAGCAACCCGAACGCCGTTCGTCCAAGTTCTGTATAGGGTTGATAGGCAAAATACGGGCTAACCCCCCAGACGATTTTCATCGTGTCTTCAAGGATCAGCAAAAGCGCATAGGTAATGATCACCATCAGGATTTCGTCGCGGCCATACATCAGGCGCAGCAATCCACGTTCGACAATCACACCAACAATCAGGCCGGCAACCAGTGCGGCACCAACCAGCAACAGATAGCTGATCCATGCCGGGCCTATGCCGTTGTTGAAATACCAGCCAACCAATGACGCGGCAGAATAGGCCCCAATGGCGTAAAAACTGCCATGCGCCATATTCAGAATGCGCATCACGCCGTAAATAACGGTCAGGCCAGCGGCAACAAGAAACAGCCACGATGCATAGATCGAACCATCAATCAGGACGGCAAGAAGACTTGTCATCACAAATATCCAATGTGCAGGAAAAGGGGCGGACATCCCGCAATGGGGATGCCCGCAGTCACAGGGAGAATGCGCTTAGTTACACTGAGCGCCCGGGAAACCCTCGGCAATCCACTCAGCAGCAGAAACGCCTTCTGGCGGTGTGACACACTCGCCAGAGAACGAAACTTTATTCACGATGGATGCTTTGTCGTCTTCGTAATGGTATTCGCCGTAGGTGATGCCCTGCATGGCCTGATGACCATTGGCACGCGCCATTTCAACGGTTCCCGAAACTGACTCAAAGGTTGCGCCCTTGATGCCGGATGCAAGCTGTTCAGCGGTCGGGATTTCCTTGTCGGCAATACCGGAATTTTCAGCAGCAAACTTCAGGCCAAGGATCGCCTGCGCCATTTTGGTTGCCGGATAGACCGGATCAAGATCATAGGCTGCGGTGTACGCACCCTTGAACCAGGTGTTCAGCGCGTTGTCCGGTGCAAATGCACCAAACGGACCACGTGCGCCAATGATCATGCCGTTCGGTGCTTGGTCCTTATAGGTGGCAAAACTTGCTTCACCACAGGTCAAAAGACCGGTCGCATCTTCAAGAAGGCCACGGGCATTTGCCTGCAAGACAAGTGCTTCCATGTCGCCACCCCAGAAGGAGGAGTGAACGATTTCCGGGCGTTTAACCGACAGGGCAGAGATTTCTGCGCCGTACTGGCCCTGATAGATTTTCGGAAACTGTTCTTCGACGATTTCTGACTCAGGAAGAAGTTTCGCAGCCGCTGCGGTAAAGTCGGCCCAGCTGTCCTGACCCCAGGAATAGTTCTGCTGGATGCCCGAAAGACGGGTGACATCCGGACGGGTCGCGACCAGATAACGCGCTGCACCGATGTTGTCGACCGATGCGTCAAGGCCGGTACGGAACATGTACTGGGCATCTGCATTGTCAGCAAACAGGCGCGGGGTCCCGCAATCATATGCGATGGTGAAGGTTTTAAGCTCCTCGGCAACCGGGGCGATGGCAAGGCAATCACCTGATGAAACATACCCGATAACCGCATCGACTTTCTGACGCTGTACAAGGTTACGGTATTCTTCAACCTGCTTGGTGGCACCACCGGCTTCGTCAATGATCACGGCTTCGATTTCGACGCCATTGATGCCCATTTTGTCGTAAGGGGCCGGTAGTTCGCCTTTGTTGAGTGCTTCAACAAGAACCTTGGCAGCATTGGCAGACGGAACACCAAACGGGCCCGCTGCGGCACCTGACAGGAATGTCACGATACCAACGCGGAATTTGCCGTTTTCGGCCGCAGATGCACCCGTTGCCATACCGGCAGTCAGGGCGAGGGCTGCGACGCCCGAAACCAGATATTTGCTGAAAGTTGCTTTATTATTCTTCACGTTTTCCTCCCTAGGAAAGCTCTATGGTGTTGGCGGTGGTACTGCCTCCGACCCGCCCGCCACCGCGTCGCGGCGGCGTTTGACCATCTCTTTTGACGGCTTGAGGTCTTCGGCGTCGTAGATCGCCCAATTCCCCACCATCAGTTTTGATGGCGGAAAATCTTCGTTATGGACGACCGTGCCCACGGCTTGCGCCTGGACAATCTGGTGGGTATCTGGATCGATGTAGGATGCGAAACCGGGGGGATCTTCCGGAAGGGCCAGTTGCAACCCTTCAAGCGCTTTGATCAGCGCCGCGTCATCATTGGCACCACCGGCTTTTTCAATCGCGCGTGCAATCGCGATGATCCCGGTATAGGCGCCTTCGGCGGCATAGGTCGGAAAACGCCCGGTCATTTCATGGAACTGGGTGACAAACCGCTTGTTGCGTCCGGTATCGGGCCAGTTGTTATGATGGCGCGCCGACAGGATCAGCCCCGGATACGGTTGATCGCCAAGGGCGGTCATCACATCGTAATTCGCCCCGGTATCAAAATTGGCCAGCCGCGTGGTTTCAAAGAACCGCGTGGTGGCGGCCTGCTTGATAAAGGCAATGAAATCTCCGCCCCAAAGTGCGGTCACAACGATGTCGGGTTTGGCCGACTGAAGCGCGTTTATATAGATTGAATAATCCGGCTCATACAGCTTTGGCCAAAGTGACCCGACGGTTTCATACGCCACACCAAGATCGGAAAGGGCGAGTTGAAGGTCGGTCCATGACACATGACCGTAATCATAATCCGGGCCGATAAACGCCAGTTTGCGCCAACCGGTTTGTTTTTGCAGATCGCGCAGGTATCGCGCACCGGCGGCCATCGACGTCCAGCTGTCATTGGTCACACGGAAATAATATTTATGCCCGGCCTCGATGCTGAGCCGCGAAGACGCATGATCGGTGCCGACCATGATGATCTTTTCGCGCTGGGCAAGGTCACTGACCGCATGCGCAACACCTGACGAGACAATGCCGCAAAAGAACTGTGCCTTGTCATTGGCAATGAAATCCTGCGCCAGTCGTACCGCATAGGATGCCTTGGACCGTGGGTCATCGGCAATGACGCGCAGTTTTGGTGCGGGTAACCCGGCTTTGGCTTCTTGGGCAAGGTCATCAAGGGCAATCTTGATCCCGGCGATGCTGTCACGACCATAGGTCGCCGATCGTCCGGTCATTGGGTACAAACAGCCGACAACCGCGTCCGCTTCTGCGGATGTGGCGCCAAGCTCAAAACGTTCTGCCTGTGCGGGTGTCCCCGCCAACAAGACCAACGTTGCGACAATTATGGTGATGCACCCGGAAACCGGGTGTTTGAGCATCTCCATGACGTATCCTCCCTACGAATGGTTGTTCCATTCGTGTTTGTACCTTTGTTGGGCTGTTGCGCAAAGGCTGTGCCAGTTTGGAGGAATGCGCCGCGAAGTCTGGCAGGGCGCGGTTTTGAACGTTTCTGGGTGTTTGGGGGGCTGGGTTTGATTGCGTGTTTGAGCGGCTTTCGCTCCAAAAGGAAAACCCTTATGAGCGGTTATCGCTCATAAGGGTTCAATTCGGTCAGTGGCAAAAAGGATTATTGCAGGCCAAGCCGCTGTAAACGGCGTTTTAAGGCATGGCGCGAAATGCCAAGAATTTCTGCGGCCCGGCCTTTGTGACCGTCCGCCTGTTCAAGGGCGTCCTGTACAATGTGGCGTTCGGTGACATCAAGGCGGTCTTGTAACTGTGGCGTGGTGGCGGCTTCCGACGCGGTTTCCGCGTTCATCGCAGACGAATCACCTTGATGATGAAACTCACCGGGCAGCACATCTGCACTGATGGTTTTGCCCGGATACAGGATCGTCAGACGCTCAATCAGGTTTTTAAGCTCGCGCACATTGCCGCGCCACGGGTGGGTGCGCAATATACCTTGCGTTTCGCTGTCAAACTCGATCGGGCGGCATCCTTCGGCCTGTGCCTGTCGATCTGCGAAATGGCTGACAAGGCTCAGGATATCTTCGCCGCGTGCACGAAGGGCGGGAATATCGATGGTAATGACGTTCAATCGATAAAACAGGTCTTCGCGAAACTGACCAAGCCGGACTTGTTCGGCAAGATCGCGGTTGGTTGCGGCAATCACCCGCACGTCCGCCGATGCAGACCGTTCTGCCCCGACCGGGCGATAATCGCCGTTTTCAAGGAAATGCAAAAACTTGGCCTGAAGGGCGAGGGGCAATTCGCCAATTTCATCGAGAAACAACGTGCCACTGTCGGCCAATCGCACCAGCCCCGTGCGTTTTTGATGTGCACCGGTATAGGACCCTTTTTCCGCCCCGAACAATTCTGATTCAATCAGTTGTTCGGGCAATGCTGCACAATTGACCTCGACAAAGGCGCGGTCTTTGCGCGGGCTTTGGCTATGGATGGCGCGTGCGACCAATGCCTTGCCCGTGCCGGATTCACCAAGGAGTAAAATACGACTGGCGCTGCTTTGTGCGACCCGATCAATGGTGGTGCGAAGGGCGCTCATGGCGGCACAATCACCGATTAACCCGTTGGCGGGGACCGCATCACGACGTCGGTGATAATCAAGTTCCAGCGCGACCTGACTTTGATCAAGCGTGGTTTTGATGGTGTGGATCAACTCATCAAGCTCAAACGGTTTGCTAAGATAATCCGCAGCCCCGTTTTTAACCGCCTGAACGGCCGCACGCGTATCGCCATGGGCCGAAATCATAATGACCGGGATGCTGATATCCAATTTCTGGATGCTGGCAAGTACCTCCATGCCATCCGCACCCGGAAGACGCAGATCAAGCAGGATGATATCAAATTGCTGTTTGCGCACCGCCAAAAAGGCGTCTTCGCCGGAATGTACTCCGGTGACGTCCATGCCTTCTGTACGAAGCGCAAAGCTTAATGACCGGACGAAAGATTCTTCATCGTCGACGATCAGTATTCTGATCTGCCTGGACATTTTTTGTTATTTCCTCCTGACCAATCCCCGGGCCACTGGCCGGGAACGTCAATATTATCGTCGTGCCCTCTTGCGGGGCGCTTTCGATGTTGATCGTACCGTGATTGGCATCAACCAATTGCTGGCTGATTGTCAGTCCCAATCCGGTACCTTTGCTTTTCATGGTAAAAAATGGCTGGGTGACGTCAAGTAAATGCTCACGCGCGATGCCACACCCATCATCGGTAACCCGAATTTCAACCGTGTCGCCGTGATCCTCGGCCCGCAAACTCACCGTTCCCCCCGCATTACAGGCCTGCACGGCATTAATGCCAAGGTTGAGCAAGATTTGTAAGATTTGTTCTGGGTCGACATAGACGTTAAGCCGCGAATCCCCGCTGGTAAAGAACCGGACATGTGCCTCATCGGCAACCGGTTCAAGCAGGATCGACGTTTGCCGGAATAACTCGCGGATTGCGGTGGCTTGTGGGGCGGCTTCGCCCGGACGGCCATAGGATAGCAAATCATTGACCACACGCGAAAGCCGGTCGATCTGACTGCCCATATCATCCAAAAGCGTGATGCGTTCTTCATCTTGTTCGCGCCGGCTCAGCGCCTGAACCGTAGTTTTCATCGTGGCCAGCGGATTGCGAACCTCATGCGCAACCCCGGTGGCAAACTGCCCGAGAACCGCAAGCTTTTCGGCCCGTACCGTGCGATCAATCAAATCCTTGAGCTGCCACGCCATGGTATTGAACGCCTTGGCCACTGTGCTGATTTCATCGCGCCGTCGGCCTTCGGGCAGGCGGTAATAAAGGTCGCCCGATGCGATACTGTTCGCCCCTTGCACCAATGTATCCACCCGGCGGCGCAGGCTGCGCGACAGGGCAAAGAAGATCGCCAAAATCACCGCAATAATCAGAATGGCGGTGGCATAAAGCCACAGTCGCGTTTCATCGATTGGCTGTAAAATGGTGCCCGGATGAACGCTCATGACGATGTTCCAGCCCGGAAGGATGCTGGGCCCCTCGACCAGTTCGCCGGTGACCTCGGCCGGGCGTCCCGTCGGGTCAAGTACCACGCCACCCGGTGTGCGCAGTAATGGCTCAATCACCCCGGCAACCCCGGCACTTGCAAGCAATTCGGTCAAGGATGACAAACGCATATGAAGGGCCACCGATACGTTTTGACCAAGTCCGGAATCGCGGATTTGCTGACGCATCAACAGCCAGCCGGAATTACCATTTTCGGGCAATTTCGGACCAATAAACTCGACCCCTTCATGGGTAACCCGCGGAAGTCCGCTGATATCCCAATCGGTTTTCGACCAATAGGGTGGCCCGGATGCGGCCTGCCCGGCAACAAGACGATCAAGATTGTCCTGCCGGTCAAAAAACAGCACGCCATACAAATCGGGGGAGTCCGCCTCAACCCGCAACAGGGTCAGCGCTTCTTCAGCCTGCGGCGTGTTGGGCGCATCAATAAATGCCGGCAGGGCAGGGTGGTTGGAAAGCGTGACCAACTGATAAATGCGCGCATCGAGAAATGCCGAAAGCTTGTTCGATGTCGCGGCGACCTGAGCGCTCAACCGCTCCCCGGTCAGGCGATCAATCAGTTCATTGGAAAAGCGTTGATACAAAAAGCTCAACGCAATCAGCGCGCACACAACAACCCCAACCGATAACAGCGTATATCGGGCAACAAGGCTAAGACGTTGATTGCGCGACCAATGAAAGGCGGACACGGGCGTTCCCTGCGAACAGAATGATGGTTTAGGGGTGTTGTTTGTATCTGTCTGTAACGAGGTTTCTGCCCCATTCCACGAAAGGCAGCAAGACAAAGCTCCGGTATCGCCTTGGCGCTTCGCCATTACACGGGCTCAAAACGATGACTTTCTGAGTGGCAATTGAGCGCTAACACCCGGCTTTATGTGTCGCCGTACTTGCCCGGGTCACCAGTTTCGCACCGACCTGCACTTTTACCGCTGGCAACGAACCATCGGCATTTAGAAGTTCATCAAGAACCGTGACCGCCATGTTGCCGATTTCTGTTGATCAGGGACTTGGGGTTTTGGTCTGGAGCCCCTTGGCGGCAGGATTGCTCTCGGGCAAACACCGCCGCACTCAGCCGGTGGCCGAAGGCTCCCGTCAGGCAGCAGGTTGGACCGAACCCCCCATCCGCGATCAGGATCGTTTGTGAGACATTGTGGATGTCTTGGTCTCGGTCGGTGAAAAGCATGGTGTGGAGGCCGCCCAGATTGCCTTGGCGTGGCTGCTGACCCGGCCTGCCGTGTCATCGCTTGTGGTGGGTGGCAGCAATGAACAGCAGTTCATCAATAACTTCCGCGCGCTTGACGTAATGCTTGATCAGGACGATCTCGACCGCCTTGATCGCGTCAGCCAGCCGCCGCTGATTTATCCCTACTAGCACCAAAACCAATTCGCCCGCGACCGCTTTTCCGCTGGTGATTGGGCGCTGCATAGCCGCGCGGAATAGGTGTGTTAGTCGGGCGAGCGGCGTAAAAAGGGGACCGTTTGCCTGATACAATGCACGGTATCATTGCTGTTGATTGTGGATGGGGTGTTGATCTTGAGGGGGTAGAAAATAAATCTGTCCCCTTTTCCTGATCTGTCGTCTTTTTCTGTGTCCCCTCAATGTTAAATAGAGTGAGTCTCAGGTCGATAGCCGCTCTCGATTCTTTCGACTAATAGGGGGGCGCTGCTTATTCCACGAAGAGAATAATGTTTTTCTGTATCAGTCAAATCTCTTCTCAGCATTTCTTCTTTTTGACCGTCCCAAAGCCACCAAGGGCCAGGTTGGCCATCTGCTCCAATTACACGGGAACGAAACGTCGGGAATGGTTTGTTTCGGTCCGCAACTGCAACATTTGCAACAACACAGAATAATCCCTCGTTTAATGCAGGCTGTAGAGGAAAAAATGTCTGAAATGTAGGGGGACCAGAAACGACGGAGGAGAAATCTTTGGGGGCTTCTTCATAAAATCCCTCAAAAATAGACAGAAGAACTCCAAATCTTTGGTGCTTATGTGTGAATTGAGCATATGCGATACCTCTTGAAGTCAGTATTTGAACCACGTCACCAATCAGTGTTTTCTTTGCCATTCTAGAACCCGGGGTAATTATGCTGTCTGAGTAGTTCGGCACCATAGCAAAAAAGGGGACAGTCCCCTTTTTCTATAGTTTGCCCAAACGTCATTTCATATCGAAATGGAAGGGTGCAGCCTCATTTTTGATTGACGTTTCTTTTTAGGGGCTCGCCATTTTAAACTGTGACTAAATGGACGTTTGATATGCGTAAATAAGGGAAGCTGTCCCCTTTATTTTATCCCCTTTTTTGAGAAATCTTGTTAAATCTCCTTAAATAAACCTGTCCCTTTTTTTTAGGTCAAAATCGACATTTAAGGCATTGAAATGTTAATGAGCGTAGACCCTAAGAACCTATCAAATTGATGGTACTGTCCTTTTCCAATCCCTTAACTCTGTGTATAGTTCTTATTCTTTCTGGAACATTTTTCAAATTAATAGTCATATTTTTCTGATAAATAATATCAAAACATTCACTTCTTCTTTGAGCCATAGCAAGACTAATAGCCATAGGTTTGCGTATGTAAATACGTAGATAGTTTTTTGTGTCTTGATTCAATTTTTCTGATTTTTCTATTGATATCAATGCTCTTTCATACAAATCAACAGCATCTCCAAAGCTCTTTGCCCGAAACTTCACGTACCCCCCAAACGCAAGGTCATGTGGAAGTTGATTGTCGTAAACCTTAAAAGCTTTGTCTATTTCTTTGTTTGCTTTTTCTATATCTCCCTTTGCAACCCCCTCCCACGAGTTGCTAATTTTTCTGGCGATATATATGGCTTTAATTAGCTTTGATATAATATTCATATCACCCATTCATGTTTTCTATTAATTCCATTACTTCGAACATTGCATTGGTAATTTTCTGCCACTTTGTTTTTAGATGAGGGCTATCGGTGCTGGCTTCAAAGTTTTTTGCAGCCTGTATCTGTTCATAGAATTGCACTTCATCCCATTTCGTATCCATGGTGTATGAGGGCGTCTCTGAAACAGGATCCTTACTAAAAACATAAACCTCTCCATCAACATTTGCTGTAATAACATAGCCATAAAGATTTGATTTTACCTCAAAAACTTCGCCTGATGCATTATCAACAATCGAACCTGAATTCGATCTCGACCACGAAAAAAGGGGACACGAAAAAAGGGGACAGATTTAGTTTTATAATCGCTCATTGTCGATGGCACCTTGATGATCTCAATTGCTATTTGACGGTGTCAAGGTGAGCGGCTGATCGTGCTAAATCGCCGAGTGCATCCGGTATCCCGGCGCGAACAGTAGGCGGGCAGACGTAATTCCGTGATCGCCGTTCCATGTCGTGCGTTCCATCAGGAATAAGGGCGCATCTTTGTGGGTACGCAGAATTTTGGCTTCGGTTTCCGATGCCAGCACGGCGGAAAATGAAATGTCGCCCTTGGTATAGGGCGCATGCAGTACCAGCCATTCATTGGCACTGATTGTTGACAGGTCCGCTTCGGCGATTGCTGGTGTCGCCGCAACCGAAACCCAGCGTTCTTCGAACATATAGGGTTTGCCGTCAGCCAGATGAAGCGACGTGATATGGAGCATATCACTGTCGGGTGTCACGGCCAGATTGGTGCAGATTTCCGGCGGTGGGGTACGGCGTTCGCTATACAGCAGGCCATAGGCATATTTCTGCCCCCGGCCTTCGATCTCAAGCCTTATGACCGGAATATCAAGTTTGGCCCGGCGCACCGGATGGCTGGCAACGCGCGTTCCGGCCTTGCGGCGGCGATCGAGAAATCCCTCAGTTGCCAGCTCGCGCAGCGCACGGTTCACAGTGGCGCGCGCGCAGCCAAGTTGTTCGGCCAGTTCGACTTCTTTGGGGATCAAATCCCCCGGTTTCCATTGGCGGGTATGAATACGGCGCAAAACCTCGTCATGAACGCTTTGCCAGTTGGTTTGGGCTGCCAGTGCTGCGCGACGACGTGGGGCACGGGCAGGCATTGCCGTATCCCCGGTTGTCTTCTTGTCCGAGGTTACAGTCGGCATCCCGTTCACTGCGGGCGCAGTCCCTCCGGTCGATGACTTGGGGGCTGTGTCATGCGCTGTTTGCGGCGTTGTCTGGGTCTTGGTGCTCACACCGATGCCTTGAGTTGTTCCATGACCTTGCGATATTCATCCGTGATGGCGTCATGGGCAATGTGGTGGCCGTCGGTCACAACATGGCGACCAGCCGACCAGACATCACGCACCATGCGATCATCTCCGGCGAAGATATATGTATCGAGGATCGTATCGCCTGTTCGACCGATCAGGTCAACTGCCGAGCCATCAAGGGCCATCAAATCGGCCAATGCACTGACCTCTATCCGGCCCGCATCACGGCCAGCAGCCTGCGCCCCACCCTTGGCAGCCGCGTCAAACAAACGCCGTCCGGTGGACTGATCCGGGGTGGCCAGGGCGGCGCGTGAATTGTCGCGCAGGCGCTGGCTGTAATCAAGGGTGCGCAATTCTTCGGAAAGCGAAATGCGGATGTTGGAATCCGAGCCGATCCCTATGGTTCCACCCGCACCAAGATAGCGCACGCCATCAAAAATACCATCGCCAAGGTTGCTTTCGGTGATCGGGCAAAGCCCCGCAACCGCCCCGGTTTTGGCCAGTCCCAGCGTTTCGTGTTCGACCATTTGGGTGCAATGAATCAGGCACCAGTTTTCATCAACATCGGCGTTTTCCAGCAGCCATTCGACCGGACGTTTGCCCCAGAACGCGCTGACCTCATCGACCTCGGCGATCTGTTCGGCCAGATGCATGTGTACGGGACCGTCTTTGGAAAGCTTCGTTGTGGCGATTAAATCTTCGCGACCCACTGCGCGCAGCGAATGCGGTGCGACACCCATGCGGGTGTCAGATGGCAGGAATTTCAATGCCTTGGCAGATTCCTCATACAATTTAGCAAAGCGTTCCGGATCATTGCCAAACCGGATTTGACCATCGCCGAGCGCGCGTTTGTCGCAGCCGCCATATTGATAATGGACCGGCAAAAGGGTCAGGCCGATGCCGGTGATATCGGCGGCGGCAGCAATGCGTTCGGCCATTTCGGCAATGTTGTCATAGGGCGCGCCACCGGGCTGATGGTGCAGGTAGTGGAACTCGGTATTGTTGGCGTAACCGGCTTCCAGCATTTCCATTTGTACAAAGGAAGCAATGGCTTGCACGTGATCGGGGGTCAGTTGATCAAGGAAGCGAAACATCAATTGCCGCCACGTCCAGAAGGTATCACGCGGGTCTGGACCGCGTTTTTCGGTCAATCCGGCCATGGAGCGTTGGAAGGCGTGGCTGTGCAGGTTGGCAATGGCGGGCAAAAGCATGCCAACATGGGTTCCGGTCGCGGGGGAATCGGCCTGAATGCTTGATATTCTGCCGGTTTGGCCGATTTCAACCCGGACGTTGTTTTCCCAGCCCGCTGTCGTAAGTGCCTGTTTTGCCCAAAGAACCGTCATTGCCTATACCCGTCTTGACAGAGTTATTATGTACGTACATATTATCGTTAATAACAAACTTATCAAGGGGTGATGCTTCGCATGTTGCTGGGAAATGCAAAAATCGCAACCATCGATAAAACGTCCGACGGGGACCGATTTTCTTATTGTATGAGGAATAACGGTGCCGTCGCGATCAAGGACGATATGATCGTTTGGGTCGGCGATGCCGATGCCATCCCGGCCGAATATAAAGATCCCGCAAAATTCCCCTATCATGACCTTGAAGGTCGCCTGATCACCCCCGCGCTGATCGATTGCCACACCCACGTCGTGCATGGTGGTAATCGGGCGGTTGAGTTTGAGATGCGTCTTGAGGGTGCAGGCTACGAAGAAATCGCGCGCGCAGGCGGCGGTATTGTCTCGACCGTGACTGCAACTCGTGAGGCCGATGTCGATGAGCTGCTGGCAAGTGCTTTGCCACGGGTTGACGCGCTTCTGGCCGAAGGTGTTTGCGTGATTGAAGTCAAGTCCGGGTATGGGTTGGACCGTGAGACGGAACTCAATATGCTGCGCGCGGCGCGCGAAATCGAGAAACATCGCGCGGTGCGGATAAAGACCACCTTCCTTGGCGCACATGCCACCCCGGCGGAATTCAAGGGCAAACCGGACCGTTATATTGACGAGGTTTGTATCCCGACCCTGCGTGCCGCCCATGCCGAAGGGCTGGTCGATGCGGTTGACGGGTTCTGCGAAGGGATTGCCTTTAATACCGATCAAATTGCACGGGTGTTTGATGTCGCGCGCGCGCTTGGCATTCCGGTCAAGCTACATGCCGAACAGCTTTCCAATATTGGTGGCACCAAGCTGGCAGCCAGTTACGGCGCGCTTTCCATCGATCATGTCGAATATGCCAATGAGGATGACGCCAAGGCGATGGCGGCATCCGGATCGGTTGCGGTTCTGTTGCCCGGTGCGTTTTACACCCTGCATGAAACCCAGTTGCCGCCGATTGAGGCGTTTCGCAAACACGGGGTGCCAATGGCGGTTGCCACTGATTGCAATCCGGGCACGTCGCCATTGATGTCGATTTTGCTGACCATGAACATGTCCTGCACGTTTTTCCGTCTGACGCCCGAAGAAGCCCTGTGCGGGGCGACGGTGCAGGCCGCGCGTGCGCTTGGGTTGGATGATACGGGGCAGGTCAAGGCGGGCATGCGCGCCGATCTGGCGATCTGGGATGTCAGCCATCCGGCCGAGCTTTCATACCGCATCGGGTTCAATCCGTTGTTTGATCGTATTTTTGGCGGTGTTTCCGTGAAGAAGTCAGTTCGCTAACTCATTTAGGCAGACGCAAGACCAACCCAATCCTAATCCAATGCCCAAGCCCCACAACGCTGTATTCTAAAGGGATCATAATGACCGCGACCCATAACCAGACCCAAGGCAACACTACGCCCCTGACGCTCGTTCCTGCATCGGCAAAACTGGCGGATCTTGAAGCCATCTGGCGCGATCAGCGCGCGGTTAAACTTGATCCATCGGCCAAGGCCGGGGTGGAGGCCGCCCACGCCATGGTTCGGGCCGCGGCGGATGGCGAAGATGCGGTGTATGGGGTCAATACCGGATTTGGTAAACTGGCATCGGTCAAGATTGCATCGGAAGACACCGAAACCCTGCAACGCAATTTGATCCTGAGCCATTGTTGTGGTGTGGGCGAGGCCCTTGATATCGCGACCACGCGGTTGATGATGGCGTTGAAATTGCTGTCGCTGGGGCGCGGGGCATCGGGGGTGCGCTGGGATATAATCGATCTTATTGAGGGGATGCTTGAAAAGGGCGTTGTGCCGGTGATCCCGTCGCAAGGATCGGTTGGGGCATCGGGCGATCTGGCCCCACTGGCCCATATGGCAGCCGCCATGATCGGTGCGGGGGAAGCGGTTTATAACGGCGAAACCATATCTGGTGCGGATGCGCTGGCCAAAGCCGGTTTGACGCCGGTAGTGCTGGGCCCCAAAGAGGGCTTGGCGCTGATTAACGGCACGCAGTTTTCGACCGCCTGTGCGCTGGTCGGGCTGTTTTCAGCCTGGCGCAATGCGGCAAGCTCAATCGTTACCGCATCGCTTTCGACCGATGCGATCATGGGATCAACCGCGCCGCTGGTCGATGAAATCCATACACTGCGCGGCCATCCGGGCCAGATCAATGTTGCACGTGCGATGCGCGATTTGATGGATGGATCGGAAATCCGCGAAAGCCACCGTGAAGGTGATACCCGCGTTCAGGACCCCTATTGCATCCGCTGTCAGCCACAAGTCACCGGGGCGGCGATGGATTTGCTGCGCTTTGCCGGGCAGACATTGGAAATTGAAGCCAATGCGGTGACCGATAATCCGCTGGTCCTTAAAGAAGATGGCCGCATTGTTTCGGGCGGGAATTTCCATGCTGAGCCGGTGGCCTTTGCCGCCGATCAAATCGCGCTTGCCGTGGCGGAAATCGGGGCGATTGCGCAGCGCCGGGTCGCACTTATGGTTGATCCAACATTGTCGCATGATTTGCCACCGTTCTTAACGCCTGAGCCGGGCCTTAATTCCGGCCTGATGATTGCCGAGGTCACAACAGCGGCCCTTATGAGTGAAAACAAGCATCTGGCAAATCCGTGTTCAACCGACAGCACGCCAACCAGTGCCAATCAGGAAGATCATGTGTCGATGGCGGCCCACGGGGCGCGCCGGTTGGCGCGGATGAATGCCAACCTGTCTTATATTCTGGGCGTTGAGCTGATCTGTGCCGCGCAGGGTGTTGAGTTCAGAGCCCCGCTTAAAACGAGTACCGGCTTGCAGAATGTGCTGGGCACGGTGCGCAAGGATATCGCGACCGTCAAACAGGATCGTTATATGGCGCCCGATTTGGCCAAGGCGGGTGAGCTTGTAACCAACGGAACGCTTGTAAATACCGCCGGTCTTTCGGGCTTTGTCGTTGGTGGGGGTATTTAAGCATGGCTGATCCGGTTGAAATCAAACGCGGCGATAGCCCGATTGTTTTGGGGCTGCCCCATACCGGGACGTATGTGCCCGATGAGATTGCCGCCAAACTCAATGATCGCGGACGCGAACTGGCCGATACCGATTGGCATATCCATACCCTGTATGACGGTGTTTTGGACGGTGCGACGACTGTGCGCGCGACGTTCCATCGTTACGTGATTGATGCCAACCGTGATCCGGCCGGCGATAGCCTGTATCCCGGTCAGAACACGACAACCTTGGTGCCACTGACCGATTTTGATGGTGAAAACATCTGGGATGTTGCCCCCACCGAAGACGACATCGCAGACCGCGCCAAGCAGTTCCATGCGCCTTATCACGCGGCCCTTTGGGCGGAACTGGAGCGCGTGCGCGCCAAGCATGGGATTGCGATCCTGTATGATTGCCATTCGATCCGGTCACACATTCCGTTTTTGTTTGAGGGAACCCTTCCTGATTTCAACATTGGTACCAATCTGGGCACGACCTGTGACCACACGATTGAGATGCTGACCCAGGATATTTGTGCGCAGGCCGAAGGATATTCATCCATTTTGAATGGTCGTTTCAAAGGCGGTTGGACCACGCGCCATTATGGCCGTCCCGAGATCAATCAGCACGCCATCCAGATGGAACTCGCCCAATCAACCTATCTTGAGGCCGAGGCAGCCCCTTGGACCTATGACGAGACGCGGGCTGCAAAACTGCGCACGCATCTTTCTGAAATTTTGACAACTTTGGCCGCATTGGCCCCAGCACTACGAGGCACGTTATGAGCAACAACCCGCGTCACAATCAGCGTGATATTTATCCGGCAACCGGAACCGAAATCACGGCGAAAAGCTGGCTGACCGAAGCGCCAATGCGTATGTTGATGAATAACCTTCATCCTGATGTTGCCGAAAATCCGCATGAATTGGTGGTTTATGGCGGGATTGGCCGTGCGGCCCGGACATGGAAAGATTTCGATCAGATCGTTGCCAGCCTCAAAGAGTTGGAAGACGACCAGACCCTTTTGGTGCAGTCGGGCAAGCCGGTTGGGGTGTTTCAAACCCATAAGGACGCCCCGCGCGTTTTGATCGCCAATTCCAACCTTGTGCCCCATTGGGCCAATTGGGACCATTTCAACGAACTCGATAAAAAGGGTCTGGCGATGTACGGCCAGATGACCGCCGGGTCGTGGATTTACATTGGGTCGCAGGGCATTGTGCAGGGCACCTATGAAACCTTTGTCGAAGCCGGGCGTCAGCATTATGACGGCAGCCTTAAGGGCAAATGGATACTGACCGGTGGTCTGGGCGGCATGGGCGGCGCACAGCCGTTGGCGGCTGTGATGGCCGGGGCGTGCTGTTTGGCAGTGGAATGCGATGAGACGCGGGCCGATTTCCGCCTGCGGACCCGCTATGTCGATGCCAAGACCCATTCGCTTGACGAAGCATTGGAGATGATTGATCGCTGGACCAAGGCGGGAGAGGCCAAATCGGTCGCCCTTATTGGCAATGCGGCCGATGTGTTCCCGGAATTGGTCAAGCGCGGCGTGCGTCCGGATATTGTGACGGATCAGACATCGGCCCATGATCCGGTGCATGGTTATTTGCCGCAAAACTGGACGGTTGCGCAGTGGCGCGAAAAGCAGGAATCTGATCCCAAAGCAGTTGAAAAAGCCGCCCGTGCATCAATGCGCGTTCAGGTCGAAGCCATGGTCGCCTTCCATGATGCCGGTATCCCGACGGTCGATTACGGCAACAACATCCGTCAGGTCGCGCTTGAAGAAGGTCTGGAAAACGCCTTTGCGTTTCCCGGCTTTGTTCCGGCCTATATCCGACCGCTGTTTTGCAAAGGCATTGGACCGTTCCGCTGGGCGGCGTTGTCGGGTGATCCGGAAGATATCTATAAGACCGATCAGAAGGTCAAAGAGCTTATCCCCGATGATCCGCACCTGCATAATTGGCTGGATATGGCGCGCGATCGGATTTCCTTCCAGGGTCTGCCCGCGCGTATTTGCTGGGTCGGGCTGGGGCAGCGCCATCGTTTGGGACTGGCGTTTAACGAGATGGTCAAGAATGGTGAGTTGAAAGCCCCGGTGGTGATCGGTCGTGACCATCTTGACAGTGGTTCGGTCGCAAGCCCGAACCGCGAAACCGAAGCCATGCAAGATGGCTCGGACGCGGTCAGTGACTGGCCGTTGCTTAATGCGCTGCTTAATACCGCATCGGGGGCCACATGGGTTTCGTTGCATCATGGCGGCGGTGTCGGAATGGGCTTCTCGCAGCATTCAGGCATGGTGATTTGTTGTGACGGCACAGAAGATGCCGCACGTAGGGTCGAACGCGTTCTTTGGAATGATCCGGCAACCGGTGTGATGCGTCATGCCGATGCGGGATATGACATTGCACTCGATTGTGCACGTGAACACGGGCTTAATCTGCCCGGGATTCTCGGCAAATAAATTCGATACGTTAAACGACAGGTGCGGGGTTTCCCCGCCCCTGATCAGGGTTCAATCAAGGAGGCTTAACAATGAAAAGACGTGATTTTCTGACCGCCGGTGTTGCCGGTGTTGGTGCAGCGGCCGCAGCCGCAACTTTTGCAACCCCTGCCATCGCACAGGATAAACGCCAGTGGAACATGGTTACCGCATGGCCGAAAAATCTTCCTGGGCCGGGTGTTGCGGCACAGAAACTGGCTGATCGTATCACCACCCTTTCGGGCGGGCGGATTGAAGTCAAACTGCATGCAGCGGGCGAACTTGTTCCGGGCAATGGTGTGTTTGATGCGGTTGCCGAAGGCACAGCAGAAATTTATCACGCAGTTCCGGCCTATTGGGGGTCAAAATCCAAAGGCATCCTTCTGTTCGGATCGCAGCCATTTGGCCTGCGTGCCGACGAGCAGGCCGGTTGGCTGGCCCATGGTGGCGGTCAGGACCTGTATGATGAAATGTATGGTCAGTTCGGATTGAAGCCGTTCCTGTGCGGGAACTCTGGCCCGCAGTGGGCCGGGTGGTTCCGCAATGAAATCAATTCGGTTGATGACCTTAAGGGGCTTAAATTCCGTACGACCGGCCTTGCGTCCGAGATGTGCTCAAAACTTGGCATGGCGGTTCAGGCCATGGGCGGGCGCGACATGTTCCAGGCGTTGCAGTCAGGTGCACTTGATGCCGGTGAGTTCATTGGTCCGTGGTCCGACAGTGCTCTTGGTTTCTATCAGGTTGCCAAAAACTACTACTGGCCGGGTGTTGGTGAGCCGTCCTCAGCCGAGGAATGTGCGGTTAATGCCAAGGCGTTTGCCGATCTGCCCGATGATCTTAAAGCCGTGGTCAAATTTGCCTGTGACAGTCTTTATAATGAAGTCTGGACCGAGTATGAGACTAAACACGCGATGGCATTGCAGAAACTGGTGGCCGAGCAGGACGTTAAAGTCCGTATGTTGCCAGAAGAAGTGATCACCGCCATGGGTGAAGCAGCGGCCGAAGTGATTGGCGAATTACGCGAAAGCGACGATGCGTTGACACGCAAAGTGACCGAAAGCTTTGTGTCTTATCGTGACCTGATTGGCGGTTATATGACCTATGCCGATAATGGTCAGATGAATGCACGCGCCAAGGTGCTTGGCTTCTGATAAAGATGCAGACCGGCGCAAGGGGTTGCCCTTGCGCCGGTTTTTGCTTTCGGGGGGATTTGATGCAACGCCTTGCTGATCGGCTTGATCTTGTGAACCACTGGACCGGGATGACGGTGCGCTGGTTTGCGCTGTTGATGGTTCTTTTACAGTTTTCCGTGGTTTTGCTGCGCTATGTTTTCGGGTTCAGCTTTATTGCGCTGAATGAAAGCGTTTTGTACCTGCATTCCGGGCTTTTCATGCTTGGTGCGGGTTATACGCTTTTGGTGGATCGACATGTGCGGGTCGATATTTTCTATGCCGCAGCCAAGGACACCACCAAGGCGCGCATAGATACGTTTGGCTATGTGTTTCTGGCAATCCCGTCGATGGCGGCCTTACTGTATTGGACATGGCCATCGGTGGTTAATTCTGTATCCATGATGGAAGGGGCGATTTCGGTTGGGGGGATTCCTGCCGTGTGGCTTTTGAAATCACTGATCCCGGCGTTTTGTATTCTTTTGATTATTCAGTCTGTGGCCTGTTTGCTCAGGCAAATCATTATTTTGCGCGGCGGTGCTGAAGACAGGGGTGCGCAAAGCTAATGGAATATCTTGATTTATTGATGTTTGTCGCCCTGATGGGCTGCATCCTTCTGGGTTTCCCGGTGTCATTTTCGATTGCCGGTGTTGCGGTGGCGTTTGGCTATCTCGGCTGGGTCACCGATACGATGAACATCGGTCTGATGGGGGCGTTCGGACAGCGGGTCTTTGGCACGCTGACCAATGATGTTTTGATCGCCATTCCGTTGTTCGTCCTGATGGGGGTTGTTCTTGAACGGTCGCGCATTGCCGAGGATTTGCTTCATACCATGGGGCGGCTGTTTGGGCAGTTGCGCGGCGGGCTTGGCATTTCTGTGGTGTTGGTCGGCGCGCTTTTGGCGGCATCGACCGGGATTGTTGGCGCAACGGTGATTGCCATGGGCATGATCGCGCTGCCGACGATGTTGCGCACGGGATATAATCCGAAACTGGCATCCGGGCTTGTCTGTACGGCCGGGACATTGGGGCAGATTATCCCGCCATCGACATTGTTGATTATCCTGTCGGATGTGATGTCATCGGCCTATCAGCAGGCGCAGTATGAGCAGGGAAAATTCACGATTGAAACCATTTCCGTCGGGCAGATTTTTGCCGGTGCCTTGATCCCGGGCCTGACTCTGGTGGCGATTTACATCATCTATATTTTGCTGCGCGGGTATTTTTGCCCGCAGGACATGCCGCCGGTTCAAAGTGACGATGGCCGACCCAGTATGGGCGAGGTGTTTGGCGCGGTGTTGCCACCGGTGTTGCTGATTATCGCCGTACTTGGTGCGATCCTTGGCGGGATTGCCACCCCGACCGAGGCCGCATCGGTGGGCGCGATTGGGGCAATCCTGATGGCGGGTGTGCGTCAGGGGGCTAATCGTAATCTGGTTCTTTTGGGCACAGTTGCCCTTTTGATTTTGGCGATTATGGCCGGTATCGCACCTGTCCGTTTGCAGCGCAGTGATCTGACCGGATTTGATTATGTGCTGGGGGCGGGCTACGTCGTGCTGTCGATTGCCGGGATTGTGGCGATTGCGGCCTGTTTGAAACAGGCATGGAAGGCAGATGTTTTGAAATCCGCGCTGACATCGACCATGACGGTATCGTCGATGATTTTCGCCACCATCCTGACGGCGAGCATGTTCTCGCTGGTGTTTATCGGGTTGGGCGGTGAAGACCATGTGGCGGAAATCCTTGAATCCATGCCGGGCGGTCCGACGGGTGCGCTGTTCTTCTGCATGGCGGTGATTTTCGTTCTGGGCTTCTTCCTTGATTTCGTTGAAATCACGGTGATCTTGCTGCCGCTTATTGCGCCCGGCTTGATCATGATGGGGCATGATCCGGTGTGGCTGGCGATCCTGATTGCGATCAATCTTCAGACATCGTTCTTAACCCCGCCGTTCGGGTTCTCGTTATTTTACCTGCGCAGTGCGGCCCCGCCGGAAATCACCACCGGCCAGATTTACAAAGGTGTGGTGCCGTTCATCGCCCTTCAGGTGTTTGGCATTTTCGTGATCTGGTTGTGGCCGTCACTGGCGAACTGGTTGCCGAGTGTGGTGTTCTGATCTGATCAGGTTGCAAAGAGATATGTTTAAAGGCGCCCTCGATAATTTCGGGGGCGCTTTGTTTTGGGTGATGTCAGGCGTGAAAATCGTGCGCGTTGGAGTTACGGCTAAAACGATGATAACAAGGGGTTTGTCGTTTTCTGGTTCGCGCATGGGGTATTGATGGACAGCAGCAAATGGTTCGTAATTTTACCCGGGCAGGTGCCCGCACGGCGGCGGCTGTTTTGCTTTCCGTTTGCCGGCGGTGGGGCATCGTTTTACCGGTCATGGCGCAGCCTGATACCTGATGATATCGAGATTGTGCTGGTCTGCCTTCCGGGCCGTGAACAGCGGTTTGGCGAAGCATTGATTGATACAATCGATGGCATGGTTGCGGCCATCCATGCAGCGATCGGGCCATTGACCGATAAGCCGTATGCGTTTTTTGGCTATTCAATGGGGGCGATCATTTCGCACCATCTGGCGTGTAAGGTGGTTGCTGAGGGTAGAGAAGGGGATTGCGGGCCAGAGCATTTGTTTCTGGCGGCACGGCGCAGCCCTGATATCGCGATGAAACGCGCACCCTTGCATGGGTTGTCGTCCGAGCACTTCTGGCAAGAGGTTGCCAAATATGGCGGGACACCCAATGAAATTCTTGAAAATCAGGAATATCGGGACCTGTTTGAAGCGCCACTTCGCGCCGATTTTAAGCTTTCGGAAACCGCATGTTCCGGTGATCTTGCCAAGCTGCCCTGTCCGATTACCGTGTTTGGCGGGGATATGGATACAAGCCCGGTGCCAGACGACCTTGATGGTTGGCAGAAGGCAACCACGGGCAGGTTTGCCAAGCATGTTTATGCTGGCGGGCATTTCTTTATCACCGACCATCAGGATGCAGTGACCGGGGCGGTTGCGGACGCGTTTGGCGGTTGATCGACGTTCTGGCCTAGGTGCTGGTGTCGTCAAATTGGCCGTCGCGCACATGATAGATGCGATCCGCAAGGTGGAACCATCTGTCATCATGGGTGACGCAAATCAGGATTTTGCCCTGTGCGCGCAAGTCGGGCAGAATTTTTTCATAAAAGACCGAACGGAAATGCGGGTCCTGATCCGCGGCCCATTCATCAAGCACGAGGACGGGTTTTTCTTCCAGAAGGGCGGTGATCAGGGCCAAGCGTTTGCGTTGGCCCTGCGACAGGGATGTTGTTGAAAAGGCGTTGTTCTCAAGCGTTACCTTATCGGCGATTTCCATCTGATTGAGCAGGGCGTTGACCTTATCTTCGTCAATCGGGTCAATACCATAAAGCGCGTCAAAAAGGTGGTATCCGGCAAGGACCGAGGCAAATTGATCGCGGTAGTTTTGGAGCTGATCAATGCTTAGGGGCGTGCCATTGATCGTAATTTCCCCGCTGTCAAAGGCGCGAAGACCTGTCAGCAGCGCAATCATGGTTGATTTACCCGCCCCGTTGCCCCCGGTGATAAAGGTAATTTCACCACGTTTGAAGCTGGCGTTCAGCGGGCCAACGGAAAATCCGCCAGTTGGGCCGGGATAGGTAAAGCGTACATCGTTCAGCGCAATTTCAGCGATGTCGGTAAGCGGTGCGCTGGCGTCTTTGCTGTCGGTGGCATTGGCTTCGTGCTGGTGCTGTTTTATGAGCGCATCACCGATTTCTTCTTGCAGGCTGGTGATTTTGGCAAGGGCGGCTTCGCTGTCGTTAAAGGCAGGCAACGTCATGATGGTCGAGCCGATGGGGCCAAACAAAAACAGGGTGGCGGTGGTGGTTTGCACCGCGACGTCATGATAGTCGGATGTGAACATCGGCACGATGAAAACCATGGCCGCCATCATAATATAAAATGCAAGTTGCACGGCGGCGGTTTCACGGGTCCATTGTTGTTTGATGGTGGCCTTGGTATCGCGGGTACGTTCCGACCGGGTTTTGAGCCGCGACAGCAGAGTTTCACGGCGAAGACTGTTCATCTTCACTTCCTTAAAACCATCAAGCAGATCGGTCAGCCCGCCAAACAGTTTGCCTTCGTCCTCGGCGGCTTCGCGGACAGCGGCATTAATGCGTTTGATACGATAGAGGTGAATGCCGACAGCCAAGGCAGCAAGCACGGCAATCATGGCAAAGGCAAACAGCGACAACCACGCCAGATACAGGCTGACAAACACGATCAGAACCAGTTGCTGTATGCCGTTCATCAGCATCGGCAGGGTGTTTGAGATGGTCTGCATTTCCTGGGTCATGGCGGCCTGTATCGGACCCTGACCAACGGTTTCAAGCGTTTCGGGTGAGGATGTGCGGACTTCGTCAAACAGGGATAAGCGGAATTGATGCAGAATGCGTTCGACCTCGCCTGCGACAAGCGTGTCTGCGGTGTGTTGCGACCAGATGAAGCCGATCAATGACAGGGCCATCAAGGCCAGAAGGCGTGCGCTGATGGTGCCCTCTTCGGCCTGAGACGAGGCCATATTGACGATGACCAGAACCATGGTGGTTGAGACGGCCGCCATGACCAAGAGGGCAACAACAGTACGCATATTGATGTGTGCGCGCGTACGCAGGACATTGAACAGCATCATGTCAGATCCTCCCGCGCGGGTCATTGAGATCAAGTTCGGTCAGCTTGCCGGTATCAAGGTGCAGTCGACGGTCAGCAATATCAAAATAATGGTCGTCATGGGTGACGGCGATGATTGTCGTGCCGCGTTGTTTAAGTTCAGGCAGAATTTCGCGGTAGAACTTTTTGCGGAAATACGGGTCCTGATCGGCGGCCCATTCATCGAGAACAATGATCGGTCGATCTTCAAGAATGGCCGTAATCAGGGCCAAGCGTTTGCGTTGTCCAGCCGATAGCGCGATAGTGATAAACCGTCCGTCGCGAATGCCGGTCACGTGGGCAAGCTCAAACCGTTCGATCCAGTATTGCGCATCCTCGGTGGTAATATCGGCTGTGCCGAACAGTTCTTCAAACAGATGAGAGTCTGAAAAAACGGTCGCGATCAGATTGCGATAGGCCGACATGCTTTGCGGGCCAAGCTGGATATTGTTGATGCTGACCTTGCCAGAAACAGGACGGTACAGACCGGTCAGAAGTTTGATCAAGGTCGATTTACCTGCCCCGTTGCCGCCCGTGATAAACAAAAGCTCACCGCGTTTGACGGATAAGTCAATCGGGCCCAATTCAAACCCGTGACGCGGATCGCGGTTGGGATAGTTGAAGACAACATTTTCAAAACTGACGTGATCAAAAGGATCGCTGAGCGGCATGCCGTCTTCGGCAATCGGTTCGCGAATGTCTTCGAGGTCCTGTGACAGTTGCATCATGCGAACGGCCGATCGTTCGGCCATGCCAAGAACCGACATTGACTGCACAATGATGCTGATCGGGCCGATCATGAACAGGACGGCAGTACTGATTTTGGCAACGTCGGCATCAAAACTGTCGGAATATACCGGTACGATAAAGACGATGATGGCCAGCAGGATATAGAAGGCCGAAATGCCCATGATCATCTGTCGCGAAATCATGGTTTGGGCTTTTTTGCCGATCTCGGCCTTGTTTTCAGACGCATTGTCAAAGGCGACCTTAAAGGTGTCGCTGCGTTTGGACCACATGCGGACTTCCTTGATGCCCGCAAACAGATCGGACACCCGGTCAAACAGGATGGTTTCAACCTGATGAAGTTTGCCAAACCACATCGAAAGCGTTTTGCCCATCCGCAGATAGATCAGAATGCCGACCCCGACCACCACGACAATGATGAAAAACGCCAGCATCGACAGCCAGAACACATAGGCCATGACAGCAACCAGCAGCAGCAGGCTTCTAAAAGCCATGCCGATCATGTGGGAGTTTTGCGAGATATTCTGTGTGCTTTGGGTGATGCTGTCAAAAAGGCGAGACTGGCCGAAAATCTCAATCTGGGCAAAGTCAGCAACGGCGATTTGCGACAACAGCTTTTTGCGGACCCGGTCAATGCCGTTTTCGATTTGCCGGGCAATGGTGCTGATCAAAAATACTTCGGCAAGGAAGTAAACAACGGCCAGCACGATAAAGGTCGCAGCAAGCGTCCAGTTCACCTCGTCAATGCCGTTATCGGCGATTTCTTCGGCGGCCGTGTTGACGATTCCAAGAAGTGCTGCGCTGCCGACACCCGAAAGTGCACCCGCAACGCCAAGCCGGATGACAAGGTTGTTATCGCCCCAAGATAACAATTCCAGCAACTTCATTTAGTTAACGGCCCCCAAAACAAACCCGGCGTTGATGGATCAACTGTAGCATGGCCTGATGAACTGTCCAGCGGCCCAAATATGTTTCGTGAAATATCCATCAAATACGCATCAAACATTTGGCTGAAGATACTGGTCGGGAATGGCACCTTCGCTGTTGATCACAAGCACGCGACTTTGGCTTGTGAGGGCGAAGCGATCCCGCAGTTCGGGGTTTTGTGCCACATGCCACAACCCGGCAATACCCGATATCCCGGTGTCCCAGGTATCAAGCGGCGGATCGTTGCGGACACCAAGTGTCATCTGGTCCTGTACGCGTTTGGCAATGGCATCGTTAATCACGATATTGCCAATGCAGACGTCTTGAAGAATTTCAAATGCCGACAGACTGGGACAACCACACGACAGCCCGACCATACGGGTCAGAAGTTTTCCCGGCACACGGGTCAATGTGCCGCGTTCGATGCTGGTTTTAACGCAGGCAGCGGTTTCAGGTTCGACAGAACAGACCACTGGCTTTTGCCCGGTTTCATGCCACATGCCAATCGCACATCCCGCCGCCATGCCGCCGACCCCACATTGCAGAAAGATGCTGTCGAGGGTTTCATTCTGGGCACGAAGTTGGCGGGCGCATTCGACACCCAGCACGGCATAGCCCGCCATGATGTCGCGCGTCACATCCAGATCGCCACTGTAATCGGTGTCGGTGATCAGTAGGACATTCGATGCGGTTGCCGCGTCGCTGGCGGCAAGTACTGCATCATCATAGGTACCATCGACATAAACCAGTTCCGCGCCATTATCGCGGATACGCCGCATGCGGGCCGGATCGACGTCGCTTCCGACATAGATTTTTGCCGGGCAATTGAATTTCGTCGCCGCCCACGCGGTCGCAAGGCCGTGGTTGCCATCGGTGGCAGCGATGGCGGTATAGTCGCGGCACTGAGGGCTTCCGGGTTCGATGCCGCGTTTAAGAAGCTGACGTTTCAGCCCATAGGGCGCGCCAAGGGCCTTAACCCCGCCAAGGCCAAACCGTTTGCTTTCATCCTTGATCCAGACCTTGCCAATGCCAAGCTCATCGGCCAAGCCCGGGCATGACAGCAAGGGGCTTTGGCAGTAGTCAGGCCAGGACGAGATCAGATCGATGGCCTGATAAACCTCGTCGCGTCCGGGGGCAAAGGCGTTTAAACCGGTCACTGCATGATCCTGAGTGGCAAGGGTGGTGTCTGAATATACATACTAATGGTTATGATAAGGGCTCTTTGGATCGTCAAATACAATTTGCTTAAGAATACAGGTTAAATGTCTGAGAAACTTTGCAATGCGCAAGATTGAATCTCGACGGTGCGCGATAAAATCCAGTACAGTAAAGCCTGTTGCGCAAACTGGTTGTGGTAGAATTGACCTTGTGGTTTTCATCGGACGGCCTGACTAAACCAATAAGATGGACGATTGTATCGCTGTATCTCGTTTGCGGGATGTCGGTTGCTGGTTACGCGCAAGACGCGACAACGGCGGATTCCGCGCAGGCCAGTGCCCCCAAAGCTGAGGTTTTTGATGTCGATCAGTATGATGCGGATGATATCAAAATCAGCGACAGTAACCCCGATATGGTTGATGGGTGGCTTTATAAACCCGATGCTATTCCCCTGTCGCAATATCGGCGCAAGTCACAGGACCCTGACAGTCTGATCGCATTGTCGAATGCCACAGAAATTATGGGCGATGGCAAAAGCGAACGGTCCTATTACGCTGCGATCTATAGCGGCAGTACGAATGGCGTGTATTTTCAGGTGGCAGCGAAAATCTGCGACATGATGCGTCGCAGCTACAAACGTCATCGAGTTCATTGTGTGCCACTTCGATCCCAGGGGGTTGGCAGCAATATCCAATTGATGAAAGAAGGTCGGGTCCAGCTGGCGATTGTGCAATCAAACAACAACTGGGAAGCTCAGGCCGGGGTTAACCCGATCCCGGGCGCGCGATCTGTCATGTCATTGCATGACGAGATGGGGCTTTTGATTGTGCGTCAGGATTCCGAGATTGAAAGCATTGCGGATTTACGCGGAAAGCGGATTAATATTGGTCCGGAAGGGTCGGCATCCCGTGAGTTGTGGCTGGAATTGCTCGGTCAATACGGCATCACGCTTGACGATATGGAAACGGTCTACAGCGTTGCGCAGGACTACAACCGGCTTGGTATTTGCGAAGACTATATTGATGCGTTTGGTCTGTGGATCGGGCATCCGGCATCCATCATTGAAGACAGCCTTGCCTGTGATGCCAAAGTGATTGGCATGGGAGGACCATTGACCCAGAAACTGGTTTCGGCAAACCATTATTTCTTTGATCAGGTCCTCCCGGCGAGGACGTATGACCGGCAGGAACAGGCAATTAACTCATATGGTTTCAAGGCCTCACTGATGGCCTATGAAGTGGCTGATCCGTATGTGGTGTACTGGGTGACCCGCATAATACACGAGAATATCGAACAGCTGAAAACCGAGTTTCCAACCTTTCGCAGCGTTATGGCCGATGACATGTATGAGAAGGGCAATTTCCTACCGTTCCATAAAGGGGCGGCATGCTATTGGGAAACTGATCTGCACGCCTGCGACTGGCAGCAATTCTATAATGAGCCAGATAGCGTTTCAAACGCGGCAAACACGCCTTACACCTATATGCAGTGATACTTACCTACGTTCAGTCAAGCGGCAACCAGCCGATGTCCGGGGCGCTTTGCGCAGTGGCCTTACGAAAAGTCACGCCGACATAGCCCGCCTTTAGCAAGCGATGACAGTTTTCAAAATCTGTTGCCGGGCACCAATGGGTGATTTCATTGGCTTGGTGGGGCATTGGGTTTTTGCCGAGGTCAGCGCGCATCAAAAACCGATGACCACCATATTTTTCCTTCAGACCACGCATGATCATTCCGGCAGACAGAATGTTGATCAGGCTTGCGACATTGCCTGGTGCGACGGTGGTCAGTGCAATTTCACGTCCGGCAATGCGTGCCGCGTTTAGACGATGACACGTCAATTTATATTGCCAGTTCTGCCCACGACAATCGCGTCTGACTGCAACGCCGTCGATATGGGCCACCGATTTTAGTTGGTCGGGCGGTAAGCTGTGATCGGCTCCGAAATTAAGATCACCGGGGCGGGGTAACCCCAAGACGCCATAGGCAAGCAGGGTATCTTGATCAAGGATGCCAAATATCTGGCCGCAGTCAGACAGATGCTGCTGAAAAAAGATGTCTGTTTCACCGGCGACCAGTGTCGGGTCGGCATCGGCAAGCACATCGTGATGCAACGCAATGACGGCGGATAGATGGGTTTCATTCAGACGGGCAATTACAGTCATTTGATAATTTCAGCGTAATCAAGCAACGAAAGTGGTGGATAGAGTGCCAGCCTTCGCGCCGATGACAGCCGGATCAGGTAAGAAAACCGGTCAAGTGTTTCAATGGGAATATCAGCCGGTGAGACGCCATTGATCAGGATGTCTTCGACCTTGCTTGCGGCCAACCGTCCGACAAGTTCATAGCGGCTGACCAGACCCAGCATTGCCTGCCCGTCGCGGACTTCAAGTTCCGTGGCACTAAAGGCGGCCAGGCCGTTATCAAAGCCCGCATCGGTCAGTACATCGCGGTATGTGCCAATAAAGTTGTCGGGTCCAATATAGAGAATATCCGCACCGCGTTTGGCAAGGTCGGCAACGGCGGGCGCGATATCACTTGAGGATGGATCGCCGTTTTGGCCAAGCGGGGCGGCAAGGACGTCAAACCCCATTTCGGCCCCAAGTGCGGTTAGTTCTTCGACGTTGGAAACCGAGTTGTCTTCACCGCTATTATAGACAACCCCCAGTTTGTTCATCGGGCGATATGCGCGGATGGCCTGAATTTGTGCAGGCAGCGGGGCAATGTGGGTGGCCCCGGTGATGTTGGGGCGCGATTGTCCGGGCGGCGCGGCAATGCCGGTTTTCCAAGGAGATGACACCATGACAAACACCACGGGAAGATCGGTGATGTTTTTATCGGGATCGACCTGATTATATTTGCCAACAACGTTGGATGTGATCCCGGTACCCCAGGTATAGACAAGATCAGGCGGATTTTTGCGTAAGGTCGCGATGATGCCCGGGATGCGGGAAAGATCGCGTTCAACATCATAAATCTGAAGATCGACAGGAATGCCGCGGTCGGCAAAAAAGCCCCGAAAACCGTCTTCGACCCGTGTTTCGCCACGCCAAAGGATCATTGCGATTTTCAATGGATCGGTGTTGTTGGTTTGCGCCAAAACACTGGTCGTGGAAAACGTGACGGCCAGCACAAGCACGGTGAGAATACGCAAAAGACTGATCAGATGGATCATGGTACGTCCTCCTGCACGGAGGGTTTGGTTTTTTGATCTGCGGGCACGTGACCGATCATGATTTCAAAGAAAATCACCGCAACCGCGGCAATCGCCCCGAAACACAAGACTGCCGCATCGGTGCCAACCCACAAGGTTAATCCGGCAGCCAGCAACGGTCCCAAGGCGCCGCCAAGCCGTTCTGCCAGTCGCAGAACGGCAAGCACCGGGCCCGATCCATGATCGCGGGTGAAATCGGCACTGATTTTCAGACTGGCAGAAAGTTGGGCTGGGATTGAGGTCGCCTGTGCAAGACCAAGCATGGCAACTGCGACGGCAAAGGTTGCATATTGTGGCATGAAGCCTGCCAGCAACAAACCGGTTGCGGTTAGTCCGCCGCCAATGCCCACAGCCCGAATTTCATTTTGTTTGCTATCGGTCCAACGCGCGACCCCCCAACCTGTCAGAAGGGCAACAAGACCATAGAGCATGATCACACGCCCGGTTTCGGCGGTGGTGGCACCAGATTGCAACAAGATCAAAGGGGTCAGGTAATACAGAAACCCGCTGAGGATCAGTTTGGCCGGAACGGCGGCAAACAGGACCAAGACTTGTAGTCGTCGATTGCCCAGCATGGCCTTGAATGCTTTGCGTGTCGGGACAGGGGGGGATGTTTTGCCACGAACGGTGTTGTCCATTAGGAAGAAGGCCAATGCAACCGCCAGACAAGCCATTGCGGCCCCGGCGACAAAGGTGATGGCGTCACCAAAGTGACCGGCAAAAATACCGCCAACCGCCGGGCCGCAAATATCGGCAAGCATAATGCCGCTGACCATCATGGCCGTTCCCTGTGTGCGGTTGCTGTCATTGGTCGCATCGAGAACATAGGACTGACAGGCGACAAAGGTTGTGGCGTAGCCGATGCCCGATAATGCGCGCCACAGGATCAGATCCCAAAGACCGGTGGCAAAGGCCGTTCCGCACAGGCCAATGGTGGCAAGAAGAGCCCCGGCCAGATACATGCGCAGCGACCCGATCCTTTCCTGAAACAGGCTGCAGAGTGGCATGGCAATGGCAACCATCAGAAGATGTGTTGCCATGACGATCCCCGCACCAAGCTGCCCATCAATGGTCGGTGCGGTAACCTGACTAAAGAACGCGGGCATGATTGGACGGGCGAGTTCTTCGGCCAGGACAAACATGAAGGCCAGCAAGCGCACGCCGATCAGTTTGACTTCGCGTTCCCGGTGCGGTCGGGTGCCGACCTTTTGCGCCGTGCGGCTGATCACGGTGTTGATATGTTCCATGAAACTGCCGATTTCATCGCGTGTCGACTGACCATGCAAGATTGTGAATTTACGTTCACGGACATTGGTCAAAACCCGTCGGGCAACCCGGGCGGGCAGGGCGACATTGACGGTCAGAACCAGTAAGACAAGTTCAAACGACAGTGCCAGCGTGATGATGAAAATGATCGCGATATCAAACAGATTGTCGGTGACCGGGCGCATCAGGGCGGCGCGGTCATGACCAATGACAATTGCCAGGTCATTTTCGACATGATCGTTGTGGGCGTCATGGCCAAGCGTGACAAGGGTGATGATGCTGGGGTGTGTGTCGGTACCAGCATCACTATCACTGGCAAGTGCCTGTTTGATCGCATCACGCGCCATGCCGCCGACATGCAGCAGGTCCTGCCCGTGCACGATTGCAGCAAAGCTTAGATCCGGATCGCCAGATTGCAGTTGATGCACGACGTCTTCGAACCCGACAATCGCATCGAGCGGGATGCCAAGTTCCAAGGCATGTTCGATTTTTTCCGCCAGTGTTCTGGCTTCGATTTCGGCCTTTTCACGGATTTCCGATTGCAGGTCCGCACGGGCAAGATCGGCCGCGCGCCATGAAATCCCGATCAGTGCGACACATAGTGCCAAGGTGCTAAACAGCAGTAAAATCCAGATCGTGCCCTTTGGCACGATGCGGCGATGGGATGTTTTCGCCGCACCGGGCAGAGGAGATTTTGGTTGGGTGTTCTGGGTCATGTGGATTTCTCCACCGATGTATCGCGATCTGTCTGGGGATCATCATTTGGCAACTGATCGCGGATTTCACGATACAGCGCGATCAGGTCCATTTCGCTTTCGGTGAGAACATCCTTGTCATGGGCGGTGCTGGTGCCGGCCTGACCAGCTAGTGCGCGTTCGATGTCTTCGTGGAGTTCGGAAAATACCCGGTGGCGGCGGCGCATTAAAACCACCAAAAGGCCCAGAACAGGAATGATGGCGAGCATCCCGATGGCGGCCGATTTCCACATTTCGGTAAAGGCGCCATCGAGTTTACGGAAATATTCGCCGCTGTCGGCGGTAATTACCAGCATACCGGCACATTGGCCCAGACTATCGCGCAAGGGTGTCACTGCGATGACGCCCTGATCGGTAAAGCGAGTCCATGATGTTTTGTCCTGTGCGTCCGGCGGTACTTCCGTGGTACCGGCACCTTGGGCGGTCTTGGTGGCCGTATCGGGAGCTGTCTGGGTGATGATCGTTCCCTGACAGTTTTGTACAGCGATGTGGGTTACTTCGCGCGACATGCCAAGGCGGCGATCCAGAATCGCCCCAAGGTTTTCCATATTTTCCAGACGCAGCCCCAGATCAATCCCGGCCAGGAGGTCCTGACTGGTTTCGTTGCTGACGACGTTGATCCGCTGTGTGACCAAGGTTCTTAGCGTTTGATCAAAGCGCAGGTAATTCAGCACGGTTGTCATGCCAAGTGCAGCTGCAAGCACGAGAAAAAGTGCAACACCGATCTTTGTTGCCAGGCTCACTGCAATGCTCCTGCGAAAGCGCGAAAAGGGCAATCCAACATTTTGGTCCTTTGTGGCAGGCGTTTTATTCTTAAAAGGCTATCGTCGGTTGCCTAAGTGCTGCGGTCAAGTGCGTATAAGCCCCTGAATCGGTTTGCAGTGTGAAAATTTAGCGTTTATGCTTTAGGTACTTAACAAAACCGGGGGGTGATATGGGCAATGCACGGTTAGAACAGTTGAAGCGCAACAAGCAGAAGCGGCTTGCTGGCGGCATTGTTCGGCGCAATATGCTTTGGGCTGCGGGCACCGGCCTTATTCCCATTCCCGTTCTGGACTCGACCGCGGTGGTTGCCGTGCAGCTTAAAATGCTGGCGGAACTGAGCAGTCTTTATAATGTCGATTTTCGCAAGAGCAGTGGACAGGCTGTCATCGCGACGATGATGACCAGTATTACCGGTGGTGTTTTAGGAAAATCGTTTTTGGCGACGGGTATTTTTTCCGGGTTGTCCAAGGCCTTGCCAGTGCTTGGCGCGTCCTTGAGTATTCTGACCATGCCGGGTTTCAATGCGGCATTTACCTATGCGCTGGGCCGTGTTTTTGTGATGCATTATGCGGCAGGCGGGACCTTGAAGGATTTCGATCCGAAACAGGCAGAGCCGTACTTTAAAGAAAAATTCAAAGAAGGCTTCACGGTCGTAAAAGACGCGAAAGCGGCATGATCGATCCAGCAGGGTAAACTCGGGCGTCGGAATCCAAAGTTATGCAATTAATGATTATCATACTTTATTTACTTGCCGCGATCGTCTGCGGTCTTTTGGGGCGTAAAACCTCGTTCGGGTTTCTGGGGCATTTCATTCTGGCGGTTGTGATCACGCCGATTGGGGACTTTTTGGTGCAACTTGTCGCCCGTCCGTCGCGCGAAGTTCGTGAAAAAATCAAAGATATCGAAGACTACTGACGTGCAATCGACTTTTCAGAAAAAGCATACGAGAACGAGATAACGAATGGTTGATGGCACCACAATGTCCGCAAGCGGTCCCGATAGAGGGGACGACGACGACGGGCGTCCACGCGGGATTGTCGGGCGGATCGTTTATGGGTTGCAAAGCGTTGTAAAGCGCTATCAGACCAGTTTTCTGATCACGATCTTTTTCGTCCTGATTGGGATGATCGCGCTGGCGCCGCAGATCTTTATCACCATTCCGTCAGGGCATGTCGGGGTCATGTGGTATCGATTCTTTGGCGGGACAGTTGTCGAACGGAGCTATGGCGAAGGCGTTCAGCTGATCTTCCCATGGGATAAAATGTTTGTTTACGATGCACGTTTGCAAAATCAGGCGCGCGTCTATGACACCATTTCATCCAACGGTTTGTCGATGGAAGTCGACATTGCGGTGCGTTATCGCATTAACCGTGAAGCGGCCGGGATGCTGCATAAGCTTGTGGGGCCGGATTACCCGGAAGTTCTTGTTTACCCGGAAATCGGGTCGCATGCGCGTGAGTTGATTTCACGTTACACCCCTGAACAGCTTTATACCGAAACGCGTGCGTTCATTCAGGCGGAGATCCTTGAACGGATGGTCAATCAGCTTGGCTCATCCCTGGTTAATCAGAGTTTTCAGGGGCGGTTGGTCACGGTTGAAGATGTTCTGATCCGGTCGGTCAAGCTTCCGCAGCGTGTTGCCGATGCGATTGAACGCAAGGCCGAACAGTATCAGGCGATGCTGGAATATGATTTCCGTCTGGCACGCGAAGAAAAAGAAAAGCAGCGTAAGAAGATCGAGGCCGAAGGTATCCGTGAATTCCAGGATATTGTCGCCAAAACGATTACCGAGGAATATCTGCGTCTGCGCGGGATTGAAGCGACCATGTCGCTGGCGACATCACGCAACAGCAAGACGATTATTATCGGGGGCCGAGACGGGCTTCCGGTGATTTTGAATACAGCCGATGCGCCGGGGGCGTCGCGGGAGTCTGAGGAACCCGGTGCCGAATTGACTGGGGACCGGCAGGAAACATTGCCTTCGGCGAATGACTTTAACGCACGTGGTGCAGAGATTTCACCGCAAAATGCCATTTCACCGGGACTTCGCGAACCTGATGGCAAAGGGCCGTCATCAAGCCAGGCCAAACCAAAAAATCCGAATGCCCCGGGCGGTCAGCCGACACCTGCGATGAAGCCAGACGCACCGAAAGCCGGTTCGGCAACACCAGATGTTGAAGAAGCAACCGCACCGGGCACGATGCAAAAGGTGATGCAGTCCATCGCCCCGGTTTACGATCCAAGTGGATCACGTGCCGAGGCACCGGCCGGGCGCGAGCCCGCAGCCGTGCCGGAAATGAAATCGGACTTAAAACAGTAACAACTTCTGTTTATTGCGATAAACCGTAAGTTGGGTTAAGCTGCGGATAAATTAGGTATCCGTTTTATAACCTTGCCAGCCAACAGATAATTGCAAAGAGGCCATGATGAGCGAAGCAGATAAAGTCGACGAGACTGAAGAAGTTGCCGTAGAAGAAGAAGCTGAGCTCCGCGCTGTCGTGCGTGGGTGCATTCATCGCCATGCTGCCTATGCGGCGGTTGGCGGGCTTGTTCCAATTCCTTTTCTTGAGATGGCAGCAAGCAGCACCATCCAGCTTCGCATGGTTGCGAAACTGTGTGATGCGTATGGTGTGCCGTTCTCGGAAAATGCGATCAAAAGTTCGATCGCAACACTGGTGGCAACGGTATTGCCGGTTACGGGTGTCGGCTATGCGACGGCACGCCTGATCCGTCGTGTTCCGGTTGTCGGGACGATCTTTGGTGTTGTGGCGATGCCGACCTTTGCCGCGGCCTGCACCTATGCGCTGGGGCGTGTCTTTGCATGGCACTTTGCCAAGGGCGGGACGGTTGCCGACTTTGACGCGGATGAAGCGTCTGAAAAATTCAAGGACGAGTTTGCCGAAGGCAAGCGCAAAGCGTCGGAATTTGTTAAGGGCGGCAGTAAGACGACAGCGAAACCTGCTAGTAATGCGTCGACAGCCAAAGCGTAATCGGGTTTCCGAACCAGATTGCCGATATCTTTTCAGGAATGCCCAAAGCATGCTTTGGGCATTCCTTTTGTTTGTGGGGCAGGGTACTTTGCCCCATCTACCCGCCCCGCTATGATGAGGCCGCAACGTGACTGCGTCTGATGCCGTGAAACTGCAATCGTTTGACCTGCTGCGCCCCACACAGTCGGGCAGCTTTGACGCGGCTAAAATCCTGCGTGCGACGCTGGCGGTGATTGATCTTGACGTGCTGACGCCAGCAGATCGCGCCGGGTTGATCTCGTCAGCTTTTCACATGCGCGAAACAGATCGGCACGAAACTTTTAAACATGCCCGCCGCCGCGATAGCTTTGTGGCAGGTCGGTTGGCGGCCAAGCTGGCGTTACGCCAACACTGTCCGGATGTGGATCCATCCGATGTTTCGGTGGAAAACGGAGTATTTGATCAACCAATAATGATCAGTGAAAATGGGAAGTGTGATATCGCGCAACTGAGTGTATCAATTTCACATTCGCAAAGCTATGGCGCCGCACTGATTTTTCATCGTGCCCATCCGATGGGGATTGATGTTGATATGCCGTCACAAGAGGATGTTGGGCCCGTACTTGCGGGGCTTGAACCGAAAACCCGTGCGCAGTGTGACGGGTTAGCCTTATCTGATTTGCAGATGGCCAGTTTGCTTTGGGTGGCGCGGGAAAGTCTGGCAAAGACATTGACGACCGCGATGATGAGCCCGCTTGCGCTTTATACCCCATCAGAGATTACGCAGAAGGACGCCTGTTTCATCCTGCGATATGAAAATTTTGGGCAGTATCAAACCCATGTCTGGCCGGGGGCAAATGCCTGGCTTGCCCTGACCATGCCCGCCCTGACCGAGTTTGAAGGTGCTGGTCCAAGCTGGTGGTAAGTTCCAGGTAACACAGGTACTTTGAACAAGGGTGCTACGCCTTGATCAATTCTGGTTTGGGTGTGATTGCACTCTTCAGATGGTCCGTTCGATTTGTGCGTGCATGGCTTGCGCGACATGACTGATGTCGGGGCCCGTAATCATGGTGCCATGAGTACCCGGCACCATGGACAGCTTCAGGTTTTCGGCGGTAAATTTGCGCCAGCCATTAAAGTCATCCCCCTCGATAAACGGGGCACCGCGGACAATGGTTTCCGGGCGGATCAGCAGGATATCGATGTCGTCGATTTTCGGCGGAATGTAATGCACGGCCGCAAGGGCGTTGTTTTGAAAAACAGCGAGCAGGCGGCGCATGGTATCGCGGTCGGCTTCCTGGGGCAGAAGGTCGGATTTTTTGCCGTGTTCGAGCAGATAATCGATACGTTCTTCGGGGGTCAGGGGGCGCAGGTCTTCGGCCTGAACAATGCCAAGTTCGCCAAAGATATCGGCAAGATATTCAGACTCGTCCTTACGCAGCATTTCGCGTACAGAATCTGGGACGGCGATGGCATCAAGCAGGCTGATGCTGCGCACATCAACACCCGCCTGTGCCAAACGGTATCCGGCCTCAAAGGCCAGCAATCCGCCAAAACTCCAACCGGTGACACGTATTGGCCCGGTTGGAACGGCTTCACGTATGGCCGGAAGGTAAGATGCGACCATTTCCTCGACGGTGGCGTTCAGGCCCTGTCCTTCATCAAGGCCACGTGATTCAACCATGTAGACCGGTTGTTGCGGGCCAAGTGCGCGGGCGAGTTCCTGATAACACAGGATGTTGCCGCCAACCGGATGGAAGCAAACCATCGGAATGTCTTTGCCTTCGGGGTTGACCGAGACAATCGCGTTTTTGGCCTTGTCATCGCGCAGACGGCCTTCAATGCGGGCGGCAATTCTGCCAACAGTTGCGCCGGCAAACAAATCGCTGAGCGGGATTTTGACATCAACCGATTGAGTGAGTTTGGACAGGAATTGAACCGCAAGAACACTGTGGCCGCCAAGCTCGAAGAAATCGGCATTGGCATCATCGACCGAACAATCAAGCACATCGCCCATCAGCGCGGCGACGGTGCGTTCGAGATCGGACTGCAACGGCTCTTTTGGTTTGTCGGTCATGGCTGATTGGGTGCTTGACGGGGCCGGGAGTTTTGATTTATCGACCTTGCCGTTTGAGGTCAGCGGGATTTGATCAAGACAGATGATGTAGCCCGGAACCATATAGGGTGGTAGCGACTGTTCGAGTTGTATGCGGCAAGACGCAATGTCAAAACCGGCATCGGTGGTGAGATAGGCGACAATATTTTCGGCCCCCTGACCCGCTGCCTTGTGCAGGATCACCGTAACGTGGCGCACCAGCGGGTGTTTGGTGATGGTGTTTTCAATTTCGGCCAGTTCAACCCGGTTGCCACGCACTTTGACTTGACCGTCTTCGCGCCCGACAAAGACGATTTCGCCATCATTGCGCCGACGGCCGATATCACCACTGCGATACCAGCGCGTTCCATCGGGGCGGGAGATGAAGCTTTGATTGGTTTGAGCATCGTCATTGAGATACCCCCGGGCAACGCCAGCCCCGCCAATCAAGATTTCACCCGGAACGCCGTCAGGAAGGGGACGGTTCTTATCATCGCAGATGTTGATCGTGACACCATTGATCGGTGATCCAATCGGTGGTGGCAGGATTTGGCGGAAGTTGTTGGACGTCATGACATATTGGGCGGCTGAAACGCAGCATTCGGTTGGGCCATATGCATTGACCAGCTTAATGTCGCCATGACCGGGTAAGGCAAAAAACCGTTCGACCAAATCCGATGCAACCGGTTCACCGCCAAGCACCACCATCTGTGCGGGGCAGGATTGACCGGTTTGCTGCCAATGGTTGACCAGCAGGAAAAACAAACTTGGCGTGGCATCAAGCTGATCAATCTTGTGATCCGTAATAAAGCCATGCAGGGCTTCGGGATCGGTTCGGGTTTCGAGGCTGGGAATGTGCAGGCTGTGACCGTGCAAAAGGGCAGCAAAAATCTGAACGACCGATCCGTCAAAGGCAAAGGGTGCAACACAAGTCAGGTTCAGGCAGGTATCGGTGTTATTTGCACCGATCAATTTGAGCTGCGTCTCAAGAACCGACTGGGCAAGATTAACCACCGATCCATGTTCGATCATGACCCCTTTGGGCATGCCAGTCGTGCCGCTGGTGAACAGAACGTAGGCAAGGTCCGAGGTGTTGGTGGAGACTGCCGGTGCGTCATCCGATATGGGGGTAAGACTGGAAAGGTCATGGCGCATACGTCTGCCCGAAGCCGGCGCAATTTTGTTATCTGGCGACAGCACAAGATCAAAGGTGTAGGGGGCCGGATCAAAGCCGGGGGCATCGATGGCGGATCGGGTTACCTTGAACCCGCCATGTTCAAAAGCCCAGTCGGTCAGGAAGGCCTCAGGGACAAACAGGTCTTCGAGGAAATCAAGCCGGGTGTCATATCCCATGCCGACGTTATCAGACGCAAATTGCGCGAGATCGCGAAGATAGGCATCGCGGCGGTCGGCATCCCAGATGTTGCCAAGATATATCGCGCCACCGGGGGCCAGAAGTTTGGCTGCCTTGGCCAGAACCTGACGCAGATAGCCAAAGCCCGGGAAGTTTTCAATCACACTGTTAAGGATGATCAGGTCAAAGGAGCCTTCCTCAAACACGTCAATGTCATGGGCGGCAAGCTGACGGCCCATCACATGTGTCATGCCCGAATGAATTGCCAGAGCTTCGGTGCGTTCGACATTGCGACGTGACAGGTCGGTTGCGACATAATGCCCGACAACCGGGGCAATATGTTTCATCGTGAAACCAGATGCGCAGCCGATTTCAAGGACATTGGCATCGCTTGAAACAAGGCTGGACACCTTGGTCCGCGCATTGTTGCCAAACGCATCCATGGCCGATGGGGCAATCGGCTGACCGGTAAAGGCACTTTTCCAGCCACCCGCGAGCACGTTATCGGCCGTATCCCCGGCAAGGTGATCCCAAAGTTCGGTCGACATCAGGGAGCCGGGCATTTCGGAGATGCTGTCAATCGCATCATGATCAAGACACATGACATGTTTGACGCAATCACACCTCCACTGCATCTGATGAAGATCGCCAACATGTTTGGCATCAGCCAAAATAAGCGGGGTTACGGCATTGCGCGCAATGGCAATGCGCCGGATTAACGGAACATTGGGATCAAGGGGCACAAAGGCATGGCCGGATTTCAAAACACCAAGAATGGCAGCAACATAATGGCGGTTGCGTCCGGTCATCACACCAATCATTGCCGCGTCGGGCAATTTTAGCCCGACGATGAAATTGGCAATCTGATTGCTTTGGCGATCAAGCAGGCCGAAAGAGACGCTATCCGCCTCGTCCTCAATCGCAATGCGGTTGGGATACTCAGACGCAATGGCCGCAAACTGTGCAACGATACTGCCAAGGGATGCCGTGGACGCAGTTTCGCCGTTGGGATTGGACGTTTCCAAACTGTCGAAGTCAAAGTCGGCGATTTTCATTTATGCATCCCTTTGGGCGTTTTTGTTCGTGTGGTTTTGTGCCGCTGCTGCGGCAAATTTTGTCAGGAAGCCAAGCCATTTCTGCATTGTTTCCGCCCCGAAAAGATCGGTGTCGTATTCCAGTGTAAAACGGGCCTGATCGCCGTCCTCGGTCAGGAACAGGATAACGTCATGCTTTGCCGTCGTGTTATCGACAAAGGCATCCATGTTGTCAGGCAGGAGACTGTCATGATCGGCATTTGCGATTGGCATTCCGCCGCTGGTGTCATCCGTGTTGGTCAGTGCGCCGAACCGCTGATATTCGAAAACGACATTCACAAGTGGCTGGCGGTTGGCGTTGCGTTTGGGGGCTACGGCACGCACAAGTTCGTCAAACGGATAGTCTTGACGATCAAGGGCGGCGGTAACATCGCGATGGATTTCGTCAATCAATGTATCGAGTTCGGTATCGGCATCAAGTTTGACCCGGATCGGCAGAACATTGACGAAGAAACCAATCAGGCCCTCCGTTTCGGTTTTCTCGCGACCGGCAACACCCATGCCGATGACCATGTCGTCCTGTCGGGTAAGACGATACAGCATGGCGGAAAACAGCGCCATGCCAACAGATGATAATGTTGCTTTGTGAGCGCGTGCCAGCGCGTGCAATCCGCGCAGGACATCATCGTCAATCATCATATGGGCATGTGCCCCGCGATAGGATTGCACAGCGGGTGCCTGATAATCTGTGGGCAGCATGATTTGGTCCGGCGCGTTTTTAAGCTTCTCACGCCAGTAGTTCGCGGCATCGGTCCAGTCTTGTTGCGACTGCCAATGGGCAAAGTCTTTATAGGTGATGGGCAAGGCGGCCAAGTCGGGCGATGTTTGAGTAAGCGCCGCCTGATACAGAACGCCCAGTTCATGGGTTAAAATACGTGATGACCAGCCATCGCCGACAATGTGGTGGGTTGCGATCAACAGCAAACATTCGTCATCAGTAATCTTGATCATGTGGGCGCGGATCAGTGGCGGTTGGTCCAGTTTGACCGGCTTTGCGGCTTCTTCGCGGGTTAGGCGCAGAGCTTCACGTGCCGGATCAGCAAGGGCCGACACATCACTGTTGATGATGTCGGGGGTCGATGTCGGGTGAACGCGCTGTTTGATAACACCGTCATGTTCTTCGAATGCGGTGCGCAGCGGTTCATGGCGATCAACAAGATTTCGAAGCGCGCTTTCCAAGATTGGACGCTGTAATGACCCGCTACAGCGCAGCACAAACAACATGCCATATGCGCCGGTATCGCCGGCCATCTGTGACAGAAGATAAAGGCGTTTCTGCGCGTGGCTGGCCGGATAAAGATCCAGTTCGGGCGCGGATGGTATTGTCGTATTTTGTGTCGTTGTGTCGGTTGTCAGCGTTTGGTCGATCAGTATTGCCAACCCGGCGATGGTTGGAGTGGCAAAGAAATCAGCCATGCTGATACGTGTGCCGGTTTTGTCGGCAAGACGGTTCACAATGCGGATCGCCAGCAAACTATGTCCACCAAGAGTAACGAAGCTGGTGGCTGGATCACTGATCGGCTTTTTGAAAACCTCGGTAAAGATGTCCGCAACGACGATTTCTGTGCCTGACGGTTCCGCCGACTGGGTGCTAGAAACCTCAGCCGATACTGCCGGTTTGACCGTATCATGATGCCAGTGTTTCAGCGCTTCAATTGGGGTGCCAGATAGAAGGTCAATCCCGCCAATGGTCTGCGCTCCCGATTGTATCAGGCGTTCAAGGGTGGCGGCAAAGACCTGACCAAGGGCGTCAATAGATGCGCGGTCAAACATGTCGGCGTAATAGTCAAAGGCGACCGTCATTTTACCCGGCAGGTCGCGTATGAAGATACCGAGATCATTTTTACAATGATGGCGATCGACGATCACCGGTTGCGGCGCCTGATCGTTCAGGCCAGCCGCATGCGTGGTTGCTTCGTAGTTCATGTAGGAAAGTGATACTTCCGAAAGCAATGTGCGATCCGGTGACGCAGGTGGCGTGAGATCATCAAGCAATTGATCAAGGAAGTAAGCGCGGTGGCGCATGGCGCTGACATGATGTTCTTGCATGCGTGCCAGAAGGTTTGAGACGGTTTCATCGTCATCGAGGTGCATGCGCAAGGGCAGAAGCGAAACCATCATCCCGGCGAGATCGCGGAAGCCGCCGGCATCGCGGGCACTGACCGGCACACTAATGACGAGATCATCGGTCTTTGCCATCCGGCCCAGCACGGTAAACCACGTTGCCATGACAAGTGTGAACATGGTGACACGGTTACTGGCAGCGAACTTGCGCGCGTTGCCAAGCAGTTCGGCGTCAACAGCGAATGATGTAATCTCACCATTGAAGGTGTGATAGGCGGGGCGCGGACGGTTTGATGGCAAGTCAAGCTTTGGCAGATGATCAGCGTAAAGTGATTGCCAATAGTTCCGAGCCGCCGCCAGACGTTGGCGGCTGTCGTCGGTCTGGCTCCACCATGCATAGTCTTGTAACTGGTACTTAAGCGGTGGCAGTTCGGTGCCGGTATAAAGTCCAAAGAGTTCCCCAAGCAGACGTTCGGTGGTGAAACCATCGGCCAGCACATGGTGAATATCAAAGAACAATAATGTTTTTCCAAATTTATCTTGCAGTAACGCCCAGCGGACAGGGAATTCAGTATCAAGATCGAAAGGTGCCACCAGTGCAGTGCTGGCATCTTCAAGTGATCCGGCGACGGAGCGCACGGTCAAATCCGGGAGCGCTTGATCCACGGGCAAAATTTCCATCTGCCAGCTTTCCGTGGTGCTGTCGGAAATGATCCGGGTCCGCAGAAGATCATAGCGCTCGGTCAGTTTTTTGATCGCAGTAGCAAGCTTATCGATATCGAATTGTGGACTAAGGATATAGGCGTGGGGCAGGTTGAAGGCGGTTCCCATATTGCCTTTTTGGGCGGCATTTAGAACCGAGATTTGTTCGGCTGCAAGCGGATAGCGGTCAAGCGTTGGCGCGCGGCGCGGATCATCCGTCGGACCGGTAGGGGCTATTTTCGGCTCAGGTGTGAAGTGGGATGAGGCCTCGTTTAATCCTATGGCTGGTTTGGACGTCAGGTGCAATTTTTGGGCGAGCTTCTCGACGCTGGAATGTTCAAACAGGTCGGTCAGCGTGAGATTGTGCCCAAGTTCACTGGTCATGCGATCAATGATTTGCATGCCGGTAATGGAATCACCGCCGAGTGCATAGAAATCGTCATCCGGTTCAACAGCGTCATATCCAAGCGTTTCTGCCCAGATTTTACAGATGGTTGTTTTCGGATCGCTGACATCGATAGAGGTGTGGGTAAGTGCCGTTGTCGTCGGCGCGATTGAGGTGGGTTGGAAATCGGCCAGTTCGACAATGGATGCGATGTTTGGTGCGGAAAACAGATCCGAGATGGTCAGGGAAACGCCAAGATCATTGTTCACCCGGTCTACGATTTGCATGCCGGTGATGGAGTCACCGCCAAGGGCAAAGAAATCATCATCGTGGCTGATATGTTCATAGCCCAAGGTTTCAGCCCAGATTGACGCGATAATTTCGCTGGCCGTTTGGGCATTGGGGGCATCTACCTTCGTTTGGGTCTTGGATGCTGCTGCAATGTCATTACTGTTGGCCACAGAGGACGGCGCCTTGCGCAGGACCGCGGGATCCAGGACGGTCAACTGTGCGGTGGCATGCGAAATTGCCGAACGCCACAAGGGGATGGCGTCTTTGGGCGAAATCCATGAACCGTCTTCAAGCCGGACCTTATGGCGTGCGGCCATGCCCTGTTCGCTCAACGCACACCAGTCGATTGTCAGCGCCGGGCGTATGTTTGCCGCACGATAATGGGCAAGCCCATCGAGGAATGCATTTGCCGCACAATAGGCAGTTTGACCGGGGGCGCCACTGATGGCGGTCAGGCTGCCAAACATGACGAAGGCCTCGAGGGGGTCATCGCGGGTAAGTTGATCAAGATTGCGCGCCCCGATTATCTTTGCCGCAAGGACGGCATCAAAATCCGCCATATCGCGCCGTGCAAGGAAGCCGCCATCAGCAATTCCCGCAGCATGGACGATGGCCGTGATCGGTCCCATCCGGTTTCGGATGTCGTCAAGGGTCGTGCTGAGTAATGCGCGATCTGTGATATCGCAAGGGAGCACCGATAGCGTGATGCCCCGATCGCGCAGGACCGCGATCTCGGACTTGGTGGCGTCATCAAGCATGGTTTCGCCGCGCCGGCCGAGCAAGGCCAACTGCACCTTGCCGTTCGCAGCGAATTCTTTGGCCAGTGCCATGGCAAAGCCGCCTGTACCGCCGGTGACAACGCAAACACCGTGATCTGGCCACGTGTCCGCCGGGCTTTTTGGGTCGATTACCGGTGCGGCAAGGTCACGCACATGGCGCGCGCCATTGCGATAGACGGCGACTGGATCCTGTGCGGCACTGTTGGACAGTTCTGCGCCAAGATGTTCGAGGGCCTCATGGGCGGGCAGATCGACAAAGCTGATATCAAGCTGCGGTTCTTCCTTGGCAATCGCAAGGATGAGCCCCGCCACCGCCGACTGATCCGGGTTTGGCGTGATCGGATCGGAGGCAATGGTAAAGGCGCCGCTGCCAACAACAACCAACCGTAACCGACCCTGCATGTTGTGCAGAATGGTGCGCAGGGTATCGGCGGTTCGGCGTGCGCTGTTTTCATCTGCGGACAGGGCCAATACAGCATGTGATCGCGTTGCCAGATCATCCTTGGACAAGGCGTTGGGGTGGATGTGTTTACATCCATCGGGGAGAGGCCAGAAGTCAGTGTTGCTGATGAACAGGCTGTCCGATGGAATGGGAGCAGCGGGCAAGGGGGATTTTTGCCAAACAGTGGCAAGAAGTTCGGGGCGACCCTGCGTTTGGGCCTGCCCGGTTTTGACGAAGTTAACACCGGTGGCCAACAAAACAAGCTGACTGGTTTTGACGTCATACAGGGCAATTTCAAAGATGCCATCAGCGCGTTCTTCGCTGCAGGCATAAACGTCACCGGTTGGAATTCCGTGGAGGGTTATCTGATCAATGCCGACCGGGACATATCCGGTCCCCAGTTTCATCAAAGGCATGCTGCACGCAACATCACCAAGAGCAGGATGCAAAAGCCAGTCGTTGATATCGTGCAGATAGGCGGGCTTAAGTTGCAGGTGCTTCAGTGCGACTGTTTCGGTGCTGTCGAACTGTAGCGAAAGGGTGCAATCCCAACGGTCACTGACGTTGATCGCGCCAAACTGATTGGAAAATGATAAATCAGGCACGCTATTGATGGTGCGAAGGCGAATGTCCGCGAGCGATGACGTTGGTGCCATTGTTATGGCGGGGGCAGCTTGCCAAGTGGCGGAGGCAAAGACGCGCCAAGTACCATTTTTAAGGCGTCCTGCGAGCTCAACCTTACCGTCATCGTCAAAGGACAGGGTCACTTTGCCGTCTGGTAAGCTGTTTTCAACCAGTGCCGAGTGCCAGACAAGGTTGGAGAGACAGATTGGTTGATTTGGCGCGGAGGAAAGGCTGGCCGCGGCCTTTGCCATCAGGGCCGGAACAGCCATGCCGACCAGTGTCGGATGGCCATTGAGTTTGTGTTCGTGCAAAGGCCAGAAAGCAGGGTCATTGATGGCGATGCTAAACACACGCGCGGTTGGTGTTTCGACCGGCCCCTGCAAGATGCCTTGTGATGCGTTTTGGGGGCGTGTTTCGAAAACAGGTTTGCATGTTTTACGGACAAACGGGGTCGGGGGCAACGACACGCGCCGTGCCTTGGTATCGGCCGGCCACAGTAAGTTTCCACCGTTAAGGTAGCGATCAATTTGCATTTGTGCCGTCGTCGCGTTTTTAAGTACGACCTCGCAATTGGCGTCTGTAGCAGTTTTGGCAATGCTTGGCGTTTCAATCCCGGTGGCCAGGCCAAGCAAATGATCAAGAAGCTCTGTACGGGTTTGTGCGGCAAAGGCAAAACGATGTTTTAAGACATCGCGTCCGGACGCCAATGTTAGGGCAATGTCACAAAGGGGTAGTGATGGATCGTTGCTGATGCGGTGATGAAGGTTTGCTGCGTATTGGCGCAGGGCATCTGTGCTGCCAGCCGACATGGCAAAGACAAATGCCGTATCGGGTTTGAATTCTGATTGCGGACGGTTCGTCCGCTCTGGTGCGGTTTCGATCACTATATGGGCGTTAATGCCACTAAGCCCGAATGAACTGATACCGGCCCGGCGCGCTGTACCCTGATTGGGAAGTTTCGCGCGTTTTTGCGCGACCTGAACCGGGGCACGGTCAAAATTGATCTTGGGGTTTGGTGTTTCAAAATAGGGTTGTGGGGGTGCTTGATCATGGCGCAGCGCCATGATGGCGCGGGCCAGACCAAGTGCGCCTGCGGTGCCATCAAGATGACCATAATTGCCCTTGCCCGATCCGATAAAGGCAGGAGCTTTTTGACCCGATATTCCCGCAAAGGCGCGTGTCAGGCCATCAATCTCAATCGGGTCACCAAGGGATGTGCCGGTTCCGTGGGCTTCGAAATACGAGACACTGGCAAGATCAATGTCGGCGGAACGTGCCGCGTCCTTGATAACTTCGGCCTGCATCACCGGGTTGGGGGCGGCAGCCCCGCTTGAGGTGCCATCCTGATTGACCGCACTGCCGCGAATAATCGCGTGGATAGGGTCGCCATCCTTCAGTGCGTTGCTAAGCGGTTTGAGCACAAAGATAACGCTGCCTTCGCCCATGCCAGTACCGTCGGCCCCAGCATCAAAGGCACGGGTGCGGGCGGTCGATGAGTCGATGGTAAAACCGTTCTCGGCATCCGGCGGACAGGGCAGGAGTTTGGCCCCACCGGCAATGGCCACCGTGCAACTGCCATTGCGCAGGTTCTGACAAGCGTGATGGACAGCAACCAGTGAAGACGAACAGGCGGTATCAATGACATTGGCCGGACCGTGCCAATCCTTTAAGAACGACAGGCGGGTTACGATGTTTGACGGCACGTTCAATGCAAAGGCCTGTTCGGCCTTGGCGGGCGGGATGCGATCCATGGCCATACGCCAAACCGGATTGGTGCCTCCACCGGCAAACACACCGACCTTTTGGCCCTTAAGCGCATTGCCGCCATAGCCGGCATTTTCCATCGCCATTAAGGCTGTTTCGATAAACAGGCGTTGTTCAGGATCAAGCAGCCCGGCATCTATTGGGGCAAGGCGGAAGCGTTGCGCATCAAATTCAAACAGGGTGTCGAGATAGGCGACTTCGCGGAAGCGTGTCGGGACGGGTTTGCCGATTGCGCTATAGAGTTCGCGCGCATCTGCTTCGCGGGCGGCGGGCAATGGGCGGACAAGATCACGCCCAGCGGCGATATCGGTCCAGAATTTTTCTGGCGTGTCTGCACCGGCAACCTGAAGTGCCATGCCAATTACTGCAATCGGTTCATCATTGGCAAGAATGGCACTTTCGGATTTGGTCAATCCGCTGTCGGTCGGGATGTTTGCATCACGGGTAAGCAGGTCGGCCTGACCGGCAATCGACGGATTGGCAAACAGATCGACAATCGCGATTTTGCCGGGCCAGCGGGCCTCAATTTTTTCAAACAGACGAAGTAGCAACAGCGAGTTACCACCAACGTCAAAGAACCCGTCGTCCCGCGTCGGGGTTACGTCGGGCAGGACTTCTGCCCACAACCGCGTAATGTCGGCTTCGATGGTGCGGGTTGCAGCATGGGTCTTTTGGGCGGGCTGCGCAGCAGATTTTGCAGGTGCGGTGCTTTTGGCCAAATTGGCGCGGATCGGTTTACCGGCAAGAGCCTTACGGTCAACCTTGCCACTGCTGGTCAGAGGCAGTTGTTCAATCGCAAAAAAGCGTGCGGGGATCATGTATTCGGGCAGGCATTTGCGTAAATGTTCGCGCAATGTCGCAATGTCAAGATCCGGCGTGCCCAGAACAAACGCATGCAGTTCATCAAGGCCAGCGACCTTGACCGCCTTGATCGGTGCGCGTTCTACGTTCGGGTGGCTTTCAAGGGCGGCTTCGACTTCGCCGCACTCAATCCGGTATCCGCGAATTTTGACCTGATGATCAATGCGGCCCAGATATTCGACGGTGCCGTCACGTCGCCAGCGCCCCAGATCGCCGGTGCGATACAGGCGGCTTCCCGGTGATGTTGGATCGTTCGGGAATTTTTCTGCACTGAGTTCAGGGCGGTTGCGGTATCGAAGTGCGATTTGCGGACCGCCTAGAATGATTTCACCGGCAACCCCGATGGGAAGCGGTTTGAAATCGCCCGACAGAATTTGAATGGTGGTATTGGCAATCGGTTTGCCAATCGGAACGACACTGCCTGTGTGATGGGGCGAACATGCCTGCCAGGTGACATCAACCGTGGCCTCTGTCGGGCCATAAAGGTTGTGAAGTTCGGTGCCGAATTTATCGAATAGCAAAGCGTTGAACCGTTGCACAACAGCCGCATCAAGGGCCTCGCCACTGGCGAAAATACGCCTGAGTGTTGCCAGCTTTTCGATATCAACCATGCCACTTTCGATGGCAAACAGGAACGTTGCCAGCATCGACGGCACGAAGTGCATTGTCGTCACACGGTTTTGGCAAATGGCATCGGCAATTTGCAGGGGATCGCGTTCAGCACCGGGGGCGGGCAACACAACTTGTGCACCAGTCCATGACCACCAGAAAAGTTCCCAGACCGATACATCAAAGGTGATCGGTGTTTTCTGCAAGATCACGTCATCGGGACCCAGCGGGAAGGCATCCTGCATCCAAAGGATACGGTTCAGAACGCCGCGATGTGCGATCTCGACCCCCTTGGGGCGGCCGGTGGAGCCGGATGTAAATAAAACATAGGCCAGATCATCCGGACCGCTTGTCAGGGCGGGAACATCGGCATCTTCATTGCCATCAAGAACAATTGTCTTGGCCGGGTTAAACAGATCGGTCAGATCGGGCGTTGTGATTACGAACCCGTCGCCAAGATCATCAAGCATGTCTTTGCGGCGTTGTTCGGGATGATCGGGGTCAAGCGGGCTATAGGCCGCACCGGCCAGAAGAATACCGTGAATGGCGGCCAGCATGTTAACCGAACGGCGCACCGCAACGCCGACGACATCGCCGGGTTTGATTGATTTACCACGCAGTATTTCGGCGATCCCGGCTGCACGTCGGGCAAACTGTTGGTAACTGAGCGCGTCAGTGTCGTCGCGAACGGCGATGGTATCGGGCGTTGCTGCGACCTGATCAAGGAACGGTTCGGAAATGCTGCGATCTATCGGCAGGTGTTTTTGGGTGGCATTGAACTGGTCAATTTGGGCACGTTCAGCATCAGGCAGGATCGACAGAGCTGATAGCGGCGCATTTACCATTCCAGACAGAGCAGCATGGCACAGCGTTTCCAGCCGTTTGACAAAGGCGACGATCGTTGCCCGATCAAACAGGGCGGTATCAAACTCGATATGGCCGGAAAGCTTTGCATTTTTGCGGAAAAAATAGAAACCCAGATCAAATTTGGCAAAGGGGAATTCGGTTTCGCGCAACGAGATTTCCATGTCGCCAAAGGTGCGGATTTCGGGCATGTCGTCCTGCCAGGCAACCAGCACGTCAAACAGCGGATTGCGCGACAAATCACGCGGCGCATTGACGGCATTGACGACGTCCTCAAACGGTACAGCCTGATCTGACAGGGCCTGCATGATGGTTTTTGTGGTGGTCGTTAGATGGGCGTCAAACAGTGCATCCGGATCGACCTTCTGGCGAAGAACGACCGTATTGACGAAGAAGCCAATGACATTGTCCAGCGACGCATTATCCCGCCCGGCGACCAGCATACCCATCGGGATATCGGTCTGCCCGCAGTGACGATAAAGCAGAACCTGTGTGAGGGCGGTCAGGATGCTAAAGGCTGTTGTGCCATACCGCTCGGCGGCTTGGTCAATCAGTTGCGATGTCGTGTTGCTAAATGTGACGGCCTGAAAATCACCGGCAAAGCGCCGTTCGGCCGGACGTGGATAATCTGTTGGCAGGTTTAAGGGTTCTGCCAGCGGAAGAAGGCGATCTTTGCAGCGCGTCAGGGCCGCTTTACCGGCGTCCTTTGCGAGATACGCGCGTTGCCAGCTTACGAAATCTTCATAGTGATGGGTGATCGGGTGCAGTGACGGGGTGTTGCCACTGAGTTCGGTTTGGTAAAAGGCGGTCAATTCGCCCAGCAATATCGGCATCGACCAGCCATCGCATATGGCGTGATGCAGCGATATCATCAACAGGTGATGGTCCGGGCCCAGCGTGATCAGATCAGCTCGTGCCAGTGGCTGATCCTCAAGATCAAACGGTCGGGCGGTTTCGGCTGCGACAAAGTTGTTGGCCGTTGCTTCATCCATATGATGATGGCGCAACACCCACGATCCGGACGGAGCAAGAACCTGAACAACGCCGTCCGGGTGGTCCGGGTCGGATGTAAAGCGTAAACGCAAAGCATGCTGGCGGTCTTCAAGGTGGTGGAGTGCACGTTGTAACGCGGATACATCGACTTTGCCGGTCAACTCAAACGTGATCGGCACCGAATAAACGGCCAGTTCGGGCTGCATGCGTTGCAAGACCCACAAGCGCGCCTGTCCACTGGAAAGGGCAAAGCGGTCTGCTTTTGTCCGGGGCAGGATTTCCTGTGCGGGCGCATGCTTTCCATCCCCGACCAGTGTGGCGATATTTGCGACCGTGCGTGCGGTAAAGATGTCTTGAATTTTCGGGCGCTGGCCTGTTTGGGTTTCGATCATGCCAGCAAGACGCATGGCAAGAAGACTATGACCACCAAGGGCAAAGAAATCAGACGATGGCGTGATTTCCTTGCCGGGGAACAGTGTTTCAAAATGGCCCGCGATCAGGTCTTCGGATGCAGTACTTTGCGTTTTTTCGACAGCACGAACATGATCGGCTTGGGCAATGGCCGCTTGCAGATTTTTACGGTCGACCTTGCCATTTGCGTTCACGGGAAGATGGGGGAAAACCACGAAACGTTCGGGGACCATATAGTCGGGGAAATCGCGGGCAAGGGTGGCTGCCCACGCGTCCCTGTCATCATGATCCGCGGCAATCGCGGCACCGAGAAACGCGTCTGCACCGGCACCAATCGGTAAGACACAAACGTTGCGAATGCCCGCAAGGCTTGAGAGTTTCTGTTCGATGGCTGTCAGTTCAATGCGGTGGCCGCGGATTTTGACCTGCCCATCCCGGCGCCCGCCAAATTCGATGGTGCCATCCTGGCGCCAACGTACCCGATCCCCGGTTTTATAAAGGCGCTCTTCGTTAATGCCATCAATCTTTACGAATGATTTTTCGGTGCGTTCGGGGGCACCGGTATAGCCAAGTGCAAGCCCGTCGCCAGCGGCATAAAGTTCACCCCAGACATCGATCAGGGCCAGTTGGCCCTCGCCATCGACAACATAGATGCGGGTATTGCCAATCGGTTTCCCAATCGGAATGTGACCTGTTCTAAGATCATTTTCAGTGATCAAATGTGTACAGGTAAATGTCGTGTTCTCGGTTGGGCCATAGCCGTTGATAAGCATGACGTCAGGACAGGCCGCGCGGACCTTGCGCAAATGGGCAGGGCTCAGGGCTTCGCCGCCGCTCATCAAACGTTTGAGTGATTTGAACGATTCTGGTGTTTCGTCGGCAATGAGGTTGAACAGGCTAGCTGTCATCCACATTGTCGTGACACCGGCATCGGCAAGCGTGGTGCTCAGTGTCGAGAGGTTAAACAGGGCCTCATTATCAAGGATATGTAAGCGCCCGCCGTTCAAAAGCGGTGCCCAGATTTCAAGTGTGGCGGCGTCAAAGCCAAGAGACGCTGCTTGTGCAACGACGTCGCTGTCCTCAAATGGCAGGGCGGGGTTGTTCAGAACAAGGCGTGCAACGGCCCGGTTGGGCACAAGAACGCCTTTTGGTTTACCCGTTGATCCGGATGTGAACATGACATAGGCAAGATCATCACCTGACCGTTTCGCAGGGCATTTGAATTTGGCGGTGGCCCCATTGGCCTGTACCGTTGGCAGGGGCGCAACATTAAAACGTGCAGCAAGTTCGGTCAGACGATCCTGCTCGTGGGGACTACAAAGAAGCGTATTTGCGCCGCATTCTTCCATCAAATCGGCAATTGCATTTATCGGTAGAGATTTGTCGATTGGCAGGTAGGCATTGCCATGCCAGACCAAACCTAGAATGGCGATAATCGCATCGGTATTTCGTTCTGTTGCAAGGGCGACGGTTTGGCCGGGTTGGACACCGATCTCGTCGAGTTTGGTTGCGATCTCAGAAAGAAGCATACCAAGGTCGCGGTAACTGATTTTGGTTTCACCATCGCTAATTGCAATGCGATTGGCACAGGCGGGATCTTGAATGCGCAAGGCAAGTAATTCACCAAGTCCTGTGTCGCGCGGGTATTGGGAATGTGTTGCGTTAAGGTCTTCGATTAAAAACTGCCGTTCGTCATTTGGCAGAATATCAATCTGACCCAGTGGTTTATCCGGTTCTATGGCCAAGCTGCCAAGGAAGGAAAGTAAGCGTTCGGCAAAGCGCTCCGCCCAGTGGGGGCCATAAATCGATGTTTTATATTCAATTGCGATAAATGTTCCGGCACCGCATTTGAGCAGTGTTACCATCAGCGGGAATTTTCCCGCACCGAAATCAATATCGTTGATGTCGTCAATATCTTCGTTGATTTCGATCGTGCTGACCGCATCAAACGGCAGGTCGACCGGCGCTTTTGCCATCTGTGACAGATCTTTGATCAAACGCGATAACGGATAATCCTGGATATCGAGCATCGATAGTATTTCGCGGGCGACAGTACCGACCAAGACGTCAAAGCCTGCCTGCAGGTCGACCTTAATCGCAATTGGCAACACGTTGGCAAAGCAACCGATGATCTGTTGGTTATCCGGACCATGTCGCCCGGAAAACGGTTGCCCGAGAACCGCGACGCCATGTTCCTTGTGGCGTGCAATCACAGCCAGAATGAGTGCGTTCCAGATGGCAGTCGGCGTGGCGGTTTTAATGTGGCGCGATAGCGTCGTAAAGGCGTCAACCTGCTGGCTGCTCAGTTTCTTAAACAGGCGCGTGGAACGACCAGGATGTGTTGCATCTGATCCGCCTGGCACCGGGGCTTCCAGCAGCAACTCACTGCGTTCTTTCCAGAAGTGTTTTCCGGTTTGCCCCCGGTTACCGGCCAAATCTTCATGCCCGCGCCTTGCAATGGATTGTGCCGTTTCGGGACGGGGTTTCTCGATACCGTTTAGAGCGTCGAGAAACGCAAGTTCGAGGGTGGGGGTGGATTGTCCGTCAAAGCACATGTGATCAATGGCAAGTGCGAGGATCGGCGGATGGGAGCTATTTTGCGCAACATAGCCAACTCGGGCCAGTGGACCGTTTCGCAAATCAAACAGGCCAATTCGGATGTCTTCAACGCGATCAAGTTCTCTGACCGAGACCGGCATAGTGGCGTGAACGCGGTGCTGCAGCTGACCTTGGTACTCGTTAAATGTGGAGCGCAGGGCGTCATGGCGCTCTATGACCTGTTCAATGGCGCGTTTGGCGTCTTTAAAGTCGGTGTTTTGAGGCAAGCGGAAGCTGACAATAATGTGATGGCTGTTGTCTGCTGGCTGATCGCGACGGGCCAGCCATTGCCCCTCGACGGCAGGATGGGCCGGAAACGCAGAGACGATGGGGCCGGGTTTTAGATCTTCCTCGTCATTTGAGGGTTGTGCCGGTTGCTGTTGCGGTTCTGCGGAGCCTGTTGTTTCAGAGCTAAACACAAGCTGTGCGCCATGTGCCCAGATGGTTGCCAGGCCATGGGCGAGTGCATCCTGTCCCTGATGCGTTTTCTCTAACGTGCTTTCGGGCGGTGAGGCAGATTGCAGGGCAATGCAGTGTTCTGCCTTGACCCCGTTCACCGCTGCCAGACGGGTTGCCGTCTGGCCCGGACCGCATTCAATAAACAAACCTGTGGGGGCGGATGACAACAGGCTATGAATATTGTCGGAAAACCGGACACCATGACGCAAATGACGCACCCAATAATCGGGGTTTGTCGCGTCTTCATCGGTCAGCCATTTTCCGGTCAAGTTCGACTGGATCGGGATGTTTGGTGCGTGCAGGCTAACTGTGGCAACTTCATCACGGAATGCCGCAAGGATAGGATCCATCAGATCAGAATGGAAGGCGCGTGAGACCACCAGACGCCTGCCAGATTTACCCGTCGCTTTCAGATGACTTTCAAGGCGATCAATAGACGCGATATCACCTGCAACCACATGCTGGCGCGGTCCGTTTTTCGCCGCCAAAGACAGCTTGGAGCCAAAATGCGTCAGAATATCGGTAACGTCGTCTTCGGGCATGGAAAGGGCGTACATTGCACCGGGGGCGGTTTGGCGCATGAGTTTGCCGCGCATCACAACAAGGCGCAGGGCATCTTCAAAGGACATGACGCCTGCGATGCAAGCTGCGACATATTCACCGATACTATGTCCAGCCAAACCTGATGGCGTGACGCCATACCGCATCAACCAGGTCGCAAGTGCATACTCAAATATAAACAAAGCTGGTTGGGCATAGTCGGTGTTGGCAAGTTGTTCTGTTTCGGCAGGCATGGGGGCGGTCGATAAAAGCAAATCCCGCAAGTCAATCGGGCCGGAAAAGCCGATAACTTCTTTACAGGCGCGATTGATCAGTTCGGCGGACTCCGGGTCCGCATCAAACAGGGCACGGGCCATCCCCGGACGTTGCGATCCTTGGCCGGGAAATAGCAATAAGGTTTCGATTGGATCGCCCGAAAGGCTTGCGTCGATGCGCATTGGCGAATGGTTAGACGTGAGTGCGTCAATGGCTGATGCCGTATCGTGCGCGAGGATCACGGCACGTTCTCGATAAGCTGTGGCTGCTGCCAGTTCCGTCGCCAGAAGGGTGAGCTGGTTAGTTGAGCCATCACAGCTTAGTTGCGCGGAAGCATGTGCGGTAATTTCGTCGAGTTCGCTACGGGTCGGGGCGCTGAACGGCAATATGTGAAGGCCATTTTGCCAGATAACCGGGATTTCTTTTGGCAAAGATCGAACGGGGACACTTGTTTCTTCTGACAAGGGGGTGTTGGTGATTGCGTTTTCACGCACCGTCTTGAAATTGGGGCAGGTTTCGCGGATACGGTCAGCAAGGGCATTGATTGATGCACACTCGGCAATCTCAAGCAGGGACATATCAATCCCGAAGAGTTTCGAAAGCTCGTACTGCAGTCGGGGCAGTAGCAACGAATGAGAACCCGCTTCGATCAGGTTTTCATTCGGGCCAATATGGTCATTTTCAAGCAACACGGCCCAGATACGGGTGATTTCAGCGACGATCTGCTGTCTATCCTGTGCGATCGGCTCAGGAGTGCTTTGGTGCGTCCCGACAACGGTGTTTGTGTCTGGTGCGCCGTCGAGACCTTGACCGTTGTTAGCCAAGGTCACCTTAACATTGGGAAAGGTGCCGCAGATATAACGTGTCAGGCCGTTGATGGTCGGATGTTCAAAAATCTCAAGCAGGGAAAGGTCATAGCCGACAAGTCGCGACAGCGCATATTGCGCGCGGGGCAGCAGCAGCGAATGCGCGCCAGCTTCAATAAGGTTGTCATCTGGCCCAATATCGTCATTCTGGATCAACCCGGTCCAGATGCGGGTGATGTCTGTTGCAAGTTGCTTTTCATCTTCTGATGCGAGAACCGGGACTTCATGCGCACTGGCGGACAGTTTTTCGCTATTTGGTGTGTTCTTGTTCAGACCGAGGCTTTCTTGGTCAATCGTCACAAGATTGCCAAGGGCCGCGATATCCTGATCGGGATTGGCCAAAACTGCTTTAAGAAGCTGTTCAAATTGATCTGCAATTTGTCTGACGGCAGGCTCATCAATGCGATTGGCGTCAAATTGCCAGATCAGTTCTGCTCTTGATTGCGTGGGGGATATTGCTTCGCTGAAAAATGCCAGACTAAGGTCGTTGGCCGGGCCAACCTGAATGTTGATGCGTCGGGTTAAAAGGCCGGAAAATACAATCGGTGTTGCAGAATCAAGACTGTTGAAATTAGCACCCGACGCCGAAAGGCTTTTTGCGCCAATACTGGCCATCCGTAAACGCAGCGGGGTTATACGGGCATGGCGCACGTCTCGGCGGGATGTGGCAAAGATGTTTTTGCCCAGTTCCGATATACTTTTGTGTTTGCTTAAATTTGTATCGTAGGGGGCAACGCATGTGAATGTGCCGGGTGTGTTTCGCTCAGCCTTACCAAGCCGATTGAGCATCGGCATATTCCAGACTGGATGATTTTGATGTGTAATCCGTCCGAGCAGGATGGCAAAAAGGCTCGTTGTCATCGCGGTTGCTGACATGCCACATGCGCGTGATACGCTTTGTAATGACTTTAGCGTCGCGTCATCAAGTGTGTCGGTAAATTGTGCGCTTTTTTGTGCCTCTCCAACCGGGTAGGCCGAAAACGTGGATGGTGGCCTGTCGGGGGTCAGGCGTTCGCGCCAATAGACCAGATCATTTTGATATGCAGGCCCATCAGAATAGGAACTGTCGGCTTCAACGAACGCGCGATAGGAATGGAATGGGCATTCGGGAATATCGGTTTTTGCGCTTAGCGCGTTATAGATCGATGCTGTCCGTTCGGCGATCAAGTGACCCGCGTATCCGTCACACACAAGATGGTGATAAACACGGACCCACCAGAAAAGGTCGTCGCTTAGCTGCAGGACCTGATGACGACAGTTCTCGCCAACCTCAAATGCAAGAGGCTGGGTTTTAAGGGCTTTGGCTTCAAGGAAGGCGGCGGCCTTTGGATCATCCTCAGAGCGCAGATCAATGACACCAAAGTCTGTTGGTCGGCATTCATCAACAAAGAACTGAGTGACCTCGCCTTGATGACTTGAAAAATGCAGGCGCAGAGCATCATTTTCCCCGTCACACTGGACAATGGACCGGCGCAGAAGGTCTATATCGAGTGTTCCACCGAACTCAATAACATTGCAGATATTATATTGTACGGGATCACGGCCTTTGGCCAAATCCAGCCAAATAGCTGCTTGTGGCGATGTAAGAGGATAATGGTCCTTATCCTTCCCAGCCATAATATTTGCTTGTTCTTTTTGCAACGTCTGGCCCTTCAAACGTTGGTGCTGAAATCAAAATGCTCGCTCAAGAAACGTGTCTTTGGGTGTTTTTTTGCGTTGAACTTTTTGATTTCCCCCGAAATCTTGAGGTTGGAATATGACGTTGTTTAAGCATGGTTTTCAAGTGGTACATGAAAAAAAACTGTTAAAGTTTAATGGTGTTATGCAATTTTTGGTTGGGCGGTAATTTCGCCGAAAGGAAGGAACCTTCTGCGCGCCGGATTTATGTTTGTTGTGAGTGATTTCGCATCTGAGCGATAACCGATCACTCTAAATTCAAGGTTGATCGAATTTCGCTCTTTATAAAGCAATTTTTCCCGGTTTCCCTAGTTGTTTTCTTGGCATGTTAATTGCCCATCCTTGAGTCCTTATCAACTTAGGGAGGAAACAATGCGTAAATCAAAAATCCTGATCGCAGCGTCGGTTATTCTGGGCATGGCCTGTGCCCATGCTGTTCATGCCGAAGACCGGTTTGCCTCAAAATTTGGTCCGAATGACCAGATCGGGGCGGCTAATAATCTGAGTGCAGAAACAACCTTGGCGGCGATCAAGCTGATCTCAACCGGAAAGGTCTATTCACTGGGGATGGAAATATCACGCGAAACACCGGCCTTTGCGCCGCGTGGTGTTGCGGTAACAGTATTCTCGCCCAGTCAAAGCGGGAATAAAACCATCGGCAGCAATTCCGGAACATATAACGATGATATGTTCACCGGTTGGCTGGGCGTTGGGACCCAGATTGATGGTCTTGGTCATCTTGGCGATCATCACACCTATTATAACAATAATCATGCCGAAGACTTTGTCATGGCCACCGGCCTGACCAAGCTTGGCATTGAAAATGTGCCACCGATTGCGACGCGGGGGGTGTTGCTTGATATCGCAGCGATCAAGGGAACAGATCGTCTTGACGGCGGGTATGTGATTACCCTTGATGATTTGATGAAAGCGCAAAAAGCGGCTGGAACGGAAATCCGTAAAGGCGATGTGGTCCTGATCCATACCGGGTGGCTTGATCTGGTGGGCAAGGATGATGGGCTTTATGGCCGTACCGAACCTGGTCTTGGGCTTTCCGCCGCGTCCTGGCTGGCTGATCAGGGTGTCGTCGCCGTTGGGGCCGATACATGGGGGCTTGAAGCCGTCCCGCATGAAGACCCGGACGCGTTTTTCCCGGTTCACGTCAAACTTCTGGCCGAAAACGGGGTTTACATCCTTGAAAACATCGTTACCCGCGACCTTGCTGCGGATCGTGCGCATGAATTCCTGTTTGTATTGGGGCAGGCCAAGCTTAAAGGTGCGGTACAGATGATCATTAATCCGGTGGCTGTCCGTTGAACTGACAATTGGCATTTGATGTTAAATATAGAAACCGGCGGTCCATCAGGATCGCCGGTTTCTGTCAGCTTGCGTTAAGTCAGGTACTTGTTGAACCAGTCGATGGTGCGTTGCCATGCCAATTCTGCCGCGTCTTTGTCGTAGCGCGGGGTGGTATCATTGTGGAACCCGTGATTGGCACCGGGATAGATGTGGGCCTCATAGACCTTATCATTGGCTTTGAGCGCCGCTTCATAGTCGGGCCAACCGGCATTGATGCGTTCATCAAGCTCGCCGTATTGCAGCAATATTGGGGCTTGAATACGTGGCACGTCTGCGGCGTCTGCCTGACGGCCATAAAACGGCACAGCAGCCCCCAGTTCCGGGTAGGCCACCGCCACCGCGTTGGCAACACCCCCACCATAGCAAAAGCCGGTAATGCCGATCTTTTCGGTGGTGGCATCATGGGCGGTAAGGAATTCAATGGCGGCGAAAAAGTCGTTCATCAGCTTGGTCGGGTCGACTTCGCGTTGCAGTTCACGGCCCTTGTCATCATTGCCGGGATAGCCGCCAACTGATGTCAGGCCATCGGGTGCAAGGGCGATAAAACCCGCCTTGGCAACGCGGCGCGCGACGTCTTCTATATAGGGGTTCAAACCGCGGTTTTCGTGCACCACGACAACGCCGGGAAGCTTGCCGGTCGCGTTGGCGGGCTTGACCATATACCCGCGCACATCCCCGTGGCCGTTGGGCGATGGATAGGTGATGTATTCGGGGACGATATCGGGATCGGTAAATTCAACCTGATTGGCAAGCGCGTAATCCGGGCTCATGGCACTTAGAACCGCCGCAGCGGTAATGCCACCCACCGTGTAACGCCCGGCCCGGTCAAGGAACTCGCGCCGGGAAATAATCCCGTGGGCGTAAAAATCATAAAGCTCCAGAAGCTTTGGCGAAAAATCCTTGGCAGTCAAACGTTTCATCGTGTGCTCCTTCGTCGGTGTGACTAAGTGGTGCAGAGATGGTGACGACGATTGAATTCAGGCATTTAATCAGGCATTTAATCAGGCATTTAATAAGGCATTTAATAAGGTGGTGTAGGCCGGGGGCAGGGGTTTGAGGATGTGATTTGAACGCTGTTTAGACGGTGCGGGAAGTTCACAGGGATGGCAAGTCACATTGGCGAGATCATTGTTATGAATGTGAGCCCGGTTACATCTGTTCATAATCGACGATTAAAAGACGGGATGTCAGGGCGTAATCACGCGAACCGGCTTTCCAGCAAGCCATGCCATAATGGCATCGACCGTTTCGCCGTAAAACACATCCCACGTATGGCGTGTGACATAGCCAAGATGCGGGGTCAGCAAAAGACCATCGCAGCGGCGTAGTGGGTGGGATGCGGGCAACGGTTCGATGTCATAGACATCCAGACCGGCCCCGGCAATCTCGCGGTTGTTAACCGCCTCTATCAGGGCCGCGTCATCAATAATCGGTCCACGAGATGTGTTGATCAGATAGGCGGTTTTCTTCATGCGTTTGAATTCATCGGTGCTTATCATGTCAGCGGTTCGGTCGGACAGGCGTTGATGAATGGTGACGAAATCGGCATCGGCCAAAAGGGCTTCTTTTTCTGGCATGTATTCGACGCCAAGTTCCGCACAGCGTTCCTTGGTTAAATTTTGGCTCCAGGCCGTGACGCGCATGTCAAAGGCCTTGGCGATGGTTGCAACCTTGGAACCCAGCCGACCAAGCCCGATAATGCCAAGGGTCGACCCGGCAAGGTCCTGTCCTAGGCCAACCTGCCAGCCGCCGGTGCGCATGGACGTGTTTTCCGGCACAACTCCGCGCGCCAAACCCAGCATCAGTGCGAATGTCAGCTCCGGTGTTGCAGTGGAGGGGGAATTGGTGCCGCAGACTGTGATGCCATGATCATTGGCATAGGCCACATCAATCGCGTCGTTGCGTTTGCCAGTGGTGACAATCAGTTTGAGGTTGGGAAGGTCTGTCAGCACGGATGCGGGCAAGGGTGTTCTTCCACGCATCACACAAAGAACATCAAACGGTTTTAGGCGTTCGCACAATGCCCTGGGATCGGTAAGCGTGTCATGAAATACGGTGATGTCGCCATGCGATTTGACACCGGACCAATCGGCAGAGGCTAGGGCAAGGTTTTGATAGTCATCAAGAATGGCGATGCGCATTGTCAGGCGTCTCCCCTGAGGTGAGGGCTGGTGGTTGAGGGTTATGGCAGCGTGAAAATCAGCGATGTGTTGATGCCGCCAAAAGCAAAATTATTGCTCATCATGTATTGGGGCGACAGGCTGCGTGCGGTGTCCTTGATATAATCAAGCTCCGCACAGGCCGGGTCGGGGTTTTTAAGGTTTGCGGTCGGAACGAATTTTCCGTCGCGCATCATTTCCAGTCCCAGCCATGCCTCAATCGCACCACAGGCACCGAGCGTATGACCAAAATGGCCTTTAAGCGTATGGATCGGAATGGCGCGCTCAAACACAGCACGGGTGGCCTTGCTTTCGGCGAGATCGCCGTGGTCGGTGGCGGTGCCATGGCCATTGACGATGTCGATGTCAGATGGGCTCAGGCCCGCATCCTCAAGCGATTTACGCAGTGCAATTTCCATTTTGTCGGCTTGGGGCTGGGTGATATGTGCGCCATCGGAATTGGACGCAAACCCGACGATTTCACCATAAATGGTCGCCCCGCGGGCCTTGGCATGTTCGTATTCTTCCAGGATCAACGTCCCGGCCCCTTCGCCAATCACCAGCCCGTCCCGGTTGGCATCATAAGGGCGCGGGGTGATTTCGGGGTGGTCGTTATTGTCGCTGGTGGCAAACAGGGTATCGAACACGGCGACCATGGTCGGACAGAGTTCTTCGGCACCGCCCGCGATCATCAAATCCTGCATGCCGTATTTGATGGCTTCATAGGCATAGCCGATCCCCATGCTGCCGGATGTGCAGGCGGTCGATGTTGGAATGATCCGCCCGCAAATGCCGTATAAAACCCCGATATTGACCGCCGAGGTGTGGCTCATCATCTGAATATAGCTGGTCGCGGTGATGGCGTTGCTATCGCCGGTTTCCATCAGTTTGGTAAAGCCCATAACTGGTGGGGTGCTCCCGAATGAGGAGCCATAGGCAATACCAAGACGTCCGCCCTGTAAGGTTTGTTTATCCTCACGAAGTCCCGCCATTTCAAGTGCCTTGTCGGTGGCCGCAACCGACATCTGGGCAACGCGGCCCATGCTGCGCAATTGTTTGCGGGTGAGCTTGCCCTTAAGCGTAAAATTCTCGACCGGACCGGCAAGGCGGGTGCGCAGGTCATAGCGCCCATCCCAGTCATCCATGCGGCGAATGCCGGTTTCGCCCGCATACATCCGTGCTGAAATGGTGGGCCAATCATCGCCCAAGGCCGTAATTCCGGCCATGCCGGTGACAACAACGCGCCGGGTCATAGCATCCCCCCGTTTACACTGATGACCTGACGGGTGATATAGGCGGCATCGCCCCCACAGAGAAACGCAATGGTCGCGGCGACTTCATCGGCGGTGCCATAGCGGCGCATCGGGATCATTTTTTTGATCTCATCGGCGGGCAATTCATCGGTCATCTGGGTTTCAATCACCCCCGGGGCGACGGCGTTGACCGTGATTTTGCGTTTGGCCAGTTCAAGGGCCAACGATTTGACCGCGCCAATGATCCCGGCCTTGGACGCGGCATAATTGACCTGCCCGCGGTTGCCTGCCAGACCGGCGATGGAGGTGAGTGCAACAATGCGTCCCCCCTTGCGGCGCTGGATCATCGGCATAACAAGCGGTTTTATGACATTATAGAACCCATCCAGATTGGTGTGCAGGACGGCATCCCAGTCATCATCTTCAAGGGCGGGAAAGGCGGCATCGCGGGTCATGCCCGCATTGAGCACCACCCCAAACGGCGCGCCATGTTCGGCAATGTCGGCTTCAAGGGCTGTGCGGGTGGCATCGCGGTCAGCAATGTCAAAGCGGATAAGACGTCCGGTGCGTCCCATTGCAGTGACGTCATCAAGGACCCTTTGCGCGCCATCGCGGTCGGAATGATAATGAACGATGACATCATATCCATCGCGCGCAAGACGTTTGGCGGTGGCGGCCCCGATGCCCTTGCTGGCACCTGTTACCAGAATGGTTTCTGTCATGACGTTGTCGTTTCTTGGTTGTGGGGCGTGTGGGATGAGGCAGGCGTGGTGGCTGTGTCACCGGGTTGATAGACATTGATCTGGGCAGCGACAATGACGTCATTTCCGTCGCGAATTTCGCCTTTGAAGACGCCCATTTCGCCATCTTCAAAAACATTTTCGACATATATATTCAATCGGGTGCCCGGTTCAAACCAGTCGCGGGTCATGGTCATTTTGCGCGTGCCAAGCAAATAGCCGATGTGTGGGAGCGCCGCAGGGTCGGCAGATTTAGCGCGCCAGCCACTATATGCGGCGACGGCCTGTGCGATATATTCAATCCCGACATAGGTGGGTACGCCGCGGCCTTTTTCAAAGAACATGCTCGTTTGTTGAATTGTGACTTCCGCCTGAAGGTGATCCGGCCCGGTATCGCAGACCCGGTCAATCAGCAGCATCGGGGCAGCATGCGGGACCAGTTCAGCAATGGCGGGGATGGTGTTGGTCTGAGTTTGGGATGCCTTGGTCATGAAGGTGTCCCTGCGGGGATAAAACCGCGTCCGAGAATGACTGATACGTTGCTGCCGCCAAAGGCGAAGGAATTGCTCATCATGGCAAGTCCCTCGTTCGGGGCAACCCGCTGCCCCGTTTGTGCGACGAGGTTCATCGGGGTGACGTCCGGGTCAATAGCACCATCCCAGTGATGGCGGGGCAATGGTGCGCCATCATGCGCCTGTTGTAGTGAAAGCCATAGGATGGCGGTCTCAATCGCACCCGCCGCACCTAATGTGTGGCCGGTCATGGGTTTGGTCGAGCTGACGGCAACCGTTGTGCCAAATATCTGCGCAATCGCGGTGCTTTCCATGCTGTCATTAAGTGGCGTCGCGGTGCCGTGCATGTTGATATAGCTGATATCGTCGGGCGTTAGCCCCGCAATTTTGAGTGCGGATTTCATGGCGGAAATCGCCCCGATCCCGTCGGGGTGCGGGGCATTTGGATGATGGGCATCGGATGTTTCGCCAACCCCCATCAGGGCAATGTCGCCTGCGTCCCGGCGCAGCGTGAACAGCGCGCAACCTTCGCCGATATTAATGCCGTCACGGTTTTTGCTGAGCGGATTACAGACGCCCTCGGAGATGGAATTAAGCGCGTCAAATCCGCGCACGGTCAGACGACACAGACTGTCGACCCCACCAACAATCACGGCGTCACACATGCCCGCATCCATCAATCGTTGGGCGGATGCGAAGGCCTTGCCGCTTGATGAGCAGGCGGTCGAAATCACATAGGCCGGACCCGACAGGCCCAGCGCATCGCGCAAAAAGTCGGCAGGCGATCCGATTTCCTGATGCTCATAGCGAAAACCGGGGGCCCATGTGCCGGTTTCGAGCATGTCCTGATACCCGGTGGTGCCTTCTTCGATACCCGAGGTGCTGGTGCCCAGAATGATGCCGATGCGGTCCGTGCCAAAGGTCGTAATCAGATCGTCAATTTCAGAGGTGATCTGGGCCATGGCAGTCCATAGCAGGCGGTTATTGCGGGTGTCATATTGCGTAAGATGATCGGGCAAGGCGACAAGCGGTCCGGTTACGGTGCCGAGCATGGTGGTGCGATCAATCAGAAAATCGTCATGGGCAATCATGTCCGCCGGGCGGTCGCCAAACAGGGTGCGCGATGTTTGCTCTATCCCCTGTCCAAGGGCGGAGACAATACCAAGGGCAGATAAAAAGGTCGAAGTCACTGACATCATCAGGACCCCAGTCTTTGCGATCTGATGGTCAGGGTATAGCCCAGTTTCATATTGCGCAGGGTTGCCACACCCTGCCACGGGTCGCGGATCGGTTTTTCAATCGCTACGAACACCAATCCATCACCGTTGGTGCGGATGGTGCGTTGACCCATGGTTTCCTCGACGGTCATGGATTGGTCTACCACGTCACTGACAACATCGTCGGGCCAATAAGTCATGACCATATCGCCAAGCAACCGTTCAGGGTCAAGGGCATCTGGCACCCAGTCGGCCTTGACGATGTTGAGCCCATCAAGGGTCCAGTCAATGGTCATGGCGCGGCGGCCAAGGTCATCAAGAACGGCAATCCTGACCTGACCGGGCTGGGCCGAAATCCGGGCGAGGAAAGTGGCCGTGCCCGGCTCACCGTTTTTGGGGCGCCATTGTGCGGTGACCTGTTGGGTAGCCTCAAGGCCTTGGGCAGTGTCCCACGGGTTTTCCGGCAACTCTATGGTAACCCCCGGTGCCAGTGCAATCGTGTACGCAGGATTGGACGCAAACGGGTTGGGGACCGACAAGTCGGCAAAATCCGTAACACAGGCGTTCAGAGACAGGGTCATGAATAGGATCAGGATGGATCGCATAAGTCGTGCAACATCTCCAGGTAACGGTCAGTTTTGCTTACCAGCGGATTGTCGAGGTTCCAAGCGTATCCTGCAAGGATCGAAACAACCATACGTTTGAGTTTTGTATCATCATCGGGTTGATTGAAAATAATCGTTTGTAGACGTCCGTCATACCATGCATCGACATATGAACGGAACGTTTCTACACCCCGGTTAAGCGGAATGGCGTAATCCGCATCCCAATCGACGGCCTGACCAGTGTGACGCGCAATAAGCGCCTTTGCGGCCAGTTCGGCGGAATGCATGGCAATGGTCACACCCGATGAAAAAACCGGGTCAAGGAAACCAGCAGAATTGCCCAGAAGAACATAACCGTCGCCAAAAAGGGTGTCCGATTGCGCGCTGTATCCGGCAATGGCATTCAGCGGACGGGTCGGTTCGGCCTTGGCCAGAAGGGGGCCAAGGCCGGTATCGCCGATTAACCGATCAAAGATGGCCTGATCATCAAGACCATCAAATTCCGGATCCTGATCGGGGTAAATCACCCCAACAGAGGACGTGCCGTCGGAAAACGGAATCAACCAATACCAAATTTCCGGGCGGACGGGGTGGACCGTGATCAGGATTTTTTCCCGGTCATAATCGGGGTCGGATATGTGATCGCGCAGATGGGTAAACAGGGCGCGCCGTTCGGTCGATTGGCTTGATTTTATAATGCCCAGCATCCGGGGCAGGACCCGGCCATAACCACTGGCGTCGAGAACAAACGTCGATCTTATCCGACCGGTTTGACCCGAATCATTTTCATAGTCGAGGGTACAGTCACCATCGCGCAATACCGCATCGGTGACCTTATGCGCAAAACGGATATCGACCCCGGCATCGATGGTGGTTTGGGCCAGAATGTGATCAAACCGGCTGCGTTGAACCTGAAAGGTAGTGCCCCATCCGGTGTCTTCGAAGTTTTCGCGAAAATCAATGGACTGATAAAGTGATCCGCGTTCAAAAACGGCCCCATTTTTGTGTTGGAAACCGGCTTTTTCAACCGCATCAAGCAAACCAGCCCGCTCAAGCACATTCATGCAGTGAGGCAGAAGGCTTTCGCCGATGACAAAGCGCGGGAAGGTTTGCGCTTCAAGAACAATCACGCTTAATCCCGCATCACATAGACATTTGGCCGCAACCGTTCCGGCCGGTCCGGCACCGATGATGGCGATGTCACAATCGGTCATGAGGTGGCTTTCAGAATGATTGTCAGACATCGGATTGATCGGCTTTCACGGATGTTGGGCACATGGCATAGGACAGCACCCATGCCGATGGAAGGCCAATGGCCATGATGGTTCCGATGGCGCTGACCACGGGAACAGAACTGCTGGCGAGCAGGCCAAAGGCCAAAATGCTGCTGATCAGCGATAAAAACACGGCAAACCGGGTCGCATCCTGCTGGCCGTGCTTTTGGCTTTCGGAAAAGAAGATCACGTAATCTGCCCCGATGGCAAAGACCAGAAACAGTGCCATAATGGTAAAGAAATTGATTGTGATCCCGATTGTAGCCGCCCCGCCAAGGGCAACAAGCATCGCCCCTGCAGGCGTTCCCAAAACACATAGCCCACGGATCATGCCATAGCGTGCTATGGCGAGAATCCCGGCACTCAACAAGGCAATCGCCAATCCCACTGTTGCCCAGTTGCGGTAATGGGAGAACTGGTCGGTGATGGTGGCGCGCGGGTTGATCAAACGGGCGGCGTCGATATTGGCAATTGCCATGGCAACGGCATTCGCATCGGTCACGGCGTTTAGCCGGACGATATCGGTCATGCCATCACGCAGGTTTGCCAGTTCCGGGAACTGGGCAAAGGCGTCTTCGTCGGCGTGTAAATAGGGAGCGCCGGGATAGGGCGTTTGAATGTTGATCGGAATCAGGGGTGCCAGTTTTGGTGCGTAGACTTCAAAGAGCTGATCTTTGATCAGGGTACGGTTTTCGTCCTGCCGTTTGATCGACGGGATCATGTCCGACAAGCCAAAGGCAGACCCGACAGTGCCGTCTTTGATCAGGGGACGCAGCGCGTTTTGTACGGCCTCGCCCGTTTGAAGGCGGGATTGGCTGTCTGCGCCATCAATCCGGATAAAGACGGGGTTTCCGCCCATGCCCATGGTATCCCCGATCAGGCGCGCCTGCGTTGTCAGGGTGTCGTTGCCATGCCCGAGATGGCGGATGTCATCATCGGTTGGTATGAACAAAATACAGATCGCAAATCCACCAAGGATGGTAAGTGCAGCCATCCCCCGGACCAACCGGGGCAGACGCAGACGGCGCAAGGTATCATCAAGCTTCTGATACATACGCGGGATGAGCGCCCGGTGTTTGACGCTCCGCGCGGGCAAAAGCGGGAGGACGAAAAGCACGGTGACATACGCTGCGATAAGCCCGGCGATGGAATAAACCGCGATTTGGGCAAGAAGGATGGCCGGGCTGATGGCCAAAACCACAAAGCCGCAGACCGAGGTCAAAAGGCCAAGGCTTAGGCCGGAACGAATGGTCGCAATCCGGGCGGTTGGTGATTTTTCATCAGCGGGTAGCACCAGATAATGCAGCGCATAATCGACCGATATCCCGATCAGACTGGCCCCGAAGACCAGCGCAATGGCATGAATGCCATCGAAAATCAGGGTGACGGCAGCAATCCCGGCGATCAAGCCGCTGCCGACCGTGATCAAGGTGCCGATCAGGGGGAGTGGGGAGAAAAACACACTGAGCACCATGGCAAAAATGCCAAGGGTCGCAATGATGGCGATGCGCTGGACATCGGCTTTTGCAGCAGTTGCCTCGGCCACAGCGAAGAAGACTTGCCCGGTTTTCGCGATCGTGAACCCGTCAGATTGATCTGCGGTGCTTTGGGCGTTGGCGATGGCGTCATTGACCTTGCCCACCCATGCGATGTCCCGTCCTTGACGCCGAAGGTCCGGGGTCAGGGATATGATGATCGGGGTGTGGAAGTGGTTGTCTCTCTGCACGATTCCGGAAGAGCCAAGTTTGTTGCCCAGTTCGGCAAGAAAACCGGGAAGCAGGGAAAACAGATCGGCGCGGAGCGATGCCGCACTGACCATTGAAGCCGGCGCATACAGCGTTTTTACCGCGTTTTGATAAACCGCTTCACCGTTGCCGTCGCGCAAAAGTGCCCGGTCCCTGTCCGACAGCAGGCTTTGCGCATGGGGCAGGTAAAAATCTGAAAGCCGCGCAAGGTTTCCTGCGTCATATCCCGGGATAGAAACCGACTTTGTGCCCGGAATGTTTGTGATGTCAGAAGCCAACGCACGGGTTGCCGTTTCAAGCATGTCTTGCTGGTTGGCCGACACCATGATGATGGCCTGATTGGCATCATTTGCCAGAAGATCGCGGACGGTTTCGATATCGGATTTTCGGGCGGTGTCGTCGGTTTTTTCCAACCCGATCAGGGACAGGACATCACCATCAATCCGGGCGCTGCCCGATGTGACCTGCCAGATTGCAGAGGCCACCATGATCAACAGAAAAATGCCCCATATGCCCCCGCGCACTGCCATCAATCAAAGTTTCCCGAAAGCAGTTTGGCAAGATCAGTCGGGAGTGGTAGGTCGTGGCGTTTTTGATCGTTCAGCGTGATTTCATCGCGGTCGCCCGATGGTTTGTGCAGGGTGACGTGGGTGACGAATTCATCGCCCTTAACGATGATCTGGCTGATTTGTTCGGACAATCCGTTGTTGTTCTTTGGTGCTAACGTGACTTGCCAGTTCGATGCTGTGGCGGTTTTGGCGGGTGTGATGGTGAATTGATCAGGCAGTGGGGCCCAGTTTCCGCCGAGGACGGCGGAAATCAGCGCGATGAACTGATGAAACCGCGCACCTGATGCAATGGTTTCAAATGTGCCGTCATCATGTTTGCGGGTAATCCCGTGATCGTTCATCACGGTGGTATCGGGAAACGGTTTCAGGTTTTGCCAAATCAGACCTTTGCTGGGTGACAGGGTAAATTCACCGGTCGAGGTAAGTGGTGCGTCAAAGCCGTCAAGATGGCGGTCAAGGGCAAAGGTGCCGGTTAGATATTGCTGATCGCTGATCGGGGTAGGCATGGCGGTTGACGTTAAACCTGTCGTATCGGCATTGACCGGAAATGCTGGAAGCACCGCCGCACAGAACAGAAACAATGCCCAAGCTTTTGACCAACGGTGTGTCATTGCGTCATGGCCTCTAGCCTTTCAATCAGGAAGTCGGGACTACGAAACAACATTTCACCGGTGTCTTTTTCAACGGCGACCTGAATGGTAAAGCCCTTGGTCAGTTTGGTGCCGGTTTTCGCATCCGTGATCAGGTAGTCGATTTTCAGGCGGTTTTCGAATTCACGCAGAGTCGCCGTGATAGTAATTTCCTGCCCGAAGGTACATGGACCAACATATTTCACCCGCATATCGACAATCGGCCAGACATAGCCCGATGCGTCCATTTGCGGATAGTTGTAGCCAATCTTGTTGAGCAGCGCACAGCGGGCATTTTCAAAAAACTGGACGTAGTTGCCGTGCCAGACAACATTCATCGGATCAAGATGATAAAACTGGATCGTTTCGGTGACAGATGAACTGATCATGATGCGATTTCTTCATCATAAAGCGCCCAGTGGCGATTCTGAATGCGCGACACCAGAAGGCGCAAGGTGCCTTCAAGCGGTTGGTCTTCGGCGATGAAGGGGATGTCTTCCTTTAAGCTGTCGATAAAGGCCGAAACTTTTGCGCCAAGTTGTTGCTTGGTGATTTCGCCAGATTTCTGACGTAACGCGATGGCCTGACAAACAGCCAAAAGGTTTGCCGCCACGACCTGTTCGGTCAGTTGCAGAACGCGCAGGCAATCGCGTGCGGCAATCGTGCCCATGCTGACCTTGTCCTGATTATGACATTCGGTAGAACGCGAAAAGACGCTGGCGGGCATGGTTTGTTTCAATGCTTCGGCCGTCCAGGCAGACGCGCCGATTTGCACGGCCTTAAGCCCGTGATTAATCGATGCGCGGTCGGGATCTGCCCCCGACAAGTTGGATGCCAGTCCATGATTGAATTTGGTATCAACCAGAAGGGCCATCTGGCGATCCATCAAATCGGCCAGATTGGCGACCAGTGTTTTCATACCGTCGGCGACAAAGGCGACATGTCCGCCATAGAAATGCCCGCCATGCAGGATGGTGTTTTCCGTGATATCCAAAAGCGGATTGTCATTGGCACTGTTAAGTTCTGTTTCGAGGGTCCGCCGGAAGGTTGGCATCATATCGGCCAGCACCCCGATAACATGCGGGGCACAGCGTAGCGAATAGCGGTCCTGAAGACGGGCCGGTTCATAGGTGCTACCCAGCGATGACAAATCATCTTCGATCCATGCCGCAATTTGCGCCTGCCCAGGGTGGGGTTTGGCGGCAAAAAGACGTTTGTCGAAATGGGCGGGATTGCCAAGTAATCCCATGCTGGCAAGGGCGGTAATACGCGATGTCAGTTTGCACAGATAATTGGCGCGCACAAAGGCCTGACACATGAGGGCGGTCATCACCGCCGTGCCGTTCATGATGGCAAGGGCCTCTTTGGGGCGCAAGGTCAGCGGGGTTAATCCGGCGGTTGCCAAGGCGTCTTGGGCAGATGTTTTCTGACCGCGATAAAGAACGTCACGTTCGCCGATCAAAGCCGCGGCAACATAGGAAAGCGGGGTTAGATCCCCACTGGCACCAACCGATCCTTCTTCGGGGATCAGCGGGGTAATGTCATGGGCCAGCAAGCTCGTCAGTTGGTTGAGCAAATCAACACTGACACCGGAATAACCCGTGCAAAGGGATGCCAGACGTACGGTCAGTACCGCGCGTGCCTGTTCGGGCGCGAGAATATCGCCCAGCCCGCAGCCGTGAAAGCGGCTAAGATGCAGCGGCAGTTCAGCAACCAGCTCTGGGGGCACACGGCGTGAAACAGAATCACCATAGCCGGTGGTCACACCATAAATATGACCCTTGTCGCGCAGTTGCTGATCCAGGAAATCAGCACCCTTTTGAATGCGGGCACGAAAATCGCGATCCCCCGACAGCACGGGTTGGGCACGTTGTTCGGACAGGGCAATGACATCTTCGACCGTAAGATCGTTTTCGCCAAAGATTACATTGATGCGGTTATTGGTCATCACCGTCCTTTTTCTTTGCCCAGAAATCATGGAAATTGAACCATTGCAGCGGTTCCATAACAACTATCTTTTCAAGCCATTGCGCATATTGGGTGGCGTAGCCTGTGATGGCCTCGGTCCGGTGCTTGCGTGGCAAGGTCATTGTGTCGGCCAGTTTCTGCCACTCGATTTTAAATCGTTTTCCCGAGCGCCAGGCGGCTGCCATATAAACCGGGCATTGTAGCAGATACGCCAGAACAAATGGTCCTTGCGGGAAATTGGCATCTTGACCAAGGAAGGGAACCGCGACGGATTTATCGCGGGCACCAATCGCAACCCGGTCTGCGGCAATGACAATCCATTCCCCACGTTCAACCCGTTCGCGCAGCATGATGGCGGTATCAGGGCCGATGTCGGTGACTTCGATCAGGTCGACCTGACTTTCCGGGGCCAGTTTTTGCAGCACGCGGCCAAACCGGGCCGCATTTTTTTGATGCAGCAAGACATTAACGCGGAAATTGCGATCCCGGCTGGCGATGGCACGCACCAGTTCCATATTGCCAAAATGCGATACCAGTAAAACGGCGGCCTGATCACGCGGCATATAGGCAAACAGATTGTCGGCGTCATTAGGAAATTCGAGATCATCTATTTTTAGCTCACCACACCACGCGGCGATTTTATCAAGCGCACTTTCGCCAAAGCGCAGAAAATGACGGAAACTGTTCCAGCGGGTGGGGGCAACGGGTGCACCATTTTGGTGCGCGCGGGTCAGAAAGTCATGCGATGCGCGCCGTGCAATGCCGCCGGTCAGATAAAAATAGACGATGACGGGCAGCATGATTGCAAGACAGGCGTGCCGTCCGGCAACGCGGTAAACCCAGCCAAGAAACCGCATGCCAAAATACATGCCGCGCTCGTCGATTTCCGCCCAGTGGACGGACGCATCCTTGCTATACTGTCCGCGATCAGCCGTTTGATTCTGGGCAAATTTTCCGCCGCGCCAAATGTAACCGGGCAGTCGGCCAAGCATGCCAAACACCAGCCTCGTATGCATCCAGCTAATCAAAAGGTTGTCCTTCCACATGCGGAAGTTTGAGGTGTTGTTTTCGGGATATGTGACCTCGGTCGGAACATGGTGGACAGGGACACCGCGCCAGTAAAGGCGCACCATCAGTTCGGTATCGAAATCCATTTTGTGGCCGCAGCCTTCTTCGCGCCAGACCGCGAGGCTTTCGGAAACCGGGTACACGCGAAAGCCGCACATGCTGTCGCGGATATGGGTCGATAATGTTTCGATCCAGACCCATACATGGGATACCCAGCGTCCGATGCGGCGTTTTTGCGGGATGCTGTCATCATAGACCGGAAGGCCGGTTATCAGCGCGGTTGGGTCTTGGTGCGCGATGCGGATCATTTCGGTAAGGCGGTCAAGATTGTGCTGCCCGTCGGCATCGACCTGGATCGCGTGGGAGAAACCGGCGCGTTCGGCCATGGCAAGGCCCGCCATCACCGCGACACCCTTGCCGCCATTTTCGGCCAGATGCTGACAGGTGACGCCGTTTTCGGGGGCATGCAGAGCAGCGACAACATCGTGTGTCTGCGTGTTTGATCCGTCATCAATGATGATCACCGGCAGGTCATGTTCACGCACACGCGCCACCACATCGCCAAGCACGTCATGATGGTTATGGGTCGGGATGACGGCACAGATTTTCATGTGGAAGCCTCGCGCCATTTCAGAATACCGGAACTGTGGTCGCCTTCCGCGTCAGAATGATAGCGGAATTTGACTTTCCTGTTTTCCCGGTCGCACTCAAGTTCAAGCATCAGTGGTGATCCCGGTGCAATCGGTTTGCGGTATTTAAGTTGTGTCACTTCGCCGATGGTAACCGGGACATCAAAAAGCGTTGCGGCCTGATGGATCGCCCAGTGCAGTTGCACGACACCAGGCAGGATCGGCATGCCGGGAAAGTGGCCACGGAAATAAAGCAGATCGGTCGGCAGGTACAGCGACAGACTGATCCGGTCATCATCGCGGTTTTGTACAACGATTTCAGGCGTTAAAGGTTCCATATTGTTAAAAAGAGAACGCAATAAATGAAGGGGGCGTTTGCCCTGACTGTCAGACGGCAGTTGATCGACAAAGCGCCAGCGTTGCGGTAGGGCAGCGTCGTCTTCAAATTTGGCGATTTCACGCCGGAGTTTCCGCCCCATGCGAAACCGTCCGATATCGGCCAGCATATCCCGGCTCGCGGGCGACAGGACGGCCACCACGCCAAGGCGGCGGTCATTTTCATCGGGGATCAGCGCAATGGCGTCTTCGACCAGATTACTTTGGCGCAAATGGCGTTCAACAGCGCCGAGCGAAATGCGTTTGCCTTCGATTTTGACCACCCGGTCGGCCCGGCCATGAAGGGTGAAGGTTGCGCCATCGATTTTTGCGATATCTTCGGTCTGATACCAGTCATCGCCTGCAATGTGGTTGGCACGCACGCGCAGGCACCCGGCGTCATTCAGCGCCACCTCGACCCCCGGCAGGGGATGCCACACACTTTGGGCGTCATGTTGGCGGCGATGGGCGATGCCCCCGGTTTCGGTGCTGCCGTAAATTTCGGTCGGGCAGGTGCCGAGCATTGCGGTGGTTTCACTTGCTGCGGCAATATCAAGCGGGCCACCCGATGAAAAGATCAGGGATGGGCGCGGAACGTTTGCCAGATCGGGATGCAGGTTTTTAAGATGGGCCGGGCTTGTGATCAGGACATCGCCGGTTTTGATATCGCCCTGCATCATTTCCCAATAGGGGGCGGGATCGGCGGTAAAAATGCGCCCGGTCATCACCGGCCAGACGATGCGGAAAATCAGGCCATAGATATGCTGATGGGATACCAGTCCGACAATGCGCGCGCCCGTAGGAATATGCGGCTGCCAAAGCGGTTCCTGCACTGTGATTTCGGCTTCGATCAGGGCCAGTGTTTTAGTGATCGGTTTGGCATCCCCGGTCGAGCCGGAGGTAAAGAACACCGCCCGGCAATCGGATGCGGCGGGCAGCGTCATGTTGCTGGTGTTTGTGGTGGTGGCGGCCGCGGCGAGCCTTTCGCGGATTGCGGTGTCATCAAGATACAGATCGAACTGGTCGCTAATGCCGTCGAGATAGGCCGAGCGGTCGGTTGCCGGGAAAATTACGGTCGCACCCGCACGCCACGCGGCGGTGATTGCAATCAGGAACAGGCGGGCCGACTGGCAATGGATGGCGATGCGTGAAGACGCGGACAGGGCAGGGCAAAGACGGTCGATATCGGAACGCAGATCGCCCGTGCTAAACACCCGGTCACCTTCGATGCAAAGGGCGACGGTGGCGTTTTTCGGATTATGCAGATTTTCGATAAATCCGGTCATGGGGTTTCCGTGCCGTTTCGGGTTTTGCGGTCATGACGGGCGCGCAGAATGCTCCGGACCGGCCATTCGCCAACGAACAATAGGCCCATCACGATGTAGGAAATAAGGCCGTTATACAGCGTCCAGATTTCCATGCTGGTATATTGTGCCGTCCAACCGGCGATGATTGCATTGGCGGCAAAGAACCCGATCCAGACCTTGGTCAGTTTGCGGGTATAGGCAATCGAATAATCGTCAAGATCGGGTATCTTGATCCGGGCGAGGCGTTCGACCATCGGTTGGTCGGTAAAAAGCGTGATGGTAAAGACCGATCCCATCGTCAGGCTGACGATTACCGGATAGAAACGAATGGCAAGAATCTCGCTTGCAATCCCACCGATGGCAACAATGATGGCAACCAGAACCGCAAGACCGGCGGCGGCATAGCGTTCTGCGAAAACAAATGTCACGGCGCGTAAAAGCACCACGATCAGAAGCCCGATCAGGATGAACTGCGGGGGAAATACCGACAGCCCGAAATAAACCAGAACCGGATAGGCAACACCCAGTGCGGCAAGCAGAAAGGTTGCGACCCGTTTAGGAGCTGACCAGGACATGGATTTTCTCGACGACATCGTCGACGGTGCGGACAGACCTGAATTCCATCGCCGGGATTTTCTTGCCGGTGATTTCCTGGAATTTGACGATTAGGTCGACGGCATCGATGCTGTCGAGGTCAAGGTCTTCGAACAGGCGGGCATCGGGGGTGATATCCTCGGCGGGGACTTCGAAAAGTTCGACCAGATAATCGTGAAGCTGCTGATAAACGTCTTGGCGACTGTGCATGATTATCCCTCCTTTCCCGAAGCCTGAATGAATTTCGCCAGATTATGCACCGATGCGAAATGGGTTTTCACATCTTCGTCTTTGGCATCAATCCGGACATCATATTTTTTCTGGATCGCGACGCCAAGTTCAAGTGCATCAATGGAATCAAGACCCAGACCGTCGACAAACAGGGCTTCTTCGCTGTCGATATCGTTTACATCGACATCCTCAAGATTGAGCGTGTCGATGATGAAAGCTTTAAGTTCGGTTTCCAGCGAAGTCATCTTTAAGTCTGTCCAGAATGTAATCTTTGATGAACCGGGTCAAAGCGCGCGCTTGTTTGGCGCGCGGCAAGTCCGGATCGTTAATATCGTCAAATGATAACGGATGATCGACTTCCAGTCGGTAACGAATTTTCGACGGTGGAATGCGATACCACGGTATCCCCTTTTTCAAGGTATCGTGATTACAGTGCACAACCACAGGAATCAAGTCGGCTTGTGTATCTATCGCGATGTTTGCGACGCCGCGTTGCAGTTTTCCAAGTTTTTTCTGGCTGGGGGTGCGAGTGCCTTCGGGGAAGATCAGGATATTGGCCCCCGATTGCAGATGATGCCGGGCCTGCGTGATCAGGTTTTCCGGGTTGTCGTCATTGCGAATAAATCCGGCGGCGCGCACAACCCCAAACAGGAACGGATTGCGAAACAGTTCGTGTTTGACCACACATTGGCAGCGATCGAGCTGCGACAGGATCATCACCACATCAAGCAAGGTCGGGTGATTGGCAATAATCAGCGAGCCTGTGGCATCGCGCAACCGTTCGAGGTGGTGTGTTTCCACCTCGGCAACGCCGGAATGATCAAGCATCCAGACAAACAGGCGAAAGCCACGGCAAATCACCAGTTGGGCATATTTACGCCGTTTGGCACGGTTGCGTAAAATCACCATCAGGGCCGGAAAAATCGTCAGCGCCATGAACAGGCCGCCCAGCCCGAAGATGGAAAACGCCAACCCGGTGCCAACAAGTCGCCAGTACCAGTTCAGGTTCCTGCGGGTGCTTTGTAATGTTTCGGCGCAGGCAGGCTTAGTCATGACGCGAAACGGTCCATGCGGTGGTGCTGCTGCCAAGGGTTAGCGGGGGGGCAGAGGGTGATGCAAAAAAGGCAGTCAGGTTTTTGACCTGATCATATGATGATGCGGCGATGGTCTGTGCCCTGTCTGATCCGCAGGATGAGAAAGCAAGGGCTTTACCTGTCGCCGGGATCTCAGGGGTGGTGTCGCCATCGGGCTCAAGGCGCATGGCAAAGGCAATCGCCGTCTGGGGTTCGGCGACAGTATCAGTATAGACATCTGGCAACGGTAAATCGACATAGCACAGGATGACGGGGCTTTGTGTTGCCATCATTTGACAGACGGTTTCGGTCAGTCCGGCGATCAGGCTGTCATTGCCCGCGGCAATGGCCGTGTGGCTCTGGGTGATCGACCAGTTGATCGACGCAATACCGACAAAGGCATTATGCACCGACATGCTGAAATCCGCGGGCGAAAGGGCCTCGTTGGTTGCTACCTGATGGAGAAGCTTAACCGTGCGGTTAATGTTGCCGTGCCGGGAACAGAAAACAATATGCGGGTTGTCGGCGGGGGTGATCATCTGGGTAAGCGTTTCGGCGGCGGCGCGACCAAACAGGTCAAGCCGCCGCCGCCAACCGGGTTTAATGCTGCGCGCCAGATCGTTCTGGACCGACGGGTGGGATACAGCCGACGTGTTTTCGGATGTGTGCAAGGTCAGGCTGGCCTGACCGTTGGTATCTTCCCACAAAGCCCAACGTGACAGTCGGGCGCACAGCAAAGTCATTTGGTGTCCTAGTTGGCAAGTGCCGCACGGGCCGAGACCGCGCGCAGGATGTCCTGTCTCAGGTTGTTGACCCACCGGTTATAGTTCCGATGAATCGTTGTACCATTATATTGGAGATTACTACTATCGGCGTAAATGATTGAGTACTGTTTCTGATTAAACGAGATGGCAACCTTTGCGCTGTGTGACCGCGGAGCATAGGTTGCGGTCAACTGGCCTTCGCCTTCGCGCTGAACAATCCATTCACGTGTCGAGGCTGTTTCGATGATGGTTTCTTCAATCTCGGCCATGCTGAGTTTGGCGACATCGGCGGGGAAGGGCTGATTGGAGAAGTTCTGAACAGTTGCCGAGCATGCCGCAAGCACTGCGACAACGACAAAAACAGAAGCAAGTTTCAAACTACGCATTTTGATCTGCCTTGATTAATGGGTGGAAAACTGACTCAATCATGTCGGTTTGGTTCAAATTGCCCCGTGACCAGTGCGGGGGCGTCCAGGCACCGCCCAAAAGCCGTTCTTGGAACGACTTTACCGACGATGCAGGGCGCGTGATTGTAATTCAGCAATAATGGATTGTGCAGGTGGCGGCAAGTACCACTCTTGGGAAGTGTAACTCATCGGACGCGAGGCGCTTTTCCCACTTTGATGGCGAGGTTGTTTCGGCCATACGCAAACTTGAAGATATACCATTGAAACGAAGTGCAGCACGCCAAGCGTCGTCATTGTTGGCCTGGGATATGCTGTGCGATCTTGTTGCCTATGTTGCAAAGGGTAACGACGCAACATGCCTTAAGGACGAGGACGGTCGTCCTTGGGCGGAAATTGCCGGTCATCGCCACGGCGTAAGCATTAGCCATAGTCGTGGTTGGGTGGTGGTTGCGGTGGCGGTTGATCCGGGGCTTTTGATCGGGGTTGATCTTGAATATCGCAATGAAGGCCGTTCTATTCCCCAAATGGCAGAACAGCTTGGTTTGCCAAGAGTGACGTCCGTCTCTGACTTTTACGATGCCTGGTGCCGGTATGAGGCGATCTTTAAGGCGACGGGGGAAAGTGACCCCGTTGTTCAGCTTGATTTATCCTCGGTCGTCCTGCCCGTGCCAGCGGATTTTGCCAGCAGTTTGGTCATGGTGGACGCTGGGGAAAAGTCGCATCAAGACTCGATTAATAGGTAGGGTTAAACCCGTATCGCCTTGCAAATTCTCAGTGTCCCTGTGTGTTGCCGTGAGCGATCGGCGGAATTTGGGTGCTAGACATCTGATTTCACAAAAAGTTTACATTACATTCGTCTGACTTTTGCCTGTCGGCGGTGGTTTTTGGCGCGTGCCAATCGATGTGATCTATCTGTCTGTAACTAAATAATAAAATAAAAAATCAGATTTTTTGATGTGCTGAATTCCCGGTCAACTGACCGACAACTCAGCTATGGTGGGCGCGGTGCGGCAAGTTATTTTCGCGGTCTGACTTGCGGTGGCGCAAATTCGCAACATTTTCTGTTTAATCGAGATCAATTTCGGCGTAATGCTTTCATATATTATTGACCATCGGTCACTATTGTTGCGCGCATACGAAGCATGGTATTCATGTTAAGCGATAATTCAAACCATGCCGGGTGCGATGTGATGTCAGGTGATGATCAGGCTTCCATCAACGTAAAGACTGCGGTCGATACGGATGACAAGGAAGCTGGCTTGGTGGATCAGGAAGGCAAGAATACGTCTGGGAATACACAGTTGTCTGAAGTCGGATTGGATCAGAATATGGACGCCAACTATTGTTTTGCAGATATCTATGTACGTAACGCACCCGTTTATTTAAAGGGCTTTACCGGCGAGCCGGATGGTTCTGTGCAAGCAGAGTTGCGTGACAGCAACAAGGGTCTTCTTGCGTTCGAGCAGGGGGTGTGTGAAATCACCGCAAGCTCGTCTTTCCTGACGGTTGCCATGTCGGCGTCTGACAACGCCGGGCTTGACCAGATCCGCGATTATTTTGAACAGACTTTACGCAAGATGTCGGCTGAAAAAGCCATTGAATTTGATTGGCGCAAAAAGTGACCAATAGTCATCTGATCAAGTGAGTTTCTGCTGTCGCCCTAACAGGGCAGCGACCGCTTGATAAAAGATGCGACACAAAAACAGGCGCAAGGAATGATGTCCTTGCGCCTGTTTTTGCATGCTGTCAGGCAACAACAAACCGATCACGCGCCGCACGCACAACACGGGTAAGATGTTCGGCAACGGCGGCGACACTTCTGGTGTCTTTGGTGTCGGGATGTTGCAGCATCCAGTAATTTCGGGTGAACCGGATTTCAGGCAGCAAACGGATCAGGTCAGGGATGCCCTGGGTGGCGTAATCATGCAGGATGCCGATGCCGTGACCGTTGCGCACGGCCTCCATCTGGGCGACCACACTGCCGCACTCAAAGCGACGGCGCATCAGTTTGCCAAGGCACGCAGCATAATCAAGTGCTCGGCTGTAAATCAAATCTTCGATATGGGTTACAAACAAGCGGTCGGTCAGGTCAGCCTCGGTTTCGACGGTGCCGAACTGATCGACATAGGCCTGTGTGGCATAGACGCTGAGCGTGTAATCGGTCAGTTTCTTGATCACCAGACGGCCCTGTTTGGGGCGGTCAAGGGTGATGGCGATATCGGCTTCGCGTTGGGATAGGGAAAAGGTGCGCGGCAGAGGCACAAGCTGAATGACAAGATCGGCATGCTGGGCTGCAAATGCCGCCATCTCGCTGGCGAGGAAGTAGTTCCCCAGCCCGTCAGGGACGCCAACGCGTACTGTGCCGCTGATGGTTTCGGTCTGGTTCGACACTGCCGTGCCAGCCCGTAAAAACGCAGATTCAGCTGTCTCCGCCGCGATCATCAGTTCCCGCCCGGCCGTGGTCAGCTCCGACCCGGTGGTGCGCCGCTCAATCAGCTTCGTGCCAAGGTCATGTTCAAGCGCGGTCAACTGCCGCCCGACGGTGGCATGGTTAAGGCCAAGTTGACGGGCAGCGGCAAGGATTTGTCCCTGCCGGGCGACGGCAAGAAAAATGCGAAAGCGATCCCAATCCATGATCAAATCCTTATGAGAGCTGGCGACTTTAAAAATTGCACATCGAATTTGCATAAATGATAATTGATGTGCATCGGTGTGCATACCCATAATGTCGCCACTTTGCGGATGGTATCGTCACGCAATCAACAAATCAGGTTTATCGGGAGGAACCCCTATGTCCAACCAGCTTACCCATTACATTGGCGGCAAGCGCGTTGCCGGAACATCTGGCCGTACGGCGGCTGTTTTTAATCCGGCGACCGGTGCTCAAAGCGGCACCGTCGATCTTGCATCGAAATCTGAAGTCCGGGCGGCGGTTGAGTCGGCGGCGGCTGTGCGTGCGGAGTGGGCGAATACAACCCCGCTGCGCCGGGCGCGTATTCTCAATAAATTCCTTGGCATTCTCGAAGACCGATCCGAAGAACTGGCCGCAGCCATCACCGCCGAACACGGCAAGGTTTTGTCCGATGCGCTGGGCGAAGTCACCCGCGGGATCGAGGTTGTTGAATTCGCTACCGGCGCACCGCAGCTTTTGAAAGGTGAATTCACCGAAAACGTCGGTACCAAGGTGGATAGCCATTCTGTGCGTCAGCCGTTGGGTATCGTTGCCGGTATCACCCCGTTCAACTTCCCGGCGATGGTGCCGATGTGGATGTTCCCGGTCGCGCTTGCATGCGGTAACTGCTTTATCCTGAAACCATCCGAACGCGATCCGTCCGCGTCGCTTCTGCTGGCAGAATGGCTGACCGAGGCCGGTTTGCCGGACGGCGTGTTCAACGTTGTTCAGGGCGACAAGGAAGCGGTTGATGCGTTGCTGTTTGATGCAGACGTCACCGCGATCAGCTTTGTCGGGTCGACCCCGATTGCGAAATACATCTATGAAACCGCAACCGCGCAGGGCAAACGCTGTCAGGCGCTGGGTGGTGCGAAAAACCACATGATCATTATGCCGGACGCCGATATGGATCAGGCGGTTGATGCCCTGATGGGCGCGGCTTATGGATCGGCTGGCGAACGTTGCATGGCGATTTCGGTCGCAGTACCGGTCGGTAAGGAAACCGCCGATACCCTGATTGAGAAGCTCGTACCGCGCATCAATGAACTGCATGTCGCACCGGGTACGGATCCGAAAGCCGAGATGGGGCCGCTGGTCACCGCGATGCATCGGGACAAGGTTGTTGGCTATATCGACAAGGGTGTCAAAGAAGGTGCCAAACTGGTTGTTGATGGCCGTGGTATCAATCTTCAGGGCTATGAAGACGGCTATTTCGTCGGTGGTACCCTGTTTGATGATGTGACCCCGGATATGAGCATCTACAAGGAAGAAATCTTTGGCCCGGTTCTGTCAGTTGTCCGTACCGATGATTTCGAAACGGCTGCGGATCTTGTGGATAGCCACGAATACGGCAACGGGACTGCGATCTTTACCCGGGACGGCGATACCGCCCGCGAATTTGCCGCACGTACCCAGACCGGCATGGTCGGTATTAACGTACCGATCCCGGTTCCGATGGCGTTCCATTCGTTTGGCGGCTGGAAGGCATCGCTGTTTGGCGATCATCACATGCATGGCCCGGAAGGTGTTCGGTTCTATACCAAGCTTAAAACCATCACGTCTCGCTGGCCGACCGGGATTCGCAAGGGTGCTGAGTTTGTGATGCCGACGATGAAATAAGCAATCGGCTGATTGCAGAAAGAAAGCCGCGTAAGGAACCTTACGCGGCTTTTAGTTTGCGTGGATGACAGGGAGCCATAAAGTCCACGGCAAGAAAGGCTAGTGGGTGATCGGTTGGGTCAGGGTGACGATATTAAAACCCTGTCGCGCGAAGATTTTTGATTGCTGGGCTATACTTTCGCGTTTGCGTTCGGGGTGTTCGTCAAGCGTGATGCAGCCAATCGGGATGACGGTGGCATCGCGACGCGCAAGGGTCAGGATGTCATCGGCAATGTGATCTTCGTGAAAGACGATGTCGGCGGTTTCAATGGCGCGCGCAATGCCATGCGGCAAGTCAAACGCGTTATCAACATGAACATCCGCCATAAGTGTTTGGCCGCCGGGGACGGTTGCCGAACTGCCATCTGGCACGAATTGACGAAGGGCAAGGTCGATGTCTTCGGGGCCAATCGACCGTGCAGAGTGGGTTTGTAATCCGCGCTGGAAAAAATGCGTCCAGAACCGTTGGCGCGATACATTGTCATGCAAATGATCGGCAACCTTTTGCCGGGCATCGCGCGCGATCCGGGCAAGCTGCGACATGGTGGCGGGCAGGACGGTTTCGAGACGCTGACGAATGATGCGGGCCAATGCCGGGGCACAGGCCCCGGTCGAGATCGTGATCATCACCGGCGAACGATCAAGGATGGCAGGCACAATGAAATCACACTGTGCGGTCTTGTCGACAACATTCAACAGGATGTTGCGCCGTTTGGTTGCCGCCTTTACGCGTGCGGTAAGGTAGGGATCGTCGGTGGCGTCAAACACCATCGCGGCGCCATTGACCATGGTGTCAACGAAGGGCGTGCGTTCCCAAAAAATGCGCCCTTCGTCCACCATCACGGCGATATCGTCACAGATTTCGGGTGCGACGACCGTGATATTGGCCTGACTTTTAATTAAAATGCGAAGTTTGCCGGTGGCGACTTCACCGCCACCAAGAACAAGAACCTTCTTGCCGGTGACATGAATGAAAGCCGGGAAATAGGCATAGTTTTCGGTCCGGTCAGGGTTGGTGGTCCCCATGCCCGGATTACGGATGCGATCATTCAGCGGCGCGCGGTAGTGCGTCATCGAGAATCTCCTTTATTTCCGGCAAACAGGAACCACATCCCGTTCCAGCCTGAAGCAAGCGGCCGATATCGGTTGGGGACACGGCGTTTTGGTCGACAATGGCCTTGCTGATCGCGGCCAATCCGACCGAGAAGCATGAACAGATAAGGCGGTCATTAATTGCGCCGGCATCGGGCATGCGCCCGGCGAGCAAGGCGTTGCGTTCCGGCGTTGCAAGGGCATCTGCCGCCAGCAGGTTTGATATCCAGTCGCGCCCAAGGGCCGGGCGGTCGGGCCCGATGAACAGCGCACCGGTGATGCGGTCACCGCTCAATCTGGCGTAACGGTGAATGCCTTTTTTGCTGTCGCTATATTCAATGATCTGTTCATCGTTGGTGTTGGCCGCCATGGGTAGAAGTGATTTGAACATGCATGATTGTTCGCCGGCGATTTCATAGATCATGCTGCCTTGTCCGGTTGCTCCGACCCAATAGGGCAGGTTGCCAAGATCAACTGGTGTGCTGGAAAACAGCAAACCTTGCCATTTCGCGACAAATGGTTCGACGGATACCGGGGTGTATTTGGTTTCGGGTTGGCCGGAGTGGGGGTCGACATTGGGGGGCGTGAGCCGACCAATCCCACCCGCGGCCGAGTAGACATCGTTCCAGTGCATCGGAACGAAAACCTGTCCGGGGGCTTGCGCGTCCGTGATTGCAACACGCATCAGCGATGTGCCGTGTTTGCTGTTGATCCGGGCGAGGCCGCCATCTTTGACCCGGTAACGGGCGGCATCCTCAGCACAGATTTCAAGCAGCGGTTCGGGGCGATGGGCCGACAGGCGTGCTGCCGTTCCAGTGCGTGTCATGGTGTGCCATTGATCGCGGTAGCGACCACTGTTGGCGACCAACGGGAAATCGGCACTTGTTTGTGATTGCGGGATGATATGTTCAACCCCGATCATTTTCGCACGGCCATTTGATGTGGTAAAAATGCCATTGCCATACAGGCGTTCAGCGCCGGTAATAGGCTGGTTCTTGCGCGAAGCGGGCCATTGGAAGGGCTCCATTGCGTCATAGGCGGATTTTTTTGCCTTGTGCCAGACGCCAATGTCAAAGGCGCGCAGCCCATCATTTTCAAATTCTGACAGGGCGGCATGTTCGGCGAAAATATCACTTGGACCGCTATATTTGAACGATTTGCCGTATCCCATGGATTTGGCGACTTCGGACATGATCCACCAGTCGGGTTTGGCATTGCCTTGGGCGTCGCGGAATGGGCGCTGGCGTGAAATACGGCGTTCGGAATTGGTCACCGTGCCCGATTTTTCCGCCCAGCCGGATGCGGGCAACTTGATATGGGCGTGGCGCAATGTATCGGTATCGCTGACCACGTCCGATACAATCACCAACGGGCAGCGCGACAGAGCCAGACGAACCCGATCAGCGTCGGGCAGGCTGACGGCGGGATTGGTGGCCATGATCCAGACGGCCTTGATCTCGCCGGTTTCAATCGCGCGAAACATATCAACCGCTTTAAGGCCTTCGCCCGGTTCCAGAACATCTGATTTCCAGAACCGTTTGACGCGATCAATATCAACCGGATCATTGGGGTTCATGTGGGCGGCAAGCTGATTGGCAAGGCCGCCAACCTCGCGCCCGCCCATGGCGTTGGGCTGGCCAGTGACAGAAAACGGGCTGGAGCCCGGTTTGCCGACACGACCGGTTGCCAAATGGCAATTAAGGATCGAATTGACTTTGTCCGATCCGCTTGAGGATTGGTTGACCCCTTGTGAAAACACCGTCACGGTGCGATCAAAGGCGGCAAACCAGCTAAAGAACGTTTCCAGTTTCCCCAGGCCTGAGCCGAATGCATCAGCGCTGTCATGGGTGTCGAGCCCGCATTTTTTTGCGGTTGTCTCGAGATCGGGGCAGTCGGCACGGGCCTCTGCCACGGCCTGTTCATAGCCGCTAACATGGCGGGCGACGTATTTAAGGTCGGTATTGCCGGTCTGATCAAGCCATGCCAGCAAGCCATTAAACAGTGCAACGTCGCTGCCCGGTTTGATCGGCAGGTGCAAATCGGCAATATCGCAACTTGCCGTGCGGCGTGGATCAATCACAATAATCTTCGTGCCGTGCTTTTCCTTGGCCGCGCGCAGGCGCTGATTAAGCACCGGATGACACCATGCCAAATTCGATCCGGTCAGAATGACCAGATCGGCAATTTCCAAATCTTCGTAGCAGCCCGGCACCACGTCCGCACCAAACGCACGTTTGTGCCCGACCACCGTTGATGCCATGCACAGGCGCGAATTGGTGTCGATATGGGGCGATCCGATGAAGCCCTTAATCAGCTTGTTGGCAACATAGTAATCCTCGGTCAGAAGTTGACCGGAAACATAAAACGCCACCGATTTTGGCCCGTGCTGCGCGATGGTGTCGCGCAGGCGGTCGGCGGTTGCGGATATGGCCGTCGACCAATCGGTTTTCTCACCGTCGACTTCGGGGTCGAGTAACCGGAAATCACGTTTGGTTTCCGCCGTAATCGTATCAATCAGCGCGGCCCCTTTGGAGCATATTCTCCCAAAGTTGGCCGGGTGATCGGGATCGCCGCCGACAGCAAATCCATCACGGGTTGGCGAAATGATCAGGCCACAGCCAACACCGCAATAGGGGCAGGTTGTTTTGACCTCATCCCGCATGGCGCAGTCCGGCTTGCAGTTCGGTTAGCCCGACACGCACGGTCCCATCAATGATTTGGCATTCGACCTTGGCCGCGCAGCCATCATCAGGTCCTTGTGCCTCGCCGGTTTCAAGCGAGAACACCATGTTGTGTAGAGGGCAGGTCACGAAATGACCATGAACAATGCCCTGTGCCAGCGGCCCCTGTTTGTGCGGGCAGCGGTCAAGAAGCGCGTAGACCTGATCATCAAGGGTGCGGAAAATGGCAATCCGGTCGGTTTCGGTTTGCAGGGTGCGGGCGCCTTGGCGCGGGATGTTGGCGACAGGCCCGACATCAATCCAGCTTAGAATGTCTGTCATTTTCCTACTCCGCTGCGACCATGGGAAGGGGGGTGAATTCATGGGCATCAACGCCTTGGCTCGCGCGTTCTGCCCATGGGTCTATTTGTGCTTTTTGCTGACTGACCTTGAAGCGATCAAACAGCGTCTTGCGGTTGGCGGCATCATCGACCATCTGGTCCTGAACGTGCTTCAGGCCAACCCGCTCGATCCACGGTGCGGTTCGTTCAAGGTAGCGGGCTTCTTCGCGGTATAGCTGGATGAAGGCACCGCAATATTCCATGACCTCCTCGTCAGTAGTGACCTTGCACAGAAGCTCGGTCGCCTTGACGTGAATGCCGCCATTGCCGCCAACATGAAGATCCCAGCCGCCATCGGTTGCAACCACACCAAAATCCTTGATCGTGGCTTCGGCACAGTTACGCGGGCAGCCCGATACGGCCATCTTGAATTTATGGGGCATCCATGATCCCCAGGTCATTTTTTCAAGTTCAACTGCCATGCTGAGCGACATCTGTGTACCAAAGCGGCACCATTCCTGCCCGACGCAGCTTTTGACGGTACGCAGTGATTTGCCATAGGCATGACCCGATACCATACCCGCCGCATTCAGATCGGCCCAGACGCCCGGAAGGTCTTCTTTTTTCACACCCAGAAGGTCAATGCGTTGCCCGCCGGTGACCTTGACGGTCGGGATTTCAAACTTGTCGGCAACATCGGCAATGGCGCGCAATTCGCGCGGGTTGGTCAAGCCACCCCACATGCGCGGAATAACCGAATAGGTGCCGTCTTTTTGGATGTTGGCGTGAACGCGTTCGTTGATAAAGCGCGATGCACCGTGATCAACATATTCGTTCGGCCAGGCTGCCAGAAGGTAGTAATTCAACGCCGGACGGCAGACATGGCACCCATCCGATGAAGCCCATTCGAGTTCCTGCATGACTGCGGGCATGGATTTGAGTTTTTTGGCAACGATCAGGCGGCGCACGCTGTCATGATCATGTTCGGTGCAGGTGCAAATCGGTTTGACGGCTGCGACCTGATAATCGCCGCCCAAGGTCGCCGCCAGCAGGTTCTCAACCAGTCCGGAGCATGATCCACAGGACGCGGATGCCTTGGTGTGGCCTTTGACCTCATCAAGGGTGGTCAGCCCCTTTTCAGTGATGGCCGAAACGATGGATCCTTTGCAAATGCCGTTGCAGCCGCAAATTTCTGCATCATCTGGCAGGGCTGCAACGGCATCAAGCGGGTTTCCGGCAGCACCCCCGGCAAATGCCTGACCAAAGGCAAGCGTGTCACGCAATTCGGTGACGTCTTGCCCGTCTTTCATTAGCTGGAAGTACCAGCCACCATCGGATGTGTCGCCATAAAGGACCGCACCCTTGATTTTGCCGTCTTCAAGAACGATACGCTTGTAAACACCGCGACCGGCATCGCGGAACACGATTTCTTCGGTGTCACCGCCGCCCGAAAAATCCCCGGCAGAAAAAACATCAACGCCGGTCACCTTGAGCTTGGTCGAGGTGACCGAACCGGCATAGCCAAGCGTTTCAATTTCAACCAAATGATCGGCACAGGATTTGGCCATTTCAAACAATGGCGCCACAAGGCCATAGCATTGACCGCGATGCTGTACGCATTCACCAACCGCGAAAACGGCCGGATCACTGGTGGTCATGACATCATCAACGACAATGCCGCGTTCGACGGTAAGTCCGGCATCCGTGGCAAGACGTCCATTGGGGCGAATACCAACAGCCATAACCACCAGATCCGCCGGGATCATGGTGCCGTCCTTCAGGCGAACGCCGGTCACGTTTTCGGTGCCAACGATTTCACCTGTATCGGCAGCAGTAATGACCTTGATGCCGCGGCGCTCGAGCTCCTGCGCAAGAAGGTAACCCGCCGACGGATCAAGTTGGCGTTCCATCACATGGCCCGCAAGATGCAGGATCGTTACGTTCATGCCGCGTGCCTGCAAGCCAACTGCTGCTTCAAGGCCAAGAAGCCCGCCACCGATGACCACGGCCGGGCCACCTTTGGCGGCAGCACCCAGCATGGTATCGACATCATCGACATCGCGGAAAGTGACAACGCCATTCAGTTTGTGGCCGGGGACCGGAATAATGATCGGGTCGGAACCGGTCGCTAGCAACAGTCGGTCATATTCGGTTTCCGTTCCGCTTTTGGAAATAACAACCTTACGGTTGCGGTCAATCGAAACGACGGGATCACCGGAATAAAGGTGAATGTTGTTTTCGCTGTACCATTCCGGCGTGTTGATGACGATTTCATCGAAACCCTTTTCACCCGACAACAACGGCGACAGCATGATGCGGTTGTAGTTAACCCGGGGCTCTGCGCCGAAAACGGTGATGTCGTATTTGTCCGGATTGCGGGACAGGATTTCTTCTACGGTGCGCATGCCGGCCATGCCGTTGCCGATGACAACCAGGCGGGCTTTTGCGGTCTTTATTGCGGCAGGGACGTGGTTCATCTGTCTCTGGCTCCTCGTCGCGGGATGCGAAGTTGGCACAAAAAAAACGCCCGATGCGGTCTGCCTTCGAAAAAGGCATGTCGCAACGGACGTCATTATCCGGGGAACCCGTCATTGGATTGTTTATATATAGGATCGGCATCTTGGCCGGAGCTGCAGGCGACACTGCCCGCGCTCATATGTTTCTGTATTCAAGTGCCGTGCCAGAATGTGAGTTTCGGTAAATTATCTCGTAAGCAACTGAGATATATGAAGGATCATGGGAAGTAGCGATTGCCTGATATTCGAGCAAAGCAGTAAATAGCACAAAAAATAAACAGTACAAAATATGAGTGATTTATTTTTGTGCATATTCGCCTGATCTTCAGGCATTCCATTTTTTACGTTGCAGTCGCGATCAGTTAAAATTGTTATATTTCAGTATGTTGAAAGTTTTATCCCGCATCGCGGAAAAATTGGCGCGGTGTTTGCACATCCTATTTCCGTGTGAGCAGCTTTGACGAAAGCAGGCCCAATGACGGGTGGCTCACAGTTCTTCGTCCAACGGCGGACGATCAGACGTTTGGAACTGCCGCGCGATGACCGCGCAGCGCGTTCGATCCGAATGACGGGCCGCCTGCGGAATCCATCTGATGAAGCATGAAGGCCCATAGCAAAAACCGTCGGTTGTTCACGGCACTCAAGATGCTCTGTTCGGCCAAAACGAAGGGCTTCACCGTTATGGAAATCAAGAACAAGGCTACACGCATAAACCTGTTCAGTCTCAAGACTGTCCAGATGCGCACTTTTCACCTGACCTGGCTTTCATTTTTCCTGTGTTTTTTCGGCTGGTTCGGGATCGCACCGCTGATGCCGCTGGTCCGCGATGATCTAGGCTTAAGCAAAAGTGAAATCGGCAGTACGATCATTGCATCGGTTGCCATCACGGTTCTTGTGCGACTTCTGATCGGCCCACTGTGTGACAAGATCGGTCCGCGCAAAACCTATACCGGCTTGCTGGTGCTTGGCTCGTTGCCGGTGATGTTGATCGGCCTTGCCGACAGCTATGAAACCTTCCTGCTTGCGCGTTTGGCGATTGGCTCAATCGGCGCATCGTTTGTGATCACGCAGTATCACACCTCCACCATGTTTGCGCCCAATGTTGTCGGTACGGCGAATGCCACGACAGCAGGCTGGGGGAACCTTGGCGGTGGTGTGACGCAGATGGTCATGCCACTGATCCTTGCCATGATCCTCGGGTTTGGGCTTTCCGAAACCATGGGCTGGCGTTTGGCAATGGTCTTCCCGGGCGCGATCATGCTTGTGGTTGCAGTGCTTTACTGGGTCTTCACCACCGATTGCCCGGAAGGCAACTATGCCGAAATGCGCAAAAGCGGTGCGCTGTCGGCCGAGGATGATCATGCAGGTGCGACCAAAGGCATGATGGCGGCGATGTCTGATTACCGCGTTTGGGCCTTGTTCCTTGTTTATGGGGCGTGCTTTGGCGTTGAGCTGACCATCAATAATATTGCGGCGATCTACTTCTTTGACCGTTTTGATCTGAGCCTTGCCACAGCGGGTGTGATTGCTGGTCTGTTTGGTCTGATGAACATCTTTGCCCGGACGCTGGGTGGCGTGTTTTCCGATAAGTTCGCCGCCAAAGGCGGCCTTTCGGGTCGGGTCAAATTCCTGTTTTTCGCATTGTTTGTCGAAGGCATCGCTCTTGTTGCCTTCTCCATGATGGATGCCTTGGTCATTGCCGTTGCCGTGATGATTGTCTTCTCGCTGTTTGTTCAGATGTCAGAAGGTGCGACTTTCGGTATTGTGCCGTTCGTTAACCGCAAGGCACTTGGATCGGTTGCCGGCATTGTCGGTGCCGGTGGGAATGCCGGTGCGGTTGCCGCAGGCTTTTTGTTCAAGTCCGAGGCGCTTACCTATCAGGAAGGGCTTTTTTATCTCGGTTGTGCCGTGATTGTGTGTTCTTTTGCGGCCTTGGCTGTCCGTTTCTCGGCAGCAACCCAGGCCGAAGAACAGCAACGGTTTGATCGTGCGCATGCAGAACGCATGAGCACATCTGGATCGGGTCAGCCGGTACCTGCGGAATAAACGCACAACAATGATTTTTCGGGATGCGGCCTGTGTCGCATCCCGGTCCTTCAACCGGTCGAAAAAAAATGCCGGAGAAGATAACACAGACAGAGAGGCCTCGGCCGTCAGGGAGTTTGGGATAACTTGGTAAGGACAGAAGACTTCAACATTCTGGTGATTGACGAAGATCCTGACCGTGCGGCGATTGTCGAGCGCGGGCTGGTTGAAAGTGGCTATACCCGTGTGGCCCGGATCGGGACGTCTCACAATCTGGTCGAACGTATTCAGGCACTGGCACCCGATATCATCATTATTGATCTGGAAAACCCGGATCGCGATACGCTTGAACAGATGTTTCAGGTGTCGCGTGCCATTGCGCGCCCGATTGCCATGTTCGTTGATAAAAGTGATTCAAGCATGATCCACGAAGCGGTTGCCGCCGGGGTCAGTGCCTATGTGGTGGACGGGTTGCGCGAAGACCGCATTCGTCCAATTGTTGAAATGGCAATTTCGCGGTTTAATGTTTTTGATCAGTTGCGCCGTGAACGCGACGAAGCAAAAGCCAAACTCAATGAGCGCAAATTGATTGAACGGGCCAAAGGTATTTTAATGAAGGAAAAGGGTCTGACAGAAGAAGATTCCTATAACCTTCTTCGAAAGAACGCCATGAAACAGAACCGCAAGATCTATGAGATCGCGCAAAGCGTCATCACGGCGTTTCAGTTGGAGTTTTAGGGAATGGGGAACAAAGTTCGTCTTGGCTTCGTGCCATTGGTTGATTGCGCCATCCCGGTTGTTGCGCGCGCCATGGGATTTGCCGATCAGGAAAATATCGAACTTGAACTGGTACGCGAAATGTCGTGGGCGGCCATTCGTGACAAGCTGTCATATGGCGTTTATGAGGCCGCCCACCTTTTGGCCGGTATCCCGATTGCAGCGCGCCTTGGATTGGGTGGCGTTCCGGTGCAGCATCTTGTTGTGCCGATGGCGCTTGGCCGGGGTGGTAATGCGATCACGGTCTCAACACGGCTATATCAACGGATGCTTGAAGCCGATCCTGTGGCGATGCATGGGCCACGTGGCTTATCGGCGCGCGCGTTGAAAAAAGTCATCGACGAAGATCGGGCATCGGGCCGCCCGGTCATGTCGTTTGCAACTGTTTTCCCGTTCTCAAGCCATAATTACGAACTGCGCTACTGGATGGCGGCCGCCGGGATTGACCCGGACAAGGATGTCAATATCGGGGTGATTGCGCCACAACGCATGTTTGACAGTCTGCGCAATGGCTGGGTGGATGGCTATTGCGTCGGGGAGCCGTGGAACCAGCGGGCGGTTTTCCATGGTGACGGGGTCATTGTCGCGTTGAAAGACGACATCTGGTCGCGTAGTCCGGAAAAGGTCCTTGGTGTGCGGCAGGACTGGGTGGATTCAAATCCTGATACGGTTTCGGCCCTTGTGCGGGCCCTTGTCCGGGCGGCGGAATGGGCCGATGAGCCGGGCAATCGCGCGGAACTTGCCCAGATGTTGTCAGAAGAATCCAATGTCGGTGCACCCTATGATGTGCTTAAGGCGTCACTTGACGGGCGTCCGGTACTTCGCCCCGGCGAAGCCCCGATTGAGGTGCCGGATCGGCATGTTTTTTATCGCTATACCGCGACCTTCCCATGGTTGTCACAGGCAAGCTGGGTCGGCGCACAGATGAAACGATGGGGGCAAGTGCCCGCCAACACCGACCTTAATCAGGTGATCCGGCAAGTCTATCGCCCGGATTTGTATCGGACGGCGGTTAAGGGGCTTGATGTTGCCGTGCCGGCACATGATTGGCGGGTAGAAGGCACAAATGGTGCTGACGACCGTGCGTTTGTCGGACCGGACAGTTTCCTTGATAACTCGGTATTTGATCCTGATCTGGCCTGATGATGCATCAAATCAGGTGCTAAATAAGCAAAGGGCAGCTTGATCGCTGCCCTTTGTCTGTTTAGTGGCGTGTGTTTGGCGTTAGTTTGACTTTTTCTGTTCAAACAGTACGCCCGGGTTCATCCGGTTGTCCGGGTCAAAGCTGCGTTTGACGGTCTGCATCAGTTCATAGCGCAGCGGATCACACAGGCGTTTTAATTCGTCGGTCAGTTTACGTCCGACACCGTGTTCGGCGCTAAACGTGCCATCGAAACTTGCGGCGATATCATGGACACACGTCTGAACATTGTGGGTCACAGCATCGGGATCGGCCAGATTGTTCCAATACTCATGCGGGAACATCAGGATGTAATGGACATTGCCATCGCCAAGATGGTTGACCAAAATTGGTGTCGCCATCGGGAATTTTTCTGCGGTGACTTCCTTGGCCTTGGCGATGAAAGCCGGGACTTTGGACACACGGATCGCAACGTCATGGACAAGGCCCATACCTTCGAGTTTGTTGGCTTCGGTCACGGAATGACGCACATGCCAGATCTGTTCGGCCTGTGTGGAGTTGCTGGCGATAAAGGCATCAAGAACCGATCCGTTTTCAAGGTTTTCGCCGAGAGTTTCCTCAAAGACGCTATTGAGGTCAACGGAGGTGTCGGTCGAGGTCAACTCGATCATTAACGACCAGTCAGGGACAGTATCAAACGGCACATGTATGCGGTCGATATGGCGGACAACCGCGTCAATTTCAGTGCCAGATAACAGTTCGAAGGCTTCTATATAAGGGCCGCATTTATCCTGAAATTCGGTAAATAGGCGCACGGCGGTTTCGGGGCTGTCAACCGACACCCAAGCATGGGCATCATTGGTGTTTTCCGGATGCAGGCGAAGTGCGGCACCGGTGACAATACCAAGGGTGCCTTCGGCCCCGATAAATAGGTGTTTGAGGTCATACCCGGTGTTGTTTTTCTTGAGCCCTTCAAGGTCGGTCAGAATGCGGCCGTCGGCTAAAACGACTTCGATCCCGCACACCAGATCGCGCATCGGGCCGTATTTTACAACCCCGGTTCCCCCGGCATTGGTTGAAATTAGGCCGCCGATCTGTGCGCTGCCCTCGCTGCCCAGATACAGTGGGAACTGACGTTTGTAGGGCTTACATTTTTCGTGCAATTCAGCCAGAATCACACCAGCATCAACGGTTGCGATATTGGCCGCTGCATCAATTTCGCGGATCTGTTTCATCCGCTGAAGGCTAATCACGATACCGGGTTTGTCTTCGGGTGACGGGCTTTCAGGAACCCCGCCGTAGCAGAGGCCGGTATTCCCCCCAAGGGGAAATACCGGCTGTCCTTCCTCGGCAGCCACCTTCATCGTCCGGGAGACCTCCTCGACATTGGCTGGAAGCGCAACGCACACGGCGTTACCTTTCCTGCGATCGCGCCAATCGATCAAGTAAGGGTGCATTTCTTGAGGATCGGTGATCAAACCTTTATCGCCGAGGATTTTTTGGAGACGATCAATCATGGCTGGTCCTTGGAAAGAAAAATCAGGCTACGTTTGCAAGTGATGCGGCATCGAATGCGGTTTTAAGTGCCGTGATGGTCGGGGCTGACGGGCCTTCAAGCGGCAAGCGAACGCCACCCGCAGAATAACCAGCCATTTCCATGTATTTCTTAAGCGGCCCCGGGTTGGTTTCGCGGAAGATGGCATCAATTGCTGTATCAAGCTTTGTCTGAAGCTTAAGCGCTTCGTTCAGCTTGCCCTGGCGTGCAAGGTTAAAGACCTCAATCCAGATTTTTGGATAAACGTTGGCAGATGCCAAAACCCCGCCTTTGGCGCCCATGGTGACATGGGTGGCAAACAGGGGTTCTTCACCACTGAGGATGGCCATTTTGTCACCGGCCAGTTTCATGGTTTTGATGAAGGCTGGCATGTCGTAGTTCGAGCATTTCATCCCAATGATCGATCCGTCTTCTGCCATGGCCTGAATGGTTTCGGCATTGGTTGCGACAGTCGTGCGGCGCGGTATTTCATACAGCAAAACCGGAACACCGATTTCATTGCGGTAGTTGGCAAAATATTCGCGCATGCCATCCTGGGTACCCGCTGCGTAGTAGGGGGTCACGGTCATGACTGCGGCCGCACCGGCATCTTCAAAATCCTTACCCGCTTCGACGGCATCGGGAAAGCCGGTCGACAGAACGCCGGGAATGATAGGGGCGCTACCCGCCGCATCGACACAGGTTTTGACAATATCCTTACGTTCCTGACGTGAAAGGGCCGGGTATTCGCCGGTCCCGCCAATCGGAACGATGCCAGTAGCACCCGCTGCAAGTTGCCGGGTTACCAGATCAGACAACGCTTTGTGATCGACGGATTTGTCTTCGGTGAAGGGCGTTACAATGGCGGTATAAAGGCCATTGATATCGTTTTTGGTAAGCGTCATGTGAAGTCTCTTGTCTTTTGGGTGGTGGCGATATTGTGATTAGTTCAAGAAGCCAAACAGTCGCGGCAGGGTCAGTGACACCGCCGGGATGTAGGTCACGATCATCAAGACGATCAGGTTCGATATCAGGAACGGGAAGCTTTTTCGGACAATGTTGGCGAGGGGCTGTCCGCTAATGGCTGATCCAAGATATAATCCAAGTCCATAGGGCGGTGTCATTAGGCCGATCATGACGTTGACGACCATGATTACGCCAAACTGCACCGGATCGACACCCATCGCTGCAACGATCGGGGTGAAAAGCGGGGCAAACAGCAATAGCTGAACCGAATCCCCGATCCACAGACCATTGATCAGGAAGAAGATGTTCAGACAAAGCAGCAGCATCCAGGGTTGCAGGTCGAGTGTCTCGACCAGCATGGTCAGTTCGGATGGTACTCGTTCGTTAGCCAAAATCCAGCTGATGACGCTGGCAAAGCCAACAATCAGATAGACCGAGGCCGAGGTGCGCACCGCGCGGTCAAGGATGGCCCAAAGCTGTTTCAGCGACAGGCTGCGATAGGCGCAGATACCCACAACAATCGCATAAGCAACTGCGATGGATGCGGCTTCGGTGGCTGTGAAAACACCTGAAATAATCCCGCCAATAATGATCAACGGCATGAACAGCGCCCAGAAGGCATTGTAGAAAATCTTGAATGCCAGAACCAGGGTCAGGGCCTTAATCGGGTTGGCTGGGAAGTTGTTTTTACGTGCAATGAAATAAATCACGATAATCTGCGCGATTCCCATCAAGGCACCTGGAATAGCCCCGCCAAGGAACAGCGCGGCAACCGATGTATTGGTCAGGCTTGAAAAAATGATCAACGGGATTGACGGTGGAATGATCGGCCCCTGAATGGCCGAGCTTACCGTGACCGCGGCGGCAAAGTCCGCGTCATATCCGTCCTTTTTCATCATGTCGATTTCGACGGGCCCCAAGGCGGAGATATCGGCAAGTGCCGAGCCCGAAACACCTGAAAACATCATCGACCCGACAACGTTGACATAGGCAAGACCGCCACGCCAGCGACCGACCAAAAGGCGCGAGAATTGCACAAGCCGGTCTGTCATGCCGATAGACGTCATGATCTCGCCGGCAATGATGAATAGCGGGATCGACAACCAGATGAAGACATCCATTCCCGTAAAGAACTTATGGGAAAACATGTGCAGCATGTCGGTCATGCCGGGTTTGACGAAGAAGTAGGAAAGCCCGGCAAAGCCGATGGCAAAGATCACGGGGCTGCCAAGGAACATCAGCAGCAGCAACAACCCGATCATGGTGATAAGTGCGTAATCCATAGTGTGCCCTTACAGCTCTGCGCGTAAAAGTGATGCTTCTTGTTCTTCGTCGGGACCTCTGATGATGTCGCGAAGGGCAAGAACAACCATGTGGAAAAGCATCAAGGCGGCTCCGACCGGAACGGCAAGATAAATCCAGAACCATGAAAGGTTCAGCGCAGCGGACGTACGACGCAGGCCAAAGATTGCCGAATCAAAGCCTTTGACAAGCAGGACAGCCAACAGCCCTGCGAGCAGCAGGCGGAAAAAGGCATTGCGATAGCCAAGCCACCGGCGCGGCCAGAAGGCGTCGAAGAAATCAACACAGACCAGTTGTTCATCGCGAACAAGTAGGCTGCCGCCCAGCATGACGACCCAGATCATCAGAAAGCGCGATGCTTCTTCGGGCCAGGGGAGCGAAAAGCTGAAACCAAAACGTAGAACGACCTGAACGAATAGGACAACCGCGACCGATGCCAGCATCAGTCTGGCAGCAATCGACGTCAGGTTTGCGATGGTCGTCGATAGTTTTTCAAGGAACAGAAGCATTGGAGGTCCTCTCTCGGACCGTGTTTTCTGCGGATGGCAACACGGATATCAGAACAGCGTGCGAAGAGGCCGAACGCAACTTGCACAGCATGGGGCTGTCGATGGCTCAATGTCTAAGAAAGCGCCAGAACAGTCAGGAAATGCAAGGTTATAGAAAAGGCCCGGAAATCTTGCTTCCCGGGCCTTGTCATTTTATTCCTGTGCGGCTTTGACGGCTGCCTCAAGTTCGTCGATCAACTCGGCGCCAACCTTTTCTTCCATGAAGGCACGGATTGGTTCTTTGGTGGCATCAACGAATTGCTGGAACTCGGCCGGGGTCGGCTGATAAATTTCGACGCCGGCATCGCGAATAACCTTGAGGTCCTGTGATTCCTTGGCCGCAATAATGCCGAGCATCGCAAAGGTTGCTTCCTGTGTGGCATTGTCAAAGATCGCTTTGTCTTCGTCGCTCAGGCCCTGATAAAAATCGTCATTGATGGTGATCAGTGGCATGTTGATCAGGTGGTGATCAAGTGTGTAGTATTTTTGTACTTCCTGAAGATTAGTCAGAAGCATGGTGTAAGGAGCATTTTCCTGACCATCGACAACACCGGTCTGAAGCGCGCTGTAAAGTTCGGCCCAGGCAATCGGGGTTGGTGATGCGCCAAGTGCTTTGACCATTTCCATGTGCAGTGGGACAGTCTGGGTGCGAATTTTCAGACCCTTCATATCTTCTGGTGTGTGGATCGGGCGAACCGAGTTCGAGAAGTTACGAAACGCACCAGTCAGGTAACTCATGACGCGAACGCCGCTGCCTTCTGCAATCATGTCCGCCAGCTTGTCGCCAAATGTTCCTTCATTGAGAACCTTGCGGGCGACTTCGGTGGTCGGGAAGGTATAGGGCATTTCGAGAATCTGTGCGGGTGGGTAATAGGCCGCCAGATGGCCCGCATTCAAACCGCCAACCATGTCAACTACGCCAATGGCGTTCTGTTCGGCAAGGGATTCAAGATCGCCGAGCTGACCATTCGGGAAGACTTCAAGCTTGTATCGGCCGCCAGACTGGTTCTGAAGGACGTTGTCGAAAACTTCGGTAAAGGTCCAATAGGGATTGTTCAGAAGGTCGCCTTCGCCATCAACATGGGCGAATTTGACAATGGTTTGTGCATTGGCGGATGCGGACAGTACGGTGCCAAGGCCGATGGTGGCGGCGAGGGTGACATGCCGAAGTTTCCGAATGAAGGTCATTCTTTCTCCTTTACCGGGCAACGGACAAAGCAGTGGCGCTTCGAAGGTGGCCTGGTATTTCCCTGATAAAATTATGATCAGTTGCGCCGGGCATTCATGCCGGGCTGCAATTGACGGCTTTGTTACCGGATGCATCCGAAAGGTTGTGCAGCGACGATTGGGCGAGAAGAGCATCGCAAAATCGGTTTGCATCCGGTGAAATCAGAATATATCCGATATGACTGATGTCAACAAAATACGATAAAAATTTTCCTATAGTATATTTTTTATCAAATGTGGCATATTTCCCAAGATGGGATATGCTGCTGTTGGTTCATTGGAATCGCAGTGGATTCAAGTAACGGTTGTCAGGCTATATGGGGTCGGACACATAAGTGACGATGTTTGCAAAAGGAATATTACGGAATGAACGTCGATCTGGAAGATTTCCAGTCCAACCGTCGGCAGGGTAATCCCGCCAGCAATAAATCCGACGAAATTGGACCACGGTTGCATCAACTGCGCAAAGGGCGTGGCTGGACCTTGCAGGACGCCAGCAAGGCATCGGGAATTTCGGCATCCGCATTTTCCAAAATTGAACGCGGTGAGCTTTCGCCGACCATTTCAACGATCCAGCGCATTGCACGCGGATTTGAAATGGATGTGCTAAGCCTGCTGGCCGATCCGGAAACGCAACCCACCCTGCTTGGCCGTCGCAGTGTTACACGGGCAGAAGAAGGAAAACCGCATCTGTCAGGCAACTGCGATAACAAGCTTTTATGTGCGGATCTTAAAAACAAACGAATCACGCCGATAAAGACCCGTGTGGTTGCACGCGATGTTGAGGAATACGACGTCTGGCCCAAAACCGATGCCGAAATATTCATGACCATCCTGAGCGGGACCGTCGTCGTGCACAGCAAGATTTACGAGCCGCTGGAACTGCACGAAGGTGACTCGATGTATTATGACGCCAGTGCCGAGCATGTCTGGACCCGCAAAGGCCCGGAAGAAGCAGTTGTACTGTGGGTATTAACGAGCTGATCAATGGCCAGACTCTTGAATGCCGAAGACTTTCGGGGTGCTGCGCGCAAACGCCTTCCCAAAGGATTGTTTGAATATATCGACCGCGGTACCGAGGCTGAGCTGGCCATGGCCGATATTCGTCATTCACTCGATCGTATCAAGTTCCGGCAATCGGTTCTTTCCGGTCACTCACAATGTGACATGACGACGGAGCTGTTCGGGCATCATTACCCCGCACCACTGATTGTGGCACCGACGGCCTTGGCCGGGCTGGTATCCTATGACGGGGAAGTCAAACTTGCCCGTGCGGCCAGCCGGTTGGGAATACCATTTTGCGTCTCGACCCAGTCCGTCACCAGCATTGATGACATTCGCAAAGGCGCACCCGATGCGGAACTTTGGCTTCAGCTCTATGTCTGGAAAAACCGGGAACTGACGTGGCAATTGCTTGACCGTGCGCGCGATGCCGGGGTGTCGACGCTTGTGATTACCGCTGATACGCCGCTGTCGCCAAAGCGCGACTATAATCAGCATAACGGGTTTTCTGTTCCCTTCGTGCCGTCGGTGCGCGGGCTTGTGGATGTTTTGTCGCGGCCGGGTTGGCTGGGCTCGGTCATGATGCGCTATTTAATGACAACCGGCATGCCCAGCTATGCGCATTATCCGGCCGAATTTAAAACGGCAATCACCCGTGACGCGGTTGCCCAAGACGTTCAAATTGAAAGCGGCCTTGGATGGGATGACATTGCGCAAATTCGCGATCGCTGGTCTGGCAAGATCATCATCAAAGGCATCCTGTCGGAGAAGGACGCGGTGCAATCGGTGAAGGCTGGTGCCGATGGCATTGTGGTTTCGGCCCATGGCGGGCGGAACTTTGATGTCGCCCCGGCCCCGGCAAACGTCCTGCCCGGTATCGCCGCTGCAGTTGGCGAAAAAATTGCCATCATGGCCGATAGCGGCGTGCGCCGTGGCAGCGATGTTTTGAAATACCTTGCCCTTGGCAGTCGGTCCGTTCTGGTCGGGCGTTTACCGCTTTATGGTTTGGCCGCGGCGGGTGAGGACGGGGCCTTTGACGCGCTTTCAATGCTGATGGATGAAATGCACAGCAACCTGATTTTCGCAGGTGCCAAAAATCTTGAAGACTTCAAGAAAAACGCGATTGCGTCACCTGGGCATCCCCAACGGGAGTGACATTTAAAATGAAAAGAGACGGAATTACCCACCCCTTTTCATCGCCATTGTGCGGAAATTTCTGTCGTTGATTACTGGGAACTCAGCACCGGCGTTTCCAGAAGTTTACCGATTTCGACATCGCCAATGCCGCGATCCGTTTGGTGGGGCCCCGCGTTGCAAGCAAGGGTCGCGCCAAACAGCGCCTTGAACACCAGATACGGCGGGTTCCAGTCAACGATGGCATCGGTGGCCGCCCGGATGTGGGAGAATTGTTCGGCGACTTGATCCATCGGGGCATCGGACACCAGCCCACACAGCGGCAGCGGCAAGATCGCATCAAGTCTACCGTTTGACGCAACCGCCATTCCGCCACCGGCCTTGATGACCGCATTGGCGGCAATTGCCATGTCTTTGGGGTTGCCGCCAAAAACAGTCAGGTTGTGGCTGTCGTGTGAAACAGTGGTGCAAACCGCACCGCGCCATGTGCCCCAGTTTTCCAACAGGCCCACACGTGGTGTGCCATCGACCTTGCCATGGCGATGCGCGACTGCGATCAAAGTCGTGCCGTCGGGCGGGATGACAAAACCGTCTTTGACGTCTGCCTCAACCTCGCCCCAGCGGGTGAAGCGCGGGCGATCAATGGTGGCGATACGGACTTTGTCACCGGTCGCAGCAATGCGGAAATCATCGACTGTCAGCGGGGCGATCTTCATGGTGTCGGTCAGCGGGGCCGAGTCAAGGGCTGTGGGCTGTGTTTGAAGTTCGCCAGATTTTGCGACCATTTTGCCATTGGCAATAACGGTGTGGGCGACAAAGCCGTCAAGGTCATCAAAAATGACAATATCGGCCCGTCGTCCGGCGGCAATGAGCCCCAAGTCATTGCGCCCCAAACGCGTGGCGGCATTCAGCGTTGCTGCGCGCAAGGCCCATTGGGGTTTTATGCCATAACGCACCAAACGCCGCACAACATCATCAAGCCCGCCTGCGTTGGCCAGATCATCGGGAAAGACATCATCGGTGCAGAGCGTGACGGTTTGCGGCAGGAAACCAAGCTCATTGAGGGTTTGCACAAACCCCGGCAGCAAATGGTCATGCGATCCACGCATTTCAATCGTCAACCCGGCGCGCAGTTTTGCCATCAGATCGTCGTTTGACACCAACTCATGGTCCGATCCGATGCCGGCGGCGACAAAGGCGGCAAGGTCGCTGTTTTCCAGTCCCCGTGCATGGCCGCACACCAGTTTTTGCGATGTCAGGCCCGCTTGGACAATGCTGCTCATGCGCGGATCACGGTCGATGACGCCGCGCATGTTCATGACCTCGGCAACGCCGTGGATGTCTGGCCATGACAGCATTTCGGTCATGGCATCGCCATCAAAATCAGCCCCTGATACTTCATAACCCGGTGCGGCGGGAACGCAGGACGGTGCAAGGGTAAGGACGCGCAACGGCAAATCACGCACCGCATCGGTTGCCCATCGCACCCCATCAAGCCCCAGCACATTGCCAAATTCATGCGGGTCCCAGACCGTGGTGGTGACACCGCGTGGCACGACGGTTGCGGCGTAGGTCGCAGGCGTGGTCATCGAGCTTTCAACATGCATGTGCGTGTCGATCAGGCCCGGACTGACAAATCTGCCCCGTGCGCTGATCAGGGTGCGGGTGTCGCTTCGGGTAGCGGGTTCGTGGACACTGGCGATCATTTTTCCAACAATGCCGATATCGGCAAGGCGGATTTCGTCGGTGACCATATCAACGATTTTCCCACCGACGATCAGCACGTCAAACGGGGCATCGCCACGGGCAGCAGCAACCGCGCGCGCACGTAAGGCATCGTCATGCAGGTCAAGGGGTTCTGAATTTCTGTCTGTCATTTTCCGGCTTCTGCCTTTAACGCGTCAAAGATCATGGTGCGTGCACGATCGGCATCAACCGTCACGCCATATTGCGCATTGAATTTGGCGGTTGCGGTGGGGTCAATATGGGTTTGCCCCCGCGCGACACCATGGCTGGTATCAACCGCGACATGGGTGTTGGCAAATTGCACAACGTCAGGGTCAAGGAGTGTAATTGCGGCAACCGGATCAAAAATCGCCATGCCACTGCGTCCGCGTGAAATCCCGATATTGATGTAGCCGTCGGTCAGATCAGCCAAAAGGCTGGCATTCTGGCCGCCAGCAATGCGGATGGTATGGACATCGTCCGGGGTCGCAATAACCTTGCGGCACAGATCAAGTTCAACCATGCGAACAGGCAATTCATGGGCCAGTACAATTGCCAGAGCTTCGGGATCGGCAAAGGCATTATATTCGGCAAGGGCTGTATGATTGCCGCGCCCCGCCGCACCACCCATCCAGGTAATCTGGTCGATCTTGCGGGCCAAATCTGGACGGGCCAAGGCCAAAGCGGCAAGGTTGCCAAGTGGGCCAAGGGCCAGAATATGTTTCTTGTCATCCCCAGCGGCAGGCTGTTCAAGCCACTTGCACAGGGCGCCAAAGGCACAGCGTTCAGCCAAAGGGCGACATTCAGGCAAATGTGCGCCTGCACTTTGCATGCCGCGTGGGCCAAGGATGGCCTGTGCGGTTTCAAGCCCCCCCAGAACAGCCTTTTCACGTCCAGTAAAGATCGGAAAATCCCAGCCAAACAGTTTGGCCGCACTGGCCGCATTGCTGCGCACGGTTTCAAGCGGACTGTTGCCCGCAATCAAAGACATGCCGTCAATCTGGCGTCCTGCATGGGCTAGAACCAGCACAGAAGCCAGATCGTCAAACCCCATATCGGTGTCGATCCAAAGTCCCATTACAGGCTCCCGGTGCGGGCAAGCTGGGCGGCCTTGGCGACCGGAAGATCAAATTTAAGCACTGCGCCAAAATCATGTGCCGGAAGGGCGGCATCGCATTCGGCCTTGATCTGTCCAAGCGGGGTATCAAGCAGGTATTCGCGCGTGCCCCCGGCAAAGGATGTGCCGCGCACGGTTCCCTCATACGGGCCTTCGCCCAAGGTCACCATGGACGGACGCCAGGCAAGCCCATTGGTCGCATCATCAATGTCGCCCGAAATGGCAACGTCGCCATTTGCGGTTTTGATGGTGTCGCCGACCCGTTCAAAGACGTTTTCAAAACCAACAAAGTCGGCCACGAAATCGGACGCCGGGTTGTTATAGATGTCTTCAGGGGTTCCGATTTGTTCGATATGACCATCCAGCATGACAATGATGCGGTCGGCCATGGCAAGGGCTTCGACCTGATCATGGGTAACAAAAATCATCGTCACGCCGCTTTCTTTTTGCACACGCTGTAGCTCGGTGCGCATTTCAAGTCGCAGGCGCGCATCAAGGTTTGAAAGCGGCTCATCAAGCAGCAAGACCTTGGGTTCCATCACCATGGATCGAGCAAGGGACACGCGCTGTTGCTGGCCACCGGAAAGTTCGGCGGGTTTGCGTGTGGCATATTGCGACAGGCCGACGGTTTTAAGGCCATTCAGGACCAGATCATCAAGCTCCTTGCCCTTAACCCCCATCAGTTTCAGCCCAAAGGCGACGTTTTCATAAACGTTGAGATGCGGGAAAAGCGCATAGGATTGAAACACCAGCCCGACCGGGCGTTTGTTGGCCGGAACGCGGGTGATGTTTGCACCGTCCAGAACAATGGCGCCCGATGCCGGTTCCATCAGCCCGGCAATGGCGCGCATGGTTGTGGTTTTGCCACAGCCCGACGGGCCAAGCAGGGCGACAAGTTCGCCCTTGGCGATATCAAGGTCCATTTCCGGCACGGCAACGTTTTTGCCATAGGACAGGGTCAGTTTTTCAAGAGACAGAAAACGGGAATCAGACATAGCGGGAAAATCCTAGGAAACGTTCGGCCAGAAAGACAATGCCCAGCGACATGAAAGCCAGCAGCGCAGACAGGGCTGCGACCGATGGGTCATAGGTGATCTCCATATAGGAGAGCATGTCGATTGGCAGGGTGCGCACACCCGGACCAGACAGAAACAGCGACACGGGCACCTGATTAAAGCTGGTGACAAACCCCAGAATGAAGGCGGCCAGAATGCCACCGCGGATATTGGGCATCACCACCCGGAAAAAGGCACCAACGCGCGAACAGCCCAACAGCACAGCGGCTTCTTCGATGTCGGAGCGAAGGTTGGTCAGGCTGGCCGATACCACCCGCACGGCATAGGGCAGGATCAACGCGGTGTGGGCCAGAAACAGCGCAAACAGAATGCCGAAATTAAACGGCACAACGAAATAACGCAGCAACGCCAAACCAACGATGATACCGGGCACAATGATTGGCGATGACACGATGGTGCGGATGGTTTCGGCACCCGGCACCTTGTAACGCGATAGCGCATAGCTTGCCGGGATGCCAAGGACCAGGGCGGCAATCGTACCGCCAATTGCCAGAAACATCGAAATGCCAAAACTGGCCCGGAAACTTTCGACCTCAAACACCTTGATCACCCAGCGCAACGACAATCCCTGTGGCGGGAAGGACAGCGTTTCACCGGCTGACAGCGACGCGGCAATGATGATGATGAATGGGCCGATCAAAAAGGCCAGAACCAGCAACAGGATGATCGGGGCATAAAGCTTGTTACTCATCGCTTGTTCCTCGCAGTTGCCAGTCGTTTGAGCAGAAGGTTGGCGGCAAACGCCATCACAATCAGGATTAGGGCAATCACCGAGGCCGAGACAAAATCATTGGCCATCGTCACACGCTGATACAGCAACGTTTCAAGCATCAGAACTTTTGACCCACCCAGAATGGCCGGGGTGATATAGGCGGTCATGGAGCCGGTGAAGACAAGTGTTCCGCCAATAACCAGACCTTCCTTGGTCAGCGGCAGGATAACCTTGGTAAACACCTGAAGCCAGTTTGCACCCAGAACCCGTGCGGCGGGGACCGCATCGCGCGGCATGTTCTCAAGCGCGCTGATCAGTGAAATGATCATCAACGGCAAGAACAGTTGCAACAGCCCGATAAACACCGCGGTTTCGGTAAACAGAAAGCGGATCGGTTCATCACTTAAACCCACAGCAACCAGTGCCTCATTGACAATGCCGGTACGGCCCAGAATGACGATCCATGCATATGTCCGGGCAACCGGCGAAATCATCAACGGCAAAACGACAAGCCCGGTAATGCGGCCTTTGCCCTTGGGCGGCAAATTGACAATTGCAAAGGCTGCGGCATAACCGATGACTGCGGAGGCGGCTGTGACCATGGCAGCAAGTTTCAGGGTGCGCAGAAATACCGCCTGATTAAGCGGCTGCGCAAAAAAGTCGATATAGGCTTGTATTGTCCAGCTATCACCGGATCGGAATCCCTCGGAAAGAAGGATCACCACGGGCACCAAAAAGATGGCACCGGCAAAGATCGCGGCAGGCAGGACCAGCGCAAAGGCCTCGGCCCGGTTCTGAAACATCTCAGCAACCTTGTCGTCGATAAGTTAAGTAAATGGTGGCGCGACGGGGAGGTGGGGCGTCGCGTTTAGCGTCTTGGATCGATCATCGGGGCCGGTGCAGTCACCAGCCCCGAATTCAGATCCAGTGTCTTATTGACCGACCTTGTTGTTCCATTGCGATAACCAGTTTTCACGGTTATCCAGGGCAACTTCAGACGGGATGAGATGAAGGTTCTTAACCGTTTCCGCGCCATAGGTCAGATTGTCGGCAACCTCATCCGATACCACAACATCCTTGTTGGCCGGGCTGTCGACAAGGTTCTCGGCCAGGGCGGTCTGGATGTCGGTCGACAACCAGAAATCCATGAACTCAAGCGCGAGATCGCGGTTCTTGCTGCCTTTGGTCAGGACCATTACGTTCATGCCGCCAGACTGACCTTCCTTGGGGGTGGCCCATTTGATCGGCATGTCCATTTTCGAGAAACCGGCCCATGCGAAACGGCCGATTGGGGCAGCCCAGATTTCTTCTTGCTGCATCAACTGAACCAGTTGGGACGACCGGACATAGAAGGTGACGATGTCGTCTTTTTTCTCGCCAACTTTGGCAATCGGAGTTTTAAGCGACGGGTCTTCATCGCCCAGCGCCTTGCCCAGCATATAAAGGGTCAGCGGGCCTTGCGTCGTGGTGACGTTTGGCAATGCCACGCGCCCGGCAAGATCGTCAGACAGAAGATCAGCCCAGCTGTTGATGGTGACCTTGTCTGACCGATAGGCGATCGAACTTGCATAGAAGGTGTAGCCGATGCTCATGCCATCGCCATTGGGGTCTTTGGCAATGTCATAAAGCTTGTCAAAATTGGCAAGTTTGCTGTTGTCGATTTTGTCGGTCAGGCCGTTGCGTGCAGCAGAAAGTGCATCGCGCATGGAAATCACCGCCAGATCAATGACCGGGTTTTCCTTGTTAGCTTCGATTTTGGCCAGACGTTCGACGGAGTTTCCGGTTTCAACAACCAGGTCACAGCCACATTTTTCTTCGAACGGCTCATACAGGTGTTCCTTGAAGGCATCCTGTGCAAAACCATAAACGGAAATGGTCAGGGTTTTTTCTTCGGCCTTGGCAGCGGTGACGCTTAGGATCAGCGCGGCAGATGCCATCATCAGCTTTTTAATCGCCATTATAGAATTTCTCCATTCGGGCTTGGTGTGGCGGGTGAAACTGCCGGGCCGCTTGAGGCGCGCACCATCAGTTCCATGGAAACCTTGGACGTATCGGCTTTGACGGTGTGTGAAACCGCCGCACCGTTCTTGTGTTCAATATTGGGATCAATTGTTTTGGGGATTTCGATTTCTGTGATCAGGGCGGCAATCGCGATTTGTGCGATCTGTGTCATGTTCATATGCACCGTGGTAAGCGACGGGGTAACCACCGGGGCAAACACCAGATCATCAAAACCGGTGACGCTAACCTGTTGCGGAACCTTGATGCCCGCTGTTTGCAGTTCGGTCAGAACGCGCAAGGCATGCAAATCCGAAACCGCGGCAATCGCCGTAACACCGGATTTTACATGATCCATCAGGCCAAGCGACGTGCGGTCTGGCTGCGCATTGAGCAGCGTTTCAATCCAGATCGTCTGATGGCGTGTATCGGAACCAAGGGCAGCTTTCATGCCACCAATGCGGTCATTTTGCACGTTTGACGCCTGATCATGGCCGACAAACAGGAAATTGCGATGGCCAAGGTCCTGAAGGTGGCGGGTGATTTCGGCCCCGCCTTCCCAATGGTCGGCTGAAACGGTGTTGCCCGGTGTTGACGGGGTATCGACCATGGCAACCGGGCAGCTTACCGACCCGATGCGCGTCCCGCGGCGTGGAATAACCACCAGCCCATCAACGCCGCGTTCAATCAGCCGTGCGATGGCCTGTGTCTGGGTGGTGACGTCACCGCGTGAATCGGCAATCAAAACCCCGTATCCGGCATTGGATGCGGCGACTTCCATCGCCTGTGCGATTTGCGGGAAAAGCGGATTGGAAATATCCGGCAGGACCAGCCCCAAAACATTGGATCGCCCCGTGCGAAGCGCGCGTCCGGCATTGCTGGGGACATAGCCAAGTTCGGCGGCTGTCGCGCGGATTTTTTCTACCAGATCGGCCGATACACGACCCTTGCCAGAAAGCGCGTTGGACACAGTCGCCGACGACACGCCAACTGCTTTGGCGATCTGGGTCATGTTCGGTCCGATACGCGATGCAGCCAAGGGGGCCTCCGCAGAAACGTGAAACTGTTTCAAGTCAAGTGACGTGATTAAACGATTAACCAAGTGTGCCAGTGTTAATCGAACCGATCCTGTGAGTCGAGTTAAAATTTATCCATTATCCCTGATGGGATAGGGTTTCGATGGTGGAGGCACGGGTGAAATTTGCGATAGAATATTGAAAAACTGATATAAATATCTGCTGGGGACCGAGTGGACAAAAGTGTACGCGAAAAAGCGTGCGCCTGTGGTCAGGATGCGGTGGGACACAGCAGAATGACGAACGCATTGACAGGTGATCGTCCCGATTCATTATTGGGATCTGAAGGGTCGTTATGTGCTTGGGGCAAACACATGACCGGGGATAAAGACACGGAATGTCGCGCCTTTACCCGGTGGGCTTTCGGCCCATATTTTGCCCTGACAATGTTCAACAACATGTTTGGCAATCGCCAGGCCCAATCCTGATCCCGATGGTTTGGGCTTATCATCGGCATATTTCCCCCCGCGTGAGAATTTGTCAAAAATGATCTCAAGCTCGTTGGGGGCAATGCCGCGGCCATTATCGGTGATCGATACCAGATACCCACCGTCCATGGCCTCGCCCCGGACAGAAACGCTGGGATATTCCGGATCCGAAAACTTTGCCGCATTCGACAACAGGTTGATGAACACCTGTGTCAGGCGGTCCCGATCGACATGCAGCATTACGGTCTGTGCGGCGAGATCGGTGGTAAGTGCAACCCCCTTGCGATCCAGCAACCCTTTGACCGCATCGACACTTTCATCAAGCACGGTGCGCGGATCAACATCAATCGCCCGCCAATCGGAATGACCTGCTTCAAGTCGGGCCAGATCAAGGTGATCATCAATCAGGCGGGTCAGGCGTTCGCTTTCACGCACAATGATGCTGAGGAAATGTTCGGCCCGCTCATGGTCAAGGGTCGGGGTGTCGACCAGAATTTCGGAAAATGACCGGATAGAGGTCAAAGGTGTTCGGAATTCGTGACTGACCATGGTCAGGAATTCATCCTTAAGCCGGTCGAGTTCTTTGAGCCGGTCATTGGCCGCGCGCAGCTCGGTAGCAGCCTTTTCAAGCTCCGCCGATTTTTGTTCAAGCCGCTGGGAATATTCAATAACGTGCGACGTTTCCTCAAGGATTTCGAGCACTTCCTCAAGACTGACCATTTCGCCCTTGGCCACCGATGATACCATCACACGCGCCGACGCGGCCCCGATTGACCCGGCCAAAAGCCGTTCGGTAAAGGCAATCATATCGGCGTTTGCCTCCCCCTTGCCGCGCCAAGGGGTATCTTTTTCCCAGCCAAAGTCACGGAACGAATGAAACGCGCGTTCGCGGCCCAGAAACCGTTCGACAAGCTCATAAAGATCATCGACCGATGCCGATGACCGCCAGATAACGGTATCCTGACCCTTGCGCGAAAAGGCATCGACAAACAGGGTTGCCTGAATGCGTTCGAGCGCACTTGGCGATGTGAACAGGCTGATCAGAACGTAAAATGCGGTATTAAGCGACATTGACCAGATCAGCGCATGGGTCAGTGGCTCGAAATCGGAAAGACCAAACAGGCTTTCGGGGCGCAACCACGGATGGCCAAACGCACCGTTCAGGATCAGGGCCGGGTTCATCCAGCCGCTATCGGCAAGCGACGGCAGCAAAAGCGTATAGGTCCAAATCAGAAAACCAACCACAAGCCCGACCTGTGCGCCGGTTTTTGTGCCACCTTTCCAATACAGCCCGCCAATCATGATCGGTATGAACTGTGCCGTGGCCGCAAAGGAAATCAGCCCCGATTTCAGCCAGGGCGTCACTGGCCCCGGCAGACCGGTAATAGGCAAAGCCCAAAAATACGACGACGACGATGGATGCGCGCCGGATGAAAATCAAAAGCCCGGTCAAATCATCGCGTTCGGTCATGCGAAACGGACGAATGCGCAGCAAAGCCGGCACGATCAAATCGTTACACACCATGGTCGAAAGCGCGATGGTGGCGACAATTACCATGCTGGTACTGGCCGAAAGCCCGCCGACGTAGGCCAAAAGAGCCAGAAGCGACTGGCCTTCAAACAGCGGCACGGAGATGACAAAAAAGTCCGGGTCCGACCATGCCGGAAGGGCGCCAAGCCCCGCCAAGGCAATCGGCAGGACAAACAGGTTCATGCCCAGCAAATAAAGCGGGAAGGCCCAGCTTGCGGTCGGCAAGTGACGTTCATCGACATTTTCAACAATGATGACCTGAAACTGGCGCGGCAAGCACAGGATGGCCGCCATCGACAGCATCATCAATGTCATCCAGCGCGCACTACCATCTTCAGGCAGTTGCAAAAGCTTGGCGGTGTCAGGCGTGTTGAGTGCCTGTGAAAACAGGTGATCAATCCCGTCATACATTACAAAGCAAACAAAGATGCCGACCGCCAGAAGGGCAAACATCTTAACCAGACTTTCAAAGGCAATGGCCGCAACCATGCCTTCGTGATGTTCATCGGCATCAATGAACCGCGTGCCAAACAGAATACCAAACAGGGCCAGCCCAACTGCGGCCCAGAAGCCACTGTCTGAAAACACGCTTATGGTTTCGGCAACCGGTTGGGTCATGCCGTAATCCCAGACGGTCAGAACCGTATAGCTGGTGGCAATCGCTTTGAGCTGAAGGGCAATATAGGGCGTTGTGCCAATCACCGCGATCAAGGTGACCAATACAGAAAGCTGCGTGCTTTTGCCGTACCGTGACGAGATGAAATCGGCAATTGAGGTAATGCGGTGTGCCTTGGAGATGCGCAGCATCTTGCGCAGCAAAAACCACCAGCCAAGGAAGATTAGGGTCGGGCCAAGGTAAATGGTCAGATATTCAAGCCCGTTACGTGCGGCCGTGCCGACCGCCCCGTAAAAGGTCCAGGATGTGCAATATACTGCAATCGAAAGCGTATAGACGGTTGGATTGCGGACCCATGATCGCCCGTCGCGCGCACGTTTGTCGCCCCACCATGCAATGGCGTACAATAAGCCGACATACCCAATCGATACCAAGATGACCAGTTCAGAGGAGAGCATATAGTCTATGGCCTCTCTGACTGGGCGACTTTACGTAACGAGCGGGTGAGAATGGCGCAAAGTGCAATCAGGACGGCCCATCCAGCAAAGAAATACACAAACAGGATCGGCAGGCCAAAGATTTGCCCATCAAGCGAAAAGACCCCCACCAACGGCGGTATCCAAGCAAAAAACGCGGCAAGTACCAAAACAAATGCCCGTTCCGTCAATCTGCGTGGTGGTGTCATGATGGGGCTCCTGCCAATTGGGTGAAGGCTGCGTTAGCATTCCGTTCGTTCAAGCAGGGCCTTGACCCGTGATACGACATCGCGGGTTGAGAAGGGCTTGGTAACAAAGTCATCAACGCCAAGTTCCAATCCCTTGCGCCGGTCGACTTCGCGTGTTTTGGCCGTCAGCATCATGATCGGGATCGGTTTGGTTTTCGGATCGGCGCGCACGGCGCGTACGACTTCAAACCCGTCACAGCCGGGCATCATGACATCAAGGAGCACCATGTCGGGAATGTCGCGGGTGATCATTTTAATCGCGGTTTGGCCATCTGTGGCCACGCTGACATCATAGCCTTCTTTTTCCATCAAAAAGCTAAGTGACTCAACAATGGTTTCCTCATCTTCGGCGATCAGGACCTTGGGTCTCTTGTTCAAAGGACGTTCTCCCCGATTTTTCGGATTTTATGCGGCCAATCCTAACCGTTAATTGATCGAATTATAATGCTACTTTGGGGTGGTATGGTTCATGCGATCAGTCAGGGTGCCAATGTGCGTTAAAATTGCAAGGGTCCTGCAAGACACGTGTGACTATGCGCCGGGCGATACAAGTGCCGTATCCGACATTTCATACGCCCGTTGCCGACAATCTTCGCGCGGGCATTGTCGGCACGATATCCCGACGGGAATGGCTGAATCGGGCCGCTCAAGCGGTAACCCATCGGCATAGACCACATCATGGGCAAAGGCCGTATCACAGCCAATCATCACCGAATAAACCGATTGCGGAACCCCGTATCCACCCGCCCCTGTGCGAAGTGCACGCGCGACAAACAAATATTCACTTGTGTCAGGCAGGCGGACAAATTGCGGAATGACCCGTTCAGGGGCGAGATATGCTTCATGCACCGCCCAGCGCGGGCAGGCCCCGCCATAGCGCGGCAGTTGCAAGCCCGATGCTGAAAACCGTTTGGAAATATTACCGGCAATATCGGTTCGCAAAAGGTGGAAGGGAATGCCTTCCGATCCGGTGCGCCGCAAGGTTGTCAGGCGGTGACAGATTTGTTCCCAGCTTGCCGCATAGCGTTGCTGCAGCAATTCAATGTCGTGGCGGAACGTGCGCGCATCGGCAAGAAACTGTTCATAAGGAAACAAGAGGGCCGCCGCACAATAGGACACCAACGCCTCGGTTGCACGGTGTCGTCCGGCATCGCTGCTAATCGATGCCTTATCAAGAACGCCGTTGATGGCATCAATCGCCTCGATGCTGCAGATGGTGCGCGCTGCCTGAAACCGTGCGGACGTGATTGGCAATGCGCGCGAAAACCGCACTGTTTTGGTTTTCTGGTCCCACTCAAAAGCGCCGGTGGGGAATTCTTCAGAAGGTAAACGTTCAACCCTGATCTTGTGATGGCTTTCAAGGTAGTTGATCAGGTCGGTCAGGAACAATCCACCGTCCGGGTCAATCGCCGGGCGCATATTCGCGGCCTGATCCTCAAGCGACGGGAAGTAGTTGGCATTGTCATTAAGCAAATCATCGACTTCTTCGGCCGGGCTTGTTGCCGGGCGCCCGGCATCACCGCGTTCAAGAAAGTTGAAAATCTCGGTCGCGGATTCGGCCAGTCTCTGTGATTCACGCACCAGTGTGGCGTTAAAGCGCGCGCGCTGTTCGTTGGGCAGGTCGTCATAGTCATTGAAAATCTCGGCAACAGAACGGATCGAGGTGATCCGCGTCAGGATTGAATGGCTGGCTTCGGTCAAAAATGGATCGTGGCTAAGGCGCTCGGACAAGGCATCGACATTGTCCAGCCCGCTACGATAGGCACGATACAGTGACAGAAAAGCCGCAATCATGCCCGGTGCGGCGGCGATCATGGACGGAAACTCGCTGCGTTCAATCGGGGTCGTGCGAAACACCGGATCAGACGCGGCTTCGCTGAGGTCTGATAAGAGGCGACTTTCTTCCGAACCTGACAATGTATGGGGTTGAATGTCCAGCGCCTCGGCAATGCGCATCAGCAGCCCACCCCCAATCGAACGTCGGTTATGTTCAATTAGGTTGAGATATGACGGCGAAATCCCGGCGGTCTTGGCCAGCGCATTCTGGGTCATGCCGATGTCTTTGCGACGACCGCGAATACGATGTCCGATGGGGGCCTGACGGGTCATACTAAAGTCTCATTTTTGACAAAATTTACAAATTTTCACAACGTCCATCTATATATTTACAAAAAAACTCTTCTATATCAACTAGGTGTTGATTCATTTTCAACGCACCCCCATTGTTTTGACAGGTCGTGAAAAAAACAAACCAGAAAATAGGCCTCAGATTTTTCTGAAACAAATCCCAAGACATTGGGGAGGAAAACCATGTCGGAGACCAAGAATATTCTGAATGTATCACGTCGTACGGTCCTTAAAGGATCCGCGGCAACCACAGGTGCGGCCCTTATCGGCGGCACTTTCCCGATGCATTTCATCAAGAACGCCCACGCCCAGACTTTCCGGGGCGATCCGGGCAATGCCAGCAGCATCAAACTCGGCTTTAACGTACCGCAGTCCGGTCCGTATGCCGATGAGGGTGCTGACGAATTGCGTGCCTATCAGCTTGCGGTCAAACACCTCAATGGTGAAGGCGACGGCGGCATGATGAATACCATCAAGCCACTTGAGCTCAAAGGCAACGGTATCCTCGGCAAGAAAGTCGAGTTTGTTACCGGTGATACTCAGACCAAATCCGACGCGGCACGTGCATCGGCAAAACGCATGATCGAAAAAGACAACGTTGCCATGATTACCGGTGGTTCGTCCTCGGGCGTTGCTGTTGCGGTTCAGGGTCTCTGCCAGGAAATGGGCGTGATCTTTATGGCGGGTTTGACCCACTCGAACGATACAACGGGTAAAGACAAAAAGCGTTATGGCTTCCGCCATTTCTTCAACGCTTATATGTCTGGTCAGGCAATTGCGCCGGTTCTTTTGGATGAATATGGTGCAGAACGTCGCGCCTATCACCTGACGGCCGATTACACTTGGGGTTGGACTCAGGAAGAATCGATCAAAGCCGCAACCGAGAATATCGGTTGGGAAACGGTCAACACTGTCCGTACCCCGGTTGGTGCAGGCGACTTCTCGCAGTATATCACGCCGGTTCTAAACTCTGGCGCCGATGTCCTGATCCTGAACCACTATGGTAAGGATATGGTCAACTCGCTGACTCAGGCTGTTCAGTTTGGTCTGCGTGACAAACAGGTAAATGGCAAGAACTTCGAAATCGTTGTTCCGCTGTACTCCCGTCTGATGGCACAGGGTGCTGGCGATGCTGCAAAAGGCATCCTGGGTACCACCAACTGGCATTGGTCGCTGCAGGATGAAGGCTCACAGGCCTTCGTGAAATCCTTTGGTCAGGAATACGGCTTCCCGCCGTCCCAGGCTGCGCACACTTGCTATGTTCAGACGCTGCTTTATGCAAATGCGTGTGAAATGGCCGGTACGTTTGCACCTTGGGAAGTCATCAAACAGCTCGAAGGTTTCGAGTTCGATGGCGCTGGCAACGGCCCGACCCTGTACCGTGCAGAAGACCATCAGTGCTTCAAAGACGTTCTGGTTGTACGTGGTAAACAAGAGCCGCAGTCCAACTTTGACCTTCTTGAAGTCGTCAAGGAAGTGCCGCGTGCACAGGTTGAGTATCCGGCCGACATGTTCGGTGGGGAACTGGGCCCGTATCAGGTTTGATACAGTCCAAATAATGCAAGCAGGGCCGACCATTTCCGAATGGTCGGCCCATTTGCCAGCACGCAGGTCCCTTTGGTCTTTTCATTAAGTCCTTTACGAATACGCGGCGGATAACTGATGGACGCTATATTTCTTCAAATTCTCAATGGTTTGGACAAGGGCGGTGCTTATGCACTGATCGCACTTGGCTTGACTTTGGTGTTCGGCACGCTTGGCGTGGTGAACTTTGCCCATGGTGCCATCTTTATGATGGGCGCCTTTTGTGCGGTAACGCTCGAAAAAATTCTGACCCTTTCGGTCCGAGTCAAAGACGAATCCGTGACCTTCTTTGATGCCTACAAGGAAACGCCTTACCTTGAAGTCTGGTTTGGCGATACCGGTAGTGCGATTATTAATTGGTCGGTGCCGTTATCGATCATTCTTGCAATACCCGTGATGTTGTTGATCGGCATCGTGATGGAACGCAGTTTGATCCGGTACTTCTATAAACGTCCACACGCCGACCAGATCCTTGTGACCTTTGGCCTGGCCATTGTGATGCAGGAACTGATCAAGGCGTTCTTTGGTGCCAATCCGATCCCGCAGGGGGCACCGGATATTGTCGCCGGTTCTGCTGCAATCGGGGCCGTGTTCGGCCTTGGCGAAGCTGTTGTTTACCCTTGGTGGCGTCTAATTTATCTGGCGTTCTCGCTTGTGACCATCGGGCTTGTTTTCTCGTTCCTGCATTTCACCACCTATGGGATGGTTGTGCGCGCCGGGATGGCGGACCGCGAAACGGTCGAGCTTCTTGGGATTAACATCGAACGGCGCTTTACGATTGTGTTTGGCATGGCTGCGGTGGTCGCAGGCCTTGCAGGCGTGATGTACACGCCAGTTCTGCCCCCGGATTACCATTTGGGGATGGATTTCCTTGTGCTGTCATTTGTCGTGGTGGTTGTCGGGGGTATGGGCTCTTTGCCCGGTGCGGTGCTCGCAGGGTTCCTGCTGGGTATCTTGCAGTCCTTCTCATCCATGACCGAGGTAAAAGATATCTTCCCGGGCATTGACCAAGTCATCATTTACCTTGTTGCCGTCGTTATTCTGCTGACCCGCCCGCGTGGTCTCATGGGTCGTCGCGGTGTGATGGAGAGCTAAAATGACAAACACAAAAATCGTCTCGCCAAAGCAGGATATCCTTTACATGGTCATTCTGTCGGCAGTGGTCCTGACCATGCCGATCTGGCTGCAGCCCTTTGGGGCGGCCTATCCTGACCTGATGCAGAAATTCATGATCTTTGGCATCTTTGCCATTGGCTACAACATTCTGTTTGGTCTTACGGGGTATCTTTCCTTTGGCCATGCGGCCTTTCTCGGGGTGGGCTCTTACACCGCTGTCTGGTCGTTCAAACTGCTGTCGATGAACGTTATTCCGGCGTTGATTTTCGGAACTGTGCTGTCGGGGTTGTTTGCGCTGGCCATCGGGTTTGTCTCGTTGCGCCGCTCGGGGATTTACTTCTCGATCCTGACACTCGCGTTTGCGCAGATGTCCTATAACCTGGCCTATTCTGTTCTGACCCCGATCACCAATGGTGAAACCGGTCTGCAGTTAACCCAGGGGGATGCGCGTATTCTGGATCGTGCGGCTGGTATTCAGGCGGATGCGTCGCTTCCGACCCCGAACCTGTTTGGGATTGAAGGCATCGGCTATTCCGGGTTCTATATTTGCGCGGCCTTGATGTTGATTTCGTTCTTCATCTATCTGCGCATCTTCCGGTCCCCATTTGGCCTGAAACTGCGTGCGATCAAATCAAACCAGAGCCGTATGGGATACACCGGGTATAATACGCGTCCCTATTTGATGACGGCCTTTGTCATCTCGGGCATGTATGCCGGGCTTGCTGGATCGCTTCTGGCGGTCACCGATCCGTTGGCAGGTGCTGAACGCATGCAATGGACCGCATCGGGCGAGATTGTCCTGATCACCATTCTTGGTGGTGTTGGAACGCTGATCGGGCCGCTGCTTGGTGCTGGCGTCATCAAGTATTTCGAAAACATCCTGTCGGCCTTTAACGATTCAGTTCTTTTGAATGCGTTTTCGTTCCTGCCGGACTGGATGGCAAATGCATTCGCATCGGTTCTGAGCCTGTTTGTTGGCGATGGCTGGCATCTGACACTTGGTCTGGTGTTTATGCTGATCGTGATCTTCTTGCCCGGTGGCATCATGGAAGGGATCAGTCGCCTGTGGCGTCTTGTCAGCAGCCGTTTGTCATCTCCATCGGCGCCCAAAGACACAGAAAAAGAACAACCTTCGACGAAGGAGGCCTGATTGATGTCTGAATACATTCTTGATGTAACCGATGTGGACAAGAATTTCGGCGGTTTGCGCGCGTTGTCTGACATCAATCTTCGGGTCAAGGAAGGCACAGTTCATGCCATCATTGGTCCGAACGGTGCGGGGAAATCGACGCTTCTGAACGTGATCGTCGGGCGTCTTGCCCCCAACCGGGGGCGGGTTTTGCTTGGTGACGAGGTTCTGACGGGTAAACAACCCCACGAGATTAACCAGCTTGGGGTTGCGCGTGTCTTCCAGACACCGGAAATCTTCCCTGATTTGTCATTGTTGCAAAACGTGATGATCCCGGCCTTTGCCAAGCGCGATGGCGAATTCAAAATGGGGTTCCTCAAAAGCCTGTTTGCGGAAAATGAAATCCGCGAGCAAGCCGAACATCTTCTTGAGGATGTCGGGTTGATTGATCATCAGGATCAGATTGCAAGTTCGATGTCGCGCGGCGATAAACGCCGGCTTGAACTGGCAATGTGTTTGGGCCAGCGTCCCAAGCTGTTCCTGCTTGATGAGCCGACTGCGGGTATGTCGCGCCATGACACCAACCGCACGATTGAACTGCTGCAAAGGATCAAGGAACGCGGCATGACCAAGGTGATTATTGAACATGACATGCATGTTGTGTTCAGTTTGGCCGACCGCATCAGTGTTCTGGCACAGGGCGCAATTATTGCCGAAGGCACCCCTGAAGAAGTGCGCAATGATCCCAGAGTAAAAGAAGCCTACCTCGGAGGGGAAGCGGTATGAACGCAGTGCCAAAAACGGAACCTGTTCGCAATCAGGGCGGTGACCCGGCGTTTTTCTCGGTCCATAACCTGCATGCCTATTACGGTGAAAGCTATATCGTGCAAGGTGTGTCCTTCGACATCCGCGAAGGTGAAATCCTGGCCCTTTTGGGGCGTAACGGGGCGGGTAAAACATCGACCTTGCGGGCCTTGGCCCGCATGGCGAACCCGGAGCTCAAGCATGGTGAAATCTGGCTCGACCATCAGCCGCTTCACACCATGAAGGCATGGCAGGCAGCCCAGCTTGGGCTTCAGCTTGTGCCAGAAGATCGTCGGATCATTCCGGGCATGACGGTTGAGCAGAACCTTGAACTGGCCCAGATTGCCGAGCCGATCGGCTGGTCGATTGAACGCATCTATGAACTGTTCCCGCGTCTTGGCGAAAGGGCGGAGCAGGAAGCCATCACGCTTTCGGGTGGTGAGCAGCAGATGTTGGCAATTGGCCGGGCACTTGCCCGCGATATCAAGCTTCTGTTGCTTGATGAGCCATACGAAGGCTTGGCACCGGTGATTGTTCAGGAAATTGAAAAGACGCTGCAAAACGTCAAAAAACTGGGCATCACCACGATCATTGTTGAGCAAAATGCCATCGCGGCACTCAAGCTTGCGGATCGCGCGATCATTATGGACAGCGGCGAAATCGTCTTTGATGGCACCGCGCAAGAGGTGCTCGATAACGAAGAACTGCGTGACCAGTATCTCGCGATCTAACGATTTGATTTGGGGGGAGTTCGAAGCTCAGGGACAGGGGGAGTTTCGAAACAGAAAAGACCGTACCTTCGGGTGCGGTCTTTTTTCGTGTGGGCGTGCGGGGCAAATTTCAGGTTTGCGCACCAACAGCCACTCCCTCAAAATCCTTCAGCACGTTTAGGACAATTGATGTTTTGACATGCTGGACCGAGTCATGGGGCAAAAGCACCTCATTGACGAAATGCGACAATGCGGCAAGATCGCGTGTTGCGACCTTAAGGTGATAATCCATCTCCCCGGTCAGGGAAAAGGCCTCAAGGACCTCAGGCAAATCGGCCAGAAGGCGGGCAAACCGTTTGGCATTATCGCGGTTATGGGTGGCAAGCGTGACGGATATCACCACCAGCAGCCCCAACCCCATTTTCTGACGGTCGATATCGGCACGATATCCCCGAATGACCTTGTCATCTTCAAGTCGCGCACGACGGCGCGAACATTGCGATGCCGAAAGCCCGATCCGCTCAGACAGGTCATTGTTGGTCAGGCGGCCGTCCTTTTGCAGTTCTGCAAGCAGTTTAAGGTCTAGTCGATCAAGTTGCATGTTTCACGCGCCATTATGATTAACCATGCATGATGTGTGCATTTTATTCGAAAAATCAACCATGAATGCACGCACGTTGCAGGCGGTTTGGCGCACGATTGGAACATAACAAAAGTTCGAAGAATTCGAATGTTTCAATCATAGGAGACTTCCGATGGGACCGTTCCCGCATGACGCCCCTCGTGCCACCATTACTGATGAAAACCCCGCTGGGACCGACGGTTTCGAGTTTGTTGAATTCGCCCACGAAGACGCCGACAAACTTAAAACCCTGTTTACCCGCATGGGCTATACCCCGGTTGCCCGGCACAAAACCAAAAACATCACGGTTTGGCGTCAGGGCGACATCAACTATATCCTCAATGCCGAACCCGACAGTCATGCGATGAAGTTTGTCGGGATGCATGGTCCGTGCGCGCCGTCGATGGCATGGCGGGTGGTCGATGCCAAACATGCCTTTGATCATGCGATTGCCAAGGGGGCAGAACCCTATACCGGCAATGATAAAACATTGGATGTTCCGGCCATTGTCGGCATCGGCGGGTCGCTTTTATATTTCATCGATACATATGGCGATACCGGTTCGGCCTATGACGCAGAATTCGACTGGTTGGGCGAACGCGATCCGAAGCCTGAAGGGGTCGGGTTCTATTACCTCGACCATCTGACCCACAATGTCTATCGCGGCAACATGGATAAATGGTGGGATTTTTATCGTGATCTGTTTGGTTTTACCCAGATCCATTTCTTTGACATTGCCGGGAAAATCACCGGGCTGGTAAGCCGTGCGATCACCTCACCTTGCGGTAAAATCCGCATTCCGCTGAATGAATCGACCGATGATAAAAGCCAGATCGAAGAGTACCTTAAGAAATACAAAGGCGAAGGCATTCAGCATATCGCCGTCGGCACGGACGGCATTTACGATGCCACCGACAAGCTTGCGGCCAATGAACTTAAATTCATGCCCGGCCCGCCGGAAACCTATTACGAAAAATCCCACGAGCGCGTGCACGGTCATGATGAACCGATTGAGCGGATGAAACAGCACGGCATCCTGATTGACGGCGAAGGGGTGATTGATGGCGGCATGACCAAAATCCTGCTGCAAATCTTCTCAAAAACCGTGATCGGCCCGATCTTCTTTGAATTCATTCAGCGCAAAGGCGACGAAGGCTTTGGCGAGGGCAACTTTCGTGCGCTGTTTGAAAGCATCGAAGAAGACCAAATTCGCCGCGGTGTTTTGAAAGTTGATGCTGCGGAATAGGGTTCCAGACCCCATATCCCAGTCAGGACCGTGTTTCGCGCGGTCCTGACGGTTTGTTGTTATCATATACGGGATTGCGCCATGCTTGATAAGCCGACCCACGATGGGGCCAAAGACGCCGTTGATCAGCAAGACCTGACCTATATGACAGGTTTCGGAAACGATTTTGAAACCGAAAGCCTGCCCGGTGCCCTGCCGGAAGGGCAAAACAGCCCGCAAAAATGCGCCTATGGGCTTTATGCCGAACAGCTTTCAGGCTCCCCTTTCACTGCCCCGCGGGGCACCAATGAACGGTCCTGGCTGTATCGTATCCGGCCCAGTGTGCGCCATAATGGGCGGTTCAGCACTCTTGAACTATCCGACTGGAAAACCGCACCGTGTCTGAATGATCACAGCTTGGCCCTTGGTCAATTGCGCTGGGACCCGGTGCCCATGCCAGATGTGCCAACCGATTTTATTGCAGGCATGCGCACGATGACCACGGCGGGCGATGCTCTGATCCAGACAGGCATGGCAAGCCATGTCTATGTCTGTAATGCCGATATGGTCGATGACTATTTCTTCAATGCAGATGGGGAACTTCTGATCGTGCCGGAAACTGGTACGCTTCGTGTCTTTACCGAACTTGGCATGATGGATGTTGCCCCGCTTGAAGTCGCCCTGATCCCGCGCGGCATGATGTTTAATATCAGCATTCTTGAAGCTGGCCCGGACGGTGGCGCACGGGGTTACGTTTGTGAAAACTATGGCGCGAAATTTACCCTGCCGGACCGGGGACCAATTGGCGCGAACTGCCTTGCCAATCCGCGTGATTTTAAAACCCCTGTCGCGGCCTATGAGGATAAAGAAACCCCCTGTCGGGTTCTGGTGAAATGGTGTGGTCAGTTCCATGTGACCGACATTGGTCATTCACCGCTTGACGTGGTGGCCTGGCACGGCAATTACACGCCGTTCAAATATGACCTTCGGACCTTTTCACCCGTTGGCGCAATCGCGTTTGATCATCCTGATCCGTCGATCTTTACCGTTCTGACCGCCCCCTCGGACGAGGCCGGGACGGCCAATGTCGATTTTGTAATTTTCCCGCCGCGCTGGATGGTGGCCGAACATACCTTCCGCCCGCCGTGGTATCACCGTAACATCATGTCTGAATTCATGGGGCTGATTTGTGGGCAATATGACGCCAAGGAAAAGGGGTTCGTTCCCGGTGGTATGAGTTTGCACAATATGATGCTGGCTCATGGCCCTGATGCGTTCGGGTTTGAAAAGGCCTCCAATGCCGAGCTTGGCCCGCAGAAGCTTGAGGGCACCATGGCCTTTATGTTCGAAACCCGGTTTCCACAGCAATTGACCAAATTCGCCGCCGAACTCGATACCCTTCAGGATGATTATCTCGATTGCTGGTCGGCGCTTGAACGCAAGTTCGACGGAACCCCCGAAGGCCGTAAATAGAGGCAAACCAACAATATGAAACTCGCAACCCTTAAAAACGGTACCCGTGACGGCAAACTTGTTCTGGTGACCTGTGATCTTGAATTCTATGTTGATGCCAGCGCCATCGCGCCAACGTTGCAAGCCGCCCTTGATAATTGGGCTACCGTTGCTCCGCGGTTACAAGAATTGTCTGACGAGGTTGGCGCTGGTTCAACCATTGCCAAGCGGACAAAACTTGATGCCACCCAACTCCATTCCCCCTTGCCGCGCGCGTTTCAGTGGGCGGATGGATCGGCCTATGTCAACCATGTCGAACTGGTGCGCAAAGCCCGCAGTGCGGAAATGCCCGAAACATTCTGGACCGATCCCCTGATGTATCAGGGCGGATCGGACCGTTTTCTGGGGCCATGTGATGATATTGCAATGGCCGATACTGCGTGGGGCATTGATATGGAAGGCGAGATTGCGGTCATCACCGACGATGTTCCTATGGGCGCCAGCCTTGATCAGGCACGCGATGCCATCCGCCTGATCATGCTGGTCAATGATGTGTCGCTGCGTGGGTTGATTCCGGGCGAACTGGCCAAGGGATTTGGCTTTTTCCAGTCCAAACCGTCATCCGCCTTTTCCCCGGTGGCCGTCACGCCCGATGAATTGGGCGATGCATGGGATGGGGGCAAGGTGCATTTGCCCTTGAACGTTGACTTGAATGGCAAACCGTTTGGCCGGGCCAATGCGGGTGTTGATATGACCTTTGATTTTGCCCAGCTGGTGGCGCATGCCGCACGCACACGCCCCCTTGGCGCGGGCAGTGTGGTCGGGTCGGGCACGGTTTCAAACAAACTGGACGGGGGCCCGGGTAAGCCGGTCGCAGAAGGCGGGGCGGGATATTCCTGCATTGCCGAAATCCGCATGATTGAAACCATTGAAACCGGTGCGGCCAAAACCCCATTCCTGCAGTTCGGTGATCGGGTCAAGATCGAGATGCTCGGCAAAGACGGCACATCGATCTTTGGTGCGATCGATCAGACCGTAACGCAATATAAGGGCTAAGGTGGCGGATCATGGCTGAGGTCGTTTTATATGATTACTGGCGATCCTCAGCCAGCTATCGGCTGCGGATTGCCTTGGGGCTTCTGGGCATTGCGTACCGCACGGTGCCAGTAGATTTGCTCGCCGGGGGGCATAAGTCCCCCGCATACCGGCAGCATAACCCTCAAGGATTGGTACCCGCGCTTGAGATTGACGGGATCATGATGACCCAGTCGGTGGCGATCCTTGAATATCTTGATGAAACCCGACCGGGGCAGGGATTGTTGCCCACTGATACCTTGGCCCGCCAACGGGTGCGCGCACTTTCGCACGTGATCGCGATGGATATTCACCCCGTTTGTAATCTGGGCGTGGTGCGCCATGTCATGGATATGGCAACCACCCATGGCGAGGATGCCGATGCGGTGCGATCAGAATGGATGGCGAAATATATCGGATCGGGCTTGGCCGGGTTTGAGGCCATGCTGGCAGATCATTCGCAATATTCCCAGGGCGATTTTTGCCATGGGGACCGGCCCGGAATGGCTGATATCTGCCTGATCCCGCAGCTTTATAACGCCCATCGCTGGGGTGTTGATACCAGCCGTTTTCACCGTATCAACGCCGTTTCTGAACGCTGTTCTGCTATCAAGGCGTTTGAAAACGCCCATCCTGATCATTGCCCGCGATAGCCCGTTTCAAACCCCAATCGCCATGCCGTCGCTGCGCGGGTCATGCGCCCCATCAACAACACCGTCGTCATCAATGCGGATGATCCCCGCCTGACCAGCAAGCGCACTTTGGGCTTCGATCTCACGCAAAACATGCCCGCGTTTGGCAAGGGCATCAAACACGTCATCCCCGGCATCAGCCTCAAGCTTCAGGCTGTCATTGGCATCCGAAAACGTCTTGCCCAGCAAAAAGCGCGGCTTTGCCAATGCCTCAGCAGGCGACAGGCCAAAATCAAGCAACCGGGTTAGCAACATGGCAAGGGTCTGTGGCTGTCCATCCGCACCCTGCGTCCCATACAGCAAATGCGGTTTGCCGTGTTTCAGTGCCAAGCCGGGGTTGAGGGTATAAAACGGGCGTTTGCCGGGTTTGAGTTCATTGGGGTGACCAGGTTGGGTGCTAAAGGCAGCACCGCGGTTTTGCCAGATAATGCCGGTATCGCCCGCGACAACTCCGCTGCCCCAATCAAAATAGGTACTTTGCAGCGCACTGGCGCAATTGCCCTGTGCGTCGGTTGCCGCCAAAAACACTGTATCGCCATGGCGGAACGGGTGGGGCCAATCCATTGCGTGGGCGGTTGAAATATCGTCGGCGGCGGATGTCAAAACCTCGTCGGTCAACATATTGCTCAGATCATCAATATTGAAATCCGGGTCGGCAATGCGGTCGCGTGCCAGAAACGCGCGTTTAATCGCCTCAACCACCAGATGGTAATGATCGGCCGTGCCTTCGGCCCAGTTCTTTGCCCCCAGTTCACGTAATATCCCCATGGTCATCAGGGTCGCCAATCCCTGTGTCGGGGCGGGCGGGGCATAAAGTGTGACATCGCCATAGGCAAGCGATACCGCATCCACTGTGCGGGTGCGTGTTTGAGCAAGGTCATTTACCGTGATCGCGGAGCCTGCGTTTGCAAGGCCCGCAACAATGCGCTGTGCCAGATCGCCTTCGTAAAAGTCACGCGCCCCCTTGGCTGCGATCTGTTTGAGGCTGCGGGCAAGGTCGGGCTGTCGAAAGGTTTCACCGGGTTTGGGCATGCGGCCATTTGGCGCAAAGATCGCCGCAAAACCCGGCCAGTTTTCAAATTCGTCTTTGCGGAAATTCAGCCAGAAACACTGCGACGCACTGATCGGGAAACCGTTTTCGGCCAGTTCAATCGACGGGGTGATGAGTTCCGACAGGGTCCGTGTGCCGCCCCAATGGCTGGCCGAATGATCAAGTGCGTGTTGCCATGAATCCACCGTGCAGGCGGTGGTTAACGTCGATCCCGGTCCACGCAGGGGAATGGGTGTACCCGGTGTTATGGTCTCAGGTGTGTTTTCGCCCGCCTGACCAATGCCCATGAACGATTGAACCTTGCCCGATTTGTCCGACACCATCCAGACCGCATCCCCGCCAATACCGCAGAAATGCGGGCATGTTACCGCTAACATCGCGGCTGTGGCGACGACCGCCTCAATCGCAGTGCCGCCATCGCGCAGCACGTTTGCCCCGGCGTGGCTGGCGGCGGTACTGGGGCTTGTGACCATGGCGCGGAAGGTGGAAGGGGCCGTTATGTCGGTCATGGCAGCGGTTTCTTTCTGTAAATTCAGATTGGGGTATCTGTGGTGGCTAAATTGTATGCAATCAACTATACAAACGAGACGGGTAAATTGTATGGCGCATCAAACGTGACGGATCGGCATGAAGGCATCTGATAAGGTAAAGCATCGCACCGACATGATCAGTTCGGCGTTGCGTTCGGCCATTCTTGAACGGGTGTTGATGCCCGGTATGAAATTGCCCGAAGATTCGCTTGGCGAACGGTTTGGCGTCAGCCGCACGCTTATCCGCCAATCGCTTGAACGGCTTGCCGCCGAAGGCCTGATTGAGCTTCGCCGTAACAAGGGGGCGATGGTTGCCAAGCCCAGCCTTGAAGAAGCCCGTGATCTGTTTGAATTGCGCACCCAGATCGAAGACCTTGTGATCAGCCGGGTGATCAAGAATATGACGCCTGACATCATTGCCGAACTTGAAGGTCACCTTGCCAAGGAAGTCGAGGCCGAACACGCGGCCGAGCCAAAATCGATCCGGCTGGCGACCGAGTTTCATATCTTGTTGGCAAAACTTGCCGGAAGCCCGGTTTTGCTGCGCTACGTCGAAGAAATCGGCTATCGCTGTGGCTTGACGCTGTCGCTGTATGCCCGGCCCCATTCGACCGATTGCGGCATTGCCGAACACCGGCAGATCATCGAGGCCCTGGCGACGGGCGATGAGGACACCGCACGCAAATTGATGCGCCATCATCTTAATGCCGTTGCCGACCGAGCCCTTTTCACCACTGACGAGGGCGGGCCGCTTGTGTATCTCGATGCGCTTGAACCCTATGCCAAAAAGGTGCGTGACGGCGGCGCGTGATATACGCAAACCGCCGTGCACATAACCACCCGTCCGCAAGAGCAGTCGGTTGTCAGGGATATCGGGGTGTCTTTGCATCCGTGTCACCAGCTAGCTGTGATTAGGCCCGAATGCCCTTGCGCACCAGAATGCGTTCGGCACTTTCATTCCAGACATCCATTTTGACGATCTTGCCGTTTTTGATCACAAAGCGATCAACATACCGGTTGCCTTCAAACGCAGTGCCGTCCGGCCATTCGCCGTACAGCCAGCCGGTGCTGTAAACCACTGTTTCGCCGTCATTCTTGGCGACGTCAAACTGACCGAACTTCTTTTTCACCCATTTATAACGTGCCGCATTAAACGCGGTTGTGCCTGCCGGATGGTCGTATTTCTGACCATCGGTAAAGGTGATGACCACATCATCAGACATGAATGTCGCGGCCAGATCCGGGTCGGGCTTCATCGATGCATCCAGGAAATCGCGCACGGTCTGGGCTTCTGGTGGCAGGGTATCAAGCACGTTTTGTGCGGGTGTCTCAGTCATTTGGAAATCCTCATTCACGGCATTTGATCTGCGATGAGCATAATACGCGGGCAGAAAATTTGCATGCACTAATTTTATGCAATAATTGCATGCAATTTGCGTATACATAAGGCAATGCACAAATTTCACGCGGTTAAAAATCTCGTAACTATCTGATTATATTGAATTCCTGTTTTTGGCACGCCCCTTGCTGCAGTGCGAAGGTCATTTGGCGCGCACCGTGAAACTGCGACGACCAACTGTAAAAGTCATATAATCAGGGAGTCTCACATGCCTATTTCTTCGCCTATCCCGAAACTCACGCGCCGTGCCGCCCTTCTGGGTGCTGCGGCGGTACTGATGTTTTCCGCCGTCTTGCCCGCCCATAACGCCCGTGCCGAAGATACCGTCAAGCTCGGCCTTGTTGCTGCGCTAAGTGGTCAGTCGGCCAAATCGGGTGAGGCGATTACGCGTGGTATTATGCTTGCGATTGACAAGATCAATGCCGACGGCGGCGTTCTTGGGAAACCGCTTGAACTTGTATCGCGTGATGATGAAGGCAACCCGGGCAAAGGTCTGGTTGCAGCGCGTGAACTGGCACAGCGCGAAGGTGTTGCTGCGATCATTGGGGGTCTTGATACGCCGGTTTCCTTCGCCATTGTACCGTTTGTCAATCAGCAGAAAATTCCGTTCATCGGCCCGTGGGCAGCAGGCACCGGGATCACCAAAAACGGTGCGGAAGAAAACTATGTCTTTCGTGTTTCGGCCGTGGATGAATATGTCGACGAAGCGATCACTGAATATCTGATTGCCAATTACGGTGCGAAAAAACCGGGCATGATCCTGATCAATAACCCGTGGGGTGAGTCCAATGAAAAGGGTTTGCTCAAGGCACTTGATAAACGCGGTATGGAACATGCCGGGATTGAAAAGTTTGAATCAAACGACGTTGACGTCGTCCCGCAGCTGACCCGCCTAAAAGAAAACGGTGCAGATTCCCTGTTTGTCGTGGCCAACGTGGCCCCGACCGCACAGGTGATCAAGTCGCTTGATCGCATGGGTTGGGATGTGCCGATTTCATCGCATTGGGGCCCGGCCGGTGGTCGTTTCACCGAACTTGCCGGTAAATCTGGCGAAAAGGTCCATTTCATTCAGACCTATCTGTTTACCGATGCGGCTGATCCAATGTTTGTGAAGCTTCAGGAAAAGTTCCCTGAGATCAAAACGCTGGCCGATGTTACCCCGGCAACCGGCATTGCCAATGCCTATGACGCGACCCTTTTGACGGCTGCTGCGATTGAAAAGGCTGGCTCGACCGATGGTGCGGCCATTCGCCAAGCCATGTACGAGATTTCCGGCATCAAAGGCATGATCAAAACCTATGACACGCCGTTCACCCCGGACGATCAGGACGCGCTTGGTCCTGAAGATTACACCTTCGCGCATTTCGTCGAAGGTCAGATCATTCCGATCAAATAATCGATCTTTTTTCACCCCTTGCGGCGCTTCGTGCCGCAAGGGTTTTTATCCCTTTGAACGCTGCACCTATGTGCAATCGACAAGCAGGTAACCGGCAATGACACTCTTAATCGCAGCCCTGATTACCGGCATCGGTCTTGGCAGTATGTATGGACTGGTCGCACTCGGATTTCAGATCACCTATTCGGTGTCCTCAAAAGTCAATTTCGCCCAAGGCAGCATGGTAATGCTGGGTGCCGTATTGGGGTTTGTGTTTTGTGAACAATATGGCTTTCCGGTCATTGTGGGCTATCCGCTGGCGATCCTGTGCTGTGGTGTGGCCGGTATTCTGGTGGAGTTTTTCCTTGTCCGCCCGTTTGCCATTCGCAATTCCGAAGCCTGGCTGATGGCAACGGTTGCGGGCGGTATTCTGCTTGATAACGTGGTGCTGTTCACCTTTGGCAATGAGCCGCGCACGTTGCCGTCAAACCTTGTCGGTGAAAGCTGGAATGTGTTTGGCACCGGGGTGTATCCGCAACAAATCCTGATCCCGATTGCCGCCATTGGTGTTGCGCTGGCCTTGCACGCGCTGTTTCGCCATACCCGTCAGGGGCGCGCGCTTTTGGCCGTGGTGCAGAACCTTCAGGCCGCCAAGCTGATGGGCATTAACACCACCGTCATGGTGACCGGATCATTTGCCATTTCATCGATGCTGGCGGGCTGTGCCGGGCTTTTGATCGCACCACTGTTTTCCGTACATTCCGACATGGGCACATTGTTTGGTCTAAAGGCCTTTGCCGTTGCCATTCTGGGCGGCATGACATCGGCCTATGCGGTGATGCTGGCCGGATTTATCTATGGGCTGGTCGAGGCCGGTGTGACCACCTATCTCGGCTCGTCCTATACCTTCATTGTCGTGTTTGCCTTGGTGATCGCGGTTCTGACCATCAAACCAAGTGGCCTGTTTGGCCGTGCTGCGATCAAAAAGGTCTGATGATGAAAAGCCTTCCCAAATTTAAAAATCCCATCCCGAAATTGAACAAACCCGTTGCACTCGATTGCACGATTATTCTCGCCGTGATCGGTGGTCTGATCGGCGTTTCGATCACTGGCGGATATACCCAGTTCATCATTGGCCTTGTCGCCATCACCACGGTTTTATGTGTGGGGCTGAATGTCCTGTATGGTTTGACCGGCCTTGTGTCGCTTGGCCAAGTTGGCTTTTTCGCCATTGGTGCCTACGCCAGTGCGATCCTGACATTGGCCGGGCTGAATTTCTGGTTGTCGCTTTTGGCCGCGACCATAATTGCCGCAATTGCGGGCTGTGTGCTGGCCATATCGGCGGTGCGGATGGCCGGGCCGTTTTTGGCGATGGTCACCATTGCATTCGCCTTCATTGTCGAACATGGCGCAATTGAATGGCGGTCTTTGACCGGCGGGCAAAATGGTCTGATGGGCTTTCCGATGCCGCAAATCGGGTCTTACGTTTTTGCCGAACGCGATCTTGTGATGCTGTGCGTGATTGTTGGCGGGATTGGCTTGCTGGCGTTCCGGCGTCTGGCCGTCAGTGGCTGGGGCATGGCCATGACCAGCATGCGCGATGCCGAAATCGCCGCAAGTTCACTTGGCTATAACGCCTTTGCGGTCAAGGCATCGGGCTTTGCCATTGCGGCTGCCATGGCCGGTCTGGCAGGTGCGTTGTACGCACCTTTGATGATGTTTATCGCACCTTCGAACTTCCCGATCAGCCAGTCGATCCTCTATCTTTTCGCCGTCATTCTGGGCGGTGCGGGGACGGTGTTGGGGCCATTGGTCGGGGCGTCTGTTTCGGTTCTGTTGCCAGAACTCCTGTCTGATTTTGCCGAATATCGCCTGCTGATTTTCGGTGCCCTTTTGATTGTGGTGCTTCTGATTGCACCGCGCGGGTTGGTTGGCGTTGTTGAACGCTTCATCCCGATTGCCAAACGCGGTGTCAAGGCCATTCCCCCCGCCGAGATTGAGGCGGGTCTCAAAGCATACCCAAAATCCGATGGCTTAACCGTCGATGATGTGTCGATTGCCTTTGGCGGGGTCAAGGCCGTCAACAGCGTTTCCTTTGCCGCCAAACCGGGGCAGGTAACATCGATCATTGGTCCAAACGGGGCGGGGAAAACCACCCTTTTGAACATCATTAGCGGCTTTTATAAACCAACCGACGGGGCGGTGCGCATTGGTGATCAGGATATCGCCGGACGCCCCACCGACTTTGCCGCACGCAGTGGCATTGCGCGCACCTATCAGGCAACCCGTCTGTTTGAAAACATGTCCGTCATCGACAATGTGATCGCGGGCCTTCCGGTCGGGCGGTTTGGCGCACCGTTTTCGGTGATTGCATCGGACAAAAACCGCAGCCACGCGGCTGGGCTGTTGGCATTTTGCGGCTACCTTGGTGATATTGATGCCCGGGCCGGTGATTTGCCGCATGTGGATCGCCGGTTGGTCGAAATTGCCCGGTCACTTGCCACCAAACCCGGCGTGTTGTTGCTTGATGAACCGGCAGCCGGTTTGATGCATGCCGATAAGGTGTCACTGGCCAAACTGTTGCGGCAATTGGCCGATGCCGGGATCACCGTGGTGTTGGTCGAACATGACATGGAAATGGTCATGGGCATTTCCGACCATATTCTGGCGGTTGATGCCGGAACCCCGATCATTTTCGGATCGCCGCAGGCAGTTCAAAACGATCCTCAGGTGATCGCGGCCTATCTTGGCGATGGTGAAATGAAGGCCCGCCCGCGTCCCATTCCGTTTGAACCCGGTGCTTCCCCAGTGATTGAAACCCTGCGTCTGACGGCGGGATATGGTGCCGCACCGGTCTTGCAATCGGTTGATTTAAAAGTCCAGCAGGGCGAAATGGTCGCCCTTCTGGGGGCAAACGGGGCTGGTAAATCAACCTTCCTGACCGCCCTTGCCGGTCTGTTGCGCCCGGTAAAGGGGAAGATCGTTTTAAACAACGAATATATCCATACGCTGGCCCCCCATCAGATCGTCGAACAGGGCCTGATCCTTGTCCCCGAAGGACGGCAGGTCTTCCCGGAATTGACTGTGCGCGAAAACATCGAACTGGGTGCCTATAAACAACCAAAACCGGTCAGTAAGGACGAACTCGAAGCGATCCTGAAACGCTTCCCGCGCCTGCGTGATCGCATCAACAGTCTGGCCGGGCATTTGTCGGGCGGTGAACAGCAAATGATGGCGATTGCGCGTGGATTGGTGGCAAAGCCAAAGGCACTTTTGCTTGATGAGCCATCCCTTGGTTTGGCCCCGGCCATGACCGAAGAACTCTATGCCATTTTGGGTGAGCTTCGCGATGACGGGGTGACGATCCTTCTGGTCGATCAGATGGCAACCATGGCGCTGTCCGTGGCCGATTACGCCTATGTCCTTGAACAGGGACAGGTGGTTGCCCAAGGAAAGGCGTCCGAGCTTCGCCGTGATGAACGCCTGATTGCCGCCTATCTTGGCGGTGCCGAACAAACCACACAAGAACCCAAAAAGGTTGCACAGTAAGATGCTTGATTATTTGGTGAGGAACGCCTGCCTGCCCGGAGAAAACACGCTGGTTGATATTGCCGTTGGCCAAGGAAAAATTATCGAAATTGCCACGTCACTAACCGGCGATGCCCCGGTTTTTGAGGCGGACGGTCAGTTGATCAGTTGCGGCTTTGTCGAAAGCCACCTGCATCTTGATAAGGCCTGTATCCTTGATCGGGCCAAAAACAAAACCGGCACGCTCCAAGGGGCGATCAGTGCGGTTGCCAACGCCAAAAGCGGCTTTACCGAAGATGACATTTACGCACGCGGCGCACGCGTCATTGAAAAGGCAATTACCGAGGGCACCAATGCGGTGCGCACCCATGTTGAAATTGATCCGGGCATTGGTTTGGCGGGCTTTAACGCGATTAAACGCCTGAAGGCCGATTACGTCTGGGCGATGGATATTGAAATCTGCGTCTTCCCGCAGGAAGGCCTGTTTAATTATCCGGGGACCGAAGAATTACTGCGCGAAGCCCTTGATAACGGCGCGGATTTGCTTGGCGGGTGTCCCTATATGGATACCGATCCAGAAGCGCAGATTTTACGCCTGTTTGAAATGGCGCGTGACTATGACGTTGATCTGGATTTCCATCTTGATTTCGATCTCGATGCCAGCTGGCGGCATTTGGACGCGGTTGCCAAACAAGCCATCGCCTTTGGCTGGCAAGGGCGGGTGATGATTGGCCATGTGACCAAATTGTCCGTCCTGCCCAAGGCACAACTTGATGACACGATTGCGCTGATGCGCGATGCCGGGATTGGCTTAACGGTTTTACCGGCAACCGATCTTTTCCTGACCGGGCGCGATCATGACCATTCGGTTCCTTGTGGTGTTGCCCCGGCGCATAAGCTGGCCGCACAGGGTGTGTGTTGCACGATTGCGACCAATAATGTGCTGAACCCGTTTACCCCTTATGGGGATTGTTCCTTGTCACGCATGGCAAACCTTTATGCCAATGTCAGTCAGCTTTCGACCGAAGCCGAACTTGAAAGCTGCTTTGTCATGGTGGCCGATGCCCCGGCCAAATTGCTGGGACGATCCAGCAAAATCGCGGTGGGTGAGGCCGCAAGCTTTATTGTCCTGCCCGCCAAAAGCCGCGCACAGGTGATCTCGGAAATCAGTCGTCCGGTCTGGGGGATGAAGGATGGCCGGGTGACGTTTGCCCATCCGGCTGCGACCATATTCCATCCATGATCAGCTTGTCACAAGTTCCGGTTCTGGTTTGACGAGCGTATCGGGGCCGGGGTCAAAGGTCACCGACATGCCACCATTTTGAAGGTGGGTCGGCGTGCAATACCAGTTCAGGCGCGCGCAAATACGCCGGACAAGTTGCAGGCCGATGCCCTCACCCTGCGGGGTGGCACATTCACCCGTGCAGGTCGAAATTGTGTTTTTGACGGTCAATGCCGTCCCGTTTAGCGTGATGGTCACCTGCCCCTTGGGGGTGTGTTGAAACGCATTGCGGATCAGGTTGGATATGACAATCATCAAGGCCGCCCGTGACGTGGCAATCACGGTGTCTTCGCTGTCGGGGATAAAGCTGCATGTGACGTGCTTGCCGTCGGTCAAATAGGAAAGGTCACTGATTTCCTGTTCGATAAAGGCTGCGAAACTGATGTGTTCGGTGCTGCCGACCGGTGCGTTGTCCCGGCCCAGCCACAACAATGTTTCCAGCAGTTGCTGCATGTTGCGGTTTGCCCGTTTGATCCGCGTCATCACCCGCGACTGGGTCTGGTTCAGCGGGCTTTTTTCCAGCAATTCAACATTGCCAGACACAATGGTCACAGGGGTGCGGAGCTCGTGACTGGCTTGGCGCAGGAATTCACGTTCACGCGCAACAAACTGGTCAATCTGATTGACCGACCGATGCAATTCACGCGCAACGTCATTCAGTTCTTCGAACCCGAAATCAGGGATCGGATCGGCCAACCGTTCGGTCGTCAAATTGTTGGCCCAGTCTTGCAGGTTTTCAGACGGCTTGGTCAGGCGTTTGCCAATGATCCACAGGAACCAGGCAAAGATGCCAATAACCGCCATGGCAAACGGGATCGAAAGCAGGGCCAGATTGTGCAGGCGCTCAAAAAAGACGCTTTCGCCATCGCCGACATGATAGGTCTGCAAAATCAGGATTTCACGACCATCGGCAAGCTGGTGGGGAAAAACCAGAAAGATCGGATTTTCTGGGTCTTTCTGGTCGGCATATTGATCCGTGTTGATATAGAAAAGTTCGTTAAGTTCGAGGTCTTTGGGGCGTGCATGCGCGCGCAGATCTGCGGGCAGTTCGTCAAAACGTTCAAAGGATTCAATATTGAACCCCTTGGGCAACGGAGCATCCGGGTCGCGGGCAAGCTGATCGTCATATTGTTCGGCAATCAGTTGAAGCTGAAAGGCCGCAACCATCCACTTGCCATAGAGCATGTAGAAATTCAGCACCGCAGTATAAAGAACCAGCGTGACCACCAATCCCAGCAAGACGTAATTGCGCACAAAGCGCGAAAAGGATCGGGTTTTGGGGGCACAACAGGTGGTGTTCATAACAGTTACTCGCGCAGGGCCACGCCCTGGCCCGGAATGGTGTGAATCAGATTTTGCTCAAACGGTTTGTCGATCCGATGACGCAATTTGTAAAGATGCGTTTTCAGCGCATTGGTATCGGGCGGGTCCCCCTGCCACAGCGCCATCGACAAACGCGACCGGGTGACAACCCGTGGGCTGTTTTGCGCAAGGACCTCCAAAATGGTCCAGCCGGTTGGCGAAACATTGATGTTTTGACCTGATCGGATGACCGACCGGTTTTCAAAATCAATCATCAAATCGCGCAGGGCAAACCGTTTGACCTCGCCACTGCGCCGACGTGACAGGACCCGCGTACGCAGCAAAAGTTCTTCAAGCTCGAACGGTTTAACCAGATAGTCATCCGCCCCGGCATGGAACCCTTCGACCTTGTCTTCGAGTGTGTCGCGTGCGGTCAGCATCAAAACCGGGGTGTCGATGCCTTCATCGCGCAGAGCCCGGCAAATGCTCAGCCCATCGCGAAACGGCAACATGACATCAAGCAGGATGACGTCATATTCACCGGTCAGCGCGCGCTGGTACGCGGTTTCCCCGTCATAGGCATGGTCGCATTCAACGCCTTCTATCGTTAGATAATCACTGATGGTGGCGGCGATATCCATGTTGTCCTCGACCAGAAGGACCATGATGTTGGCCGTTGCTTTCATATACGTCGTCTCTGTTGCTGCGACAGGTCAAGCATGCCGCAATTCCAATCGGGGGCAGCCCGAAACATTCATGTCGTCGCCAAATCAATTATTTAGGTGCTCTGCGCGCACATTGCGATCAGATCATCTTGTGTATCGATATCATCTGCCGCATTTGGCAGATCGACGCCAATCACTTCATGGTGCGCCCCATTCAGAACCTTGCGTGCGCCTGCCTGCCCATTGAGCACCGCCAGCAATTTAAACATATGTGCCGGGAAAATCGCCGGAACACCAAATCCGTCATCATGGCGGGCGGCGACAATGGTTTGACCGTTGAACGCGGCAATCAGTTTATCATAATCGGCACGGCCAAGACGGACCTGATCACACAGTGCGATCAAAACGCCATCATAAGACCCGTGATGCTGGATTTCCGCCATTCCGGCCGCGATGGAACTGCCCATGCCCGATGCCCAATTGTCATTCGTGATAATATGGGCAGGCGCGTTGATCGCAGGCGCGATTTCGTCTTGAAAGGCACCCAGAACAACAAACAAATCTGCCTCTGCGACGACCGGTCTTAATGCCTCCATGGCGTGGCAGATCATTGGGGAACCGTTAATATCGGCAAGCTGTTTGCGTCCGCCAAACCGTGCACTTTCACCCGCGGCAAGAAGCAGCACGGCAAGAGGGTGGGGCGGGGACTTGATGGAGGTGTTCATCACGCTAACGGTATCATTCTGCGGCACGCGCCATGGCGGGAACAGCGGAAACGGCAGGCACGGCACTTTGTTTAAACAGCCCGGCGTGAATCCCCGACAACATCGAAAGGGCAATGCTTTCTGGCAGTTGCCCGCCGATATCAAGACCGGCCGGGCTGGAAATATCAAATGCCAAATCAGAACGGGTGATCCCGGCGTGTTTCAAGACTTCGGCAAAGCGATGATTTGGTCCCAAGGCCGACAGATGTTTGATCGGTGTGGTTTTAAGGACCGCAAGGGCATCGCCATCAATGCTGATGCTATGGGCCATCAGGATAACGGCATCGACTTTGGCCTCAAACACGTGGCGGGCAAGATCATCGTCAATCTTGCGCAAAATCGTATCTGCATGTGCGAAATGTTCGGCACGCGCATTGGCCGCACGCGGATCAACAAGTGTCGTCACCCATCCCATTTCATGGGCGATGTTAATCACGGGGCGCGCATCAAGCCCGCCCCCGACCACCAGAACATGGGGTTCGGGGCGGATCGGTGTGATCAGCCAGTCACCATCGGTCCGCTTTTCAATATGGGCGGACTGTTGTGCGGTGTCGTGTCCGGTGATATCGCCGGTTTCAAAATACCCGGTGACGTCGCCGACTTTCTGGAAATAAAGGCCACTTTCGCGGTGGGTTAAAGCATGATGCAAATCGGACAGGCCCAGATCATTTTGGGCAGTAACGGGTTGCAACATGATGTACACCGTGCCGCCGCAGCCAACGCCAAGCTTGAACGACAGATCATCTTCGTCATTGCCATCATAGACCAGCATGACGGCCTTGCCGGTGATCATGGCTTTGCGGGCATTGCGGATAATGTCGGCCTCAAGACAGCCACCACTAAGCAGGCCGAACTGCTGCCCATGACCATTGATCAGCATCATCGCCCCGGCCTTGCGATAGGCCGACCCGTCGGTGCGATACACCGTGCCCAAAACCCATTCGGTGGCGTCACGGTTCGCATGCCAGGCGTTTAGCATCGCAGAAAGTTGGTTGCTCATTATCTGTTCCCTTCAAGGGAAATGGGGCTGCCCGGAGAACACAAGGGAGGGGGGGAAGAAATTTGGTTCTCCGGGCAGTATGCCTTACACGAAGTCGAAACCGGCCTTGGTCATGGGAAGATCCATGATCCGCTTTCCGGTTTGCGCAAAAATGGCATTGGCGACAGCCGGTCCGGTCGGGGGAACGCCCGGTTCGCCAACACCGGTTGGTGCATTGTTTGACGGAACAATTGCGACTTCGATTTCAGGCATCTCTTCGTTGCGCAGAAGCTCATAGTCCGGGAAGTTGTATTGATCGACTTCCCCGTCGGTCAGTGTGATCTGATTGCGCAAGATGGCGCTGAGCGCAAAGCCTGCCCCGCCTTCCATCTGTGCCCGGATCACATCGGGGTTGATGGCAACCCCGCATTCGACGGCCATGAACAGTTTGTTGACGTGCACACTGGTTTCCTCAACCGTGATATCGGCAACAACCGCAACACATGTATTAAACGAAAGGTGGCTGGCAAAGCCGCGCTTATCGCCTTTTTTCCAGCCCGATATGTCGCGGACCAGTTTGATGGCTTCGATCATGCGGGCCTGATTGGCAGTACCACCATCGAGCATCGACAGCCGCATCTCAATCGGGTCTTGCCCGGTTTGGGTGGCGACCATATCCATCAGGCTTTCCATGACAAACCCGGTATGGGTATGTCCCACCGAACGCCACCAGTTGATCGGAACCGGGGTTTGGAAATCGCTGAGGCCAATGCCGAAATTGGGCACGTTATACAGGCTTTCAGCAACCCCTTCGGCGGACGTTGGGTCAATGTCGTTTTGAACCATACCGGCCATCGGCGTGCCTTTGACAATGGATTTGACCGCAAGCCGGTGGTCCCAGCCGATGATTTTGCCATCGGCATCAAGGCCGATTTTTGCGCGGTGGGCCGACATCGGACGGTAATAACCGCCTTTGATATCGTCTTCGCGGCTCCAGACCAGCTTGACCGGAACCTTGCGCCCGGAAACGGCAAAGGCCATCGCGGCTTCGGTATTGTAATCCGACGTGGCATTGGCACGCCGCCCGAATGATCCACCGGCATAAAGTGTTTTGACCTCGACCTGTGACGGGTCAAGTTCAAGCACGGCGGCGACCATTGGCTGGGTAAAGGTCGGGAACTGGCAACCATCATGGACGCGAACACCATTTTCGGTGGGCTCAATCGTGCAGTTTTCCGGTTCCAGCGGCGCATGTGCGAGGAACGGGAAATCGAATTCGGCGTCAATCGTTGTGGCCGCATCGGCCAAAATCGGGGCGACGGAGGCCAAGGGGACTTCGTGATTGACGTCAAATTGCGGGGTCTCAAGCATCGCCTTATGGTCGGCCATCATGGCATCGGTGCTGCGCGTTTCAGCCGCACTGAAATCCCACTCAACCGACAGCGCATCACGGGCCTGAAACGCGGCCCACGTGTTTTTGCCAAAGGCCACGACACCTGCCTTGTTGGGCAGAACCTGTGCGGCGATAAAACCACCAACGTCTTTGGCACCACTATCGTCAAACGACACAACCGTGCCGCCAAATTTCGGGCTGCGCATGATCGCGGCATAAATCATGCCGGGCAGATTGACATCCATGGCAAACATCGCGGTGCCATTGGTTTTGCCGGTATTGTCCTTGCGGTGCAGTTTTTCGCTGCCAATCAGTTTGAACTGATCGGGGGTTTTGACCGTTGGTTTTTCGATCGCTTCAAGCGTTGCGGCGATGGCAACAAATTCACCGAAATGCGCAGAATTGCCACCCGATGTCAGCATGCCGTTTTCAACCGAAATACTGCTGGCATCTACACCCCATTTCTGGGCGGCGGCCCGGACCAAAAGATCACGCGCGGCTGCACCGGCTTCGCGGTATTGCATGAACGAATTGGCGATTGAGGTCGACCCACCGGTCCCCTGTGCGCCAAAGAACAGGTTTTTATACCGTTCGGTATTGGCCGGTGCGAAATCAATGGCAACCGCATCCCAGTCGGCATCAAGTTCTTCGGCGACCAGTGTGGTCAGCCCGGTGGTGGTGCCTTGACCCATTTCGAAATGCTTGATGATGACGGTGACCGTGCCATCGGCATCAATTTTAACAAACGGGTTCAAATCGGTGGCGGCGGATGCGGTGCTTCCCGCAGCCAGAACACCCTTGGCGTTTACACCGACCAAAAGGGCGGTGGTGCCAGCAGCCGATGCTTTGAGGAAACCGCGACGTGAAACATTGATTGTCATGACTTAGGCCTCCAGCTTTTGCGATGCGAGCTTGATGGCTTCGTTAATGCGGACATAGGTCACACACCGGCACGCATTGCCGTACATGTATTCCTTGATGTCTGCATCTGTCGGACTGGGGTTTTCGGTCAAAAGACCGATGGCCGACATGATCTGGCCGGACTGACACCAGCCACATTGCACCACATCCTTTTCACGCCATGCGGCCTGAACGGCTTGGGCAACTTTGTCGGTTGCCCCTTCGATGGTGGTGATTTCGGTTTCAACCGCATCCTCGACAAAGGTCTGGCAAGACCGGGTCGGATAGCCATCGACATGCACCGTACAGGCGCCGCAATAGGCAACGCCGCACCCAAATTTGGTGCCGGTAAGCTGTAGTTCGTCGCGCAGAACCCAAAGCAGCGGGGTGCCCGGTTCGGCGTCAACGGTTCGGGATTCACCATTGATTTTAAGCTGATATTGCATGACCGCCTCATCTCTCTCTTTTGGCTTGTTGGCTGATCATTGCGGGGCTGTGGGTAACCGACGGGTAACCACCCCGAAAAGAAAAAAGCCTGCCGATACAGGATATGTACCGGCAGGCTTTTCATCACATTAGATATCACCGGCAAACAGGGTGGGGCCCGTTTGCCGATGGGGAATGGATCTCAGTTCGGCAGGCGACCGTGTTCGCAAGCGAATTGAACATCGCGGCGTGCAACGCCGATATCGTCAAGAACTTCGCGCGGGGCCGACCGCAGCATTTGGGTGTCGCGGGCGATCTTGTATGCGTGGGCCCATTTGCGGGGCAAAAGGACGAGCCAGCGCCAGACAGATGCGCCTGAAACCGGCGCAACGTTGGTGGTGGCGACGAGGGGATCAGTCGTAACTTGTGCTGGCATGATGCTGGCTCGCTAGTTTGTTTGCTAATAAGGGGTTAGAGTTTCCTCTGAACCCACAGATAAACTACGCCTGCGATATGTTGTTTGGCGCGCAAACTTTGCCATTCGGTGCGAGATTTCCGCAAAAATTTTGCAAAAACGATTTTCTTTCGCTGGCGGCTTGGGTCATCCTTGTTTACAGGGAGTTACATCATGATGAACCAGGATGACTAAAACCGTGGCGGAGCTTGATAAATTCGACCATCGCCTGCTTGAGCTGTTGCAGGAAAACAGCCGTTTGACCGGCAGCGAGCTTGCCGACCGTGTCGGGCTGTCGTCGGCGGCGTGCCTGCGCCGGGTTCAGCGGTTGCGCGAAACCGGCGTGATTGAACGCGATGTTGCGATTGTGTCGCCGAAGGTTTTTGGTAAAAAGATGATGGTTATCGTGCTTTTGACCATGGAGCGCGACCGGCCGGATCGCTATATGTTGATGCGTGAGGCGTTTGCGAAAATGCCCGAAGTTGTGCAATGTCATCATGTGACGGGTGCACATGATTTTGTGTTGCGAATTCAAGTCACTGACATGGAAGAATACAGCGCATTTGTCGATCGGGTGTTTCATGAACCCTATATCAAACGCTACGAAAGTCTGGCGGTTCTGGGGTCGCTGAAGTAGTGGTTCTGGCCGTTTTTATTCTTCAATTATTTTGAATAATCATCTTTATTATTCATTTTAAGCAAATGACCAAATGGCGAACCAAGGGCCCGATGATGGCCCGCCATTTGGGTGACATTTGACCGCATTTTAATTGTATGAGGATTGAAATGCGTCATCGATCAGGCCGGAATGGTTTTTTCGGCGGCATCGAACAGATGCACATTTTCCGATCCAAAGGTCAGCCCGACCACATCACCGACGACAGCATCGGAATGGCCGACGATGCGCACGGTGAAAAGTCCGACGTCGGTGACATTGACATAGGCAAAGCTGTCCGAGCCGAGATGTTCCATCACATCAATCTGACCGACAAGGATGCCGTCCTTTTCCGGGCATAGGGCCATATGTTCGGGACGCACTCCCATTTTGGTGGCGCCTTCGGCATTGCGGGCAATATCGGATGTGTTGTCGTTGCCAAAGGTGACACTGGTGCCGGTCCCGGTGCAATCGACCACATTCATTTTCGGCGAGCCGATAAATTGCGCGACAAACAGGTTGCCCGGATGACGATACAGATCAAGCGGGGAGCCGATTTGTTCGATCTGGCCTGCTTGCAGCACAACGATCTTGTCGGCCAGCGTCATGGCTTCGACCTGATCGTGGGTGACATAAACCATGGTCGCACCAAGCTTTTGATGCAGACGGGCAATTTCCAGACGCATTTCAACCCGCAAAGCGGCATCAAGGTTTGACAGCGGTTCATCAAACAAAAAGGCACGCGGTTCACGGACAATGGCGCGGCCAATGGCAACACGTTGACGCTGCCCGCCCGACAGGGCCTTGGGTTTGCGGTCAAGATAGTCTTCGAGTTTCAGGGTTGCCGCCGCCGCGTCGACCTTGGCGGTGATGTCGGATTTGGGCATTCCGGCCACAGTCAGCGCAAAGCCCATATTTTCGCGCACCGATTTATGCGGATAAAGCGCGTAGGACTGAAACACCATTGAGAGTTCGCGTTCGGCGGGCGGTTTGCCCGTCACGTCATCGCCATCAATGATGATCTGACCGTCGCTGGCCTCGACCAGACCGGAAATCAGGCGCAGTAAGGTGGATTTGCCACAGCCTGATGGGCCGACGAAAATCACCAGTTCGCCCTCGTCGATTTGAAGGTCGATGCCTTTGATAACCTCGACACCGCCAAATGATTTACGGATGTCTTTGAGTTCGATCTGACCCATTTTATTTGGCCTCCTGATCTTTGGCGGTGGGCGTTGTTTTTATGAATGGTATGGATGGTGTGAAATGCCGGGTTGGCATTTGATGGATCGGTGATCTGATCATCCCTTGACACTCCCGGCCGTCAGGCCCTGAACGAGGAAGCGTTCAAACCAGAGGAAAATTGCAAGGATCGGCACCGTGGCAATCACCGCACCGGCCATCAGATGTTGACGCGGAACTTCCGAGGAATTGAGCGAGACAACCCCGCGTGACAGGGTGAAGATGCCCGGATCATCAAGGAACATGAAGGCAAACAGGAATTCGTTCCAGGCGATCATGAAGACATAGAGCGAGACCGATGCAAGGGCGGGAAGGGCGAGTGGCAGGGTGATTTTCCAGATGACGCCAAGGCGCGACAGACCATCCATCACACCGGCTTCTTCAAGCTCGGCGGGAATGCCACGGAAATAGCCCTGAAGCATGTAAAGGGCGACGGGAACCGTGGTGGCCGGATAGACAATCAAAAGGCCAACCAGCGAGTTGCGCAGGCCAAGCTGGCTAAACACCGCATAAAGCGGGATCACCAGAACGATCATGGGCACGAGATAGATCAGCAAGATTGAGCTTGAAAGCACGGTCTGGCCGGGGAATTTCAGACGCGCTACCGCATAGGCACCCGGAATGGAAAAGGCCAGCGTGATGATGACGGTCGAGACCGAGACGATTGTCGATGTCAGAAGGAAACTGCCAAAATTGAACTGGGTAAACAGTTCGACATAACTGTCGGTCAGGCTGGCAAAACCCTGTGTCAGATCAATCGACAGATCAAGCGGGTTCAAAAACAGGTCTTGCTGGTTTTTCAGGCTGGTCATCACCATGACATAGAAGGGCAGGATGACAATCACGCTGAAAAACACAAAGCCAAGCCCCTTGAGCACGCGGACAATGACAAGATCAAAGCTGTAGCGTTTGAGCATCCCCGAGTGGGCGTCGATCAGGCACATCCGGTTGGCAAAGGTGATGGCCAGTGCAATCAGGCCAACGCCAAAGGCCTGAGTGGCAGAATTTTGCGAGAATGACAGGCTGAACGGCATGCCAAAGGAGACCAGCATCATCACAATCACCACGGCGGCAAAGGCGACAAGATACAGTCCCGGTGTGCGGTTTTTGGGACGGCGTGCGACAATGATCGCGGCATTGACCGCCCCGGCAAGCGCACCGGCCGACATGATCGGGGTGGCGGCAAGACCGGTAATCAGGGTCAGTGAGATGCCGGTAATGACAATGGCAATCACGCCCCAGATCAGGCCCGAAATCAGGGCAAGTAGAAGACCCGTACCGATACGCATTACTGATCCTCCCGATGGACGAATTTGAAGTAGAACACGGCAAAGACCAGAAGCAGGATGAAGATGGCGACGGCCACGGCCGCCCCGGCCCCGAGGTTTGAAAGGGCAAACCCCTGTTCATAGACATCGACGGTCAAGGTCCGCGTACCCGCCGCCCCGCCGGTCAGAAGGAAGATGTCGTCGAATTTGTTGAACGTCCAAATGAAGCGCAGCAAAAACAGGGTCGATAGAATGCCCAGAAGCTGCGGCAGGGAGATGTGCCAGAACTGTTGCAGCGGGGAGGCACCATCGACCTCGGCGGCCTCATACATGTCTGAGGATATCGACTGCATCCGGGCGAGAATAAACAGGAATGACAGCGGGAAATACCGCCAAGCTTCGAACGCGATCACGGTGGCAAGGGCGAGGGGAAATTCAATGGTCAGGCCAAAGATATCAATTGGAAGGGCGCGTTGACCAAAGAAGTTTACCCCGGCATCGGTGACGTTCATGCGTTGCAAAATGGCATTGAACGTGCCGTTAAACGGATCAAGCAGGATTACCCATGTAAAGGCGACCGCGATCACGGGGGCGACATAGGGAAACAGGAACAGACCGCGAATGATTGAGCGGCCCTTAAAGGGCTTGTTTAAAATCTGGGCGGCAAACAGGCCAAGCACCAGTGCGCCCAAGGTGCCAAACACGGTATAGGCAATGGTGACCCAAAGCACGCTCCAGAATTCGCGGGAATCAAAGATGCGCGCAAAGTTATCGAGCGTGAACTGGTTGTTGGTGAGAATGTTTTCGGAATTGCCGGTCAAGGTTGGTTCGCTGTCGCGGGGCGACACCGGATTGGCGGCAAAATCGGCATCGGCGGTGGCTTTGAGTTCAAGGCGTTGACGGTCGCCGCCTTCAAGCCGGTCGAGACGGCAGGTGACATTTTCGCCGGTGATCTCACAGGCCGGGTCAATGTCGGTGACGGTGATGCCAGACGGCAGGGTATCGGTCAGAACAACGTCATCAATCGCCCCGGTTTGCGATGAATTGCGCATGCGGTACTGAATGCGAAATTCTTCGCCCGCAACATCCATATCCCCGCGCACCCGTTCCGATACCACCGGTGTTGGCGGGCGCAAGTCAGACAGTTTGACCGGCTTGACCGAAATCCAGAAGTTGGCCAGCAGCGGAAACAGGACAATGCCCATCACAATCAAAAAGGTCGGCGCCAGCATCCAAAGCGCAAGTTTTGCTTCGCGCCGGGCCATGGGGCCGAGTTTTGATTTTTTGGGCGGTGCTGTTGCGGATGGTGTCTGGGTGCTGTGGGACGTTGTCATCGTCTTTGGTCCGTTGTGAAAACCAGATATTCGGGGCGGCCCAAAATCAGCCCGCCCCGAATTCAAGATCGTTTATTCGACGGCGGCGATTTCTTCGTTGATCAAATCAGCCGTTGCCGATGCATCCCGTTCGCCGTCGATATATTCGCGGACCAGCGTGTTGATGATCTGGCTGTTGATGATGCGCGATGCCTTGGCCAACTGGCCCTCGGCAACGCCCCAACGGTCTGCCGTTTTGAGCCCCGAAACGATTTCGTGGATCACAGCCGGATCATACAGTTCGGACAGCGGTTTTTTGCGATCCACGCCAACCGGCAGGGTTGACCACATATCGACGAATTTTTCCGGTTCGTCGGCGGTGCCATTGCGGACCGGGAATTTGCCTTCGGGGGCGATGGACAATGTATTGCCATAGCCCTCGTCCATCGAGAATTTGACGAATTCTTCGGCGGCATCGGTATCGGCGTCATTGGTGATGCCAAAATAGTTGATGTCCCCCCATGCGGCACCATCCGGGTTGGACGGGCCGGTCAGACGGGTGACGATGCCGGTTTTCGAGGCCAGTTCGCCCGAGGTCGGGTCATCGTTGATGGTGGGTGGGGCGCTGTCGCGAAGGCCCGCCAGTTCATCGAGGATGAAGGGCGACCAGATGATCATCGCCGCCTGACCTGCGAAATAGACTTCGCGCGATTGTTTCCAGTACAGATCACCGGGGGGCGATGCCTTGGCGATGGATTTATAGAATTCGAGTGCCTCAATGAGCTTGGTTTTGTCAAACCCGACAGAGCCATCCTTGGCAACCGGGGTTGCGCCATTGGCCAGAAGGACATGTTCGAGCACCTGGCTCATGAAGTTGTCGTCGATCTTGGTCGCGGCGACAAAGCCATACATTTCTGGCGGATTGTGCAGTTTTTCCAACGCCTTTTGAATGTTGGCGTAGCTGTTGGGGGCCTCAAGCCCGGCTTCGTCAAACAGGTCCTTGCGATAGAGCACCATCTGGGTCCAGCCATCGGACGGAACGGCGGCGGTTTCACCATCAAAATCGGCCATCGACAAGGCGGCGGGGGCAAAGGTATCGGCCCCAAGATCGCGGATGACTTCGTTGTTGGCTTCGGTATCAAGGATACCGGCCTCGGACCATGGCAGGACATATTGCAGGGTGAGATAAATGACGTCGGGCAAATCACCGGCGGCATAGGCGGCCGTTGCCCGTGTGCCCAGTTCGGATTCCGTGACCGGGATGACTTCGACGGCGGTGCCGGTTTTTTCCTCAAACGCCTTGGCCATTTCCTGTTGCTTGGCAAGGCGGTCTGGCTGTTCTTCGATGGTCCAGAAACGCAGCTGCGCACTTGCCATGCTGGTGGAAACCAGCAGACCGACGGCTGCGAGAGTCAATGCACGCGTAAACCTTGTTTTCATGAGATGCCTCCCTTGGCATTGGCGACCGGCATGGATGCCGGTTTGGCACTAACTGCCAGCTTTGGCGCTGGCGGATTGGCTGATCCACGGATGGTCAGCGTTGCTTCCCACAAGATTTGGGAAAACTCGGATGCAGGCGCGTTGGCCTCTTTGGTCTCGTTCGCTTGGGCGACGACGATCTGGCCAACCGCGCGGCCGACCTGATAACTGGCCTGGCTCATGGTGGTCAGGCCGGGGTGGATGGCCTCCCCCATCGGCAGGCCATCAAAACCAATAATCGAGATATCCTTGCCCACTTCGACCCCGGCATGGGCTAGTGCATGGATCGCACCAATGGCGACCGCATCGGTGACGCACAGGATGGCGGTGGGGCGGTCGGGATGTTTAAGAAGTTCGGCAACGGCTTGCCGGGCGGCCATTTCATCGGTGATGCCGTCATGAAGGTAGCCATCAAGAACATCACAGCAATGGGTTTTTGCCGCGCTCAGATATCCGGACCGGCGTTGCCATGCATAGTTCAGGTCGGGATCGCCGCCGAGATAGGCGATCTTGCGATGGCCCAAACCAACAAGATGGTCCATGGCATCGATAAAGGCCTTTTCATTGTCGATATCGAGCCACGCGTAATCGTCGCAGTCTTCGGTGCGGCCTTGCACGACAAAGGGGATATGCGATTTGCGCAGATAATCGATGCGCGGGTCATGGCGCCGGGTGCGGGCAATGACAAAGCCGCCCACCTTGCCAGACCGGATCAGGCGGTCCATGACTTCGACTTCGTCATGGCCTTCGGGGACGGCGGCAACCAGTAAGTCCCAGTCCGACAGGGCCAGTTCGGTCGCCAACCCATCAAGGATTTCGGCCAGAAACGGGTCAATTTGATGCCCATGACGGGCGGGCAGGACAAAGCCGATGGTTTCAACCACACCACGCGCCAAACGCCGGGCGGTGGTAGACGGGCGATAACCCAGTTCATCGGCGGCCTTACGCACACGCGCGATGGTTTTGTCGGCAATGTCGGGATAGTTGTTCAGCGCGCGCGAAACCGTGCCCTCGGACAGGCCAAGGTGCTTTGCCAGTCGGGCAATAGACATGGTCTCGCTACGTTGTGGCGCGCGTGGCACGGAACCTCCCTTATCTTTTCTTCATCACCTTTGTGGGGATGTTTGCTTCTTTTCCGAAACCGCTTTCGGAAAGAGTTTGAGACGCTAGCGAAAGCGGTTTCGGTTGTCAAACCGTTGATTTTGAAAGGTTTATTTTTGCGTGTGCGAAATGCCCAGAATCCTATTCATAAGGATGGGATTATTTTGGGCAAAACCATAAGGGAACCCAACGTTTTCGCGCATTGCGCGACCGAAGGTATAGGGTGCTGATGTGTGTCGCGCGGGAAAGGGATAAACGCCCGGTTGTGCGTTAAAAAGTCGGTTTCCTGACCAGAAGGTCAGGACTCGGCATGAGAAATGGCGGACACTGTGCCTTGCTCATTTTGCTCAACGGTCGGGGACAGAAAAGGGGACTGTCCCCTTTTTAATGCCCGGCACTCGATAATTCCACGAATCTGCCACTAAATATAATTGGCCATCCCCAATCGTATTGGTTCAGGGTAATGCATCTTCCTCGCAAATCTAAATCGCAATAGAAAAAGTAAAACGGATAAAAAATTTATCCGCCCTACTAGATGTGGCTGTACACGATTTTAATCATTGCGATAATGGATCTGCTGTAAACGAATTCAATTGTGATTTCATTCATTATGAATACTGGAGTATCCGGTGGGCATTGTAGCATTTATACTGTTCTTGGCGTCAATGACATTACTTGTCTTGGTTTCGGTCAAACCCGAATTGACTCGGTCAAAATCGCGCAAGCAAGTTGCACTTATACTTGTGTCTTTATGTCTGATTATGCTTTTGATAGCAGTATTCTCAGTAATTGACGATTGGGTCCGAAAAAATGAAACGGTAACGGCAGAAGCTCCAGCAAGCGCAGTTAAGCATACTGATAACACTGAGTCTGCAGGGATTAGTGTGAGTCGCGCAGACGCAATCAAAAGACTAAAAGTGAGAGGCTTTACCTTTGAACGGGGCGCGGACTTAAATGGTGAAGAAAACTTTGTAGCCAAGGTCGGTCCAACTGTTGTTCGTCTAATCGGCCCGGAAGCGAACTTGAACTCGGTTGAAATTATGTTAGGTCCAATGGACCCGAAGAATGATGCCACCTTCCATCAGGCGGTGACACTCCTCGCCACCTTTGATCTAGTGTTTCCCTCTTGGTCCAATCCGGACATTGTAGACTGGTTGACTGAAGTGACAACGAAGTTTCAGGGACAACATAACGAAGATGGTAAAAAAGTAGTATATTTTGCGGATATAACAACAGCGATTGAGGTTTTTACCATTTCGTCGATCCGTTGAGTCATCAACTATTTCGCATCATCTCATAGCATATGATGCAGATATTCGATTTTGAGAGATTTGTTTTGCGCTGCGCCAGATCATCAAGGTTGCCCGTAATGGGGAAATTAATCCGGTAGAGGTCTGATTTGGGCGGCTTCGGGGACAAAGCCATCGACAAATGTATTATGGGTAGGACCTATTCTTTGCCACCGGTATTTTGTGCGAAGCACATTTGCGGTTGGGCCTGACATGTGCTCATTCCCATGGCCGTGTTATTAAGACACGGACACGAAAATGGCGGGCATTTTGCCCGCCATTTGCATTTGTGTATCTGAGCGTCTCGCTTAACTGAAATCCAGCGCCCGGTCGCCATTGGCATCTTTGATGCGGGTCGGAAGGCCCATGCCGTTGAGCAAGTTCAGGAACGGTTTGGCGGGCAGGTCTTCGACGTTGGCCATTTTTTTGACATCCCATTCGCCGGTCGCAATCAGCATGGCGGCGGCCACCGGCGGCACACCGGCGGTATAGGAAATGCCCTGGCTGCCGACTTCGTTATAGGCGTCTTTGTGATCAGCCACGTTATAGATCAGGACTTCGGTTTCCTTGCCGTCCTTTGTGCCCTTGACCAGATCACCGATGCAGGTTTTGCCGGTGTAGTCGGGGGCCAGCGAGCTTGGGTCCGGCAGGCAGGCCTTTACGACCTTAAGCGGAATGACTTCCTGTCCTTCGGCGGTTGTGACCGGCTGTTCGGACAGAAGGCCGATGCTGTTGAGTACGGTAAACACATTGACGTAGTGATCGCCAAAGCCCATCCAGAAGCGGACGTTCGGTACGTCCAAGTTCTGTGACAGAGAATGGACTTCGTCATGGCCGGTCATGAAGGTCTGGCTTTCGCCCACTACCGGCATGTCCCAGATTTTCTTGATTTCGAACATCTTGTTGGACTGCCATTTGCTGTCCTGCCAAGAATAGACGGTGCCGGTAAATTCGCGGAAATTGATTTCCGGGTCGAAATTGGTGGCGAAATATTTGCCGTGGCTGCCCGCATTGATGTCGATGATGTCGATTGACTCAATCGTATCAAAGTAATCTTCGACGGCCAGTTTGGCATAGGCGTTTACAACACCCGGATCAAACCCGATGCCAAGGATCGCGGTCACGCCTGCTTTTGCGCATTCTTCGCGGCGTTTCCATTCGTAGTTGGCATACCATGGCGGGGTTTCGCAGATTTTGTCCTGTTCTTCGTGGATGGCGGTATCAAGATAGGCAACGCCAGTTTTGATACAGGCCGACATGACGGGCATGTTGACGAAGGGCGATCCGACATTAATGACGATCTGGCTTCCGGTTTTTTCGATCAGGGCTGCGGTCGCATCAATATCGGTGGCATCCAAGCCATGGCCTTCAAGAACGCCGGGGTTCTTGAGTGCGTTCTTTTCGTGGATGCTGTCGATGATGTCTTGGCACTTTGACGCGGTACGTGAGGCGATATGAATATCGCCCAGCACGTCGTTGTGCTGTGCGCATTTATGGGCAACCACCTGGGCGACGCCACCGGCGCCAATAATCAGAACATTCTTTTTCATGTCGGGCCAAAAACTCCCTTGTTTGAGAGGTGGGGGCAGGATTTGTTCTGCCCCGGTTCGCTATGAAAACAGCCCTTTCGGGTTACGAAAGGCTTGAGACGAAGTCAGTAAAGTCAAATTCGCGAATAACGCGTTCTGTGCCGTCGAGTTCCCGGATGACGATGGACGGCATGCCGACCCCGTTAAACCAGTTCTTTTTGACCATGGTGTAGCCCGCGGCATCGTCAATCGAGATACGGTCGCCGACCTTGATTTCATGTTCAAAATTAAAGTCGCCAAAAACGTCCCCGGCAAGGCAGGATTTGCCACAAATCATGTAAGCATGGTCGCCGGTGTTGGGCAGCACCTTGGCATTTTCGCGGTAGATCAAAAGGTCGAGCATATGGGCTTCGATCGAGCTATCGACAATCGCCAGGTTCTTGCCGTTAAACAGGGTATCGAGCACGGTGACCTCAAGGGTTGTGCTTTTGGTGATCGAGGCTTCGCCGGGCTCCAGATAAACCTGCACGCCGAATTTTTGCGCGAAGGCCCGAAGGCGCGCGCAGAATTTATCAAGCGGGTAATTTTCGCCCGTGAAGTGAATGCCGCCACCCAGACTGACCCATTCAACACGCGACAAAAGCGCGCCGAACTTTTGTTCGATGTTCCCCAACATGCGATCAAACAGATCGAAATCGTCATTTTCGCAGTTGTTGTGGATCATAAAGCCGGAAATCTGATCCATCACGGCTTCGACCTTGGTGACATCCCATTCGCCAAGTCGTGAAAACGGGCGGGCCGGATCGGCGAGATCAAAGCTTGAGGTGGAGACCTGCGGGTTCAGGCGCAGGCCGCGCACGATGTTTGAGGCCTTATCGCCAAAGCGGTTCAGCTGGCTGATGGAATTGAAAATGATCTTGTCGGCATTTTCGATCACCTCGCCAATTTCGCCGTCCGAATAGGCGACACTATAGGCGTGGGTTTCCTTGCCGAATTTTTCGCGGCCCAGTTTGACTTCATAGAGCGATGACGACGTGGTGCCATCCATATAGTCGGCCATGAAATCAAATACCGACCATGTGGCAAAGCATTTCAATGCCAACAATGCCTTTGCCCCGGAATGTTCGCGCACATAGGCGATCTTTTCCATGTTGCGCAAAAGCTTGGACTTGTCGATCAGGTAATACGGCGTTGCGGGCATGGGCGGCTCTCTACAACTATGTCACGGGGATGTGGGATGATTGGGGGCTTTGGCCTAAAACGCCAAAGCCGGACGGTCCATCAGGCGCACCAACAAAGGTGCCATCATCTAATGGTCGGCGAAACGCTGCGTCATCCATGATCCGGAGACGGATAAACTATGGTCATTCATCGTTTATGTCCCCCATCAAGGGCGGTGATGCCAAATGCGCGTCATTTGAATATGGGTAACAACGCGCGCGATTGCCGGTATGTTCCGCAAGGCGACCCAATAGCAGTGGGGGGCAAGGGGGTCAATACGGTAATCGGCCTATATGTACTGTGATTTCGCACATGGTTGCATGTTGTGATTTCATGACGATTTCAAAAGCAGGACATCGGATTGATTTTGGAGCGAAATTCACCATCTGTTGAGAAGGGTAAATAAGACCAACGGAGGCATACATGACAGCTGCACCAGTCAGTGTCGATCATCTTGCATTTCCAACCCGTGATCTTGCGGCGACAGACGCGTTTTACTTGAACGTCATGGGGGCAACACTTGTTCATGCGGAAAGTGGCTATAGCCCGTCATGGAAAAGCGATTATCTGCTGATCACCTATGCCTTGAGCGACGGCACGCGATTATCCTTTTATGACTGGCCGGCCGATAACGGACCGTATGCCGATGATCCGCAGATGCCCGATGATGTGTTTCATATCGGGTTGCGGTGTCGGTCGGCGCGCGATGTGATTGCGTGGCAGAACCACCTGTTTCAGCACAAGATTGTCTATCATAACGAAGATGATGGCACGTCACGGCGCCTTTTTGTGCGCGATCCCAATGGCATCCGGTTTAAGATTTTTGCATCTGAAAGTGCCAAGTCCGACGAGGATCACGAAGGCCGCGCACGAGCGATTTATGATGAGTGGCGTAACATCGGCAACGGTTAAGGAACCTGACGTCAGGGCCGTTAATTTGGATGTCAGCCTTGCGGGCAGGGGCCGGTACTTTGCCGGATGATCAATTCGGTCGGGACAATGACCGGATCGGTTTTGCCGGTTTTGTTCGGAGTCTTGGGATCAAGGCGATCAAGCAACAGGGTAATGGCCTGTTCGCCCAGACGGCGGCGCGGTTGGCGCACGGTGGTCAGCGGCGGGTCATAGGCCGCGGCCAGATGAATATCATCAAAGCCAAACACCGAGACGTCTTGTGGCACGCGCAGGCCAAGTTCCTTGGCGGCAACAATCACGCCGATGGCCATGCCGTCACTGGCACAAAACAGCCCGGTGGGGCGTGTTTTGGCATCGGCCAGAAGGCTGCGCCCGGCGGCAATCCCGGCATCGATTGAATAATCCCCGACAAAGGTCAGTTTGGGATCAATTGCAATGCCATGTTCGCTCAACGCCCGGCGGTATCCGGCGGTGCGATCCACGGTCAGGATATTGTTGCCCGGCCCGGCCACATTGGCGATCTTGCGGTGGCCATGGTTTATCAGGTGGGTGGTGGCCTCAAACGCGGCCTGTTCATTGTCGATAATCACCGTGGGCAGGCCACAACCGGGGATGCGTTCGCAGGCAATCACCACCGGCGGGGTGGCATTGGCCGGGGAATTGGCCAGTGGTGCGGGAAGACGCCCGTTCAAAAGGATCATCGCGTCGGCCTGATTGCTGCGCAGATAGGCGGCATAGGTGGCTTCGCGGTCGGGGTCGTTTTGGGTATCACCGATCAGAACGTTATAGCCCGCCTTGCTCGCCCCTTGTTCAATGCCAGAGAGGATTGCTGAAAAAAACGGGTTTCCGATGTCGGGCACCAGCAAAAGAATCATGCCCGAGCGGTTCAAACGCAGGTTTCGGGCCATGACATTGGCGGTATAGCCGGTGGTCGCAATCGCGGCCTGCACTTTTTCGCGTGTGGTTTGGGAAACCACATCAGGTTTGTGCAAAGCCCGGCTGACAGTGGCAATCGATACCCCTGCGTGGCGGGCAACATCTTCAATCGTCGCGATTTTTTCGTGCATGCTTCTTCCTACTCCGCCGGTCACAGGCTGTCCAGCGGCATTCAACACGGTGGTGAGCTGGGTGATTTTGGTCACTGTAACGCAAATGTAAAGGTTTACATGAAAAATGAAAACGTTTACAGAGAAGGTAACCAACAGATGATCGCGAAAATGCGACGCTAGGGAGGATATATTCATGACGGATGCGGCCGTTCACGCCGTTGATCCCGATCAGGAGGGGCGTGTGCGCCTGTCCGGTCGGCAGGTTTGCAAGTCATTCGGATCGGCACAGGTGCTTTTCGATGTTTCCATCGATTTGCATGCGGGCGAGGTCCATGCGCTTTTGGGCGAAAATGGTGCGGGCAAATCCACACTGGTTAAAATTCTTTCGGGCTATCATCAGCCAACCAGTGGCGAGTTGATCCTTGATCAGGCCCCGGTCCAGTTTGCCGACAGTGAAGTTGGCGAAGGCCACGGCGTGATCCTGATCCATCAGGAATTGAACCTTGCCGAGCAGCTGACCGTTGAAGAAAACATCTTTCTGGGCCGTGAGATCAAGCGCGGCTGGTTCCTTGATAAGGCAACCATGCGCGCACAGGCGCAGGAGCTTCTGGATCAATTGCAATGTGATGTCGATCCACGCGCACGTATTCGCGATCTTGCGGTGTCGGACCGTCAGATGGTTGAGATCGCCAAGGCGCTTTCGAAAAAAGCCGATATCCTGATTTTGGATGAGCCGACCGCGGTTTTGACCGGGCGCGAGGTCGAGATCCTGTTTGATCAGATCAGGCGCCTGCGCGCACAGGGTGTCGCGATCCTGTATATTTCCCACAAGCTTGATGAAATCAAGGCGATTGCCGACCGGGTGACGGTGCTGCGCGATGGCCGCCATATCACGACCGAAACCGTGGCCGAGCTTGAAAAGGACGATATGGCGCGGCTTATGGTCGGACGCGATATTAAACAGATGTTCCCCGACCGGGTCCCCGATCACAGTGCCGAAATCGTATTGTCGGTGCGCGATTTTTCGGTTGATGGGCAGGTGCGAGACGCCAGTTTTGATCTGCGTCGTGGTGAAGTCCTTGGCTTTGCCGGGATTGTTGGTGCGGGGCGAACAGCCCTTATGGAAGCGATCATCGGGTTGCGTGAGCGCAGCAGTGGGCGCATTGAGCGCAACGGTGAGCCTGTCAAAATCAACAGTCTGCAAGATGCCAAGAAATGCGGCATTGCCTATTTGACCAAGGACCGCAAAGGCAGCGGGTTGCTGCTTAATATGGATATGCGGCCCAATTTGACGTTGCTGGCCCTTGAGAAATTCGGGCGGGTGTTCATTGACCGCAAGGCCGAGGAAGCCGCCCTTGAGACCGCCATTGAGGCGTTTGATATCCGGGCTGCTGATCGCAAATCAAAGGTCGGTGATTTTTCCGGTGGCAACCAGCAGAAATTGCTTCTGGCCAAGGTCATGGAAACCGACCCGGACATCGTGATCATTGATGAGCCGACACGCGGCATCGATATCGGCACCAAAAGCGAGATTTATCATTTCATCGGCGATCTTACCGATCGCGGAAAATCCGTCATTCTTCTGTCGTCCGAGATGCCCGAAATGCTTGGCCTGTCTGACCGTATTGCGGTGATGGCAGGGGGGCGCATTACCGGCATTCTCATGGGGGATGGCCGCAATGAGCATGAGATCATGCGGCACGCGACAGGAATCTCAGGCAAGCAGGGAGCGTCTGTTCATGAGTAGCGTTGAGCGCAACGAAGCACCGACAAAGAAGACTTCGGGCGGCTTTAGCATTGATTTTAAAGCGCTGGGCCCGTTTTTGGCGCTGGTTGGTCTGTTTGTTTTGGGGACGGCGATTAATGACGCCTTTCTGAGCGGCGGCAACCTGTCGAACATCTTCACCCGTGCGGCCTTTATCGGCATCATCGCGGTGGGGGCGACATTCGTGATTACCGCCGGCGGCATTGACCTTTCGGTCGGGTCGATGGCGGCGTTTATTTCCGGGGCCATGATTGTCGTGATGAACGGTTTGGTCGAGACACTGGGGGCCGGGGTTGAGACCGTGCTGCTGGGTGTCGTGCTCAGCGTGATTCTTGGCATTGGGGCCGGGGCGATCAACGGGCTTGTCAGCACCAAGGGCAAGATCGAGGCGTTCATTGTTACCCTTGGCACCATGGGGATTTATCGGTCGCTTGTGACCTATATGGCCGATGGCGGGACCTTGTCGTTGGATTTCGATATCCGCGGTGTGTATCGCCCGATTTATTACGGCGATATCCTTGGCATTCCGATCCCGGTTCTGGTGTTCTTTGCCGTCGCGGTGGCCGGGTATGTGTTGCTTAACATGACGCCGTTTGGCCGCAAATGTTTTGCCATTGGATCGAACGAGCAGGTTGCCCGTTATTCAGCCATCCATGTCGACCGTATCAAGACCCTGACCTATGTCATTCAGGGGCTGTGTGTGTCGATTGCGACGATCATTTATGTGCCGCGTCTGGGGTCGGCATCAAGTTCAACCGGGGTTCTGTGGGAACTTGAAGCGATTGCGGCCGTGATCATTGGCGGCACCATGCTTAAGGGTGGCTATGGCCGCATCTGGGGCACGGTTGTTGGTGCGATCATGCTGACCACGATTGGTAATATTCTGAATTTGACGGATGCGATCAGTAACTATCTGAACGGAGCAGTTCAGGGGCTGATTATCATCGTTGCCGTGTTCCTGCAGCGCGGGGACTGGCGACGCAAAAAGAGCAAATAACCGGCGATCAACGTCCGGGATGAATGTGAAAATGCATCATTTTTTTTGATCAGGAGGAAGCGTTGATGAAAACGTTTACAAAATATCTGGGGGCCGCCTGTGTTCTGGGTCTTGGCCTTGGACTTGTGTCTACCGGTGCGATGGCACAGGAAAAAATTAAGATCGGTGTTTCCATTCCAGCAGCGACCCATGGCTGGGCCGGTGGTCTGAACTGGCATGCCGAGCAGGCCGAAAAACGGATTGAAGCCACCTATCCGAACATCGATGTCATCGTTGTTTCGGCAAATGGCGCAACCGAACAGGCCAATGATCTTGAAGATCTGGTGTCGGTTCAGAACATCGATGCACTTGTGGTGTTGCCGTTTGAGTCTGATCCGCTGACCGTTCCGGTTCAGCAGGTTAAAGAAGCTGGCAAGTTTGTTACCGTGGTTGACCGTGGTTTGTCCCTGCCGGGGATTGAGGACGTTTATGTTGCGGGTAATAACCCGGAACTGGGCCGTGTATCGGGTGAATACATCCGTAAACGTCTCGATGACGAAGGCAAGATCGTTATCCTGCGCGGTATTCCAACCACGGTTGATACCGAACGTGTGGATGCGTTTATCGAATCCATCGAAGGATCAAACATCGAAGTGCTTGATATGAAGCACGCCAACTGGAACCGTGATGATGGCTATGAAGTCATGCAGGACTTCCTGTCGCGTTTCCCGCAAATCGATGCTGTCTGGGCACAGGATGATGACATCGCGCTTGGCGTGATCGAAGCTGTCAAACAGGCTGACCGTACTGATGAGATGTTCATCGTTGGCGGTGCTGGCATGAAAGACATCATCAAACGCGTGATGGATGGCGACAAACTGACGCCGATTGACGTTCTGTATCCGCCGGCAATGATCGCAACCGCGATGGAACTGACCGCGCTGAAATTCACGTCCAGCATCCCGGTTGAAGGCCGTTATATCCTTGGTGCGACTGTCATTACGCAAGAAAACGCCAAGAACTTCTATTTCCCTGACAGCCCGTTCTAAGGCTGGAACTGCAAACGGGACCGGGTGGCACGATGGTTGCCCGGTCCCGACTTTTCCCATTTAACACTGCCACAGCGCTAAGAGGTTATCGATGAAAACGCTCAAGGGACCGGCATTGTTTCTTGCGCAGTTCGCAGGTGACGACGCCCCGTTTAACAGTCTTGATTCCATCGGAAAATGGGCTGCGTCACTCGGCTACAAAGGGGTGCAGATCCCAAGCTGGGACAAACGCCTGTTTGATGTTGAACGCGCAGCACAAAGCAAGGATTACTGCGACGAGGTCAAAGGGACACTTGGCGCACACGGTGTGGAAGTAACCGAACTTTCGACCCATTTACAGGGTCAGCTTGTTGCGGTTCATCCGGCCTATGATGAAATGTTTGACGGTTTTGCCGTGCCCGAAGTACGCGGCAATCCCAAAGCCCGTCAGGAATGGGCGGTCAATCAGGTTAAAGCAGCCCTTAAGGCATCGCAAAATATGGGCATCAATGCCCACGCAACATTTTCGGGCGCACTTGCCTGGCCATATGTTTATCCATGGCCGCAACGCCCGGCCGGTTTGATTGAAACCGCATTTGATGAATTGGCCGCACGCTGGACCCCGATCCTCAATGTTGCCGAGGAATGCGGTGTTGATGTTTGCTATGAAATTCATCCGGGCGAAGACCTGTTTGACGGGGTAACGTTTGAGATGTTCCTTGAGCGGGTGAACAATCATGCCCGCGCAAACATTCTGTACGACCCAAGCCACTTCGTGCTTCAGCAGCTTGATTACCTTGATTTCATCGACATTTATGCCGACCGTATTCGCATGTTCCATGTCAAGGATGCCGAATTTAACCCGACCGGACGCCAAGGCGTTTATTCGGGTTATCAGGGCTGGGCAAATCGGGCGGGGCGTTTCAGGTCGCTTGGCGATGGTCAGGTTGATTTTGGGGCGATTTTCTCAAAACTGGCCGCGATTGATTTTGATGGCTGGGCCGTGCTGGAATGGGAATGTGCGCTTAAACATCCCGAAGACGGCGCGCGCGAAGGGGCGGAGTTCATCAAGAACCATATCATTCGCGTGACGGAAAAGGCATTTGACGATTTTGCCGATGGTGGCACGGACGAGGCGGCCAATCGCCGTATTCTTGGACTAAGTTAAGGTCCGGTCATATGGTGTCTGATCTGGTGTGATCAGGCACCAAAAGGCAACACGATATTTGGAGGCAGACATGAGCAAAACGACCCCCCTTAACCGTCGCATTCGACTGGGTATGGTTGGCGGCGGCCACGGGGCATTTATCGGGGCGGTGCATCGCATTGCCGCCCGGCTTGATGATCGTTATGAACTGGTCGCAGGCGCGTTATCGTCCAAGCCAGATGTTGCCCGTGCGTCGGCCGAGGAACTGTTTATTGCAGCCGATCGTAGCTACGACAGTTTTGAGGCGATGGCAAAACAGGAAGCCGCGCGCGACGATGGCATTGATGTGTGTGCGATTGTCACGCCAAACCATGTTCATTTTCCCGCCGCCATGGCGATGCTTGATGCCGGTATTCATGTCATCTGTGACAAGCCGCTTTGCTTGACCGTGGATGAAGCCGAGCAGCTTGCAGCCAAGGTCAAGGAAACGGGTCTTCTGTTTGCACTAACCCATAATTACACCGCCTATCCGATGGTGCGCGAAGCCCGCCAGATGGTTGCCGATGGCAAGCTTGGCGATATTCGCTTGGTGCAGGTTGAATATCCGCAAGGCTGGATGGCAACCCGTGTGGAAGATACCGACAACAAACAGGCCAGTTGGCGGGCCGATCCGGCCAAGGCGGGCATGGGTGGTGCACTGGGCGATATTGGCACCCATGCGCACAACCTTGCAAATTTCGTCTCGGGCTTGGAAATCAGCGAACTGTGTGCCGATGTGGATGCCATCGTTGCGGGCCGCAAGCTTGACGACAATGTGCAAATCCTGATGCGGTATGCCAATGGCGCGCGCGGGATGCTGTGGGCCAGTCAGGTGGCCGTCGGCCATGAAAACGGGCTGAAATTGCGGGTTTACGGCGACAAAGGCGGGATTGAATGGGCGCAGGAGCACCCCAATCATCTGCATTTCCGCCCACTTGACGGCCGTCCGGAATTGATGACGCGCGGTGGGGCCGGCATCGGTGCCGAGGGGCTTCGCGGTGTGCGTGTGCCACCGGGGCATCCGGAAGGATATCTTGAAGGGTTTGCCAACCTTTACACCGATTTTGCCGACCAACTCGGTGCGTTTTTAAATGGTACCGCGCCAGATGCCGCATCGCTTTTGGTGCCGGGCATCCAGGAAGGTCTAAACGGCATGAAATTTGTCGAAGCCGTCGTGCGTTCCGGACGGGAAGGGGCAACGTGGGTTCGACTTTAAGGGGGCAGGTTTTCTGGGGAAACCTTTGACCACACAAGGAACTTAACCGTGTTCTTCCCGCCGACGTGTGTCGGTTGCAGGCCGTTGCTTTTATCAAGCAACGGCCTTTTTTTGTGGCTTTTGGGCCGATTTAACGGCGTCTTTCGCGGTCATGGGCGGTTTTCATCGCGAGCTTTGCCGATGGGACAGGACAGGATGATGATCCCGACTCGGGTGGATAAGGCGATCTAAGGGCTTGTTTGATCATGGTTTCCGGGCCGTGCGCGACAGCCATCTTTTGGCAAAGACGCAGGATGCCGCGTGTTGGTTTTCCACGAAGTGAAAAAGAATAGCCGTTTGATTGATCGCCTATTGATGGAATTTCCGTATAGGTGTTTGCTTGAAAAATAATAAATAAACCAGTCCTGTCAGGGAAACACCGGGAGCGTTTTAATGCCCGACAAGCCAAGGCTTCTTATCACACGCAAACTAACCGATGCTGTTTTGATGCGGGCCGCACGCGATTACGATGTGACTGTTAATGCCGACGACCACGTTTTTGCGACCGATGAGCTGATTGCCAAATGTCAGGATGTGGACGCGGTGCTTCCGTGTCATTCCGAGCATTTTTCTGCCGATGTGATCAGCGCATTGCCCAAACGGTTAAAAATCATCGCCAACCATTCGGTGGGGGTTGATCATGTTGATCTGGCGGCGGCCAAGGATGCCGGGGTTATTGTGACCAATACGCCGGACGTTTTGTCCGATGCGACGGCCGAAATTGCCATGCTGTGTATGCTGGGTGCCGCACGTCGCGGGGCGGAAGGCGATGCGATGATCCGGGCCGGGAAATGGGATTTCTGGTCGCCAGCCTTTATGGTTGGGCGGCAAGTGACCGGCAAGCGGTTTGGCGTTCTTGGGATGGGACGTGTCGGGCAGGTCGCGGCCGAACGTGCGCGCGGTTTTGGAATGATAGTTCACTATCACAATCGCAAACCCGTTCCCGAGCATCTGGCCAAAGGGGCTGTGTTCCACGATACGGTCGAGGGATTGTTTGCCAATTCCGATGTGCTGTCACTGCATTGCCCGGCGACACCGCAAACCACCGGGATTATTAATAAAGACACGATTGCATTGTTGCCCGATCGCGCGATCCTTGTGAATACGGCGCGCGGTAATCTGGTCGATGAGGCGGCCCTTGCAGATGCGCTTGAAAGCGGTAAGCTGTTTGCGGCCGGGTTGGATGTGTTTTGCGATGAACCGGGTGGAAATCAACGGATTAGCGCGTTGAAAAACGTTTTCCTGTTGCCACATATAGGTTCCGCGACCGAGGAAACGCGCGATGCGATGGGGTATCGCGCGCTTGATAATCTTGATGCTTATTTTAAGGGTCGTGAACCGGGTGACCGGGTGGCCTAACAAGGCGGGTTAACCGTCAAATATCAGTGAATTCAAAGCTTTAACAATAACAAAATGCGTGCCGGTTTTTGGTCCCGAAACGGGGAAAGCGCATCGACATGATCTTCAACAAAAAGGTCAGGGGCTTTTGAAGGCTGAATTTACCGTTCGTTTGTCGGCAATGGTTGTCGATTTATGATGGTATTTCTGGGAGGAAGTAATGAATACGAAAGATAAATCTGAAGGCAAGAAGTCCGTCGAAGTGTCGCGTCGTTCGTTCCTGACCAAGGGTGCGACCGGTGTGGTTGCCGGTGGTGCCGTAGCATCAGGGCTGTTTGCAGCCCCTGCTGTTCATGCACAGCCAGCACCGATGGTGTTGAAAATGCAGACGTCCTGGCCGTCATCTGACATCTGGATGACGTTTGCCCAACAATATGTTGATCGTGTTGAAGCCATGTCGGGTGGTCGTTTGAAAATCGACTTGCTGCCTGCTGGTGCGGTTGTTGCCGCGTTTCAGGTTCTCGACGGTGTCAATGACGGCGTGATTGATATTGCCCATTCCGTGCCGGTTTACTGGTACGGCAAAAACAAGGCCGCATCGCTGTTTGGGACTGGTCCGGTGTTTGGTGGTTCTGCAACCACCATGCTGAGCTGGTACTATGCCGGGGGTGGTCAGGAGTTCTATCGCGAACTGACCCAGGACGTTATGGGACTTGATATTGTTGGTCGTCTGGGCTTCCCGATGCCAGCACAGCCTTTTGGCTGGTTCAAAAATCAGATTAATGCGGTTAGCGATATCGAAGGCCTTAAATACCGTACGGTTGGTCTAGCAGCAGACCTTCTGCAGTCGATGGGCATGTCCGTTGCCCAGCTTCCGGGCGGTGAAATTGTGCCGGCGATGGAACGTGGCGTGATTGACGCGTTCGAGTTCAACAACCCGTCGTCTGATATGCGTTTTGGCGCACAGGATGTGGCGAAAAACTACTATCTGTCGTCATACCATCAGGCGTCTGAAAGCTTCGAGTTCCTGTTTAACAAAGGGCTTCTTGAAGACATGGACCCGGACCTTCAGGCCATCTTGCTGCACAGTGTTGAGGCGGCTTCGACGTCAAACACCGCCCTTGCCATGGACAACTATTCCGCCGACTTGCAGAAACTGCAAGACGAAGGTGTGGAAGTTCACCGGACGTCAAAAGACATCCTGGCAGCACAGCTTGAGGCATGGGACAAACTGATCCCGACGCTTGAAGAAGATTCGTTCATGAAACGGGTTCTCGATAGCCAGCGTGCATGGGTGGAACGTGTGACCTATTACGAACTGATGAACTCACCTGATTATCAGCTCGCATACGAACACTACTTCCCGGGCAAACTGAAACTCTGATCAACCCATAGGTTTTTCAGTGTTTAGATGACCCTGACCACCCCGTCTGCCCGGTTCGGCGGGCGGGGTGGTCAAGATGCGAACGGACAAGGTTTCATGATCAGATTTATCGAATTTGCGGACAAGCTGTCGGCGTGGTTTGGCAAGGCGTTTGGGTGGCTTATCATCCTGATGACGCTTGGCATGAGTTATGAAGTGGCTTCGCGATACCTATTTAATGCGCCGACGACCTGGTCGCTGGATGTGTCATTTATCATGTATGGCACGATGTTCATGATGGGCGGGGCCTATACCCTGTCACGCGGTGGGCATGTGCGGGGGGATTTCCTGTATCGTCTTTGGAAACCCAGAACGCAGGGCATGGTTGATCTGGTTCTTTATCTGTTTTTCTTCTTCCCCGGTGTGATCGCGCTGATCTTTTCGGGTTGGAAATATGCCGCCCGGTCCTGGGGATATGGCGAGGTCAGTGTGAACAGCCCGGCGGGCGTTCCGATCTTTCAATTCAAGGCCGTTATTGTTGCCGCGGGCATTCTTCTGTTCATTCAGGGCATCGCACAGGTGATGCGCTGCATCATGTGTATCCGTGAAGGGTACTGGCGCAATGCAGAAGACGATGTCCAGGAAACCGAAGAACTTCTGATGAAGCAGGGTGTCGCCAAAAGCGATGGGTCCTGAACTTCGGATTGACTTGGACCCCAACAGTGATTGCCCCCGAACGGAGCTGCCAAAGTGATTGACGCACATGTCGCCCTAATGATGCTGGGCATCTTTATTATCCTCGTATTTCTGGGCTTTCCGGTGGCCTTTACCCTGATGGCGTTGGGGATTGGTTTTGGATATTACGCCTATTTCGATATCGGACGGATGTGGCGGGCTTTTGACCGTCTGGCCGAAGACAGTGACACCCTGACATCCGCGATAACGTGGTTTGAAGGGGCGTTTAACAACCGAATATTCGATTTATTTATCAACCAAACCTACACGGTGATGTCCAACGAAGTCCTGACAGCGGTGCCGCTGTTCCTGTTTATGGGCTACATCGTTGAACGGTCAAACATCGTCAACCGGTTGTTTGGCACCCTGAATATTGCCGCGCGCAATATTCCCGGCTCACTTGGCGTTGCTGCCCTTGTGACCTGTGCGTTGTTTGCAACGGCGACCGGGATTGTTGGCGCGGTTGTGACCCTGATGGGGATGCTGGCGTTACCGGCGATGCTTAAGGCACGCTATGACAAAAGCTTTGCTGCGGGGATTATTTGTGCAGGCGGGACGCTTGGCATTCTGATCCCGCCGTCGATCATGTTGATTGTTTATGCCGCGGCATCGGGTGTTTCGATTGTGCGGCTTTATGCCGGGGCGTTGTTGCCGGGCCTGACACTGGTGGGTTTGTATCTTCTTTATATCGTTGGCCGTTCGATGTTGCAGCCCAAAGCAGCCCCGCGTCCGACCAAGGAAGAAGTTCCCGAAGTGCCGCTGCCCAAAGTTTTGTGGATGCTGGCAACCTCGTTCTTCCCGTTGGCTTTCCTGATCCTGTCGGTTTTGGGTTCCATCCTGTTTGGGTTGGCAACACCGACCGAGGCGGCATCGATTGGCGCACTTGGCGGGATGATTTTGGCCGCAGCCTACCGTGCGTTGACGTTTGACCGGCTGCGTGAGTCGGTTTACCTGACGGTGCGGACATCGGCGATGGTGTGCTGGTTGTTTGTCGGGTCTTATACGTTCTCCTCGGTGTTTTCATACCTTGGCGGGGAACATGTCATTGCCGAGTTTGTCGGTGGTCTTGACCTGACACCATTGCAGTTCCTGCTGTTGGCGCAACTGATCATCTTCTTGCTCGGCTGGCCTTTGGAGTGGTCGGAAATCATCATTATCTTTGTTCCGATCTTCCTGCCATTGCTGCCGCTGTTTGATATTGATCCGCTGTTCTTTGGTATTCTGGTGGCGTTGAACTTGCAGACCTCGTTCCTGACCCCGCCGATGGCGATGTCGGCCTATTACCTTAAGGGGGTGTCGCCTCCGGGGATATTGTTGACCGATATCTTTAAGGGGATCATGCCGTTCCTGTTCATGGTGATTGTCAGCATGGTGTTGATGTACACTTTCCCGCAGATTGTTTTCCATCTGCCTGATCTGTTCTATGGCGCCCGTTAAATGCAAAAGGCTCTGGGGAAATTGTAATGAGTAATATCAATCCACTCCTGACACTTGATGTTGTCGAACTGCGCGACCGCCTGGCTTCCGGGGCGGTGCGCGCGGTCGAATATGTCGAGGCGTGCCTTGCACGTATCGAAGAGATCGAACCACAGGTGCAGGCATGGGCATGGCTTGATAGTGATTTTGCCATTGCCCAGGCCCGGGCCCTTGATGCGCGGCGTCAATCCGGGGCCGCTATTGGCCCGTTGCATGGGTTGCCGGTGGGGTTGAAAGACGTCATTGATACCGCACGCATTCCAACGTCCAACGGCACCCCGTTGGACGAGGGGCGTGTTCCGGAAGAAGATGCGGTTCTGGTGGCACGGCTTAAAGCCGCCGGGGCGATCATTATGGGCAAGACGGTTTCGACCGAGCTTGCCTTTATGCATCCATCCAAAACCCGCAACCCGCACAATCCGGAGCATACACCCGGTGGGTCGTCGGCCGGGTCGGCGGCGGCGGTGGCCGCGGCCATGGTGCCGCTTGCGGTGGGGACACAAACCGGGGGATCAGTGATCCGGCCCGCATCGTTTTGCGGTGTGGTCGGGTTCAAGCCGAGTTTTGGCGCGATTGCACGCACCGGGGTTTTACCGCAAAGCCCGACCCTTGATACCATTGGTGTGTTTGCCAATTCGATCAACGGGGCGGCGATGGTGGCCGAAAGCCTGTTTGGCTATGACGCGGGCGATCCAGCTACATCGCCAAGTCCGACACCAAGGTTACTTGATGTTGCCAAAAGCGATCCGTTGGTCACCCCGATGTTTGCCTTTATCCGGCCGCCACAGTTCGATGAACTGGCCGATGAGGAAACCGTGATGGCGTTTCGCGAAATCACCAGTGTTTTGGGCGATCAGTGCTTTGAAGCGCCGTTACCCAAGGCGTTTGATGATGCGGCGGCCTTGCGGGCCAAGATCAATTTCGCCGAGATGGCCAAGCATTATTATTCTTATGAAAAGCGTGGCCGTGCGCAATTGTCATCGGAAATCGTTGCCGCCATCGACAAGGGCAATGATGTGACGGCCCGCGATTACCTTGCCGCCCTTGACTGGCGGGGATTGTTTAATGCCGGGCTGGAGGAAGTTTTCCAGCGGTGTGACGTGATCATCACACCGGCGGCCACCGGGCAAGCACCGGCGAACTTAAACACCACGGGGGATGCGATCTTTAACGGGCTTTGGACGTTTTGTGGCACGCCCGCGATCACCATTCCGTTGCTGTGGTCGCAAAACGGCATGCCGATGGGCGTTCAGCTTGTCGGGAAGATTGGCAATGACGCACGTTTGCTGCGGACCGCAAACTGGTTGAAAACATATCTCAGCACGCAGGGAGATGCCTGATGACGGGTGATACTCTAAACCGCGCGATGGCGCTTCTGGCTTTTGTGATCCTTACCGGATTTGTTGCTATTTTGATTGCGTATGTCCCGCGTTGGGATTTGGCGATCATGTCGATGATTATGCTTGTGCTTGCCGGGTGGGATTTCTTCCATACGGCGACGGGCCGCAAAAGCGACCATCACTGATTTTAAGAACGTCAGGCCTGCCGTGTTTCGGCGGGCCTGACGTCGTAGCCAAACCGTTTGGCGGCAATCATGGTGATGTCGCGAATTTGTTCGATTTCATCATCGGTGAAATTCGGGCGATAGTAACTTGGCGCATGGATCGTCGGGGCCACGCGGTCAATGATCGGTTGGGCATCGGCAAGCCCGGTGTGATCAAACAGCGCGCGCAATTTGCCCGCCGGATCGGCCACCAGATCTTCGTAGCGCACAACCAACGTTGCCTTTTCAAGTGCTTTGTTCACGGTTAACCGGTCTGCCAGGTAGTGATGCAGGTTGGACCAGTAGTGCGCCCATCCTTCGATTTCCTTGCCGTTTTTCCAAAGATTCATGATGTCGAGGGTTGCGTGCAAATCCCCGGTGTTGATCGGGCGGCGGTCCAGACCAAATTCGAAATGCCCGACACGCTGCATGTGGGCAACCGCACGGGGATTGTTCTGTTCCCCGGCACAGAAAAGAGTGTGTTGTTTGATCAGGGACGCGATGTGCCAAACCGGATCGCGCACGGGTAAAACAAAGCGCGCATCGGGAAACAGCGACAACAGATATTCCATCCGGCTGACCAGATAGTTTGCCTTGGATACATAGCGCGTGCCGCCGCGAACATGGATCAGTTTGCGGATATGGTCACGGTAGAATGCCTCAAACGCGGGGTTGCTGATGTGTTCATCAAGCGTGTTGTTGTCCCCAACGTCATGGAGATGACGGAAAAACGCCATCCAGATCATTTCTTCGAACGCTTCGGGGCTTTCGGGGGTGATGTTGATGCCATCGGCATGGGTGCGTTCAACAGCCACGTTCTTTTTGCCCGGTGCGAGATCGACAAAGCGGTTCCAGAACCACGGGGTGAAAACAGGCGGATAATCGCGATATTGATGGGTGGCTGCATCGGGGTGCTGGGCAAGGGTTTCAAGCAGGATTGTGCTGCCCGATCGTGCCAGCCCGGCCACGAAAATCGGTTTTTCAATCTGGATATCTGCGATGGCGTCCGCAGCCATTTTCGTTTCGAAATTACCAAGCCGGATCCATTTGGCCGGGTGACGGGCGATCAGGCCGCTGAGCCAGTGGTCCCAGCCCGAAACGTGGAAGGCTTCGGGTTTTGGCGATTTCTGCGTGGTGATCTTGTCGGAAGTGGTGTCGATTATATTGGTCATTCGATCCGAAATCCTTTCTTGATCCCCAGTGAGGCCAACAACAGGGCGACAAAGAATGTCAGTTCCCAACCACGCGCCCAGCCCGGACCAAAGGCGATGATTTCCTGTGCGGGAAGGTCAAAGCGAAGCTGCGTCACGGGTGTGTCGTCGGGCAGATATCCCGCCGGATTGCCAATCAAATGGTTCCACCAGACTTTTTGGTGCATCACCGGAATGGCCGCAGCCGGGGCAATGACATAGGTTTGGCCGTCAAGGTTTCCGGGGATCTGGATCGTTGGGCAACTGCTGTCTTGGGCGTCGGAGTTAATGCCGACCTGCTCAATCGGGGTGCCTTGTGGCTCGACCGAAATTGTCACGGTCTGATCGGGGGCCGGGCAGCGATATCCATATTGCCCGTCCAGCCAGACAATCATGGCAAGGGCAGGCAAGGACGCCAGAACCGCCGGACCGATCACAAAGCCGACCAGTTTGAAGGAATGCCCAAGCTGTGCCCTGGCCAGACGCATGCCGTGGGCGAAGTCTTCGCCATCGTCATCAGACATGGCTTTCTGGGCGGTTTTGACATCGGCCTTGATCTGTTTGATCCGGGTTTGCGGTGATAACATCCGATACAGCACCATGGAAATCACCGCACAGAGCAGCCCCCAGATCAGCACGCGCCCAAACGGGCCAATGGCGTCGCCCATCAAGTCGTCCAGAGTTGTGAATGCTGGGGCGGGCCAGTCAAAAAGTCCCATTATGTGCCGTCCTGTTGTGCGTCAGTGATGCGGTGCGTTCACGAACTTGAATGTTTCGAGCTTTCGGTCGTGCTGCTTTGCGCCGTCGTGCGATTGGCTTTGCGTTTGCGCATCATTTTGCGAATGGGCCACATCAGAACGAAGCCAACCGCAACAAGGATCGCGGCCAAGACAGCCCAAAGGGCGGACAGAAGGCTTAACCCCGCACCCGGCCCGACATAGGCATGGGCCGGAAAGGCGGTGAGCAAAATGGCACAGGAAAGGGCCGCCGTGGTGCCGATGGTGAGCATTTTTGAGCTGGGCGCGGACATGTGCTGCGCATGCGTCATTGCGTTTCGGGTCTGTTTCATTGTGCGTCTCCGGTGTTGGAGGCAGGGACAGTGTCGCGATACAGGGCCGCACGCGCATCGGTGATGCGTTCGGCCTGCGACACAACGGGGATCAGTTTTTTGTCAGGATTATCAGGATCGTCGCGACGGATCGGATTGTGGAATTCCCACACGATGTCGCCGGTCGGGGTGACTTCAAACAGTCTGCCGCCGCTTGATTCCGTAATCAGTGTATTGCCATTGGGCAGGCGTTGCTGATCAGCACGGATGTTGCTGTCAAATTTATGGGTTGCCGTGCCCTTGTACTGCCACGTGACGGCGTTGGTTACTGGATCAATTTGCAAAACGCGCGATTGTCCGGCATCCGGGTCGGCAAGCTGCCCCTGATTGTCAAACAGCAAGATATCGCCGTTGGGCAGGACATCGGGGTCATGTTGCCCCAGCCATGAACCACGGGTGGCCCAGACAATTTTTTCCGCATCCATATCGAGCACGGCGATGATGCCAAGATCGCGGAAGGACACAACAACATCGCCTTCCTTGCCATAGGCAAAGTTCTTTGCGGTGTCGGCGTCAATCAACTGAATTGTATTGGTATGAAGAATGTCTTCATTGGCAAAATACGGCGCGAAATCAACCATATTGGCGTAGCTTGAATTGATCAGCGCATCAAGGATCGAGACCTTTTTGATCTCCTTGCCCTCGGGCGAGAGGATCACGGCGAAATCATCCAGACGTGGCGGTGTCAACTGTTTGCGGTTGGCATAGGTGTTGAACCGGAATTCCTGTGTCAGGGCATAGACCCGGCCATCGTCAGCAATGGAAAAGTCATGATGGGCGGTGCCAAGATATTTCCAGACGGCGTTGGAATTTTGGTCGATCTTGGCCATGCCATAGCCATACGGCGTGTCGCCCGCCGCCGTGTATTGGACAATCAACCCGCCATCGGGTGCCATCTTGGCGGTGTGCCAATGCATGAAGTCGTCTTTTTGCGGATTGGGGATCGGGGATGTTTCATCGTGGATCATGCTAAAGGGCATGCGCCACTCATGGACAATATTGCCATCCATATCGATCAGCACGGCATGGGGACCATCGCCCGATGAATAAAGTGTCAAGCCATTTTGCGCGCGATTGGCATCGTGGATGGTAACGCCGGACTGATCGCTTCTGGCTTCTGCCCAGAAATCAAGCCGTTCGACATCGGTGTATTTGGTGCGCTGTTCCCAAAGGGCCGTTCCGGCACGCCACGCATTTTTCATCGACTGATAAGGCGGCACTTCTGCCAGCACGACAAACGCGCCCAGACCAAAGCTGATCGCGGCAATACCAACAAAAAAGGCAGAAATAAAAACGCGATCGCCGCCATTATTGGCGGCGGTTTGATCTTCTTGATCGGAACCAGACACGCATAACCTCCATATCATTTGAAACGGAGGTTACGGGGCAGTACAGGCAAATTTGCGGCCATTTTTCCGATGATTATGGCTTTTTGGCCGGTATTTTGTCGCCGTTTCGCCTTAAACGTGAATGGTAAATATGGTTTTTCGCGTATGGTTTTGGCTGATTATCTTAACGATTGAGGGCGGGGGCATTCTACCCCTTCCATGCGATTTGCACGGTACCGCTGCCGACCATTTCAGCCCCCGGCCAGCTTGCCATGGTTCGTTGCTGGCCAAGGAAGATGGCGTTAAATAGTTTCGCCGTCATTTTGACTGTTCACGCATCCGCAAGGTGCTTTATTTTCGGTATTCCACACCGTCAAAAACCAGAACGTCACGGTCAAACTGGCAAGGTACGGTGCCGGACGGTATCGTCATACGTTGAAGAACCTCGCCGGTTGCAGCATTGCTATAGGTTCCAATGCCATCATAGGTCACGGAAATGCTGTCGGGGGTGGTGGCATAAGTGAAATCGATTTCAAACCGGTATTTTGCGGCACCGCCAAAGGTGTAGCTGATAAAATTACCGCGTCCCTGGCCGGGCGTGTCTAGCGTCAATGTCGAATTACCGGTCGTGTCGTGAAATGTTCCACTTGCCTGTCTGCAGCCGGTTTCGGTCGCCTGAGGGGCATCGATTGCTTGTTGCCGGGGCTGTTTGACGTCTTTGGCGGCAGTTTGAAGATCCCTTTCGATCAAGAGATCAAGTTCTGCCGCCGAAGCCAATCTTGTCCCGGCATGGTAATAACATTCGCCGATGGGCACGGTTTTGCCGCCGCACGAAAATGTCCCGGTTTGGTTCGGGAACATTTCGCCCGATGGAAGATCGATCCAGCCATCCGCTGCGAACATAACCCGTCCGGCTCCAAAAGGACGCTCGTTGCGCAAAGCGCCTTTCCATGACGTTCCGTCAACCATACGCAGCAAACCGTCAGCCGGGGTGAAAACCTGATAACGGCCGGTAAATTCCTGACCGTCGGGCCAAATGGTGCGTGTTTCCGGAGTGAGTTGATAGATGCCGTTTAGACGAACGATGGTGCCATCCGTCGTGCGGTTGTCGGCAAACTGTATGCGGCCCGATATGCCGGTATCTTCAAGGGCGGCATTGCCGATGGTGGCAAATTCCTTTCCGGCTTTTGATATCGTGGCAGTCCCGGTGCCGACATGCTTGCCATACTGTTGTGGGCCGCGATATTCAAAGCGGTAACCACCGGTATCCTGAATGGTCTGGGGACTGTAAGTCGATGATATCGGGGTCAGCAATGCGGGGATGTTTTTTGCCTGCTGATAGAGTGCAGGGTCGGCAATATTGTTGATTTTCACATCGTCAAACAACAGCCCGAAGTCGGCGTAAATGACAGTGATCTGTGCCGGATGGACATCGACCCAGCCGCTATATTGCAGATCACCCAGTCGATAGACATTGATTGCATACCGATCAGGCCAGACTTCAACCCGCTGGATTTGGCCCGATGACAATTGGTTGGATATAAACGGGATGAACCCGGCATTGTTGGCGGCATGGGTGACTTGAAGTTGCCATCCGTAATATCCGCCAATACCGGAATTGTTCAATTCGAAACTGATCAGCGCGGTTTCGGAGAGGTTGGCAACGGTTTGTTGCGGCGCGGATGACGGGGCGGGTGCGGTGCTTTGAACCGCGGGTATGGATGTGTCGCCGGTTGTTGTCTGACATCCAATCAGCCCGACCATGCACACGCCAATCAGCAGGGCTTTTGCGCCCCAATTGCCAACAATCATCCCCGCCCCCTGCGCGATAAAACCCGAAAGCTGATTTCGCCACAGTTTCAAAAAAAAGAAAAGAATTATAGCGCGGGCCAGCCTGAACTTGATCAGGCCGGCCCGTGACGTTCACATAACCATTGAAAGCCCAACACCACGACAAGAGCAGCGGTTATTTCCGTTCCGGGGACTCAACCAGATTTTCAATCGGGGTGATGGCGGTGGTTTTGACCTTTTTGGTGACGATATAGGTGAAATAGCGATCAATACCGATATCGGACACCAGAAGGCGATCGATCAAGCGTTGATAGGCATCAACATCGTGACAGAGCACCTTGAGCATGTAGTCGACCCCGCCGCCCAAGCCATAGCATTCGACGATTTCGGGGATGTCCTGTACGGCGCGCTCGAAAATCTGGAAATCATCGTGCTGATGATGGCGCAGGGTGACTTCGGTCATCACCAAGGTTGGTTTGACCAGTTTTTCCAGATTGATATGGGCGTGATAGCCCGAAATCACCCCAAGGTCTTCGAGGCGTTTCAGGCGTTCCCAGCATGGGCTTGGCGACAGGTTGACCGCCTCGGCCAGTTTGACCTTGGTGATGCGCCCTTCGCGTTGCAGGGTTTTGAGTATTTTAAGATCCAGCTCATCAAGCCTGATCATGGTCACAGCACCTTTGCAATCACGGCCAGACAATCACCCATCTTGATCAGGCCGGGGAAGTGACGGCACGATAATATCCCGTCACGCGACGCATGATATTCGCGCGGGGCTGTGCCGGTGCACTCGACATCATAAATGCGGGCAATCAAATCACCCTTTTTAACCATATCGCCCAGATCAACGCAGGGTTCAAACAGGCCTGAGTCTTGAGACGCGACAAAGCAGTCATCGCCCGGCATATCAAGCATGGCGGTGCCATTCGGGGCGGCTTCAATTTCACCGCCGAGAATTCCGGCATGGATCAGAATATTGCGCACACCGCGATCGGCAATGGCCATGCGTTCTGCCGTGGTGGATCCACCGCCGCCAAGTTCGGTGGTGACAAAGGTTTTGCCCGCTTCTTCGACCACAGTGTCGAACATACCAACCGCATCGAGTTCGAGCATCATCATCGAATAGGGTGCACCAAATGCATTCATCGCCGCAACGCAACGGGCTTCCTGTTGCTTGTCGGGCAGGACGTGGGCGGCGGCAAAGGGGATGAAATCAAGCGTCTTGCCACCCGAATGGATGTCGAGAACGATGTCGGCCTCGGGCACGAGATAGCGCAGGACGTAATCGGCGATTTTCTGAGTGACCGTGCCATCGGGTTTGCCCGGATAAGACCGGTTCATGTTGCCCGCATCAATTGGCGATGTCCGCGATGCGTTGCGAAAGGCCGGATAATTCATCGCGGGCAGAATGATCACGCGTCCGGTGACGTCGGCCGGGGTGAGGGAGCCTGCTAGTTTGAACAGGGACACGAGGCCCTCGTACTCATCGCCGTGATTGCCGCCGGTCAGAAGGGCGGTAGGGCCATCGCTATTGCGAATAACCGTGATGGGGATCATCACAGCCCCCCAGGCGGAATCGTCACGCGAATAGGGCAGCTTTAAAAATCCGTGATGGATGCCATCGCGATCAAGCGGGATCGTCGGGCTGATGGGGGAGGCTTTTGTCATGGTCGTTTCCTTGCAATATCCCGGTCACGCGACCGTCGTTTCCGGGCTGTGGCGTCTGGCACCGGAAGCTGCCGGTTTCAAGTGCGGCAGCTTCGCGGTGCGGTGTGGCGGATGATCAGTTTTTGACAAACAATTGTCGCGGATAACTGGTCAGTGTTTTACTGCCGGTTTCCGTGATCATCATGCTTTCGGTGATTTCGATCCCCCAGTCATCAAACCAGAGACCCGGCATGAAGTGGAAGGTCATGCCCGGTTCAAGAACCGTTTTATCACCGGGACGCAAACTCATGGTGCGTTCGCCCCAGTCGGGCGGGTAGGACAGCCCGATTGGATAGCCACAGCGGCTGTCTTTTTCGATGCCGTATTTTTGCAGGACGCCAAAGAAGGCCAGTGCGATGTCTTCGCAGACGTTGCCCGGTTTGGCGGCCTCAAGCCCGGCCTGAAGGCCTTCGATCAGGGCACTTTCAGCATCGAGGAACCTTTGGTCCGGATCGCCAAGGAAAATCGTGCGCGAGAGTGGCGCGTGGTAGCGGCGATAACATCCGGCAATTTCAAAAAACGTTCCGGAATTGCCCGGAATGGGTTTTTCATCCCATGTCAGATGCGGAGCACCGGCATCTGCACCCGATGGCAGAAGCGGCACAATGGCCGGATAATCGCCGCCAATTCCGTCCACACCGGCGATGCCGGTACGGAAGATTTCCGCGACCAGTTCGTTTTTCTTCATGCCCGGTTCGACGATTTCGAAAATACGCTCATGCATGTTTTCAACAATGCGGGCGGCCTGACGCATATAGAAAATTTCGGTTTCCGATTTGATGGCGCGTTGCCAGTTTACAAGGGCAGTTGCGTCGGAAAACGTTGCATTGGGCAAATGGGCCTGAAGTTGCAGGAAAGCTTTGGCGGAGAAATAGTAATTGTCCATTTCGACGCCAATTCTGCGCGATCCCCATCCGCGATTTGTGATCACCTCGGACAGATAATCCATCGGATGGTGTGTGGTCGATTGTACGTAGTAATCAGGATAGGGAATGATGCGATCATGGGTCATATAGACCGTACGCTTTGCCCCGTTTCCGTCCTGGGAACGCCCAAACCAGATTGGATCATCCTCAATCGGAACAAGCACACATTGATGGACATAAAATGACCAGCCGTCATAGCCGGTCAGCCAGGCCATGTTTGACGGATCGGACACGATCAACAGATCAAGTCCCTTCTCCACCATGGCTTTTTTGGTTTTCTCCAAGCGCTCGGCATATTCTTCGCGCGTGAAATTCAATTCAACCTGGCTCATCGCAGGCCTCCAGAAAAAGGCGGGGTTTCAGCTTTCCTGACCCATGTTCCTTTTGTTGTTACGAAGATACCTCTATCCCGGCTGCTGCTGCGTCACAGCGGCTTCGGGCGAGGGTGGCGATTGCGGTGTCCTGAACACCAGTCCCGGTCAGGTCACAGATGGTAATCTGATCATCGGATGTTCTGCCAGAAGCATTTCCGGCAATGACCTGTCCAAGTTCGGGGAATGTCGCATCAGCCGTCACAATCGCAGCATCAATGGCATGATGAAGTTCGCCAAGGATACGGGTTTGTGCCTGACTGTCGCAGACATAAAGATCGGCCTGCCCAATCAGGGCAGGGTCAATTTCGTTTTTATGTTCGGCATCCGAGCCCATCGCGGTGACATGGGTGCCCGGTTTGACCCAATCGGCCATCAAAACCGGTTCGCGGGCGGGCGTGGTGGTAACAATGATGTCGGCATTGGCCGCCGCATCCTTGCCATCACTGGTGGCGGAAACCGGAATGCCAAGTTCAAGCGATGCTTTTTTGGCACAGGTTTCGGCCTTGGCCAGATCACGGGCCCAGATGGTGGCCGAGGTGATATTGCGCACCAGTGTCAGGGCCTTGAGCTGCAATCGTGCCTGTACGCCAGCGCCGTAAATCGTGGCGTGCTTGGCATCCTTGCGCGCGAGATGGTTGGCCGCAACACCACCGGCGGCGGCGGTACGGATATCGGTCAGGTAGCCGTTATCAAGCAAGACGGCTTCCAACATGCCGGTTTTCGATGAAAACAGGTTCATCAACCCGTTGACCGACGGCAGGCCGAGTTTGGGATTGTCAAAAAAGCCGGGGCTTATTTTAATCGCAAAACCATCCAGACCCGGAACATAGGCGGTTTTGACATCGACCTCGCCGTTATAGTCGTCAATGTCCAGACGCAGGATCGGCGGCATGCGGACATCCTTGGTTGCCAGTGCAACAAAGGCATTTTGCACACAGTCGATGGCATCCTGATCAAGGTCGATGACCTTGCGAAGATCGGTTTCGGTGAGGATTCTGATGTTTGGCATAGGGGTTACTCCGCCATCAGGTCGACGTCTTCGCCGCCAACGATCCGTTTATGCAGCGCCATGTCGATATTGCAGCCCGTGGTCAGGGCCACCGTGCGCCCCGGATTATCAATCAGACCGGCACGAAGGGCAGCAATGCCCACAGCCCCCGATCCTTCGATAACCTGTTGATCATCGTGATAGGCCGCCCGGATGCCGTCGGCGATCTGGGCTTCATTGACCAGAACGAAATCATCGGTCAGATCCCCACACATATCAAATGTGTACTGGTTGTTTTCGCCAATACCGCCGCCCAAGCTATCGGCCAAAGTCGGCAGTTCCTTGACTGCGGTTGGTTTGCCTTCTTGCAGGCTTGTGATCATCGCACAGCCGCGTTCCATGGTGATGCCCACCACGCGAATGTTGGGATTGATCGATTTTGCCACCAGTGCAACACCGGCCAAAAGACCACCACCCGACAGGGGCACAAGCAGGGTATCGACATCGGGCAGGGCTTCGATGATTTCAAGGCCAAGCGTCCCCTGACCGGCGATGATGTGCGCATGGTCAAAGGGCGGGAGCATGGTCAGGCCTTCTTCGGCGACAAGACGGTCAACTTCCTGTTGGGCTTCGTCCTGTGACTGACCGATGATGCGGACTTCGGCCCCTTGGGCGCGGATGCCATCGACCTTGTTTTGCGGGACCAGCTCGGACATGCAGATGACCGAACGGACACCGGCATTGTGCGCGGCATAGGCCAGCGCCCGGCCATAGTTGCCGGTTGAGACACCTACAACACCCTTGGCCTTTTGTGCGTCGGTCAGGCGCAAGACAGCATTGGCCGCCCCGCGCAGTTTGAAGCTGCCGGTGTATTGTTGCTGTTCACATTTCAGCCAGACGGGGCTTCCGATCCGGTCGGAAAGCGACGTGGACGGACGCAACGGCGTATGGATCACGTGGCCCGCGATGGTTTTGCGGGCAGAAAGAACATCAGCAAATGTGATGGGGTCTTTCATGGCGACCTCGACTTATTTTTAAGGTTTTGGGGCATGGTCAAACAGGGTTCCGAACCCTGTGACCGGCTTTGTGTATTTCATCAGATGAAGGGCATGCCAGATCAGGGCCTGATTGCTGGTGATTACGGGCTTACCCAATTGTTGTTCGGCCTGTGCGGCGATCTCGGCCGAGCGGATGGCGGTGCAGGAAATAAAGATCGCATCGGCATCGGGCGTATCGGCGTTAAGGGCGGCCTTAAGAATGGCGTCGGGTGGAAGGGCTGTCATATCGAAATCATTGTCCAGACCAAAGCCCATCACACGGGTTGTCGTAAACCCCTTATTGATAAAGCCATCCGCGACCGAACGCGTCACATCGGCAACATAGGGGGTGACGATGGCAATTTTTTGCGCACCAACCGCCTTTAAGGCCAATTCGCCAGCCAAAAGCGGGTTGGTCACGGAGACTCCCGGCATCCCCTGATTAATCAGGGCGGCGATCTTGTCTGAGCCGGTGACGGCAGTGCCCGATGTGCAGCCAAATATGGCAACATCGACGCCGTAGCCGGGCAGCAAAGTGCGTGCGGCACGGGGCAAATCATTGGCCATGGCGCGCAGGTTATCGACCGTAACCGGGTTGGCATTTTCAATGCGGGTGGTGAACAGGCGCACGTCATCGGGCAGAATGCCGCGCAGGTCATCCTCGCTGTTGAAATCGGTGGCAAGTGTAATCAATCCAATCCGCCCTGCCGGTCCGACAGGATCGGGCGAATAGGACAGGTTTACCGGCTCTGGCGTGACCGCTGGGGATACGGACATCATCCTGAACTCCAAGAGGCGGGGTGGTCCAAACCATGTTGTTTGGACCACCCCTGTTTCGGTTTCGTGTTTAGGTCGCTGCGGCGAACCCGGTTCTTGCTGATTTGCCGGACTTAATGGAAGGCAAGCTCAGGCAGGAACAATGCAATTTGCGGCACAAGCACCAGAATAACTGCTGCTAACAGCAACATGATGATGAAGGGTGGTGTACCGCGAATGACCTCCGCATAAGGTCGTCGGAAAATCGCGATGGCGGTAAAGATATCGCAGCCAAACGGCGGTGTGGCCGAGCCGATGGCCACCTGAAGGGTGACAAGTGTCCCCACCAGAACCGGGTTAAGGCCCGCCGCATGTACCAACGGCATGAAGATCGGGGTCAGAACCAGGATCACGACAATCGGATCGACAAACATGCAACCGATGAAGAATGCGATGCAGATTGCGGCCAGAACAATATATTCGTTGGCCCCTTCGAGCCCCAGCGCACCAATCACATGCTGCGGGATCTGGGCAAAGGAAATCACGAACGAGAATGTCGTACCCGCACCCACCAGAATAAACACAACGGCGGTGATCAGGCCGGTGGAACGCGCAATATCAAGCAGTTCAGACCATTTGACCGATTTGAAAATCAGCACTTCAAGAATGATGGCATAAACGACGGAGACAGCGGCAACCTCGGTCGGGCTGACCCAGCCCAGATAGATGCCGCCCACAATCAGAACCGGGAACATGATCGCCGGACCGGCATAGATCACGGCCTTACCCCGTTCGGCCCAGGTCATGCGCGGGATGGTCGGGATGTTGTTCTTTTTGGCGTAATACATGCAGTAGGCCGAGAACATGATCAGGATCAAGATCCCCGGACCGATACCCGCCAGGAAAAGCTCACCGATGGAGACTTTGCCGACAACACCAAACACGATCATGCCAATCGATGGCGGGATCAGAAAGGCGATGTCACTGGCGTTAATGATCAGGGCCATGGCGAATTTGTCTTCGTAGCCAGCCTTGAGCATTTTCGGGCGCAGCGGGCCGCCCATGGCAACCACGGTGGCCTGTGTCGAGCCAGAGACCGCGCCAAACATGGTGCAGCCAAGAGCGGTGGTGACGGCAAGGCCGCCGCGCACATGGCCAACAAAAGTCATGGCAAGGTCAATCAGCCGGTTGGCTGTATGCCCCTTTGTGACGATGTCGGCGGCAAAGATGAACATCGGCACCGCAATCAGGGCGACCGGGGATATGCCCGTCACCATTTGCTGAATGAGGATGCGTTCGGGGATGGGCATGTAAAAGGCAAATGCCACGACGCTGGCGGTGGCAAGTGGGACCATCATGGGGAAGCCAAGTACGAGCAGTACAAGCATCACCAGAAGGATTGTGGTTCCAAGATCCATTTTTCCGTTCTCCTTACAGGTGAATGTCTTCAGCTTCGAACGTATCTTCGACCCGGTAGGACAGATGTGTCCCCGGCCTGAAGATGTTCGTTGCTGCGGCAAGGACGAACTGGATGCCCGTTACGGTCAGGCCGAATGGAACCCAGAGGACGGTGAAATAGTATGGAATACGCAACGCAGGCGTCAGTCGGTTGGACTGGATCAAAGACGAGACGTAATCAATTGAATACCACGCCAGCAGGAACAACAGCGATGCTGTGCCAAGTGTGATGATAATCATCATGACCTTGCTGGCCTTGGGGCCAAGCATATCGGTAAAGGCCGACATGCGAATGTGGCGCCCCATGCGGGCGGCCTCGCTGATGCCGACGAATGTGACGAGAATGATCAAAAATTGATTGAGTTCTTCGGAAAAGAAAATGCTCGAACTAAAGACAAGACGCATGATCACGTTGGCGACGGTATTGACCGCCATGATCACAATGCTCCAGCCAAGAAGCTGACGCTCGATCACGGACAACCCGTCATCAAGTCGTTTTAGAATACCCAATACCCCACCACTGGGGGCGGGGGTTTCCCCATTTGAAGCTGACATACGACCTCCTTGATGCGCGTGCGAGACATTATAAAAAACGCTGTGTGCAGTGATCGGTTCCCTCCCGCACATGTCGTCTTCGCTTCACGCGTGAAGGAACAGAATAAAAACGCTTTGTGACGGTTCAATCACATTTTTGTCATGAGACAAAAATCAATACATAACGTCGAAGGCATGGACACCCGGCATTTGATCCATTGTGTGGCGGATCTGCATCAAACCATGATGCAATGCCGGGGTATCAATCGCCCCGCCAAGGCACACTCGAATGGCGTTGGGGCGGGGGACCTTAACGGTCATGAACGGGTCGGAAATCGTGACAGCCACGCCATTTTTGCGCAGTTCAGAGGCAAACCATTCTTCCTGCCAATGGGCGGGGATACGCACCCACGCACTCAGCGATGTCGGGTGATGACGGACAACCGCATCACCAAGGATTTCGGCGACAAGGGCCTGTCGTTCACGCATCAGGGCGCGCTGGACTGTGACGGCCTGATCGACGGTTCCATCGGCAATCCAGCGTGCGCCGATCTCGGCCATCAATGGAGTCCCCATCCAGCCAGTGACGCGCAAAACGCTGCTGGCGCGGATTGAAAGGTGCTGCGGGACGGTCAGAAAACCGGTGCGCAGGCCCGGCATGACGATTTTGGTCAGGCTTGAAACGTGAAAGCCAAGCTTGGGCAGGAAGCTTGTGATCGGTGGCAGGTTTTGTTCCAGAAGTGGGCGATAGACGTCATCTTCAATAACGTAAACCCCGTAATGTTCGGCGATCTCGGCAATTTTTTTACGCCGCTCCAGCCCCATCAGGCAATTGGTTGGATTGGTGAAAATCGGTGTGACGACAAGGGCGCGGACTTGGCGTTGATGGCATTCGCGTTCAAAGGCCTCGGGCAGGATACCCTGTTCATCCGTGGGAAGCGCCCCCAGCTTGAACCGAAGGATGCTGGCGGTGCCGATCACCCCATGGTCGGTCAGGCTTTCGGTCAGGACAACATCATCAGGCTGCACAATGGTGGCAAGGGCGGTGAACACCCCCTGCGCGGCACCATTGGTGATCAGAAGGTTGGGGATGGTGCAGTCGATCCCCATGCTTGCCAGCCATTTGGAGCCGATTTCGCGGTGATATTCGAAACCGGCAACCGGACGGCAGCTTTCCATCCAGCCATGCATTGTTTCCTCGGCCAGGCGCGCATGCATCTGGCGCGACAGATCATTGTGAAAGTCGGTATAGGCGGTTCGAACAATCGACAGATCAATCAGGTCGGGTTGGCGGTTATCAAGGATAAAGGAGGACGCGCGGTCGGTCAGGCGGGCCTGAACAAATGTGCCGCGTCGTCGTTCGGATCTGAGGTATCCCTGACGTTCGACTTCCTTGTAGGCGGCACTGACGGTCTGAACGCTGACTTTCAGGCGGTAGGCCAGTTCACGGTGGGTGGGCATACGGACATCATGTCGGAGTCGTCCCGATTCGATGTCGGTGATGATTGCTTCTACCAGTGCCTTGTATTTGGGCCCGGTTTCGCCACTCAGATCGATGTCAGGCAACCACATTATGCTTTTCCACCCTTTAATTTGGCCTGACCCTAACATGACCTGCGGGTAAATGTGTAGACGTCAAAGTTATTTTGTCCTGATACAAAACTAGCATTGACCTGATGCAGGAACATTTCAACACTTCGCACGTTCATAAAATTGATGTGCCAATCATAACGCCGCCGTAACCGGGCAGATCCCGGACGTTGTGCGTATAATAAGGGAGACTTCGATATGAGTTTGAACAAACTCCTCAAGGCGACCCTGTCTGCTGCCGCTTTGTTCGCAGTAGCTGGAACCGCCGCCCATGCAGAAGAATGGAAATTTGCCCACGAAGAAAGCCCGGGTGATGTTCAGGATCTGTATGCACAGGAATTCAAACGCCTGGTTGAAGAAAAGACCGATGGTGACGTGTCCGTGACCATCTACACCTATGGTCAGCTCGGTACGGAAAATGACATTACCGAATTGACGGCTGCGGGTGCAGTTCAGTTCTCGAACGCATCACCGGGCCATTTGGGGACGTTCGTGCCTGAAATTCAGGTCTTTGGCGTGCCGTACCTGTTGTCGCAGGACAACGAGGTCAACAAGAAAGTCCTGTCGGGCAGCCCGACCATTTATGACGGTCTGAGCAAGGACTTCGAGTCTAAGGGTCTCAAGCTTTATACCATGTACCCGGAAGGGGAAATGGTCTGGACCACCAAGAAAGAAGTTGAAAAACCGGCTGATTTCGACGGTGTGAAATTCCGCGTGATGACCTCGCCGATCCTGATCGAGAGCTATAAATCCTTTGGCGCCGATCCGGTTGCCCTGCCGTGGGGTGAAGTTTATTCGGGTCTTCAGACCAGCGTTATCGACGCACAGGTTAACCCGATCTTCTTCGTTGAAAGTGCAAAATTCTACGAAGTTACCGACTATCTGATCTATGCCGGTCAGCAGCAGTACACCACCACCGTGGTCTCGAATGCTGACTTCTATGCCGGTCTGTCAGATGAGCGTAAAGAGATGCTTGCGGAGGTCAAAGCTGAGCTTGATGACTTCATCTATGATGCGCAGACCAAGGCAAACGAAGCAGCCCTTGACCGTATCAAGGAAGCCAAGCCTGACATCAAGGTCATTCGCCTTGATGACGAACAGCGTGCCGCGTTTAAAGAAGCTTCCAAAGGCATTGGCGCAAGCCTTGTCGACGAAGTTGGTGGCGACACCCAGGAAGTTCTTGATGCGCTTCGTAAAGAATTCGGTACCGCGATGTAAGGCTTTCGCCTTTATCACGTAACGACTTCACAAAACCCCCGCAGATTTTTCTGCGGGGGTTTTTGTTTTGGGTTCTGCACATTCGTTGAGGATTCTCACAGCAGAGGGGCTTTATGCGTCAGATATGGAGCACCTGTTAACATCATGTCGGCCGGTGCGATCAGTCCACATTTGAAAGGAAAAGGCTGTGAATGATTTCAATCTTTCTCAAGCGCTGCGGGATATTCTGTTCCCCGCAGTGATGATGGCGTTCGTGCTTTTGGGGACGTTTATGACGTCGGCACATGCCGAGGTTCTGTCGCCCAATGGGGTGTCGATGAGCCCGGCTGAATGGGGCGAGAAGTCGCCCGATAAAGCAGGCGTTACCGTCAAATCAGCGCTCAGCAATGCCGATAATGCGACAATCGTTTCCGCAATCCCCAGCAGTTCTTCGACCACGCTGAACCTTATTGGTTCCGGGGGCGGTATCTGGTGGTCTGAGGGCGATGGTGCCGAGATCAAGCTGAATATCATCAATTCATCGGGCAGCCAGATCGGGTCTTGCACGGTTTCGTCGACCAAAGGCAAAAACGGTAAATACGTTACCGAATGCTAGTCGGTCGCCGCGTGATGCATTCTTTGTGCGCATAAAAACAGGGGCCGGTCATCTGACCGGCCCCTGAAAAGCATGGGTATTTTGCGTTATGGTGTGATTATTTTCCGGCGGCAACTTCGTCGGTAACCGCATCAACAGCCTGTTTGGCAATGTCGATGACTTTGTCGACTTCGGCCTTGGTGATGCACAGCGGCGGTGCAAAGCCAAGGATATCACCGTGCGGCATCGCACGGGCAATCATGCCGCGTTCAAGGCAGGCGGCCGAGACGCGCGGACCGATTTTCGCATTTGGGTCAAACCGTTCTTTTTTGGTTTTATCAGCAACGAATTCAAGGGCTGCCATCAGGCCAACACCGCGTGCTTCGCCGACCAGCGGATGGTCGCTAAAGGTTTCACGCATGCGGGTCTGCATGTAGCCACCGGTTTCTGCCGAATTCCCCGTCAGGTTTTCGCCATCAACGATATCAAGGTTGGCATTGGCAGCTGCGGCACAGACCGGGTGGGCCGAATAGGTCCAGCCGTGGCCAATCGGGCCCATTTTGTCCGAACCCTGTTCGAGAACTTTCCACACACGTTCGCCGACAATCACACCCGAAAGCGGCAGATAACCAGAGGTCACACCCTTCGCAATCGTGATCAGGTCGGGTTTCATGTCGTAGTGCATGGAGCCGAAATAGGACCCGGTACGGCCAAAGGCGGTGACAACTTCGTCCGCGACCAGAAGCACGTCGTATTTGTTCAAGACGGCCTGAATGGCGGCCCAGTAACCTTCTGGCGGGGTGATGATGCCGCCCGTGCCCATGACCGGCTCGCCGATGAAGGCGGCAACGGTTTCAGGACCTTCGCGCAGGATCATTTTTTCAAGGTCGTCTGCGCAACGTTTGGCAAATTCGGCCTCGGTTTCACCGGCCTCGGCATTCCAGTAATGGTGCGGGCAGGTGGTGTGCAGGATCGGCGCACGCGGCAGATCAAACGCATTGTGGAAGGCAGCAAGGCCGGTCAGGCTGCCGGTCATGATCCCGGAGCCGTGATAGCCGCGCCAGCGCGAGATGATCTTTTTCTTTTGCGGCAGGCCGCGGATGTTGTTGTAGTACCAGATCAGCTTGATGTTGGTTTCGTTGGCATCCGATCCGGACATGCCGTAGTAGACACGCTGCATGCCTTCGGGGGCACTTTTGACGATGCGCTCAGACAGACGAATGACCGGCTCGTTCCCGTGCCCGACATAGGTGTGGTAATAGGCCAGTTCCTTGGCCTGCGCATAGATCGCATCGGCAATTTCAGTCCGGCCATAACCAACATTCACACAGTAAAGACCGGCGAAGGCATCGAGGCTTTCGCGGCCTTCGGTGTCATGGATGTAAATGCCCTTGCCGCCGTTGATGATGCGGTTGGGGGTTTCCCCATCGGCATGCTGGCGCATGTGGGTCGACGGGTGCATGAAGTGCGCCCGGTCCATTTCCTGCAGGTCTGCCGTGGTGTTTTTAATGACATTCATTGTTGTTCTCCCATGTGAATGCGGTGGTGTCTGAGGCGCGCGTTACTGTTTAAACGCAGCGCAGACGTATTTGAGTTCAGTGAATTCTTCGAGGCCATGGCGCGATCCTTCGCGGCCCAGACCAGATTGCTTTACCCCGCCAAACGGAACCGGTGCGCCGGTGATTTTGACACAGTTGAGCGCAACCATACCGTATTCAAGCGCATTGGATACCCGGTTTGCGCGGTCATGATCGTTGGTAAACAGATATGCCGCCAGACCATATTCGCTGTCATTGGCCTGTGCGATGACCTCATCCTCGGTGTCAAAGGGCATGACAGGTGCGACCGGGCCGAATGTTTCTTCGCGGTAGATTTGCATGTCATCGGTGACATCGGCAAGCAGGGTCGGGGCATAAAACAGTCCGCCCATTTTCTTGCCACCGGTCAGAACGCGTGCACCCTTGGCACGTGCATCTGAGACGTGCTCGTCACATTTAGCAACCGCACGGTCATGCATCAGTGGGCCGATTTCGACATATTCTTCAATGCCGTTGCCGACACGTAGTTCGGCAATTGCCTTGGCGTATTTGTCGAGAAATTCGTCATAGATATCGCGCTGGACAAAGATGCGGTTTGCCGCAAGGCAATCCTGACCGCTGGTGGCGAATTTGGCATTAATCGCGTGGGCGACGGCTTCGTCGAGGTCGACATCATCAAACAGGATGAACGGCGCATGACCGCCCAGTTCCATCGACATTTTCTTAATCGTCTGTGCGCCTTGCGACAGCAGCAGACGGCCGACTTCGGTTGAGCCGGTGAACGACAGGGCGCGCACATCGGTACTGCCGCACAACTCGCCAACCACCGGGTTCGGATCGCCGGTGACAACGTTAAAGACACCGGCCGGAATGCCCGCACGTTCGGCCAGTTCGGCCAATGCGGTGGCGGAAAACGGTGTTTCGGTGGCCGGACGGACAATCATGGTGCAGCCTGCGGCCAGCGCGGCGGCGGCTTTGCGCGTGATCATCGCGCACGGGAAGTTCCATGGGGTGACGGCGGCGGTCACACCGATGGCTTCGCGTTTGACCGACATGTTGCGGCCCGGAAGGTGGGATGTGATGTTTTCGACGTTCACGCGTTTGGCTTCTTCGGCGTAGAAATCGATGAAGCTTGCGGCGTAGTTAATTTCGCCGCGCGATTCATTAATCGGTTTGCCCTGCTCAAGCGTCATCAGAAGGGCCAGGTCTTCTTTGTTCTCGATCAGCAGATCATGCCAGCGGCGAAGTGCGCTCGCGCGGTCCTGTGGCAGCATGGCCGACCATGCCGGGAAGGCTTCCTTGGCCGCGGCAATGGCCTTGCGGGTTTCAAAGATGCCCATGTTCGGGACGGTGCCGATGAAGCTGCCATCGAACGGGTTGGTGACTTCAATAACCTGAAGGTTGTCGGCCGAGCACCAGCGGCCATCAATGTATGCATGTTCGCGCAAAAGGCGCAGATCAGCGAGCTGGCTTAGGGATACGCAACGCTGTTCTTTTGATTGTGCCGACATCGGAACCTCCTTGAAACGGGCTGACGCGTTTGCGACCAGCTTGTTTGTTGAACTGCAAGGAAGTTATCAGTGCGTGGCAAGAGGAGGTGTCCGAAGTGCGCGCCAAATGATGCTTTTTTTTTGGCAGAGCCCGGTCAAATAGGAATGTTTCTTCTGCCAGACGCGGTAATCCGAAGAAAATCAGTCGTCTGAGGATTTCAGATATTTCTGCATTTCGCGTTTCTGGCGGCGTTTTTCCATGACAGTGCGGACAATGATCACGGCAAAGAACAGCACGACGATGCTGGTTGACATCGGAAAGGCAAAGGGGATGCCGATCAGAAACATCAATCCCCCCAAGATACTGCCACCCAGAAGGGCGATAAACCCGCCAAGCATGACGATGGCAAGCAGAGAGGCAATCAGGATGGATGCGATTTTATTCATGAAATGACAGATGTGTTTCTTCGGGGGAAAAGCAATAAACCGGATCAAAGTGCCGATCCGGTTTATGATAAATGCGGGCGACGTCGTGTTTGGCTCTGACGTGTTGAGCCCTAATCGTTGTTTTTACTGCTGAGCTGTTTGGTGGTTTGGTCGAGACGGTCAGCCAGAACACGGATCAACTGGATGGCGACGGCCTGATCCTGTCTGACCAGGCCAAGGAATTCGGCCTTGTCGAGTTTCAGAACGGTCATGTCCTCGACCGCACGAATGGTTGCGGACCGGGGGGCATCGACCAGAAGGGCGATTTCGCCGATGACTTCCTTGGGGTTCACATCGCGCAGTTTTACGGTCTGCATTTCGTCCGTCGTCAGCCAGATTTCACCACGACCGGAAATGACGATATAGGCGGCATCGCCGGGATCGCCCTGTTTGACCAGTACCTCACCATGTTTGAAGGTCAGGCGCGGGCTGGTAAACGCAAGGAGTTTGACCACACTTGCATCAAGCCCGGCAAACAGCGGAATGGTGCGAAGCAGGCGGACTTCCTGATCAATGTCACCATCGGCGACAGTCGTTTCTTCGTCGGATTCGGTGATGTCAGGCGTTTGATCGTCTGAGGACTGACCCCGGCGCTTAACCAGTTTTCCGTTCGACATATGCAGTAAAGCATCGAACTTTTCATTGTCGTGATCATCGCCATCCACCCACAGAAGACTGGTGTTGTCATTCTGTCCGGTGAGATAGGCGATGACGTTTTCGCGGGTTTCACGGTCGAGCGCAGACAGGCCTTCGTCAACCACCAGCAGATCAGGATTTTTGATCAGGGCGCGGACAAGGGCGATTTTCTGACGCAGGGTTTGTGAGACGCGGCTGCCGCCAACGCCGACCTGACTTTCAAGGCCAAGAGCAACAAGTTCTTCGTAAAGACCGCCTTCATGGGCGATTTCAAACAGGACTTCGCCAACGCGTTCTTCGGAATTTGCACGGCCATAGGCAAAGCGACCAAACAGCAAGTTATCGAGGATCGGGGCGGCCGGGGTGTAGCCATCACCATCGAAGAAATCGATGAATTTCGCCAGTGAATCTGGCTGGTTTTCGTGGAATTTCGGACGTGCAGATAGCACCAGTTGACGGAAATCGTCATCAATCACCCGAAGACGGTGACGGGCCGGTGTCAACTGCATGGCGACATCGAGAAGATGCAATTGATCTTCTTTGCGGATGTCGTCAAAGGCAACGCCTTCGGTCCGTTTGAGGATGTTTTTAACTTCGGGAATTTCATCGGCCGAAACGAAACTGTAGCGGTCAAAGAACTCATGTCCTGCGGGCAGGCCGGTAAACAGCTCGATCATCAGATCAAGTGTTTCGCGGCCCATTCTGACCATGCGTTCATAAAGACCGGTGTCGCGCAGGGTTTCCTGCATGAACGGATGAGACAGGAACTCAAACCGTTCAAAGTGGGTTTGCGACGGTGTGCCAAACACAAGGTTCACGCCCACCGGTGCGTTGTCGTTGTATTTTTCAATGTCATAGGGTTCGACAAGGTCGGACAATTGCCGTTGATCAAGAATTTCCTTTAGGCGTGGTCGAACGGTCAGGACCGATGCAACCAGTTCGGGATGTTCGGCCGGATCAACGCGGCGTTGCAAACCAATGCGATAGATGTCGCGGTCCAGACCGACGACCTCAAGCAGACGCATCAGTTCACCGTGCAGTTCTTCGCGCGATGAGAAGCCCGGTCCGACATAGTCAATCCAGTTCGCCGACGGGTCATAGGGAATGTTGCCCGAACGCTGGACCTCGTCATACATCTCGCGGGTGAATTGCCATGGCAGGGCTGCCGGGTCTGAAATGTCAATCTGATCGACAAAGTTCGGCAACGGGAACTCAACCAAGTCATTGTATGCTTTGGACTTGCTGGCAACGGTTTTGTCTTTTTCGTCAGCACGTGTAACAGCATTATCATTGTCACCCGTTTTGGGGGCTTCTTCGCTGGTGGCGGCTGTCTGATCAACAATGATCGGACGATGTTTCAGCCCATACAGCAGGTTATCTGAAATGCTGCCGTTAAACAGATAAGCATCACTCCCGATATAGGCCAGACGTTGGCCGATGATGGCGGCCGGGAGATTGGTGGCATCCATATCGTTGAACTGGATACGACCACTTGTAGGGTCGAGAATCCGTGCCAGCAATCGGGCGACCTGTGATTTGCCGCTGTCGGCAGAGCCAGTCAGAAGGGCAGTACCCGGAAGGGGCATGTTAAACGACACATTTTCAACAACGCGGGTTCCGTCATCGTCAATCCATGACAGCGCCGTCACATCAAGCGGGCCATTCAGGCGCGGTGACAGCGGCACGGTCAGTTGATGTTCAGATGACAGATCAGGCAGTTCAAACTGTTCGTGGAGCTGGTCATATTTAATCCGCGCGTCGGCAAGGCGTTGATAATAGGCCAGGAGTTCCTTCCAGGGGGCGGACATATCCTTATAGGCGGCAAGGGCGGCGACAAGCGCACCGAAACTAAGATCACCGACAATCACTAAATAGCCGCCAATCGAATAGAAGAAGAACGGGGTTATCTGGGCGATGAAGTTATTGAGGAACTTGATAAAGAATTTACGGAAATAGATTTCCTTGCGAATTTCAAAAATCCGGCCCAAACGCTGGGTAAAGTGGGTCAGCTCAAACCCGTGGGTTTCGTTGGCACGAATATCAGTGGCACCGCCAACGGCCTCGCCAATATGTTCGGACATCCGGCGGACGTTTTGTACCCGCTGCTTACCCAGCAGGTTGACGCGTTTCTGCAATTTCGGGATCAAATATCCCTGCAACGGATAAAACGCGATGGACGCCAGACCCATCAACGGGTCCTGAATAAAGATAAAGGCCGAAATCGTGACCAGAATACCGCCCTGATACAGGGGGAGCGAAAATGCCTCGCCAAAGAAACCGCCAAGCGGTTCGGCCTCGGCCGTGATCATCGAGACGATTTCGCCCTGACTGGTTTTGCGAAAATGCGGCAATGGGAAGCGCAACACCCGTTCAAACAGGTTATAGCGCAACCGGCGCAACAGTCTTTCGGACATCACGCCGACATAGACGTTGATGAAGTATTTGAACCCGCCATTGACGAAAACAAGGGCGAGGAAAATCCCCGACAGGGCAAACAGATATTCGATCTGATCGAGTTCGACCCCGAGAACGTCATAGGGCGAGCCCGCGCCGCCGATCGCTTCGTTGACGATCAGTTTGGGCAGGTCGAGAGAATAATACAGAAACGGAAATGAAAACAGCGTCACCAAAGTCAGGATGATCTGTTGCAGGCGGCTATATCGCCAGATATAGGCAAAAACCGATTTTGGCATTCGCGCGTCCCGTTTTGTTGGTCAGGAACAAATTGTTCCGGTTGCTCGCTGTTTATTGTTATTGCGCAGATTACCAACCAGACGTGGAATTAGCCAAGGTCGAAACTTTGTTCCGGGCTGATAAATCCGCAAAAACCGTCTGCTTTGGCATCGGGCTTATCATATGCCTGATAATGATACAGCCACATCTTTGCCTTTACATCGGCAGGGAGCGTGACAAGTTGATCATAATGGGCGTGTACACCTGAACGACGTGGACCTAATTCGCAATCCTGAAAAATGATATCTGCCTTTTTGTAGAAGGACATATGTGCATCAGGATCGAATATCGCATCTGTGGTCAGGAAAAAGCTTTTGTCTTTCGCATGCCCGAACAGTGCGAAGGAAAACATGGTTTTTTCCTCGGTCACGACATGGGCCACCGGGATGACATCAAACTTCAGACCCTGCCATTCAAACCCGTCTTCGGGTTCAAGTGCGACAACATCGAAATAGGAGGACAGCGTGCTGTTGCCGTGGTCGCTGGTTTCCAGGCCACCGCGAAGCGAATGTTCCCACAGCGGTTCGATCAGCTCGCGTGCGGTGATCAGACCGACACGGTGCCCGTCAAAGATGAAATAGTTGGCAAGCGCCATCCATTCCAGACCACCAATGTGATCTGAATGCAGGTGGCTGATATAGACGGCCTCAAAGTCATTTGGCATACAGCCAAGTTTACGCAGCGAGTGACGTGCATCTGAACCGCAGTCAATCAGCAGGCGTTTTGGCTGTTCGTCACCCGACGGGGTGGTTTCCAGAACCATGTTGCTCTGAAAGTTGTCGGCTGCCATACAAAATGCCGACCCTGTCCCCGCAAAAGTAAGCTTCATTTTCCCCATTCTCCCGACCTTTTGACGAAAGACTAGAGCAACATTCCAGAAAGATGAATTAATTTGTTTGGAAAATGCCATGGCGTCGCACAAAGCAGCCAGTATCAGACGCGCAATCGCCCGTGATCACGTGATGCAAAAAATCAGATATCTGGCAACGTCACCGACCGGACCGGGGGCTGCATGGCAGAAAATTTCAAGTTCGGTGCGATGGGCAAAGCCGCAGGATAGCTGAAACACGTGCTTTATCAGAAAAGCCTGAAGTTTTTCGGCGGCGGAAAGGCTGACCCGTTGTCGGTTAAGGCGGGGGCCGGGACCGTTATTTTATCTCGGGTGCCTTTTCGTCACGTTCCACGCGGGCGTTGAGTTTGGCGAGTTCGTGGCGCAGTTCGCGAAGTTCATTCATGATTTCACCGTGATCACTTTCGATCTCGTCGCGAGTCTGGGACCCTTCAACATCGACATGGGTCGACATGGCATCAACCACAATCGCGATAAACAGGTTCAAAACCGCAAACGTTGTCACCAGAATGAATGGCACAAAGAACATCCATGCATGCGGATAGGATTCCATCACCGGGCGGACAATGCCCATCGACCAGCTTTCAAGGGTCATGATCTGGAACAGGGAATACAGCGACGCCCCGATGGACCCGAACCATTCAGGGAAGCCTGCGCCAAACAGTTTGGTCGCCATGACGGCAGAAACATAAAACACCAGCGACAATAGGGTCAGAACCGAAATCATGCCGGGAATGGCCCGCATCAGGGCTTCGACCACTTTACGCATCGAAGGAACCGTCGATATCAGGCGGAATGCGCGCAAAATACGCAAGGCGCGTAGCACTGAAAGCCCCTGTCCGGCGGGCATGAGCGTAATGGCAACGATGGTGAAATCGAAAATATTCCAGGACCGCTTAAAGAACGAAAGGCGGTAAACAAAAAGCTTCATCGCCAATTCAACGACAAAAATTGCGACCGCGATCTGATCAAGCGCATGAAGGAACGGTCCCGCCACATCCATGATTGTTGAGGATGTCTCAAGCCCGAGAATGATGGCGTTAAGGGCAATAACAGCCGTAATGAAGTTCTGAAAACGGCTGGATTCAATAAACCGGCGCAACATGGTCTGGTGCCTCCCGACAGGGTCGGAAATTGGCGCGGGCTTGCCGGATATCACCGACGGCAGACAGCGCCGGATGAAATAACAACAGGACGCAGTCACCCGAAGGTGGTCTGCGTCCTGAATGAAAAAATCAGTTCAGGCCTTTACGGCCCATTTCAAGAAACTTGTCGCGACGGCGGGCTTTAAGAACGCCGCCTTCGACGTCATCCATGCTTTCAAGGGCCTTGATGATAGCAGCGCCAACACGTTTGCAGGCCTCGGCCGGTGAACGCTGTGCGCCGCCAAGCGGCTCTGGGATGATGTCGTCAATCACGCCAAGCTGAAGCAAATCCTGTGCGGTAAGGCGCAGGGCCTCGGCAGCGGTTTTGGCCTCGTCGCCTGAACGCCACAGGATCGATGCACAGCCTTCTGGTGAGATCACCGAATAGATCGAGTTTTCAAGCATCAAAACGGTGTTTGCGACAGCAAGTGCAATCGCACCACCCGATCCACCTTCGCCGATCACAATCGAAATCAATGGCACCTTGATATCAAGGCAGGTTTCGATGGACCGTGCGATGGCTTCTGACTGACCGCGTGCTTCGGCATCGGCACCGGGAAACGCACCAGCGGTATCGACCAGTGTGACCACCGGGATGTTAAACCGTTCTGCCATACGCATCAGGCGAACCGCCTTGCGGTAGCCTTCCGGGCGGGCCGAGCCGAAATTGTGTTTTACACGGGTTTCGGTGTCGTGACCTTTTTCGTGGCCAATCACCATCACGCTGCGGCCCTGAAGACGGGCAAGACCACCAATGATGGCCTCGTCTTCGCCAAACAGGCGGTCGCCGGAAAGCGGGGTGAAATCTTCGAAAAGATGACCGATATAGTCGGTGAAATGCGGCCGATCAGGATGGCGTGCAACTTGCGTCTTTTGCCACGGGGTCAGCTTGCCATAGGTGCCTTGCAGCAGTTTGGTCAGCTTATCCTGCAGGCGTGCGACCTCATCTGCGATATTGACTTCGTCATTACCGGTAAGATGACGGAGTTCTTCGATCTTGCCTTCAAGTTCGGCGATCGGTTTTTCAAAATCGAGGAAGTTATGCATCAGGGCATCATATCCGACTGGGAAACAATGGGCCGGAACATAGTATATCGGCCCGCTACGTCAAGCGTTGAGGGAGCCGTTACACATATTTTCCGTTTACGTAAGAATTATGGCGTATGTTCCACAAAACATAATGACAGTTTGCACACGGTTGCCCCATGACGTCCAGTATTCAGATTATTTGCCCCTCAAACCCCCAAGAAGTCCCATTTCAGCACCTGACGGAAATGCTTTTGGCGGCGTTTGCCGCGCAAGATGGCATTGTTAATCCGCCAAGTTCGGCAAAATCGGTCACGGTATCCGAGCTTCAGTGGCGTTTCGCCCGAGACAGACTGTTTTTGGCAACCGATGAGATGGGGACGGTTGTTGGGCAAGTCTGGGTCGAGGATACTGGCGGGGATGCCTATCTGTATAAACTGTCCGTTGATACCGCCATTCAGAGAGGCGGAATTGGCAGGGCACTGGTCACTGCGGCATGTGAAGATGCGGCGGGGCGCGGCAAGGAAAAGATGCGTCTGCATGTGCGTGTCGAACTGACGGACAATGTTGCCTATTTCAAGTCACGCGGGTTCGAGATCGTCGGCGAAGGTATGCACGACGGATATGATCATGCGACATTCTGGAAAATGGCGCGCGACCTTGACGGGATGAGCAGACCCTAAAATTCATTAAGTGGGCGACGTCGTTCGCAGCCGACTATCTGGTCGCAATTATCTGGCCGCACCGGGATCATTACGGCGGGTATCGCCGATCATGCCTTGAGGCGTTCGGGGTTCTGTTTTTTGTCGTACGCGTAATAGGGCACATGGGTTTCGCCCCATGCCTTAAGGGCCAGAATGATCTGGCGGAGTGTGTCGCCCTTTGCCGTCAGGCTGTATTCAACCCGGGGCGGAACTTCGGCATAGACTTCGCGATGCACCAGTCCGTCTGCCTCAAGCTCACGCAGTTGACGGGTGAGCATCCGCTGGGTGACACCCGGCATCATGCGGTGCAGTTCGTTAAAGCGTTTGGTGCCATCAAGCAGATGGTACATCACAACGCCTTTCCACTTGCCGCCAATGACATCAAGTGCGCCTTCCACCGGGCAGCCGGGGCTGCGATTGGGTGCGCAACGGTCCATATTTAATCTCCTGATGCTCTGAAATCCGCAGTAAAGTCCATTAGTATACAAAATGACACTATGGGTCGAAATTGTGCGTACTTCTTATTGAGGGCATTATGAGGTATCGTCGGCGCATTCACAAATCAAACGTGCGTTACAAGGAATACAAATATGAAATCCATTGGTATTAACAAACCTGCCCCGGTCGAGACGCCCGGCCTTTTTACCCAGATTGAAACCGAAACGCCGACCGCCGAAGGTCGCGATATTCTGGTGCGGGTAAAGGGTGTCGCGGTGAACCCGGTTGATTTTAAAGTACGTAAAGGTCGGGCCAAGGAAGGTGAATTTACCGTGCTTGGCTGGGATGCGGCAGGCGTGGTTGAGGCCGTTGGCGAAGACGTCACCCTGTTTCGTCCGGGCGACGAGGTTTGGTATGCGGGCGATGTAACCCGTTCCGGGTCAAACAGCGAATTTCAGCTTGTCGATGAACGCATTGTTGCGCCAAAGCCCAAATCGCTTGATTTCGCAGCGGCGGCGGCCTTGCCGTTGACGACGATCACCGCCTGGGAGGCGATGTTTGACCGACTGTTGATTGATCGTACTGCAACCGAAGCCAATGCGGACAAAACCATCCTGATCATTGGTGGTGCAGGGGGCGTTGGCTCCATCGCGATCCAGCTTGCCAAGCTGGCCGGGCTAAACGTGATTGCCACCGCATCGCGCGATGAGACCATTGAGTGGGTCAAAAAACTGGGTGCGGATCAGGTGATCAATCATCGCCGTCCGCTTAAGGATGAATTGGCCGCCCTTGATGTTGTTGCGGTTGATTACATTTTCTGCACATCTGAAACCGATCAGTATTTTGACGTGATGACCGAAATCATTGCCCCGCAGGGACGGATCGTGACGATTACCGAAGCATCGAAAGAGCATAATGTGGATTTGCTCAAGGCGAAATCCGCCAGCTTTTCCTATGAATTCATGTTTACCCGGTCGATGTTTGAAACGCCCGATATGATCGAGCAACATAAATTGTTGGCCACCGTCGCCCAACTGGTTGACGACGGTGTGATCAGCAATACCGCCAATGAAAACTTTGGTCCGCTGACGCCGGAAAGCCTGAGAAAGGCGCATGCGCTGCTTGAAAGCGGCAAGGCGATAGGCAAGATCACCTTTGAGGCCATTCCGGAGTAGTCGGAAACTTCGCGGTGTGACAGCCGGACCTGATACAAGACATCACAAAGGGGCGCCAGACAATGGCGCCCCTTTGAGTTTAACGGGTGTTATGGCGGGACGATTTGGTCGTCAGCTTTCGTTAAGTGCGGCGATGACGTCTGCTTGCCTGACCATGACTTCGGCCTGTTTGATGGATGCGATATCAATCAGGCGACCATCAAGTGCAACGGCACCGGCGCCTTCGGCCTGAGCCTTTGCCATGGCTTCAAGAATGCGTTTGGCCTTGGTGACTTCGGCGTCTGACGGGGAGTAGACTTCGTTGGCAAGGGTGATCTGGCTGGGGTGGATGGCCCATTTGCCTTCGCAGCCCAGCACCATGGCGCGTGCGGCCTGTGCGCGGTACCCATCCGGGTCGGAAAAGTCCCCAAACGGGCCATCAATCGGGCGCAGGCCATTGGCACGGGCCGCGACGACCATCCGGGCAATGGCGTAATGCCACATGTCACCCCAATGGTAATCGCGTGGTGTATCGCCGTCCTTGTCGGTCAAAACCCCGTAATGCGGGTTCGGGCCGCCAATGCCGGTTGTCATGGCCTTGGTCGAGGCGGCGTAATCAGCCACCCCGAAATGCAGGCTTTCATTGCGCGGTGAGGCGGCGGCGACTTCGTGGATGTTTTGCATGCCAAGGGCGGTTTCAATGATCAGTTCAAATCCGATGCGTTTTTTGCGTCCCTTGGCCGCTTCAATCTGGGTCGCCATCATATCAAGCGCATAAACATCCGCGGCCGTTCCGACCTTGGGGATCATGATCAGATCAAGCCGGTCGCCTGCCTGTTCAAGAACATCAACCACATCGCGGTACATATAATGGGTATCAAGTCCGTTGATGCGCACCGACAGCACCTTGCTGCCCCAATCAATATCATTGATCGCAGCGATGATGTTTTTGCGCGCCTGTTCCTTGTCACTGGGCGCAACCGCGTCTTCGAGATCAAGAAAAATGGCGTCGGCTTTTGATTTGGCGGCCTTTTCAAACAGTTCGATGCGGCTGCCGGGAACGGCAAGCTCGGACCGGTTCAGGCGCGCCGGGGCCGGGGTCGGTGTTGTGAAGCTCATGATAACGTTTCTCCAAAACCTGTCATTTCAAGACGGCAACGCGTCGGCAAGCTTGCCGTGCGATGCCTTTGTCGTATTCTTGTGGCGTGTTGTTGCGTCCCGTTTTCGGGATCGTACCGTGGCCGCCGTGACAGTCTGCTTTTCTGCGATCATTGTGCGCCGCAGTAGGCTGGGTTTCAATTTATGGTGCAGATGCGAATGCTGGCAAGCTTAAAAACACCGGGTCGTATTGTGCTTTGGGTGCAGACCGATGCTGAATAAGAAAAACTGCAACTACGAAGGACAAAGCAATAGCCCCTTAACCCAACAGCCGTTAGATTACCGCCGATATCATGGTTCGGGATCGTTTCCCAACACGCGTTGCCCCATCTGCAGGTAGTATCAAACGACCCATGCGTCGCGCTTATTCCACCCTTGTTTCCGTCGGACTGGCCCCATTGTTGATCATGGGGGCCTGTTTGGTGCTGGCGATATCACCGAGCCTTGTGCCGGCTGAACTTTCGGGGCTGGTGCGGTATGGCCCGTTTCTTCTGGCTGGGTTGGGCGGGGCCATCGCATGGTGGTTCAACCGTGGGCGCGCGGTTTTTGTCATGCTGCTTTTACTGGTGTGTTACTGGCTTTTGGTGGGCAATGGGGCAGGATTTTCGCCAGATGGGATGGCCTTTTTACGCATTGCGACCCTGTATGTGATCCCGGCCAACTTGTTGATCCTTGGTTTTACGGCGGAACGCGGTGTTTTAAACCCGCGTGGCATTGCACGGATGCTGGTGCTGGGGTTGCAGATTTTTGTCATGTTGATGCTGGCAGGGCAGCCTGATGTTGGCTTGGCACTTTATCGCATACTCGATACCCGGTTCATAAATGATGGCGGGTTTCTGTCGGTCATGCCGCATCCGGCCATGATCCTTTCGGTGGTTGCGGTGGTCTTGTTGTTGATCCGTCATAAGCCGCTTGAGACAAGCTTTGCTGCGGCAATCATTGCCATCACGGTGGCAACGGTGATGGGCCCCGGTGCCATTCAATATGGCTATCTGGCAGCAACCGCCGTGGTGCTGGCCGGATTGGCACAGGAAGCGTGGCGGATGGCATTTGTCGATGATTTGACCGGCCTTGCCGGGCGGCGCGCCCTTGGCCATGCCATGGCGGAACTTGGTAGCCAGTATGCGATCGCCATGCTTGATGTTGATCATTTCAAAAAGTTCAATGACACCTATGGGCATGACGTTGGCGATATCGTTTTGAAAAAGGTTGCGCGTGAATTGGCACGTGTCGGCGGGGGTGGCAAGGCGTTCCGATATGGCGGGGAAGAATTCACCGTTGTCTTCGCCGGGCGGACGGCAGAAAAAGTTCATGAACCGCTTGAGGCTCTGCGCAAACGGATTGCCGAGAATAAAATCACCGTACCCGAGAAGAACAAAACCGTATCGGTGACGATTTCAGTCGGTCTTTCGGAAATTGACGAGGATGTAAAAGACCCTTGGGCGGTTTTGAAGCGCGCCGATCAGAAGCTTTACGAGGCCAAACAGGCCGGGCGTAATCGAGTTTCCGTCTGAATATAAGAAAATATTCAGTATTCGAATGAAATTTAGAAGAATATTAATTCAAATTTGAAGTAAAAATACACAATTATTGGTTCAATATATTTATTGTTATTATCGTTTTACGATTAGTTTTGCGGTGTTAGTCTTTTGGAGTCTTTTCATTGTTTATGGAGGATTCCAATGGCGCGCATCATCGGTACAAATCAAGACGACGTGATCCGGAACGAATGGACCAGTGACACTGTTTACGGACTAGAAGGCGATGACACCATCTATGTCGGCGGTGGAGACACGGTTATCGGTGGTGCCGGGGCGGATACGTTTATTACCCTGCATAATGAGGATTATACGCTTTCCTATGAGCTATCAGACGACCCCGTTCATATCGAGTTTTATAATAACTATAATGATGATCGCGAGACCCGCGATATCGAGCTTACCGGACATGGCGGGGATGCCGAGGGCGATACGTTAGAGCTTTACAACGACAATTATTACTCCCAGCAAGAGTTCAACATCACCGGTTCCGATCATGATGACCATATTCAAGGCGAACTTTATTCCGTTGATGGCGGGGGTGGTGCCGACACGATCGTTTTTGATTATCGCGACATCAAACAGTTCTATCCTTATGAGCCAACAGTCACATATGTCAGGTCACCAGAAGGTGTCATTTTCGATCAGGACAGCATGACCGGTGTTGGTGGCGATGCGAACGGCGATCAGATTTCGATTCTTGATGAGACTGAAGAAACCCCCGATCTTAATGTGCGTGGATCCAATCATGACGACACCTTGATTGCCGGTGAGGTGCGCGGCGGGATCCTCAAAGGTGCTGGTGGGGACGATTTCCTTGTCGGGAGCGGGCGTTCCAATGAACTTTGGGGTGAGTGGGGCAATGATACACTGCTGGGCCATGGCGGTGATGACACATTGAATGGCGGGTCGGGGGCCGATTTCATCAATGGCGGTGCCGGTCAGGATGAGGTCACATTCATTCATTCCAACGAAGGTGTTCATGTCGAGTTGACGGATGGTGCGGCGATTGTCAGTGGCGGCCATGCCGAAGGTGACGTTATTACCGATGTCGAAAACATTTTTGGGTCGCGCCATTCGGACGTCCTGACCGGCAATGACGGCGACAACGTCATCGACGGCTTTTATGGATATGATTCGATCTATGGCGGGGAGGGCAACGACACCCTTTCGGGCACATTTGTCTATGGCGAGGCGGGGGATGACATCTTGCATGGCCAGCAGCACGGCATGGGTGGCCGCGATACGCTTGATGGTGGGGATGGCGACGATACCCTGTATGGCAATGATGGTGGGGACCACCTTTATGGCGGGGAAGGCAATGATACGCTGATCGCCAATAACATTTATTACGATGATTTCTTTGAACCTGATCCAACCTCTATGTGGGGTGGGAATGGTGATGACGTGATCAAGGGCGATGTCGCCGATGACGCTCTGTTTGGCGGTAACGGTGATGACGTTATGAACGGCGGGTTCGGCGATGATTACATCTCGGGCGGTGCTGGCCGGGATGTGATCAATGGCGGCACGGGCGATGACCATGTTTTTGGCGGTGACGGGCATGACGTTCTTAATGGTGGGCATGGCCAAGACGAATGGGTCGAAGGGGGCGATGGCAACGACCTTCTAACCGGTGGGACGTTCGTTTGGCGTGTGTTTGAAGGCGGGGCTGAACGCGACCGCATCACCGATTTCAATCCCGATGCCGGGGAATACAGCAATCATTTGATGTTCGGGAAAACGTTTCAGGAAAAAAGCGGCATCGAGGACTTCGATGATTTCCTTGAACACGCCAGCGATAATGAAGACGGCGTCTATATCGATTTTGCCAATGGCCGTCATTACGACTATGGGGTGCAAATCGATGACATGACAGTCGACGAATTGACGCCCGACAATGTCATTTTCGCTGATTATCTCGGATAGCCGTGCGTCAGACGACGGCATTTGATCCAGATGAAAATTCCAACCCAACCCCGATTATGAACCTTTGACGGAGGGCATGATGGTGACGCTTATCGGAACAGATGGTGACGACGTTCTGTATGAAACCACGGCAAACAGTACGCTGTATGGCATGGATGGTGATGACACGATGATTGGCAATGATGGCATCAGTTCCCTGTTTGGTGGAAACGGGGACGATACACTGGTTGGCGGGGGCGGAAATGACCGGCTGACCGGCGGGGCCGGGGCGGATGTGTTGGACGGTGGCTCGGGCATCCGGGATGCGGTGTTTTATGAGGGTGAAAATGCCGCGGATGCGGTCCACGTCAATCTTGCAACCGGCACAGGTGTTGGCGGTGAGGCCGAGGGGGATGTGCTGCGCAACATTGAAGTCGTCTATGGCACGGAATTTGACGATACCCTGATTGGCAGTGATCAAAGCGATGTTCTTTGGGGTCGGGGCGGTAGTGACCTTCTGATCGGGGGGGACGGGGATGATTTTCTGTATGGCGATTATCTTGGCGATACGTCCGGTGACGACATCGTCCTTGGCGGAGATGGCAATGACACCCTGACCGGGCGGGACGGCAATGACATTCTGATTGGCGGCGATGGGAATGATCGTCTTAGCGGCGGGGCCGATGGCGACATCCTGTCGGGTGGAGCCGGGGTGGATACCCTTGATTACAATGATAACGGTACCGAAGGGGTGACGATTAACCTTGCGACCGGGACGGCATCGGGTGGCACCGCCGATGGGGATGTGTTTGACGGGTTTGAAAATGTGCGTGGTTCGGGTGTCGCCGACATGATTATCGGTGATGAGGGGCGCAACCATCTGGACGGATTTTACGGTGACGATCATCTGCGCGGCGGTGATTTCCACGATGTCCTGACCGGTGGCGGGGGGAATGACACCCTTGAAGGCGGGGATGGCAATGATCTTCTGACCGGTGATGGTCGGGATGCCTATGGCGCGCCCGGATCAGATACATTTTTATGGACGGTTTTTGAAGGTGGTGCTGAACGCGACCGCATTACCGATTTTGACACCGGTGAACAGGGCGACAGGTTTGTTTTTGGCAAAACGTTTCAGGAAAAAAGCGGGATTGAGAGTTTCGATGATTTTCTGGACCACGCCAGCGAAAATGAAACAGGTGTGTATGTCGATTTTGCCGATGGCCGTCACTATGGCTATGGCGTGCAGATTGACGGGGTCACGCTTGATGAACTGACACCCGGGCACGTCGTTTTTGATGATGACGATGATGGTGAACTGCCGATTGACGATCTGTAATCGGTGCGGTGTTAAGCCCGATCGACCCAGAGGAGGGCACCTTGGCCAAGATCATCGGAACTGATGCGAATGACAGCCTGACCGGGACTGCCGACGTTGACCAGATATACGGGCTTGGGGGCGATGATCGGCTTGAGGCGGTTGGTGTTGGCGATACCCTGATCGGTGGAGCGGGATCGGATACATTTGTTCTGAGCGAAGACTGGCAGGATGTGACGCTTGATTACGCTGATTCTGATGTGGCGATTGAACGCGCATATCTGTATCGGGATGGCACAACCTATGTTCGTGACGGTGCGGGTGATATCGACCGGAGCGATGTTCAGGCCGATTTTGCGAACATCAGCATCACCGGAACCAGATATGACGACGCGTTTAGTGGTCATTGGGAAATGGTGGAAGGCGGGGCTGGTGCAGATCAGTTTGATCTGACGTCGGGTGCTGTGACATATGCGCATTCGCCCGAAGCTGTAGATCTTGATTTCGATGCCGGCCATTTTGACGGCGGGGATGCCGACGGCGACGTATTTTTAAGTGTGCGTGGTCTGACCGTTCATGGTTCGAGTTATGACGATCATTTGGTGGGGGCAAGTGGCCTTTATAATGACGTTTACCTGCATGGCGGGGGCGGGGATGACCTGCTTGAGGCGCGCGGTGACGGTGGTGCGCTATATGGGGATGCCGGGAATGACACGATGCTGGGCACCAGCGGGAATGATTATTTCAATGGCGGGCCGGGCCGGGACGTTATGGTCGGCGGTGACGGGCAGGACCGGATCGACTATCGCGACGCGTCTTCGGGGGTTTACCTCAATCTTGCGACATCGCAAGTCAGTGGTGCTGAGGCGGACGGGGATGTATTTTCAAGCATTGAAGATATCTATGGGTCGTCTTTCGAAGATGTTTTGATTGGCAGCGACACGAACAACGATATTGATGGCTATGCCGGTGATGATTTGATCATTGGTGGCGATGGTAATGATCAACTGGCCGGTGACGGCTACTACGGGCCTGCCCCGGTAAGTGTCACCATCAGTGACGATACCATCCTTGGCGGTGACGGAAAGGATTTGCTTAACGGCGGTGCCGGAAATGACATTTTGCTTGGCGGGGAGGATGACGACTGGATCGAAGGTGGTGTCGGTGCGGATGTTCTTGATGGTGGAGATGGCGAAAACTGGCTGGTGTATCAAAAGACCCTGAGCACGGGTTCAGAGGGTGTTTATGCCAATATCGAAACCGATGTTGTTTATGGCGGGGATGCGCAAGGGGATGTCATTTCCAATTTCACCCACATCATCGGATCCGCAGAAGACGATTTCCTTATTGGAAATCAGGACCGCAACGAAATATATGGCGGGTTTGGCGATGATGTCATCTCTGGCGGTGGCGGACATGACTTTCTGATCGGGGCTTATGGCGCGGATACCATCGAAGGTGGTGACGGGAATGATTATCTTCTGGGCGGAACCGAAGGACGTCACGATGGCGGCGGGGCCAATACATTCGTCTGGAATGAGTACGAAGACGGGCCTGAGCGCGACCGGATAGGTGATTTTCAGGTTGGGCGCTATGGCGACCGCATCGCACTTGGTTCTGAGTTTCAGGACAAAAGCGGTATCCATGATGCCGGTGATCTGCTGATCCATGCCGAGCAGACCGAGGATGGGGTCTATATCGATTTTAGCAATGGTCGCGGACACACTTATGGTGTGGTGCTTGACGGCGTTGAAAAATCAGATTTGGACAGCAGCAATTTCTATTTTGCAGATGACGATGTTCTTGGCTGAGCCGGGGCGTGGCCCTTAAAGCTCGTCAAACTTAAATACCAACCGCATCGATCCGGCTGTATTTGCAAGCGTTGCCAGACAGTTGCTGGCCCGTTCCGGGGCGATGGCAACGGCAAAGCGGGTGGTGTAAATCCGTGCGTCCTTTTCATCGGTGCTTGAGGCGGCAAGGCGCACGATGTTGGCGTTGTATTCAATAAAGATTTCCGAAAGCCGGGCGATTAGGCCGGGTTGATCAATGCCGGAACATTCGATCATGTGGGTTGCGCCGGGGGCGGTGGTGAGTGCCGGGATGGCGGCGATTTCTTCCACCTTGATATCCGCATTTTCCAGTGACAGCGCGTTCAGTGCGGTTGCGCATTCGCTCACCGGGCAGCCGTCAGGCAACTCGCAGCTGGTTTCGAATTTTGCCGTGCCATCCTCAAGGGCAAAATATGTCGGTCCCAGATTGGCGCCGATGTCAAAAATACGGCCAGAGATGTCGGACACAAGACCGACCCGGTCATTGCAGGAAATGGTGATCCGCGCATTGGCATTCATTTGAGAATCTCCGTCATATTCAAGGTCGCTTGAGGCAGTGGCGAAGCTTGAGCATATCATCGCAGTCGCCCGACATGCAGTGATAATTATACCCGCGATCGCAAGGCCGCAGATACGGTCCGATGGCGTAAACGGATTACCGGCAGATGATCACAATCATATGAATGAACTGATCGCCATGACGGCCCCGTAAGCATCCCGACAGCGTAATTTCGAACAGCAATGTTCAACATAACAAACTTACAGGAGTTTGAGAGATGCGTGCGTTCAAAAAAACCGTTCTTGCAATTGTTGCCGGTGCGACTTTGACCTTTGGCGCAATGTCGGCCAAGGCCGCCGACATTGTCGATACGGCGGTATCTGCCGGATCGTTTACGACACTGGTTGCCGCAGTGAAGGCCGCAGGTCTGGTCGATACCTTAAAGGGTGAAGGCCCGTTCACGGTATTTGCACCGACCGATGAAGCCTTTGCCAAATTGCCAGCCGGAACGGTCGAGGATCTGCTCAAGCCGGAGAACAAGGACAAGCTTGTGGCCATTCTGACCTACCACGTTGTGCCGGGCAAAGTGATGTCAGGTGATATCGCAGGCAAGGAAATGATGGTCAAAAGCGTTCAGGGCGACACCATTGATGTGAATGCCATGAACGGCGTGATGGTTGACGGTGCAACCGTTACCTCGGCCGATATCGAGGCCGATAACGGTGTGATCCACGTCATTGATACCGTGATCATGCCGGGCATGTAAGTCGCCGGCCATCTAAGCAACGCAGCCCCGCACGTGTTCGTGCGGGGCTGCTTTTTTTATGATGATGCACGTAATCGGTTTGAGTGCCTTGGGCATGTCAGAAAAGGTTCAAAGCGTTGGAATGCTTCCGGATTAGGCCATTACGGGTTGGGCTGCTTTAAAGCAAAAGGGCTTAGCTGACCGGGGTGGTTTCAAGCATATTCTGACGGACGCTGATGGCCTGATGATCAAGGTGTCGGCGTAAATCCATTGCAAGGTCGAGGCAGTCACCAAGGCGTTCAAGATAGCGTTCTTCCTCTGGATCATCCGGGTCGATTGCCAGACAGGACGCAAGATAGATTTCTGCGGCCTGTTCCTGAGTACGTGCCAGCTTGGCGGTCTGCATCGGGTCGGAATCAGCGGAAAAAGCATCAAACAGGAACGCTTTTTCGCTTGGGCCGAGGTTAAGAGCCTCAATCTGTTTGGCGATGCGTTTATGTTCCGTCTGATCAATATGTCCGTCGGATTTGGCTGCTGCGATCATTGCGCGGATCAAGGTCAGGCGAAAATCGGCATCGTCGCGGCTGCGTTCGAGTTCCGGGGAAAAGCCGCTGTCGGCAGGGACGTGGTCAAGATCGCTATCCTGACTGTGATCCTTGGGGGATGCGTTGTTTTTGTAATCGCGCCATGCCTTGTAAGCCAGACCGGCAACAAGGGCTGTGCCGCCATAGGCCAGCACTTTACCGCCCATTTTGCGGCCTTTTTTGGAGCCCAGTACCGCCGACATCAAGCCGCCGCTGATCGCACCACCCACCAATCCGCCACCAACACCACTGCCCAGGCTATTCCCAACCATGTTGGCCAAACCGCCAGATTTGCCGTCAGTACTGCCGCTGGTGTTGCCGCCTTTGTTGGCGAGGCTGTCTGCGATGCCGCCCAGTTTTCCGGACATTGTCGAACGCCCGCCACCCGCATTTCCCAAAACATCGCTTAGAAGTTTTCCGATATCCATGAACATCTCCTGCATTTTTTTACTTTGCCCAATGCTCGATATGTTTAGGGGGTGGCAAACGGCAAGACCGATATGGGCAAAGTCGTGCTTTGAGGCCCTTTTTGCGGGCAACGCAGTGATATGGGTCACATTTTCACGGGGAAAGTCAGGGGGGTTGGGGAAGGTGCGCGCAAGACTGATATAGGGGGGTGAACCATTCTGCATAGAGGGTGAGACGGGGAAAATGGTCGAAGAAGCCCGGAAATCAAAGAGTGTAGAGAAAATCCGGGCGAAATGGCTTTTTGCACAAAATGGTTTATTTCGAGCGTTTTATGCGCTCTTTTTTGCATAAAGCGATCTGTTATTGGTCGAACAGGCCTCGCAATTCGGGGATCGGCGCGAAACGATGCCCCACTTCCCGGACTTCATCCATCGGAGTAAAGCCGCACACAATCGAAGCCTTCGACAAATCGTTGAAAACGACTATGCCCGGCTTTTCTCCATCCGTTCCAATGCTGAAAGATGAGCTTGCCCCGTTTTGTCTTTGAAAATCTGAATGCAAATCGGGGCCATCTTTCAAGCGGACATCCATTGTCACGGCTTCTGTCCAGCCGTACTCATCAAACCGGTAGTCGGTCGCAGGGTTTCCAGTCCCCCAAGAATCGTCGGCAACACTCAATTCTTCCTCATAAGAGGAGAAGGTAATCTTATCGATAGAGTCCTGATATTTAATAATGTTTGAACATCCGGTGTCTGTAAGTTCGGCGAAAATTTTCATCGCCTTTACCCTTTGATCTCCAGTGATGCTCCCGTCAAAGCGCAAATTCATCTCATCAAGCGCATAAGCAGACGACGCAAAAGCAAACATTGCTGTAAACGTAATAGTTCTGAGCATTTCCGGTCTCACAAATTTCTGAATGATCCAACGACCCGAGCAAGTATCTTCATTTGCCCTTTATCGTGATCACTTATCTCCCAAGGGCGATAAGCCTGATTATCACTATGCACAACGATACGGCTACCCTGACGTTCAAGCCGTTTGATATAGAGTTCCTCGGCTATACGAAAAGTGTATATGCCATCCCCATTGTTTGCACGGGCATCTTCTGAACGGTCTAACAGAGCAATGGCACCGTCTTCCAGAGCGGGCTCCATGCTGTCACCGTTGATATAAATACCGCAGGCGTCCTTGGGGTTCACGCCCAAATGGTCCTTCAAATAGCTTACAGGTAGAGTGAGATAGCCGGAAACCACCTCACCGAAATTTATAGCACCACCACCTGCCGAAGCACGCACATCAAAGACAGGAACTGGCGTAAATCCACTAGCGTCAACAGGGACAAGAAGCCCGTTTCCGGTTTCCTTATCTTTGGTTCCGGCCTGCCCATCAGCAGACATCGCCCCTTCACCTGTTATCAGCCACGGCAATGAAACCCCCGCCTCGCGTGCTATAGCGTGCAGAACGGGCCGTGTGGGCTCACTTTTAGCCCCTAAGTATTGGTTCATAGCACTGGGCGAGACCCCAATTTTGGCGCTAAACGCACGAGCAGACTCCCCATTCATGGCGAGACGCAGCCGTTCGGCAAACGCTTTACTGCTTTCGTCTTCAGCAGTCAAATTGATCTCTCCCGCAAATGCGCGCTTTACTGCCCACATAAGCTATTGATAAAAAACAAAAAATCATCACATTCGCGTTTTTGTGCGCATTCTTGAACAGTAAAGTGCGCATTTGCACTTGCTGTTGCGCGTTATTACGTGCATAGTCTCATCATTCGATGACGCTAACGACCAAAACAAACCGGCCAAAGGGTAGGGGCCGGTTGTGATCGAGGAGAGACTTATGGCGCACCGTGCCGACAAACGCCCGGAAGAAATCCAGTATTTGCTGCGTGGCAAAGGCCTGACCTTTGCCGATGTTGCCCGTGAATGCGGACTGCCCGAAAGCACTCCACGCACAGCGACCCGTAAACCGAGCATCGAAGGTGAATGGGCGATTGCCTATTTCCTCGAATTGCCCGCCAGCGCGATTTGGCCGTCACGGTATGACAGCAAAACCGGTGAACGCCTCAAGCCTCAACCTGCCGCAAACTATACGGACTTTCCGCGACTTGGTCACTGTCAAAAAGACATCGCAGCATGAACACCGGGATATCTCCTGACATTCAATTTTCTCTAATGCACGCATTCAGATAGGTCGCTCATGGTTAAGGCACGCGGTGATAACACGACACTCGATCTGCTCACGGAATGGAACCCACCTGCGGTTGCCGTTCGCTTCACACAGCCAGAACGTGTGCGTGGTTCAAGCTTCTCTCAACGAATCAGTAGGGCCGTTTCAGAAGTCCTCAAGGATTGCGGCAAAACCCGCGAAGAGATAGCTGCCGCTATGTCGGAATATACCGGTGAAGAGGTCACGAAAAACATGCTGGATGCCTATGCCAGCATGGCCCGCGAAAGTCATACCATTAGCCTTGAACGCGCCTTTGCTCTCCTGCACGCCACGGGCGACGCCCGGATATTTGGGATGGAGCTTGAGCGGTTCGACCTCGCAGTAATCCCAGAGCGCTACCTCGGTGCCGTCGATGACGCAATGATTGAGGATCAGCGCGAACAATTGCGGAAATCTCAACTCGCGGCTCGCCGTCGCTGGAAGGGAAGCGCGCGATGAAAGAATGGTTGTCACCTCAAGAAATAGCCGATTTGGGTCTCCCTGATACGCCGAAGACGAAACAAGGCGTTATTGACCGAGCAAAAAGGTCCGACTGGAAAACAACGATTGCAAAGGACGGGTCACCTCTCGCCCGCGCCAGATTAGAAAGCGGCGGCGGTTGGGAATATCATGTTTCGCTGCTTCCCAAGGAAGCACGTAAAACCTATGTCCGCCGTCAGATTTCTGTTCAGCCTGACTTATTTGATGCCCTCCCTGCACCCGTAACCACCCCCGAAAAGACACGAAACGCCGACGACCTGAACGACTTCCAGCGCGACGTTATGAACGCCCGCGCTTCGCTCATTGCCTTGGTCAATGAACACACGCAGGTAATCGGACGCAATCAGGCACTTGATATGGTGGTTGAGCTGGCAAAGGCCGGTCAGTTGCCGACTGACTTGCAAGAGCTGGTTGGCATCGCCAACGCCAAAAGTGGTCGCCGCGTAAAGACCGCGAAAGGCGCACACAAAATTTCGCGCCGCACCCTCTATCAATGGGTTCTCGATCACGAAAAAGGCGGCATTCTTGCCCTCGCCCCGACACCCGCGAATAAATCAGATTACGAAATCCCGGCATGGGCACCTGCCCTGATGCAGCTATGGGCTGATCCCCACAAGCCGTCGCTCACAGCGGTTCTGGAAGAACTACCAAGCACCCTGCCCGATGGCGTTGACATGCCGTCTTACGATCAGGCGCGGCGCTTCCTTGCCAACAAGGTTTCAGTTGTCGACAAGAACCGGGGCCGCATGGGACCACAGGCCCTTAAAAGCCTGCAAGCATTCACACGGCGAGATGTATCGGAGCTTTGGCCCGGCGCGGTCTATACCGCCGATGGCCATACATTCCGCGCCAAGATCGAACACCCTTTTCACGGGCAACCATTCCAGCCGGAAATCACATTCACTATGGATGTTTTCACCCGCTATATCGTCGGGTGGTCGGTCGGGCTGGCCGAGAACTCCATTGGTGTCCTTGAAGCCCTGTCACACGCGGTTATCGAACGCGATGATGGTCGCCATAGCGCCCTGCCCCTGATCTTTTACACGGATAACGGCAAGGGCTTTAAGAACGAGATGTTCAGCTCAACCGCCATTGGTTTCTTTGATCGGTGGGGCATCACACAGAAAACCTCCTTGCCATACAACTCACAGGCACGCGGGGTTATTGAACGCTTCAACCGGAATGTCCGGCAATGGGCCAAAAAACTTGTCGCCTATAGCGGTTCGGAACTCGACAAAGAAGCGAAACGCTACATCGATCGCGCCCGTATTCAGGCCGCAAAAAAGAAGGTCAGAAGCCGGTTTGATGTGACGTGGGATGAATTCAGGGCGTTCATTCAAGAACAGATTGATACCTATAACAACAAGCCGCAATCCGGCCTGAAACGTGTTCGCGATCCTGAGACCAAAGTCAAACGGCATCAAACACCGGCAGAGGTTTGGGCAGAATGGCTTTCCGAAGGCGGTAAGACCCGCACCATCGCGGTATCAGAAGCCTCCGACTTGCTGCGCCCATATGACCGGCGCACTGTCGCCCGCTGCGAGGTCCGTATCCTCAACAATGTCTATTTCAGCAACGATCTTGAAGCCTACCACGGCCAAGAGGTTCTGGTTGGCTATGACATTCACGATGCCAACCGTGTCTGGGTCCGTGATTTTGAAATGCGCTTGCTGGCGGTCGCCGAACTGGATGCCAACGCCCGTCCTTATTTCGATGGCGACACCCTGCGCACAGCGCAAAGCAAGCAAGATCAGGTTCTTGCCGCCCGCACCAAGGGCCGGTTGGCGCGGAATGATGAAAAACGACAGGAAATCATTGCGGAGGCCCAAGGCCCGGCGCTTGAGGTCGAATATCAGCCAGCCGTTCCCATGGAAGATTTCCAGATCAAGGCTGCTGACGAAATGCTGGCCCGCATTGAACAGCCAAAGCCGGTTCTAACACAGGCTAACGGTCGGCCCGTTTTCAAAGACGATATCGAATGGGTGATGTGGCTTGAAGCCAACCCCGAACAAATCACTGAACAGGATCGTGCGGCTCTTTCAGAGCGGCTCGAAAAGGCTTCCTTCCGCCAGCTTCTGGCGATGGAAGAAATCGACCCCACGCGGATTGTTGGTCGCAAGGCCGCGTGAGGTCAATGAATGCCGCCGCAAAGCGGCACCACGAAGAGCAGAAAGGTTAATTATGCGTCTCAAGTTTGTAAACACGCAAAACGTCAAGAAGATGATGGCCGGTATGGCCGCGATTGAACAACGCGGTGCGGGTGAAGCCTGCCTAGTTGTTGTTGATGGCTCCCCCGGTCTCGGAAAAACCGAGAATGTCAGCTATCTGGCGGCACAGAATGCCAGCGCGTTTGTCCGGGCAAAGCGTGAATGGACACCAAACTGGATGCTCGGCGAGTTGCTTGAAGCCTGCGGTGTTCGTGAAAAACCGGCATCCTTTGAACGAAAATACCGCCTTCTGATTGAAGCCTTGTCCATGCAGGCCAAAGCGGCAGAGGACAACGGCGAGATGTTCTTCGTCGGGGTCGATGAATGCGATTATATCGCCCGGTCAGAGAAGATGCTTTCGTCCATCCGCGATCTAAGCGACTTGGTCGAAGTCCCGTTTGTTCTGGTTGGCATGGGCAAGGTTCGCGATAGCCTGAAACGCTTCCCGCAGGTGACATCTCGTGTCGGTCAATATGTCCGTTTCGAGAAAATGACCATTGAAGACACCGAAAAGGTGGTGTGCGGCCTGTGCGAAGTCGAGGTTAAAGAAGACCTGATCGCGCTTTTGCATGACAAATCCAATGGGTATGTCCGCGAGGTCAAGGAAGGCATCGCCCATATCGAGCGGTTTGGCAAGATGCAGGGCAACACGGTAATCGGTGTTGCTGAAATGACCGGCCAAGTTCTCTTGAACGACCGTGAAACCTCCCGCCCGATCATCGTGCGAGGTGGAAAATGAGCAAGGGTCGCTCCCTCATTCAAGAAGCTGTGCGCGATCAATTGCCGCCACAAGCCTGCCTGACGATTGATGAACTGGATGCAGCATTACCTGAGCATTCACGACACAACATCGTTAAGGCAACGCTCAAGTTGATGAGCCGAGGCCTTCTCGAACGGGTTGAGCTTGGCTGCTATCAGCTAACCTCAAAAGGCATGGAAAGCCGGGCGAATGGCGAGGCCCTGACCAGCGGCCCGAATGCCCCGCTCACAGGCAAAGTAAGAAAACAGAAAGGCACCAATCTCCGCCTGCGGGTTTGGCGGGTGATGTCCGTCAAACAGAAGTTCACCATAGATGACCTTTTGAGTGTCACGGCCAAAGGCGAGGAAAAGAACGCCCGCAATAACGTTCAGAAGTATCTCAAACATCTGTGCCAAGCGGGATACCTCCGCGAATTGCGCCGTGCCCCCGGTGAAGCACTCACCTCCAACGGTTTCAAACGATACCAGCTTATCCGTTACACCGGCCCTCAAGCGCCGGTCCTGCGCAAGGGCGGCATCTATGACCGCAACACGGGGGCACTCCATGAACGCGATCAGTGAACTCCCTGAATGGCGCATTCTTTTGGCCGAGGAAATCAAACGCACATCGGTCACGGATACCGCAAAACGCATCGGCTATGCCCGCTCGTCGGTGTCACTGGCCAATGGCGGAAAATACACCGCCAACACCGATCAGCTAGAGGCCCGCGTTCTCGAAGTTCTCGGCGGGCCGGAACCGACCTTCTACTGCCCGGCACAGGCCGCAAGCATCACGAAAAGCAACTGTGTGGAGTTTGCCGCACGGTCGATGCCAACGACCAGCCCGCGTGCCCTTCGTCAATGGCAAATCTGCCAATCCTGCGACCATCGGGAGGACTGCAACAATGCTGAGTGAAGACCTTTCCAACGTCACAAAGACCCTGTGTGACCATGCCGGTGCCAACGGCGGCAAGCTGTATCTGAGCCAACGCATGACAAGCGTGCTGATCGATAATCTTGGCCTGCTTGCGCATGACCTTGGCCAATACGAAAAGTCGAACGGCCCGATTGCTGCCGGTGCACCCAACATCGCAGCAATTCAGCGCGGCCTTGCCGCTGGCACGGTTGTCAGTCTTGCGGATCGGCGCATGAGCAAGATGTGCAGCGCGGTCACCCCGGACGATGGGGGGAACGCAGCATGAAGCAGTCAACCGCAACCGGTTCGGTCAAAGCGAAAGATAGCAGATTGACCGCCGTTCAAAGTCGCATCGGTTCATTCCTGTACGCGACATGGATCATGCCCCTGAAAGTCCGGTTAGAGAATGACACGCTGGTCATTGCAGCACCGAGCGCCATGCACGCCGATGCCGCCCGTAATCGCTTCGGCAACCAGCTCAAAGACGCATTCAAGGCCGCTGAATTACGGGTCTATGTGGATCGGAGTGAATGACCATGAAACGTGGAAATCCAATCACCCAATGGTGGCGTTACATGCGCCACATCTGGCTACCGCCCCGGAGGGACCGATGGTCCGCCATTACATCCCGGAAAAAGTAATCGATATCCCCGAACACCTAAGGAACGAAGACATGGAACATATCAAAGACATGACCAATCTAAACGAGGCCTTGCCGGTCGTGACCGTTCGCGATCAGCAGTATCTCGAAGACGCTAAAGGCAAGCTGATCCCGCTTGAACAGGTGTCTGACGATCTGCGTTTGCGCGATGGTCTGGTACGCGGAAAGCTTAGCAAGGTCGAAGGTCTGCAAAAGCAGCTTCGCGACTTCAAGATCGAAGTCATGGCCGACATTCAGGCTTTCATCCAGTTGTCTGCCGAGAAATACGGCGTGACGGTCGGCGGCACCAAAGGCAACGTCACCCTGACCACGGTCAAAGGCGACATGCGGATGATGCGGCAGGTATCTGAGAACCTTGCCTTTGATGAAAAGCTGATCGCGGCCAAGGCCCTGATCGATGAGTGCATCATCGAATGGTCTGAAGGCTCCCGCCCGGAAATCCAGACGCTTGTGCAGGACGCTTTTCAGACCGATCAGCAAGGTAAGATCAGCACGGGCCGCGTCCTTGGCCTGCGCCGTCTCCAGATCGCAGACGAAAAGTGGAAACGCGCCATGGAGGCGATTTCCGACAGCATCCATGTGCAGGACACCAAAGCCTATGTCCGCTTCCAGAAACGCAATGAAACCACCGGCAAGTGGGAAACCCTGCCGCTGGACATGGCCGCAGTGTGATGGAGGATCAAATGTCAAAGAACAAACCCCGCCTCGTGTTCCGCGTCGAACTGATCGACCACGAACTGATCTACGTCATCGCCCGGCATGAAAAGGGCGCACTGAGCGTAGCCATCCAGCACGGGTTCGAACCGGATCGCAGCCCGTCCGCCAAACCACGGCTTGTCGATAGCCTGTTTGCAGAACGGGCCATCAACCGCAAGAACCCCGATCAGGAGGCAGCGTGATGTTTGCTTATTGCTGGCAAAGCGGCCTCATCGAATTTGGCGACTGCGTCCCACAAGGTGCCGTCAAACTGATCGAAGGCAAGCGCGATGAGGTCAAAGACAAAGTGACCGTTCGCGCACGGCATTCCCGAGACAGCAAAGATTTGCTCGTACCCGGCGTGCCGGAGGCCGACGACGAATTTGCCGCCATTCGGGCGGTAGAGCATTTCAAGCAGTTTCTGACCGCACGGCGACGCAAAGTCGTTGATGCCTAAGAAGCCAACCGGGGCCGACCCAAACCTGTTGCAAGTGTTTTTGGTTCGGCCCCGGTTACCGCCTTAGCGGTGAGACAAAGAGTGGTCCATTTGGATACGGCGCGTCCGTGGGAAATGCATCGACGGTTAGCAGTGATTGCAAGCTCTGCGAAGCCCGGCCCCAGCTACGAGAAGCGGGTTCAAGTCCCGTCTCTTTGTCTCTCCGGTGCGGCGGCGTGGAAAGCAGACACGCAGTGCTGACGAGCGCGGGGGCCGATCTCACCATGGCAGGAGGAGACGGTATCGCGATAAGGGCAAACATCACGCCAATAGCCTCTGATGTTTGTTTTGCGAGCTGGAGATGTCGGTTCAAACCCGACCAGACCCTAGCCGGAGTAGCGCCCGGCCCGCACCAACGCTGAGTTTGAAGACCGAGCAAAAAGAACACAAACAAGGAACCAAAACATGACGGAAGTAGGAGGCATCGCCGCAGATCAACTCGCCTCATATGTCGAGCGGATCGAACGGATTGAAGAAGAAAAGGCCAACCTGATGGCTGACATCAAGGAAGTTTACGGCGAAGCCAAAGCCCTTGGCTATGACGTGAAAATCCTGCGCCAGATTATCAGCCTGCGCAAAATCGAGGACCACGAACGAACCGAAAAAGAGCAAATCCTCGAAGTCTACAAACGTGCGCTGGGGATGTCCTGAACCATGCAGAAAACCGTTTCACAAACCCCGAACGCCGAGAAAGCACTGAACGACCTTTCAGTGCTGGCGGCGGGGTTTGTGCGCGGTTGCCGCAATCCCAAGCGCAAGCAGCACATTCTCGAAACCATCCGCCAAGCGAACCAAGCGTTGAGGACCGGGGAATCTATGCAAAATAGCCTGCAAATTCCCACCGATCCTGAACAGTTGATTCGCGCCTACCTCGATGCCAACGGCGATTGGCGGTCTCTTGTGGCCGCAATTAACCGCATGGCGTTAGAGGGCGCAACCCGGAGGCAACAATGACCCGCGAGACCAAATGCCCTGCCTGTGAAGGTGAAGGATGGCTGTGGATATGGCCCTGCGATGTTTGTGACGGCGATGGGAAGGCCCGCGAAAGCGATGATGGAGATCAGGACAGTGAGTAACGAACTCGCCAAACACTTTGCCAGCATCCGCCGCAAAGGCTGGGCTGCGTGGGGAAATCAGATCGACAAGTTTGGAGAAGCGGCATGACGTTCCAGTTTCCCAGAGTTGCACTGAGCATTCGTCAGCCATGGCCACATCACATTCTTTTTGACGGCAAGCCGGTCGAAAACCGTTCTTGGCCAACCCGGTTTCGTGGATCGTTTCTGATCCATGCCAGCGGCACCTTCGACGGAAAGGCTGCGGAACGCCGGGAGTTTATCGCCGAGCATCCAGACAGCCCGCTCGGCGGCATTATCGGAATGGCGACGATCACAGATTGCGTCACATCGATGCGTAGCGAGTGGTTTTTCGGTCCTTACGGATTTGTCCTGGTCAACCCGACACCGCTTGAGTTTGTGCCCTGCAAGGGAAAGCTCGGTTTCTTCACCCCTGATATCGATTTCAGCCTTCTGAAAGTGAGGGCGTCATGACTTGGGGACAGAAAGCCAGCGCCATCATCTGGGGTTTGCACAACCGGATTCCGTCAGATGCGACCTACAAAGAGCGCAAGAAGGCAATCCAAAGCGCCTATCCGTGGGGCACCCGAAGCGGCTGGCCATACAAGGCGTGGCTTAGAGAACAACGGATTTATCTCGCCCGGTATGCCCCCAAAGACGAGATCGCCAAAAAACTGCCGCCGACGCCGATAGAACGCATGATCGCCAAGGCCAAACGACGCACACAGAAGGGTCAATAAAATGTCTGATCAAACCAAATGGCAGAAAATCGAAGATACGCTCAAAGGCGTTTTCGGAAAGATCAAGGTGCAGGCTGATGGCTATGAGTTGACACTCACCAAAAGCATTGATCGTGAACGCCTTGTGACTTTGGTTCACGTAAATGGCGAAATACAAGGAAAATGGTTCAGCGCAAGGAACGGGAAACCGCTCTACCCGGAAGCTCGATTTTGGTTCCCGATGCGCCGCAGGGCATGGCCTATCAAAAAATACTCCGAACTCAAAAAGGCTTTTGGAAAAAGGGAAGCTGACCAGATGACTGCGCTGGAAACCGTGTGTTTCTCTCCAATGTGGACCAGCCCTCGGTCACTGATCGCGCACCTGAAAAAGCACTTCCCAGAGTTGGAAATTGTGGAGGACAGCAATGTCTAAATCCTCCACATGGCAAGCACTCAACCGTCAAATCCGGGCTGCTGAAAAGGAGCGTGGCATTGACCGTGATGCACATGAGGCGTTGGTGCTGCAAGTCACCGGCAAAACCAGCCTTGGCGACTGCACAGATTCGGAAATGCGCAAGATCGTCGCGCATCTGAACGGCACCCGTGTCGGGTTCAAACCATCGACCAAAGGGTATGTCCGCAAGATTTGGGCACTGTGGGGCAGTCTCAAGAAAGCCGGTGCGCTCAGTGCGACCGACACAGATGCCGCCTTGCTGGTTTTTGTCAACAAGCACCTGAATGGTCGCCAGTTTGCCAACATTCGGCAACTGGACTGGCTGACCTATGACGAAGCTGCCCCGGTGATCGAAGCGCTTAAGGATTGGGATCACCGCGTAAAAGCCGGAGGTGCTGACTGATATGCCGGAAATCGGATCGACATACGGGATTGAGGACGTTGCGAAACTGGTTTCGCAACGTGCTGCCATGCGTCTTGTCGAAACCTTTCCCGGTACCGTCCTCTATATTCCGAAAAAAGTAACGGAAAACCATGAGTTGCTGGTCATCGGCGCGGATGATGCGCAGGCGATTTCGCTTGAATTCGGCGGCAATCACATCACCGTTCCGATGTCCTTTATCAGCCCGCGCAAACGTCGCCTCTTGATTTACCGGCTGGCATCCGAGAATATGAGCCGCCGTCAAATTGCCCTGCGCACGGGATGCACCGAACGTCGCGTGTACCAAATACTGAGCGATGCAGGCTGGACGGATGACCGTCAAACCTCTCTTTTTGATGATATTTCGGCATCTACCCTGAAATTTTCAGACTAATTTTTATCAGTCTGTCGAGCGACCTTCAATGCAACCGAATATTACCGCTTGCATTGAGGCCCTCAAATGTCCCCGCTTTCACCAGATGACCTGAACCAGCGCCTCTCGACGCATTTCACGCTTCGTGAAGCATTAAAGTCGAATGTCGCCATGCGTCACGGGATCGACAACACCCCGCCACGTGAGCTGATCCCGGCAATGGTTCGGGTTGCCGAGCATATTCTTGAGCCGGTGCGGGTGCAGTTTCGCACCCCCATCGTCCCGGAAAGCTTCTATCGTTGCCCGGCGCTGAATACTGCTGTCAAAAGCAAAAACCCCAACAGCCAGCACACCAAGGGCGAGGCTGTTGATTTCGAGATTGCCGGTTTCACCAACTATGAAATCGCCAAATGGATCTCCGAGAACCTTGATTTCGATCAGTTGATCCTTGAATGCTATGTGCCGGGCGACCCTTCGTCGGGCTGGGTGCATGTTTCCTATGCCAGCATTTCAGAAAACCGCCGTGAAATCCTACATTACAACGGCAAATTCTATGCACCGGGGCTGTCATGATCGGATCATTGCTCATGGCCGCTCCTGCCTTGTTCAAAGGGGCGCAGGCGATATACAGCGCGGTCACCGGTGATGAACCGGCTGACACGCCAGAAGACCTTTCCAGCCAAGTCGAAGCATTACCCCCAGAACAACGTGCGCGGGTTATTGAAGGGGTCGTCAAACTTCAGTCGCTTGATACCCAGCGCTTCATGGCCTTGACCGATGGTGATGCGGACAAGGTCCGCGCCACAGCCCGCCCGCAGATCGCCATGCAGGCAATGGGGGTTATTCGCCTGTTCGGTTACGCGATCAGCGCCCTGTTCTTCCTTGCAGTCCTTGATTGGGCCTTGAAGCTCGGCGGTTTCTACTTCGGGTTTGCCCTGCCGGGGTTCTCGGTTTGGGAAAGCCTTGCCGATGCCGCGCCGGTTGCCGAGTTGATCTGGGCTCCTGCACTTGGCGCATTCTGGGCCTGTGTCTCGATCATCAAGAAATACATGGGTTGCCGCGAACGCGATAAGGCAATTGAAGCCGAAATCCGGGCGGGTCGCCCACTTAACTCCACCAATGCAACCGTCACGGCGGCGGCTGAAGGCGTGGCCGGGATCATCCACGCATTCAAGAAAAAATAACGTTCGGCCACGCCGGACAAATCAAAAGGAAAGAGGTCTCAAGTGGTCGATGATGTGAGCTATCAGTTGGGTGAAATCAAAGGGCTCTTGCAGGGTATCAGCCAGAACGTTTCCGACTTGTCAGGAAAAGTCGACGGAATGGACGGTCGCCTGCGCAATGTCGAAAAGCGGGCGGCGATTAACGGTGCGCTTTCAGGCGGTGTGATCAGTGCGGCGATTGCCGGTGTAGTGGCAGGCTTCAAAGCAAGTAGCGGGGGCGTGTAATGGCGCATGCGCCCGAGATCAAATCCCGCGCACGCGCTCTTTACGTTTTCGACCGCTATGATCTGACCAAGGTGGCCGAACGCATCGGCGTTTCTGTCGGGACTGTTCGACGCTGGAAATCTCAAGCCGGTGCCGAAGGCGATTGCTGGGATCGATCCCGTACAGCCGCCAGCATGGCCAGCACCGGGACCGACAACATGGTCACGATGCTGGTTGAGGATTATGTGCAACTGCATCTGGCCGTGATTGAGGACTTGAAAACCGCCAAGGACATCAAACCAATGGACAAGGCCGAAGCCCTTGCCGGTCTGGCCGATGCCTTCAACAAGACAATCAACGCCGCCGGTCGCGCATCCCCGAAAATCTCCGAACTGGCCGTTGCCCAAGATGTCATCAAACGCCTTGGCGATTATGTTGCGGCAAAATTCCCGCAGCACGGGGAAGCCTTTGTCGAAATCCTGCAACCTTTTGGTGGGGAGCTGAGTGCGGTTTATGGCTAGACGCGAACGCCTTACCCCCAAGCAGTTCGAAAAATCCCTTGCGGAATACCGCGAGGGCTTTGTGCGTAATCTGGAAGCCCGCTGTTCGGGTTTCGATCCAGACCCCGTCGCGTCAGAACGTCGCCGTGACAAAGGCCGCAAGGATTTCGAGTATTTCGCACGCACCTATTTCCCGCATTATATTCGCGGCAAGAAAGACAAGAAAACCGGCAAGGAAAAGCCTATCAATCTCAGCGAACTGCATCAGTATTTTTGCAAACGATTTCCCGAGATTGTCGAAGACGACGAAGGTGTCAGTGAAGTGGTTGCCGCCCCGCGTGGTGAAGCAAAGTCAACCTATTGCCTGATCTTTGCCGTGTGGTGCACGGTCTACGAACTGAAGCACTACATGCTCTACATCATGGATGTGTTTGAGCAGGCATCCGTCGTAATCGAAGCCTTCAAGGTGGAGATAGAGGGCAACCCCCGTCTGAGGAACGATTTCCCCAAAGCGACCTGTCAAGGCCCTGTGTGGCAGGATGGCGTCTGCGTTACCCGGAACAATATCAAGTTCCATGCGCGTGGTGCAGGCCAGCGTGTACGTGGCCTGAAGCACGGGCCGCACCGCCCTGATCTCGGTTTCCTTGATGATATCGAGAACGATGAGAACGTCCGCACCCCGGCCCAGCGCGACAAACTGGAAAGCTGGCTGGACAAGGGTGTCGAGAACCTTGGTGAAGCCGGGGAAAAGTTCGACATTTTCTATGTCGGAACCGTGCTTCACTATGACAGCGTTCTTGTTCGTAAGATGAAGAACGCCATGTGGCGTGCCGTCAAGTTTCAGTCAATCATCCGTTGGCCCGACCGCATGGACCTTTGGGACAAGTGGGAAGAAACCCTGCTTAACGAGGGCAAAGCTCCTGCGCGTGAATTCTATGCAAAAAACCGCGCCAAAATGGATCAAGGTTCCGTCGTCAGTTGGCCGCAGAAGCGCCCGCTTCTGTTCCTCATGGAACTACGCGCCAAAATCAAGCACGGCCCATTCTCTGCCGAACAACAGAACGAAGCGATTGACGAAAACGCCTCGTTCCAGTCCTTCACCTATTGGGTGCAGTTCGAACCTGAATGGATTTATTTCGGTGCGTGTGACCCGTCGCTCGGCAAGAAGGGCAAGGGTCGCGATCCGTCTGCAATTCTTGTTGGTGGGTATGATCGTCGCGAAGGTCAACTCGCGGTCATTGAGGCCTCAATCCGCAAGCGCGTCCCCAAGGTCATCATCAGCAACATCATCGAGCTTCAGAAGAAATATCGCTGCATCGCGTGGGGTATCGAAACGGTTCAGTTTCAGGAATTCCTGCGTACCCAGTTGATTGATGAAGCACTCCGCCAGCACGTCATGCTCAACGGTGTTCCAATCAGTCAAAGCACCGATAAGGATTTGCGTATCGAGAGCCTTCAGGTGCCGATCTCGGACGGTCGGATCAAATTGCATCCAAGCCAACGGACCCTGATTACCCAGCTTGAGCAATGGCCGAATGGCGATCACGACGATGGGCCGGACGGGCTTGAAATGCTTTGGAACCTTGCTGTGACCTATTCCAGTCCGCTTGATATGCGGACATCAGGAAGTCGCGCATCGCATCACGCATTCGGACAACAACATTCAAGCATTTCGGTAAATGGCGAATACGGCGCGGCCTCTGGTGCGCTCAACTGGCGAGGCTGGTAAAATGGCAAAAAAGAACAAGAAACAGGCAAAGGCACAAAAGCCGGTCGTAACCGAAGTCGCAGGCGTTAAAAGCGATCTTGCGTTGGCAGCCCTTGTCGATGAAATCACAACCCCGAACGATACAATCCTCAAAAGTATCGGTGGCCGCTATGAGGAATACAAAGCGCTCCTGCGCGATGATCAGGTAAAGGCTGCATTCAGCCAGCGTCTGGACGCGATGGTCGCCAAGGAAATCATAGTCGAGCCGGGCGGTGATTCCCCCGCCGACAACAAGGCCGCTGAATTTATCAAGTCTCAGCTTGAAGCTATCGATTTCGATGCCGCATGCCGCAAGATGGCACACGCGCAATTCTATGGCTATTCCGTTGCCGAAGTCCTGTGGGCTTTCGATGGCGCACAGGTCGTCATCGATGGGATCAAGGTGCGCAAGTTTGACCGTTTCCGGTTTGACGGTGCTGGCCGGTTGCGCCTGATCACCAAAACCAGCCCCAAAGGCGAATTTATGCCCGAGCGCAAGTTCTGGGTTTCGACGGTTGAGACCGATAACGACGATGATCCCTATGGGCTTGGCCTCGCCCACTTCCTGTACTGGCCGGTTTACCTCAAACGTAATGGCTTGCGCTTCTGGGCTGTGGCGTTGGAAAAGTTCGGGATGCCCACCGCCGTTGGTAAACATCACCCCGGCGCAAGTGAGGCCGATGTCAGCAATCTTCTGAGCCTGCTGTCGGCCATCCATGGGCAGGCGGCTGTCACTGTGCCGGACGGGCAGGAAATCAGCTTACTCGAAGCGGTGCGAACCTCTGGCGGGGATCACAAGGAATTCGTCGCCTATCTGGATGCCATGATTGCTAAAGTAATCGTTGGCCAGACATCGACAACCGATACCGGATCTTTTCGCGGTACGGCCAATGTTCACAAGGATGTTCGTGACGAAATCATCAAGGCCGATACCGATCTTCTGTGCGGAACGTTCAATAGCGGGCCGGTTCGATGGTTGACGGAATGGAACTTTCCCGGCGCAAAACCGCCGCGTGTCTGGCGCGTGCTTGACGATAACGAGGATCTCGACAATCGGGTCAAGCGAGACAAAGAAATCTATGAAATGGGCTTTGAGCCCGACCTTGATTATATCACCTCGACCTACGGCGGAAAATGGTCGAAACGAACCCCATCGACCACCCCAGCCACGCAAGAAAGCACAGACTTTGCCGAGGGCAATCCCAATGCCATCGACCGGGCTGTTGAAGACGGGATGACAGACTGGCAACCGATGATGGACCCGGTGCTTCAACCGATCCTTGATCTGGTTGAAGGGGCTGCATCCTTTGAAGAAATCAAGGCACGCCTTCCCGAGATTTATGGCGACATGGATGTCTCGAAAGTGCGTGAAACCCTTGCGCGACTGACCTTCGCCACCGAAGTCGCCACCCGCGCCGGAGCGGACCTTGATGGCAACGATTGATCTCGAAGCCGTCGCGCCCGAGGCCGCAATCAAATCGTTTGAGCGCAAGGGCCTCGAAATCTCGTTCGACTGGCGCGATGTTGATGCCGATGAACATGCCCGTAATTTCACTGTTGCCAAGGGCATGCGGCTTGATGTGTTGACAGACATTCGGACGGCTGTCGATGAAGCCTTGCGAAATGGGACCACTCTTGATCAGTTCAAAAAAGACCTGACGCCAAATCTGCAAGCCAAAGGCTGGTGGGGCAAGCAGTTGATGTCCGATCCCCTCACAGGCGAAGATCGTCTGGTACAATTGGGATCACCCCACCGGCTCCGCACAATCTTTGATGTCAATATGCGGGCCTCCTATGCGGCAGGTAAATGGAAACGCGCCAAGGACATGGCAGGACGCGTCCAGTCGCAAAGCGGGCAGAAGGTCTATTTGCGTTATGTATCGGTTCGGGACAATCAGACACGGCCCGCACATGCAAACCTGCATGGTACCGTTCTCCCGCTGGACCATCCCTTCTGGGACACACATTACCCGCCAAACGGCTGGGGGTGTCGTTGCACCATCCAGATCCTGACCGAACGGCAGGTCAAACGCATGGGATACGAAGTCTCACCCGATCCCGAAGTAAAAACCCGTGAATGGTTCAATGCCCGTACCGGTGAGGTGTCAAGTATCCCCGAGGGTATCGATCCCGGCTGGAGCCACAATGTCGGCAAGTCGGCAACCCGCGCAGAAGCCGGGCGGGTCTTTGCCGAAAAGCTGCGTTCGGCCCCGCCTGATATCGCGGCCCTGGCATTGAAATCTGACCCGGATGTGGTTGCTGAAATTCAGAACAGTTACGGCTTGTTCTTCGATGACGTTGTCACCGCCGGAAAGGGACGCGGGGAACGTCGCGTTATCGGCGCGTTCTCTCCGCGCACAGTCGAACGACTGAGCGACTTCGACCAGTTTCCCGAGAATGCGGCCATCACCATTGGCGACAAGGATGTCCTGCATCTGCTGCGCGATGCCAAGAAAACCCGCAAAAAGGCGTTGTCAGATCCATTCGTGCGCAATCTGCCAACCGAACTGGCCAACGCCAAGGCGGTGCTCTTTGACACAGAAGATCCTGCACTGGTTTATGTGTTCGATGCCCAAGGAACCCGCAAAGGAAAGCTTGTGGTCAGGATTGACTATTATCAACGTGTTCGGGGGACTGATGGCAAGCGCCGTGACATTCGGGTGAATGCCGCAAGAACGGCGGGGGTTGTTCAACCGGAAAACCTGCGAGACCAGCGATACAAGCTGCTTGATGGAGAGCTGTAAGGAAGAAATACGGTTGCCGTCCCTTACGTGACATGGGCATTGCTGCTACTGGCCCGACGGTCAGCACTCTGGGCTCACGAATTCCACCAGAATTTCCGACAACCGCGAGAATTACAATAGCTGAAAGTCACAACTTATGGAACATAACAATCCTATAGAGTAGAACTTTAACTCCACTATCAATTCGTGTTTAATGAACTAATCGTTATGTCGGTCGAAAATTCCTGTTTTGGAGATCAGCTTGAAAATTGATGATGGTGAACTTCTAAATCGCGAGTTCTGGACACAAGACCCTCAAAGTCTTAGTGGATTGATCGACCACCTACCCAACAGCACCGAAGTCCCCATCATAGAGTTTCAGTACGATCTTACGCGGACCCCACCTGAGGAAAGCATTAAAGTCAAATGCGTACATTGCAAAGTTAGTCAACCCAATCATTCGAAGGGATTTGTTCTAAAATTGCCTAACTCCGGTGAGCGTTTTTTGATCGGCCATGTTTGTGGAAAATTGCACTACTCTGCAAAATTTGAACAAGTAAGCAGAGAGTTTAAGGATCATCAAAAGAGAAGTCTGCAACTTCGGCGACTAGAAAGAATTCAAGTCGCTTTTCCGCAGTTTCTCGAAAGCTTGGATGTTATATGCAAGCATCCTACTTTCGCGACTTATGACGAACTCAATACTATGCTTATCTATGATTTTTCTGATTTGCAGCATGCTTTAGCATTGTCATCGGGCGAGCTGAAAATACCCGTAAAGGTTCGGGATTTTCTTCGAGAACAAAACGGAATGGTAGACTATGAGGCGGAAAAAGAAGAGTGGGATAACCTGACTGTAACAGCCAGAAAAAACCTGCGAGCAGAAGGAATAAAACCACCACACCCCCCCAAGTACTATACCACCCAATACAAGGTTGCAGGGACATTCAGCGGCCTCGAATTTACACGTAGACAATTACGAACGACCGAAGAGCTGGCCCGAATATCTAGCCATATTAGAGCTTCTTTCAGCGAACTGAACACCATTCAAACTAACACCCTGACTACAAGCCAACTTCGAACCCGGCTAAATATTGTTTCTAAATTAGCAAACGAAGTTGGAGAGATTGCAAGAAGGATGAAGGCGATGACAGCATTCTTCCATCCAACCAATCTGGCGGCTATTGCAAGCTGGGCCAACGAGCATCCTGATTTTCGAGAACAGTATTCAACATCTGGGTATAACTTGATAGCGGCTGACAGTCGCTACGGAGGTAAGAAATATACAATTGGTTTGCCCACTCCAGCTCCGTCCTCACCCGACCTTAACGAATTGCATGAGTTTATAGACCAAGCCGACTTAGCGAAGAATTGAACAATACGAAACATCAATCTCGTTTGAGGCCGAAATTCGCCGTAGAAGGCGCTCAGAATGCATTTGGGTTGCACTACAGCCAACATAACTGAGGTAGCCGTTAGACCCCCGTTAGACTTCCGACAAGGCTATAACGTTGCGCGGAATATACTTGCATCTGTCTTGACGCACCCCCTGAAATAATTCACGCTCCCCTCGCTTCACATCGAAAAAACGGCAGTTCCCCTGAAATTTTCAGACTAATTTTCCCGTTTTGATACCGCGATAGTGACCTCTCCAACGAACGGAGAGCGACGTGAAGCGAATTCCCCTTTTCAAACCCGGCACCCATACGGCCATGACCGGCCAGACGATCTCCTTTGGTGAGAGCGATCTTGCGGCATCGGCTTCCGTCTATGATCCGGCATTGCATGAAAGCCCGCTTGTCGTCGGTCATCCTAAAACCGACGCCCCTGCCTATGGCTGGGTCAAAGGCCTTGAATTCTCCGATGGTGAACTTGTCGCCATCCCGCATCAGGTGAATGCCGATTTCGCCGACTTGGTCGCAAACCATGCATACAAGAAAATCTCGGCATCCTTCTATCAGCCCAATCAGCCCGGAAACCCGACACCGGGGAAATACTATCTCCGCCATGTAGGTTTCCTTGGTGCGCAACCACCTGCCGTCAAAGGCCTGCGTCCGGTCGAGTTTGCCGACGATAGCGACGATGGGTTTGTCACCATCGAATTTGGCGAGATCGAACAGCGTTCGATTGCCCGGATGTTCCGGGGCCTGCGCGACTTGTTGATTGAGAAATTCGGTCAGGAAGATGCAGACAAGGCTCTACCGGGTTGGGAAACCGACTTTGCTATCGAGCAAGCTGCCCAGCCGGATGCCGAAACGGCCCCCCCCTCACCGGCCTTTTCCGAAACGCCGGAACCTTCCCCCTCTCCGAAACCTGCACCAACGCCCAAGGAGGACACGGTGACCGATGAAGAATTGAAAGCACGCGAGGCGGAAATTGCCAAGCGTGAGGCCAGTTTTGCCGAAACGCAGGCACGCGCCAGTGCCGTCGAATTTGCAGATGGTCTGATCCGTGACGGCAAACTTGTGCCTGCACAAAAAGATCAGGTCGTTTCCCTCGCAACGCATCTGGCCGTGAATGCCGAAGGCGAAATCAGCTTTGCCGAGGGCACCCCAGCGGTTGCGCCGCTCGATGCGTTCAAGGCCATTCTGGGTGCTGCACCCAAGGCCGTCGATTTCTCCGAGCATTCCGCTGCCGATGCCGATGGCAGCGAGAGTGTCAATTTCTCCGATCCCGTACAGTTGGCCAGCGCGGCAACCGCCTACCGCTCCGAGCAGTCGGCCAAAGGGATCACGGTCAGCCATTCGCAGGCTGTTCGTCATGTCCAGAAGGAAGCCGGTAAATGAGCACCCTTGGTACCATCAAGAACTTCACCAGCGCCGGGGCGATTGCGCCATATCGCATTGTTGCGGCTGGCGCATCTGACGGCATTGTCAAACAGGCAACTGCCGCGACCGACAAGCTGCTTGGTTGCACCGGGATCGGTCGTGTCGATGCCGCTGACAAGCGCATCGATGTTTGCCTCGACGGTTCCCAGAAAATCGAATTCGGCGATGACGTCGAGTTTGGCGATCTGCTGACCAGCGATGCGCAAGGTCGTGCCGTTGTGGCCGAACCGGCTGCGGGCGAAAACGTCCGCACTGTCGGCACCGCTCTTGAAAGTGGTGGCCTTGGTGTGATCGGCGACGTTCACATCGTTCCTTCCACCCTTCAGGGCTGATTGACAGACCCGCACTCAGGAGTTTCGTTTTATGACTACCGGACAGTTTGAGGTCGATCCGACCCTGACCGCGATTGCGATTTCATACAGCAATCCGCTCTATACGTTGATCGCCGATCAGGTTTTGCCGCGCGTGATCGTTCCCGCCCGCAAGTTCGAATGGCAGGAATATGATCTTGCCGAAGGTTACAGCGTGCCAGACACCCGTGTTGGTACGCGTTCAGCGCCAAACCGTGTCGAGATCGAAGGCAAGAAAAAGAACGATGCCGTCGAGGATTTTGGTATCGACATTCCGCTCGACACCCCGACCATCGAAGAAGCCGAACAGGCAGGATACAACCCGCGTGATCGTGCTACAGAACGTGCAACCAACATCGTCATGCTTGATCGCGAGGTTCGCGTTGCGGGTTTGATTTCGAACGCGGCCAACTATCCCGCTGATCTGGTCAAGGCGCTCTCGGGAACCTCGATGTTTACTGACCCTACCGCCGACCCGGAAAAGGAGATCTCGGACATGCTGGACGAATGTCTGGTGCGCCCGAACCAGCTCACCTTCGGGCAGGTTGCCTGGTCAAAATTCCGTCGTCACCCGAAAATCGTCAAAGCAACCAATCGCAACTCTGGCGACAGCGGTGTCGCCGCACGCGAAGCCGTCGCAGAACTGTTAGAGGTTCAGAAAATCCTTATCGGGGCGTCACGCGTCAACACCACAAAACCGGGTCAAACCCCGGTACTTGAACGCGCATGGGGCAGTATCGTTTCTGGCCAGTTCATTGACGAAAGCGCCGACACCACGGGTGGCATCACCTTTGGCATGACGGCACAGCACGGCACCAAGGTTGCGGGGTCCACCCCGGCACAAATGGGCTTGCGCGGCGGCGAACTGATCCGTTCGGGCGAAACCGTCAAGGAACTGATCGTCGCCAATCACGCCGGGTTCCTTCTTTCCAACGTGGCTTAACACCACCCAATCGCAAGGAAACTTCCGACATGATTTATCCCGTTCTGATTACCGTCGACCATGACGGCAAGAAGATCAAACCCGGTGGCACGGTCGATTTAACGTCCGAGCAGGCCGCACCCCTGATCCGGGGCGGTTTCATCGGTTCCAAACCGCAGAATGCCCCAGCACTGGACGAACCGGCGAGTTCCGATGCCGGTGCCGGTGCCGGTACCGAACCGACAAGCGCCGAACCAGCTAGTGAACTTGATCGTGTGATCGAAGCCATTGGCAAAATCGACCCGGCCAAAACCGATCTCTTTACCGGGGCTGGCCAGCCGAAAACCGAAGCTATCGAGGACGTCGAAGGTATCGACTTCCCGGTCTCAGCCGCCCTGCGTAACGAGGCATGGGATCAGTTCCAAAAGCAACAAGCCGTCTAAGCGAAGACTGATCCCGAATTGCCGACCGGCGCTCTCCGCATTCCCCGCCGGTCGGCAGTTCAAACCCAACAAGGTGAAATCAAATGGCATACGCTACCGCGACAGACATGGAAGCACGCTTTCCGGTGAATGAATTGATCGAGCTGACCAATCAGAACGATACATCTGCCGAGACAATCAATGCGGCTTCAATGTCTGTCGCGCTTGATGATGCCAGCGCCATCATTGATACAAATCTTGCTTCCCGGATGAGTACGCCCGTATCGCCCGCACCATCCGTTCTGGTGTCGGTCTGTTGTGATCTTGCGCGATATCGCCTCTATGCAGGCCGTTCCACCGAGGAAGTCGAAAAGCGTTACGACAACGCGATCAAGCTGCTCAAACGCATTGCCGCTGGTGACATCGACATTGGCGGTCAGTCGTCCAGTAAGGCGGTCTTCACGACACCCGAACCGGTGTTTGTCGGAAAGGACATGCTATGAGCGGCATTTCCATTACCACCGACCAGCGCGACCTTGGCCGCATGAGCGGTCGCGTCATGAACTTCCTTGCCAATCTCGCGGAACCCCGTGAATTGCTCGAAGGATTCGGCGATGTGCTGCTGCTCAATATCGACCGTCGTTTCGAGGAAGGGCGCGGCCCGGATGGCACGCCATGGGAACCAACAGCGCGTGGTGGCCAAATCCTCGTAAAGACGGCGCGGTTGCGTAATTCGTTCGACAAGCGTGTCACTGACCGCAGTGTCGCGGCTGGTACGAACGTGATCTATGCCAGCACCCATCAGAATGGGGCGGTCATCAAACCGAAACGCGCACGCGTTCTGGCCTTCACGATTGGTGGCGTGCCGGTTTTCGCCAAGCAGGTCACCATCCCGGCCCGTCCGGTTCTTGGCATTGCTGACGAAGACGTCAAAGGCATGCGTGGCGTGATTGCCGACTTCATTCGTGCCGCCAAATCGGAGGCGCGGCCATGATCGCAGACCTTGAACAAGCATTGAAAGCCCGTTTAACCGCCGAACGAGATGCCAAGGGGCTCAAGTTTCACGTCGACACCTATAGCGGCCAACTTGATGACGACCTACTGCGCGAACTCGCCCAGAAGGCACCGTCGATCTACGTGACCTTTTCCGGCATGTCAAAGGCCCGGCAGATGCGCAATGGCGCACACAGCTTCGAAGCAACCTTTGTGCTGATCGTCGCGGGCAAATCCACCAACGACGAACATGCGCGTGGCGGCGGTCGCGGCGGCAAAATCGTCGGTGCATTCGAGCTGATCGATTTCAGTTTCTTTGCGACCTGCGATCTCGATCACGAATTGCTCGACCGGAAATTCGAACCCCAGCGGGTCACCAACCTGTTCAGCGCCAAGGTCGGTCGCGAATACCTCGCGGTTTACGGCCTTGCGCTGACCTGCAAGCTCACGGTGACCGCCGACTGGGACGTTTCCGAACTCGACGATTTTGAAACCATTCATCACACGGCAGCGATTGGCGGCGAAGGTTCGCCGGTCATGGAGACCGATCTGCCACAGACAGAGGAAGAGGAAGCATGACGGCGCAGATTTACATCAAGCCGGGTAAAGGCATGACGATTCCCGACCCGGAAACCGGCAAACCCATCGGCCCGGAAGGTGCATTCGTCCCGAACACCAGCTTTTACCGGCGCTTTATCAATCGTGGCGAAGCCGAAAAAGCCACCCCGCCGCGCCGCACCACCGAAACCAAAACCGGCCCGAAATCCACAGCGGCCAAGGCTAAGGAGTAACCCCGATGGCTGATATCAGCTTTAACGCGATCCCGCTCGATATCTGGCGACCGGGTATCTATGTCGAAATTGACCCGACACTGGCCTTGAACGGCCTGCCGGTCTTCAAACAGCGCACGGTGATGTTCGGACAGCTTGGCACCGGTGCCGAAGCCGCTGCCGGTGAAATCCACAATGTGATCACGCCTTCACAGGCGAAAGTCCTGTTTGGCAAAGACTCGATGCTGGTTGGCATGGTGGACAAGTTCCGCCTTCAGAACCCGTATCAGGAACTGGTCGTCATCCCGCTGGCCGAAAACGCCGAGGGCCAAAAGGCAAGCTGTGAACGCACCTTTACCGGAGCCGCCACACGCGGGTTTACCCAACAGTTCTATGTCAACGAAAAGCGTTATCAGCTTGGTGTTGCTGCCGCCGAAACCGCCGAGAGTGTGGCCGGACGGCTTGCAACCATGCTGGACAACGATCCTTCATGCCCGGTGTCTGCGGCGGCGACTGGCGCTGTTCTGACCCTGACCTGCAAATGGAAAGGTGAAACCGGCAATGGTCTGGTTTTCCGCACCCGCCACTACAACAGCGATCAAAACACGCCGGGTCTCGGTTTCGGCACAGGCGAATTCACCGGCGGCACCGGAAACCCTGATCTCACGACCGCTATCGATGCGCTTGATGATCTGACTCAGTATCAGGGTTTTGTCACGGCCTTTACCGACGAAGCAAATATGACGGCCATTCGCACTGAATTGGATACACGATGGGGGCCGCTCTCGGCTCTTGATGGCCGTGTCTTTGCTGCCAAGCGTGATGGCGTTGCCGCGATGGGCACTTATGCACTGTCGCTAAACAGCCAAAACGCTGTGGTCATGGATATGTCCAGTGATGCGCTGTCAGCGCCGTGGGACTGGGCGGCATCAATGGCGGGTGCCACCATGTATTACGGCTCCATCGATCCTGCCCGCCCGTTCCAGACTCTTGAGCTCAAGGGCATTATGGGTGCCCCGGAAGGCAAACGCCGCATCGGCGCAGAAAATGAATTGCTCTTGTCCAGCGGTGTATCAACCCACACGGTCGGAAACGATGGCAAGGTCGATATTGAACGCCTCGTCACGACCTACAGCGAGAATGCCACCGGGGCCGAAGACACCGCCTACAAATCGGTCAATACGGTGATGATCATGTCCTATTACCGACGTTCCATCATCAATCGGTTCAGGCTGAAATATCCGCGTCACAAGCTGGCACTTTCCGGCCATCCGGCGGCGGGTCGGGCATCCAATATCATCACTCCCGAAACCGGCATGGCAGAGTTTCTCGCCCATTACGATCAGATGATCACGGACGCAGGAATTGCCGATGACTTGGATGGCTACAAGGCCGATCTCATCGCCAACAAAAACAGCCAGAAGCGTGGTCGTCTCGATGTGTTCGATCAGCCGCGCCCGATGGACCAGTTTCACCAGCTCGCAGTGCGCTCTGCGTTCCGCCTGATCTGATCAAAGAAAGGACGAAATCAATGTCAGACAAGATGTTTGGCGATGCCGTCGTTGCCATGGATGGATATGAACTGCCGACCATTCCGGGTAGTGCCACGGTAACGCTTGGTCTCGCGACCGCGAAGCCGCGCAAAGGTCCGCGTGGATATCTCGGATCATCGACGCATATCAATCTCGGCACCTTGAAGGTTGAAGCGTCATCCAGCGCAGGCTTTGACCCCGCCACCATATCGGCGGGCAAGGAAGTCACCGCACGATTTACCGACACCGCCTCCAGTCAGGAATGGGTGTTTCCGGTCATGGTTATGACCGAAGACCCCGAAATGTCGGACGGCGAAGAAAGCAAATGGAGCCTGTCGTTTGAAGGCTCAAGCGCGGAGAAAGTCTGATGGATATTCTTAATCTAACGGACGGCATGCAGATCGGTGAACACCTTTACACCCGTCTGACAATGGCTCCGCTCAACGCCGGTGAAGCGATTGATGCTGCGACCGCTGGTGAGATGGTCCGGTTCACTCCGGATGGTGAGCCTGTCATCGTCACGAGCCCAACCATTGTGTCGACCGAACGTCTTCGGCGTCAGGTCAAACAACTCGAAAGCGATGACGGCAAGGTCATGCAAGGGCCAATTCAAATCGTGGACCTTCGCAAGATGAGCGAAGGTGACTATCGAAAGTTGGTTGAACGCGCTGATCAGATTGATGCCCTGTACCTGCAACGCGAAAGCGATGCAGGGGGGCGAGACGAAGCCGGTGCCGGAGAAGGTGCTAACGGCGCTGGCGCTTGATCGCGTCGCACCGGGGGTGATCTCCGGCCAAGAAATCATCAGTACCAGGGCAAATGTCGAAAGCATGATGTTTGCTCTGGCACGCACCACCGGCACCTCGCTTGAAGCCGTTCGCAACATGCCCGTCTGGCAAATCATCCGATACCTCAAAATGATGGCAAAAGACACGCCCCGATGAATGATTTCAATTCACAGGTACAGGTCGATCTACGCGGCAACCTCACGGCAGCGTCAAAAAATATGGCGCGTGCCGTGTCGGGACTTGCCAGTTCTGCCTCGCGATCCTTTGGGAGACTTAACAAGGCGGCTGTCGGTGTTTCCAACGGCATTGATCGAGTTGGGAACAAATACACCGGGTTGGCCACCGGCTTTGCAACCGGTGCGTTGGCCAGAGGCGTCATTAATTTTGGTGCGATCCTGAAGGACATTCAGGTTCAGGCAGGAATGACAGGTGATGAGGCTGAGACCCTTAAACAAAAGCTCTATGACATTGCCAATGATGAGGCCGTGCGGGTCAATCCGCAGGAACTGATTGCCGGACTTTCAACCTTCATCGATCTGACCGGTGACATGAAGTACGCCGAGGAAAACCTGCGTAACATCGGCTTGGCTATGCGTGCAACCGGCGCAGATAGTGTTGCTATTGCGCAAACAATGAACGCCTTACGAGACATTGGTGTCAGTGGTTCAGAGGACGTTAAACGTGCGTTTGAATTGCTGATTGAGCAAGGCAAAAAAGGTTCTGTACCATTCAAGGAAATGGCTAACGAGATTGGGCCACTCGCAACCCAGATGCAGAATTTGGGATACAGCGGACAGGAAGCCTTAAACTTCCTCGGTGCATTTTTCATGACGGCGCGTAAAGGCACAGGCTCAACCGCAGAGGCCGCGACCGCAATTGAGGGATTCTTTAATGCCCTTAAAAGCAAGGGTGAGCTTCTAAACGCCGGTGGTATCAAACTTTTTGATGCCGAAGGAAACAGTCGCGATCTAGACCTGATCTTGCAGGATACCTTTACCGCACTCGAAAAAATCAAAGACCCCATCAAACGCAATGCCAAAGTCTATGAGATTTTTGGTGAGACTGGCGGTAAAGCCATTGCCAAACTGCAATCCGATTTTGCCAAAACCGGCAAGATGACAATGCTTGATGATCTGATGAATGTGGAGGTCACAGGAAATCAGATTGAACAGGACGCCATTGATAAAACCAAATCAATGGCAGCAGCAATCGAGACGCTGAATGCAGCCCTTTCGCGCATGGCCGACGAAAACCTTTCAGGCCCCATCCAAACACTTGCTGACGCCATCTCGGGACTGAGCAGCGAAGAACTTGAAAACCTGTTTGATATTGCCGCAACCGGGGTTGCTGCCGCTGCTGGCATCTGGACACTCAACAAGGCGATCCGTGGAACGGCGGCAGGCGTGCGGCTTGTGCAAGGTCTGCGCGGCGGGACAAGAGCCGGTGGCCGTGCTGCCGGTGCGCTAGCCAGTGCAGCCGCAACACCGGTGATGGTCACCAACTGGCCAGTCGGTCGAGGTGGCGGCGGTTATGGCTATGGCGCAGATGGCGGCGGCAACGGCAAAAACGGGAAATCACGAAGCCCGCGCATGCGTGCGCGGGGTCGCTTTGGCGGGTTGATATCCATGGGCGCAAAAGCATCCGCCGCCACCGGGCTGACCAGTATCGGGTCCAAAGCAGGGAAATTCGTTCGGGGTGCAGGTCCGCTTGCCACCGGCCTTGCCGTGATGAATATCGGATCGGCTGCCGTGCAAGGCGACGGTCGAGGCGTTGCCGGGGCAACCGGGAGCCTTGGCGGTGCATTGGTTGGCGGTAAACTTGGGGCACTGGGCGGATCGCTGGCCGGGCCGATTGGCACGGCGGTTGGCGGTGTCATCGGGGCCGGGCTTGGCGCATATCTTGGCGAAGAAGCCATTACCAGCCTGTGGGACAGCCTGTTTTCAAGGGAAAACAGCCAGAACAGCGGCAATAACGAAGCCCTTGAGCGCAACAATGCGCTTCTTGAGCGTCAGGCCTCGGCAATTGAAGAGAACACCCGTGTCCAAGGTGTGATGGGCCGACGCCAGCGCCGAAACCAGCAACGCGGAGACGCCGCTGGTGCGCTTGAGGGAGGTCAGCCTTGATTGATCTGTCCCAATTCCGCGAGGCGTCTTTCCGGGGCATCCCGTTTCACGTTGCAACCAGCTCGTTGCGACTGACGCACCGCATTGACAAAAAATCCTATCCGTTCGGCAAGCGTGGCCTTGTTACCGACATGGGCCTCAATGATGATGTTTTCCAGGAAGCCATTTTCATTCTTGGCGATGACGTATTTCAGCGCCGCCGTGACCTTGAGAACGCATTCAGGGTCATCGGTCCCGGTAAATATGTGCATCCGACACGTGGTACGCTTGAAGTCGTGACCGAAACGGTCAATGGCGAAGAAAGCATGACTGAACTCGGCGTTGCCGATTTCACAGTGACCTTTGTGCAATCTGGCAAGGCCATCGGGCCAACGGTTCGCATTGATACGAAGTCAAACGTGCTAACGGCGGCAAGCCTTGCCGAAGAGAACGTTATCGCGGGCTATGATCTTGATGTGCAGGATGCCGCAGACCCCGTGCAGGTGGACTATGCAAAGCTGACAAAAGCGGCGTTTGACCTGTATCGCATGAGCCAGACAATCACGCCCGGTGCAATCACAGGTGCGGCTATCGACATGGCAACGAACTTTGCCATTGAGGTCACTGCGCAGGCGGGACCGTCACTCGTTTCTGAAGCCTTCTCAATGTCATCACAGGTCGGGGACTATTTCGGAGCTTCACCCGAAGGTGTGCGGGCCTTTACCGGCGTTCTTACGGAAGGTGCCGGTCAGGCATGGAACATGGTGAATGAAAGCGGTGTGTTGCAAGGCACTTCAATTTCGCCCGTCATCAGCAAACTATCAAACCGCTTTATGGCGACCAACTATGTCGCATCAAGTTCGGAAGCCAAGAATACCGGGCTGGTCGGACAGGCGATCTTTGATGCAATGGCGGTGACTGCATCCAAGGCCGTGGCAAATACCCCGTTCGAAAGCGTGCAAGAAGCAATTGGCGCACGCGACACGCTTGTTTCGGCACTCTCACTCGCTGCCAGTACCACAACGACAGCCGACCCGGAACGGGCAACCGCCCGCAGCCAGTCCTTACGCAATCTGCGCACGGCGGTTTCCCGCGATGTTTCTGAAAACATCACCGGATTGCCGTGGCTTGAAAAGGAAGTTCCGGCAACGTCCACACCCACCCGTGTTACCTCGTACCGGCTTTCGGGAACGATTGCGGACGGGCTTGCTTCACGCAACGCCATCCGCCACCCGTCCTTTGTCACAGCAGGCGAAGAAATCCTCTATCTCGCAAAGGGGATCAGGAATGAGTGAAGTACAACTCTATATCCGGGGGCATATCTATAGCGGCTGGACCGATGCGACCGTGACCAAATCGCTTGATGCGATCTATGGCGAGGCAAGGCTATCGCTGACCCGCCTGTTTGATGAGGGTCCAGCAACGGTACCAAGCATCCGCCTTGATGATGCCGCCCGCCTGACGGTCGATGGCGAGACTGTCATCGTCGGATATATCAAATCCCGCGACTTGGAACTTGATGAGGACGGGTTTGATTTTGGCGTTGTTGTCCAGGACAACACTTCGCGGTTGGTCCGTGGTTCCGTTGTCAATTTCCCGGCTGAGTGGAAAAATCAGACAGCGCTTCAGATCATCGAAAATATCTGTAAGCCGTTCGGTATTTCCGTTTCTGCACAAGTCCCTGTCGGCAAGCCGTTTGAGAAATTTACCGCCCAGCCCGGTGATACAGCCGCCAAGGTGATCGAGCGTGTTTGCCGCCACCGGGCCTTGATGGTTTATGCAGATTCAAACAGTCAACTGATCATCACAACGGCCAAGGCCGCGACGATGCTGTCAGACGAAATTCGCCTTGATGCCGACAATGGAAACGCGCTTTCCCTGTCGCTGAGCGAGGACATTGCCGACCGTCACAACGAATATATCTGCCATACGCAAAGCCCCGGTTCTGACTGGGCAACCTCCGAGCATTCAAAGGTGACTGGTCGTGCCAAAGATCACGGCATCAGCAGCTATTGCCCGCTTGTGATTATTGCCGATGAACCCGGCGATGCCGCAGCTATGACAAAGCTTGCCACCACCACTGCCGCAATCAATGCCGCACGCTCAGAAAGCCGTGAATACCTTGTGTCCGGCTTGCGCGGATCAAACGGCAAGCTGTGGGACATCAACAAAAAGGTTCCCGTCAATGACAGCATCGACGGTCTGAAGGCCACGCGCCTGATCAGCAAGGTCGTGTTCTCGATCTCGGCTGAAAAGGCCGATGAAACCCGCCTTACGGTTACGCACCCGGACGCCTACGAACTTGTGGCCGAACCGGAAACCAAACCGGGGGAGGTCTGGAATGCGGATTGATAAAATCAAAGACACTCTCGACAACATCAAACTGCGTCTCAAGCTGCTCTTTAGTCGGGCAAGTGTGACTTATGTCTATCAGATAGCGCCGGGCAAGCTCCGCCATCTTCAAGTGCATGGTCTGGGGCTGGACGACAAGATCGAGCATGCCGAGGCATACGGCCTTGCTGGTCGCCCTCTTGAGGGGGCAGAGGCATTCGTAAGCTCGATCTTGGGGCAACGCTCCCACTTGGTTGCGACCATCGTTTCAGACCCGCGTTATCGTCCCACCGGAGACAAGCCGGGCGAGGTCGTCCTGTGGTCGCGCTGGGGGCAAACGATCTGGCTGCATGAGGATGGAACAATACGCATTTCCGCCCCCACAGCAGTAGAAGTCACCGCCCCCGAGGTCACAACCAATGCGCCGCTCATCAATGTCAACGGGACGAATGTGAACATCACCGCCAACACTGTCGCGATCACGGCCCAAAGTGCGTCTCTTGACTGCGACGATATTACCTTTGGCGGCGAAGACGCCCAGCCGGTCGCCCGAGTTGGTGATCTTGTCAATGTCACTTCGGGCAGTTCCGCAGGCCTTCATGAGATCGTTTCAGGCTCAAGCAAGATGAGGGTCGGCTGATGGATATCGCATTTGCAAACCCCAGTGAAACCGGCTTCGATTTTGCGACCGATGGCATCGACCTTGTTGTAGGTGACGGGTTGATCACGATGTTGATCCACGCGCTTTTCCGTGATGCCCGTGCGCCCGAAGGCACAATCGAAACCGGTATTGATCCGCGTGGCCATTGGGCCAGTTCGCTGTCGAACAACGCGCCTGAAGGCAGTCTTTTATGGCTCATGCAGCGCGAAAAGATCACACCGGACATGCCGTACCGCGTTGCCGAGACTTTGGAGCAAGCCTGTCAGTTCATGATTGATGACACCCAAGGTGACGCACGGAACGTTACGACGGTACGTGCAATTGCACAGAAATCATCCCATCGCGGGCGCATCGAGGCGCAACTCAACCTCCATCTTTCCGGGACATCCGCGCCGCGACGCTTCTCACTTATCTATGACACCAATACCGGTCGGTACAAGTTAGAGGAAATTGCCTGATGCCTTGGCAAACAACATCCATCACAGAGCGGGAATTGCGTTTGCGCGAAGGCATTTCAACCGGCCTTAAACTCGCAGCCGTCCCCGGTCGCGCATCCAATATCGGTGTCATTTCCGCCGAGGTTGCAGGCGAGATTGACGATCTTCATCAGCATATCGCGTATCAGGCAAAACAGCGTTTCACCAAAACCGCCGATCTGGAAAACCTGAAAAACATCGCCGCCGAATATGGAATGAGCCAGCGCCAAGCCGTCCCGGCGACCGGCGCGATCCAGTTTGACGGTGCGGAATCGGTTACGCTTGAAACCGGCACGCGTTGGAAACACGCGAACGGTCAATTCTATGTCACGACCGCCGATGCCATTGTGTCTGGCGGCACGGCAACCGTAACCGCCGAGGCAGAAGCCACCGGCCCCGCAGGAAACCTTGTCGCCGGTCAGGAGCTTACACTTGTTTCACCGGTTTCCGGCATCGCATCGGTGGCAACGGTTTCAACCGCCTTCACGGTTGGTCGTGAGATTGAAGACACGGAAACCTTTCGCGCACGTATTCTCTATCGTCAGGCTAACCCGCCGATGGGGGGCAGCAATGCCGATTATGTCGTCTGGGCGACCGATATTCCCGGCGTGGATGGTGTCTGGATTTCGCCACAGGCGATGGGCCTTGGCACGGTGACTGTCCGTATCGCGTCCTATGACGAAAATGGATGGCCGGTACCGTCTGAAAACCTGCGCCAAAAGGTCGCGGATCACATTGACGGATACATCAATGAAATCACCGGCCAATGGGAAGGTCGCCCTTCCGGTGCGCAGGTGTTTGTCGTCGTCATCGATGCCAATCTTGTCGATCTCGAATTCTCCGATTTGACGCCATCAGACACCAAGACACTGAAGGCGATTGCAAGCAACGTTCAAGCATTGTTCAGACGTTCTGGTGAACCCGGACAAGACATTCGCCATAGCTGGTTAACAGCGGCCATTTCTTCGGCTGTAGGCGAGGATTATCACACACTGGCCAGCCCGAGTGGTCCGATTGCGAACGGGGTCAATGAACTGCCGGTTATCAACGCGATATCAGTTGGCGAGGATACCCTGTGGGAGCGCCCGGAATGACCACTACAGAACAGAAAACAACCGCCTATACAGCCGCCATGATTGCAGGCCTGCCGCAAGGCCCTGCCTTCCCGCGTGAGGGTGCGGAAAAGCGTGACGGTTTGATCAGGGCAATCGCCCGCGAGTTCGCCCTTGAGGACGACTTGGTTGATAGCCTGATGAACGAGGCAAGCCCGCTCACGGCATCGATCACGCTCGAAGAATGGGAAGCCGATTTCGGCCTGCCTGATTGCGATCATCAGCACGCAACCACCTTGCAGGAACGCCGGGCGGCTGTGCATGAAAAACGCACCCGTGTCGGTAGCCTCAATCCCAATGCCATCGTCGCACTGGCCAAGAAGCTTGGATACGACGCCGAAATCATCGAACGCCGTCCGTTTGTTACCGGACTGTCTCGCTGTGGTGACCGGCTGGGACGCGCCACAAGCCGTTTCTGGTGGAGCGTTCGCGTCTACGAAGCCCGCATAACCCGGTTTCGAACCGGGATGTCCAGAGCAGGCGAAAAGCTGATGGGCATTGCGCGTGCCGAAGATCTCGTTTGCGTTCTTGAACGCATCAATCACTCGCACATGAAACTTACATTCTCATACGAGGGCAACTGATCATGGAATATGTAAAACCGCTCAATGAAACCGATCCTAATGCCCCGTACATCAACGGCGATGCATCGCAGGATATTGAAGGATCGGAAGTCCCAGCCGCCGCTATCGAACATACGATGCGCGAAATCGTCAATACGGTGACCTTCTTCCTTGGCACTGTGGAAACCCCGCTTCCGGCCTCTGGTGAGGACTTGCAGCAATTGCGCAAGGCGATCCAACAGGCCGTTGCGGACGGGATGGTCAATGGTCTGTTTCGGGATATCAGCGCAACCCTTGCCGCTGGCTTCTGGACCACGCCGGTTGCCGCAACTGTTGATGCCGGTGATGTGTCGTTCAACACGGCTCTTGGCAACCGTTTCACACTGACCGCAACCGAAGCCCTGACCATCACGGCACCGGACCCGCTGCCTGCCGGTGGGTCGGCGCGGCTTGAGCTGACCATTGATGCCACCGGCAACTATTCCATCGATTTTGGTGCCGGGTTCCGCGTCAATCACGGCCAGATCGATACTGATCCGAACGCAGTCAATTTGATCCACATGGAATTTTCCGGCGCTGTGATCGACGTCCACATCACACAACGGGCGGAGGCGTGATCTATGAGTATTCTGTTTGACAACCCGCCCCCGGCCATCGGTTGTGGCGATCCGGGTGATCCGATTGATTTTTCTTGCCTGTTTGAAGGCGGAGGGCTGCGCCGCATTGCATCGTCGGGCGGTGACCAAACACGGGTCGCGGCCTCGATGTGGGTGAAGCGGACAAAAGCCGATACCGCGCAGTTCATCTGGGGCTGGCGCGCATCAAACGCAACCGGTTCGGGATATGGCTGGCTGCAATACAAAAGCAATAACAAACTCTCATTTGTCTACAACGACAACACTCACAGCTTAGTAGTCGAATATTCCGGCGCGCATCGGGATTTTGCGGGTCATTCGGACATCTATTTCGAACTTGATACCAATGTATCGGGCATTCCAGCGCTGACCGTCGACGGCAAGGCCCTAACGCCGACAATTACGAGCGGAACGGCGTTCCCAACTGGATATCAAACGGTATTCAACACAAATGGTTACTACTGCCGTATCGGCTACGAAGCTGTGACAGGCTATGCCACGCAAGGTTATGTTTCGAAATTCGAGCAAACTGACGGAATTTTGCCGGGTGCCGAGGCATTTGCTTATCGTACGGCCTATGGCCATTGGGTACCGAAGAAATACAACGGCCTTTATGGCAACAACGGTTTTCACCTTGACTTTGCCGACCCGCTCGACCTTGGCAAAGACGTGTCGGGGAATAGCAACCATTTCACGGCGTCGGGCCTGACGGTCGATAATCAGGTCACGGATACCCCAAGCAAAAACTGCACAACGCTTAATCCGCTCTATGCTGATAGCGCCAAGATCACACCGACCAATGGTAACCTGACTGCGATTGGTAATGCTTCCAGTCCGGCTGCAAACAATGTTGCCGGTACGCATATCATCCGGCACAAGGCATTCTTTGCCATGCAGCCCGTTGCGCTCGGGAACGGCTCGTTCTATATCGGCCTGCAATCTGCCGATGGTCTTACCTACTGTTACCGGCAGGATGGTGCGACGGTGCTGGCCGGTGCCGTTTCTGCCTATGGTGCTGCGTTCGCGGTTGGTGATTGGGTGGGCTGCGGCTATGACCCGGTAACCGGAAATATTGAGTTCTTCAAGCTGGTCAGTGGTGTGTGGGTTTCGCAGGGGATTTTGCCAGCAGCTATCTCTGCCGCCGATGTGCTTCCGTGGGTATATGCAAGCCATCAAACGCGGGTTGATGTGAACTTTGGCCAACGTGCTTGGCCAGCCGAATTGCCTGAGGGATATTCAGCGCACAGCACACCAAGCATGCCCTGCCCGGCCATCCTAAACCCGGATGACTATTTCACGGTTCGAAAAGTTGGCGATACCACGCCTTTGCCTTGGAACCCGCTGGTTCACAAAACCCTTGCAGTTACCAAGGATCGCGATGGATCGACCAGTTGGCGTGTAAATGACACGGTACGCGGCGATGGTAAGGCGTGGGCCTGCGACGTGGGCGGCGCGGAGATCAACGAGGGTGCAAACGGTGCAAGCTGGACGACCGCTGGTCCTGTTTACGGTTCGGCTGCCCAGTATCAGGGTAACCGCATTACGTGGTTCTGGCGAGCAAGCCCCAAGGCCGGTTTTGATATCGTAGAGATCAACCACGTTAACGGCACACCCTCGACCATCGCGCACAAGGCGGGTGGCCTCATTGAGTATGCGTGGGTTGTACCGCTTGATGGTGGTGATGTTCGTGAATTTCATCATCGCCTAGCGCCGGGCGAATTTCTGCGAATGAATGATTACGACTACCCGCTTGGCGTTGATGCTGGCTGGTTTTCATCAACTGGCAATTCGGTGACATTAGGCGCGTCGATGACGTCCGGTCGATACATCGCTTACCTTTGGCGTGCTGTCCCGCAATTTTCGGCCTTTGAACTGTATGGCGGCACCGGAAACGCAGATGGCGAGTTTCTTCCTCTCGATTTTGAAGCTCGTTTGCATCTCTTCCGCCGAAAAAATGCAGCGGCGAGCTGTACTGCTATTTGCGCGGATATCGAAACGTCAAATCCGGCGAAACGATATACCCGGCTCACCCTTCCTAACCCCGAAAGCACAGAGGCCGGGCTGGAACTCGATATTTACTCAAACGGTACGAAGCCGCGCGGACTGGCTGCGGCGATGAATTACAACGGCCACACTTATCTGACTGCAGATTGGGCCCGCACCCCCGGCAAATTCGCGCGTGCGCGATAATCAGGAGACAGAACATGACTGCGCTTTATGCGATTTGTAACGATCAATGGGCTTTGGTCAAAACGGTCAGCAGCCCGATGGGGCTTAAGGCCGAAACCGGCAAAACTTACACCAATGCCAGCTTGGCCACGGTCGAGGATTTGCGGGCCAACTTCGTGCTGGTGATCGATCAGGGCACCAAACCCGATCAGGAATGGCAGACGGTGATCGGCAATCCGGCTGTCGTGATCGATGGCGATCCGCAAGAGCCGGAAACCATGACGGCGACGCTATCCTACACCACCCAGCCGATCACGCTTGAGGCCGCGAAGGCGAAGCTCAAGGAAAAGGCGAAGCGATGCAAGTTTGACCGCATGGATGGTGGTGTTGAGATCGATCTGGGTGGCACGACATATGTGGCCCAGACCGATAGCGAAAGCCGGTCTCTCCTGATGGCCATCTATTTTAAGGCGCTGACGGGTGGCCTGCCAGACGGCCAAAACTGGCGCATGCGGGACAATTCATACCCGCTGCTTTCCAGTGTCCAGATTGTCGCCCTTGGTGATGCTGTCAACGCCATGATCACCGCTTGCTATGACCAACAGGCCGCACATGATGCAGCCATTGATGCGCTAGCCAATGTCAATGCCTGTAAGACTTATGATTGCTCGGTCGGGTATCAGGTTGCCCCGGAAATAGAGGGAGGTTAAAGATGATTGATAATCTTCACACCTTGTATAATCCCAAAAGCTAGGCAAAACACGGCCATACTGTCGGCAAATCTTCCCAACGTTCCGTAGATGAGAGGGGGCACATAGTAGGGTTGTCCATGATGGGCATTGATAACGTATTTTCTAGCCAGTGCTGCTTCGCGAATTAAGATAATTTGTCGAAGGAACTGCATTGCCAGACCGAATATAAAAGTCATCGTTATCAATCGGACGCTAAAGGAAAGATATATATTGCTAATCAACGCCTGAGAACCAACAAGGGTCAGAGATGAAACCAAACCTCCGGCCAAACCTCGTGAAGTCCATCTGCGAATAGCTTCGTTTCTTTCGTTAATTGGCTTTGAGTACTCTGCGTGAAGGCTATCAACCATTCTGGCATCATCTGCCTCGTGATCCGGGAGATTTCGGTAAATCTCTTCGTCGTGCAATTGAAGTTCAAATTGATTGGTTAAACGCCCCCACCACTTTACACGCTTTTTAGCCATGACTTTCCCTTCCATAATTGGCGGGGGCCAGGGTGCTCCAACACCCTAAGCCGAGTGAGTACGACCACTCACGGATTACCGCCCCGCCACCGTAGCTACGGTCGGGGATTTTGCTAAAGGTCGGACATGACAGAGTCAATAAACTCTGGAACAAAAAAAGAACAGTACCGGGAAATTCGGTGCAAATCCTGTGGTCGGAAACTTCTTGAAGCCTTCGGCCGCATCTTCATCCGGGTCAAATGCACACGCTGCAAGACCCTTAACGCCATCGAGTCCCAATGCGCGGACCACCTCTGAAAGCCCGTGAGCTTCGGAGAAAACAAATGAAAGACCACAAACCTGTTAGCCCGGTAAAGCCGGTTGCCCCCTATCTCGGTGGGAAAAGCCGACTGGCAAAGCACATTGTCCAGAAGATCAACACCCTCCCTCACACCACATATGCCGAGGTTTTTGTTGGGATGGGCGGCGTATTTTTACGGCGCGATCATCAAGCCAAATGCGAAGTCATCAACGATCTGAACCGGGACGTGTTCAACCTATTCCGTGTGCTTCAGGAACATTACCCGTACTTCATTGACCTGTTGAAATGGCGCCTGACAACCCGTGCAGAGTTCGAGCGTTTGATCGATACCGCTCCCGACACCCTGACCGATCTACAACGCGCAGCACGTTTCCTATACCTTCAACGGACGGCCTTTGGTGGGAAGGTATCAGGGCGAAACTTTGGTGTTTCACCGGGACGGCCCGGACGGTTTGATGTCACCAAACTGTCCCCGATGCTCGAAGACCTGCATTCGCGTCTATCTGGGGTTACGATTGAATGTCTGGATTATTCGGCCTTCATTGACCGTTACGACCGTTCAGACACCCTCTTTTATCTGGACCCGCCTTATTACGGAAATGAGGCCGACTATGGAAAAGAACTGTTCTCACGCGACCAGTTCGAGAAGATGGCCAAGCAGCTACATGCAATCAAAGGAATGTTCATCCTGTCGCTCAATGACAAACCAGAAGTACGGGACATTTTTGGTGGCTTTGATATCAAGGCAGTTGAAGTCCCATATTCAATCAGCCGGAAATCAGAAGCGCGAAAGTCATACGGCGAAGTGCTTATCTCAAACACGTAGTCAAGAAAAGGGGTGGCTATGCCGCCCCTTTTGGGACCGGGCACTATGCAAAATAGAATGCCAAACTATGCAAAAAATCGCGCGCCGCTATACTGATCAGGGCAAATGACAAAGGCCCGACGCGGGAACGTCGAGCCTTTCAATGGTGCGCCCGGAAGGATTCGAACCTCCGGCCCTCTGATTCGTAGTCAGATACTCTATCCAGCTGAGCTACGGGCGCTTTGTCTAGCGTTTCCGCCGGTTTGCTCTGTACGAACTCCCCGTCGGCGGAGCGGAACTTATGCAAACGAGCGGGTCATTGCAAGCAGTAAATTTCAAAAAACCGTATTTTTCCCGTGAGGGCCATTTTCCGCCTTGCTAGGGCGTTGTTTTGCCCGGCTTTGTCCCGTTTGTCGGCATTATGGAGAGGACTCGGCAAAAAAGGGGCAAATGCGTCTTGTTCCACAAGTGGTCGTAGACTAAGATGCATTCAATCCCGGGGGAACAGGGGCTTGTTTCTTCTCATAAAAAGCGGGCCCAGGGAGATTCGCATATTTCTACTTAGGTAATAGATCGAAATGGCCGTTCGTAAAACCTACCTTGCCTTGATTGGCGCCGCCCTGATGCTGGGGGGATGTTCTTTTTCTTCTGAGGCCCTTTGGCCGACACTTGCCGGATCAGACTCCGATACGGAAAATTCCGCTGTCGCTGCTTCTGAACCGATGGGGAGTGATGCCGCAACCAGTTACGATGCGGCGCAAAGCACGCAGCCGTTAACCGGTGTGTCACAGACCGGAACCTTTGTTGGTTCGCGGGTTGAAAACATGCAGCAGGAGCTGAACCGTCTTAAGTCGGCTCTGAACCAACACAATAATGAATTACAGCAGTTGCGCGGACAGACCGTATCGCATTCGCAGGCCTATCATGGCACTGTGGCGGCGATCAGTGCGCGCCTACAGGTTGGTACCACGCCGGGTAACCCGGTTCTGGTCCAGCAGTGGAATACCGCACAGTCTGAACTTGACCGTGTGAACGATGATATCGCCGCGTTGAACTCATTGGCCAACAAGGTTGCAGCAGATTCGACCCTGTCGACCTTCTTGCTTGAGTCCGTTCGTTCGGCCTATCAGGTTTCGGGTGCGGTTGACGAAGACCATCGTCAGTTGGCACTGCTTGAAGACGAAACCAACCGCACCACGGTGCTGATTGATCGTCTTCTGAACGAAATCAGCGAAAGCCTTTCGCGCCAGACATCTTATGTCAGTACGGAGCGGGCGAACCTTAATGCGCTTGCACTGGCTGTTAAGAATGGCGAGATTTTCGGAGATTCACTTTCCAAGCGTGTCTTCCAGTCGCAGGCCGCACCAGCGCCCAGCAGCCAGCGCATGGCATCAACCAGTGACCGTCCGCTTGTGGTGATCCGGTTTGATAGTGCCAGCGTGAAATACGAGCAGGCCCTTTATAACGCGGTTAACCGCGTTCTGGAGCGTCGCCCGCAGGCAAGCTTTGATGTTGTTGCGGTGACACCGAACCGGGGCACCCCGGCACAGGTTGCGCTGAACTCCAATAAATCCAAGCGCAACGCGCAGGCAGTTCTTCGGTCGTTGGCCGATATGGGCATGCCAGGTTCGCGCGTGCGTGCTTCTGATGCGACCAGCGCATCTGTTTCTGCCAATGAGGTCCACGTCTTCGTGCGCTAAGTCGACAGACAGAACGGATTTTAAGAACGGCTATGGCGGGTGCCTCGATATTTCGAGGTGCCCGCTTGTTTTTTGGGGCTTGTGCAAACACATTATAGTCTGATCATGCCAACTATTGGTGTGACCGAATGATGTGTAACGGACAAGAAGCAAGGTGCTATGGGCGACCTCGTTAATCTGCGGCAGGAACGCAAACGCAAGCAACGCGATCAGAAGGCCAAAAAGGCCGATGCCAATCGTGCCTTGCATGGGCGGTCCCGCCAAGAACGCCGATTGACGGATGCCGAACATCAAAAGGCGGACAAGCATCTTGATGGGCATCGTTTGATGGCGGATGCGTCTGAGCCGGTTTCCGATGCTGGCGCACATGCCGATCAGATCAATTCCGGACTGAATTGCGGACCGGTGGTTTCGGATGATCCTGAAGCCAAGGACGGCGACGCCGCCCCTGTCAAAGATGACCAAACCAACGTCATTTCAATATTCTCACCCAATATCCCCGACCGCCAATAGGGGCGCCGAATATGATGCCGTTTCTCAAAGCGCTATGACGAACGTGTTCTGTCGTCGGGTTTTGAGGAGGCTGTCGATGTGCGTAAGGGGAAGGATATCTTTGCCCGGATCTGGTGCGCTGTGACAGGTATTTGATGCCAGCAGCGAGATCACGCGGACAGGAAGCAGGCCGATCAAAAGCAGATGCTTGGCGGCCATACCGGCGGGTGTTGCCGGGAATTCAAATCACACTACCGATGATGCGATGCGGGATTAATGTAGCTTAACGCAGCACACATATTCCCACGCAAGTCGGTAGTGGTCACATATCTTCTTTTTACATTCCAAGATCAAAACGCGGCGCTAGTTCAGAAGCGTTTCTGCTTCGCGTTTGCTTTGATCAAGGGCCTCATCCCAGCCCATAAGCCAGTCTTCATGGTCGCGAGAGTCTGATGGATAAGGGTTTTCAGTCAGTCGATGCGCATCGAGCCCAGCGGAAAATCCAGAGCCAAGGGCCGAATTTGGCAGATAGCGCTGGCGGACCACCGGTGCGTTGGTTTCATACATCTGGTTGCGGAAAGCAGGAAGAGAGCACAAAACGCCATCATCAATACCAAGCGGGTAAGCCATCATCATGGCCGTGCCAAGTGAGGTGATGGAAAGTTCCGCCCCGGCTGTCTGGCAAATCAGACCCGCCATTTCAAGATGGGTAACTGCATTTTCGATGCGACGCTGCAGGTCAGCGTTGTCTTCAATGGCAACCTGATTGCCATCATCGTCAGTACAGAAAAGGGACAACACACGCCCCAAAAGCATACTGCGATCAAGGTTTTCACCGGCACTGCGCAGAACCGTCAGCATCAAGGCAGGGTCGCCAGGCGCAAAATTCATAGAACTTGTCATTCATGGGCCTCCGTTCAGATCGAAACGAATTCCCTCCCAAGCGTGCAGCTATTCTGTGGTGGGCAAAGCCCTGCTGCTTTTTATTATTATAGTTTGCAGATATGTTTCTAACTTGTGAAGACAAGATTGCGCTTTGGTTGAAATTTTTATCTTGCTGTGTGGTTTTGGCCCATCAAACGGCTAATAAACTGAAAAAGCGTGTGGTTTTGCGTTGCCCGCGTGCCGAAAGATTTTTGATATTTTTGATCAATTTATCGGCATCAACCTGACGACGCCGGTTTGATCAGAATGTGACGCATCCCATCAAGCGTTGTTTTGCCGGTTGAAGTTTAGGGTGCATATCGTTGCGGCTCTGTCGGGAAGGTGCGAGCAGATGCGCTATTTTTTGTGCTTTTCAGCGGGCTTTTTATCGTCCGGATTACGCCAGACGCGGACCCGGTTGCGCCCGCCTTGCTTGGCGGCATAAAGCGCCTGATCGGCCTTTTCGATGATTTGTTCGACGCTGCGTCCCTTGGTCATCGGGGCCGCACCAATCGATGCGGTTACCGGCAAGGTGGTCGTCTCGGTGATGGGGACGGGGGATGCTTCGACCACGCGGCGTAACCGTTCAAGCACGCGGGCACATTGTGTCATGTCGGCGTTGGGCAGGCAGATCAGGAATTCTTCGCCGCCATAGCGATACACCTTATCAAACGGGCGTACATGCGATTGCAGGATGCCGGCAATCGATTGCAGCACGAGGTCCCCGGCCTGATGGCCATGGGTGTCATTGACGGCCTTGAAGTGATCAAGGTCGACCAGAGCAACGGCGGTTGGGACTTCGGTCCGGATTGCGCGTTCGCGTTCGGCGTTCAGGTCGCCCAGCATGGTTTGCCGGTTATAAGTGCCCGTGAGCGGATCGACGTCGGATCGGGCAGTTCTAAAGGCGCGTTCAAGGCGGCGCAGCTGGGAAAAAAAGGATTCGGCCCGTAAGGCCATCATGTCGAATTCAGCGGGATCGACTTCGCCGTCAAGCTCACGTCCTTCGATAAGGCGTTTGGCCGACTCGTGAAGTTGTTGATGCGTTGTTGCCAGTGCATGCATTGCGGGCTGGTCAATCAACCGGTTATGGCGATTGATCGCGTACCATGCCCCGAAATCGCAATCATGGTGATGGGGCGCGTCATGATCGTGGTCGTTGCCATCGACGTCCGATGGCAACGGAGAATCGGGCAGCACCAGTATCCTGTTCCAGCGCAGCAGCAAGGCAACATGTTCGCCAAGGGCCTTGTCGAGCTCGGCCAGAATGTCGCGTTCGGCGTCCGCCATTCCGCCGTCAGCAACACTTCCAGGCATTTTATGGCCTTTGGCGGGGCTTTTGGCAGCGGCTTTATCTGGGGCCGATTGCGACCTGTCACTCATGCAGATGTTCCGGGAAAGATTTCCGTAAAGGTTTGTTTTAACAGGCGGTCGAGTTCTTCCATAGAAATATCGACGCCAAGGTCGGCCAAACTCGTGACGCCGTGTTCGGCAATGCCACAGGGAACAATGCCGCCAAAATGCGACAGGTCGGGTGATACGTTAATCGCGATGCCATGAAAGGTCACCCAGCGACGCACCCGCACCCCGATGGCGGAAATCTTGTCTTCGCGGCCATCGTCGCGCACCACCCAGATGCCAACACGTCCATCGCGGCGTTCGCCAGTCACACCGAGCAGGGAGAGGGTGCGAATCACCCATTCTTCAAGGTTATGAACATAGGCGCGCACGTCACGACCGCGTGTTTTAAGGTCCAGCATCAGGTACGCGATGCGTTGGCCCGGTCCATGATAGGTATATTGTCCGCCGCGTCCGGCGTTATAAACAGGAAAGCGATCCGGATCGACAAGGTCCTCGATATGCGCACTGGTTCCCGATGTATAAAGCGGGGGATGTTCCAAAAACCATATGAGTTCCCTTGCTTTTCCCGCATGTATAGCGTCAGCGCGGGCTTCCATTTCGGCCAGTGCTTCGGGGTATGAAACCAACCCGGAGGCGGTGCGCCAGTCGGGGATTTGCGCGGTTGGGGCGATGCTTTGCATTTTTCCTGTCAAATAAGTGAAATGAGCCCTTGATCAGGGGTAATCAATTTGCTATCTCCCTTTTCGCAGCAAGGCAAGCCTACAAACTTACCTCAGTAGCCTTGTTGTTACGACATATGCGGTCGTGGCGGAATTGGTAGACGCGCAGCGTTGAGGTCGCTGTGGGCTAACCCCCGTGGAAGTTCGAGTCTTCTCGACCGCACCAAAAACGCCTCCTCTTTTTAAGAGGGGGCTTTTTTGATTCTGGCCCTTGGCTCAGGCGATAAGATATCATGAAAAAGACCCCGCCAGAAATGGCGGGTTTTTTCGTTTTTGGTTCTTGCTGATATATGCCCTACAATGCGTTTGGAACTGCAAGGATCAGACAGGATGCTTGGCAAAGGGCCGTGCCGGTGCAAGTGATTGATTTATTGTGCAGTGCCGCGTTGAAAATTACGCAATGCAGCCCTTTGGCGGAACAACACACTGAATGCTTCAAACGTATGGGAAACTGCTTTAGTCTGTATATCCCACTAAAATGAATTATCAGGATTTAACCACTTGATGGTTAATTAATGTAAATACCTGAGATTAAAAGGTATTATGATGGCAAATCGAAATGACAAGTTGCGCGAAGCAGCTTTGGACTATCACCGGTATCCCACCCCGGGGAAATTGTCCGTAACAGCAACCACGACCCTTGCGAACCAGCGCGATCTTGCGCTGGCTTATTCGCCGGGGGTGGCATTTGCCTGTGAGGAAATCGTCAAAGACCCGGAAACCGCAGCGGAATATACCGCGCGTGCCAATCTGGTTGGCGTGATTTCCAACGGGACGGCGGTGCTTGGTCTTGGGCCGATTGGTCCGCTGGCCTCCAAACCGGTCATGGAAGGCAAGGCGGTTCTGTTTAAGAAGTTCGCCAATATTGATGTCTTTGACCTTGAAGTTGACGAGACCGACCCGCAGAAATTTATCGATATCGTGGCCGCACTGGAGCCGACATTCGGGGGGGTTAACCTCGAAGACATTAAGGCGCCGGAATGCTTCATCATCGAGAAAGCCCTGCGCGAACGCTGCAATATCCCGATTTTCCATGATGATCAGCATGGCACGGCGATCTGTGTTGCCGCAGCCGTCCTTAATGGTTTGCGTGTTACCGGCAAGGATATCAACAAGGTTCGCCTTGTGACGTCGGGTGCCGGTGCGGCCGCCTTGGCGTGTTTGAATTTGCTGGTGTCCATGGGGCTTCCCAAGCACAACATCACGGTCACCGACCGTTTTGGTGTGGTGTACAAGGGCCGTAAAGATGAAATGGACCCGTGGAAAGACGAATATGCCATTGAAACCAACGCCCGTACGTTGAGCGATGTGATCGAAGGGGCTGATATCTTCCTCGGTCTTTCGGCACCAAACGTCATGGGTGAGGAAGAACTTCGCAAGATGGGCGAAGGCCCGATTATCATGGCGTTGGCAAATCCGACCCCGGAAGTTTCGCCTGAACTGGTCAAGGAAATCCGCCCCGATGCGGTGATGGCCACCGGACGGACCGATTATCCCAATCAGGTGAACAACGTTCTGTGTTTCCCGTTCCTGTTCCGTGGCGCACTTGATGTTGGTGCGACCGAGATCAACGAGGAAATGAAGATCGCTGCGGTGCACGCCATTGCCGATTTGGCAAAGGCCGAGGTATCGGACATTGTCGCAACCGCCTATGGCGGCATGGAACTTAAATTCGGGCCGGAATATTTGATTCCCAAACCGTTTGATCCGCGTTTGATGATCGAAATTCCGCCGCGTGTTGCCAAGGCAGCGATGGACAGTGGTGTTGCCAAACGTCCGATCAAGGATTTTGACGCCTATCGCCAGCAGCTTGAGGGCTTTGTCTTCCGGTCAGGTCTGGTGATGAAGCCGGTCTTTGATATGGCGCGTGCGCATAAAAAACGCGTTGTCTATCCCGAGGGCGAATCGCGCCGTGTTCTTCAGGCCTGTCAGGTTCTGGTGGATGACGGCATTTGCCATCCGGTGCTTATTGGGCGTCGCAGTGTCATTCTTGAACGGATTACCGAGCTTGGCCTGCGGATCGTGCCAGATGAACAGATCGAAATTCACGATCCGGACGACAATGCGCATTTCGAACAGGATTGGCAGGACTTCCACAACATCATGGGCCGTCGCGGGATTAACCCGGAATATGCCCGTGCGATTGTCCGGACACGTCCAACCGTGATCGCATCCCTGATGCTGCGCCGTGGCGAAGTTGATGCGATGCTGTGTGGCTGTCAGGGTGGTTTCCTGCGTCATCTGCGCTATGTCCGCAACCTTGTGGGCCTGCGTAAGGGCGTGACCGATTTTTCCACGGTCAACATGATGATCATGAAGCAGGGGACGTTCTTCCTGACCGATACGTATGTGTCGGTTGATCCGACCCCTGAACATGTTGCGGAAACCGCGATTATGGCAGCCGACGTGGTCAAACGGTTCGGGATTACGCCAAAGGCGGCATTGATTTCGCATTCCAACTTTGGCAGTCACGAAAACAAATCCGCCTGCAAGATGCGTGATGCGTTGCAGTTGATCCGAACCCAAGCGCCTGATCTTGAGATCGAGGGTGAAATGCATGCGGATGCGGCGATTTCGCAGCCGATCCGTGACCGTATTTTCCCCCATTCGATGCTTAAGGGATCGGCCAACCTTCTGGTGATGCCGACGCTTGATGCGGCCAACATTTCCTACAACATGGTCAAAATGCTGGGCGATGGTTTGCCAGTGGGGCCGATTTTGGTCGGTGCGGCGAAATCCGCCCACGTTGTCAGCCCGTCGATTACGGTGCGCGGCATTGTCAACATGACCGCCATTGCCGTGGTTGATGCGGTTACCCGCAGTCAGGAAGGCGCATAAAATCTATCTGCAATTGTGCCCCTTGACCGGGGCCATGTGATAGCGCAGAAACAGCCGTGTCGGGAGATCGATCAATCGATCCCCGGCACGGCATTTTTAGGGTCTGAACCCAATCAGGTTGCAGGACGTAAAAGCAGCACGCACATCAGGAGGGGCAGATGGCAAGTGACGTCGAAGAACTCGACCGTCCGGCGGATAGCACATCCAGCAGCGACGACTATGTTGATCTGACACCTGAATATGGGCGTGAAGTCCTTGATGCGCTTGGCGAAGATGATCATTCGCGCGCGTCCGAACTTATTTCCGAACTTCACTTTGCCGATATTGCCGACCTTTTGGGGTGGGCCAGCAGCAATCAGCGTGAACAGCTTGTTGATCTGATCCGGCCGGACTTTGATCCGGAACTGCTGACCGAACTTGATGACGAACTGCGTGAAGAGGTCATCAGCCGTCTTGGCACGGATGTTGTTGCCGAGGCGATTTCGGAACTTGATTCCGATGACGTGGTCGAAGTCATTGAGGATTTCGACAAAGAAGAACAACGTGAACTTCTCGGTGCGCTTTCTGATATTGAACGCGCGCGTGTTGAAGAGGCGCTGTCGTATCCGGAATACACCGCCGGTCGTATCATGCAGCGTGAGCTGGTGGCGATCCCGGATTATTGGTCGGTTGGGCAAACGATTGATTTCCTGCGCTCGGCAAAGAACCTGCCGGAAGATTTTTACGACATCATTATTGTTGATCCGCGCTATAGCCCGGTCGGGATTGTGCCGTTATCACGCGTGATCCGCACCAACCGTCCGGTTCTGGTGCGTGATGTCATGGAATCGGATGAAATGCGCACGGTCGTCGTGACCGAAGAACAGGAAAACGTCGCCCATCTGTTCCGTCAACGTGACCTTATTTCTGCACCGGTTGTCGATGACAGCGGGCGTCTTGTCGGTGTGATCACGGTCGATGACGTGGTCGACGTTATTGACGAAGAATATGAAGAAGACATGATGCGCCTTGCCGGTGTTGGTGAGGAAGATGACCTTTCAAGTGCGATCCTTGATACCACCCGGTCGCGGTTCACGTGGCTTTTGATCAATCTGGGCACGGCGATCATGGCGTCCATGGTCATCAGTGCGTTTGAAGATACGATTGAAAGACTGGTTGCACTTGCGGTTCTGATGCCAATCGTGGCCTCAATGGGCGGGAATGCGGGCACACAGACTCTTACGGTTGCCGTGCGCGCGATTGCTACGCGTGAGCTTACAAGTACCAACGCATGGCGTGTGATCCGCAAGGAGGTCGCGGTGTGTGGCCTTAACGGCTTAGCGTTTGCGTTTCTGGCCGGTGGGGTGACGTGGTTCTGGTTTGAGGATGGCTTGCTGGGATCGGTCATTGGCGTTGCCATGATAATTAACCTGCTGTTTGCCGGTTTGTTTGGTGCCTTGATCCCGCTTGGTCTGGAACGCGCCGGGATTGACCCGGCGGTATCCTCATCGGTCTTTTTGACCACGATTACCGATGTGGTTGGGTTCTTTGCCTTTCTTGGCTTGGCCGCGCTGTTCCTCCTTTAGAAAATCCATCCCGAACCAAAAAACACCTGTCAGGCGGATGCCGACAGGTGTTTTTTTATGGTGGTTTCTGTGTTTGAAAATCAGCTTTTGGCGGTTGGCGATGGATCGGCGTTGCTTAACCGGGGCAGAAGGCCAGTGGTTTTCGAGGCATCTACCGGCCTGGACAACAGGAAACCCTGGATCTCGTCACAGTCGGCCGATTTCAGCATGGCCAGTTGTTCTTCGGTTTCGACGCCGACGGCGACAACTTTGCGGTTCAGGCTTTTGCACAGCCGGATTGCGGGCTGCAAAATGCTGTTTTCCGGTTGCTCATCGAGTGCGAAGTCAAACAGCGATTTTGACAGTTTGATGCGCTGGATCGGGAACCGTTTGAGATACCGAAGGGATGTATTGCCCGCGGCAAAGTGATCAAGGGTCAAGCCAATCCCGGCCTCGGCAAAGCGATAGAACTGTCCAAGGGCGCGTTCGGGATCGCGCATGGCGATGTCTTCGGATACCTCAACTTCGATGATACCCGGATCAATTTCGTACTCGGCTGTCAGGTCGAGGATGTTTTTGATCAGATCGGCCTGAATGAATTGACGGCTGGACACATTCAGTGCAATCGGAACCGGCGCATAGCCGGCATCGCGCCATTCGGCGATCTGTTTGCAAACGGTTTCAATGATCCAGTGACCCAGTGGCGACAAAAGCCCGGTACGATCGGCCACTGCGATGAAATCAGGCGGCAAGCGACGCTTGCCACTATCGTCGATCCAGCGCAGCAGGGCTTCAAACCCGGTCAGGTTTTGATCCGATGTGCGATAGCGCGGTTGATATTCCAGAACAAAGCGTTTTTCATCAACCGCCCGGCGCAACTGCGTTTCCATCGACAGGCGTGCGTGCATCACATTGTTCATCGTCTCGACAAAGAAGCAATAAGACGATTCCGCTGATTTCTGTGCACGGTACATGGCCGCATCTGCATTGGCCAGCAATTGAGACGGTGCGCGGGCATCATTGGGATAAAGGGCGACCCCGACACTGACATGCAGCCGGATTTCCTCGTTCCCGCCGGTTTGGATAGGTTGGGATATGGCTTCGACAACGCGTTCAGCGACAAGGGCGGCACCTTCGGCCTCGGAAAGGTCGGTGGCGATGATGGCAAACATGTCGCCCGAGAACCGAGCACAGCTGTCTTTTTCGCGCACAGTGGCGCGCAAGCGGCCCGATATGGTCCGCAATGTTTCATCGCCGACATCGGCACCAAACCGGTCATTGACGGCGCGGAAATTGTCGATATCGACCACCAGTACGGACAACAGCTTTTCATAGCGTTTTGCATGCGCAACCGCCTGATTAAGCCGGTCATCAAACAGGGCATGATTGGGAAGCCCGGTTAGCGGGTCATGTGTTGCAAGATACCGCAGACGGTTGACCGACGCATTTGCCGCCGGGTTGTGGTGCAGGGTGATGTCAACACAATCAGGATTGGCCGTTGATGGTTTCATCGCGAGATTACAGACGACGTGAACGCCTTCGGAACTGCGTACAATCCATTCGCGGCGCACTTCGTCGTCGCCACGGTTGATGGCGAGGAGCATTTTTTCCTGCGATCGGCGCGATGAACTGCCGTCTGACTGGAATTCGGGGGCCAGATTGTAAAACCGGATGAAGCCGTAATCTTCTTCACGCAGGTCAAAGAAATCAGCCGTTTCCGGTGACATCGATTTCAAATGACCATCAAGCTTGGTAATCGACAACGCCAGATCATTAATGTCATCACCGGCATTGATGTGATGCATGGTTCGGCGCGCTGCGGCCTGTTGGCGATTTGCCAGAACAAAGATCGCAATCGTAAACAGGATGGTGGCAAGAACCCCCAGGATCAAAATCAGCTGCGGGTTTGTCGTGCCAGCACTTGCCAGTTTCGGATCGGCAATGACGTCGATATGCCATTGGCGACCGACAATGTCGGCTGCGGCAGTATGTTGAAGGGTTTCGTCATCACCTTCGCCGCGGATTTCAAACAAAACAGTATCGTTTTCACGCACGCGCACAGTGTAATCATTGACCTGTTCGGTATTGATGACAGATGCGAGCATGGACCGAATGCGAAAGGCCCCGTTGATGACGCCGATGATTTGTCCATCGCGTCCCAGAACCGGGCTATAGGCGGCAAATCCGCGTCCACCTTGAAGAAGTTCAAGTGTTGGCGTGATTTGGGTGCGCCGTTGATCAAGTGCGATGTCTAAAACCGGGCCCGCGACAGGATGGCGTTTCAGGTCAGCGCCCATGGCCGGGACGTTGCCCTTGATCGGGGCGACGTACAGAATGATGTAATTTGGCGAGATCCAGTTAACCGCTTGCAAGGCGGGAAAGCGGGCCTGAAGCGGGGTTGCGACCGAAAGATAGTCGCGCTCGTCCTCGGGTGGGCCATCTTGCCAAATGTCGGCAAAACTTTCCAGAACACCAAGATTTGCTTCGACAATCTGTTTGACTTGCTGGGAAATGGCAGTGGCCGTGATGTTTGCCGCGGATGCCAAAATAACCCGACGGTTCTCGACTGCTGCTGTCCAGAAGAAGAATGTTGCTGATGCGAAGAAAGCGGCGGTCAGAAAAGCCGCCAACAGCGCGTGCCTTTTGACGCGCGATTGTTGTATCGCAGCTTTATCTTCGGTCTGTCTGTTTTCAGTTTCCATGTCTTCCCCAAGAACGACATCTCATTCAGGCGCCCCCGCCCTGAATATGTCAAATGCGCAATAACCGCCCGAACATTAAGGTGTTCTGTATCTTGGCAACTTTACGCAAACGACGAAGGTTTTACGCTGTTGTGCGGGTCATTGTTGTAAATTCAATGATCAGCGTTCTACCCTGCGTTAAGCACTTACATGTGTTTTATGGGGGTATTCTTACACGATTTTAAGGGGTTGGTCGCGTTCAATTGCGCATTAATTTTTAGATCAAAGGTTATGTGCACGGCGATTTGTCAGGGGTGTCATGCAAATCGGGGCGTATATTTAACCAGACGGCCCTGTTCTGAGCGGCCCATCTGGTGTATCTCAGGCGTGCGTCAGGATCCCGTCGAGATTATTCCTGACCAAAAGTGGCGAAGATCACCTCCGAGAGAGAGTTTATGAAACATCATCAGCGCAACCCCCGTGCACGCGGTGGACGCAAACGTCAATCAGCCCGGCGCGATCCATTGATCGGATTTGAAGCCCCGGTCACGATTGAACAAGTTGGCGCACGCGGCGACGGCATTGCGCATGTCAGCGCACCAGACGGCAGATCGGTTCTGGTGTATGTCGATTGCGTTTTGCCCGGCGATGAAGTCCGTGTGGCATTACGGTCAAAGCGCGGTGATGGATATGGTGCGGAAGTGGTCGCGGAAATCGCGCGCACGGCGCTTTTCAACGCGCCACGGTGTTCGCATTTCAAGGAATGCGGCGGCTGCGCGCTTCAGCATATGGATGACGACCAGTATCGCGACTGGAAACGTCAAAAAGCCAAGGTCGCGGTTCAGCGTGCCGGTCTTGATGCCGATGAAGCCGAACGGCTTGTCGCGCCCGTCGAAGTTTCCCCGGCACAAAGTCGCCGGCGCGCAGGATTTTCTGTGCATGTGGGAGCAACCGGGGTGCATGTTGGTTTCCATGGCCGATTTAGCCACACGGTCTTGAATGTTCCAGATTGCGCCGTTTTACGTCCTGAGTTGATGGCCTTTCGTGCGGCGTTTGTAACGTTCCTTGAGGCCTGCCCGCCCGATCATGCGCGTGATATCAAGGAAGTCTTCGTCACACTGGCCGATAACGGGTTGGATGTTGTCGTTCATGCGGCCAAGGACCCGGATCTTGATATGCGTCAGGATCTGGCCGAGTTTGCCGATGACAATGACCTTGCGCGCCTAAGCTGGAAAACTGGTGATGAACCCGATGAACCTGTCGCGGCCCGACGTATACCTGTTGTCAGATTTCAGAGTGTCGATGTTGCGGTGCCACCGGGCGGCTTTTTGCAGGCAACCCGCGAAGGGGAACACGCCCTTGTCACTGCGGTGACATCGGCACTTGAAAAAGCACAGCCGCGTCAGGTTGCCGATCTGTTTTGTGGTATCGGAAGCTTTACCTTTGCGTTGGCACTTGCTGGCAAACGCCGGTCAACTTTGGCGGTTGAAAGTGATCCCCGTGCGGTGGAGTTGTTGCAATATGCGGTGGGCCAGTCTGGTAGCCCGATACAGGTCATCAAACGTGATTTGTTCCGCCAGCCGTTAACCGGCGATGAACTGAGCAACCTTGATCTGGTGTTGTTTGATCCCCCGCGGGCAGGTGCCCTGTCGCAGGCAGAACAACTGGCGGCAACCGGACCGGAATGGGTCATTGCGGTGTCGTGTAATCCGGCAACCTTTACCCGCGACATACGCGTGTTGCGCAATGGCGGGTATGAGCTTGAGCAGGTTGTGCCGATTGATCAGTTCCTATGGTCGTCGCATCTTGAAATGTTTGCATTATTGCGTCGCAGGTAATCGCGTGCTCGCCAAAATGCGGCACATGAACAGACCAGTTTGACCCAATGATGCCCATCTTATGTGACGGACATGTGTGCCTATGCATTTGGGCTTAATTTTTCTCTGCTAATACACTATACTATCGGTTGATATTTCCGCCGGACACCAGGATGGTCAGGTTTATAAGGGTTTGTGAATTTCGTCAGAACCCTTGTTTGCGCAACATGTAGTTGTCTTGCCGGCTTGTTTGTGCGGAAAAGCAATGGAACCGCTGGGTAGTCAACTTCCGATCTATACCAACACTGCGCGTGCGATCGCACCGCAGAACAGGTTAATCGACTCTGACGCCATCCAGCCCAGTCAAAGTTCTTCGCGTTCTGACCGCAATGCAGATTTCCTGCGCAATGCCAATTACGCCTTTGAAAATTTGCGCGGCTCGCTTGGTGGTGCCAGTGAGTTGCTGTCGCAGGCATCAACAGATTTGTCGCGCATCGGTGATGCGCTTGATGAGATTGATGCGCTGGTCGAATTTGCCGAAGAAAACAATGACCTTTCCAAGCAGCAACGCGCCCAGTTAACTGCCCAGATCGAAGATTATCTTGCTGATATTGACGGTATTGCCGCCAACAGCAGTTTCAAAGACAAAAACCTTCTGGCTGAAGACCAGACCATCACCTTGCAGGTCGGTTCCGGCACGTCATCGGATAACCAGATTGACGTCGAACTTTTTGCTTCGGCATCCGAGGACCTTGCGACCGGTCTTTCGTCAATTGATCTGTCAGACAATACTGCCGTTGCCAATGCGCGGACCCTGGTGGACCAAGCGCAGGAAGCCCTGCGGGACCGCGAAATTTCACTGAATTCTGATCGTGGCAGTCTGGCCGTGGCACAGGATCAAAACCGGGTTTCACAGGTTGCCGGTGATACTGTTCTGCAGGCCCAGATCGCGGCATCACAAAATGATCCCGCAGCAGAAACGCAGGCGCGTATTTCTGAAAACCTGCAGGCTTATCTTGGGAATATTTCAGCCCAGCTTGAAAATCAGACAGTGACCGTTGGTGGCTTTGGCCTGCCAGAACCGAAATCTGATCCGATCCCAGAACGGGTGGAAGATCCATATGCCTTTGATCCGTTTGCGCCAAACACCGAAAATCAGGATCAGCAGTTTGGATTTACCCAACAGCCAGCAGGCGAAAGAACCGCACCGCAAAGCCGCAGTCAGCCAGCGTTCACCGGGCCAGTGTTTAGCGGATATGACAGCGGTGGCAATGGGACATCCGCGCACAGCGGATCATCTTCGGGTGGTTCAAGCAATCGGGTTTCGGTTGAGGCCTGATCACTGAGCATTCGACGCATGTGTGTTTAAGCATCCGTATTGCGGCGTCAGTGTTTCAGGCACCATAATAATTATGCCAGCGAAGGGCGTTTATCCTTCGACCTGCTCGTCCTCATAAAGGCCCCAGAAACCTTGGCGCGGTGCCCAGCCTTCAAAATCACCAAACCGCAATTGGCACCAGTTCATGCTTGCCGGGCAGTCTTCGACTTTGCCAATGACATTGGCGGAAATCAGCGCGATCTTGCGTGCGTTTTCATCGGCGGCGGAATACAGCGTGATGGTGTCATCAGTGACAATCACATGACGTGACCCAACCAGAAGGCTTTGATGCACCCAGCCTTCGCTGCCTTCCCAATCACGGACTTTGCGCCATGTATCAAATTCCGACACAACTTCCATCGGCATGTTGCGACGCTGATATATCCAGACCTTGGGATATCGCAGACCCGGCCCGGACCGCAAAAATACCTTGTCTGACCGCAGTGCGACAAAGCGCGGAATGGGTAAACCGGATTCTTGTGCGCTTGCCACGATGGGTGTCGCGAGGCTTGCGAAAATCGCCAAAGCCATCAAACGATACAAAAAGGTGCGAAAAATTCGCGGCATGTTGCTGGTATTCCCTGCTTTTTTCGGCATGTCGCGTCAGTATTTGGAAAAACGCACGCGAAATAAAATTACAAAAATGACGTCAAAATCCTTGCTTTTGTACCTTTTGGCATGCCATCACTGCAATGCGGCAAGGTGCAAAACCCCGACGTAGACCATTTTGCCAGCAAAAGAGTTAAAAGACCGCATAGGAACGGCGCATGACCAAGAAAAAACCGCTCGTTGTCGTAACCCGCAAGCTGCCGGAAGCGATTGAAACCCGCATGATGGAACTGTTTGACGCCCGTCTTAATATAGATGACGCGATCATGAGCAAACAGGAACTGATTGATGCGGTCAAACAGGCAGATGTTCTTGTCCCGACCGTCACTGACAAGATTGACGCGGCTGTTCTTGCTCATGCGGGGCCGAACCTGCGTTTGATTGCCAATTTCGGGACGGGTGTTGATCACGTCGATCTGCAAACCGCACGGTCGCGCGGCATTACGGTGACCAACACACCCGATGTCCTGACCGAAGATACCGCCGATATGACCATGGCGCTGATCCTGTCGGTGTCGCGCCGTTTGGCCGAGGGCGAACGCGTGATCCGTAAAGGTGACTGGGCCGGGTGGGGGCCGACATTGATGTTGGGTCACCGCATCTGGGGCAAGCGTCTTGGTATTGTTGGTATGGGCCGTATTGGCCGTGCGCTGGCGCGTCGGGCAAAGGGGTTCGGGTTGTCGGTGCATTACCACAACCGTCGCCGTGTGCATCCTGATACCGAAGAAGAACTTGATGCAACCTATTGGGAAAGCCTGGATCAGATGCTAGCGCATGTTGACATTGTTTCGGTCAACTGCCCGCATACACCGGCAACCTATCATTTGCTGTCGGCACGTCGTCTGAAATTAATGCAGCCGCATGCGATTTTGGTGAATACCGCACGTGGTGAAATCGTTGATGAGCCGGCCTTAACACGGATGTTGTCGGACGGCGAAATCGCCGGTGCGGGTTTGGATGTGTTTGAACATGAACCGGCCGTAAGCCCGAAATTGCTGGAGCTGCAAAATGCGGTTCTGCTGCCCCATATGGGGTCGGCGACCATCGAGGGCCGGGTTGATATGGGCGAAAAGGTCCTGATCAATATCAAGACCTTCGTTGATGGGCATACTCCACCTGATCGGGTGATCGAAGGGCTGTTGTAGGTCAATGAAGAACGCTGTTTTCATTTAATACATAGGTATAATTACGTACTATACGGTTGCCTCCTCATTTGGGGATATTGATGTGTTCAATCTTGCTGCAAAAGTTGTCTGCAGAACACAGATATATCCTCGCATGGGAGCCTTGATATGGGATGTCAGCAGACAAGAACTGAACGTGATTTAATGATTGGCTCGTTTGACGAAGAGTCAGCACGAGGTAATCTCAACTCGGTATCCTCGGCGATCAATTCCTCCGAAGCCCTTATGGGGCTGTTGGGCGAAGCTCGGGTTGTAAAGGGCCCTTGGGGGATTCAAGAAATCAGAGACATTCATGCTGACAAGGTTGTTGTGGTTCTGTCTGGCCGCTTGCATGTCTTGGTTGGCAAGGATCAGCAAACTTTAAGTAGCGGTGAGACAGTCGTGATCCCGCAGGGTGTTGCTGCTTCCTACCGTGTTGCAGCTGCAAACAAGGCAAAGATTCTTGTGCTGACGGTCCCCGCAGTATTGTGACGGCGGGGTGACCTTGCATTCTTGGCCTTTATTAAAAACAATCCTTTGAACCAAGCTTTGAGAATATTGCTCGGTTTGCCGATTTGGCAGGCCGCGTTTACTGGTTCCTGACAGGAATTGGCAGGAGATGTTCTGTTTTTATTTCCCTTGGGTGTGGTCGGGCATTTCCTTTTGCCCGTGGCTTAGCTATCAGTATGGCAAAGATATCCTGATCAAAGGAGGCCACCATGGATTTGATTTTTCCTGCTGCCGAACCAACCACCATTCCAATTGCAAATTCCGATCAACTGTTTGCAGTAAACCGCATTTTCTGCATTGGTAAAAACTATGCCGATCACGTGCGCGAAATGGGATCCGATCCGTCTGATACTCCGCCTTGTATATTCATGAAACCGACCGATTGCCTGGTTGTCGGCAATGGTGATTTGCCATATCCGTCCGCGACAGAAGATTTGCACTATGAGGGTGAACTTGTGGTGGCCTTGTCACGCGGGGGCAAGGACCTTGACCGTGCGGCCGTCGAAGACGCGATTTTCGGATATGCCGCCGGGCTTGATATGACCCGACGCGATGTACAGGCCGACCTTAAAGAACGCCGTTTGCCATGGGATATGGCGAAATCGTTTGATGGTTGTGCGGTTGTTTCAGCGATCAGGCCAAAGTCCGATGCGAGCAATCCGCATGCTACCAATTTGAAACTGTCTGTTAACGGGACGGTCCGCCAAGACGACACGACAGCAAAAATGATCTGGCCGGTGGTCGATGCGCTTGTGCATTTGTCGACCCTGATTGAACTGAAACCCGGCGATCTTTTGTTTACTGGAACGCCCGAGGGTGTTGGCCAGGTTGTTCGGGGGGATCGCATGGATTTGGTCATTGCCGACGTTGCTGAACTTTCCGTGACGCTGACGTAGTTCTTTGTGTTTTGGGATTTCGGGTCAGAAGCCGATTCCACCCTGCCGCACCACCCCGACTAGAATAAAACGGAGCCCGTTTTGAAAATTGTAAGCTGGAACATCAATTCCGTTCGTCTGCGCATTGAGCAGGTGGTTAAGTTCTTAGAGGATCAGCAGCCAGATGCGCTGTGTTTGCAGGAACTGAAATGCCCAGATGAGCATTTCCCGCATGACGCATTCGAGGCCGCCGGGTATGTCCATCGCCATAACCATGGCATGAAAAGCTATAACGGTGTGGCCATCGTATCGCGCTTGCCGTTTGTTGAAACCGACATCAAGCATTTCTGTGGCAAGGAAGACCGCCGTCATTGCATGGCGAAGTTTGAGAACGGGGTTGAGCTGCATAACTTCTATATCCCGGCAGGTGGCGATGAACCCGATCCGGCGATTAATGTGAAGTTCGCACACAAACTGTCGTTTGTTGATGAAATGACCAGCTGGTGGGCGGATCGCCGCGCAAGCGACCCAAACCGTCGCGCGATTCTGGTTGGCGATTTCAATATCGCGCCATCGGAAAATGACGTTTGGTCGCACAAGAAACTGCTGCGTGTGGTTAGCCACACCCCGGTCGAAGTTGAAATCCTTGAAAAGTTCCGCCAGTCCGGCGATTTTATTGATGCGGTGCGTGAAGTCGTACCGGAACCCGAAAAGCTGTTTAGCTGGTGGAGCTATCGCGCGCGCGATTGGCGGGCCAGTAACAAGGGACGGCGTCTTGATCACGTTTGGATGACGCCAAACATGGCGGGAACAGCCCGGACAGCGTCGGTGTATGATCTGGCCCGTGACTGGGAAAAGCCGTCGGATCACGCACCTGTCGTGGTTGAATTCAATCTTTGACGTTCAGACGTTAAGTGGCACTGACAGCAGCGGGCAGGGGAAACCTAGCCCGCTGTTTTGTCATGGGAAATAACTTGATTGTCGCGTCGAACGGCGCAACTCTTATGGTTGAACAAGGCCGGAATTGTGCCCATCTTCTGAATGGCGCACTGTTTCGGTGACAAACAAGGCAGGATACGGGCAATGAAAAAGATACTGATTGGTCTGACGGTGATCGTTTTGATCGTCGTTGCGGGGCTTGTTTATGTGTATGTCAATCTCGACAATATCGTTAAATCCACGATCGAAGAGGCGGGCACACGTGTGACGCTGGCCGATGTGTCGGTGGATAGTGTTGCGATTGATACCACACAGGATTCGGCCGCAATCAATGGGTTGATTGTTGGCAACCCGGATGGGTTCAATACCGATTACGCGTTCTCGCTTGGCAATATTTCGGTCCGACTTGATGGATCGACGCTTACCAGCGACACCATTCGGGTTATCGAAGTTATCATTGCAGCACCCAGCGTGACCTATGAGCTTGGCAACAACACGTCAAACATCGCCACCATTCAGCGCAATGTTGAAAGTTTTGTTCAGCGTGTATCAGGGCCGACCGGTGCAGGCGGGGCTGACGGTTCTGAGGATGCTTCTTCGGAAAATGCATCCGGGACAAAGGTTATTATTGATAACGTTTATGTCCGTGATGGCGACGTAAGTGTTTCCGCAGGCTTCTTGCAGGGTAAGAAGATGTCGGTTGGCTTGCCGGAGATCCATCTGAAAGATGTTGGCAAGGAAGACAATGGTGCCACCCCGGCCGAGGTTGCCGGTGAAATCCTGACCGCGATCAACACGTCAGTGTTCAAGTCGGTTTCAAGCCTGAATGTTGATGGCTTGATGCAGGGCGTTGGCGACCTTGGCAAAGGTATGATGGGTGTTGTTGGCGGTGCCGCCAGCGGCAGTGGCGGCAAGATCAAAGATGGCGCAGATGCGCTTGGTGGTGCTGTTAAAGGTCTGTTTGGTGGATCTTCTGACAAGGCCGAATAATTGTCCGTCTCGTAACAAGAGATGATCACAACAAAGATGGCCCGATACGTAAAATGACGTGTCGGGCCATTTTTTATGGGCAAAAATGGACGGTGTATATCTTGAGTGTCTAATGGTCTGGGCGCTTGGAAATTGCTGGTTGTATCCGGTCAACCTCGGATGTTCGGTGTTATGAGAATGTGAATTTTCTCTATCCCACTGCTTTTTTTCATGAATTCGACTTCTATATATCTCTGAATAGGGATAGTTATATCCAGGAAGCATGTTGTCTTGGGGCGTTTGATCCGGGCGTTTTGCCGGGTCAGAATTCGGGGTCAGATTGGAAATGATCTGATCGACTGCAAGAACGACATCGGAAAAAACAAAAGGCCAAAATGGCCATCATAGCGGATGTGCAAGGTATCGAAAAAACAGATGCCACCATATTCGCGATAATGAAATGGGTTTGGGACCTGATTGTCGGTCAGACAAGGAGTAACACCGATGAAAGCTAAACTGCTTGCCGTTGTATCCGCCGCTGCATTTCTTAGCGCGTGCGCGAACATGAATATTCCCGGGGTACGTGACATGGCCGACGAAGGGTCGGCTTTTGACGCAGCCCTTCACCAGAATTACGCCGATCTGGCACAGGCCGAGTATGACGAGGCCGACTGGGCCGACGCGCGGTATTTCACCAGCCGTTCGAAAATGGCCGCTGCCGGACAGGATAGTGGTCCGCAGATGATTGCCGAGCGTACCTTGCCAGAAGGCTCAATGGGCGAAATTGAAGTCGCCCGTGCTGACCTTCTTGCCGCACTTGATGGTGGTGGACGTGACAAGGCAGCATCGCCTGCTGCACGCGCGCAGACGAGCTTCGATTGCTGGATGCAGGAACTCGAAGAAAACATCCAGCAGGAAGACATCGACAATTGCCGTTCTGCCTTCTATCAGGCGCTGGCAATTGTTCAGGCCGAAATTGATACCAGCCCGGTCGCCAAAGCAATGCCAATGGCAATGCCGGTTCCGATGAATGTCTATTTCGGGTTCGACAAATCTGAAATCGACAGCAAAGGTATGTCAGTTGTTGACGGCATTGCAGAAGCCTATGCCAAATACAATCCGGCAATGATCAGTCTGGTTGCCTATGCTGACCGTGCTGGCGATGCAATGTATAACGACATTCTTGCCAAATCGCGTGTTGATGCGGTTGTTAGCGCATTGCGTGCGGCTGGTGTACCGGCAAGCAAGCTTGCCATTAGCATCAGCGGCGAAGCCAATGTTCCGGTATCAACTGCGGACGGTGTTGCCGAACAAGGCAATCGCGTCGTGACTGTTACTTTCGAAGACGGCATGTAACGCCGTCCCACATCAAAGGGGATTTCATCCATGCGTCTTTTGATCGCACTTCTTCTGCCCTGGTTACTGTTCTTTACCATTGGGCGGCCTTTTGCCGGGATTATCTGCCTGATTTTGCAGATCACGCTTGTTGGCTGGGTTCCAGCCGCGATCTGGGCTGTCTATGCGCTTAGTCAGTATAACACTGACAAGAAAATCAGCAGCGCCATGGGTGGCGGTCAGGAATAATCGATCCTGACGGCATCGCGTTTTGAATGATGCAGAAATCCAGACATCGAGACATTAAAGGCAGGCTTTCGAGCCTGCCTTTTTTATTGGTGCTGACCCCTAACGCAAATGACGCTGCACACTGCCGACAAAGCGCGCAAGAATGCGCGAAATGATAAATCGGGTCAGGATAAAGGTCATCGCACCTGACATGGTTGGCCAATACCATGCCTGCATTTCCGGGCGCGTGCTTTGTTCAACAAGGCCGTAAACAATGGCGGCCAAGGCGGCGGCGAAAAAGAATGCGGTTTTGCGCCGATAGCGGGCAATAAAAGGACCAAGCAACCACATGGGTCAGTGCTGCCCGCCACCAATGTCGCGCGCAAGCCGGGCGGCAAAATCATCGGTCATGCCCGAGACGTAATCAAGGATCACCAGATAAAGATCATACAGGGATGCGCCAATCGGCATGGCGTCGGTGCCGATCAATTCGCGCACCCGCCCGGCCCGGTAGGGAATATCGGCGTCAGATGTGGCGTGATGCACATCAAAGGCCGTACGGCAGAATGTATCAAGCAGGGTTTCAAGATGGGCGAATGCCCCGACCTCGATCTGAACCTTGCGCCGGTTGAGGATGATTTGCTTTTCAGAAAATGACTTGGCCGTTGTGATCAGCTCGTTATAGGGGCCTGTAGCAGAGCCCAGAAGCTCGCCTTTCCATTCACCGGCCAGAAGGGCTTCTTCGTTGGCAACGAACGCATCGACCAATGCATCGAGCAACCCGGTTATGATTTTACCGCGCAGGAACGAAATTTTGCGGCTGATGTTGGTTTCGCGGTGATATTCGGCCGGAAGTTCTTCGGAAATACACGGCAGCAGCATGTTTTCGAGAACCGTGAAATCAACCAGCTCAAGTTCAACCCCGTCTTCGATGTCAATCAGGGCGTAGCAAACATCATCGGCGGCCTCGACCAGATAAACAAGCGGGTGGCGGCAAAAGGCTTGCGCGTGCGTACGGATAAGACCCGTCGCCTCGGCAACTTCTTCGAGCAGGGCGAATTCCTTTTGGAAGGCGCCGAATTTCTTCTTTTGCGGGAAGGGGCTTCCGGCCGCCGACCAAGGGTATTTGATGAAGCTTGCCAGCGTCGCATAGGTCAGGCGCATGCCGCCATCATACAGACCAGTCCGTTTGTTGGTCAGAAGACGAAACCCCTGCGCATTGCCTTCATAGGTGGTTAAATCGGCGAACTGTTCCGGGCTAAGCGATGATGTGTATTCCGGTGCGGCATCTTCAAACCACTGACGAATGGCATATTCCCCGGCGTGGCCAAAGGGCGGGTTGCCGATATCGTGCGACAGGGCGGCAGCCTGCACAATCGCGGCCATGTGATCGGGTTCGATCGATGCCGGAAGGCTTCCGTTTTCGTGCAACCGATGACCGACCATCAGGCCCAAGGATCGCCCGATGCAGGACACCTCAAGGCTGTGGGTGAGCCTTGTATGGACATTGTCATTTTCGGGCAGCGGGTGCACCTGCGTCTTGCGCTGCAGGCGCCGGAAGGCTGCGGAAAAGATGATCCGGTCATAATCCTTGTGAAAATCGGACCGGCCAAAGGTCCCGACATTGGAATGATGCGATCCAAGGCGCGCAGGCGAGAGCAGTTTTTGCCAGTTCATCATCGCAGTCATGGTGGTTTGGGCCTTCCCGACGGGTTCTGGTCTGTCTTGTATGTGGGTCTTTATGAACGGTCTTGGTAAATAAGCATTTTAAATTTTGCATAAATCCAAAAGAAAACGGCGCATCTTTTGACGCGCCGTTTTGCATGTTCATTGGAAAGCGGGGTGGGTTAGGCGCCCAAACCCTTTTCCATGATCAAATCCAACCGACGTGCAAAACTGACCGGATCAGGCAGGGCTTCGCCTTCGAGAATGCGGGCCTGATCAAGCAGAAGCAGGGCCGCGTCATTCAGGATAGGGGCCTTGGCATCCTTAATCGCAATGTCTGACAGCTTTTTGATCAGGCTGTGCTTGGCATTGATTTCAAGGATACGCGGGCTGATTTGATCCACGCGGTTATGCTGTTTCATCAGACGTTCCATCCGCAAATCCATGCCGGTTTCATCGGCAATCAGGCAGCAGGCGGAACTGGTCAGACGGTCTGATTGACGAACATCCTTGATCCCCTCGCCAAGGGCAATCTTGATGGAAGCAATCAGCGCATCAAGGGATGCGTCACTTGCGGCATCGTCCTTTTTGTCATCCTTGGCATCGTCTTTGTCATCGGCCTTGACGTCATTGAGGTCAGCACCGCCACGGGTGACGGATTTGAAGTCTTTTTCGTCAAACTGGCCAACCGATGGCAACCAGAATTCATCAACCGGATCGGTCAGAAGAAGGACTTCGATGCCCTTGGCGGCAAAGCCTTCGAGCTGCGGACTGCGTTTAAGGGCCTCAATGTCTTCGCCGCTGATGTAGTAAATCGCCTTCTGGCCATCCTTCATGCGTTCGACATAGTCGGCAAGCGTGGTCCAGCCATCATCCTTGGTCGAGCGGAATTTGGCGATCTTGAGGATACGGTCGCGGTTTGAAGCGTCCTCATAAAGACCTTCCTTGACGACAGCGCCAAAGTTTTCCCAGAAGGTTTCGAACCCGTCAGCATCTTTTTTGGCCGCCGTTTCAAGTTCGGACAGGATTTTTTTGGTCAGGCCGTTCTTGATTTTGGTCAGAACCGGATTGTGCTGCAGCATCTCACGCGAGACGTTTAGCGGCAGGTCCTGGCTGTCAACCACACCTGATACAAACCGCAACCATGGCGGCAGCAGGTCATCGGCACCCTCGGTGATGAACACCTTGCGCACGTAAAGTTTCAGGTGGCCTTTGCGTTGCGGCTCATACAGATCGAACGGACGCATGGTCGGCAGATAAAGAAGGCCGGTATATTCAATCGCACCTTCGGCGCGGTAATGGATGGTTTTCCACGGATCATCGAAGGCGTGCGAGTTATGTTTGTAAAACTCTTTGTATTGTTCTTCGGTGACTTCTGATTTTGGACGGGTCCAAAGGGCGGACGCCTCGTTCAGGGTTTCATCCCCGTCGCCCTTCATCAAAACAACCGGAATGCCGATATGATCGGAATAGGTTTTGACGATGTGTTTCAGGCGGTGCTCGTCGGTGAATTCTTTGTATTCGTCGGTCAGATGCAGGGTGATTTGCGTGCCGTGGCCTTCCATTTCGGCCTCGGCGATGGTGTATTCACCTTTGCCGTCTGATGACCATTTCCACGCCTGATCTTCACCGGCTTTTTTGCTGACGACATCGACTTTGCCAGCGACCATGAAGGCCGAATAAAACCCGACACCAAATTGACCGATTAGATCAACATCTTTTGGCGCGTCGGATTTGGCAACAGCATCAAGGAATTTGGCAGTGCCGGAATTGGCAATGGTGCCGAGGTTGTCAATCAGGTCTTCCTTGTTCATCCCGATCCCGTTGTCGGCAATCGTCAGAACATTACGAACGTCATCGGTCAGCAGGCGGACCTTGAAGTCAGCATCCCCTGCAAGCAGATCCGGATTGGCAATTGCTTCATAGCGCAGCTTGTCACACGCATCGGATGCGTTTGAAATCAGCTCGCGCAGGAAGATGTCCTTGTTGGAATAAAGCGAATGGACAACGATATCGAGCAGTCGGCTAACCTCGGCCTCGAACCGCATTTTTTCTTCCGTCATGACCTCTTTTTTCTCCTGTATTTCAATCATCTACTGACCATCCCCGATATTGGCAGAAGGTTCAGCAACTCAAAGGGTTAAAGCATAAGCCGTGCTTGATATGCGTCAAGGCACCTTGCAGCGCAAGTCCTCTATCCTAAGTATAGATATAGACGGTTTTTTCCGGGGGCGCGCAAACCACACAATATGCGTTCCCAAATGTCCCGGTGTTGAAAAGCATCCGGGGTGAAACGGTGGGGTGCAATGCCCTGCTACACGTCCAAGGCTGTATAACAGGAGGCCGTATCATGAACGTTCCCGTTCAGATCACCTATCGCGATGTTGATCAGTCAGATGCGCTTGATGAGCGTATTCATTACAAGGTGCAAAAACTCGAAGACACCTTTGATCGCATGACCAGTTGTCATGTCATTGTCGAACGTCCACAAGCGTCTCATAAACACGGAAATCGCTTTGCCGTGCATTTCGGCATCCATGTGCCGGGCAAGGAAATCATGGTGAAGCGCGACAGTGCCGACCACGCCCATGAGGATGTCTACATCGCACTTAAAAACAGTTTTCAGGCCGCCCGTCGACAGCTTAAAGAATATGCCGATAAGATGCGGAACCATTAAGGTCCCTGTTGGGATTAAATAAAGGACGGGGCGACCGGTTGGTCGCCCCGTTTTGTGTTTCGGAACAGTCCCCATCGGCGGGTGGCGCAAGGGGGCAGGTCCAAGGGATTTCCGAAACGCAATTGTATCGCTTGCACAGAATAATGTGCGTGGGCTTAAACGTTGCCTGACTGGTAAAGGACGGTGAACCGGCCTGGGTTTGCCGGTTCAATCATTGGTTGGACACGGAGCATGTGCTCGGCAAACCGGGGTGATGACGTCCAGTTGTTCAGGTCCGTGCGAGATCGAAAACGGGACATGATGACAAGCGTTTTTCCGTCGTCCCCAAGGAACAAACGCCCGCCAAGAAGTCCGTCGATTTCCGGGGCGACGCGGGTTTGAAATGCTGTCTGAAGCGTGACAAAGGCATCATATTGGCCGGGTTTTGGCGTAACCTGACTGATGGTGATGATTTCATCCACCGGTGTTTGATGGGGATCACTCATGCACAAACCTCCAGCACCTTTTGCGGTGCCCGTGATGTTTGTTGTGCATCCGGATAGCGGGCATTTCGAAGGGCTGTTGCCCACCACTTCAAGTCACCGACCATGTGGTTCAGAGCATTTTCGCTGCTGGTGGCATTGGTCGGCTGCCCTTGGGAGTCAAACAGGTCCCAGACATTGGGAAAACTGACCACGTCGCGCATGGTGACAACATGCAGTTCAGCAAAGACAAGGCGCAACTGTTCAACGGCGCGCAAGCCGCCAGACATCCCGCCATAGGATACGAATGCCAGCGGTTTGCGCCGCCATTGCGGTTTGGCGGCATCAATCAGCAACTTAAGCTCGCCGGTAAAACTGTGATTGTATTCCGGGGTGACGACGATGAAGGCGTCAGCCTCGCTCAAGGCCGTGTGGAGTTCGCCAATGCCCGGATGCTGATCGTCAACATGACGTGACGGAAGGTCCAGAACAGAAGGATCAATCGTTTCAATGGACAGCTCGGGGTCTTTTTTCAGGGTTTCGACAGCCCAGTTCGCGACCGTGTCACAGAACCGTCCTTCACGCGCACTGCCATAAATGACAGCAAGATTGAATGTCTCTTTCACGGGTTTGACTCCTTGATATTTTCGCAACAAGGAGTAATGCTATAAAACCTTAACTATAGTTCAGGTCAAGCAGGAAAATATGCATCGTGTTTTTCACAGGTAGGGAACCTAAAAATGGTGGAAGTCGGACCATTACAGCGTTATTTAAGTGTTGGTGATGTTGCACGCCGTTGCGGAATTTCCGTCTCGGCCGTTCATTTTTACGAGCGTAAAGGCCTGATCAGTTCCATCCGGACCGATGGCAATCAACGCCGTTTTCATCGCGGTATTCTGCGTAAGCTTGCGATTATCAAGGTGGCACAAAAAACGGGTATTCCGCTTGCAGAAATTGGGGCAGCCCTTGATAAATTACCACGCAATACGGTGCCAACGGCCGAGGATTGGGCAAAGCTGTCCTCGCAGTGGCGCGATGATCTGAATGAACGGATTGATCAATTGACCCGGCTTCGGGATCAATTGGGGCAATGTATCGGTTGTGGGTGTCTGTCAATTTCCGACTGCCCCTTGCGCAACCCTTATGATGAGTTGGCACAGGCCGGGCCGGGGGCCAGATTGCTTGAGATGGACGAGCCCGACACACCGTAATTTCCCCACAGACTGTTTGGTCCTGCGTCGGACGCATGGGAGGCTGCGGGCTGAATGCTTGACATTCCAGCGGTTCGAGTGTTGAAAGGCCAGATGAATGGGGCGGCCCGGATCATTGGGCAGTCCATTGAAAGAGTTTGATGCAGATTTCAACCCGATCCGGTCCTCGTATCCTTGCCATATTGGGGCCGACCAACACCGGCAAGACCCATTTGGCCATGGAACGGATGTTGGCACACACGACCGGGATGATCGGGTTCCCGTTGCGTCTTTTGGCGCGCGAAAATTACGACCGCGCGGTGGCCAAGGTCGGCAAGGGTGCGGTTGCGCTGATTACCGGCGAAGAACGCATCCTGCCCAAAACAGCCCGTTATTTCATGTGTACGGTCGAGGCCATGCCGGTGGCCAAGCAGGTCGAATTTCTGGGTGTTGATGAAATCCAGATGTGCGCCGATCCTGAACGCGGGCATGTGTTTACCGACCGGCTGTTGCATGCACGTGGACGTTCGGAAACCATGTTTATGGGGGCGGAAACCATCCGTCCGGTGATCCGAAAACTGGTTGATAATGTTGAATTTGATACCCGCGCGCGATTTTCAACCCTGACCTATAGCGGGGCCAAGAAAATCCAGCGTCTTCCTGCTCAGTCGGCCATTGTGACGTTTTCGGCACAGGAAGTTTATGCGGTTGCCGAACTGGTGCGCCGTCAAAAAGGCGGGGCGGCGGTCGTCCTTGGCGCGCTGAGCCCGCGTACGCGCAATGCCCAGGTTGAAATGTTCCAGAATGGTGATGTTGAACATCTGATTGCAACGGATGCAATTGGCATGGGGCTTAACCTTGATCTTGACCATGTCGCCTTTGCCGCCATGCACAAGTATGATGGTAAATTCAATCGGTCGCTTTCGGCGGCGGAAACGGCACAGATTGCCGGACGTGCGGGACGCCACATGAATAACGGGTCGTTCGGGGTGACGGGCAACCTTTCGGGGATCGATCCTGACATCATCGAACAAATCGAATCACATGAATTCGAACCACTGGCAAAAGTGTTTTGGCGCAATGCGCGACTTGAATTTCGCAGCATCGATGCGCTGCAAAAATCATTGCGTCGACGGTCAGAGGACCCGACCCTGATTTTGGCGCGCGAGCCGGTCGATGAAATTATGTTGGAGCATCTGGCCCAGAACGAAGACGTTGCACGGATTGCAACAGCACCGGATCGGGTGCAATTGCTGTGGGAAGTCTGCCAGATTCCCGACTTTAGAAATATCCATACCGATACGCATCCAAGGCTGCTAACATCGATCTATCGTTATCTGGCGAAACCCGGAAGCAGACTGCCAATCGACTGGTTGGGCGAACAAGTCTTGCGTCTGGATCGTTATGATGGTGATATCGATCAGTTATCATCACGTTTGGCAGGTATTCGCGTCTGGACATATGTATCGCATAAGCATCACTGGCTCGAAGATGCCAATCATTGGCAGGAACGTACACGTGCCATTGAGGACAAGCTGTCAGATGTGCTACATGAACGCCTGACCCAAAGGTTCGTCGATAGACGAACTTCGGTTTTATTGAAAAGTCTCAAGGACAAGTCTGAACTCATGTCTACCATCACTGCGAATGGTGAAGTACAGGTCGAAGGTGAATTTGTCGGCCGTCTTGAAGGATTCCGTTTCATCGCTGATGAAACCGATGCTGCTTTCGAAGGCAAGGCAATTGCCAGTGCCGCACGTCGCGCGTTGACAGGCGAAATCGCCCAACGCGTCAAACAACTTGAAACCGATGAAGACGATAAATTCTCGGTGAATGGGCAGCTCGATGTCATTTGGAGCGGTGCGCAGGTTGGCGTGCTGAAAAAAGGTGACACGGTTCTGTCTCCTGAGGTCCATGTGATCGACAGCGAGTTCTTTGACGGTCCGACCCGCGAACGTGTGCGAACACGTCTGCAGAATTTCATCAATTCCCATATCGAAACGCGGCTTAAAATGCTGACCCGTCTGCGTGACTGTCAGCTTTCCGGGCCTATTCGGGGTCTTTTGTTCCAGCTGAACGAAGGTCTGGGCTGTGTTCCACGTTCGGAACTTGAAAGCCTGGTCAAGGATTTGTCGGACGAAGACCGCAAAGCACTTGCCAAGCTTGGCGTGCGTTTGGGTGTTGAAACCGTCCATGTGCTTGACGCGCTTAAGCCCGATCCGGTTGAGCTGCGCGGCATTCTTTGGGCCGTTGCGCGCGAACTTGATGCATTGCCAGAGTTGCCGCCTGCTGGCCGCACGTCGGTGCCCAATGACCGGGCGAACTCCAAGGGGTTCTATCTGGCGGCTGGCTATATGCCGGTGGGGCCTTTGGCTGCACGTGTTGATATGCTCGAACGCTTTGCCGCATTGCTGCGTCAGAAGGCACGGGAAAACGATGGCAAAGTCCGTCCTGATCCCGATCTTCTGTCACTTCTGGGTTGTACGGTCGAACAGGCTGAAGGCGTGTTTACCGCACTTGGCTGGCGTGCCGAGGTGACCAAGGTCAAGAAATCGACGCTTGAAGCCAAAGACACCGAGAAAAATGCGCCAGCACCTGCGAAAGCAGAAAATGCTGATGCAGCCAAGGATGCCGTCAAGGCGGATGCTGCTGAGCCTGCTGCAAATGCAGAAGCACCAGCCGAAGCAGAAGCATCTGTCGAGGCGAAAGCCGAAGAAGTCGCCAAAGAGCCAGAAGCAGCGGCTGAACCTGTTGTTGCCAAGGCTGAGGCGGGTGCTGGTGCTGGTGAAGACGCTGCCGATGTAAAGCCGGTTGAAACCGACGCGGATGGTGATGAACTGGTCGAAGTTAAATTCTTCGTCCGGGTTGATCGTCGCAAGCGCGGCGGTGGTGCTGCTGGTCGTGGTCAGCGCGGTCCGCGTCAGGACGCACGCGGCGGCAAAGGCGCACCAAAAGGTAAGGGTGGTAATCGTCCGAACCGTGGCGGTGGTAACGGTGATCGTTCTGGCAAACCGGGTGGGCGCAATCCTGCACCGGCGAAAGAAAACAAGATCAACGAAGACTCGCCCTTTGCCAAGCTCAAGGAAATGCTTGAAGCCAAAGGCTGATCGCGTAGCATATGAATTTCCAGAACGGCGATCCTTTTGGGTCGCCGTTTTGCGTTTGAAGGCCTGCTGCGTTAAATGATGTTTGATCAATGATACGGGGACCGAGACGGTCGTGACGGAACTTGCGGAAAAACTTCGGGTTGATAAATGGCTGTGGCACGCACGATTTTATAAAACGCGGTCACTTGCCAGCAAAGCCTGCCAGGCGGGCCATATCGTCTTGAACGGTCAGTCGGTGTCCAAGTCCAGTGCGACAGTATCGGTGGGCGATCATCTGCAATTCTTTCAGGGGCCGCATCTTCGTGTGGTCGAAGTGGTCGCACTTGGCGAACGTCGCGGACCCGCCCCCGAGGCACAGGCGCTTTATACCGATCATTCCCCGCCGCGCGTGGCAAAAAAGGAAGTTGCGTCTGATATTCGCACGGCCCCTGTAGGCGCGCGTGAAGCAGGTTCCGGACGGCCGACAAAGGCAGAAAGACGTGCGCTTGATCGTTTACGGGGCGATGACGAAGACTCCTAAAATCAGTGAAATTGATGTGATTCTTTCAACCCGTTGTGATCTACGACAGGCTAATACGCGAACATAGTAATGAGGGCGTGTATTATACTGTGTGGTAACCATTCGTATCGGGTTGTACGCAGATCAGGAATTTCTTGCCAGTGAGAAGGGGATCGGCTATTGGTCCTATCTAATGGTATAGTTAATCGCCTTTTGGGTGGTATGGATTTTGAGTCACGGAGTATGTCGGCCCTATGACACGTCACGCCAGACGACATCCCGCATTGAATATCGGGACATTGTCGCATTTGCAGACAGGCCGCTTTGCCTTGTTGGTTGCCGCATTGGTGATCAACCTGTTGTCACTGGCGTTGCCGATTACCTTGCTGCAAGTTTATGACCGTGTGTTGCCGCATAACTCGATCCCGACACTGACCCTGCTTATCCTTGGTGTGATGGCTGCGTTGATGATCGAGGCCATCTTGCGTTTGGGACGGGCCTATATCTCTTCGTTGTCCGCAGCAAAGTTTGAACATCGCAGTTCACAGGCCGCTGTTGGGCATCTGTTGTCGGCAAGTTTGACCGATTATGACAAAACCGCCCCCGGGTTACATTTGCAGCGCCTTAACAGTCTGAACATGTTGCGTGATTTCTATTCCGGTCAGGCGATTGGGGCGGTCATCGACTTGCCGTTCATTGTTTTGTTCCTGGGCTTGATTGCGGTGATCGGCGGGGTGCTTGTTGCGGTTCCGCTGGGCATTCTAATTGCGTTTTTTATCACCGCACTCGTGCTGGGGCGGCAATTGCGCAAGGCGCTTGATCAGCGTAGCCAGTCTGATGAGCGGCGCTATAATTTCATTATCGAAACCCTTACCGGGGTACATACGATCAAGTCGATGGCGATGGAAAACTTGATGATCCGTCGTCATGAGCAGCTTCAGGTTCAGTGTGCCGAGGACGACCTTATCGCGGCACGTTCCGCCCATGCGGCCGTTAATGCCAGTGCGACATTTTCAATGCTGACCATGGTTCTGGTTGCCGCTGTTGGCAGTGTTCTGGTGATTGATGGGGATCTGACGGTTGGGGGGCTTGCGGCCTGCACCATGCTGGCCGGGCGATCTATTCAGCCCCTTCAGCGCGCCATGAGCCTTTGGACCCAGTTTCAGAATATCCGGGTGGCGCGGCAGCGCTGTCAGGAACTATTTGAAATAGAACCAGAAGACGATGATGGCTCGCCCGAGATGCCGTTGCTTGATGGCAAGATTGAGTTGCTCAATGTGTCCTTTGCGCACGGCGATGGCAAAAAGGTGTTTGATGGTCTTGATCTGGTGATTGAGCCGGGTGAGTCTGTTGCCATTACCGGTGACAACGGGACCGGTAAAACCACGTTGCTGTGGATGTTGATGGGGGCGTTGCGTCCGGATCATGGGGAAATCCTGCTCGATGGCAGGGAAATCGGTAACTACAGTTCTGAATCCATTCGTCGCCAGATTGCCTATTTGCCACAACATGGCGTGATGTTCAAAGGGACGATCATTGAAAACATCACCGGTTTTCGCAAGGACATCGGCGTTGAACGTGTGGTCGAAATTGCCCGCCGCCTTGGGCTTGATGATATCGTCATGCGCATGCCGCACGGCTATGACACCGAAGTGGGCGGGCAGGCATCTGAGACCCTGCCGCGCGGGGTGAAGCAGCGGATCGCCGTTGCCCGTGCGTTGATTGATTATCCCCGTATTGTGCTGTTTGACGAAGCCAATAGCTCGCTTGATATTGCGGGTGACAACATAATGACCAGTCTGATGCTGGAATTGAAGAAACATTGCACGCTTGTGATGGTTTCACACCGTCCGTCATTGATTGCGCTGGCCAACAAGCAATACCGCCTGGTTGATCAACGTCTTGTGCCGGTTCTTAAGCGGACCAATCAACGGGTCGCAAAGGTGGGTTCAAAAGGCACTGTGTCTGTTAAGGCGGGGGCGTCGTCATGAATATCGAAAACATGGAATTTGCCCAAAATTACCGCATGGGCCTTGCCAGCACAGATTCGCAGTCGGACTTTGATGCTTGCCTCTGGCCATTGCTTCAGGCCTTGGGATGGCGCGGCTTGCCCCGTCAGGTTGCCGAAGCTTTGCCGCATATGGATCAGGCGCTTGATCTCACCGATTTTCGCAATGTTCTCGCGCATTTGAATTATCAGTCGCGCGAAATCGATGTGGTGTTTAGCCAGATTGACGACCGTCTGATGCCGTGTCTGTTTGTGCCAGATAATGGCACCGCACTGGTTGTCATTCGTCCGGAAGCAAACGGCATTCGGGTGTATGACGGCGGCACCGACCGTGAGATAGTGATCAAGGCGTCGTCCTTGCCCGGCAGGCTCTATCAATTCAGCAGCGCAAACCGTCGCGAACGCTATTTCGAAGATGACAAACGCGGCTGGTTTGGCGGTATTGCGACGCGGTTTTCACAGCTTGGGTATCAGTTGTTACTGATTACCTTTGTGCTCAACATCATGGCATTGGCGACGCCGATCTTCGTGATGGGCATCTATGATCGCGTGATTGGAACGCGGTCGATTTCAATGTTGATCCAGTTTTCAATTGGTATCGGCATCATCCTGATCATGACATGGGTATTGCGCACGTTGCGCAGCCAGATCGTCAGCCATTTTGGGGCGCGACTGGATACCTTGGTCAGTGGGGCGATCTTTGAACGGTTGCTAGCACTGCCGCCTGCATTCACCGAACGTGCACCGGTTGGGGTCCAGATTTCGCGTATCCGTGATTTTGAAAGTGTGCGCGAGTTTTTCACCGGTCCGATGGCCATGGTGATGCTTGAAATGCCGTTTGTGCCGATCTTTTTGATTGTGATGTTCTATCTCGGCGGCTGGCTTGCCATGGTCCCGATTGCGCTGATTGGCGTTTTTGCCCTGATTGGTCTTATATCCTTCCCCATTGTTTCACGTCGGGTGTCGGAACTCGGGCGCAATGGCGCCAACCGTCAGGAATTTCTGGTCGAAACAGTCGGAAAGATGTCGGCCCTGAAATATACCGCGTCGGAAAAACGCTGGTTGTCGCGGTTTCGCGAAATTTCGGCTGATACGGCCTATGCCGGCTTCCGGGTTTCGATGGTCAATAACGTGATCAATACGCTGGCACAGATTCTTATGATTTCATCTGGCGCTTTGGTGTTGGCCTTCGGAGCCAATCAGGTGATGAATGCCCAAATGAGTGTCGGTGCCCTTGTGGCATCGATGATGCTGGCGTGGCGTGTTCTTGGCCCGATCAATCAGGCCTTTATCGGTATGCCGCGGTTGGCGCAATTGCGCGGCAGTGTGCGCCAGATTAACCGGCTTATGACGATTGCGCCCGAAGGTGACTTGGTGCCGCGTTCCGTTGATCAGCGCCGTTTTGCCGGAGCTGTCAGTTTCTCCCGCGTCAGTTTCCGCTATAGCCCGGAGTCAGACCCGGCACTTGTCGGGGTTAATTTTGATATTAAACCGGGACAGGTCATTGCCGTTGTCGGGGCAAATGGTGCGGGTAAATCATCGCTGATCAAGCTGGTCGCGGGGATGTATCAACCCCAGGCCGGTGCGGTTTTGATTGATGGAGCCGATATTCGCCAGATGGATCCGCAAACCCTGCGTCAGGCGATTTCATATGTGCCGCAGGATATTGAATTTTTCCGCGGCTCCATTGCGCAAAACCTGCGTCTGGCGAACCCGGTGGCATCACAGGATGATTTGCGCATGGCCTGCATGTCGGCCGGTGTTTTGCAAGATATCGAAAATTTGCCCAAGGGTTTCACAACGCGTGTCGGTGATCAGCATTCTTCGCGATTTTCCGCAAGCTTCCTGCAGCGCCTTGCCTTGGCGCGTGCATTTGTTCGCGAAGCCCCGGTCATTTTGTTTGATGAGCCGACCAATGGTCTGGACCAAAAAGCAGATCGGGCGTTTCAGCATACGATCAATCGTTTGCGGGGCGGTTCGACCATCTTCCTCATTACCCATCGGCCAAGCCATCTTGATCTGGCCGATCGCATACTTGTACTTGAAGCGGGACAGTTGCGCGGCGATGCGCCGCCCGAACGGATCAAGCAGCAAGTGATAGACGGAGGCTACCTATGAGTGACGTGGCAGTTCAGAATACTGCGATCGAGCGGTTCCGTCGTTCACGACGTATGGCGCGCTATTTGTCGCATGCGGTATTGCTTGAAGAAGGTGGGATTTCGATCTTTGTGCGGTCCGCTCTGATTATGCTTTCGGTCGGTTTTCTTGCCCTGATTGCATGGGCAGCGACAACGCAAATCAAGGAAACCGCCATCACATTTGGTCAGGTCATGCCAACCGGTGCAGTCAATAAAATCCAGCATCTTGAAGGCGGAATCATTGATCAAATCATGATCCGCGATGGTGATCTGGTGGAAAAAGGGCAGGTTTTGATCCGCCTTAAGCCCGAATCAGCGCAGGCGGAGCTTTCGCAAACCGAAACCAAACTTGGCAATTTACGTCTGGAAGCCGAACGTTATCGCGCACTGGCCGAAGGCCGCGTGCCTGATTTTTCGACAATGCTGGGGCAGTATCCTGAATTGGCGCTCAATCAGCAGGAAATCTATAACATCCAGACTGAACTTGATGCCAATCAGACCGAAATTCTTCAGGTTCAGATCAAGGAACGCAATGCGGAGCTGGCACAGCTAAGCCAGCAGGAAGCCACCCTTCGCAAATCGCTTGGCCTGCTAAATCAGGAAGTCACCATGCGTCGGTCGCTCTATGAGCAGGGGCTGAACTCCAAGGTGCTTTTCCTCAATATTCAGCGTGAATTGAATGAAGCACAGGGCAGTCTTTCGGGTGTTGTTGCCGAAAAGGCACGTGCACGCGAAACTATTGCCGAAGCAAACTTGCGGCTTAATGAGTTGGAAAAAAGTCAACGCGAAGAGGCGATTACAGAGCTTGGTCGTCTTGGCGGTGAAATCGCACAGGCCAGCGAAACCTTGCGGAAATTACGTGACCGTGTCGCGCGACTTGAAATCGTGGCTCCGGCGCGTGGCTATATCAAGGGGCTTCAATTCTCAACCATTGGCGGGGTCATTGCACCGGCGCAGGTGGTGATGGAACTGGTCCCGGCAGATGACGTGCTGATTGCGGAAACCCGTATATCGACTGAGGATATCGGACATGTTCATCTTGGTCAGCCGGTCACGGTTAAAGTCAGTGCCTTCGACTTTATACGATATGGTGGTATCAAGGGTGAATTGGTATCGATATCGGCCTCTACTTTTGTAGACGAAGATGGACAACCGTATTATAAAGGTAAAGTTGCTCTTAACGCTGACTCTGTCGGTGAGGGGGCTTCTGCTCAAAAGATCATACCCGGGATGACCGTTCAGGCGGATATTCAGACCGGGGAGAGGACCCTTCTGCAGTATCTGCTGAAACCGGTTTATGTCTCGCTTGATCAGGCGTTCTCTGAACGATGAGCATTTAATTGGTCCCGCTGGAAATGAAATGCTCATTTCTACTGCCCGGCCGCACATTTCTCTGGTTTAAATCAGGGAATCTATACTAATGTATAGAATGTGTGGGGTGGGTGTATCCATCTCGCACTTTACGGAGAGTGGGTGAATGGCGGACGATCCTCGCGAAACTGAAAACGCACGTGACAATGGCAACGGTGACTTCAATCAAGAAGATGCACCGAATGATTTGTTGCGCGGCGATGGTCAGGGTGACGAAAGCGAAGAGCTGGTCGAGCTGCATGATGATCAGGCCAATGCACCCAGCGTGCCCGATCAGGAATTAGGATCTGTCCACTACGGCAATCAGGTCTTTAACCCACAGGGCGAGCAACAGCAAACCTTCCGTCGGCGCAACGCATCCAGTCAGCGTCAGGAACGCAATCAGGCTGCTGAAGCCACCGAAAAGCAAACCATAGCTCAGGCTGAGCAGGCCGAGTTTGATCGCAACGTCGACACGGGTGCAGACACAGCTGATTCCAGTGCCGGTGCGGCGGGTGCGGATGATGTATCGCTCAAATCCGATCCCAGTACGGTTGACCTGCCTGAAAGCAACCTCTCAACCAACGATACAACAGATTTGCGCGGTGAACGGGACGTTCCCAGCCGTGAAGGCCGTGAAAGCCTTAACCCGGATGTCGTGCCGACCGAAGAGCAGGCTGCTGCGGTTGAGGCGGAGGAACAAGCTCCCGACGAGACCGAGGACACGCAAGACGATACCGTTGACGACATCGTCGAAGACGTTGTGGAGGACCCCAAAGTTGCCGATGCGCCTGACCTTGTGGCCGGTGATGTCAGTGGGTCGGAAGACAGCGCGATTTCGCTTAATGTTTCTGCGGCCCTGAATGATCTTGATGGCGGCAATGAGACGCTCACAATCGTTATTTCCGGTGTTCCAGATGGCGCAATCCTGTCGGCGGGTACCGATAATGGCGATGGAACCTGGTCGCTTTCAGCAGGCCAGCTTGCGGGGCTAACCATCACGCCAGCCGACGATTTCAGCGGCAGTTTCGACCTTAGCGTGACGGCAACCAGCCGCGAAAGCAACGGGACAACGGCATCAAGCAGCTCGACCATGACGGTTGATGTTGCCGGTGTTGCCGATGGCGCGACCCTTGATGTCTCAAATGCCAGCGGTTCTGAAGACAGCGCCATCGCGCTTAGCATTGATACCGAGCTTCTTGATGGTAGTGAAAGTCTGTCTATCACGATTTCCGGTGTTCCGGACGGGGCGATCCTGTCGGCTGGTACCGATAACGGGGACGGCACATGGTCGCTCACGCCTGAACAGCTCGAAGGTTTGACGATCACGCCAGCGGATGACTTCAGCGGCGAAATCAACCTGACCGTCCTGGTGTCGACCACCGACGGCGATGACACCGCCGTCGTGATGGAAGAACTCACCGTCGATGTTGGCGGTACGGCCGATGCGCCGACGCTTGATGTAGCAGATGCGTCTGGCAATGAAGACAGCGCGATTGCGCTCGACATTGATGCCGGTCTGACAGATTCCAGTGAAGTTCTCACTGTGACGATCTCCGGTGTTCCGGACGGGGCAACCTTGTCGGCAGGCACGGATAATGGGGATGGCACCTGGACGTTGGGATCGGATGATCTTGAGGGTCTGACGATTACGCCAGCGGATGACTTCTCTGGAAGCTTTGACTTGGGTGTCACCGCCCAGTCTGCGGATGGTGAAGATGTCGCCGTAACAACAGATAGCCTGACGGTTGATGTTGCGGGTGTTGCTGATGCTCCGACGTTGGAAACGTCTGACGCTTCTGGCAATGAAGACAGTGCCATTGCGCTGGATATTGATGCGGGTCTGACCGACAGCTCTGAAACACTGACGGTCACCATCTCCGGTGTTCCGGACGGTGCGACCCTGTCGGCGGGCACGGATAACGGTGACGGTACATGGACGCTATCGTCTGGTGACCTTGAAGGCTTGACGATTACACCGGCCGACGACTTCTCTGGCAGCTTTGATCTTGGTGTGACGGCCCAGTCTGCGGATGGCGAGGATGTCGCCACGACCAGTGGATCAATCACGGTTGATGTCGCCGGTGTTGCCGACGCGCCAACACTTGAACTTACAGATGCGATGGGTGCTGAAGATTCGGCCATTGCACTGGATATTGATGCAGGCCTGACGGATAGCTCGGAAACGCTGACGTTGACGATCTCTGGTGTTCCGGATGGTGCGACTTTGTCTGCGGGTACGGATAATGGGGATGGCACTTGGACTTTGTCGTCGGGTGATCTTGAAGGCCTGTCGATTACACCTGCCGATGACTTTAGTGGCTCGTTTGATCTTGGTGTGAGCGCTCAGTCTACGGATGGTGAAGATGTTGCCGTCACGACTGATAGTCTGACGATTGATGTTGCTGGCGTTGCAGATGCGCCAACGCTTGAGACTTCGAATGCCTCTGGCTCTGAAGACAGTGCCATCGCCCTTGATATTGATGCCGGTCTGACGGATTCTAGTGAGACGCTTACAGTCACGATCTCCGGTGTTCCGGATGGTGCGACCCTGTCGGCTGGCACCGATAATGGCGATGGGACCTGGACGCTGAGCTCAACCGACCTTGAAGGCCTGTCGATCACACCGGCGGATGACTTCTCTGGAAGCTTTGACTTGGGCATCATTGCCCAGTCTGCGGATGGTGAAAACGTTGCCAATGTTAGCGATACCATCACAGTTGATGTAGCTGGTGTCGCCGATGCGCCGACGCTGGATGTGGCGGATGCGTCTGGTACTGAAGATAGTGCGATTGCGCTCGATATTGATGCGGCTCTGACAGATTCCAGTGAAGTTCTCACTGTCACGATCTCTGGCGTGCCGGATGGCGCAACCTTGTCTGCTGGTACCGACAATGGCGATGGCACCTGGACGTTGGAATCGGATGACCTTGAAGGCCTGACGATCACCCCGGCGGATGACTTTAGCGGCTCGTTTGATCTTGGTGTGAGCGCTCAGTCTGCGGATGGTGAAGACGTTGCGACGACCAGTGGTTCGATCACGGTTGATGTTGCGGGTGTTGCCGATATGCCAACGCTTGATGTTGCGGATGCGTCTGGCAACGAAGATTCGGCTATTGCGCTGGATATCGATGCCGGTCTGACGGATTCCAGCGAAACTCTGACAGTTACGATCTCCGGCGTACCGGACGGTGCGACCCTCTCGGCCGGTACGGATAACAGCGATGGCACATGGACCTTGTCGTCTGGCGACCTAGAAGGTTTGACGATTACCCCGGCAGATGACTTTAGTGGTTCGTTCGACATTGGTGTGACGGCACAGTCTGCGGATGGCGGAGACGTTGCGACGACCAGCGGATCAATCACGGTTGATGTTGCTGGCGTCGCGGATGCACCGACGTTGAAAACGTCTGACGCTAGCGGTTCGGAAGACAGCGCGATTACGCTGGATATCAATGCGGGCCTTACCGATAGCTCGGAAGTTCTGACGGTGACCGTCTCCGGTGTTCCGGATGGTGCGACTTTGTCGGCTGGTACGAATAACGGCGATGGGACATGGACCCTGTCGTCGGCTGATCTTGAAGGACTGACGATTACACCGGCAGATGACTTTAGCGGTTCGTTCGATCTTGATGTTACAGCGCAATCGGCAGATGGCGAAGATGTCGCGACGACTTCTGGTTCGATCACGGTTGATGTTGCCGGTGTAGCTGATGCGCCGGCGCTGGAAACGTCTGACGCCAGTGGCTCAGAAGACAGTGCGATTGCGCTCGATATCAATTCTGGCCTTACCGACAGTTCCGAAACTCTGACAGTGACGATCTCCGGTGTCCCGGACGGGGCGACCCTGTCGGCTGGTACAGATAATGGGGATGGCACCTGGACGTTGAGTTCAGGCGACCTTGAAGGCCTGACAATTACGCCTGCTGATGATTTCAGTGGGTCGTTTGATCTTGGTGTGAGTGCTCAGTCTGCGGACGGTGAAGATTTTGCCGTAACGACCGACAGTCTGACAGTTGATGTCGCCGGTGTTGCGGATGCGCCAACGCTTGATGTTTTGGATGCGTCTGGCAATGAAGATTCAGCCATCGCCCTTGATATCGATGCCGGTCTGACGGACGGCTCCGAAACGCTAACAGTAACCATCTCGGGTGTTCCGGATGGTGCAACTTTGTCGGCGGGTACGGATAATGGTGATGGTACTTGGACTCTGTCATCGGGCGATCTTGAAGGTTTGACGATTACGCCAGCGGATGACTTTAGTGGCTCGTTTGATCTTGGTGTGACGGCGCAGTCTGCGGATGGCGAAGATGTCGCGATGACCAGCGGATCAATCACGGTTGATGTTGCGGGCGTTGCGGATGCGCCGACATTGGATGTTGCGGATGCATCTGGCACTGAAGACAGCGCGATCGCGCTCAACATCGACGCAGGTCTGACCGATAGTTCAGAAACCTTGACGATCACGATCTCTGGTGTTCCGGACGGTGCTACGCTGTCTGCCGGTACCGATAACGGGGATGGTACGTGGACTTTGTCGTCGGATGATCTGGCGGGGCTCTCGGTTACACCGCCTTCTGATTATAGCGGTAGTTTCGATCTTCAAATTACAGCGAGCACACAAGACGGCGTTGATATCGCAAGTGTTTCTGACACAGTGATGGTGGATGTGATTGGCGATGCTGATCTGCCTACACTTGAAGTTTCGAACGCCAGCGGTTCGGAAGACAGCGCAATTGCGCTTGATATTGACGCCGGGCTAACAGATTCCAGCGAGACACTTACAGTCACGATCTCTGGCGTACCGGATGGTGCGACCCTGTCGGCTGGCACCGACAACGGTGACAGCACATGGACGCTGTCATCGGGTGATCTTGAGGGCCTGACGATTACACCTGCGGATGATTTTAGCGGATCATTTGATCTGGGCGTGACGGCACAGTCTGCCGACGGCGAAGATGTTGCGACGACCACGGGCTCAATCACAGTTGATGTTGCCGGTGTCGCCGATGCACCAACACTTGATGTCGTGGGTGTATCTGGAAATGAAGATTCAGCGATTGCGCTGGATATTGATGCGGGTCTAACAGATTCCAGTGAAGTTCTCTCTGTCACGATCTCCGGTGTTCCGGATGGTGCGACCCTGTCGGCGGGTACGGATAATGGTGACGGCACATGGACGTTGTCGTCGGGCGACCTTCAAGGTCTGACGATTACGCCTGCTGATGACTTCTCTGGCAGCTTCGATCTTGGCGTTACGGCACAGTCTGCGGATGGTGAAGACGTTGCCACGACCAGCGGTTCGATCACGGTTGATGTGGCGGGTGTCGCTGACGCTCCGACGTTGGAAACGTCTGACGCGAGCGGTTCGGAAGACAGTTCGATTGCACTTGATATCGATGCGGGTCTAACGGACAGCTCGGAAACTTTGACGGTAACCATCTCAGGTGTTCCGGATGGTGCGACCCTGTCGGCGGGTACGGATAATGGTGACGGCACCTGGACGCTGTCTTCTGGTGATCTTGAAGGTCTGACGATTACGCCGACTGATGATTTTAGCGGTTCGTTCGATCTGGGTGTGACGGCGCAGTCTGCGGATGGCGAAGATGTTGCGACGACCAGCGGATCAATTACGATTGATGTTGTTGGTGTTGCCGACGCACCGACGTTGGAAACGTCTGATGCGAGCGGTTCGGAAGACAGCGCGATTGCACTGGATATCGATGCGGGCCTGACCGACAGCTCTGAGACTTTGACGGTCACAATCAGCGGTGTTCCGGACGGTGCGACCCTGTCGGCTGGTACTGATAATGGTGACGGGACTTGGACGCTGTCGTCTGGTGATCTTGAAGGTCTGACGATTACACCAGCGGAAGACTTCTCTGGCAGCTTTGATCTTGGTGTGACTGCGCAGTCTGCGGACGGTGAAGACGTTGCGACGACCATGGGCTCAATCACAGTTGATGTTGCGGGCGTTGCGGATGCGCCAACGCTTGAGACTTCGAATGCCTTTGGCTCTGAAGACAGTGCCATCGCCCTTGATATCGGTGCTGGTCTGACGGATAGCTCGGAAGTTCTGACGATTACGATCTCCGGCGTTCCGGATGGTGCGACCCTGTCGGCTGGTACGGATAACGGTGACGGCACCTGGACGTTGGGTTCGGACGATCTTGAAGGTCTTACGATTACGCCAGTTGATGACTTCTCTGGTAGCTTTGATCTGGGCGTCACTGCTCAGTCTGCGGATGGCGAGGATGTCGCGGTTACGACAGATAGTTTGTCGGTTAATGTTGCCGGTGTTGCGGATGCGCCGACGCTGGAAACATCTGATGCGAGCGGTTCGGAAGACAGTGCGATTGCACTTGATATCGATGCGGGTCTGACGGACAGCTCCGAGACTTTGACAGTTACGATCTCCGGTGTTCCGGATGGTGCTACCCTGTCGGCCGGTACGGATAACGGTGACGGCATCTGGACGTTGTCGTCTGGTGACCTTGAAGGTTTGACGATTACACCTGCGGATGACTTTAGCGGTTCGTTCGATCTTGATGTTACAGCGCAGTCGGCAGATGGCGAAGATGTAGCGACGACTTCTGGTTCGATCACGGTTGATGTCGCTGGTGTTGCCGACGCGCCAACACTTGAACTTACAGATGCGATGGGTGCTGAAGATTCGGCCATCGCACTGGATATTGATGCAGGTCTGACGGATTCCAGCGAGACGTTGACAGTAACCATCTCCGGCGTGCCAGACGGTGCAACTCTGTCCGCTGGTACGAATAATGGCGATGGTACTTGGACGTTGTCGTCAGGCGATCTTGAAGGTCTTACAATTACCCCTGCGGATGATTATTCGGGATCATTTGATCTGAGTGTGACAGTGACCTCGGCCGACGGCGAAGATACTGCGAGTGTCACCGATGTCATCACAGTTGATATTGCCGGTGTTGCCGATACGCCGACGCTTGATGTGATTGACGCGTCGGGTGATGAAGATACCAACATAGCGCTTGATATCGACGCAGGGTTAAGTGATGCGTCCGAAGTTCTTTCCGTCACGATTTCTGGTGTTCCCGATGGTGCGAGCCTGTCGGCTGGTATCGATAATGGGGATGGCACATGGACGCTGTCGGCGGGAGACTTGGACGGACTGACGCTTACACCAGCGGATGACTATAGCGGATCGTTTGATCTGAGTGTGACGGTGACCTCGAGCGATGGCGACGATACCGCGAGTGTCTCGGACACCATCACGGTGGATGTTGCCGGTGTTGCCGATACGCCGACGCTTGATGCAAATGACGCGCCTGGTGATGAAGATACCAACATTGCACTTGATATTGACGCAGGTCTAAGCGACGCGTCCGAAGTTCTGTCCGTTACGATTTCGGGCGTTCCGGATGGGGCAACTCTGTCGGCTGGTAGCAATAATGGTGATGGGACCTGGACGCTGTCGGCGGGTGATCTGGACGGACTGACAATCAAACCTGCGGACGATTATAGCGGATCATTTGATCTGAGTGTCACGGTGACCTCGACCGATGGTGATGATACCGCAAGCGTTTCTGATACCATCACAGTGGATGTTGAGGGTGTTGCCGACACGCCAACCCTTGAGGTGTCGGATGCCAGCGGTGACGAAGGTAACAGCGTTGCACTGGATATCGATGCCGCCGTGACCGACAGCAGCGAAACGCTGAGCATTACCATCAGTGGCGTGCCGTCCGGCGCAACTTTGTCTGCGGGGACCAACAACGGTGATGGCACCTGGACCCTGACGTCCGCACAACTGGTCGGACTGACGATTGCCGCAGCCAGTGACTATTCCGGCACGTTTGAACTCAATGTTTCTGTGCAGTCGCGCGATGGCGATGACACCGCAACGACCACCGCCATTCTTGACGTCACGATTGAAGAAATGGTTGCTGCGGATGAAGTCGTTTGGGGATCTGATTCGAATGATAACATCGAGACCGGATCGGGCAACGACACCATCGGTTCTGGTGGCGGTCATGACACGATTTCAACCAATGCCGGCAATGACACGATCTGGGCCGGGAATGGCAATGATGTAATCTATGCTGGTGACGGTGACGACAGTGTCACCGGCGACGGTGGTGACGATTACATTGATGCCGGCGCTGGCAATGATACCGTTCACGGTGGTGAAGGTGAAAATACGATCTATGGCGGATCGGGGAATAACTACATCACTGGCGGCAGCGATGACGACAGTATCTATGCCAGCGACGGTGACAACATCATCTATGCCAACGAGGGTAATAACCATATTGAAACCGGTGCAGGCAATGACAGCCTGTATGCCGGGAGTGGTGATGACACAATCCTTGGGGGCGATGGCGACAACTACGTCAGCGCAGGCGAGGGTGAAAATTACATTGCAACCGGATCTGGCAATGATCGCATTACGTCAGGAAGTGACGACGACACGATCATTGGTGGGGACGGCAACAACGAAATAACCGCTGGCGAAGGCAAAAACACCATCTGGGCGGGGTCTGGTAACGATACCATCAGCACCGGTTCGGAAAATGACAAAATTTATGCCGGAGACGGTAACAACACGATTTCCGCGGGTGGTGGGAATAACATCATCGAAACAGGCAGCGGTAACGACAGCATCACCGCAAGCGGCGGCAATGATACGGTCAATGCTGGCGATGGGAATGACAATATCGATGTTGGCGACGGTAGAAACAAAGTCTGGGGTGAGGGCGGTGACGACTCCATCCATGGCACTTGGGGCAATGACAGCTTCTTTGGCGGCGATGGGAACGACATTCTGGTTGCTGACGGCGGCGATAACTATTTCGACGGCGGGGCGGATAACGACACCCTGACCGGCGGATGGGGCAAGGACACCTTCTATGGCGGCTCAGGCGACGATACGCTGAGCAGTGGCGGGGGTGATGACAAGCTGTATGGCGATGAAGGTGACGACACTCTTCTGGGCGGTGCAGGCAGGGATACCCTTGATGGTGGCGATGGTAATGACACACTGTTTGGCGGGGATGACGACGACACCCTGATCGGCGGCATAGGCGACGATACGCTTTATGGCGACGGTGGGTCGGATCTGTTCATCTTTAACATGGGCGAAGGCAATGACTATGTTGATGGTGGGGCCAATGGATGGACCACGGACACCATCGAATTGAACGGCATAGGTGGCGGCAAAATCGACTCGAGTGACTGGACCCTGATCCTTGATGAAGGCGAAATCACCGATTCGAAAAAGCACCATCTGGAACTTTCTACCGATTCGTCGGGAACTATCGTCTTTTCGGACGGTTCTGAGTTGACATTCTCCAACGTCGAACGTATCGAATGGTGACGAATTCGCATTTCGGGTGCCGTCGGGACAAAATCCCGACGGCATTGCCGGTTTTCTGGGGACCAACACCTTGTCACGAGTTGACAGCATGGGTGTGAAGTCCTATACAGCGGACCTCGAATTTTATCGGATTACCTTATTTAGAACGGAGTAAGTGCAGTGAAGCGCACCTACCAGCCTAGCAATCTCGTACGGAAACGCCGCCACGGCTTCCGTTCCCGCAGCGCGACCGTCGGTGGCCGCCGTGTGCTTACCGCACGCCGCGCCAAGGGCCGCAAGCGTCTGTCGGCCTAATGTTGTGACCATTTCGGTGGAACGCCTTAAAAAGCGTACGGAATTCCTCCGTGTTGCGGGCACCCGCCGAAAATGGGTTACACAGGGATTGATCCTGCAGGGCGCACCACGCCCGGGGATCAAGCCGGATACAGAATACGCCGGTGAAGACCTGCTCGTACGAGTAGGCTTTACTGTCACCAAAAAGGTGGGAAAGGCCGTCGTCCGCAATCGCGTTCGGCGGCGTTTGCGTGCTGTGGCAGAGCAATTGATGACTGAACTCGCATTGCCCGGTTGGGATTATGTTGTGATCGGTCGTAACCAAACCATCGATCGGCCTTTTGAAAAGCTGGTTGATGATATGCGGTTTGCCCTGCGCCGAGTCCCTGATGCAAAGCCGTCTCCGGCCGATTCTCGTCGTCCCCGTAAGGGGGGCGGCGCAAAGAAGCCCGGCGGTTCGACAAAAGCAGGAGGTCCTGCGACATGAACTCTTCGAGTCCATCCCCCGGTCCCCTTGCACGTCTTCTTCAAATCGCAGTTCGCGGTTACCAGCTCTTTTTATCGCCTTATATCGGGTGGTCTTGCCGTTATCAGCCGACCTGTTCGGCTTTCATGATGGAAGCATTGGCCCGTCATGGGGCAATAAAAGGCGGCTGGATGGGATTTAAACGGATAATGCGTTGCCATCCATGGGGTGGTCATGGTTATGATCCGGTGCCCGGATGTGGCTGCGAACAAAACAAAGCGTCGTCGGATGGTGAAAACCGATCCCCGGCGCTTTCGTCATGTAAATAGAATAATCGGTCGGTTGATGCTGGCTGAGAAAAGCGGAAAGAAGCGATGAACGAACAACGTAACCTATGGGTCGCAATTGCATCGGCGGTTGTGATTCTCATCGGTTGGCAATTCTTCTTCGCGCCCGAGCCTGGTCCTCAGGTTCGTGAAGCGCAGGTTCGCGAACAGCTTGATGCAAGTGGTACCAATCCGCCGCAGGTATCTACCGGTGGGCCAAGTGTCCCGGGGGGGCAGCCTGCTGTCCCGACCGTTAATCGGGATGATGCACTGGCGAAATCACCACGTATCGCAATTGATACGCCGCGCGTCGAAGGCTCGATACGTCTTATCGGCGGTGTGATTGATGATATCCAGCTTCAGGATTATCACGAAACCGAAGAACCCGACAGCCCGCTGATCCATGTTTTGAACCCGACCGGCAGCAATGATGCCTATTTCGCGGAGTTCGGCTGGGTCGGTACGGGCAAGGATGTTGTTCTGCCCAGCAGCGAAACCCGCTGGAGCGCAAGTGGCGACACCCTGACAGTCGATAACCCGATTACGCTAAGTTGGGATAACGGTGCCGGCCTGACCTTCAAACGCGAAATTTCCATCGATCAGAATTATCTGTTCACCGTTAATCAGTCAGTGGTCAATAACAGCGGTAGCGAAGTTACCCTGCATCCTTACGGCCTGATTTCACGGAAAAACAAGCCGCAGACCGCAGGGTTCTATATCCTGCATGAAGGTCCGCTTGGCGTGATCGACGGGACTTTGACCGAAATCGATTATGATGATCTTGCCGATGATGGTGCCGTTGAAAAGAAAACCACTGGCGGCTGGCTTGGCATCACCGATAAATATTGGCTGGTTGCGCTGGCACCTTCCTCTGACGAGGAAATGACCACGCGTTTCAGCCACCATTTTGCTGAAAATACGGACAAGTATCAGACCGATTATCTTGGTGCAGCTCGCACGGTTGCCAATGGCAGCGAAGCAAAGGCGGAAACCCGTCTGTTTGCGGGGGCCAAGGAAGTAACCCTGCTTGATACTTATGCCGAGGACTACGGCATCACCAACTTCGATCTCGCGATTGATTTTGGCTGGTTCTACTTCCTGACCAAACCGTTCTTCCTTGTTCTACAGTGGATGTATCATCTTGTTGGTAACTTCGGTGTTGCCATTTTGCTGATCACAGTCGCCGTTAAGGCAGTGATGTTCCCGTTGGCGAATAAATCGTACAAATCCATGAGTGCGATGAAAAAGCTGCAGCCGCAGATCACTGAAATGCGCGAGCAGTTCAAGGATGACCGCCAACGTCAGCAACAGGAAATGATGGCGCTGTACAAGCGTGAGAAAATCAATCCTGCCTCGGGTTGCTTGCCGATCATTGTACAGATCCCGGTGTTCTTTGCACTGTACAAGGTTCTGTTTGTGAGCATTGAGATGCGTCACGCGCCGTTCTTTGGCTGGGTTCAGGATTTGTCTGCTCCGGATCCGACGTCTTTGTTCAACCTGTTTGGTCTGATCCCGTTTGATCCGCCGCAGATGTTGATGATTGGTGTCTGGCCGCTGATCATGGGTCTTACCATGTTCCTGCAGCAGAAACTCAACCCGGCGCCTGCCGATCCGACCCAGGCAAAGATCATGATGTTCTTGCCGCTGATCTTTACCTTCATGCTGGCAAGCTTCCCGGCTGGTCTTGTGATCTATTGGGCCTGGAACAATACGCTGTCGATCATTCAGCAGCGCTACATCATGTATAAGATGGGGATTTAATCCCCATCTACCCTTTCTGGGTTCATCTTCCCTTCGGGGAAGATTCCCGGATCATGGGGAAGGAAGAACGATGACAGACGAAAACCTGCCGTCGGTAACGTCAATACCGACATACAAAGCACCGCAAATCGAAGCCGGGCGGAAACTTTTTTCCCGCCCGGTTACCTTTCTTTTGGGTGTCGCCCAGCTTGAGCAATTGCCGCCTGAAGACAAAACGGAAATCTGTTTTGCCGGACGGTCCAATGTTGGTAAATCCAGCCTGATCAACGCGATCACGGGCCGTAAGGACATTGCGCGTACGTCGAACACACCCGGCCGGACGCAGCAGCTTAACTATTTTGATCTTGATGGCGCCTGCCATGTTGTCGATTTGCCGGGCTATGGCTTTGCGCAAGCCCCAAAAGACATCGTTGATACGTGGCAAAACCTGATCAAGCAGTATCTGCGTGGTCGGGTAACCCTGCGGCGTGTCTTCGTATTGATCGATTCACGGCATGGCTTTATGAAAGCCGACCTCGACATGATGAAGGTGCTTGATGAAAGTGCCGTGACCTATCAGGTTGTGCTGACCAAGGCTGATAAGCTAAAAAAGGGACAGCTCGAAAAACGTATCAAGGAAGTGGTCAACGCACTGGTTAAGCATCCAGCGGCCTTGCCAAAAATCTTTGCGACGTCGAGTGAAAAAAATACCGGACTGGCCGAATTGCGCGCTGAAATCGCGTCGCTGCTGTAAAATTGCCGGTCTGATACGTTAATATCCTGATGCGTTAATATGGGGAAGAGTAGGATGAACGAAGAAATCCGTTCTGAAGAAGATCAATCGGAATCCAGCGCATACCGGACGTTGGCCCGTGCGAAGGTCCTATCCGAAGCTCTTCCCTATATGCGTCGCTTTAACGGTCAGACGATTGTGATTAAATACGGCGGTCACGCGATGGGTGACCCCGAACTGGCGCGTTTGTTTGCGCAGGATGTGGTGCTTTTAAAGCAGGTCGGCATGAACCCGATTGTGGTGCATGGCGGGGGACCGCAGATTGGCCAGATGCTTAAGCAGCTTAATATCCAGTCGGAATTCGTGGACGGCCTTCGGGTAACCGATCAACAGACCATCGACGTTGTCGAAATGGTTCTGGCCGGGAAAATCAACAAGGAAATCGTTTCAAACATCAATGCCGCTGGCGGCGTTGCTGTTGGTCTGTGCGGTAAGGATGCCAATCTTATTACCGCGCGTAAACTGACGCGGACCAAACGTGATCCTGAAAGCAATATCGAAAAAGTGCTCGATCTTGGCTTTGTCGGCGAGCCGGTCAAAGTGGACCCGCATGTGCTTGATTGCTTTATCAATACCGACATTATTCCGGTTATTTCGCCCATCGGTGTTGGCGAAGACGGGCAGACATACAATATTAATGCTGATACCGCTGCTGGCGCGATCGCCAAGGCGGTCGGAGCAAGCCGTTTGTATATGCTGACGGATGTAAAAGGTATACTTGATCGAGACAAGAACCTTGTTCGGGACGCCACCATTGACCATATCAATGAGATGATCGCGGACGGGACCATTCAAGGCGGCATGATACCCAAAACTGAAACCTGCATGGATGCAGTACAGAACGGGGTTGAAGCATCTGTAATTGTTGATGGTCGTGCGCCGCATGCGGTCTTGCTGGAGCTGTTTACCGAACGTGGTGCAGGCACGATGATCCGGGCGCGTGAGTAGCCCGGAAGGCTTCCACCACTTTTGTATAGTTTTTGCTGCGTAAATCTGGCTCTGCGGGATGAATTAAGATAACTTGGTGCGGAATTTGATGCGAAATCATCATAACCCATTGAGATTTTTTTATAAAATTACCCGGAGCAACCGTTGTGCCGACGACGGAAGAACAGATATCTCGTCATTGGGGGTATGCCGACGCAACCCTGAAAGCCCTGCGTGATCGCGGTCTGCGTCCAACACCCGAACTTTATCATGTGTGGTTCATTTATTTTGCAGCAGAAAATCCGGAAATATTGCGGGTCATTGATGCGGTAAATGCCAGCGGCGATGATCTCGCCGAGGATACCCTTCTGCAGCTATACTATCGGTATATCTTTGACCGACAGGCCGCCGATTTCCTTCAGCGCGGAATGGAAGATTTTTCGCAGGTTGTCGAAAACAGTGACGAATGCCTGACGTCGGCCCGAAACAATATCCGCAGTTATGGTGAACTGCTGAAAAGTTCGTTGGGGACCCTTCGCGCGCACAAGGACGTCGGGCCGGTTGTGGGCGAGATTGTCGACCAGACCGAAGAAATGAAATCCACCATCGACAACCTTCATGTGCGGTTGGATGGATATCTTAACCGCGTTGTTTTGCTTCAGCGCGAACTTGAGCAAACCCGCGAACGGTCTTACACAGATGGCCTGACCCGCGTTTCAAATCGCATGCATTTCGAAGAACAGTTGTCCCAGCTTGCCAAGGAATATGACAGCAGCGAAGACGCCGAGCCGTTTTGTGTGATGATGGTGGATCTTGATCAGTTCAAGTCCATCAATGATCGGTTTGGTCATCGGATCGGCGATGAAATTCTGGTTTTGATCGCATCGATGCTTAAGGCCAACATCAAGGGTCGGGATATTGTCGCGCGCTATGGCGGCGATGAATTCGCGATTTTGCTTCCGCAAACCTCGCTTGATGATGCGATGGAAGTTGCCGCCGATATGAGTAAACGTATTGCCGCACGTGAGATCAAGGCAAAGAATTCCGGGGCCTCATATGGCCACATGACGGTTTCAGTCGGTGCGGCGGAATATGTTGCCCATGAAGGCGGGGCAAAACTGATTGATCGTGCAGACAGTGCGCTGTACCGCGCAAAAAAAGATGGTCGCAACCGTCACTTTGCTGCCGAGTAAGGCATCGTTCTACTGTAAATGTGCCCAAAGGGCGTTGTTTTGCGCGTCTTGTGCATGTGTGCCATGAACGGCGCAGGCTTGCATTAAACAGTGCAAAAGCGTATGTAACCAGCGCCCGGCAAGGTGATTGACCTTGCCGGGCGCTCCGCACTTGTCCTTCAGTGAGGGACATTGTGGAATATTTCCCGAACCTGAGATTGATCGCAAAATGTCGAGCATCAAAGAGCCACGCGTCGTTACATTTGGATGTCGTTTGAACACCTATGAATCCGAGGTGATGCGCGACCATGCCAAAAACGCGGGACTTGATGATGCGATCATTATCAATACATGTGCGGTCACGACCGAGGCAGAACGTCAGGCGCGACAAAGCATTCGCCGCCTGCGGCGTGAAAACCCGGACGCCAAGATTTTCGTGACCGGCTGTGCGGTTCAGGTCAACCCGGACAAATTCGCCAAGATGGGCGAAATTGACCGCATCTTTGGCAACGATGCCAAGATGAAGGCCGAAACATTCCTGATGCCCGACCACGAACGTGTTGTCGTTAACGACATCATGTCGGTCGAGGAAACCGCAAGTCACCTTGTTTCCGGGTTTGAAGGCCGTGCACGCGCCTTTGTGCAGGTCCAAAACGGTTGTGATCATCGTTGTACGTTTTGCATCATCCCGTTTGGCCGTGGGAATTCCCGCAGTGTGCCGATGGGCGAGATCGTTAGTCAGGTGCGCGAACTTGTGGCCAACGGATATGGCGAAGTTGTTCTGACCGGTGTTGATATCACGTCCTATGGTCATGACTTACCGGGCAAGCCGACCTTGGGGCAGATGTCACGTCGGTTGCTGGCACAGGTACCTGAATTGCCGCGTCTGCGCATTTCATCGATTGATCCGGTAGAGGTTGACGAGGATTTATTCCGTTTGATCGAAACCGAACCGCGTCTGATGCCCCATATGCATATCAGTTTGCAGGCGGGTGATGACATGGTTCTAAAACGCATGAAACGTCGTCATTTGCGCCAGGACGTAGTGGATTTCTGCGAAAAAGTCCGCGACCTGCGGTCCGATGTGACGTTTGGCGCAGATATTATTGCCGGGTTCCCTACCGAAACAGATGAGATGGCCGAAAATACGCTGCGTCTTGTTGATGAATGCGGCCTGATTTACCTGCATGTCTTCCCGTATTCATCGCGGCCCGGTACACCGGCGGCAAAAATGCCCCAGGTGCGAAAAGACATTCGCAAGGACCGTGCGGCCGCTTTGCGTGCCGCAGGGGACATACAACTCAACACATTTTTGAAGTCACGCATCGGCATGATCGAGAATGTCTTGGTTGAAAAGGAAAATACCGGCCATACGGAGCATTTTGCTCCCGTTATGCTTGATCGCGTGATAGAAGCGGGCACGATAGCCAAGGCCAAAGTCACCGGCCTTGAAGATGGAAAACTGATAGCGGAGCTTACGGGATGAGTGAAGAGGGGAAGACAGGCTGGTTTGCCCGGTTAAAAAACGGGCTGAAACGCTCCTCCTCAAAGCTGACCGCCGGGATTGCCGACATCTTCACCAAGCGCCGTCTTGATGATGATGCGCTTGAAGAATTTGAAGATCTTCTGATTACATCGGACCTTGGGGTTACAACCGCTGCCAAGCTGAGCGCGGAACTGGCCAAAACCCGGTTCGACAAAGAAGTCGATTCTGCTGAAATTCAGCAATTCATCGCCGACGAAGTTGCCAAAATCCTGGAGCCGGTGGCCAAGCCACTGGTGATTGATCCGACAAAGAAACCCCATGTGATTTTGGTGGTTGGTGTTAACGGATCGGGCAAAACCACAACAATCGGCAAGCTTGCAAAAACCTATAAAGATCAGGGCCTCAAGGTCATGATGGCGGCTGGCGACACATTCCGTGCAGCCGCGGTCGAGCAACTTAAAGTCTGGGGTGAACGCACCGATTGCCCGGTGATTGCGCGCGATACCGGGGCGGATGCCGCCGGTCTTGCCTTTGATGCGATTGATCAGGCAAAGCGCGAAGGCTATGACGTGCTGTTGGTTGATACAGCCGGCCGCCTGCAAAACAAGGCGCATCTGATGGACGAACTTAAAAAGATCGTCCGGGTGATCACCAAGCGCGATGAAACGGCGCCGCATGACACGCTTCTGGTTCTTGATGCCACAACGGGCCAAAATGCCCATTCACAGGTTGAAACATTCTCCCAGGCAACAAATGTTAGCGGGCTGATTGTCACCAAGCTTGATGGCACCGCCAAAGGGGGCGTTGTTGTCGCGCTGGCCGAAAAATTCGGTAAGCCAGTGCATGCCATCGGTGTTGGTGAAGCCGCCGAAGACTTACGCCCGTTCGAAGCCAGATCGTTTGCGCGCAGTTTGGCGGGGCTTGAAGACTAGTTTTGCTTTTGCATTTTTAATGCGAGCAGAGAATTAAAAAAGGCAGCCTGATGAGGCTGCCTTTTTGTTATGCCTTTAGTTCCGCAAAGCTTTTGCTGATGCGGCTGATTTCACTTTTAAGTGCGTCCATAGGGTGTTGCGCATCGGCAGGCAATGCTGACATGTCAATCTGCGCCGTCTGCTTTGACAGGGCATCTGAGCGGGTTTTAAGGCCATGTGCCAGCCGCTGGTCGGCGTTTTCAAGCAACCAGCCCATAACATGGTCACGCAGTTCTTCGAGACTGTGCAAATCCGGATCAGGTGAGGATGTCGGAAGGCCATATTCGTGCAGTGCCAGTTCAAGCTGACGGGAAATAGCGCGGAGATCGCGTGCGCCATCGTTGCAGACCGCCCGTAATGTGCCGCTTTTGGCCACCGGAAAAATTGCTTCCAACCGGATCGCAAAATCGAGGGTATCTACCATGATGTCGTTGACCAGGGCCCGCTGCGTAAGGTCTGCGTGCGGGCTTTCTTCCTGTGGGGCACCGTCTGTATCGAGATCAAAAAAGGTGTTTGGCGCAAATACGGGAAGTACGCGGCGATGGATGGTGAAATGTGCGGGAAGTTTACTGATGATTTCGCCGTCGGCAAGGATCGGTGCGCCATCCTGCCCGGTGATGGTGATCTCGTCACATTCCATGGTCAGGGCATAGGTGCTGTCATCGACCGAGCCAAACAGAAGTTCGGCGGCAATGTCCATGCCGCTTAGTGTATCGACGCTATCGCGGATGGCAAACATGTGAAGGTAGCCGTCATCGGGGCGCTTGGCTTCGCTTGGGCGCAGCCCGCCACCAAAATAACGACCATTGGTTACGGTCAACTGCCGAAGTGTCAGCGACTGTGGTGCGTTATCGCCACACGTCACCGACAGATCCATCGGCGTCATTTCCTGCCAGCTTTGCCAGTTTGCCACTGCATAGCTGACAGCGCCAAAGGCACGTTTTAAATCGGGATTGATCCGGTGCCGGGCATCTGCGGGCACGCCGATGCTCGCCGCATTTACAAAAGTCTGATCATTGACCTGACCAACATCAATCATTGCGATCCGGCCATGAATTGCCGAACGCGCGGCGGTCAAGGGATCATCAAGCAATGTCAGTGTGCGGGAAAAATCATTGGCCGTGCCAAGGGGCAGGGGGATCAACACCACCTTGTGTTCAATCACGGTATCAAGAATGGCATTCATTGTGCCGTCTCCGCCGCCAACGACAACGATATCGCCCGGTTCGGTGTCGTTGATGATGCAATCACGAATCTTGGATGGATCCTCACACAGGGTCAGGTTCGTCTGATACCCGGCATCTTCAAACACATCACGTAAGGCTTGGGCGCCATTCTGGCGCCAGTCGTCGGGAAGCTTTGATTTGGTCAGCAACAGACTGACTTTGCCCGTTAGATCGGAGTTTTTCACCGGGATCCCCTTTGATAAGGAAAAATGCATTGTGACCGGTGCCTGTGTCAGACACCGGTCAGCATTATGGCAAGATCAGGAAATTGTTGCACGCAACATCCACGCGGATTCTTCGTGCACGCCGATGCGTTCGGTCAGAAGGTCGGCGGTTTTTACGTCCTCGACTTCTTCTGCTGCGGCAACACCGTCACGGATCAGTCGGGCCATTTTTTCATGATCCTCGACCAGTTCCTTGACCATTTCGTTGGCCGGAAGGAGCTTTTCCTGATCGGTGATGACGGAATGTTCAATCATTTCCGTAATCCCGGTCGGTGCTGCGAAACCGATTGCGCGGATGCGTTCTGCCATATCGTCGTTGGCGACATGCAGATCCTCATAATGTTCTTCGGTCATTTTATGCAGCGAATAAAAGGTCGGTCCAACAACGTTCCAGTGAACGCCGCGGGTTTTGGCATAAAGCACGTGCGACGAACCAACGATCCGGGTGAGCATTTTGGCAAGTTTCTGACGATCCTTGCGATCGACACCGGCATCGACGGGAAATTCCTTCGCAACGGTTTTCATACTGCTATGTGCCATCTCAAAACTCCTTTGGTTTCTTGAGCGTCTTTATGCGACTGCGACAGGCGCAAGACGTACGCCGTATCGCGGGTAGTTGCTTTAAAAACGTAAAGGGGGAGGAAAAAGTTCCATGAATTAAAATCAACATAATTGGAACATTCTTTTGACCCATCCGTTGATCACTGTAAGCAGCGTGCAAGTAATTGCGCTGTATTTCACGAATAAGGAGGTTGTGATGTTTAGTAAAACTGCACTTATGGTTGGTACGATAATGTCTGTTGCTGTTGCCGGTCCTGTATATGCCGGATCGAATGCTGCCACCGACCAAGCAGATACGATGGCAACCGACGACGCAATGAAATCGGACGTCAACAAAATGGGTGATGAGGTCGCGAACGAGTATGAAAACGCGAAGGACTTCACCTATGAAGAGAAAGATGAGTTTCTGGCTTGGGTCGAAGAGAAAAGTGAACAGTTGGGCGACCAGTATGACGAGGTATCAGCGAGTGTGAAACAGGACAGCGAAGAAGCTGTCGATGAACTTGCTGAGGCATGGGATGGTGCAAGCGCCGAGCTTGGTGAGGCGTTCGAAGACGCGAAGGAAGCGTCCGCCGAAAGCTGGGAAGAGGTAAAGCAAAATACCATGACCGCACTTGAAGATGCTCAGAATGCTCTCTCGGACGATCAAACCGTCGAGTAAGACATCACAACTTGAACTCGGTGACGTGACGTTCCGGGAGTTGCAGCCCGCCCATTTCGGGCGGGCTGTTTCTTTGTGCGGGCATTTGTTAGGTCGATGCAATGGGCGGTTTGAATGGCGAAAAATGAACAACAACAATTACCATCGTCGGTGAGGCAAAAGCTGAAAATCTGGCAGGATCGCCTTGCTACGCTGGCGGCAGGGCGAAAGGGGCTTTGGGGAATTGCGCTGGCGTCTTTCATGGAAACCACAATTATCCCCATTCCCATCGAAATTGTGATCGCGCCGGTAATGGCCGCGTCGCGTGCACGCGGTTTTATTGTCGCGACAGTGACTCTTGCGGGCAGTGTCGCAGGTGCATTGGCGTTATATCTTTTGGCCTATCTGCTGTTTGACGATCTGGCCCAGCCGCTAATTGATATGGCGGGCGGTCAGGCGCAGTTTGACGACTTGCAGACCAAATTTGAAACGGGTGGGTTCTGGGTGGTGTTTGCCATCAGTGTCACGCCAGTCCCCATGCAAATTGCTGCATTGGCTGCCGGGGCAGCATCCTATCCGATTTGGCTGTTTGTCATTGCAATTTCGGCTTCGCGCGCATTGCGATATTACGGTTTATGGTTGCTGGTTTTAGGTTTCGGGGCCGGAATCGCCCGCATATTCGAGGGGCGAAAGCCAAAAGTCAGTCGAAATTCTGGCTGATACAGCATGAAAAAGACAAATGGCCCGGAAAATTACCGGGCCATTTTGATTATCAAACAGAAAATTTATTCTGATTCAACGCGGAAATCGGTTGTGGCTTTGCCATCAGTTTCCGGTTCAGCGAGCTTTTCGTTGATCAAGCCGCGGCGGATAAGCTCGCGGATTGCGGCAGCACGTGTCGGCATACGATGCTCAAAACGCCAGTCATCAATGACCTTTAGTTCATCGTCATCCAGCATAATCTGGAGTTTTTCTGTTCTTTTCGGGGATGCCACGTGGGTTTCCTGTCGTTTACAGCGGGACTAACATCCGCCTGAAGCCGTTGATTATCAAGGCACTTCAAAATTTTGGAGTAACTTACGTTACCGCTGTTTGTTCCATAAGACAACCATCTTGCTTAGTTGACGTAAGTCCATTCAGTTAAGTAAGTAATGTAAAGTAATTATGTATAGTAATGGATGTACATTCAGCCGGTGAACTATAATGTGTCAAATATGTGTGTTGATGTTGTTATGTATATGCAGCAACTTCACTGTATTGCTTAAGTGAAGTACACGATTTTACTTTAACTATTATTTTTATTTGTTACGGTTGGGTCATCGAACAAGGAGGTTGTGATGTCTAAACAAGTGATGAATGAAATCGAAGATCATGTACCCGCGTTGCGCCGTCATGCATATCGGCTGGCTGGCAGCATGGACCGTGCACAGGATCTGGTTCAGGACACCCTGTTGAAAGCCATCAGCAAAAAGGATCAGTTCGAAGAAGGTACGAGCCTGAAGGCCTGGTTGCACCGGATCCTGTTCAACACGTTTATTTCGGGCAAACGCCGGGAAAAAACACGTGGTCCGCAAGTGGACTGGGATGATCTGGGCGACGTTTACGGTCATGGTAGCAATCAGATGGCGCGTTTGCAGCTTCGTGATGCTGACCGCGTTCTTGAAGAGCTGCCTGAACAGGAACGTCAGGCAATCATGCTAACGGCTGTTGAAGACGTATCCTATCAGGATGCTGCGGATCAGATGTGTGTGGAAATCGGGACTGTAAAATCCCGTGTTGGCCGTGCACGCCGCAAACTGCGTGCGTCAGTCGGTCGAATCGAAGCACGTGAACATGCATCCCGTTATGTTTCAGAGGCAGCTTAAAATGTGTGCGGTTCTTGCGATCTATGGCAAGGAGGACATCCTTGCCTACGTTCGCGGGACACTTGGGGGCAAAGAAGAACAACAAGAAATTGAAAGTCTTGTAAAAAGTGACCTACGAGCAGCTGATGTTGTTGAAAACATACAGGCAGACGATATAGGTGACGACGGGACATTTGATATTGAAGCGTTTCGTCGTCTGAGAAAACTGCGCGAAATAGTGAATAAAGTAGGGGCGTGCAGTTAAGGTATGCATTTCATGCATGGAAGTTGATATAAAATAATATTGACTTTAGTGACCATCGGTCAGATACTAATCATACATCGAGGTTGACCGTCTTTTCCCTCAACGTCTAAGGCACCTCCTCGAAATTGCCGAAACCGTCCCCCGGTTTCGGCCCTTTTTTTATCTGCATTCCAGTTTTGTACAGCTGATGACGATACAAGTGTGCCAGTGTTTTTGATGCTGTTGTGATCAGCGCATCGAAACTGTCATTTGGAATTCTTGAAAATCATCCCGACATATAAGTCATAACCTGCTGTAACCGACGGCAAACCGGGCCAAAACGAAACATGAATGTTATGGCATGAAGACGATTTCGTCTGCTGATTGAGGAAACCCAAAAAGTTTTCGGTTGTCAGGTGACGGGCGGGCGGTGATAAATCTCTCGCTCCAAGGGCTGTTGTTATTTGCTGTCACTTGAATAAAGTCATGTAGACGCAAAACAACAGGACCAAACAACAATAACAAAAAGGAGCATCCATTATGGTTTCAGAAGTTCACGGGTCTGTAAGAGAACTGTTTGAATTCACCGACGCCCAAAAGGCACTTAAGCGCATAAAGGACATCTATGCGAACGGTGCCAAGGCTGTCCAAGAGGCCTTTGATCTTTTCGGCGAAGGTAAGCAATCTTCCCCTGTGCGGGCATACTATCCGTATCTGGGAATTGAAGTGCCGCCAGAAAAACTGCATGTCGAAAGCACATTGTCTTTTGGCGCCCCCCGCGACCCCGGTGTTTATGGCACGACGCTTACCCGTCCGGATGTGTTTGAAGAATATTACCGCCAGCAGATTGAGCTTCTGCTGAAAAATCATGACGTCCCGGTTGTTGTCGGTGTGTCGGATCGTCCGATCCCATTGCCATTTTTGGTCGAAACTGCAACGGATAGCATCGGCCCGACCGATATCCGGCAGTTGCAGATGGTCTTTGATATGCCTGATCTGGCGCGGACCGATGATGACATCTCAAACGGTGTTCATTACGGGGTGACAGCCGGACCAAAGCCGCTGTCGCTGTTTTCGGGTGAACGGGTAGATTATTCGCTGGCGCGTCTGCGCCATTACACGGCAACCGCACCGGAGCATTTTCAAAAGTTCGTGCTGTTTACCAACTATCAGCGTTATGTCGACGAGTTCATCGAGTTTGCCAAAGAACAGCTTGATGATCCTGAAAGTCCGTATATCGCCTTTGTCGAGCCGGGGCCAAAGGTTCATGTCAGCAAAAACGCCCCCAAAAAGTGGAAAGAAAGTGGTGAGGCGGCAGCACAACTGCCTCAGATGCCATCCTACCATCTGGTCCGCGAAGACGGGTTGGGCGTGACGCTGGTCAACATCGGCGTTGGGCCGTCGAATGCCAAAACGGCCACCGACCATATCGCGGTCCTGCGACCGCATTGCTGGTTGATGCTGGGCCATTGTGCCGGATTGCGCCGTAGTCAGCTTTTGGGGGATTACGTTCTCGCTCACGGGTATGTCCGCGATGATCATGTGCTTGATTCCGATCTGCCGTTGTGGGTTCCCGTGCCGCCAATTGCCGAGGTGCAAGTCGCACTGGCAAATTCGGTGACCAAAATCACTGGTCTTAAAGGCCGCGAGATGAAGGCACGCATGCGGACCGGGACGGTTGCCACAACCGATAACCGGAACTGGGAACTGCGTTATAGCGAACTGTTTGTCCGTCTTAACCAGTCACGGGCAATTGCGGTCGATATGGAAAGTGCCACCATTGCCGCCAATGGTTTCCGGTTCCGCGTTCCGTATGGAACGTTGCTGTGTGTGTCTGACAAACCGGTGCACGGCGAATTGAAACTGCCGGGCATGGCAAACACGTTCTACCGTCAGCGTATCGGCCAGCACCTTCAGGTCGGGCTTGATACGATCGATACGCTGCGCCAGGACGTCAATCAGCTTCATTCGCGCAAATTGCGGTCGTTGGACGAGCCAGCCTTCCGATAAGGCCGATAAGACGTTCCGATTTAAAAATCAAACCCCTGTCGTTCGGGTAAAACCGGGCGGCAGGGGTTTTGTTATGGTTTGATGACGATTGCCAAATGGTCGGCTTTTGGCTTTCCGCCTTTGGTGCCATTGGATATGGTCTGGCAGCATATATCATGTGTCGTACGATCAGGGGACGCGACCGGGAATGTCACAAAAGACACCAAATGATACGGCAAAAACCGATCAGGATAATGGCGGGGCATACGACGCCGGTGCAGGTGTCCTGCCATCCGATGGGGTCACACTTTGGCAGGTTTTCCTGATATTTTTGCGTCTTGGCCTGACCAGCTTTGGCGGGCCGGTCGCCCATATCAGTTATTTCCGCGAAGAGTTCGTGCATCGTCGTCGCTGGCTAAGTGATGCGCTCTATGCCGATCTGGTGGCTTTGTGTCAATTCGCACCCGGACCGGCCAGTTCACAGGTCGGGATGGGGATTGGCATGGCGCTTGGCGGGGTGCGCGGATCCCTTATGGCGTGGCTTGGTTTTACCATGCCATCGGCGATTGTCTTGGCGGTTCTTGGCATAACATTTGTGCATTTTGATCTGGCGGCGATTGATAACGTCATTCGGGGGCTCAAATTGGTGGCGGTTGGCGTTGTCGCCCATGCGCTTGTCGGGATGGCCCGAAATCTGTGTCTGGACGTGCAACGTGCCATCATTGCGGTGGTTGCGGCCGGTGTGATGATTGTCAGCGATACGGTGTTGGCGCAATTTGGCGTGATTATCGGCGGGATGATTGCCGGGTTTATCATGCTACGTACTGTAATCGAGCCCGAGAGCTACGATGCGCCAACATCGCATTCCACCAAGGGGGCGGTTTTTGCGCTTGGCCTGTTCTTTGTGTTGCTCGCAGGACTGCCGATTGTCGCCCATTTTGATCACAGCGGACTGTTTGCCGTGATTGATGGGTTTTACCGCAGTGGCGCATTGGTGTTTGGCGGTGGGCATGTTGTTTTGCCCTTGCTTGAGGCAGCCGTGGTTGATCCGGGTTGGGTCAATCAGGAAGCCTTCCTTGCCGGGTACGGCGCAACACAGGCGGTGCCTGGTCCGATTTTTACTTTTGCCGCCTATCTTGGGGCCGTGCTTCATGCGGGTGAGGGATCGGGCACGTGGTTGATCAGTTCGGTTACGGCTTTGATCACACTCATCGCGATTTTCCTGCCCGCATGGTTGCTGGTGATTGGCATCTTGCCGTTCTGGGATCGTGTGCGGCATGTGCAAAGCATGCGGGCAGGGTTACTGGGCGTTAACGCGGCTGTGGTCGGCTTGCTGGCGGCGGTTTTATATGATCCGATCTGGACCGGGGCCATTCATGATGCTGTCGATATCGTCTGCGTCGCTGTGGCCTTTGCCATCCTGCAATGGCGGATCATGCCGGTGTGGGCCTTGGTCGGGTTGGGGGCATTGCTAGGATATGTCGTTGGTTTGATCTAAGTCGGCGTTTATTTAGCAGGTTTTTCGGTTTGCTCTGCACCCTGAGCCTCGCCCTCGCCATCTGGTAGTTTGATGGCGTTTGGGTCAACCGTTGGGAAAAGTTGGCTCAGGTTGGCGATGAACTGGCGCAAGTCAAAACCATCGCGGTTGCGCGTCAGGCCCAAACGAACAACAACCAGTTCTTTTGACGGGATGACGCTGATGGATTGTCCATCATGCCCAAGCGCGAAAAAGGCATCATCGGGTACCTGCGGTGCACCAGGGCGGTCATCAGAGCTGCCCGGCAGATCAAGCCACCAATGCGCGCCGTAATTCCCATTGCGCGCGGCTGGTGCCGGGGTGGTGGAATAATCCACCCATCCTTTGGGTAAAAGACGTTCGCCGTCCCACACGCCGTCTTGCAGGAATAGCTGGCCGATTTTCGCCCAGTCGCGTGCGGTGGCATGCATGAAGCTTGACGCGATGAAGTAGCCATCCTGATCGGTTTCAATTACGGCATTGTCGATGCCAAGCGGGCGGAACAGAAGTTCTGCCGGACGTTTTTGGTATGTTTCGCGCGATCCGCTCAGATTGCGGATTGCAGCCGACAAAATGTTGGTTGTCCCGGAGTTATAGGAAAAGACCTCCCCGGGCGGATTGGCAAGTGGTTGGGACACGGCAAACCCGGCGGCGGCCGGTTCGATAAACAGCATCTGCACAACGTCTGATAACGGGTTGGCATAGCTTTCATCAAATTCGAGACCGCTGCTCATATGCAGTAAGTTGTCATAGGTGATGGTCGCGCGCGGGTCGCCTGCTTCTGCGTGCCATTCATTGATCAGGACCGGGTCGGCCATGTCGCCAATCATGCCTTCGAACTGCATCCGACCAAGCAGCGCATTAAACACGCTTTTGGTCATCGACCAGCCGGGAAGGGGCGTGTTGGCCGAAATCCCGTCGTCATAACGTTCTGCAATTACCTTGCCTTGATGCAAAATGACAAGGGCGCGGGTGCGCCGCGTTGGTTTCGGGCCGGGTTCATCCATCGCGTCAAACAACAGGCCGGTAAGCGCGCGGCGTTCAACATCAATCGGCAATGGTCCGGTTAAAAGCGGCCTTGCCGTGATGGGGCTGATAAGCGGGGTGCTGTTGCGTAAACGGGTGATCTGGTCTGCGTCATTGGCTAGAACGCAACCCAGATGCGGGCGATACACCGCCCAGCGTTTGCGAAAACCAAAGGCATGTGCACTGACCATCTGATTGCGCAGATCAACATTGGTCGTAATCAGTGACAGTAGCGGGTTGTTATCGGCCAGAACATCTTCGGCCTGCGCCCGGCTGGAAGGCAGCCCGTTTACAAAAATGGCCGAACACATGATCTTTGCGCTGTAACCGGCACCTATGGGGGCAAGCCAGATGAAAAACCCGGAAATAACCATAAGGCCAAGCAATATCGTGCCGATAAAGATGGCCTTGATCAGTTTCATTCCGTTTTCCCTGTTACGCGCTTCGCAGTACTCCCGACTGCTTCAGAGCATGAGAGTCGCCTGCTTCGATGGACAGGTCAAGTCATCGTATCGTATAGGTCGCCTTATGTTGCACTGCGTTTATGTGACGATTTCCCAAGTGAAATCAGGAAGCCGACAAAGTAAAGCGCGCCAAGAACCCCCGCTGCCCCGGACCAGCCGCTCCGGTCGATCATCGCGCCAGCAACAGGTGGGACAATCACGACAAAAATCTCGGCGAATTGGGCAAGCATCCCCTGAAGGGCAGGCATCGAAAGCCCACCTTTGGCAATGCCGGGCAAAAGGGCAAAGCATGTGCCCGCAACCGCCCCTTGACCGATATTAAATATGATCAGTGCCGTCAGGCTCAGTGGCATATGCGTACTGACAAAAAGGGTGGAAATCGCAACTGCCATCATGGGTAAAAACAGCATCAAAATCCGACGTCCGGCAATATTTCGGCCCAATGCCATGCCTGCCCCGACGCTGCCGATGATATTGCCGACAATGGCTGTGGTGCCAATAATTCCGGCGGCGGGTGCGATGCCGATATCAAGATTATCGGCAAGCATTGCGGGCATGAAGGCAAGGGCGGCGGAGGTCGCCCCGGCAAAAGCCGAAAATGTCAGCGCGACACGTAAGGCCGCACGTGATTTTAAAACGCCCATTACCCCGACCAGAAGCGATTTACGTGTTGTGCTTGTCGCGGGGGGCGTCATAACGGCAAGCAATGGTAACAGGATCACAACCGGAACCGTGCAGGCCACAACCGCCAGCCGCCAGTCAAGCCAAACCAGCACGGCCGCACTGACCCAGTTGCCCATGGCAATGCCGACCGGAATAAACGTGCCCCAGATGCTCATGGCCATGGCAACAATTTTTGGATTATCAAATCCGGCCATCCAGCTTGGTGCGCCGACGACGATCAAAAGATACCCGATGCTGGTAACAACCCGCCCGACATACAGCATGACCGCGACATCGGCCGTGGCAAAAATGGTTGCGCCAAGGATCATCATCAAACAGCCCAGGACAAGCGATTTGCGCAATCCGGCGCGGGCGGCCCAAACACCGGTTGGAATGGCGGTCAGCGCACCGGCAGCGGTAATCAGCGATGCCACAAGGCCAAATTCCGCCTGACTTAATCCAAAACCTGCGCGCAGATCAGGTGCAATCGGACCGATTAAGCCAACCTGCATTGAGGCCGTCAGTCCAAGTCCATACAGGATCGAAATAGCAAAGGTCGGTGGCATTTGGCGCGTGTCCGTTTGGTGTCTTTTATTTTTGGTTTGCTGTGCAGTTTTGCCGGTGCTTTTAAATCTTGGCAAACATGCAAAAGGCGGATTTCAGATGTACCTGAAAACCGCCTTGAATATCCACGAATGAAATATGCGTGGTTATGGCAAAATGCGTTAGATGGTGTGAGGAGCGTGATCAAACCCGGTTGTCAGCCGCACGGCCGTTCCATCTGACAGGAAAAAACGTTCCCACAGGATGTAGCTATCGACAATGCGCATAGGTGCCCCGTCGCGTCGCGATGTTTCAAATGTCAGGTGGTCGGTTTGATCTTCGTGCCAGCCAAGGACATGCAGGCTTTTTTCCGCAACCGCGATTTCCGGTGTGGCAAATCGCCAAAGTGATGTGCCCAGAAGATCGGAACAATCACGTTGCCATTCATGTTCGCGGGCCTGTGAGGCACAGAGCAACCGGTGGGATCGGTCTTCGATCAGGTGCACGCGTTGGTTCGAATGAATGACAAGCCGTTTGATTGCCTGATCCAGACGGAAATTGCGCTTGCGCGTCATCATCTGATCAATCAGGTCAAGCTGCACCGGGGCGGGGCGTTGCATGCCCTTTTCCCAGCGCGAAACGGTTGCCTGCGTAACGCCCAGAATATCAGCAAGGCGGGCCTGCTTGATGTCGCTTTCGCGACGCCAATGGCGCAGGCGACGGCCAAATTCACCGTCCGGTGCTGTTTGGGGCAAGGGTTTCATTGCGCTTAACCATATCGTTTAACGTCAAAACGCTACCACAGATCACGGATTTTTGCAGCAGGCTGATGTGACGGCCAGCTTTGCGCAAAGGATCGCAGGTCAGGCGGAAAACCGCCCGATATCGATCTGGCATTTTCCGTATTTGCGGCTGTCACACAGCTCAAACCCGTCCAGCGTGATCTCCGGATCGCGTGGATCACGTTCGGCAATGATCAATGTGCTGCCATCAATCCAGCCCGCAGCAGCAAGGGCAGTAATGCTGGTTTCAAGCAATTGCTTGCCATAGGGCGGATCAAGGAAAACCATGCTGGCAGGGGCAGATGCGCGTGGTGGCTTGGTGGCATCGGCACGCTGAACGCGTGCCTGATCGCCAAGCTTCAAATTGGTGATGTTTTCTTCGATCACCGCCAGAGCACCGCGATCGGTATCAAACAAAACCGCCTTGCTTGCCCCACGTGAAATCGCTTCAAGGCCCAAGGCCCCCGATCCGGCATAGGCATCAAGGATAACGCCATCAAACAGCGGATGGAAATCATCCTCATACCAGCGCGATGCATGCGACAGGATGCTAAAAAGCGCTTCGCGTACACGATCAAGGGTCGGGCGTGTTTCACGTCCTGCTGGCGGGGTCAGAGCCCGGCCGCGATGACTGCCACCTACAATCCGCATGTTCGATTAGTCCTTTTTGCCGCGTGGGCGGTTGCCTGCGGGCTTGCGGCCCGGGGTACTTGTACTGTTGCCTGAACGACCGGCTGGTTTGCCACCCGGCTTGCCGCGACCGCCCGCGAACCCGGCACCATCGCGCCGGCCGCTGTCACGGGCACTATCGCGAGAACCGCCACGTCCGCTATCGCGACCACCATCACGGGCAGTGCTGCCCCGTGGGCCAGTGCCACGTGCGCCGGTGCCGCGCGGACCCCCGTCACGGTTTCCAGCGTCGCGTCCACCACTGTCGCGTCCCGCACTGTCACGCCCGCCATCACGGGCATTGCTGCTCCGTCCGCCGGTGCTGCTGCGTGGTCCTGTACCGCGCGCACCGCTATCGCGGTTTCCACCGTCTCTACCACCAGAATCTCTGCCACCATCGCGTCCAAAGCCATCTCGGCCACTATTTCGCCCACCGTCTCGACCGCCATCACGGCCACGTTCGTCTCTGGCATCGTCACGGCCACGACCATCTCTGGCATCGGAACCAGCAAATCTGCCACGACCGGGTTTGTCAGAACCAGACGTTCCACCGGAAGCATAGCGTCCGCGTCCCTTGTCGGTCGGACGGCCCGAACTACGATCATTACGATCATCACGGTCGTCGCGTTCCGGACGGGCGTTGCTGGCCGCCGGTTTTCCGCGCCCGCCGGGACGTGGGGCTGCGCCGATGCGCGGCTTTTCCGAGCGCGACGAAGCACTGCGCTTATCATCACGCGAGGACCCACCACGAGGGGCATCATTGCCACGACGGTCATTGCCGCCATCACGATCCACCTCGTTGCGGTCACCCTCGGAACGGTCCGATGGGCGTCCATAGGAGCGACCCGCCCCCGGACGGCCAAGGCTTGGACGGCCTGCACGGCTATCGCGCTGCTCGTCATCGGTGCCATTGGCATTGACGTTCGGGTTTTGGCCCGGACCGCCTTGCTGGCGTTTACGCTGTGCGGGTTGGCCAAAAACAGTGCGCGGTGCTTTGGGGCGCGATGTGCCGCCACGTGCCACGGATTTCTTTTCTGAAACCTTGCTGTAGTCGCCCTTAAAGAACGCTGCGAGCTGTTCTTTCATCACCTTGCCGGTGATTTCTTCGCAATCACCCGGGGCAAGGCTGCCCAACTGGAACGGACCATAAGACACGCGCATCAAACGCGTGACCGGCCAGCCAAGATGTTCCATCACGCGGCGGATTTCACGGTTCTTGCCTTCGCGCAAGGTCACCGTCATCCAGGCGTTGGAATCTTTTTGAACATCAACCTCGGCATGGATCGATCCGTAGTGCACACCATCAACGGTGACACCTTCTTCAAGCTGTTTAAGCTTTGATTCTTCAATGCGGCCATGCACACGTACACGATATCGGCGCGCCCAGCCGGTTGCAGGCAGTTCCAGATAACGGGCCAATTCGCCGTCGTTGGTCAGCAACAGCAACCCTTCGGAGTTCAAATCAAGCCGTCCGACTGAAATCACACGCGGCACATAGCTTGGCAGATGTTCAAATACCGTATCGCGGCCCTGTTCATCGCGGTGGCTGGTGACCAGCCCGCGCTTTTTAAACAGGCGCCAAAGACGCGGCTTTTCCTTTTCAGGAAGGGGCTTGCCATTAACGTAAATTTCGTCGGCGTCGGTGACGGTCACGGCCGGGGTATCAAGCACCTTGCCATTCAGTTTCACCAGACCTTCTTCGATCATACGTTCGGCATCGCGACGCGAACACACACCGGAACGTGCAATGCGCTTGGCAATGCGTTCGGATTTGGTGTCTGCATCATTATCTTCTGGGGTCGGGGTCTGGTCGCTCATGTGCGGGCCTCGGAAATCAGGGCGTCGAAAATCTTCGCATCGCCCGAACTGATATGAAATTCGGGATGCCACTGGACCCCGAGACAATAACGGTATTTCGGATGTTCAATGCCTTCGATCACGCCGTCAGGCGCGACCGAGTTAATGATCACATCCGGGCCAACCCCATCAACCGCCTGATGGTGGGCGGAATTGACCGAAAGCGTTTTGACGTCGCCAACAATTTTCGCAAGCAATGTGCCCGGCTCAACCGTGACATCGTGGCCTGCTTCATCACGCGGATTGGGCTGTTCATGCGCCAGCGCGTTTTTGACACTATCAGGAATATGCTGGATCAGCGACCCGCCAAGGATCACGTTAAGCAATTGCTGCCCGCCACAAATCCCCAGAACAGGCATGTCGCGTTTAAGCGCACCTTCGGCCATCGCCCATTCAAACTTGGTGCGGCGATCTTTGGTGACAACCGTATCATGGACTTCATTGGCACCAAACAGGGACGGCGAAACATCAAACGCCCCGCCGGTCACCACCAGCCCGTCAATCAGGTCAAGCAGATCAGGCACAAGGTCAAGCTCATGGGGCAGGGGCATTGGAATGCCACCGGCTTGCGCCACCGCACCAGCATAGTTTTCACGCAGCGCATACCACGGGAATTTCGAATAACCACCCGGTTCTTCGGAATCGAGTGTAATACCAATGATCGGCTTGCGCGTGGTCATGTCGGGTGCAACTTTGCTTGTGGTAATGCTAAGGCGAATAATTCTTGGCGGAAACTACCCTTGCAACCGCGTAAGGGCAACGGCAATTCACGCCGATGGTCTATGCGTTGTGTGCAAAGGCCAAACTGGCATCATCTAACGGACGATCCAATGATGATCTCTTGACCGATCCGATGCGAGATTGCACTGTCATATGGGTTCAGACCCTAAACGGGCCCTAACATCAAGTAAAAACAAACGCCGCTTTGGCAAGTTGTGCCGCTTGCTCCGTGCAGTGCGTGATCGGGATGGAAAAATCATGAGCGCAGACAGCTTTATGGACATGGCCCTTGAAGAAGCCCGTGCCGCCGCCCGTCGCGGTGAGGTGCCGGTGGGGGCGGTTCTGGTCGATGCCGATACGGGCGAAGTCCTTGCACGTGCAGGCAATCTGACCGAGGAACTGAACGATCCGACTGCGCATGCCGAAATCCTTGTCATTCGCGCGGCAGCCGGGGCCAAGGGCGAACCAAGGCTTCCCAATTGCGATTTGTATGTCACGCTTGAACCCTGCCCGATGTGTGCCACGGCCATTTCCTTTGCCCGTCTGCGCCGGGTTTATTTCGGCGCTTATGACCCGAAAGGCGGTGGTGTTGACCACGGGCCACGCGTGTTTGAAAGCTCATCATGCCACCACCGTCCGGAAGTGTATGGCGGCATTGGCGAGATTGAAGCCGGTAAGTTGCTGAAGGATTTCTTTGGTAGCCTGCGCTGATACCCGGCATCGGGGCTTAGGGGATTTTGCTGGCATCAAACCGGTAATCATCCGGATTTAAGCCAAGTTCTTTCATCCTCGTTTCATAATCACGGGCAAGATCGGCCATCGTGATTGCCGAAAGCGCGCTTAGAAATGTTTCTGATGCGGCGCGCAGCGCTTCGGCGGTGGCCGCATTGGCGGCCTGTTCCATCAAACAGTGCGATTCTTCGTTGCCACAGCCCAGCGCAAAAAGTTTGGGCGCGCCCAGCGCATCATAAATCCCGGCCAGTGTGATCTCTGACAGCGGTTTGGCCAAAACCCAGCCCCCGCCATGCCCCTTGGTCGAGGTGACAAACCCCTGATCGCGCAATCCCGCCATGGTGCGCCGGACAACAGCCGCATTGGTGTTGAGCATCCCGGCAAGCAGATCAGATGTTGCCGGATCCGTCATCTGGTCAAGGTGCAAAAGAGCATGCAGCACACGGGGCATGCGGTTGTCTTGACGCATCAAAGGGCTCCTGTTGGTCGGTCGATCCTGTCTGATCTTTAACACATGAAACAACCAAAGATACATGAAATTGACAGGTGCAGCGAATCATGTAACTTTAAATGATACATGATTCGCTTTTGAGAACGCACTTGTAATTGAACTGAGGCCCGACATGAACATTGATCCGAAAATGGACCCGACAGAGTTTTGGCAACAGCATTATGAAAAGGCCACGTCCGAAACCAGCGGTCGGCCAACGGCGGTGCTGGAGAAATTCGTAACTGACCGGACGCCCGGCGCGGCACTGGAACTTGGATGTGGCAAGGGGGACGACGCGGTTTGGTTGGCGAAAAATGGCTGGACCGTGACCGCGATTGACATTTCTGCGACCGCGATGGGCTATGCGCGCGCCAATGCGGTGCGCAACGGCGTTTTGGAAAAGATCACATTTGATCAACGAGATCTTATGACCGATTTTCCCACGGGTAGTTTTACGTTGGTGACGGCACAGTTTCTTGAATCCCCGGTGGTGTTTGCGCGTAATTCGATTATCAACTGTGCATCGCGTCTGGTTGCGCCGGGGGGATTGCTGTTAGTGACATCGCATGGGTCGGTGCCATCATGGTCATGGGAAAAGCCCGATAAATGCTACCCAAAACCAACAGAGGCGCTCGAAAACCTGAGCCTTGATCTGGGGCAATGGACGAACGTCTGCGTCGATAATCTTGAACGTTTGGCAAAGGGCCCGAACGGGGAAGAAGGCATGGTGATCGATACCGTTATCGCCCTTGAGCGCAAAGGTTAACCGGCAAACCTTAAATGCAAACGGACCGACATCGTCATGATGCCGGTCCGCCGTATTTCGGTATGTTGTGAAACCTGATTTAGCCTTGCTGCTGGTTGGCAAGTCCCGGCAGATGCTGGAACATCCAGGTTTCACTGAGCGGTGCATCATCAAGTTTCAGATACATGCGCAAATCAATCGGGTCCGTGCCGGTTGCCTTAAGATCGAACGCGGCCCGCCAGATCCTTGTATCCATGATCGGTTCGATCTTGGTACGGACAATCTCGCCGCGCGACGTCGAAACGATGACTTCCGGGAATTCGCCGTATTCAAGCGAACCCAGAATATCGCCTTCGAACTCGACGGAAAACTTGATCTCGTCTTTGGGGCGGTTCGTACCCGGTTCCCCACCGCGACCCATGCGGGTTGCGGTGACCTTGGCCAGTTTTTCAACCGGGAACGGATTTTCAGCCTGCCAGTACAAACGATATTTGAACTGATAACTGTTGCCCGCCTTGGCCGGCTCATCAGGCACCCAGAATGACGCAATATTGTCGTGGATTTCGTCATCGGTCGGAATTTCAATCAGCTGAACAGCCCCCTTGTTCCAGTCTTCAAGCGGTTCAACCCACAGGCTGGGACGGCGGTGATAGCGCACCCCATCAAGATAATGGCTGACCTCACGGTCACGCTGCATCAGGCCGAACCCACGTGGCGTGTGATCGCCAAAGGCGGAAGCGCGGATGACTTCGGGGTTATTGAGCTGTCGCCAGATACGTTCACCACTGCCGGTCCAAAGCTCCAAACCGTCAGAATCATGGACTTCCGGACGCCAGTCAAACCGGAATGACTTGTTCTGTTCTGAATACCAGAACATGCTGGTCAACGGCGCAATGCCAAGACGTTCGATGTCTTTACGGATAAACAGGTGCTTTTCGATGTCCATCGTGACCCCTTTGCCACGATAGAGCAGGAATTTATACGCACCCGTAATGCTGGGCCCATCGAGCAGGGCATAGATGGTTACCGGGTCTTCGGCTGATTTGGCAGGTTCGATGTAAAATTCGCGAAAATCGGGGAACTCTTCGGGGACGGATGTGGCGGTATTGACCGTGATGCCACGTGCGGACAGGCCATACTGGCCTTCATCGCCGATGGCGCGGAAATAGGATGCACCAAGAAATGCCGCCCAATCCTGGGTTTTCCAGTCATCGCGTTCAAGGTTTTCATGCAGGCGGAATCCGGCAAAGCCGCTGTTGTCGGACAGTTTGCGCGCGATGCTGTCTTCGGGCATGTCAAAGTAATCCGGACGATAGACAACTTCACGCGCCGCCCCGTCTTCAAGCAGGTACATGTGTACCGGCTTGGCAAAATACATACCCAGATGGAAGAAGGTCAGCGGATAGGTGCCCGATCCATCGGCAAACGGCGAATGGTCGCGTTTGTAATGCAGCTTTCCGTGGGTGTCGTAATCGATCTTACCGACAATCTCGGGGTCGGGTGCGATGGGGGCAACATAGTCCTTCGTTGCCATCGTTTGCGCCCGATTGATCAGTGCGTCAAAATCAAAGCTCTGCGCATCGCCCAGTTCAAGCGTGTCGTTCGCGGCCATTGCCGCACCAAACATCGACATGCCCGGCAGGATGACACCTGCCGCGGCCACGGATTTTAAAAAACGTCTGCGTTCCAAAGAAGTTGTCATTCACCAAGTCCCGTTTATCGAATATGCCGGAATAATACCTGACAGTGTGGAGGTAATCGGGACAAATGATGGCAAATTCAAGGTCGTAATCACTGCATCTTATGCATGACACTCCGCAGGAACGACATTTCATAAGAAAGATCGATACCGCCGGGCGATATCGATCTTGGTGGAGTTGCGATACTTGAAATAAGCGTGACGACAGTTGCCGGGCAGTTGCGGGTGCGTGCTGGGATCAGTTGGTTTGATCTCGGCGAAACATCACCATGCCGCCGTGATACAGCACATCATTTTCAAAATATCCATCGGCGGTAAAACCGGTGTCATCCTGATAGGTGACGTAGTTTCCCGAAATTTGATAATCGCCCTGATAGGCCGATTGTTGTGTTCCACGCGCCTCGTCATAGCGACCGTCAGAACGCAACTCCTGGCGGACATACCCATCCTCGGTGACCCACATGCCAACATAAGGATGCGGTGACGTTTGTAATGCTGTTTTCATCTCTGTCTCCTGCGGGAAGGCTGCTGATGGTGCGAACACCATCAGCAGGAGTATCAAACGTGATAAGAAAACGTGACGTCTCATGATGGAAGCCTGCGTCTTGGTTCGAATTAGTTAGAATGCCGACGCGGTTGGACGGACGATGACTTCGTTGACGTCGACATCTGCGGGTTGATCAAGCGCGTAAAGAACAGCACGTGCAATGGCATCCGGGGAAAGGGCAATTTGACGGAACTGCTTTAGCATTTCCTTGCCGGTTTCATCCGTGATGTCATGGCCAAGTTCGGTTTCGACCACGCCCGGTGAAATTATCGTCACGCGAACATTCTCGCTTTCCTGACGCAGTCCTTCGGAAATGGCCCAAACGGCATATTTGGTCGCACAGTAAACGGCGGCACTTGGTGCGACGACATGGGCGGCAATAGATGCGGTATTGATTACATGCCCGATGCCCTGTTCCTTAAAGATCGGAAGGACTGCGGCAATGCCATTCAAAACGCCGCGAATATTGACATTGATCATATTGTCCCACTCGTCGGTTTTAAGTTCCGCCATATGGGAAAGCGGCATGACACCAGCATTGTTAAAGATCGCATCAACGCGGCCAAACATGTTCTTTGCATGATAGACAAGTGCTTCGACACTTTCGGCGTTGGTGACATCTACCGCGCGCGCCATTGCTTTGCCACCCGATGCTTCGATTTCGGTGGCAAGTTGGTCAAGCCGTTCGGTACGGCGCGCACCCAGAACGACGTTTGCACCACGGCTGGCCAGAAGTTTGGCGGTGGCTTCGCCGATGCCGCTGCTGGCACCGGTGATGATAACGGTTTTGTTTTCGACGTGATTGATTGGGTTCGGCATGACATCCTCCGTGTGTTTGTGTCATGGCCTTACTGTGTCGTTTTCGATGCGTTTGATGAATACACAGAACTCGACATCGATTGCCTAATCCTCCAAATCCGGTTTGAGGTGCTTTGCGGTACGGTTTCGCGGTGTATACTGGGGTCACTGAAAACAAAGGGTTTGGGTGATGGATAACTTTCAACGGCTATGCCATTTAATTGACAAATACTGTGAACTGGATGGGGCCGTGCGCACCGCGGTTGAACCGGTGTGGATGTATCGTTCGACCGGCCCGACCCTTAAGGTGCCAACGATTTACAGGCCCTGTCTGTGTCTGATTATTTCGGGTGCCAAGGAAGTTACGCTGGGTCAGGAAGTCTATCGCTATGAGCCCGGACAGTTGCTTGCGGCATCGGTGGACTTGCCATTGGTCGGGCATGTGACCGATGCGACACCTGATCTGCCCTATCGCAGTTTGTCTCTTGATCTCGATGGGAAAATTCTTGGTGACCTGGTTGCCTGTATGGATTTGAACATCGGGGCCGATGGCGACAGTTTTCGGGGCTTGTTCGTCGAAGAAACATCCGAGGGACTTGTCAATGCGGTCTTGCGTGTCGTTGAGCTTCTTGAACACCGAGAAGAAATACCGGTGATGTTGCCACTTTTGATGCGCGAAGTGCATTATCGCCTGTTACGGACTGGGCAGGGTGCCTTGATTGCCCGTCTGGCGATGGGCGGCAGCAACATGCAGCGGATTTCAGCCGTGCTGCGTTTGATGAAAGACAACTTCCACAAGCCGCTACGGGTCGATGAGCTGGCCAGTCATGCCAATATGAGCCCGTCTTCCTTCCATCATCATTTCAAGCAGGTGACCGCCATGAGCCCGCTGCAATATCAAAAACGCCTGCGCTTAACGACCGCCCGGCAAATCATGTTGGCCGAAATGAAGGATGCGGCCAGTGCGGCCTATGAGGTGGGATACGAAAGTACATCCCAGTTCAGCCGCGAATATGCCCGCATGTTTGGGGCGCCACCGATGCGTGACGTGGCGTCAATTCTAAGCCAGCCATCAGGGCTTGATGGGGCGGAACCTTCCGTTCATTAGGCACGCTAAAATGCGTCTGTGACGTGTGTTACCCGTAATTCGCTTGACGGGTACGGGGGGCTGTGTGACATCCTATTTGAGTTGGTATCCGAAAGGATAAAGGGAATTCGACGCAGCCATGCCGATGGTAAGGCTGTCAACCGAAGCTGCCCCCGCAACTGTAGGCGGTGAGCACTTTTCTGATCAAAAGCCACTGGGGTTTACCCTGGGAAGGCAGAAAAGTGTGACGACCCGCGAGCCAGGAGACCTGCCAACATCACGACACTGGACCGGGCGGGGTGCCCCGGAAAATGTCGGCCATGTGTTTCGGTCGCTGGCAGGATATCAATCATCCCGCCCTTTCTTTGGCCCTGATACCGTCCGCCATTTCCCGACACTTTTGCCAGTCCATTGACGACAGGAATGGTTATGTTATGTTATAACATAACGTTTGTTGATTTGGGATGTTCGGTTTCAGGAAAAGTCTCCTTGGCCGTCATATCCTTGGAAAGGGTACAAAGTGATCACATTGAACAAACATGTTCTTGCAGCCGGGGTGTTTGCTGCGGGACTGGCATCTGTTTCACAAAATGCATCGGCAACGGATTATCCGCTGACCTTGGAAAATTGCGGTCGTACGGTGACCTTCGATCACGCGCCAACCCGCGTTGTCTCGCTTGGGCAAAGTAACACCGAAATTCTTTATATGCTGGGGCTGGCCGACCGGGTTGTCGGGACGGCTGTATGGTTTAATCCGGTTGCCGAGAAATACCGCGAAGCCAACGCCAAAATACCGCGCCTTGCCGATAATGATCCCAGTTTCGAAAGTGTCGTCGGGCAGAAACCCGATCTGGTGACCAACCAGTATCAGTGGCATGTCGGCCCAAATGGCGCGGTGGGAACCATTAAACAGTTTTCCGAGCTTTCCATTCCGGTCTATACCGCACCCGCCGATTGCGTGGGCAAAGACAACACCACCGGCGGCGATGGCACGCGCCTTGACGCGTTTTCGATGGATTTGATTTATCGAACCATCACCGAAATGGCGCAGATTTTTGATGTTGAAGAACGCGGTGCCGAACTGACGGCGGACCTTCGTGCGCGTGAACAGGCGGCGCGTGATCGCGTCAGTGACGTTGATGGTCGTGGGATCAATGCCCTGTTCTGGTTCTCAAGTGCGGAACTTGATGTTGATCCGTTTGTTGCCGGGCAAAAAGGCGCACCGGCCTATATCGCCAATGTACTGGGCGTGAAAAACGTCATTGAAAGTGACGATGAATGGCCAAAAGTTGGTTGGGAAACAATTGCACGATCCAACCCCGACATCATTGCGATTGGCAAGATGGACCGTCGCCGCTTCCCGGCCGATGACTGGGAACTCAAGATGAAATTCCTGCAATCGGATCCGGTTACAAGTCAAATGAACGCGGTTAAAAATGATCATGTGATCGTCCTTGATGCGTTGTCGATGAATCCGACGATCCGCACGATCAACGGCATAGAAAAACTGGCCGACGCCGTTGAAGGCTTCCATGCGGACGGCAGCAATTGATCGGTCTGCTTTCACTTGCCTTCACCAACCGCATCAGCGCGACGCTCGTCGCGCTGATGCTTCTGTGCGTGACACTGGCATTTGCCGCATCGGTTGGTGAGACGGCTATTCCAATGCAAACCGTCATCAACACCATCGCCAACCATGTCTGGAATGCCGGGCATGAGGTTGATGTCATTGATGCGGGCATTGTCTGGAATTACCGGCTAAGCCGTGCGGTGGTTGCGGCAAGTTGCGGGGCATCATTGGCGGTCGCCGGTGCCGTCTTGCAGGGGCTGCTGCGTAATGCGTTGGCGGACCCCTATTTGCTGGGAATTTCGGCTGGGGCATCGACCGGGGCGGTCAGTGTCGCAATCCTTGGATTGGGGGCCGGGGTACTTGGGTTGTCGGTCGGGGCCTTTATCGGGTCGCTGGTGGCATTTGCATTTGTTGCATTATTGTCGCTTCAGGCGGGCAGGGGAACCGGGGCCATCATTCTGGCTGGCGTTGCCGGATCGCAGCTTTTCAATGCGATGACCTCTTTTATCGTGACCAAATCTGCCAGTGCGGAAGAAGCCCGTGGGATCATGTTCTGGTTGCTGGGCAATCTAAGTGGTGTGCGCTGGCCGGATGTCTGGTTGGCCTTGCCGGTGGCCATTGTTGGTCTTGTAATCTGTTTTGGCTATTCGCGTGCCCTGGATGCCTTCACCTTTGGCCGGGATTCAGCCGCATCCCTTGGTGTGCCGGTCCGGCGCTCCTATGTCGTGCTGATTGGCTGTGCCGCCCTGATGACGGCTGTGATGGTCAGTATTGTCGGGGCTATCGGGTTTGTTGGCTTGGTGATCCCGCATGCCGCGCGGTTTTTCGTCGGAACACGCCATAGTGCTCTTTTGCCGGTATCGGCCCTTATTGGTGCGCTGTTTCTTGTCTGTGCCGATGTTTTCTCACGCATGATTGTGCCGGGTCAGGTCCTTCCCATCGGGGTGATCACGGCCTTGATCGGTGCGCCTGCCTTTGCCCTGATCCTCTGTCACGGAAGGGTCCTTCGATGAGCCTTGAACTGCAAAATGTAGACTGGCAAGCCGGGTTCAAAAAGATCATTACGGATGTGACAATTGCGGTAAAGCCCGGCGAGTTCCTTGGCCTGATCGGGCCGAACGGTTCGGGTAAGACCACATTGATGTCGGTTTTGGGCGGCCTTCGTCGACCATCGCGCGGCGATGCCATTTTGGATGGGCAGGCGTTAAAAAACATCGGGCGGCGAAATCTTGCGCGACGCATCGGATTTGTCGAACAACAGGCCGACACCATTGACCGGATCACCGTGACCGAGGCGGTGTCGCTTGGCAGGACGCCGTACCTTAGTCTGCTGTCCCCGTGGTCGGAAAATGATGACGCGGTGGTGGACGATGCCCTCGACGCGGTCGATATGCGATCAATGAAAGACCGCATGTGGCATACGCTTTCGGGCGGTGAGAAACAGCGGGTCCATATCGCCCGCGCCCTGGCACAGGAACCGGAATTTCTGTTGCTTGATGAACCGACCAACCATCTTGATATCCGCCATCAGTTGGGCATTCTTGAACTAGTCCGAAGATTGCCGGTAACAGTTGTTGCCGCCTTGCATGATTTGAACCACGCGGCGATGTTTTGTGACCGGATCGCGATGATGGATGGTGGCAAGTTACGCGCGATTGGCACCCCGCAAGATATCCTCATACCAGAAAATCTGCGCGATGTTTTTGGGGTGTCGGCAACGGTGGAACCCGATGATATCCATCCGGGGCGTTGCATGATCCGATATCATGCCGGGGGTGCAAATACAGACGTCGTGTCAGATTTCACGGAAATGAAAGAAGACATAAAAAAAGACCGGATTGCGTAAATCCGGTCTTGAAAATGCGCTGGTGCGGAGGCTTATTTCTGTTCGCGGGCAACCGCGCGCCAGCCGATATCCCGGCGGCAAAAACCATCTGCCCAGTCAATCGCATCAACGGCGTCATAGGCGCGTTTTTGCGTTTCGGTCACGGTCGCACCGCGTGCAGTCACACCCAGAACGCGCCCGCCCGTCGCGGTCAGCTTGTCGCCATCCATCCGGGTTCCGGCATGCAGGACTTTGACCTTGTCCATGGCGTCTGCGTCTGCGACGTTTTTGATCTCGGTGCCTTTTTCATAAGACCCCGGATATCCTTTTGCCGCCATGACAACCACCATGGCGGTTTCCTCATACCATTGTGGTTTGACGGTATCGAGGGTTCCGCTGGCTGCCCCATCAAGGATATCAAGAACGTCTGATTTAAGCCGGGTCATCAGGACCTGACATTCCGGGTCGCCGAACCGGATGTTGTATTCGATCAGTTTCGGATTGCCCGCGTCATCAATCATCAGACCGGCAAACAAGACGCCCTTGAACGGGTGGCCTTCGTCGGCCATGCCCTTAACCGTGGGCACAATGATTTGTTCCATGACTTTGGTTTGGACATCGTTTGTGAAAACCGGGGCCGGGGAATAAGCACCCATGCCGCCGGTATTGGGGCCGGTGTCGCCTTCGCCAACGGCCTTGTGGTCCTGTGCAGCGACCAGTGGAATGACGTTTTCGCCGTCACACACTGCAAAGAAGGATGCTTCTTCGCCAACAAGGAATTCTTCTATGACGATTTCAGCACCGGCATCGCCAAATTTGCCGCCGACCATACATTCGTCAATGGCAGCAATGGCTTCGTCAATTGTCATACAAATGATCACGCCTTTACCGGCGGCCAGGCCATCGGTTTTAACGACAATCGGCGCGCCGTGTGTTTTGACAAACACCTTGGCATCATCCGGGGTTGTGAACCGGCCATAGGCAGCGGTTGGCACCCCGAATTTTGCCACCATGTCTTTCATGAAGCCCTTGGAGCCCTCAAGCTGGGCGGCGGCCTTGGAGCAGCCAAACGATTTGATCCCGGCGGCATCAAGTGCATCGACAAGGCCGGCAACCAGTGGCGCCTCGGGACCAACCACGACCAGATCAACCGCGTTGTCCTTGGCAAACGTCACCAGACCGTCAACATCGCCATCGGAAATCGTCACGCATTCGGCCGAATCCGCTATTCCGGCATTGCCCGGTGCGCACCAGAGTTTGGAAATGCGCGGGCTGCGCGCAATGGCCCAGCAAAGTGCGTGTTCGCGTCCACCGCCGCCAACGACCAGAACCTTCATGACTTTATCCTTCGACTTGTCCGATTGCTTGATGGTCCGTGCGGGATGAACTAGGCTTGTCACCAAACCCACCCCGCTAGATAATTTATGCGGGCTTTTAGCATAAAGTGCCCTTGATGACGCAAGATTTGTTCGACCCTTTTGCCCCGGTTCCTGAAACCCCCGCTAAATCGGGAAATGCGCCCGAATTTTCGGTGTCCGACCTGTCCAACGCGTTAAAGAATACCGTTGAAGATGCCTTTTCGTTTGTGCGCGTGCGCGGTGAAATTTCCGGGTTCAAGCGTGCCAGCAGCGGCCATATGTATCTGGCCCTTAAGGACGATAAGGCGGTTCTGGACGGGGTCTGCTGGCGCGGGCAGGCGGGTAAGCTTGGTCTGGTGCCCGAAGACGGCATGGAAGTCATTGTCACCGGACGGTTGACCACATTCCCCGGACGGTCAAAATACCAGATTGTCATCGAAACGATGGAAGTCGCCGGGGAAGGCGCGCTTTTAAAGCTTCTCGAAGAACGTAAAAAGAAACTGGCGGGCGAAGGCCTGTTTGACGCGGACCGTAAAAAGCCAATCCCGTTTTTGCCCGATGTCATTGGCATTGTCACATCGCCGACCGGGGCGGTGATCCGCGACATCATGCATCGTCTGCGTGATCGTTTTCCACGTCGGGTTTTGCTGTGGCCAGTGCTGGTGCAGGGAAATGGTGCCGCCGAACAAGTGGCCGAGGCTGTGCGTGGATTTAACGACCTTTTGCCCTATGGCCATATTCCGCGGCCCGATGTTTTGATTGTTGCGCGCGGTGGTGGGTCGCTTGAGGATTTGTGGGCGTTCAACGAGGAAGTGGTTGCCCGTGCGGTGGCCGAGTCTGACATTCCCGTGATTTCCGCCGTCGGACATGAAACTGATACCACCCTGATTGATTTTGTGTCCGACCTGCGGGCACCAACCCCGACCGGGGCGGCGGAAAAGGCGGTGCCGGTGCGTGGTGACCTGATTGGTCAGATCGAAGAAAACGGATTGCGGTTGTCGCAAGCTGTTCGCAGATTGGGTGTGGAAAAGAAAACAGCACTTGAAAGTCTGGCGCGGGGGTTGGGCGATCCCAAAAGGATGCTCGAAGAACGCAATCAGATGTTGGACAACTGGGCGGATCGTTTGCCTCGTTCGGCGGTCAATGTCGTGAGCCAAGCACGGGCGCGGCTCAATGAAACCAGTGCACGGCTGGTCAGTCCGCGCGAACAGCTTTCGGAAAAACGTGGGCGGCTTGAGAATGCTGCCGTGCGGCTGGACGGGGCGATGAAGTCGGCCTTACAGATGCAACAAGCGCGTCTGGATCGGACCAGTGCCGGGTTGCGCCCATCTGATGCCAAACGTGATGTTGATCGGGCGCATAAGCAGATTACAGATATTGGTGCGCGGATGGGGGCAGCGGTGAAAAATACCCTGACCCGCGAAGCCGAAGGACTTGCGCGCTATGACCGGCTGCTGGAAAGCTATTCTTATCGCAATGTCCTGAAACGTGGCTTTGCCGTGGTGCGCGACGGGGCGGGGAATTTGGTGGAAAAATCGGCCGATATTATCACCGGGCAGGGATATGATCTTGAGCTGGGTGATGGCGTGACCCGTGTTACGGCTGGCGATGCGACAACTGGGCCTGTATCAACGCCGACCGCACCGACGTCAGGTGGGTTGCGTGATGGCGAAGATATGCCAGTTAAAGCGGTTGCCACATCAAAGCCCGAAACAGCCAGCAAACCAAAAGCCGTCAAAAAGAAAGACCCACAACCAAAAGACGATGACAGGCAAGGGAGCCTTTTGTAATGCGCTTGGCAATCACCACCCTTATCGCAGTTGCCGGAATCTTCGCGGCCACCACAGTCAGGGCCGCAGAACCAGCCTATCAGGGACAATTTGTTCAGGGCGGAATTGTGTTTGGTCAAACTGACGCCGGGGATCAGGTTCTGCTAGATGGCGCGGCGATTGATACTATCGCAGTTGATGGCCGGTTTGTTCTGGGTTTTTCACGTGATTACGAGGGACCGGCCAAACTGACGATCAAACACGCGGATGGCAGTGTCGAAGACTTTGCCTATGACATCGGGGATCGTGAATTTGATATTCAGCGGATTGATGGTTTGCCCAAGAAAATGGTCACGCCTGACCCCGCCGTGATGGACCGGATCAAGGATGATTCCCGTCAGGCCCGCGAAGCGCGCACCGAGCGGTTCACCGAAAAATTCCTCGAAAGCGGCTTTATCTGGCCTGCTTTGGGACCGATCAGTGGTGTCTATGGATCACAACGGATTTTAAACGGTGAACCTCGATCTCCACATTGGGGGGTGGATATTGCAGTTCCGACCGGAACGGCAGTTGTTGCGCCAGCCGACGGGATCGTGACGCTGGCCCACCCGGATATGTATTTTTCCGGGGCGACGCTGTTTATTGATCACGGCCTTGGCATGGTGTCGGCGTTTTTGCACCTGTCTGAAATCGACGTCAAAGTCGGCGATGTGGTCAAACAGGGTGATCTGATCGGCAAAGTCGGTGCATCGGGCCGGGCCACCGGACCGCATCTGGATTGGCGGATCAATGTCGGGGCGGCGCGCGTGGATGCTCAATTGCTGGTCCCACCAATGGAAGATGCACAAAAGGCGGCAAACGCCAAAAACTAACGGGAAACGCATGCCATGAAAAAGCACGGGGCCGTTGCCGCAGGACATGATGTTACCGCAGGTGCCGCTGCCCGTGTGCTTGAGGAAGGTGGCAACGCGTTTGATGCGGTGATCGCCGCAATGTGGGCGGCTTGTGTGGCCGAACCAGTTTTGTCGTCTCTTGGCGGCGGCGGGTTTGTGATGGCCCGACCGGCTGGTAAACCACCGCGCCTTTATGATTTCTTTGTTGAAACCCCGCTTGAAAAACGTGCGCGTGAGGATCTGGAATTTGAAAGCCGCCTTGCGACATTCGCTGGTGGGGTCACACAGGAATTTCATGGTGGCTATGGATCGGTGGCAACGCCGGGTGTTGTCGCCGGGCTGTTTAAAATTCATGACGACCTTGCGGGTTTACCCATGGCGCAATTGGCCGAGCCCGCAATTTCAGCTGCGCGTGACGGGATCGAACTGAATGCGTTTCAGCGCTATGTGATGGGCATTGTTGAACCGTTACTTGGGTTTTCACCCGACAGCCGGAAAATCTTTGGCAAACCCGGTCATCAGGATGAGGACGGCTTTGAATTGCTTGATGAGGGCGTTCTTCATCATCAAGCCGATTTAGCACACAGCATTGATTATCTGGTCCGGACCGGTGTTGACGGGTTTTATCACGGTGACCTTGGCGATGCGCTGGTGCGCGAAAGTTGTGCATCAGGTGGCTATCTGACGCGTGAGGATTTGGCAGCTTACCGCGTGTTGATCCGTGATCCGCTTTTGGTTGCCGGGCGTAAAGGCCGCTTTGTGCTGAACCCCCCGCCTGCATCGGGCGGGGTTCTGGTTGGATTTGGTCTTAAACTGGCGCGTGATATGGCCTTGGGGTCGTTTGGGTCTGCTCGCCATCTTGAAGCCGTATCAGGTGTTTTGCATGCCACCGGGCTTGCGCGTGGTGAGTACGGTGCGTCGCCGGTTATCCTGTCAGATGAGTTGTGCGAAAGTTATCGTATGACGATTGGTGATCGCCCGCTTACTCAGCGCGGAACGACCCATATTTCGGTTGTCGATCAGGACGGGAATCTTGCGGCGGCAACCCTATCAAATGGGTCGTCATCCGGGCGGGTGGTGCCTAAAACAGGCATCATGATGAACAACATGCTGGGTGAGGCAGATTTGTCATCCGATGGTTTCCATCAATGGCCTTGTGGGGTTCGGATGACCTCAATGATGACCCCGGCCCTTTATCTGGGGGCGGATGGATCATCGGTTGCCTTGGGATCAGGTGGATCAAACCGCATTCGGTCCACCATGCTTCAGGTGATGCTGAACATGGATGCCTTTGACATGACACTGCATGGCGCGGTTGCGGCCCCAAGACTACATGTCGAGGACGGTCTTCTATCGGTTGAGCCGGGCTTTGATGAGGCACTTCTTGATGGCTTAAGCATCAAAAACCAACAACGTTGGGAGTCTGAGGATATGTTCTTTGGCGGTGTACATGCCGCGAAGGTCAGTGCCGATGGTGCAACATTTTCTGCCGTGGGGGACGCCCGGCGGAATGGGCATCGGATCGTTACCGGGTCGGATCAGACCTGAGGTCAAGGATCGGGGCGGCATCAATCTTTTCCGCGTCCATCATGAAGGCCACGCGCTGCATGGATGTAAGGAGCTGGGTCTTTTCCCAATCGGGCAGGGATTCGAATTGGGAAATAAACTCTTCATGCAGCATGGTCGGCGCGGTTGACAGGATTTCGCGCCCGGCATCGGTCAGGACCGTATTGACCACACGTTTATCGGTGGTGCTGCGGCGGCGTTCGGCAAGGTTTCGTTGTTCGAGGCGGTTTAAGATCGTGGTCACCGTCGCCTGACTAAGCGAAACGTGGTTGGAAATGCGTTTGACCGTGACATTTTGCAGCTCGTCAATTGCACGTAACACCATGACTTGCGGAATGGTCAGGCCACAGTTCTTCATCATCCGTTTTGAATGTAAATCGGTCGCCCGGATAATCTGGCGCAGGGCCACGAGAATGTCCTGCCAGTAGGCTTCGCTCATGATGTTTCCTTATGAGAGCCAAGTACCAAGAGCACCGTACTGGCGAACTGCAACGGTGCTAAATGTCTGTTACCGGGTAACGGGCTTTCCCAAATTGTTCAAGGTGATTTGTCTCATGACATTTTTATGTCAGACATAAACCCTATCGGAAGCGGCGGATCACAGCGAAGATTAATCCGAATATCGCAATCAGAATGATGGCAACCGTTGCGATTAAAAGGGCCTGTTTGGTGCGCAGATCATTGGCCTGTTTGCGTTCAACATAGACAATTACGTTACGGCGCAGCTGATCCATTTCAGGCGTAATGTCAAAGCCGCTGCGATACAGTGTTGCACCGGCACTGGCCAAAAGATCATTTGTTTTGTTGAGTTGTTCGGTGAACAGGGCAAACCGTTCTTCGGTATCTTTGAGATCCCCCAGTGGATCGTCATCCTGTTTGCTGACTTTGGCGACGGTGATCGTTGTGTGGGTCAGTGTGTCGCCGTCTTCAGCAATACAATCAGAAAGGCTTTGGCGGGCTTCATTCGGGGCGCATTCGACCGGACGATCGCCAAATTCTTCAAGCGCCTTTCGCAAATGTTCCTTTAATTGCAGATCCAGTTGCGAAATCTGCAAACGGATTTCGCGCGCCGTTTCCTTGATTTGATCTGTTTGACTGTCCAGCGCCATGCCGGGCCAGGAAAGAAACACTGATCCCGCCAGTATCATGCAAATAATGATCAATATGCGGGACAAGGCAAACGGGCTCCTGAGGTCATGCGAACATCGTCAAATGCCGAGTGTGCCCGATGGGAGTTCTTATTCCGTTAATGACAGAAACATCGTTTTATCCCTGCGCAACATTTGTGTGCGCCGATCATTTTTGCCAGCGTTTATGAGGCCAAAGCCACTGGGCCGGGCGTTCGCGTATCCAGCTTTCCATGATGGCATTGACCTCCGTCATGATGTTGGCGACATCGGTGCGTCGATCCCCGGTTTTCCGGATCGTCAGGGCAGGATAAAACGTCATGCGGAAATAGGCCCCGCCAAGGCGCTCCACCCGAACCGGTACAATCGGGGCATCATATTTAAGTGCAAACTGTGCCAGTGCCGGGGCGGTCATGGCATCGCGCCCAAAGAACGGAACCGCGATGCCGTCACTCATTTTTTGATCGACCAGCATGCAGGCATGGCCGCCGTCTTTCATGCAGCGCGTCAGTTTGCGGGCACCATCCGGCCCCTTTTTGACCAACTCGCCACTGAATGTTTTACGCGCGCGGGTGAACAGATTATCGACCCATGGATTATCCGGCGCGCGATAAACGCTCATCATATCCATCCCAAGGACGGTTGCGATGCACATGCTGACTTCCCAGTTGCCGATATGACCGGTAAAGAATAATCCCGGTTTCCCGTCATCGCGCGATGCCAGCCCATGCTCGAGGCCAACAATTTCGATGCGGGGCCCGCCAGGTTGGAGCTTGTGCAGATGGGGAATTTCACCAGCCGACCGGCCAAGATTTTCCCACATATCGGCAACGATTTCTTCGATTTCGTCTTTGGATTTTTCCGGGAAGGCACGGGTAAGGTTGTTACGGGCCTTTTTTGTTTGGCCCATTTTGGGGCCGAGGTTCCGCATCAGGCGGCCGGCAAAATTTGATGCCATATCAATCGGCATCGCCGCAAAGAACCAATACAGGATATGCGCGCCCAATCCTTGAAGCGGATGAGAAAGGTATTTTTGGCGCATCTTGTAAAATTTGCTGTTTTTAGCCATCGGCAAGCACCGTTTTAACAATCTGGTTCAGTTGGTCTGGTGCGTCAAACACCAGACGGATGTTAAGGCTGCTTATGCCGCTGCGATTTTGACTTGGCAAGCGCATCAGGTCTTTTTGTGTGGTGACAAGACGCGCGCCCAGTGTTTGTGCACGCGTGCGCAGATCGGAAAGTTCCTGTGCGCTAAACGGGTGATGATCGGCAAAATCTTGGGTTTCGGCGATCATCGCGCCACATTGTTGCAGGCTTTCATAGAATTTCGCAGGGCGTCCAATCCCTGCAAAGGCAAGAACCCGCTGATGTGTGAAATCGGCACCATTTTCCGTTTCAATGCGCGCACGCACGACCGGAACCGATGCATGAAGGTTGGTGATGAAGTCCGGGGTTTCATCACCAATCAGAATAATCGCCCGAACTTTTTCAAGCCCTGAATCCAGCGGTTCGCGCATTGGGCCCGCCGGGATCACCCGGCCATTGCCAATGCCATATTGGCTGTCGATGACGGCAAAGCTGCAATCCTTGATCAGAGACGGGTTTTGTAATCCATCATCAAGAATAATGACATCCGCCCCTACAGCACGGGCCATTTCCGCACCAAGGAACCGTTCGCGTGACACCCAAGTCGGTCCACGTGCCGCGAGTAAAAGCGGTTCATCGCCGACCTGATCTGCACGATCAGATGCCGGGTCAACCCGGTGTGGCCCACGCATGGAACCGCCATATCCGCGGCTGACGAAATGCGGTGTCCGGCCTAGTGCGGTCAATAGATCAAACAGCGCAAGTGCTGTTGGTGTTTTTCCCGCACCACCAACGGTGAAGTTACCGACACAAAACACCGGACATCCGGGATGGCGTGGGGTTGTTTTCATCGTGCGAACACATCCGCCAGCGCGCCAAAGCAAGGAAAGGGGGGTCATTGCCGTTGCAAGAATTCCGTCTTCTTGCCAGAAACGGGGATCACGCATTGCCGCCCCCGTGTGTCGGAATGTCTGCAATCAGTGGATCGATGGCATCAAGGGTGCGGTCAAGGACTTCTGCCTTGGAGCTGGCATAGGCCAAGCCAGCCGCGGCGACTTTTTCGGCCGATGCCGGGTCGCGGAGGAACCCGCCAAGTTGCCGTGTCAGGTCATCTGCGTCAGATGCAGGGCGGCAGGCGCCGGCAGCCAGCATCTCTTGGCTGATAATGGCAAAGTTGCTCATATCTGGACCATGAAGGATCGCACAGCCCAGTCGGGCCGGTTCCAGCGGATTTTGCCCACCGGTCGAACACAAAGATTTGCCCATAAAGCATACCGGCGCGATGCGGTAAAACAGGCCAAGCTCGCCCATGGTATCGGCAAGATAGATTTCTGTTTGTTCGGTGATCTGGTGGCCAAGGCTACGGCGCGATACGTGCAACCCTTGCGCAATCAGGTCGGCTTCGATGTCATCAGCACGCACAGGATGACGCGGGACGATGATGGTCAGAAGATCGGGATGTGCAGGGGCAAGATTTTGATGTACCTGACCGGCAATGCGTTCTTCACCGTCAAAAGTGCTTGATGCCAACCACACAGGGCGATCGCCGATTTGGTCGCGCAGTTTACCGAGTTCCTCGTCATTGGCGGGCAACGGCGGTGCGGCGAATTTCAGGTTGCCGACGGCCTTGATATTGGTTGCGCCAAGGGCGGCAAACCGTTCCGTTTCTTCCGCGCCTTGTGTCAGGATCAGATCGAATGCGGCAATGACCGGGCGGATAAAGGATGGAAAGCGCGAATAGCCTTTAAAGCTTTTTTCCGAGATACGACCGTTGACCAGCACCAAGCGCGTACCAGCCTTCTTGGCCTTGGTCAGGATATTGGGCCAAAGGTCGCTTTCAAGCCAGAGTGCCAGATCTGGTTTCCAGTGATGGAGGAACCGCGCGACACATACTTGGCGGTCAATCGGGATGAATTGATGAATGACACCCTTTGGCAGGCGTTCATGCATCAGTGCGGCCGAGGTCACCGTACCCGTCGTTACAACTATGGACACATCGGGATAGCGACGACGGATTTCATCAATCACAGGCAGGGCAGAAAGAGATTCCCCGACGCTCGCGCCATGTATCCAGACAAGTTTGCCTTTGGGCCGCGGAGCGCTTGGGTGGCCAAACCGTTCGCCAATCCGGCCCGGATCTTCCTTGCCGAGATTTTTTCGACGGTTGAGATACAGATACAGAGCCGGACCCAGCAGGCGTGTCGCCGCGCGATAGGCGTAAAACAGGCTCATTTACCGGTTTCCCCCCGCTGCGATCGCCGACCGTTTCTGCTTGGGGAGTTCATCGATGCCCGCAGGCGGAATGGCTTTGAGACCGAGCCCGGTGTCGGTTTCTTGTGTCAGTTTGGTTAGCGAATTTTCAAGTTCAAGGCGTTTGGCTTCTATACCCACCGTGTCGAGTTTGCGATCCACATGGATTGGATCGCCCCAGTGAAATACGCCGCGTGAAAAGGGTAAGGGCAGAATAAAACGGTCCCAACTGCCAAGGACTTTGCGATTGGAGGCCGAATAGGTCAGGGGAAAAATCGGAACGTTTGCCATGCGGGCGGCCTGAATGATGCCGTCTGAGGCGCGCATGCGAGGGCCACGTGGGCCGTCCGGGGTCATGCCTACAACTTCACCTGCCTTTAGTACCTTTAGAATCTGACGTAAGGCGGCTGCACCGCCTTTGTCCTTGCCGGTCGATCCGGCAATGGTCTTTGGCCCGAAATAGGCAATGGTGCGGGAAATGATTTCTCCGTCGCGATGCGATGAAATCAACATGTTAAACGGACGATCACCACCGACCGAGCGCCATGTATAGGGCATCATCAACAGGCGCTGATGCCAGAATGCAACGATAAACGGTTTACCCTCGGTCAGGTAATGCGCCGGAAGGTCACCGCCCTTGGTGCGCCAGCGCCCAGTCGCGTGGATCAGGCGCACATACGACGCCGCAAGCCAACACAAGGTGCTGCGCGTGGTTTCGCTTTTGATAATGCGTTTATGCAACTGCACGCCCGTAAATCCCGAAATTACCCGGATCAGTTTTCATTTTCTTCTGAGAATTGCAGATTATAGAGGTGTGCGTAAGCCCCTCCAAGTGCCAGCAATTCATCGTGTTTGCCTTGTTCCGTTACACGGCCATTATTGATCACACAAATTTTGTCCGCATCAATAATGGTCGACAGCCGGTGCGCAATCACAAGGGTGGTGCGCCCTTTCATCAATTTCGCAAGCGCGTCCTGAATATGGCGTTCTGATTCGGTATCAAGTGCGGATGTTGCCTCATCTAGCAATAGGATCGGTGCGTTTTTAAGCATTGCACGGGCAATCGCTATACGCTGTCGCTGCCCACCAGAAAGCTTAACCCCATGTTCGCCGACGATCGTGTCATAACCGTCTTCTAGCTGCCCAATAAAGTCATGAGCCGCGGCATTGCGCGCGGCTTCTTCAATTTCGGTTTCGGTCGCACCCGAACGACCATAGGCAATATTGGCGCGCACAGTGTCATCAAACAGGGTGATTTCCTGGCTGACCAGTGCGGTCGCACGGCGCAGGCTTTCAAGTGTTAAGTCGCGAATGTCTTGACCATCAACAGTGATGGCGCCGTTATCAATATCGTAAAAGCGCGGGATCAGGTTCAGGATGGTCGATTTACCCGCCCCCGAAGGTCCGACAAGTGCGACGGTTTCACCGGCCTTGATATCAAGGTCAATATCACGAAGGGCTGTGATTTCCGGGTTGTAGGCGAAGGAAACATTCTTGAAATTGATGTTCCCACCCGACACGGTAAGTTCCTTGGCATCCGGGGCGTCTTTGATTTCTGGTTCAAGATCCATCACCATAAATACACGCTGGGACGCGGCAAGACCCGCCTGCAAATTCATGTTGATGTTTGCAAGACGTTTCACCGGTTCATAGGCCAGCAACAGGGCGGTAATGAACGAGAAGAAACTGCCCGGATCACTTGCACCATCAATTACCCGGCTACCGCCATAGATAATGATTGTCGTGATCGCGGCACCGCCCAGTGTTTCCATGATGGGGGAGGACCGGGCACTGACTTTTTGCGCCTTGAAGCTCAACTGAAAAACAGTCTCGACCAGTTTTTCCATACGCGAGCACTCGTATGGCTCCATGCCATAGGCTTTGACGTGGCGCACACCTTGAAACGTCTGTTCGAGAAGGGTGGCAAATTCGCCGATTTGCTGCTGGGTGTTAGCAGACACTTTGCGCATGCGTTTGCCAAGTCGGGCAATCGGTAATATGGCCGCAGGAAAGACTGTGAACGCAATGATCGCCAATTGCCAATCCTGATAGAACATCACGCCGATCAAGACGATAGCCGTCAGGAGATCCTTACCAAACCCGGTCAGGGCGACAGAAACAGCCGCGCGCATGGACGTAATATCACTGGTGAAACGCGTTATAAGCTTACCGGTATTCGTACTATGGAAGAAACCAATGTCGAGCCGGATGACATGTTCGTAAAGCTTGTTCTGGATATCAGCAAGAATACGCCCACCGACATAGCTCATCAACACGGACTGGCCGTAGTTGGCAAAGCCCTTCAGGGCAAATGCGAACAGAACAGCCACGCCGACCGGAACCAGCATTGCACCGTTTTGTTTAACAAACACTTCGTTGATGACCGGGTCCATTAAATAGGCATAGCCACCAGTCGCACCCGCCATAAGTGCCATGCAAATCAGAGCGAGAACAATCTTGCCGAAATAAGGCTTTACCGCATCTTGCACGATACGTTTGACCAGGGGCCAAGTGCGCCAGTGTTCAGCAGTGTGGTCCATCGGATTCTTCGGCAATGATTTGTTCCTGGTCGTTCCGGCCATTTCCAAGTTGTATCAATATGATACACTCTATATGGAATAGGGCTTCAAAGTGTGTCGATCTATATGCGCTGTTGCTAGCATGCTCGAGCATGAGCGGCAAGCCGCAGCGCACATGTGAAAGATACAAATTTGACCCGCTGGTCAGCAGGTCACGCGCAACGACATATAAGATAAAAAAATGAACGAGCAACTGCACGCACTTGTAGAACATACAATGGCGCAAGGTGTCGGGGCACGCGTTTTCGCGCTGCGCTGGAAGAATAGACGTATCTGGATCAAGCAAGCTGTGCCAGCCAAACAAAAGGGCTGGCATCATTTACAACGGTTTCTGGCGACCATTACCGGCATTGCCTTGTTACGGCCGACTGTCTCGCCCGGCGGTAAAGAAGGCCTTGAAACCGAAGCAAACACTCTGCGCAAATTGTCCGAGCAAGGCATTCTGGTGCCCGATTTGGTGGGCGTGGCCGAAAACTGGATCGCGATAGGAGATAATGGCGGCATTTTACAAACCCGGATCGAAGATTACATTCGTGCAGGGGATCATGACGCCGTCACGAAATTGATTGATGCCGCGGGCAAAGGATTGGCAAAGCTTCATCAGGCGGGCGTTGCGCATGGTGCACCCTTGCTGCGTAACCTGACCATCCGGGATGATGATAAAATCGGCTTTATCGATTTTGAAGAAGATCCCAATGAACGCATGCCGATCATTGATGCGCAGGCGCGCGATATCCTGCTGTTTGTTTTTTCGATCCAGCGCGAATTTAAAAAACGCCCTGAATTGTTGCGCGCGGGGTGGCGCGCCTATGTCGATCAGGCCGGATTTGACGCACCTCAGATGGTCCCACTTCGCAAAATCGTTAAGGTTCTCCGCCCGGTTTACCTTATGCTGCGCCCGTTTCGGCGCTGGTTGGGCACGGATGCGATCAATGGGCTTTTGGCTTATCGTATTCTTCGCAAAAGCCTGAACCACGAGTAATCCACCAAGGTCGTACCAGCGCATTACTGCGCTGGCTGAGCAAGTGGTTGATCGCCGATCGTGGTCGTGTCGTCGCCGGTGGTGAAAGATGCTGCCGTACGTGCCGCATCATCAACCGATATGCGGATGGCTTCCAGCCCGTCAAAACCACCTGAAAATGGTGCAAGGTTGTGCAGGAACTGGCTGGCGGAATTTTGCCAGCTGTATTGTTCGGCCAAGGCACGAGCATCTTCGGGTTTAAGGTCAAGGGCGGCCATGGCGGCTTTGCCAAGGTCGGCATCAATCGCACCGGCTTTAGTGCCCCGGACAATATCGGCGGGTCCCTGAACCGGGAAAACCGCAACTGGTGTGCCTGATGCCAATGCTTCGAGGATAACCAACCCGAATGTGTCGGTTTTGCTGGGGAAAACAAAAACATCTGCGGACGCAAAGGCGTTTGCAAGGTCTTCACCAACCTTTTTGCCAAGGAATTGCGCATTGGGGTGTTTCTGGCGCAAGTCGGCCAGCTGCGGCCCATCGCCGACCACGAATTTGGTGCCGGGCAGGTCAAGATCCAGAAAATGGCCAATGTTCTTTTCCACAGCGACCCGTCCGACAAACAGCCAGTGTGGTTTGGGAAAATCGCCAAAGCTTGCATCTGGACGTGGGCGGAAAAGGTCAAGGTCAACACCGCGCGACCAGATATGCAGGTTATCAAACCCCCAGTCAGACAGTTCTTCGCGCAGGCTTTCGGTCGCGACCATCACCGATTGTGATTTTGAATGGAATTTGCGCATCCCACGATAGGAAATCGATAACGGTAAACGCCACCGTGCGTGGATGTATTCAGGGAACCGCGTGTGATAGGCGGTCGAAAAAGGCAGTCCCTGTTTCAGGCAATAGGCCCGGGCGGCCTGCCCCAATGGACCTTCGGTCGAAATATGAATGGCAACCGGGTGCAGGGCCTTGATCATCTTGGCCATTTTACGTTTGGCAAACAGGGCCAAGCGGATTTCCGGGTATGTCGGGCACGGAATGGTTTTAAACTGATCGGGCGAGATGACATGAACATCATGCCCCATCTCGCCCAACTCGCCGCGTACGGTTTCAAGGGTACGGACAACACCGTTGACCTGTGGATACCAGGCGTCGGTTACGATCAGTATTTTCATGCAGTCTTTCCAATCGGTGCATCGCCGCGCTTTTCAGACGTGGCAGATGCGGATTTGCCCGAAGTATGGGCGATACGGAACATGGAAATCAGTTTGCCAAGGCCAAGCGACGGAGCACTGACAGCATCGCGGCCCGGCGTGGAATGGGTCATGGCCATCTGGCGCATTTCCGCCCAATGGAGAAGTTCAAGCTTGCCGTCCATGTCTTCGACAAGGGCGGTGCAACTTTCGACCCAGTCACCATCATTGCAATAAAGCACATCACCAATCATGCGTTTTTCGGCATGATGGATGTGCCCGCAGACCACACCATCCACCTTACGTTTGGCGGCTGCGTGGGCGACGGCGTTTTCAAAGTTGCAGATGAATTGAACCGCGTTTTTCACCCGGTTTTTAAGATAGGCCGAAAGCGACCAGTATCCATATCCAAGGCGACGGCGAATGCCATTGTAATAGCGGTTAAGGGTGATGGCGAAGTTGTAGGCCGTATCGCCAAGATAGGCGAGCCATCGGGCATATTTGACGACACCGTCAAATTCATCGCCATGGATTACCAAAAGGCGTTTGCCATCGGCTGTTTCGTGGATGTCGTTCATTTTGACTTCGATATGCCCAAAGGTCATATCGACAAATTCACGGGCAAATTCATCATGGTTGCCGGGCACAAAGATAACCTTGGCACCGTTCTTGGCCTTATCCATGATCGTGGTTATAACGGCGTGGTGGCTTTCGGGCCAATGCCAGCTTTTCTTAAGACGCCAGCCATCAATAATGTCGCCCACCAGATAGTAGGTGTCTGCCGTTACTTCATTGAGGAAATCCAAAAGAAGATCTGCCTGACATCCACGTGTCCCCAAGTGGACGTCCGAAATCCAGACCGTGCGGTAATGCGGTTGCAGCGTCATCGCTGTCATTGCCGCTCCTCCGTATCCTGCCAAAAGGATGGCTGGAAACTGGCTTTAAAGATGCCAGATACTGTCTCCAACCAGTATCGGTTTAAAATAAATCGCGCGAATATATAACCCGTTCACATAAATTTCGCGGTTCTGTAAAGCAACTGTTACATATTTTACTTCATATGCTAGCGGGTACTTACTTTTTATTTCGGTTTTATTGCGGAAGTCGAACCTGAATGTCCCAGCCCGAAGTGACCATCATTTTCAATCCGCGTGCCGGCGGGAATAAACAACGGTTTCTGTCGGAAATTCTGCAACATGCCGGGGTGAAGGTTGAACTGCTACAAACCACCCATCCCGGTCACGCCCGTGAATTGGCGCGCAAGGTCCGCGCACACAAACGGTTATTTGTTGCCGGTGGGGATGGGTCGCTAAACGAAGCATTGAACGGTTTGCTCGATGCGCAGATTGATGGCCATGAAGTTCCACCCCTTGGCATTATCCCATTGGGCACTGCCAATGTGCTTGCGGTCGAAGTTGGGCTTAGTCTGCGCGCCAAGGCAATTGCCGACTATATCAATAATCCCGGCATGGTTTGGGTGCGGCCTGGTGTTGTAAATGGCCGCGCGTTTTTCCTGATGGTCGGGATGGGGGCCGATGCCGATACGGTGGATAATGTGTCCTTGCGGTTAAAACGTCTTATCGGCAAGGGCGCATACGTTCTTGAAGGATTGCGCAGTATCTTTTTCCCGCGTCACCGCGACTTTGAAGTCAGCATCGGGCGCGAAAATTACCGAGCATCTGGGGTTATCGTCACCCATGCCAAACATTATGGCGGCGCGTTTGTGATATCCGATGATGCGTCTCTGACGTCAAACCAACTTGATGTTTTATTGATGCCCGGCAATGGCATCTGGGCTTTGGCGCGCTATGGTTTGGCTTTGACGTTAAACCGGTTACATAAACAAAGTGATGTGTCGCTGGTGCGCACCGAACGCCTGACGATCAAAAGCCATTGTGGTCCTGCACCCTTGCAGATTGACGGCGAAAATGCCGGAAAACTGCCTTGCGAAATAAGCCTGTCGCCCTATCCGGTGCACCTGATGGTGCCATCTGCCTATGCGACGCAGCATAATGCGCAAGCCGATGCCACGGCCAAAGGTGCCAAGCCAGTTTTGCAGATCGCAGCGGACTAGCAACGCGGCCGCAAGATTTGACGGGAAATGAGCCTTATTTATCAAACGGGCGGGAGACAGGTCTTGAAACCGTTTTGGCAATTGTCGGCGCCGTCAGAACGAAAACGGTATTACACCAACAAAAAAATACCCGATCAAAGTTTGACCGGGTATTTTGTCGTTTATCTGATGGGCTCTCGCCGTAGCTTATTGCCCGGCCAAGGTCATGCCGTCAATGCGCAGCGTTGGGGCGTTGGTGCCGTATTTGAATGTCAGGTCGTTTGCGGGAACGACTGTTTTGAACATGTCTTTGAGGTTTCCGGCAACGGTGATTTCGGAAACCGGATAGGCCAGCTCACCATCTTCAATCCAGTAGCCAGATGCCCCGCGCGAATAATCGCCGGTCACACCATTGACACTGCTGCCGATCATTTCGGTGATATAGAGCCCCGATTTGATCTCCTTGATCATATCGGCGGGCGAAATGGTGCCCGGTTCCATATACAGGTTGGTGGTTGATGGCCCCGGAAGGCTGCCGGCCCCGCGCGATGCGTTGCCAGTTGATTTCAAGCCAAGCTGACGGGCGGATCGCAAATCCATGATCCAGGTTTTCAGAACACCGTTTTCAATCAGGTGACGTTTCTGATTGGCGACACCTTCGGCATCAAACGGTTTGGAGCGAAGACCACGTTTGCGGTGCGGGTCATCAATGATGTTGATATGCGGGGCGAAAACGTCGCTGCCCATCGCATCGAGCAGGAAGCTGGTGCCGCGCGCGATGCCTGATCCATTGATCGCACCGGACAAGTGACCAACGATGGAGGCCGATACCCGTGGGTCCAAAATGACTGGCACGTGTGCGCTTTTGACCTTACGCGGGTTCAGGCGGCGCAGGGTTTTTTCGGCGGCTCTTTTGCCAATATCGACCGGATCGCGCAGATCGGTCGAAAAGACGGCACTGTCATAATCATAATCGCGCTCCATTGCCGTTCCCGTCCCGGCAATAACAGAAACCGAAATGTGGCTGCCAGACCCGGCATAGCAATTGGCAAAGCCGTTGGTTGCGGCCAAAGTGACTTGATGACGGCCCCAGCCAGCTTCGGATCCTTCCGAATTGGTGATGCCTTCGACCGAGCGTGCAGCTTCCTCGCAGGCGGTTGCCCATTCGATCATTTTTGCTTGATCGACTTCGCCCGGTTCACACAGCTCAAGCGCGTCAACATCGAAGGTTTCGGCAAGCTCAGACGGATCAGCAATGCCGCAATAGGGGTCTTCTGGCGCGTTTTTGGCCATGGCGACGGCGCGTTCGATCAGTTCATTCAAGGCCGCATCGCTGGTGTCGGAAGATGAAACAACCGCCTGTTGTTTGCCAATCAGAACCCGCAGGCCAAGATCGACCCCTTCGGAACGTTCAAGCTTTTCCATCTTGCCCAGACGCTGGGCCACCGAAAGCGACGTTCCTTCGACATAAACGGCGTCGGCATCATCGGCACCGGCTTTTTTCGCACGGGCCAGAAGATCGGTGATGCGATCAAGTGTCATGTCGGTCTTGGGCATAGAAGCTCCCTTAATTCGGAATGTGATGGCTACTTTATAGGGCGCGCAGACGCATTCGCAAAGGGGCGAAACAAAAAGAGGTTTCGTCTTTGGTTCATTTGCCTTGCTGCCCCAAAGGTGGCGCGATAAAGGGGGATCGGCAAGGGCATGTCTTTTGACGATTTTTATCGTCATTTTGCTATAATTGATCAAACAACACATAAAAGGCTTTGAAAGCCAAAATACAGGCGGGACAAATATGAGCAAACAGGCAATGTTGACGGGGATTTTTTTCGCGGTCTCTGTCGTGCTGGGCAGTGTTGCGCATGCGGGTGAGACATCTACTGCGGACGGTGTTGCGGTTCCAAATGGCGGGGCCACGGCCGATCCGGTATCCGCCAATCAGCTTTATGCCGAAATGCGCATTCAGGGCGGGCAATATGCGCAAAATTACCGCCACCAAATGCTCACAGGGGATTTCACCTGTGATGATGTGGTCGACCGGATTGCCGGGTGGGTTGATCTGGACAGTCCTGATGGACCGCGATTTGCAATGCTGTTTGTCACTAATCACGGTGGCGAGGACCAAAGTGAAGTCCGCTATCTTCCGTTTGAAAGCGCCGAACAGATCGCACTTTGCGTTTATGACGAAACCGCACCACCGCTCATGAGCTGGCAGGAAAACAGCACCGAGTTCATGGCCGAGGTGATCGGCGATGACAGGCTGTGCAACTTTGCGATCCGGGTCGATGATTTCATGTGCGATGCGCCGCAGTTCTTCTATTCGCAAGAACCAGCAGGCAATGGCGATCACTGGCTGTTTTTCCGCAATTGAAATTATACGTAGTACGTGCTATGTATAGCTCATGATCAAGAGTTTCCAGTGTAAGGCAACACAAGATTTGTTTCATGGGGCGGGAATAGCCAAATGGCTGCGTCCAATTGCCGAACCTGCGCTGCGCAAGCTTGATATGATTGATTATGCCACCGCTATACAGGATTTGCGCGTGCCACCCGGAAACCGTCTCGAGTTGCTTAAGGGTGATCGAAACGGACAATACAGTATTCGTATCAACAATCAGTGGCGCGTTTGTTTTAGCTGGAGCACGGGCGGTGCAGAGAACGTTGAGATTGTCGACTATCACTAAGGGAGAATGATCATGCGAACCAGAACATCACCCGGTGAAATCCTGAGCGAAGAGTTCATGAAGCCATTGTCTCTGAGCGGGAATGAACTGGCGCGACGGATCAAGGTTCCCGCCAATCGCGTTAATGATATTGTCCGTGGCAGACGGGATGTTTCTGCGGACACGGCACTGCGGTTGTCACGCTATTTTGGTACGACAGCGCAGTTTTGGCTCAATGCGCAATCTGCATATGATCTGTCAGTGGTCGAGCATGAAATTGGCGCGGAGATTGAGGCTGAGATTGAGCCACACGCTGCGTAACATTCCTGCGCGACCAAACAGCGATGGCTTTTGATCATGACCGTTGCCATCGCTGTTCTCAAGGTTGAGCCAAGCGGTGTTGAAAATGTTTCCTCAGGTCTGCGGGATTATTTCCAGATTTTCTTACCTGAACCGGGCAGTCCGTATCGGTCCCATTTCTGATCGACACGGTCGATGATGTCATCGTCCATATAGATTTTCTCGCCCCATTCGCGGTTGGTTTCGCCGGGGAACTTGTTGGTGGCATCAAGGCCAAGCTTGCCGCCAAGGCCGCTGACCGGAGATGCGAAATCAAGATAATCGATCGGGGTGTCGGTGACGGTGGTGATATCGCGCACCGGGTCCATCCGGGTTGAGATTGCCCACATGACGTCTTTCCAGTCACGCACATCAATGTCGTCATCCACAACGATAACGAATTTGGTGTACATGAATTGCCGCAGGAATGACCAAACGCCCATCATCACGCGCTTGGCATGACCGGCATAGGCCTTCTTCATCGACACCACTGCAATCCGGTAGCTACATCCTTCGGGCGGCAGCCAGAAGTCAACGATTTCGGTGAATTGCTGCTGCAGGATCGGCACAAACACGTCATTCAGCGCTTCGCCCAGAACCGAGGGCTCATCTGGCGGGCGGCCAGTAAAGGTCGAAAGATAAATCGGGTCTTTGCGCATGGTGATCGCGGTGATGTTAAACACCGGAAAATCATCGACCGAGTTATAATAGCCCGTGTGATCGCCGTATGGGCCTTCGGGGGCGTATTCATCAAGCGAGACATAGCCTTCCAGCACAATCTCGGCGGTGGCGGGTACTTTAAGCGGGACGGTTTTGCAATCGACCAATTCCACCTTGGCACCACGCAGAAGTCCGGCAAACTGATATTCCGAAAGAGTATCGGGCACAGGCGTTACGGCGGCCAAAATGGTGCCGGGATCGGCACCGAGAACGATGGCGGCTGGCAGCGGATCGGGCTTTTCCTTTTTCCAGCGCGCGTGATGTTGCGCACCACCACGATGTTTGAGCCAGCGCATGATGGTTTTGTTTTTACCCAGCACTTGCATGCGATAGATGCCAAGATTAAACACATCGCGTTTGTCGCCGCCATTTTTGCCGGCCGACGGTCCTTGGGTCACGACCAGCGGCCATGTAATCAGCGGGGCCGGTTCGCCCGGCCAGCACGACTGAATAGGGATTTTGGACAGGTCAACATCATCGCCCGTCATGACGATTTCCTGACACGGGGCCTTGGAAACCGTTTTGGGTTTCATCGCCATCACGGTCTTGGCCAACGGCAGCATCGAAAAGGCTTCTTTGAGGCTGCCGGGCGGTTCGGGCTGTTTGAGGAAGGCCAGCGTTTCGCCGACTTCGCGCAGTTCTTCGGGCTTTCTGTTCATGCCCTCTGCCACGCGGTCCACCGTGCCAAACAGATTGACCAGAACCGGCATGTCATATTTTTTGCCGTCATCCCCGACAACATTTTCAAACAACACCGCCGGGCCGCCTTCGGCCAGAAGGCGCGTCTGGATTTCTGTCATTTCAAGGTTGGGGGAAACCGGTTCAGTGACACGAACAAGACGGCCGGTTTTTTCCAGCGCATCCATGAAGTCACGAAGGGATTGATAGGGCATGGCACCTGTCATCTGCTGAGCACTAAAATCTGATTGTCTTCATACGCTTTGCTGCGTCTGGGGACAACCATGCTTGTTGGCAAAGAAGCGTTTGTAACTTTGTAACAGCGTCCCCAAATACAGTCGGGATGCTGCGTCGCAAGGTTATACGAAACTTTGCGGTTTTGGTTGACGTATCATTTCGGTATACAAGGGCAAGGAATTGAGTCGCGTGACCCACAGCGCGCGGCATGGCAAATCACCAAAAGCATGAAGGACGCACAGATGGCCAAATATTGGGTTATCGGGGGCACCTATCAGGATACCGGTTTTGATAAGCCGATTGGCGAAGAAACCAAAGTTGGTCCGTTTGGCAGCTTCGAAGACGCGGAAAAACAGTGGTCTAAAATGGCCTGGCAGTCGGTCGATGACGCAAATTCGCGGTATCGCATCGAACGTTTTGACGAATACTGGGTTGTCGGTGGTGAATATGAAACCACCGAATTTGAAACCCCGGTCGGTGGCAAAGAAGAACGCCATGGTCCGTATAAAACTTTTGAAGATGCCGAAAAGGCATGGTCAAAGCTGGCGTGGCAACATGTCGATAACTGCAATTGCCGTTATCGCGTCGTCGAAGACTAAGCCGGACAGACTTTTGCATGTTTTCGATTTCTGATGCGCATAAAATCACGGATCCCGTGTTGCGCGAGCAGATCGAACAGCATCCACGCGCGCAGGAAATCCTGCGCGCGTTTTTGTATCCCTATGACGCGCCAGATTATGATTTCCTGTTTGCGGATGGCACAGTCAGGCAGATGGTTGCAGGTGATATAGACCGCTTGACGGCTGGACGGACCCCGGTTCTGGCCGTTGGGTCCAACCGCGCGCCGGTTCAATTGGCCCGCAAATTCGCACCACCCCATCATCATTAAGAACCTGTTCCGGTGACGTTCGGTTGGATGACCGACCACGATATTGTCTATTCGGCGCATATGGCCGGTTACGGAGCACTTCCGGCAACTTTGGCCTCCTCGCCGGGGACGACGGTCAGGGTGGCGGTTACATGGCTAACACCCACGCAACTTAGTCATATGCACAGCACCGAATCAGTGCCCGATCATTATAAATACTGTCAGCTCGACGGCACGAAAATCACACTTGATTGCGGGTTGAAGGCAGGCCGGGTTGGCAGTTATCAATCTGTTGCCGGACACGTATTTGATCACGGCGATACCTTTGCACTTGTCGATATTCCTGCGCGCAATCGACGCTTTGTCGCGCGCAGCCAATGGGAAATGTTATCCCAGATCGCCAAACGCGCCGGGCAGGCACCGCATCCAACATTCGTTTTACAGTTGATTGACGATGCAGACTTGCGACGAAAACTGGTGGGGCGCTATTTAAAAACGGACAATCCGACACCACGTAGAACTAGTGTTCCGAAATAGCGTTTCATTTTGATCAGTTTCTGTGAACATCTATTATGCAATTAAAGATTGCGTTGATGGATTTTCACGGCAATAGATAAATCTCTTGCAACATAACGCTGGTGCACAAACAGATTGACTGACTGCTAAGGCGGAGCGATCTGGGATGCTTGGGCAAAGCATACCTAACATCCAAACAAACGATGCTTCTGGGGGGAAGCGATGGGGATGCCGTTTCCTGCAACTGGAAATGTGCGTGTCAAGGCTTATGGTCAGGACCTTGTTGATATAGAGGGAGAAGATGATGTTTGGTGCAGGGAGCGATGATAGGCACATCATCGAAGCGATCAAGCGGTCGCAGGGTACAATCGAGTTTACGATGGATGGCAAGATCATCACCGCGAACAAAAACTTTCTGTCACTGCTTGGATATGAGCTTGAAGAGGTTAAAGGCAAACATCACAGCATGTTTGTTGATCCGGAATATGCAAAAAGTCCCGAATACAGAGAGTTCTGGGAGAGACTTGCCGCCGGGGAGTTTTTCACAGCCGAGTTCCACCGTTTTGGCAAGGGTGGCAAGGACGTGTGGATTCAGGCGACCTATTGCCCGGTTCTCAACAAACATGGCAAGCCGTACAAAGTTTTCAAAGTCGCCAGCGATGTAACCGACCAGAAACGCCAAAAGTCCGATTATGCAGGCCAGATTGAGGCCATCGGAAAGTCACAAGCTGTCATTGAATTTGACATGGATGGCAAGATCCTGATGGCCAATCAGAATTTCCTTGATGCAATGGGCTATACGCTTGCGGAAGTGCAGGGCAAGCATCACCAGATCTTTGTCGATCCGGCTTACGCAAAAAGCCCGGAATACAAGAAGTTCTGGGAAACGCTTCGGTCTGGAAAATACATGTCCGCCGAGTATCGGCGATTTGGCAAGGGCGGCAAGGAAGTCTGGATTCAAGCCAGTTATAATCCGATCCTTGATATGAATGGTCGACCGTTCAAAGTCGTTAAATACGCAACTGACGTTACGGCCGAAAAGCTGCGTGCGGCGGATTATGAAGGCCAGATAGATGCCATTGGCAAATCCCAAGCCGTTATTTCGTTCGAGTTGGATGGGACGATTATTGATGCCAATGACAATTTCCTGAACGCAATGGGATACAAGCTGGCCGATTTGAAGGGGCGAAACCACAGCATGTGCGTTGATCCCGAGTATGTCAAAACTGATGCGTACAAAGATTTCTGGGCGGCACTAAGACGGGGCGAGTATCAGTCTGGTGAGTTCAAACGCATGGGCAAGGGCGGCAAGGACGTCTGGATCAGTGCCAGCTACAACCCGGTTTTTGACATGAACGGGCGACCGTTCAAAGTTGTTAAATATGCCTCCGATGTTACCAAGCAGGTCATGACCCGCACAACCGCCGAAGAACTCGCGGAAGGATCAAGTGCCAGTGCCGAGGCGGTTGCCAGTGCATCAGAGGAAATGCTGGCGGCCATTCAGGAAATCAGTGAAAGCATGCACCGGTCCCAGATCGCGGTGAATGACATCGTTGCCAAATCTGAAATGGCCGATGGCATTCGCACGGAACTTGAAAGCACGTCGGAATCAATGTCCGGGGTGGTCCAGATCATTCGCGATCTGGCCGAGCAGGTGAACCTTTTGGCACTTAACGCCACGATTGAGGCCGCACGCGCGGGCGATGCGGGCAAGGGCTTTGCCGTTGTCGCAGGCGAGGTCAAAAATCTTGCGACCCAAACAGCCAAGGCAACCGACCAGATTGAGGTGCAAATCAACTCGATGCTGAGCATTACCAAGCGGGTGGTTGATTCAACACGGGAAATCTCGGAATCGGCAGGATCGGTCAGTGATTATGTCAACACGGTTGCGTCTGCTGTCGAAGAACAGACAAGTGTTACCCACGACATTTCCAAAAACATTCAGTTCGTGTTTAACGGCATTAACGAGCTCAACAGCTGTGTGAAGAGCATTGCGAGCTAACGCGACCGTAGATCAGACAATATTTCCCCGGTCTGGCAGTAACTGCCAGATTCGGGTGAATTTCGTATCCGTGTCCTCGACGGCGACATCGACTGGGACCTCATAGGTTTCCAGTTCGTCAATATTATGGGTTGGGGCATAGGTCCGGCCTGGATCGGCAAGAATAACCCGCGTGCCAAGGCGGGCTTCCGCCATCAGCCATTGCAGAACGGCGTTTGCCATGTCCTGCTGATAACAGACGTCCCCGGCAAAAATCACATCCCAGCGTTTTTCCGGCGCACTGGTGCCGACAAGGTTATCGGTCGTGGTCGGAAAGGCAACGCCGTTGTGCTTGGCATTCAGGCGCGTTGCAGTGATGGCCACAGGATCAATGTCATTGGCCAAAATTTCGCCTGCCTCGGCCATGACGCATGCAATGGCCTGCATGCCACCACCACAGGCAAAATCAAGCACCCGTTTGCCACGAACCATTTCGGGATGATCAAGGATGTAGCGTGTGATGGCCTGTCCACCCGGCCATGCAAAGGCCCAATAGGGGGGCGGAATATCAAGCACGCCCAGCATATCCTCGGTTGCCTGCCAAAGCGGGGTGATGTGGGTCGCCAGATGCATCTCGATTTCCGGTGCAAGCGGTACGCGCGCAGGCACGGTAAATGTTTCGATCAGATCGGCAAATTGCGGATCGTCGACGTCGGGTACCAAGGCATCGGCAAAGACGTTTTCGCTCATGGTTTGGGTGCTCTGGGCTTTGGTGCTTTGGCTATGATCATGTGCCGGGAGTATCGGCTTTGACCCTGTGGAGCAAGCGGTTCTTTACGCCGTGCTATCTGTTTCACCATTGCCCAGATACAAAATCACATCACGTGCCTTGGCCTTGGGGATGTCTGTGCCGATAAAAAGTTGATTGCCGCGCACGAGTGCCAATACCGGCGGTGCCTGTTCATGATGCCCCAGAAAATCGTCCCAGCCAAAACTGTCGGTCAGTCGGGTTTGCCGGATGCTGGCCCCATTGCGATAGGCATTGCGAATGTCATCTGTGGTCAGTGGATCGGAACAAAATGGCAGGCCACCCAGTGTTTGACTGGCACTGTGGCGACTGCGATCTTCGGGCGCGCGATGAATGCCGGTCTGAAAGACTGACCGGCGCCCGAATTCCGGGGCAAAGTCGGTGCAGACAAGCGTGTTATAGGCATCATTATCTGTGGTCGCGATTAGCTTGCCCAAGGCGGATGTATCAAGGTGATGCTCGAACACTTCGGACAGGACTTCACCGTAAAACGTGGTCAACCCGGCCTCGCGGGCCGCGCGCAGGCTGTGCCAGCGTGAATCAGTAATTACCACCGGGATGTCGAGTTCATCCAGACGGGTGGCGAGATCAATGGTCCAGCGGTGTGCACCGACAATCAACACACCGGGCGGCCCATTGACCGCAAGATCAAGGTATCGCGCCATCGGGCGGATTGAAAAGCCATGCAAAACAACCGTGGAAAACACCATGGCAAAGGCAAGCGGAATCAAAAGCGCGCCATCGGCATATCCCAGTTCAACAAGCTCGGTACCAAACAAGCCGCAAATCGCGACGGCGACAATCCCGCGCGGGGCAATCCAGCCCACCAGAATGCGTTCGCGCCAGTTTATTTTGGAAAAGGACAATGCGCCGATGATTGAGACAGGCCGAACAACAAACAGCATCGCTGCGACAAAAAGCCCATGCCCCCATGTGAGTTCTTCAACCATCGACCATTCCAATGTCGCGGTCAGGATGATGAAGACACTTGAAACCAGAATGACGGTCAGGGTTTCCTTAAACCGGCGGATTTCATCAATCGCCATCAAATGCGCATTGCCAATGACAAGGCCCAGTACAGTGACCGCTAGAAGTCCGGTTTCTTCCTGAACGATGTTCGCTCCGGAAAAGCAGGTCAAAAGGACGCCCAAAACCAGCGGCGCCTTGAGGAATTCAGGTATCCAGCCCCGACGAAACACCTGCACGGTGCAAAGCCCGGCGACCAGACCAATCGCAATGGCGATCAGGATGTTAAAGGCCAGATGCCCAATCGCGGCACTCAGGCCGTTTCCCCGCTGGCTGGCGACAATGATTTCATAGGCCAGAACGGCAAACAGCGCGCCAATCGGGTCATTGACAATGCCTTCCCATTTCAAAAGGGTGCTGGGGTGTTTGGCCATGCGCGCATGCCGCAACAGGGGCGCGATCACGGTCGGGCCCGTGACAATCATGATCCCGCCAAACAGGGCGGCTACCGGCCATGACAAATCGGCCAGATAGTGGGCTGCAAACGCACCAAGAAGCCATGCCAGAAGCGGGGCAATCGTGGTGAGGCGCAAGATGCCGCTTACACTGTGGCGGAGTTCGCGAAAATCGAGTGCCAGGCCGCCTTCAAACAGGATAACGGCAACCGCAACCGCAACAAGGGGCTGTAACAGCGCGCCAAAATCGGTCACCGGGTCCAGCAACCCGGTCCCCGGACCAAGAATCAGTCCGAGGGCGGAAAGCAACACGATGGCGGGCACGCCAGCACGCCACGCCATCCATTGGGCGCCAACCCCCGCAAGGATCAATCCGGCAATCATCAAGGCCAGCGGTGCAGTCATGAACGTGCCTTTATAAACAAAATGATATCAGACAGATGGTGTGCTGATTTCAAAAACCCAGCCCCACCGCGTTAGATATCAGGCAATGGCAATCAGGTGCGAAATCACGATTGCGCCGAGAACCAGCAAACCGTAATCGCGGTTGGATTTAAATCGTTTCAGGCAGTTTGCCGCATCATCAAGTCTCACCGTCGCGACCTGCCAGCCAAGATGAATGCCTGCAAGGCCCAGAAGGACGAAATACGACCAGTGCAGATCGGCCAGCATCCCGGCAACGCCAAGCAAAAGCGTGGTCATGGTATAAAACCCCTTTGCCCATTTCGGGGTCGCATCCCCCAGACGGAGGGCCAGTGATTTCAAACCGATTTTTTCATCATCGTCCTTGTCCTGATGGGCGTAAATCGTGTCATAGCCCAGCGTCCAGAAGAACCCGGCGGCGTACATTGCAATGGCGGCGGGTTCCACCGTGCCGGTTACCGCCGTCCACCCGACCAAGGCACCCCAGTTAAACGCCAGACCAAGGCAGGCCTGCGGCCAATAGGTCACGCGTTTCATAAACGGGTAGGTGATGATGATCGGTAAGGAACAAACGCCGACAATGATCGCCTCAATACGGAACTGCACCAGAACGGCGAGGCCCAGCAACAAGATGACACCAAGGAACAGTAATGCCTGCCAGACTTTTACCTGACCACTGGGAAGCGGGCGCGTGGTGGTGCGTTCGACTTTGCCATCAAAATTACGATCCGCCAGATCATTGATCACGCACCCAGCTCCGCGCATGATCAGCGCACCAACCCCAAACAGCGCCATCATGATGACAATCTGTTTGGCGGTGATGTCGGCGGTTATGCTGCCCGCCATGGCGGTTGACCACCAGCAGGGCAACAGCAAAAGCCATGTGCCAATCGGCCGGTCAAGGCGCAGCAATTTCAGATAGGGGCGTGCGGGGGCTGGTACAAAACGGTCAATCCAGCCGTCTTGGGGCATGTCGTTTTTGCCAGTCTGTATTGGTTGGTTGACCTGTGTCATAATCGACCTATGTAACGCCTAACGAATTCGAACCCGGCCATTTATCGGCTTTGGGCTATGTTTGAGGATATCCATGACAGCAGACGCCGCCCGTGCGCGCCAACGCCTTTTCGTCTCTGATCCTATCACGCCGGGATGCGAGATCGAACTTTCCCCTGAACAGTCTCATTACCTTGAACATGTGATGCGGCTCAAGCCCGGAACGCCGGTAAAGATATTTAATGGTCTTGATGGTGAATGGTTGGCAACCATTAACGAACTTCGCAAAAAGAAGGGAAGTGTCGCTGTTGAAAGTCAATTGCGCGCACAAGGGACCGAAGTTGGGCCGACACTTGTCTTTGCCCCGATCAAAAAGCAGCGGCTTGATTTCCTGATCGAAAAGGCGGTTGAAATGGGAGTCGGACGGTTACAACCCGTCATTACCCAGCACGGCATTACCGACAAAGTCCGCCTTGATCGATTGCAGGCACAGGTGATTGAAGCGGCCGAGCAGTGCGAACGCCTGACGGTGCCAGAAATATTTAAACCAGTGCGTCTTCTCGATTGGGTGGCAAATTGCCCGGAAAACCACCATTTGCTGTTCTGTGACGAAACGGGATCCGGGTCACCAATTGGTGAAGTGCTAAGTCAGCTATTGGCAAAGGGCGCTGGCTCGGCTATCGACAATGTCAATGTTATTAACCATGCACTCGTGATTGGACCTGAAGGCGGCTTTAGCGCCGACGAACTTGAACGTATCCGCAAACAGTCTTTTGCTACGCCTGTCAGTCTCGGTCCGCGAATCCTGCGTGCTGAAACGGCGGCAATTGCTGCTTTAACGGTGTTTCAGGATCGCATCGGCGATTGGTCTAACCAACCAGTTGCGAGAGATTAGGGGAAGCCCTTATGACTGTCAGCGCCTCCACTGGTGATAGTCCGGCCATTGAAAGCCGGCGCCAGCTTGTCGAATGGTTCGAGTCCGGCTCTACGCCGAAAAGTGACTGGGCCATCGGTACCGAACACGAAAAATTCGCCTTTACCCGCGATGATCTTCGCCCGATCCCCTACGAGGGGGAACGCGGTGTTAAAACCCTTCTTACCGAACTTGCCCGAAGATTTGACTGGGAACCGGTCATTGAAAACGGCAATGTGATTGCTCTTACCAAAGACAAATGTTCTGTATCTCTCGAACCGGGTGGGCAGATTGAATTGTCGGGTGCCCCACTTAAAAACATTCACCAAACCTGTGGTGAAGTGCATACCCATCTTCATGAAGTGCGCGAAATTTGCGATGGTCTTGGCATCGATATGCTTGGTGTAGGGCATAATCCGAAATGGGCGCGTGAGGATATTCCGTGGATGCCCAAAGGGCGTTACGCGATCATGGGCGAATATATGCCAAAGGTCGGTAATCTCGGCCTTGATATGATGCTGCGGACCTCGACCATTCAGGTCAATCTGGACTACGCGTCCGAGGCCGACATGGTCAAAAAATTCAGAACGTCTTTGGCTTTGCAGCCAGTTGCGACAGCCCTTTTTGCCGCATCTCCGTTTGTTGATGGCAAGCCAAGTGGTTTTCTGTCTGCACGGTCGAACGTCTGGACCGATACCGACCCGGATCGCTGCGGCATGTTGCCGTTTGTGTTCGAAGACGGTTTTGGCTTTGAACGCTATGTCGATTACATGCTTGATGTGCCGATGTATTTTGTCTACCGCGATGGCAAATACATCAATGCGGCGGGCAAATCGTTCCGTGATTTCATGGATGGCAAACTTGATGTTTTGCCCGGTGAACGCCCGACGATGAATGACTGGTCAGATCATATGACCACAGCCTTCCCGGAAGTGCGTCTTAAGAAGTTTCTTGAGATGCGTGGGGCGGATGGCGGCCCGTGGAAGCGCATTTGTGCGTTGCCGGCCTTCTGGGTTGGGTTGCTTTATGATGACGCGGCACTGGACGCGGCATGGAATTTGGTCAGTGACCTGAGCACCTCCGAGCGCGAAGCATTGCGTAACGATGTGCCGCGCACCGCCCTTGCCACCAAGTTCAAAAACGGCACGGTTCAGGACCTGTCCAAAGAAGTTCTGGCAATCGCCAAGCAAGGCTTGAAAAACCGTGGTCGCATGGATGGCTACGGCGATGATGAAAGCCACTTCCTTGACAGCCTTGAAGACGTCGCTGAAAGCGGTCGGACCTTGGCTGAGGAATTTTTGGATAAATATGAAACTGAATGGAACGGATCGGTCGATCCGCTGTTCAAGGAATATGCTTACTAAGGCAACGGATCAGGCGGTGAGAAATCACCGCCTTTTTTGTCATGAAAACACATCAGGAAACCTTGCTGCCATGTCTGCCAAAGCCAATCACTGCGAAACCATGTCTGACGTTCGTGAAAATGTGGATCGTGTTGATCGATTGTTGGTCGCATTGATGGCCGAACGGTTGAACTATATCGAACAGGCCGCACGGATTAAGCCATCCCGCGATGCGGTCCGTGATGAAGACCGCATCGAGGATGTGATTGCCAAGGTAAAGGCACAGTGTCGCATTGATGGTTTTGACGAAGACATGGCTGAACGCATGTGGCGCGCAATGATGGAAGATTTCATTGCCCATGAATTCATCAAATGGGATGACCTGCGCGATTAAGTTTCGTGTTCCTTGGGGTTATTGTGCAGCCTGACCAAGTCGGGCTTGGGTGGCAAACCAGTGGGTAACTGCATCGACCTGATCAGACTGCATCCCGAGGCCAAGCTTGGTCCGGCGCCACAAAACATCGTCTGTGGTGGTGGCCCATTCATTGGCAATCAGGTAGAGCAACTCACATTCATACAGATTTGGTGCAACCTCTTGTCCTAATTGTGAAATTTCAGAGGCATCGCCAATAATCTTGTAAAGGGCCGTGCCATAGCACCGGGCCAGACGGTGCAAAAGTACATCTGGTACCCAGTCGAACCTGGCCTTAGCGGTGGCAAGGAAGAGATCAAAATCGCCATCCTCCATATCCCCGCCCGGAAGGATGGCCGAGGCTGTCCAGTCTGGTGCAGTGTTGCCCAGAACCGGGCCAAGCTTTTGCATCGCGTGTTCGGCAAGCCTGCGATAGGTGGTTATTTTACCGCCATAGATCGACAGGATCGCCGGGGCGCTTTCGGTGTCCCCGGTATCAAGATCAAACACATAATCGCGGGTCACGGCGGATGCATTGGCGTTCTTGTCGTCATAAAGCGGACGCACACCAGCATAGTCCCAAACGATTTCATCGCGTGTGACGGGTTTGGCGAGATACCCATTGACCAGTTCAAGCAGGTAGTCGATTTCATCGCTGCTGATTTTGACTTTGGCCGGATCACCGTCATAGGGAATGTCGGTGGTGCCGATCAGGGTGTATTCGCTCTGATAGGGGATGGCAAAGGCAATCCGTCCATCGCCGTTCTGGAAGATATAGCAATGATCATGGTCGTGAATGCGCGGCACAATGATGTGGCTGCCCTTGACCAGACGCAGGCCAGCAGCCTTATTCCCAAGTCCGGCATTCTGCACCATTTCGGTTACCCATGGTCCGGCGGCATTGACCACCGAACGGGCCCGCACCACGTGCGTTGAGCCATCGTCTTGCGACAGTTGGGCGTTCCAGTGATCCGCATGGCGGACCAGACTTTTGCACTGTGTTCGGGTGCGAATTTCAGCGCCATGTGCCTGTGCGTCCTGCGCATTAAGCACAACAAGACGTGCATCATCGACCCAGCAGTCGGAATAGGAAAAGCCGCTGCTAAATGTTGCCTTTAACGGATCACCTTCCGGCGTCCCGTTAAGTGATACGGAACGCGATCCGGGCAGGCGTTTCCGCCGTGCCAGATGGTCGTACAAAAACAGACCGGCCCGCAGCATCCATTTCGGACGCAAACCTTTATGGTGCGGCAAAACAAAGGTCAGGGGCCAGATGATATGCGGGGCAGCGGACAACAGAACTTCGCGTTCCTGAAGGGCTTCGCGCACCAACCGGAATTCGTAATGTTCAAGATATCTAAGGCCGCCATGGATAAGTTTGGTCGAGGAGGAAGACGTGGCCGAGGCAAGGTCGCGCTGTTCGACCAAAAGAACAGACAGTCCGCGACCGGCGGCATCACGGACAATACCAGCCCCATTGATGCCGCCGCCTACGACCAGAAGGTCGTACGTTCTTGTCACGTTAGATCACCTTCTTACGCAGGTATGCTGAGATCGCCTCGCCAATGATGACAAGGCCGATAATCGCCAGAAGGATCGTCGCAACGGTTTGCCAGGCAAAGGTATCAATCGCACCCTGAAGGATGATGCCAATACCACCGGCCCCGACAAGACCGAGAACCGTGCTTTCGCGAAGGTTGATGTCCCACCGTAGGATCGATACGGCAAAGAAGGTCGGCATGACTTGCGGGATGACCCCGTAAATCAGGATCTTGAACCGCGATGCACCAACTGCCTCAAGGGCCTCGATCGGAGCACGGTCAATTTCCTCAATCGCCTCGCCAAGTAATTTGCCAAGGAAGCCAAGCGATCTGAAGACAATGGCCAGAATACCAGCCAGAACACCTGGGCCAAACACCGCGACAAACAGCAATGCCCAGATGATGGTATTGACCGAGCGTGACGACACCAGAATGAACCGGCCAAGCCACAGGGTATAACGGTTTGGCGTTGTGTTCTGTGCCGAAATCAGCGCAATCGGCAAGGATAGGAAAACAGCAAAGAATGTCGCGATGGTCGCGATATTGATCGTTTCCAAAAGCGTCCATGCGATGTCTTTCCAGCCCTCAAGCGACGGCGGGAACATACGACCAAACAGATCCCCCATCTGTTGCGGGGCATCCCACAACCATGGCCAGATGACATTGATCGTCGATAGTGACCAGACAACCGCAAGTGCGACAAGCCCCATCGCGCCAAAACGCTGCCAGCGCTGTTTGGAGGTATAGCGCGCCCATTCGCGGTGCGCGATGGCATCCGGACCGGAATTTTGTGTGGTGGCTACCATAGGTTCCTCCTGATCCGGCCGCTGATGGCTTCACTGACAAGGATAACGCCGATGATGCACAGCGTAATCGCCAGTGCGAAGTCATAGTCATAGCGCCCAAAGGCATTGAGCAAGGTCGATCCGATACCCCCGGCACCAACGATACCAACAATGGCAGATGCACGCAGGTTGCTATCAAGCTGATAGATCGAAAGACCAATCTGGCGCGGCATGATTTGTGGGATCACGGCATAAAGCATGGTGACGAACGTACCGCCCCCGGCCGCCTTGATAGCTTCGACCTGACCCCAATCGATTTCCTCGATCCGTTCGGCCAGCATTTTGGCCACGAACCCGATGGAATAGATGGTCAGGGTCAAGATGCCAGCCAGCGGACCAAAACCAACGGCCTTTACAAACAGAATGGCAACAATGACCGGGTGGAAGGAACGCGCGACAATGATCACGCCGCGCCCGATGGTGTAAAGCCATTTGGGCGCAACGTTTGAGGCCGATGCAAAGGCAATCGGAATGCTAAGAGCCAGACCAAGCAAGGTCGAGACAATCGCGATCTTGATGCTTTCCATAAAGCCGTCAAACAGCAATTCACCGCGCAGGAAGCTGGGGGGGAAGGCCCCCTTAAAGATACGTATGGCGCGCGGGATGCCTTGCTGAATACGTTCCCAATCGAATGGCAGGGTGGTGATCGCCCACCAGACATAGGCCGCAATCCCAATGATCAGCGCCCAACGGATCGCCGGATTGGCGATGAAGGGGGGCTTTTTCCAGGTGCGACCCGTTTTTTCAACGGTCGTATTCATTTTGCCGCAACCTCACGCAAATGAGTGCTGCTTTCGGCGCCGCCGCGTTCTTCGGCCGGAACACCGGCATAGATTTCATCCATGGCGTCATTGCTCAGATCGACAGGTTCGCCGTCAAAGATGATACGACCAAACCGCATGCCAACGATACGCTGGGTATATTCCTTGGCTTCGTTAACGTTGTGGATGTTGATCAGAACCGGCAGCTGCAGCTCGGATGCGAGTGCGCGCAACAATTCCATGATCTGACGCGATGTTTTCGGATCCAGCGATGCGGTCGGCTCGTCGGCCAGCAGAATTTCCGGTTCCTGCATCAGGGCGCGCACAACACCAACACGTTGGCGTTCACCACCGGAAAGTTCACTCGCACGTTTATTGGCATAATGGGCAATACCGACACGTTCCATCAGATGGAAAGCGCGGTCGATGTCTTCTTGCGGATATTTACGGCTGACAGCGCGCCATGCCGGAAGGTAACCGAGACGGCCAGATTGGACGTTTTCCATGACCGTCAGGCGTTCAATCAGATTAAAGCCCTGAAACACCATACCAATGCGGCGACGCGCGAGGCGCAGCGACTTGCCTTCCAGCTTGGTCAGTTCAGTGCCGTTCAATTCGATGGAGCCTGAAGATGGCTCAACAAGGCGGTTGATACAGCGCAACAAGGTACTTTTACCAGCGCCAGACGCGCCGATGATTGAAACGACACTTTCGCCCGGCACTTCAAGGTTCAGGTTTTTCAACACTGCCTTTTCGTCGCCATAGCGTTTTACGAGTTCTTTGATACGCAGCATTGCGTTACCCCGGATATAAATGGGCCATTGCAGGGCCCGAAATCATCAGGCCCTGCTGTGGTGTGCGATGGTGTGAATTATTTCAGGTTGTCAGGGGTGTATTTGACACCGTTGGCAGCCTGAATTTCGCGAATAACCGCCCAGTCATCCTGATAGGTGATCGGCAGGAATTTCGAGACACCTTTGAACTCTTCGCCAAGGGCAGTGCCCTTCATGTCGAAGGTAAAGAAGGCTTCTTTGATTTTCTCGACCAGTTCAGGCTTCAGATTGTGGGCATAGTTGAACGAGGTGGTCGGGAAAGGCTTGCTCTCGTAAATGATTTTGACTTCTTTGGGATCGTACAGATCACGCTGCGCCATACGTTCAACCACCTCGGATGCGACCGGGGCAGCGTCATAGTCACCCGCCACAACGCCAAGGATCGACTGGTCGTGCGAGCCGGAATAGACAACTTCGTAATCCTGTTCAGGAACGATGCCCTGACCCGGAAGAAGTGCACGCGGAGCAAGGTTGCCCGAGTTCGAGGTCGGTGAGGTGTGCGCAACGCGCTTGCCCTTAAGGTCGGCAACCGTGTTAATGCCGCTGTCGGTGCGGGTATAAAGCTGAAGCGTATAACCAAAACGACCATCATCAGCCCCCATCAGGGCAAATGGAACAGCACCGGCAAGGTTTACCGCAAACGGGGTCGGCCCGGTCGAGAAGCCGGCAACATGCAGGCGGCCCGAACGCATGGCTTCAACTTCGGCAGAGTTCGACTGAACTGCAAAGAAGTGAACATCTTTGCCAGTGACTTTTTCGAGGTGTTCAAGGAACGGGTTCCAGATATCGGCATAAACCGCAGGGTCTTCGACCGGGGTATAGGCAAAGACGAGCGTGTCAGGATCAACCAGCTGATCCGCAGCCGGTGCATCTGCAACCAGATCGCCATCCATATCGCAATAGATCTGATCAAGATCGCCACGCGCAATGCAATCATCCGCCGCATGAGCAGGAGCGGATGCCATGCCAATCATGCCGATTGCCGCGAGCAAGGTGGTGAGCTTCAATGTGTCTGTTTTTTTCGAATGTGAAAACACGATGTTGTGACCTTTCTTCCCTATGAAAGCCGGGTTTTCCCAGCGATTTTGTGGTTTTGTGGTTTTGTTATTGTTGCTTTTCCCAACATTATGAATTTGAAAAAGTTTGGAAATCAACACAAAACTGTAACAAAAGGTTTCCATCAATATTGCTAAAGTGCTCTTTAAGTCAGGTAAAACGCCAGTATTGGGGGAGGAATTGCTTTGCGAATTGGAAAAAAACAACGCCAGCAAAGCATTCTGCAGGAACTCAAGCTCCATCCACATGTGAGAGTTGCCACATTGGCGGAGCGATTCGACGTTGCGACCGAAACCATTCGCCGTGATCTTGATGCGTTAAGCGAAGATGGCTTGATCAAGCGCGAGTTCGGCGGGGCATCGGCGCGGCCCATGGGGCATCAGCCTGACCTGATCGAACGTCAATCAGCCGCAGTGGCCGGACTGGACCGTATTGGTATGCTTGCGGCCAATCTGGTGCGCCCGGGTGATGTTGTGATGATTGATGCCGGATCAACAGTGGCCCAGCTTGCACCGTATCTTGCAGTGAATGGCGGGACGCAGGCACGTACGTTTATCACCAACTGTTATGCGGTGGTTCATGGCATGGGCGATGTGGCCGACCGTGATGATGTGGTTATGTGCCCGGGCGTTTTTGATGTTCGCGAAAATGCCGTGTACGGAAGTGACACCATTGATTTCCTGCGCCGGTTTCACGCCAATATCGCCTTTATCGGTGCGTCGGGTGTTTCCTGGCAGGGGTTTAGTGATGTAAACCGGCGTGCGGTTGCGGTCAAACGTGCGATGATGGAACGGTCTGACGAAACCTGGTTGATGGTGGATCACACCAAATTTGATCAGCGTTATCTTGAAAATGTCGCCCCGATTGAGGCCCTGACCGGGATCATCACGGATCTGGTACCGTCGCAGAAAACCATCTCGCAGCTTCACCGCTCTGGCGTCAAGCTTGTGACGTGGCAGGACGCCAAAACGAAGATCGCCTAACATCTTAAGAATTGGTCTCAATCGGATTTGCGTTACGGTAGGTTCCAGACCATATTCCCCAAATGGCAGTACCCAGAGGATTGCCGTGCCGGGTTTCCCGCCCCGGTCAGTTTGTTTTCTGACACGGAGGATTTCTATCGTGACCAATCAAGTGACCACCCGTACCGAGCAAGATACCATGGGGGCCATTGATGTGCCCGCAGACCGGTATTGGGGGGCGCAAACACAGCGTTCCACCCAGAATTTCCGCATTGGCGGGGAGCGGATGCCAGACGCGTTGATCAAGGCGTTCGGTATTCAAAAACTTGCCGCAGCACGGGCCAATGTCGCGCTTGGAAATCTGGACGGGGAGCTTGCAAGTGCGATTGAAACGGCGGCGCGTGAAGTGGCCGATGGCAAGTTGCTGGATCATTTTCCATTGGTTGTCTGGCAAACAGGGTCGGGTACCCAGACCAACATGAACACCAACGAAGTGATCGCAAACCGCGCCTGTGAAATCCTTGGTAAACCGATGGGGCTGCGTGATCCTGTCCATCCCAATGACCATGTGAACCGTGGGCAATCATCGAACGACAGTTTCCCGGCGGCCATGCATATTGCGGCCGTGGTTGAGATTGAAGAAACCCTCAAACCGGCGTTAAAGCATCTGCGCAGTACCCTTGAAGCCAAGGAAAAAGCGTTCGCCGATATCGTGAAAATTGGCCGAACCCATATGCAGGATGCCGTACCCCTGACACTGGGGCAGGAATTTTCCGGCTATGCCATGCAAATTGAACTTGGTCTGGACCGCATTGATGATGCGATGAAACGTTTACGTAAACTCGCACAGGGCGGGACCGCATTGGGCACCGGGCTGAATGCGCCAAAGGGCTTTGATGTCGAATTTGCCAAGCAGACATCCGACATTACCGGCATTGCGTTTGAAACCGCCCAAAACAAGTTCGAAGCGTTGGCCGCCCATGACGCCTGTGTCGAAATGTCGGGTGTGATGAATGTTCTGGCGACGTCGTTGATGAAAATCGGCAATGACATTCGTCTGCTGGGATCGGGCCCGCGTTGCGGGTTGGGCGAATTGGTCCTGCCGGCCAACGAACCGGGGTCCTCGATCATGCCGGGCAAGGTCAACCCGACGCAGGCGGAGGCCCTGACCATGGTCTGCGCGCAGGTTATCGGCAATCATGTTGCGGTTACAGTTGGTGGATCAAACGGGCATCTTGACCTTAATGTGTTCAAACCCGTGATCATTTATAACCTGCTGCAATCGATCCGCTTGATTGCCGATGCGTCCGCAAGCTTTGCCGATAATTGCATTGCCGGGTTGGAAGCCGATCAGGAAAAGATCGATCACTATGTCGAACAAAGCCTGATGCTGGTGACGGCCTTGGCGCCGCATATTGGCTATGACAATGCTGCTGCCGTTGCCAAAAAGGCGCATAAGGATCGTAGTAGCCTGAAAGAGGCGACCATCGCACTTGGTTTCCTTGATGGGGACAAATTCGATGAACTGGTGCAGGCGCGTGACATGATCTGATCGCGCGGGCATTTCTTTTTTGATCAAAGGCGGGGCGGATATCAGTCCGGCCTTTGTTGTCAGAGCTTAACGGCCATAAGCCGCATTGAGCATCGCAGGCACAATCTTGCGGTGGAACGGTGCTATGGTCGCCAAATACGCTTGGCCAAGAATATTATGGCGTTTTACGGCCGTGATGGCGCGGATCTCGGTCCTCCCCCCTGCGACATGATCAATTTCAATCACAAGTCGGAAATCAAGATGCTTGTCGTTCAGCCCAAGAGTGATTGAGTTATCTGCCCGTGCGATCACGGGAAAAATTCCAATAATGTTGTGGTTTTCAGGGTCATTTACGCCGGGCTTTAAGCCGAATGGTCGCATAGCGAGATCGCGAATTTGCATCAATCGAGCGACCCAGACCGGTCGGGATTGCATGATCTTTTGCGCGGCAATTTCAGGGGTGATGCCCGTGTCGGATGTGGCGATGGAAAAACTGTCCGCCCAATCTGCATCTGGCAGTGCTGGGTGTGGCAGAGTGACGGGATTGGCAATTGCATATGTATGCATGGTGGGGCTCCAATCGCTTTATCTTAGCGCGGTCATGATCATGTGTTTGCGATGGCTTTACAATGATCAATGTCATTGCGAGGGACCGCTATATCGTGCATATCAAACCGATGCGTGTTTTTACCTGCTCACATAGTGCCAGATGTGTCCGACCTCTAAGCCGTTTGCTTCAGGTCTGGGGCATGGCGTGTGTTATTTTGCTGGCGGGTTTTACGCAATCGGGCTTTATCCCGGCACTTCTTGGCGGGCAGGGGATTGGCGTTTCTGGCGCGCAGGCTGCTCCCGGCGGTGATCTTCTGCTGATCTGCACCCCCGATGGTATTCGGGCTGTATCGCTCAGTGGTGATGCCCCGCCGACGCAAGACGACAAAAGCAATGCGGCCCATGGGTTCTGTTCCCTTTGTGCGACCCATCATGGTGTGTTTGTTGATTTTGGTGTGCCCGACATTGCTCCGATGTCAAAGATCGGCCTCATCACCTATACCGATGCGATCGGGGTCGCCGCAGGACATGAAATTCCGCGCATCCGTCATTCGCGTGCGCCACCACTTTCCGTCTGATTTCAAAACAAAGCCAATTTATGAAATCGGACCTGTGTGTTGCAGGCCAAAAGACGGATGAAATCCCATGAAAAAACTGTTTGCTGTCATCGCGACCATCGCATCGCTGTTTGTTGTTTCCAGCGCCTTTGCTGCGGATATTGAAATCAAGGACGCATGGTCCAAAGCATCGCTTGGTCAGGTGCGTAACGGTGTTGCTTTCCTTGAAGTCGTCAATCACGGTGATGCGGATCGGGTTGTTGGCGTACGCAGTAATCTGGCGGAAAAAACCGAACTACATACCCACATCATGGCTAATAACGTCATGAAGATGCGCCAGGTCGAAGGCGGCATTGATGTGCCGATGCACGGCAATGTCATGTTCAAGCCGGGCAGCTATCACGTCATGCTGATGGGCCTGAAAAAGCCGCTTACCGAAGGCGAAATGATCAAGGTGACGCTTGAATTTGAAAAAGCGGGTGATGTGCCGGTGATGATCAATGTGCTTGGTCCGCTTGCCAAAGGACCGGCTGGCATGGGCGACATGGATCATGGCGAGATGAACCATGACAAGATGGATCACAAAACAAACTAGGTGCTTGGTCCTCCAATCCAGACTGAATTTATCAGGGGGAAGGTTTGCGCCTTTCCCCTTTTTTCGTCATGATGTCGGAAAATAAATGCCGTTGATTAAAGGGAAGTACGCCATGCCAGATGCCATCACGATTGACGACCTGATCGCAAAACTCGGCCTGCAACCTCATCCCGAAGGCGGCTATTACGCCGAAACATTTCGATCCTTTGAAACCTGTAATCCGGGCAACCGCTATCTGGGCGTGCGCAGTACGGGAACGGCGATTTACTACCTTCTGACCCCTGATACCTTTTCAGGTATGCACATCCTGACCAGTGACGAGATTTTCCATCATTACCTTGGTGATGCGGTTGAACAGCTTCAACTGTTTGAAGACGGCACACATAAGCATGTTGAAATCGGAACCGACCTTTTGGCCGGGCAAACCCCGCAAATGGTTGTGCCGAAAAATGTCTGGCAGGGGGCCCGCCTGAAACCGGGCGGAAAGTTTGCGCTTTTGGGCTGTACCGTGGCACCGGGATTTGATTTTGCCGATTTCTCTATGGGCACGCGTACGGCGTTGTCTGCGAAATGGCCCGCCGCATCGGAAATGATTACGTCATTGACGCGCGATTGATTTTGGGGCGCAATCAGGGCGTCACTTATTTTCGATCAGGACGTTTTGATATGCAGCTTGAGACATGGCTCCTATTCATAGGTACGACATTCTTTGTGTCAATCGCCCCTGGGCCCAATAACCTTCTGGCTATGTTTAACGGCGCGCGTCACGGTGTGTCTGCGGCGGCTGTGGGCGGGATTGGTCGGCTGATTGCCTTTGCCTTGATGATCACGGTGACGGCAATGGGGCTTGGCATTGTTTTGGGTGCAAGTGAGATTGCCTTTGGGATTATCAAATGGGGCGGGGCGATTTATCTGGTCTATCTTGGCCTTAAAAGCTGGTTTGCCAAAGTATCGGAAGGAAAGGACGACGGTTCTGATGGCACGGCTGAAGCCCTGATGCCCTATCCCGGTGCGATGACTTTGGCGCGCACGGAATTCTTCACCGCCATCGGTAATCCAAAAGCGATCCTGTTCTTCACCGCCCTTTTCCCGCAATTTTTGGCACCTGATGTGGCCTATGGTGGGCAGTTTGCTGTGATGGGGGCGACCTTTATCGCACTTGAAGGCACAGTTTTGCTGGGCTACGGGTTGATCGGTGGTCAGGTCAAAGGCGTGATCCGCTCAGCACGCCATATGCGCTGGCTAAACCGTATCAGCGGTTCGTTGTTGATGGCTGCGGGTGTCTTGCTTGCCTTTACCAGCCGGTCACGAAGCGCGGTCTGATCATCCCGACAGTATTGCGAAAACACCCCTAAAATGCGCAGGGGCGCAGCTCGTTAAAGCGCGCCCCCTTGCTCCCTTGTCTCCCCGGAAAACCTGTTTGGCAATCCGGGCGATCACCTGTTGTCAGGCGATTTCTTCGACCCGATGGCACGCCACCTCGCGGCCTTCGAACATGCGCAGTTCCGGGCGGACCTGTGCACAATGTTCGTTGGCGAACGGGCAGCGTTTATGAAACGCACAGCCCGATGGCGGGTTAATCGGTGACGGCAGCTCACCCGTCAGCGGTTCCGCCTTCACGCGTTGTGTCGGGTCGATCTTTGGGGCCGATGCCAAAAGTGCCCGCGTATAGGGGTGTAATGGCTTGGCAAAGATTTCTTCGGTCGGTCCTTTTTCCGCGACGCGACCGAGATACATCACCATGACGTCATCTGCAATATGTCTGACGACAGAAAGATCGTGCGAGATGAAGACATAGGCGACATTCATCTCTTCCTGCAGGTCCATCATCAGGTTGAGAACCTGAGCCTGCACCGACACGTCAAGGGCGGAAACCGGTTCATCGGCAACGATGACTTTCGGCTCCAAAATCAGCGCACGTGCAATGGAAATACGCTGACGCTGACCACCCGAAAACATATGCGGATAGCGGCCATAGAACTCAGGACGCAGGCCAACCTTGGCCATGGTGTCGCGCACCCGTTCTTCGCGTTCCTTACGGCCAAGGTGATCCATATTAAGCAACACCGGCTCGCCAAGGATCTGACCGACTTTTTTGCGCGGGTTCAGCGACCCATAAGGGTTCTGGAAAATCATCTGAACCGTGCGACGGAACATCTTGGCGTCTTTGTCGGAAAGATCACCGACAGCCTCGCCATTGATTTTAAGCTGTCCGGCACTTGGCTTTTCAATCAGGGTCAGCTGACGACCAAGGGTCGATTTCCCGCAGCCAGATTCCCCAACAACCGCCAAAGTCTTTTGGGCTTCAAGCGTAAAGGAAACGCCATCAAGTGCCTTAACCGTGGCACTGGGTTTGCCAAGGCCACGATTAACATCGTAGTGGCGCACAAGATCATCGGACTCCAGCAACGGAACACCGGGTTTGGTATCGAGAAAGCTCATTATACTGTCTCCCCGGCAGTTTGGCCGGTGGCTTGACCCGTCGGCTGGCCTTGGTCATTCAGTGGATAGAAACACCGCACATCACGTCCGTTAAAGTCGGTGACTTCCGGGCGGTCCTGTATGCAGTGATCATTGGCGTAACGGCAACGCGGCGCCAGCAAACAGCCTTTCGGGCGGTCATACTGACCCGGAACCACGCCGGGGATGGTGCTCAGCCGGTCATTGCCCGTAGAACGTTCTGGCAATGCTTCAAGCAGGGCCTGCGTATAGGGATGACGTGGTGCTGCAAAGATGCTGTCGGCCGGTCCACTTTCAAACAGCTGACCGGCATACATGACCTGAATGCGGTTGGCCGCTTCTGACACCAAGGCAAGGTCATGGGTGATCAAAAGCAGTCCCATATCGCTGTCGTCCTGCAATTTAAGCAGAAGGTCAATGATCTGGGCCTGAATGGTGACATCCAATGCCGTGGTCGGCTCATCGGCAATCAGAAGGCGCGGCTGACAGGCAATCGCCATGGCAATGACGATACGCTGGCTCATGCCGCCCGACAATTGATGCGGATAGGCGGTCATGCGTGACTTCGGATCGGGAATGCCGACCTGATTAAGCAGATCAAGTGTCCGTTCACGACGTTGCTTTTTGTTGCCGCCTTCATGGACCTTAAGGGCCTCCATGATCTGGGCTTCAACCGTAAAGCATGGATTAAGGGCCGACATCGGATCCTGAAAGATCATGGCGATGTCTTTGCCCGTAATCGCGCGGCGTTTCTTGGCTGGCATCTTGAGCAGGTCCTGACCATCAAAGGTCAGGCTGTCTGCGGTCACGCGACCGGGAAAATCGATCAACCCCATAATCGCAAGCGACGACACAGATTTACCAGAACCCGATTCACCGACGATGCCAAGGACTTCGCCGCGATCAACCGAGTAGCTTACTGAATCAACAGCACGAAACGGCTTGTCTTCGGAGCCGAACTCGACTGTCAGGTTTTTAACTTCGAGAAGAGCCATAACTTACCGCTTCATTTTAGGATCAAGGGCATCGCGCAGACCATCACCCATCAGGTTGAAGGCAAGCACGGTGACGAGGATGCAAAGACCGGGGAAGGTGATCACCCACCATGCCGAACCCACAAATTCGCGGGCTTCGGCCAGCATGGTACCCCATTCGGGCAGCGGCGGCTGCGCACCAAGACCCAGGAAGCCAAGGGCCGCAGCATCAAGAATGGCGCTGGAAATGCCAAGGGTCCCCTGAACAATCAGCGGTGCCATGCAGTTGGGCAGGATGTTGATAAACATCTGGCGCATATGCCCGGCTCCGGCGATCTGGGACGCGATAACATATTCCTTGTTAAGCTCCGTCACCACCGATGCACGCGACAGGCGGACATAGTGGGGAAGCTGAACAATCGCGATGGCCAGCATGGCATTTTCAAGTCCCGGACCGAGGATGGCGACAATCGCCATCGCCATGATCAGGCTTGGCAGGGCCAGCATGGTATCCATCATGCGCATGATGGCGACTTCGATCCAGCCGCGGAAATACCCGGCGGTCACGCCAAGCATGATCCCGGCGACCATCGATATGATGACCACAAAAACGCCAATGGAAACTGAAAGCTGTGCCCCATGGATCAGGCGCGACAAAATATCGCGGCCCACCGCATCGGTGCCAAGGATATAGCGCGGATCGGCTCCTTCCATCCAGATTGGTGGTTTGAGGAACGCGGAGCGGTCCTGCATAATTGGATCATAGGGGGAGATAAAGGTCGCGAACGCGGCGACAAACAGGATGATCGCAATAACGATCAATCCGACGTAAGCCCCGCGGTTTTTACGGAAATAGTTCCATGTTTCCATGAACGGGCTTGGTGGCTTGCTCATAGTGTCGTCTGCGGCATTTTGCGGCGCGGTCGACGGCGTGTTTTGACTTGTCATGTCCCGCGCTCCTTAACGTTTATGCCGGATACGGGGATTGATCACCCCATACATCAGATCAACAAACAGGTTCACACCCATCACGACAAAGGCAATCATCAAAATGCCACCCTGAATGGTCGGGTAATCGCGACGGTTCAGGGCCTCGACGATCCATTTACCGATGCCGGGCCACGAAAAGATGGTTTCGGTCAGGATCGCACCGGCAAACAGCACACCAACCTGAAGGCCAATGACCGTGATCACCGGGATCAGTGCATTACGCAGGGCATGGACCATGATGACGCGCATGGGGGTTAAGCCCTTGGCGCGTGCGACACGAATGTATTCCTCGCCCAGAACTTCGAGCATTGATGACCGTGTCATACGTGCGATCACCGCCATGGGAATGGTCCCCAGTGCTATGGTCGGCAGGATCAAGTGGCTGAGCGCACTGGTAAACGCGCCTTTTTCGCCACTGAGCAAAGTATCGATCAGCATGAAGCCCGTAGTGGGTTCGATATAATAAAAGACCGACAAACGTCCGGATACTGGAGTCCAGCCAAGGGTTGTCGAAAAGAACATGATCAGCAGCAATGCCCACCAGAAGATTGGCATCGAGTAGCCGGTCAATGACAGGCTCATTGTCAGATGGTCCAGCCATTTCCCCCTGTTTATTGCTGCGATTACCCCAAGTGGCAGGCCGATTATGACGGCAAACAGTATGCCCATCACACTTAGCTCGATGGTTGCCGGGAACAGGGTTGCGAATTCCTCAATCACTGGACGTTTGGTGACAAAGGATTTTCCCAAATCACCCTGCAACACGCCGCCGAGATAATTGAAATACTGTACGACAAGTGGCTTGTCGAAACCGTATTCTTTTTGCAGTTCGGCATAGCGTGCGGGATCAACGCCACGTTCACCTGCCATCATCTGGATCGGGTCGCTTGGGATCAGGTGGATCATCAGAAACACCAGAATGGTAACGCCAAAGAAGGTGGGTATGACGTCACCCAAACGGCGTAAAAGGAAACCTAGCATGCCATCGGGCCTTTATTGCATCCACGCACAGGTAGGGTTGTGGGTGGATGTCTCTCTCTATTTTGCGGAATTGCAAAGAGGCCCGGAAGTCCGGGCCTCTTTGACAAGGTTTTGGTACGTTTTATTCTTCGAGGTCGACACCATAGAAGATGTGACCACCGAACGGATCAATCTTGTAGTCGACAACTTCTTTACGCAGCGGTTCGAAAACGACCGAGTGTGCGATGGTTGCCCAAGGTGCTTCACGTTTGAAGACAACCTGAGCTTCTTCGTACAGACGGGTACGCTCAAGAACGTCCGCAGTGGTTTTTGCCTGCTGAATCAGGTTGTCGAACTCTTCGTTGCACCACTGTGCACGGTTGGCGCTGCCAACAGCGTCGCAACCAAGCAGAACCGCAAGGAAGTTATCGGGATCGCCGTTGTCGCCGGTCCAGCCGAGCATGAAGGTACCCTGTTCACCTTTCTTGGTGCGTTCAAGGTATTCGCCCCACTCGTAGGACACGATTTCAGCATTCACACCAATTTTCGCCCAATCAGCCTGAATCATCTCCGCCATACGGCGTGCGTTCGGGTTGTAAGGACGCTGAACCGGCATGGCCCAGACATCGGTGGTGAAGCCGTCCGGATAACCAGCTTCTGCCAGCATGGCTTTGGCAGCTTCCGGATCGTATTTGTCATCAACAGTATCGTTATTGTATGACCAGATCGTTGGCGGAAGCGGGTTTTTCGCCGCGACCCCAGCACCCTGATAAACACCTTCGATGATGGCGTCTTTGTTAATCGCCATGGTCAGTGCTTTACGAACCTTCACGTCGGTGAAGGGTTCTTTCTGGGTGTTGTACCCAAGATAGCCAACGTTCAGGCCTTCCTGACTCATAAGGTTGATGTCTTCATCAGCATCCATCGCGGTCAGGTCAGCCGGGTTCGGGAATGGCATGACATGGCATTCGCCAGCTTTCAGCTTCTGATAACGAACAGTGCTGTCAGGCGTAATGGCAAAGATCAGATTGTCGAGGGGTGCTTTGCCTTCCCAGTATTCGGGGAATGCTTTGTAACGGATAACCGCATCTTTTTGGTACTGAACCAACTGGAACGGACCGGTGCCGACCGGGTTCAGGTCAACATTTTCCGGGGTGCCGGCTTCCATCATTTTATCAGCATATTCACCCGACAGGATTGATGCGAAATCCATCGCCATGTTGGCAATGAACGGCGCTTCCGGACGGTTAAGAATGAACTTGACGGTATAGTCGTCAACCTTGACAACGTCTTTGACTAGGTCGCCCATCGACATTGAGTTAAAGTACTCGTAAGAGCCACCTGAAACGCCGTTATATGCGTGGTCCTTGTCGAGCTGGCGCATGAAAGAGAAGATCACGTCGTCGGCATTGAAATCGCGCGACGGGGTGAAGTCATTGGTCGTATGCCATTTGACACCTTCCCGCAGTTTGAAGGTGTACTCCGTACCGTCGGCTGAAACGTCCCAACTGGTCGCGAGACCCGGAACGATGGTGGTGGTACCACGTTTGAACTGTACCAGACGGTTGAAAATTTGACGCGAGGAGGCGTCGAAGGTGGTGCCGGATGTATAAAGCTGCGGGTTAAAGCCTTCCGGGCTACCTTCCGAGCAATACACCAGAGTTTTTGCCGAAGCAGTCGGAGCAGCAAGTGCGGTCGCTGCGAGCAGACCTGCACCAATCGCCGCTTTGACGAAATTCGCTTTCATTAAATGCCTCCCTCAAGGCTGGCCCGAACAAAATGGCACACACCACATGATCTTGTTGAAAGTCATGCTTGGCAGTGTGCGCATTGGAACGGACGGGGTTACCCGATCCAACAACACTCTATGTTGGTAATCGACGAGGGAAAATAATCAGGGTTTCTAGGTATCGTCAACGCTTGCTGCGTGGTTCTACGTAGATAAGGCAAGCCCCTTGAATGATGAATTTATGTCAAGTGTTTGTTATTTTTATGAAAATCACCCCCGCATTTGCGTATGGGAGGTGTGCATTTTTTTCGGGGCTTAGGCGGGGAAACGCGAATATCACGTGTTGGAGATGTGGTTTTAAACGATTCATATCCCATTGAATTTCAATGATTCGTTTGAATAACGTCCCCCGCGAACACCATGAACTAACTTATGCGTGCATTAAGTTCATGGACTTGCGCGATATCCGTGCTCCATGCCGCGACAAAACGATAAACAGTCGCACCAAGCGACGGCCACGGATGAAATTGAACACCAGCCGCACGCAGTTTCTCGGCAAGATCGGCGTCAAGATTTACGAACAATTCATTGCCGTCTGACGGATGGGCAAGTGTGGCACCGTGCTGGCACAGAATATCGGCAAGAACCGTTGCTGCATCATTGGCATGCCCAGCATTTTTCAGCCAGACATCGTTTTTGACATAAGCCAGAAGCTGGGTCGCAAGATACCGGTGTTTGGAGTGCAAATGTCCGCTGCGCTTGCGCGCCTGTTCGATCCGGGATTTCAGGTTGGTGTCAAACAGCACAATCGCATCGACCGCCATCGCGCCGTTCTTGGTCGCGCCAAAACTGACGGCGTCCACCCCGGCCTTCCATGTGATATCGGCCGGGTGACAGCCCAGATGCGCAACTGCATTGGCAAACCGGGCTCCATCCATAAACAGGCGTAATCCATGCTTTTTGCACACATCGCCAATCGCGTGGGCTTCTTCAACGCTGTAAACCGTGCCCAGTTCGCTGGCCTGTGTGATGGCAACGCATTCCGGGGCCACCGAATGTACGCCGCGATTTGCCTGTCCGGCGATGAAACGGTCAAGGGCGTCGGCCTCGATCTTTGCGGTCGGGCCATCCATTGGCAAAAGCTTCGCCCCGCCGGTAAAGAACGCAACGCCGGTACTTTCGTCTTCGTTGATATGGGCCTCGTGATGGCAAATCACCCCGCCATAGGGCGATACAAGGGCGGATAGGCTGATGCAATTTGCTGCCGTCCCTGTTGCGACCGGAATGACTTTAACGTCGGTGTCAAACAGTTGGGAAAAGGCGGTATCAAGTTGCTGACTGATATCGTCGCTACCATATGCCGGGGCGTTGTCTTTACCTTCTTGGGTAAGGGCAGCGAGGATCTCGGGGCAAAAGGGCGATACGTTATCAGACGCAAAATTCATCGGTTTTCTCGTATATATCTTGGTGGCTAAGACGGATGAGACGTTTGTTAAGCGACGTTATCACACGCAATCCTTGATCATGGCAATGGTGGCCATCATCCGTGCACGGCTGTATGTGTCCTGAAAATGATCGGCGTTACCCTGCGATGGTTTTGGGAAGCTCCCGGATCACATCAATCGGGCTGTTCCACGCACACACAAACCGATAGGCATCCGGGCCGATTGATGCCCATGGGCGAAACACCAGTCCGCCGTCGCGCAGTTTTCCCGCAAGCTCATCGGTCATATGCATAAACAGCTCATTGCCCTGTGGTGCGAAGGCCGCCTTCGCACCAAGCGATTGCAGGCTGTCCATCAAGGTCATTGCCGCATCATTGGCATGGCGCGCATTGCGCAGCCAAAGGTCATCTTGCACATAGGCCAGAAGCTGTGCTGCAAGGTAGCGGTGCTTGGAAAACAGATGTCCGCCGCGCTTGCGGCTTTTTTCGGTGTGACGGCGTAATTCCGGGTCAAACAGGATAATGGCATCCACCGCCAAGGCGCCGTTTTTGGTCGCCCCGAAACTCAATACATCAACGCCAGCCTTCCACGTGATATCGGCTGGATGGCATTCAAGGGCAGCAACCGCGTTGGCAAACCGTGCACCATCCATGAACAGTCGCATGTCGTGTTTCTGACATACCGAGCCAATCGCATGGACCTCATCAACAGTATAAACTGTACCGAACTCGGTGGTCTGTGTAATGGCGACACATTCCGGATCAACCGAATGCATGCCATTGGGGCTGCGTGCGGTTAAATACGCATCAAGTGTCGCCGCCTCGATCTTGGCTGATGGGCCATCAAGGCCCAAGAGCTTTGCACCCCCGCCATAGAATGCCACCCCAGTTGATTCCGTCATATTGATATGGGCGCGGTGGTGGCAAACCACCCCGCCAAACGGCGATACCAGACCAGAAAGACCGATGAGGTTTGCTGCGGTGCCGGTTGCCACCGGAACAACCGCGACCTCGGTTCCAAACAGCTCGGAAAAGGCGGCATCAAGCTGCTGACTTTTGTCATCCGCGCCATAGGGCAGGGCGGCACTTTCACTTTCGGCTGCGATGGCAGACAGGATTTCGGGGCAGATCGGCGAAACATTGTCAGATGAGAAGTTCATCAAATCCTCTTTGTCGCGTTGGTAGCGGTGGTCTTCTGGTGGGGCTGGAACGGTTGGCCTTCAGCAGAGTGTTGTGATTTCGACCACATGGCAAGAGGCACTATTTGCTGATCGCAACAAAAACACCGTTCCAGTCGGTGGGCGGCGGTGTCGCGCGGAAGAGGCGGATCCGTTCTTCATAAAGATCATAAAGTCCGTCGAGCGGCCCAGAGTTGTCAGTGGGGCGCGACATTTCGCGGCATTGATCGAGCAAGGTCTTAGCCTCGTCCCAATTCTGGGCACGGTATGCATTTATCATGTTTTGATGTGCGTTACGGTGCAAGGCAAAACCATCCGAGTTTTTCAGGTTTGCATCGCCCAAAAGTGCGTGAATATGAACCGCTTCGCTTTTGCCTTTTACCGCAATCAGATCAAGTTCGAGAATGGCAAAATCGTCTTCAACGCGTTTCGCGATGGCTTCGCCCAGAACGATATCAACGCCATAATTTTTCGACTGTCCCTCAAGACGCGATGCCAGATTGACCGCATCCCCCAGAACCGAATAATCAAACCGCTGATCAGATCCCATGTTGCCAACAAGACAGTCACCGCAATTGATCCCGATCCCAACATTTAGCGGCATAAACGGGCTGTTTTCATTTGTGGCTTCGGTTTGGCGTTCGGTATTGAGTTCATCAAGTGCACGCCGCATGGCAAGTGCGCTTTCGCAGGCTTGATGTGCATGGTTTTTGACATCAAGCGGTGCATTCCAGAATGCCATGATGCAGTCGCCCATGTATTTATCAATCGTGCCTTCACGCCGAAGGATACAGTCGGTAAGTGGGGTCAGAAGCCGATTGATCAGGCGGGTTAAGCCTTGCGGATTGGATTTGAAACCCTCGGAAATTGCGGTAAATCCACGTACATCACAAAACATCAATGTCATGTCACGGGTTTCCCCGCCAAGTTTTAGGCGGTCGGGGTGACGGGCAAGCTGTTCGACCAATGCCGGGGATAAATAGTTGGCAAAAGCAGACCTGACTTGTCGCCGTTCGCCTTCGGTGCGCATAAAGCCGATCAAACTGGTGGCAAGATACACCGCCAAAAGACTGATCAGCGGATAGGCCGGATCAATCAGCAATAATTGGCTGTCATAGGCCCACCAGGAAAAGGTGATTGCGCCAAGCGCTAAGCTGCTGCCAATGACCGCGGGCCAAATTGCACCCAGACGTGGGACGGCCAGAACAAAAAATAGACCCAGTATCAACAGGACAATGGTTTCGGCCTCTGCGGCCCAATAGGGGCGGGTTAGAAAATGTTCAAGGATCATTTGTTCAAGCATCTCGGCATGAACTTCCACACCGGGTAAAACCCGGTCAAGCGGAGTGGATCGCAAATCAAGAAGCCCAGCCGCACTTGTTCCGACCAGAATAACTTTGTTTTGCAGGCTGCCGGTGGGCAGCGCGTCATTCATAACGTCGGCTGAGGAAATATACCGATCCGTCTGATGGCCTGTGAAATGCACCCACATGTGTCCGGCATGATCGGTCGGAATGGTAACTGCGCCAACCCGGATGGCCTCAATCCCCTGTGATTGTGTCCAGCGTTCGCTGCCACTTGCGCCTGACATTCGCACATTCATGGTGCGCGGTGCATCTTGCAACACGCGCAACATTTCCATCGATAGTGTGGGATAAACAGGCATGCCAATAGCGGGAAGTTCATGATCAATGGCGGCGAGCAATGGCACCCGGCGGACAATGCCATCCTGTTCGGGCGATACATTGACCAATGCATTGCCGCTGGCCGCATCCTCAATCGCATCAAGGTTTTTGGCCGCCCCGGGCAGCACCGGAATAAAATCGGAAAGTGTGCGCCCTGCCTCGCCAGCAACGCTGAAATTGCCGATCTGGCGCGGCAACTCATCGATTTTCTTGGTGGTCAGCTGGATGGCGGTAACCACCTGTCCCGTGCCACGAATGAACTGGGCAAACAGCGCATCATGATCGGGAAGGTTATCGGCCAGAGCCTTGATTTTGTCGGTGTCCCGACCCGATGGCCAGTCGTTGACAACACGGGCGGGGGATGTTCGGTCCGGTTCGGCAAACACAACGTCAAACCCGACAACCTGCGCGCCAGCTGATCGCAAACGGTATAGAAGCCCAGCCAGCCGTGTGCGTGGCCACGGCCATTGACCAAGTTCCTCAAGGCTGCGCTCGTCAATATCGACAATTCGCACCCCGACATCTTCGTAAGTCCGTGGTGAAATACGCTGATAGGTATCAAAAACGCTCAGGCGCAACTGATCCACAAACGGAACATCCTGCCACCGCAAAAAGATGCAGCCGAGCAGGATGGCCAACGGACCAAGATAATGCAGCGATGTCAGTAAACGTCGTTTAGTCAGGCGCATGAGGGTTTTAATGTCATTTTGCCTGCCAGTTTTCAATCGTCGGTCAGTGTCGCGCTGCCATCTGTGCCGGACGAATAATCGTCAGTCGATAGATTGAAGTCAACATTGTGAGCGTCTTTGAACGTTGCGGACGCATTGCAACCAAGCGTGACACAGTCGGAAGTATACTGAAAATCGGAGCCAGAGAAAGATACCTGTCCGTTGCTACCAGAATAATCGTAAGTGGTTGCGTTATAGCTGCCATCAAGGAAGCCCGCTTTACCAGTCAGGCCGGAACCTGTTTGAGTGATATTTGAAAACAGAATGCCGACAGTCCGGTTCGCAAAATCAACGGTCGAACTAAAGCTGTAATCAACATTCGCACCATCAATATTGATCGTGCCGGTCGAAGCCGAACCACTGCTAATCTGGCGCAATGCATCAAAAGTGAATGTATCGCTCCCGCTATTGCTTCCGCTGTCACTGCTGTTTGAGCTGGTAACATTGCCGAGGATCGACGTCGTTTCATCTTCTGTCGAAGATGGGCTGGTCGTGCCGACCTGCGCCAGCGCGACATCAAGCGACGATGCCATTGTTGATCCGGTTTGCGTGTTCGCCTGCGCAGCTTGTTGCTGACTTACCAGGGGTGCAGAGCTGCTTGTCGACGAGGAGCTGCCGTCATCATTTGTCCGGCGTGACGCTGTCCTTACAAGATTGGCAGAAAAATCATAGGTCGCAACACCAAGCGGAAAGCGCGCCGGTTCGGTTACAACCGAGTTGCTGATAAAGACGCCGAAATTCTCACCGGTGATGTTTTCGCTGTTGCCGGTCTGATCTGATACGGCAAAGGCGCCGGGGCGCGATGTGGTGTCATTGCGCGACAGGCCGGGTCCTTGGTTAACTGCCATGAAAATCTGCTGATTGGCGCCATCCGGGCTGGATGTATCAAATGTGCCGGGCATGATTTGATTGGCTTGTTCGGCGGAGACCGAGCGGATCAAGCCAATGGTGCCACGAATACCGATAGAGCCAACTGGAAGGTTGATATCCATGCTGGCCGGGTTGTTGAGTGGGATTTTACCTGTGACAAAGCGCATCACCCCACGCGCCATGTCGGCGACAATGCGGCCATTGCCGGTCACCGGGTCATAGACAAATTCATCAATTGCAATGTCGCTGTTCGGGCCAATGGTAAAAACCGTCTCGTCCAGCAGCAGGATCTGCATCCCGGCATTGGGCGATGTGGTAATGCGATCCCCAAGATAAACCGGCATCCCGCTTTCAACCAACGTGCCGATTTCGCCCGCTGATTTCGCCAGCAAGACTTCTCCAGTCACGGCTGCAGAAACACCCGCCATTTCGGCGTTAAGGTCGGCTTTGGCCGGCGCTGTTAGTGAGATGCAGAGCGCAAGGGCACTACCAAATGCAAAGGTTTTCATCCATCGCGCAAAGTGACGGGTGGAACGGGTGGCGGTTACATGGTCTAGCATTCCTAGAACTCCCATCGCCGGGTCAGATAAAACTGCGCCCGGGCATTGTGATATTCGTAATTGGGAATGTTTGATTTTGTGTTCAGATATTCACCCGTGATGGACCAATTGATCGGTGCCAAAAAGCTGTATACCTGATCTGCCGCTTTGCTATCCCCAAACAAATCAGACGGCAGTAATTGCGAAAGTGGTGCGCCATAGGTCAATCTTGTCCGTGTGCTGCGATCCACCCGGTGTTGCGGCGAATTGCCGGTCACCAGAAAATCCGGGTCGCGATAACGATCAATACCATGGCGGATACTTCCGCTTATGTAACTTCCCCCGCCAAATAGATAAGCATGGATCAGCTCTCCGCTCAAGCTGTCATAACTATAATAGGTGCGCGCAGCATCTTTTTCACCTGCAAAAAGATTAACCGTGGTGCGGTTATTCGGCGTCCATGTGTAATTGCCACCAAGTCGCGCCCCATAACGTTGCCCGGAATGTAGCCGAAGTGCGCTGGATTCAGAGGTGTTCTGATAACGTTCGTCAGAGTAGCTGATATCACCGTTCAAATTAAAGAACGGGCGCGGGTTCCAATCAAGGCGCAGTCGACCCGTGCGCGACGTCAGATACTTTTCCTTGGAAAGCGATTGTGCGGTTTGGTTGACCGATGGTGTCAAAACCCAATATCCGCCGCGAATACGCGCCCCGGCATCAACCGAAAACGATCCAAGGTCAAGGGAGTCCAGTTGCACCTGATCACTGGTATAGCCGGTCATGCTGGCAAAAATTTCGTGACCTTCCTGATAGCCGAGGTCATAACTCAGGTCATAGCGCAGAGCCCCGATATAGGCGATATCGTTAGTCGGCTTGTTCTCACTCGCTGTTACAGAGACCAATGTACCGGTGATTAATTGTTCCTTATCTGATGCGGCGGCATTCCGGTTGCTGTCGATCTGACTGCCCAGTGTCAAGGTAACGGCCTGCCGCAGGCGTTTGCGACGGCGTTCAATGGCTGAGATATACCGATCAATATCGGCAGCAACTTCTGGTGATACGTTCATCCCCCTTAGGCGATCAAACTGCGCACGCGCTTCATCAAGACTATCAAGACGATACAGCACAATCGCGTAATACAATCGCACCGGTGCAAGGTCCGGATCAAGAACCAGAATACGTTCAAGGGTGGCCGATGCGCCGCGCACATCACCGCGCCCAAGTTGCGCCTTGGCCCAGCGGAAATTTAAAACAATATCATCTGGGTTGGCAAGAATGTCGCCGTAGGTGATGTCGCCGCCATCATCGGTTTTAAGCAAACGGTTTGCCCGTTCTGTGACATCGGTAAGCCGGTCAAAATCAGTGGAAATCTGGCGTGCCTCGTCGGTGCGCACATCGACGCCTTGTTGCGCATCGGCACCGGTTATCCCCATTACCAAGACCCCGAGCACAGCCAATAATGCTGTGCTGTGCCGCGATCGGCTTGTCTTCAAGTTATCCCCCAAAATCTCGCAGATTTTTCCGGTCTCCCAACCGGTCGAATGCAAGGTGCTCAGGTGTCGAAACCCGGCAGACTGCATCCGAAATCTTTTTGAATCTACTTTAGACAGATTATGAGGTCCGGGCGCATGATGTAAGCCATGCGCCCGATGGGTGTCCTCGTAATGATCAGCATAGTATCATCATACAATAGGATAAGTTATCTGTATGAAAATAGGTCATTACCCTGTGCGGGAGGGGAGGCGGGTTATACCGCCGTTCCGCCCACGGTCAGGCCGTCAATGCGCAGGGTCGGTTGGCCGACACCCACGGGAACGCCCTGACCATCCTTGCCGCATGTCCCGATGCCATTATCAAGTTTCATGTCGTTGCCAACCATGGAGACCTTGGTCAGGCTGTCGGGGCCATTACCAATCAGGGTCGCACCCTTGACCGGCGCGCCGAGTTTGCCATTTTCGATCAAATAGGCTTCGGATGCGGAAAATACGAATTTACCCGAGGTGATATCAACCTGCCCTCCGGCAAAATTGACGGCATAGATACCGTTTTTGACCGATGCCAGTATTTCAGCAGGGTCTTTGTCACCGCCCAGCATATAGGTGTTGGTCATGCGGGGCATCGGGGCGTGAGCATAAGATTGACGACGGCCATTGCCGGTGGATTTAACCCCGGTTAAACGTGCGTTCAGGCGATCCTGCATAAAGCCTTTAAGGATACCGTCTTCGATTAGAACGGTTTGCTGGGTCGGGGTGCCTTCATCATCAATCGACAGTGACCCACGACGATCATTGATGGTGCCATCATCAACAACCGTAACCCCGGGCGATGCAATGCGCTGGCCCAACAAACCGGCAAAGGCCGACGTGCCTTTACGGTTGAAATCACCTTCAAGCCCGTGACCGATGGCTTCATGCAGCAAAATCCCCGGCCAACCCGGACCGAGCACCACAGTCATTTCACCTGCCGGTGCGGCGACGGATTCAAGGTTCACGACGGCCTGACGAAGTGCTTCGTCGACGGCGGATTTCCAGGTTTTCTCGTCAAAGAAACCGTCATAGCCAATCCGCCCGCCTTCACCGTGGGAACCCGATTCCATGCGGTCGCCCTGTTTGACGACAACCGACACGTTGAACCGCACCAATGGGCGGATATCGCCAATGCGCTGACCGCCAGAACGCCAGATTTGTACCGCTTGCCAGTTACCCGAAATCGATGCGGATACTTGGGCTACGCGCGGATCGCGTGATCGGGCATAGGCATCAATCTGTGCCAGAAGGTCAACTTTGGCCTCAAACGTTGCCTCACCCAGCGGGTTCACATCCGAATAAAGCGATATATTGGTACCAATCGATCCCAGATCGACTTTGCCGGAACGCCCTTGTCCAACCGCCTTAACGGTCTCGGCAGCCCGGGCAACTGCATCGTTCGAGAGTTCGTTGGAGTGCGAAAACGCGGTAGCTTCATCCGCAACCGCACGCAGGCCAAACCCCTGCGCGGTATCAAAATTGGCACTGCGCAGGCGGCCGTCATCCCAGACCAGACTTTCAGACTGGCGGTATTCCAAAAACAGTTCCCCGTCTTCTGCTGCGCCGAGCGCGTCATTGACCTGATTTTCAAGCCGTTCGCGATCAAGATCACCTTTGGCGAAAAACAGATTGTCGGTGGTGCGAAGATCGGTCATGAAACCTCCTTGGGGGCCGTCAAAGCGTTGGCCGGGCAAATGATTTTCCCCATATGATGAAAGCACTTGTGACAGTATTTTCCCTTATGCTTTCTGGGGTTTCTGTCACCTTGGACTTTCGTCTATACAGGGTGTGTCGGTTTGCGGTTCAAAACGATGTTTCAAAACTGCAGTCCGAACGTTTTATATAGACCGCAATGGCCAATTATGAAAGCCCGTGGCAATGTTTGTTGAACATCCCCAGCGTGTCGCACTCCATAATGAAATCCATGCCCGCCCGTTTGGTGGGGTTTCAAGCCCGGCGCGATGTTCTTGCATTGCGTTTCACGCGGGCGAAGACCTTGACGATGAAGTGCGCGATCACTTCCTGTCTTTTTGCCGCCGATACAGCCTGACACCCCCGGCGGCCGACCAGAAATATTACGAAGCTGCCTGTGACGGTTTCACCGTCATTTGGGAACGTCATGCGGAATTCACGGTCTATGTCTTTAAAAGGTCCGCCGAGTTTGATGACCCGTTTGAAGACCCGGTGATCAATTTGGTGCCACAGGATTGGTTGTCAGCGACACCCGGACAGTTGATTGTTGGCCTGCACATCGCGGTTGAGAAAACCGGGCGTAACGACGAAGAAATTTCACGCCTGTTTGATCATAACGGCCTGACCGGCAGCCGTGTTCTCGGTGGCACGGCAAAGGTTTGGACGGACTTTCGCCTGCATGGAGACGGATTTGGCCGCATTCTGATCCGTGATCAGGGGATGGAACAGCTTCAAACCGGGCGTCTGGTTCAACGTCTCAAGGAAATCGAAGTCTATCGCATGATGGCGTTGCTAGCCTTTCCATTGGCCCATTGTGCAACCCCCAAGGTTTCCGAGATTGACACCCGGCTGTCAGACATCACCGCTGAAATGGCCAGCAAGACACAAACCAATGACGAAGAAACGCTGTCGAAACTGACCGACCTTGCCGCCCAGACCGAAGAAATGGCGGCATCGCTCAATTACCGTTTCAGTGCCGCACGCGCCTATTACCGCATTGTGCAGGCCCGCCTGATCGAACTTCGCGAAGAACGGGTAGAAGGCCTGCAAACCATCACCGAATTCATGGAGCGCCGTTTGGCGCCCGCCATGCGGACCTGCCAGAATATCGGGGATCGGTTGGAAGTTTTGTCAAAACGGGTGGCGCGCGCCAATAACCTTCTACGCACCCGTGTTGATATCCTGCTGGAAGCCCAAAACCGCGACCTGCTGGCCAGCATGGACCGCCGGGTTAAATTGCAGTTGCGCTTACAGCAAACCGTCGAAGGCCTGTCTGTGGCCGCCATTACATATTATGCGGTTGGTCTGCTGGGCTATTTGTTTAAGGCGCTTAAGGATGCGGGCGTTCCAATCAATGATCGGATGGCGACCGGGTTGGCGGTGCCGGTGGTATTGGCTGCGATCTGGATTTCGATGCGACGGATCAGAAAGTCATTGCACCGCGCCGATACCTAAATCGGTATGAGGGGTGTACGGTAAACAAGGGCAGCCCGCGGGCTGCCCTTTTGCGATGTTGCAATTTTTATGGTTTTGTCAGTTTGCGCGGCGCAGCTTGTAGGCTGCATAGGTTGCGGTTCCGACGAGTACTACCGCACCAGCCTGATGCGCGACGCCAAGCGGCAACCAGACAACGGACAGCAGGGTCGAAATGCCAAGTGCCACCTGAATGCAGGCTGCGGCCAAGACCAGATGTGTTGCAAAGCGTTGATTAGATGTCAGGTCCCATTTTCCGGCCCGCCACCAGAATACCAGCACCAGCACAAAGGTCAGTTTGGCCAGCCAGCGGTGATCCCACTGCACGGTCATATGGTCTTCAAACGGGGCCAGCCACGTTGGATCAAACACATAAAGGCCGTCCGGGATCAGTTGCCCATCCATCAAAGGGAAGGTGTTAAAGGCATATCCGGCATCCAGCCCGGCGACGAAGCCGCCCGAAAGGGCGGTGAATACGATCAGACACAGCAATTGCAATCCACGTCTTGACCCGTTTGTGCCAACGGGGCGCGGGGCGTACTGATTAAGTCCAACCCACAAAAGGGCGATGAAAATCACCAGTGCCAATCCAAAATGTGCGGTCAGGCGGTACTGGCTGACATCGGGGCGGTCCACCAGACCGCTCATCACCATGTACCAGCCCATCAGGCCCTGAAGCCCGCCAAGGATGAAAAGCCCCCACAGTTTCCATTTGGTCGCGCCGTCAATGGAGCGTTTGGCAAGAAACCAGACGAACGGGATGAAAAACACAATGCCGATCAAACGGCCCCAAAGCCGGTGAATGAATTCCAGCCAGAAGATGTTTTTGAAATCATCCACGGACATCCAAGCATTGATTTTCTGGAATTCGGGATACTGGCTGTATTTGGCATAAAGGGCGGCCCAGTCCGCATCGTTTAACGGCGGGATGATCCCGGTGAATGGTCGCCATTCAACAATCGAAAGCCCCGACTCCGTCAGGCGTGTCAGTCCGCCAATCACCACCATGATGAACACAAGTGCGGCACAGGAAAACAGCCAGATGGCGACATTCTTATGGGCGACTGTATCAGGGGCCGGGTTTTGAAGGGCCTGACCTGACAGGGCGGAGGAGGCACTATTGGGCATTTGGTGGTTCTCTCGTCATTCAGTGCGTGCGGGCACGCTTGCTGGCGGAATTTGGCCCAATATAGGGTGGTTTGCCAAAAAATGCATGAAAAGCTGTACGGATATCTCAATGCCTTCAGATCACTCAGGTTCATGTTTAATAAACACATTAAATAGTGTTATATAAATTTAAAACACATAAAAAATGTATTGAATTTTTTAATCTCCACACTCATTGTCAGGGTTAACCAATAGAAACCTTTTAGAGGATCGACGATGTTTCCCATCAATCTGGACCTGACGCGGCTTTCGGTCGCATTGGTCGGCAACGGTCAGCCCACGCTGAACCGTTTGCAACAGCTTGACGGTGATGGGGCGAAATACGTCACCGTCTATTCTGAAGACCCGATACCTGAACTGGCCCGACAGGCTGGTGACCGGCTGCATCGTTATTTGCCAAATTCGGCAGATGTCAACGCGGCGTCCATTATGTTTATTGTCGACCTTGGCGAAGAAAAGTCCGCCGAGTTGGCCGCCATTGCCAAGGCGGTCGGCACAATTGCCAATGTCGAAGACGTCAAGGAATACTGTGATTTTTTCTCGCCAGCGCGCGTTCAGCGTGGTGACCTGATGATCACGATTTCGACCAACGGTCATAGCCCAAGGTTGGCCGGACGCATCCGGCGTGCGATTGAAAAATGGCTGGTGCCAAGCTGGGAACAGCGATTGCGCGAGCTGTCCGATCAGCGCGAAAAATGGAAAGCGTCGGGGGCGGACATGCCGACATTGCTGAAAAAAACCGACGAATATATTGATCGTCGTGGATGGTTGCCATGAATGTAATGCGTGAAGAAGACATCGTCACCGGCGGGTCCATGTCCGTCGAGGAGGCGACTGATCGTGCGGCGGACTTGATGAAGCGTTACGGCCACTTGCAGGGCGTTTCGCTGATCGAGCCGATGGTGCATGAAGAATTCAACGGCAAAATCACCATGACCTCATCCTTCGGGACAGAGGCCGCAGCACTGCTTGCGCTGGTGGCCGAGGTTGATGCTAACCTGCCGATCATTTTCCTTGATACCCGCAAGCTGTTTGGTGAAACCCATACGTATCGCGAAAAGCTGGTCGATCAGCTTGGTCTGACCAACATCAAGATCATGCGTCCGGACGAAAACAAGCTCAAAGCAGATGACCCTGACGGAATGCTGTTTGCATCCGATGTGGCGAAATGCTGCTATTTGCGAAAGGTTGAGCCGCTTCAACGAGCACTCACGGGCTATGACGCATGGTTGACCGGACGTAAGCGTTTCCATGGTGGGGAACGTGACGCGCTTCCAGCGATTGAAACGGCTGGTACGCGGATCAAGATCAACCCGCTGGCCGGATATAAGCCCGAAGATATCGATGATATTTTTGAGCATCGCGCATTGCCGCGTCATCCGCTTCAGGCCGAAGGGTTCCTGTCGATCGGGTGCATGCCATGCACCGATCGGGTTGATCCGGGCACAACCGATGTGCGTGCGGGCCGTTGGGCCGGGCAGGATAAAACCGAATGCGGTATCCATTACATTATCTGAACATCTCAACGTCGGACATCAGAACCAAAACGGCCGCCTGTGATCAGGTGGCCGTTTTGAATATAACTTATGGTTCTATTCGTGTGAAACCGGCGTCCTTTTAAAATCCGTCAAAATTATCCCATATTTCATTGAAAAATAAAAAGACATGTCACGTTGCTTTGTGACCCATCATGCGTTTTTGTGCGTACGGCTAGTTAATCCGATGCTCGTAAAGCTGGTCGAATATGAACCGGTAAGGCGCGGACTGGTTGGACGAAAAGGGCAAATCAACAATGAAAGTAGCGCAAGCAGAACTGCTTGACGTTTTGACAATTGGCATGTTCGAACAACTGCCTGTCAATGTACGCAAAGCAACGAATTTACGTAATTTCTCGGCGGTTTTCTGTGATCAGAATACCGATTTGTCGCAAGAAGCGATCATCACGCTGCGCGCAGCCGCGACCCACGACCTTTTCCCGATTTATTGGTTCGGTGAAAATCCACCGGAATTTGTCGATGGTGCCTTTCCCGAAATCAGCCATCAGTTCCTCCATGAAGCAACCCGCGACGCTTATGAAAAACTAAGCCGGATTGCAAAACTTGGCAGTACACGCCCAAAGGAAGACCGCGAAGGGCTGAATGTTCTGGGCTACCTTGCAACCCGCCAATGTGACGCGGTGCCTGCATGGGCACCCGGAAGCCGATCCTCCGTGGCGTATTCGCGACTTCGCCCTGATCTGGCATCGCGAAGCCTTTTGACGCAGTTGTACCGGCAAGGGCTTCTGGAACGTGACTACTGGCGTAAAACCCACCTTTGTGGCCGTTGCGGCTCATCGCGTTTGAATGTTGCCGAAAATTGCCCGGAGTGCCGGTCGTCGGACTTACAGGAACTCGACATTGTTCATCACTTTTCGTGCGGACATCAGGGGCCACAAGACGCCTTTCAGTTAAGTGCGGGCGGCAGGATGATCTGTCCGTCCTGTGAGCAAAACCTGAATCATTTCGGGGTGGATTATGACAAGCCCGGGCGTGTCGAAAAATGCGGTAATTGCCATGTCGTTACCGAAAGCCCCGATGTATATTTCGAATGCCTTGACTGTGCCGAACTGACGCTGAGCGATGAGGCCCCACAACGCGACTGGTATCAGTACCGTCTTTCCCAGGCAGGCCGCGAAGCCCTGTTGCTGGGCCGGTTACCTGTCCGCGGTCTTGAAAATGCGCTGGGTGAGTTTGAACCTTCTAAGGATTACGCGACCTTTGTCGCCCTTCTTGACAACGGGTTGAGTACGGCACAGCGTTATGGGCGCCCGTTTAGCATCGCGGCCGTTCGAATTAATACCGGACAGGATGATCTGGATCAGCCCGTCCGGTTTGACAGTGCAATGCGTGAGACTTTGATCAAGCTGTTGCGTGAAATTCTGCGGGACTCAGATTTCCTGTATGCGGTCGGGGATCAGATTGTGTTTGCCTTCCCCGAAACCGATGCCAGCGAATTTGATGCCATTGTCCGGCGTATTGACGATGGTCTTGGCAAGAACCTGACTGGTCATCCCGATTATCGCTTCGAAGACTGGTCCGACCGTTCCGTGCGCGACATCTTGCGCGAGGTTCGCAATGTTCGCTGATGGTATCAATTATCTGATATCACTAAGCTTTCCGGCATTTTTTGCGATGTTCTGGCATTTCTTTTTGCTGGAGTTGCCACGGTTCATGCTGGCCGGGCTTGCGGTCTGCATTGCGACAATTTTCAAAAAGCCAGACGGCCCGCCGCGTAAGCCGTTGAACCGTCCACGCATTTCGGTTCTGCTGCCCGGCCATAACGAGGCGGAAAATCTGCCGCGCGCCATCATGTCGATGCGCGAACAAACAGTACGTCCGGATCAAATCGTGATTGTTGACGATGGTTCGGCCGATAAAAGTGTGGAGGTCGCCAACATTCTGATGCGCGATGGTCTGGTCGACGTGGTTCGGACAAGTCAGGTTCGCGGTGGAAAATCAGCCGCGGCCAATCTTGGTTTGGCGGAATGCACGGGTGATATCGTGATCATTGCAGATGCGGACACCACCTATGACTGCAACGCGTTTGAGGAATTGCTGAAAGGCTTCGACGACCCGAAAACCGGTGCGGTTGCCGGAAACCTCGGTGCACGTAATCCAGAAGTTTCACTTGCGACCCGTTGGCAGGCTATTCAATACCAGATTTCTATCGGTTTGGGTCGGCAGGTGTCCGATATGCTTGGCGTTTTGTTTATTGTGTCTGGTGCCTTTGGTGCCTTTCGCCGGCAGGCGCTGGAGCAGGTTGGTGGCTGGTCGGTTGGTCCCGGTGAAGACGCCGAACTGACCAACAAAATCCGCCGTGCCGGATGGCGGATCCGTTTTGCGCCCGACGCATGGAGTTTGACCGATGTTCCCGAAACTTTCGGTCAGCTTGTGCGCCAACGATTGCGTTGGGACAGATCGCTGGTGCGGATGCGTTGGCGGCGCTACAGGGTGTTTCTTGATCCGACAGATGCACAGTTTCGTCTGTCCAATGCGTTGGGAACCATCGATATCCTGTTCTTTCAGGCATTCCTGTCGCTGTCATTCGTGATTTATCTGATTTGGCTTTTTGAAGTCTATGGCAGCTTTGGCTGGATCATCGCGGTTGTGAACCTTCTGGCTTATTCGGCGTTTGGGATTATCGGGTTTGCAATGGCCCAAATTGCCAGTCCGCGTCCGGCAATCGGGCGACTTTGGCTGTATGTCATTGGCTATGGGCTATTTAATACGCTGTTCCTGCGGTTTGTGCGACTTGTCGCCTGCTTTGACGAACTGATTTTCCGTCGGTCCTTTGATGACAACTACGTGCCGCGTCGTGTGCGACATGCCGCGCGTGAAACCCGTGCAGATAATAAGTAGTCGAGAAAATGAAACTTAAAAATCACCGACCATCAACCCGATTGATCCGCGAGCCGCGCGCCATCCCCAAAAAGCGCAATCTTGGGCGCTGGATTTATGTTGGCTTGCTTTTGCTTGTCGGGCTTTGGGCCTTTGATGTCTTTTTTGGGCAGTTCTTCTTTCTGCGTGGCAATGGTCTTGTTATTGCGCGCCCCTATGTGGTGGCCAGCGAATATATCGGGACGGTGCGCGATATCGCCGTGCGTCAGGGTGACCGCGTTGAACGCGGCGATGTTGTCGCGCATTTAAGCTCACGCGAGTATGATGAAGAACTGGCACGGTTGCAGTTTGAACTGGCAACCCTGTCTGCCGACCGCGCGCGCATGACCAGTAAGATCGGCGGGGCACGCCAACTTGTTGAACTTGCGCGCAAACGCCTGAAATCGGCGGCTAAATTTCGTACACGTATGGAAACCGGGCTTGAGGATGGTGTTGCGACCGGCACGGCGTTAAATACGGCCTATGAACGTGAATACACCGCGCGCGAGGACCTTGAACGGATTACGTCCGATATCACCTCGCTTCGCGCGGAACTCGGTGCTCTGTATCAACAGATTGATCAACGCTATGTGCTGATTGACCGGATTGAACGCTCCTACGACGAAGGACGGCTTGTTGCACCGGCTAGTGGCATTATTACCGAGGTTTCAGCAATTGAAAGCAGCGTGATCCGCCCGGGCAATCCGATCATGAAAATTGCATCGGGGAAGCCCTATGTTTTGGCGTATTTCGAAAACGGATCGCTGTATGAACTCGAACCGGGGCAGGCCGTCACGATGCATTACGGCACCAAAACCCTGCGCGGGACGGTGACGTCGCTTTTGCCGGTATCAGAACAATTGCCCGAAGAATTCCAACGATCTTTTCAACCGACCAGTCGGGCCCAGATTGCCGAGGTAAAAATTGCCGATGATGCACATCATCCACCGCTGTTTGCCAAGCTCGACATTGGTGGCGGCCTGTTTTCATCTGTTCATCGCTTGTTTGACTGGATGCTCAAAACATAAAGATGACGGCCAAAATGCTTTGCCACAACACCAACTCGCCCGAGCAATCAGATCGTAATGCCCTGCAATTTTCGGAACAATGTCACCGCATAACGGTCCGTCATGCCTGAAATGTAATCCATCACCCGCATCAGCCGGCTGTAAAGGTCTGGCGCGTCGGTAATCTTGCCCGACAATAATTTATCAATGCGGTCTGCCTGGGGCGGCAGACGTTTGCCGTGATTGATGTGTTCGTCAATGTCGATGGCAGCGCGGACAAAGCTGTTGAGCAGGCCATTGATGACCTCAAACCCGGCCATCTCAATCGGCAGGACATGCGGCGCGTTATATATTTTCTCGACCGCAAGTTTCTTACACGCCTTGGCATCAACGCCAAGCGCGGTGTTGGCCAGAAGGTCACCTTCAATCGTGCCAGTCAAAAGCGCATATTCATTGGCGATAAATGCATCAACCGCCGCCTTGACCAGATTGCCAATCGCCTTGCCCCGCAGGAACCCGATGCGATCATTTTCCGATTTTTCGGTGTACCAGCTTTCCGTGCGCAAATCGGTCCAGCGTTTATTGGCATCACCCGCATATTTGTCAGGATGGCGCGCAATCGGGGCCAGGGCCCGCTCGACTTCCTCAAACGTCACACATCCCAGTTCCCAGCCATCTTCAAGATCAACCACGGAATAGCAAATGTCATCGGCCGCCTCGACCAGATAGACCAGCGGATGACGCCGCCATGCCCCATCAAACCCGTCCAACGGTGACATGCCACATACTTTGGCGATGGCAGATGCAATATCGCGTTCGGCCTGATAGTAACCGGGTTTTTTAAGGCCGGTATATTCACGACGACGACTGTCAGGGACCGATGTGCTGCGCGGATATTTGATAAAACTGCCCAGTGTGCCGTATGTCAGGTTCAACCCACCGTCAAACCGCTTCATCTCAAGCTGGCTGATAATCCGTAACCCTTGGGCGTTGCCCTCAAAATGGCGCAGGTCTTCAAGTTCCGGGCCCGACAAACGTGATGTCAGTTCATCCTTGGCAAGGCGTGATGTGGTGAACCATTCATTGATGGCGTCTTCGCCCGAATGGCCAAACGGAGGGTTGCCTATGTCATGGGCAAGGCAGGCTGCCTGCACCATATAGCCGATATCAGCGACGGTTGTTTCACTGTCTTCGGGCAGCTGTTTGACAATATGCGCACCGGCCATTAGGCCCAGTGATTGTCCGACCGACCCGACCTCAATCGTGTGGGTCAGGCGGGTATGAACATGGTCATTTTCCGACAGCGGATGGACCTGCGTCTTGTTTTGCAAACGCCGGAACGAGGACGAAAAAATCACCCGGTCGACATCAATCTGAAACGGACTTCTGCCATCCGGTGTTGGATAGGGCGCACCCTCGGGCAGGCGTATTTTGCCATCCCGAAATTCCAGCCGATGTGATGAAAGAAGGTTTTCCCAGCGCATTTTATCACCGGGGGCTTGCGACGCCAATGTCATGGCGGTGCGACTCCCTGTCCGTATCAAACCAATGTCCTTGCGGGTGACTTTAGCGATGTGGGGAGTCGGGTGCAATCAGACAAAGCCGATTGCACCAAGTTATTGCCTTAAACCCGGCTGGGCTTAGCCAAACAACCAGCTGCGCGGATTATCAATCGGGCGACCATTAAGGGCACGCAAAAGACCAATGACGTTGCGCCCGACAAACCATGCGGTGACGAAAAGCCCCATAAGCCCGACAACAGCCCAGCCAATAAGTGGGATCCAGCCAATTACAAAGGTAAAGAACCCAAGGATGATGGCATAGAGGATGCTGATCCAGAAGGTGCGAATAAGGAACGTGTAATGGCTGTTGGTCCAGTGATCGTCGTCTTCACGTGCGACATAAGACACGATCAGAGCAATCAACCCGGTGGCAAAGGCGGTAAACAAGGTCGCAATCATCAAGCCATAGCAAACAAGGGCGGTATTGCCGCCACGTTCATCGACAAAGCTTGGTGCAGTGTTAAAGGACGCGTCCTGACCGTGCATTTGGTCGTTCATAAAGATAATCCTGTATCGTTTTTGCAATCCCCATTGCGTCTATTCAACATATAGCGAGAAAGTTTAAAAATGCTATCTCTGGTTGGCGGTGCTGCGATCCTGTTGCGATTGGCATATGTGGTAACGGGAATTTTACGGCCATAATCCCTGATTATGCCTCGACTCTTGGGATTATCTGCCTACATTTGGCGCCATATCACAAAATGACCGAGAATAAGGATCGTCGTATGTCCGACTATGATTTTGATTTGTTTGTTATTGGTGCCGGATCGGGAGGTGTGCGTGCGGCCCGTGTTGCATCCGGCTATGGGGCCAAGGTTGCCATTGCCGAAGAAAGCCGCGTTGGCGGCACTTGCGTCATTCGCGGCTGCGTGCCCAAGAAACTGTTGGTCTATGGCGCGCATTTTGCCGAGGACTTCGAAGATGCATCGGCTTATGGCTGGACCCTTCCCGGCGAGCCGACCTTTAGCTGGAAAACCCTGATCGCCAATAAGGACAAGGAAATTGATCGCCTGAACGGCATCTATCACAAACTTCTGGCCGGATCGAACGTCACACTGTTTGAACATCGTGCGACATTTAAGGATGCACATACCGTTGTCGTCGATGGCAAGGACGTCACCGCCGAACGTATCCTGATTGCAGTGGGCGGCCACCCGACCACGCCAGACATCCCCGGTGCCGAGCACGCGATCACCTCGAACGAGGCGTTCCACCTTGAACAGCAGCCCAAGCGCATTGTCGTCGTTGGCGGCGGCTATATCGCGGTCGAATTTGCCGGTATTTTTGCCGGACTGGGATCACAGGTCACCCAACTTTATCGCAGCGAACAAATCCTGCGTGGTTTTGATAACGACATCCGTAATCATCTGGCCGAGGAAATTGTTAAAAAGGGTGTCGATCTGCGTCTGAACACCAATGTCACCGCGATTGCCAAGCAATCAGACGGCACCCTGAAACTGACCCTGACCGGCGGGGGCGAGATGGAGGCGGACGCCATCATGTTTGCCACCGGACGTGCGCCAAGCACCAAGGGTCTTGGGCTTGAACAGGTCGGGATTGAAACCAAGGACAATGGTGCGATCAAAATCAACAAGGGCCTGCAAACCAGTGTTGAAAACATTTATGCCGTCGGCGACGTCACCGACCATGTCCAACTGACACCGATTGCAATCAAGGAAGGCATGGCCTTTGCCGATACCATCTATGGCGGCAAACCATCGGTGATGTCGTATCACGCCATCCCGACCGCTGTTTTCAGTCAGCCACCGGTTGGCACGGTCGGCCTGTCCGAAGAAGAAGCACGCGCCAAGGGCGGTGAAGTGGTGATTTACAAATCCACCTTTAAGCCGATGCGTCACACGCTTTCAGGCCGCGATGAAAAAACGCTGATGAAGCTGATCGTTGATAAGACCACCGACGTTGTGCTTGGCGCACACATGGTCGGACCGGACGCGGCGGAGATCATTCAGGGTATTGGCATTGCGGTGCGCATGGGGGCAACCAAGGCCCAGTTCGATCAAACCGTGGCGGTTCATCCTTCGGCGGCCGAAGAATTTGTGACGATGCGCTTCCCGGTTGGCGATTAAATATAACCAAGGAAGCTGGATGTGATCCCAAGGCGACATTCATTGATCAGGATGTCGCCTTTTTTGTCTCCTGATATTGGTCAAAACGCCAACAGCGCGTTATCGACGACCTCTTTCATGACAAAAAATGTCCGCGTTTGGCGCACACCAGGCAGGGCAATCAGTTGATCGCCGTGCAGATGGTTGAAATCCGCCATGTCGCGCACGCGGATTTTAAGGAAATAATCGAAATCCCCGGCCACCAGATGGCAATCAAGGATAAACGGCAACGCGCGGCAGGCGGCTTCAAATGCGCCAAAGCTTTCTGGTGTTGAGCGATCCAGCACCACTCCGACCATGACCAACGCGCCGCGATCTACTTTGTCGGGCGCGATCTGAGCGCGGACGTTCTGGATATAGCCGTCTTCAAACAAGCGCTGGGTTCGGCGGTGGCAAGTTGCGGCACTGACATTGACCCGTTTGGCGATTTCCGCATTGCCCGTGCGGCCATCTTGCTGCAACAGGCGTAAAATCTTGTAATCAACCTTGTCTAGCTCTGCGGACATGCAATATTCTTTCACTTTGATGTGGTATTGTGGAAGGATATCCATATTAAATGGTCAAAGTAAGTCTTGAGCGGAAATTGTTGTCTCAAGTTCGAGAGCACCTTTCATATTGGCTGCGCTAGCCTGAATACGGTTCCAATCCGTTTTCAGGGAGTGCTCGATGAATTTGAACAAGTTTGAAAAATACCCGCTGACCTTTGGCCCGACGCCGATTGAATCTCTGCCGCGTTTGTCCGAACATCTTGGCGGCGATGTTGCATTGTATGCCAAGCGCGAAGATTGCAATTCCGGTCTGGCTTTTGGCGGTAACAAGGTCCGTAAGATGGAATATATCGTGCCTGATGCGATCAAATCGGGTGCCGATACGTTGGTGACGATTGGTGGTGTGCAATCCAACCATACACGGCAGGTTGCTGCTATTGCTGCGAAGATCGGCATGAAGTGCCGTCTGGTTCAGGAAAGCTGGGTGCCATTTAACGACGCGGTTTATGACAGGGTTGGCAACATCCTGATGAGCCGCGTCATGGGGGCGGAGATTGAACTGGTCGATGAAGGTTTCGATATTGGTATTCGCGAAAGTTGGGAAGCCGCCCTTGCGGATGTAAAAGCCAAAGGCGGGGTGCCTTATCCAATCCCGGCCGGGGCATCGGTGCATAAATATGGCGGTCTTGGCTTTGTTGGCTTTGCCGAAGAAGTCCGTGCGCAAGAAGCCGACCTTGGTTTTAAGTTCGATTATGTCGTTGTTTGCACGGTTACCGGGTCAACCCATGCGGGGATGGCGGTTGGTTTTGCTGCCGATGGCCGGGCCGACAAGGTGGTGGGGATTGATGCGTCCGCCACGCCAGAACAGACCCGTGAACAGGTTCTGGCAATTGCACAGAAAACCGCCGATCTGGTCGAGCTTGATGGTGGCATTTCGGATCGCGACATTACATTGATCGAGGATTATGCCTATCCGCTGTACGGTGTGCCGTCCGATGAAACCAACGAAGCGATCCGTCTTTGCGGTCGCCTTGAAGGCATGATGACCGATCCGGTTTATGAAGGCAAATCGATGCAGGGTATGATTGATCTGGTGCGCAAGGGCTATTTCCCCAAGGGATCTAAGGTGCTTTATGCGCATCTTGGCGGGGTGCCTGCGATTAATGCTTATAGCTATCTCTATCGTAACGGCTAGCACGGTTAGATCATATTGGATGGCAAAAATGAACAAAGGCGGAGCCTGTTGGCTCCGCCTTTGTGTGTTAGCGTCCGGTAATGCCCGGGAAGATGATCAGCAGGGCGACCGCCAAAATCTGCAAACAGATAAACGGCAGCAATGACTTGAAAATATCGCCCAGTGATATGTCGGGGGGTGCTACGGATTTAAGGTAAAACGCGGCGGGCCCGAACGGCGGTGACAGGAAGCTGACCTGCATGTTCATGGCAAACAGCACCCCGAACCAGATCGGGTCGTAACCGAGGTCTTTAACGATCGGGACAAAGATCGGCATGGTCAAAAGCGCAATCCCGACCCAGTCAAGGAACATGCCCAGCACAAACAGGATCAGCATCATGAACAGAATGATGGTGGTTGGGTCGTCCGAAATGCCCGTAATCAGGGCCGAAACAAACTTGATCCCGCCCATCAGGTTAAACACACCGACAAGGGCGGATGCGCCAATCCCGATCCAGACAATCATGCCACAGGTCGAAAGTGTTTGAAGGGCCGCACTTTTAAGCATCGCGAGCGAAAATTCACGCCGGACAATGGTCGATGCAATAACCCCGGCAACCCCAACGGCCGATGCCTCGGTCACGGATGCGATGCCGCCATAGATCGAGCCAAGAACACAGAACACGACCAGCATCGGCAAGAATAGACCTTTAAGCAGACGCAGTTTCTCTTCGCGCGGGATATGTTCGGTTTTCGGCGGTGGGGCAATGTTTTTGCCGGTATAAGAACGGAACAGGATATAGGCGACATAAAAGCCCGCCAGCATGAAGCCCGGAATAAAGGCCGAGGTAAACAAATCACCAATAGATACGTTTGCCGTCAGACCATAAATAATCAGGACAATCGATGGCGGGACCATGGTGCCAAGCGACCCACCGGCACAAACCACCCCGATAGCAAGGTTTTTATCGTACCCCTGACGCAGCATCTGGGGCAGGGCAAGCATGCCAAGCAACACGATTTCGCCACCGATAATGCCACTCATCGCAGCAAGAATGACGGCAACAAAGATCGTCTGAACCGCAACCCCGCCCTTAAGACGCCCGCCAAACAGGCGCATGGCATCAAACAGATCGCGGGCAATGCCCGATCGATCAAGGATGGCCGCCATCATGACGAACATCGGGACGGAAACAAAAACAAAGGATGAAACGAATGAAAATACCCTGCTGGTGATCAATGGCACCGCCATCGGGCCAAACCAGCCAAGGGTGAATATAAGGGCGATCAGAAGCGTTACGAACGCAAGCGGCATGCCCGTTAGAAGAAAACCAAGCAGCAGGACGAACATGGCAAGTGTGCCGTATTCAATGCCTAGGGACTGTAATTCAAACATTTAATCTATCCTGTCGCGCCGATCAGATGGGTGACCGTGCAATGACTGATGGGGGTATCAACTTGAAACGGGTGTCATTCTTTCGCGGTCGCGGGCATGACAGGCGTTTTGCGGACATAATTGATGGCATGTATCAGAAACTGAACCACCAGCAGGATCAGGATCACCAGCAAGAACAGTTTCAGTATGCCCGGATAGGGAGCGTTAAACGCACTGCCTGTGGTTTCAAAATGAATGTCACCTGTCGGGGTGAGTGTTGCGCGTTTGACCATAAGCCATGCCGCCCAGGCAAAGAAGCCCGATGCCGTCATGCAGACAATCGAAATGGCGACATCAAGGGATTTGCGCATTTTCGGCCCGACAATGTCATAGAAAATGACAACCCGGATATGTTTGTCGCGCGCGGCACAATAAAGCCCGCCGAACACAAAGCCGATGGCAGACAGGAAGGTCGTGGTTTCATGGACCCACAGGGTGGGACTATTGAAAACATGACGCATGAAAATTTCAAAAATCAGAATGCCCATGGCAAGTATGAAGCCATAGGCAAAAACCGAACTAACCTTATCCACTGCGTGACCCATCAGGCCGGAAACTTCCGGAACCTGTTCGGGGAGTGCATCAGGTACGATGCTTGCGGGGATATCATTATGTGTCGGGTCTACGGGGCTGACAGCCATATTCAGCATTCCTTGCGATGCGGTGAATACAATCCGGCAACAGGGAGGACCTCGTCACCCGGTATCGTCTCTTATACAGGATGCGGCCGGATTGTATTCAAGTCGTTACCGGCGGACATGATCCATGCCGCCGGTAAACCATCTTGTGATCAAAAGATTAGATCATGCCCTGTGCGGTCAGGTATTTGACCAGGGTGTCATAAACGCGCTGTGCGTCTTCTGAACGTGCTGCCACTTTTTCCCACTGGCTGGTGGCAATCTGGCGGAATTTGGCACGCTCTTCGGCAGACCAGTTATGGATGGTGACACCACCGTCTTTACGGGCAGCAGCAACAGCTTCCATGTCTTTCATCGCAAGACGTGCGTCCATGTCATGGGCAAGATCACGGATGGACATTTCCAGGATGGCCTGGAGGTCTGCTGGCATCGAATCCCATTTGGTCTTGTTGACCGAAACTTCCAGCATCGGCATCGAATGGAAGCCCGGATAGACAGGATGTTTGGCAATGTCATGCAGGCCCATCGCCTGGTTGGTCGAGAACACGGTCGCATCCGCCGCATCAATCACTTTTTTATCAAGGGAGGTAAAGACTTCGGACTGCGGGATGTTCACCGGCGAAGCACCTGCTGCGGCAAATACCTGCTGTACCATGCCTTCCGGGGCGCGCATTTTCAGGCCCTTAAGATCGGCAACGCCATCAAGCGGGACCGATGATACAAAGGCTTCGAGGCCCGGAGTAACGGCACCGATGAACTGCAAACCACGTGGGTTCAAAAGGCTGTTCATCAGTTCTTTACCGCCGCCATATTCGACAAAACGCAGCATTTCAGATGGTGCAGACCATGCACCGACCGGGTTTGCAATCAGGCCGAAAGCCGGATCTTTACCGGAGAAATAGCTGGTGTCGGTGATGTGGCCGTCAAGAATGCCGGCTGCGATGGCATCTTGTGTTTCGGCATGTTCAACGATCGAATTGACCGGAAGCATTTCAACTTCAACACGGCCACCGGTCATAACGCCAACGCGTTTTGCCCAGTCCTGTTCCAATTCAAAGTTTGGAACGCCAGCAGAGTCACTCGACTGCATTTTAAGGGTGAATTCCTGCGCATTGGCCGAAAACGGGGCCGCTGCAATCAGGCTGGCAACAAAGGTTGCTCCTACGAGCGATTTAAGGGTCTTGGTCATGTATCTTCTCCCTGGAATACCGGTTTTCCGGCGGTGTTTTCTTTGACAAAGGAAGGACTGCTGTTTTCGCTGGCCTTTAAACGTTCGGTGACCGTGGCAACAACAGTATCGATCGGGGCATCTATCGAGACAGTCACGCAGTTCTCGTCCGGCCCCGGCGGTTCGAGGACTGCAAGCTGACTGTCTAGCAGTGCGGACGGCATGAAATGTCCCACCCGGCTTTCAAGCCGCGTTTGGATCACATCACGTGTGCCGTCCAAAAACACAAATGTCGCCGGGCTGAGTTTCCGGCTTAAAAAATCGCGGTAGCTTTGCTTGAGTGCAGAACAGGCGATAAAAACGGTGTCTGAACACAAATCCGACGCACGGGTGATCGCCTGTGCATGGGCCGCATCGGCAACCGCGGCTAGCCATGGCCAGCGCATGTCATCGGTAAGTGGTTTGCCGCTGCGCATGTGTTCGACGTTTTCAATCGGATGATGATCGTCGGCATCAAGCCACTGGCTGTGGGTTGCCTTCGCAACGCGCCGGGCGATTTCGGTTTTTCCCGACCCCGAGACGCCCATAATAACGACATAGCTGATCTGCCGATCCATCAAGATATTTCCGCCCGACTCTTTTTTATCAGGGCAGCTTTACGCTTTTGTTTGCCCTGTTGTTTGCGATGTTAGCGCTAACATAATGTTAGCGCTAACATCGAGTCAACAGCCTAATTCACAAGAGACTTGTCCATTATCAAAAGACGTAATAAATGTAAGGGTATGAGGAAACGCAAAGGGGCCGGGCGGCCGACAATTGCTGATGTTGCCAATAAGGCCGGGGTCAGTACCATCACCGTTTCACGCGCCTTGCGCGATCCATCAATGGTGTCCGATCATCTGCGCCGTAAAATCAACAATGCGGTGCGAAAACTCAATTATGTGCCCCATTCGCATGCCAGTGCGCTGGCATCAACGCGGTCCAATATTATCGGTGTGATCGTGCCGTCGCTGACCAACAACGTCTTTGCTGAAAGTTTGCGCGCGATTTACGACGCGTTCGGTCAGGGCGCGTTTCAGGTTCAACTGGGCAACTCGCGCTACGTCCCGGCAGAAGAAGAACGACTGGTGCGCACCTTTTTGGGCCAGCGCCCATCAGCGATGATTGTTGCCGGGACCGATCAGACGGATGTAACCCGTCAATTGTTGGAAAATGCCGAATGTCCGGTGGTGCAAATCATGGATGTTGGCGATGACCCGATTGATATGATTGTTGGCTTTTCGCATTTTCAAGGCGGCAAGGCCGCCGGGCTTCATCTGGTACAGCAAGGGTACAAACGCATTGGTTTCCTTGGTGCGCGTATGGACCCAAGGTCACATCGCCGTCTTGAAGGATTTAAGGAAGCCCTTCAGTTCGGGGGGCGCTATGACCCTGACCTGATTATGACCACCACCTTATCGTCAAGTGTTTCACTTGGGGCTGAACTGATCGCACAGTTTTGCGCCCGACGTCCGGATCTGGACGCGGTTTTTTGTAACAATGATGACATGGCGCTTGGTGCCTTGTTTGGCTGCCAGAAGGCAGGGATTTCCGTTCCCGACGACATCGGGATTATCGGGTTTAACGATCTTGAAATGATGGCGGCAGCGCACCCATCGCTGACCTCAATCCGCACCGATCGCTATGCGATTGGCAGACATGCAGTTGAAATGATTCAATCCGTCCTTTCGGGCGAAAGCCCGGACAAAAAGATTGTCGATCTCGGATTTGAATTACAGGTCCGCCAAAGCACGTCACGTGCGAAGTAGTATGAGAGCTATCTGGTGTGTGATGGTCGGAAAGACACTTTTAAGTTGTGGCATCATGATGTTGTTGAGTGCTTGCCTGCATTCACCCGTTGAAGTTCGGGATGACCCGATCGGTCCCACGTGGCCCTACACATGGTATTGGAAGGCAAAGAAAGACGGCAACGGCATCGTGAATAGTTCCGTCGAGGCAATCACATTTTCAGGCCGTGATTTTGTCACTGTTCGCCATCATCATGTTCCGCTTGACGAGCCATTGCCTACCGATGTTGTTGCTTTGGCTGAAAAATACTGTGCGCGTCTAGACAAGTACGCGATACCGAGAGATATATCTCACCGATATTCGAATTCGGCGGCGTTTCTGTGTTTGACCCAAGACGAGTTGGACAACTTTGAGCCACTGAAAGTGAACTGATTTCGCGACCAAAGCTAAGGAAGCGGAAACCGTTCGGTAAGTTCGCAAAGTATTTCGCGTGGTCCGGCGATTTTGATACGTGTGCCTGTGGTGTCAAATTGCCGGTCCAGCACCGTGATCCCATCCTGACCACAGGCTTGTTCGAGTGTTCCGGCATCGGAAAATTCGGCAAAAAGCTCGGCTTCGCCTTGCGGGATGTAATCGATCACCTCGGCTTCGCTACAGGCGGCATTGGCCGCACCGCTATAGGCGCGCACAAGCCCGCCCGTACCAAGTTTTGTGCCGCCGAAATAACGCGTAACAATGACCGCGACATTGATCAGATCACGTCCTTGCAAGACCTTAAGGCACGGAACACCCGATGTGCCGGATGGTTCGCCGTCATCCTTGCCATGTTCAATTAGCTGTTCTTCATCATTGAGATAACGATAGGCCGTGACGTGGTGATTGGCTTTGGGGTGAAGACTGCGCAGTTCACCGATGCGCGTTGCAAGGTCTTCGTAGAAAACCAGCTCGGCCAGAAAACGTGATTTCTTTTCTTCGGTTTCGGCATATGCCGGTCGGGCAATTGTTTTCATCATGCGTTGATAGCAAAGCCTTGGCCGGATCGCTAGTAAGGTGTCGTTAGAAGATAGTGCTAAAGAGTCGCGTACTTACCAATCAGCATCACGCCAAAAATGATCAGCATGACCAGAACGACCTTGCGGAAGGTGGCGGCATCCATGCGGTTGCGCACGATGCCGCCGAGCTTGGTCCCCAAAAACACCGGTATCAGTCCGGCAAGTGATATCCAGACGGAATCAAGTGTCATCAGCCCCAGACGCGACAGGCCAAAGGCCATGACGATGCTTGATAAGCTAAAGGAAATGTTGATCGCCTGAATGAAGCGTTTGGGATCAAGCCGGACCGACAGTAGAAACGGCAAAACCGGCATAACCTGTGACCCGGTAATGCCATTGACCAATCCGGTGGCAAAGCCCGAAATCGGCGCAATGCGGTCGGCAACGCGATCTGACATCGGGCGACCGGGGCGCAATAGCGTAAACATCCCGTAATTCATCAGCACCAGTCCCAATATGGCCCCAGCCATCAGGCCATCGACCATTTCCAGGACGGCAAGCCCGATCAGAAGTCCCGGAATGGTCGCCAGAAACATTGGCCAAAAGCGACTGACGGTTTCGCGAAAATGCCCGGCCTGCACCATGATAATACTGTTGCTGACCAATGACGGAATGATCACAAGCGGCATGGCGGCCTTTAACCCAATGCCAAGTGCCAGAATTGGCAGGGCCGATGTCGAGAACCCCAAGCCCGTCGCACCCTTTACGAATGCTGCAATAAAATAGGCGCAGGCAATAATGGCAATTGTTTCTATGGACATCGGGGTTCCGGATGATGGTGGCGGGCGCGGCGCAGTGTGCCCTTAATCTTTGCGATGCGCAAATGGTCTGATGATTGCGGATTGGCGGATTCGCACATACATCAATGTCATGACCCTGAGTCAATCGGCGACCAGCCCATCGTAAATTGTTAGTCTTGAGTGGAATTTTGCGCGCTTTTGATGTGAGTTAGCAAAAAATTGCGGGTTTTTATCATCCTTAAGTCGAGAAGGGGTGGAAATGCGGTGGTAAAACCCGTATCAAGTTTGGCTCGGTTAAATGACCGACGGCACGGCGGAATTCCGCTGGCGAAGTGGATTTGTGTTATAATGCGGCATGACAATGATCATGCACGATTGAGAGGAAGCAAATGAGCAAGAGCTGGAGCATTGATAGCTGGCGCAACCTGCCTGTAAAGCAGATGCCGACTTATCCGGATGCACAGGCCCTCGGGGCCGTAGAGCAAGAGCTCGGCAGCTATCCTCCTTTGGTATTTGCTGGCGAGGCGCGCGCGCTTAAGGAAAAGCTTGGTGAAGTTGCAGAAGGGAAGGCCTTCCTGCTGCAGGGCGGTGACTGTGCCGAGAGCTTTAAGGAATTTCACCCCAACAACATCCGCGACACCTTTAAGGTCATGTTGCAGATGGCAGTTGTTCTGACCTATGGCGCGGCATGTCCGGTGGTCAAGGTCGGTCGCATGGCTGGTCAGTTTGCCAAGCCGCGTTCGGCCGATACCGAAACCATCAATGGTGTTGAACTGCCAAGTTATCGTGGCGACAACATCAATGGCATCGAGTTCACGCCAGAAGCCCGCATTCCGGACCCGCAGCGCCAGATCCGTGCCTATAACCAATCGGCATCGACGTTGAACCTTCTGCGTGCGTTTGCACAAGGGGGCTTTGCTGATCTTAGCAAAATCCATCGTTGGAACCTGTCGTTTGTTGATGGCAGCCCGGCCGGTGAGCGTTATAGCAAAATGACCACCCAGATTGATGAAGCGGTTGCCTTCATGCAGGCGTGCGGCATCACGGCCGAAACCGCGCCGCAGATGCGTGAAACCGATTTCTATACCTCCCACGAGGCACTTTTGCTGGGCTATGAGCAGGCATTGACCCGTCAGGACAGTCTGACTGGGGATTGGTACGACTGTTCGGCGCACATGCTGTGGATCGGGGACCGTACCCGTAAGGCCGACGAGGCCCATGTCGAATTCTTGCGCGGTGTGAACAACCCGATTGGCATGAAATGCGGCCCGACGATGGACGAGGATGATTTGATCCGTCTGATCGATATTCTGAACCCGAAAAACGAAGCTGGTCGTTTGACCCTGATTGCCCGCATGGGCGCAGAGAAGGTCAATGATCATCTGCCGCGTCTGGTCAAGCGTGTTAAGGCCGAAGGCCGCAAGGTGGTTTGGTCGTGCGATCCGATGCATGGCAACACGATCAAGGCCACCAACGGCTATAAAACCCGTCCGTTCGATGCGATCCTGTCGGAAGTTAAATCGTTCTTTGACGTGCATAAAGCCGAAGGAACCCATGCCGGCGGTGTTCATTTTGAAATGACCGGAACCGATGTGACCGAGTGCATCGGTGGGGCACGTGAAGTCACCGTCGACAGCCTGTCTGATCGTTATCACACCCATTGCGACCCGCGCCTTAATGGCGGGCAGGCATTGGAACTTGCATTCCTGATGGCAGAGATGATCAAACAGGAACGCGATGATGCGCGTGAGCTGCTTGCGGCTTCTGCCTGATCTGTCTTGGGATTGATCTGTTTTGGCAAAGGCGTCCGGGAAACCGGGCGCCTTTGTTTTGTCGGGATGGCACATGGTGGACCGGCGTTTGGTACTTGGTGCTGATGAGGTCGATGACATCCTTTAGACGTCAACTTTGAGGTCAGAACACGTTTTACGTGATTTTGTTGGTCTTCATTCGATTGAAAAACAGCAAATCCGCATCAATTGACGCCGATTGTTTCATTTTACCTCTACCCAACGGCATCGAATATTCTTAAGTATAGACAAATACAGGCTATTACCTGATGGATATTAGGGATTGAGGGTCGCACATAAATATGACGGATGAAGCAGATTTTGCTGCGTGGCAGAAAAAGGTTGAGGGAACGAATATTTCCTCCACGACGCTTTTGGCGACCGATTATCTGAATCACTTCAACGAAATCGTCATGTTGCTCGAAATGGTCCCTGACATGCCCGACATGATCGAGGATTGCAAAGAGTGGGCACCCAAAAGCTATCAGGATCATTTCCGTGATAGTGCGTTTTCCGACCGCGAACTGGCGATTGAGGCCTATGATCATGTGCCAAGCCGGTTCCGCGATCCATTTGAAGAAACCATTAATCACCTCAATACGATTGTCGGCCACGCCAATACGCAGCTTGATGCGATCATTGCTGAGGGCAATGAAGAACTGCTTCGTGAAACCGCCAATGCCGTCACCAAATCGCTGCAACGGTTCATGGATGTTGCCAGCGGGATCATCCATGGATCGGCCAAAACCATGAGCCAGGACGAAATCGACGCTGCACTGGATTTGTAGCTTTCGCGGTTCCCGCCAAAATCACATCGAAGACAAAACAAAACCGGGGCCACTGATGCCGCCCCGGTTTGCTTGATGTGTCTTGTTTAGGTGTCAATCGAGCCTAATTGGCCATATCGGCCAATTCACTATCCAAACGTTTGATTTCCGATTGCAGTAACGGCAAGACGTCTTGACGGGCAGTGGCAACGATTGTTGTCATTTTTTCCATGGCTTTGCGGGCATAGCCATTTGCATTCTGCTGCATGAACAAAATGGTCATCTGTGCTTCGATATCGCCATAAAAGCGGCGCACACCGGTCAGAACTTTTGGGTTTACCTCAAGCGTGCGGTCGGAATAGCGCATGGTTTGCCAAACCATATCGTCGAGTTTGTGGGCTTCGCGCGGTGCTAGCGTTTGGGCGTGCCACGTCATCGGGGCCTCTGGATAATCGGCGATCCATGTTTCGACCTTTTCGATATTGTCGCCAAACTCAGCTTCGAGCGATTTTTCCAGATTGCTGACATCGGACATCGTCTGATAGCGATCAAAGTCAACGGCGATCTGAAAACCCGCAAAACTTGCCAGATACACACCGATTATTGTGGATGCCAAAATGACGCATTGGGTGAGCCAAAACTCGATGTTCGGGCGACCACTTACGCTTAGGAAGCGGAAGGGGAAAAGAAATCCACGCATGGGTATCAGTCTTTCGTGGTTGTAAGGCTAAATTTACGGCCTTCCTCACGCGCGCTTTCCGGGATTTCGCCGGTACGCACAAGGAAGTCTTCGAAGGCTTTTTCTAGGTCGACAGGTTCGCCCATCGGAAGGTTTTGGTCGCGGGCCATTTTATACAGCCGGTCAACCCGGTCCTGTGGGTGCGGGTGGGTTGCCAGATAATCCATCACACTGTGCCCGCCCTGCATTTGACCAAGCTTTTCAAAGGTCGTTGCGACTTCGCCAACATGGCCATATTTCGCCATCAGGATCTTGAGGCTCCAATTATCGGCATCGAGTTCCTGACTGCGTGAATAATCAAGGTCGGTCAGCAATTTTGGCCAGCCGGCAATCCAGGTGGTCAAAACCGCATCGGTCTGAAACATCATGGCTGACAGGGCAACACCGACAACTTCGCGGCCCAATCCTTCAAGGTGATCGCGCCCGTTATAATGGCCGATTTCATGGCCAAGGATCGAAAGCAACTCGTTCTCGCTTTCGACCAGATCAATCATGCCTGAATGAACAAGGATCAATCCGCCGGGAAGGGCCGCCGCATTTGGTGTCGGATCGGGAACGATCACGACGTCAAAATCATAGGCCGCCGCTGGACCAAGGGCCGCCTTGGGGATCGAGTTGATCAGATCGACCAGATAGTTTTCCGCCAAACTGCGGTCGTCTGCGGTGCGATGATGGTTGATCAGCTCGGGTTCAAGCTGCGACCAGATGGCAACTTCGTCCTCGACCGAGATTTCATGGCTGGCCCATTCGACCAACAGGCCGCTGGCCGCATAAATTCCCCAGCAAATCAGAAGAAATGCCGTGCTTGCCGACAGGAATTCGATGAGCAGGTTACGGTGGCTGATATTCACCCCGTCATCGGGCAGGGCGGACGGAAAACCGCCCTTAGGTCGATGATCGGTATAAAGGGCGGTGCCAGACACAATCATTTCGATCATGCCGCGACTTAGTTGTGCGGAATCAAACCGAATACCGATAATATGACTGGCACCCTTGGCGTTGGTGCGCAGGCGCAACATGGCCTCGCGTTTGGCGCGGGTTATCGATGCTTCATGCGCACTAAGGCGCCCACCGACAAAAATGCGCAAACGTGCCAGAAGATTGCGAAAACGATCTTCGGCAATCACGACTTTGCCGGTTACCATGGCAGTGTCGTGCAGTTTTATGTCACCGGGAATGTTGCTTCCTGAATCAAGAACCTGTCGGGGCAGTAACGACTCATCGCGTTTTAATGCGCGGTCATGTACCCCATCGGCCACGCGGCCGGTCAGATAGGCAATTCCGATCAGGATGGTCAGCAAAATTCCCGGAAGAATGATTTCTTCCATTTTTGGGAATCCTAACCGTTATTTCAGGCGAACAGCGGTGCCATAGGCGAAGATTTCAGCTGCTTTATAAGCAACCTGTGACGTGGCAAAATGCACATCAACAACGGCATCTGCATCAAGCTTTTTGGCCTGTTCGAGCATGCGGCTGGTGGCTTCGCTCTGCGCGTCGTCGAGAAGACGGGTATAGGAACGTACTTCACCGCCAAACAGGTTTTTGAATGCGGCAAAAATATCAAACAGGAAGTTGCGGCTTCTGACCGAACTGCCAAAAACAATGCCAAGGTTTTCGGAAGCTTCGCGTCCGGGGATATAGGAAACGGTGACGGCGGGCATAGGTGCCGTTGAATTTTTGGTGGTGCTCATGTGTTTGCTCGTATTTTAAATTTTGATTTTTTGTGCGCTGCATTTTACAGCGCGGGCAATAGAGCGATATTTGATCGATTTTGCAAGTCATTATCAATTATGCAGAGCTGATATGCAGTGCTGATTTAAGAGCAAAACACTTTGACTTGATGGGAGTGCGGCGTAAATTTTAAGCGCCTTGCACGTTTGGAACAGGCGATATTCGTTATTCGGCAATTGACAGTGCGCGGGGGGGCTCTTATTCCAACATCATGACAAATATGCTTGCCATTGCGATTGCCCAGCTCAACCCGATTGTCGGTGATGTAACCGGGAACCGGGACAAGGTTGTGGCGGCCTGGGAAACTGCTGCTGATCAGGGCGCGGATATCGTTTTGTATTCTGAACTGGTTCTGTCGGGCTATCCGCCCGAGGATCTGGTGATGAAGCCTGCGTTCATGCGTCATCTGCGCGATGCGGTGGATGTAATTTGCGCCCATACGGCCAAACGTGAGAATGGTCCGGCGTTGCTGTTGACCACACCATGGGACATTGACGGCACACGCTTTAACGCCGTTCTTCTGATCGAGCAGGGCAAGATTGTTGATGTTCGGGCCAAACAGGACCTGCCGAACTATGGCGTGTTTGATGAAAAGCGCGTCTTTGCCGCAGGTCCGATGCCCGAGCCGATTTCGTTTAAGGGCGTCAAAATTGGCGTGCCAATCTGTGAAGATGTCTGGACGCCCAATGTGGTGACCCATCTTGCCAAGGCGGGAGCCGAGATTTTCCTTGTGCCCAACGGATCACCGTTTGAAGCCGATAAGGGTGGATTGCGCCGCCAACTGATTGCAGACCGGGTCGGTGAAACCGGCGCGCCGATGATCTATTGCAACGAAGTGGGCGGTCAGGACGAGCTGGTTTTTGATGGTGGGTCGTTTGGGCTTAATGGCGATCGATCGCTTGGCGTGGCTTTGCCGTGCTTTGCCGAGGGTGTGGTGACATCAAACTGGTTCAAGGGCGATGATGGTACATGGGCCTGTGCGTCCGATGCACCCAAGGCAGCACACCCGACTGGCCTTGATGCGATTTATCAGACCCTTGTTCTGGGCTTGCGTGATTACGTAAACAAAAATGGCTTCCCCGGTGTTGTCATTGGCATGTCGGGCGGGATCGACAGTGCGTTGTCGGCCGCGGTTGCGGTCGATGCGCTGGGATCGGATCGCGTGCGGCTGGTGATGATGCCGTCACCTTATACCTCGGCAGATAGCCTTGAGGATGCCGAACTGTGTGCCAATATGCTGCGAACCGGGATCGAAAGCATTAATATCGGTCCGGCAATGGGCGCATTTGATCAAATGCTGGCCCCTGCATTTGAAGGACGTGATCCTGATATTGCCGAAGAAAACATTCAGGCCCGTTCGCGCGGGATGATCCTGATGGCGCTTTCAAACAAGTTTGGCCACATGGTGCTGACGACCGGTAATAAGTCGGAAATGTCGGTCGGCTATGCGACACTGTATGGCGACATGTGCGGTGGCTATTCTGTTTTGAAAGACCTTTATAAAACGACCGTGTTTGACCTGTGCCATTGGCGCAATGAAAATACACCGGCTGGTGCGATGGGCCCGGATGGTATGGTGATCCCCGAACGGATCATTACCAAGCCGCCCTCGGCTGAATTGCGGCCGGATCAAAAAGACGAAGACAGCCTGCCGCCTTATGATGTTCTTGATGATATTTTGCATCAGATGATTGAAGGTGAGCGGTCTGTACGCGATATCGTGGATAGCGGTCATGACGAGGCGACTGTGCGCCGGGTTTGGCGATTGCTTGATCGGGCGGAATATAAACGCCGTCAGGCCCCGCCGGGGGTCAAGATCACGCCGCGGGCCTTTGGCCGTGATAGACGCTATCCGATCACCAATGGTTTTACGAACCTTGTTACGTAATTAACGTGAACTGAAAAGTTTGAAATGACAAAACCTGTCCTGCGATTTGCACCCAGCCCGACCGGGCTTCTTCATGTCGGGAACGCCCGTGTTGCCCTGATGAACTGGCTTTATGCCCGGAAATCAGGCGGCGAATTCATCCTGCGGTTTGATGACACCGATCCGGTTCGTTCCAAAGACGAATATGTCGATGCCATCCGTGAAGACCTGAGATGGCTTGGCATTGACTGGGACCGTGAAGAACGCCAGTCCCTGCGTCAGGATAAATACGACGCGGCGATTGACGACCTTAAAAAGCGCGAGTTGCTCTATCCGTGTTACGAGACCGAAGGTGAACTTAACTGGAAACGCAAGGCCGCCCGCCAGCGTCATCAGGCGTTTATCTATGACCGCAAGGCATTGACGCTAAGCGATGATGAAATTGCCGTGCTGGAAGCCGAAGGCCGCAAACCGCATTGGCGTTTCATCCTGACCGACGGCATGGTCGAATGGGATGATTTGGCGCGCGGGGTTTGCTCGTTTGATACCGAACATGTGTCGGACCCGGTTTTGATCCGTGAAGACGGGTCGTTGCTGTATATGCTTGGTTCCGTGGTGGATGACCTTGAAATGGGTGTTTCCCACATCATTCGCGGAGAAGACCATGTGACCAATACGGTGTCGCAGATTTTGCTGTATCTGGCCCTTGGTGGCAAACCCGGCGCGCTTGAATTTGCCCATATGCCGCTTTTGGCGGGGCCTGGTGGATCGCAGCTTTCAAAACGTCTTGGCAGCCTGTCGCTTCGTGAATTGCGCAATGACGGGTTTGAGGTCGAAGCATTGGTCGGTCTTTTGACCGGTCTTGGCGCGTCCGATAAAATCGAACCGGCAAGTCTGTCTGAAGTGCTTGAGAAATTCGATCTGGATCATTACGGGCGTTCAACCCCAAAATTCGATCCGGCCGAATTGGCCAGCCTGAATGAAAAAGTCATTCATGACATGTCGTTTGAAGCCGCACGGCCCAAACTGATTGCTGCGGGCATGGCAACCGCCGATGAAACCTTCTGGAACGCGGTGCGTGGCAATTGCTGGCGCGTGTCAGAGGCACTGGAATGGTGGGATGTGATCCATCAGCCAGTGGTGCCGGAAATCGACGATAAAGATGCCGAGTTCTTAAAACAGGCGGCGGAATTGTTGCCTGAAGGCGCGCTTGACGGGACGAGCTGGAAGTCGTGGACGACGGCGGTGAAAGACGCGACTGGTCGTAAGGGCAAGGAATTGTTCATGCCGCTGCGCAAGGCGCTGACCGCACGTGAACATGGCCCGGAAATGTCGACCATGCTGGTTCTGATTGGCGGGGATAAAGCACGTAACCGGCTGTGTGGGAAGGCGGTCTAAGCATTCTGCTTTGATCGCCGATAAATGCCTGCATTTAACCCGACACCACAGCCAAACGGACAATTATAATGAACAAGACCCTTCGTATCTTTGATACGCTCACCCGTGAAAAACAGGTATTTGAGCCGATTGATGCCAATAACGTGCGCCTCTATGTGTGCGGGCCGACGGTGTATGATTACGCCCATGTTGGTAATGCGCGCCCGGTTGTTGTGTTTGATACGCTGGTGCGTGTTTTGCGCCATATCTATCCAAATGTGACCTACGTTCGAAACGTCACCGACGTTGATGATAAAATCAACGCGCGCGCCAAAGACAGCGGCGAGACGATTTCTGACATCACCAAACGCACCCATCAGGCCTATCTTGATGACATGGGGGCCTTGAACGCGGCCAAACCGGATATCGAACCGCGTGCGACCGAACATATCGCTGAAATGATTGCCATGTGCGAAAGCCTGATCGAGCAGGGCTTTGCCTATGCAGCCGAAGGACATGTTCTGTTTTCGGTCGATAAGTTTGATGACTATGGCAAGCTGTCGCGCCGTGATCGTAAGGAAATGATTGCGGGTGCGCGGGTTGAAGTTGCCCCGTACAAGAAAGACCCGGCAGATTTCGTGCTTTGGAAGCCGTCAGAGGACGACATTCCGGGCTGGGAAAGCCCATGGGGCCGGGGACGTCCGGGCTGGCATATTGAATGCTCGGCTATGTCGACACGCTATCTGGGTGAGAATTTCGACATTCATGGTGGCGGATCGGACCTTGTGTTCCCGCACCATGAAAACGAACTGGCGCAAAGCTGCTGTGCCAATCAGGGGTCAAGCTATGCCAAATACTGGATGCATAACGGCCATCTGATGGTTGAAGGTGAAAAAATGTCCAAGTCCTTGGGCAATTTTGTCACCGTGCATGAGTTGCTTGAAAGCTGGCCGGGGGAAGCGATCCGCCTTGCGATGATCGGCACCCATTATCACCAGCCGATCAACTGGACCGAAGATAACCTGCGTCAGGCAAAGGAATCGCTTGATCGGTTCTATACAGCATTGCGTCAAAGTGCCGATGTGACGCCGGTCGATATGCCCGTACCGCGTCTGTTCCTTGAAGCGCTGTGTGATGACCTCAATACCCCACTGGCGATTGCCGAATTCCACAATCTGGTGACCCGGTTCAACAAGGCCGAAAAGAAGTACGAGCGTGCGGAAGCCAAGGGCGAGATTCTCGCCGCGGCCAAGTTGCTGGGTATTTTGGAAGCCGACCCGGAAGATTGGTTTACCGGCAGTGCGGGCGAAGACGAAGCTGCCGAGATTGATGATCTGATCAATCAGCGGGCGGACGCCAAGAAAAACAAGGATTTCGCAACCGCTGACAAGATCCGTAATGATCTGTTGGCGCGCGGTATTCTGCTTGAAGATTTCAAGGATGGCACGAGCTGGAAACGCGTCTAGGTTTTCAGGTTGAAATTTGACCTGCCAAAGGGCCGCAGCGTGAAGCTGCGGCCCTTTGTGTTTGCTATGTGATGGGTATGGACGGTTCAGGCGGCTTCGGCATCAACTGCGTCAAAGCATTCCTGCGCGGCATTCAGTCCGTTAATGGCAGCGGGGAGCCCACCGTAAATGGCCATCTGCCAAATCGCTTCGATAATTTCGGTGCGCGAAGCCCCGGCTGCCAGTGTGTGCCGGATGTTGACCTGAAGTTGCGGGGCGGTTTGGCCGCCAAGCACGGTCAGGGCGGAAATTGTGCACAGTTGCCGGGTTTTCAGATCAAGCCCTGGGCGGGCGTAATGACGGCCATAGGCCCATTCGACAAGGCTTTCGGCAAAGTCGGGAACCAGAGTGTCATACTTTTCACCCAACTGGCCTTCAAGTGCTGGGTTCAGGGTCGCAACGATGGCACGGCCTGCATCAAGGGCGGATTTCGGGTTGGTCATTTTCGGGGTCCTTTTAATGGGGTGCCCGTCGTGTCGTAACTGGCGATTTTGGCATCGAGGACGTCAAGCGTTTCGGTCAAGCTGATTACCCGCTTGGCCAGTGCATCACGATAGGTTTGAAGCAAACGACGGCGGGATTCGATGGTGATGTCACCTTCTGCCCGCAATTTGGCATACAGCACCCGGTCACGGATCGGCATGCCCAGATCCTTTAAGCGTCCTAGAAATTCAAGCCACCGCAGAACATCATCGTCATAAGACCGCCGACCACCCCTGTCGCGATGCGACGGCGGCAGAAGGCCGATCTTCTCGTAATACCGCAGGGTGTGAACAGAAAAACCGCTTTTCTCTGCCACTTCGCCAATCATCATGACGGTCACCTTTTTGGTTGGGTTTGTTCAATCCTGCATCAGGCTAGGGGCTAGAGCGTGCTCTAGGTCAAGCATTAATCTGTACTCGTCTGGTGTCGCATCAGCAGTTGGCATTGGTACGTATTATGCAAGGCGGTTTTTGCGTGTGGTTGCGTATGGGCAGATTTTTGCCCAATTCATGTGGATGATGGGTGAACAAACAGTAAGACAGGATGGACCATGTCTGAAATTGATCGTCGAACATTTCTGAAATCTGCCAGTGCGTTAAGTGCCATGGGGGCGATGACGATGCTCGGCGGGGCTGGCCCCGTCTGGGGGCAGAGCGCGGCTGGGCAAGAACGCCCCGATGTGATGCGCAAACCAATCCCGTCAACCGGCGAAGAAATCCCCGCAGTCGGAATGGGCAGCTGGATCACGTTTAATGTCGGCAATGATATGGAACTGCGCGATCAATGTGCGGATGTGATGTCGGCCTTCTTTGCTGCAGGCGGGCGCATGATCGACAGTTCCCCGATGTATGGATCGTCGCAGGATGTTATCGGCTATGGGCTTGATAAGCTCGGTGCCCGCGATCAGGTCTTTTCAACCGACAAGGTTTGGACGTCGGGCGACGGGATGGAACAGCTTGCCCAGACCCAGGAACGCTGGAACATCAAAAGTTTCGACCTTTTGCAGGTACATAACCTTGTTGGCATAAACGAAAACCTGCCGCTTTTGTTCAAGCTGAAAGACGAAGGATTGCTGCGCTATGTTGGTGTGACCACATCGCACGGACGGCGCACCGAAGATTTAATGGCGGTGATGAAAAACGAACGCCTTGATTTCGTGCAGGTGACCTACAACCCGATTGACCGCGATGTCGAGGAATACCTGTTGCCGATGGCCTATGATCGCGGCATTGCTGTAATTGTGAACCGTCCGTTTCGGGGCGGTAGCCTTGTTGAGAAACTCGAAAGTGAGCCACTGCCGGAATTTGCCGCTGAACTTCAGGTGCAAAGCTGGGCGCAGCTGATTTTGAAATATCTGATTGCCCATCCGGCGGTGACCTGTCCGATCCCGGCCACCACCAAACCGGCGCACGCAGCCGAAAACATGCGTGCGGCGACCGGGCTTTTACCCGATGACAAAATGCGCGAACAGATCGCGGCTGTGATCGGGGTTTTAATATGAAGGGGGCACGGTCATGAGCGAATGGTGGAGCTATGGCTTGGCCGACTTCCTGTTGTTTTCTCCACGGGTGTATTTCCGGCTGTTTGAAACGATGAATACAACATGGGGGTTGGCGGTGGTATCGGCCCTTGTTGCCGGGGTCATTGCGGCGGGTTTGGCAATGCGCCATGGCCATCGCGGCAACCGGGTTATTCTGGTGGTGCTGTCGCTGATCTGGGCATGGGTAAGTTACGGTTTCATGTGGCAATACTATCAACCGATCAACTGGGTTGTGCCCTATGTCCTGCCCGGGTTTGTCGCGGAGGTCGTGCTTTTGGCAGTTTTTGCCGCACGACCGTTGCCGTTGCGGTTTGGCTGGCGTGGGGACTTTTCATCCGTGGTCGGGGCCGCGTTTATCGGCATTGCCTTGGTGGTCTATCCGTTTGTCGGATTGTTCGAAGGACGGGACCTTATGCAGGCCGAGCTGTTTGGCAGTGCGGCAGATCCAACAGCCCTTGGCACGCTTGGTTTTGTTTTGATGGCACGCGGGACCTGGCGATGGCTTTTGGTGCCGGTTCCTTTGATCTGGTGTTTGATTGCCAGTGCCACGTTGTGGGTGATGGATCAGGAAATCGCCGTCGTCCCGCTCATTGCGGTTTGGCTAACGGTCTTTTGCTGCTGGCTTGATCTTAAAAACGGGGTGACGACCCGCCGGATGACGCAGGCAGAACTGGTTGAACCCACTGATTAATTACTGTGTTGTCGTGCTGTATTATCGGTTGATCAAAAGCCCGATGCCGATCATGGTGAACAAGACGCCAAGCAGTCCGTTGAGCCATCCATAACTCAACGATCCGGCGCCACTGTCATGCGTGAGAGGGCATTCGATGTTCAAGGTTTTGTCTAGTGTCTGGGCGCTTTTGCTTGGGATCGTCCTGATCATGCTGGGCAATGGCATGCATTCGACCCTTATCGGTGTTCGTGGCGGGATCGAAAACTTTTCCTCAGCAGAACTGGCCATTGTCACATCGGCCTATTTTGCCGGATTTTTGTCGGGTGCGCGCCTGACCCCGGTGATGCTGCGCCGTGTGGGACATGTGCGTGTTTTTGCCGCCCTTGGCAGCTTCATGTCGGCGGCACTGATTGCCTTCCCCTTATTGACGGAGCCATGGGCGTGGACGCCACTTCGCATTCTTGTCGGGTTTTGCATGTCGGGCATCTATGTCACGGCGGAAAGCTGGCTTAATGATGCTGCGACCAATGAAACACGCGGTAAGGTTCTGTCGGCCTATATGATTGCACAGACGCTGGGTATTATCGGTGCGCAGGGGCTTTTGACACTGGGGGATGCCGCGACATCGGTGTTGTTCATTGGGGCCTCGATCCTTGTGTCGGTTTCTTTCGCGCCGATCCTTTTGTCGGTATCCTCGGTTCCGGTGACCGAAGCTGCGAAAGCAATGCCGTTACGCGAATTGTTTGTCGAGGCACCGCTAAGTACTGTCGGGATTTTCCTATTGGGCAGTGTGTATGCCACGCAATCAGGCATGGGGGCAGTTTTTGGCACCAAGATTGACCTGACCACAGCACAGATCGCGTTGTTTATCGGGATGCTGTTTGCGGGCGCCTTGCTGTTTCAATATCCCATCGGCTGGTTGTCGGACCGGATGGACCGGCGCAAGCTGATCTTTGGCGCGGCGTTAATGGGGGGGATATCCTGTGCACTGGGCTGGATGGCCGGCGATCAGCTTTGGCCCCTGATGGCCGCGGCATTCTTTGCCGGTGGGATGACAACGCCGCTTTACGCATTATTCTTGGCCTACACCAATGATTTTCTGACGCTTGAGGAAATGCCAGCCGCGTCTGGGGCTCTGGTTCTGACCTTTGGCATTGGGGCCATTTCGGGACCGCTTGTCACCGGTTGGGCGATGCAGCAGTTTGGTCCATATGCATTCTGGTTGGTGCTTGTTGTAACGTTTGGTGCCATTGCGCTTTATGCGCTCTATCGCATGACCAAGCGCGAGGCGATCCCGACTGACGAGACCGAGAGTTATCTGGGCGTGCTGCCAACAGCATCACCGATGGCTGTGGAAACCGCAGGCGTGTGGGCCGCAGAACAGGCTGAAGCAGAGGCCGAAGCGGAAGCAGAATCAGAAACTGAGAAAGAAGATCCGGCGCGGCCCTGAGGCCAACTTTATCGATTAAACAGCAACCTGATACCGACCATGGCAAAGAAAACGCCAAGTACTCCGTTGATCCATCCGGCGGCACGCCGATAAATCGAAATCGCCGGGGCGGTTGAAAAGGCTGTGGCATAGATCAGATGCATAAAGGTTGAAATCATCGCGCACCCGATCACGATGGCAGCGCCCACCCAAAGCGGGGCATCATGGGTAAAGCCGATTGAAATGATCGCGATCCAGGTCAGGATCGCCTTTGGATTGGTAAGATGCAGGGCCAGCCCACGCAGGTAATAGCCTTTGCGTGTGATTGGGTCGCTCACCGGAACATCGTCATTTGCACTTGCAGGAACAGGTTTGCGAAAGGCGGTGCGAAACGCCCTATACGACATCCACAGCAAATAAAGCCCGCCAAAAATACGAATGGCGGTCATCGCATCTGCATAGGCCGCCAAAACCGCAGACAATCCGGTCAGGGTTAAAAGGCCGATGGAAAAGGAGCCGGTGCCGATGCCCAAGGCGAAGCTTTGCCCGGCCAGCCGTCCGCGATCAAGTGAAACACCCATCAGTCCAAGCAAGGCTGGGCCGGGGCTGATGACGCCCACAAGCAAGGCAAGGTACGATAGCAAAATACCGGGCAGGTATTGTGTGACTTCAGTAAACTCAGGCATGGGGGCGTTCCTGTTTAGCGGTGGTGGCAGAGAAAAGTTACTTCACCTTGAAAAGACTGTCGATGGATACAAAAAATCCCCGGTGACAAAGCCGGGGATTTTGAGTTTTGTTGTCGTCGGTGTATTACCGAACCGTCTTTCTAAATTCAGACGTTTTCGTTGGCCTCTGCATCAGCAAGAATTTCATCGCCCTGACGGGCAATTTCACTCAGCGCCTGTTCAAAGACTTCTGGCGGGTGGCCACCGGAAATGGCGAACTTGCCATTAACCACATAAGTTGGCACCGAACTGATGCCGGCATTGCCAAATTCTTCTTCCTCGGCGCGGACTTCTTTGGCGAATTCGTCGCTCGCCAGAATTTCACCAGCACGTTCCGGCGAAAGGCCGACTTCTTCGACCGCACGGTTTAGAACGCCATGATCGCTTGGGTTTTCGGCATCTTGGAAGTACGCCGTGAACAAGGCCATTGTAAGCGCGGTTTGTTGGCCGCTTTTGCCTTCTTTCCCTGCCCAATACAGCAGGCGGTGGGCATCAAAGGTATTGTAAATGCGGCTGTCGGAACTGAAATGGATCGGGAAGCCGACATTTTCGCTCATCATGGTGATGCGGTCACGATTGTCGGTGCTTTGATCGGGCGTGAGGCCGTATTTTTCGGTAATATGCTCGGACAGGTCCTGACCTTCTGGCGCCATATTCGGGTTCAGCTCGTACGGGTGCCAGCGGACTGTGATGTCAACTTGCCCATCCAGCCGCGCAACGGCTTCTTCGAGGTTTTTATAGCCGATAATGCACCATGGGCAGACCACGTCTGAAACAATGTCGATCTGCAAAGGGATGGCGTCCGTCATGAATTTTCCTTGCGTTATGAAACCGTGTGATGGTCCATCACATAATCGCTGTGACAGCAAACGCAAGAACAGATCACCCATCACATAACAGAAAAAATGTCATCTTCCTGTCGGGCGCAGGTCATGGGCCGCACATAAATGATCAAAAACGGTGGTGTCGCGAGGAGAGGTAAAGCGCGTCCAATGGCGTAGGCTTGCTTAGTGGGCGTTTTCGTTTGGCTGACGGCGTGCGTGATCAACCATATATTCGGCAAAGGTTTCCAAAATCGGGCATGACCAGTCTGCACGGGTTTTTTCCCCGTCACGTTCCCATTCGCCGTACCAGCGTTGGTCAATGTCGCGGAAAATGGTGTAATGGGCAAACCGGTCCGTTGCCGTCCAGCAGTTCTTACCTGATCTTTCCCAAGTCAGTCCTGCAAGCATCATGACGTCGATGCCGGTGGTGGCTTTCAATGCCATGGCGTTTGTCCTTTGACAGTGGATGGTTACATCAATTGGTGGAGCAGTAACCAAACACTTTGCAATGTATGGTAGAGTTAAGCATTGAATTAGGAGGGGCGCAACAGTCCAAGGGGACAGGTTTGCTATCCTAAAGAGGGGTATTTTCACCGAAATGAGTGGAAAACGGCTCTGATTGTCGGATTTGCGTAATGCTGTTGCGCTGATGGCGCTTTTCCGGCAATTTGCCTGACTCGCCGGGACCGGTCGGTTTCTGGATTCGAAAGACTACGATCAGTTGGAATGAATATGTCAGACAAGCGCGTCTATCTTTATGACAGTACCTTGCGTGATGGGCAGCAAACCCAGGGCGTGGATTTTTCGGCCGCGGATAAAACCGCAATTGCCAAGGCGCTGGACGAATTGTCGATTGACTATATTGAGGGCGGGTGGCCCGGGGCCAATCCAACGGACGATGCATTCTTTGCCAATCCGCCGAAATTGAAAAATTCAAAGCTGACGGCCTTTGGCATGACGCGCCGTGCCGGTCGGTCGGCATCGAATGATCCGGGGCTTGCGTCTTTGGCGCAGAATGCACCGATTGTCTGCATGGTCGGGAAAAGCTGGGATTTTCAGGTGACCGAGGCCTTGGGCATCGAACTTGATGAAAACCTTTCGATGATCGCGGATTCCATCGCGCATCTCAAAACCAAAGTGTCCGAAGTGATGTTCGATGCCGAGCATTTCTTTGACGGGTATAAAGCCAACCGCGATTATGCGTTATCGGCAATCAAGGCGGCCTATGAGGCCGGGGCACGCTGGGTTGTTTTGTGTGACACCAATGGTGGCACGCTGCCCGACGAGATTTTTGACATCGTCACCGATGTTTGCAGCCAGATCCCTGGTGCCCACGTTGGTATTCATTGCCACAATGATACAGAAAACGCGGTGGCTAATTCACTGGCCGCCGTCCGTGCCGGCGCGCGTCAAGTGCAGGGGACGTTGAATGGATTGGGGGAACGGTGTGGCAATGCCAACCTGATTTCGATCATTCCGACCCTGATGCTGAAAATGGGATTTGATGTTGGTGTTTCCAAAGATCAACTGACCCAGTTGCGCCGGATTTCGCATATTCTTGATGAACGTCTGAACCGTGAACCGACCCGGCAAGCAGCCTATGTTGGGGATAGTGCCTTTGCCCATAAGGGCGGGTTGCATGTGTCAGCGGTCGAAAAGAACCCGGCTTGTTACGAGCATGTCGAACCTGAACTGGTTGGCAATCAGCGCCATATTCTGGTGTCGGATCAGGCGGGACGGTCAAACATTCTGGCACGGTTCCGTGAAATCGGGGTGGATGTCGATCCGAAATCCGAAGCGGTCGGCAAGCTGGTTGAAAATGTCAAACAGCGCGAATTTGATGGCTATGCCTATGATGGGGCCGAGGCCAGCTTTGAGCTTCTGGCGCGCAAAGCCATGGGCGAGCTTGACCGGTATTTCCGCGTCACATCGTTTCGTGTGATTGATGAACGGCGCTGGGGCGATGAGCAGGACGAACAGGTCATCACCATGTCCGAAGCAACCGTAAAGGTCGTTGTTGGGGATGATCAATTCATGTCGGTCGCCGAGGGGAACGGCCCGGTCAACGCCCTTGATGCAGCGCTGCGTAAGGTGCTGTTGACGGTGCCGGAATATCGGGATGCGGTCGAACAGATCGAACTGATCGACTATAAGGTCCGCATTATAACGCGCGGGGATGGCACACGTGCGGTAACGCGTGTGATGATCGAAAGCCGCGATGCGGAGGGCAATAATTGGGCCACCGTTGGTGTTTCAACCAACATTATCGAGGCGTCCTATAACGCATTGCGTGATTCAATTACCTATAAGCTGTTTAAGTCCGGTGTGCGCAGCCAGCACGGCTAAGACGTTCGCTCAAGACAGATGATCTCTTTATAAACGGCTGGGCAGGTTTTCTGTCTGGCCGTTTTGCTGTTTTGGGGATGAGTGGGGGCGCAAAGGAAGCTGGCGTTGCCAGTTGGCTTTTGCTAAAGAAACGCCAATATTGACCGAATGTCGGTACCCAGACTTTCTTTGACGACCGGAGAAACCACGCGATGAGCGACGCCCGAGGTGCTGCTATTCCCGAAACGGGTGGCATTGCCAATCCGCCAGTGATCATTCTGATTGAACCGCAGCTTGGCGACAATATCGGCAAGGCTGCGCGCGCGATGCTTAATTGCGGGCTGGTTGATCTGCGCCTGGTGCGTCCCCGCGATGGCTGGCCCAATGAACGCGCAACTGCGAATGCGGCTGGTGCAGACATCGTGATCGACAATGCCAAGGTGTTTGAGCGCGACGAAGATGCGGTTGCCGATTTAAACCGGGTCTATGTCACGACCGCACGTACGCGTGATGCGATCAAGCCGGTCTTTACGCCCAAGGGGCTGGCACCCGAGCTGCGCAGCGTTGTCGCCAAGGGTGAAAAGGTTGGCGTGTTGTTTGGGCCGGAACGGACTGGTGTGCGCAACGAGCATATTGCGATGGCCGATGCGGTTGTTACCGTGCCGTTGAACCCGGGGTTTACGTCACTTAATCTTGCACAGGCGGTTTTATTGATCGGGTATGAATGGTGGCAGGCTGGTGTTGACGTGCCCGATTATCAGATGCTGATGAATGATACGTTCCCGGCCACTAAGGAAGATCTGGAGCGGCTGTTTGTTCATCTTGAACACGAACTTTATGAGTCCGGGTTTTACCGTGTTGAAGCCAAGCGTCCCAATATGGCGCGCAACATCCGCAATATTTTTAACCGGTCCAACCTGACCCATCAGGAAGTCCAGACCCTGCGCGGGATGATTGTTGCGATGCGCGGTGGAAAGTACAAACCAGAAGATTGATCTGTGCTGTTGTGTCAGTACGTAGAAAATTGCCAAAATAAAACACCCGGCCTACGTGGCCGGGTGTCTTCGTCTGGGGGCTTTGCAACAGGTTAAAGCCGCGCGGTGCCAGACGATTTAGCGGGCGTGATCAGGTACGGTCAATCAGCCCGGCAGAAGGACGGTATCGACCACATGGATCACACCGTTGGACTGCATGACATTGGCAATGGTGACTTTTGACCACTGGCCTTTGGCATCGACGATATAAAGTGCACCGTCTTTCATCTCGGCGGTAATCGTGCCGCCAGATGCGGTGGTCATTTTATACATTCCGCCCATGGCCTTGGTTTTTTCCATCAGGTCGGCTGCGGTCATGGTGCCCGGAACCACGTGATAGGTCAGAATATTGGTCAGGGTCGCCTTGTTTTCCGGTTTCAGCAGGGTTTCAACCGTGCCAGCAGGAAGTTTGTCAAAGGCGGCATTGGTGGGTGCAAAGACGGTGAACGGCCCGGCACTTGCCAGAGTGTCCACCAGACCCGCCGCCTTAACCGCAGCAACCAGGGTTGTGTGATCTGCGGAATTTACCGCGTTCTCAACAATGTTTTTGGACGGATACATCGGGGCACCCCCGACCATTACGGTCTTTTCGCCCGACATTGAGCTTTCAGATTTCATGTCATTGGCGCATGCACCCAGTGTCAGTGCAATCGCAGAAGCGGCAAATACCATCATGGATTTCTTAATCATGTAAAACGTGTCCTTGTCAGTCTGCCTGCGTGGCGCATTGTTTTTATCGGCGCACTTTTGCCACGCAACCCGGTTTTCAAATTCGATCCCAAGAGCGGATTTCGTATTGATCATTCCTGTTTTTGTGCGCGTTACGGGCGAAGGTACGCACAAGGTTGCCATCGGGTTTCAGCAGGGATGATGTTTTTTTGCCAAAGGGTTATGCAAAGGCAGCCAGCCAATTGCGCGAACAGGCGATGTCGGGCATAGCTATGGCGTCAGGCAAAGCGGCACAGACCGGCAGAAACGCAGGGCTTGGATGCGGTGATTAATGTTTGACTCTTGGTCAATCATCTCTATATTGCGCCTCACTTCCGAGAAAGTGGGTCGAAACAGGTGTTTTCGTCCCCGTTCCGTATGTCCTGCTGTTAAAGCGTTTGGGGTTACGGAAACTATCGGGACAATAAAGTGATCTTAAAAAAGAGAGTTATCAAATGTCGAAACGTATTGCTGCAAAGCATAAGATTGACCGCCGCCTTGGTGTGAACCTTTGGGGCCGTGCAAAATCGCCGCTGAACAAGCGCGAATATGCACCGGGCATGCACGGCGCAACCCGCCGTAAAAAACCGACCGATTTCGGTATTCAGCTGTTTGCCAAACAGCAGCTCAAAGGCTACTACGGCTCCATCTCTGAAAAACAGTTCCTGCGTTACTTCAAAGAAGCATCGCGTCGTCCGGGTGATACCTCCGAAACCCTCGTTGGTATTCTTGAGCAGCGCCTTGATGCCGTGATCTACCGCATGAAATTCGTTCCGACCGTTTTTGCTGCGCGTCAGTTCGTTAACCACGGCCACATTCTTGTCAACGGCAAGAAAGTAACCATTCCGTCATTCCTCGTTAAAGAAGGTGACGTTGTTGAAGTCAAACAGGCTTCACGTGAAATCCCGATGGTTATCGAAGCTGCGACCCTGAACGAACGTGACGTTCCGGAATATCTCGACGTTGACGCGAAGGCCTTCAAAGGCACCTTCGTTCGCGTACCGAAATTCGCAGAAATTCCTTATCCGGTTCAGATGCAGCCGAACCTGGTCATCGAATTCTACTCGCGTTAATCCTTACCGGATTTCGCGACGATCCATACGAAACGCCCGCTGGAAACAGCGGGCGTTTTTGTTTGTCTGCGTTCCTATTGATTACTGACTTCGCCTGTGAAAAACTAAAGGTGGAAAATTATTTCGCATAATTATCCATTTTAGTCAGTATCATGGGGTGCAAAATTATGAAAATAATTCGGATGTTTGTTTCTATTGCTTCGGTTTCATTTGGATTGGCTGCCTGTCAAACGACCAAAGAAGCAGAAAATATGGCTGAGTTGGGCGTAGACTTTAACTGGGCCGATACCAAAGCTTGTTCATCTAAGCCGCCTAAAATATCTGTGACGGGTATTCCTGCAAGCACAAAAACGTTGAATGTCAAATTGAAGGATTTAAACGTTCCAACCTACAATCATGGGGGCGGTACTGTTGACTACAATGGCGGTGACCTGATCCCTGCCGGTGCGTTCAATTATAAAGGCCCTTGTCCGCCCAGTGGATCTCATGATTATCGGTTCACGGTTGAGGCTATCAGTGCTGACGGTCAGATGATCTTGGGCCGAGGTGCGAATACAAAGGCTTTTCCTCCTAAGTAAATTCTTGATCCGTATTTAGCTTGGCAGGCTATACCAAATTGCAAAACAGCCCGTCGTAAATAAGTGCGGTGGGCTGTTTGGTTTATGGTGGTATCAAACTGGTGGGTTACAGCTTGGGGGCTAGTTGCTGTTCCGATGCCTGCTGGGCCGCGGCGGCGGTGGCTTCGTTTTTCTGCTCAGGCGTGGCATCGGGCGGCACATCGACCTTCACATTGCGCGATGCCATCTGGATGCCGTTTTCCTTGAACATCGCCAGCACGCTTTGATAGACGGTTTTGCGGATGGTGAATTGTTCGCCCGGTTTTGAGGTGTATTTCAACCCGATGACCATGTTGAACTCTTCCATCCGGCGGACACCTTGCGATTTCAGTGGCTCGATGAAGCTGTCGCCAATCAGCGGATCTTCCAGCAAGTCAGCCGAGAGTTTCTTGATCAGCTTTTTGATCTTGTTGACGTCGGTTTCGAACGGCACGCGGAATTCAAGTTTGACAATCACCCAATCGCGGCTGTGGTTGACGATGGATTTAATTTCGCCAAACGGTACGGTCTGAAGCGGGCCGCGGTGATGGCGCAATTGCATCGAGCGGATCGAGATGTTTTCCACCCGCCCGCGCAGATTTTCAACTTCGATATATTCGCCAAGCCGGAACGCATCATCAAGCAGGAAGAACACACCCGCCACAACGTCGCGCACAAGCGCCTGACTGCCAAAGCCAAGGGCGAGACCAACCACGCCAGCACCGGCAATCAGCGGCCCGATATCAACACCCAGCGACGACAATGTGACCATGGTGACCATGATGACGATGACCGTGAAGGAGAAGTTCTTAAGCAGCGGCAGCAGCGTCTCAATCCGCGATAGGCCGGTGCCACCGCCTTCACCGTCGCCGTGACCGCCTCCTGAGGCATTCATGCGTTCATCAAGAAACGCCTTGATCAGCGACCAGATCAGATCAGCAATCAGCAAGATCATGATGATCTCGGTCGAGGCATCAATGATGCGGGCAAGTATCCCGGCGTCGTTGGCCGTGGCAAGACGATCAAGACCCCAGATGCGCCACATACTGGCCAGAACAAACACAAGGGCGAGCAACCGCACGCCACGTTTAAGAACCTTGGTAAAGACCGGGTGTTTTGGTTTTACCGGTTCGAACTCTTCGTCATGTTCGGTCGCATGTGCCAGTGCGGCGGCATTTTTGTCGGCGGCTTCCTGATCGGCGATCAGGACCTTTTTGTGATGCTGGCTTTCGATGATGTTGCGCAAGATGACATCAAACAGGCAGGCAAGGCCAATCGCCAGCAGGGCCTTTAGCATCCGTTCGGCACCAATGACCGCAACGCCACCAACCAGAACCAGCCACGCACAGACAATGACGGGCCAAAGCCGTGCGATGGACGTTGGCAAGGCAAGCTTTTCAACATTGTCGCTGACTTTGTTCGCGGCAAAAAAGCGGCCAAGCGAAACAGCGGCCACACAAAATGAAATCACCGAAATCACCACGGCAATATCAAACAGGATGATATCGCCCAGAACCATGGTGGGGGCGGCACTAAACACACCGGCGAGGCCAAAGGAAAACAGTGAAATGCCTGCGGCCAGTGTCAGGCTGCGGGTCAGAACTGCGGCAGCATCCGGATCCACATTGATCATGCGCAGGCCTTCAGCCTTGGGTGCGAACAGGAATTGCAGAATGATCATGAGGATGCGCAGCAGGAAGAACGCCATCAAAAGCGACATCAGCGCACTTTTCATAATCGGCGGCCAGTCAAAAATCATGAACGTCCCGATCGATCCGATGGCAAACACACCAAGCGAAAGCAGCGACAGAACGCAAAGCGTGACAATCTGTTTGAGACGATCCGTAAATTTGACAGGGGACTGAGCCTCAAGATGGGCGCACATCGGAGCAGCCACCCGGCGATAGATGATTTCAGCAATCACCCCGACAGCAACAAAAACAGCGGTAAAGAGGATCAACTTCATCAGCCCGGTGCGTCCCATGTCAGACGACATGAAGGTGCCGGTGGCATCAAGTTCATCGGGGAAGGCCGAAAGGCCTTCTATGGTGCGTTCAATCCGTTCTTTGGTGCGCGCAACACCCGCGTCGAGGAAGCCATAGTAGCTAAAAGCGTCGGCTGCGACATCGTCGGTGGGGGGTGCTTGATCAAAGCTGGTTTGATCATCATCGCCCGAACCGGCCATCGCGGCAACGGCGGCCATTTGCGCATGTGCGGGGGGAGGCGGGGTGATGACACAAATGGCAAAAAGCCAAAGAGCCAGACAGATCGTTGTTTTGATTGCTGATTTCATCCCGCTCATTGTCCCCTATTACGCGCAGAATCCTACTCTGACAAAGATGGGGACATTTGGGATAAGCATCAAGAAATAGTTTCACGACACATGCGGTTATGATCGCAAAAGGTGTGGCGTTGGCGCGTAAGATGATGCGTCAAGGCCGACCGCATTGGCGACATGCATGCATGAAAAAACGCGCTGGCCAAAGCACAGCGCGTTTTACATTCTTTGGGATGCCGGTCAGGTGCCTTAGGCAGCGACCGCAACGCCCTTTTCCTTGAGGTGCTGGGCCAATTCGCCCGATGCAAACATCTCACGGACGATGTCACAGCCACCAAGGAACTCGCCCTTGACGTAAAGCTGCGGAATGGTCGGCCAGTTTGAAAAGTCCTTGATGCCCTGACGGATTGCCGGGTCAACCAGAACGTTGATGTCTTTGAACTGAACACCAAGTTCGGCCATGACTTGAACAACAGCAGCAGAGAAACCACACTGCGGGAACATGGCAGTCCCCTTCATGAACACGACGATATCGTTATCGTTGATGTCCTTCTGGATACGCTCGAAAACCGGATTGTCGGTCATAATGATTGTCCTTGGCTTTGGGCGGGGATTTTTCCGCCGCGGGAATAGTTAAACTTTATGGTCGAAGATATGGCTGGAACCTGCGGTTCTGTCAACTCTTGCGGCGATTTTGGCGTGCTGTGCGCAGGTTATCCCAGCTGTAAACGCCAAGTCCGATCCAAACCAAGGTGTATGTCACCATATGGGCTGTGGTGAAAGCCTCGCCAAAGACCATAACCGCGATGATGAACTGTATCGTCGGGTTTAGGTACTGCATCAGACCAAGGGCGGAAAACTTCATATTGCGGGCGGCAAAGGCAAACAGCACAAGCGGGATCGTCGTGCAGATGCCAAGCCCGATCAACAGTGCGTCCTGTTCTATTCCGATATTGCCAAATGCCAATTCGCCGTGGCGTTGCAGCCAGACCATATAGATAAGCGATGCCGGGGTAAGCAGCGCACATTCAACAAAAAGACCGGCAATTGGGTCGGCTGGCACAAATTTGCGGATCACACCGTAAAAGGCAAACAGGGTAGACAGGCTGAGCGCAATCCAGGGCAGGTGGCCATAAAACACCAGAAGGTTCAAAACCCCGACGGTGCAAATCGCAACCGATAGCATCTGAATCCGGTTGAGCTTTTCGCCAAAGAAAATCCGCCCCAGAATGAGCATGACCAACGGCATGATGTAATAGCCAAGGCTGGCTTCCAGTGCGTTGCCACTGTTGATCGCCCAGATGTAAATCACCCAGTTTCCCGCCACCAGAAGGCTGCTGAGAAACAGCAAGCCAAGTGTTCTGGACGATGAAATCAACGCCCAGAGCTGTTTGCGCTTTCCCAGTGCAAACACCAGAACCAGTGTCAGGGCCGCTGACCAGACGATACGATGGGAGAGGATTTCAAGCGGTCCGGCAAAGCCGACCAGTTTGAAATACAGGCCAAAGGTGCCCCAGATGACAAAAGCGCCAAGCCCGGCGAGGGGGCCTGCGCCGACTAATGCTGGTTTTTCGGTTGATGACATGGGTGTTGGGCCGTGATCCGTTAATGGGGCTGTGTCCGGCTGGCAACAACGGTCGGCCGGGATGGGTACGCAGGTTTGGTCGAGCTTCAAGACGAAGGGCGCCGAACTGTATCCGGCGCCCGTAAGCGTCTGACATATGCCCGGTCATGGTGGCGTGGGCAGATGTCGAAAATCTTCGTCATGTCGACGATGGTGGTGGCGGTGGCGGCGGTTTAGACGATTAGTCGGGGGCCGATGTTTGCAGCGCCAGCGCATGCAGATCGCCGCCCATTTTGCCCTTAAGGGCGGAATAGACCATCTGATGCTGGATCACGCGGGTTTTGCCGCGGAAGGATTCAGATACAACAATTGCCGCATAATGATCGCCATCGCCGCGCAAATCCTCGATGCGGACCTGTGCATCTGGCAGCGCTTCCTTGATCATGCTTTCAATTTCATAGGCTTCCATGGCCATGGCGTTTATTCCTTATGATAGATCGAATGGCAAATAAGCCAATTCGAAGGGACTTGTTTTGTTTGGTATATGTTGTTGCCCCCGGCGCTGTCAATTTCTGCGCAGCATCGATTAAGCATCATTGGTTGAAGATGCGCTAATGCTTGTGTTGCCCGCGATAATTGGCTAAACAGCCAAACAGGGTTGCGCACACCCGCCGTCCGCAAGGTTTATGCCTTTGGTAAAGTGACGCAGATAATATGTATCGGACCCGTTTCCAGATCAGGCAACGGCCCGGCAACGCGGACGCCCGGCCTCCTGTATGGAGACGATGAATGACTTCAAATACCTCAAATATCAACCGTGCCGATATCGACACGGATGCTACCGAACAGTTTAAGACACAGGCAAAACGCCTGCGCAAAGCCCTAGCCGCACGCGATGTCTCAATCTCGCATGCCAGCTCGCTCGAACTGTTGGCGCAAAGTCACGGGTATCGTGACTGGAACACCGCGATTGCCATGGCACGGCGCAATATCCCGACCAATGTCGCCGATCTTGGCATTGGTAAACGCTTTGCCGGATCATACCTTGGCCACGCGGTCACCGGATTAATCCGCAGTGTGACCGCCACACCCGTTGGCGGTGTGTTTCGCGTCGAGGTGCATCTTGATGAGCCGGTCGATGTGGTCGAATCCAAACGCTTTAGTGGCTATCGCCAACGCATTGCATCACGGATCAATGAGCATTGTGAGCCGGTCCTGACCAATGGCAGGTCTGGTCCGGGGCTTTCGATTGATTTGTTGCTGCGTGATGCTGATAGCGTGTGAAAACGTTTGTTACAGACATAAAAGATGAAACCCTCCGGCAGCTTCCAAAAGTTGCCGGAGCTGCTTAACCGCCCGTCATGCTCATATGCCGCCCAACAGCCGGTTTCGCACCTTTGCGATCGATGACGAAATCATGGCCCTTGGGTTTAAGCTCCATCGCAGCATCCAGCATCTGATTGAGGGCGCGTGGATCGCCGGTACGAAGGGCCGCGCGCAGATCAACGTGGTCTTCCTGACCCAGGCACATGTAAAGCGTGCCGGTGCAGGTCACACGCACACGGTTGCAGCCTTCGCAGAAATTATGGGTAAGCGGCGTGATGAAGCCCAGACGACCGCCGGTTTCGGCTACGGTGGTATAGCGGGCCGGGCCGGGGGTGACATATTCGGACGGGATCAGGGTATATTCCTGTTCCAACCGTTCACGCACCACGGTCAGGGGCAAATACTGATCGGTGCGGTCGCCATCAATGTCTCCAAGCGGCATTGTTTCGATCAGGCACAGATCAAATCCTTCCTTACCACACCACGCAACAAGACGTGATATTTCGTCTTCGTTGAAATTGCGAAGGGCGACGGTATTGATCTTGATGTGAATGCCGGCCTGTTTGGCGGCTTCAAGCCCGGCCAGCACCTGTTCAAGGCGGCCACGGCGGGTGATTTCGGTGAATTTCTGTGAATCGAGGCTATCAAGTGAGATGTTAAGCCGTTTGACGCCAAGCCGGGCCAGATCATCGGCATAGGTCGCAAGCTGACTGCCGTTGGTGGTCATGGTCAATTCATCGAGTGCGCCAGTTTTAAGGTGGCGCGACAAATCAGCAATCAAATCCATGATGCCACGACGCACCAGTGGTTCGCCGCCTGTCAGGCGCAATTTGCGCACACCGCGATTGATAAAGGCCGTGCAGAGCTGATCGAGTTCTTCGAGTGAAAGAACCTCGGACTTTGGCAGGAACGTCATGTTTTCCGCCATGCAATAGGTGCAGCGGAAATCGCAGCGATCGGTTACCGAAACCCGCAGGTAGGAAACATGGCGGCCATATTTATCGATCAGCGGTGTTGTCATGGCTTGGGGCTCAGCACTGTTCGTTTGTTTAAAATACGATCTTTGTGACGCTGACTGTCGCATAGCAGACCCGGTTTTGACCAGTCTGTTTCAATCGCGTCTGATCACCTTTCCGTCAGGTGGGATATCATCATACACCACACGACACGGGGACGAAAAAACCGCGCCCAACATATCGGACGCGGCTTTTGTATGCTGTTTGCGGGTAACCGTGGGGTAACGGCCGTTTTGCCTTGGCGCGCGTCAAATGGCGTTAGCCTGCTTTTTTGAGCGCGGCATAGTCGTTATCAATCGCCTTAACCACGGTACGCAGGGTCGCGACATTTTCACTGCCAAGCTTTGCCACCAGTTCAGCCGAATGTTCCGGCACAGCAAGGGTTTTGCGCACATCGCGGAACAGGGCATGGAGCATCAGAATGCAATGGGTTTCCGTGAAGGTCCAATTGCCGCTACCTGACGGAAGGTTGTCGTTGACCAACTGCATCAGCCATTTTTTGCGATGTTCATAATCCTTGAAGTGCAGGGCCATGCGCGCAAAGACCAGATTGATGCGCAACGCAACAGCAGGTTCCTTGGCCAGATGGTCCCAATATTCGGTCGGATCACGCAGTTCATCGTCTTCATCGGCGTGGGCTTCGATGATGGCGTGGATTTCGCCGTCAATTTCCTGAAGCATATCCATGCCGACCATCATGCGAATGACCTTGAAGAAGGGCTGCAGGATGCTGCGGGACAATGCACCGTGTTCAAGGTCACCGGCCTCACCACCTTCCAGAAGGTATTCAAAGCGGCTGACCAAAAGGCGGCCGAATGGATCGTGGCGCACAGCGGCCTTTTCGCGGGCCTTGATCGATTCCATGTCGCTTTCGAGCACGGACCATGCCCCGTCAAACAGGTTTTCCTGATCGCGCAGGCTGTCGACGGCTTTTAGAATTTGTTCTTCGGTAAGCACACCGCCATGGTCTCGGGCATGATGCACCAACCCCTGGGCAAAATGTTCCAGCACAGAAAAGGCGGCGACGTGGTGGCGCTGCTTAAAGCTGTCACGTGGTGGTTTGTTGACTGCAATCATAAAGCTGTCCAGACCTCGGTTAAGACGGTTGCGCAGATGAATGGTGCATTTATCTTGTCAGAATAAGCCCATTCAATACGCGGAATTCATTAATAATTTAGTGTCAGCAATTCACATGCCAAGGGGCAGCGTAATCAGGGCTTTATGATGTGCCCAAATGTGGCGATCCGGATCGGGGCTGCACTATTCGTAGTCGATTGCCGCCTCGACGATTTCCAGAACGACATGGCGCGGGCGAATAATCTGACGCCCGGCTTCTTCGAAATTAACCGCGATGCGATCCCCGTCAACGGCCTGAATGCGGCCCAATCCCCAATCGGGTTGATTGGGATGGCGAACGATGGTGCCGGGTGTTAGCAAAAAATCCATGGGGTACTCTGTCTGCAGTGTCTATGGTTTCTATATAGGCTCATCATGCCGGGGACACAAATCAAGGCACAAATCAGGGTATGATGAAAATGCAGATTACCCAAACAGGCAAGGAAGACTTGGACCGTTTGGGGCGTTTGAGACATGGGAGGTAAAATTTGCCGGGTGGTGCGGCGTCGGGGATGGGCCGGTTATCAACTGCGATATTGTTGATGGATGCAGGATGCGTTCAACCTATCAAGCTGTAAATTTCGCATTGGCTAAATAAGCTCTTAACATATCAGGGGCAATCTTGGCGCTTCGTAGCAGGTCGTGTGTCCGTCGTGACCGGTTATGGAAACGGGCATTGTGTTTGGGGACGCAATGCGGTGAACAGAAAAAAACACCTTGGAGTACCGCCGCAATGGATGATGACATCGCCCTTGAGATGACGCTGATCGAGTTGATCAGTTCGCGCATTTGTCATGACCTTGTCGGGCCGGTTGGGGCGGTAAATGCCGGGGCCGAACTGATGGGCGAAGAAGGTGTTTCCGATGACGAAGCACTGGCGTTGATGCGTAAAAGCGGACTTGAAGCTGCTCGGCGCCTGCAATTGTTCCGTCTGGCATTTGGTCGGGCGGGCAACAGTGTTGATACCGCCTCGATGCGCGATGCTGCGCGCCATGCTTATGAGGCGGAAGGCAAGGTGACGCTTGAGTGGCAGGACCTTGCATTTGATCCATCGCATGGACGTGTTGTTTTGAATATGGTCATGCTAGCCCGTGAGGCATTGCCGTTCGGTGGGACAATCTCTGTTACGCACGACTCCGGTGGTCGCACAACGGTCCGTGCAGAAGGCAAGCGCGCGGCATTACGTGCCGAAGTGATGAATGTACTTGAAAACGAAGTATCTGCAGATGAGCTTGATCCGCGCACTGTGCATGGGTTTTTCGTCAGAAACCTGGCGAAACGTTCCGGCGGGGCGCTTTCGGTCTTGCAACAGGAAGCAAATATTGCATTGATCTATGTATAAAAAATTGACCTGCGGGTCTGGTAATCCGTTGTGGTAGCTTCTACGTAAGTAACCGACGTAATGTGTGTTTCTTGCTGTTTGGGCATTAATGGGAGTTCCGGTTCCGGCAAACGGTTGATTGTTGGAGTTTTGGAGGGGGTATATGGACGATCTTTTAAGTGAATTTCTGACCGAGACTTCGGAAAGCCTTTCGACGCTTGACGTCGAGCTGGTGAAGCTTGAACAGAACCCGAATGATCCTGATATTTTGTCCAACATTTTCCGTTTGGTGCATACCATCAAAGGGACGTGCGGATTTCTTGGCCTGCCGCGACTGGAAGCTGTCGCGCATGCTGGTGAGAACGTGCTGGGGAAAATCCGTGATGGCGAGCTGATTGTGACACCGCCTGCGGTGACGCTGGTGCTGGAATCCATCGATACCATTAAATATTTGCTCGGCGAGCTTGAACAGAACGAAGCAGAGCCGGACGGCAATGACGCCGATCTGATTGCGCGCCTGAACCATTTTGCCGATACCGGCACGATCATGGGCGGGGACGCTGCACCGGCGGCGGCTGTTGAAGAAGCGCCTGCCGATGACGCGCCTGAGATGACTGACGACGAACGTTTGCAGGCCATCTTTGACGCGACGGAAGTCGACCCGGAAGTTGCCGAACCAGAAGCACCTGCACCTGCGGCGGCTCCGCCGGCTGCTGCCAAATCACAGGAAGTCGCCCCGGCCAAACCTGCCAAGGCAGCCGGTCCGAAAGCCGAAGCACCGCGTGCCGAAGTCAAGGAAAGTTCGGTTGCGGCCCAGACGATCCGCGTGAACGTTGAATTGCTTGAAAACCTGATGACGCTGGTTTCCGAGCTTGTCCTGACCCGTAACCAGCTTTTGCAGATGGTGCGCGGCAAGGACGACAGCGAATTTACCGTGCCGTTGCAGCGCCTGTCCCACATCACGACCGACCTTCAGGAAGGCGTGATGAAGACCCGTATGCAGCCAATCGGCAATGCCTGGGCCAAACTGCCGCGTATTGTTCGCGACCTTGCCCTTGAGATGAACAAGAAAATCGATCTGCAGATGATCGGTGCCGATACGGAACTTGACCGTCAGGTGCTTGAGCTTATCAAGGATCCTTTGACCCACATGGTGCGGAACTCTGCCGACCACGGGCTGGAAGATATTCCGGGCCGTCGTGAAGTTGGCAAGCCTGAAACCGGTACGGTCACGCTGAACGCCTATCACGAGGGTGGTCACATCATCATCGAGATTTCCGATGATGGTCGTGGTTTGAACCTTGAACGGATCAAGGCCAAAGCCATCACCAACGGTCTGGCGACCGAGAGTGAGCTGGAAAGCATGGGCGACCAGCAGATTCAGCAGTTCATTTTCAAAGCCGGTTTCTCGACCGCGGAAAAAGTCACATCGGTGTCTGGACGTGGTGTGGGTATGGACGTTGTTCGTACCAACATCGAAAAAATCGGTGGTACGGTTGAACTGAAATCGGTCGAAGGCCGTGGGTCGACCTTTATCATCAAAATTCCGCTGACGCTGGCGATTGTCTCGGCTCTGATCGTTGAAAGCGGCGGCGAACGTTTTGCCATCCCGCAGATCAGCGTTCTGGAGCTTGTTCGCGCATCGAACAATTCCGAACATTCCATCGAACGCATTCACGACACCCCGGTGTTGCGTCTGCGCAATCGTCTTCTTCCGCTGGTCACGCTCAAGAAAATTCTTGGGCTTGATACCACCGAGGAGGCCGATGACGGCGTTGATGAAGAAGCCTTCATCGTTGTGGCTCAGGTCGGGACATATTCATTCGGTATTATTGTCGACCGCGTGTTTGACACCGAGGAAATCGTGGTCAAACCGGTTGCACCGATCCTGCGTGATCTGTCGCTGTTCTCGGGCAATACCATCCTTGGCGATGGTAGCGTGATCATGATCCTTGACCCGAACGGTATTGCCAACCGCACCGGCGAAATCACCGTTGGGGATTCGCAAGGCGTCGAAGGCAAAGCCAAAGCCGACGCATCCGATGGTGAAACTACCTCGATGCTGGTATTCCGGGCCGGGGGCAATGAAGTTCGCGCCGTGCCGCTTGCACTGGTGGCGCGTCTTGAGGAAATCGATGTCGAGAACATCGAACACTCCAATGGCCGTCCGCTGGTTCAGTATCGTGGCAAGTTGATGCCGCTGGTCTTTATTGACGGTGGCTATCAGATGAAGACCGAAGGTCGCCAGCCGACCCTTGTCTTCCAGGATCGCGAACGGACCATGGGTCTTGTGGTCGACGAGATTGTTGATATCGTCGATGACGTGCTGAATGTTGAATTGACAGCGGATCAGGATGGTCTGGTTGGCTCGGCCGTGATTGACGGCAAGGCAACTGATCTGATCGATGCGGGTTATTATCTTGAACTGGCCTTTAGTGACTGGTTCGGGACCGAAGAAAATGGTGGCGAGAAGAAGCGTGTTCTTCTGATCGACGACAGCCCGTTCTTCCGTAACCTTCTGACGCCGATGCTTTCGGTTGCCGGGTTCCGTGTGACGGCACTTGAAAATGCCGAGCAGGCCATGGAACTTAAAAACCGTGGCGAAGTCTTTGATGCGATCATCAGTGATATCGAAATGCCCGGTATGAACGGCTTTGAGTTTGCTGAAGCATTGCAGAATGACGAGCTTTGGGGCGAGACTCCGATCATTGCCCTGTCGTCGCATACGAAAGACGAAGATTTCGAGCGCGGTCGCCAGGTTGGCTTCAGCGATTATGTGGCCAAATTTGACCGTGATGCGCTTGTCTCGACCTTGATCCAGACATTGAGCACCATTTAATCGGGAGATTTTCCAAATGAGTGACAATAAGGCACTTGTCCCGAGCCATGAACGTGGGGCAGCTCTTGATCTTCGCGGTGACACCAAGGATTTTGTCACCGCGTATATCGGCAAACAGCTTTTCGGTATTCCGGTTCTGACGGTTCAGGATGTTTTGGGGCCGCAGCGTATTACGCGCATTCCACTTGCACCGCCCGAAGTTGCCGGTTCGCTGAACCTGCGCGGGCGTATCGTTACCGCAATTGACGTGCGCAAACGTTTGGGGCTTCGTGACAAAGAAGACGAAGATCCGGGCATGAGCATCGTTGTTGATCAAGGTGGCGAACTTTACAGTTTGATGGTTGATCAGGTGGGAGAAGTTCTAAGCGTGCCTAAAAAGGCGTTTGAACAGAACCCGGCAACCCTTGATGCACGCTGGCGGGAATTTTCCGATGGAATTTTCCGGCTGGATAAAAAGCTTTTGGTTATTCTTGATGTGACGCGACTGCTTGATTTTAATGCTGCAGTAAAGCAGGCTGTCTGATCTTGGATAGTGTGCCGGACGCCTTAATGCGTCCGGTGCGATGCCGTTCTTGGCTTAACGACCTAGAAACACGAGAAGGAAGTCGATGAAGAGTTGTCTCGTCGTCGATGATTCAAAAGTCATCCGAATGGTCGCGCGCCGCATCCTCGAAGAAATGAGCTTCGAGGTTGTTGAAGCAGTCGATGGTCAGGAGGCACTTGAAAAGTGCCTTGAAGATATGCCCGACGCGGTGCTGCTTGATTGGAACATGCCGATCAAAAGCGGGATTGATTTCCTGCGGGAACTTCGGGCATCCCCGGGTGGGGATGAGCCGGTGGTTGTCTTCTGCACGACGGAAAACGACCTGGAGCATATTCAGGAAGCCATTACAGCCGGTGCGAATGAGTACATCATGAAACCGTTCGACAGCGAGATCATTCAGGCAAAATTTGAACAGGTTGGTCTGATTTAGATCGCCTGTTTTGATGTTGCCGTCTTGGCAACCTGTCCTTGATCTCCTGAGAGTCTAGCGGGGATGCTGCTACGTGGAAGAAGTGCCTGTCCATTCGCCTTACAAAGTCCTGATTGTCGATGACTCCGCGATTGTGCGGGGGCTTGTGACACGCATGATGGCCGAGGACGACGAAATCAACGTCGTAGGCTCGGTCAATAATGGTGAAGAAGCCCTTGCGGTCATGGAAGGTGGTGGCATTGAGGTCGTGGTTCTCGACATCGAGATGCCGGTGATGGACGGGCTGACGGCTTTGCCAAAACTGTTGGAAATTGACCCGACAGTGCGGGTGATCATGGCTTCCACCCTGACCAAGCGGAATGCCGACATCAGTTTTCAGGCAATGACCCTTGGCGCGGTTGACTACATTCCCAAACCCAGTTCAGCAAAAGACCTCAATGTCGGCGAAGGCTTCCGGGCCGAACTTCTCGACAAGGTAAAGGCATGGGCCGAGCAGCGTCGCAAGATGCTCGAAGTCGAGGAGGCGCATGCTCTCGCCCGTGCCGAGGAAGACGCGACATTAGAGGCGGCGGCTGAGCACCCCGTTGAGGCTGATCCACAGGCACCCCAAGATCCTGAAGCCGGGGAGGATGCCGCCGCCGGTACTCCTACTTCGGATGACAAGCACGATAAGGATCAGGCACCGTTCCGTGCTCAAATGTCGGTCGAGCATCAGCAGATGCAAAAAGTCGGACGTATTCAGCGCAAACGTTTTACCGCCGAATTGCGGCCGCGTCCGATGCAGCAGCATCCGCGTCCGCAACAGGTGCAAATGCGCCCAACGCCGCAAACACCAGCCCAGCCTGCACCTTCGTCGCAATCACCGCAGTCTGCTCGCGCAGTCGATCCGGGCCAGCGTGCGGCGACAGTGCCGGGAAATCCGCGCGTGCAAGGTGCGCCGCGTGATCCCGGGGGGCTTATTCGCGATGCTGCCATTGCTGTCGGAAATACGGCGGGCAGGGCTGCCGTTGCCAAACCGGCCATACCCGGAAAGCCGAGTGTTCCAGCCCCGGCCAAGCCATCGGCAACCCCGGCCGCAAGAGCGCCAGCATCCAAACAACAACGGCCAAACACAGCGCGCGGGTCTTCTGCTCCTGCGCCGACACGGGCACGTGTTGGTGGCGGTAAAGCCGTATCGTTGTTGCCGGAAAAACGTCTGAACGTTGAAGTGATTGCCATCGGCAGTTCGACCGGGGGGCCGCAAGCATTGTTTGAAGTGTTGCGCGGGCTCGCCGGTGTGCGTCAGCCAATCTTCATTACCCAGCATATGCCTGCGACCTTTACGACGATTTTGGCGGAACATATTACCCGCCTGACTGGACTTAAGTGTCAGGAAGGTCAAAATGGGATGCCTATTGTTGGTGGACAGGTTTATCTTGCGCCGGGTGATTACCACATGACAGTGGAAGGGCGCGGTGCGTCGCGCCATATCAAGCTGAACCAAAATCCACCAGAAAACTTCTGCCGCCCGTCGGTCGATCCGATGTTGCGCAGTATCGTTGAAAGTTATGGTGGAAATATTCTGACCGCGATACTGACCGGAATGGGACAGGATGGTATGCTTGGTGGACGTGCTGTTGTCGGTGCCGGGGGAATGGTTGTGGCACAAGACGAACAAAGCAGTGTTGTATGGGGGATGCCGGGTGCAGCAGCGCATGCTGGTATCTGTTCTGCTGTTCTGCCGGTCGGCGGGATTGCGGCCTATATTAAAAAATTCGCGGGGGGTCGTTAACCCACAATGATGAAGCCGGAAGACTTCGATTTCGTAAGCAGACTGATAAAGTCAAAGTCCGGGCTCGTTCTGAGTGAGGACAAGACTTATCTGCTCGAAAGCCGGCTGATGCCGATTGCGCGTAAGCGCGGCATGAAAGATTTGGGCGAGTTGATCGGTGCCATGCGTGGCGGCGACCGCCAACTGGTTGAAGATGTCGTCGATGCGATGACAACCAATGAAAGCTTCTTTTTCCGCGATACCAAACCATTCGATCAGTTCCGACATGTTGTTCTGCCACACATGATCAAGGCGCGTGCGTCGAAACGTCATTTACGCATCTGGTGTGCTGCCGCGTCTTCGGGGCAGGAACCCTATTCGCTGGCGATGATTTTGGATGAATTCAAAAGTCAGCTTTCAGGATGGCGTGTTGAAATTATTGGAACCGATATCTCGCGCGAGATTTTGACCAAGGCACGGGCAGGGATGTATTCCCAGTTCGAAGTCCAAAGGGGCCTTCCGATTAATCTTCTGGTCAAGTATTTCCAGAAAAAAGAAGACCAGTGGCAGATTTCAGCCGATATCCGATCCAAGGTTCAGTACAAGGAATTCAACCTTCTGGAAGATTTCCGTCCGCTGGGGCAGTTCGATATTGTTTATTGCCGTAACGTGTTGATCTATTTTGATCAACCGACCAAAAGCGATGTTCTTGCCCGCGTTTCGGCATTGATGCCAGATGACGGTTTCCTGTTCCTTGGTGGTGCGGAAACGGTTCTGGGTATTTCAGATAAGTTCAAACCGCTCGCACGTCAGCGCGGTATTTATCAGCTCAACCGTCCGGGCGCACCGGAAGTTGATCTGACAGCCCTTGAAAAAGCACAGGCCGGTGGGACTGCGGCGGCATCAAGTGGTGCTGCAACCGGTGGCCTGACCTTCCAAAAGCCAAAGCATATGCAAACGGCGGCAGGTGCGGCCACCGGGACGGCTGCCCGTCCGGCAGCACCGGGTGCGGCAGGCGCGACAACTACAACTACCCGCCCCACAACAAGTTCCACGACCGCACGTCCGTTTGGCACCGCCGGTACGACAGGTACGCCTGGTACAACAGCGCGCCCGACGACGACAGGGACAACCGGAACAACCGCGCGTCCGGGAACGACGGGCACGACCACCCGTCCATCTGGGACCGGGACAACCGGTACAGGCAGTTCGTTCAGTAAGCCGTCAGGTTCGACTGGTACGGGTTCTACAGCACGACCGGGATCAACAGGAACGACCGGGACGGGGTCGACGGGTTCTACCTATCGTCGGCCGCTTGGCACCGCAGGAACCGGTACAACCGGTACTGGTGCCGGTGGCACGCCGCCGCGGCCCTCAAGCGGGACGGGGAATACAGGTGGTGCCGGCGGGACGACCCGCCCGTCATCGACCTATGATCGGTCCCGTTTCGGGAAACCGGACGACAAAAAATAACCGACAGCCGGTTCATTGCCGACTGTTCGGTGATGAACTGAAAGTCGGAAACGAATATGATTTCTTCTTCCACTACCGCAGCACCGCGCAAGGCGTTAACCGATCTGCAACGGTGTCGTAAGTTGGCGATCAGCTGCCTTTCTGTCCTCATGATAGGGGCATTGCCCCTGATACAGTCAAATGCTGCTGTGGGGATGTTTACCCATGAAGCTGTTGAAACCGCCGGGGTGCTTTTGATTGCGATTGCCATTCTGGGGCGGGGATGGTGCACGCTTTATATTGGAGGCCGAAAGGCTCAGGAACTTACCGATAGCGGACCCTATTCACTAAGTCGCAATCCGCTTTATGTTTTCAGTTTTATTGGTGCGGCGGGGATTGGTGCGCAGACCGGCAGTCTTTTGATGACACTGTTGTTTGTTCTGGTGGCTATTGCTGTGTTTTTACCCGTGATCCTGCGTGAAGAACGCGCCTTGGCTGAAATTTTTGGCAATGCGTTTGTTGCGTATCAGGCTGACGTGCCGCGTTTCGGTCCAAGGTTTTCAGCATGGCAAGATATGGAAACACTTAATATTCGACCCAAACTTTTGTGGCGGACACTTTGTGATGGCTTGGTGTTTTTGATGGTGGTGCCACTGTTTGAATTGATCGACTGGCTGCAGGTAAGCGGGATCGTTCACCCGATTGTTCATCTGCCCTAAAGTCGGTCGGAGTTCGGGGCCATCTTGGGCCTAATGCAATATGGTCCAGATACAAAAACGCCCCGGTGCAGATCCGGGGCGTTTTTTGATTACGGGCACTCGTGCAACGTTTCCCAGCACCATCGTGCTTTGGGAAAGGGCAAGATCAGGCCGCAGCGCTGTTGGTGTCAGGATCGCGCAGGACATAGCCCCGGCCCCAAACCGTATGGATGTAGTTGTCGCCTTTGGTTGCAGACTGAATTTTCTTACGCAGTTTGCAGACAAAAACGTCAATAATCTTGAGTTCCGGCTCATCCATGCCACCATATAGGTGGTTGAGGAACATTTCCTTGGTCAGTGTCGTGCCTTTACGCAGCGACAGCAATTCAAGAATGCCATATTCCTTACCGGTCAGATGCAGTGGTGATCCGTCGACATCGACAGTACGAGCATCCAGGTTCACATTGAGTTTTCCGGTCGCAATCATCGACTGGGCATGGCCACGTGAACGGCGAACAATTGCCTGTACGCGTGCCAGAAGTTCGGTTTTTTCGAACGGCTTGGTAAGATAGTCATCAGCACCGAACCCAAGGCCTTTGACCTTGTCTTCGGTTTCCGTCAGCCCCGAAAGGATAAGAACGGGGGTGTCGACGCGTGCATCGCGTAAACGTCTGAGGACCTCGTAGCCATCAATATCTGGCAGCATCAGGTCCAACAGAATAATGTCGTAGTCATAAAGCTTACCGATCTCCAGGCCATCTTCGCCAAGGTCGGTTGTATCGATTACCATGCCTTCAGACTTGAGCATCAGCTCAATGCTGTCAGCATAGGTGTTGTCATCCTCAACCAGCAGCACCCGCATGTTTCTGCTCCGTTACCGTGTTCCGCAATAAGTCCGTGTTTATCCGGTTATTCGACAAGCGCCCCAACGATTGTCGGTCGGGAAATTTTATCCCATTCCGTTAACGATACGTTGCTTTGCGACTCGTGGCAAGCAGCCGAGTCGCATCTTGTTAACTTTTTTTCATCTCCGAATGCGACTCGGAGGCGGAATGCGAGACTTCCCAACGGTTTGCGGCGTTAACCAACAAGGGGCGCAAATGATTTTTTTTTGCGAATTTTCCGTATACACAGCTTTTTAACGCCAATTATGCCTATATATTTGGTACGACGCGGCTCGATTTGCCACCCCAACCGGCAATTGTCATTCTGATTAATATCGGGTCACTGTCGATATGACGCCCAGTAAAAGCAACAGCAACCGGAAAAGCCCCTAAACGTGTTCCAGATCGGTCGCAACATTATCGCAGATCTTCGCCGCATCCCCGATTACCGTGTTGTCGGGCGGGTGACCGCTGTTTTGGGTCTATTGGTTGAAATCGGTGGTGTTGAAGGCGCGCTGTCTGTCGGCGACCGGTGTAAGGTCAAGCGTCGCGATGGCGAAGCCGTCGTCTGCGAAGTCGTCGGGTTTCGCAATGAACGCGCACTGCTGATGCCGTTTGGTATTCTAGACGGGATCGGCATTGGTTGCGAAGTTGAGCTGGCCGATACCCAACCGCAGGTCTACCCCGATGAAAGCTGGCTTGGCCGCGTGGTCAACGCATTTGGTCAGCCAGTTGACGGCAAAGGACCGCTGAGTGAGGGACAACAGGCCTATCCGATCCGCAACATGCCGCCCTCGGCCCATTCGCGCCAGCGTGTCGCGGGCAAGATTGATCTGGGCGTGCGGGCGATGAATACGTTTCTGACCTGTTGCCGTGGGCAACGTATGGGCATTTTTGCCGGGTCAGGCGTTGGTAAATCAAGCCTGCTGTCGATGATGACGCGCCATACAACATCGGATGTTTCCGTGGTCGGGTTGATTGGGGAACGTGGCCGCGAAGCCCGCGAATTTATCGAGGATGATCTGGGCGAAGAAGGATTGCGTCGATCCGTGGTTGTCGTGGCGACGTCTGACGAGCCACCATTAATGCGCCGTCAGGCAGCCTATATGACCATGGCAATTTCGGAATATTTCCGCGATGTCGGGCGCGATGTGCTGTGCATGATGGATTCCGTCACCCGCTTTGCCATGGCCCAGCGTGAAATCAGTCTTTCTGTCGGTGAACCGCCCGCGTCAAAGGGCTATACCCCGACCGTGTTTGCCGAACTGCCGCGTTTGTTGGAGCGTGCCGGACCCGGCGGGCCGGGGCAGGGATCCATCACCGGGCTGTTTACCGTTCTGGTCGATGGTGATGATCATAACGAGCCGATTTCAGATGCGGTGCGCGGTATCCTGGATGGTCACGTGGTTCTGGACCGCTCCATCGCCGAGCAGGGTCGTTACCCGGCGATTAACATCCTGCGCAGTGTGTCGCGTACGATGCCCGGTTGTAACACCGAGGGCGAAAACCAGATCGTTTCGCGTGCCCGCCAGTTGCTGGCGACCTATGACGATATGGCCGAGCTGATCCGGTTGGGCGCCTATCGAAAGGGAACAGATCCAAAGGTTGATGAAGCAATCCATTATTTCCCGCTGATCGAGGAGTTCCTCAAACAGCGCAAAACAGAATGCATGCGGCTCAATGATGGGTATCTTGATCTTGCGCGCCGCCTTGATCTGGTCCCACCGCAGGATGATGCGCCCCAGATGGCGCAAAATGGTGTGGCAGGTGGCCGTGGACCCGCAGCAACGGGGCAAATGGCACCCAATGAGTTGCCCGGTGCCGCACCCGCGCCGCCACCGTCAACAGGACCCATTCTTAAACCCCGCGAACCACGTTCCAAGGTCACCAGTAGTTCCAATCGCGGGAACGAGCAGGACCTGAACGAAGCCAAACGGGCGCTTCGCCGCGAACAGAATAACGCCAAAGGCGGGGGTGGTGAATGAGTCTTCAGCACATCGCACATTTTGGCAGAGATAAGTAAGCCGCTATGGCCAAGGATTTCAAAACCTTATTGCGCATGCGTAAATGGTCGCTTGATGACAAGCGCCGTGAGCTGGGCGAGATGATGGGGGTGCTTGAAAACCTGATTTCGGAAAAAGAAGCCCTTGCGCAGGCGCTGATTGCCGAACAGAAAATAGCATCCGAGAATCCCGAACTGGTCGGGTTTGCTTATGCCAGTTTTGCCAATGCGGTCATTGCCGAACGCGAAGCATTGGACGGGCACATTGCCGAACAGGAACGCAAGATTGACGCCTTTCGCGAGGAAGTGGCAGATGCCTTTAAGGACATGAAAACGGTCGAGATTGCAGAACGCAATCGGGTAGAAGCCGAACGCGCGGAAGAAGATCGCAAAGAACAGGAAGAACTCGACGAAATTGGTATGCGTTCGGCCACCCGTGATGACGGACTTATGTAGACGCGACCTTTTCCCCGGAAAGTTCGGGTTCCTTGTCAATCAGCATATCAATGAAAGCAGCTATATTGTTTTTCGCAGCACCTTCATTGGCGAGGCGTAACCGCTGAATTGCAAAGGGTGAATCACCAAAGGTTGCGGTGTGATCAGCTGGGATATTCTGATCAAAAATGGTTTTGCCACTTTGTTTGTCGATAACTTCATACCGAATGAGCGTCTTCACGGTCAAATCAAGACCGAAGATCGGTTGATCGACTTCCAGTAAGGTTACGCGCAGTTCGTAGGGTGCATCGCCTTCGAGCTTTGATAGAAGACCGGTGTTCTCAAGAGAAGCAATCAAGGCCTTTTCAAAAGCCTGACTACTGATTTCCGAGGTCCACATGGGGTTGGTTTCTTCACCGCCGTTAACGCGCGATACGGTAATGTTCCCGTGATATGCAGATGTCTCTGCTTGCGCAGTATCAACGCCTTCTGTGACGGTCATATTTTGAAATTCAGCAGGGGACGCGCAGGCACTTAAGATTGCTAAGCCAATGACGGCGGCAAGTTTCTTGATGGCAGAGTTCATCTTATCGTCTTCCTCATATCCAAGTTTGGGTTTGGATGATGCCGTTGATATCTGGCAACACTAAACAAGAAGACGATAAAATGAGTACACGCTCAAGTAGATATTTTCTGCTTTGGGGGATGGTCTTTTAAGCTGAGATATCCACCCCGGTTTCGATCCCGGTTACGCGTCGCAATTCATCTGGTGCGAGGGCAAACACGGTTTTGGGCGTGCCTGCGGCCAGCCAGATGGTCTTTTTTGTCAAAAGCTTTTGATCAAGCAGCGTTTCAACGGGTTTGGCGTGGCCAAATGGCGGCACGCCGCCGATGGCATATCCAGTCAGTTCGCGGACTTCCTGTGCGGTTGCCTTGCGCATTGGAAGGCCGATCAAGCCTGCTGCGCGGTGTTCATCGACCTGATTGGCACCGTTCATGATGATCAGCACCGGTCGCCCTGGCTCGGTGACGAAGACCAGTGATTTTCCGATCTCGCTGATGTCACATCCGATTGCGGCGGCAGCATCTGCGGCGGAATGGGTGCCATCGGGAAAAGAGAACACATCGATATCGCCAAGACCATGTTCGTCAAAGGCATTCTGTAAACACTGAGGGGGAGCAACTTTTTGCATTATGTACTCTCTTGCGCGCGGCGTTTGAGTTTTCGCTTCCTGTTCAGAAGGTTCAGCGTCTCGACCGATAGGCTAAATGCCATTGCGAAGTAGATGTAGCCTTTCGGGATGTGGATTGCGAGCCCGTCAAGCAACAGCACGAAACCAACCAGAATGAGAAAAGACAACGCAAGCATTTTGACCGAAGGATGCTTTTCGACAAATTCTCCAATGGTCTTAGCTGCGACCAGCATCACCAGAACAGACAAAACCACGGCAATCATCATGATTGAGATGTGATCAACCAGACCAACGGCAGTGATCACGCTGTCGAGTGAAAAAATGATATCGAGCAACATGATCTGTGCGATGGTCATGGCAAAGCCCGACATTATTTTCCCCGGACCGTGTTCTTCGGGTTCGTCAATGCTGTGATGGATTTCCTTGGACGCCTTGGCAATCAGGAACAATCCGCCGATAATCAGGATCAAATCACGCCCACTGATCTCTTTGTCAAAGGCGGAGAACAGCGGGGTGGTGAGTTCCATGACCCACGCAATGCAGGCCAGAAGCGCAAGCCGCATGCCCATGGCACCAATAAGACCGATCCGCCGCGCAGAAGCCTGCTGTTTTTGCGGGAGTTTGGAAACAATGACCGACAGGAAAACGATATTGTCGATCCCCAGAACAATTTCAAGCGCAGTCAGGGTCGCAAGACCCATCCACATATGAGGATCACTGATCCATTCAAACATGATTTTTTTCCCAAACAGGTATTATTGGCACATGGTCGATTGCAGATAAAATGTGAGGGCACAGCATCTAACGCAAGCGTGAATTGCTTTTAGCGTCCGAGTGTTGAAAAAATGACCATAACAAAAACAATCGGCTAACCTAACGGGCGTGCCTGTCGCGGGTGTTGCGGTTCGGTTGGTTATCAGACAAAGGGATCATTTAGGATGCGGTCAAAGATGCGCAGTTTCGTTTCAGGTTTTGCAGTGGCAGCTAGTATTGCCGCAGCGTCGATGCCAATGTCTGCTGTTGCTGACCCGGCACCTGATGTTGGAAATTGGCAATCGGTTCTTGAACAAGCGCGGGGGCAAACCGTTTATTGGCACGCGTGGGGCGGAGAACCACGCATCAATGATTATATCGCATGGGCTGGTGGTCAGGTTCTTGAACGCTATGGCGTTGAGGTTGTTCAGGTTAAATTGACCGATACCGCCGATGCGGTGACTAAGGTTTTGTCGGAAAAGACCGCAGGTGTTGATGATGGTGGTGCGGTTGATCTGATCTGGATTAATGGTGAAAACTTTGCCGCGATGAAGCGCAATGATTTGCTGTTTGGTCCATGGGTCGAGGAAACGCCAAACTTTGACTATGTCGATGTAGCGGGCAAGCCAACCGTGATTAATGATTTTACCGTCCCGACCAATGGGCTTGAAGCCCCATGGGGGATGGCACAGGTCAGTTTTTATTATGATACGGCAAAGCTTGATAGCGTGCCTAAATCAGCACAGGCATTGCTTGAATGGCTGGCAAAACATCCCGGACGGTTTACCTACCCACAACCACCAAACTATATGGGTTCGACCTTCCTCAAACAGGTTTTGACCGAGGTTGTTGACGACCCGAAAGTGTTGCAGCAGCCTGCCGACGAAGTGGACGCGCAAAAGGTTCTGACACCACTTTGGGGATACCTTGAAGATCTACAGCCGCTGTTGTGGCGCAATGGACAGGCCTATCCGCAAAACGGGGCGGCTATGCGGACCCTTCTGGCCGATAACGAAGTCGATATCGCGTTTTCATTTAGCTCGGGCGAGGTATCCTCGGCGATTGAGGCATTTGAGCTTCCCGATACTGTTCGGTCCTATGTTTTTGATACCGGCACGTTGGGCAATACCAACTTTGTCGCCGTTCCCTATAACGCGTCGGCCAAGGCTGGTGCGGTGGTTCTGGCAGATTTTCTGATGTCGCCCGAGGCACAATTGCGCAAACAGGACCCGCAATATTGGGGGGCGGATACCGTCCTTGCAATGGATAAGCTGCCCGCCGATATGCAAAACGCCTTTGCCAATCTTGATCTTGGGATCGCATCCCTGTCACCGGCTGAACGCGGTACGGTTCTGCCCGAACCCCATCCGAGCTGGATGAGCTTGGTCGAAACCGAATGGCAGAAACGCTATGGCGTGGTGCAGTAATCGCACATGCTGCGGTTTGTGCCGATCATCACCCTTTTCTTTATGGTCGGCCCGGTTTCCGCCGGGCTGATCGGGACTATTTTACCGTCCTTTGGCATTCTGCCGGCCTTGGGGGGCGATGGGGTCAGTCTTGATCCATGGCGGGCATTGCTGACCCAGCCGGGTTTGGATCTCTCCATTCGGTTGTCACTGATCAATGGCCTTGCCGCGACCTTGATCTCGGTTGTGATTGTCATGCTGTTTTGTGCCGCATGGCAGGGCACCCGCGTGTTTCGGGTGCTCCAGCGGTTACTGTCGCCGATTTTATCCGTCCCGCACGCAACGGCGGCCTTTGGTTTGGCGTTTCTGATCGCACCATCGGGATGGATTGCCCGGCTGGTTGCGCAGGTTGCCGGGTGGGACCGCCCGCCTGATCTGGCGATTATCCATGATCCGCTTGGTTTTGCGATGATTGTCGGTTTGGTGATCAAGGAAATCCCGTTTTTATTCTTGATGACTTTGGCAGCCTTGCCACAGGCCGATACAGATCGCACCGCACAGGTTACTGCCAGCCTTGGTTATGGTCGTGTCACCGGATGGTTCAAGGTCACCTTGCCGCGCATTTATCCGCAAATTCGTCTGCCGGTTCTGGCCGTTCTGGCTTATTCGACGTCTGTGGTTGATGTTGCGATCATTTTAGCCCCGACAACCCCCGCCCCACTGGCCGTGCGTATCCTTGGTTGGCTGTCTGACCCGGATTTGTCGTATCGTTTCATGGCATCAAGCGGCGCGGTTTTGCAGTTAGGGATCGTTTTGGTCGCCATGGGTGTCTGGATTGGCGGGGAAAAGATCGTTGGTGCGCTGGGGCGTAACTGGGCTGTTGATGGCAGGCGCTTGGCCCATGACGGGTGGCTGCGGCATGGGGCGGCCATATTGGCGATTGTTGCTGCTGGTGCTGTGATCCTTGGGCTGGTGGTTCTTTTGGTCTGGAGCATTGCCGGGTTCTGGGCTTTTCCTGATGTCTTGCCGCGCAACTTCAGCCTGCGACTTTGGGCGCGCGAGTTTGACGCGCTTGGCGATAGTCTTGCCGTGACATTAATGATCGGAGTGCCCAGCGTCCTTGTCGCCATTGCATTGGTTTTGGGATGTCTGGAAAATGAAGTGCGTACTGGGTCTCGACCGCGCAGGCGCGTCATGTGGCTGATATACTTGCCGCTTTTGGTGCCCCAGATCAGTTTCATGTTTGGCCTTCAGGTGTTTTTCACCCTTGTCGGGTTGGACCGCGCATTGTTTTCAGTGGTTCTCGCACATCTTGTTTTTGTTCTGCCGTACGTGTTTTTGTCGCTGTCTGATCCGTTTCGCGCACTTGATCCGCGCTATGGGCAAACCGCTTTGTGCCTTGGGGCATCACCAAACCGGGTGTTTTGGCTGGTCCGGTTGCCGCTATTGACCCGTGCTGTCCTAACGGCGATGGCGGTCGGGCTTGCGGTGACCGTGGGGCAATATTTGCCAACACTTCTGATCGGTGCGGGGCGGTTCGCAACCGTGACGACCGAGGCGGTCGCACTGGCGACAGGCGGCGATCGCCGGATGATTGGCATATATGGGTTGTTGCAGATGATGTTGCCCTTTGCCGGTTTTGCCTTGGCATTGCTGATCCCCGCAATTCTATTTGCACGGCGCCGTGGCATGGGTGAAAACAACAGGATATGAAGGCGGTATGAGCAAAACGCAGATGAAAAGCGGTCTTGAGCTGCGTGATCTATCGATCCGATTGGGGGATCGGGTGCTGGTGGATGTTGATCTTGTGATCGCACCGGGCGAGATCGTTACCCTTATGGGGCCAAGCGGGTCGGGGAAGTCCAGCCTTCTGGGACATATTTGTGGCACATTACCCCCGGTTTTTGATGTGCGGGGCGTTGTTCGCCTGAACGATACTGTGCTGGATGGTTTGGCGCCGCAGGATCGGCATGTCGGCATTTTGTTTCAGGATGATTTGCTGTTTCCGCATTTATCGGTTGGTGGCAATCTGGCGTTTGCGCTGCCATCCTCCATCAGGGGACAAACAGAACGACGTGCACGGGTTGCCGGGGCACTTGAAAGTGCGGGGTTGGCCGGATTTGCTGACCGTGATCCGGCGACTTTATCCGGCGGGCAGCGCGCGCGTGTTGCCTTGATGCGGGTGTTGCTGTCTGAACCCGGTGTTTTGTTGCTTGATGAGCCATTTTCAAAACTTGATCGTGGATTGCGCGATCAAATCAGGTCGTTTGTGTTTGATCTTGCACGCCAGAATGGTTTACCGACCTTAATGGTGACCCATGACCCTGAAGATGGGCAGGCGGCAAACGGCAGGGTGATTGCGCTTGATTAACGTGCCTTTGCCATGTGGCAAATGTTCTGGTCAATCTGGCCGTTTGGCCCTATAGCATCCTACCGCAAAGAATTTTCTTGGGTCTTTGCCATAAAATGGCCCACGCGGCATGGAGAATGTCGTGCATGTTTCCCGAAGAAATGTATGCAATTGTTCCCGATGCATTGGACGATGCCACCTGTGATCGTCTGATTACCGGGTTTGCCCATGAAATGGACGACGGCGGCCTTATTCAGGGGCAAACAGCCACGCATATCCGTCGGTCAAAAATCACATGGTTTAACGAAGAACAGGAACCGGTTGTGTCGCGTCGGATCATTGATTTGGTCGCAGATGTGAACCGCAACGTGTTTGACTTTATGCTGACCGATTTTGCCGAAGATGCCCAAATCGCCTGCTATTCCGGTGATCAACGCGGTCATTATGACTGGCACAGCGATGTTGGCGCATCCGACGTCGCACGACGGCGCAAAATGACCTTGGTGATCCAGCTGTCAGATCCCGATGAGTATGAAGGCGGTGCATTGCAACTCAATCCGGCGGGCCATGTTTTTGATGCGCCGATGACACGCGGAACCGCGATTTTCTTTCCGAGTTTTGTTTTACATCGGGTCGCCCCGACCACGGCGGGCCTGCGCTATTCCCTGACCCAATGGGTGCATGGTAATCCATTTCGCTAGGCCGAAATGATTAGCCCCGTGATCAGGTTTAATAGCGTTCCAACCGATCCAGAAGACGCGGGTTGCCCCATTTGGGCTGGCGATCTTCGAGTGCGGTTTCGTGATGGAAAATCTGGTCGTTATCGGCGGTTTGTTTGTCCAGACGCAGGCTGATCCAGCGTGGCACCAGTTCGTTGTTGAAATCATCCATCAACAGAACTGCCGAGCTTTCAAAGTTCTCAAACGGAATATTGGCAATCTCGGAGTAATATTCGGCAAGCGTATTGGTTTTAAGGATCAACCGGTCCGGAACATATCGCAGCGTCATACGCGCGGGAAAGACATTGTCTGCACCGGTCAAATTGCTTTGCAGCGTCACGACATAATCAATCTGCGGCCCGGGGTTGGGTTCGGTCAGGATAAGGTTTCGGCGCTGGAAGATTTCAAGCATGTCTTAATTACCGTGGTTGTGCCGCTGTAAGCTGAAAGAATAAGCGCCTGCGCGCATCCATAAAAGGCTTCATTTTGGAGGGGGCGAAAGCGTTAAAGTATCACGCCTCAATTCCGTGATGAGAATTTGGGCCATCATCGTCCGCAAGCGGGCCAATTTCGACAAAGCGTGAACCATCCTGAAACACCATATGGCCCTTGTAGCCAGATATTTGTAACGCATCGCGAAAGATGCCGCGGATGTCGTCGCGGTTATGGGGTTTAAGCGGATTTTCGGTGCGGATGATCAGGTCAAATGTGCTTTCTTCGCCTTTGACCAAGCCATCAAGCTGGGTGTGGCCGACCTCGCTAAAGGATAGATCAAGCAGGAAGCGCGTACCGGGCTCTTCCTTTTCGCCTTTTTCGTTTTCCCGATCCCCATGGCGCCAGCCGAGTTGCAGCTGTTCAATTTTATCGCCCATGTTGAACGGCATTGCCATAACACGCCAGCCATCGGGGCGTTCGTCTGCGGCCATGCCGCGCAGATGACCAAAATCACCTTCAAGCCTTTTAAATCCGCCAGCACCATCCGTATCGCCAAGTGCAGCAAGGCTGTTTGCTGCACGATCGCCCAGCCAGCCGCGCAAATTGCCACCCGGTCCGGTCATCGCGGCAAAGAAGAACATCATGGTGGCGGTTAGTTTAGGGCCGGCTTGTGGCAGGTTGTTCATCAAGGATGACGCCGCACCCGGATCATGTTGCTGTAATGCGCTGAGGGCCTGTTGCAGGCTGCCCCAGTCACGTGACAAGGCCGCAGTTTGACCCCGCATCATCAAATCAGCCTCGGTCATGGGCATGGACGTGGCAACGCGGCCACTGCCCGACGCATCGACACTAAAGGACAGCGTCGCACCCGTTGGGGCAGGCATTGGCAGTTTGATGCCGACAATGCCCGCGGATGTGCGCAAGGCGGTAAAGCCGTTTGGTAACATGCGGGCTTCGGCACTGTTGGATGGTAAAACCGTGCCGGTCAAAAGCAGGGCGGATGAGGATTGTCCGCCGGCCTGAAGCAAAACCGTCTGGTTTGGTGCGGTTGTCATTGCGGCGGTGGCCGCACCGCCGGCGGCAGGGTTGAGGACCTGTGCGGCCTGTTGTGGGGTGACAGTTCCCTGCCCAAGAAAAATCACCTGTGTCTGGCTGCCGACAGGAAGCAGGGTTCCGTTGGGCATGGTAAGGGCCGATGTGGTCACTGCCGAAAACGTCTGGCCGGGGGTAAGGGTGCTGCCTGTAATGTTACCGGCTGTTATTGCACTTCCGGTGGCGGTTGCACCGGGTGTCAGAGTCTGGGGAAGCAATTGCAGGCGCATGCCATCGGCTGGGGTTGTTGCGCCGCCTGGCATTTGCGCTGTTGTTTGGTTTGCGGTCGGAATGCGCGCCCAAATCAAATCACCCAGATTGGACGGAAGTTGAGTTGGCACCTTAACCGTGACCTGTCCCAGTGCAGTCGCAAGGGTCAACTGGTTTCCCGATTGCGATTGGACCCTTGCCTGAAGCAGGGTTTCCACTGGTAATTTTGCAATGGCCGCCGCGACTTTTTGCGGCGTGTCGTTGGTGACGGTTGCTGTGACCTGTGCCGGTGTGCCCGCCTGGCCGCCTTGGCCGCTGGTGCCAGCCGAAGCCTGTCCACCGACAGAAGGGCCTGGCGATATGGCTTGCGGTGGCAGGGTCATGACAGAATTATTCCTCGAGCAAAGTCTGCGCGATGGCCTCTATATCGTGGGCTGCATCGCAATTTGGATGACGCATCAAAAGCGGTGTCTGATTGCGAATGCATTCCGACACACGCGTATCTGAGCGAATAACACCCAGCAAAGGTGGGGAAATTTTCAGGAATCCCTCGCAGGCTTTCAGCAGCTTGTTATAGATCGCCTGACCTTCTTTTTTATCCTTGGCCATATTGACCACAACCCGGATATCGGTTTTTGGTCGGGCCATATGGGTGATCTTGATAAAGGCATAGGCATCCGTCAAAGACGTCGGGTCACCATTGGTGATGACAATGACGGTATTGGCAAGGCCGGTCATCTGACGCACGCCCTGATCCACACCGGCACCAAGGTCGATCAGAACCTTGTCATAGGATTTCCCTGTCTGGATAAGGTCATCAGACAGAGCCTGAAGTCGGGTGGCCGGAAGATTGGCAAGACTGCCCGAACCGCTTCGCCCGGCAATGATGTCAAAGCCGCCATCAGGGAATTTCGTGATGGCGTCCTTAAGACTGATGCGCCCGGCGATAACCCCGCCCAGATCATGTTTGGGCATCAGGCCAAGCTGGATGTCAATATTGGCAAGGCCAAGATCACCATCAAACAGCAATGCCTTGTGCCCTTCGAGAACCATGGCATGGGTCAGGGTAATGGAAAACCAGGTCTTGCCCACGCCGCCTTTGCCAGATGCGACGGCAAGAACATTGCGGCCTCTGGTACGCGGGGCAGATTTTGGTGTGGCATCGGACTTGGTCGTCATTTCATGACCTCGGAGAAGCTCGGTTTCGCGGTTTTGGCGCGATGGGACGGTATGAGAAGTTTGGCTAAGGCAAGGGGACTAAGCGCTGTCAGACCATCCGCAACCTGTGCCGTCATACTTACATTACAAAGGGAAAGATTTCCTGAATCTGCCCCGTATAACGCTCCGCCAAGGCGGGCGGCAACATCGAGGCGTGATATCATCAAACGCGTCGCGCCGCCATCGGCAAAGGCATTGGCGATATCAGCAGACTCATCTGCATCAATTCCCGCAGGATTAACCAGTATTGTCTCGTTTGGTATTGTCGAAAGGAATTCACAAAGCGTGCCAATTTCACTTTCGAGATACGGATTACAGCTGGCTGTATCAATTAGGATCATATCGGCTTCGCGAATTTCGCCAAATCGGGCTTTGAGTTCGTCGGCTGATTTGGCCTGAACCAGATCAATGCTTAGAATGCGGGTGAATGCAGAAAGCTGCGCCATGCCTCCGGCACGTTTGTAATCGGTTGTAATCACCGCAACTTTACGTTTTTTCATCACAGCACGGGCGGCGGTTTTGGCAACAGCCAACGTTTTCCCCGACCCCGGCGGGCCAACAAAGGCCAAAGCACGGGGGGTGTTTTTTTCCGGAAGTGGTGAAAAATCGAAAATTTCATCAAGTGCCCCGGCCAGCAATTGCTGGGCAGAGGCCGCAGCAGTTTCGCGCGCCATCAGATCACATAAACGAATGCGCAGCCGTTCGGGAAAATTATGCCGGGTCAAAGCTTCTTCTGCGGCATCAAGTTGTTCCTGCAGGGCAGGGGCATGTGTTCCATCATCATTGATATCGAAATCAGGATCATGGTCAAGGGCAGCCGTCAGGCGCACGCCACTTCCCGGAATATCCTGCGTTGATACAATGATTGCATCAGATCCCATGTGTTCTTTAACCAGCGCCATGGCTTCTGTCATGGTGGGGGCAGTAAAGGTCTTAAGACGCATTTATACCCTCCTTACTGGTTGTGCCCGGCATCGGGCGTATGGATTTGGTGCGGACCATCAGATTTGCCCCAGGGTTTTAAGTTGCGCCTTGGGGTGAATTTCGTTTTGCGACATGACCACAGTGGTCGGGCGGAAACGCTCAACAATTGAACGGACATAGGGGCGAATACCCGGACTGGTCAGAAGGACGGGTGATTCTCCCATCATGCCCAATCGTTCAAACGTGGTGCGCACCTTGTTGATGAATTCCTGAAGCTGGCTTGGTGGGATGGAAAGTTGCTTTTCCTCACCCGACCCCACCAGACTTTCGGCAAAAATCTGTTCCCATTGTGGGGACATGGTCACCAGCGGGATGACACCATCCATATTGGTGTTCACATCCGATAACTGACGTGCAAGCCGTGAACGCACATGTTCGGTCATAAAGGTCGGATTGCGGGTAAAGGCGGTTGCCTCGGCCACACCTTCAAGAATCGTCGGCAGATCACGAATGGACACGCGTTCGGTCAAAAGGTTTTGCAGAACGCGCTGAACACCGCCGACCGATACCTGACCCGGTACGATGTCTTCGACCAGTTTCTTCTGATCGTCATCAAGTTCATCCATTAGTTTCTGGGTTTCCGCATAGGACAGAAGTTCTGGCATGTGATCTTTGATGACTTCGGTGATATGCGTCGTGATCACTGTTTGCGGATCAACCACTGTATAACCGCGGAACATGGCTTCTTCCTTCATGCCCTGTTCAATCCACATGGCAGGCAGGTTAAAGGTTGGCTCCATAGTCTTTTCGCCCGAAAGCGTGATTTCCTCGCCGCGCGGGTCCATCACCAGCAACATGTTTGGGCGCAAATCACCCCGGCCGGCTTCGATTTCCTTGACCCGCAGCACATAGGTATTGGCGGGCAGTTGCATGTTGTCCTGAATTCGGACCGACGGCATGACAAAGCCCATGTCACCGGCAAGCTGACGGCGAAGTGCCTTGATCTGATCGGTGAGTTTCTGACCGCGTTCGGTACTGATCAGAGATAGCAAGCCATACCCGAGCTCAAGGCGCACATAGTCCATGCGAAGGGAGTTGGCGATGGGTTCTTCGGGCGGCGGCGCAGCGGCGTCTGCCGCGGCTTTGGATTCCTGTGCGACGACCCGATCCGCACTGTCTTTTTGTTTCTTACCCATGCGATAGGCAAGATAGCCCAAGCCAATGGCAAGGCCGAGGAACCAGACCATCGGGATGCCGGGCAAAAGCGACATGCCACCCATCAGAGCCGCAGCAACGCCAAGAGCCGCAGGATAGTTGCTCATCTGGCCGAAAACAGCCTTTTCCGTTGCCCCGTCAAGACCGCCTTTGGTGACCAGAAGGCCGGCAGCGGTCGATACAATAAGGGCCGGGATCTGCGATACCAGACCATCACCCACCGTCAGGATCGTGTATGTTTCGGTGGCTTCGGCAAGGGACAAGCCCATCTGGGCGGTGCCGATAATGATACCGCCAACCACGTTGATGAAGGTAATCAGGATACCGGCAACGGCATCACCACGGACGAACTTGGATGCACCATCCATAGACCCGAAGAACGAACTTTCATCTTCGAGTTCTTTACGCCGCGCCTTGGCCTGTTCTTCGTTGATCAGGCCTGATGACAGATCCGCATCAATGGCCATCTGCTTGCCGGGCATAGCATCAAGGGTAAAGCGGGCGGCGACCTCGGCGATACGGCCTGAACCCTTGGTGATCACGACAAAGTTGATGATGACCAGAATGGCAAAGACAATAATCCCGATCACGAAGTTGCCGGAAATCAGGAAACTACCGAACGCCTCGATCACCGCACCAGCGGCATGTGTGCCTTCGTGCCCGTGCCCGAGAATTAGACGCGTGGTCGCGATGTTCAATGCCAGTCGCAACGAGGTTGCCACCAGAAGGATCATCGGGAACGAGTTGAATTCAAGCGGTTTTTGAATGAACAGCGACGTCATCAAAATCAGCACGGAAAAGCTGATCGACAGAGCCAGCATGAAATCAAGCAACCAAGGCGGCATCGGGAACATCATGACCACAAGGATCATGATGAAACCAAGCGCCATTGCGATATCGCCGCGCTTCAACGCCGAGGAAACACGCGCCTGAATACCAGCCATATTCAGCCCGCCACCGCCGGAGCCGTCAGACCCGCCTGATCCAGTCGGTGTGATGTCTTGACCTTCGGCCATTGTGTTTGCTGGTTATCCTGTTGGTTACGCGTGTTTGGTGACGGTTCTTTTACCCCTGCATATGGGGAGTGATGATCATGATTTCATGGTCAGTCGTGACCATCACCCGGGGCGGGCACAGCAAGTCCGTCGTCGGTATATTGCCGCAACTTGTTACGCAATGTCCGAATGGAAATGCCAAGAATGTTTGCCGCATGCGTCCGATTGCCAAAGCAGTGTTTCAGCGTATCAATGATCAGATCACGTTCAACCGCAGCCACAGTCCGCCCAACGAGGGAGGATGTGCCCGATCCGTTTTCTGCTGTGTTTTGGGCATCGACGTTGTCTGTATTGGCATCGTCAGAGGACGTGTCATCAGACTCAACCGAGTGTTGCGCGGGTGCTGATGGCGCGCTTGGCTTATAGGCCGATGAGGCCGCACCATATGCCGCGTTGGCATTGGCATAGGCCGAACTCGCCCGGCTGGACGGCGAGGTGGTAGAAGGGGCTGGTGACGCTGGTTCAGTTGCCGCCGGCGCAGCAGGGGATGGGGCTGGTGCGCTTGCTGTGCTGCCCGTCAGTAAGATCGCTTCGGGACCGATTTCATCCCGGCCAGCAACCAGAACAGCGCGATGCAGAGTATTTTCAAGTTCACGCACGTTGCCGCGCCAGTGATGCGACAGCAACCGCTGGATCGCCAACTGGCTGATTGGGCGCAGCGGCATGTCGTTGGCTTCGGAATACTTTTTGACAAAGAATTCGGCCAGAACCGGAATATCGTCAGGGCGTTCGCGCAAAGACGGAATATCGAGGTTAACGACATTCAAACGGAAATAAAGGTCTTCTCGGAAGTTGCCTGCGTTGACTTCGGCCTCAAGATTACGGTTCGAGGTTGCCAGAATACGCACATCGATTTTAACCGGGCTTTTACCGCCAAGCCGATCGATTTCCTTTTCCTGAATGGCACGCAGCAATTTTGCCTGCAGGCGGACGTCCATTTCGCTGATTTCATCAAGCAAAAGGGTTCCGTTGTTGGCTTCTTCGAATTTACCGATCCGCCGCGCCTGCGCGCCGGTAAAGGCGCCTTTTTCATGGCCGAACAGTTCGGATTCCAGAAGATTATCGGGGATGGCTGCACAGTTTACCGCAACAAACGGTTTGTCCGCGCGGTTTGATTTGCGGTGGACAAAGCGCGAGATGATTTCCTTACCGGTACCACTTTCACCCGTGATCAGGATGGAGGCCGAACTTTTGGCAACTTGTGTCGCCAGACGCAGGGTTTCGGCCATCTTGGGATCGCGATGGATCAGCGCATGGCTTTCTTCGGTAACGGCTTCGAAAATGGCGGCAATCAGGTCGGCTTCGGGGGGAAGGGGGATGAATTCCTGAGCACCGGCCTTAATGGCGTTTACGGCACCATTGACGTCATTTCCGACACCACAGGCAACAACCGGCACATTGATGCGTTCCTGAGAAATCGCATCAATAAGGGCTGCGACATCAAGGGTGATGTCGGCCATTACAACGTCGATACGGTTGCCTGCCCGCAGGATATTAAGCGCAGTTGTTACGCTTTCGGCCAATTGTACCGAAGCGCCGCGCGCCATAGCGATCTTGCTGGCTGCGCCGATCTGTCCGCCCAGTCCACCAACGATCAGTACCTGCATAGTCTCATCTCTTTCCGATCATTTTCAATTGGCCGCGAAAGCCGCTTTGACAAAGAGAAGTTCGGGGCCGAAAGTTCCAAGGTGTTGATCAATCAAAATAGCTCACGCGTTTTGAGGGCGGCAGGATCGAGTTGATCAGCATTTCCAGACGACGGGGGTTTTCCTGACGACCGATGGATACGGCCCCCACCATGTAAACTGAATTTAGAAGTTCTTCGTCGTTCGAGTTACGTTCAAGTTTACCCGCCAGCGGCATGAAGACCATGTTGGCCAAAACTGCACCATAAAAGGTTGTCAAAAGTGCAACGGCCATCGACGGGCCGATGGAAGACGGATCATCAAGGTTACCAAGCATCTGCACCAGACCGATCAGTGTGCCGATCAGGCCCATTGCCGGGGCAACGTCACCAGCCTTACGCAGAATATTGGCACCTTTTTGGTGACGACCGATGGTGGCGTTCATGTCTTTGCGCATGATCGCTTCGACTTCTTCGGACGGGGTCCCATCGACAACAAGCGAAAGGCCCTTCCACAGGTATTCTTCGCTTTGCAGGCTGTCGAGGTGTCCTTGCAGGGACAGAACCCCACCTTTACGGGCGATTTCAGCCAATTGCAAAATCTGTAACGCGGCGTCTCCCGGATTGCGCGATTTATGGAAAATCGTACGCATCAGGATCTTGCCGGAACCAAGGAACTCACCAAGCGCAAAACTGACGGCCGTAATCGACGCAGTACCGCCAATAACAATTAGAACAGACGGGATATCAATAAAGGCGCCAGGTGAACCACCGAATACAATTGCGGCAATCACAAGTGCAAAGCCAACGACCAGTCCCCCGACTGTCGCAATATCAAATGACGTCTTAGTCCCCCCTTCCGCCATAGTCGCGTATCCCTTCTTGCGTTAGCTTTTTTCAGACTTGATGATTTCCGTCATGGTGACACCAAGACGATCTTCCACAACCACCACTTCGCCACGAGCGACCAAACGGTTGTTGACATATATATCAATAGCTTCACCAACTTTACGGTCAAGCTCTACGACAGCACCACGACCAAGTTTCAGCAGTTGGCTTACCTGCATGGTTGCTTTTCCAAGCACCGCTGAAACCTGAACGGGAATATCATAGACGGCTTCAAGGTCTTTGGACGTCTTCATCTGTTCGCTGCCGATATCTGCAGCCGCCAGAAGTTCCGTGCCTTCGCCTTCAAAATCGTTATCGCTGTCTTCGAGATCCGAGAGTTCAATATCGTCGTCTTCAGCCATTTTCGTCTCCTGCGTCTTTGGTCGATTGCTTCACAGTAGCCCGATCATCTGCTCGGGGCGAATGTGGCGCCTGTCCATTTTCAGGATTTCCGTCCTGTTCAGCAGACGCGCCCGGGGTCGGGTTGGCAGATTGCGGTTTGGTTGGCCCGTCGGTCTCAGGGCTATGCGTCTGATGGGCGGCACCGTCGCCCTGATTGGTCGGTGGCGTTTCATCCTCGTTCGTGTTTTGCGCCAGGTCGGCGGCATCTTGTTGTGTCGGCGCAGTTACCGCTGCCTGATCATGGTTTTGTTCTGTGTGCTCTGTCGATGTGGTGTCTGCGACAGGATCGATCAGTGTTTCCGGCGCATTATCAAGTGTCGGCATTGCATCATCTGGCGATGTTTGCACATTCCGCAGACTGGTGCCATCGCCTTCTTTTACTTGATGTTCTGATGGGTCGGAAGGTGCGCTGTCCTGGGATGTGTCCGAGGTAACATTTTGCGGAACCTCATGGGCAACATCCAAGGGCACCTCGCCTGCGTCATCTGCCGATAAATCCGTTGTCACAGACGAGTCATCCGCAGACGCGGATACTTGGTCCGAGGCGTTTGGTACCGGATTCGGTTCGTTGTCTTCTTCGTCTGCGGGAACCTGAGATGCTTGTTGATGCTCAGGGTTCGCAGCCGGTGCCTCATCGGGCAGGCGGGTTTCCTGAATGTCGGGATCGCCCATATCACTTTCGGCAAGGTCGTGTTCCTCGCTGTGAAGGCCGAGTGCGGTATCAATGATGTTGTTGATTTCCGCCCATACACGGCTGCTATCGCGGACAGCTGTGCCATCACCCCATGACACCATACAGTCACCGGGTGCTACATCCGGCTCTCCGACAACCACAACATTACCGGAAAAACCACGTGATAGCGCGATCTGCTGGGCACTGTCTGAAATTGTCTGTTCAAGATCGGGATGGACCTTGATCATGACTTTGGGTGCTTCAAACAGATTGGCCAGACATTGACGGACGATGTCTTCGATTTCAGTCAGTTCATATTGTTTTGACCACGCCGGGGCCAGTTTGCGCATTACGCCCAGGGCAACATAGATGGCGTCTTCGTTGATCCCTGCGTTGGCACGTTTTTGCTGTTCGTCGATCTGGGCAAGTTTTTCGCCAATAACGGCCTGACAATCTGCCGACGCTTTTTCAAGTGACGATAGGATTTCCTGGCGACCCTGTTCCAGGCCCTGTGCGTGGCCTTCGGCCAATGCTTGCTCACGAGCGGCATTTTCGGCTTCGGCGATCATTTGTGCAGATTGTTCTTCGGTATAGATCGCCGGTGGGGGAGGTGGTGCTTCCTCCTCTTTTTTCTTTTTCTTCTTTTTGCCCATTTCGTAATGCTCGTCATCGCCGCCCGATGAGCGAATGACATTGTCTGCATCATCAAAACTTAGAGCAAATGTGAACTTTTCAATGGCCGTCATATCGAACCGCTAAACCGCCTTGAGCAACATAAGGGGGCAGCCACTGGCTGCCCGTGAGACGTACAGCTGGCTGGATCATTAGCTTTCCTGATACAGCCAGTTGCGAATAATCGCGAGAGCTTCCTCAGGATGTTTTTCGACAATCTCGCCAATTTTCTTGACCGAGGATGCTTTTACGCGGCCTTCGACCATGGAAAGATTGATCAATTCTTCGCCGTCATCCATGCCCGGTGCCATTGGTACGGGTGCTGGGCCTTCAAGTGCTGGTGTGCCGTCTGCTGTCATGTCTTCAGAAAGCAACTGGCGCTGTGCCATATCAGCCGCACTTGGAAGGGTTTCAAACGCACGTGTGAGCAACGGGCGCACCACCAGCAGGATGACGAGGATCGCGACAATGGCCAGCACCAGCATTTCTGCAATGCGGAAGATTTCAGCCTTGTCGAGACCGAGGAAGGTTTCGATGTCTTCATCCGGGAACAGATCGGCAGTATCAACAAACTGCATGTTGATGACTTCAACCTGATCGCTACGCTGCGGGTCATAGCCGATGGCACTTCGCACGAGTGCGGCTATTTTTTCCAGATCCTCGGGGGTGCGTTCCTGATAGAGGCGTTCGCCATTTTCATCAGTGGTATAGGTGCCATCAACCAAAACCGCGACAGTTACCCGTGAAATCTCGCCGATTTCCTTAACCTGCGTCGTGGTGGTTTTGGAAATCTCGTAATTCACCGTTTCTTCAGACCGGGTTTCCTGACTTTGCGTACCTGAACCCGCACCGCCATTAAGGTTGGGATCGGGCAGGTTATTTTGCAAGGTTACCGGATCGGCCCCCTCGGTCTCTGAATTGGTGGAATTTTCGTCAATGGTTTGGCTGGACCGTACAACCCGTTCATCGGGATTGAAACGTTCATTGGCCGTGGTGATCTTGTTGAAATCCATTTCGACCGATACTTCGGCACGGACTTCGCCATACCCCAAGGATCGCGACAAAAGGTCTTCGATGGTGTTGCGCAGGCGGCTTTCATTGCGAATGCGCATCTCATCGGCTGACTGTGTCAGGAACGTTGAAGACTGTTGTTCGCCATCACCACGTGCGAGAAGACGACCACGTTCATCAATGATCGACACTTTGCCGGGATCAAGTTGAGGAACCGCAGCGGCGACAAGATGTTGAATGGCGACGACCTGTTCGGGTTTAAGTTCTCCACCCGACATTTTCACCGCAATAGAGGCGCTGGCTTGCTGGGTTTCGCGCGAAAACATCTGACGTTTGGGCAGAACAAGATGAACCCGGGCATGCTGGATCGACTGGATTGAGGCGATGGTACGGGCCAGTTCGCCTTCAAGTGCGCGGACATGATTGATGTTTTGTTCAAAGCTTGTCGCGCCAAAGCCGTCAGCATTGTCAAAAACTTCATAGCCGACGGAACCGCCTGCGGGCAGGCCGCTTTCGGCCATGGTCAGACGCATGCGGTTAACCTGATCGGACGGCACAAGAATTTCTGTGCCGTTATTGAGCAGTTGATAGCTGACTTGCTGATCTTCGAGCCGGTTGACGATTTGGCTGGCATCAGCTGGATCAAGGTCGCGGTACAGCAGTTCCATGTTGGGCGCTGAAACACGCAGGATCAGGAAAGCAAAGAAGACAAGCAGCAACACCCCGACGCCGCTCATGGCCATCAGACGTGTTGGTCCCAAAGTCTTTAGCGTTTGTAACAAGCCGTTCACTTTCGACTGCCCCGCACCTAGATTTATACTGTCCCCGGTACTGATCGCTTCACACAGAAAGGGACCAGTATCAACAACGAATAGTTCTCCATGCTGAAGAACAGGTTAACAACCGGCAATTTTTGCCGGGTTGGGTGATTCAAATTCGTCAGTGATTTGAATCGTTTGGATGTTTTCTGACCGGGTTCGACTGCCCTTTATGTAGTGATTCTTTGCCAAAAAAGAAGCCCGGCAGTTTTGCCGGGCGAGTCTCTGTGCATTTGGCGCGCTGCAAGACGCATGATCGCACGGTGCAGAGTATCAATTATCGTTTGATGCTGATCAGCTCATCAAGCATTTCGTCGGTTGTGGTGATCGTTTTGGTATTTGCCGAATAAGCACGTTGGGTGACGATCATATTGGTGAATTCTTCAGCCAGATCGACGTTTGACCCTTCAAGAGCTGAGGCGACAACGTTGCCTGCACCATTCAGGCCCGGTTCGCGCAGCAGATAGTCGCCCGACTCACGGGTTTGGCGATAGACGTTGCCGGTATGGTTTTCCATCTCATCGGCGGCCTCAAAGGTCGCAATTGCCAGCTTGTAGACCGGGCGTTTGACGCCGTTGGCAAATTCGATCTGCAGGAAGCCTTCTTCGGTGAGGGCATAGTTTACCATGGTGCCAGCTTGCGCACCGTTTTGGTTGATGAAGTGCGTGGTATAGTCAACGTTGTTGCCGTTGGCATCTGCGCCAGCAGCAAACTGTGTGATACCGTTGCCAAGGCCGATGGTGCCGAAATCAAGGTTGATGGCACTGGCATCAGATCCATTGGTCCATTCTGCCGAGATATCGGCATCGGTCAAATCACCGGTCGTCCCGACCGTGACTGCACCAATGGTGGCTGCGACACCATCAAAGGATTGCAAGTTCCCTGAACCGTCGAAGGTGATGGTCCCGGCCTGGATCAAGCCATTTGGATGGTCGGTTGCATCAAGTTGGCCGGCTGTGGTGTTGCCAGTCAGCTCAAAGCCCCAACGGTTCTGACCCAGTTTGACAACTTGCAGGTTGACGGTATGGGCGGAACCCAGCGAGTCATAAATTGTGACTGGCATGGTGTTGTCTTCGGCAATTGTTCCTGTTGCCAAATCACCCGCAGTGTAGGTGGCGGCCAATGTGCCAGGTACGCCGGGGATGCCAAGAGCGGTGAGCGGTGTGCCGGTCGCGTTGGCAAAGACCACATCTTGATCGGCAAATGCACCAGTAAGGGTCAGTGTATCATTTGTACCTGTCGTGGTGGTGGTGGCTGCAATCCCGGTTATCGCACTGATTGCAGATGCAAGATCTTCGAGCGTGTCGCCGGTATTGATCGTGATTGTAGAGGTCGTGCCGTCATGCGTAATTGTGAACTGGTCGCCGTTGGCGATGCCGGCTAATGCTGTTAGGTCCGTGGTATCATAATCGATGCCAGCAGTGGCTGAAGTCGCTGTGCCGCCAGTAACAGCTGTCTCATCTGAGTTCAGGTTTGCGCCAAACTCAAGTGATGTTGTAGATGCGGCCGCTGTCAGGATCGAGTTGATATCAAGAACCTGAAGATCGGTTACAGCCGAACTGTTCGATGTGGTGAGGTTGCCGCTTGTATCGAGCAGCTGACCTTCGCGATCTGTTGCCCACCCTTGAACATAATAGCCAGCGGTATTGCGCAGATAACCATCATCATCGGGCTTGAAATCACCCGCACGGGTAAAGAACAGCTCGTCATTGGTGCCCGGTGAGGCATTGTCACGCACGATGAAGAAACCATCGCCGGAAATTGCCGCAGCCGTGGTTGAGGAGGTTGCCTGAAGCAAACCCTGTTTACTGATCAATGCCGTCGGATGGAAGCGAACTCCGCCCGGCGTATAGCGCGTATTGCTTGCGGGTTCTGTTACCAGCGTGGAAAAACGCCCAACCGTGCCTTTATAGCCGACCGTATTGAGGTTCGAGATGTTGTCCGAGATGACGCCCAGGTTCTGAGACTGCGCATTCAGGCCGGAAACACCGGAAATCATTGCACCAAAAAGGCTCATTTTTCTTCTCCTACACCTACAAGGTGTTCATCAAATCCAGTTGAATGCGGCCTTAGGCTGCTTCGTCTTGTTCATCGGTATCGGAACCATCATCCGTTCCCGGATCCGTTCCGGTATCCGTACTGTTCGCGCCCAGTTTAACGTTGGTAAGGGTCGAGAACGGTACAGCGACATCGCCGATGCGCAGATAAATGTCGTCATCATTAATATCGACACTGTCGACAGAGCCAATGATGCCAATCGCCGTAGAGGCAGGCTTGCCTTTTTCATCTTTGAAGGTATCGCCGTTTGCAGCCATCGGTTTGAGAACCAGCGTGTATGCACCTTCAGCTTGAGCAACACCGCTGTTGTTCTTGCCATCCCAGTGGAAGCTCTGAAGGCCGGAAACATCGGTGAGTTCTTCGGAGTAGACAGTTGCACCGGACTGATCCTGAACCTGCAGCTGCAGGCGCGGAACTTCGGGCGAGATGTTGTATTTGTAATTAAGCTCGCCGCCATCTTTAAGCCAGTTGGTATCCCCAACAGCTTCAATTTCGGCACCGACATAGGACAGAGCGGATAGCTGGCGCTGCTGACTTTGCATGGCCAACAGGTTTTCGAGGTTCTTGTTGCTCTGAATACCTTGTTCAACTTGGGCGAACTGGCTCAACTGGTCAGTGAACTTGTCACTTTCCATTGGCGATGTCGGATCCTGATTCTTAAGTTGCGTGGTTAGCAGGGTCAGGAACGTATCAAAGTTCGCCGAAAGCTGATTGGCAGAGCTGTTTGATGCGGCGTTGGTATCATTCGTTGAAAGACCAACGTTGGTTAAGGATGAAATGGCCATGGGCTTGTCCCTCTACCTTTCCTATATCCGAATATCGACAAGGCCGTTGGGATTGATCCCATAGCCAATGCCAACATGTTCGGCGAGTTCGGCTCCGCTCAGGACATCGCCATCATCGGGGCTGCTGCCCTGATTGGCTGTCATCTGAGATCGACCATTGCCATCCTGACCTTGGCCACCTTCATTCCTGTGCTCGAAGGTGAAGCTTTGACTGTCTGCATTAAGGCCGGCATCTTTAAGAGCCTGCTGTAATGCACGAGAATCCTGACGCAGCATATCCAGCGTTTCACGGGTATCTGCCTGAATGACACCTTGAACACGGCCATCGTGACCGATTTCAAGTTTCACATCGACGCGACCCAGATGTTCCGGGCGAAGCTGGACCGAAATTTTATCGACACCTTCACTCGCCGCATTGCGGATTGAAACCGCGACCTGCTGCTGAACCGGCTGAGCCGGGGCCTGACGTGCTGTCTGACCTGTAAGGCCGTTGGTACCAGCCTGATTTAGACTGTTGGTACTGTTGACCTGCCCGTTAACGGCTTGTGCCGATCCATCTGTAGCTGTTGTTGCCGTAACGGCGGTATTTCCATTAGCCGTCGCCGCCTGAGGCTGGGGCGATGTATTGGTGGGCGCTTGTGCGCCTGCCGCTGCGGCCATGGCTTGCTGTGCGGCCTGTGCCGGATTGCCTGCAGACTGTTGTGTGGTGCTGGCATTGGTGCCAGCTGTAGCCGTATTGGTCGTCGTCGCATTTGACGGCGTTTCCGTTTTGCCTTTGCCGTCTCCACTCATGGAGTCAACAACGCGCGAGAGGAACTTGTCGGATGACAGCTCGTCTCCCGTGGCATCGCCTTCACCTGCGGCGTTCATCGCCATTTTGACCGATGCGCCAGCGGCGGGCTGCGATAGTGCGGTTGAGCTCATCAATCCGTCGGTGGTGCCGTCAGAAGCAGCACCATTGGCCGTCATGCCAGCGGCAGGTTGACCATTATTCGCCGCTGCTGAGTTCTGTGCTGTACCAGATACTGCGACCGTCTGTGCCTTGGCATTTGCAAGAGCGAGTGCTTCTGGCGATCCCGGAAGTGGCACTGCCTGAACCGGCTGGTTCGGGTCGACGACTGTGTTATCGGCGACGCCGTCTGTTTTTGTCGCTTCGCCTGTACTCTGGCTATCTTCATTGGTTACAGTATCAGAAGATGTTTCCTTGGCGGTGCTGGCGTCATCGCCCGATGCATCGGGTTCGTTGCTTGCCTGTGCGTCCGGATCGCGCGGCGTATCGTCGCTGCGATCAGCGCTGACATCTTGATGTTCATCGGGTTTCTGTTCGCGGACCTCGGCATGATCGTCTTTGTCGATATGGCGCGGTTCGTCGTCGCGGCGCGCGTTGCGTGCGTCGTACTCGTCAGCGGCATCGTTGTTATGAAGATGCGCTTTTGCGTCTGAGCGGTTTTTCTCCCAGTTGCTCTGGGCAGATTTTGCCGCGTCATTTTTGATCTGCGCGTTACGTTCAGACCAATTATCTTTGACTGAATTCATCACGTCGCCAAAGCCAGAACCGGCACTTTCCTGCGCGCTGGCGCCAGGAATAGAGACGGTTGGCATAATGCTGTTTGTAATCGCAGAGCTGTTCATAATTTCGGTCCTCATCGAAACAGTGTCAGAACATTTGCAATTGGCGGGCCAGTTTTAAGTGTTAACAGAATCCTTAGATTTTCAGTGTGTTAGCGCACATTAGGTCCTTGGGGTAAAATTTGCCGAGCGGATGCTCTTCATCCAACAGGGCAAAAACGCCCGTGTGAGTTTAGGGAGACACGTCTGATAGGTGAGATGGAAGATAGAGCAGGGCAGAGGACACAATAAGAAAAAGCCCCCGGCATGGCGGAGGCTTTCAAAATCTTACTTAATATGTCTGCGGTCTACATGGCCTAATTAGGCCGAGATCGACAACGTTGACTTGGCAGGGGCCGGAGTTTCATCGCCTGCCGGTTTTCTTTCGCCAGTCGGCTGTGCCGGCTGACCTTGCTGTACAGCCATGATCGCTTGACGAAGTTCGCCTTCACTTTTTTCAGACAAAACATACCAAGAATCTCTGATCGGCCTGAGAAGCCCGATGACTTCTTCTGCAGCCTGAACGTCGTTGTGGCGATCAACATCCATCAACCGAATAAGACAATGGGAATAAAGCTGTTCAAGATTGAATGCGATTTCACCCCCTTGATCCATATCGAGGGTCTTTGACAGATGGGCAATCAGTTCCTGCGCGTTGGAGTTCGCATTACAACGGGCCTGAATATCTTTACGCTCAATTGCGCTTTGGGCTTCTTGCAAGCGCGACAAAATTTTCTCATACAACATGAACACCATCTTGGCCGGTGAGGCTGTATTAACTTGCTGCTGCTTGTAAGTATGGGCGGCGTGTTCGTTCATGAGACACTCCTTAGTCTACGGCTCGACATGCTAGTGTGCATGTATGGCGGACAAAAGTTAACTGTTTTCTTTGCCTGCAGCCATCAACTCATCGAGAGAACTCTGAATGTTCTTCATTCGCGCAAGGGCAGATTCCATCGCAATGAACTTATCCATAAGGACTTCTCGCTGTCCGGCGAGGCGTTCGTCAATCCTATCAACCTTGTCGCCATAAGATGTATTTTGCGTCTCGATTTCCGAGATTTCCTGAGACAAAAGCCCGTTTTCGTCGTCAAGAATGGAATCAAGTTCAAAGAAGAACTGAGATCCCAAACCCTTGCTGGTGGTAATGGTTGCAGTGTCTGCAGCCATTTTGTCACCACCGTAAAACAACTTAAGGCCGTCTTCGGTTGTAAAGCTTGATCCACTATTGATCGTTGCAACATTACCAAACGTTGTAACGCCATTGACCGTCTTGTCATAGGTGACACTGTTGATGTCACCAGCAGATGCATCAATGGTAAATTCGTACGTTGCGGCACTTGTCTTGCCACTAAAACTGGTCATGCTGACGTCAGAATTATCCGACTTGCCCCGGAATAGGAATAAGTCCATCACTTCGCCTGGATTGTTCAGAAGTGCTGCGTTTAAAGCGGTTTCGTCAATTTCCAGCGTTTTTGAAAGTGTCGGATCTGCATTTGCACCATAGCTAACGAAATCGATTCCAATTTCCGCAAGCACAGTATAATCGTCTTTGCCCGGTCGGTCGGTTACGCCGTCAGCGAATGAGCCAGCAATCTGTTGCAATGCGGCTTCAATACTTTTGACTGAGGAGTTGCCCAGCAATATCGCATCGTCAGATGCCTTTCCTGTGGACGTATCGACAAATGTCTTTTCGTTCACAAAGGATTGAACTGCATTATAAGCTTCGACAAAATCAAGGATGGCTGTTTTGGCCTGATTAAGGTCCTGCTCAATGCCAATGGTCACCGTTGTTCCAGGTTCTGCATCGTACAGGCTTATAGATAGGCCATCTATCAGATCGGAAAATTCATTTGATCCACGGGTTACTGAAATGCCGTCAAGCTTGATCAACGCATCATTGCCATCATCAATGACATTTGCTGCATCGATGGTGGTTGCATCGGTCAAAACACCAAGACTCTGAAGAACCGAACCCGTATCGTCGCTAAAGGACATACGATTGGCGACACCTTCTTCAGTTGACGTGAAGATGATTGTACTTTCGGTAGCGGAAACTTTGATAACAGATGCCTGTACGCCGGTGTTATCCTTGGCATTGTTGATTTTGTCTCGAATATCCTGAAGCGTGTCACCAGCATTTACTGTAATGCTGGCACTGCCGGTACCACCCGTAATGGTAAATTCACCCGTTCCGGTAAGGCCGGTAACGTCAGCGCCTGCCGCCACAGCCTGCGTGTCACTTGAAAGCTTGTGATTGCTGGCAATCTGATCAATTTCGAAGGTGTAGCTACCGGACTCGGCAGCATTTGTTGCAGTAACACCGATCAGAGATGCTGCAGTCGAACCGTCGGAAGAGGCAAAGATTTGCTTTGATTCGAAGACGTTTTTGGAATTGTCATAGCTCGTGGCACCATAAAGATTTGCCATCGAGTCCTTAAGTGTTCCCATAAGCGTCTGCAGCTCTTTGAGCGCGACAAGCTTTTCGTCATTTTTCTCAATACGAGATTCAAGATTGTCTGCCGGAATACGACGTGCTGCAATCATCTGGTCAACGGTATCGACAAAGTCGATATTCGAAGACCCACCAGATAGCTGTACGCGACCATTTTCGCCGACATAAATGTTATTTAGGTTTAAGCTACTCATTGGTTTAGCTCCCTGGGCGCTATCAGTAGGCTTCACTGTAAGCTTGCATTTCCATCAACCAATTGGTTGGAGCAAGAAGCGTGCCGACTGGTGCCCAATCACCTTATTAAATTTCTTCGTCCACAACACTGCCGAGGTATTCACGCATCTGGGAAAACAGCTGCTGCAGTTCTTTGGACGGAAGTTCGCGCAGGATTTCACCGCTGGCGCGATCTGTGATTTTTGCCACGACGCGTCCGGTGTCTTGATTGAAATTCAATTCAACACGCGCATCATTGTTTGCAATTTCCGGAATATCAAGGTTAGCAAGAGCCTGCTGAAACTTTGAAGCTGGGCCATTGTCAGTGGTCTGAGGCCGTACGGCCGCCAGATCAAGTTGTTTTGGAGAATTGCTCGTCGGCGCAGAAGGAGCCTTAACAGAAGAGCTACTGCTCTGAGTGGTGCTTGAAGTATATGTGCTAACAAGTTCCATTTGACCCTCCTATGCCATCCTGGGGCAAAGGATAAACCGGATATGGGATGAGGGTTACCCCTCATCCCAACTCGGATATCCGGATTACTGCAAGAGACGCAGCAGGTTCTGAGGCATCTGGTTGGCCTGAGCCAGCATAGCCACGCCGGACTGAACCAGAATCTGCTTGGAAGTGAACTTGGTCATTTCCGCAGCAACATCAAGGTCCATCAGTGTCGAACGAGCTGCCTCGTTGTTTTCCTGTGACGAGGCCAAGTTTTTGGCTGCGAAATCAAGACGGTTCTGACCCACACCCACGTTAGAACGTGCAGTCTGAAGCGTATCAATCGCGGTATCAAGACCTGCAATGGACGCCTGAGCGTTGGCAAGTGTGTCAACCTGAAGGGCTGCAACACCAAGTGCGGCAGAACTGACCGAGGTCAAGTTAAAGGTAAGACGGTCAACTGCAGCATTGTTGCCAGAGCCAATCTGATAGGTCAGGGATGCAGGGCCGGTCTGTGCCGCAACATCAAAGGTGTTGTTGGCGGTAATGTCGGTACCGAACGCGAATGCGGAGTTCAGCGTAAGGGTGATACCAAGCGACCCGAATTCGACATCCGCAGTTTGCGCGCCAGTCAATGCCGTAACGCCAATATCATCCAGATCAACCGACTGCGAGAAGTTCGCCTGGTTCGTGTTGGTCAAGGTCATGGTGTTGGTAGCGTTGTCAAACGTGATCGAAATCGTGTCAGCTGCAACAAGACCAGCATCACTGTTGATTTTAAATGCAGCGATACCATCAGCAGCTTCGATGTTTGTACCAACTGCAGCAGGATCCACACCAAAGGTGGTCTGGCCAGAAAGGAGCTGAATGCCGTTGAACGAAGTCGAGTCAGCAACACGCGAAACCTCGGCGTCAAGCGCCTGGAACTCGTCATCAAGGAAGCCACGTTCGGTGGTCGACAAGTTGTCAGATGCTGCTTGTACGGCCAATGTCTTCATACGAGTCAGAACATCGTTGATGGTCGACATGCCACCATCGGCGATCTGCAGCATGGAGTTCGCCTGACCAACGTTAACCGTGGCAGTCTTGAGCGCTTCTACCTGTGAGTTAAGACGTGCACCGATTGCCATCGAAGCGGCATCATCTCGAGCAGAGACAACACGGGTACCTGACGAAAGTTTCGTCAGCGAGCGGGTCGCCATTTCGTCAGAATTGCTCAGGTTACGGTGAGCAACGTTAGCGGCATAGTTGGAAATGATATTAAGAGCCATTGTATTTCTCCTACATGGATAGCTCGGAACAGCTTACTGCCATTCGAGGACTGGCAACATCGCCAGAACTGTCTCCAAAAAGATCTTCCTGATCACATGGAAACGGGTTTGTTTCTACGTTGAAATATACGTATGTATGGTTTTGTTGTCTAGCAAAAAGTGAATAAAAAATTAATCAATAAAAACAGCGCGTTAGTTTGGGTTCTGTGCTTCGAACATCACGCCTTGGTTCAATGTGGCTGTTTGAGTTACAGCTATTTAGTTCATTTTCATCAGATTCGCGAATCGATTTGATCGACGCATAATCGCTTAATATTCTTCGCAATTATATGTCTGTCTATCTATGCAGGTAAAAGTAAAGAAGGGCTCGGGAGAGCCCCTGTCTCTTATACACATCTGACGCTGCCGACGAATAGAGAGGTG